>Ga0189291_100003_pt1 | contig 965375 bp, 943 predicted proteins | sample UW1redminimetaG_FD_130331 | JGI IMG/M metagenome (GOLD analysis project Ga0189291, IMG submission 130331) | Marine microbial communities from the Costa Rica Dome - UW179B-red mini metaG | ecosystem: Environmental > Aquatic > Marine > Oceanic > Photic zone | place: Costa Rica: the Eastern...
ACAGCGCCGCTTGTGCCTCCTGCTTCGGTCCCATCATCGCCAAATCCCCCAATCAATAAAGGAATTGAATCAGCGATTACCCTTTCAATCAAGCAAGAGTTTTTCAACACAATCGGCTCTTTTTCCTTTTTCGCCGCGCAAACCTCGAGTGGCCGGTTCCTGAGACAGCACCATTCGCTGCAGCGCTCATGAACGAGTAAGATGCGGACTTTTCTACCGTTGGGCGAGGGGGCTCTGGAAAGGGTTTTACCTCCAAACTATTAACGTTCGTTCTTTACAGTTTATTTGTGTCGGGAAGCAAAGCGGGATACGTTGTGCAGGTATCTCGTGGCCTAATGGCAGACCACCAAGGATAGGCACGTCAAGAGGGACAAGATGCTCTCGCAGCAAGTCGATGATTGTTAGTGACCCGTTCGCATTGAAGTCGGTAAATTGACCGAGTGCGATGCCCGATAACCCGTCTAAATGCCCTCCCTTCAACAGCATCGATAACTGGCGATCAGGCTTTCAATTTGGCATTCTCGTCTGTGATCGCACGCAGCCTAGCCGCATCAGACACCTCCATGCCGCCGTACTGCGACTTGAACTTGTAGAACGTACTCTGGCTCAGGCCATGCCAGCGGCACACCTCAGCCGTCGGCATCCCGGCTTCCTGTTCTTTGATCACCCCGATGATCTGCGCTTCGGTGAAACGGCTCTTTCGCATTTGTTTGCTCCCTCATAGGTTGAGAAAGCTCTACATCAGAACGAGGGAAGTTTCGGGGGGCAGGTCAGCTTGATGGTGCCTATCTACCCCTTTGGCTCTACGGATTTCCCAGGTTTTCGATACAGCAACAAAGGGCCATAGGTCACTGCAAACCCGGCAAAGGCAACAAGCCAGAGGATGCCGGACAGGTAACTCATATGAGGCCATACAGACGCCCATAAACGGGCAAAGGCGGACCCAAATACACAAAGGTAAATCACCACAGTTGCACGGTCTGCCAAAAGCGGCTGCCCGGTGTGCCCAAGTGTGGCGCGGGTCATGACAGCCAAAGTCATGGCAGCGATGGCCCCGGCCATCCACAGGTGCTGTGCGCCAGCTGACCCCGGATTGCCGGCCAGCTGATCAAGCCCCAATGCAAAGGCACCGATGGGGATAAAGGCATAAGAGGCATGCAATACCCAGACCAGCGGCTCGCTCAACGTGTGATGGCCCTGCCAGCGCACCAGCCGTACCAGATGCAAGAGGCTGAAGAGGATAAGGGCGATTCCGGTTTGCAATGCGAAGGGTTTGAGGACCCAAAGGGCCAGTATTAGCAGGCTCGACAGGAGAACCACTTTGTCAAAGCGCTGCATCGGTGGTGAGGGGCGGGCCGGGTTTTCGGTGCGTGCAAGCCAGTTGCGGGTGAAAGAGGGAATGATCCGCCCGCCGATCACCGAAATCATCATCACAGCCGTTGCAAGGCCAAGCCTCAGACCGATGCCTTTCGCGGCATATTCGCCTTGCAGGGCTTCCCCGTGAAATAGCCCATTGGCCAAGGCAAAGACCGCCAGCATCCCCAGCACGATCAGATTGTTCCAGTTCTTGCCCACCACGATCTCTCGCAGGATCACGCCACCCAGAACCAGCGGGAAAGCCAGGTCAACAACCGGCGTAACCAGCACGGGCAGATGAGCAGAGAAAAACACGGCAACCCGCCCGATGACCCAGAGCGCAAACAGCCCCGCCAAAGGCCATCCGACAATTGGCAATCGCCCAGTCCAGTTCGGCACGGCGGTCAGCAGAAAACCTGCCAGAACCGCCCCGAGATAGCCAAACAGAAACTCATGGGCATGCCAGGAGACAGGATCAAAACGGGTTGGCAGGTCAACCACATCGCCCAAGGCCGCCAGCCAGATCAACATCGCCAACACCAGCCAGATCGCCCCAAACAGAAAGAAGGGGCGAAAACCATAGCTGAACAGGGCAGGGCCTCGCCATGCGCGCATCTGCTGTGCGGATGTCTGTGCCACTAGCGGCCTCCGGTATCTGTGCGCAGGGTCTTAAGGACCGTTCCATCCTCAGAACAGGTGAGACGCACCTTCTGGGTCTTGTAAAAGAAGGTCAGACGCACGCGGCCCGCATCTTCGCCTTCTCCGGTTTCAAAGCGGGTTGTGATTTCCTTGGCCCGCATTTTTGACTGAACCTCGGTCGGATCCAATCCCAGCAACGGGGCAAGGTCGCGTGCGTCAACGATAGGCTGGCCGGCGTTCATCTCTATCTTCATGTCTGTGGCTTTCTGTCAGCCACATCCATCAAATGCCGGATATGGCGTGCGAAATACCATGTGGCAGGCAGTCCGATCAGACACCCAAGGCCGATGGACCATGCGGTCGAGGCCACAGGGCCACCGATCCAGCTGAAAATCAGTGACGCAAAGAAAACGTTCACTGCCGCAGCCCCAGCGCCGAAAGGATAAAGCGCGAGCGCGATGCGGCCTGTCGACCATCCGGCGGGTTTCATCGTCGGGCAACCAGTTGTTGAACGGCAATCATTGCCGCAACCAAGGCAATGCAGGCCATTGCGTACCAAAACTCTGCCGTTGCGGATTGCGCCTGCGGGATCGGCCGCTCATAGGTGCTGGCAAATGTGGGTGTGGCCAAGATGACGGTCATGATGGATGCAATGATACGCATGTCAGGTCTCCTGTGTCAGAGTGCGATAGATTTCCGGCAAAGCCCGTAGCAGGCGTTCCGGGTGAGGCAGTAAGGTAAACCCGCTGCGGCCAAAGATACGGGCAAACCAATCCTGCCCGTCTTCGTCGATGATAATGCCATGCAGGCTTTGTCCTGCGTTGCGGGCTTCGCGCACGGCCTTGTGGCTGTCTTCGATACCATGCTGACCCTCATAGTGGTCCAGATCATTAGGCTTGCCATCCGTCAGCACAATCAAAAGCTTGCGGGTCGACGGCTCCTTTGTCAATTGCGCACTGACATGGCGAATGGCGGCCCCCAGTCGAGTATAATGCCCCGCTTTCAGCGCGCCGATATTGGCGGTCACAGAAGGGGACATCGGCGTGTCAAAGTCCTTGCAGCGAGTCAGAAAAACCCGATCCCGCCGGAGTGACGAGAAACCCCAGATGCCCAGCCTGTCACCGGCCGCATCAATCCCGACTGCGAGGGCTGCCATGGTATCGCGCGCCACATCGATGACCGATGTATCGCCAATAGCGGCCTCGGTTGAACGGGAGGTGTCGATCAGGAAGGCAACAGAGACATCGCGATCCGTCTGTCGGGCAGCCTGCCAGATACGGTCGGACCCGCGCCCGGTTGCAACCATGTCAGCGCGCGCGCTGAGCAGCGCATCCAGATCAAGTTCCTGCCCGTCAATCTGGCGTGGTTGCAGGATGCGTCGCGGGCGCAGCGCTTCGAACTGGCGACGCACCTCGCGGACGTATCTGTCATTCGGGGTGAAGCTTGATCCTTCTGGCTGGGCAGGGGCGTCAAGCACCCGACAGTGATCTGCCATATAGCTGGCGCTGCGGTGGTTCCATTCAGGATAGGTATGGGTGCCAGCCAGCGCTTCGTGATCGGCATCCGCCGGTGAGAGGTCGAGGTGCAGCCGCAGGCGGGTAGCGACTTTGCGATCCTGTTTAGACAGGGTGATCCGGTCCTGATCGTCGGCGGCCTTCTGTGCGTTCTCCTCATCGTCATCATCAACGCTGCGATTTATGTTCATCGATTCCACCCAAGACAGGATCGATTCAAACCGGTGAATGATAAAACTGTCTTTGCGGTTGTGTTGATCCTGATCCTTGCGTTCCCCCAGTTTGCGATTGCTTTGGGTTGCGGTTGGCGGTGGTGGTGCGCCCTCTGCGGCGTCTTCTTCTGTCGCGATGCCGCCTTGACCGGGGGATTCAAATCGAATCCAGATCGGCACCGGTGCGCAGGGCAGATAGCCCTTTGCAGGCACCATGTTCAGTGGAAACTCTGCTGGGCTGCCGCCAAGCTGATCACGGATGGCCTGTTCTAACGCAGCCTCCTGAGGGGTGCGGCGCAGGTTTGGTCTGATGCGCGCGCAATAGGCCGCCATGGCCAGATAGCTGTCGCGCAGGCCGGGGCAGGATTGATACGCGGCATCACAGGCCGCTGCGTTTGCGCGGATATATGCACAATCGCCTGCGGGCCCCGTGTGCGGCAGATCAAGGTCGGCCACGGCGCTATGTGCGGCCAGAGCCGTCAACCAGAAATAGGCCGCACGGTTCAGCTCTGCCTTGGGAAAGACATCAATCACCGGGGGCAGCATCAGCTTTTCACCGTCAAAACGCGTTACCCATTCGCGGTCCGCGGCCGTGCCCAGCTTGCGTTTAAGAACCTGCCGGTGCGCAACCAGCGTTTCGGCCACCTCGCCCAGCTCGACTCCGGCCGCACCGCCAAGCGCCCGGAACAGTACCGAAAGGCTGGGCCTGAGTGAGGCAAGCGAAACACCTGCCTCGGGAAAGGTGACACCGGCACCGATGTCGCTGGCCATTTCGTGCCAGATGTTGCCAACGGTCTCTTCCGGCTCCATCAGGTCAAGCAGTTTCATGGCCTTACCCGTAGATTGTGCTGACGAGGTCGCGCAGCGATTGCTGCACATCGGCCTCATCACTGAGCGGTTCGATAATCGCGGCCTCAAGGGCTTGATCGACGCCCATGCCGCCGGTCATCAATGTTGCGGCATAGATCAAAAGGCGGGTGGAGACGCCTTCCTCCAGGTCCATGCCGGAAAGTTTGCGAATATGGCCCGCCAGCCGGACAAGAGGCGCAACCCGCCCCGGTTCAAGGCGGCTTTCCCTTGCTACCACGGCGATCTCTGTTTCGGCATCGGGAAAATCGAAAGAAATCGACAGGAACCGCTGCCGCGTTGAGGGCTTCAGACGTTTCAGCACGTTCTGATAGCCGGGGTTATAACTGGCGACCAGCATGAACTCCTTGGGCGCGACCAGCTCTTCGCCGGTGCGGTCAATCATCAATGTGCGTCTTGTGTCGGTAAGCGGGTGCAGGACAACGGTCACATCCTTGCGCGCCTCCACCACCTCATCAAGATAGCAGATGCCGCCTTCACGCACAGCGCGGGTCAGCGGGCCATCGACCCAGACGGTTTCCCCGCCTTTAAGCAGATAGCGCCCGATCAGATCCGCGGCAGACAGATCGTCATGACAGGCTACGGTATAAAGAGGTTTGTCCAGCCGGGCCGCCATATGTTCGACAAACCGTGTTTTGCCGCAGCCGGTCGGCCCCTTCAGAAGAAGGGGCAAACCATTGTTATAAGCCGTTTCGAACAGATCACATTCGCGCCCTGTTGGATGGTAAAACGGCAGGGCAGGCGTGTTTTGCATGTTCATGGCCTATTCTCCGGGCTGTGCGGTGGCCGCGCCGGGCGCAATGATCTCGTCCTTGCGGACCACCAATATGGAATAGATGAACAACAGCGCACCAATCACCACCGCTGCCCCCGCGCCAAAGCGCATCAGGTAGAAGATCGACAGGCTTTCCTGAACGTCCATGTAATAGTCACCGACGACCCGTTGCATATGGGTCTGGATGGTGCCGGCAAAGGTCAGCACGAAAGTCATAAAGGCCATGCCGCCGGTCATCAGCCAAAAGGAGGCCATATTCAGCACCTGATTATACGGCGCACGTTGCTTCAGCATCGGCATTGCATAGGTGAAGATGGCCAGATTCAACGCCACATAGGCACCATAGAAGGAAAGGTGGCCATGTGCCGCGGTGATCTGTGTGCCGTGGCTGTAAAAGTTCACCCCATGCAAGGTGTGCAAAAACCCCCAGACGCCCGCGCCGAAAAAGGCGACAGTGCTGGACCCAAGCGACCATAGAAGCGCCGCCTTGTTGGGGTGGTTCTTGCGGCCTTTCCAGACCATGACGAAGGCAAAACTCATCATCAGGAAGAAGGGGATCACCTCGAATGTCGAGAAGATAGAGCCAACCCACTGCCAATATCCGGGCAGGCCGATCCAGTAGAAATGGTGACCGGTGCCAAGGATGCCGCTGAAAAGCGCGGTGGCGACGATGACATAAAGCCATTTTTCCACCACTTCGCGGTCAACGCCGGTAAGCTTGAGCAACAGGAAGGCAAGGATCGCGGCCATCACCAATTCCCATGTCGCCTCTACCCAAAGGTGGACGACAAACCACCAGTACATTTTATCAAGGGACAGGTTATCGGGGTTGATGAAGGCAAAGATCCACAGCAGGGAAAGCAGCCACAGGCCCAGCAAAAGCACATTGGTAATCGCGGTTTTCTTACCTGCCAATACGGTCATCGACACGTTCAGCAGGAAGATGAGTGCGGCAACCAGGATGCCGAATTTGACCCAAAGTGGTTGCTCCAGAAATTCGCGCCCGCCGTGAATGCCAACAAGGTAGGATCCAACGGCCCCCAGCGTGCCGACCAAGAGGATGATCAACTGTAGATAGGCCAGTTTTGGTGACCAGATCTCGCGTTCGGATTCTTCGGGGATCAGAAAATAGGCGGCGCCGAAGAAACCCAGCAACAGCCAGACGATCAGCGCATTTGTATGGATCATACGGATCACATTGAACGGCAGTATTTCTGAAAGAAAGTTGGGCGAAACATATATCCAGCCAGCAAGCAAACCGCCGGCCACCTGAATGCCGAACAGCGCCATTGCCGCGAGGAAGTACCAGTAGGCCACTTTTTGTGATTGATATTTCATGATTTTGTCCTTTTTTGCCGCGCAACCAATCCCAAAGCCGATGTTCAGCTTTGGTGTGCGCAATGCGGCTTAACCAGCGTCGTTTGGCGGCCAGCCCTGCGTATCGGTTTGGTCCGCCCAGCGAAGAAACTCTGCCAATCCGCGAATATCTTCGTCGGTAAGTTCGTAACGGGGCATCTGGCGACGGCCTTCGATCCCACTTGGCTGGGATTCGATCCAGCCTTTGAGGATTTCGAAGGCATCCTCGGGGCTGTCCTGCACCCCCCAGCGGGTCATCACATTGCCAACTTCGGGTGCGAAATAGGCACCTTCACCATGCAAGCTGTGGCAATTGATGCAGGAGTTTTCCTCCCAGATATGCTTGCCATGAATGACCGCATCGCTCAATTCCATCCCCGCAGTAGAGGTCTCGACGACGTATTTATGTGAATGGACGGTCATCGCCACAAAGACCACGACAAAAAAGATCGAGCCTCCGTAGAAGATGTTTCGCGCCCGCGATTTGGTCAGAAATTCCGCCATAGGTCGGCCTCCTTGAGTTCGGGATGCTCGACTTCTAACCACAGCACAGTCATCAAAGTTTGCGCCAGCGCAACGTTTGTATGGAATTCTGGACTAGGCTCGTCAGTTCAGGAGTTACCCATGCGACACCCCAAATTGGATGACCCCGATTTGCCGTTGGCGGATCTGATGACCCATTGGCCCAACACGGTATCGGTGTTCTTACGTCACAAAATGCTTTGCGTGGGCTGTTTGGTCAGCCCCTTTCATACAATTGTGGATGCCTGCGCAGAGTATGATCTGAACGAAAATGACTTCTTGGCAGAGCTGAGGGCCGCTGCGGGAATTTGACCGGTTTAGGCTTGGCTGATTAACACCAATGAATGTGGATCGGTCACTGTGATACGTCTGCGTTTGCTTTGAACCAATCCGCGCTTTTCCCAGGCGCTGAGCAGACGGCTGATCGTGTGCAGCGTTGTACCGGTCAGCTCTGACAGGTCTTGTCGGGTGATCGGAAAGTCGATCTCGATACCGTCAGAAGTCTTCCGCCCGGTCTGATTGATCAGGCGCAACAGCGCGTTCGCCACACGTTGTTCAACATGCTGGGTCGCCATTTCGACGATCCGGTTGTTCAACTCGCCCAGACGGGTGCCGACGGTCTTGTAGGTTTCTGTCGTGAAACTCTCGTAATCCGTGGAAAACGTTGCCCATAGACGGGTCGGCCAGCTAAGGACAATGGACTCGGTCGCGGTCATCGCTGTTGCCGGGTAGGTATCGCGACCAAGGGCACTTGCGATACCCAAAAGCTGCCCTGCAGGAATATGAAGTGCGGTCACCTGATCCCCTGTCGGGGTGATGCGGACAACCCGGACATACCCATCCAGCAACATGAAAAAGTGATCCGCGGGTGCGCCTTCCTCAAAAATCGCAACACCCTTTTCATAACGGCGCGCCGTTGCCTGATCGAGGATCATGCGAATGTCGCGCCGTTCCAGTCTGGAGAACGGCGGCAGATGGGTCAGCAGGCTTTCATCAAGCCGCGGCAGTGTTTTGCGGGGGGATACCTCATTCATAACTACGCTTGTGCCACGGTATCCGGGGCAAAGGCCACTGATTCTCATTTTTTCATCGCTAAAGAAGAACCGCGAAACAGTTTGTCCCAGCACAAAGTTTAGGGGTGTCGATGCGCTAGACAGCAGCCAACAAACAACACGATCTGAAAGGAAAAGGACGATGTTTCGCACTGTTGTAACTGGTTTCGCGCTCGCGGCTCTTATGGGCGGCGCAGCTTTTGCCGAAACTTTTGAGGTTAAAATGCTGAACAAAGGCTCTGATGGGGAGCGCATGGTTTTTGAACCGGCTTTCGTTCAGGCCGCGCCGGGCGACACCATCAAGTTTCTGGCCTCTGACAAGGGCCATAATGCCGAGGTAAACAAAGGCATGATTCCTGAGGGTGCCGAGGCTTTCAAAGGCAAGATCAACGAAGAATTCGAGGTCACTTTGGATGTCGAAGGTGTTTATGGCGTCATCTGCAAACCGCATTTCGCGATGGGCATGGTGATGACCATCGCAGTTGGGGACGTCGATGTTCCTGCGGATTTCTTTGAAGGCCGTGTGCCGAAAAAAGCCAAACAACGTTTCGAGGCCCAATTGGGCAATCTCTAGCTCTGCCCGGCAGGCAGGGCGGACCCCCGCCTGCCGCCAGTACACCCGAAGGAGGGGAAAATGACCAAGATTATGAAGCCAGGTTCTATGAATACAAGCCGTCGTAATGTCTTGCGGGGTAGCATGCTTGCCGGGGCTGCGGCCATGACAGGTACCGCAGCCATGGCCGCCCCGCGCGCGCCAAAGATGAACGCGATTAATGCGGCATCTTCAAAAATTTATCGGGCAAGCGATCAGAAAGCGGCGGCAAGTGATGCCACGCCGGTGGATCTGTCCGGCTATACCCGCGTCAAGCAAGAGCTTGTGGCACCTCCCTTTGCGCCCAAGCATGAGCAGGTTGCCACAGGTGGTCCGAAAATCATCGAGGTCACTCTTGAGACAACCGAAAAGCTGATGGTTGTTGATGAGGATAACGGGGCAGAGATCTGGGCCCTGACCTATAACGGCTCGGTTCCGGGACCGCTGATCATCTGTCACGAGGGGGATATGGTTGAAGTAACCATTCGCAACCCGGCAAGCAGTATGATGGAACACAACGTCGATTTCCATGCTTCAACCGGTGCCTTGGGTGGTGGTGGGCTGACCCATGTCTACCCCGGTGAGGAGGCTGTGCTGCGTTGGAAGGCGACCAAGCCCGGCTGCTTTACCTATCACTGTGCCCCCGGCGGTGACATGATCCCTTATCATGTATGCCACGGTATGAACGGTGCGGTGATGGTGCTGCCGCGCGACGGTCTGAAGGACCGCGACGGCAATGCGCTGACCTATGACTCCATCGCCTATATCGGCGAACAGGACTATTACCTGCCGCGTGACGAGAACGGTGATTATAAAACCTATGCAGTCGCGGGTGACGATTATGCCGACAGCCTTGAGGCAATGCGCGGTCTGGTTCCGACCCATCAGGTGTTCAACGGGGCAGTTGGTGCCCTTACCGGCGAAAACGCCCTGAAGGCCAAGGTCGGTGAAACAGTTCTGATGGTTCACAACTCCTGCAATGTTGACAGCCGTCCACACCTGATTGGCGGGCATGGCAACTATGTCTGGGAAACCTCCTTCACTGATCCCGCTCTTACCGGTGTAGAAACTTGGTTCGTGCGCGGCGGTTGTGCGGTGGCCGCGATGTACACCTTTGAGCAGCCGGGTGTTTACGCCTATGTGAACCACAATCTGATCATCGGTGTCATGCTGGGGGCCACTGCGCATTTCGTTGTTGAAGGCGAATGGGACAACGAACTGATGGAACAGGTTGTTGCCCCACGCAGCTTTGAAACCTGAAGCAGGAGGATAGACAAATGCCTGCCGCCACATCGCGTAAAATGCCGATACTTATTGGTGTCTTGGCAAGTGTGGCGGCAGTTGTTGCCGGGATCACGTTGTTTCAGCGTGGTCCCGATGCCGCTTTTCTGCCTGAGATGGCCGCTTCTGCCGTGGTGATGCCGGATGGGCGCGCCTTCTATGTGCAGCGCCATGAGGTCACGATTGCCGAATGGAACCGCTGCGCCGCTGATGGTGCCTGCGCCTTGACCCTGCGCGCGCGCCCCGATCAAGAGGCAGCACGGACGCCAGCCACCGGATTAAACTACGTTGATGTGCAACAATATGTTGGGTGGATCAGCAAAAAATCCCGCCATAACTTCCGTCTGCCCACCGCAGAAGAGTGGCAGGCAATGGCAGCACCTGTGCTGAAAGAGGCACCTGATCCGCTGTTCACTGATCCTTCCCTGACCTGGGCCTCCAGTTACCTCACCGAAGGGCTGGCACCGCGTGCGCTTAAACCGCAAGGCAGCTTTCTGACCTCGCCCGAGGGGGTCGTCGATCTGGATGGCAGCGTGTGGGAATGGACGATGGAATGTTACGATGGCACGGCCAATGCTGCGGAGCTTGACCGCTGCCCGGCTTTCTTTGTTGGTGGCGAACATGTTGCCGCGATGTCCTATCTGATACGCGATCCTGCGCGGGGAGGCTGTGCCGTGGGCACGCCGCCGGCACATCTGGGCATGCGATTGGTGTCCGACAAGCCGGTGTAGAGGGCTGTAGTCGTTTGGGATGACAGTTTGAATGCAGCTTGGTTTTACCGGTTACATCCCAATGCAAGGTAGAAGGGTCGAAGCAGAGGCGGCATTGGGTAAGCACAAGGCCATAGACGCGCGTCAGACAGTTTGGCTGGGCCTGCGACCTCCACAATCGCGCCGGGTTTCGCTGGGGGGCTCGCCAAAGCGCTGACGGTAGGCGATGGAAAACCGACCCAGGTGCATAAACCCCAGGCCAAAGGCAATTTCCGCGATTTTCTGGTCAGGCTTTGCGCTTTGCAGTTCATAGCGAACAAGATCGAGGCGCAATTGCCTCAGATACTGTAACGGGCCGCAGCCAAAGTGTTTTTTGAACGACAATTGCAGGCTGCGCACGGATACACCTACGGCCTTGGCCACATCCGCAACTGTTACAGGTTCACTTGCGCTATCATGCAAGAAGTTCTGTGCCCGGCGCAGATGCCCCGGTGTCATTTCGGGTGTCGGTTTGTCAAAGAAGTGCCGCACATTGCTCGGCTGGGCCTGAACAAAGCCGGCTATCAACTCTTCCTCGATCAACATTTGCGAGACGCGATTGCTCTGACCAAACAATCCCCCCGCAGAAGCGGCGTTGACGCAGGTTGTCAGATTACGCCGCCAGTGTTGCAGGCCGGGTGTTTCGAAGGAGACCAGACTGTCAAATACGATTGGCTGTGACAGGGTAAGATCGAGGTGGCGCTCAACCATGCTATGTAAAGTGATCCGGTCAATCTGAAGCATGATTTTTTCGCATTCTTCGGTCATGCGCATCCAGGTTGGACGGGTTGGGTTCAGCATGCTTGCCGTGCCCGGTTCTGTCACCGCCCGGTCGGGGCCGTTCACAACCTCTGATTTTCCACGGATGGGCACCTGTAGCAGATAAAATGTATCGAGATGACCGGGTTCTATTTCGACATCACCCCCGTAGCGCAGATAGCCCAATCCCAGCGCACCACCCTGAACATGGTTGAACCGGGCATCGAAACCGCCACGCGCTGACCTGCGGGCAAGGCGGTGGTCGCAAAACCGTTTGCCAACGGTTTCACGCACCTCATCTACATCAGTGCTGTTGCACAGGCTGAAACCGGCCAAAGGCTCCGAAGCGGTATGGCAAAGGGGCGCATTCATCTATTTATCATGCATGATTCGCGTCAGATGACAAAACTCGCGTCACTGATCCTCATCCTTCAGGCTTAAAAGGTTTCGTTTTTCGGATAGGGCGTTTTTGCCGGTGTCGTAGCGTTAACCCATTGTAACACGCATGGGAGACATCAAATGACGCAGAAACTGGCACCAATTAACGAAGAAGCGGGCCTTAACGATGTGGTCTGGAATGTGGTTGGACAGACCTACCGGCCGCAAATCCTGACAGAGAATGTCTTCTATTGGCGCGGTGTGGCACCAGCAGATACTTTTGTGCCGCCACATATTCACCCGACACAGGATGAATGGCTGACGGTGCTTGATGGCGAACTGGAGGTCGAGTTTCCTGAAAGCGAAACCCATGTTGTGCTGAAAAAGGGCGATACGGTCTTTATGCCAAAAGGCATCGCACATGGTATTTTCAACCGTTCGGGGAAAGAGGCCAATGTTTACTTTGGCGTTGCGCCTGCCCGGAAGCTTTATGATTTGTTTGTGCAACTGGACGGGCTGACTGATCCAGAGGAACTGGTGCGCATTTCCGCCGAACATGAAGTTGATTTCCTGCCAGCGCCGCCCAATGCGTGAGACAGGAGATACACCAATGGTAAATCGCAAGACGGTTGCTGTCATCGGGGGCGGCGTGAGCGGATTGGCCGCTGCGCGCGCCTTTGATGAACAAGGCCACAGGGTTCTGGGATATGAGCGGACCCATGACATCGGTGGTGTATGGGAGCCTTCACGCTCTTATCCCGGTGTCAGAACCCAATCGCCCAAAGATTTCTACCGCTATACGGATATGGCCATGCCCGACGATTACCCGGAATGGCCAAGCGGGCAGCAGGTCCATGCGTATTTGCATAGCTTTGCCGATAAACATGATCTGCACCGTCTTTTCTCGCTGAATACCGGGGTCAGATCTGTGGATCGCCGTGCAGATGGCGCGCCGGGCTGGCGGCTCACGCTTGAAAGTGCAGGCCGGAGTGTGGTGCAGGAGGTCGATTTTGTTGCTGTCTGTACCGGCCAGTTTTCTGACAAGAACATCATCACGCACCCCGGTCAGGATGCATTTCTGGCGCAGGGTGGGCAGGTGATCCACTCCTCCGAATACATCGACCCGACAACGGTTCAGGGCAAGAGGCTGGTTGTTCTGGGCGGGTCGAAGTCTGCCACGGATATCGCTGTAAATGCCGTGGAAAACGGGGCGAAACAGGTGACGATGGTATACCGCCATAATGTTTGGCGCATTCCCTATCACATTGGCGGAATCAACTTTAAGTGGTTGCTTTATCCACGTTTTCAGGAAGTGCAGTTTAATGGCTGGGGCCGGTCGCCGTTGCAAAAAGCCGTTGCTGCCATCGCCAAACCGTTTGTCTGGGCCAACCTCAAAGGGCTGGAAACGATGATTTCGGTGCAGGAGGGCCTGAAGAAGCATAACATGAAACCATCGGTTCCAATTGACGGGGAGGTGGGCTGTACCATTCCGCTGATGACCGAGGGGCTAATGAAATACGTGCGTGAGGGGAAAATCAAACCGGTCATCGGCACCTATGATCGCTATGAGGGGGACGAAATCGTCCTGTCCAATGATGAACGTGTCGGGTGTGACCTGTCGGTCTTGGCTGTGGGGTGGAAGATGGGCTTTCCATTTCTCAATCAGGACAGTCTGGACAAGCTGATTGATCGGGATGGGCTCTATAAGCTGTATCGGTTTTGCGTTAACCCGGATTTGCCTGATTTGGGTTTTGTCGGGATCGCCTCCAGCTTTGCCACCGTTTTGAATGCGGATATGATGGCGAAATGGCTGGTTCGTTTCGCGGATGGGCAATTGGCACGCCAACCCAGCGACGCGGAAATGCGTGACAATATTGAAATGATGCTGAACTGGAAACGCCACGAACGCCCGGCGGCCCAGCCCTATGGCGGGCTATGTACGGCACCTTTCCATCTGAAGTATTTCGAGGAACTTCTGGAAGATATCGGCGCAAAGAAATGCCGTCCGGTCTATCCGCGGGCAGAGGTATATCACCAAAGCCTGCGTGCCGCCCCGGACTACCGCGCCGGCTGATCGCGGCCCCGGCCACAGGGCCGGGGCTAAAGCGAAGAGGCATGTGGCAGATGTGATCACCAAGCGGGTTAAGTGCACGTGCCAACAACGCCAGAATCGAGGCAGGTTCATTGCCTAGGGTTGCGATGACCGGGTGTTGCGAAGCACCTTGTAAGTCATTGTATTTTTAATATTTTACCCGAGATTGGAACTTCTTCGCGTCAGGTTTGCCAAAGTGCCACCGTCGCGGCTCTGCATTTCGAAGCTGTGTTTTCACTTGTTGAAAACTTTGTTCGATATTTCTGACAAAAATACTTGGTTATTCTGTTCGAACCCGCTATCAGGCACCTACACTGACCAACACAATGGAGACCGCCATGTCGATTCCGACACCATCGCGCGGCTTCCTTGGTGCTGTTACAGCCAGCGTAATCATGATTGCGCAAGCCAGTGGAGCTCAAGCAGAAGCCCTGACTGTAACAGACATTGCCGGACGGCAAGTCACATTCGAAACACTTCCCGAAAGGATTGTTCTGGGCGAGGGGCGCATGATGTATGCCATCGCGCCGCTGGTTGATGGCAACCCATTCGAAAAGATTGTCGGCTGGAAAGACGACCTGATCAAATACGACCCTGACGCTTTCCGTAAATTCGAAAGCGTCTACCCGCAAGACACCGCACGCCAGATCAACTTTGGCAATCCTTACGCGGGTGATTTCAGCATCGAAGCGGTCCTGGAGGCCGAGACCGATCTTGTGCTGCTGGACGTTGGCAACCTGTTCAAAGCGGAAGAAACAGGTTTGATGGAGAAACTGGGGGATGCGGGGGTGAATGTCGCCTTTATTGATTTCCGCCGGAACTCAACGGAAAACACTGTGCCATCCTTACTGCTCATGGGGCGCATTCTGGGTGAAGAGAAACGTGCCGCAGAATTCATCGACTTTTACATCGCGCAAATGCGCAAGGTGACAAATGTCGTTGATGCGATCCCGGCAGATGAACGTCCGCTGGTGGTGCTGGAAAATGCTGCGGGTTGGCAAACCGACTTTTGCTGCTGGTCCTTTGGCCCCTATAACTATGGCCGGTTTGTCGAACTTGCAGGTGGGGTAAACTATGCTTCCACGCTGGCAAATGCCTATTCGGTGGATATCTCGCTGGAAGGCATTCTGGAGGCTGACCCGAAGCATATCATCGGCACCGGGGCGAACTGGGCCGAGGCGCGTCCAGAGGTGTCTTCGACATTGCTGGGATATGAAGGTGACCCAGAGGTGAACGCCCAAAAACTTCAGGCACTGGCCGATCGTCCCGGATTTGCTGATTTGCCGGCGGTAAAGAATGGCAACCTGCATTCGATCTACCACCAGTTCTACAACTCTCCCTATCATTTCATCGCGGTGCAACAGATCGCCAAATGGCTGCACCCGGATGATTTTGAGGATTTGGACGTCGAGGCAAACTTCAAAGAACTGCATGAGCGGTTCCTGCCGTTTGAAGCCTCTGGTCAATTCTGGACCAGCCTGAACTAGGCCCGTCAGGCCCGCGATCTGCCGCCCTTCGCGGGCCTGACCCCAATCTGGACTTCGAAATGACCGATCAAATGATGCAACCGGACACCGGTGCTGCGGCCCTCGTGACCGCTTACAAAAGACGCGGTTTGCGACGTGTCGCTCTGGTTGTAGCGGCTGCTGTTGCCCTGTGCAGCCTCGTGGTGCTGGACGTCATCACCGGCCCCGCCAACCTGAGTTTCCTGCGTACCGCGCAGGTAATTATCGATCCCTCTGTGGCATCCCCCAAAGAGCATGTAATCATCTGGCAATTGCGCCTGCCCATCGCGCTGATGGCGGTGGCTGTTGGTGCGATGCTTGGCGTTGCGGGGGCCGAGATGCAGACGATCCTGAACAACCCGCTTGCAGATCCTTTCACACTTGGCCTGTCGTCAGCGGCCAGCTTCGGTGCTGCGCTGGCGATTGTCCTTGGCTGGTCGATTGTGCCCGGTGTGGGTGGGTTGCTTGTGACGATGAACTCCTTCGTGTTGGCGATGCTGACATCATGTTTCCTGTTCCTGTTCACCCGCTTGCGTGGGGTCAGCCCAGAGGCGATGATCCTTGTCGGTATCGCAATGTTGTTTACATTCAATGCCTTGCTCGCCTTTCTGCAATATGGTGCGTCCGAAACCCAGCTGGCACAGCTGATCTTCTGGCAATTGGGCTCACTTGCCCGTGCATCTTGGATGAAAGTGGGTGTTTGCGTGGTCTGCCTGCTTGTTGTGCTGCCCTATTTCATGAGCCGCTCCTGGGCGCTTACCGCGTTGCGCATGGGCGAGGAAAAGGCAGCGGCGCTGGGGGTGAATGTCTCCTTGCTGCGGATATCCGTATTGGCAGGGGTTTCGTTGCTGTCTGCGGTTGCTGTGTCCTTTGTGGGCGCCATCGCCTTTGTCGGGCTGGTCGGCCCGCATATCGCCCGGATGATTGTTGGTGAGGATCAGCGCGGCTTCCTGCCGCTGTCGGCATTATGTGGTGCGTTGATCATGTCCGGGACATCTATCGCGTCCAAGGCAATCACCCCCGGAGTTGTCTATCCCATCGGGATGATCACCTCTCTGATCGGGATCCCATTCTTTATTCTGCTGATCCTCAGCCAACGCAAAAGGCACTGGAAATGATCACATTGTCCGCAAATGATCTGGGGTTCGCCTATGGCACCCATCCTGTTCTGGACGGCGCGGGGTTTGACCCTTTGCAGGCGGGAAAACTCACCGCACTGATTGGGCCAAACGCCGCTGGTAAATCCACCTTGTTCCGCCTGATTGCGGGGCTGGCAAAGCCGGGCTCTGGCACCATCATTTTGGATGGGACCGACCTTGCAACCTTATCAACACGGGAGCGTCTGAAACGTATTTGCTTTATGCCGCAGTTCTTTGCCGCAAATGCGGCGCTGACGGTGTTTGACGTGGTGATGATGGCCCATAAGCAATTGAAAGGGTGGCGGGTCTCTGAAAGCGATATGCAGGCGGTCAGTGAGGTTCTGCACCATTCTGGCATCGGGCATTTGGCCGAAGCCTATGTAAGCGATCTGTCCGGGGGACAGTCGCAGATGGTGTCGGTGGCACAGGCGCTGATCCGCAAATCAGATGTCTATCTGTTTGATGAACCAACCTCTGCCTTGGATCTGCATCACCAGCTGGATGTGCTTTCGCGCATCAAACGGGCAATGATCGCACGCCAGAGCATCGGTATCATGGCACTACACGATCTCAACCTTGCAGCCCGCTTTGCGGATCACCTGATCTTGCTGGGGCAGGGGCGCATCCTGGCACAGGGGACACCGCAAGAGGTGCTGCGTTCGCGTGCTATTTCTGAAACATATGGGGTCGAGATCGAGATCGCGACCGGCCCGAGAGAGGATTTGATTGTCCATGCATACGCGTCGTAATTTTATTTTGTCGATGACCGCTTTGGGAACCGCTTCCGCTGCATGGGCATGTCCTGTGGTGCCGACGTCGGCAGGGAGTGTTCACAGCATCCTGATGTTGAACGCAGCCTGCGGTGACAGCAATACACCCAATGTATTCGAACCTGCGATCCTGCGGATCAGCCCCGGCGACAGCGTCACCTTTGTGCCGACGGACGCCGGACATAACGCGGCATCCAAACGTGGGATGATCCCGGAAGGGGCCGAAGCCTGGAATGGCGCGGTGGACGAGGAACTCACAGTCGAATTCACAGTGCCGGGGGTCTATGGCTACCTTTGCTTGCCGCATTATGAAATGGGGATGGTCGGTCTGATTGTCGTGGGTGACGATCTGTCAAACCTGCCTGCCGCCAAAAAGGTTCGCCACCCCGGATCTGCCCGCAAGGCATTTCGCGCATTGTTGAAAGAGCTGGAGGTATAGGTGGAAAGCCCCGCTTGCCCGACCGTGCTGGCCGCAAGGGGCAACGCCTAGGTCTTCGTCGACCAACCTTTGCTTTCTGCTTTTTCTGGCTTGGAGAGATGTGTCTGGCGGAGGAGGGGCTTCCCAGTTTCCGCCACGCCGCCTTTCGCTAAGAAGCGATTTGCAACCGATCTGCCCCAAAAATTGCCTCTACCTCGTGACAGGGCAGGACGCGGGCGGCGCGCTTCCCATAGGCCTGCTCAACCGATTTGCGGTTAAGCATCGGCAGCACTGAAAGCAACCCCTTTAGGTTTTCAGGGTCCAGCACCGCAGCGGTCGCCGGACCGGGGTAAAAGCTCTCGCAGGGCAGGCCATTGGCAAGGATTGTCGCATGACGATCCAACAGCAGATGATAGTAACACAGTTGTTTTCGGCCCCGTGCATAAGAGGCGATATCGGTTTTTTCCGCCAGATGCCCGGCTTTTGCATAGACGCTTGTGCCGTTGAGGTCGCTGAGCAGTAAGCAATGTTGCTTTGACAGGAACAAGGCACGGGTGTTGCCAAGCGGTCCGGGCTTTATCCAAACCGGAACCAGTTTCTCGTTCGTGAGAAGCTCCATTGCGGTGACATTTCTATGCGCCATCCACCGCACCGTCAGCGGCCCATATTCTAGGGTGTTGACCTGATCGCCAACCTGCAATGTCTCGATGGCGCGTTCCCCGCCTGGCGTCTCGATCTGTGTGCCATCGGCGAAACACAAAACAAATGCGTCAGCTTCCCGACTGGTGTTGAGCCCGTCGAAATCACTATAGGCGACGGAGTGGAAGGTGATCGATTGAATGGCCTGTGTGCCATTATCATCAAGGAAATCGTTGTCCGCGTTCGTCGCACCGCTGAGCGGCAGCAAGAATGCCTGTCCGTTGGTTGCTTGCACAACCGTGGCTGTGCCTAATCCAATGCTGCCATCCATGTAGGTGACAAAGATATTATGGTGCGTCGCACTGTCGAGCGCGTAAGTTGTGCCCCTAACGGTGAATGTTTCGCCACCTCCAAGATCATCCTCCCAAATGACCCCGTCGCCGTTACTGTCGTTCAAGGTCATTTCAACAAGCGAGTCACGGGCCGGGTTGGATGTGGACCCGAAGCTTAGCCCATCGAGGGCGCTTGCATTTTCTGCATCAGTATCGCCTTCAGTGATATCCAGGCTGACCATGGATCCGCCGCCGTCAAAACCACCGGTTTGAACAAGACCTAGGGCAATTGCTTCAATAGGCATTGGTGGCATTCTCCCGAAATACTGTGCCTTCCCTATCGGGGAGGTCTTAATTTCTGGGAAATTTTCGGTTGCTTTTTCTGGTGCATCCGGGATGCGCCCGCGCTTGACAAAGAAGATTGCAATTGGTTCTTGAGGGGGCAAGGCAGGCAGATCTATTCCGCTGAACATTCTTTGAACCTTTAAGAAGGCACCAAATGAACGATCCTTCAGCCGCGCCTTTGATTTCGGCCTTACCTTTCCCGACCCTGGTTATTGGGGCAGATCAAAAGATCACCTTCGCCAACCCGTCCGCGGTTGAATTGTTGGGCGGGCAGGTCGTGAACCAGAATTTTGTCCTGGTGCTGCGACAGCCGGGCCTGATCGCGGCAATCGAAGATACGGCTGCCTCGCTGGAAAGACGGGTTGGGCAATTTTCGACCACCGCGGGGCGCAGTGAGGTGCGCTATGATGTGCATATCGCGCCGGCAGATGGGAATTTGGTGCTGACCTTTGAAGACACATCGGATGCCAAGGATCTTGTTTCATTCCGCCGCGACTTTGTCGCCAACGTCAGTCACGAGCTGCGCACCCCCCTGGCCTCTGTGGTCGGGTTCATCGAAACCCTGCGCGGGGCAGCAAAAGATGACCCGGCTGCGCGTGACAGGTTTCTCGACATCATGGAAGGTGAAGCGCATCGGATGGCCCATCTGGTGGATGACCTTCTGTCGCTCAGCCGGGTGGAGGAAAGCGAACGCAAACGCCCGACCACGGTGGTTGATATTGCGGTGCTGGCCAATAGCACGCTTAAACAACTTGACCCGCAGATTGCCGCAGCAAAGGCCACGGTATCTTTTGAGGATCAGGCGCAGGGCACAATGGTACTCGCGGATGAGGGCCAGCTGCGGCAGGTCATCAGCAATCTGGTTGAGAACGCCCTGCGTTATGGGGCCAAGCAGGGCAACATTACAGTTGGGGTTTACGGGCCTGCCTATGAAAGACGCCTGCGCCAGAACTGCATCCGCCTGGCGGTGCGAGATGAGGGCGAAGGCATCGCGGCGCATCACCTGCCGCGCCTTGCTGAACGATTCTACCGCGTTGATTCTCATCGCTCGCGTGAGGTTGGGGGCACGGGACTGGGCCTTGCCATCGTAAAACACATTGTCCACCGCCATCGCGGGCACCTTTTAATCGAGAGTGTCGAAGGAAAAGGCAGCACATTTACAGTTATTTTGCCGGTTTCCGATCAAAATTCACAGCTGTCATAAAACTCTTACAAAACTGTCACAAAAGCTTATTCGAACACCGGCAAAAGCCGCAGCAGAGGCCACGTGATGCGCACGAGGTCTATGACTGGCAGACAGGAGCTTTTAGATGTCCTTCATGAAAACGACCGCCACTACATTGGCGCTGACCTTGGTTTCGACCGCGGCTTTTGCCCGTGACAACGTGCAAGTGGCTGGGTCTTCTACCGTACTGCCCTATGCGGCGATTGTTGCCGAAGCCTTTGGCGAAAACTTTGAATTCCCGACACCAGTGGTTGAATCCGGTGGCTCTTCCGCAGGCCTGAAGCGCTTCTGCGAAGGTGTTGGCGAGAACACAATTGATATCGCCAACGCGTCACGCAAAATCAAAAGCAAAGAAGTGAAAGCCTGCGCCGAAGCCGGTGTGACAAACATCATCGAAGTGCGCATCGGGTATGACGGCATTGTTTTTGCTTCCGACATCAACGGCAACAGCTTTGAATTCACACCAGCCGACTGGTATCGTGCCCTTGCTGCTGAAACACCAAAAGACGGCGCAATGGTTGCCAACACAACCGAAAGCTGGTCCGCGGTAAATCCCAACTTCCCGGATCAGTCCATTCAGGCCTTCATTCCCGGTACCAAGCACGGGACACGCGAAGTGTTTGAAGAAAAAGTGATCCTTGCCGGTTGTGAAGAATCCGGTGCGATGGCGCAGATCATGGAAATCAACGGCGGTGACGAAGACGCAGCCGAAGGCACCTGCATGGCGATCCGCACTGATGGCCGTTCGGTTGATATCGATGGCGATTATACAGAAACGCTTGCCCGCATTCAGGCGGATGACAACGGCATCGGCGTCTTTGGTCTGGCGTTTTACGAAAACAACACTGACAAATTGCAGGTCGCAACCATGTCCGGCGTTGAGCCTACAACCGAAAGCATCGCTTCCGGTGACTATCCTGTATCGCGTCCGCTGTACTTCTACATCAAGGCCGATCACATCGGTGTTGTGCCCGGCGTTAAGGAATTTGCGGAGTTCTTCGTATCTGACGACATGGCAGGCCCGGATGGTCCACTGGCAGAATACGGTCTGGTGTCCGATCCTGCGCTGGCAGATGTGCAAAATGCCGTCATGAACGAAGTGTTCATGGGTAACTGACCCACCTTGCTGAAATACCAGGCGAGGGGCCCGATGCGGCCCCTCGTTTTTTGACTTAGAAAAGGCCCAATAGCGATGTCGCTTTCACTGTCCGTGCTGCTTGCAATCGCGCTAAGTGCCACCGCATTTCTCATGGCCCCACGCCATGCTTTAAGGTTGGTCTCGGGTGACCGCCGCCAGCTTGCCTCGCTTCCCAAACAATATGGATTAAGCGCCGGATTGACGGTGTTCCTGCCAGCCATGTTGATTGCATTGATCGGCGGGTTCGGCGGTTTTCCGACAGCCCCTTTACCCTATATCGTAACCGCAGTTGCGGTCTTTGGGCTGGTGGTTTCAATCTGGCAAAGCCGCCCCGATTTCATCGCCCGCAACCGCGCGGAACGGCTTATCACCCTTGTGTTGATCGCCGCCTCGGGTGTCGCGATCCTGACGACCGTCGGCATTGTCATGTCGATGCTGTTCGAAACCACAAACTTCTTCCGCGACTATGATTGGAAAGATTTCTTCTTTTCCACGGAATGGTCCCCGAATTTTCGAGGCGACAGTGCGCTGGGCATCTTGCCGCTGCTTTGGGGTACGCTTTACATCAGTTTGATTGCCTTGTTCTTCGCGGTGCCTATCGGTCTGTTTGCTGCGATTTACCTTTCTGAATACGCCAGCCCGCGCATGCGCTCCATTGCCAAACCGGCGATCGAGATCCTCGCGGGTATTCCCACCATTGTTTATGGCCTTTTTGCGCTGGTCACTGTGGGTCCGTTTCTGCGGGATTATTTCGCGGCCCCCATGGGGTTTGGTCAAAGCGCGTCTTCGGTGCTGACCGCCGGGCTTGTGATGGGGGTGATGTTGATCCCCTTTGTAAGCTCCTTGTCGGATGACATCTTTAACGCGGTACCGCAGACCATGCGCGATGGATCACTTGGGCTTGGTGCAACCAAATCCGAAACCATCCGCCAGGTGGTGATGCCTGCCGCACTTCCCGGCATCGTCGGCGCGGTGCTGCTGGCTGCGTCGCGTGCGATTGGCGAAACCATGATTGTGGTGCTGGGGGCAGGGGCCGCCGCGCGCCTGTCACTGAACCCGTTCGAGGCGATGACAACGGTGACCGTTAAAATCGTCAGCCAACTCACCGGTGATACCGATTTTGCTTCACCAGAAACCCTTGTCGCCTTTGCCCTTGGGCTGACACTGTTTGTCATCACCCTGGGGCTGAATGTCTTTGCGCTTTATATCGTGCGCAAGTATCGGGAGCAGTACGAATGAGCCATGCAACCAATTCGCTGTTGACGGTTGACGCCCGCACCCGCAAACGCAACGCCGCCGAAGCCCGCTTCAAGCTCTACGGGATCAGCGCAATTGTGATCGCCATGCTGGCGCTTGCGGTGCTGCTGACCTCGGTTCTGGGCAATGGCCTCAGCGCCTTTCGCCAGACCTATCTGACGATCAACGTGGAGCTGCCTGAGGCCAAGCTGGACAAATCCGGCGTGCGCGATCCGGCGGTCATGCGCAAGGTGACCACCATCGGCTATGCTTCGCTGCTGCGTGACGGGCTGCTGGCAACAATGCAAGAGGCGGGCATCACCACCGAAATGTCCAAAAAGGACGTGGCCAAGCTGATCTCCAAAGAGGCACCCGCCACCGTGCGCAACCATGTCCTGGCCAACCCTGATGTGATCGGCACCACCATGACGTTCGACCTATTGGCCGAAGGGCGGATTGACGGTTTTTTCAAAGGCCGCGTGACGATGGAAAGTGCAGCCCTTGACGGTAATACATCCCCCGAAGCCCTGATGCTGGCGCAAGAATTGAAAGAAGCCGGCCTGCTGGAAACCCGCCTGAACTGGGATTTCCTGATTGCGCCGGATGCCTCTGATCAGCGCCCTGAAGCGGCAGGGCTTGGTGTTGCGATCTTGGGTTCGCTTTACATGATGATTGTGGTGCTGGTGCTGGCGCTGCCCATCGGGGTTGCCTCCTCCATCTACCTTGAGGAGTTTGCACCGAAAAACCGCTGGACCGATCTGATCGAGGTGAACATCTCCAACCTCGCGGCGGTGCCATCGATTGTCTACGGCATCCTTGGCTTGGCGATTTTCATCAACTTTATGGAACTGAACCAATCCTCGCCACTGGTGGGCGGTCTGGTGCTGACGCTGATGACCCTGCCGACCATCATCATCTCGACCCGTGCCTCGCTCAAATCCGTGCCGCCTTCGATCCGCGACGCTGCACTTGGCGTCGGGGCCTCGAAGATGCAGGCGGTGTTTCACCATGTTCTGCCCTTGGCTGCACCCGGTATCCTGACCGGGACAATCATCGGCCTTGCGCAGGCGCTGGGCGAAACCGCGCCGCTTTTGCTGATCGGGATGGTCGCCTTTGTGCGCGAATACCCGGCAGCCTATACACCTGATGCCGGATTGTTCGGCGAAGCCTCTACCGCGCTGCCGGTCCAGATCTACAACTGGACCCAGCGTGCCGACCCGGGGTTTGTGGAACGCGCGTCAGGGGCGATCATCACCTTGCTGGTATTCCTTCTGGCAATGAACATTGTCGCAATCATGTTGCGCCGCAAATTCGAACGTCGTTGGTAGGAGATCGGACATGTTGGATCACAATCGAATGGACTTTAAAATGCATACCGAAACCACCACCAAGATCAGCGCCAAAAATGTGCAGGTCCATTATGGTGACACCCATGCCATCAAGGATGTGAACGTAGAGATACAAGACAATGCCGTCACCGCCTTTATCGGCCCTTCGGGGTGTGGCAAGTCGACGTTTCTGCGCTGTATCAACCGGATGAATGACACCATTGATATCTGCCGCGTTGCCGGTGATATCAAGATTGACGGCGAGGACATCTATGACCGCCGCGTCGATCCGGTGCAGCTGCGCGCCAAGGTCGGGATGGTGTTTCAGAAACCCAACCCGTTTCCAAAGTCGATCTATGACAATGTCGCTTATGGTCCGCGCATTCACGGCCTTGCCAACAATAAATCCGAAATGGATGATATCGTTGAACGTGCTCTGCGCCGCGGTGCCATCTGGGACGAGGTGAAAGACCGGCTGCATGCACCGGGCACGGGCCTGTCAGGCGGCCAGCAACAGCGGCTATGTATCGCCCGCGCGGTGGCCACTGAACCCCAGGTTCTATTGATGGATGAACCCTGTTCGGCACTGGATCCGATTGCAACCGCACAGGTTGAAGAGCTGATCGACGATCTGAGCCAGAATTTCTGCGTGGTCATCGTCACCCATTCGATGCAGCAGGCCGCGCGGGTCAGCCAGAAGACAGCCTTTTTCCACCTCGGGCATCTGGTTGAATATGGTGATACCGATAAAATATTTACCAACCCCGAAGACCCGCGCACGGAAAGCTATATTTCCGGTCGGATCGGTTAAGGAGCAACCGTCATGAAAGAACATATTTCATCCGCCTATGACCGTGATCTTGAAGGTCTGGTAATGCTGATCATGAAGATGGGCGGTCTGGTCGAGGAGGCCATCCTTGATGCCGCCAAGTCGCTGGAAACGCAAGATATTGAATTGGCCGAAACCGTGCGTCTCAAGGACAAGTCCATTGACGCGCTGGAGCTTGAAGTCAATGATGTAGCGGCGACGGTCATCGCGCTGCGGGCACCGGTGTCCAAGGATTTGCGCGTCATCCTGACCGTGCTTCGCCTTGCGGCCAGTCTTGAGCGGATCGGCGATTATGCCAAGAATATTGCAAAACGTACCTCTGCGCTGATCGATATGCCCAATTCAGCCAGCTCGAATTCTTCGCTGCGCCGGATGTCGCGCGAGGTGCAGGTGATGCTAAAAGATGTACTGGATGCCTTTGTCCGCAAAGACGCGGAAATCGCCGAGGACGTGCGCCAGCGGGATCAGGAGGTGGATCAGATGTATAACGCGCTGTTCCGCGAATTCCTGACTTTCATGATGGAAGATCCGCGCCAGATCACCGCCTGTATGCATCTGCACTTCATGGCCAAGAACATCGAACGGATGGGGGATCTGACCACTAATATGGCCGAACAGGTGATTTATCTTGTGACCGGCGAGATGCCTGAAGAAGACCGGCCAAAGTCTGACAGCACCGCCTATCTCAGCACGTTGGATTAAGGGGGCAGGCCATGCAACCACATGTTTTGATTGTCGAGGATGAACCGGCACAACGCGAAGTCCTGCGGTATAATATAGAGGCTGAAGGCTGTCGCGTGACACAGGCTGCTGATGGGGAAGAGGGGCTGATCTGCGTCAAGGAGGATCTGCCGGATGTGATTGTGCTGGATTGGATGATGCCACGGCTGTCGGGCATCGAGGTCTGCCGCCGTCTTAAGGCAAGCCCGGCTACACGTGGCATTCCGGTGATCATGTTGTCGGCCAAATCCGAAGATATCGACAAGGTGCGTGGGCTTGAGACCGGCGCAGACGACTATGTGATCAAACCCTATTCCGTTGCCGAGTTAATGGCGCGTATTCGTGGCCAGCTGCGCCGTGTACGTCCAACAACGGTTGGGGAAACCCTGTCATTTGAGGATATTATTCTGGACGCGGAAACCCACCGGGTGACCCGTGCGGGTGATGATGTGAAACTTGGCCCGACCGAGTTTCGCCTGCTTAGCACCCTGATTGAAAAACCCGGACGTGTCTGGACCCGCGAACAATTGCTGGACCGTGTCTGGGGGCTGGATAACTACGTTGATACGCGCACGGTTGACGTGCATGTGGGGCGGCTGCGCAAGGCGCTGAGCGGAGGCAAGGGCGGTGATCTGATCCGGACCGTGCGGGGCACCGGCTATGCGTTGGGGTAGCGCCCGCATGCAAGCCCCGCAACAGATGCCGGGGCTTGCATTCAACTGAACGTGCCTGCTTAGGAACCGAGGACAGTTTTCACCGCCCGTGCGGTGGCCGCGACGATGGTATCTACTTCGTCACGGGTCAGGCAGAAGGGGGGGGCAAAACCAAGCATATCCGCCTGCGGCATGGCGCGTGCGATGACCTTGTCCTGTGCCAACAAGGTGGCAGAGACCTGTGGCCCGATCTTATCTGCCGGGTCAAAGAATGTGCGACTGTCCTTGTCTTTCACAAACTCCACCGCACAAAGCAGACCCTCGCCACGCACATCCCCCACATGTGGATGATCCGCCAGCGCCTCTTTCATGCTGCTGTTCAGATAGGCCCCTACGGTGCCGGCGTTGGACACCAGATCAAGCTCGTCGATCAGTTTGAGGTTGGCCACACCTGCTGCCGCGCCAATCGGATGGGCGGAATAGGTCCAGCCATGGCCGATGGGACCGTTTTCATCCGTGCCCTGTTCAAGCACCTTCCACATCCGGTCACTGATGATCGACCCGGACAGGGGCGCATAGGCAGAGGTCAGCCCCTTTGCAATGGTGATGATATCCGCCTCCAGCCCGTATTTGTCAGACCCGAACATGGTGCCCAGACGGCCAAAGCCGGTGACAACTTCATCCACGATCAGCAGGATGTCGTGCTTTTTCAGCACGGCCTGAATCGCGGGCCAGTATCCTTTGGGCGGCGGCACGATACCGCCGGTGCCCAGCACGGGTTCACCGATGAAACCGGCGATGGTGTCGGCCCCTTCACGCGCGATCAGCTCTTCCAGATCGGCAACACAGGCTGCAGTAAACTGTTCTTCAGTCTGGGACAGGTCATCGCGGCGGAAGAAATCGGGTGCCAAAGTGTGTTTAACCTGATCAATCGGCAGATCGAATTTCTTGTGAAACAGCTCCAGTCCGGTCAGGGAGCCCGTCACAAGCCCCGAGCCGTGATAGCCACGCCAGCGCGAGATGATTTTTTTCTTTTCGGGGCGGCCAAGGATGTTGTTGTAATACCAGACCAATTTGATGTTGGTTTCATTGGCATCAGATCCACCAAGCCCGAAATAGACCTTGGACATATTTGCGGGGGCACGGTCCAGAATCATTTTGGAGAGGGTGATCGATGCCTCTGTGCCATGGCCCACATAGGAATGATAATAGGCCAGCTCCTGCGCTTGGGCGGCAATCGCATCGGCGATCTCCTTGCGACCATAGCCGACGTTCACACAGTAAAGCCCGGCAAAGGCGTCCAGCAATTTGTTGCCGTCGCGGTCCTCGATATGGACACCGCTGGCGGTCTTGATCACACGGGAAGGGCTTTCGCCGCGGGCGTGCTGTGCCAGATGTGTCGAAGGGTGGAAAAAGTTATCGCGGTCCCATTGATCCAGCTGGTCATTCTTTAGCATGTCTACTCCTTTGGCCCTCAGGGCGTGTTAATCTTTGTCGACGCGGTGGCCAATCACAGCCATGCAGTCACCGGATTTGATCACCCCCGGGAAGTGGCGGCTGATCAGCAGGCCGGTTGTTGTGGCTTTGTATTCCAGCGGTGGCACACCTGTGCGGTCCATCGGCCAAACCCGTGCAAGTACGTCACCTTTGGTCACGTCTACGCCCAGATCGACCATCGGTTCGAACAATCCATCGTGCTGTGCAAAGACAAAGCAATCCCCGTCGGGCATGTCAATGTTGATGGTCGGATCTATCTGCATTTCGCCTTGCAAAATCCCGGCATGGATCAGCACATTGCGCAGTCCCTTTTTGGCAATCGCAATGGATTTTGCGGTGGCAGATCCACCCCCGCCCAACTCAGTTGAGACAAAGGTTTTGCCCATATCTTCAACGGCGGTGTCATACATGCCGACATTATCAATCTCCAACAGCATCACCGAATATGGGGCGTTGAAGGCTTGCATGGCCTCATAACAGGCGGCCTGCTGCACCGTATTCTCCATCATATGGGCGGCGGCAAAGGGAATGAAATCAAGCGTTTGGCCACCGGAGTGAAAATCCAGAACGATATCGGTTTGCGGCAGCAGAACCCGCTGAAAATAATCGGCAATCTTCTGTGTGACCGTTCCGTCTGGCGCGCCGGGGAATGATCGGTTCAGGTTGCCTTTGTCGATGGGAGAGGTCCGCGTGCCGGCGCGAAAGGCCGGATAATTGAAGGCAGGCACGATAATCACGCGGCCGGTGATGTCGCTGGGCTGCAAGGTCACGGTGAGTTCCTGCAGGGCCACTGGTCCCTCATATTCGTCCCCGTGATTAGCTCCTGTCAGCAATGCCGTTGGCCCCTCGCCATTTTTCACCACAGTGATCGGGATCATGATTGACCCCCAGGCACTGTCATCGCGGCTGTAGGGCAGGCGCAGAAAGCCGTGGTGGACTCCATCCGCATCCAGCGGGATTGTCGGTTCAATCGGGGAGGGTTTCATCGCTTAATCCTTTACCACCATCTTGCGCGGCACATTGGCCAAACACTCCGGCCCGTTGGTCCCGATGCGAATGCTCTCAGTGATCTCGAACCCCCAATCCTCCATCCACAGGCCGGTCATGAAATGAAAGGTCATGTTCTCTTGCAAAACGGTCTTGTCACCGGGCCGCAGCGACATGGTGCGTTCCCCCCAGTCCGGTGGGTAGCTGACGCCGATGGGGTAGCCGGTGCGGTTGTCCTTGGTGATGCCGTGTTTCTTCAGCACCTTGAAAAAGGCCAGCGCCACATCCTCGCAGGTATTGCCCGCGCGCGCCTTGTCCAGCCCGGCCTCCATGCCCTCAAGCACAGCTTTTTCCGCATCGATAAAGGTCTGCGTGGGCTTGCCCAGAAACACAGTGCGCGACAGTGGGCAGTGATAGCGCTTCACCACACCTGCGATCTCGAAAAACGTGCCCATGCCGGATTGCATCGGCCGATCATCCCAGGTCAGATGCGGGGCAGAGGCGTCAGCGCCTGATGGCAGCAGCGGCACCAGCGCCGGATAATCGCCGCCTGCGCCGATGTTGGGATCATAGCGCAGCGCAGCGTCATAGATATCTGCCACCAGATCACATTTGCGCATGCCCCCTTCGATCTTTTCGACAATGCGCTCATGCATCCGGCCTACGATCTTGCCCGCTTGGCGCATCAGCGCCAGCTCTGCCTCGGATTTCACCGCGCGTTGCCAATTTACCAGGGCGGTGGCGTCCTGAAAAGTCGCATTTGGCAGATGGGTTTGCAGGGCGGCATAGGCCGCAGCTGAAAACCAGTAATTGTCCATCTCGACGCCGATCACCCCCTTGGCCAATCCGCGATCCGTAAGCTGGGCGGACAGGTAATCCATCGGATGCCGCTCGGTGGATTGTACATAGTGGTCAGGATAGCCGATGATATTGGCGGGCTGCATGAAACAGGTGCGCAATGCGCCGTTGGCATCCTGCCCGCGCCCAAACCAAATCGGTTCCCCCTCCAGCGGTAGAACGACACATTGATGCACATAAAACGACCACCCGTCGTAACCGGTCAGCCAGTTCATATTTGACGGATCTGTCACGATCAAAAGATCGATTCCACGTTGTTGCATCTGGTGCCGTGTCCTGGCGATGCGTGCGTCAAATTCGGTGCGCGAAAAATTGAGTTTGGGCGTAGGCATGAACGGCTCCGCTGGCGTCAGCGGCAAGATTCTTGCGCGCTTGATGTAACAACTGGGATTGGGTGTGTGACGGGTCTAGCGGTGCTGATGGGGGGACATCTTTTCTGTCTACGACATCTGGATGTCGTAGGTTGGTACTGGCCTTTGGAAAACGGAAGGAGTGCCTATTGGTTGCGCTGACGGGCGCGCCACCACCCAAGGATGGAATAACGCAAGGGAAGGTGTCAAATGCTCGCGTAAGTCACGATCATGCTGTAGCTCACGCGCATGCGCTTAACGGATATTGACACCATAGAGCAACAGTTAGCTGCATTGGTCATCGAGAAGGGTGTGCCAATGGAACGTGCCCTTGGGGAGATCTCAAGGGGCGATGCAAACCTGTCTGTCGATGTTGTGCTGCTTGCGGCGATATCCGTGGTCATCCATCTGGATAGTTTCACCGGCTATACGGCAGAAAATACGGTGGAAGCGTCGTTGCAACGGCATCGGGTGATTTCTGCTTTCGCGGCAGATGTTGCGTTGCTCTCGGGCAAGCCGCGGACCTGTCGTTCGTTGCAAGAGGTGTGGCGGGAAACCGGTGACCGGATGTTTATGGTCGACCGATCAGAACACTAACCTGAAACCGACAGCCTGAACTGCCGGTTTCAGGATAGAGGGGGCTGCCCTATAGGCAGGCCAGCAACAGTTTGGTGGTGTTCTCGCGGGTCATTTCAACCGGGTTGCCACCGGTGCTGGGATCCTTCAGCGCGCCGGAGACGATCCGCTCTACATCGGGGTTTTCAACCCCCAGACCTGCCAGCGTTTTGGGGATGCCAAGTGAGTCATTCAGGTTGTCCACATAATCGCAGAACCCGTCAAAGCCGCCTGCAATCCCCAGATAACTGGCGGCCTGATCCATACGTTCGATGATCGCAGGTTTATTGAATTGCAGGACGGCGGGCATGCAGACCGCATTGGTGGAACCGTGATGCGTATGATAGATCGCACCGATGGGATGGGACAAAGCATGGATCGCGCCCAGCCCCTTTTGGAATGCTGTTGCCCCCATCGCCGCCGCCGACATCATATGCGCACGCGCTTCGATGTCCGTGCCATTGGCATAGGCGCGGGGCAGGTAGTCCTTGACCAGACGCATGCCTTCCAGCGCCATGCCTTGCGACATGGGGTGATAATGGGGTGAGCAGAATGCCTCGACACAATGGGCGAAGGCGTCCAGCCCGGTGCCTGCGGTAATGAAAGGCGGCATGCCAACGGTCAGTTCCGGGTCACAGATCACCACAGTGGGCAGGAATTTCGGGTGGAAGATGATCTTTTTCTCTTCGGTTTCCGAATTGGTGATGACGCTGGCGCGGCCCACCTCAGATCCGGTGCCGGCGGTTGTCGGCACGGCGACAATCGGTGCAATCGCATCGGCATCGGCACGGGTCCACCAGTCACTGATATCCTCGAAATCCCACAAGGGGCGCGTCTGACCAGCAAGGAAGGCCACCAGCTTGCCCAGATCAAGGCCAGAACCACCGCCAAAGGAGATCACACCGTCATGGCCGCCTTCTTTATAGGCTCTCACACCGGCCTCGGCGTTTTTCTCGTTCGGATTCGGGTCCACATCGGCAAAGATGGCACGGCCCAGTCCTGCCGCTTCCAGCAGATCCAGCGTGCGGGTGGTGATCTCCATAGTGGCAAGACCGCGATCGGTGATCAGCAGGGGTTTCTTGATGCCGGCAGCGGCACAGGCATCAGCGATTTCTGAAATGCGGCCAGCGCCAAAACGGATGGCGGTGGGGTAGGACCAGTTTGCAGTGATGCTCATGGGATCAGGCTTTCTTGAGGTGGTATGATTTGGGGCGTGTCAGGTTGTGATAGCCGATGACGGACAGGCCGCCACCGCGGCCGGTGTCCTTGCAGCCGGTCCAGCACAGTGCGGGGTCAAGGTAATCGGCGCGGTTCTGAAATACCGTGCCGGTCTCAATCTGATCCGCAATCGCCTCGGCGCGCGCGGTGTCGCGGGTCCAGACGGATGCGGTCAGGCCAAAGTCGCTGTCGTTCATCAGCTTGACCGCCTCGGCATCGTCTTTCACCGGCATGATTCCAACAACGGGGCCAAAGCTCTCCTCGCGCATCACACGCATGTCATGGGTCACGCCTGTCAGGATTTGCGGCATCAGATAGGCCCCGCCGTCCTGCGGGAAATTGGCCGGGTCAATATGGGCTGTGGCTCCTGCCGCGACCGCTTCGGCGGTCTGTGCCCGGACCTCATCGGCAAACCGCGCCTGCGCCATCGGGCCAAGGGTGGTTTCCGGGTCCAATGGATTGCCCAGCTTGTATCCGTTTACTATCGCCACGGCCTTGGTGACAAATGCGTCAAAGTGTTGTTCCGCCACATAAATACGTTCGATCCCGCAGCAGCATTGCCCGGCGTTGAACATCGCACCATCAATCAGCGTATCCACCGCCGCATCGATGTCCGCGTCATCACAGACATAGCCAGGGTCCTTGCCACCCAGCTCCAGTCCGATGCCGGTGAAGGTGCCCGCCGCTGCCTGTTCGATGGCCTTGCCACCGCCGACAGAGCCGGTGAAGTTCACAAAGCCAAAGGATTTCGCCGCAATCAGATCAGAGGTCGTCTTGTGATCCAGGAACACGTTCTGAAATACATCCTCGGGAACGCCTGCCGCGTGAAAGGCCTGCGCCAGACGTTCGCCGACCAGCGGTGTTTGCGAGGCATGTTTCAACATCACCGCATTGCCCGCAATCAGGGCGGGAGCAACGGTGTTGATGGCCGTCATATAGGGGTAGTTCCACGGTGCGATGACCAAGACAACACCATGCGGCACACGTTTGATCAGGCGGCGGAAATTGGCACTGTCCTCAATCTCGATATCGGCCAAGGCATCCTTGGCAATTTCGGCCATATAGCTGGCCCGTTCGTTGAAACCGCCAAACTCACCACCATAGCGGATCGGGCGGCCCATCTGATGCGCGATCTCTGGCACGATTTCATCGTTCATTTCGCCGATTTTGGCGACGCCGTCCATCACGCGGGCGATGCGTTCGTCCAGCGGCAGGGCGGCCCAGGCGCTTTGGGCGTGTTTGGCGGAGGCCACGGCGGCGCGGGCCGCGTCAGCGCTCAGGGTTTCGCGGGTCGCATAGACGGAACCGTCGATGGGGGAGGTACAGGTGATCATGGCTCAGGCCCTTTCAAAGCCGCGCGCGATTTCCCAATCGGTCACGGTGCGGTCAAATTCTTCTTGTTCCCATTCTGCATTGCGCACGTAGTGGGTCACGACATCATCGCCAAAGGCCTCTCGCAGGAATGCGGAGTTGCGCAGGGTCTCGGTGGCGGCACGCAGGGTTTGTGGAATATCGGCAGCCTTGGCATCGGCATAAACGTCGCCGGTGGTGGGGGCGGCCAGTTCCATCTTGTCCTCAATACCCTTGATGCCGGCGGCCAGCATGGCAGCTTGTGCAAGATAGGGATTCAAATCCGACCCCCCGATGCGACATTCCACCCGCACGCCCTTGCTGTCGGCCCCGCAGAGGCGGAAACCGGCGGTGCGGTTGTCCACCGACCAAACAGTCTTGGTTGGTGCAAAAGTGCCTTTGGCAAAGCGTTTGTAGCTGTTCACATAGGGGGCCAGAAAGAAGGTATAATCAGGCGCATGGGCGATCAGCCCGGCCATATAGTGATCCATCAGTTCGGATTTCCCCAGATCGGCCTTCTTATCAAAGAACATCGGCTGGCCGTCCTTCCACAGTGACTGATGCACGTGGGATGAACTGCCCACACGGTCCTTGTGCCACTTGGGCAAAAAGGACACGGCGTGGCCCTGCTGCCATGCAATTTCCTTGATGGCGTGTTTCGCGATGGAGTGGTTGTCGGCGCAATCAAGGGCGGCGGCGTAGCGGATGTTCAGCTCTTCCTGACCGGCCTCGGCCTCGCCTTTGGTGTTCTCGATGGGCAGACCTGCGGCGAACAGATGATTGCGGATCGGCCGCATCACGTGCTCCTCTTTGGTGGTCTGCAAAATATGGTAGTCTTCGTTATAACCAGAGATCGGCGTCAGGTCCTGAAAGTTGCCTTTGCGGATTTCCTCAAAACTCTTTTCGAACAGGAAGAACTCCAGCTCGGTGGCCATCATCGCGTCAAAGCCCAGCTTTTTCAGGCGTGCGATTTGTTTTTTCAACATGGCACGCGGATCATGCGGAACCGGTGCATGGGTGTGGTGGTCCAATACATCACAGAGCACCATTGCGGTGCCTTCCAGCCACGGGGTCAGCCGGATCGTGCTCAGGTCAGGGGCCATGATATAATCGCCATAGCCGCTTTCCCATGAGGTCGATGCATAGCCGTCAGGTGTTGCCATCTCCAGATCGGTGGCCAGCAGATAATTGCAGCAGTGGGTTTCCTTAAACGAGGTTTCGACAAAGTTGACCGCATGAAACCGCTTGCCGGTCAGGCGGCCTTGCATATCCACGAAACAGGCCAGCACGGTGTCGATTGACCCGTCAGCGACGCGTGATTTCAGATCGTCAAAGGACAGTTTGCCAGTCATAGGAAATACTCACATTTGGGAAAGGTGGGTAGAAAAGGTTGGGGGCGGCCTGCACCGCCCCCGGTGTTGAATTTAGCCGTAGCGGTAAGGGCGGCCCGCTTTGACCATGTCTTCGTTGTACTTTTTGAAAATGTCCACCACCCGACGTTTGACATCAGATTCAGAGGCAATTTCTTCCCAGAAATCCTGTGCTGCGGCCTCGACGGTGGCCCATTCTTCATCCGGGATCGTTGTCAGTTTCAGCTTGTCACCCTGTGTGCGCAGCTTTGCTTCACCGCCCCAGTACCACCACTGACGATAGTAGTGCGACTGGTCACAGCAGACCCGGAACAGGGTTTGCAGGTCTTCCGGCAGCTCGTTCCAGCGCTCCATATTGGCAAAGAACGATCCCGCCCAGGCACCGGAAATGTTGTTTGTCAGGAAGTAGTTGGTCACATCGGCCCAACCCACTGTGTAGTCTTCAGTGATGCCGGACCAAGCGATCCCGTCGAGTTCGCCAGTCTGCATGGCAACTTCGATATCTTCCCACGGCAGGTTCACAGGAACCACGCCGAACTGGGTCAGGAAGCGACCCGCGGTCGGGAAGGTGAAGATGCGCTTGCCCTTGAGGTCGGCGAGTGAGTTGATCGGATCTTTGGTGGCGAAGTGGCAGGGATCCCATGCACCGGCGGAGATATGTTTGACGCCAACCTTGGAATATTCTTCGTCCCAGATCTCGTTCAGGCCATATTGATTGAACAGGACAGGCACATCCAGAGAATAGCGCGAGCCGAAGGGGAAGTAGCCGCCAAAAACCGTGACTTCGGTGGGCGAGGCCATGGAGTCATCATCGGACTGCACGGCGTCGATGGTGCCGCGCTGCATCGCTTGGAACAACTCTCCCGTTGGGACCAGCTGGTCGGCATAAAACAGTTCGATCTGCATTCGATCGCCGGCGATCTGGTTGAACATCTTGATGGCGGGTTCGATGACCTCGGCGGCCAAAGACGCGCCCGCATAGGTCTGCATGCGCCATTTGATGGTGTTTTGTGCCAGGGCCGGTGCGGCCAATGCGGCTGCGGGGGCGGCCACGGCGGCCCCTTGGATAAACTTACGTCTGGTTGTCATGTCGTATCTCCTTGTTATGAAATCGCGCCGGTTGTTCCGGCTTTCTTGGGGTTTAGTTTCCGTAAACATATTCCGGCAGCCACAGGGCCAATCCGGGGAAGATCATCACGAGGCTTAGCGCGAGGATCATCACCAGCACAAAAGGGGTTACCGATCCGTAGATGTCGCGCAGGCTGATTTCCGGCGGTGCCATCGCACGCATCAGAAACAGGTTATAGCCGAAGGGCGGCGTCATATAGGCAATCTGCGTGGTGATCGTATAGAGGATACCATACCAGATCAGATCAAACCCCAGCGCGCCCACCAGCGGCACATAAAGCGGGGCCACGATGACCAGCATCGCCGTGTCATCAAGGAAGGTGCCCATGATGATAAAGCTGAGCTGCATCAGGATCAGGATCATCCATGGGGACAGGTTCAATTGCTCGGTGAACAGGGATTCAATCGCCTTTACTGCGCCCAGACCGTCAAACACCGCGCCAAAGGCAAGAGCGGCAAGGATGATCCACATAAACATACAGGTGATGCCAAGCGTGTTGCGCACCGAATTTTCAAAGACTTCGCGGGTCATACGTCCCTTAAAGACCGCTGCAAGGAAGGCGGCGATGGCCCCGATGGCAGAGCTTTCGACCAGCGAGGTCCAGCCATTCACAAAGGGCACCATCATCACCGCAAAGATGCCCAGCGGCAGCAGCCCCGCTTGCAACAGGCGCAGCTTTTCGGCCCGTGGGATGTCGCGCTCCTCAAAGGGCAGGGCGGGACCAAGTGCGGGATTTATCCGGCAGCGGATCACGATATAGATGATGAACATCGCCGCCATCATCAGTCCGGGGATGATCCCCGCCAGCCACAGCTGCCCAACCGGCTGGCGCGCAATCATCGCATAGAGAACCAGCACCACAGAGGGCGGCACCAGAATGCCAAGGCTGGACCCCGCCTGAATAACGCCGGTGACCATGCGCTTGTCATAACCGCGCTTTAACAACTCGGGCAGGGCAATCGTGGCACCGATTGCCATACCGGCAACGGACAATCCGTTCATGGCCGAAATCAACACCATCAGGCCGATTGTCCCAATCGCCAGCCCGCCGCGTAAGCCCCCCATCCAGACGTGGAACATCTTGTAAAGGTCATCCGCGATTTTGGATTCCGACAGCACATAGCCCATAAAAATAAACATCGGCAGGGTCAGCAGCGGATACCATTTCATCAACTTCATCGCCGCGGAGAACCCGATATCAAACCCGCCCTTGTCGCCCCAAAGCAGCAAGGCGGCGACAACCGCGATAAATCCGATGGCCCCGAACACCCGCTGGCCGGTCAGCAGCATCAGCATCATTGAGGAAAACATCAAGGTGGCGATCATCTCGTATGGCATTAGATTTCTTCGCCTTTTAAACGCAGTACGTCTTTGCAAAATTCGGACAGGCATTGCAGCAACATCAGAAAGAAGCCGACAATCATCACAACCTTGATTGGCCACATATAGGGGCGCCATGCAGAGGAAGATCGTTCAAGCCGGCCGATTTCCTCGCTGCCGGTGATGACGCCAAGGAGATAGGAAAACGGTTCGGTTTTCCAATATCCCAACCCATAGGCGGTAGAGCTGACCGCGCCATACAGCAGGACGCAGAGGTAGAAAATCAGGAAGCACACGGTTAGCAGGTCAAACCACGCCTTGCGTCGGATTGACCAGTCTCCATAGAGCAGGTCCATCCGCACATTTGATCCCATCTGGATCGAATAGGGGCCGCCAAGGATGTAATAACCCACCATCACAAACTGCGCCATTTCAAGCGTCCAGAGGCTGGGCAGAAAAAAAGTTTTGCTGATAGAGGACCACAGTAGAATGCCCATCAGCACAAAGATGCCATACATTGCGATGCGGCCAATGCGGTGGTTCACAGCGTCCACGCCGCGGATGAAACTGCGCATCACGCTCGTCATGCTGTGGCCTTCGCGAGGGTTGCGCAGGCGTCCGTGATCCATGTTGTCAGCTGTGTGGCCATGGCGTGCTGGCTTTCGGGCGTCTGGATCAGATCGTTGCGTATTTCGATCATTACATTCGGATGGCCGCGTGAAACACCGTGTTCCAGCAAGGTATGGGTGACGCCATCCTGTGGGCCATAGGGTTCATTGCGTTGGGTGATATAGGGGCTGTGCGCCGCGCCGGTTTTTAACATGGCATCGGCCAAACGGCTGTCGCTGTCATGCAGGACGCCAATTTCAACCGTGCGCTTGGCCCCGTGATAAACCGGCGTAAAACTGTGGATCGTGACCAAAATGGGGTTTGCCTTGGCCGCGACCACCTCCGCCAGTGCAGTGCGGAACGGGGTGTAATACTGTGCTGTGCGCGTTGCGCGCTCTGCCTTTGACAGATTGGCATTGCCCGGAATGTCAAAGATTTCGCTTTTCGCCGGCATCGCCCCATCAGCGTCAGGCGGGCGGTTGCAATCATAAACCAGTCTGGAGACACGCGAGGCGACCAATACAGCATCCATCGCCTGCGCCATGCCCTGCGCCACGGCCATTGCGCCGGGGTCCCATGCGGCATGGCTGGTCAGAGGTGCGCCAGTAAGGCCCAGATTGTCGAACTGTTCAGGAATGGTATGGCTGGCATGTTCGCAAACCAATACAATTGGTGATGCACCATCAGCATTAACCACTTCGAACACGGGTTCCGGCTTGCTTTTTAACGTCTGATTCATGCAGCCTCCTCAGGACGAAACTCTTGCCAACGAAAGATTCTGTCAACACATTTGTGAAAAATATATCACATGTTGATATCGAATGATAAATTTATATGCAAAAAGAGGTGCCCATGTCGGAGGACATGCTGACAATTTCAGACCGGATCCAACACAAGCTGGATGATCTGACACGCGCAGAACGCCAGCTTGCCCTGTCGATACTGGAGAATTATCCCGCGTCTGGCCTGGGGACCTTATCGGCCTTGGCGAAAGATGCAGATGTGTCGGTGCCGACGGTGGCACGGATGGTGCAGAAGCTGGGGTATAAAGGTTATCCCGAGTTTCAGGCAGAGCTGCGCGAGGAACTGCGTGCCAAAGCCAAAAGCCCGATCGCCAAACATGACACATGGGCAGAGGCCGCCCCGTCGGGCCATATGCTGAACCGGTTTACCGAGGCAGTGATTGACAACATCCGTCATACGCTGGGCCAGATTGATCCGGTGTCCTTTGATGCGGCCTGTGCGCTGGCGGGGGATGCCTCGCGCCATCTTTATATTGTCGGCGGACGGATCACCCATACGCTTGCAGAATATCTTTTCCTGCACATGCAGGTGATCCGCCCCAATCTGACCCATGTGCAATCCACCTCCAATTCATGGCCGCATTACCTGTTGAATGCGTCAGAGGGAGATGTGTTCATCATCTTCGACGTGCGTCGCTATGAGAACAACACGTTGAAATTGGCCGAGATGGCCCATGCGCGCGGTGCCAAGATTATCCTATTCACCGATCAATGGCGCAGCCCGGTGCATCAGCTGGCCGAACATAGTTTTTCAAACCGGATTGTAGTGCCTTCGGCCTGGGACTCGGCGGCGACAACCATGTTGCTGGTTGAGACCATGGTTGCGTCTGTGCAGAACCTGCATTGGGAAGGCACAAAGGAACGTATGGAAGAACTGGAAGATATGTTCGACCGTACGCGGCTGTTTCGGAAGTTTACTTGAGGTGGTTTTGTTTCAATGGCTGGTGTGAGCCCTTAATGTTACCCTCAACGTTGCAGCGTGAAGCTTGAATAGCCCAGAGTTCTGGTATTGAATGGACGAAGAAAGGCCAGTGTTATGGACGAGTTTTCTGACCTCTATGAGAAGCTACACAAACATTGCAGCTACTATTCTCGTCACCTAGGGCATCTGAAAGCGCTCATCGAAAACGATGACTGGATGCGGGTCGTGGATGGCTCAATGTCAGGACGTGTTTTGCTACTTGGAAACAGCGAGATAACTAACGCACTTATTCTGTTCAACACTCGGATGCTCGATACGGGGCCTGATACGATTACGGTTCGCAGACTGGCTAAGAAATTGCCGACTAAGGAAGAAATCGAGCAGCATCATGCTGCAAGAATGACAGAAATTGGGATCGAGTATCCTGTTGATCGCTATTTCTCGGCCAGAAATGATTTCATCGAAGCCAATCGGGCGTTGAATGGGAACAGCACAAGTTCAAAGTTGAGATCTTTGAGAAACTACACTTTAGCCCATAACATCGAGCCAGAGGTTGAGCCGGAGAGAGCAACTCTTAATGATCTCTTGCAGCTAACAGAGGCGGTGACTAATCTAGTGGACTTGGCCGGGTACATGGTGACAAGCTCTCGGGGAGTTTATCGAGATTTTTCGAGCGTGTCTGAGAGAGAAACTAGGATGCTGTATGCATCGCTCCCGACACTCGCGACTATAGAAAACAACTAAAACTGGAAGGCGGCTTTGTCCGCACAGCCGACATTGAGGTTTCAAGAACGCTAATCCATCCTGACTAAAATCATCGGATGACCGCTTCGAGCCCAAAGCGACTCTTGTCGTCTGGAAGCTAGGCGTTCAAACACGTACCATGAAAAAATATGGCCGTACATTCCATTTGCCAATCTCACTAGGCGCAACAAGCGACGACAAAGTCATGTCTTCGCTTGATGGCCTGAAGGTTGATGATCTTGTAATCACTGAGAAGATGGATGGTGAAAACACGACCATTCATCGCGAAGGCACTCACGCGCGTAGCCCAGACAGTCGTTACCACCCGTCGCGTGACTGGCTTAAGGCATTCTCGGCTGGGATTTCTCCCCAGCTTGCAGATAATGAACGTATCGTGGGTGAGAACCTATATGCCAAACACTCAATAGGTTACGAAGCGCTGCCGTCATATTTCATGGGTTTCTCTTGGATTATCGGAAACGAAATTCAGCCTTGGGATGCGACACTTATTAGGTTCGAAGAGTTGGGGATCACTCCAGTGGAAGTGCTGTATCGTGGGCAGTTCACGGACAGGCTTTTTCAGGGCCTTGCGGATCAATTGGATTTAGAAAAACAAGAAGGGTTTGTTGCACGAGATGCGGCTGGGTTCAGCGAAACAGAAATGCCAAATCGGATGGGGAAATATGTGCGAGCGAACCACGTTCAAAGCGAAACGCACTGGATGAGATCGGAACTTGTTCCTAACCGTTTGGTCAAAAACTAGCGTAGGTTTGTTCCGCTCTCCGGACACCCGTCAAACCGTGCTCTTTTGTTCCTTATTCCGCGTCGACATCGCCCGCGTCACCATTTGCCGCCGCACAAACGCGGCAATAAACATTGCTGTCAGGATCAGAATGATCGTCGGGGCAGGGGCGCTGTCCAGGAAAAAACTGAGATAGCTGCCCAAAAGCATCGATGCCATGCAGACCAATACCGACACCCAAAGCATGCGGCCAAAGGTGCGCACCAGTAAGAATGCAATCGCCCCCGGTGCGATCAGCAGGCCAATGGCAAGGATCAGACCCACCGCAGAAAGTGTCGCCACAATTGTCAGCGAAAGCGCGGCCAACATACCGTAGTGCAGCCAATTCACCCGCAAGCCAGAGGTCTGTGCCTGCGCGGGATCAAAACTGTGCAATAACCAATCGCGCCATTTCAACACCAGCATGAGGCCAACACCCAGCGAGATGATGCCAGCGGTCCAAAGCTCGCCCGTATCCACCCCCAGCATATTGCCAAACAGGATGTGATCCAGATGTGCGTTTGTTTCAATTGCGACATACATCACGATGCCAAGGCCGAACATGCCGGAAAACACCACCCCCATCACCGTGTCCTGTTTGACCCGGCTGTTATTGGACAGATACCCCGTGGCAACGGCACAGGTCATCCCGGCGGCAAAGGCCCCGATGATCAGGGACAGCCCAAGGATATAGGCCAGCACAATACCGGGCAGCACCGCATGGCTGACCGCATCCCCCATCAGTGCCCAGCCTTTGACCACCAGAAAACACGACAGCAAGGCCGTGGGCACCGAGACAATGATCGAAATCAGGAAAGCGTTCTGCATAAAGCCGAACCGAAACGGCAAGGTGAGTGTCTCGATATCCATCATGCCGCCTCTTGCTTTGCAGGCCTGTCCCGCAGGGCCATCGCGGCCTTGCGTCTGGCAGCCAGTAGCCCATGTTTGGGGGCAAAGACAAAAGCCACAAGAAAGATCAGGGTTTGCAGGCAAACGATGACACCACCAGTGGCCCCATCAAGAAAATAACTGACATAGGCCCCGACAAAACTTGTGATGGAGCCAATGGCGACAGACAGGGCGATCAGCCGAGGGAACCGGTCACACAAGAGATAGGCCGTGGCCCCCGGTGTGACGACCAACGCGATGACCAGAAAGGCACCAACCGTTTGCATCGCGGCGACCACACAGGCCGACAGCAGCACAAAGAACACCGCTTTCAGCAGGCCGGTGCGCAGACCGATGGTGCGGGCGTGGGTTTCGTCAAAAAACGTGACCATCAGATCTTTCCATTTGGCCAGCAGAATGGCCAGCGAGACAAAGCCGATGATTGCCAGTTGCAGCGTGTCTTCCGGGGTGATGGCAAGGATATTGCCCATGGTGATGGTCTGGATCGACACTGCCATCGGGTTTATCGAGACGATAAACAGGCCCAGCCCGAAGAAAGAGGTGAAAATTAATCCGATGATCACATCAACCTTGAGGCCAGACCGCTCGGACAGGAACAACATCGCCCCGGCGGCTAGGCCCCCCGCGATAAACGCCCCCAAGGCGAATGGCAGGCCCAGCAAATAGGCCCCCGCCACGCCCGGCACCACCGAATGGGACAGGGCATCACCGATCAGCGACCAGCCTTTCAGCATCAGATAAGCTGATAGAAACGCACAGACCCCGCCAACCAGCGCGGAAACCCACATGGCATTGACCATATAACCATAGCTGAAGGGTTGCAGCAGGGTATCCATCATGATCCCTGATCCGAACGATGGGTCTTGTCGTCATATTGCACAAAGGGACGTTCATCATCGGTAAAGATGGTGACAGCGCGGGCATCTTCATCGTCGTGCAACGTGTCACCGCCAAGGGTGATCTGGCGCAGCACACCGCCAAAGGTCTGTTCAAGATTGTCGCGGGTAAAGGTGGTTTCGGTCAGCCCATGGGCCAACACCGTGCCTTTGACCAGAATGGTACGGTCACAAAATTCGGGCACAGATCCAAGGTTATGCGTCGAGACCAGCATCACCCGCCCCTCATCGCGCAATTCGCGCAGTAGTGCGACAATCTGCTCTTCGGTTTTGACGTCCACCCCGGTGAAAGGCTCGTCCAGCAGGATGACCTGTCCGTCTTGCGCCAGAGCGCGGGCAAGGAACACCCGTTTGCGTTGACCGCCGGACAACTCGCCAATCTGACGGTGGCGGAAGTCTTGCATGTTGACGCGCCTGAGCGCCTGATCAACCGCGTCATGATCCGCCTGTTTGGCACGCCGGAAAAACCCCATGTGACCATAGCGGCCCATCATCACGACATCTTCGACCAGCACCGGAAAGTCCCAATCAACCTCTTCGGCCTGCGGAACATAGGCCACCAGATTTCGGGAGAGGGCGGTTTTCACATCCATGCCCAGAATGCTGATCTCGCCCTTGGCGGCGGGTACAAACCCCATGATCGCCTTGAACAAAGTTGATTTACCGGCCCCGTTGATCCCCACCAACGCGGTCACCGTGCCGCGTGGAATGTCAAAACTGGCGTCCCATAGGGCGGTGTGGCCGTTGCGATAGGTCACTGTGACGTCCTGTGCCCGCAGCCCCGCAGTTGCCTGCGCGGATGGTTCTGAGGGGATTTCGGTCTTTTGCAACATGGCGTTTCCTTGCAGGTCTATTTCAATGCCGCGCTCAACCCGTCGGTGACGGTTGTGCTCGTCACACGCAGCAGATCAAGATAGGTCGGCACCGGCCCGTCGGGCCCGGAAAGACTGTCCACATAAAGTACACCACCGTAAGCCGCGCCGGTTTCCCGCGCCACCTGTTCAGCGGGGGCTGTGTTGACGGTGCTTTCGCAGAACACCACCGGAATATCATTATCGCGCACCCCGTCGATCACCGCGCGTACCTGTTGCGGTGTGCCGGTCTGGTCCGCGTTCATCGGCCAGAGATAAAGCTCCTGCAGGCCCATATCACGTGCGAGATAGCTGAACGCCCCTTCGCAAGTGACCAGCCAGCGCTGATCCTGCGGGATGTCCGCAATTGCGGCCTTTAGCGGCTCCAGCGTGTCGCGCAGTTCCTGTTTGTACTGCGTGGCGTTTGCCTCATAGGTCGCGGCGTTCTCCGGGTCATTCTCTGACATGGCTTTGGCGATATTGTCTACGTAGATCAATGCGTTATCCAAGCCCATCCAGGCGTGTGGATTGGGCAGACCTTGATAGCTGCCAGACGCAATCGAAATCGGAGCAATGCCGTCCGTCAGGGTGGCGGCGGGCACGTCGGACATGTTGGAGAGAAACTGCTCAAACCACAGTTCAAGGTTCATGCCGTTCCACAGGATCAGATCGGCATCATAGGCGCGCACAATGTCTTGCGGTGTGGGTTGATAGCCGTGGATTTCGGCACCCGGTTTGGTCACAGACACAACCTCTGCTGCGTCACCCGCGACATTTGCGGCCATATCCGCCAGCACGGTAAAGGTGGTCACTACCTTCATCTTATCCTGTGCTGCGACAGCGGTTGAAAACAGCGTTGCCATCAGGCCCGTCACAACAAAAGCAGCGCATCGGTTCTTCATTCCAGACTCCCGTCAAAACGCGTTATTGCGCCTACATGCAAATCATTCGCAACAAATGTCAAGCCTGTTGCGAATTATTCTCATTTAGCCTGTCGCCAGTTTTACAACGGGGATTTGGGAGAGGCGTATCGGGCTGTTGTTCATTCTTCAGAGGCTTGCGGCCTAGTCGGGCAGATCGGACAACCGGCCCCAGCTGATCCGCTGCCAGATGCGTTCATGCAGAACATAGGTAAGTATGCCCGTGACGCAGGCAATAAATGCCATGCCTCCGGCTGCATTCAACGACCCTGTGGTGACATACCCGATGGCGACCATCATGAAGAACCCAATGACCTGCCAGGTCAAGGCTTTGACAATTGTGCGCTTTTTCAAATCCATAATGGCCTCCTTCGTTGCTCCCGCTATATCGGCAGGCGTAGGGATGGAACCATTCAGAGAATTGTCATAATTTAACGCATATGGTGATAATGTGAAACATTTGTTATTAAATCACTCGATGCTGATTTCCCAATTCCCGCCATGACAAAGGACAGTGTACCGCCCGTTCTTGACATCGGGCTTTGGCATAGGCCACCTGAGACAAACCCATTGGAGGAGATCACAATGATGAAGACCCGCGCCGCTGTCGCCGTTGCCGCTGGCAAACCGCTTGAGATCATGGAGGTCAACCTTGAGGGGCCGAAACGTGGCGAGGTTCTGGTGGAAATCAAGGCCACTGGCCTATGCCATACTGATGAATTTACCCGCTCGGGCGATGATCCAGAGGGCATCTTCCCGGCCATTCTGGGCCATGAGGGGGCAGGTGTCGTGATGGAAGTGGGCGAGGGTGTGACCACGCTGGAAGTGGGCGATCACGTGATCCCGCTTTACACGCCGGAATGCCGTGAATGCGAATATTGTCTGTCGGGCAAAACCAACCTGTGTCAGGCGATCCGTGTCACACAGGGACGGGGCCAACTGCCTGATGGGACAACACGTTTCTCAATGCTCGATGGCACGCCAATTCATCACTACATGGGGTGTTCCACCTTTGCCAACCACACGGTTGTGCCGGAAATTGCACTGGCCAAAGTGCGTAAGGACGCGCCCTTTGACAAGATTTGCTATATCGGTTGTGGCGTTACCACAGGCATCGGCGCGGTGATCAACACAGCCAAGGTCGAGATCGGCGCGCGCTGCGTGGTCTTTGGTTTGGGCGGCATCGGGTTGAATGTGATCCAAGGGCTGCGTCTTGCCGGTGCGGATCAGGTGGTCGGCGTGGATCTGAATGACGACAAGGAAGAAACCGGCCGCTATTTTGGCATGACCGATTTTGTGAACCCCTCCAAGGTTGAGGGTGATTTGGTTGCCCATCTGGTCGAACTGACCAAAGGCGGGGCAGATTACACCTTTGACGCCACTGGCAACACACAGGTCATGCGTACTGCGCTGGAGGCGGCACATAAGGGCTGGGGCGAAAGCATCATCATTGGTGTGGCCCCCGCAGGTGCAGAGATTTCAACCCGTCCTTTCCAGCTGGTTACTGGCCGTGTCTGGCGTGGTACCGCCTTTGGCGGGGCCAAGGGGCGCACAGATGTACCCAAGATTGTCGATTGGTATATGGACGGCAAGATCGAGATTGATCCGATGATCACCCACAAGCTGACCTTGGATGAAATCAACCACGGGTTTGACCTGATGCATCAGGGCAAATCGATCCGGGCGGTGGTGGAATTCTGATCCTGCCGCCACTCTGTTTGATGTCATGACGTAATGTAGCACTTGCCCGACACTGGCGCGGCTCTAAATTGAACTGAACAGTTCAGACAGGAGCCGCGCCATGAAGCTGACCGTAAACGGAAATGAACATGAGGTGGATGTCGAGGACGACATGCCGCTTTTGTGGGTCCTGCGCGACGAATTGGGAATCACGGGGCCGAAATACGGCTGCGGCATTGCCCAATGCGGGGCCTGTACCGTGCATATGGACGGGGTCGCCGTGCGGTCCTGTCAGGTGGCGGCGGCTGATGTGGATGGCGATATCACCACCATCGAAGGGCTGGGCACACCAACGGCCCTGCACGCTGTTCAAAAAGCATGGGTCGACCATCAGGTCGCGCAATGCGGTTACTGCCAGTCCGGCCAGATCATGCAGGCGGCCTCGTTTCTGGATTTGAATCCGGAGCCTTCAGACGATCAGATTGATGCAGCGATGAGCGCAAACCTGTGCCGCTGTGGCACCTACCCACGCATCCGCGCTGCGGTCAAAACCGCGGCCAGCCGCTTGCAGGGGGCCTGAACCATGGGACGTATAAAAACCATTGCGCGGCGCAGCTTTTTGGTCGGATCTGCGGCTATCTTGGGTGGGGTGGCCTTTGGCACCTATATGTACAAACGCGAGGTCGAGAACCCGCTCGAAGCGGGGCTGGCTGACGGTGAAGTGACCTTTAATCCCTTTGTAAAGATTGACGCAAAGGGGGTGACCTTGATCACGCCACGCGCGGATGTTGGGCAGGGGGCCTATTCGGTTCAGGCGCATTTGATCGCTGCAGAGCTGGACGTTGATCTGGATCAGGTGCGGATTGATCCGGGCCCGCCTTCCGCCGCCTATTACAACGGGGTGGTGGCGGTTGAGGGTATGCCGATTGCGGCAACCTCTGAAACATTTCTGGCCCGTGCCGGGCGCGGGGCCTCTGATGTGGTGGGCAAGCTGATGGGGCTGCAACTGACGGGCGGCTCCAGCACAGTGCCTGATATGTATGACCGGTTGCGTATGGCTGGGGCGGTGGCGCGCGAGACACTGATTGCGGCGGCTGCAACTCAAACCGGGCTTGCCGTGGATCAGTTGCGGACCGAAAAGGGCGCTGTTGTGCTGCCCGATGGCACGCGGCTGGACTATGTTGATCTGGCGGCAGTGGCGGCAGAAACACCTGTGGTCGAGGATGTTGTGTTGCGGGATCCGGCCACTTGGCAGAGCCTGGGGAAACCGCATCAGCGCACCGATATTCTGGCGAAGTCCACCGGTACGCAGGAATACGGTATTGATCTAAAGATGGACGCTATGGTGCATGCCACCACTCGTACGAATCCGGCCCTAGGTGGCGGCATCTTGGGGTTTGACGCGACAGAGGCCAAAACCATGCGCGGTGTGCAGGCAGTATTGCCGATCACCGGCGGCATTGCGGTGGTTGCCGACAACACATGGCGGGCGTTTCAGGCGGCAGATGCGGTGGCATGTGAATGGGGGCCGTCGCCCTATGTGGGAGACACAGAACAGCAGTTTGCCGCGGTGGCAGAGTCCTTCATTGAAGAGCGGCAGGACAGCCGGTTCAAGGATGAGGGCGATGTCACAGCGGCGCTGGAAACCGCCGAGACAGTGTTGGAAGCGGAGTACCGCATTCCCTATCTTGCCCATGCCCCGCTTGAGCCGATGAGCGTTGTGGTCAAATTGAGTGCGGACCGGCTGGACATCTGGACCGGCACGCAAATCCCGCGCTTTGTGCAGGATGGTGCCGCTGCCCTTTCGGGGTTGGACAGCGATCAGGTGCATCTTCATGTGTTGATGTCAGGCGGCAGTTTCGGACGGCGGTTGGAAGATGATTATGTCCGGCAAGCAGTTGAAATTGCGATGCAATTGCCGGACACGCCGATCAAGATGGTCTGGACCCGTGAAGAGGACATGACTCATGATTTTCCACGCCCCCTTGCGATGTCGCGCGCACGTGGTGCAGTGGCGGATGGTGCGGTGCAGGGTTTTGACCTATCGATTGCCGCACCTTCGGTGACGGAATCCTCGCTGGGCCGGTTGGGTCAGCCGGCGATGGGACCGGATGTGGCGATTGTGGCAGGAGCATGGGATCAACCCTTTGCCATCCCGCATTACCGTGTCACCGGGTATCGGGTGCCTGCGATGGTGCCGGTCAGCTCCTGGCGGTCGGTCGGGGCGTCCGGCAATGGTTTCCTGCACGAAAGTTTCATGGATGAACTGTGCCATGCAGCAGGTGTTGACCCGCTGGCAGAACGGTTGCGCCTGTGCAGTGACGACCTGTCCCGTGCGGTACTGGAGGAAGTTGGCAAAATGTCCGACTGGGGCCGCGACCTTGGCCCAAAGCGCGGGCGCGGTCTGGCATTTACCCTGGCCTTTGGGGTGCCTACAGCACAGGTCGTCGAAGTGAGCGACACGCCAGACGGCATCCGCATTGATAAGATTTTTGTAGTAGCGGAAGTGGGCCGTGTGCTGGACCCGGTGAATTTCGAGGCGCAGCTTTCCGGTGGTGTGATCTGGGGGCTGGGCCATGCGATGAATTGTGAGCTGACCTATGAGGGCGGGGTGGCGCAGCAGGATAACTTTCACGCCTTTGAGGCGATGCGTCTTTATCAGACGCCACAACTCGAGGTGCGGGGATTGGAAAACGGCGAGAAAATCAGAGGGATCGGCGAACCCGGTGTGCCACCGGCGGCACCGGCGCTTGGCAATGCGATTTTCGCGGCGACTGGCCAGAGGATCAGGGAGCTGCCGTTTTCAAAATCGGTGGATTTCGCATGAGGGGGCTGCTTTTCGCGCTGCTCATCGCAGGGACTGGCGTTTCTGCGCAGACCGTGACGCGGGAAGAGGGGCTGGCGGCCTGGGACCGGATCTATGAAGTGGCCTCGCATCCGCGGTGTACCAATTGTCACGTTGGTGCGCAGGAGGCACCGATGTGGCAGGGGTTGACCTATGGTGACAGCGCGAAACATGGGATGGGTGTGAAAGCGGATGAAAGCCGGATCGGGGCCGAAAGCATGCCCTGCCGGACCTGTCATGTGACTGCCGTGGGGCGGGATATTGGCTCTCCTTCGGCACCGCAGATTGAGGAGGCCTGGCGCTTGCCGCCGGTCGAGCTGGATTGGCTGGAGGAAAGCAGTGCCAGCCTTTGTGCCCAGCTGCGCGACCCCGCGTTGAACGATGGTCATGATATTGCGCAGCTGGCGGAGCATTTGCGCAGCTCGCCTTTTGTGGCCTGGGGATTCGAGCCCGGTGCAGGGCGTTCGAAACCAGTGGGAAGCGTTGAGGAGATGGCGCGTGATGTGGAGATTTGGGGGGCGGCGGGGAGCCCTTGCCAATGAGGGGCGCTATGTGGTGAGTGCGGACAGTATATAAGGCCAAAAAGAGGGGGGTGTTGGCCCTTTGCAAGATAGGTTCCTTGCGGTGTTGACCGGCCTAGATTGTTACCTTGCCGCAAGCCGCGCGCGGCGGATTTGATGGAACATGCCCTTTTTGTCTTGTCCCATCAGTGTCACCGCATCGATTTCAAGTAGCGGTGGCAGGGCAGGAGTGATCATCTTTTGCGCTTGGGAAAGCACAGCCGCCTTTGACACCTGCCGCAGCGGCCCTGTCAGGGTCATGTGAAAGTGAAAATCCTCAAAGATATAAGGGTAGCCCCAGTCCAGCATTTGCTGGTCCTGTCGCGGGCTGAGACGGGATTTGCGTCGGCGCGTGATGTCCTCGGGGGTGAGCGGGGCGCGTAGATGATCCAGTTTTCTGACCAGAGCGGAAGCCAGATTCCGCAGCGCCACAGGGTTGGCCATTGGACGCAGGGCAAGGAAGCCATGGTCCGTGCTGAATTCCAATCGGCCAACTGTGATGGGGGTATGGTTTTGTGCAATGGTGTCAACCGCATCGAGTAAAGTTTGAAAATCCGCGGCTTCGGCCAGATGAAACGGGGCTTTCAGCGTGGCGTGAAACCCGTATTTACGCGGCCGCATGGTAAGTTTTGCCAGATCCAGGCCCGGCAGATGTGGTTGCGCCGCAGCCTGTCCGAGGGCAGAGTCCCAGCCCAGCCATGCCGTTGTCAGATCTGCAAAGGGGCCGTTGGGGGGCGTGTAGAAGATAGCGTATCTTTCAAATCTGTTTTCTTCCATGCGCCCGGTGCCCTTTACCTTTTGCTATGGGCATCAGATGCCACAAGAACTTGCTCTTGCAAACGCCTGTCTGCGGTGCAGCGCCGGGAAGAGTACGGCCAGCGCGGGGCTGACGGGGATACCGCTGGGTGACGCCTTGATCCGGTCCGGGGCAGATGCAGAGCCTCTGGCAGTCTGGCCCTTGGGCGGCATTTACCCTCATCGCTTGAAAAACAAGCAGGTAGCGGGGGAACTGCTTGTTCTGTAACCTTGGGATTCCCTTTCGGACGAGAGATGCATCAAGGGCGAGAATTTCATTTGCACCGCCGCAGAATTTGATCACAATCTTCTCAAAAGCGACGGTCATTGCCTGATCCATGTAGGTGACACGTCGGGGGGATATAAATTGACGACAGCGATAAGCCTGCGCGATCTGCGCAAAACCTATGCCGGAAATCCGCCTGTGAATGCCTTGGCTGGCGCGGATCTGGATATTTTCGACAACGAGTTTTTCACGCTGCTGGGGCCGTCGGGGTGCGGTAAAACCACGCTGTTGCGGCTGATTGCGGGGTTTGAACACCCGACCTCGGGCAGTCTGGACATGTTTGGCGAGAGCATTCTGGACCTGCCGCCCTACAAACGCCCGATCAACACGGTGTTTCAAAGCTACGCTCTGTTTCCGCATCTGACAGTGGCACAGAATATTGCCTTCGGGCTTGAAATGTTGGGCAAACCCAAGGCTGAGATCAAGGCGACCGTTGCCGAAATGGTTGATCTGGTGCAGATGACCGAACTGGCCGACCGCCAGACCAGCCAGATTTCAGGCGGGCAGCAACAGCGGGTTGCATTGGCACGCGCGCTGGCCCCGAAGCCACGGGTGTTGCTGCTGGATGAGCCGCTGAGTGCGCTGGACTTTAAGCTGCGTAAGGAAATGCAGCTTGAGCTGAAGCGGTTGCAGACGGAAACCGGTATCACCTTTATTTTTGTCACCCATGATCAGGAAGAGGCGCTGACCATGTCAGACCGGATTGCGGTGATGAACGCCGGCTCCATCCGCCAGATCGGGGCACCGCGTGATATTTATGATCATCCTGCCGAAAGATTTGTTGCGGATTTCATTGGGGATACCAATTTCTTGCCTGCCGAAGTGAGCAGCGTTCAGGACCAGACGGCGGTTGTGCGCCTTGCCTCGGGGCAAACCACAACTGCGCTATTGCCAGAGGGTGGCGCGCGCGCGGGGCAGGTGACCTTGGCGCTGCGTCCTGAACATGCCAGGCTGGTAGCGCCGGAAGAGGGGCTCTTGACCGGGGCCGTCGACAATATCGTCTACTTCGGCACCGACACGCATATTCACGTCAAACTGCAAGACGGCACCAGTTTTGTGCTGCGTCAGCAAAACAGCCCCGATACGCAGTTGCGTTTTGACACAGGGGATACTGCGGGCATCCGGTTTTCGCCGGATGTGGCGCAGGTGTTGAAAGACTGACGGATGGTGGACAGTTCCCTCAGCGCCGAAAAACGCGCCGCGCGCACCCGCTGGATGTTGTTGGCACCGGCACTGATCATTCTGGTCTTTGCCGCCAGCGGTCCTTTGTTGATCACAGTGATCTATTCCTTTTTGACAGCGGGGGATTACGGCGGGGTTGAATGGCAATTCTCGACTGAAGCCTGGTTTAATGTCTTTGCGCAGCGTGACATTTTTGAGGGCACATTGGGCTGGTCGGATGCGCATCTCAGCATTTTCTGGCGGTCGGTGAAACTGTCGTTGATCACCACGCTGGCCTGTCTGTTTTTTGGCGTGCCGACGGCTTATTTCATTGCGACCCGCCCAAAGAAGCAACGCGATCTTTGGATGTTGTTGATCATCATCCCCTTCTGGACAAACCTGTTGATCCGCACCTTTGCCATTCTGGAGTTGATCCGCAACGAGGGCACAATCAACACGATCCTGCTTTGGACCGGGGTGATCGATGCGCCGATCCAGATGCTCTACACTGAGTTTTCGATCATCCTTGGCATGGTTTACGTCTATCTGCCGCTGATGGTGTTGCCGGTTTATGCCTCGATGGAGCGGCTGGATTTCAGCCTGATCGAAGCGGGCTATGACCTTTATGCGACGCGATTCAAGGTGCTGCGCCGTGTCATCCTGCCGTTGGTCAAACCGGGGATCATTGCCGGCTCCATTCTGGTGTTCGTGCCGTCACTCGGGGCCTATGTCACCCCAAGGGTCATGGGCGGCGGCAACCAGCTGATGATTGGGAACCTCATCGAGTTACAGTTTGGACAGGGGCGCAACTGGCCCCTTGGTGCAGCGCTTTCGATGACCTTGCTGGCGATCGTGATGGTGGCGTTGATTGTCTATGTGCGCGCCGCAGGCAATGAGGAGACCCGCCATGGCTGAGCGTGGGTTCAACATTCGCAAACAAACCGGCTTTACCCAGATTGCGATTGCCTGTTTCGTGATGCTGTATATGCCGATCATTCTGCTGGTGATCTATTCTTTCAATGCGGGCACCTCGATTGCCATCTGGGAAGGGTTTTCATGGCAGTGGTATGTCTCTGCCTGGGCCAATGAGCAGGTGCAGGAAGCGACAGTGCGCTCCTTGATCGTCGCGGTTTGGGCCTCTGCCATTGCCACGACGGTGGCCGTGCTGGCGGCCCTTGCCACCACACGCACGCCAAAGTTCAAAGGCCAGACTGCGGTTTTCACCATGATCAACCAGCCGCTGATGGTGCCGGAAATCGTCACCGCTGTGGCGCTGTTGATCTTCTTTGCGATGATCAAGGTGGCCACCGGATATACCGGCCTGCTGTATCTGATCATTGCCCATGCGGCCTTTTGCATTCCCTTCGCCTATCTGCCGATCCGCGCAAGGTTGCAGGGCATGGATCTCAGCCTGGAACAGGCGGCTGCGGATCTTTATGCCTCGCCCTTCCAGGTGTTCCGCCGCATCACCCTGCCACAGCTCTGGCCGGGGATTGTCGCGGGCGCGATGCTGGCCTTTGTGATCTCTCTGGATGATGTGGTGATCACCGAGTTTGTGAAATCTGCCGGTCAGGATACGCTGCCCACCTATATGCTGGGTCAGTTGCGCCGTGTGATGACGCCGGAAATCAACGCCATTTCGACTGTGCTGCTGGCCATTTCGGTCACCATGGTCATTGCCTTTACGCTGCTGACGAAAATACGAAAATAATAAACCTGGGAGACGACAATGAAAAAGACACTTACCGCTTTAACGCTGGTCCTCGCCGGCCCTGCCTTTGCCGAAGGCGAGCTGAACATCTATAACTGGGGCAATTATACCTCGCCCGAGATGATCACAAAATTCGAGGAAGAGACCGGTATCAAGGTCACCATCACCGATTATGACAGCAACGACACGGCTCTGGCCAAGATCAAGGCTGGCGGTCACGGCTTTGATATCGTTGTGCCCTCTGGCACCTATGTGCCGGTGTTTGTCGGCGAAGGGTTGTTGATGGAAAGCAACCCCAACCAGATGGAGAACTTTAAACACATGGACCCGCAATGGGTTGATGTGGAGTTTGATCCGGGCCGTAAATACACGGTGCCATGGCAGTGGGGGACGGTGGGTGTCACGGTCAACACCTCGGTCTATAGCGGCGATATCAACACCGCGGCGGTGATCTTTGATCCGCCGGAGGAGTTGAAAGGCAAGATCAACGTTGTGCCGGAAATGAACGATGTGATGGGCATGGCGATCCACTATGTCGGTGGTGATCAGTGCACGGATGATCTTGAGGTGCTGAAAAAGGTGCGTGACACCCTGACAGCGGCCAAGCCGAACTGGCTGTCGATGGACTATGGCAATATTGAAAAATACGCCAAGAATGACCTTTCCGCCGGTGTGAACTGGAACGGCGCATCTTTCCGCGCGCGCAACCAGAACCCCGACATCGCTTTCGGCTATCCGCAGGAAGGTTTCCCCGTCTGGATGGACAATGCCGCCATCCTGAGCGACGCGCAGAATGTGGAAGAGGCCAAGACGTTTCTCAACTTTGTGATGGATCCAGAGAATGCGGCGATGCTGTCGGAATTCGCGCGTTATGCGAACGGCATCAAAGGGTCAGAAGCCTTTATGCCAGAAGACATGAAAACCGCGCCTGAAGTTGTGGTGCCTGACGAGTTGAAGGGTGCGGCCTATGTGGCCAAGACCTGTCCGCCCTCTGCAACCAAGCTTTATACCGCGATCTGGACTGAACTTCAGAAGTAAACACCTGGCGGCCCCTTGGGAAACCGGGGGCCGTCTTTCCGTTTGGAGAACCGCCATGGCATCTGCCCCCGATATCATCATTCACAACGGTGCATTGATCACTTTTGATCCGGATATGCCCAAGGCACAGGCATTGGCGATCGCCGGTGGCACGATTACAGCCGTTGGCACGGATGCGGAGGTCTCCGCGCTGGCCGGGCCAGATACACAGGTGATTGACGCCATGGGCGGCACGGTCATGCCCGGTTTCATCGACAGCCATGTGCATCTGTTTGGCGGTTCGGTTGAGCTGACCTGTCTGGATCTTTACGGGGTTGTCGGCCTTGAAGAAATGAGCCGCCGCATCCGTCCCTATGCAGAGGCAAATCCAGATGATGATCTGGTGTTCTGTGTGATGGCGGATTACGGCATTCTCGGCACCGGCAAAACGCCCACGCGCCACGACCTTGATCAAATTATCGCCGACCGCCCCTCGGCGCTGTTTGCACCGGATCACCATACCATCTGGGCCAATACCGCAGCTTTGGAAGCCACCGGGCTGATCGACGCCCCCGAGGTGGATGCAGGATCGATCATCGTAAAAGGCGCAGATGGCAAGGCCAATGGTGAGCTGCTGGAGCCGGGTGCCTATGGTCCGATCCTCGAGATGACCCGCCACAAGGGCCGCGAAATGTTGGGGCTGGTTACAGGGCGCGATCCTGAGCCAGCTGCAACTCCGGCAGAGCGTGAGATGGACAAGGATGTGATCGAAGCTGGGCTGCGCCACTGCGCGGCACAGGGCATCACCGGGCTGCATCTGATGGATGGCAACCTCTATCAACTTGAACTGCTGAGCGAGCTTGAGGCCGAAGGCCGCCTGCATTGCCGTACCATGGTGCCTTTCCATTTCAAGGGCACTGATGAAATTGCCCGCATTGCTGCCGAAGGGGTTGCCATGCGCGACCGCTTTCAAGGGGATAAGGTCTGGTGCGGCCATATGAAAATGTTCATTGATGGGGTGATCGAAAGCGGCACCGCGCTGATGTTGCAGCCTTATCCCGGTGAGATGGGGGCCAATGACAACACTGGCGATGAGGTCTTTACCCAAGAGCATTTTGTTGCTGCCGCTGTGGAGGCTGACCGTCATGGTTTTCAAATCGCTGTGCATGCCATTGGTGATGCCGGTGTGCGGCGCACCATTGATGCCTATGAGGCCGCGCAACAGGCCAATGGCAAACGTGACGCCCGCCATCGGATCGAACACCTTGAGGTGATGCACCCAAATGACATTCCGCGATTGGCTGCTTTGGATATTGTGGCGTCAATCCAGCCGGGGCATGCCCCCATCGGGCATATTTTTCCGCCTGATGGCGTTGGCAAATATCTGCACCCGCATCAGATTGCCGGGGCCTATGCCTGGCAGAACATCCGCGAATCCGGCGCAAGGGTAATTTTCTCAACCGATTGGCCGGTGATCCCTGTGGACGTCATGCCGAATGTAAAAGCCGCCATTGTGCCGCTTGATCTGGGGCCGGAATGGACAGATCAGACGCAAAGCCTGACGGACACGCTGGCCAGCTACACGCGCGACAACGCATGGGTGGAGTTCAAAGAGGACGTCAAAGGCATGTTGAAAGCCGGTATGCAGGCAGATGTTGTGGTCATGAGCCATGATCTGCACGCGCTGGCACCCAAGGACATCACCAAGGCCCATGCGGTCAAGACGATCTGTGACGGTGTGGTCAGCCATTCCGCGGCGTGAACCGCTGGCGTTTTTCGACCTGTCGCCCTAAGTACAGACCGGCAAGAGCAATCAACCGGAGAGAATGATGGCACGTGGTGCAGGTGGAAATGACGGCGGCACGATGAGCTTTATCCTCGGCTTGGCCATGATGATTGGCGGGGGGTATCTTTTGCTGAACGGCATTGTGGTGCGCCCCAACTTCGGGATGGGCGCGCGGGTGTTTGGCATCGGCGGTGTGGCGATTACGTCCGGGATGGTGCTTATTCCGTTCATGTTTGGCGTGGGTATGGTGTTTTACAATGCCCACAACTGGTTTGGCTGGATCTTGGCACTGGGGTCGCTGCTTGCGCTGATCTTTGGCGTGATTGCAAATATGACGATCCAGATGGCCCGGATGAGCGGTTTTGATCTGATCGTCATTCTTGTGATGCTGGTGGGTGGGATCGGATTGTTCCTGCGCTCGTTGCGCGATTTCAGCAGATAGGTTGTCTTTGTAAGGATCCGCACCTTGCTGTTGCGGCCTGCGAAATAGATCGGGCCGAAAACGAAAGAGCCTCCTGTCAGGAGGCTTGATCGCAGTTGGTTGCCCGCCCTGCTGCTATGGTAACAACCGGGGCAGGCCTAATCGTATGGCTTAGGATTCATTCATCCATGAATCGACTTCCGCTTTGGCCTCTTCTTTGGTCTTGCCATAGCGCTTCTGGATCAGGCCTTCGAGCTGTTCACGCTCGCCTGCGGCTTCGTCCAGTTCGTCATCGGTAAGTTCACCCCATTTGCTGCGGGCCTTACCCTTCATGATTTTCCATTCGCCTTTAATCTGGTCCCAGTTCATAGTGCTTCTCCTCAGCAGGGTACAATTTTTATCGTCTAGATAAACAACCAAGGCAGAAGGAAAGCGTTCCAAAAATTTCGCATGGAACCAAAACCTCACCTGTTGGTTAAGACCTTTTGATCAGGAGAAAAACATGCCATTTAAACGCGCTCTTATCGCCACCTGCCTTTCGTTGTTGCCCGTGGCGGCGACGGCCGAGCAGGTCGGCAGTGTCGATGTGGACTGGCTGGGCAATGACATCCTGATCGAGGCCTTTGCAGATCCTGAAGTGGCAGGGGTGACCTGTCATGTTGCCTATTTCGATAGAGGGGTGATTGATCGGCTGCAAAAGGGGAACTGGTTTGAAGATCCTTCCAATGCATCCGTTTCCTGTCGCCAGACGGGGCCGATTAGCATTGGTGACATTGAGCGCGACGATGAAGGCGAGCGGGTGTTTTCCGAACGCCGCTCTATCGTTCTGAAATCCCTGCGTGTCACCCGGATCTTTGACGAGGCCAATCAAACGCTGATCTATATCGCCCATGCCAATGAGCTGCAAAACGGCTCTGCCAAAATGTCTATTTCTACCGTCCCTTTATTTGACCCCACCGCGGCGGCGCAAAACTAACGCCGCGGGCAGGGAACGAAGTCTGTCGCTGCCAGTTGGGGGATAGAAAGGAGACATAAGATGACAAATGCTTTGAAACCTACCCCCGAGGTCGTGAAGATCGAAACCGGCGTGAGCAACGCCAAGGCCGTCGCCAAGGAGCTGGCGAAGGTGCTTTCCGATACCTACAACCTGACCATCAAGACCCACGCGGTGCATTGGAACGTTGAGGGGCCGATGTTCTTTGCCGTGCACAACCTGACAGAGGCGCAATATGGTGATCTGTTCGACGCGGCTGATGTGATCGCAGAGCGTATTCGCGCGCTGGGTCATCTGACGGCGATGTCGCCCTCTGACCTGCTGAAAGGGTCGGTTGTGACCGACATCGAAGATGCGGCGGATGCGATCACATTGTGCAACAGTCTGGCTGAGGATCACAGCAAGGTCGCCAAACGTTTGCATGATGTGATTGAAAAGGCTGGCGAAGCCGGTGATCCGGTGACAGAGGATCTTGCGACCGCACGTGCGGCCTTCCATGAAAAAGCCGCCTGGATGCTGCGCGCCCTTGCGACCACATAACAGGTAATGCGCCCTATGTCGTTCAGTGCACGGATCAAGAAGTATAATGATGACATAAGGGCAAGTTACTGGTTTGTACCAACGGTACTTGTACTGTCCGCGATCGCGCTCTCTGCTTTAACGCTGATCGTGGACAGTCACCCGGAAATTTCCAAATTCCGACCCGACTGGATGAAAATCAACGAAAGCCCTGACGGCGCGCGCGCGATTGTATCTGTGATCGCGCAATCGGTGATCGGCGTGGCGGGTGTGATGTTCTCTATCACCATGTTGGCCGTGTCTTTTGCATCAGGGCAATTCGGGCCGCGGCTGGTCGGCAATTTCATGCGGGACCGGGGCAATCAATTTACACTCGGCATTTTGATTTCGACCTTCACCTTTGCGCTATTTGTCTTGCGCGCGATAGGGGATGAGCAGGGTGAGGTGGCCGCCTTCGTACCGCAATTTTCAATCCTGGTCACGATGGCGCTGGCCCTCGTGTCAGTTTTTGTGATGATTTTTCATGTGCACCACGTGCCCGAAACGATCAGCGCTTCAAACATTGTGGCCGGTTTGGGTCAGCGATTTTCCCGTGACATCCAAAACCTGCTGAATGAGGAACCGGTGGCCGTGACCGTCTATACCTCTGAGCATCTGGACATCCATCTTCATGCCTCGGGATATATCCACAATATTGCCCAAGACAAATTGGGGAGCATCGCACAGGAAAACGGTTGGGTGATCGAGATACTGGCCGCGCCGGGTGAGTTCATGCATCCGCACCGCAACGCCTTGCGGATCTGGGGCACAAACGCACCTGTCGGCGCAGAGATGACCAGACGCCTTTGCGAAACAGTTGCACTTGGCTTGGCGAAAACGGAAAAGCAAAACCTGATCTTTATAGCGGAACAGCTGGTGGAAATCGTTGCACGGGCAATGTCTCCCTCGGTGAATGATCCCTTTACCGCAATCAACTGTATGCAATGGATGGAAGCGGGCTTGTCTTCGATGGCGCAAGAGGACCGACAGCTGCATATATTCCGCTGTGACGCCGTGCTTGCGCAGCCCATTGGTTTTGACAAGCTGTTGACGGCGTCACTTGGCGCATGTTTGCCCTATATCAAGGATGACCCTTTGACGCGCGAAACGATGCTGGATGCCTTGGCGCGACTGTCGGCGCTGGCCACCAGCGCACACCAGGCTCCTATCGACAATTTGGCAAAGCAGGTCAGATCAGCGGTCTGATCGGTTCCCTCTCGGGATCAAGCGCGGCAATCGTTGCCAGTTTTTCAAGGCTTGGCACAGTGAGCTGCGAATCCTTCCAGACGGCCAGACCCTTGCTGCGAAAGCTGCTGAGGATCTTGTTGGTATGCACCAGTGACAAGCCCAATGCATCTGCCAGATCCTGCTGCCGATAGGGCAGGGGGATTGAATCACCTTTGCGCAAATCAAGGGCAGAGAGATGGATATAAAGCCGGACCAAGGCCCATGCGACCCGTTCTGTGCCGGTGCGCTGGCCAAGCGAAGCAACGGTTTCACCGAGAAAATGTTCCTCGACGGCAGCGACCCATGTCAGGTCAAAGGCGCGTTGCGGTTCATGTTTGAACAAATCCCATAGTGCAGAGCGGTCAAAGACGCAGAGAACCATATCGGTGGTCGCCTCGACCGAGTGCTGCATTTCTCCCATAACTGCGGCCTGTAGCCCGATGAAATCACCGGGCATGATAAAGCTGATCACCTGCCGCTCGCCGGTTTCCAGCGTTTTATAGCGCAGCCCCATGCCGCTGAGTGCAGTAAAGACCTGTGGTGTGCTTGAGCCTTCGGACAGCAGGGGGGTGCCTGAGTCGACGGAAAGCTCACCGATCTTGAAACGCTTCATGAACGTGAGGGTTTCGGCGGAGAAATCTTTAAAAATACGTTTTGGGCGCAGCGGACATGCATCGCATGAAACGCCGTTTTTGGTGCGACCGGATTTTCGTTGAAACAATTTGGTCACCTGAAAGCTATGGGTAATTTTTAACTGGAACGGTCTTTTTGCCGTCCCTGCTCAAATCCGCGCACGAAGGACAATACCACCAGTTGAAGGGGTGAAAGGTCTTCGGCGCTGGGATTTTGGCTTGCTGTTGGGGGTGGCGGTGATGGCTTTTTCATGCCCAAGGCGGCAGCAATTGCCGCAGCTCCCAGATAGACCGCACCGATAACGGTTGCGGCAAATATCTCCGAGCGCATTTCAGAAAGTACCATCCACGCGGCGGCGGTTAAAAATGCCACGCCGATACACCCCAGCAACGCCGCCCCGGAAAAGGCCGCGCCTTTGCGCGCAGCCCTTCCCACTTTTTGCTCAATGCCGAACATTAGCGGCGTGCCGTGATCATGCCGATTAGAAACCCAACACCTGCCGCGATCCCGATGGCGGCGCCGGGGTTTGCGCGTACCGCATCTTCAGCGTCGGAGTAGGATTTGGTTGCCTTTACCTTCAGCGCGTCGGCCGCTGCGGCACCGCTCTGTGCCACTTCTTGGGCCTTGGTGGTTGCTGCGGACTTCATGATATCGCCCTGGGCTTTGCCATATTCGGCAACTGTCGCTGTCAGGGCGGCAATGTCATCGCGCAGAACGGCCATCTGCTTTGATACGTCTGTGTTCAACTCTGCAATATTATTCTTTGTTGACTGTGCCATGGTGGGCTCCTCTTCCTATGTTCAACAAAGAAACCATCCCCTGACGGAATGGTTCCAATATTTTAGTTAATGCCCCTCGATAATCTCTGAGGAGGAAAAGAACATCGCCTGGCTGACCGCTGATCTGACCTGATCTTCGGTATAGGGTTTCGAGATCAGGAAGGCAGGTTCTGGTCGCTCCCCGGTCAGCAGCCTTTCAGGGAAGGCGGTGATAAAGATGACGGGAATGTCGCCCGCATCCGCGAGAATTTCATTCACAGCCTCGACGCCGGAAGAGCCGTCAGCAAGCTGAATGTCGGACAGGATCAGGTCGGGCCGCTTGGTCGCGGCAAGTTTTACCGCTTCTTTATGCTTGCGCGCCACACCAGTGACCTTGTGACCCAGTTCGGTCACGATTTTTTTGATATGCAGGGCGATGATCGCCTCATCTTCAATGACAAGGATATTCCCGCAGACAGATTTTTCGATTTCCTGTTCTGCAATCCGCAACAGCTCCGTTGCCTCGCTCACCTCGATCTCCATGATCTCAGCGACTTCCGCGACAGAGAAATCTTCGATGGTGTTCAGCAAAAGCGCTTCACGTGTGTTTTCGGTCAGCCGTGACAGGTGCATCTGCGCCTGTGCGGTCAGCCCGGTTTCACCGTCTTGGACAGGTGCGCCCAAGCTGGACCAGATTCGGTGGAAAGCGCCGAACAGCGCAACCTTGTGGCTGGAGGCCGTCTCAAAAATAGAACGGTCTGTCAGAAAAGCCTCTAGTGTTGTAGCAGCATACCGATCACCGGTTTGCTGTGAACCCGTCAGAGCCCGCGCATAACGGCGCAGAAATGGCAGCAAATCGGCGACAATGCGAGAGAGAGGCTTGTCTGATGCGGTCTGTGTCATTCGGAGTTTCCTTGTTTTCTTCATTTTCTTTGGAACCAAACTGGACATGGTCAGTTTGGTTCCATCTAATGTGAATAATTTCTGTTTCGCGGGGTTCAGAAAGTCTATGGAGATCGGCCGGGCTATGAGCAATGATAATCAACAAGAGAACCAGCGTACAGCGTTGATAAAGGAACAGCTGCGGCGGTCTTTCGAGGAGAAGGAAAAGGAAGAGCTGCCTTCGGAGCTGATGTCCTTGATTGATAAACTGCGCGAGCAGGATGAATCTAATGGAAAATGAAATCGTCGCGGATATTGATCCGAGGGACGAGCTGGTTACGCATTTGGGCGCTTTGCGTGCCTTCGCCCTGAGCCTGTGTCGTAACGGAACCCTGGCGGATGATCTGGTGCAGGAAACCGTGATGAAAGCCTGGAAATCCATTGGCAAGTTCGAGGTAGGCACCAATATGCGTGCCTGGTTGTTCACCATCCTGCGCAATACCTACTACACGACCTACACAAAGTCGCGCCGCGAGGTTGCGGATGTTGATGGCGTGTTGAGCGGTAATCTGGCGGTGAAACCCGAGCATGACGGGAAGCTTGCCTATACTGATTTTCTGGAGGCGTTTGAACAATTGCCCGACGACCAGCGCGAGGCGCTTACCTTGGTTGGTGCCTCCGGTTTCGCTTATCACGAGGCTGCCGAAATGTGTGGCGTTGCAACCGGAACGATGAAAAGCCGGGTGAATCGTGCGCGGCAAAAGCTGGTCGAATTGCTGGACCTCTCGCCCGACGACTCATTGGAATTGACGGATAGCGGCACCATGGCAGTTGTTGTCGCGGGGCAAAGTGTCCGTAAGGGCTGATCGCGTGCAGGGGGATGTGCCAGAAAAGAACCAGTTTGAAATCCTGATAACCGCTCAGGAGGCGTACCCCCGGCTGGAGTCCTTGTTTCTGGACGCAAAGGAACGGATCGACATGGGGTTTCGCCTGTTTGATCCTTCCACAAGGCTGCTGTCCGAAAGGGCGCGGGCGGTTGGGGATACCTGGACGGACCTCTTTCTGCACACCCTCAAGCGGGGGGTGTCGATTGACCTGAGCCTGTCCGATTTCGACCCCGTCATGGCCGTAGAATTGCATCGGCAGTCGTGGCGGTCGATTGCTCATTTAACCGCAATGAACGAGATTTCCGGCACCGATGCGGGCCTGATATCGGTGCGGTGTATCTTGCATCCGGCGGAAGGTGGTATTGTCCCGCGGGTGATGTTTGCCGCCCAGACACGCAAGAAACTGAAACAGATCGCGGCGGATTTGAATGCCTCCGCTGATCCTCTGGTTGGGATGCGTTTTGCACCGGGGCTGCATAGCTATCTGGAGGTTGAAAACGGAAAGGTATCTCTGCGGCGTGGGGCTTTGCCACGGCTTCACCCTGTTTCATTGCATCATAAGATGGCGGTGTTTGATCGCAGCATCACCTATATTGGTGGGCTTGATCTGAATGAACGCAGGGTGGATGACAGAGGGCACGACCAACCGGCCCAGGATACCTGGCATGATACGCAGGTGGTAACTAACGACCCTGCGCTTGCTCAGGACGCCGCTGATTTCCTTGCGGCACTGCCTGAGGTAATCGACCGCAAAAAAGCCCTGCGCAAAACATCCTCAGCGTTCCGCATGACCTTGTCACGGCGATGGGAACGCTCGACGTTCAAGCTTGCCCCGGAAAATGTTTGCGACAGCCTGTTGCAGGAACACCTAAGGCAGATTGCTGCGGCAAAAGAGCTGATCTATCTGGAGACCCAGTATTTTCGGGATCGCCGTATTGTCGCGGCGCTTGTCGCTGCGGGGCGGCGTAACCCGGCACTGCGGGTGCTGGCATTGATCCCGGCGGCACCGGAAGAGGTTGCCTTTTCAGATCATGCAAGTCTGGATGCGCGCTTTGGTGAATATCTGCAAGCCCGTGGCCTTCACAAACTTCGCAAGCAGTTTGGTGACCGGTTTTTAGTGGTCAGCCCGGCGCAACCGCGTAAGCCGGATCAGCGCGATTCATCGTCCGAAAGGGCGACACTTGCAGGCGCGCCGATTGTCTATGTGCATTCCAAAGTGTCAATCTTTGATGGCAAAGTCGCAATTGTATCTTCGGCAAACCTGAACGGGCGCAGCATGAGATGGGATGCAGAGGCGGGCGTGCTACTGAGCGATCATGCACAGGTGCGCGAGCTGAGGGAAAAGGTGTTTTTCCATTGGCTCGGCGAGGTGCCGAACACGGCAGCCGACCGTGCATTTGAACAATGGAAACAGCGTGCTTTGACAAATGAAGCGCTGTCGCCAGAGCAACGCAAAGGGTTTGTTGTTCCTTATGCGCTAGAGCCAAACAGACAGGTGGGCACCGCTCTTCCCGGGGCACCTGAAGAGATGGTCTAAGCCGGGTTGCAACAAAACTCGGAACCAATTTTGGACGCGATGGTTCTGTTTTCAGAAACCGAAACATCAAAATCATATTGGAGACAAACCATGCTAGGTTGGGCTTTAACATTTCTCGTCGTTGCACTGATCGCCGGTGCTTTAGGCTTTGGTGGTATTGCAGGGGCGTCCGCAGGGATGGCGCAAATCATCTTTGTGCTGTTCCTGATCCTGTTCGCAATTGCAATGGTCGCTCGGGCAGTACGGGGCAAACCGCCGCTGTAAATACAACACGACGACATAGTGCAAAAAGACCTCGCGGTGCCGCGGGGTCTTTTTTTTGTGGGCAGTGTCAAGCCCGGCATGAATGCTGTGAGGGGGCAGTCCATGGCTGAAAGGGCAGAGTGCGCGCTTTCAGGTTCGGGCTATTTGTCCTCACCACTGAGGAAAGAAGTGACTATTTTCGTCACTCGCTGATGGATGCCCTCGCGTCTTTCCTTTGAGGGGCCGCAGATTGAGGCATCGCCATCTTCCTCCAGAATACTTGGCCCGGCATCCGTGCATGCTGCGAAAGCATCGATTGCCGAACTATCGGCGACCTCGACGCTTGAGATATTGCTTGCCGTGTCGGGGATTTCGTCACTGTTTCCAAGCGAAACCAGCAGGTGTTTTGTATCCGAGAGGGCGATATCCAGTACTGCCAAATACTCGGGCTCGATTGCCACAGCAGAGGTGATGCGCGGATCATGTCGCAACCCTGCCAGACCGTCCTGATTGGTTTGCGTCAGCGTAACACCCTGAGAGGCATACAAACCACAGTCGGGCCCTGCGAAGGGGGCTTCGATATCACATGACCGCATGTAGTGATCGACGTCGAGCTTGGCACCGGCCACGGAAAGAGCCGCGGTTGCACCCAGCGCAAAGCCGACCGTGGAAATGCTATCCTGATCGATCAGTTTGCCCCAGTTGGCATCGGACAGTATCCGATCAACCGCACGGCTGATATCCTGCGGCCGCCGCCAAACTTCGTTCACTGCGATAGATGCGCTTTCCGGGCGAGGCGCGTTGATCTCGGCGACGATGAAACCCGCCTTGGCAATGGATGAACTCAGCCAGGCACCGGAGTCAGCGGCCGACCGCAAGCCGCCATGTGACACGACAACCAGGGGAAGTGGCTCTGTTGGCAGGGGAGCTGCTGGAACAGCGGGTTCTCCCAGAAAGACGGCATTGCCGCCAATGGCCGTGGTCGCGTGCCCCTCGGACGGGTACCAGATCGACAGGGCCAGAGGGCGTTCTGCCTCAGAGAGGTCGGTAAGATCAGCAAAGCCGGCAGAAGTTTCCGCGAAGCAGGGGAAGCTGCCAAGGCAAAAAGCGATAAATAGGCCGATTCTCACATCATGCCTCCATATTAGACTATAGGTTGAGGCCGGTTAGCATAGCTTCGCAGCAATGCCCGCTCCGTCTTGCGCTGCCGACCTTTCTTGCGCCAAATAATACCAGCTGCGATGCCTTTGCAATCAATGCGTTTGGCACCGGTCAGAACTGTGACCCTAGCGGCGTAAACCCTGTGAAGAATGTGGTGCGACGCCCGCTTGTTGATCCCCAGGAGGGGCCTGCAAGCCGCGAGATTTGGCACAGGATTTAATCCCTATGAAGCCACTGGTGCCCTATTGCTGACGCCAACCTGTTTTCAGTCCTCTGCATCCAGAGGGTCGATGGGGAACGATAGTTTGACCTTGAATTCCTGCCCTTCGATACCTGTATCAAGGTCACCAGACAGCTGCATCGCAAAGGCTTCCATCAGTTCAGAACCCAGACCTGTCGATTTTTCAGGGTCGGGCACCTCGGCCTGAGGGGGGATCGAGTTGGTGATTACAACTTCGGCAATATCATCTTCCAGCACCTGAAGGCTTACACAAAGGTTCTTGTTCTTGCCCTGGGCGGCACCGATGTATTTCAAGGCGTTGGTCATCGCCTCTGTCACGAACAGCGACAGTGGCACAGCTTGATCCGGCACAAGCCTGATTTCGTCGAAGTCGGTTTCCAGCTTGATCGATGCATCCCGTGCGGCGGCCATTTTGATCACCTGATTGACGATGGCATCCAGATGTTCGTCCATGCTGATGTCAGCCTGACCCGAGGTCTGATAGAGGTTCCTGTGGATCGTGGCGAGGCTGTTGACCCGGTCATGCAGGCTTTGCATGATCTGCTTCACCTCTTTTGACCGTGTCTGTCGCATTTGCATGCTCATGATCGAAGCGATGAGTTGCAGGTTGTTTTTCACCCGGTGGTGAACCTCGCGCAGCAAGACATCCTTTTGGCGCAGGGCGTCTTCGATTTTGGCCTCGTCGCGCAGAACCATATCGGTCATGCTCATATAGGTATCGGCAACATCGCGCAGCTCACGGGGCGCTGACCGAAATTCCTGATCGGTTGTGGTGTGGCGGGTTTTGGCGAATTCACGCATGGTCCGGCGCAACCTCACAACATGGCGTGTGACAAACAACGAGGTGGCGAACCATGCCACCGCAAGGCTGGCAAGCCACATCAGAGCAGGGAACAAAGCCGGGTTCTTGAGGTAGAAACTGCCACTGACATCATGATCGACGGGCCAGGTCGACAGGGCGTAGAGTTCGCCATTTACAACGGGTGCCAGCGCATAAAGTCGTTCCGTCCCATCCGCACCAAGCGCCCGAAAACTCTTTGGTTGCTCGGAAATAAACTCGCTTGGATGCAGTTGTGGCATGACAGCCTTGGCCTCTGCCAGCGAGTCGGGGGCTGTCAGCACCGTGCCAAGCGCGTTCAAGGTCAAGAAAACAGCATTGGTGGGGACAGAGGCGGATTTTTTCAATTTTTGATGTGGGATCGACACGGCGGTGAAGCCCAGTAGGTCCCCGGTTTTATCAAAAACCGGATGTGATGCGTAAATCACCGATGTGCCGGAGATTGGCGCGTCTTGATTCACCAGAACAATCGGCTTGGGATCGGCAATCTGACCCTGTAGCTCCGGGGTGACCCCCAAATTGAATGGGGCTAGGGCGCTTGAACAAGAGACATAGCCGGTTGTGTCATAGAAACCTGCAAATGAGAACTCGGTGTTTTCCAGCGTATCACGCATCAGCTGGTTACACTCGTCAGGTTTGCCGTCGGTCATCGGTAACCATTGGCTCAGGGACTGGGCCACTGCCTTTGCCCCTTCGATGCTGATGATTTCATCCTGAACCGCGTTTAACGTCACCCCGGTCAGAGCCGCCCGTGAGCGTGCAACCGCTTCGTTCACCACGCTTTGGGATCTGACGATAGATACGATCATCAGCGGCAGCAGGGCCACCGCCAAAACGATGGCCAAGCGAATGCCCAAGCGGTCAACTCCCGCCCATAGGCTTTTCAGGGTTTGCTTCATCTATTCGGGATCCTTCGGCTACAGCCCTGTCTTTACGACATATAGGCTGCGCTCCGATCAAGGAAACCGAAAATTCATGGTTTGTATCCAAGAAGCCGCAATATATCTGCGCCTGAGAAAGGGCGCATCAAAACCGGAAAGGGGCTATTTGCCGCCGCTTCCTCTGCCGCATCCCCCAGTAAAATCACCTTGGTCTTGAGCTTGGCAAAAAGCGCAGCCAGTTCACTGGCAGCAAAATCTTCCGGGCCGAGGCTCAAGAAGGCAAATTTCCAGCCGTCGGATTGCTGTGCAACCTCGATTGCCTCGACCTCACTTCCAACTGTGACCGGCGAAATAGTGGGGAATTGTTCTTTGACCGCGCCGATCAGATCACATCGCACCAAACCGGCAACCCCCATTACCAGGAATCGGCTGTCATCAGTCGTCATTAGATCGCCCCAGATAGCCATTGAAAGGCTACACTTATCCCCTCGTGTTTGGTCTGTCTTTAATATTTGACATAGCAGGGGAACCAAATCCGCGCCGGTTGGTTAAGAACGGGCATGCAGCGTCCGGTACGCTTGTATCTATTGGGGTGACAGTCTTGGACGATCTACGAAAAATCAAAAATCTGCTCACCCTTGTCGTGATTATTATGGGTTTTGCCGCGGTATATGTGGCCAGGGATATGTTTTTCCCGATCATGATTGGTTTGCTGGTCGCGCTGACGTTCAGCCCGGTGGTGCGCAGCTGTGCTCGGGTCGGCATTCCCACGTCTGTGGCGGCTGTTGCGATCATATTTGGTGCGGGTATGGCCTTGAGTTTGGGTTTTTACCTGCTAAGTGGCCCGGTTTCCGAGATCGTGGCGGATGCGCCCGCCATGGGGGCAGAGTTGCGTGAAAAGCTTCGGGGGGTGCTGGCTTCGATCGAAGATGTCAAAGACGCGAGCGAGAAGGTCGAGGAGCTTGCCAGTGGCAGCGACGGCGCGGCTGTGGTGACGGTCAAACAACCCGGTTTGCTGGCTTTCGCCGCAGGTAGTATTGCGAATTTTATGGGGCTCACCGCCCTTGGTTTGATCTTTGCCCTGTTTATTCTGGCCTCGGGAGACCTGTTTTATGACAAGTTGGTTGATGCCTTTCGGACGTCTTCCGACAAGCGCCGGGCAAAAAACACAGCCCGCGATATTGAGCGGCAGATTTCACGCTATTTCCTGACCATTACAATAATCAACGCAGGTCTTGGCCTATGTGTCGGATTGGCGATGTATCTTATTGGACTGCCCAATCCTATGCTTTGGGGCGGGCTGGCTTTTGCGCTGAATTTCCTGCCGTTTGTCGGCAGCCTGTTTGGTGCCGTGCTGGTTGCTGCCTTTGGTGTGCTTAGTTTCGATACGCTTGGGATGGGGCTGCTGCCGGCAGTGGTTTATGCGCTTTTGACATCAATCGAGGCGCAGTTCGTTACCCCGACGATCCTTGGCAAGCGGTTGAATATGAACACGGTTTCGGTTTTCCTGACGGTGATCATCTGGAGCTGGCTATGGAGCGTTCCGGGCGCGCTGATGGCGGTGCCGTTTCTGGTGATGCTGAAAGTCATCTGTGACAATGTGCCCAGCATGGCGGTGCTTGGCAATTTTCTGGGTGCCAAAGCCGTACCCGAAAACAACACCTAGCGGCGCATATCCCGCTGATCCGTTGATTGGATAAATTTTACCTGCTCTGCATCTGCTGAGTTGACGCTCATGGCGCGATCACATAGAGAAGGCATCGCTGAGCGGGCGTTGTGTAATGGTTAAGACCTCAGTTTTCCAAACTGAAGATGAGGGTTCGATTCCCTCCGCCCGCTCCAGATCTTCCTGCATGTGACATCCTCGACGCTTGACCCTGACGGCCAGCCGCGCCATCAGGCTTGCACGCAATAGAGGAAGTCACATGGCAGTTGCGCCGTCCCCCGTGCCCAATAGCAATAAAGAGCGTGAAAAGTCGCGCCGTTTCGGTTCATTGCGGGCCTTGTTGCCGTTTCTGACGCCCTATCGATGGTTGATGCTGGCCGCTGGCGTTGCATTGGTGACAACGGCCATGGTGTCGCTGGCGATGCCGCTGGCGGTGCGCCGCGTGGTGGATAATTTCGACACTGCGGATGTGCAGCTGCTGGATCAGTATTTCATGGCCGCCCTTGCGGTTGCTGCGCTTTTAGCACTGGGCACGGCCTTGCGTTTCGCGCTGGTGACGCGGCTGGGTGAACGGGTTGTCGCGGATATTCGTATGGCGGTGTTTGACCGTGTCATCGGGATGAGCCCAGCCTTCTACGAACGCATCCTGACCGGCGAGGTGTTAAGCCGGATCACCACGGATACCACATTGATCCAATCGGTGATCGGCTCCTCCATCTCGATTGCCCTGCGCAACTTCCTGATTTTTATCGGGGGTCTGGTACTGATGTTGCTGACTTCGGCCAAGCTGGCGGGGCTGGTGTTGTTGATCGTGCCCGCGGTTGTTGTTCCGATTCTGACACTGGGACGGCGGATGCGCAAGCTAAGCCGGGAAACCCAGGACTGGATTGCGGCCTCCTCTGGCAATGCCTCTGAAAGCCTGACCGCGGTGCAGACGGTGCAAGCATTTACCCATGAGAACGCCAGCCGCGCGCAGTTCTCCAGCATCACAGAAGCCTCCTTTGACAAGGCCAAGGAACGTATCAAGATCCGCGCCTTCATGACGGTTATCGTGATCTTTCTGGTGTTTTCCGGTGTGGTTGGCGTGTTGTGGATCGGGGCGCGCGACGTGCGCGGCGGCGATATGACCGCCGGTTCACTGGTGCAGTTTGTGATCTATGCAGTGATGGTTTCGGGCGCGGTTGCGGCCCTGTCTGAAATCTGGAGCGAGCTGCAACGCGCTGCCGGGGCCACTGAACGATTGATCGAACTGTTACAGACCGATGATACCGTGCTGGACCCCGAAGCCGGCCAAAGGTTGCCCCGGCCGGTGCGCGGCGAAATTGCCTTTGAGGCGGTGGAATTCACCTATCCGGCGCGGCCGGATATGATTGCCTTGGAGGGGGTCACCCTTGATATCAAGCCGGGAGAAACCGTTGCTTTTGTTGGCCCGTCAGGTGCCGGTAAAACCACTATTATTCAGTTGCTTCTGCGGTTTTATGACCCTCAGTCAGGGCGGATCACATTGGATGGTGTCGATCTGCGGGATCTTACACGGTCGGATTTTCGCGCCGCTGTTGCGCTGGTCCCGCAAGATCCGGTTATCTTTGCCGCCAGCGCGGCAGAGAACATCCGTTTTGGTCGTCCCGACGCCACCGATGCGGAGGTAGAGGGCGCTGCAAAAGCGGCGGCTGCACATGAGTTCATCGCGGGGCTGCCGGATGGCTATGACAGTTATCTGGGCGAGCGCGGTGTGATGCTGTCGGGCGGTCAGAAACAGCGTATCGCGATTGCCCGCGCCATTCTGCGGGATGCGCCGGTGCTGCTGCTGGATGAAGCCACCAGCGCGCTGGACGCTGAAAGCGAACGCGCGGTGCAAGAGGCGGTGGACCTTCTGAGCCAGAATCGCACCACCCTGATTGTCGCGCACCGTCTGGCGACCGTGAAGAAGGCGGATCGGATTGTCGTGCTGGACAAGGGGCAGGTGGTGGCGACGGGTACCCATGATGAGCTGGTGGCCAAAGGCGGGCTTTATGCACGCTTGGCCAAGCTGCAATTCACCGATGGCATGCCAACCCCGTAATTCCCCCTTTTACCTGTGCCGCAAAACGGGTCATACTCCGGGCGAACACATATAAGGGGAGAACCAGAATGGGTTTGTGGAGTTTTGTTAAAGGTGCCGGCAAGAAAGTCTTTGGTGGCGATGATGATGCGGAAGTTTCCGGCGCGGCGCTGCAGGACGAGCTGAAAGACCTTGGTCTGGACGCGGAAGGTCTGGACATCACTGTAGAGGGTGATCAGGTCAAGGTCAGCGGCACAGCTGTCAGTCAGGAAATGAAGGAAAAGGTCATTCTGGCCGTGGGCAACGTTGAAGGTGTGTCCGCTGTGGATGACCAGATCAGCGGCGGCGAAGGCGAGCCGACATTCCACACTGTCGAAAAGGGTGACACCCTGTCGGCGATTGCGCAAAAAACTCTGGGCAAGGCGTCTCGTTACCCCGAGATTTTCGAGGCCAACAAGCCGATGCTGAGCCACCCGGACAAGATTTACCCCGGTCAGGTTCTGCGCATTCCAACGGCCTAGGCACCTGCCGGTGTGATGTCGGTATCGGAAAGATAAAACAGGGCGGTGGCACAGAAAGGTGCCGCCGCCCTTTTTGGTGATTAATTGAGAAATTACGCCGCGTTTTGCATCAGGCGATACTTGCGGAAAATTCGATTACGCCGCATCCTTTCCTTCATAAATAACAAAGGCCGAAAAACTGGCCGCTAAGGGAGGATAGGCGATGCCATACGCCGGGATGAAAGACCGCAATGCGATTGTCGATGAAATGCCATGGGCAGATCGTGACGTGCCCGTGACACTTTACGGACAACTCAGCGAAACCACACAAAAGTTTCCCAACCACAAAGCGATTTCCTATCAGATCCTGTCGGGTCCAAAGGACAAGGCCGAAACGTTCACATGGACGCAGCTGCATGCCAAAGTGTCCCAGACCGCGAATATGCTGCGCGGCATGGGCATCGGCCCAAAGGATGTGGTTGCCTATGTCCTGCCCAATTGTAACGAGGCGGTGCTGACCCTGTTGGGCGGGGCGGTTGCCGGGATTGCGCAGCCCATCAACCCGTTGCTTGACCCTGAACAGATCGGTTCAATCCTGCGCGAAACCGGGGCCTCTATCGTGGTGACCCTGCGGCCGTTCCCGAAGACCGATGTGGCCGAGAAAACCGCAGAGGCGGTCAAGCTGGCCCCCGGCGTACATACGGTGCTTGAGGTTGATCTGCTGCGCTATCTGACCCCGCCGAAGTCGTGGATTGTGCCGTTGATTCGTCCTAAAGGCAGGGTTGAAAATCAGGCGAAGTATCTGAACTTTAACGCTGAAATGAACAAGCAACCGACCAGTCTGTCGTTTGAGGATATTCAGGAAGACCGGGTTGCCTTTTACTTCCATACCGGTGGCACAACCGGCATGCCCAAGGTGGCGCAGCACCTTTATTCTGGTGCGATCTACAATGGCTGGGTCGGGGCCAAGACCTTGCTCAGCGCGGATGACGTGATGCTTTGTCCACTGCCGCTGTTTCACGTCATGGCCTGTCAGGTGATGCTGATGGGGGCCGTGGCATCCGGCGCGCATGTGGTTTTTCCGACGCCGCAGGGCTATCGCGGGGAAGGGGTGTTCGCCAATATCTGGAAGCTGGTGGAGCGCTATAAGGTGACCTTTGTGGTGTCGGTGCCCACGGCGCTGGCGGCGACCATGCAGGTGCCGATTGATGCGGATATTTCCAGCGTGAAGACCGCCTTTTCCGGTTCGGCCCCCTTACCGCTGGAGCTGTTTCGCCGGTTTGAAAAGACCACCGGCATGACCATTGTCGAAGGCTACGGCATGACCGAAGCCACCTGTCTGGTGTCTGGTAACCCGGTGGATGGTCAAAAGAAAATCGGCTCTATCGGCATTCCGTTTCCCTATACGGACATCAAGATCGTCAAAGGCAGTGCAGAGGGCGACATCGAAGCCCGGATGGATGAGGTGGGCGAAATTTGTGTTTCGAATCCGGGCGTTTACGTTGGTAACACCTATACAGAGGCAGAGAAAAACAAGGATCTGTATTACGGGGGCACCTATCTGCGCACTGGTGATTTGGGGCGTGTGGATGCGGATGGCTATCTGTGGATCACTGGCCGTTCGAAAGACCTGATCATCCGGGGTGGTCATAATATTGACCCTGCCGAAATCGAAGAGGCGCTGCTGGGCCATGACGCTGTGGCCTTTGCCGGGGCGATTGGGCAGCCGGATGTGCATTCGGGCGAATTGCCCTGCGCCTTTGTCGAACTGGTCGAGGGGGCGACAGTGACGCCGGAGGAATTGATCGCCTATTGCAAAGAGCATGTGAAAGAGCGCGCGGCACAGCCCAAGCACATCAAGATCATGGATGAACTGCCCAAGACTGCGGTGGGCAAAATCTTTAAACCCGACCTGCGAAAGGACGCGATTACAAGGGTTTATGACCGGGCCCTTGAAGCTGCTGGCAGCGCTGCGCGGGTGGATCACGTGGTTGATGACAAGAAGCGTGGTCTGGTGGCCATGCTCGCGATGAACGGCGCCTCTGATGCGGATGTAGAGAACGCTCTGGGCGGCTTTACCCGTCCGTGGGATCCGGTTTGAGCGGGCCCGACTATACCGCGCTGATAGACGCGGAGACCTGGGCCTATATTGCCCGGTTGGACGCAACCTATCCGCCGGATGCGGTGGAGATGAGTATCGCTGAACAACGCGCGGCATATGACGACATGTGCCGCGTTTTCCATGCGCCACGCCCGGTAGGGGTAGCGGTGGTGGACCTTCCCTTTGGCGGGATTCCCTGCCGACACTACACATCGGGCAGCAGCGATATCACGGTGATCTATTATCACGGTGGTGGGTTTGTTGTGGGCGGGTTGGAGAGCCATGATGACATCTGTGCAGAGCTATGTGATCGCACCGGTTTTGATGTGATATCAGTGGATTACGCCCTTGCCCCGGAAGCGGTGTTTCCTCGTTGTTTCAATGATGCATGGGCGGCTTTTGAGGCTATCGCACAAGAGCGTAGTGGCGACATCCTGCTGTGCGGGGACAGCGCGGGGGGCAACCTGGCGGCGGCGGTGGCGCATCATGCGCGCGGGCGTGTGGACGGACGGATCATCGGGCAGGTGTTGATCTATCCCGGCCTTGGTGGTGACCAAAGCAAGGGGTCTTATGTCACTCACGCCAATGCGCCGCAGCTGACCGTGGCGGATCTGGAATTTTACAAGACAGTGCGCACCGGCGGGGCGGATCTGCCAGAAAACGATCCGAGGTTGGCACCGCTACATGACAATGATTTCAGGGGTTTACCTCCCACAGTTGTCGTCAGCGCCGAATGTGATCCATTGGCCAGTGATGGGGAAACCTATCGCGATGCGGTGCTTGGTGCAGGGGGTAAAGCGGTGTGGTTTAATGAGCCGGGCATGGTGCATGCCTGTCTGCGCGCCCGCAATATGAGTGCGCGGGCGGCCGTGTTTTTTGACCGGGTGGTCGAGGGTGTCGCGGCCCTTGGACGGCGCGACTGGCCCTATTGAGTTAGCTTAGAAAACTATTGGCTTTCATGGTGTTAGCGGCTTGTGCCCCAAGCCGGTGCAGGATCGTCGGGGCCAGCTGCACCTGATCAATCACAGTGTCCGCAGGCGGGCCTTCGGCGGGCCCGAAGTAATACAGGGCGGTTTCCTGTTGCAGTGCCCCGCGTCCGCCATGGTGGCCGCGTTCGTCCTGCCCGTGATCGGCGGTGACAATGATCTCGTACCCGGCCGCCAGCCACTGCGGGATGAAGGGGGCCAGCATCTCGTCCATGACGTGACAGGCGTGGTCCATCTCCTGACTTTCGTGGAAGAACCGGTGGCCCATGCTGTCCAGAGTACAGGTGTGCAACATGCCGTAGTTCAGCCCGTGGCGCAGGCAGAGGTTGGTCAGAGTGGCAAAGAGATCAACGTCTGAGGGGGTCATCTGATTGATCAGCCCGTAACCGGTCATGGTATGGAAACGGCCATGGTTGATAGTATCGCTGTCGGGTTCATCATATTCGATATCCCTAACGTAATCAAAGGGATGGCGGTTGAAAAATTCGGACCAGAAGGAATGGGCAACGGCCCCTGTCACGCCGCCGGCGGCGCGGATCTGTGCAAAAACATCCTTGTGTTTCAGGCGGAAGACATTGCCGTTGCCGGTGCAGCCGTGTTCCTGCGGGGTGACGCCGGTGTGAATGGTGGCGTAGCAAGAGGCCGAGGTGGAGGGCAGGGCGGCGCGGTGTTTCCAGACACGGGCATCGCCACTGTCAACCCAGCCTTCGAGGTTGCCGAACAGGCGGCGGAAATTGCGGTAGGGCACGCCATCAAGGATGATCAGCAGTAGTTTCTTATCCATGGTGAAGCTCCGTTTTGGATGGTCTCATGTTGGCGGCGCGGGGGGGCGGGTGCAATGGTTAACGCTGGGTGACCAAAACGCCGCGAATCGAGGGTTAACGCCTTTGTTTTATGGGGAAACACCGTGTCACCCTCTGTGCACCCCCGGTACACCCCTGATGCACCCTCGGTGTATGTTTTGCCGGGTTAATAGCGCGAGCGGGTTAGGGCGGCAGGGGCAATTTTTGCCCCGCCGTAGATCAGTTGCCAGCGCTTTCCATTTTGCGATGCGCAAGCACCTCTTCCAGCCAGCCGAGCTTCATCTCGGGGACAGATGACAGCAACAGGTCAGTATAGTCGTCAAAGGGTGGCGACAGTACCTGTGACTTGGGACCATAGCGCACCACCTTGCCCTGAAACATCACCGCGATGCTGTCAGAGATGGCTTTGACCGTGGCCAGATCGTGGGTGATGAACAGATATGAGACATCTTCGATCTTTTGCAGTTTGAGCAGCAGTTTCAGGATGCCATCCGCGACCAGTGGATCAAGCGCCGAGGTGACCTCGTCACAGATGATCAGCTTGGGTTTGGCAGCCAGCGCACGGGCGATGCAGACACGTTGTTTCTGCCCGCCGGAGAGTTCCGCAGGATAACGGTCCTGAAACCCTTCGCCCAGTTCGATTTCATCCAGCAGTTCCTGAATGCGGGTCTGTTTGGCCTTGCCCCTGAGGCCGAAATAAAATTCCAGCGGGCGGCCGATGATGGTGCCCACGGTCTGGCGCGGGTTCATGGCGGTATCGGCCATCTGATAGATCATCTGCAACTCGCGCAGGTCTTCAAGGCTGCGGGTGGGCAGGTCCGGTGACAGGGTGCGCCCGTCAAAGGTGATGCTGCCCTCTGAAGGGGGCAGAAGCCCGGTGATGACGCGGGCGAGGGTGGATTTACCCGAGCCGGATTCCCCGACGATGGCCAGTGTCTGACCGGGATGCAGATCGACATTCACATCCTTGAGCACGTCAAAGTCCGTACCGCGATAGCGCGCGGTGATGTTCTCAACGCGCAGCAGCGGATTGTCGGTTGGCGTCTTTTCCTCATGGGTGATCGACCGCACAGAGACCAGCGCCTGTGTGTATTCCTCTTGCGGGTTGTTGATGATCTGGTCGGTGGTGCCATATTCAACCATCGCGCCCTGTTGCAGGACCATGATGTGATCAGACACCTGCGCCACAACGGCCAAGTCATGGGTGATGTAAAGCGCGGCCACGCCGGTGTCGCGGATCGCTTCCTTGATCGCGGCCAGCACGTCGATTTGCGTGGTCACGTCCAGCGCTGTGGTGGGTTCGTCAAAGACCACCAGATCGGGTTCAGGACAGAGCGCCAGTGCGGTCATGCAGCGTTGCAGCTGCCCGCCGGACACCTGATGCGGGTAGCGTTCGCCGATGTTTTCGGGATCGGGCAGGCCCAGTTTTTCAAACAGGGTAACTGCGCGGGCCTCTGCCTCTGCCTTGGTGAATTTCTTTTGGAAGATTGCCGCTTCGGTCACCTGCTCCATGATCTTTTTGGCAGGGTTGAAGGAGGCGGCGGCGGATTGGCTGACATAGGTGACTTCCCCACCGCGCAGCCGGCGCACATCGCGGATGCCTGATTTCAGGATATCACGGCCATTGACGTGGACCTCGCCGCCGGTGATTTCCACACCACCACGCCCATAGGCCATGGCAGCCAGCCCGATGGTGGATTTACCCGCACCGGATTCCCCGATCAGGCCAAGAACCTTGCCGCCTTCGAGGTCGAAGTCGACACCGTGCACGATTTCGATCGGGCGGGGGCGTTCGCCGGGGGGATAGACGGTGGCCCCGATTTTAAGGCCGCGCACCTTGAGGAGGGGTTGGTTGGATGATGGGTCTGACATTAGCCGCGCCCTCCCTTAAGCGAGGTGGTGCGGTTCAGGATCCAGTCCGCCACAAGGTTGATCGAGATGCAGAGGATGGCGATGGCATAGGCGGGATAGAGTGCTGCCTGAATGCCATAGTTGATGCCTTCCTTGTTCTCTTTCACGATGCCGCCCCAATCCGCCAGCGGCGGCTGTACGCCAAGGCCGAGGAAAGACAGGGTCGAGATGAACAGCACCGCAAAGATGAAGCGCAGGCCCATTTCGGCAACCAGCGGCGACAGTGCGTTTGGCAGGGTTTCTCGAAAGATGATCCAGCCGATTTTCTCGCCCCGCAGACGGGCGGCTTCGACGTAGTCCATGACGGTGATGTCGACCGCGACCGCGCGGGCCAGCCGGTAGACGCGGGTGCTGTCCAGCAGCCCCATCAGCAGGATCAGGATGAAAGTCGTGGTCGGCATGACCGACAGAACCACCAGCGCAAAGATCAGCGAGGGGATCGACATGATTAGGTCGATGAAGCGGCTAATGACCTGATCCACCCAGCCCCCCGAGACAGCCGCGAAGAAACCAAGCACAGAACCGAGTGTGAAGCTGAGGATGGTCGCCATGGTGGCGATAAAGATCGTGGTGCGCCCGCCATAGATCAGGCGGGTCAGCAGATCACGTCCGATGCTGTCGGTGCCCAGCAGGAACTCGCTTGAGGACGGCTCCCAGACATCGCCGACCACTTCGGCCATGCCATAGGGGGCGATGAGGGGGGCGAAGAGAGCCATCAGGAAGAACAGGCCGGTGAAGAACAGGCCAATCAGTGCGGAGAGGGGAATGTTCTTCATGACGCTTTCCAGAATGGTGGTGTGATCAGGTGCTTAAACGCAACCGAGTGTCTCCCGGCACTTTTGCAGGGCAAAAACGCGGGGTCGCACGCGGCGCATTTTTTCGGGGAAAAATACGCCGTCTTCATTTTGGATGCCTCAATCTTGGGTTTGCCAGAATGGAAACGATGTCGGCAATCAGGTTCAGCCCGATATAGACCGCAGCAAAGATCAAACCGCAGGCCTGTACCACAGGCACATCGCGTTTGGCGACATGGTCCACAAGGTATTGCCCCATGCCGGGGTAGGCAAAGACCACTTCGACGACAACCACACCAACCACCAGATAGGCGAGGTTGATCATCACCACATTGACGATGGGGGCGATGGCATTGGGGAAGGCGTGTTTGGCAATGATACGCAGCATGCCCATGCCTTTGAGTTCAGCCGTTTCGATATAGGCTGATTGCATGACGTTCAGGATCGCCGCACGGGTCATGCGCATCATATGGGCCAGCACCACAAGGGTCAGCACCATGACAGGGATGGCGATGGCGTTCAGCTTCTGGCCCAGTGACATGCTGTCATTGATGATGGCGACGGAAGAGAACCAGCCAAGGCGGATCGAGATCCAGTAGATCAGCACGTAGCCAATCATGAATTCGGGGATCGAAATCGTGGTGAGGGTCACCGCCGAGATCAGTTTATCAGGAATGCGGTCTTTGTAACGCACGGCCAGCAGACCAAGAAAGATGGCCAGTGGCACCGAGATGACGGCCGCCCAGAAGGCCAGGAAAAGCGTGTTGCCAAGGCGGGAGCCCAGACTTTCGGCGATGTCGCGCCCGTTGGTCAAAGCAGTGCCAAGATCGCCTTGCAGGAAGCCTCCGAGCCATTGGAAATAGCGCGTCACGGGCGGGTCATTCAGGCCCAGTTCAGCACGCATATTGGCGAGGCTTTCGGGGGTCGCAGACTGGCCAAGGATTTGCTGGGCCACGTCGCCGGGCAGCAACATTGTGCCGCCGAAAATAAGGATGGATGCTGCGAAGAGGAGCATCAGGCCCAGCGCAACGCGCTGGGCTATCAGTTTTACAATGGGGTGCATGATCCGGCCGCCCTTAGGCGTCCTTCAACCAGCATTTGAAATGTGACATGTTGTTCATCACAGGGCCGTTTGGATCGTCTGCCCAACCACCGATGTTGCTAGATACACCGGCAACGAAGTCGTTGAACATTGGCAAGATCAGACCACCTTCTTCGTTCAACATGCGGCCCATCTTGGAATAGATTTCCTTGCGCTTGGCGTTGTCCAGCTCGGCCTTGGCCGCGTTGAGCATCGCGTCAAACTCTGGACGTTTCCAGCGGGTGTCGTTCCAGTCTGCGGTCGACAGATAGGCAGTCGAATACATCTGGTCCTGTACCGGACGGCCACCCCAATAGGAGGCGCAGAAGGGCTGTACATTCCAGACCTCGGACCAGTAGCCATCGTTTGGTTCACGCTTGATTTCCAGCGGGATACCCGCCGCTTGGGCGGACTGCTGGAACAGGGCGGCGGCATCCACCGCACCGGGGAAGGCACCATCGGCAACACGCAGAACGATCGGCGAGCCGTCGTGGCCGGATTTTGCGTAATGCTCTTTGGCCTTCTCGATGGAATGTTCGCGCTGAGGGATGGTTTCGTCAAACAACGGGTAGGCGGCATTGATTGGCATGTCGTTGCCTTTGGTGCCATAGCCGCGCAGGATTTTGTCGACCATTTCGTCGCGGTTGATCGCATATTTCAACGCCAGCATCACGTCGTTGTTGTCGAAAGGTGCGGTGTCCTTATGTGCGATGAACACATAGTGGCCACGGCCAGCAACGGATTCAACGCGCAGGTTGGGGGCGCGGTCCAGCAGGGCGGCAACCTTTGGGTCAACGCGGTTGATGATGTGGACCTGACCGGACTGCAGCGCGGCGGTACGGGCGGTGGCATCGTTCAGCACCAGCTGTTCGATTTCATCTGCAAAGCCACGGTTCTCCGCGTCCCAGTAATCATCGCGGCGTTTAAAGGCGTGGCGCACACCGGGCTCGTCGATTTCGACGGTATAGGCACCTGTACCGATTGCGGCACCCGGATCATCCATGCCACCACCGGGCTGGATCATCAGGTGATAGTCCGCCATCAGGAAAGGCAGGTCAGCGTTGGGTGTGTCAAGGTTGACGATGAAGTTGTCGCCATCGACCTTCATCTCGGCGATGCCCTTCATGATGCCCAGAGCACCCGACTTGGAATCCTCATTGGAGTGGCGCTGCATGGTTTTCAGCACGTCGTCCGGTGTCATATCCTTGCCGTTGGAGAATGGAATGCCTTTGCGGATCTTGAAGACCCACTGTTTGGCATCGGCAGAAGCTTCGACGCTTTCGGCCATGCGGTAATCGAGTTCACCTTTGGCGTCGACTTCGACCAGCAATTCACCCCATGAGCGGATGTTGTTCAAAGGCGCTTCGGAAGCGACCAGTGCGGGATCCTGGGTGTTGGTGGATTCACCACCCGAGGAGCCGATTTTCATCATGCCACCGCGGACGGGTTTGGCATGGCCATCTGCCGCGGCAGAGTTTGCAAGCATGGTATTGGCAACAGCGGCGGTGACGCCGAGTGCGGCGGCACGGCCGACAAATTCGCGGCGCGTCATCAGACCCGAGGCCACTTTGCCCGTCAGATGTTTCAGTTCGTTGTTCATTGGTTATCTCCCGTGAGGTGTCTGCGCTTGGGCACAAGTTTTTGTTGATTGATGAATCAACGTTAATCATTTCAGCCCATCTCGCAAGGGTTATTCCGGGGATGATTATCGCATTCCCGCTAGAGGTGATCCCTTTGGATGGTTTCGGTGATGTCGTGACTGTAGACGCAGGTGTCGTTTTCGAATGCTTCGATGCGGGCGGTCAAGTGGAAATGCTTGGCATCCGAGGTCATTTCGCACCGCGCTTCAGTGCGCAGGGCAATCTCGTCACGGGTCAGGCAGTCTGTCCAGTGGCAAGTTCCCTTGGCAGAGAGGGGATCATCGGGGTGGATCGACCAATGTTCACGGGCGACAGAGCCAGAGATCAGCCCGTGATCTAAATCGCGTACCGCGCCGAAATCATCTTCGATGATCAGGCTGACCACCCCGGTGACCGTATCGGTTTCCTGCCGGCGGATATGGTTGTCAGGACGCAGGGTTTCGACCTCCCATGGTTCTGCTGCGGTGGGAGGTTCAAACAGATGTTCATCCCCGCCCTTGGTCGGACGCTGGGGCAGGGTGATGTGACCGGCGCTGAGGTGAAGGCAGGTTGGCATGGGCGAGGGCCAGAGCAGCGGCCAATAGGCATCCGAGATCGACACGCGCAGCCGGTGCCCCTTGGGCAGGCGGTAGGCGATGTGATCAAGGGTAAAGCTTACCTCTTGCGCCGTGCCCGGTGTCATCGGAGAGGGATCTGACGCGCTGTTGCGGTGCGACAGGTTTAGCACGCCATAGGTGATGCGGGTTGCAGCTCCGTCCGGGTGGATGTGGTTCAGGCGCACGGCAATCTGCGCCTGTGGTTGATCGCTGGTCAGGGTGAGGGTGATCCTTGGGGCACCGACGATGTCCATGTCCTGCGCCAGCGGGGCGCTGTCAAAACTTGTGGAGAGCGCATCGTCGCTGCGTTGATCACCGGGGGTTTCCGGGCCAAGCCAGATGGCACAGTATTCGCCCGCCTCTGCGCCACAATGGGCCGGGGAGGAAACGGTTTGATCCAGTGGGGATTTTTCGGGCCGGAGCCCGGTATCAGTGAGGTGCAGCAGTGCGCTGTCCAGATGCGAGGTGGCACCTTTTACCTCAGCAATCCAGCGGCCCGGTCGGTCAGCATACCAACGTGCCGGGCGCACACCGTCCATCAGATAGGCGCGGTAGTCGGGATCATCCTCGACTCCGGTATCGGCATCCTTGAGCCAGCGGTCCCACCAGCGCAGCGCCTCTTGCAGGAAACCGATGCGCGGTTCGGGGACCGCGAAATGCGGATATTTATGCACCCATGGGCCGATGATCCCCTTGGCACCGGGCAGGGCTTCGACCAGTTGCGGTACTGCGTTTTTATAGGCATCGCCCCAGCCGCCGACGGCCAGCACCTTGGCCTTGATGGCGCTGTAATCCTCGATCACAGAGCCATGACGCCAATAGGCATCGCGGCGCTGGTGGCGCAGCCAGATGGCAGGCAGGAAGGGTTCGGCCTTGAGCCGCTCCAGCCAGATTTCCCGCCAGTCGGGGCGCAAGGCAGGGTCCGGGGCACGGGCGGAATAGGACCACATGGTCGCGCCCCAGCCGAGGTTTTCATTCAGCAGGCAGCCGCCTTTGTAGTGGATATCATCGGCAAAGCGGTCGACCGTTGAACAGAGGGTGATCACCGCCTTCAGTGGTTCCGGCGCGAGGGCGGCAACTTGCAATCCGTTGAACCCGCCCCAGCTGATCCCCATCATCCCGACACGGCCATTGCACCACGGCTGAGCGGCCAGAAAGTTGATCACTTCGACGGCGTCAGCCTGTTCCTGTGGGGCGTATTCATCTTCCATCACACCGTGGCTGTCGCCATTGCCGCGCATGTCGACCCGTACACAGGCATATCCGCGTTCAGCAAACCATGGATGGGTCAGGGCATCACGTGCGCAGGTACCGTCGCGTTTGCGGTAGGGCAGGTATTCAAGGATCACCGGAACCGGGTCGTCACCGGCATCTTCGGGCATCCAGACACGCGCCGAAAGGCGGCATCCATCGGACAGGGTGATCCCGAAATCGGGGTCTTCGGTGAGCGCGCGCAGAGCGTTTGGGGAGGTGTTCATGACGCTAACCGTCAAGGGGCAAGGTTTTTTTGTCAACTGTTGCTTTGCTGCACTGGACGCCCCGCTCAGGCAGTGTTTTTCGCAGGACGGGGGATTCGGCGTGACGATTTTGAAGGCGATAAATGGGCTAAATTTTCCCGCCTGGATAGAATTAACGAATCGTTAAGAAAAAGCCACTAGTCAAAAAGCCAATTTCCCGGTACCAAATTAGGTAAGAATAACAGTAGGCACGGGACGCTCGAACGGACCGGCTTGAAAACAAAAACGATAGGCTCCGCGTAGAACGGGTGCTTTGAGGTAGAGTGGTGAAGTTATGAAGGCGATTGATTTCGTCGTCCGCGATAGTGCGGGCGGTTTGCAGCGTGGCACGGTGCCGGATGGTGCTAAAACACACGCTATTCAGGCTGGCGCAGGTCAGGAAATTTCTCTCAATCTGAGACAGGTCGATCTGGCAAGCCAGGTGCGTGAGGGCAGTGATCTGGTGATCACCCTGACCGACGGGCGTCAAATCACGATTGACAATTATTTCAACGGATCGGGCACCCCGAACCGCTTGTTCATCTCGGCAGATGGGTACCTCAACGAGGTGGCATTTGTGGATACGGGCTCGGGTGAGCTTTATGCCCAATTTGGTCCAACGGAGCAGTGGGGCAAGTGGTCTCCCTCGGATGATCTGATTTATCTGGGCCGTACCGAGCTGGCAGCAGCCGGGTATGCGGATGATGAAGTCTCGATGTTCCCTGCGCCCCTGTTGGGGGCCGGTCTTTTTGGCGGCGGTTCTGCTGCCGCGGCAGCTGCGGTTGTTGGCGGCGCTGCGGTCATTGGTGCCAGCGGTGGTGGCGGTGAAGGTGAAGGCAGCGACGGCGGCGGCGAAGGCGGCGACGGTGGTGGCAATGTCGGTGGGCCCGACAACGACCGCGATCTGGTTCAGGACCCCTATGTCAACGATCCCGACAGCGTTGGTGAAATCGGTGGCGATGATGCTGAACAGTCGATCACCATCACAGGTGGCGGTGCACCGGGTGACAAGGTTCTGGTGACTTTGGGGGATGTGCAGGCTGAAACTGTCATCAACGAAGAAGGTTTCTTTACCTGTGGTTTCATGCCGCCGAACTTCCCGCCGGATGGTACCTATGAGGCGGTTGTTACGGTTGTGACCGAAGGTGGTGAAGTCGTCTTGGACGGTCCGGGCTATGTGATCGATCTGACGCCACCGCTGGTAGATGTGGCAACCGGGACGGACTCCGTTGGCGATTTCTTCAATGCGGTCAGCTTTAGCAACGGTGTGACCCTGACGGGGACCGGTGAGCCGGGCGCCTCTATTCTGGTGACGATTGCCGGGATCGAGCAGACCACAACCGTTTCCGAAGCGGGCACATGGTCGGTCAACTGGGCCGCAGGTACGCTTGAAAGCGGTGAATATTCCACCGGTGTCACGATTGTCAGCGCGGATGCCTTTGGCAATACCACAACAATCACGGACACTGTTGTCATCGATACGGTTTCAAATGTGACCATCGACACGGCAAACGTTGAAACAGATGGCATCGTTAACGCGGTGGAGCAGCTGGACGGCGTGACCCTGACGGGTACCGCGCAGGCGGGATCGACAGTGGTTGTCAGCTTTGGCACCGGGTCACACAATGCAACAGTTGACGCCAATGGCAATTGGTCCGCTGATTTCGCGATGAGCGAAGTGCCAACCGGCGAATTGCAGGCGACTGTAACCGCTGTGGCGACTGATGCGCTGGGCAACTCCAGCACGGCCACCGGGCTGGTGGACATTGACACGCTGGTGCGTGACTTTGCCTTTACCGGCACCACTGGTGGTGCAGACGGTGTGATCAACAACGAAGAAGCGGCGCAAGGCCTTGTGATGACAGGGACAACGGAACCGGGTTCCAGTGTCATGGTCTCCTTTGGCGGGTCCAATCAGGCCGCAACTGTTGCCGCAGACGGCAGCTGGACCGTCACTTTTGCGTCCAGCACCATTCCGGCGGGCGAACAGACCGCTGTAATGACAGCTGTTGCAACAGATATTGCCGGCAACGTTGATACCATCACCCGTAATGTTGAGATCGACCGTGACGGTGGCATTCTGACCATCAGCCCGGCACCGGTTGAAGGCGACGACATCGTCAACGAAGCCGAGGCTTCTGATGGTGTGGTGCTGACCGGGACATCTAACGCAAATGCGGTGGTCACCGTGACTATGGGCGGCGTCAGCAAGACGGTCAGCGCTGATAGCGCGGGCAACTGGACGGCCTATTATTCCAGCACGGATGTGACACCGGGCGTCTATACCGCACAGATCGCGGCAACGACGACAGATGCGGCGGGCAACACGCTGAACGCTTCTGACAGTGTTCAGGTGGATACGCGGGTGGACAACCTTGGCGTTGCGGCCGACCTCGTTGAGGGTGACGGCACCATCAACGGTGCGGAACGTCTTGCCGGTGGTGGTGTCCAAGTCACGGGTACAACCGAGGTTGGTTCAACCGCTGTTGTGGTCACGCTGAACGGCGTGGCGGTGAATGCGGTTGTCGCGGCTAACGGGACCTGGGTGGCGAACTATGCCTCCAGCCAAGTGTCCGAGGGCACCTATACTGCAACTGTATCGGTTCAGGCGACGGATCGCGCGGGCAATACCGCAACCGTCTCTGACGTTGTGAATGTGGACACGGAAGTTGTGCCATTGAACATGGACGACGGGGCAGGCGGGAATGACAACACGGTCAACATCGCCGAAGCGGCCACAGGCATTGATCTGGGCGGTGAAGTCGAAGTGGGCAGCACCGTTTCCGTGACCTTTGACGGTACGCCCTATGTCGCGAATGTGGACAATGCGGGCAACTGGAGCCTGACCATCCCACCTTCCGCGATCCGCTCTGGCGAATACAATGCCGCCATCGTGGTCACGGCCACGGACGCGGTTGGTAACGTCGATACGATCAACGACACGCTGGCGATTGACACCTCGGCCCCAACCGGCCCGGCGATTGAAAGCCTGAACGAAGGGCGTGTCGGGTTCCGCGGCATCTCTACCGATCAGACCGATGATGATCTGGCGGTCTATCAGGTGCAGGACAATGGCACGATTACGGAAGTGGCATCGCAGAGCAGCGACAGCACGACCCGCAATGAGACCAACATTGACTTCAACTCTGATGTGCCGGACGGGTCGCATCTGGTCATCACCGCGACCGATGATGCGCAGAACACCACCGGGACCTATGTGGTATTGGATGATGGGGCACCAAATTCAACGATTGCGATCAACAATCCGACTTTGGGCAACTACAATATCGAAACTGTGGACATGACCTTTGCCGAAGAGGGCAACTTGACCATCGACGAAGCCGCACTTCTGGCATTGTCGAGCAACTCCAACGAGTTGCTGGTCATGGGCGGTGCAGATGACACGGTAACGATCCTGGGTGCGACACGTGGGCCAAGCAGTGGCGGCTACACGAATTACTCACTGGGTACCGAAGGCACGATCATCGTCGACGACCAGATCGATGTGATCACCTAAGCGAAAAGACCAAGGAGAGGCGCGGGCGTCAAATGACCCGCGCCCCCGACAATATCGGTCATAGAACCGGGGCTTTGAGGGCAGGATATGGGGCAAGGTGTAAAAAGGGCAGTCGGAGTGTGTGCGGTTGCGTTTACCCTGACAGGATGTTTGTCGGATGCGGGCGGCAGTGCGGGTGATTTTGTTGCGCGGCTGAAGTCCCCGGATGCAAATTCCGTTGCACGTCCCAGCCATGCGGAAAAATTAAACTCCGAAAGCACTATCATTCAGGGTCTGTCGGCACGCAGTTCCGCATTGCCCTCAGGCAGCAGCTATTCGCGGGTGGCGACGTCGGTGCTGGCGGCCAATTCGCGGGCAGCGGAATCTGATTTACGGGCAGCGCGGTTGCGTTCGGAAGCGGCATCAAAGAACTGGTTGCCCAAGATCGGGCCAGACATCAGTCTGACGTCGCTGGGGTCCTTGGTGGCCAATCTGGTGGTGGATCAGGTGTTGTTCGACAATGGCCGGCGCAAGGGTGAACGCGAATTTGCGATTGCCGACGTGGAAGTTGCTGCGGTGAACCTCGCCAAGGATACCAACGACCGGGTGCATACCGCCCTTGCACTTTATGTTACCGCCGCCGAGGCGCGTGAGAAAGCAACCCTGTCTGAAGCATCGCTGCGCGACATGGGGCAGTTTGAATATATCATGTCAGAGCGCGTCAAAGGGGGCGTGTCGGACAGTTCCGATTTGAACATCCTGCGCCAGAAGCTGTCTGAAATCCGTGCGGATCGTGCGGCCAATGTCGAGGCGGCCAATACCGCGATTGCAGAATTGAACGCCATGTCCATCGAACCGCTGAGCGGTTTACATGGTGTGCCGGCCTTGCGGGTATCCTCGCAGGCGGCACAGCCCTTGGATGTGGTTCTGGCCGAGGCCGAAAAGACCCGCGCCATTGCGGCGGCCAAGATCGACCGGGCGGATCAACTGCCCGGATTGTCGGCAGGCGGGACCATTGGCGAGAATTCCGATCTGGGGCTGCGTGTCAGTTCCGACACGCTGCTGGGTTTTGGCACCGGTGCCACCCTGCGTGCCATCGAGGAAGCCAAAGAGGCGGCAAGCCGTCAGGTGTCGCAGGCCAATGAAGATGCCAACCGCAAGCTGCGCAAACTGGAGGGGCAGATCGCCGCCAAGTCGCGTCAGGCGCAAGAGGCCAGTAATCTGACCGCACAGGCACAGCGCAATCTGGATGTGTTTCAGGAACAATATGACGCAGGCCAACGTCAGGTCATGGATATAGTGAGTGTATACGAGACTTTTGCCCGCCAGCAGCAGGCCGAGGTCACGTTAAAGTATGAGGCTGCACAGTTGCAGATCGATCTGGCACGCCTGTTGGGCGTGCTGGCCGATGGGGATGAGATTTGAGCCAGAAACGCGCCTTTACTCTAAAGATCAGTAATGGAAATCAGGGACGTCTTGCGGCGGCCAATGGGGATGGACGCCCGTCCGAGGCCCCGAAGCCATCCAGTTTTGAGGAACGCATCAATGTGCGTGCGCAGCTGGCCGCGACCTATGCCGGTCTGCTGGGGGTCGAGGCGGTGCGCCGGGATCTGTTCGAAGCGATTGGCGGTGCGACCCGCGAGGGTGCCAAGGATAAGGATGAAGCATCCGCAATTGCGCATGGGCTGCGCTCGCTTGGGTTGCTGGCGCAGGTCACCAAAGCCGGTCCGCTGAGCGCGGATCTTTGGCCGGCGCTGGCCTATATGACATCCGGTCAGGTGCTTTTGGTGATGGGCCAGTCGCGCGGCGATCTGATCATTTTCGACACCAGCTGTCCTGACAACCGCGCCTTTGTGCCGGTCAGTGATTTCAAACCCTTCTTTGCTGGGTTACTGGTCCGCGCGGAAGCGCCGCTGGCCAAGGTGGCCGAGACCCATAAGACCGAAAGCGCCGCACCACATTGGTTCTGGGGCCAGTTTGGCCGTTTCAAACGCCAGATGGGGGAGGTTGCGATGGGGTCGTTTGTGGCGAACCTGTTGGCGGTGGCCGTGGCGCTGTTTTCCTTGCAGGTCTATGACCGGGTGATCCCGCATCAATCCGAAGCCACCCTGTGGGTCCTGGCGATTGGTGCCGGGCTGGCCTTGCTGATGGAAGCCTTTATCAAGATTGCCCGTGCGCGTCTGATGGATGGGGCGGGCCGGCAGATTGAAATTTCCGTGCTGCAAATCCTGATGGAGCGGATTTTGGGCATGAAATCGGATGCCAAGGGGCAGGCCCCCAATCAGGTGTTTTCGGCGATGCGTGAATTCGGGTCAGTGCGCGAGTTCTTTACCGCCTCGACCATTGGCACAATTGCGGATGTGCCGTTCATCTTTGTGTTTCTGTTTCTGGTCGCAAGCATTGCGGGCAACGTGGTCTGGGTTCTGGTACTCGGCGGTATCCTGATGGTGATCCCGGGGTTCTTTTTGCAGCGCAAGATGATCCGCCTGACGCAGGAGACCCAAGGCGCGTCGGCCAAATCCTCGCGGTTGTTGCATGAGACGATTTTCGAACTCGACACCTTGAAGACCCAGCGCGGTGAAGACCGTGTGGCGCGTCTGTGGCAAGAGTTGAACACGGTGCAGGCGGTGAAGTCATCCGAGCAGCGCAAGCTGGCCTCGACCCTTACGTTCTGGTCGCAGGGCGTGCAGCAGGGCACCTATGTGGCAGCAGTGATCACCGGTACATATCTGGTGTTTGCGGGACAGTTCACAGTGGGGTCGATCATCGCGGTGGGTATTCTGACCGGACGGACCCTGTCGCCGCTGACGCAGCTGGCGGGCACCATGGCGCGCTGGGGCAATGTGAAATCCGCGCTGGACGGGTTGGAGATGATCGCCAGCGCCGAACAGGACGCTGATGAAAACCGCAGCTACCTGCGCCGCGAAAGCCTGAAGGGGCATTTCGAGCTGCGCGATGTGACGTTTCGCTATGAAGAGGACGGTGCGCCAACGCTGAACATCAAAGGCATGGCGATCCTGCCGGGGCAGAAAGTTGCCGTGTTGGGGGCCAACGGGTCGGGCAAGTCGTCACTGTTGAAACTGCTGAGCGGTCTTTATTCGCCGGAAACCGGACGGGTGATGATTGATGGCACAGAAATGAGCCAGATTGAGCCGCGTGATTTGCGCCGGTTGATCGGCTATCTGGGTCAGGATGTGCGTCTGTTTGCCGGTACGCTGCGCGACAACCTGAACCTGACGATGTTGGAGCGGGACGACAAACGCTTGCAGGAGGCACTGGATTTTGCCGGGTTGGGGCCGTTTGTGAAAGAGCACCACAAAGGGCTGGATCTGGAGATCAAGGACAATGGGGCGGGGTTGAGCATTGGCCAGCGCCAGTCGATCGGCTGGGCCCGGTTGTGGTTGCAGGACCCCAAGGTATGCCTGTTGGATGAGCCGACGGCGGCGCTGGATCAGACGCTGGAACGCACCCTGGTCAGCCGGTTGGAAACATGGATGGAGGGGCGCACCGCGATTATCGCCACCCATCGCGCGCCTATTCTGGCGTTGACTGACCGGACCTTGGTCTTGCAGGGCGGGCAGATGACGATTGATGGACCCAAGGACAAGGTGCTGAGCCATCTTGCCAGCACCAAAGGGCAGGCGGCATGACACTTGTGAACCCCACCACCATGGATGCGCAGATGACGCGTCAGATGCGCGGCCCTTCAGCAGTGATCTGGCTGTGTGGTGGGGCGGTACTGGTGTTTCTGATCTGGGCGGCCTTTGCCTGGGTTGATGAGATTGTACGCGCGGAAGGTGAGATGATTTCATCCTCACGCCCGCAGATCATCCAGAACCTTGAGGGTGGTATTCTGGCCGAGCTGGCCGTGGGTGAGGGAGATATCGTGGAACGCGGTGACGTGTTGGCACGGTTGCATGGCACGCAGTTTCAATCCTCGGTGGATGACCTGCGGGATCAAATATCGGCATTCGAGATCCGCCGGTTGCGTCTGGAGGCGGAACTGGCCGGGCAGTTTGATTTTACGGTGCCGGATGAATGGGCAGGCCGCACCCCGAATATCGTGGAATCGGAACGGACCCTGTTGCGGGCACGGCAGTCGGATTTTGTGTCCCGCTCGGATGGGGCCAAACGGGTGTTGGTTGAAGCTGAACGCGAAGCCAACCTGATGAATGATCTGCTGGAGCGCAACATCGTCTCCCTGATCGAGGCGACACGCGCGCGTAAATCCTATGCGGATGCGCAGATCCGTTATGATGAGGTGACCACCCAGACAGAGCTGGAGCGGGCACAGGAATATTCGGATGTGTTGAAAGAGCTGGCGACATTGCGCCAGAACCTGAAGGCCAGCACCGATCAGTTGAACCGTACGGTTCTGGTCAGCCCGATGCGTGGGATTGTGAACAACCTGTCGGTGACCACCATTGGCGGCGTTGTGCGCCCCGGTGAAGAGATTTTACAGATTATCCCGCTGGGTGAAGAGCTGTTTGTCGAGGCGCGGGTCAAGCCGGAGGATATCGCCGGTGTGCGTCCGGGGCAGGATGCGACGGTGAAGCTATCGGCCTATGATTACACGATTTTTGGCACCTTGAAGGGCAAGGTTACGTTGATCTCTGCGGATACTTTCAAGGATGAACGGGCGCGTGAGGCGGATGGCAACCCGCATTACAAGGTGACCTTGCAAGTAGATACGGAGCATCTGACCGAGCGGCAGGCCTCCTTGCGAATCCGGCCGGGGATGCAGGCAAGCGTGGAGCTGCATACAGGCTCAAAGACGGTTTTGCAGTATTTGCTGAAGCCTTTGTACAAGAGCAAAGAGGCGTTTCGCGAGCCTTAGGGGCAGGAAGAGGCTGCGGGCCCACCAAAACCAATGGGTTTCAAAGCCGCCCTTGATTGATCCCTGCCTGACATAAGCCGCGCCGCTTCCCAAGGAAAATCAACGTATCCCCAAAGGGGCCCCGCGTGGATTTACCTTGGCAACCGCCCCGCCTTATGTCCGCCTGTTCTCAAGCAAGGGCGGCTCCGAAACCAATGGAATTATGTATCGGTATCGAGCCAGATGGTGACCGGGCCGTCATTGGTGAGGGCCACGGACATGTCGGCACCGAAGCGGCCGCGCTGAGTGGGGATGCCGAGGGCGGCGATGTCATCGGCAAACCCTTCATAGAGGGATTTTGCAAGTTCGGGTTTGGCGGCATAGGAAAAGCCGGGGCGGGTGCCGCGTCGGGTGTCAGCGGCCAGGGTGAACTGGCTGACCACCAGCGCCGCGCCGCCGGTCTGGGGCAGGCTAAGGTTCATTTTGCCATCGGCGTCTTTGAACAGGCGCAGTTTGGCGATTTTGGCGGCGAGGGCCTTGGCGGTTGCCGCGGTGTCGTCGGGCATGGCGCAGACGAAGATCAGCAGGCCATGGGAGATTTCGGAGATTGTTGTGCCATCCACGGTGACGGAGGCGGCGGTGACACGTTGCAGGAGCGCGCGCATTTAGAAAGTTCCCGATGCAGGAGAGGGGGCAGGGTCACGTGTTGCCAGGGAAATCGGGAACATTTCATTCTTTCCAGTCGATGATGTCAGCAGAGGTGGCACGGGAGGTGCGGAACCCATTGGCGGGGTGGTCAGTGTCAGCATAACCGAAGGATATCGCGCAGAGCACCAGCCGGTCGTCCGCGATGCCGAGGTGCTCCCGCACCTGCGGTGCATAGGCGGCAATGGCGGCTTGGGGGATGGTGGCAATGCCAAGTGCCGTGGCGGCCAGGGTGAAGGCTGTGACAAAGCCGCCGCTGTCCATGGCACCGTAGGGGCCAAGTTCGGAAGGAGAATGGATGATCGCCACATGCGGCGCGTCAAACAGCGCGTAATTGCGCATCATTTGGGCCGCGCGCCCTGCGCGGTCGGATTTTGCGATGCCTACGGCATCATAGAGTTGGAAACCGCAGCTGCGGCGGCGGTCAGCGTATGCGCCGCTGTAGCCGGCGGGCCAAGCGAGATCGGGGGCGGGCGGGGTGCCGGCGGCGGCCAGATCACTGATCATGCTGCGAAAGGAGGCTGTTGCAGCACCTTTGGTGATTGTTACCTGCCAGGGCTGGGCATTGCACCATGAGGGGACGTGTCGGGCGGCCTTGACGATATCGGTGATGGTGGCATCCGGCACCGGATCAGGGCGGAAGGCGCGGCAGGAGTACCGTGATTTCAACGTGTCGTGCAGAGTGCCATATGCGGTCATTGTTGTGCTGCCAGATAGCCGATGATCCCGGCCGCGATGGCACCAAGGATCACCGCAAAGGTGATTTTTATGGCCGAGAAGGGGCGTTCGCCCTGTACCCGACCGGTACGCCCGTTGACGACAAAACGATAGGTTTTGCCACGGTATTTATAGGCCGCCAGCCAGACCGGCAGCAGCACATGTTTGAACGTCAGGTTCGACAGATCCGTGTCGATGCTATGCACCCGCTGGCGGTCGCCGCCGATGTCGAATTTCACGTCCCGTTCGATGACGCGGTCCATAAGGGCGCGGGCCTCGGCAAAGCCGTCTTGCAGCGGGACGGCATAGGCTTCGGCGCGGAAACCGGCGAGGTATTCAGGCGCATAGGGTTCAAGGGCTGACAGGTCCCAGGGTTCAAGGGCATCGGTGTATTTCTTCGGCAGGGATTTGGAGGCCAGCACCAACACATCGTCAAAGAACCGCGAGACCCGGCCGGAGGCGGCGCGCCAGCGCACTTTGGGCACCTGCCGTGTCACCCGTTTGCCATCACGCATCACGGTTTCGCTGACGTAATAGACGGTGCCGCGCTGGCCGGTATAGCTGCTGCGGGTATTGGCGTCATAGGTCCAATATGGGACATAGATCCCCTGCATCCGGCGCCCTTTGCGGGCATATTCCTGCAATCCGTTGGGCGCGAACCATAGGCCGCCCAGCCAGTCGTTCATCGCATCGCGCGCGACCTCCTGGGTCAGGGCAAAAGGCAGAACAGCGCGGGGTTTGATGTGGCGGTTGGTACCGGTGTCGACCACCACAGGGGTGGCGCAGAACGGGCATTCGGTGGCGTGTTTGCCGGTGTCGAATTCCACCTGTGCGGCGCAATTGGGGCAGGTGGTGACGCGGGTTTCTTCCATCTGCTCGGGGGGGAGATCGGCGTTCAGCCCTGCGCGCAGGTCCAGTTCGGCAATGGCCTGTACGTTAAAACCGCTGCCTTCGATGGTTTCGGTATTGCCGCAATGGTCACAGACCAGCCGCCCTGCATCCGGGGCATAGCGCAGGTCACTGCCGCAGGTGTCACAGGGAAAGCGGTGTTCTGACAGGGGCGCATCGGGAAGGGGTGTATCGTCCATGGGTCAGACATAGCGCCCTACGGGCCGCTCTTCCAGCGGGGTTGATCACAAAAACCGGTGCAGCGCCTTGGGGGTCATGATCCGCAGGGCATTGTCGCGCAGATGAACCTGCCGCCAGATGTGGAACAGCGCATGGATGACGGCGATCAGGGCAACAAGGTAGAATTCAAAGATATGGATCTGGCCGATGATTTCATTGGCCTGTTTCATATCCAATGGCGGGGCAATGGGCAGGATGCCACCGGCCTTGAGCAGCACAGCAGAGGTCAACCCCAGCAGGAAGCCGGTGAGCGCGATGCCGAACAGCCCCCAGATCAGGCTTTTGTGCAGCAGCTGGTGGGTGATGCGCGCCCAGGGCGGCAGTTTTGGCCCCGGGCGGCTGGCCAGACCCCGGCGCAGGTAATCGGCGGTCCAGAGCAAACAGAGGGTGACAAAGAACAGGGCAAGCAGCGAATGGGCCTGAAAGGCTTTGGGGCCGAAGGGCAGCACATCGTCAGGGGTAACCAGCAGGAACCAGATCAGCAGGGGCACCATGGCCCAATGCACTGCCTTGAGCGTGGCACGGCGCGAGGGCAGAGGGGGCAGCAATGAGGACAGGCGGGACATGTTCCAGATACGACACAGGCGGCCCGAAAGTTTCAGGCCGCCTGTTGCGGGAATATCGTGATCGCCTGACGTGGACTTAACCGGCAGGTGGGGGCGGTGGCATCACGGTGAACAGCTGCGCCAGCTCGGTGACGTCTTCGGCCCGCTGCCAGCCGTCCTGACCGGGGGTCCAGACATAGGTGTCGCGCGTCAGGCTGCCTTCGGTTGCTTTACGCCCCATGGCAGCCTTGGAAAACGGGCCGGTGGTCTCGCCAGCGACAGCAATGTGCCAGACATGTTCGACGGGGGGCGGGGGCGGTGCCATCGGGGCTTGTGTCGCGGCAGGTCTGGCACCCCACGGACCGGCACTGGCTGCGGCAGCCTGACCAATCTGCATGCCAAGGCCCGCGCCCAGACCGGCCTGAATGGCACCGGCCCCTGCACCGTCACGCCCCAGCGCCTCTGCGGCCTGAAACTGCATGTATTCGTTGAGGTTGCCGATAACTCCCATGGAGGAGCGTTTGTCCATCACCTCTTCCACAGCGGGGGGCAGAGAGATGTTTTCAATGTAGAGCTCGGGCAGGGTCAGCCCGTATTCGGCCAGTTGTGCGGCGATTTCGGTCCCGACCAGCTTGCTCAGCTCGCGGGTATTGGCGGCCATGTCCAGCACCGGAATCTGGGCGCGGGCGATGGTGCGGGAAAACTCCTGAACGATGATATTGCGGATCTGATAGCTGATCTCGTCCATGGTGAATTCGCCGTCGGTGCCGACGATTTCGGTCAGGAACTTGGCCGGATCGCTGACCCGCACGGAATAGGTGCCATAAGCGCGCAGGCGCACCGGGCCAAATTCGGGGTCGCGCACGATGATCGGGTTTTTGGTACCCCATTTCAGATCGTTGAAACGGGTGGTGTTGACGAAGTAAATTTCCGATTTGAACGGGCTTTTGAAGCCGTGGTCCCAATGTTGCAGCGTGGTCAGGATCGGCATGTTGTTGGTTTCCAGCATATACATGCCGGGGGTGAAGACATCGGCCAGCTGGCCCTCATGGACAAACACCGCCGCCTGTCCTTCGCGCACGGTCAGCTTGGCCCCGTATTTGATTTCATGCGCTTCACGTTCGAAACGCCAGACCATCGTGTCACGGGTGTCGTCGACCCAGTGGATGACGTCGATGAATTCGCCGGAGAGGAAATCGAAAATGCCCATGTTTTAAGTCCTTTACGTCAGTTTCTTGGCGGAGAACGTCCGGTGTGGTTACAGCGGCCCACCGGTCAGTTCACGTGCGATGATGCGGGTCAGGGGCGCGGCGTCCTTGGCGTGCATGCCGGGGCGCAGGCGGGGATCATATAGCATTTTGAGCAGCAGCTCATCATGGTTGGTCAGCAGCGCAAATTCATCGTCATCGTTAAAGATAGAGGGCCGCGCGGCGGGGCTGTCATTGGCCAGCCCCAGCCCCTGGGCCAGTTCCTCGTGGATGCAGGACAGCCGCAAGAGATCCGGGTTTTCGGCGCGGATCACCGCGACAGCCCCGGTATAGGTGCTGCGGTCGGGACCGGCGGCAAAGGCGGCAACGGCGCAATAGGTGTCGCGGCGCATGTTACGAAAGGCGACCAGCGAAGATGTGGAGATGCCCGGCACACGCGCCGCTGCCTGTTCCAGCGTTTCCGCGCGGTCGTCTTCGGAGGCAATGATCACGATGAAATTGGGCGCGCCATTTGTCGAGACCGGATGACCTGTGACCCGGGCCAGTCGGCGGGCATAGCTGTTGACGGCATCCTGATCCTTTTTGCGCTGTGAGGGGGGAACCCCATCGCCAAAGATCACCTGCATGCGCACCGGGTCGGCCCAGCGGCGCAGCGGGCTAGCCCCGCCACGACCGGAGAAATTGCCGTCGTATTCGTTGAAAAAGGCGATCTGTTCAAAGTTGCGTGCCAGCATATCCGCAGTAAACGGCGTGTCTTCGCCACCGCCATCCTCGCGCAGCAGGCCCTGACTGCGCTGCGCCCGTTCCACCTGATTGAAATATTGCCGCAACATCGCGCTTTTCTGCGAGGTGGGTTTGGCGACAACCGGGGGCGGAGCCGCAACAACGGGCCGCGCTTTGGGTTTTGCAACAGGCGTGACAACAGGTTCGACCGTACAAGAGGTAAGGGCGGCGGCAAAAGCCAAAACGCTAAAAGGTCTGATCATCTTGTGAACCCGCCCCGACATCTTTCGGTCAGCCCGTGACAGAACCGGCAGCGGTATCGCCCAAGCCGGTCTTTTTCGCTTTGGCGGCGGCCAGTGTATCGCGCAGCTTGGCTTCCATTTCCTTCAGCTCCACTTCGGCAGCGGCACGTTTGGCCTTGCCTTCATCGGCGATTTGCAGCGATTCCTCGATGGTGCCGATCAGGTCGGCATTGGCCTGTTTCACGGCCTCAATGTCAAAGACGCCACGTTCCATTTCCTGACGGATGATCTTGTTGCTGTCACGCAGGTTCTTGGCGTTTGAGGTCAGCAATTCATTGGTCAGGTCATTGGCTTCACGCACAGCAACGGCCGCTTCGGCGGAACGCTGGATGGTCACCGCCTGTGCCAGCTGGGTTTCCCACAGGGGGACGGTGTTCACGAGGGTCGAATTGATTTTGGTGACCAGTGATTTGTCGTTTTCCTGCACCAAACGGATCGAGGGCAGGGATTGCATGGTCACCTGACGGGTCAGTTTCAGATCATGAACACGGCGTTCCAGATCGTCACGGGCAGCGCGGATGTCGCGCAACTCCTGTGCCACCATCACGGCGTCATTCTCTGCGGCGGCCTCAACCTCTTTTTCCTTGGCGGGAATGGTAGTGGCATCCAGTTCGGCCAGCTTGGCCTCGCCCGCTGCGATGTAAAGCGCCAGCTCGTCATAGAACTGCAACGTTTTTTCATAGAGGACATCCAGTGATTTGATGTCTTTCAGCAGTGTGTGTTCATGGCTCAGCAGATTGTCGGTGATGCGGTCGATCTGGCTTTGCACTTCTTCAAACTTGGCGGTGAATTTTGCAAAAGGCGCGGCGCGGCCCAGCAGTTTTTCCCACCAGCTGCGGTCGCGGCGCACATCCAGTTCCGACACGGAAAATCCGCGAATGGTGGTGACGATGCTGCGCAGGGAATCACCGGCGGGGCCGACATCCTTGTTGCGCACATCCGCCAGCATCGACTGGCTGATTTCCTGCAATTCGGCCTGCGCGGCAGAGCCGAAGGAAACGATGGATTGGGTGTCGTCCATATCGATCTCGGCCATGCGGCGTTTGATCTCGTCACCCATGGGTTTGTCGGCTTTCTCCAGCGGGACAATTGCATTTGCCTCTGTGGGTTCGGGCAGGACGACGGCGGTCACCTCTTCGACCATGGCCAAAGATTGAGTGGCTTTTTCACGTACTGTGTCAGACATTTAATTCACTTCCTTAAAGTGTTGGATGAGAGCTGCATCATGGGTCAAGACGCACCCCTTCGCGGGAAAGCCGCTCGCGCAGCACGTCGATTTCAATGGTCAGATCACTGCGGTCATCCAGCAGGGATTTTTTGGTGCGGGCGGCGAAATTCTGTTCCAGATCTTCCAGCAGCGCGATGTAATCGGCGCGCGCCTCTGGATCCTGTGTCCGGCTGTAGATGTCTGCAAATTTGATCGAGGCATCGCGCGCGCCTTGCAGGTAGACGCCAAGAAACTTGCGGGCGGCGGTCAGGTCACGCGGATCTTCCTCAACTATGCGGATCAGGGTGCGGGCGGCGTCCTGAAAATCTGCCAGTTTGGCGCTGGCCTGACGGTCGCCAGCGCGAGTCAGGGCATCTGTCATGGCGCTGAGGTGTTTTTCAGCCTCGTCCACCACACGGGCAACGCGGTCTTGCTGGAAGGTGTCGATGCCTTCCATGCCTTTGGATTTCAGAGGATCAATACCGAAAGCGGCCAGATGCAGCGCCCCGGTGCAGATGCCAAACAGCAGCGGCGACAAGATGTCGGCGGTGTTTTGATGCGCAATCACGGCCAGCGCGCTGCCTAGACCCATGCCGACAGCAGCCAGAATTTTGCGTGGCAGAGCGGGGCGGCGGGCGACCTTGCGTTCGTCAAAGGCGGCTTGAGCGATCAACCCCTCGCGCAGCAGCCATGCGGACAGCGTCCACATCCCCGCACCGGCAAGGCCGAAGGTCATCGGAATTGCCCCATCGCCCAGCGTGGTGGCGATCAGCGGAATCGCGGGGATGAACATGATGTTGCTGCGCCCGCCTGCCGGGCTGACCTGCACGCGCCGCTGTTGTTTCGCGGGGGTGCTGCTGTCACCATCAGGGCTGTATTTGCCGCCATACCGCTGCGCCATGTTTAAAGCCCCCCGAGCCAGCCGGAGGCGGTGCCGAAAAGCACAACGATCAACGCAATATAGGCGGCTTTCTGGATGCCGGATGGTGCCATGTCTTGTCCCTTGGTTATCCCGTTTGCAGGGTTCATGCCGCGTTTACCCGCCTGAGTGATACGGGTCCAGAGTGCGTGTAATATGACAGCAAAGGCAACACCGGCTGCGACAAGGATCAATATTAACAACAAACGGGCCATGTTACCTCTTTAACGCTAATCTAGGCGTTCCGGTGAATGGGCGCTAGTGACGTGCCCCGGTGCGGCGTTCCGCGTTAAGCTTGCGGGTGTAGCCGGATTGAATGACCTCCACCGCGACCAGCACCACCACAGAGAAGTAGAAAGTGGTTTTGGACATCGGGATCACCTCATAGCCGAAGAACCGCAGCGCCAGATCAGGATCATGCATGGCATGGGCGGCTGCTTGTCCGGCTTCGCCAAGCAGGACGATGCCGACGATTAGCAGGATGAACAGGCCGAGGACCTCATACATGCGGTTGGCTTCCAAAAAGCGGGTGACGCTGTCGGCAAGCACCAGCATGGCGATGCCCGAGAGGATGATCGCAATAGCGAGAACGACAAAGACATCAGTGATGGCAAGGGCAGAAAGCACTGAATCAAATGAGAAAATCAAGTTCATCATTACAATCAGCATCACCACCTGCGCGGCAGATTTGCCTGATTTGGCCTCTACGTCCGTATCCAGATGTTCAATCGTCAGCATATGGCCGATTTCCTTAACTGCCGTATACATGATGAAGACACCACCGATGATGAATACCAATGTGGCAAAGTTGACGCCGCCGGTGAGCACGCCTTCCCAATTGAGGACAAAGAAGGGTTCAGACATCGCGTCGAGCAGGCGGATGATGACAAACAGCAGAACAATGCGCAGGGCGACGGCGATGATGATGCCCCAGCGGCGCACAGCCGCCTGTTGGGCAACGGGGGCACGTTGGCTTTCGATCGAGATGTAAAGCAGGTTGTCAAAGCCAAGTACCGCTTGCAGGAAGCAAAGCACCAAGAGGTTGCCAAGGTTTTCGAGTGTGAGAAGGTCGGTCATATGGTCCCCGCTTGTGGCTTTTGCCCAGATCTTTCTAAAGGTCTAAGCGGTTCTGCCTTCAATGTGAATTGGCTGTAACGGGGAAAATTCGGGCAAGAACGGCGGTGCGGCGGGATTCTTGAAAAACCCGTGCCGTTGTTTCGCAGGAAATCGCGCCCCTAGCGGCGCGGTTTGCCGGGCCGCTTGCGTGAGCCATGCTGCACGGCTTTGGGCTTCTTCGCTGCTGTGCCTGTATTGTCTTCTAACACCAGCCCAAGCTGGTCGCGCACGACCTTGCGGCGCAGTTCCTCAACCTCGCCCTGTTTCAACTCGCCCAGTTGAAATGGACCATAGCTGATACGGATCAGGCGGTTCACGGAAAGGTTGATCGCCTCCATCGCGCGGCGGATCTCGCGGTTCTTGCCTTCGCGCAGGCCGATTGTCAGCCATGCGTTGGCCCCTTGCTGACGGTCCAGTGTCACGCTCATGGGCAAAAACCGCTCGCCCTCAATGGTGATTCCCTTGCGCAGGGGTTCCAGTGCCTCCTCGGAAGGGCGGCCATTCACCCGCACGCGGTAACGGCGCAGCCAGCCGGTGCTGGGCAGTTCCAACTGGCGTTTGATGCCGCCGTCATTGGTGAGCAACAGCAAGCCTTCGGAGTTGAGGTCAAGCCGTCCGACGCTCATCACCCGTGGCATATCAGCGGGCAGATCATCATAGATTGTGCCGCGCCCTTTTTCGTCGCGGGTGGTGGTCACAAGGCCCGTAGGCTTGTGGTAAAGCCACATGCGCGGCGGTTCCGGTTCGGCCAGAGGTTTGCCATCGACGCTGATCCGATCTGTATCGGTCACGTTCAGCGCGGGCGAGCTGATCTGTTCGCCATTCACGCTGACGCGGCCAGCTTCGATCATACGTTCGGCTTCACGGCGCGAGGCAACGCCTGCGCGGGCCAGAACCTTGGCGATACGGTCGCCTTTGGGCGTGTCGGTCTTGGGTGTGTTATTCATATGCCTGCCTTAGCGCCTTTGACGGGCTTGCGAAAGGGCGTGGTTTGCGCTCCTTTGGGGCATGGTATTTCGATCTTTCATGGATGTGGCCCTGCGCGAAGCAGAGGCGGCGGGTGCGCGCGGCGAGGTGCCGGTGGGTGCCGTTGTGGTCAATGCGGCGGGCGATGTGGTCGCGCAGGCGGGCAACCGGACCCGCGAACTGCATGATCCGACCGCCCATGCCGAAGTGCTGGCGATCCGCGCGGCCTGTGCGGCCCTTGGGTCGGAACGGCTGACCGGGCATGACCTCTATGTAACGCTGGAACCCTGCGCGATGTGTGCGGCAGCGATTGCGGCATCACGGGTTGCCCGGCTGTATTACGGGGCGGGTGATCCCAAGTCCGGCGGCGTGGCGCAGGGGGCACGGGTGTTTGCCCATGCCCAATGCCATCACGCGCCCGAGGTCTATGACGGGATAGATGCTGCCGCCTCTGAGGCGATGCTAAAGGCGTTTTTTGCGGGAAAAAGAGGCGGTTAAACCTCGATTGCCTGCAAGACCTCCGGTTCTACGACATCGACACCGGGCAGCCCATCAGCCAGAACCTTTGCAGATTGTTCCAGCACCGGCATGGTGCGGTAGTGGCAGGGGATCACCGTTTTGAAGTTGAAATAGCGTTTCGCGGCATAGGCGGCCTCGGCCATGCCCATTGTGAAATGCCCGCCCGCAGACAGGATGCCGATGTCGGGTTTGTAGAAATCCCCGATCCAGTCCATATCGGCCATGATGCCGGTATCGCCCGAGATATAGAGCGTATGCCCTTCACCGCGCAGGATAAAACCGCTCTCATTGCCCATATAGCGGCGGGAGTTCGCCACATCCGCAGATGAAGAATGCGAGGCAGGCACCATGCTGGCCGATACTTTGTCACCAATCGCAATGGTGCCCCCCATGTTGAACGCCTGTCCTTCGACAGCGCCCTCTGCAGCAAGGAATTGCGCCAGTTCATACATCCCCGATACCGGTGCGCCGGTCTGTTTGGAAATCGCGACGACATCTGCAATATGGTCGAAATGCGCGTGGGTCACCAGAATATGCGTGGCCCCGGTGATGGCTGCGGTACGTTGGTCCTCTGTCATCATGGGATTGCCGTTGAGCCAAGGATCAAGCAGCACAACCTGATCCTCAATTTCAAAGCGGAACGAGCCGTGGCCAAGCCAGATGATTTTCATGTAAAACTCCCTAAGATTTGGCCCGATCTTAACGTCTTTGCTTTCAAGCACCAGCCTCCCCTTGCGAGGGGGCGCTAGGGGCGGTATTGGCAGGGAAAATGAGATCGCTGCAAGGGAACCCCCATGTCCATTGATGAAAACACCGCCGCGCGTGTGGCAAAACTGGCCCGGATCAAGGTAGAGCCGGATGCGCTTCCGGCTTTGGCGCAGGAATTCAACGGGATTTTGGGGTTTATTGAGCAGCTGAGCGAAGTGGATGTGGAAGGTGTTGAGCCGATGACATCTGTGACCCCGCAGCGGTTGAAACGCCGCGTGGATGAGGTGACGGACGGGGATCAACAGGAGAAGATCCTGAAGAATGCGCCCGATGCGCGTGAAGGTTTCTTTGCTGTACCGAAGGTAGTTGAATAATGAGTGATCTGAACAAACTGGGCCTTGCCGAAGCCCGCGACGCGCTGCGTGCCGGTGACACAACATCCGAAGAGTTGACCGAAGCCTGCCTGAAAGCCATTGACGGGGCAGGGGCGTTGAACGCTTTTGTCCACCACACGCCAGAGATAGCATTGGAGCAGGCGGCCAAAGCCGATGCACGGTTGAAAGAGGGGGACGCCCCCGCCATGTGTGGTCTGCCGATCGGTATGAAGGATTTGTTCTGTACCAAAGGTGTGCCGTCGCAGGCTGGTTCGCGTATTTTGCAAGGTTTTCTGCCGGAATATGAATCCACCGTCAGCCAGAATCTGTTTGACGCAGGTGCGGTGATGCTGGGCAAGCTGAACATGGATGAATTCGCCATGGGCTCGTCCAATGAAACATCTGTTTATGGCAATGCGGTGAACCCTTGGCGGCGCGGCAATGATGATGCGGCTCTGACGCCAGGTGGTTCGTCCGGTGGGTCAGCGGCGGCAGTGGCGGCGGACCTGTGCCTTGCGGCGACCGGTACAGATACCGGTGGATCCATCCGCCAGCCTGCGGCCTTTACGGGCATTACCGGGATCAAGCCTACCTATGGCCGATGCTCGCGCTGGGGTGTTGTGGCCTTTGCCTCGTCGCTGGATCAGGCCGGCCCGATGACCAAAAACGTGCGCGACGCGGCGATCATGCTGGAAGCCATGTGCAGCTATGATGCCAAGGATTCGACCTCGGCTGATCTGCCCGTGCCGAATTTCGAAGCGGCCCTGACAGGGGATGTGCGTGGCAAGAAGATCGGTATCCCCAAGGAATACCGGATGGAAGGCATGCCCGAGGAGATCGAGGCGCTTTGGCAAGACGGCATCGCCATGATGAAAGATGCAGGGGCCGAGATCGTCGACATTTCCCTGCCGCATACCAAATACGCGCTGCCGGCTTATTATGTGATTGCGCCCGCCGAGGCCTCCAGCAACCTCGCGCGTTATGACGGGGTGCGCTATGGCCACCGCGCGACGCTGGATCAGGGTGACGGCATCACTGAGATGTACGAGAAAACCCGCGCCGAAGGGTTTGGCCCCGAGGTGCAGCGCCGCGTGATGGTTGGCACCTATGTGCTGTCGGCAGGTTTCTATGACGCCTATTACAACCGTGCCCGCAAGGTGCGCACCCTGATCAAGCGCGACTTTGAAAACGTCTTTGCTCAGGGCATCGACAGCATCCTGACACCCGCCACACCCTCTGCCGCCTTTGGTCTGGGGGAAATGGCGGATGCAGATCCGGTGCAGATGTATTTGAACGATGTGTTTACCGTGACCGTGAACCTTGCAGGTCTGCCGGGTATTGCGGTGCCCACGGGGACCGACCGTCAAGGCCTGCCGCTGGCATTGCAACTGATTGGGCGGCCATGGGAAGAGGCCGATTTGCTGTCCTCCGCCTATGCGCTGGAACGGGCGGCAGGTTTTGTAGCCAAGCCAGAGAAATGGTGGTAAACCCGCTGCAATAAAACCGTCAAAAAGACAAAGCAGGACCCATGATTGCACGTAGTTTCCTTGTTCTCGCCACTGGCGCAGTGCTGGCCGCCTGTCAGCCAACCATCCCTGAATCCGGGCGCGGTGTCGGCTTTGACAATCAGTTCAACAACGAACGTGCCCGGCGCGATGCCGCGTTGAGCGGCGTGCCGGCCCCGGCTTCTGTATCGGCAGCACCACTGGGGGCAGCGCCTGCCAGCGGCTCTGCCGAGGCGACGGCGGCGGAAACCACACGCATCCTTGATGCCACACGTCCGGGCGGTGGTGCGGTCAGCAACTCCGGGGCAGCCCCGCTGCAGGCCAGCCCGTCCAATCCGCCCCCGGTGTTGAATTCGGCAGGCATCTCGAATGAGAACAACTTCGACGCGGTAGCAGGTCAGCGCAGCATTGATGCGGATGCGGCCCGCCTTGCCGCCAACCGATCACAATATCAGGTGATCCAACCCGAAGCTTTACCCAGCCGCGAAGGGTCGGGGCCCAATGTGGTGGCCTATGCGCTGCAAACCTCGCATCCGCGTGGCACGGCACGCTATCGCCGGTCTGGGTTCAACAAACAGGCGAAATTCGAACGGGCCTGCGCCGAATTCGCCACCGCAGACGAGGCCCAGCTGGAGTTTCTGACCCGCGGTGGCCCTGAAAAAGACCGCAAAGGCATGGATCCTGACGGTGACGGTTATGCCTGTCGTTGGGATCCCGCGCCCTACCGGCGGGCAGCGCAGCAGGGCTAGGGCTTGGCACCGCTAGAGATTGCCTCGCACCCCTCGCCAAATTGCGGGGCGCGCCGCGATGGGCTGACTCCGGCGCTGGTGGTGCTGCATTATACCGCGATGCAGAATGCAGAGGCCGCGATTGCGCGGCTTTGTGACCCGGAAGCCGAAGTTTCGGCGCATTACCTGATTTCGGTCACCGGTGGGGTCACCCAAATGGTGTCTGAAGATAAACGCGCCTGGCACGCGGGAGCGGGGGCATGGCACGAGCAGGATGACATAAATTCACGCTCGATTGGCATCGAACTGGACAACAGCGGCACCCATCCCTTTCCAGAGCCGCAAATGGCTGCATTGGAAACACTGCTGGCCGGCATCATGACACGCTGGAACATCCCCGCCAATGGCGTAATCGGCCATTCGGATATGGCACCGGGCCGCAAGATTGATCCGGGGCCGCATTTCGACTGGGCGCGTCTGGCGCGCCAAGGGCTTGCGGCGATGCCATCGGCACAGAGCCCTGAAACCATTGATGAACACAGCTTCACGGCCTGCGCCCATGCGGCAGGTTATCCGCAAGATACCCCGTTTGAGACCTTGCTTGCCACCACCCGCCTGCGTACAGCACCTTGGCGGCGAGGCCCCTTGACGCCTGCGGATTACACACTGCCCTCGAACTGAGCCTCTCCTCTTTTTGGCCTTATATACTGTAGCGCGCCATTTGCTGCATTGACGACAGATATGTTCACGCGCTACGCCCGCCCCACACGCGGAAGGCTGGATGATCGCGGTGACAGCAATGTTGTCGAGGAAAGTCCGGACTCCAAAAAGCAACGGTGCCGGGTAACGCCCGGGCGGGGTAACCCGACGGACAGCGCCACAGAAAACAGACCGCCACTGAACAGGTCGGGCAACCGAAACCATTCAAGGTAAGGGTGAAACGGTGGGGTAAGAGCCCACCACGTCTCTGGCAACAAAGACGGTGACGGCAAGCCCCACCAGGAGCAATGCCAAATAGGAACCGCGCGTCGGCTGGCCTTCGGGTCGCGACAGGGCCGCTTTTGCCCCAGCAGGTTCGGGTTGGCAGCTATAGCCATCGTGGCAACACGATGGTCAGAGGAATGATCATCCACCTTCGGGCTTTGGCTCGGGGGGGACAAAATCCGGCTTACAGGTCTTCCGCGTGTGATTATCGGGGGCGTTTTCTTTTGAAGAAAACGATCCGGAAATTTCAAAAATTTCCGTTCCCCGCCGAGAGGGTGTAAAGCTTCACCCAAGCGGGGCTTTTGCTGTTGACTCGGGGTTGCATCCGGTTAAAAGCCAAAGCTCATAATTCACGCATCCCCCAAAGTGTGGCGGTGCAGCAGGAGAGACTATCATGGCGAAGCCAACCACGATCAAAATCCGTCTGAACTCGTCCGCGGGCACAGGCCACTTCTACGTCACCAAGAAAAACGCACGCACCATGACCGAGAAAATGGTCATTCGTAAATACGACCCCGTTGCGCGCAAGCACGTCGAGTATAAAGAAGGCAAGATCAAGTAAGATCTGACTTTCGTTTTATGCAGGGCCGCGCAGTTTGCGCGGCTTTTTGCGTTTTAGGGACAAAGGCAGGGGATGTGATGACACCTGAAATCTCAGTGGATCCTGTGCGGTCCATGAAACGCATTATGATCGTTGGCGGGCCGGGTTCCGGCAAATCCACCTTGGCGCGTTTGCTGGGGCCGCGATTGGGCTTGCAGGTTTTTCACATGGATCAGATTCATTGGCAGGAAAACTGGGTTGAGCGTCCGATGGCCGAGAAACTTCCCATGGCGCAAGCCGTGGAAGAACAGGACAGCTGGGTGTTTGAGGGCGGCATGTCCGTGACCTATGGCAGTCGAATGGAACGGGCGGATCTGCTGATCTGGCTGGATTTGCCGGTGGGGCTGCGTCTGTGGCGGGTGACCAAACGTCTGTTCCGCTATCTGGGCAAGGCGCGGCCGGATCTGCCGCAGGGCTGTGTGGAAAGGCTGCACCCGGAAACGCTGACGTTTTACAAATTTATCTGGCAGTCACGGCATACTGCGCGGGCGAAGGTTGCCAAGCTGGTTGCAGAGGCACCGGACGAATTGGTTGTGGTCCATCTGCGCCGCCCGCGTGAGGTACAGGCCTGGCTGGCGGGGTTGTCCTGACGCCGCCGCGTTAACGCTGCTCTGGCGGTATGTCCTTGGTCGCGGTGACCAGTGCTTTGATATTATCGATATCGTGTTTCAACCTGCGGCGCTTGTCGCCTGGTGATTGATGCAGGCGGCTGGTGCCGGGGCGGCGGGCACTTGCCGGGCGGATCGGGCGCGGTACAAAGCCGCCTGCGCAATTGGGGCAGACGTTATGCAACACGGTGTCCACACAGGAAGCGCAAAAGGTGCATTCATAGCTACAGATGCGGGCATTTGTGGCCTCTGGCGGCAGGTCGCAGTCGCACATCTCGCAGTTGGGGCGCAGTTCAAGCATCAGATTTCTCCCAAGATAGATTTGGCTCCTGAAAAGAAAAAGGCCGATCCATGGGACCGGCCTTTCGAAACGTTCTGGCGAAAGCCGCTTATTCGCGGTTGCCGAAGAGCTGCAGCAGCATCATGAACATGTTGATAAAGTTCAGATAGAGGCTCAACGCGCCCATGATGGCGGCCTTGCCCAGCCACTCCGTGTCGCCGTGATGCGCATGGGAGATATAGTCGGTTTTGATCCGCTGTGTGTCATAGGCTGTCAGACCGGCAAAGATCAGCACGCCGATGGCAGAGATTGCGAACATCAGGGCACCGGATTGCAGGAAGATATTGACGATAGACGCCACGATCAGACCAATCACCCCCATGATCAGGAAGCTGCCCCAACCGGAGATGTCCTTTTTGGTGGTGTAGCCATAGAGCGACAGACCGGCAAAGGCGATTGATGTGACCAAGAAGACCTGTGCAATCGAATTATTGGTGTAGATCAGGAAGATAGAGCTGATCGAAACACCCATAACAGCGGCAAACAGGTAGAATACCGTCTGTGCTGTGGCAGCGGACATTTTGTTAATCGCAGCCCCGAAACCGAAAACAAAGGCCAATGGCGCAAACATCACAACCCATTTCAGCGGTGAAGCGTACAAGGCATAGCCAAGGCCGGTCAGATATTGGTCAGGTCCCAACTGTGCAGAAGCGGCAGAGGGATCAGATGTTACCGCAAGCCCGGCAAGGGCCCATGCGGCAGCAAATGTGATCAGCATGCCGATCGACATTGTGCTGTAGACTTTGTTCATGTGGGCACGCAGCCCCGCGTCGATATCGGCGGCGCGGGCTCCGGCTGTGCTCCGGATTGTATTCACGTCAGCCATGAAAGACCTCCAAATGGCAAAAGGGTTGGTTCCCACGCGAGCGGCGGGGAGTATTGCACCAAATATCGGAATTTGCGGCCCACATTACAAGGTATAACCCGCGTTAAAGCGGCTAGATTTCACATTATTTGACCCAATGGGCCGGGACATCCCAGATCGCGCGGTTTGCTTCGGTTTGGGCGGCCTCAGGGCTGATGCCCAGATCATCCAGACGGTCCTGATCCAGCTCTGCAAGCTGCCTGCGGCTGCGCAAAACTGCAAGCGCGCCCAAGATCCGTGCAGCCAGACCTGGCTTTGAGGGGCAGCAATCAACGGGGCGGCGGATGGCGGGAGATGAGGAAAGCATGGTAGGACCTTTCATTAACTGTGATGTATTATCCGTTTTCATATCGATGCTTGATGTATCCGCTAAAATAACCAATAATGAAAACGAATGTTTGTTATCGTATCCATCACAAGGGGTGATATATGAGAAATCTCGACATCACGACGCTACGCTCTTTTGTTGCGGTTGCTGACTCTGGCGGTGTCACGCGGGCCGCCGGTTTTTTGCATCTGACGCAATCTGCGGTTTCGATGCAGCTGAAACGGCTGGAGGAAATGCTTGACCTGTCGTTGCTTGACCGCAGCGGGCGGACCATCGCCCTGACCGCATCGGGTGAGCAGCTGTTGACCTATGCCCGCAGGATGGTGGCCTTGAACGATGAGGTGATTGGTCGCTTGACCCATCAGGCTTTTGAGGGCGAGATCAAACTCGGGGTGCCGCATGACGTGGTCTATCCGGCGGTGCCGCAGGTGTTGAAGCAGTTTCATGCGGTTTTCCCAAGGGTCAAGGTGCAGCTTGAAGCCTCCTATACGCGAACGCTGAAGGATCAGTTTGCCAAAGGGGATTGCGATGTGGTCGTCACAACGGAAACCGGGGTGGATCAGGGGGGTGAGGTGCTGGCGCGCAAGCCTCTGGTCTGGGTCGGCGCACCGGGTGGGACCGCATGGCGGGCCCGTGCCTTGCCGTTGGCATTTTGCCGTCATTGTGTTTTCCGTGCGCAGGTGAGTGCGGCACTCGACGAAGCGGGGATCGCCTGGGAAATGACGGTAGATACGGAAAGCGACCGCACCATTGAAGCCGCCACCAGTGCCGACCTCGCGATTTGCGCCATGATCGAAGGGACGCAACCGCCCTACCTTGAAGTGGTGGATCACGGAGGCGCTTTGCCGGCGCTGCCCGTCCAGCAAATCAATCTTTATGGCGGGATAGAGGGCCGCAGCGAGGTGCAGGACACGCTTGTAGACCTGTTGCGGCAGGCATTTTCAGGTGTCTCATCCCACCGGTTGCGGGCAGTGTAATTTACCAACATCACTTTTTGGGGCTGTATCGGCGGGATATGGCCGATATAATCACCCAGCGATCCAGTGCCAGGTGCGGTTGGTTGTGATGGTGAGGTGGAATTCCCGCAAAATGGGAAGATCTACCTATGAGTGTATAAAATCTCCTAAAAACAATGCCTAGGAGATTGCTGTACAATAATTTTCTGTGCGAATTTGCACAGGGGGTCTCACCTGACGCAGAATAAACTTGGCCGCGATTTAACGTTAGGGCTCTGCACAGGCATGGGCAACTTGCCCGTTGTCTAAACGGCTAGGAAATAAATTGCACGCTCGACGTCGCGTAGTACACTGCGCATAGACGGCAAGATAGAGCATGTGTTGAAGTAACGACTGCTCTAACTCATGAAATCGTGAGCGAGAGTGAAGATTGAGAAGGTTGAACTGAATGCCCCATAAAGTCGATGTACATGTCGGTCAGAAAATTAGACAGCGCCGGTGGCTTACCGGAATGACCCAACAACGGCTTGCAGAACTGGTTGGTATCAAGTTTCAACAAATCCAGAAGTACGAGACCGGTGCCAACAGGGTCAGCGCATCGCGGCTTTGGGACATTGCTGACGCGCTTGAAGTTGATGTGTCGTTTTTCTTTGAGGGTATTAAATCCGAACAAGAGCAGGCGCAGGAAGTGGTTGAAAATGTTCCCTCCGATTTGCTGGGCGATAAGGAAGCGATGGATTTGATCCGTTCCTATTATTCCATCCCCGAGGACCAGCGCCGCCGCCTGTTTGAACTGGCCCGTGTGTTAAGCGACGTGGCTTAGCCCAAGGCTGACCTGGACGAAATTACCTGATGTCACACCCTTCCTTTGACGCCGATGTGCGGCGTGTCGCCCATTTGATGGCCGATGCAGCCCGCGCTGTGATCCTGCCCTATTTCCGTGGTGCGGATCTGGGTACGCAAAGCAAACTTGCCGAAGGCTATGACCCTGTAACCCTTGCAGACCGGGCGGCCGAAGAGGCCATGCGCGAGATACTGGCGCAGCAGCGGCCAGATGACGCGATATTGGGCGAGGAATTTGGCCATAAGCCCGGCAGCTCTGGTCTGACCTGGGTGCTGGATCCGATTGACGGCACCCGTGGTTTTGTCAGTGGCACCCCGACATGGGGTGTTCTGATTGCGCTGTCAGATGCGAATGGGCCGTTTTATGGCATCATTGACCAGCCCTATATCGGGGAACGGTTTGAAGGGGCACCTGATGGGGCGGTCATGACCGGACCGTTGGGGCAGCGCGCGCTGCGCAGCTGTGCCCCCCGCGATTTGAGCGCAGCCATTGTGTTGACCACTTTTCCAGAGGTGGGGCCGCCGGAAGATCACGCCGGGTTTCACGCAGTTGCCGCAAGGGCGCAGCTGACGCGCTACGGGATGGATTGCTACGCATATGCCCTGCTGGCGGCGGGGCAGGTGGATCTGGTGATCGAGGCGGGGTTGCAGTCTTATGATATTCAGGCACCGATTGCGGTGATCCAGGCTGCGGGCGGCATTGTCACGGATTGGCGCGGCGGGCCGGTGCATGAAGGGGGGCGCGCATTGGCGGCTGCAAATCCTGAAATCCACGCGCAAGCCCTAGAGATCCTGCGAAAACATTGACCCGGACAAACAACTTGTACTAGAATATTTTTGCACAGTCTCTTTCCCGTTTTCCGTCTGTGCGCTTCGGTTAATTGAGATGGGCCATCGATTTCAAAGGTGCCTCCTCATGTCTGAAACTCTTATCCGAAATGCCGATTTTGTCATCACGATGGACGATGCCCGCCGAGAGTTGAAGGTTGCGGATCTGCGGCTGGAGGGGGGGGGCATCACCGAAATTGGGCAGGGGTTGCACAGTGATGGCGACGTCGTCGATGCCAGTGGCTGTATCCTGACGCCCGGTTTGGTCAACACCCACCACCATCTCTACCAAAGCATGACCCGCGCGGTGCCAGCAGGGCAGGATGCGCTTCTGTTTGGTTGGCTGAAAACGCTCTACCCGATCTGGGCGCAGATGACGCCGGAGCATTTTCACGTCTCGGCGCAGGTCGGTTTGGCGGAACTGGCGCTGTCCGGTTGCACCCTCAGTACCGATCATCTGTACCTTTATCCAAACGGGACGCGGCTGGAAGACACCATCCATGCGGCGGCGGAACTGGGGATGCGGTTTCATCCTACACGCGGCTCAATGAGCATTGGGGAAAGCGGCGGTGGCCTGCCGCCGGATGCCCTTGTCGAAAAGGAGGCCGCCATCCTTGAGGATTGCATCCGACTTGTCGACGCCTTTCATGACGGCGCGGAGGGATCGATGTGCCGCGTCGGGCTGGCCCCCTGTTCGCCGTTTTCGGTCAGCCGTGATCTGATGCGTGAAACCGCTGTGCTGGCGCGGGACAAAGGGGTGATGCTGCACACCCATCTGGCGGAAAACGAAGAGGATATCGCCTATTCGCTATCCGCCTTCGGTTGTCGTCCCGGACAATATGCAGAAAGCCTTGGGTGGGTCGGCCCGGATGTCTGGCACGCCCATTGTGTAAAATTGGACGCGGAAGAAATTGCATTGTTTGCCCAGACCAGTACCGGCGTGGCCCATTGCCCCTGTTCCAATTGCCGCCTTGGGTCCGGGATTGCGCCGGTCCGCGCGTTGCGGGACGCGGGGGTGCCGGTAGGGCTGGGGGTGGACGGATCGGCCAGCAATGACGCCGGCAACCTGGTGGCAGAGGCGCGTATGGCGATGTTGTTGCAGCGGGTTGCAAATGGCGCAGATGCGATGAGTGCGCGCGAGGCCCTGTTGATTGCCACACGCGGGGGGGCGGATATGCTGGGACGCCCCGATTGCGGGCGGCTGGCGGTTGGCAAACGTGCTGACATTGCGGTTTGGGATGTCAGCGGGATTGAAGCGGCGGGATCGTGGGACCCGGCGGCGCTGCTGCTGGCGGGGCCGACAACGGTGCGCGACCTGTTTGTCGAGGGACGTCAGATCGTGCGCGACGGGCAGGTGACCACATTGGATCTGGGCGCGGTGATAGCGCGGCAGAATACGCTGGCACGCGGGTTGATGGAGGCCGCCTAGGTCTGGCGTGCCCCGGCGATCCAGACATCAGCGATGGCACGGTCGTCGCCCATCATGATTGTCGCAAACAGGCTTTCCCAATGGTCCTTGGCCTGTGCGTGGCGCTGCGCGATGGCGGGGGTAGAGGAGAGGTTGAGAACCGTCAGGTCTGCCTCGTACCCTATTGATATCGAACCAACTTTATCGCCCAGATGCAGGCTGTAGGCAGAGCCTGCTGTCGCCAGCCAGATCAGCTGTGCGGCGTGCAGCGGGGTGCCGCGCAGCTGGCCGATTTCATAGGCCGCAGCCATGGTGCGGAGCATCGAAAAGGACGATCCGCCGCCGGTATCCGTGGCCAGACCCACAGGGATATGACGGGCGCTAAGACCGGCCATGTCAAACAGGCCGGAGCCGATAAAGGTGTTCGATGTCGGGCAATGCACCAGTGCGGCGCCGGCCTCGGCTATCCGCTCCACCTCGCGCGGTTCCAGATAGATGGCATGGCCATAGACTGCACGTTCACCCAGCAACCCATGTGCTTCGTAGGTGTCCAGATAATCCCGCGCCTGCGGGAAGAGATCGCGCACCCATGCAACCTCATCAGTTTGTTCGCTCAGATGTGTCTGCATCAGGCAATCGGGATGTTCGCCCCATAAGGCCCCAAGTGCAGCCAGCTGCTCAGGTGTTGAGGTTGGTGAGAACCGTGGCGTGATGGCATAGGTGGCGCGGCCCTTGCCATGCCAGCGTTCGATCAATGCCTTGCTGTCGTCATAGCCCGATCGCGGCGTGTCGCGCAGCCCGTCAGGCGCATTGCGGTCCATACAGGTTTTACCCGCAACAATGCGTTGGTCGCGGGATGCCGCGGCGGTGAACAGGGCGTCCACCGAATGTGGATGGATCGTGCAATAGCTGGCCACGGTGGTGGTGCCATGGGCGCGGGTCAGGTTCAGATAGCGGGTGGCGACCTCTTGCGCATAGTCCGCATCGGACAGGCGCATTTCTTCGGGGAACGTATAATCGTTCAGCCAGTCAATCAGCCGCTTGCCCCATGAGGCGATGATACCAGTCTGTGGATAATGCACATGGGCGTCGACAAATCCGGGGCAGATCAGGTGATCGCCGTCATAGCGCTGCTCTGCCGCCTGCGGGTGGGCCTGACGCAGCTCTGCGGCCTTGCCAACCGCCGCGATCCGGCTATCTGCAAGCAACACGGCACCATCGGTCTCAATACGCACCGCGTCTTGCCATGGCCCGGCCAGTGGGTTTGCGTCAAAGCACAGGGTGGGGCCGGTCAAAAGGGTCATTTTTGTCATCCGGTGATCTTACGGAGCTGTGCCGGGGGCTACAATGGGCTGCACCGTCTTTGTGGCCCTGTCGTTGTGGCATTGTCTCTGTGAGGGGGCTTGCATATGGTCGCCAAAACACTCGGAGGGATATGCGATGTTGGATCAGGTAGAAGAAACCGCAAACACCCCGGAAGAGGAAGATTCCCAGAATTATCAGCTTGGGCCAAAGACGGTCGCATCTGTACTCTATGCTGTGGAGATTGACGACCGTGCGCGGCTGATCGAGTTGATGGAGCCGATGCATGCGGCTGATATCGCTGACCTTTTGGAACAAATCAGCGCCTTTGACCGCAGCCGGCTGATCCGCCTCTATGACATGGAGTTCGACGGCGAGATCCTGTCGGAACTGGATGACGCAATCCGCGAGGATGTGATTGCAATCCTGACGCCGCAGGTCCTGTCGCAAGCGGTGCGCGAGCTGGACAGCGACGATGTTGTTGATCTGATCGAAGACCTTGAGGATGCGCAGCAAGAAGCCATCCTTGATGTTTTGGAATCCGCCGACCGCGTGGCGGTGGAAAAGGCACTGTCATGGCCTGATTATTCTGCCGGTCGTTTGATGCAGCGCGAGGTGGTGATGGCACCACAGCATTGGACTGTGGGGCAGGCCATCGACAATCTGCGCAACACGCCGGAGGACGATCTGCCGGATCAATTCTATCACATCGTGATGGTCGATCCGCGCCTGCATCCTGTAGGGCAGGTGACGCTGGGCAAGCTGATGCGTTCGAAACGCACAACGGCTTTGCGCGATTTGCTGGAAGAGACGTTTCAGATTATCCCCGCCATGCAGGACGAAGGGGATGTGGCCTATGCTTTCAACCAGTATCACCTGATTTCCGCCCCGGTGGTCGATGACGAGGGTCGGCTGATCGGGATGATCACCATTGATGACGCCATGGCGGTGCTGGATGAAGAGCACGAGGAAGATATTCTGCGTCTCGCCGGTGTGGGGGAAAGCTCCCTGTCGGACCGGGTGATTGAAACGACGAAACAGCGGTTGCCCTGGCTTGCGGTCAATCTGGTGACGGCGATTGCGGCCTCCATGGTGATTTCGCAGTTCGAAGCGGCGATTGCCCAGATTGTGGCGCTGGCGGTGCTGATGCCGATTGTCGCCTCCATGGGCGGCAATGCAGGCACCCAGAGCCTGACCGTGGCGGTGCGTGCGATTGCAACCAAAGACCTTACCGGATCGAACGTCTGGCGGGTGATCCGGCGGGAATGTCTGGTGGGGCTGATCAACGGTGCGATTTTCGCGGTGACGATGGGAATTGTCGGGGTGATCTGGTTTGGTTCGCCCGCGCTGGGCCTCGTGATTGCGGCGGCGATGGTGATCAACTTGGTGGTGGCGGGGTTTGCCGGCACCGGCATTCCGATCCTGCTGGAAAAGGTGGGCGTGGACCCGGCGCTGGCCTCGGGGGCCTTTGTGACCACGGTGACGGATGTGGTGGGCTTTTTCGCCTTTCTCGGACTGGCTGCTGCGGTGTTGTTGTGAGCGATCTGGCAGACATCAAAGCGGCAGCGCGTAAGGCAGCCTTTGCACGGCGCAAGCCCCTTTTCGAAAGTGCAAATGCCGCTCAGGCCGGGTATTTGAGTGAAGTTTTGGCGGGGTATCGCGGCGTGCCGCTCTCGGGTTTCATGCCGATCCGCACAGAGATTGATCCGACCCCTGCCATGACAGAAGCAACCGCGCATGGTGAGGTGGGCGTGCCGGTGATCGAAGCCGCTGCACAGCCGCTGAAATTTGCCAGATGGGTGCCGGATATGGCAATGGTTAAAGGCGCGTTTGGCGCGGCGATCCCGCAAGATCCGGTGTTCTTTGAGCCTGAAATTCTGATTGTGCCGCTGTTGGCCTTCAACCGTAGCGGCGGACGGCTGGGGTATGGTGGGGGGTTTTATGACCGCACGCTGGAAATGCTTCGGGCGAAACGACCAACACTTGCCATCGGTTTTGCCTTTGCGGGTCAGGAAGTTGATGATTTGCCATTGGAAGAGACCGATCAACCTCTGGATCTGATCGTGACAGAACTGGGTGTGATTGAGGTAGGGTAACCCCGCCCATGATTGACGGACGGGGTTTGCGGTTTAGTGGTGCGCGTGGCCAGCTTCGGTCAAGGCTAGGCCGGGGGCTGGATCGTCGATGTCATGCGGATCCTGTCCGTCCAGCGGGATGTTGACCCATTCCGCCGTGCCATCTGCGCAGGTCTGGACAGTCGGGAAATAGATGGTTTCCCCCGCCGACAGCTTGTTGGAAAGTTTGGCGCGGAAGGTGAATTCATCGTAATGCGCATCAGACAATTCCCCGCTCCAGATGATTTCGCGTACCCCTTCGCTCAGTGATTTACCGTAATAGTCATGTGGTTCACTATAGGTACCGGTGCTGGTTTCCAGCGCCCAGCCCGCCTTTGGCATCGGCTTGACCGCGATCACCCCTTCAGGGATTTTAATCGAAACCTTCAGAGTTGCCCGACCGTCACAGCCATGGCCGATGCGCATCACCCCTTTGTAGGTGCTGCCAACGGCGGCGGATTGGGCCTCAAGCGTGGCATGGGCCGTAGCAGCGGTGGCACCCGCAAGGGAGAGGATCAGGGCGGAAGTCATTGATTTCATATTCATGTCATTTTCCTTTGAACAAATTATACTCATGCGCCATGTCACTGCCGCCTGTCAGTACAGGGGGCAGAGTGGTGCAGATTTTGGGTAGAGTGTCCGGGTTCAAAGGGCCGGCGGGGCGCGGCATGGGGGGCGCAGCATGATGCGCTGCGCGGTCAGGGTTGTCTGTGTTTCAAGCAGTGTGGCAGCGTCGATCTGGCGGGCCAGCCGATGCCAGTCTGGCAGGGAGGCGGGCTGAACCAAAGTGGCATAGGCCAAGAGACAGGGGGCGGTCGTTTGCTCCGTTTCATGTACCGGGTCACCATTGGCATCCAATGTGACGGTGCTGATCCCCTCCGGTGTACAGATTGTGATGGTTTGCCCATAGGTTGGCAGCACCAAGGCAAGCGCCGCTGTGGCCCTGGGCAGGACAATGCCCAATACCACCAGCAAAGCCATCAGCATGTTCATCGCAGGTTTCATCAATGGCTTTCTTGCCCATCGGACGGGGGGCTGCAAGGGCAGAAGCGGGCTGCGACAATTGGCGACAATTCACTTGATGTGAGGGGGGCAAAGCCCTAGGTCTGGCGGTCATGAAAATACTATTCCTAGGCGATGTCATGGGGCGCGCGGGCCGGCGTGCAATTAGCGAAAATCTGGCGCGCCTGCGCACGGAGTGGAAGCTGGATTTCGTCGTTGTGAACGGCGAGAACGCGACCGGCGGTATGGGGCTTTCCGGGGCCCATGCGAAAACCCTGCTGGACGCGGGGGCAGATTGTCTGACGCTAGGCGATCATGCGTTCGATCAGAAAGACATGCTAAGCTTTATCGAGCAGGAGCCGCGCATTGTGCGCCCGCTGAATTTTTCCAAGAATGCACCGGGCAAGGGCGCGCGGCTGTTTACGGCCAAGAACGGGCGCAAGGTGCTGGTCACGCAAGCCTTGGGGCAGGTGTTTATGAAGCGCCCGTTTGATGATCCGTTTTCCGCGCTTGATGGCGTGTTGAAAACCCATCCGCTGGGCGGCATGGCCTCGGCGATCATTGTTGACATGCATTGCGAGGCAACATCAGAGAAAATGGCAACCGGCCATTGGTGTGACGGTCGGGCCTCGCTGGTCGTGGGCACCCATACCCATGTACCCACATCCGATGCGATGATCCTGCCGCGCGGCACCGCTTATCTGTCCGATGCGGGCATGTGTGGTGATTATCATTCAGTGATCGGGATGGAGAAAACCGAACCAATGCGCCGCTTTATCACCGGCATGCCAAAAGACCGGTTTACCCCCGCCAATGGCGAGGCAACCCTGTCGGGTGTCTATATCGAGACCGATGACAAGACCGGCAAGGCCACCCGCATCGTCCCTGTCCGCAGCGGCGGGGCATTGCAGCCCAGCACCCCGTGACAGTAAAATGACATCCCGCGAGATTGCGTTTTTCACCTGCTGTCTGGTGATCATGGGCGCAGGTTGGGGCGCAACCCAGCCGATGACCAAGCTGGCGGTCAGTACCGGCTATGGCCCTTTTGGGCTGTTGTTCTGGCAAACCGCAATTGGTGCTGCGTTGATGGGGATGGTTTGTGCCGTGCGCCGGAGGCCCTTGCCGCTGAACGGCCCGGCACTGCGGCTTTATGTGATCCTGGCGCTGATCGGAGCACTGCTGCCCAATGCCATCAGCTACCGTGCGGCGGTGCATTTGCCAGCGGGCATCATGTCGCTGTTGCTGAGTGTGGTGCCGATGTTTGCCTTTGTCATCGCGCTGGCGCTTGGCAGTGAGCGGTTTCGCTGGCGGCGTTTGATTGGTCTGTGTTTCGGGCTGTTGGGGGTGTTGATCATTGTGGCCCCTGCGGTCGAGATTGGGCAGGCGGTGCCCACGGGCTGGGCCTTGATCTACTTGCTGACCGCGCTGTTTTACGCGTTTGAGGGAAATTTCATCGCCAAATGGGGCACGATGGGGCTGGATGCGTTTCAGGTGATGCTGGGGGCTTCGCTTATGGGGCTGATCATGGTCACACCAGTGATGTTGTTCACTGGGCAAATGATCTGGCCGCAACTGCCCTTGCCACTGCCGCAGCTGGCGCTGGTTGGCTCCTGTGTGATCCATGCATTTGTCTATACGGCCTATGTCTGGTTGGCAGGGCGTGCGGGGGCGGTGTTTACGGTGCAGGTCAGCTATCTGGTGACCGGGTTCGGCTTGATCTGGGCCTGGCTGATGCTGGGCGAGGCCTATGCCGCGACCATCTGGCTGGCGCTGGGGGCGATGTTCGTTGGTATGTATCTGGTGCAACCGCGCCCCAAGCTTGCAGAGCCTTCTGCAATCGGCGAAAGTTGAATGGCGGTATGTCCGCGTTGAGGAAACATTGATGGATTTCTTTCCCCTTTCTCAAACCGGCAGCGCGGTTCTATCGCTGACGGTGGTCGCAATCATGTTTATCATGTTCCTGCGCGAGTCCTTTCCCACTGAAGTGGTTGCCCTTGGCGGTGCGGCGCTTTTACTGGCCAGCGGTGTGTTGCCCTATGAGGATGCGCGTATGGTGCTGTCCAATTCGGCACCTTGGACCATTGCCGCGATGTTCATCGTGATGGGGGCCTTGGTGCGCACCGGGGCGCTGGACGTGTTGACACAACTGGCGGAACGTTATGCCCGGACCCATCCGAAATCGGCGGTGATCGGGGTGATCCTGTCGGTGATGGGAGCCAGCGCGATCATGAACAACACGCCGGTGGTTGTGGTGATGATCCCGGTGGTGGTGCAGCTGAGCAAGACACTGGGCACCAAAGCTTCCAAACTGCTGATCCCGCTCAGCTATGCGGCGATCATGGGCGGCTCGCTGACCTTGATCGGGACCTCAACAAACCTGTTGGTGGACGGGGTGGCGCGCAGCCAGGGCATGGCCCCTTTCGGGATTTTCGAAATCCTGCCGATTGGTTTGGTGGTCTGTGCCTGGGGGCTGACCTATATGGCGCTGTTCGGGCGCAAGCTGTTGCCGGATCGTGACAGCATGGCGGCGATGTTGTCGAACCGCTCCAAGATGAAGTTTTTCACCGAAGCGGTGATCCCGCCTGAGTCCAACCTGATCGGGCGCGAGGTGCTGGATGTGAAGCTGTTCAAACGTGAAGGTGTGCGGCTGGTCGATGTGGTTCGCGGGGACCAGTCCTTGCGCCGCAACCTCAAGGATGTGGCGTTGCAGATTGGCGATCGGGTGGTGCTGCGCACCGAGATGACCGAGCTGTTGAGTCTTCAGGCCACCAAAGAATTGAAACGTGTGGATCAACTGTCCGCGGTGGAGACCAGCACGGTCGAGGTCCTGATCACGCCGGGCTGCCGGATGGTCGGGCGCACGCTGGGGTCGATGCGGTTGCGGCGGCGCTATGGTGTCTATCCGCTGGCGGTGCACCGGCGCAACCAGAACATCGGGCTACAACTGGATGAATTGATTGTGAAAGTTGGCGACACTTTGTTGCTGGAAGGGGCAGCAGAGGATATCGCGCGGCTGGCAGCGGATATGGATCTGGTGGATGTCAGCCACCCCTCCGCCCGGGCCTATCGCCGCGGTCATGCGCCGATTGCGATTGCCGCACTTGTGGGGATTGTGGTTCTGGCGGCGCTGAATGTTGCGCCGATCCTGATGCTGGCGGTGATTGCGGTTGCCTTGGTCTTGGTCACCGGTTGCATTGATGCGGAAGAAGCCTTTTCCTTTGTCGACGGGCGGTTGCTGGCGTTGATCTTTTCGATGCTGGCCGTGGGGGCCGCGCTGCAGAATTCGGGGGCGATCACCATGCTGGTGGATGCCATCGCGCCAACCCTGGCGACATTGCCGCTGACGGTGGTGATATTCTGTGTCTTCCTGTTGACCACAATATTGACCGAGATCGTGTCAAACAACGCGGTGGCGGTGATTATGACCCCCATTGCCATCAGTTTGGCGGCAGCCCTTGGCATTGATGCGCGCCCGCTGGTGGTGGCGGTGATGATTGCGGCCTCCTGTGCCTTTGCTACGCCCATTGGCTATCAGACCAATACGCTGGTCTATGGGCCCGGTGGGTATAAATTCACCGATTTCATGCGCATTGGTGTGCCGCTGAACCTGAGCATGTCCTTACTGGCAAGTGCGGTTATTCCGATGATTTGGTAGCGGATCGCGGGTCTTACCCACATTACGGCGTGCCGTCGCAGGCGGGGGGCGCGGGCCGGGAGTGCGGACAGTATATAAGGCCAAACAGAGGAGGGTGTTCCGGCCTGTCAGAGAGGCCAGAATACCAGGATGGCGGGGATCGAGACCGCGACGACGATGATTTCGAGCGGCAGTCCCATGCGCCAGTAATAGCCAAAGCCATAGCCGCCGGGGCCGAGGATCAGCGTGTTATTCTTATGTCCAATCGGGGTCAGGAAGGCACTGGAGGCGGCGACGGCAACCGCCATCAGGAAAGGATCGGGCGAGACACCAAGGGTCTGCGCCATCTGGATGCCGACAGGGGCGGCGACGATTGTGGTGGCGGTGTTGTTCAGCACATCCGACAGGGTCATGGTGACCACCATCAGCACGGTCAGCACAATCCAGGGGGCCATGCCCGCAGTCAGGTTGATCAGCGCGCCGGCGATCAATTCCGTGCCGCCGGAGGTTTCAAGAGCCGCCCCCAGCGGGATCATCGAGCCCAGCAGCACCACCACCGGCCATTCGATATGGGTATAGAGTTCCGACAGGGGCACGATTTTGGCCAGCACATAGGCGATGACCACAAGACCCAGGGCAACCGGCAGGTAAATCCAGCCAAGGCTTGCAGCGATCACCGCCACGCCGAAAAGGCCGATGGCCAGCCAGACCTTGGTGTTTTCAGTCACGGCCAGACCACGATCCGCAAGCGGCAGCACGTCGAGCCATTCGGTCACATCGGCCGCGGTGTCACGCGGCACCAGCAACAGCAGAATATCGCCTGCTTTCAGCTCTGTACTGCGCAAACGTGAGGTGATCTTGCGGCCCTGTCGCGAGATGCCCATCAGGATGGTGCGTCGCCGCCATGCCAGCCCTACCGCCTGTGCGGTGCGCCCGTTCAGCCGGGAGGTTTCCGGCACAACAACTTCAATGATTTCTACGCCTTCGCCGCCGGCTTTCAGGCGTTCTTCGCGGTCGGTATCAGCCAGCGCCAGATCCAATGTGCTGCGAAATTCATCCAGCGCGTCGGGGGTCGCCTCAAGCACCAGCGCATCGCCGGCCTGAAGTGCGACAGAGCGGGATTGCCCGTAGCGGCGTTTGCCATCACGGATCAGGCCAAGGATAGCAACATCTGCACCCTCGGCCACCGGGACCAGTTCCAACAGCCGTTTGCCAATGTGTTTGCTGCCCTCGGGCACCACCAGTTCGGCAATATATTGTGACAGGTCTTCGGTGCTGATCAGCGCATCCTCGCGCGCAGGGATCAGGCGCCAGCCGATCAGTGCGACAAAGGTCAGCCCGGCGATGGCGGCAATCCCGCCGACGGGGGCAAAATCAAACATGCGAAAGGGTTCGCCCAGCGATTCCTGCCGGATCGAGGCGATGATGATATTTGGTGGGGTGCCGATCAATGTGACCATACCGCCAAGGATGGTGGCAAAGCTGAGCGGCATCAGGCTGAGGCCGGGGGCACGGCCTGCCTTGCGGGCGGTCTGGATGTCGACGGGCATCAACAGGGCAAGGGCGGCGACGTTGTTCATGAAGGCGGACAGGATGCCGCCAATCGCGCCCATCAGCGTGATATGGGCACCCAGCGAACGTGAGGCATCTACCATCGTCCGGGTGATCAGCAAGACCGCGCCTGAACGCACCAGCCCCGCCGAAACCACCAGCACCAGTGCAACCACGAATGTGGCAGGGTGTCCGAAACCGCTGAAGGCGTCCTTGGAGGGCACCACGCCCAGAACAACCCCGATCATCAGGGCGGTAAAGGCAACGATATCATAGCGGAATTTACCCCACAGCAGCATGCCAAAGACAGCACCGAAGAGAGAGAAGAGGATGATTTGATCTGTACTCATAGCCGCACCATCCGTGCTATCGCCAGTCAGAGCAAGGGGATATGTGCCAGCGGCTTGTCGCGCAAGCAGCGCTGGCCTATAGAGGCGCAAAGCGTAAACTCAGACGAGGTATCTCATGGCCGGCCACTCCAAATGGGCAAACATCCAGCACCGCAAGGGGCGTCAGGACAAGATCCGCGCCAAGCTGTTTTCCAAGTTCAGCAAGGAAATCACTGTAGCGGCCAAAATGGGCGACCCCGACCCAGATAAAAACCCGCGCCTGCGTCTGGCGGTGAAGGAAGCCAAATCGGCCTCCATGCCCAAGGATAACATCGACCGCGCGATCAAAAAATCGGTTGCGGGCGAGGGTGAGGATTACAAGGAAATCCGCTATGAGGGCTATGGCCCGAATGGTGTGGCGGTGATTGTCGAGACGATGACGGACAATTTGAACCGGACCGCCTCTACCGTGCGTTCGACCTTTTCCAAGAATGGCGGCAATCTTGGCGAAACCGGCAGCGTTGGCTTTATGTTCGACCGCAAAGGGGCTGTGACCTATCCGGCCGATGTGGGCGACAATGATACGGTGATGATGGCCGCCATCGAGGCCGGTGCCGAAGATGTGGAAAGCGGCGAGGATGGTCATGTGATCTGGTGCGCCGATACTGACCTGAACGATGTGGCTACCGCACTTGAGGCGGAACTGGGCGAGTCGGAATCAACCAAGCTGGTGTGGAAACCGACCACCACAAGCGAGCTGGATCTGGAAGGGCTGCAAAAGCTGATGCGCTTGGTTGATGCTTTGGAAGATGACGATGACGTGCAGCGCGTGACAACGAACTTTGAGGCATCAGATGAGGTGATGCAGCAATTCGAAGAGTCTGACGGGTAAACCCAAGCGGTTTAGAAAACATCAGAAACGACAAATGCCGCCCGGTTGGGGCGGCATTTTTTGTTCGTGCGGTTCTTGGCTTGCACCTGGATCTAGCCAGAGATGCGCGACAGGCCACACCAGGGAAACCCCATGCGGCCAGCCGGTTTCTGGGCAACCGGCTTTTGCTGCGCAAGACGGGCCAGTACCTGTTTGACCTCGTTCAGCTGCGAGATGGCCTGCGCATCGCCAGCACCGGCCTGAACGTTCAAGATTTTCGACTGTGTGTGAAGCGCTGCTTCCATGACGGCAATCTCATGTGCGCTGACTTCCAGCGTCTGTTGTTTGTCGAACATCTTGTATTTCCTCTAATTCCAGGTGGCATGTAGGGGCGATGCCGTGTCTTTACCAGAGCGGAAATTCAGGATCACCGTGATGTGTGCTGGATGACATCATTTGTCGCAGGATGGGCGCAACTGGGTTTTTGCAGCCCGCAGGATGGAGGTTGTCAGCGGTGCCAGGGCGGGGGCCATCACCCGGGTGGTTTGCCAATATAGCGGCACATCCATTGGCAAGGTCGGATCAAGCGCAATCAACCGCCCATCGTCCAGATGTCCACGCACCAATGTTTCAGGGTTCATCCCCCAGGCCAAGCCTTCCAGAGCCGCATCAACAAAGGCATGGGTCGAGGGCATCTGATGTGATGGCGGATGCAGGGTTCTGCCGGTCTTTGCGGTGATCCAGCGGGCTTGCAGCTGGTCCTTGGGCGTGAAGGTCAGCATGGGCGCACGGGCCAGATTTTCAGCGCTCACGCCTGTGGCAAAATAGCGCTGCATAAATGCCGGGCTTGCCGTGGCGATGTAGCGCAGCGCGCCCAGGGGGTGCAGATCACAACCGGTCACCGCGCGATTGTGGCCGGTTACGGCGGCACTGACAGCGCCGCGTTTCAGCCAGTCATCCGCTGTGTCCTGATCATCGACCCGCAGATCAAACAGCATGTCGGGCAGGGCGGCGAGGGCCGGCAGCAGCCATGTGGCGATACTGTCGGCGGGTACCGCAAGGGTCAGCCGGGCGGGCAGGGCACCACCGCGGCGGATGTCACCAAGGGCTGCCGCCTCCAGCAAGGCCACGTCTTCGGCATGTTTGGCCAACCGCGCACCCAGCGGGGTGGGGGTACAAGGCTGGCTGCGATTGACCAAGGCCGCCCCGACCTGTTCCTCCAGCGCCTTGAGCCGTTGCGAAATGGCGGAAGGGGTGACATTGAGGCTGCTCGCCGCAGCGTCAAAGCTGCCAAGACGCAGGATGGCCGAAAGGGCGGCAAGCTGGGTAGGGTCAAGGTTCATGAAGCAATTCTAATCTAGGGTAATCAAGTTTAATTTGAGTAATGTAGTGCGCTTGGCGTAGTCAAGTCCAAGCCACCATCGGAGCCACGCCATGCTTTCCTCTTTTTTCCCCGGTTTCGCGCTCAGCCTGACGCTGATCCTTGCCATCGGGACGCAAAACGCCTTTGTCCTGCGCCAAGGCTTGCGCCGCGAACATGTATTCTGGGTTTGCCTGACCTGTGGGGTGTCTGACGCTGTTCTGATTGCCGGGGGCGTGGCAGGCTTTGGGGCACTGGCCACGGCGGTTCCGTGGTTCGAAACCGCGATGCGCTATGGCGGGGCGGGGTTCCTGATCTGGTACGGGGCGCAAAACGCGCTTTCTGCGTGGCGCGGTGGTGCCGCATTGCAGGCGGAGGGTGGGGCAACCCAAAGCCTGCGGCAGACCATCCTTACCCTGCTGGCGCTGACCTTCCTCAATCCACATGTCTATCTTGATACGGTGGTTCTGATCGGCTCCATCTCTGCACAATATCCCGACAGACTGGCCTTTGGTGCGGGTGCAATTCTGGCCAGCCTGACATTTTTCTTTGCTCTGGGGTATGGGGCGCGCCTGCTTAGCCCCTTGTTTGCAAGGCCGGCGAGCTGGCAGGTGCTGGACGGGATCATCGCACTCACAATGTGGGCCATTGCCGCAAAACTTTTGTTCGGATCATCTTGCCCTTTGCCGCAGACAAGATCAGTCTGCGCCTATGACAACGGCTCTTCCTCATCGCCCGCTGACGGGCATATTCTGGATGCTGGTGACGGGGGTGTTTTTCATCATGGTCACAGCTTTGGTGAAATACATGGGTCCGCGCCTGCCTGCGGCAGAGGCAGCGTTTCTGCGCTATGCCATGGGGCTGGTTTTCCTGCTTCCTGTCCTTGGCACCCTGCGTGGGGCCGGTTTAACGGGACGTCAGTGGTCGCTTTTCGGATTGCGCGGGTTTTGCCATGCCTTTGGCGTGATGATGTGGTTCTACGCCATGACCCGCATCCCGATTGCTGAAGTAACTGCAATGAACTATCTCGCGCCGATTTACGTGACCATCGGGGCGGCGATTTTTCTGGGAGAAAAGCTGGCGATGCGCCGGATCATTGCGGTGGTCATGGGGTTGGCAGGTGCAGCCATCATCCTGCGCCCCGGCTTTCGCGAGGTCAGCGCCGGTCATATTGCGATGCTGGTGGCGGCCGTGGTTTTCGCAGGCTCTTACCTGATTGCCAAATTGCTGGCCGATGAGGTGCGACCGGCTGTGGTTGTGGCCATGCTGTCTGTCTTTGTAACATTGGGTCTGGCCCCGTTTGCCATTCCGGTCTGGATTGCCCCCACAGCAAGTGAATTGCTGAGTCTGGCGGCTGTCGCCTGTTTCGCCACAGCGGGTCATTATACCATGACGCTGGCCTTTGCGGCGGCCCCTGTCACGGTCACGCAACCGGTCACCTTTTTACAACTTGTCTGGGCCACGGCGCTGGGGGCTTTGGCTTTTGCCGAACCGGTGGACATTTGGGTGGTGCTGGGCGGCTTTGTTATTTTGGGCTCTGTCACCTTTATCACATGGCGCGAGGCGATGCTGAACCGGCAGATCACGCCCAATGCCAATGCGACGAAGATGTAAAACGACGTTATTGATTGACGAGTCAATAAAGTACGATCTACTTTGAGGGGGTAACCTTCAAGGACTCGAATCCCACATGCCCAAAGTCGGAATGGAACCGATCCGCCGCTCCGCACTGGTGCAGGCGACAATTGCCGAAATCGGCGCGGCCCACTCGTTGGATGTCACGGTAGGGCAAATTGCCAAACGTGCTGGCATGTCGACGGCCTTGGCGCATCATTATTTCGGCGGTAAAGATCAGATATTTCTGGCCGCGATGCGTCATATTCTGGCCGAATACGGGGAGGAGGTCCGCGCCCGCCTTGCCGAAGCCCGCAGCCCGCGTGACCGCGCTGCCGCGATTGTCATCGCCAGTTTTGACGAAACCTGTTTTGACCCGGCAACGGTAAACGCATGGATGACCCTTTACGCGGCGGCACCAACCAACGCCGGCACCCGCCGCCTGCTGCGTCTTTATCAGCGTCGGTTGCGCTCGAACCTCAGACATGCCCTGCGCCCGCTCAGCATAAATGCGGAAGCGGATGCTGAAACCATGGCCGCGCTGATCGATGGGCTTTATCTGCGGGCGGCCCTGTCGGAAAGCGGCACCGCCTCTGCGGCGCGGGCCAGCGCCCTGTCTACCCTGCACCTTCTGCTGGACGCATCCAGATGAGCAAACCAAACATACTGATCCTGATGGTGGACCAGCTAAACGGCACCCTGTTTCCGGACGGGCCAGCGGATTGGCTGCATGCGCCGCACCTGAAAAAACTGGCGGCGCGCGCCACGCGTTTCGCCAATTGCTACACCGCATCCCCCCTTTGCGCACCGGGACGGGCGGCTTTTATGTCGGGTCAATTGCCCTCTGCCACCGGCGTCTATGACAATGCGGCGGAATTTGCCTCATCGATCCCCACCTACGCGCATCATTTGCGTCGTGCGGGGTATCAGACCTGTCTGTCTGGCAAGATGCATTTTGTCGGCCCCGACCAGATGCACGGGTTTGAGGAACGGCTGACCACGGATATCTACCCCGCTGACTTCGGCTGGACGCCGGATTATCGCAAGCCGGGTGAGCGTATCGACTGGTGGTATCACAATATGGGGTCCGTCACCGGGGCTGGAGTTGCCGAAACCAGCAACCAGATGGAATATGACGATGACGTGGCCTATAACGCCACCCGCAAGCTTTATGACCTGTCGCGGGGCGCTGATCCACGCCCTTGGTGTCTGACGGTCAGCTTCACGCATCCGCATGACCCCTATGTCGCCCGCAAGAAATACTGGGATCTCTACGAGGATTGTGACCACCTGCTGCCCACGGTCCCGATGATGGATTATGGCGATCACGACCCGCATTCCCAGCGTATTCTCGACGCCAATGACCGCGACAACTTTGACATCACAGAGGAAGACATCAAACGCTCGCGCCGCGCCTATTTTGCCAATATCAGCTACCTTGACGACAAGATTGGTGAAATCCTGCAAACGCTTGAAGACACGCGACAAGAGGCGATCATCGTCTTTGTTTCGGATCACGGGGACATGCTGGGCGAACGCGGTCTGTGGTTCAAAATGTCTTTCTTTGACGGCTCTTCCCGCGTGCCGATGATGATCAGTGCGCCGCAGATGCAGCCGGGCCTGCAGAGCACACCGGTCAGTAACATCGATGTTTGTCCGACACTCTGCGATCTGGCGGGGGTGTCCATGGAAGAAGTCATGCCGTGGACCACAGGCCAATCTGTGGTGCCGATGGGGCAGGGGGTGGAACGCTCCGAGCCTGTTGCAATGGAATATGCCGCTGAAGGCTCTTATGCGCCGATGGTGTCGCTGCGCTATGGCAAGTGGAAATACAACCGCTGTGCATTGGACCCGGACCAGCTGTTCGATCTTGACGCAGACCCGCATGAACTCCGCAATCTTGCCGATCACCCGGACCATCAGGGCACTGTTACCTCTTTGCGCGCCAAATCCGAGGCGCGTTGGGATCTTGCCGCTTATGATGCACAGGTGCGCACCTCGCAGGCCCGCCGCTGGGTGGTTTACGAAGCCTTGCGCGAAGGCGGCTATTACCCCTGGGACTACCAGCCGCTGCGCAAGGCGTCAGAGCAATATATGCGCAATCACATGGACCTGAACGTGCTGGAAGAAAACAAACGCTTCCCGCGCGGTGAATAACCCCTTCATCTTGCCCTTAAACCTCCCGCCGGAGGCATGAAAGTTCTTAACCGATGCCCTATGATACACAGCCCAAGGCCAGCCATTTCATCAATGGTGAATATGTTGAAGATACCGCAGGCACTGCGATTGACGTGATCTATCCCGCGACCGGCGAGAAAATCGCCACGGTTCATGCTGCCACACCGGCGATTGTCGAACAGGCGATTTCTGCTGCGAAAAATGCCCAAGCAGCCTGGGCCGCGATGAGTGGGACAGAGCGGGGCCGGATTTTGCGCAAAGCTTCTGAGATCATGCGCGAACGTAACCATGATCTGTCTGTGCTGGAAACCTATGACACGGGCAAACCCTATCAGGAAACCAGTGTTGTCGATGCAACCTCTGGCGCGGATGCATTGGAATATTTCGGCGGTATGGCGGCGACCCTGACGGGCGAGCATATCCAGCTGGGTGAAAACTGGGTCTATACCCGCCGCGAGGCGCTGGGCCTTTGTGTTGGTATCGGGGCATGGAATTACCCCACGCAGATTGCCTGTTGGAAAGGCGCACCGGCACTGGCCTGCGGCAATGCGATGATATTCAAACCTTCCGAGACAACCCCGCTGTGTGCCTTGAAGGTTGCTGAAATCCTGATGGAAGCAGGGCTGCCGGCAGGGATTTACAACGTTGTGCAGGGCATGGGCGAGGTTGGCGCGTCTTTGGTCACTGACCCGCGCGTCGACAAGGTGTCGCTGACCGGATCGGTTCCCACCGGGCGCAAGGTCTATGCGGCGGCTGCGGAAGGGATCAAACATGTCACCATGGAGCTTGGCGGTAAATCCCCGATGATCGTGTTTGAGGATGCCGACATCGAAAACGCGGTAAGCGGCGCGATCCTCGGCAATTTCTACAGCTCCGGTCAGGTCTGCTCCAATGGCACAAGGGTGTTTGTGCATAAGGCGATTAAGGAACAATTCCTGAAACGGCTGACCGAACGTCTGGGCAATGCAGTGATTGGCGATCCGATGGATCCTGAAACCAGCTTTGGCCCGATGGTCTCGGAGCGGCAGATGAACGTCGTGCTGGGCTATATTGATCAGGGACAGGCCGAAGGGGCGCGATTGGTGACCGGTGGCAAGAAGCTGGCGCGGGAAGGTTTCTATCTGGAGCCGACAGTCTTTGCTGATGTGACGGACGACATGGCCATCGCCCGTGAAGAGATTTTCGGCCCCGTGATGGCGGTGCTGGATTTTGAGGATGAAGACGATGTGATGACCCGCGCCAATGATACAGAATTTGGTCTGGCTGCCGGTGTCTTTACCCGCGATCTGACCCGTGCGCACCGCGTGGCGGCGCGGTTCGAGGCGGGAACCTGTTTCATCAATAGCTACAATGACGCACCGGTTGAAGCACCCTTTGGCGGCGCGAAAAACTCTGGTGTGGGGCGCGAGAATTCCAAGGCAGCCATTGCGCATTACAGCCAGTTGAAATCGGTGTTTGTGCGGATGGACGATGTCGAAGCGCCGTTTTGACCGCGTGATCCAAAGCTGCGCTGACGCAGATGGCGTTCTTGGTGCATGTGGCGATGTGAGAACCCGAATTTCGATGGAGACGGGTGGATTTAAGGCAGCAAGTTGAAGCTGCTGAGAGGTGCTTGAGGCCACAATCTGTGGCTCAAGACACCTGTTCAATTTTGATGGTGCGATTCCCCGCAGCCTCAAGGACAAGCCGGGCAAAGCCCGGTCGCGATGCGATCCTTGATCCTGCGTGGAATCACGGGAGTGGTGTGATGAAGGCTGAATTTGTGATTGTGGGGGCAGGCTCTGCCGGGTGTGCGATGGCCTATCGTCTGGCCATGGCGGGGCGGCGTGTGATCGTCATTGAACATGGTGGCACCGATGCCGGGCCGTTTATTCAGATGCCGGCGGCCTTGAGCTATCCGATGAACATGAAGCGCTATGACTGGGGCTATAAATCCGAGCCGGAGCCGCATTTGGGCGGGCGCGAATTGGTCTGTCCGCGCGGCAAGGTGATTGGCGGCTCATCCTCGATCAACGGGATGGTTTATGTGCGCGGCCATGCGCAGGATTATGATCATTGGGAAGAGGCCGGCGCACAGGGCTGGGCCTATGCGGATGTCTTGCCCTATTTCAAGCGGATGGAGAACTGGCATTCCGGCGGTCATGGCGGCGATCCGGCCTGGCGGGGGACGGATGGCCCGTTGCACGTCAGCCGGGGCAGCCGCAAGAATCCGCTGTTTGAGGCCTTTGTCCGCGCGGGGGAGCAGGCGGGATATCAGGTCACGGATGATTACAACGGCAGGCAACAAGAGGGCTTTGGCCCAATGGAGCAAACCGTGTGGAAGGGCCGACGCTGGTCTGCGGCCAATGCCTATTTGCGGCCTGCACAAAAGACCGGCAATGTTGAGCTGGTTCAGGCGCTTGCCCAGCGGGTTGTGATTTCTGACGGGCGGGCCACCGGGGTCGAAGTCTTGCGCGCTGGCAAGCGCGAGGTGATCGAAGCAGAGCGCGAGGTGGTGCTTGCGGCCTCATCGATCAATTCGCCGAAATTGTTGATGCTGTCGGGGATTGGACCCGCGGCGCATCTGGCGGAGCACGGGATTGAGGTGCTGGCCGACCGGCCCGGTGTCGGGGCGAACCTGCAGGATCATCTGGAGATGTATATCCAGATGGCTGCCTCGCAGCCGATCACGCTCTATAAACATTGGAATATCCTTTCAAAGGCAGTGATCGGGGCGCAATGGCTGTTCACCAAGACAGGCATGGGGGCGTCGAACCAATTTGAAAGCGCAGGATTCATCCGCTCCAAAGCCGGGGTGCCTTATCCCGATATCCAGTTCCATTTTCTGCCGATTGCGGTGCGCTATGACGGGCAGGCGGCGGCAGAGGGGCATGGGTTTCAGGCCCATACCGGCCCGATGCGGTCCCGCTCGCGGGGGAGTGTCACATTGCGCTCTGCCGATCCGGCGGATGATCCGAAAATCCGCTTTAACTATATGTCCCACCCAGAAGATTGGGAGGAGTTTCGTACCTGCATTCGCCTGACCCGTGAAATTTTTGCGCAGGATGCTTTCAAACCTTTTGTGAAACACGAGATCCAGCCGGGCGCGGCCTATCAGACAGATGCAGAATTGGACGCGGTGATCCGCGAGCATGCCGAAAGCGCCTATCACCCCTGTGGCACCTGCCGGATGGGGCAATCCGATGACCCGGATGCCGTGGTGGATCCGCAGGCGCGGGTGATCGGGGTTGAGGGGCTGCGTGTGGCAGACAGTTCGATTTTTCCACGCATCACCAATGGCAACCTGAACGCGCCTTCGATCATGGTGGGGGAAAAAGTATCGGATATGTTGCTTGGGCTTGATCCACTGGCGCGGTCGAATGATGAACCCTGGAACCATCCAGAGTGGAAAACGGCGCAGAGATAGTGGTTGGGTAAGGAGGCACTAACCACATCTGGGGATTGCGGTTGATTGTTAAGGCGTGCTGTTTCACATTAACGGCATGTTAAGGTTTTGGTTCAGTCTGGTGTTGATGTTGACCTGTGCTGCGGTAGCGCAGGCAGCAGATATTCGGGGCAAGGTTCGTGTCATCGACGGTGATACGCTGGATGTGGGGGTGCGTTTGCACGGCATCGACGCGCCAGAGCGCAACCAGCCCTGCACCACGCTGACCGGCCAGAACTGGGGCTGTGGCGACTGGGTGACGCGACAGGTGCGTGACCGCTATCAAGGTGCCGAAGCCCGCTGTGAGGCGACGGATTGGGACGGGACATATAAACGTGTTGTTGCGCGCTGTTTCGTGGATGGCACCGAGATCAACCGGGCGATGGTGGCAGAGGGGCTGGCCTTTGCCTATCGCAAATATTCCCTTGATTATGATCTGGAGGAAAAGGCGGCTTTTGTGGCGGATCTGGGTATTCACGGCTTTGTCATGGAGGCACCTGCCCGGTACCGGCTGACGCGGATCAAAGGACGCACCGCGCAGGATGCAAAATGCCGGATCAAGGGCAATATCAATGCCAAAGGCGTGCGGATCTATCATGTGCCCGGGCAGAAATATTACGAAAGGACAGGGATTCAGGCAGCACAGGGCGAACAGTGGTTCGGTTCTGAAGCGCAGGCGCGGGCATCGGGGTGGCGGCGCTCAAAACTATAATCTATTCAACACGGTAGGGTAGGACGTCGCGCAGGTTTTGATCCACCACCAGATGTCGCTCCAGCGGCGGTACGGCCCGTTGATGACAGGATTTGCGTTCACAGATCCGGCAGGAAATACCGATGGGCTCAAAGGCCGAGGCGCGGGTCATATCCAGACCATCGGCATAGACCAATTGGTCTGCATGGCGCATCTCACAACCCAAAGCGATGGCGAAACGGCGCACCGGTGCCCCGAACCGCCCTGCCGGTTTCGAGATGTCGCGCGCCAGCGAGATATAGCGTGCGCCATCCGGTGTTTCCGCCAATTGGCGCAGGAAACGGCCCGGTGTTTCAAAGGCGCGATGCACATTCCACAGGGGGCAGGCTCCGCCAAACCGGGCAAATTGCAGCCGGGTGGCGGAATGGCGTTTGGTGATGGTGCCCGCCTGATCGACCCGCACAAAAAAGAACGGCACGCCCTTACTGCCGGGACGCTGCAATGTGGACAGCCGATGGGCAACCTGTTCGATTGACGCGCCAAATTTTCCCGAAAGCAATTCCAGATCATGGCGGCATTCCTGCGCTGCGGCGTGGAATTGCGCATAGGGCATCAATGCGGCACCTGCGAAGTAATTGGCCAGACCGATCTTGGCGATATCGCGGGCGGCTGTTGTGGTGAACCGTGCAAGATCCAGTGTTGCCTCCAGCAGGGCGTCTTGCTGTGTGAGGGCGACCTGTAACAACAGTTGAAAGCTTTGAGTTTCAGGGGCTGCCCGTGCCGAAATCTGAAGCTGTTGGGCCTTGGCATCAAAATGGCGCAGCACGTCCGTATCCTCGAATGAAACCGTGATGCCTGCATTGCCAAGTGCGGAAACCGCCGCAACCCGCATGTTGCGATGTCCGCCTTTGCGCCCTGCAAAATACTCGGCTGCATGGTCTACGGAGTCGATATAATTGTCGCAATAATGGAAGAAGTCGCGCACCTCTTCCCATGGGGAAGGGGCCCCGCGCGCGTCTTCGCGCCCCAAAGCTTCGTCCAGCGATGCCAGGCGCTCATGGGTTTGCCGATAGCTTTGATGCAGGTCCAGAAAGGCACGTGCCAATCCAGGGGCGTTTGATGCGGTCAGTCGGATATCGGCAAGCGGTGGCATTTTCCCTTGAAACACCGGATCTGCCAGCGCTTCGCGCATGTCGCTGACCAGACGTTCGCTGTCGCCAGCGCTTAACTCGGTTACATCAAGGCCAAACTCAGAGGCTAGCGCGAGGACAACCGTGGTGGAAATTGGCCGATTGTTGTTTTCCATTTGGTTGAGATAGGGCAGGGAAACACCAAGCCGCGCGGCGAAATCCTTTTGGGTCAGGCCCAGCTTGGTGCGGACCTCGCGCAGCTTGGCACCGGCGTAGAGTTTTTGAATGGCCATCAGGCTGCCCTTTGCAACTTTGCAGGTAGGGGCAGCCTAGCTTTGCAAAATCAAGATCGCAATGCGAGTGTTTTGGCGCGCTGGATCACAAAGAGGATCGAGAAGACACCAAAGAGGGAGGTGACCAGCATGATCAGGATCAGGGGGTAGGCCCCAGATGCCGGGGTCAGCAGCTGTCCGGCCAATACGGCCAGAGCAGATCCGCCGCCAATCATGATCGCCCCACCCAACCCGGATGCGGTGCCCGCCAGATGGGGGCGGACCGACAGCATGCCGGCGGTGGCATTTGGTATACACAACCCGTTGCCCAGACCAATCAGGGTCATCATGCCAAAGAAGGTAAGGGCGGTGCCGTGACCGGATAGAAAGACAAGCAGCGTCAGGGCGGACCCCACCGTTGTGGCAATACAGCCGGCGAGCACCATGGCGTTCACGCCAAAACGGGTCGAGAACAGGCCGGTAATCCAATTGCCGCAGAAATAGCCGATGGCGGGGGCGCCAAAGTAAATGCCCAGCCAAAACGGATCGAGGCCGAACACTATTGAACCGACAAAAGGCGCGCCGCCAAGATAGGCAAAAAACGCCCCCGAGCTGAAGGCCGCAGCCAATGCGTAGCCCCAGAAACGCGGCGCCCGCAGCAATTCGGGATATTCCTGAAATTGTTTCAGGATCGAGATGCTGGAGGGTTTCGCTGTTTCCCCCATATCCCAGATCACCAACGCCAGAATGCCAGTGGCGATCACAAACATCAGCCAGAAGGTAACGCGCCAGTCTGCGACCTGTTCAATGGCACCGCCGACAGCGGGGGCCACCATCGGCACCAGCGCCATGCCCATTGTGACGTAGCCGATTTTGGAGGCGGCCTGATCCTGCGTGTAAAGGTCGCGCAGCACCGCGCGGCTAAGCACCATGGCCGTGGCGATAACGGCCTGAGCAATGCGAAACACCAGAAACATAGTGGTGTTGGGTGCAAGGATACAGCCCAGCGTGGCCAGCATGAAAAGCAGAAGGCCCGCGATCATAACCGGGCGACGGCCGAGGTTATCCGAAATTGGCCCTACGAAAAGCTGCATCACCGCGCTGCACAGCAGGTAAAGTGGCACAGTCAGCTGCATGGTCGCATAGGATGTGCCGAAATACTCGGCCATCTGCGGCAGGCTGGGCAGGAAAATATTCATCGCCAGCGCACCAAGGCCCGCAAGCAAGATCAATGTGAAAACGGTGGGCGGCGTGCCGCGATCCATAAAACGGACTTTGGGCATCGGGGGGGAGGCCTTGTTCATGCAAATGCATCTATGCCTGTGTTTCAGGCTTGTCCACGGTGTCTGGTGATATTTGCAAGATTGCAATTTGCATATGGGTCGCTGCATAAGATTTGCAAATATTCACAAACGCCCTTTCCTCGGGGGGGTACCCTTCGGTATTGTCGCGGAAATATTTAGCAGGGGTTAGCGATGAAAGACATTCTTGAACAGCTGGAAGAGCGCCGTGAAACCGCACGTCTGGGTGGTGGCCAAAAGCGAATTGATGCGCAGCACGGGCGCGGCAAGCTGACGGCGCGGGAACGGGTTGATCTGCTGCTGGACGAGGGATCTTTTGAAGAATTCGACATGTTCGTCAGCCACCGCTGCACTGATTTTGGTATGGAAAATCAAAAGCCTGCGGGTGACGGTGTGGTCACCGGCTGGGGCACCATCAATGGGCGTTTGGTGTATTTCTATTCACAGGATTTTACCGTGTTGGGCGGCTCCGTGTCTGAAACCCACGCCAAGAAAATCTGCAAGATCATGGATATGGCGATGCAAAACGGCGCGCCGGTGATCGGATTGAACGATTCAGGTGGTGCGCGGATTCAGGAAGGTGTGGATTCGCTGGCTGGATACGCCGAAATCTTCCAACGCAACATTATGGCCTCTGGCGTCATTCCACAGATCAGCGTGATCATGGGGCCATGTGCCGGTGGCGCGGTCTATTCGCCCGCGATGACCGACTTTATCTTCATGGTCAAAGACAGCTCTTACATGTTTGTGACCGGCCCCGAGGTTGTAAAAACCGTCACAAACGAAGTTGTCACCGCCGAGGAATTGGGCGGGGCAGGGACCCATACCAAGAAATCATCTGTCGCCGATGCTGCGTTCGAAAATGACGTGGAAGCCTTGGCCGAGGTGCGCCGTCTGGTTGACCTGCTGCCCGCCAACAACCGCGAAGGGGCCCCTGTGCGACCCTTCTTTGATGAGCCTGACCGCATAGAGCCGTCCCTTGACACATTGGTCCCTGCCAATGCCAACACGCCCTACGACATGAAGGAATTGATCCTGAAACTGGGGGATGAGGGTGATTTTTATGAAATTCAGGAAAATTTTGCCAAGAACATCATCACCGGCTTCATTCGCATTGAGGGCCGCACCGTGGGTGTTGTCGCCAACCAGCCGATGGTGCTGGCTGGTGTTCTGGACATCGACAGTTCGCGCAAGGCTGCGCGGTTTGTGCGCTTCTGCGATTGTTTCGAAATTCCGATCCTGACGCTGGTCGACGTCCCCGGCTTCCTGCCCGGCACCTCGCAGGAATACGGCGGCGTGATCAAACATGGCGCGAAACTGCTTTATGCTTACGGTGAGGCGACAGTGCCGATGGTCACGCTGATCACGCGCAAAGCCTATGGCGGCGCCTATGACGTGATGGCGTCCAAACATCTGCAATCTGATTTTAACTATGCGTGGCCAACGGCAGAGGTCGCCGTGATGGGGGCCAAAGGCGCGTCCGAGATTATCCACCGCGCGGACAAGGATGATCCAGAGAAACTGGCCCAGCATACGGCGGATTACGAGGCCCGGTTTGCCAATCCCTTTGTCGCGGCAGAGCGCGGGTTCATCGATGAGGTGATCCAGCCGCGTACCACGCGCAAACGGATCGCGCGGGCCTTTGCGTCACTGCGGAACAAGAAGAAGGAGATGCCTTGGAAGAAGCACGGAAATATTCCGTTGTGAGGATTTGAATGTTCAAGATTCTGATCATCTTTGTTAGCATTTTGCTGAACTTACCTAATGCGTCGGAAGCTAAGTCCTTCTGTAGGGATTGGCCTGTTTTCCAGCTTGAAGACGGAACCCACTTCTGTGCGGCGGTTTTTGGGCCTTTGACAGGCAAAGGCTTCACTGCTGCGACGGGAAAATTCCATATGCTTTCCGAGTTCGATCAAAATGAAGAGACGCTTGTTAAGCGTGGATTGGCGCTGTGTCGTATCTATAGAAAGAAAATCGTCGCTCAGACGCGTGCGCTTGGAATGAAACGACACGACTATGTTGCTATCATCCAAACTTGGAAAATTGGCGAACTGTCAGATGCGATTGACAAGGTTCAGCATTATACCGTGCTTGCGGACAAGCGATGCCGCGAGGTGAAAGGTTAGAATGACCTCCCCCTTCAAAAACCAATCCTTCACCATTGCGCATGCGGATTCTGGCACCTTCAAAGGCGCGGGCCTGCGTCCTTTCTTTGAATATCGCGACCTTGGGATCAAGGATGCAACCAATGGCACCCACGGTGCGCATGTGATCCGCGCCGTTCCCGGCATGGAATCCCCTGGCACATGGCATTCCCACACCCTCGATTTCCAGATGGTCTATGTCACCAAAGGTTGGGTTGTGTTCGAATATGAGGACGAGGGGGAGCACCTGCTGCGTGAGGGATCCTGCGTCCTTCAGCCCCCCGGTATCAAACACCGGGAGGTGCGTCATTCCGATGATATGGAACTGATCGAGATTATCTCTCCCGCGGATTTTCCGACCCATGATGAGGCGGCCCCGTGAAACCTCTCCTCGCTGCCTTTCTCCTTGCTGCCAGCCCCGCGTGGGCCACCGATGTCCCGTCAGGGCAGCCGGTGGATCTGCATGAGGTTCTGGTGGACGCGGTGGACAGCGAAACATGGCTGAGGTTTCGTTTTATCGCACCGGATATCGCGCGTGCGGATGGGGGTGTGGACTATGATTTGGCCGCGGATGACATGATGCACTTGTGCACCGCACTGGCCTTGCCCTACAGCGAGGAATATGCGCTGGCGGGGGATATCATCGTGATCTCTCTGGCGGATCGTGTGACGGAATTCGGCGTTCCCGATCCCGAAGCGACACAGATTTTCGAAGCTTTTCGTCCTGTGGATAACACCTGTATCTGGGAGGGTTTGTAATGCAACCACAATATCTTGCGGTTCGCTTCTCATGTGGACGGAATACTGAGGCTTTACCGTCACAGAGCCGCCGATTGCGCCGGGCTGGATATGTTTTCGGATCGGACTACCTTATGGTGCTTGCGAGGAATACCCAAGTATCCCTTACCTCAGAAACGGAACGTGCGAGGCAGTTTAACAATGCGCGTTCCACTCACATAGACAGGAGACAGAGATGTCAAAGAGCATCAAATTCCTGGCAGCCATTGGTTTCATCGCCACTGTTGCTGCCTGTACATCCGGCCAGACCGAAGAAGAATATGTTGTTGTCGAGCCCGAGCCCATCTCGGTTGAGCCAACATACACAGGTAAGTACAAGTAAACTTGCCCCGGGGCAGGCGCAGGCGCCTGTCCCGACCTCTTTCCTGACAATCCGCCAAACACGGCCCCAAAATCGGAGGGCCGTCTGATGCCAGCCTATATGCTGAAACATCGTGGATTTCCGGGCCGTTTGCCCAGTACCGATTTTCAATTCACCATCCGTCGACCCAATCCCAAAGGGGTGACACCGCTGTCCCGGCGTGAGCGCCGCTCGGACCGGCGTCCGGCGGATAAACGTGCCGATGCCGCTTTCATGAAGGCGCTGTGGGAACATTTCGGCGCACATCCGTTTGAGCGGGGCAATCTGGACGCAGGCCGGCTGTCCTGGCTGTTTGGCCGCGAGGTGCTGCCGGCCACTGATCCGTTTGACCCGGCGCATTACGAAAGCTTGCTGGTGATCGATGAAGCCGCTGCGCGCGCCGCCTATCCCGAAGCCTTTGAGGATTGATCGGCATGAACCTGCCCGCAGCGCCCTTGCATCAGCGACTGACAGCCGAAACAGGACCGTCCTGCGCCGCGGGCTTGGGGTTCATGCTGCTTTGTTCCAACGTCGGTATTGCTGATGGCGGTGTCCCTCAAGGGCCGCTGTCAGGATATCTAAACCATACCCCTTCCCCCTTGGGGCAGCAGGGCGCTTGCGTCGCGCTGCTGCCCCTTTTTTTCGGGGGTCTTCCTCCCCTTGCTGGGACGGCCTTGGGTGAAAAGACAAAACCGTCTGCACCCGGCGCGGAACCCCATGCGATGTTCCGGGTTGTCTGTGCAGGCACGCGCAGACAAGGAACAGAAAAATGTCCATCAAACCCGCTATTGCAGCAACCCTCTTATGTGCAGGTCTTGCCGCCTGTGGCGACACGCTTGTCGAACAGGGACTCGTTGGCACGGCTGTCGGGGCAGGGGCCGCTGCGGTCACCAGCGGCAGCCTGTTGCAGGGCGCGGCCATCGGTGCGGCCGGTAATATCGCCTACTGCCAGCTTAACTCGGGCAAATGCAGATCCGTCAACTAGCCTGAACTTTGCGGCGCGCCCTCTGCGCCGCACCCGATTTAATCCCCCTGCACAGCTTGCGCTGTCGCGGGGCTTTCGCGTTTCTCTCAAGACCCAGAAGGACACCCCATGTTCAAGAAAATCCTGATCGCCAACCGTGGCGAGATTGCCTGCCGTGTTATCAAGACCGCCAAGAAAATGGGGCTGACCTCTGTTGCGATCTATTCTGACGCGGACGCGCAGGCCCTGCATGTGCAGATGGCGGATGAGGCGATCCATATTGGCCCGCCCCCCGCGAACCAGTCCTATATCGTCATCGACAAGGTGATGGAGGCGATCAAGCAAAGCGGGGCAGAGGCGGTGCATCCCGGCTATGGTTTCCTGTCTGAGAACTCCAAATTTGCCGAGGCGCTTGAAGCCGCTGGCGTGGCCTTTGTCGGCCCGCCAGTAGGGGCCATCGAAAAGATGGGCGACAAGATCACCTCCAAGAAAATTGCGCAGGAGGCCGGGGTTTCCACGGTGCCCGGCTATATGGGCCTGATCGAAGACGCGGATGAAGCGGTGAAGATCTCAAACGAAATTGGCTATCCGGTGATGCTCAAGGCCTCTGCGGGCGGCGGCGGTAAGGGGATGCGGATTGCCTGGAACGACGAAGAGGCCCGCGAGGGCTTTCAATCCTCCAAGAACGAAGCGGCCAACAGCTTTGGCGATGACCGGATTTTCATCGAGAAATTCGTGACCCAGCCGCGCCACATTGAAATTCAGGTGCTTTGTGACAGCCACGGCAACGGCATCTATCTGGGCGAGCGTGAATGTTCGATCCAGCGCCGCAATCAGAAAGTGGTTGAAGAGGCCCCAAGTCCGTTTCTGGATGAAGCAACGCGTAAAGCGATGGGCGAACAGGCCGTCGCGCTGGCACTGGCGGTGGACTATGCTTCTGCCGGGACGGTGGAATTCATTGTGGATGGCGACAAGAATTTCTACTTCCTTGAAATGAACACACGTCTGCAGGTGGAGCATCCGGTCACCGAACTGATCACCGGTGTTGATCTGGTGGAACAGATGATCCGCGTCGCCAATGGTGAAAAGCTGACGATTAAGCAGTCGGATGTGAAACTGAACGGCTGGTCGATCGAGAACCGGCTGTATGCCGAAGATCCCTATCGCGGTTTCCTGCCCTCTATCGGTCGTCTGACCCGCTATCGCCCGCCACAAGAAGTGGCTGCCGGTCCGCTGTCGGACAATGGCAAATGGGCCGATGATGCGCCTACCGGTACTTTTGCGGTGCGCAATGACACCGGCGTCTATGAGGGCGGCGAAATCTCGATGTATTACGATCCGATGATCGCCAAGCTGTGTACATGGGCACCGACCCGCGGCGAAGCGATTGAGCAGATGCGTGTGGCGCTCGACAGTTTCGAGGTCGAGGGCATCGGCCACAATCTGCCGTTCCTTTCTGCGGTGATGGACCATCCGATCTTTATTGAGGGCAGCATGACAACTGCCTTTATCGAAGAGCAATATCCAGATGGGTTTGAAGGTGTTGAGCTGGCCGAGGCTGAGTTGCGCCGCATTGCTGCGGCATGTGCCGCCATGCACCGCGTTGCAGAGATCCGCCGCGCGCGTGTGTCGGGGCGGATGGACAATCACGAACGTAAGGTGGGCAGTGATTGGAACGTGGCGGTGCAAGGCCATTCCTTTGATCTGGTGATCAATGCGGATAAGGACGGGGCCACTGTCCGTTTTGAAGATGACAGCGAATTGCGCGTCAAAGGTGACTGGACACCGGGTGACAAACTGGCGTCGATGACGATCAACGGCGCACCTTTGGTGATGAAAGTCGGCAAGATTTCGGGTGGTTTCCGCATCCGTACCCGTGGCGCGGATGCCAAAGTGCATGTGCGCACCCCCCGTCAGGCCGAACTGGCACGTTTGATGCCTGAAAAGGTTGCCCCCGATACGTCCAAAATGCTGCTTTGCCCGATGCCGGGTCTGATTGTGAAACTGGATGTGGCTGTAGGCGACGAGGTGCAGGAAGGTCAGGCGCTGTGTACCATCGAAGCGATGAAGATGGAAAACATCCTGCGTGCCGAGAAGAAAGGCGTGGTCAGCAAGGTCAATGCGGATGCAGGTGACAGTCTGGCGGTAGATGATGTGATCATGGAGTTCGAGTGACCTCGAACCCCGTCATATCATGGATCTGGGCCGTTGATGCACGTATCTGGCAGGCGGTGATTGCCGGTGCCTTTGTATCCGCGGGCTGGGTCTTTAATGGCTGGCAAAACCGGCGCGATGCGGCACGGCTGCGGGCAGAGCGGCTGCGCGATGTCCATCGGGCGCTTTATGCCGAGATTGGCAGCACGATGGCCAATCTGGGCAGTCCGTCGGCATTGAAACAGGAAGCAGAGGGGATCATGCGGCGGATGAGCGATGACGCCGGATTTGTGCCCTTCATTCCTCATGAACCGGGTGATCATCTTTATGATGCGGTGGTGGCGGAAATACATATCCTGCCACGCTGCACCATTGATCCGGTGGTGGCGTTTTATAGCCAGATCAAGGCGATATCTGCGCTGATCGAAGACATGCGCGGCAATAGTTTCAAGGCAATGGGCCAGACGCGGCGCATGGGCATGTACCGCGATTACATCGCGATGAAGCAGCAGTTGTTTGAATACGGGCTTTTTGCGACCTCAATGATCAAGGCTTATGCCGAGGGCGGCACAGACGCAGCTGACGCGCTGGCGCGCAAGATCAATAGCCGGGCCGTGGCCCCGTCCGCCCCGTCACCGGAATCGGAGTAAAGGGCGGGATGTCATCATATTTGTCCATATCCGTCTCCTTTGCCTTTTCTTCCTTTAATATAGGTGAATCAGGTGTTCCACGCAAGGCTCACCTCTCGCGCGCCGCTTCCTTCTCCTCGCGGATTTCACGTTGTCGCATCGGCATTTTGTCAATGCTGCGAGTGATTTCGCGCACGCTCCAGGGAAAAGGTTTGCGCAGCTTGTTGCCGCCGTCCTTGCCCACCAGTACCAGCATGAAACCCCGTGGCCGCATCTGCAGTCGCAGGGGGGAGCGCGCGTCTGGGTCCGTGTCGGTCAGGACAATCACATCACGCTCGCGCAATTCCTCCTCGCGGGAATGCAGCAATTCCATCTGTTCGATAAATGCAGGGTCATCCGCGCTGTCTGCAAAGACCAGCACCGGGCGTTTTTTCCAGCGGAATTCGCTTAAATCAGCCATATCAGCCGGGGCAAACAGCCTTGTGTCCTCGGCACCCGCGGCCTCCTGCGCGAGGGGGGCGGTGGCAATAAGTCCTGCAATAACAACAGCTGTAAGGCGTTTCATAGTCTCTCCTGTTATCCATGATATAAGCCGGATTTTTGCAAATGCGATGGCTAATCCGCAAACGGCGGGCATTAACGCCACTTCAAGGGGTTATGCGCCATGACGGGGGCCATCCCCGCTGAATGGCCGTACGGGGCGGCATTCTGGCAAAGACTGGGTCGTTCCATCATGGATGTCATTCTGCACATGGGTGCGCACCGCACGGCGACGACTACGTTTCAGCATTATATGCGGGATCATGTGGATGGGCTGTCAACGCAGAAGCTCGCCTATTGGGGGCCGGAACGGGCGCGCGCCACTGTTTTCCCCGGCTTGTTTCGCAATTCCATTGCACCAAAAGGGCGCAATCTGGCCAAACGTGCCGAGGGGCGTATCCGCCTGTTTGCCGCGCAGGCCAAGGCGCAGGGTGTTGAACAATTGCTGGTCAGTGATGAAAACCTGCTGGGCAATTGCAAACAGAACATCCGTGCAGAGCGGCTTTACCCCGCCGCAGGTGAACGTACCGCGCGTATTTCCGCAGCCTTTGCCGGCCGGGTGCGGCGAATTGTGTTGTCGGTCCGGTCACAGGATCTTTGGTGGGCGTCAGCCTGTGCATTGACCGTGTCGCGGGGGCATCCGGTGCCATCAGCCCGGCGGCTTGCGAATATTGCACAAAATCGCCGCAGCTGGCGTGATGTCATCACCGATATGGCCTGTGCCGCGCCGGGTGCGCAGATTGACGTGTTGACCTTTGAGGCGGTGACCGGACAGCCCGAACGGGTGTTGCGCACGGCGCTTGAACGGGAGGTTCCAACCGATACCCGCCACCGCTGGCTGAACCGTTCGCCCGATGTGCAGGCCCTGCGGACAGGGCTGGCGGATCAGGGCAGTGATCCAGATTTGCTGCCGGACGAACTGGGCCGCTGGCAGCCCTTTACCCCCGAACAAACCGCAATAATGCGGGAAAATTACGCAGATGATCTGCATTGGCTGTTGGCCGGTGCGGATGGTCTGGCCCGACTGACAGAGGATACATGCCCCAACAGAGCAGAGCGATATCTGCCATCCGGCGCATTCAAAAAAGGACAAAGACATGACCAAGGACCAATCGAAGGACACGTGGCGCAGCACCGCTGAGGCAGAGTTGCGCGGGCGCAGTGTTGATGACCTGACGTGGAAAACGCTTGAAGGCATTGATGTGCAGCCGGTCTATACCGCTGCGGATCTGGAGGGCGTGGCGCATCTGGGGTCCATGCCGGGCGAGGGGCCGTTTACCCGTGGTGTGAAGGCGACGATGTATGCCGGGCGTCCCTGGACGATCCGCCAATACGCCGGGTTTTCAACGGCTGAGGAATCCAACGCTTTCTACCGCCGCAATCTGGCTGCGGGTCAGCAAGGGGTTTCGGTGGCCTTTGATCTGGCGACCCATCGGGGCTATGACAGTGACCATCCGCGGGTTGAGGGTGACGTGGGCAAGGCTGGCGTTGCGATCGACTCTGTTGAGGATATGAAAATCCTGTTTGACGGCATCCCGCTGGATAAGGTCAGCGTTTCCATGACGATGAACGGTGCGGTGATTCCGATTCTGGCCAGTTTCATTGTTGCAGGGGAAGAGCAGGGGCATGATAAATCCGTGCTGGCCGGGACCATTCAGAATGACATTCTGAAGGAATTTATGGTGCGCAACACCTATATCTATCCACCGGAACCCTCGATGCGGATCATTGGTGATATCATCGAATATACCTCTGATAACATGCCGAAATTCAACTCGATCTCGATCTCGGGCTATCACATGCAAGAGGCCGGCGCGAACCTCGTGCAGGAGCTTGCCTTTACCCTTGCGGATGGTCGCGAATATGTGCGCACGGCTATTGCCGCAGGCATGGATGTGGACCGTTTCGCGCCGCGCCTGAGCTTCTTCTTTGCCATCGGCATGAACTTTTTCATGGAGGCTGCCAAACTGCGCGCCGCCCGTCTGCTCTGGCACCGGATTATGTCGGAATTTGAGCCGAAGAACGCCAAGTCCTCGATGCTGCGTACCCATTGCCAGACCTCGGGTGTGTCACTGGCTGAACAGGACCCTTACAACAACGTTGTGCGCACAGCGTTCGAGGCGATGTCGGCGGTTCTGGGCGGCACGCAAAGCCTGCACACCAATTCGCTGGATGAAGCGATCGGCCTGCCAACGGAACATTCCGCCCGCATCGCCCGCAACACCCAGTTGATTTTGCAGGAAGAAACCGGCGTGACCAATGTGGTCGATCCATTGGCGGGGTCTTACTATGTTGAGAAACTGACCCATGATCTGGCCGAAGCGGCGTGGAAGATGATCGAAGAGGTCGAGGAAATGGGCGGCATGACCAAGGCGGTTGCAACCGGCATGCCCAAGCTGCGGATCGAAGAGGCCGCGGCAAGGCGTCAGGCTAATATCGACCGGGGCACCGAGGTGATTGTCGGCGTGAACAAATACCGCCGCGATAAGGAAGAGCCGATTGATATTCTCGACGTGGACAACGTGGCTGTGCGTGAAAGCCAGATCGCGCGTCTGAAAGACATCCGCGCCAGCCGCGACGAGGCCGCCTGTACCGCAGCGCTTGCAGAGCTGACACGCCGCGCAGACGAGGGCGGCAATCTGTTGGAAGCTGCGGTGGAAGCTGCACGAGCACGGGCCACTGTGGGAGAGATCAGCATGGCGATGGAAGAGAAATTTGGCCGCCACCGCGCGGAAGTGAAGACCCTGGCCGGCGTTTACGGTGCCGCCTATGAAGGGGATACGGGTTTCGCCAACATCCAGAAATCGGTTGAACAATTTGCCGAAGACGAAGGCCGCCGCCCACGTATGCTGGTGGTGAAGATGGGGCAGGACGGTCATGATCGCGGGGCCAAGGTCATTGCAACCGCCTTTGCCGATATCGGCTTTGACGTGGATGTGGGGCCGTTGTTCCAGACCCCTGCGGAGGCGGCACAGGATGCGGTGGACAACGACGTGCATGTCATCGGCATTTCCTCGCAGGCCGCCGGGCATAAAACGTTGGCCCCGCAGCTGGTTAAGGCACTGAAAGAAGCCGGGGCGGAGGATATTCTGGTGATCTGTGGCGGGGTTATTCCGCAGCAGGATTATGAATTTCTCTATGATGCCGGGGTGAAGGCGATCTTTGGACCGGGGACCAATATTCCCGCGGCAGCGGAGGATATCCTGAAACTGATCCGTGCGGCGCGGGGATGAGAGTGCGGACAGTATATAAGGCCAAAAAGAGGGAAATATGGGCGTGATGGAGTTCGACCATATCGCCGTTGCAGGTGACACGCTGGCGGCGGCAACGCAGCATGCGGAACTGACGTTGGGGCTGCCGTTGCAACAGGGTGGGGAACATGCGGTGTTTCACACCCATAACACGCTGTTAGGGTTGGAGGACGGGTTGTACCTTGAGGCAATTGCCATCAACCCTGATGCACCTGCGCCCGACCGGCCGAGGTGGTTTGATCTGGACCGTTTTTCCGGTGCGCCGCGTTTGACCAATTGGATTTGCCGGTGCGATGATCTGGATGCGACTTTGGCGTCATTGCCTGAGGGTTTTGGCCAGCCGGTTTCCCTGCAACGGGGGGATTTGCGGTGGCGTATGGCAGTGCCTGCTGATGGGGTGCTGCCGTTTGACAATTGTGCCCCGGCCTTGATCGAGTGGGAGGGAGAGGCACATCCGGCGGCACGCTTGGGCAGTTCCGGGGCGAGGCTGACCTGCCTCACTGTGTCCCATCCGCAGGCTGATGCCCTGGCCACTTTGCTGGCGGTGCATTTGCATGATGAACGCATTCGCTTCGAAACCGGACCGCGCCGTCTTGAGGCGGAATTTGATGTTGCAGGGAATGCCCGCAAGCTAACCTGATTTTGATGGAGAAACCGTCGCATTCGCCCTGACATCTTTTCCCGCAGGGGTTAGGGTCACCTCATGTCGATTTGGCTCCGTATATCCGAAGCGCTCTCCGCGCTGACCTCCGGCGAAGGCTTGGGCGCGGTTTTTGACCGGCTGCGCAGCCCGCCGGAACGTTCTGTTGCCTTTACCATCGCTGTGATTGCCCTTGGTGCCAAGATGGCCAAAGCCGATGGGCTGGTGACCCGCGATGAAGTCATGGCCTTTCGTGAGGTTTTTCAGGTTGCCGATGGCGATGCCGAAGGCGCGGCGCGGGTATTTAACCTTGCGCGTCAGGACGTTGCGGGATTTGATGAATATGCTCGCCGGATCGCCAGCATGTTTCAGGATCAGCCTGAAATGCTGTGTGATGTGATGGAGGGGCTGTTTCATATCGCCATGGCGGATGGCACCTATCATCCAAACGAAGATGCATTTCTGGAAGATGTCGGGCGGATTTTCGGCATGTCGGAGGCACGTTTTGCCGCGCTTAAGGCGCGGTTTGTGCCCGATACTTCGCCATTGCCGCATAGTGTCCTGGGGATCGCCCCGAATGCTAGCCATGAAGAAGCGCGGGCCGCCTGGCGGCAATTGGTGCGCGACAATCACCCGGATGCGCTGGTGGCGCGGGGCCTGCCGGAAGAGGCGGTGCGGATGGCCGAAAAACGCATGATCGACATTAACCGCGCATGGGCCACCCTGTCGGGCAAGACCGCTTGATGCGGATCGCAACTTATAATGTGGAATGGTTTTCCTCGTTGTTTGATGATGCAAACCGGCTGCTTGAAGATGACGGATGGTCGGCCCGTTTCAACGTGACCCGCGCCCAACAGACCGCAGCTTTGGGTGTGGTGTTTCAGGCATTGAATGCGGATGCGATTATGGTGATTGAAGCACCGGATCAGGGCAGCAAAAGATCGACGGTGGCGGCGCTGACGGCTTTTGCGGCGCGGTTTGATCTGCGGGCCCGCGCGGCGGTGATCGGGTTTTCCAACGACACCCAGCAGGAAATCGCCCTGATGTATGACCCCGACGTGATGCGGGTGCGTCATGATCCGCGCGGTGAGGCGTCAGGACCGAACGGGGCAACGGGCGCACCGCGGTTTGATGGGGCCATGCGGATCGATCTGGATGTGGATGATCAGGAGGATCTGGTGGTGTTTTCCAAACCACCGCTGGAACTGGCGGTCGAGACGCTGTCAGGGTTTCAGTTCCGCATGATCGGCGCACATCTGAAATCCAAAGCACCGCATGGGGCACGCAACCCAGAAGAGGCGATTAGCATCAACATCGCCAACCGGCGCAAACAATTGGCGCAGGCGATTTGGTTGCGGGGGCGGATTGAGGAACATCTGTCCGAAGCCACGCCGCTGATGGTCTTGGGCGATTTGAACGACGGGGTGGGGTTGGACAGTTTTGAAAACCTGTTTGGCCGTTCTTCGGTTGAGATTGTAATGGGCCATGGGCAGGAACAGCCGTTGTTTGATCCGCATGCACGTCAGGCACTCTCGCGCAAATTGGGGGCAATGCCGACCTCTGCGCGATTCTGGATTCGGCAGGAGAAACGGTTTTTGCAGGCCTTGCTGGATTACATCATGGTCACCAATGATATCCGCGCCAAGGCGGCGCAATGGCGCATCTGGCATCCACTGGATGATCCGGCGTGCTGGAACACGCCGACCTTGCGGGATGCTTTGGTCATGGCATCTGATCACTTCCCGGTGACGATCGATCTGGACGAAACTTTGTAATTTGGGGCGGATTGCCCTATATTCAAAGTATGAAACAGCTTGCCGTCTTTGCCCTTACCGTCACGCTTGCTTCTGCGGCCCAAGCAGAAGAGGACCCTCCCGGTCTGTCCCTGATGGAACGGGGCGCGCAGATGTTTCTGGAAGGGATCCTGAAAGAGATGGAACCCGCGATGGAGGATCTGCAGGGGTTGGCGGATGATATGGGACCGGCGTTGCAGCAATTTGCCGATGAAATGGGCCCGAAACTATCCGAACTGATGAGCGAGATTGAGGACTGGAGCGTCTATCAGCCGCCAGAGGTGCTGCCGAATGGCGATATCATCATCCGTCGCAAACCCGAACATCCGATGACCCCGCCGGAAACCCCCACAGAACCTGCGCCACAGATTGAACTGTGATGGCGTCGCCCTTTGATGCGATAAAGGCGGTGGATTACACCGTGGTCATTACCCGCGATATGGCGGCGATGCGGGCGTTTTACGAAGATGTGCTTGGGTTTGTGCTGGATCGTGCCCTGTCCGAGGGGTGGTTTGAATACCGCGTCGGGGGCACCGTGCTTGCGCTTTCGGCACCGGGGTTTACCGCCGCTGACCTTCCGGTGCCGCAGGGGAGCGCCGCGCTGCAACTGGCGTTTCGGGTGCCGGTTCCTATCGTCGATGCCTGCGCAGAGGAATTGCGCGTCAAAGGGATCGCGATTCTGTCTCCCCCAACCGATAGGGAATTCGGCCATCGTACCCTGTTCTTCCGCGACCCCGACGGCAATCTGATAGAGATTTATGCCGAGATTTGAGGGCTTTTGCGTTCTCGCACGGTTTTGATTTCAACCTCTGCGCCCAGTGAGGCAGCAAGCGAATTCAGCCGAGCTTCGGCCACTTCACCAAACAGCGGCAACATATCCGGCGTCAGCCGCAGTTGAAGCTGCTTTTTCTTGGAAAACCAACGGATTTCGCCGCGATCCTCATCCGGGTTCATCCATAACATTGCCCCAAACCGCATGGCTTTGCCCAGAACTTCCGCCTCGGCGCGTTGGGTTTCGTTCAACATTTCATAGAGATCATTAAACCGCGAGTTTTCGCGTTTATTGGAATAGCGATGCAGCAGCGCCAGCCCCAGAAAAACCCGTTCCACATGTTTCAACCCACCCAGATTGGCGCGGGTTGCATTGTCAAAACAAACCTCGGCGCGATAATCGGGATGCGCCCGCCAGCTGACGTCATGCAACAGACATGCCGCCTTGATCAGCCGTTTGCGCGGGGCCGGGGCGGATTTATAGAGCGGCAGGATCAGGTTATACAAGGTCTTGCCAAACCCCGGCATCCGCGCATCCTTGGCTTCGGCAAAGCGGCAGGCCTCGATCAGCGGGTCGCGGTCGCGCAGCCGCTGTGGCATCTGCTCATACAGCATGCCCTCGCGGATTCCGTAGCTGGAAATCGCAATATCTTTGGGGCGGAAGGTCTTGACCAGTCGTGACAAGACTTCAGAGGCAAAAGGCACCAGCGCCATCCGGCTGGCTGATACACCGGCAATCGCCCGCAGCTCTTCGGGGTCGGTCTGTTTGATGTATCTCACCGTGGCCGATACGGCCCTCGGGGTCATGCGGTATTCGTGCAGCACCTGTAGCGGATAGCCACGGCGCAGCATGTCGATCCGTGCGATCGCCCGCCAGGATCCGCCGACCAGAAACAGACGGTCGCGCTGCGCCCCCATGGTGTCTTTCAGCTTGTCCATGACTTCGGAAATATGCGCCTTGCGCGCTTTGGCACCGCCCTTGATGTCGCGCAGTTTCAGTGGCCCCAGTTGCGAGGTCATGCGTTTGCCCACACGCCCGCCGGAAATCTCTGCCAGCTCCATCGAGGAGCCGCCGATGTCACAGACCAACCCATAGGCACCGGGCCAGCCCAGCAGAACCCCCTGCGCTGAAAGCCGGGCCTCTTCCTCGCCATCGATGACCCAGATGCGCAAGCCTGTCTCGCGCAGGACCTCGTCGCAGAAATCGCGCCCGTCGCTGGCATCACGCACCGCCGCCGTTGCCACCACGGAGAGTTCCGACAATCCCATGCCATCGGCCAGCTTTTTGAACCGCCGCATGGCGGAGAGGGCACGTACCCGGCCTTCTGGGGATAAATGCCCGCTTTCGGCCATGCCCGCCCCTAGGGCGCACATGATCTTTTCGTTATAGAAATAAGCGGGTGAGCGCGCCGCACCGTCAAACACCACCAAACGGACAGAGTTGGACCCGACATCCACCACACCAACCCGCGCAAGGGCCCGCGCAGAGGGATCTTCAAACAGGGGTTTGCCAAACAGCCCAAGCTCTGCAATGCCGGTTTCGGGCACCGCTGACGGGGGCCTTTCGGTCTGATCTGGCATGCGCACTCCTTGGGCTGTCGTTGCGGCGCAAGATGGGTCAGCGCCGCCCTTGGGTCAATCCTTTACGCGCGGTAAATATGCACGCGGGTTCAGTCTTCGGTGTGGGTCAGTTTCGGCACATCCGACGCACCGGCTGATCCACGGCCCGACAGGGATGGGTTTTCCATAAAGAAGCGGTGGCAGTTGAAGGTAAATTGCCCTTCCTGAAAGGCCGGGCGGGTGAAACTGCCATCAGGGGCCATGATCCAGCTTTGTGCCACATCAGCCAGGTTGGCAGCCATGATCTGGCTGACGATCTGGGCCTTTACGGTCTGGTTGTCGATCTCGACCAGTGTTTCCACCCGCCGGTTCAGGTTGCGCCCCATCCAATCCGCAGAGGAGATGAACACACGGGCCTTCTTGTGCGGCAGCCCCGCACCATTGCCGAAACAAACAATCCGCGAATGTTCCAGAAACCGCCCGACAATGGATTTTACTCGAATGTTCTCGGACAGGCCCTTGATGCCGGGCCGCAATCCACAGATGCCACGGATCACAAGGCTGATCTGCACCCCGGCCTGAGAGGCGGCATAAAGCGCGTCAATCACCTCGTCATCGATCAGCGAATTCATCTTGGCCCAGATCACGGCAGGTTGCCCGGCTTTGGCGTGGGCAGCTTCTGCCGCGATCATTTCCAGCAGGCGCGGCTTGAGTGTGGTGGGCGAAATGGCAAGGTTATCAAGGCTGTCGGGCTGCGCATAACCAGACAGGTAATTGAAAACCTTGGTGGCATCGCGCCCCAGTTTCTGATCGCAGGTGAACAGCGACAGATCGGTATAGATCCGTGCGGTAATCGGGTGGTAATTACCGGTGCCGTAATGGGTATAGGTCACCAGCTGGTTGCCCTCGCGACGCACCACGGTGGAAATCTTTGCGTGGGTTTTCAGGTCGATAAACCCATAGACCACATGCGCCCCCGCCCGTTCCAGCCTGCGTGACTGGCGGATATTGGCGGCCTCGTCGAAACGCGCCTTCAACTCGACCAGCGCAGTGACCGATTTACCGTCCTCCGCCGCCTCGCACAGGGCCTCGACAATCGGGCTGTCCCGCGAGGTGCGGTACAGCGTCTGTTTGATCGCTACCACATCGGGATCGCGGGCCGCTTGCGCAAGGAAACGCACAACCATATCAAAGGTTTCGTAAGGATGATGCAGCAGCATGTCCTTTTGGCGGATCGCCTCGAACATGTCGCCATCGTGGTCCTGAACCCGCTCGGGTACCCTTGGGCTGAACTGAGGCCAGAGCAGATCAGGCCGCGCGTCGGTGACCAGTTCAGACAGGTCATCGACACCGATCATCCCGTCGATTTCGATCACATCGCGGTCATGCACCCCCAGTTCGGCCATGATTACGGTCTTCAACTTTTCCGGCGCACCGGCGGAATGGGTCAGCCGCACAACCTCGCCGCGGCGGCGCCGTTTCAACGCAACTTCGAATTCGCGCACAAGATCTTCGGCCTCATCCTCCACTTCCAGATCACTGTCGCGCAGGACGCGGAATTCAAAGTGGGATTTGAGTTTATAGCCGGGGAACAGGTCAGGGATATGGATCACCAACAGGTCCTCAAGCGGGAGGTAACGCAAGGTGTCTTCGGCGGCGGGCAGGGACACAAAACGATCAATCTGTGCCGGGATGGGCAGCAGCGCCTGCAACGGGCGTTTGTCGCTTGTGCGTTCCAATTGCAGCGCCAGCGCATATCCGGTGTTCGGGATGAACGGGAACGGGTGTGCTGGGTCGATGGCCAACGGTGACAGAACCGCAAATACCTGATTTAAAAAGACATCCTTGAGGTATTTCAGATCGTCTTTGGTCAGGTCGGCGATATGCTCCAGATAGATGTTCTGCGCGTCCATTTCGGCCATCAGATCAACCAGTACCCGCTGCTGGACCTGCATCAGATTGCGCGCATCCTCGTTGATCAGCACCAGCTGTTCTGCCGGTGTCAGCCCGTCATAGGCCGGGGTGGTATTGCCTGCATGGGCCAATTCCCGCAGGCCTGCCACCCGCACGGTGTAAAATTCATCAAGATTGTCGGCGGAAATCGACAGGAACCGCAGCCGCTCCAGCAAAGGCACACGCGGGTTCTCTGCCTCTTCCAGCACCCGCCAGTTGAAGCCCAGCCAGCTGAGTTCGCGATTGAAGAAACGTCCCGGCCCGGAAAGGTCAAGTTCGGGCATGTCGACGCTGGACGGGAAAGCGCCCGTCAGAAAATCGGTTTGGGTCATGGCAGCCTTATCCGGTAGATATGTAATGGAATTATGACGGCAGTTGGCCAAGTATCACGCGTCTGGGGTGCCCTTGTCCAGCACTGCGGCGGCAAGTTTGACAGTGATCGGTTTCTTGCGGGCAAGGCTGGCCGCATCCAGTCGTGTGACCAGATCAATGGCTGCGGCAAAAGACCGGTCCATCCGGCCCAGCAGATAGCTGATCAGCGCCGGTTTAGGCGTCAGCTGACGGTCGGCCAGCAATTTGACCAGCACAGCGGCCAGCAGGGCATCATCGGGTGGCTCGACCGCGGCAGCTGTGGTGCCTTGCAGGCGGCTCATCAGATCGGGCAGATGCAAGCCCCAGCGCGCCACCGGCGGGGCACCGGTTAGCAACAGGGTATGACCTTCGGCCAGGGTCAGGTTGTGCAAATGAAACAAGGCGGTTTCGGCCTTGCTGTCACCGGCGATTGCAGGGACGTCCTCGACGGCGATATGGCTTTGCGCAAGGCGGGGAATATCCGCGTCACCCAAATCACTGGCGGCGATAATTGTTGCGTCCGCGACTGCCGCCCAAACATGCGCCAGATGGGTTTTGCCCGCTCCTACGGGACCTGTCAGCACCAGTTTGCCGCCCGCCCAGGCCGGCCATGTGTCAATCAGTGCCAAAGCCATCGCATTTGACGGGGCGACGAAAAATGCATCACGTCCCAATGCGGTTCGGCTGGGCAAATCCAGTCCCAGTTGCTCTGCCATATCAACGCTGGGCGGTATCGGTGTGCGAGGGCTCTTCCGTGCCCTGATAAAGCAGGCTGTGGCGGTATTGCGAAACCGCAAACCGCGCGATCACCCCGATTGAGGCGGCCAGAGGCACCGCAATCAACATGCCGACAAAGCCAAACAATGTCCCGAAGACAGAGAGCGACAGGATCAACCAGACCGGGTGCAGCCCAACGGAATCACCCACAAGTTTCGGCGTCAGGAAATTGCCCTCAATCACCTGACCCAGCACAAAGACTCCGGCAACCATCCCGATGGACAGCCAGTCGCCCCAGAATTGGAACAGGGCAAGCCCGATGGCCAAAGCACCGCCAAGAAGTGCGCCGAGATAGGGAATAAAGGTCACCAGACCGGCGATGAACCCGACAACAAGGCCAAATTGCAGACCCACCATCATCAGGGCAATGGCGTAATAGGTGCCAAGGATCAGACAGACGGTGCCCATCCCGCGGATGAAAGAAGCCAGCGTCTGGTCAATCTCGCCTGCCAGCTTGCGTACTGTGGCGACATGATCGCGGGGTACCAGCCGGTCGATGGCGGCAATCATCCGGTCCCAATCCAGCAACAGGTAGACCGCGACAACCGGAACAATGACAAACAGGATCACAATGTTCAAAAGCGAGGCAAAAGAGGCCACCGCCGTCTGAAGCAGTTCACCGCCGCGTTCCTGAATGGTTTCCCCGATCGAGGCCAAGGAGGTGCTGAGGGTTGATGTCTCATCCAGCAATGCCGGGAAGCGTGTGGTCAGGAAGGTGGTAAAATCCTGAAACAACTGCGGGGCAGTCTGGACAAGGCTGACCGCCTGTTTGATCAGCGTTGGCATCACCAGCAGGGCCATGGCGACAAAGATCAGCAGGCCGACAACGGTGATCAGCGCCGTAGCCAGGGCGCGGGTTAGCCCCATCCGCTCCAGCCGGTCCGCAACAGGATCAAGGAAATAGGCAATTGCCCCCCCCAGCAGGAAGGGCATCAAAACATCGCCGATAAACCACAGGACGGCCAGAAACACGGCTGTCGCAATGCCCCAGTATTTCAGTTGCTCTCTGATCGGCAAGGCCATGTTCGCTCTCCGCTTGGTGTTCACCTGACATTGCGCGAAAGGGCGCGTGTTTCAAGGGTGGGGGCGTTGAAACATGGCTGTTTCGGTGGAAACTCTGTCCGTGAGCCGCGCTTCGGCGGTGGTTTTGGTCAAGAGCCCGCCTTGACACCCCGGGCGGAAGACCACCAGATCACGCCAAAGGAGACCCGGATGACACGTAGCGAATTTGACAGTGAACTTGAGGCGCGCCTGCTGCGCTATGCCGCCATCGACAGCCAAAGCGATGCAACCTCCCCCAGCCAACCGAGCACTGAGATACAGCTGGATATGTCGCGCCTGCTGGTGGCAGAGCTGAGCGAGATGGGCGCACAGGATGTGCAGCTGACCGAGTATGGTGTGGTTCTGGCAACCATCCCCGCCACAGCCGAAGGGCCGGTGATGGGCTGGTGCGCCCATGTGGACACGGCACCGCAGTTTAATGCCACTGGGGTGAAACCGGTGGTGCATCGCGGCTACAACGGCGGGGATATCACCTTTGCCGATGCGCCTGATCTGAAACTCTCGCCTGAGAATTCGCCCTATCTGGGGGAGAAACAGGGCGAGGACATCATCACCGCCAGCGGGTTGACCCTGCTGGGCGGGGACGACAAGGCCGGCGTCGCGATTGCCATGACCGCCGCGCGGCATCTGTTGCAGAACCCGGAGATCAAACATGGGAAGATCCGGCTGGCCTTTACCCCGGATGAGGAAATAGGACGCGGGGTGGATCCCCGTTTGCCCGAAGATTTCGGCGTTGATTTTGCCTATACTTTCGACGGGGGCAAACCCGGCGAGATCGAGTTTGAGACCTTTTCGGCAGATGGGGCCTTGGTGCGGGTGACAGGCGTATCGGCGCATCCGGGGTTCGCCAAGGACAAGATGGTGAATGCGCTGCATCTGGCAAGCAAGATTGTGATGACCCTGCCGCATGTCACTATGACGCCGGACACCACCGACGGCAAAGAAGGGTTTATCCATGTTTCCGAGATCAACGGTGGATCCACAGAAGCGGACATTGTGTTGATCATCCGTGATTTTGAGCTCGACGGTCTGGAAGCCAAGGGAGATCTGCTGCGCCAGGTCTGCGCGGCGGTGGCGGCAGGGGAGCCACGGGCGCAAATCACCTGCGAGATCACGCCGCAATACCGCAACATGCGCTATTGGCTGGAAAAGGATATGACGCCGGTGGAGCTGATACGGGCAGCGGTGGCGGATGTTGGGCTTGATCCGGTTTCTGTACCCATTCGCGGTGGCACGGATGGGTCGCGCCTGACAGAGATGGGCGTGCCTTGCCCAAATGTGTTCACTGGCATGCAGGAAATTCACGGCCCCCTTGAGTGGATATCGGTGCAGGATATGGCCCTGGCGAGCAAGGTGGCGATTGCGCTGGCACAGCGGGCGGTGAGCTGAAGGAGCGGGCAAGCCCGCATTCGATTTTATGAATTTTCCTGAAGGGAAAATTTGTTGAGGGCTCTGCCCTCAAACTCCCGCAGGATTTACGGCCAAAAAGAGAAGGGCAATTGTGTTGGCCGCTGCGTTCTATTAGGCAGCGGGGAAGTATATTGCCTTTTCGAGGAGCGACCCCATGCGTCTGAGCCGTTATTTTCTGCCTGTGCTGAAGGAAAACCCCAGTGAGGCGCAGATTGTCAGCCATCGGTTGATGCTGCGCGCCGGGTTGATCAAACAGTCTGCGGCGGGGATTTATTCGTGGTTGCCGATGGGGTTTAAGATCCTGCGCAAGCTTGAAAATATCGTGCATGAGGAACAGGCGCGGGCCGGGCATCTGGCGATGTTGATGCCGACAATCCAATCGGCGGATCTCTGGCATGAAAGCGGGCGCTATGATGCCTTTGGTGATGAGATGCTGCGGATCAAGGACCGGGGCGGGCGCGAGATGTTGTTTACGCCCACCGCAGAGGAATTGATCACCGATATCTTCCGCGCCCATGTCAGCAGCTACAAGGATCTGCCGCTGACCATGTATCAGATTCAGTGGAAATTCCGCGACGAGGTGCGGCCACGTTTCGGCGTGATGCGCGGGCGCGAATTCCTGATGAAGGACGGCTATAACTTTGATCTGACAAAAGAAGATGCGCTGCATGCCTATAATCGCCATTTGGTGACCTACCTGCGCACCTATGAGCGGATGGGCCTGCAGGCGATCCCGATGCGGGCGGATTCCGGTGCCATGGGCGGGGATGATACCCATGAGTTTCTGGTGCTGGCCGAAACCGGCGAGTCGGAAGTGTTTTATGACAGCGCGGTGACCGATCTGAGCTTTGGTGATCGCGAGATCGACTATAGCAGTGTTGAAGATTGCGCCGCTGTGATGGAAGAATTCACCACAAAATACGCCCGCACGGATGAAACCCATGATGAGGCGCTGTTTAACGAGGTTCCTGAGGAACGTCGTCGCACCGCACGGGGCATTGAGGTTGGGCAGATTTTCTACTTCGGCACCAAATACTCCGAGGCTTTGGGTGCGACTGTGCAAGGGCCGGATGGCAAGAACCAGCCAGTGCATATGGGCAGCCATGGGATTGGCGTCAGCCGCCTGTTAGGGGCGATCATCGAGGCCAGCCATGATGACAAGGGCATCGTCTGGCCCGAGGGTGTGACGCCGTTCCATGCGGGGATTGTGAACCTTAAGCAGGGCGACGCCGAAGCGGATGCCGCCTGCGAGGCGCTCTATTCCGCGCTGACGCTGATGGGGCTGGAGCCGCTTTATGACGATCGCAACGAACGGGCGGGGGGCAAATTTGCCTCTATGGATCTGATTGGTCTGCCGTGGCGGATTACGGTTGGGCCACGCGGCTTGAAAAACGGTGTGGTTGAACTGACCTCGCGGCGGACTGGCGAAAGCGAGGAAATGCCACCCGAAGCTGCTGTGCAGAAACTCGGCCAGATCTATGCCGGGATTGCCTGAGGGCGCATGATCCAAAAGGGAGGGGCCGCATGATGATCCTGCGTAGTCTAACTTTGGCGGGTGGGATTGCAGGGGCGGCAGCGACCTCGCAATTCCCTGAGTACTCCCAGCAATATACCCAAAGGTTGGGCGGTGCGGTGGATGCACTGGCCGAGGTGGTTGCCGATTTTGATGCCTCTGCTGCGGCTGTGGGGCTGGATCGCTCTGCGGCACTTGAACAGATGCAGGGCAGTGCATTTCTGGAACGTCGTCAGGCAGATATGACGCAGACCTTTGCGCGGTTTGAGCGGTTGAGCGCTGATCTGGCGGCACTTGAAGGGCAGGGGCCGTTTATGCGCGCCTATAACCTGCCGCGCCTGCGGGATGCACAGATTGCGCGGGCTGCCTGGGCTGCCTATCAGCCTGCCGTGCCGCTGAACTTTGCCGGGATCAGCTTTGCCCTTCTGGGGTTTGTGCTGGGCAGTGCCGCATTGGCTTTGTTGTTTAAGCTGCTGCTCTGGCCGTTTCGCCGGCGTTCAAAGCCCGCTTGACCGCACCGCGCCAACCCGCCACCTTGCGCGAAAAAATCAGGAGCCCGCCCGCATGGCGCAGACACCCCCCTTTGCCCCTTTTGAATGGATGATCGCCTGGCGTTACCTGCGTGCGCGGCGCGCCGAGGGCGGCGTCAGTGTGATGACATGGATCAGCCTGATCGGCATTACGCTGGCAGTATTTGCCCTGATCGCAACATTGTCGGTCCGCTCTGGGTTTCGGGCGGAATTTGTGGATACCATCCTTGGTGCGAATGCCCATGTGACGATCTATCAGTTTGGTGAGGTGGCTGCGAATGGCCAGATCGACCGGACCATAACAAACTATGAAACGCTGGCAGAGCAGATCCGCGCCGTCCCTGGGGTGACCCGCGTGGCCCCTTTGGTGCGCCAGCAGGTGATGGCGAATAAGGGGCAATCCAATTCAGGGGTAGAGGTTTTTGGCATTGCGGCAGAGGATCTGAAAACCATTCCACGCATCGCCAGTTCCGAACTGGCACTTGGGGACATCAACCAGTTTGATCAGGGCATTGCCATCGGCAGCGGTGTGGCCCGCACCCTAGGGGTGACGGTGGGTGACCGGATCAAACTGATTTCGCCAAATGGCGTGAAAACCGCCTTTGGCACCAGCCCGCGGGTGAATGCCTACGAGGTGGTATATATCTTTTCCGCCGGGCGCTATGACATCGATCGAACACGCGCCTATCTGCCACTTCTCGAAGCGCAATCCTTCTTTAATCGCGAAGGGGTGGCGGATGAACTTGAAGTGATGGTTGAAGACCCCGAACAGGTGGATGAAATGGCCTTGCCACTTTTGCAGGCGGCGGGCGAGCGTGGGCAGATCTGGACCTGGCGCGATGCCTCCGGGTCATTCCTGAGCGCGCTTGATATCGAGGATCGGGTGATGTTCGTGATCCTGTCGGTGCTTGTATTGATTGCGGCGATGAACATTGTGTCGGGCTTGATCATGCTGGTGAAAAACAAGGGGCGTGACATTGGCATCCTGCGCACCATGGGGCTGACCCAAGGGTCGGTCATGCGGGTGTTTTTCATTTGCGGATCATTCACTGGCATCATTGGTACGGCAATGGGAGTGATCCTTGGTTGTCTGTTTGCGCTTTATGTCGATCAGATATTTGCCTTTGTGAATTACCTGTCGGGCGGCACCGCCTGGGATGCATCCGTGCGGGGCATCTATTTTCTGCCAGCCAAGTTGCAGCTGGGCGATGTGCTGTCGGCGGTGGCCTTGTCGCTGGGGCTGTCCTTTATTGTGACCATTTTCCCGGCCCGCCGCGCGGCGGCGATGAACCCTGTCGAGGCGCTGCGCTATGAGTGATCCGGTCCTTCAGCTGTCAGGCATCACCAAAGCCTATAATGCGGGCAAGCCCAATGTGGTGGAGGTTCTGCAAGGCATTGATCTGACCCTTGCCGCGGGTGAGGTTGTTGCGCTGGTTGCGCCCTCGGGGGCGGGGAAATCAACCTTGCTGCATATTGCGGGGCTGCTGGATACACCCGATGCGGGCAGGGTAGAGATCGCGGGCGAGGATATGACAGGTCAGCCGGACCGCCGCCGCACCCGCATGCGCCGCGCCGATGTGGGGTTTATCTATCAGTTCCATCACCTGCTGCCAGAGTTTACGGCGTTGGAAAACATTGTCCTGCCGCAGCTTGCCAATGGGGTGACGCGGGCAACTGCCGAAGGACGGGCGCGTGAATTGTTGGAAAAGGTTGGCATTTCTCCCCGCGCCGATCACCGACCGGCGGCCCTGTCGGGGGGGGAACAACAAAGGGTGGCATTTTGCCGTGCATTGGCCAATGCGCCCAAACTGTTGTTGGCCGATGAACCCACAGGAAACCTTGACCCTGCAACCTCGGATCAGGTGTTTGCCGCCCTTTTGGAACTGGTGCGTGCAACCGGGCTTTCGGCGCTGATCGCCACGCATAACCTTGAGCTGGCCGCCAAAATGGACCGCCAGATCCGGCTAGAGGCGGGGCGATTGGTGCCGCTTTGACACGCTTCCTAGCTTGACGCAGTCAGACCTGTTGCCCAAAGTTGTTTAAGGCCCATCGGGCCAGTGCTGGACAAGGAATAAAGATGGCGCAAGTTTCACTGGAGCAGATCCAACGTACCGTGCAAGGGGCCTTGCTGGCCCATGGGGCAGAGGCCTTTGCCGCAGCCGAAGTCGCCCGCGCTGTGGCCGCTGCCGAAGCAGTGGGTAACAAGATTTGCGGGTTGTACTATGTTGAAAGCTATTGCCTCCAGCTGAAATCGGGCCGTGTCAAAGGCGGGGTAACCCCCACCGTCTCCACTCCGCGCAGTGGCACCGTGCATGTGGATGCGCATTTCGGATTTGCTCAACCGGCTTTTGCCTATGGGTTGCCGGTGGCGCTGGATGCCGCGCGTCAGGCGGGGATTGCCTCCTTGGCGGTGGGTCATGCCCATACCTGCACCTCGCTGGGTTATTTCACCGAGCAGATCGCCCGCGCCGGGTTCATCGGTGTCGGCTTCACCAATGCCTCGCCCATTGTCGCGGCACCGGGCGGCAAGACGCGGGTGATCGGGACCAATCCGATTGCCTTTTCCGTGCCTGATGGGGCGGGGGGTATCGCGATGCAGTTTGACCAATCCACCACCACGGTTGCCTTGGGCAAGATCACCATGGCCAAGGCCGCCGGCGAAACCATTCCTGAAGGCTGGGCCGTGGACGCAGAGGGCAACCCCACAACCGACCCGGCACAGGCAATTGCCGGATCACTGGTCTCAATGGGGGGTTACAAGGGCTGGGGCTTTGGCCTGATGGCCGAGATTCTGGCGGCGGGTCTGACCGGCGGCGTTCTGTCGCGTGACGTCAAACCGCTGAAGGCCCCCGAGGGAGCGCCGCATGATCTGGGGCAGTATTACATCGTGATTGATCCCTCTACCGCGGCCGATTTTGCGGAGAAGATGGAGGCGCTGAGTGCGGCGGCCACTGCGGATGAAGGCGCAAGGATGCCGGGGCAGAACAAAGCGCGGATGGATCCGGTTGAAGTGGCGGATGCGGTCTGGGCACAAATGCTGGCGCTGGCTACACCTGCTGGGTAAGCCAGACCCCCGCCGCCATCAGGGCAATCCCGCCCGCGCGGGTCAATCCCAAGGGCGAGACCTGTGCGCCGAACAGGCCGAAATGATCAATCGCCGCCGCTGAAATCAACTGTCCCAGCAGTACAAAGAATACTGCATTACCGATCCCGAAATGTGGCGCGATGAAGGTGATGGTCAGCACGTAAAACGCAATCAGCGACCCGGCCAGAAACAGATGTTTGGGGGCTGTGGCAAAGCGGGCCAGCGCATGTGGCCCGGTGAGGATCACCACCACCAGCGAGCTGAGAAATGCCACGATAAACAACACGGTAGCCGCCGCAGCCGGTGACCCCACATGCCGCCCAAGGGCCGCATTCATCGCCGCCAGCACCGGAATGCCAATGCCTGCGATCAACATGATCAATGCATATTGGGCCATTTCAAACCTTTCCGGGTGTTTTGGGCGATAGAGTTGATCTGGATCATGGTGAGAAGCCGCAGAGCTGGCAAGCTACAAGTCAAACATTAAAACAGGAGCGCGCCTTGCACATCACATATCTATCTCTGGCAGCCGGAGCAGCAGTTGCCGTTCTGGCCGCCTGTGCCCCTGTTTCCATGCCCGAACCGGCAGAGGGGCGGGCGTTTTTTGCACAACACTGCACCTCTTGTCACGGGACCAGCGGCCGGGGGGACGGGCCGCTCAGCGGGGACCTGAAACCGAAACCAACGGATCTGACCCTGCTGGCGCGCAGCAATGGCGGCACATTTCCGACGGCCTCTGCGCTCAGCTATATCTGGGGTGATCCGCTCGACAACCACCTGATCCGCGTGATGCCGGAATTTGGCCCCGCCATGGCGGATGATCTGGTCCCGGTGGAAGTGGACGGCGTATTGACCCCGACGCCGCGCGCCTTGGCCGGGTTGTTGGGCTATCTTGAAAGCATCCAGCGCTAACCGCAAATTCCACGGACTTCCACCCCGTCCCAGGGCAGGCGCACATTCCATTCGCGTGACTGGGGCAGGGGTTTCACCGGCATCACCTGTGCGATCAGCCCGTGCAGGCGTTTGGTGCGCGGACCAGTGGGCGCAAGGGCGCGGCAACAGACATATTCCTCGACAATGGAGCCTTGCTGTTCAAAGCCAAAGTCGCCGAATTTGCGCGCCTTGTCGATCTCGAACAGATAGGGATCCGCCCCGCCACCATGTTCAGAGGCGGCCCGCAGCGGCGAATAGCCGGTGGTGGCGCGGTTCTGCCATTGCCAGACATGGGTCAGCTCATGGGCAAACAGCATCGCGGCGATCAACCCGATGGTATCGGGATAATCGGGCAGGTAATCCTCAATATACCAATCCTTGTCGAACAACACACGGTTGTACAGCGCCACAGCGGCGGGTTTGCTGGTGACGATTTCCTCTGTAGGCGGGGGCAGGATCAGCTCGCGACAGGTGGTGCGCGGACGCGGTTTGCGCCGGAAGGTCACCGCACGGGTGGGTGCCCCATCATGCAGGCGCACACGGTCATAGTTCAGCGTATCACCGTGGATCGTGTCCAGAAACGCGCGTTCATTCTCGGTCAGCGGGCGGCCACAGGCGGCAAGCAACAGGCAGAGGATCAGGGCGCGGATCATTTTCGGCCCGATCATCTGGCGAAAGTGGCGGTCGCCATGGCCACAGGTTTGCCCGAGGGTTCGGCGATCAGGGTGCAGCGGGTAAAGAGCATTGATTTACCGGCGCGGGTTACCTCCGCCTCACAGCGGATGCTGTCGCCATTGGCCGGGCGCAGGAATTGCGTGTCCAGCGTCACGGTGCCCACAGGTTCGGGCGCGTCCAGATGGCCGAAACAGGCAAAGACCATGGCAGTATCGGCCAGCGCGGTGAGGGCCTGACCACAGACGATGTCGCCAATGCGTTTGATGTCGGGCGTGATCGGGATGGTCATGACGGTCTTGGTCGCGGAAATTTCGCTGATCACGGGGGACAGGGCCTTGATCCAAGGGGCGAAGCCCTGATCAAGGATGGTCTGGGCGGTTTCGGGTGTCATGTCTGCGGGTTCCGTTTTGGGTGGGGTGCGTCCACCCTAGGGCGTGATTTGCAGGATTGGGCTATCTTTATCTAAAAACTACCTGTCTCTAATACTAAACTCGTTCCAAAGTGCAGGATGAATTCGAATGCTATGATGTGACTTTAGATATGTTTCGCCCCTATGTGCCCAAAAGTAATAACCCTTCTTGGGCTCAAAACCTCCGACAACACCAAGATAGAAAAGTTCATCGATTAATGAGAAGTTCGCTGTTTCCGATAAATATGGCGCTAAGCAGTCAACTAATTCTTGCTTTGATCCATATTCTTTTTTACGAATACCGTTCCTGAGAGCCTCCAGAATTTTCGGTCCGTACTTAACACCTAACTCATCAATGAGTTCTCTAGCAGAAGCGCGTGAGTAGTCATCTAGGGCCGCCTTGATTTCGGACTCTCCAATTCTTAAAGAGTTTGGTGATTTCTTCTGAATTGATAGCAGTAGTCTCACCACGTCCCGAGGTCGACCCCAAGTATTAGTTAGCAAAAATTCTTCGAGTGAGTTGCTTTTTCGACCAAATGAAATTTGTTGATCGACAAAGTCAATGAAGTCACATCCGCGAAATGAACTGTGCTGAACTTTCGATTTAAAAACTTCTAATATTAGTCGACCTTCGGCACCGTCTTTTGCAAACCAGCTCAACTCCACATCTTTACCGTCAAGGAATTTCCCAGACTCGGAGTCAAAGTCGTTTATTTGATTTCGGATTTCAGGCCGCAGTGAGCAAATGAAGTGGAAAGCTAAGTCGCTTTGTGAGCAATAGCTATTTAGCTCCCAAGCGCTTCGAAGAATATCCCTTACCATAGCAGAACGAAGAGTAATTTCATCTTCACGAGCGTCTAGCCGCGAGAAAACAAGCTCGTCAATAAAGAAGTAGAATTGGAATAGTGCGCAATGCTCTTTGAGAAGCTCGCGAGACACTTTATTAAAGAGTTTTATTGAAAGCTCATTCTTTGTAGGAAGTTGTTCAAGGTCAACACCAGCCTTCAAGAGAATTGGACCTAGGGGGGCGCTGATTTGTACTGTCAGTTTCTTCGATATTCCCTCGAAAACGTTCAAAAACGTCGAACCCTTCGGAGCAACAAAGTCTGTAAAATCACTTTTATGACCTTCGGACAGAAGTTTTTCACCAATTCGTCGTAAGAAAACGCGTTCCCAAACATCTCGAAAGTCATAATGAAGGAACAGGTTCTTACTGTTGGAGGCCGTGGCGTAAGAGATATCTGACTGTGTTTTTGAAATTTCAGAGTAATCATCACTTCGAAGATCATAAGAAAAGCGAAAATGATGGGTGAAAAAGCCCCGTTCTTCTAAATCCTTCGCAAATTTCATTTGAATAGAAGTTTTACCGACTCCTTTTCTGCCAACAACAATGAACTTCTTGTTGTTGGCAAGTGATGAGACACTCATCGTACTTGGAACTACATAGGTATTTTTGAAAAAATCATAATGGTTCTGCGCCTCATCATAAGCTTCCAAATCTCCAAAAAAATGTTCACTTAGCATTGTCTCACCCCCTCAAACATCCAGCTCCTCCATATCCGCAAACTTCGCGTTCTCCTGAATATACTGAAACCGCAACTCCGGCTTTTTCCCCATCAACCGCTCGACCAGATCGCTGGTCTCACCCGGCACGTCCTCCTGCACCGACACGCGGATCAGCTTGCGTGTTGCAGGGTCCATCGTGGTCTCTTTAAGGTCCTTCGCGTCCATCTCGCCCAGACCCTTGAAGCGTTGCAAATCAATCTTGCCCTTGCCGCCAAGGCCCTTTTCCAGCCAGTAATCCTTCTCTGCGTCGTCCGCCACATAGAGCCGCTTGGCCCCCTGCGTCAGGCGGAATAGCGGCGGGCAGGCCAGATACAGGTGGCCGCCATCAATCAGAGGGCGCATCTGGGTGTAGAAAAACGTCATCAACAGCGCGGCAATATGCGCCCCGTCGACATCCGCATCGGTCATGATGATGATCTTGTCATAGCGCAGGTCATCAAGGTTGAATTTGGTGCCCATGCCACAGCCCAACGCCTCGCAAAGGTCGCTGATCTCCGCGTTTGTCGACAGTTTGGACGAGGCCGCCCCCAACACGTTCAGGATCTTCCCCTTCAGCGGCAGCAGCGCCTGCGTCTTGCGGTCCCGCGCGCCTTTGCCAGAGCCACCGGCAGAGTCGCCCTCGACGATAAACAACTCGGTGCCAGCGCGGTCCTTGTTGGTGCAATCGGTCAGTTTGCCGGGCAGGCGCAGTTTCTTGGTGGCCGATTTGCGCGCGGTTTCCTTTTCCTGACGGCGACGCAGGCGTTCTTCGGCCCGCAGCACCAGAAAATCAAGAATGGCACCGGCGGATTTCGTGTCGGACGCCAGCCAGTTGTCAAAGTGGTCGCGCACCGCGCCTTCGGTCATTTTCTGGGCCGATTCCGTGGACAACCGGTCCTTGGTCTGGCCCACAAATGCCGGATCGGCGATGAAACAGGAGACCAGGGCACAACCGCCCGAAATCAGGTCCTCGCGGGTGATCTGAGCGGCCTTCTTGTTGTTGGACAATTCGCCATAGGCTTTGATGCCCTTGAGGATCGCGGCCCAGAATCCGGCGACATGGGTGCCGCCTTCGGGGGTGGGGACCGTGTTACAATAGGACTGGATGAAACCGTCCTTGGTCGGGGTCCAGTTGATCGCCCATTCCACCTTGCCCGGTGCGCCGAATTTTTCCTGAAAATCCACAGTGCCGGCAAAAGGCGCATCGGCATAGGTCATCGCCCCGCCCAGTGTTTCCTTCAGGTAATCCGACAGGCCGCCGGGGAAATGAAAGGTTGCCTCCTGCGGGGTATCACCATCCGCAATTTCCGATTTCCAGCGGATTTCTACACCGGAGAACAAATAGGCCTTGGACTGCACCGATTTATAGAGCTTCGCAGGCTTGAACCGATGCCCGCCAAAAATTTCTGGATCAGCGTGGAAGGTCACCGTGGTGCCGCGCCGATTTGGGGCTGCGCCCAGCTTTTCCAGCGGGGCCAGCGGTACACCACGTGAAAACCGCTGTTCGAACAATTCGCGGTTGCGGGCGACCTGCACCACCATGCTGTCAGACAGGGCGTTCACCACAGAAGACCCCACACCGTTCAGACCGCCCGAGGTCTGATAGGCCTTGCCCGAAAACTTCCCCCCCGCATGCAGGGTACACAGGATCACCTCAAGCGCGGATTTCTCGGGGAATTTGGGGTGTGGATCCACCGGAATACCGCGCCCGTTGTCGCGGATGGTGATGGCGTAATCGGCATGTAGCTCAACCTCGATCCGGTTTGCATGGCCTGCCACCGCCTCATCCATGGCATTGTCCAACACCTCTGCCACCATGTGATGCAGCGCGCGTTCATCGGTGCCGCCGATATACATGCCGGGACGCAGGCGCACGGCCTCCAGTCCTTCCAGCACCTCAATCGAAGAGGCATCATATTTCTCGGGTTCCTGACCGGACAGAAGATCGCTCATGGGGCTGCTCGCTATTTTTACTTTGGGCCATTCTGACAGGCGGGGCAGGCCCGTGCAATCACGCTTCTGGGTTCATCCACAGGTTTGCATACCCTCTGCCGCGTAAAAAGCAGTTGCAGCGATCCGCGTTTCGCGATCCTGTCGCGGCAGAACAACAAGGAACCCGCCATGCCCTGGATCAAAACCATCCCTTTCGACGCTGCCACCGGCAAGCTGCGCGATCTTTATAAACGGGTGACCGGCCCCAACAATAATGTCGATAACATCATGATGATGCATTCCCTGCGCCCCCATACGATGGAAGGGCATATGGCGATCTACAAATATGTGCTGCATCACAAGGACAATGCGGTGCCAAAGTGGTTTCTGGAAACACTGGGCGTTTGGGTTTCGTCGCTGAATGCCTGTTCCTATTGTGTGGAGCATCACTTTGCCGGTCTTAAGCGCCTGCTGCGTGATGACACGCGGGCAGATGCGTTGCGGGCCGGGATCGAGGCGCGCGATATTGCAGCGACCCCATTGGATGCGCGTGAACAGGCGGCGCTGGTTTATGCGCAAAAGCTGACTGTGGCACCGCAGGACATGGTACAGAGTGATGTACAGGCGCTGCGCGATGCCGGTTGGGAAGATGGCGAAATCCTCGAGATCAATCAGGTCAGCGCGTATTTCTCCTATGCCAACCGCACTGTGCTGGGATTGGGCTGTTCAACTCAGGGCGATGTGATCGGCCTTAGCCCCGGCAACAATGACGATCCCGACGACTGGGGCCACGCGTAGGGCGGGATTTATCCCGTCACCCGACGCCAACACCCATAGAGCTGATCACCGCCCCGGCGTATGCCGGGATTTATCCCAGCGCCTGCGCCACCACCCCCTGCGGTCCCGGTATTCACGCAACCCAGTCAAGGATCGCTTCCGCCACGGCTTCCGGCTGCTGATGATGCAGCCAATGATCTGCCCCCGCGATGCCCACCCGGGTAAGGTCAGACGCGAAATCCTCCAACCCCGCCGTCGCTTCTGGCAATAGCGCGGTGTCATTGGCACCCCAGATCAACAGATGCGGACAGCGCACCATCAGCCTGTCCAGCGGCAGATCGGGCATCTGCGCGACCTCACCCAGCTTTGGCACCACCAAGGGGGATGCGCGGTACCAGTTGAGCATGCCCCGCATCCGTCCCGGACGGCCCCATTCCGTGCGATAGGCAGCAGCGGTGGCGGCATCTGCCCAAGCGTGATCCATATTGGCGGAAAACAAGCTGGAGAGCTTGGCAAAATTATCCTCTGCCAAACGCTCTTCGGCCCCCGCGCTGCGCAGATAGTGGATATATTGCGAGGCCTCCGCCTGTGCGCCGCCCTTGGCCAACGCGCGCTGGAACGGCACCGGATGCACACCGTTCATGATGATCAGCTTTTCCACCAATTCCGGGCGGAACATCGCCAGCCCATAGGCCACCGCCGCCCCCCAGTCATGGCCCAGCACATGAACCGGCGCATCGCCGATCAGCGCCGCCATATCTGCCACCAGTTTTGAGGTAGCATATTGCGATACCTCGGCAGGGGCCCAGCTTTGACCAAAGCCGCGCTGGTCCGGTGCGATGCAATGAAAACGTTTCGACAACAGCGGTGCAAGCTGTGCCCATGCCCCGCCATATTCAGGAAACCCGTGCAGCATCAACAGCTTCGGCAGGCTGTCATCCCCCCAATGGCGGACAAAGAAAGGCTGGCCATTCAACGCGCGTATTTCGGTTCTGGGGGCATTCATTTGCGGGTCCTTTGCACTTTGACCGACTGGTGCGGGTAATGGCGGATCGCCTGCACCGGCTTGCAATCGCGGCATTGCAGAGCTCAACATGGTATACTGTCCACCGGGTCCACATTACCGCCTTGTGGTGCCACTCAACCATATCGCTGTCCCCGCTGACAACGCTGAACCGGGCCGGGCAGGGTGTTCCGTTACGGCGCAGGGCGTGATCCGCGCAATGTGGGCAATGCCGGGCACCCCCCACAAGACCGCCGTGCGGCAGCACGTATGGCGGGAAAATGCCGCCGGATTTCTACCGCGCTTCAGTTTCCTGCGTCAGCCCCCTTTCCCTTGGTATCGCGCGGGCGTATGCCTAACTTATGAGCACTCAAATGACATATCCGGGACACATCCGCGCTGTCCTGACCCTTGGCTTGCCGCTGATTGGCGGGCACCTTGGGCAAATCGCCATCACAGTGACCGATACGGTCATGATCGGTTGGTATTCTGTCGAAGCACTGGCCGCGGTCACCTTGGCAGGCACATGTTTCTTTGTGCTGTTCATCTTTGGCTCCGGCTTTGCCTTTGCGGTGATGCCCATGGTCGCCTCCTTTGCCGCGGAAGAGGATGAGGTTGCAATCCGGCGCACCACCCGAATGGGCTTGTGGCTGTCGCTGGCCTTTGGGGTGCTGGCGCTGCCGGTGCTGATATTCTCGCAACCTTTGCTGCGGCTTCTGGGGCAGGGCGAGGCGGTGGCGCAACAGGCGGCGGCCTATCTGGCGGTGGCTGGCTGGGGCATCCTGCCGGCGCTTCTGGTGATGGTGCTGAAATCCTATCTGGCGGCACTTGAACGCACGCAGGTGGTGCTGGGCATCACCCTGCTGGCCGCTGCAGTGAATGCGCTGGCCAATTACGCCTTTATCTTCGGCAATTGGGGTGCACCCGAGCTGGGCATCGTCGGGGCGGCTCTTGCTTCGGTCACAACACAGCTTGTCTCGCTTGTCGGGGTGGTGATCTATATTCTGGTGGTGGTGCCACAACATCAGCTGTTTGTACGCTTCTGGCGGGCGGACTGGCAGATGTTGGCACGGGTGTTCCGGCTGGGCCTGCCCATCGGGCTGACCACCCTCAGCGAAGTGGGGCTGTTTGCGGCTGCAGCAGTGATGATGGGCTGGCTGGGTACAATCCCTCTCGCGGCGCATGGCATTGTGATGCAGCTGGCCTCGATCACCTTCATGGTGCATCTGGGCTTCAGCAACGTGGCGACAATCCGCGCGGGCAATGCGTTGGGGCGGCGGGATACGCTGCATATGGCGCGTGGTGCGGCTTTGGTCACCGTGATGTCAGTGGTGTTTGCTGCCGCGACAATTGCGGTATTTGTGATCTGGCCGGAACCGCTGATCCTGCTCTTCATGCAGGAAAACGAACCGGCGCGGGCGGAAATTCTGGCCGTGGGTGTGGGGCTTCTGGCGATGGCGGCCCTGTTCCAGCTGGTCGATGGGGCACAGGTGATTGCCCTGGGCGTGCTGCGCGGGGTGCAGGACACCAATATCCCCATGTGGATGGCTGCGTTCAGCTATTGGGGGCTGGGCGTGCCCTGTTCCTATCTGTTGGGGTTTGTGCTGGGCTGGGGCGGGATTGGTGTCTGGGCCGGACTGGTGATCGGGCTGGCCTTTGCCGCTGTTCTGCTGAACCTGCGGTTCTGGAAATTCACCTTGCCGGGCCTGCGCAAAACGATGCAGCCGGCCTAAGCCGGCAGCCCTACTTCTTAAGCAAGCGATCCGCCTTTTTGCGCACCAGGGTGCTGCGCAGATCGTGCATCGCCAACAACAGCTGGTCCGTCACCGCCTCCAGCTGTTCGTTACTGGCCTTGGACTGGACCCATTGCGTGGTCAGGTTCATATAGTCCACCGCGCGAAAGATATCGTCAATGTCGCGCTGCGCCAGCACCTGCATGCGTTCGGCCATCCAGTTCTGGATGGTGGTGCGGTCTTCTTCGGAGAGGCTGCGGTCACCATGCGGCTTGATCTCGCCGTTTTTGATATTCACCACCGCGATCTGATCCATCTCGATCCGGCGCTGGCGGTTTTCCGTATCGACACGAAAAACCGCAGCGCCGTTTTCACGGACGCGGAAGTAATATTCTGGCAATTCCGCAGACATGCCTGCGCCTCCTGTTACGTCAGACCCGCACAGAATGTCTGAATGCGGGTGCAGGCCTCCGTCAAGGCTGCATCAGAGGTAGCGTAACTCACTCTAAAGTTGGGTGAAAGGCCGAATGCCGCGCCGAACACCACCGCCACGCCGGTCTCTTCCAGCAGTGCTGTGGCAAAAACCTCGTCATCGGTGATCTTCACACCCGCCGCCGAGGTCTTGCCAATGCAGCCTGCAATTGATGGGTAGACATAGAATGCGCCATCCGGCACCGGGCAGCGGATGCCCTCGGCCTCGTTCAGCATTTTCACCACCAGATCACGGCGACGGGCAAACATTTCGTTGTTGGGGGCAATGAAATCCTGCGTGCCGTTCAGGGCTTCGACTGCGGCCCATTGGCTCACCGAACAGGGGTTGGAGGTGGATTGCGATTGCACCTTGCGCATCGCCCCGATCAGCTTTTCCGGCCCGGCGGCATAGCCAATACGCCAGCCCGTCATCGCATAGGCCTTGGACACGCCATTCACTGTCAGCGTGCGGTCATAAAGCTGTGGCTCAACCTGTGCAGGGGTGCAGAACTTGAAATCATCATAGACCAGATGCTCATACATATCGTCCGTCATCACCATTACATGCGGGTGGCGCAGCAATACATCCGTCAGCTGTTTCAGCTCTTCCCAGGTATAACCCGCACCAGTCGGGTTCGAGGGGGAGTTGAAGATCAGCCATTTGGTCTTATCCGTAATCGCCGATTCCAATTGATCCGCCGTCAGCTTGAACCCGGTCTGCAAAGACGCTTCAGCAATCACCGGTGTGCCACCGGCCAACAAGACCATATCGGGATAGCTGACCCAATAGGGGGCGGGGATGACCACCTCGTCGCCTTCGTTCAGCGTTGCCATCAGTGCATTATACAGGATCTGCTTGCCGCCGGTACCGACGCTGACCTGTGACGGTTTATAGTCCAGATCATTGTCGCGTTTGAACTTGGCGCAGATTGCCTGCTTCAGCTCGGGGATGCCGTCCACGGCGGTATATTTCGTCTTGCCCTCATTGATCGCCGCAATCGCCGCATCCTTGATGTTCTGCGGCGTATCAAAATCCGGCTCACCGGCACCAAGGCCGATAATATCCTGTCCTGCGGCCTTCAATTCGGCGGCTTTGTTGGAAACAGCGATGGTTGGGGAAGGTTTGACACGATCAAGCGTTGCGGAGAGCAGTTCCATTCTGGGCCTCAGAGCGTTATGGGTTCAGGTACACTCATAGGGTCCACCTCTGCGCCGTTCAAGCGCATTGAGCGTGACCAAAAAGGAGAGACAAAGCGATGACCAATGAAACCGACTGGTACAGCCCCGAAGCCGCAACCTTTGGCGACCGTGTTGCGGCCGCCCGCGAACGCGCCGGCATGAGCCAGGGAGTGCTGGCCAAACGGCTGGGGGTCAAACTGGCCACCCTGCGCGCCTGGGAGGAAGACCGGTCCGAACCGCGCGCCAACCGTCTGTCGATCCTCGCCGGGTTGCTGAATATTTCGATGATGTGGCTGATCAACAGCGAGGGAGAGGGCATCGAAGCCCCGCAAGACGTTGAAAGCCTTGGCGAAGACATGCAGACGATCCTGACTGATATCCGCCTGTTGCGGGCCGAGATGCTGGTGAATGTCGAAAACCTGGGCCGTCTGGAAAAACGTCTGCGTCTGGCACTTGAGGCACCGCAACATGTCTGAGGAACAGCGGGAGCATAAGGTCAAACGTCTGTACATGCGTTCCATCCGGCGCGGGATCAAGGAAATGGACCTGATCCTGACCTCTTTTGCGGATCGCAATCTGGCGCAGATGACGGATGCCGGGCTTGATCGTTATGACGCCATGCTGAACGAGAATGATCATGATCTTTATCAATGGGTCACTGGCCAGCAACCGGCACCCGCCGAATTTTCCGGGCTGATTGCCGAAATCGCTGCGGATTTCGCCCCGTTGAAATAGCGGGGGGCGGGGCACCGTCACGGTTTAACGAAATATTCTGTTTTATTCTTCAGGTTCTGGCTCAACAAATGAGTCGGAGACCTTGGATGAGTATTCAACACCCCATCGGGCAAAGCGCTCGAAACAACGATTTTATGATCGGCTATCTCGAAGCGCTGTCATTGGTGGAACGGCTGCACCGCCTGTTGCTGGACGTGATCAAGGATGAATTTGAACGCGTCGGCGCGTTGGAAATCAATGCGGTGCAGGCGCTGCTGCTGTTCAACATCGGTGACAATGAGGTGACCGCTGGCGAATTGAAAAGCCGCGGCTATTATCAAGGCAGCAACGTCAGCTATAATCTGAAAAAACTGGTTGAAATGGGCTATATGCACCATCAGCGGTGCGAGATTGACCGCCGTTCAGTGCGGGTGCGCCTGACAGAGAAAGGGCGCAATATCCGCGATGTGGTTGCAGATCTGTTTGAACGTCACGCTGATGGCCTGCGTGATAAAGGGGTGCTGGGACAGGACGGCATTTCCGAAATCACCGGATCGCTGAAACGGATGGAGCGGTACTGGACCGATCAGATCCGCTATATCTATTGATCCGCCCGCGTGTCAGCCAAGGGTGTCCCAATGGGCCTGCGCCTTGGCAATGATTGCACTGGCATCTTTGTCAAACGCCTTGCCACCCTTGGGTTGGGCAAAGAGGTAAAGCCTCCCCTCGAAAATGCGCCAGACCTCCGGGTCACTATCCACCACTTTCTTAAACGACATCGCACGGGTGCAGAACCCGCCAAACTGCGGGGCGTAACGGGCAGGGGCGGCGGCAAACATCGCGGCGTCTTCTTCTGTTGCGAAATGCCATGCTACCCCATTCCAGGTGACCTGATGTGCCTCTGCACCTTTCCCTGCCTGCCCATCGCTCCAATAGGCGCGGGTGTCATACCCCTGAATGGCCACGCCATCCCGACCCGTCGAAACAGGGTGCCCGCTGGCAAAAACAGGCCGTATCAAACACAGGCTGGCGGCGGCGGCGACAAATGAACGGCGGGTTAGATCAAGCATTACACGCTCCTTCAAGGCATGCCGCCAAATACCATCCTGTCGACCGCGCCCAAATGCACAATCCTGTGACAGCCCCGTCCTAACGCGCTGACAGCACCAGACCTTCCAGCTCTCGCACCAGCTTTTGCGTCATGGCGCGGGCATAGTCGCCAAACCCAAGCGCAGTTTGCACAAAAGCATCCGGCCCCAGGATCACCTCAGCACGGAAATAGGACGACAGCTCTGCAATCTCGGCCTGCCGGATGTCATCCGTATCGGGATCGTCGACCCCAATCACCAATGCATTGATGGTGATCCCGCTGCGCGCCAGCCGGGCCTGCATGTCACGGGGAGGGGGCCCAAGATTGGATTTCCCATCACCCGACAGATCCAGCGTGCGTTTCCAACAGTCCCCTTGCGCGCGTAAATGCAATTCACCCTCATTCATCGCCACCCCCAGCGCCGTGCCGGGGCTGGCATCCCGCCGCTCGGTCGCCCTCAGGGTTGCGATCACCCCGTCCAGTGCCGCCAAGCTGCTGATCTCTGTCCAGGGCACAACGACCGCCTGATCCGCAGGCCCGGACCATTCAAACACCATCACCCTGACCGGTGCGGCAGGCATCATCATCAGTTTCTCGCGCACCTCTGCTGCGTTCAACGCCGTGGCCAGACCATCCATCTGCAACCGATATTCCCGCGCATCCACCGATCCCGACACATCCAGCCCCAGCGCCAGCGCCTGCCGACACTCTGCCGCGACCACTGTCGCCCCAAGGGCCATAGCCGCGGCCAAGGCCAAGGCCCGTATCATCTGCGCGCCCCGTCCAGCTGTCCGATCACCACCGGCATCACCTCGCGCACCAGTTTGCGCCGCATCGCACGCTCGTAATCGGCAAACCCATTGGCAATTTCCAGAAAGGCCCCCGGCCCGTGCAGGACTTCGGCACGGTAAAACGGGATCAACCCCAGTTCGCCCTCGAAATCGCCAGCGTTCACCACCAGCCCGTTCACTGTTACCCTGTCAAACGGATAGGCGTTATAGGCATCCTGCGGGCCGAAACCCTCATTGTTTTGCCCATCACCGGCCATGTCCAAGGTGTGGCGGGTGCAGGGCGGTGCTGCTTCTAACAGACGCGCGCCAAACCCCAGCGCATGCCCCATCGCAGTAGGATAATCCGCATGTCCGCGCCTTGTCCCGGCAAGGGTTTCCGCCGCTTCGATCAGGGCGCGGGGGCCGTCGATCAACGTCCAATCCAGCAGGATGTCCTGTTGTTGCCGCCCCGACCATTCATAGATGGCCAGCGCAACCGGCTGGTCGGTGGCGAAAAACGCATCCGCAACCTCTGGCGCGGTCAATGCGGCCACCACACCGCCGCGTTGCAAGGCATCCTCTGTCGGGGCAACCGAACTGGACACATCCAGCGCCAAAACCAATGCCAGACGGCATTCTGCCGCCGCCGCCCCCGATACGGCAATAAGCATGCTAACAAGGGCGGCGGTAGTTTTCACCAGTGACCGGTGTTTTCCATGCTGGCCCATGGCTCTGCCGGTTCCAGCGCATCCCCCTGCTGCAACAGCTCGACCGAGACATTGTCAGGGCTGCGGACAAAGGCCATCCGCCCATCACGTGGCGGACGGTTGATCGTCACACCATTGTCCATAAGGTGCTGACAGGTCTCGTAAATATTATCCACCGAATAGGCCAGATGACCAAAGTGACGGCTGTCACTGGGCAGCGCATCATCGCCATCCCAGTTATAGGTCAGCTCAACATCCGCATGCCCGTCATCCATGCCCGGCGGGCAAAGGAACACCAGCGTAAAGCGGCCTTGCTCATAGTCATTGCGGCGGCGCTCGACCAGTCCAAGCAATTTGTAAAAGGCGATGGAGGCATCAAGATCTTTGACGCGCACCATCGTGTGCAGGAATTTAATCGGCATGTGAAGCTCCTTGGGTCAACATTTCCCCAAGCTTATCATAGCCATCTGCCGTTGCCAGCCACTCGCTATAAGTTGACCGCTAGAAAGCGGATTTAATCCCGATGCTTAGGCCAACACGGTTCACGTCATACAGCCCGACATTACTGTTGGTCCGGGAGGCTGACAGGGTCAGTGCAGGGTTGAACCCGTAGTAATCGATGTCCTTGAAGGTCGCTGTAACATCCGCAAAAATACGTTTGTCCTGCCGCCCGTCACGGGAGTCGCGCGAAACATCATACTCGCGCCAGCTTGCCCCCAGTCCGAATTGTATCTGCGCGCCCATCACCGGCTTTCGTAAGGCAAGCCCGGTGCGAAGACGTACTTCGGAATATTCGATATTGGCATCGGGGGATTGGGTGCTGGTCAGGTACAGCCCCGCAAAGCCCGAATTCCCCGAGGCAAAAGCCTGTGTGATGCTGGCGGACAGGCCGATAAGATCCCGGTCAGACGTGGCTTGTCCCCATTGGCGTTCGGCTTCACCGCCAAAACGCAATTGCTGGCGGGGCGACAGATAGAGGGATTGCTGCACTTGGGTGCGCAGGAAACTTGCATAACGATTGCCGCCATACCAGCTTTGCCCGGCTTCGACATCCGCAGCAAATTCGCCCTTTTTATCCAGCACAAACCGGCGGTAACCATAGCCCAGCGAAGCACTGCCAAACGCGAAATCCGACCCGCTGACGTCAGAGTCTCCCAGATCATCCGTGATGCTAAAGGTCCGATAGGAAAGCGCGAATTTCGCATCATGGGCGGTATCCGGCGTTTGGTGAAACCGGTAGCGCGATCGCACCGCACCGCCGATTTCAATACCCGCGATGGCCTGCGCCTCTGCGGTCAGATCATATTCGATTGGTTCGCCAAACAGGATTTCTGAAATCGCATAGTTCAGCCGTGACCGGTCGCGGGCAGAGCCGTTGTTGATGTTGGAATTGGGCGCGAAGGTGAACGTCAGATCCGTTTTCCACGGGTTTTGCTGTTTCACATAGCCAAAGTCACGTTCGGCCCGTGCCCGCAATGCATCGTTGGGCGCATGTTGCGCGGCACGGCGCAGCCAAAGCTGGGCGCGGGTGCGTTTGCCCTGTGACGAAAGAACCTGTGCGGTGATCAGGGCGGCGGCGTACTTATCCGCTTCATTGTTGGACAGACGCCAGGCGCGGCGCATCATCTGGCGCGCTTCGGTCAAGCGCCCAAGGTCACGCAACGCGCGCGCCCGGATCAGCAGGGCGGTCAGATCGTTCCTGTCACGCCCCAGCAAGGCTTGCGCCAGTGCCTCCGCCTGTGCGGGCTCGCCCGCCTTCAGGCTCTGCCCGGCGGCGCTGCGCATCTCCTCAACTGTCAGAACGTCCTGCGCAACTGCCCCCCCGCCAAGGGCGAGGAGACTGCCAAGGGCAACCGTTGCCCCTAAAACCCGCAGTTTATGCCAGACCATTTAAACGGCCTAGTCGCGGTAAACGATGAAGCCGCTGGTGTCTCTTACCGTGACATTGTCAAGCTCGGCGGTGTTTTCCGTCACAAGGACCCCGACAATCTCATTCGTGTCATCACCGGATACGATCGCGTAATACTTACCGGATTCATATTCCCGAACCCGCCCGTTTTCGTCGACAAAGTTGCTGAAGACGTTCCCGATGATCTCGCCATTTGCATCCATGACACCCGGCCCAACTTCAAAACGCGCATCTGGAATACTGCCCAAGCTGGCGTCGTTCTTGGCGTTGATGCGGCCGACGATTGTATCGGTGATATCAGCCCCGTTCACGTCATAGACCCGTCGGTTCGAGAAGGTGCCGCGCACAGCGTCACCGCGCACACCGCTGGAGGCATTGAAGGACTCAAAATCAATGGCGATTTCCACATTTGCGGTTGAATACTCCAAACCTCCACTGCCGTCATAATCCCGCAAACCCGCGCTTCTGCCGTTAAACACAGCTTGCCCGCCTGTGGGCAGCTCCACTGAGCCTTCGCGCTGATATACAAATCCACCAAAGCCGTAAGGGATATAGGCACCCGTGCGCACAATCGCGAACTGCGTCTGCGGGTTGCCCTCGGAATCAAGGTTCCGGCTGACACCATAAATCGCGCGATGGGTGAACTGGTTGATCAGCTCGTCATTTGAACTGTCGGGGAATTGCTGGAACGCCTCATAGACGGCGAATTCACCATTCAGGCTGCTGACGTTTACGCCACGCGCATAGCGGTTGCCGCCGTCAAAGGCCAGGCCGTCAACCGTGAACACATCCGTGTCCCCGTCATAGCGGATGCCGGTGGCAGAGCCGTCACCCAGTTTGCCACCTTCCGCTTCGGTAGGTTCAGAGCGCACGATGCGCGAGTCTGGCGCGGGAGAGGCCGTGCCCGGTGGCAAACCTTCACGAATGATCCCGGTGCCGTCACCCACGTCGCCGCCAGTGCCGGTGCCGCCATCGGTGCCGGAATCCGTGGCATCCTCGCCAAAGGGGGCATCTCCGCCGCCGCACCCAACAAGAAATGTACAGAGCAACAGCCCCGCTGCGTTGATTTTCATGATTGCCTGCCTGTGTCGTAAATTCCAGGAACAATCCCAAGAACAGCGCCCCTTTGTCAACGGCTCCTCTCGAAAATCACCGAATAACCTACGGTATATGTTTTCGGGACACATTACCCCATATGGCTGTTCCTGCTTTGCATACCTCCAGATATAGTGGGGGCCGAATCCCAGACCCTTTCCAAGGACGCCGCCCATGCCTCTCTCACCCGAACAACAAGCTGAAATTGACGAACTGCGCAGTCAAACAACGCCAACCCTGCGCGCCACCGTACCGGGGATGGAGGCGCATCTCTACAAAGCCTATGACGTGCTGGACCACGGGTTCATCCGCGTCATCGACTATATGGGCGACGATTCCGCCATCTGTCAGGCCGCGCGTGTCTCCTATGGCAAGGGCACCAAATCCGTGCAGAACGACGAGGGGCTGATCCGCTACCTCATGCGCCACTGGCATTCGACCCCGTTCGAGATGTGCGAGATCAAGCTGCACGTCAAACTGCCCGTCTTTGTCGCCCGCCAGTGGATTCGCCACCGCACTGCCAACGTCAACGAATACTCCGCCCGCTATTCGATCCTTGACCGCGAATTCTATATCCCCGCGCCGGAACATATCAACGCGCAGTCGGTTGTGAACAATCAGGGCAGGGGCGGCGTGCTGGAGGGCGAGGAAGCGGCGAGAGTTCTGGAAATCCTAAAGTCAGACTCGACGCGGGCCTATGACAATTACGAATCCATGATCTCGCAAGACGGGCAAGACGGCCTCGCCCGCGAGCTCGCCCGCATGAACCTGCCTGCGAACATCTATACCCAATGGTACTGGAAAGTGGACCTCCATAACCTGTTTCATTTCTTGCGCCTGCGGGCAGATAAACACGCACAGTATGAAATAAGGGTTTACGCGGATGCGATTTGCAAAGTCGTCGCCGACTGGGTGCCCGCGGCCTACGGCGCGTTCGAGGACTACCGTCTGGGCGGTGCCACGATGTCCGGCAAAGCGCTCGATTGCGTGCGCCGCATGATCGCGGGGGAAGAGGTGACGCAGGAGACGTCTGGGATGTCCAAGGGGGAATGGCGGGAGTTTATGGGGGTTGTTAGAGGTTAAGTTGTGTCCATTAAATTGATCTAGGGTGCAAATATTCCCTTCTAATGGACATCGTTTGATGATATTTATCTCTCGACAAGAGGGGTAGTATACATGATGTCGACAAGAAAAGCGGAATATGCAGGCCATCTAGAGCTTGGTGAGACAGAACTTAGTTGCTTTGTAACTGCTGATGGTGAGAGATTCATCTCCGGACGAAGCATAACTGCTGCAATCGGCATGAAGGGGCGAGGGCAGGGAATCTCCCGTATCTCTGCCAGCAGCACGCTGGCACCTTACATGAACCACTCTTTGAGGTTGGCGCTTGAGTCACCCGTTGTAATTACAGGTAAGACTCCCAAACCAGTCCACGGATTCAGGGCAGAAATTTTAGCTGATATCTGTGATGCGATTTTGGACGCGAGAAAAAGCGGTGCATTGGTATCTGAGCAAGAACAAAGATACGGGTTGTTCGCTGAGACTCTTGTGCGCGGGTTCGCACGGGTAGGTATTGCCGCTCTTGTCGACGAAGCGACCGGTTATCAAGAGATTCGGGAGAAGGCGGCGCTACAAAAAATCCTCGATAAGTTTCTTAAAGATGAAGCGAGGACTTGGTCTAAGACTTTCCCCGACGAGTTTTGGGAAAAATTGGTGAGAGTGAAGGGTTACGATAGTTATCTGGCAGTCAAGCGGCCCGCCTTTATTGGTCATTGGGTCAATGACGTCGTCTATGATCGGTTGGCACCAGGTATCAAAAGCAGGTTGAAAGATCTTAACCCGAGAGAAGTTAGTGGGGCGCGTAAGAAGAAGCATCATCAGTATTTCTCTGAAGATTACGGGTTACCTGAACTGAAAGATCATTTAAAGAAAGTGATGGTATTGATGGATGCGTCTGCTAATGCTTCGGAGTTTAAGAAGCTGCTAGATCGATCTTTGCCGAAGTACGGAGCAACTATCGAAATGACTTTGGATGATGGGGCGTAAAACGACCGGTGAGTGGGGTTTGTTCTGCTCATTGGCTGTATCAATCCGCACACGCCCACTGTTAACCTAGCACGAACCCCCAAGCACTTCTGACATAGCCGGGCACCCTCTAAAGAACGGCGACCTTAGGGTGGGTGAACCCCACGCCTCCTCCGGTAGATCACAACCACCACAACGTGCGGGTGTCTCCCTCCCTGCTCCCCGCAAACCCATACACCCCCCGGTGCATCGGGGGTGCACAGGGGGTGTACGCAGGGCACCCCCCATTGACGGCACCCTGAAAACCTCCAAACTCACCGCATGTTCAACCTCGCAAATCCCCCCGCCGGTTTCATCGAAAACCCCTTTCCCCATTATGATGACTGGCTGCAAAACAGCCCCGTCATGGCGCAGCCTGACGGCTCGTACCTCATCTCCAAACATGCCGATCTGAACGCCATCTATCGCGATACCACACTCTATATTTCCGATAAAAAACAAGCCTTTGCGCCCAAATTCGGCGAGGGGTCGCCGCTGTTTGAACATCACACCACAAGCCTTGTTTTCAACGATCCGCCGCTGCACACGAGGGTGCGCCGGATCATGACATCGGCCCTGACGCCGCGCGCCTTGGCCCGGATGGAACCCGGCCTGATTGCGACAGTGGACAGATTGCTTGATGACATGCCGCAAGCCCCTGATCTGATTGAGGATTTCGCCTCCACCATCCCGATCCAGATTATCGGGAACCTGCTTGATATCCCGATGTCCGAACGCGCCCCGCTGCGGGATTGGTCGCTTGCGATCCTTGGTGCCTTGGAGCCGACGCTGACCCCGGAACAACTCTCCCTCGGGCATCGTGCGGTCAGTGAGTTTAAGGCGTATTTACAAGACCTTATCGCCCGCCGGCGTGCCGCGCCGGGGGATCCTGATACGGATGTTTTGACCCGTCTCATCGTCGGGGATACCGAGGGGCAGCTGACAGAGATTGAGCTGATCCAGAACTGTATTTTCATCCTGAACGCGGGCCATGAGACCACCACCAATCTGATCGGCAACGGCCTTGCCTTGCTGCATGATCATCTTGACCAAAAATCCAGACTTCTCAATGACTTCACCCTGATTGATACCTGCGTGGAGGAGGTGCTGCGCCTGCGTTCCCCCAACCAGTTCGGCAACCGTGAAACCACTGCTGCTGTGACGATTGGGGGCTGTGAAATTCCGCCTAGGACCAATCTTCACCTTTGTATCGGTGCGGCAAATCGGGACCCGGAAGTCTTTGATAATCCATCCGAATTTGACATCACCCGTCATCCCAACCGGCACCTGGCCTTTGCTGGCGGGCCGCATGTCTGTGTCGGCCTGACCCTCGCCCGTATGGAGGGGCGCATCGCGATTGAACGTTTCCTGCGCCGCTATCCTGAATACAATCTCTCCGACAAGCGGGTCGCCGGTGGCCGTATCCGGTTCCACGGCTACTCCGCACTCCCCGCGCAGCTTGTCGCTGGCGAGGTTTAGAAAACTGGAGTCACCCCACATGGGGTGCCAGTTTCGACAGCTGACTGTATGATGCCGGCCTGCTTAGAAAGACGTCTTTCGGCATAGCTGAGGGGGATCGCCGGGCAGCGAAAGCTGCGCGTAAAGCTCTGCTGCTAAACCATTTCTTGGTTGAGTGGCTGGAGGATACGTCTTTGCGCGCAGCCTTTGCATTTTCGCGGTTTTCCACTGGTTAAAATACTGTAAGTTCCGTCACATCAGCTTTTGGAGAAGGGGCGATGGTGGTTATTTACGGGCTCAAGAATTGCGATACCTGCCGTAAGGCGCTCAAGGTGCTGCCGCAGGCTCAGCTATGTGACGTGCGCGCGGATGGTGTGCCGGATGAGGTCCTTGCGACCGCCTTCGAGCAGTTTGGTGAAGCGTTGTTGAACACCCGTTCAACCACATGGCGGGGGCTTGATGCCCAGCAGCGCGAGGCCGCGCCGCTGGACCTTATCAAATCCCATCCGGCCTTGATGAAGCGCCCTTTGCTCAGCTTGAACAATCAGCTTTTTCTAGGATGGAACAAAGAGGTGGAGGCGGAAGTTAAAGCTCTGCTTTAACTGCATAGCCGCAGGCACGCCCTGCGTTTTTACCTGGATTTTGATGCCAGGGCACGGTCAAAAGACAATGGCCCGGCCCCTTTGATCACCAGCACCAGTAAGAGAAAAACCCAAAGGGCGCGCTGGTCGAGGATGACGGCATCGGGAAAGCGATCGAACCACGCACCCAGCGCATCTGTCGCGCCATGGCCGTAAATGTCCGTCAGCGATTGTACGGTGACAAACCCGATCATCCCCAGCGCCGCAAGCCGGGTCAACAGGCCCAGAACAATCAGCACGGGAAGGATGAACTCGGCCCAAGTCCCTGCAAGTACTATGATTTTATGAAAGAAGGAGAGCGCATCAGTGTCGTAACCGGCAGCCTCCAACACGCGTGGGAAAATCTGCGCATAGGCCCCGACTGATGGTGTCCAGATCCCGGAAAAACCCTCGCCAAGTTTTGTCAGGCCAGAATTCAGGAAATAGACCAGCAGGATGGCTGCGAAGAGGAAACGCGCCACGGTGGGCAAGAGCCAATCAGCGCGCTCAAGTTTGGCGACGATAGTGGCATAAAGGGACAAAAGTGCAGTCATGTCAGGTCCTTATGATTCAATGTGGCGAAAGCACCGGTGCTAAGTGCAAGGCCCAGGCTGGTAGATAGATCGAAATCTGGGGCGGTGGCTGTCGCCGCATCATGGGCCGCCCCGAGAGTTGCCTTGGCATCAAGTTCAGCAAGCCACTGGGCGGCCCCGGTGGGAAGTAGATGCGGAGCAGGATCAAACGTTTGACGTGTGATCAGTATATCCTGTGCGGCATTGCGCGGTTTGCCGACATCGCGGTTTTGGTTATAGGCCCAGATGTCGAAAAGTGGCCAAGCGGATCGCAGGATGATCGTGGCAGGCGCGAGGGTAAGCGTCGCGGTGAGCAGAGCCTCAGGCGACAGGATTTCAAAGCCGCTGGGGTCAAATGGGGCGACATCCGCGGCGTGATAGGACTGGCGCAAGGCCAGATCCAGGCGGGCAGCATCGGGCAGATAGGCAATATGTGAAAGTGGCGTGAAGGTTTCCAGAAACTCAGGAAATTCAATGCCATAGAACATCATCAGCGGAGAAGAGGGCGGGTGCTGGCGCACAAAGAGACGGGCGAGCTGGGCGAAATTCTGGGCACCGATCAGTTTGCCAACCAAGGGAAAGGCGGTTTTCATTGCCTCGATTAGCGAGCTGGTGACGTTGTTGCGATAGACCGCATAGCGCTTGCCAGCGGGCCCAGAAGCGCCGTCAGTAAGCCCTTGCGGCACCGGGGCAGCAGGGTCCAGCAGGGCTGCGCGAAAGGTGGTCTGATCTGTCACGTGGTCAACGCAAGTGCCGCGCGGGTGGCTTCGGCTTTCAGGGTCGGCCAATCCGGGACGTCATTGTCCCATTCGATCAAGACCGGTGCCGGGCCGGTCTGCGCTAGCGTATATTCCAAAAGGGTCCAGACCGGGTCAACAACGGGTTTACCATGGCTGTCGATCAACAGGGTGGCCCCGTGGTCATCCTGATCCTCGTCATGCCCGCCGACGTGAAGCTCTGCGACCTTGTCCGTTGGGAAGGCATCAATATAGGCTTCCGGGCTGAGGCCCAGATTGGTCGCGGAGATGAACACATTGTTCACATCCAGCAAGAGACCACAGGTGGTCCTGTGGGTAACTTCAGCTAAAAAGTCGGTTTCCGACAAGCTGGATTCTGCGAAGGCTAGGTAGCTCGACGGGTTTTCCAGCAACATTTGACGGCCCAGAACGTCCTGAACCTGATTGATGTGATCCGCCACGCGCGTCAATGTCGCCGGCGTATAGGGCAGGGGCAGCAGATCGTTCAGAAATTCGCTGCCATGGGTGGACCATGCCAGGTGTTCGGAAAAACTGGCCGGTTTGATCCAGTCGCACAGTTTTTTCAGGCGGGCCAGATGGGAGGTATCAAGCGGGGCCTCGCCGCCGATAGACAGGCCGACACCATGTACAGAAATGGCGAATTGTTCGGACAGGGCGGCAAGCTGTGCAAGCGGGCGGCCACCGTCGCCCATATAGTTTTCAGCATGGACCTCGACCCATGCCACTGGGCCAGGATCTGATCGCAAGTTATTGAAATGTTGTGGTTTATATCCCACGCCAATGGCGTTTGGCAGGCGGTCAAAGCGGGTGGAGGTGTCAAGCATGAACATCTGATCCTCTTTGAACGGGGGACCTTGGGCGGGAAATCCGCCCAAGGTGAACGGGCTTATGCAGGCAGGTCGCGATCAAGTGCTTCAAGCGAGCCTGTCCGCTCTGTGCCGTCTGCCATCTCCGGCAATTCGATCTCTTCGCAGGTGCCTGCGTCAACCAAGGTCCAGGCGTTGCCCTGATAATCGGTGACGGAAGTGCCAGCACATGTTGTGCCGGGGCCGGCGGCGCAGTCGTTTGCACCAGCCAGGGAAACGCCATAACATTTTTCTTTTGATGCGGCATCGGCGGCTGTTGTTTGTGCTGTCATTGCGGCAGCAACGGCACCGGCGATGGCGACTGATTTCATTACGTTAGACATGTGATCTTCCTTCTTTGTTCATTAGGGTCACAGGGTGATGAGGACACTAAAACACCCGGTGAATGATAAATCCATTCACGAGCAAGTGTGTCACGATCCTGTCAGGTTTTTTGCCCGAAACATTGCTAATATTACGGGAATCTACTGCAACTGTCACGGTTTGTTACAGATTTTGCAGGTCCGGCAGCGTTGTAATCTGCCGGACCTGTCGAAATATTACAGCCGGTTTACGCGCGCAGGTCAGGCGGTGTGGCCTCAACCGCCAATTCCCGGGCAACATCACTCAGCGCCTGAACGGATGTTTGTTTTTGCCCCAAACGGCGGACAGAAACGGTCTTTTCCTCAACTTCGCGTGCACCGACGGCCAGAATGACCGGCACTTTGCCAACAGAATGTTCGCGGACCTTATAGTTGATCTTTTCGTTGCGCATGTCAGCTTCGGCGCGCACGCCTGCGGCTTTCAGGGTCTCGACAACCTCCGTGACATAGTCGTCCGCCTCAGAGGTGATCGAGGCGACAACTACCTGACGCGGGGCCAGCCAGAAGGGCAGCTTACCAGCGTGTTCCTCGATCAGGATGCCGATGAAACGCTCAAACGAGCCCAGTGTCGCACGGTGCAGCATGACGGGGCGGTGCTTGCCGCCGTCGGACCCGACATAGGTTGCGTCCAGCCGCTCGGGCAGGACGAAATCAACCTGATGGGTGCCGCACTGCCAGTCGCGTCCGATGGCATCGGTCAGGACGAATTCCAGTTTCGGACCATAAAACGCGCCTTCACCGGGGTTCAGCTCTGGTTCGATCCCGGCTTTGCGGGTAGCGGACAGCAATGCCTCTTCCGCTTTGTCCCAGACCTCGTCTGATCCTGAACGTGTCTCGGGGCGGTCCGAGAATTTGACCTTAAAGTTTTCGAACCCGAGGTCCTTGTAGATGCTGCGCAGGAATTCGATGTAGATCGCGGTTTCTTCCTCGATCTGGTCCTCGCGGCAGAAGATGTGGCCATCATCCTGTGTAAAGCCGCGCACCCGCATGATGCCGTGCAGGGCACCGGACGGTTCATAGCGGTTGCAGGAGCCAAATTCGGCCATGCGCAGGGGCAGGTCGCGATAGGACTTCATGCCTTGGTTGAAAATCTGTACGTGGCAGGGACAGTTCATCGGCTTCAGGGCGTTCACGGCCTTTTCGCGGGCATGCTCCTCGTCCACTTCGACGATGAACATGTTTTCTTGATATTTTTCCCAGTGACCCGAGGCTTCCCACAGCTTGCGGTCCACAACCTGCGGTGTGTTGACCTCGACATAGCCGCCTGCGCGTTGTTTGCGGCGCATGTAATCTTGCAGCTGGGTATAGATCAGCCAGCCATTGGCGTGCCAGAAGACCTGACCGGGGGCCTCTTCCTGCATATGGTAGAGGTCCATTTCGCGGCCCAGCTTGCGGTGGTCGCGTTTGGCCGCTTCTTCCAGCATGTTGAGATGCGCGCGCAGTTTTTCCTTGCCGGTGAAAGCGACACCGTAAATGCGTTGCAACATGGCGCGGTCACTGTCGCCGCGCCAATAGGCACCGGCAATCGACATCAGCTTGAAGGCATCACCGGGCACTTGCCCGGTATGCTGCAAATGCGGGCCGCGGCAGAGGTCCTGCCAGTCGCCGTGCCAATACATGCGCAGCGGTTCATCGCCGGGAATGGCCTCGATCAGCTCCACCTTATAGGGCTCACCGTTGTCTTCATAATGTTTGATCGCGCGGGCGCGGTCCCAGACTTCGGTACGGACTTCATCACGTTTATTGATGATTTCCTTCATCTTTTTCTCGATGGCACCAAGGTCTTCGGGGGTGAAGGATTCGGCGCGGTCAAAGTCATAATACCAGCCGTCCTTGATCACCGGACCAATGGTTACTTTGGTATCGGGCCAGATTTCCTGCACCGCGCGGGCCATGATATGGGCCAGATCGTGACGCACCAACTCATTGGCCTGCTCTTCGTCAGCCATGGTGTGAATGGCAATGTCGGCATCTGCGTCGATCGGCCATGCCAGATCGTAATGCGCTCCGTTTACGGTGGCGCTGATCGCTTTTTTGCCAAGGGATTTGGAGATGTCGGCCGCGACTTCGCCCGCAGTGATACCTGCGTCGTACTGTCGTGCATTGCCATCAGGAAGGGTGAGTGAGATTTGAGCCATCAATGGGCCTCCTCGTCAGTTTGGCGCCCACGAGACGCCCGGTTGCGGGTTATATGTGGCGGTCTTGTGGCGCGGCTTGCCGGTCAGGTCAAGAGGGACAAATCTATGTGTTGACTGCGACGGGTCATGAAGTATTTACGACACATAGGTCGGCAGCTGCGCTGACATGCACCGTTGGGGGATCACAGGATGCAAAGCTATAACCGGACGTTCCAGCTGACCATTGAGGATGTCGATCTGATCGAAGAGGCGCTGCGCGCACGCGGTCGCGAGCTGTGCAAGATGCGCCGCGCGCTGAGTGATGAAGATCTGGCGGGCATCGAAGCGATCCGTGTGATCGAACAAGATCAGCGCAATGGTGAAGAGTTGCTGGGCCGGCTGCATGATCAAAAGATCTTTTACCGGCCCAAAACATCGACCTACGTCAGCGGCTAAGCCATCCGGCTGGCAAAGACGGCATAGCCCAGCAGCAGGCAGCAGACCCAGCCGATGTTATACAGCATCGGGCGCAGGGGCATGCGGGCCCAGCCGGTGATCATGCCCACCGCATGGGCAATGCGCACCCAGAAGAACAGGATCGCGACCCAATAGGTCAGCGATGTGAACCCGTCGACGCGATCAAGGATCAGCACCAGCACTGCAAAGGGCACAAATTGCTCAAGTAGGTTCAGATGTGCGCGATGGGCACGGTGGACCCATGCGGGAAGTTCGTTCAGGTTTCCGGGGCGCAAAAACGTATCCGGTGCGCCTTCGGGCAGGGGGTTACGCACCACCCCTACAATATAGGGGATCCACATCGATGCGGCAAAGAGGGTGAGGCATGTCAAAATGCCAAGCTCTGTCGGGAAGGTTTCCATCGGTTTCTCCCTACATCGCCATTTTCAGCGCAGTGCCGGTTTCCAGCCATGACTTGAGCGATGCGGCAAGGCGCGCCCAACCTTCGCCAACCCCCTGCTGCCCTTCGGGGACATCATAATGTTCGATGGTCAGTTTGCAGATATCTCCCTGTGGCTCGATGATGAAGGCCATCCGCGAACCCGGAGCGTCAGGACCAAAGAAATGCGGTTCAAACTCCGCTTCGATGCGGGTTTTGGGAACCACCTTGGTCGGGCGCTGCGTCAGCATTTTGTTGCCATCGGGCAGAATCCAAGTCAGCGCGCCGCCTTCGACGGCCTCGCCCTCCACACGTTCGCACATGAAGTGATAGGCTGCCATGCTGGCCGGATCGCTGAGCGCATCCCACAGGGCGTCCTGCGTACAGCGGATAAAGGTCTGCATCATGAAATCGGGTTTGGTCATCAGGTGGTTCCTTTCTAGGGTTGATTTGAGGTCCAGCACTGCTCGGGCCACTGGTTTTGCGCGCATCGGCTCAATCCAGCGATCAATGGTTTGTTGCAGGGTCACGGCGTTCAGATAGTGATATTTGAATCGCCCTTTCTTGCGGGTCACAACCAGCCCGGCGGATTCCAGCACACCAAGGTGTTTCATCACGCCAAAACGGGTCATCTCCAGCAGTTCGGTCAGCTCTTGCAGGTTTTGCCCGTCCTTTTGACGCAGGGCGTCCAGCAGGGTGCGGCGGGCCGGATCGGCAAGGGCTTTGAAAACTGCGTCCATATCATCCTTATAGGTGATTATATAGTCACGTGACAAGTGAGTCACATATTAAATCCGACTGTTGTACTTGGGCAGATGCGGGCGCATGATTGCGAAAAAACAAGGAGACACCCATGGGTGAGCCATCATTTTTGTCAACAAAACAAGGGCGCAAGCTCGCGTATCATCGTACAGAGGGGCGCGGGCCTTGGGTGGTGTTTTTAGGTGGCTTAAAATCGGACATGCAGGGCACCAAAGCGGTGTTTCTGGAGGAATGGGCAAAGAAGCAGGGGCGTGCGTTCCTGCGGTTTGACTATTCCGGCCATGGCGAATCGTCTGGTGAATTTACCGAGGGCTGCATCGGCGATTGGGCCGAAGACACGGCCGAAGCGGTGGCGGCGCTGACCGATGGGCCGATCCTGCCCGTAGGCTCATCGATGGGGGGCTGGCAGGCGCTTTTGCTGGCACGGGCCATGCCCGAACGGGTAGCAGGGTTGGTCACCATCGCCGCCGCGCCTGATTTCACCGAAGACGGCTATTGGGCAGGGTTTTCGGATGCGCAGAAGCAGATCCTGGAAGAGGTTGGGCATGTCGAGCTGCCCTCTGACTATATGGAGCCCTATGTCATCACCAAGCGAATGATCGAGGACGGGCGTGACCAATTGGTCCTGCGCAGCCCGCTGGAATTGCCTTTCCCGGTGCGTTTCCTGCAAGGTACGGCGGATACGGCGGTCAGCGTGGAAACCGCTGTGCGCCTGTTGGAACATGCCACGGGGCCGGACATGCAGTTGCGTCTGGTCAAGGATGCGGATCACCGGTTTTCTGACGGGCCATGTCTGGGGTTGATTGCAAAGGTGATAGATGAAGTGGAGCAGGCAAGTCTTTGAATACAAGTCTTAAAGGAGCGCATCTAATGCAGCAGAGAATCTCGCTTATCACCCTTGGGGTACAGGATATGACAACCATGGCTGCCTTTTACGATGCACTTGGCTGGCAGCGTGTGGAGACACAGGATGGGGTGGTTGCCTATGATCTGATTGGCCAGACTTTGGGTCTTTATCCGATCGAAAAGCTGGCCGAGGACATTGGTGTTGATTTGCAAGAGCTGGTCCACGGGGCGATGACCCTTGGCCATAACGTGTCAGAAAAATTCGAAGTGGCGGCGGTGTTGGACACGGCCAAAGCGGCGGGGGCGCGTATCCTGAAACCGGCATCGGATGTGTTCTGGGGTGGGCATCATGGCTATTTCCAAGATCCCGAAGGGCATATCTGGGAGGTGGCGCATAACCCGTTTTCGCCATTGCGCGAGGATGGGGCGTTTCGCTGGAACGGATTTGGCTGATGCGCAAACCGGCCAGCATGTGGAGCCTTGAGACCTTTGGCCGCCAACGCCTGTCCAGATATTTCTTCATGCGCGATTTCATGTATTCCGAGATTTCGGCCTTTCATGGCATCCCGAATATTCCCGAAAACCCGGATCTGGTGCTGGAGAATGGCCGTGCCTATTGCAGGCTTTTGCTGGATCCACTTGAGGAAACCTTTGGCCGCATCGGCCTGCGCTCTGGCTACCGCTCGCCGACATTGAACCGATACGGCAATGAAAACAAACTGAACTGTGCCCGCAACGACAACCCTTTGGAATGCCATATCTGGGATTGGGGGCAGGGGGCGCAGGCGGTTGCGGGGGCAACAATTGTGGTGCCCTGGTTCGCGGATCAATATGATCAGGGGCGCGACTGGCGTGATCTGGCCTGGTGGCTGCATGATCATCTGCCCTATTCAGAGATGTGGTTTTTCCCGAAGCTGGCCGCGCTTAATCTGGTCTGGCGCCCCGATCCGCAGCGCACTATTTCCAGCTATATTGCGCCCCGGGGCATGCTGCTGCGGGCAGGGGAAGCGGCGGATGAGACGGCAGAGGAGCGCCGGGCACGATATGCTGATTTCCCGCCGTTTCGGGGGTTGAGGCCCCCAGCGGCCCCAGCGTATGCTGCAAATGGACCGCCCATACTCTAGGGCGGCACTCGAACCGCGCGGAGCAATTTCTTCATGTCATTTCAACGGTGTACCTCTTGACGCACGAACCTTTGGTCCTTCTGCCCGGCATGATGTGTGACGCACGTCTTTTTGGCCCGCAAATTGCTGAACTGTCTTCGGATATGGCCGTGATGGTCGCCCCCGTCACCCAAGGGGAGCGGATCGAGGAAATCGCCTCGGGGTTGCTGGATCTGTTGCCCAAACGGTTTGCCCTTGCAGGGCTCAGCATGGGCGGAATTGTCGCGATGGAACTGCTGCGCCGCGCGCCGGACCGCATATCGCGGATTGCCTTGATGGATACCAACCCTTTGGCGGAAACGCCGGTGGTGGCAGCCAACCGTGAACCGCAGATCGTCAAGGTTCGTTCGGGTCGGCTGTTGGAGGTGATGCGCGATGAGATGAAGCCGAATTATCTGGCCCCCGGTCCCTATCGGGGGGAGGTGATGGAGCTGGTCATGGACATGGCCGAGACGCTGGGCCCAGAGGTGTTTATTCGTCAATCACGTGCGCTTCAGCGGCGGCGCGACCAACAGGCGGTGCTGCGCAAATGCCGCACGCCGGCCCTTGTGTTATGTGGTGAGCATGATCAGCTGTGCCCGGTCAAGCGCCATAGTTTCATGGCAGAGCTGATCCCCTATGCGGAATTGGTGGTGATACCGGATGCGGGACATCTGCCCACGCTGGAAAGACCTGCCGAAACCACAGAAGCAATCCGCAACTGGATGCGGCAACCGCTGGTTCTGCAATAGGGGGAAGCTGAGGCTAAGGGGTATTCTGTGCAAGAATTCTTGCGATTTCACCTTTTGGCAGCACCTTGACCTCGGCAACGGGTTTCAGCGTTTCAGTATCGAAAAACGGTGTCTGTTTCCAACGTCCGGTGATCCGCCCGATCAAGGCCCGCCACAACATGCCAAGCGCCAAAGGCAGGATGCCTTCGTGGCGCTGTTTGCCATCATCTGCAGGGATGAAACCACGTGAGGCAACAGGGCCTAGTGGCGTGGGGTCGTCGATTCGATTCGTGCGCAAGGCAGCAAAGGAAACCTTTGGGTTGCGAAGTGTGTTGAACAGCAAAGCGCCACAGCAGGAGGCCTGCCAGCGCAGCAGGTTCTTGGGGCCGAAAGAAAACACCGCCAGCTGGTCCTGACCTGACTGAAAGCTGATCTTGTCTGGGGTGGTTTGATAGACGGTGATGCCCTCACCGCCGGGGTCTGCATCACCGGTATGGATGTCCGCAGCGCGGCAGGACTGGCAGAAACAGCGGGCATGATTGCCCCAACCAATGTCAGATAAGGTCCCCTGTATCTTGCCACACCGACAAGAGAAGGGGACCTGAGCCCGCATTTAGGCGGCTTTACTTTTCTTGGCGGAGGTAGATTTGCCCTTGGCCGGGGTAGGGGCCGTCTCGCCATGCGCGTCAATGAAATCCAACACCAAGGGGCGGATGTTCTTGCGCCAGCTTTTGCCAGCAAAGATACCGTAGTGCCCCGCGCCGTCTTCAAGGTGGCTGGCTTTCTTGTCGTCCGGCAGGCCGGTCAGCAGGTCAAGTGCCGCGACACATTGGCCAGGGGCTGAAATGTCATCCTTGGACCCTTCGACGGTTTTCACCGCGACTGTGGTGATCTTGCCAATATCCACGTGCCGCCCGGCAACGGTGAACTGGTTCTTGGCGATCTCGCCTTCTTTGAAAATCCGATCGACGGTCGACAGGTAGAATTCTGCCGGCATATCCATCACGGCCAAATATTCATCGTAGAACTTGTTGTGCTTGTCATGCTCATGAGCTTCGCCACGCATGACATTGCTGATCTGGTCCTGAAACGCCTTCATATGAGTTTCGGCATTCATCGAAATAAAGGAATTCAGCTGCAACAGGCCGGGATAGACCATGCGCCCGACGCCAGCATATTTAAAGCCGACGCGCTGGATCATCATCTCTTCCAGCTGGCCCATGGTAACGGAATGACCAAAGTCGGTCACATCTGTCGGGGCGGCGGAAGGATCAATCGGCCCACCGATCAATGTCAGTGTGCGCGGTTGTGCGGCGGGATCTTCTTCGGCCAGATAGGCGGTTGCGGCCAACGCTAGTGGGGCCGGCTGGCATACAGCGATGACATGGGTATCGGCACCCAGCTCGCGCATAAAATCAACAAGGTAAAGTGTGTAATCCTCGATATCGAACTTGCCGGCGCTGACTGGGATGTCGCGCGCATTGTGCCAGTCGGTGATATAGAGGTCACAATCAGGCAGCAGCGAAATAACGGTGGAGCGCAGCAGGGTTGCATAGTGGCCGGACATCGGTGCCACCAGCAAAACCTTGCGTTTGGGTTCTGTACGACCCTGAACGCGGAAATGCAGCAGATCGCCAAAGTCACGTTTCACAACGATTTCCTCGACAACAATGCGGTCCTGACCGTTGGATCCTACGAAAGGTGGGATGTTCCAGTCGGGTTTTGTCACCATCCGCGAGAAACTACGTTCCGTCACTTCGCCCCAGGCAGCCATCCATTCAAGCGCAGGGTTTGGAAACATAGAGAAAGCAGGGTATGATGCAATGGCAAGCGCTGAGGCACCCATCCATTGGTTCGTGTTCCGTACCGTTTCCATAAGATCGTAGGTTGCCATATAGCGCATGTGGGGGTCTCCTTTTTGGGCCCGTGTATGGGCATGCCATCGCTCCTGCCCCTGAAGAGGGCGACGTTATGCTGCAAGTGCGAAGATAGGAGCAAAAGGTTAAGATGACAACTAAAACAACCGATAACCCTGCAACGGCCGAAATTTCTGCGGCACGTATGGCTGAAAATCTGCGAAAAGTCGAAGCTCTGACCGAGCGTCTGGGGCAGGTGATGAGTAGCCGGCAGGGGCATCAGGCGGCGCTGGATGGGCCGAATCAAGAGTTGTTTGCCAAGGCCGGACAGGCCTATGCATCCGAGGCGCTGACCAACCCGGCCAAGCTGATGGAACATCAGATGGGCTATTGGACGAAAACGGTCACCCATTTTATGGAAGCACAACAAGCCTTGGCCAAGGGCACCCTATCTGCCCCCGAGGATAAGACCGGCACTGACCGACGCTTTGCCAACCCACTGTGGGAAACGCACCCCTATTTCAATTTTGTTAAACAACAATATCTGATCAATGCCGCCGCCGTCACACAGGCGGTTGAAGACGTCACTGACATGGAGCCGCGCGAAAAGCAGCGGCTGGCCTATTTCAGCCGCCAGATTGTCGACATGATGAGCCCGACCAATTTTCTGGCCACCAACCCCGACGCTTTGCAACGGGCGATCGACACAGAGGGCGAAAGCCTGATCAAGGGTCTGGAGAACCTGATTGGCGATCTGGAATCAAACAATGGTGAATTGATCGTTAAGCTTGCCGATGAAAAAGCGTTCGAGCTGGGCCGCAACATCGCAACCTCACCGGGCAAGGTGGTGTTTCGCAACAAGATGTTCGAGCTGATCCAATATGCGCCAACAACGGAAAAGGTGCATGCTACGCCACTGCTGATCTTTCCACCTTGGATTAACAAATTCTACATCCTGGACCTCAAGGAACAGAATTCCCTGGTCAAATGGCTGGTGGATCAGGGGCATACCTTGTTTATGATCTCATGGGTGAACCCCGATGCCACCTATCGCGATGTCGGCATGGAAGACTACATCGAAGACGGGTATCTGGCCGCAATCCGCGAGGTGAAAAAGATCACCGGCGAGAAAAAGGTCAATGCGGTGGGCTATTGCATCGCCGGAACCACCCTGTCGTTGACCCTGAGTCTGATGAAACAGCGGGGCGACAAATCGGTCAAATCCGCCACCCTGTTCACTGCGCTGACGGATTTTTCTGATCAGGGGGAATTCCGGCCTTTCCTGACGGATGACTTTATCGACGGGATCGAGGCAGAGACAGCAGACAAAGGTATCCTGCCGTCCATCATCATGGCGCGAACCTTTTCCTACTTGCGGGCGAATGACCTTGTCTATGGGCCGGCGGTGAAAAGCTATATGATGGGAGAGACCCCACCTGCCTTTGATCTGCTGTACTGGAATGGCGATGGTGCCAACCTGCCGGCGAAAATGGCGATGCAGTATTTGCGCGGCCTGTGTCAGCGCAATGAACTGGCCGATGGCGGGTTTGACCTGATGGGGCATCATCTGGTGCTCGATGAGGTGGATGTGCCGCTGTGTGCCATTGCCTGCGAGACCGATCATATCGCGCCGTGGAAAGACAGCTATCGCGGGGTTCAGAAGATGGGGGCTAAGGACAAGACCTTTATCATGACCCAGTCAGGGCATATTGCCGGTATCGTCAATCCACCCTCGAAGGGGAAATACGGACATTATACCAATGAGGATATGGGGCTGACCCATGAGGACTGGCTGGAAGGGGCGAAGTTTCACACGGGATCCTGGTGGCCCCGTTGGGGAAAGTGGTTGGAGAAGCGGTCTGGCAAGATGATTCCCGCACGTATTCCGGGAGCCGATGGGCATAAAATCATCTCGGATGCGCCGGGGGAGTATGTGGCAAAGAAAGCAAACCACTGAATTCACATCTGATTTACCCTAGGTAAGAAAAATATGCTGCACCGCAGAAAAAGCTTGAAATGCTGCGGTGCAGCACGTATATCCTTTGCAGACGCAGAAACACGGGGCATCATCCCGGTTGGCGCCAAGTGAAAATGCAAATGAAGGATAGACAAATGACAAAGACACCAGACATGACAGCGATGCTGAAAGACGTAATGGGTGCTTTCCCGGTTGACACATCCGCAATGGAAGGCGCGTTCAAGACATCCGCTTCCCTGAATGAAAAACTTTCCGGCGTTGCTTTGAACGCAGTTGAGAAATCCACCGAGATTTCCACAAAGTGGACCAAAGAAACAGTTGCGAAAATGACTGAAATGTCAAAAGCCAAAGCTGAGCCAGCGGATTACGCCAAGGCAATGACCGACTTCGCTTCTGCTTCCGCAGAATCCGCAGCCGAGCACATGGCCGCTTTTGCTGAAATCGCCAAGAAGGTCCAGATGGACACTGTTGAGCTGATGATGGCTGCCGGCAAAGACGCACAGGAAGAAGCAACTGCTGCTGTTAAAAAAGCATCTAACGATGTTCAGGCTGCTGCCAAGAAAGCAACATCCAAGTAATAGCCGTTCCTACGGTTATGCGATCTCATCTGTTCCTATCGTAAGGAACGAGAGGTTAAGGCGGGCTTCCCTGAGCCCGCCTTTTTCTATGTTTGAAGAGTAACGAATTAGACCGGCGACAGCTTTTTGCCCAACATGCGCCCCAGTTCGTCATAGACCTTGCGGATGCGCGGGGTCTGGCGCAGCTCTGAATGTGCGGCCAGCCAAACCGGCAATTGCCCCACGGGATCGGGCCCGGACACACAGACCAGATCCGCATCGGCCTGCGCAATCACGTTCTGGTTAAAGCCGATGCCAAACCCGGCCCGCACCATTTGCCAGCAGACAACCTGATCATCGCTGCGGAACTTGAAAGACGCGCGGTCTGACTGCAGTCCAATGGCGGCCATTCCGTCGATGATCATCGTATTGCGATCATAGCCAACCAGATCATGATCAAGAATATCCTCAAATCCTTGAGGCGCGCCGCGCCGGGCGATGTAGTCGTGGCTGGCATAGGCTCCCATATCCAGATTGCCGATGTGTTTGGCGATCACATCACCTTGGGTCGGGCGGTACATTCGCACAGCAATATCCGCCTCGCGGCGCAACAGGTTGTTGGTGTCATCTGATGCAACAAGTTCGATTTCCACTTCGGGGTAGAGCAAGTGCAATTCGGTCAACACCTCAGGCAGTAGATAGGTGGCGACGATCTGGCTGGCCGTGATCCGCACCGCGCCGGCCATAGCGCCATCACCGCCGTCTGACAGGATCGACAGCCGCGCCGCCGCATCCGCCATTTCACCCGCATGCACCAATAACGCGCGGCCCTTTTCGGTCAGGGTGACACCCGTCTTGGTGCGGCTGAACAGGCGCGCTCCCAGCGATTGTTCTAACAGTGCGATATGGCGGCTCAGGGTGGGTTGGCTGCTGTGATGCGCGCGGGCAGCGGCTGAAAGGGAGCCATGCTCAGCAACAGCGACAAAGGAATGCAGATGGGACCAGTCAATTTGAGGCATCAGGTATCCGATTTTGAATAACGGTAGGCAGTATTGGCCTAATGCTATCTGTTTTTCGATACCTTATCTGAGTTCATGTCAAATGGAACAGGAGATATGGCATGGGCAAGGTAATCGTACTGGGGGCGAAGGGACGTTTTGGCAATGCGGCGGCACGGGCATTTGCAGAGGCCGGATGGCAGGTAATCGCGTTTGCCCGTAACTGGGACAAAGCGCCTGCGGCACCCATTCAAACGCTGGAGGGGGATGCGCGGGATCCTGCAACACTGGCGGCAGCCTGTCAGGGGTTTGATGTAATCGTGAACGCGCTGAACCCGCTTTACGAAAACTGGGTGCGGGATCTGATGCCCATGGCGCAGGCGGTGATTACGGCGGCAAAGGCCAGCGGGGCCACGGTGATCATCCCCGGCAATGTCTATAATTACGGGGCTGAGGGGCCGGAGCTTTGGACAGAAACAACACCATGGCACCCGACGACACGTAAAGGCAGGCTGCGGGTGGAGATGGAAAACGCCTTTCGCAATGCAGGTGTGCGTACGATTGTGCTGCGTGGCGGTGACTTTATCACCGGGGGCATGACCACAAACTGGTTCGAGGCCCATATCGCCAAGGCTTCGCGCAAAGGGCGCACCATGTATCCGGGGCCTCGGGACCGGATACATGCATGGGCTTACCTGCCTGATATGGCCCGCGCCGCCGTACAGTTGGCCGAGCGGCGGGAGCAGTTTGCTGCGTTTGAGGAATTCGGCTTTGATGGATATACCCTGACAGGGGCGGAACTGATCGACGAAATCGCGCGAGCGACCGGCAAGACACAAAAGGTATCAGCCATGCCATGGCCGTTGCTGCGCCTTCTGGGGCTGTTCAACCGTCGCATGCGAGAGATTGGCGAAATGCAATACCTGTGGAATATACCGCACCGTATGGATGGCAGAAAACTGGAACGCACCTTGCCCGATTTTCGCCAAACACCGGTGGCTGAGGCGATGCAACAGGCGCTTGCGGTCCGTTAAATCCAATAGTTCGCAGGGTCACGCTTTCATTTTCCACAATCTGTGCTTAAGCTGCAGTGCAGCAGGCCTTCTGGGAGGAAAACCGTGGCGGATACACCGAAACCCCTATTGATCAAGCGTTACGCGTCGCGGCGGCTTTATAACACCGAAACAAGCGATTATGTGACGCTGGAGGATATCGGCGGTTTCATTCGGGACGGCCGCGAAGTCCAGATTATCGACCTGAAGTCGGGCGATGATCTGACCCGCCAGTATCTGCTACAGATCATCGCGGAACACGAAAGCCGCGGTGAATCCGTGCTGCCGGTTGGCGTGCTGAACGATTTGGTGCGCAGCTATATGTCCGGCAATGTCTCTGTGGTGCCGCAGTTCCTGCAAGCCTCCTTTGACATGTTACGTGACGGGCAAAGCAAAATGGTCGAAAATATGAATTCGATCAATCCCTTGGCCAATATGCCCGGGATGACCGGCATGCCGGGCATGGAAGCGATGCAAAAGCAGCAGGAGGCGTTTCTGAAAGCCATGACCGGCGGTTGGGTCGGCGGTGGTGCCGGTACAACGGCACCAAGCCCGGAACCAAGCTCTGCCGAACCTGCGGAAGATCTTGATGCGATCAAGAAACAGCTCGCAGATTTGCAGGACAAGCTGTCAAAACTCAAATGATCCTTTGACCGGATCGGCTTAGACGCCCAACCGGTCACGCATCGCATACCAGCTCATCGCGAGGGCCAGTAACGGTGTGCGCATTGCGCTGCCACCGGGGAAAGCCGGGGTTGGGATCACCGACATCGTATCAAACCCATCACCATCGCCTTGAACCGCGCGGGCCATCAATGCGCCCGCATGGGTCGCTGTGCCAACGCCGTGACCGGAATAGCCGGAGGCCGACAAGATGTTACGCCCGACCCGCGCCATATAGGGCAGGCGCTTCATCGTGATAGCCAGGGTGCCGCCCCACGCGTAGTCGATTTTTACGTCTTTCAACTGTGGAAACACCACTGACATCGGTTTGCGCACCTTTGCGGCAATGTCGGTGGGGAACTTATAGCCATAGCTTTCACCACCGCCAAACAGCAGCCGCCCATCATGGCTAAGCCGGAAATAGTTCACAACAAACCGCCCGTCCGCCACTGCCACATCACGGGGCAAGACGTCTTTGACGCGATCCCCCAAGGGCTCGGTTGCGGCGATGAAGTTGTTGATCGGCATAACCCGCGCAGCAACCTTGCGGTTTAACCCGCCCAGATAGCCGTTACAGCCCAGAATGACGTGATCCGCCACCACGTGGCCCGCATCGGTTTGCACCTTGATCTTGGTGCCTTCCTCGATGTGATGGACCGCGCTGCCCTCGTGTATTCTGACGCCCGCGTCCTTCGCGGCCCGCGCCAGACCCAGTGCATAGTTCAGCGGATGCAGATGTGCCGCGCCCATATCGAGAATACCGCCGCGATAATCGGGGGAAGGGCAGACCGATTGCAGGGCCGCATGGTCAAGGGTTTCGATCTGGTCATAGTTATATTGGTCACGCAGAAAATCCGCATATTCATGCAGCTCTGTGACATCGCTGTCCGTTGACGCGGTCCATGCCACGCCGGGTTTGAGGTGACAGTCGATGTTATGGGTCGTGATCAATTCCTTGGCGAGGGCGACCGCTTTCAGACCCATATCCCAGAGGGTTGCGGCGTGATCAGCACCGGCCATCCGTGCCAGAGAATCCTGTTGTACCCGTTGCCCCGTGCCCAGTTGCCCGCCATTGCGCCCGGATGCGCCAAAGCCGACGCGTTGTGCCTCAAGCAGGATCACATCCCGCCCTGCCTGCGCCAGATGCAGGGCGGCGACCAGACCAGTATAGCCGCCGCCGATTACACAGACATCTGCGGTTGTGGCCCCCTTCAACGGGGTGAAACGGTCCTGCGGCGTGGCGGTTGCGGCGTACCAGCTGTCGGGGTACTGGCCGCGCTGGTCATTGGCGTAGAGCAGGTTCATCGTGTCACACGTTCAACAACAGGTGTTCTCGCTCCCAAGGTGAAATCACCTGTAGGAACTCGTCATATTCCGCGCGTTTCACAATGCCGTAGACGCGGGCAAACTCTGGGCCAAGTACCTCATGCAGTGCGTTGGCTTCTTCAAAGATATCAAGCGCTTCACCCAATACGCGCGGGATATCCCCGTCACCGTCATAGGCATCCCCCTTGAATCGTTCCTTGGGATCTTTGGCATCCATCAACCCCAGATACCCACAGGCCAGGGAGGCCGCGATGGCCAGATAGGGGTTGCAATCCATCCCTGCCAGCCGGTTTTCCACCCGCCGCGCGGATGGGCCGGACAGCGGTACGCGGATGCCAGTGGTGCGGTTGTCATATCCCCATTCCAGATTGATCGGGGCGGCGTGATCTTTCACATAGCGCCGGTAGCTGTTCACATAGGGCGCGATCACCGCCAGCGCGGAGGGCATGTGGTTTTGCAATCCGGCGATGAAATGCATGAACTCGGGGGTTTCGCCGCCATCCTTGTCGGAAAAGATATTCGCGCCGGTTTTCTTGTCCAGAATTGAATGGTGGATATGCATCGCTGAACCGGGTTCATCGGCAATCGGCTTGGCCATGAAGGTGGCGTAGCATTGATGTCGCATCGCCGCTTCGCGGATCAGACGTTTGAAATAGAACACCTCATCGGCCAGTTTCACCGGATCACCATGCAGGAGGTTGATTTCCAACTGTCCCGCGCCGCCTTCCTGCGTGATGCCGTCAATCTCAAACCCCTGTGCCTCAGCGAAATCATAGATGTCGTCGATCACCGGGCCAAATTCATCTACCGCTGTCATCGAATAGGCCTGACGTGCGGCGGCGGGGCGGCCCGAACGGCCAATCATCGGTTCAATCTGATGTGCCGGGTCAAGGTTGCGCGCCACCAAAAAGAACTCCATTTCGGGGGCGACCACAGGCTCCCAGCCCTTGTCATGATAAAGCTGCACAACGCGCTTCAGCACATTGCGCGGTGAGAATTCGACGGGGTTATTATGGCGGTCATAGGCATCGTGAATGACCTGAAGTGTCCAGTCACCTGTCCAGGGGGCGGCGGTGGCGGTGCTCATGTCAGGCTTGAGGATCATGTCCTTTTCGGTGAAGCCTTCGTCGCCCGCAGCTTCACCCCAGTCGCCGGTGATGGTCTGATAAAAGATGCTGTCGGGCAGGTGGAAATACTCCTGCCGTGCAAATTTGGAGGCGGGTACCGCCTTGCCACGGGCAATGCCGGGCAGATCAGAGATGATGCATTCCACTTCGTCCAGCCGTTTGCCCTCAAGGTAAGTGGCGGCAGCTTCGGGCAGTGTTTCTTTCCAATCGGCCATCAGGCCCTCTCTTTCTTGAAAAATGCAGTCATCCGCGCGGCGACCTTCTCACGGTCCAGTGCGGTGTTCAGTTTGGCCTGTGCGGCTTTGATCTGTGGATCAGGCACCAAGCCCTTGCCACGATGAGTCAGCAGCCCTTCGATAAAATCATGATCGTATTCAGGATGCGGCTGGATGGTCCAGAAGGTGTCGCCATAAAGCAGGGCTGCATTGGCACAGAAATCGGTGGATCCGATAACCTCTGCCTCGGTGGGTTTGGTTGTGACCTGATCCTGATGCCAGGCATTGATCGCAAGGGTTTCCCCCTCAAGCGCATAGTCGACCGCGCCGACAGACCAGCCACCCTCGAACTTCTCAACCTTGCCACCCATCGCCTGGGCAATGATCTGATGACCAAAACAGACGCCGATCATCGGGACTTTCGCCCCGTAACAGTCGCGGATGAACTGTTCCAAAGGCGGAATCCACGGGTGGGGTTCATAAGCACCATGGCGCGAGCCAGTGATTAGCCAGCCTTCGGCGTCCTGTACGCTGTCCGGCATCTCGCCGTCGACAACAGACCAAGCCTGATAGGTAAACTCCTGATCACCCAAAAGCCGCTCGAAATATGCGTCATACCGTCCTTTGCCGGACAGTTCTTCGGGGGGGTGGCCCGTGATGAGAATGCCGATTTTCATGGAAAGTCCTTACACGGTTTCAAGGTAAATTTCGACCTGCTCTTCGCTGCTCAGCTCGGTCATGTCGCGCAGTTCCTGCCGTTTGGTCATCACCAGATTCCGAATAAGATCGGCAGGGAAAATCCGCGCGACGGCAGGGTCGGTTTCAAACAGATCAATCGCGGTTTTCCAGTCGCCCGGGATCTGCGGCAGATCAAGGCTGTAGGCATTGCCGGTGATGGGGGCAGTGGGCTGCGCGGCATCTTCAATACCGGCAATCGCGGCCCCCAGAACTGCGGTCAACATCAGATAGGGGTTCACATCCCCCCCCGCGACACGGTGCTCAATGCGCCGTGCCTTCGGGTTGCCCGAGGGAATACGGATCGACGAGGTGCGGTTTTCATAGGCCCAGCAGACCGAGGTCGGGGCATGGGCATCCGGTACGATGCGGTCATAGCTGTTGGCATGGGGGGCAAAGATCAACCCCGACCCCTGCATTGCCTCAAGGCAGCCGGCAACCGCGTGACGCAGCACTTCAGTGCCCTCTGGGCCACCGTTGTCAAAGACGTTATTGCCGTCTTCATCCAGTACAGAGAAGTGCATATGCAGGCCGGATCCGGCGTAGTCGGGATAGGGTTTCGCCATAAAGCTGGCGGCAAACCCGTGTTTGCGCGCCAGGCCTTTAACCAGCATCTTGAACAGCCATGCATCATCCGCCGCCCGCAGTGCATCGTCGCAATGCATCAGGTTGATCTCGAACTGGCCCAGCCCCGCTTCGGAGATTGCGGTATCGGCGGGAATATCCATTTCCTCGCAGGCGTCATAGAGTTCGGTGAAAAAGTTGTCGAATTGGTCTAGGGCTCGCATTGACAGAATGTCCCCTGCCTGACGGCGTTTGCCAGAGCGTGGCGAGGGGGGAACCTGCAGTTTGCGCCCGGAATCATCGATCAGAAAGAATTCCAGCTCAACGGCGCAGACAGGGGTCAGGCCCTTTGCTTTGAAACGTTTCAATACTGCATTCAGGGCATGGCGCGGATCCCCGGCAAAGGGGCGGCCATCGTCGTGATACATCCAGATCGGCAACAGGGCAGTTGGGTTCTCCAGCCACGGCATCGGCATGAAGCCGCGTTCGGTGGCGCGCAAAACGCCGTCTTTGTCGCCGCTGTCCATGACCAGCGGGCTGCCTTCGATGTCTTCGCCCCAGATATCAAGGTTGAGAACAGAAAAGGGGAACCGCGTGCCGTCCTCCAGCGCTTTATCAGCGAAACGGGTCGGAATACGTTTGCCGCGCGGTTGCCCGTTCAGGTCAGCAGCAGCAACCCGTACAGAGCGGACAGCAGGATTTTTTCGTAGCCAGTTATTCATAGCGCACCCTAAAGACGGTGGGCCAAGCGGTTTGGCAGCGCCCATTTGGGTCCGCCAAATGCACCCGCCGCCCACGCGCCGGATAATTTGATCAAATCTTGGATACTACCGTATCAGATTGGGACGCAAGCGCATTTTTTGTCGTTGTTGCTGAGGCAGGTGGCGATTCAGCCGTTTGTTGATCATCCCGAACAGTCCGATAATCCCCAAAGTCAGCAGGATGAAATAACCGGCAAGGATGGGATAGGGGATGAACGGATTAAAGGTTTTATCCGCAAAATAGCTTGCGTAATACAGGGCATCTCCACGCTGTTGCTGCGCCGGGAAACCCGTGAAAAATACCAGTGTCGTGGCATGAAACAGAAAAATCGCCTCATTCGTATAAGCAGGCCATGCCAGTCGTAACATCGTCGGCCAGATCACCCGTTTGAAGCGGGACCAGCCGGACAGACCATAGGCGTCAGCCGCCTCGACATCGCCCTTGGGGACCGATTGCAGCGCACCGTAAAAAATTTCTCCGGTATAGGCCGCTGTGTTGAGAAACAGCACCACCAATGCCCCCAACCAGGCCGAGGAAAAGGCGTCAAAGACGGGGGCAACCTGTTTTAGAGACAGAAACAGGAAGTAGCCAAAGAAGAATTGGATAAACAGGGGCGAGCCGCGGAACAGAAAGATGAACCATGCCGCCGGTTTGTGGAACAAGGGATTGCTGCTGGCCTTGCCGACCCCGACAAGGGTGGCCAGCAGAAAGCCAAAGCCAAGGGCGAAGACACCGAAATAGACATTCCAGATCATCCCTGACCCGATCAGTGTGACCTGTTCGCAAAGGGTGAAATCTTCGCGCGGCAGCAGGCGTTCGCCATATCCCAAAGAGCGCAGACCATAGTCCTGAATGGTTTGGAGGCAGCTCATTCAGCCTGCTCCTTCAAGAGCCGCCGGGCCGGTGCCGCAGGTGCGAAAGATGCGCATGCGGCCTTGTTTCTTACTGTCGCGCCGGTCATGCGTTTTTCCTTTGCGCTTCGCCGCCCGTGGTGGCTTGCCCGAGGGTAAGCCGGTTCATCAAACGATCCAGCACCAGTTCGGACACCCGCGTGAAGGCAAGATAGAACACCAGTAGCACCAAGAAGTAATAGACCCGCCAATCGCCATGGGGATACTCGGTAAAGCGTGGTGTTTTCGCGCTGCCCAGATCGCGCGCCCAATAGACGATGTCCTCAACACCCAGAAGGAACAGCAAGGGGGTGGCTTTGATCAAAACCATCCACAGGTTCGACAGGCCGGGCAGGGCATAGACCCACATTTGCGGCACGGTGATACGCCAGAAGGTCTGGCGCGGCGTCATGCCGTAAGCCTCGGCGGTTTCCACCTGTGCACGGGGCACAGCACGCATGGCTCCATAAAGCACATTGGCGGCAAAGGCCCCGAAAACAATGGCGAATGTCACAACGGCAAGGGAAAACCCATAGACCTCATGCACCCATTGTGGCGCGTTCCCCAGCGGCATTTTTGCGGCCTGACAAACAATGAAGTCACTGCCCTGACGGAGGGGCTCATCCCAGTCGGGGCATTTCATCTTGTGGCGCAGGTATTCCAGCCCCTGATCCAGTGCGATGACGAAAAACAGAAAGAATGCAATGTCCGGCACGCCGCGCACAACGGCGATATACCCCTTGCCAAACCAGCGTAGCGGGGCAAATCGCGCCCGCGCTGCCATCGCACCGCCAAAGCCGAAAGCCAAGGCGGTGGGCGCAGTAATCGCCAGCAGCAACAGCACCGTGCCAAAGGCTGAATAGAAGGCCAGATGTTTGCCGGTGGTGAGATAACAGCTCAGCCATTTCAGCCCCTCAAGGGAGGGGGGATCAATACAATACTCAAACATGACGCAGGCTTTGCTGCGCGAGGTGAGGGATATGGCTGGGGATCAGAAACATAGGTAAAAGGGGCAGGCCCAAGGCCCGCCCCAAATCTGGATTATTCAAAAACCTTGGCGTCTTCGCCAAACCATTTGACGATTGCCGCGTTGATTGTGCCGTCCTCTTTCATCGAGGTAATGGCCGCGTTGAACTTTTCTTTCAGTTCTGTGTCGCTTTCACGCAGACCCATGCCGATGCCGCCGCCCAAAGGCACATCGTCGCCGGCAAAGATCAACTCGCCGCCGGAGGCTTCAACGGTTGGGGCCAAGGCGTCCTTGTCGGCAAATACCGCATCCGCTTCACCGGACATAACAGCGGCCACGGTGTCGTCATAGGTTGCGAATTCCAACAGGGTTGCACCGGATTCTGCCACATATCCCGCCTGGATTGTGCTGGTCTGTGCGGCAATCACGCCCCCTTTCAGATCCGCATCCGCAGATTTCGCCATATAGGCAGAGGCTGCTGGCGGGAAATAGTTCTGAGTGAAATCAATCACTTCATCGCGCTCGTCCGTGATCGACATGCCTGCAATGATGGTGTCGTAGTTGCCTGACGTCAGGTTCGGGATGATGCTGTCCCATTCGTTTGTAACCCATTCACAGGTCAGCTCGGCGCGTTTGCACATCTCGTCGCCCAATTCGCGCTCATAACCGTCAACCTCGCCTGCGTCGTTGAGGAAGTTATAGGGAGGGTAGGCACCTTCGGTCCCCATGCGGATGGTTTTGGCGTGACCGTCGGCCATGGCAACACCGGCTGTGAGTGCAAGCGCAACAGTGGAAAGAATGATCTTCTTCATGTGGTAGTCTCCCGTTTTTGGTTTTTTTGTTTACGTCGCTAGGGTTGCCGATAGGAACCCGCGCAAGCGTTCTGATTTGGGTGCGCCGAACAATACGTCCGGCGACCCTTGTTCTTCGATCAGGCCCTGATGCAGGAAAATCACCTGATCGGAAACATCTGCGGCCAGTTTCATGTCGTGGGTCACGATGATCATGGTGCGCCCTTCGGTGGCCAGATCCTTGATCACCTTGACAACTTCCTGTTCCAGCTCTGGATCCAGCGCTGATGTCGGTTCATCAAACAACAGCGCCTCGGGCTCCATGCAAAGGGCCCGCGCAATTGCGGCCCGCTGCTGCTGGCCACCGGAAAGCTGGGCCGGATAGACGTCACATTTGTCACCGATGCCAACCTTGTCGAGATACCCGCGCGCAGCTTTCTCGACCTCGGCGCGGTCCCGGCGCAAGACGGTCAGCGGCGCTTCCATGACATTTTGCAAGATCGTCATATGGGCCCAGAGGTTAAACTGCTGAAACACCATCGACAGGTTTGTACGGATGCGCAGCACCTGTTCTGCATCGGAGGGGCGGCGGTCGTGGCCCGTGCCTTTCCAGGTCAAAGGTTCACCTTTGAACAGGATGTCGCCCTGTTGGCTGTCTTCCAGCAGGTTACAGCAGCGCAGCAAGGTGGATTTGCCAGACCCGGAAGAGCCGATCAGCGATATCACATGCCCGCGCGGGGCGGACAGGCTGACGCCTTTCAAGACTTCCAATGCACCATAGGCCTTATGCAGGCCGTCGATCTGTATGACAGGGGGCGGTGTGCTCACTCAGGGGTACTCTTGCTGCTTGCACAAAGATAAGGGGGCAAAACGCCACCAATTGCAACGGATTCGGTAATATGACAGTCAACCTGACCCGAAGTCAGGTCATCTGCGCTCCTAGCTGCTCTGTGCCACGCGCTGACGGGCGGTATGGCTGTCGGTGTCTGTCACACCCAGCAGATTGGCCACAAGGCGCAACAATGCGTTTTCCTCGTCAGAACGGGTGCCATCAGCCAGCACCACCTGCCAAAGCGCTTCGATCACGGCCAACCGGTCCTCATAAGCAACGGCTTCCTTAATGGCGCGGGTAAAGCGGACGGTATCAGGAGCCTCGCGCTCAAGCGCTTCGCCTTGGCTGCGCAAATCTCGCGCTTGCGCCGCATCCAACCCATAGCGTGTGGCGGCAATCTCTTCGATCAGCCGTGCCTCGGACGTCGCATAGTCATTGTCGGACCGTGCGACACGGACCAAAAGGGCCGTCAGGGCCAGGCGGGCGTCAGAATCGGCCAGCGGGGCGGGGTCGGGCTGTGTCAGCCGTTTTAGAAAATCAACAAACATGAGGTCCATATAGGGGCACCGAACCAAAAGGCCAAGTCAGCGTGCCCGCGTTGCCTTTTCGCGCAGATCTTCAATGTCCTGATCGGTCAATCCCAGCGCGGTTTCGATGGCCAGCAGCTGAATTTCCTCTTTTTCATGACGATGCCCGTCGGCAAGGGCAACGGACCACATGGCCTCGCCCAATGCCAGCCTGTGGGCATAATCGACCTCCTCGCGCAGGATGCGGGCAAATTCCGGGGTTTCCGGTGCATCGCGTTGCAGTGCTTCTGCGGTGGCACGCAGTTTCGCAGCCTCAATCGGGCCGATGTTGAAAGTACGCGACAGGATGCGGTCAATCTGGCCGATCTCGGTTGCACGGTAATTGCTGTCCGCAAAAGCCACCCGCACCAGTAATGCACCCAGTGCAAGCTGGGCGTTGGGCTGGGGCAGAGGTTTCGGTTCCGGGACACGGCGGGGAAAGAGACGTTCAAACATAACAACAATCGTTAACTCAAGTCGGGTGGTTTTCCAAAGCGTAAACTGTCCATTGCCAGCCCTTGAGGGTCAGTATTTGTGACAATAAAACCCGCAATGTCCGCATGCCCGCCCGAACGCAGGAAGGCAACAGCAAATTCACCGGTCGGCTGGATCGCTACAGGTCCGATAAAACTGCCATCCCGGCGGTAAAAATGCACCAGCGCGGCACCGTCCTCACCGCCGCGCAGATCAAAGGCAAGGGCGGATTGGTCCTGATCGAACAGCACCGCGATCGCGCCTTCTCCCTGTCCGTCACGCTTGGGGAAACCCGCGCGGCCATATCCGTTCAGCACAGTATTGCCTGCGAAATTGACCAGCGAAAGGTTTTGCCCTGCAGGTCCCGCCATCAGGGTCAAAGGGGAGAAAGCATCACCGAGTATCTCGTCATGGGCCCCGCGTGCGGTCACGCTTTGCCCCGCGAAATGTTCGCCAAAGGTGGCCCCAAGCAAGGGCAAGACCTCATCAATATTATGGCCCGGTCCAGCACCGGATCGTTGATCCTCAAAGGTGATGATCCGGGTCAGGCTCAGGCTGGCGGGATCAACAAGGCAAACTGGCGCGCCGCAGGCCAGTGCCGCGCTTGGGGTCAGAGCCAGAATGAGGGCCGCCAAACGGATCATGGCAGCAGCTTAGCACAGTTTTGCGGCCATTGGCGTGATTCTTGGAAAGCGCTAGTTTTCGTAGCCTTCGACAATCACCATGTTGTTGTCTGCAACAGGGACGCGGATGTCCTTGGCCGCTTGATAGGCCTCGCTTTCGTAACAGGCGATGGCATCGGCGTAGCTGGCGAATTCGATGACCACAGTACGGCTGCGCCATGTGCCTTCGGTCTGGATCTGTGTGCCGCCGCGCACCACAAAACGCGCACCATAATCGGCCAATGGCTTGGCGTTCGCGGCGCGATAGGTATCATAAACCGCAGCGTCTTTCACGTCCATCGTGGCGATCCAGTATCCTTTGGGCATGGGGGCCTCCCTTTAAAGCGTGTTGAATTTCTGGCTGAGCTTGCCGGCTTCGACGTCCAGCCCGTAAGGCGGATTTATCACGAACATGCCGGATCCGACCATACCGTGACCGGGACGGGCAGGGGGGAAGCGGACCTCATGGCGCATCGCCTGCGGGTGGTCGGCGATCATGGCGTCAAGCATCGGCAGATGGGCCTTGTTGGTCAGGATCGGATACCACAGGGCAATAATGCCGACATTCCACGCGCGGGTGAATTTGGCGATATGGCGCGGGATGGTAAGGTAGTCGTCTTTGATTTCATAGCTGGGATCAATCAGCATCATGCCGCGGCGCGGGGTTGGCGGGGTCAGCCCATGGGCCATGTCAAACCCGTCACGCAGATGGATTTTTGCGGGATAGGGCGACATCGCCAAGGTTAGCGCGGCATGTTCTTGCGGATGCAATTCAGCCAGATGAATGCTGTCGGTGGGGCGCAGCAGGCTTGCCGCGATCAATGGAGAGCCGGGATAGCTATCGGCCCCGTCACTCGCCGCAACCTGTTGCAAAACACGAGTAAAAGGGTGTTTGGTGCCAAACCAGTGCCGCGTCTTTTCAATGCCCTGCGCGGCCTCGCCGGTCTTGCGGGCAGCCGCATCGGTCAGGTCATAAATCGCCCGCCCGCCATGGGTTTCGATATAGGTCAGCGGTTTGTCTTTACGCGTGAGATATTCCAGCATCCAGGCCAGCAGCCCGTGCTTATGGACGTCTGCCAGATTTCCGGCGTGATAGATGTGTTGGTATGAAAGCATCTGTCACCTTTGCCGGGGACGTCGAAACACCAGCAAGTGTTTCGACATGAAATGTTAAATTGTACTGGATGTCATACCAGCACGGAGGTCACACCAGCCGCGACATGTCTTTTGCGGCGCGGACGAAATCCTTGAACAGCGGGTGGGGGTCAAAGGGTTTCGATTTCAGTTCCGGGTGGAACTGTACCCCGATGAACCACGGGTGATCCGGCCATTCGACAATCTCTGGCAGTTTGCCATCGGGGGACATGCCGGAAAAGACCAGACCGGCTTTCTCCAACTGGTCCTTATAGGCAACATCGACCTCGTAGCGGTGGCGGTGGCGTTCATCAATGGTGGTGGTGCCATAGGCTTCGGCGACGCGCGACCCGGGGGTCAGGGTTGCGTCATAGGCACCCAATCGCATGGTGCCGCCCTTGTCGTCGCCGACCTTGCGTTCGACCTTGTGATTGCCCTGTACCCATTCTTTCAGGTGATACACCACTGGCTCAAAACGCTTTTTCCCGGCCTCATGGTCGAATTCTTCGGAGCCTGCGGTTTTCACACCGGCGACATTGCGGGCCGCTTCGATCACCGCCATCTGCATGCCCAGACAGATGCCAAGGTAGGGCACCTTTTGCTCGCGGGCGTACTGTGCCGCCTTGATCTTGCCTTCGGTGCCGCGCTCGCCAAAGCCGCCAGGCACCAGGATCGCGTGGAATCCTTCAAGGTGGGTGGCCACGTCTTCGCTGCTGTCAAAGACCTCTGCATCGACCCAGTCAATCTTGACTTTGACGCGATTGGCCATGCCGCCGTGGGTCAGCGCCTCGGCAATGGATTTATAGGCGTCTTCAAGCTGTGTGTATTTACCGACAATGGCGACACGCACCTCACCTTCGGGGTTGTGCACACGGTCATAGACATCATGCCAGACGTTCAGATCGGGTTTGGGGGCGGGGGATATGTCAAAGGCATCCAGCACCGCCTGATCCAGACCCTGCGCGTGATAGGCCAGCGGGGCCTCATAGATGGATTTCAGATCGTAAGCCGCGACCACATGTTCTTTGCGCACGTTACAGAACAGGGCAATCTTCTCGCGCTCTTTTTCCGGGATCGGCTGTTCCGAGCGGCAGACCAGAATGTCCGGTGCAATGCCGATGCTTTGCAATTCCTTGACCGAGTGTTGGGTTGGTTTGGTTTTCAATTCGCCCGAGGCAGCCAGATAGGGCAGCAGGGTCAGATGCATGAAGATGCACTGGCCGCGTGGCTTGTCGTGGGAGAACTGGCGGATCGCCTCAAAGAAGGGCAGTCCTTCGATGTCACCCACGGTGCCGCCGATTTCACAGAGCATGAAATCAACCTCATCATCGCCGATTTTTAGGAAGTCTTTGATTTCATTTGTTACATGCGGGACCACCTGAATGGTTTTCCCCAGATAGTCACCGCGGCGCTCTTTCTCCAGCACGGTGGAATAGATCCGTCCGGAGGAAACGGAATCGGTCATCCGCGCAGGCACACCGGTGAAACGTTCGTAATGGCCCAGATCCAGATCGGTTTCCGCACCATCGTCGGTGACAAAAACCTCACCATGTTCAAACGGGCTCATCGTGCCGGGATCGACGTTCAGATAGGGATCAAGTTTGCGCAGTCGGACGGAAAACCCACGCGCTTGCAACAGGGCCCCCAAGGCGGCAGAGGCGAGACCTTTGCCAAGGGATGAAACCACACCGCCGGTGATGAAAATATAGCGTGCCATGTGCCCGAAGACCCCCGTGAAATTCTTAGATGTATGCGGAATCTCCGCCGGTTGCATGCTCTTAAAGCCGCACCATCACGGGATTTAAGAATAGCAGGATTCGCCGCAGCAAAGCAAGGCCACGCCGCAACATCATGTTGCGAAAAATGGCATTGCCTCAAGGTTTAGATGTTTGTGGTTAGTCGGAAAGCGGGACCAAAGGTGCATCACTGTCCGTCGGGGGCAGCAAGAGGTCACCGGAAGGAGCCGAAGTATCGTCGCCCTGCGTTGCCGCTGGTGGTGTTACACCCAGACGGTCGATCACCGAAGCACCGGAAGATTTCTGTGCCACAATAATGGTCAGGGTAATTGATGTGACCAGAAAGGCCGCGCCAAGGATCCATGTCAGTTTGCTCAGCGCGGTTGCTGCTGAACGTCCCGGTACCGCGCCGCCGCCGCCACCACCCATACCAAGGCCGCCACCCTCAGAGCGTTGCATCAGCACAACGGCGATCAGGCCGAGGGCCAGCAAGAGGTGGATGATCAGAACGACATTTTCCATGGGTAGGCTGCTTTCGATTGGCGTTTGCGGCTATCTATGCATGTTTGGCCTGCGGGGCAAGGGAGGAACGCGGTCATCGGGGCAAAAGCAAATGGACAAGGCGCGAAAGCTGGGGCAGGATTGCATCATGCCACATGATCACCCTTCACACGATGACCCGCATGCGCTTTTGCCCTCTGATCCGGCTTTGCGGGTCAAGGCGTTGGAAACCCTGTTGACCAAGAAGGGTCTGATTGATCCGGCGGCGCTGGATGAAATCATCGATACCTATGAAAACAAGATCGGTCCGCGCAATGGGGCACGGGTCGTGGCGCGGGCCTGGTCCAATCCGGCGTTTCGCGATGCGTTGCTGAAAGATGCCACAGCTGTTGTTGCGGATCTGGGATTCTATGGCCGTCAGGGCGAACATATGATGGCGGTGGAAAATACCGACAAGGTGCATAATATGGTCGTCTGTACCCTGTGCAGCTGTTACCCGTGGCCCCTGCTGGGGATTCCGCCGGGCTGGTATAAATCCGACGCCTATCGCGCCCGTGTGGTGCGGGAACCGCGCAAGGTTCTGGCGGATTTCGGGGTGATTTTGCCAGAGGAAACCGCGGTGCGGGTTTGGGACAGCACCGCGGAAATGCGTTATCTGGTGATCCCGCAGCGCCCTGCAGGGACGGAAGGTATGGATGAAGAGGCCTTGATGGCATTGGTCAGCCGCGACAGCATGATTGGCACTGGACTGGCGGGTGCATCATGAGGGGGGCTGATCATCCAACAGGGGCTGAAGCCGTATTTGGTGTATCCGCCGCTTTGGCGGTGCCTAGCTTGTGGAGGCGACGGATATGAGCCGACTTCATGACATGGGCGGTCGTTTTGGTGATGGTCCGGTTGTGCCGGAGCCTGAAGATGTTATTTTTCACGCCGACTGGCACCCGCGCGCGATGGCGTTGACGGTGGCTACAGGGGCGGTGGGGGCGTTTAATTTGGATATGTCCCGCCATGCCCGCGAATCCCTGTCACCCAAGGATTACATGCGGTTTTCCTATTATGAAAAATGGCTGGGTGGATTGGCAAATGTCCTGACGCAGGTGGGGGTTGTCACCCGTGAGGAACTGGCAGGAACCGTTGATCCCACACCCAGCCCGCTGGCCGAACGAAAGTTAAATGCGGATCGGGTTGCGGGGGTGCTGGCCAAAGGTGGGCCGGTGGATCGTCCTTCTGATGTGGCACCGGTTTTTGCAGCAGGGGATCTGGTGGTGGCCCGCAGGTTTGCCGATAATGCAGATGTCAGCGGCGGCCATACCCGGTTGCCGTCTTATGCTGCCGGGGCGCGGGGGCGGATTTTGCGCTTGCATGGCACCCATGTGTTTCCTGACAGCAATGCGCATGGCGGTGGCGAAGCGCCGGAGCCGCTTTATGCGGTGGTGTTTGCGGCTGCTGAACTATGGGCACATCCAGAACACCCTCATGACGAGGTGGTTGTGGACATGTGGCAAAGCTACCTGACGGCAGCAACATGAAGCCGGAACCGGTTTTTGAGGCACCCTGGCATGCGCAGGTCTTTGCCTTGACCGTCCACCTGAACGAGGCGGGACATTTTGAATGGGGGGCCTGGGCGGAACGTTTTGGTGCAACATTGAAGCAGCACGGAGTAGCGCGGGAATTGAATGGCGGCGAGGATTATTTTGCCGCCTGGCTGGAAACTTTGGAAGGGTTTCTGGCCGAGATCGGCATGGCAGCCCCTGCGGAACTGCGCATGCTGCGTGATGCCTGGGAAGCGGCCTATCTCAGCACGCCACATGGAATGCCGGTGAAACTGGCGGGTGCCTGACGGCGCTGTTGGCCAAGGGCCAAATCGCCCCGCCCGCCGTCCCGCTATTCGTCAACATCATCCATATCGGCCTGACCGGAGAGGGCGCGGCGCACATGGCTCCAGCTAAGACCGATTCCCAGAACAAAGCTGAGTGCAGCCAGCCCGAGCCAGAGGTTGAATGTGGCATCATCCAGTCGCAAGACTTCGAAATCATAGAGGACCCAAAGGCAGGCACCGACCACAGCCATCACCAGCATTATGCCCAAAGCGCCGATCGAACGCAGGGTGGCGCGCAGATAGATGATATAGCCGATGCACAGGATCAACCCGGCAAGGACGGCGATGGAGAGGTTGTCATCGCCGTAGCTGCGCACCCATGAGACGTAGTTATACTGGGTGGGGTTGAAGGTGGCGGCCAAGAGAAGGAAGGCGCAGAGCCAGCGCAGGATAAAGCCCATGGAAGTGTCCTTGTTGCGGTTTGGGGATGCCTAGCGCGGCGCGGTGGTGAAAGTCTACTGTGTGCGCGTGTGGAGGGTGCGGACAGTATATAAGGCCAAAAAGAGGGGCAAGGGTGCGTTTTGCTGTTTAACGGCCCGGTTGGGGCCGCTATGACGGGCGCGGTAATCTGCAAAGGAAAGAGCATTATGGCCAATGTCGTTGTTGTCGGGGCCCAATGGGGCGACGAAGGAAAAGGCAAAATTGTCGACTGGCTGTCGGAAAGGGCCGATGTCATTGCGCGTTTTCAGGGCGGGCATAATGCGGGCCATACTTTGGTGATTGATGGTGAGGTGTTCAAACTTGCCGCATTGCCATCGGGCATCGTGCGCGGCGGTAAGCTGTCAGTGATTGGCAATGGCGTGGTGTTGGACCCCTGGCATTTGCTGAAAGAGATCGAGCAGATTCGCACGCAGGGCGTGATTGTGTCCCCCGAGACTTTGATGATTGCAGAAAACACACCCTTGATCTTGCCGATCCATGGTGAATTGGACCGTGCGCGCGAGGCGCAGAATTCTGTGGCCAAGATTGGCACAACCGGGCGCGGCATTGGGCCGGCCTATGAGGATAAGGTCGGGCGCCGGTCGGTACGTGTGGCGGATCTGGCAGATGATGCAACACTGGAATTGCGGGTGGATCGCGCGTTGGTGCATCATGATGCGCTGCGCCGGGGGCTTGGGCTTGAGCCGGTCGACCGGGATGCCTTGTTGGCAAGCCTGCGCGAGATTGCGCCAGCGATCCTGGAATATGCCGCACCGGTCTGGAAGGTGCTGAATGAAAAGCGCAAAGCTGGCAAGCGTATCCTGTTTGAAGGGGCGCAGGGTTCTTTGCTGGACATTGATTTCGGGACTTATCCTTTTGTGACCTCCTCGAATGTGATTGCAGGTCAGGCGGCGACCGGCACTGGCGTAGGGCCGGGTACCATCGATTTTGTGCTGGGCATCGTCAAAGCCTATACCACACGGGTGGGTGAGGGGCCGTTTCCGGCTGAACTGGATGATGCGGATGGTCAGCGTCTGGGCGAGCGGGGACATGAATTTGGCACCAACACAGGCCGCAAACGCCGCTGTGGCTGGTTTGATGCGGTGCTGGTGCGTCAGACCTGTGCCACCTCTGGCGTGAACGGCATTGCCTTCACCAAGCTGGATGTGCTGGATGGTTTCGAGACCCTGAAGATCTGTGTCGGTTATGAATTGGACGGTACGCGTCTTGAGTATCTGCCCACGGCGGCGGATCAGCAGGCCCGTTGCACACCGATTTATGAGGAAATGCCGGGCTGGTCACAATCCACCGAAGGCGCGCGCAGCTGGGCGGATCTGCCGGCGGAGGCGATCAAATATGTGCGCCGCGTGGAAGAGTTGATTGATTGCCCGGTTGCGCTACTTTCCACTTCACCGGAGCGCGAAGACACCATTCTGGTGACAGACCCGTTTTCGGATTGATCGGAGGCCCCCCGTGGCACTGAGTTACAAAGCACGCAGACGTTGGTCACTGGTGATCCTGCTGGTGGCCATGCCGCTTTATGTGGTGGTCGCGGTCAATATCGTGGCGCTGTTCGAGCGGCCCTCGATCCTGATTGAGCTGCTTGTCTATGTAGGGCTTGGCGTTGCTTGGGTGCTGCCGCTTAAGAGCATTTTTAAAGGGGTGGGGCAGGCCGATCCCGAAGCCGAAGAATGAAGCCACCCATCCCGATACTGCGCAGCTTCGATGAAGCTGTAACCCGAGAATTCTATGTTGATTTTCTTGGATTTTCCGTGGAATTCGAGCATCGTTTCGCGCCGGGTACACCGCTTTACATGGGCGTTGCGAAAGGGACTTGTGTCTTGCACCTTTCGGAGCATTTCGGTGATGCCGCACCGGGTGCATCGCTACGCATCGAAGTCGAAGACCTGCGGGCCTATGCCAGAGAATTGAACGGCAAAGCCTATGAAAACGCGCGCCCGGGCATTCAGGAGCAGCCTTGGGGAGAAGATATGTCGATTTCCGATCCAAACGGGAACCGGTTGATTTTTCATTCACCGCGAAAAGACTGACCTGATCTTTCAGGCCCCCGCGCCAACGAAAAAAGGGGTCACTCCTGACGGAGTGACCCTAGTACTCGTTACATAACGTTGACTTGTGTTATCCGGCGGCCCGCTCATCCGGGCGATAGCCGATATCATCGGAAACCGTAAACCGGCCGCCTTTGATTTTCTCGATCTTGCCAGCCCGCAGCAGTTGACCGAAAGAACGCAAGCCCTCTTCGCGGCTGAAGCCTTCGGGAACGCCGGCCTGACGTACTTTTGTCATCAATTGCGGGCGCGAGAACTGATCGCGGCCTTCGACAAAGGACATATAGGCGGCTGCCGCTTCCAGAAGCTGAGGCAGGGTCGATGCCCCCATCTCTGCGGCAAAATCGGTAAAGCTTTCGCCGTCCGCGGCTGGCAGTACCTCTTCGGCGGCTGCGGCAATGCGGCGGGGGCGCACGGGGCCTGCGTTCGCAGCGGGTTTTTGAACATCGATACGCTGTTCGGCTACCAGTTTCAGCGGTGCCGGACGGGATTCGCCGGGGCGTTCGGTGCGTGCTGTGGTGCTGGTCGGGCGGCGCGGACGCACCACTTCCGCCAGATCCTCGCGGTAAGCCCCGTCACCTTCCGCATCCTGACCTTTGCCACCCATGGCCACATCGGCCTTTTTGGCGGCGACGGCGGCACGCAGATGGGCAAAGGCATCGCGGCGGGTCGCGCTGCCGGGCTCGTCCATCTGATGATCGGTTTCGGCCAGTAGGCGGTTCACATCTGTTTCAGTGGTTTCATCGATTGCAGGCAGGGAGTGGCGTGCGGCCTCTGAACGGCGCTGCGGTGCCTCAGCGGGCGTATCCTCTTGGTCAGAAACGTTATTTTCCTGCTCCAACTCGGCCAGCTCGCGGGCCAGTTCGGCGGCGTCCTCTTCGGAGAGGGTGCTTTCTTTCTTGCCGCGCGAGGGGGCAAGGTCGTCAAGTTTCGGAGCCGCCGGGGCTTTTGCCTCTTCCGTCGAGGTTTCCTCCGCGTCATCGCCGTATTCTTCAAGGTCACCCTTATCAATTGCGGCTTCAAGATCGGCGCGTTTGACCTTGATCACCCGAGCACGGGGGGCCGGTTTGACGGCTTCTGCCGCTTCGCCTGTCTCGTTTTCATCCGCAGCAGTTGCGGGGTTCGCCTGTGGCTCAGAACCCTCAGCAGGTGCCGCTGTCGCGGGTGTCTCCGCGCTCAACCCTGCTTCGCTGTCGAACAGATTGCTGACGGTATCTTCTACACTTGCCTCTTCGGATGTGTCCTCCACATCGGCCAAAGACAGATCCTCAAGAGGTTCGGAAACCTTCGCTGTGACATCTGCCGCTTTGACACCTGCGGTGTTCTTCAACCGGCTAAGGATCGCGCTGACGTCGTCCTCTTCTGACGCATCCTCAGCGGTGGCTGTTTCTGCCTCTGCAATGGTCGCATCATCGGCGTCCAGCGCCTCTTCGATCTCGGCGCGGGCATCTGCGATTACATCATCCGCCGAGGGGCCATTGGCGGGTTCCGCCTCTGCATGTTCGTCCTCAAGGTAGTCATCTTCTTCATCGTCTTCCTCATGCTGCGCAACAACCGCGCGAATGCGCTGCAGTTTGGCGGCGATGCTGTCCGGGGCCGGGGCCTTTGCCGGGGCAACGTCTTCTGCTTCGACCGCAGTGATCTGCGGCGCGGCGGGGGCGTTGTCGGCTTCGATTTCATCCTCTTCCATCTGCAGATGCGCGGCCTTGCTGCTTTCAGCAAAGAAGGCCTCGACCTCGGAGTCGGGCTGACCGGGGACGATATCATTTTCGTCTTCGATGAATTCCGGCTCTGCGGCGGCGCTTGCTTCTGCGACAACTGCTACTTTGTCCTCTTCGGCCTGCGGCGCATCCGCGTCGGCTTCCGACGTGTCGTCTGGCGCCGCCAATGTTTCGGCAACGGTGGTGGGGGCGAGCGGCGCAGGTTCCTCAACGGTGACGGCCTGAGGAGCTTCCGGTTCTGGCATCACCACATCGGAGGCGGCTGTGCTCACCTCAACAGCGGGGGTTTTCGCCGGGGTCGCGGCCACGGGTTCGACCTCAGCGGGTGCGTTGGATGGCTCGGATGTGATCGCGGCGGCAGCAAGCGGGGCAGCGGTGGCTTGATCTTCGATGGCGCTGAGGACAATTTTGCCATCTTGCTCACGGGCCTGAACCCGGCGCGACACTTCTTTCTGTGCGATGCGTGCCAGCATATCAGCGTCGGGCTGTGGCGGCTCTGCACCGAAATACCGGTCATCGGCGGCAAGATCTCTAAAATACTCTGCAATAGCCTTCATCGTGCCGAAGGAATCGTCAAATCCCTCCAGCGTGCACGAAAATGTGCCATAGGAGACCGTAAGAATTTTGTTATTATTCATCATCGGATGCTCGTCCTCTGCGGTTTTCTAATTTACCGTTTACCACGATATCCAAGACCAAAGCGGCCCGAATCTGTGCCCTGCACCGTATCATTTCGTGGCGAGAATGTGATGAGTTTCCGAAAAGGCGGGTAATTGCCAAGTTTTGACCCCATTGTTTACAGTTCTAATCCCGTTACCTTGGTTGGTGGGGGGGAGGCTACGCCGCAGGACCTAGCAGAAGCGTTAACGCTGGCCCCTGTTTGTGTCGCTGTGGATGGTGGCGCGGCATTGGCGCTGCAGGCGGGGGCAGAGCTGGCGGCGGTGATTGGCGACTTTGATTCCCTGAGACAAGAAGATCTGGCGCGCATCCCTTCGGATCGGTGCCACCGCATCGCGGAGCAAGACAGCACCGATTTCGAGAAAGCATTAAGCCGGGTTGCGGCACCGGTTGTTGTCGGGGTCGGGTTTCTGGGGGGACGGGTGGATCACCAGCTGGCCGCCTTCCACACGCTTGCCGCCTGTCGCGCGCAGCCCTGTGTTTTGTTGGGGCAAGATGAGGTGGTGTGTCTGGCCCCCCCCAAGGTGTGCTTGCCGACACAGGCGGGTGACACCGTTTCCCTGTTTCCGCTTGGGCCGGTAGCGGGGCGCAGTGCGGGGTTGGAATGGCCCATTCAAGGGTTGGAGTTTGGCCCTTTGACGCGCATCGGAACTTCAAACCGGGCCAAGGGGCCGATGATTCTGGAGATGCAGACCCCGGCGATGCTGCTGATCCTGCCGCGCCGACTTATGCCGGCGCTTGTATCAGCTCTTGCGCAGCCAGAGTGCGCGCGATGGAACGCTCGCGTAGAATAACGTAAACCCCCGCGATGATGGTGATCGCAATCCCGACACAGGCCAGCAGGTTGGGAAATTCACCAAAGATCAACAGGCCAAGCAATGTGGCAAAGGGAATTTCCAGATATTGCATGGGCGCAAGTGTTGCGGACGGGGCAAAGCGCAGGGACCATGTCATCAACAAATGCGCAATGGTGCCCAAAACCCCCAACCCTAGAAGCAAGTTCCACTGTCTTATGGTTGGGCTGGTAATTTCAAGTGCGGGGATTTCCCAAAGGCTGCCCAGGGCCAGAAAGGGGATCATGATCACGATTGCCATCACGCCGCTGACAGCCTGAAGGCTGATCGGGTCGGTCTTTTTTGCGATTTGGCGGGTGATCAGCATGAAGACTGCGAAATTCGCCGCAACTGCGACCGGCAGCAAGGCGGGCCAACCGACGGTGACGAAACTGGGCTGGACAACGAACAGCGTACCGATAAATCCGACCAGACAGGCGATCATCCGCCGCGCGCCAACTTCCTCTTTCAGAACAAATCTGCCAAGGATCAGCATGAAGAAGGGCATGACAAATGCGATGGCAACCGCATCTGCCAGAGGCAGATAGGTGAGTGCCGTGAACATGGTCGCAATGCCTGTGATGTGCAGGACTGTCCGGGCCAGCACCAGCCAGAAAACCTGTCCCTGAACGCGCCAGACACGACCGGAAACCCAAACCAAGGGGAGTAGAATGGCCACCTGCAATGCAAAACGGATCATCACAACCTGCCCAAGCGGGACAGATGTACCAAGGGTTTTTGCAATCGCGTCAGCCAAAGGCGCAAGCAGGCAAAACCCGAGCATTAAGGAGATGCCGATGATGGGCCGGTCTTGGATCATGAAAGAAGCGTAGATAAATCGCCTCACGCTTGCAACCTTTGGTTGAGATCGGCTGGAAACGCAAGAATTTAACGTCGTGCAGAGCGCAGGGCAGCAGAAGGAAACACATCTATCTATATGTTCGTGTTTGTTTTTTGTCGACGAATGCTCTCCCAGCGTGGCGGCAGGTCCTTGCCAAAGCATGTGTTTTTGTCGTTCTGGTGTCTCGGTCAGCATTGCGACGATAGGGAAAAGAGCGGTCTGATGCTTCCAAGAACCGGGTTCAGGGTACCAGGTCCCCTGAATCGCGTAGTGATGCGCTTCAAGGGAACATTTCTGCGTGTAGGTAGAAAAGGTTACTGGAGAGACTTGGGACTGGCAGGTGATCTTGCGGTTCAGGCTGCGGGACGGCCCAGATTGACCTGATTTCGGCCCCGGCCTTTGGCGGCATAAAGCGCACTGTCAGCTTCCTCCAGAAGGCTTAGACCGTTTTCCTGCTGAACTTCCTCGGGGCGGGAACGGCTGCCGCCAATGGCCATACCGATGCTGACGGTTACAGAGATTGCGGCGGCACTGCCCGGTACAACAAACGGTTTGGCAGAGATATCACCGCAAATGCGCAGGGCGGCCTTCTGCGATTCTGCCAAATCGGTGGCCGGCATGATCATCAGAAATTCCTCCCCGCCTATCCGCGCAACCATATCGGAACTGCGTAACGAACCGCGCAGCCGATTGGCCACTTCGACCAGCACCGCATCGCCGGAACTGTGTCCGTAGGCATCGTTAATCTGTTTGAAATGGTCCAGATCCGCCACCATGACGGCAAAAGTCCGGCCTGTCTTGCGCGCGTGATCAGAAATACGTTCAAGGTGGGGCATGGCGTAGCGGCGGTTGTAAAGCCCGGTCAGGGGATCAAACACCGCTGCTTGTAGTCCGGTGCGCACACTGGCACGCAATTGTTCGCCCATCCGTTTGCGGCGCATCACTGCCTTGATCCGCAGCGCCAATTCGGCAGCGTCAAAGCCATAGGTCATCAAATCATCTGCACCCAGATCAAGCGCATGCGCCCCCAATCCGGCGTCCGGTGTGGTTTGCAGCACGATAACCCCTGTGTGGTGGGCACTTGCATTGGCCCGCAGAGTCGAGATCAGGCGCAGGTCCTCCATCGCGGCGTTGCAATCTTTCGGCAGGACCAACACAAATACATCTGGCAGGGCGTCAATGGTGATCTCCCGCATCAATGTGGCCGTACTGGACAGGACCAGTTTGGCGCGCAAGACAGGACGCAGGTGCGCAGCGAACTTCTGTAATTGCGGGGTGTCTGAACCCACCAGAACACAGCGGCATTGTTCCTCAAATTCCACTTCGGGTTCTGCCAGTCCAAGGGCGCGGCAGGTGTCCTCGCGCATGCGCCATTCGGCGGTGGTGTTATGGGCGCGGATCAGGCTGCGCACACGCCCCAACAGCAGCGTTTCATCAACCGGTTGCGACAGAACATCATGCACACCGGCCTCCAGCGCGGTCATGCGCTCCGCGGCGTCTTCCTGCTGGCCAATGGCGATGACCGGAATATGGTCGGTTGATACGTGGGTCGCCAGCGCGCGTCGCAGGGCGGCGGCCCCACCGTCAGGCAGCGCAAATGCACAAATCACCAGATCAGGCAGATCCGAGCGCACAGCCTTGACTGCCTCGATCATGCCTGTGGCATAGCTAACGTCATAAAAGGCTTTTCGCAATTTGACCTTAAGAACGATCCGGTTGGTCGCAATCGCATCGACAATGAGGATTTTACCCTGCACGCATATCGCCTTCCCTCGTAAAAAGAGTTTCACATTTCATGGCGCAGTCTTTGCGGCTATTGGTTAACAAAGCGTTTCCATAAGTCTTGAAAACGGAATGACATGATGCAAAAAGCGCAAGACTCCGCCGAAACCCTTGCCCTGCAGGTATTGGGCTGGCTGGTGGGGGATGAAGACCTGATGCCGGTGTTTCAGGGCAGCACAGGGGTGTCAGAGGCAGACATCCGCGCCCGTGCGGATGATCCCCTGTTCCTTGGGGCGGTGCTGGATTTTCTGATGATGGATGATGCTTGGGTGATCCGGTTTTGTGACGCACATACAATACCTTACGAGAGAATTATGCAGGCACGTGCGGCATTGCCGGGCGGGGAACAGGTGAATTGGACATGACAAGAACTACAGCGGCAAACATCACCGGGATCGTGTTTGACAAAGACGGCACATTATTTGATTTCGCGGCCACTTGGGCAGCATGGGCAAGTGCATTTTTGATGCGGCTTTCGAACGGGGATGCGGTCAAGGCGGCCGAGATCGGCGAAGTCATCGGATTTGACATGCAGCAAAAGACCTTCGCCCCAACCAGTCTGGTTATCGCCAGCACCGCAGGCGAAGTGGGCGCGGCCCTGCATCCCTTCTGTCCGCATCTGACGATTGAAGAACTGATGACCGAATTGAACGATGAGGCGGAACTGGCCCCACAAGCGCAAGCCGCGCCGCTGGAGCCCTTGTTGCGCGACTTTCGTGCGCGCGGTCTGCGTCTTGGCGTGGCGACCAATGATGCAGAAAAGCCGGCGCGGGCCCATCTGGCACAGGCAGGCATCGGTGATTTGTTTGATTTCATTGCAGGTTATGATTCGGGACATGGCGGTAAACCGGCACCGGGACAGCTTTTGGCCTTTGCTGCGGAATGCGGGCTTGATCCGGCGCAGGTACTGATGGTGGGGGACAGCACCCATGATCTGCACGCGGGACGGGCGGCAGGGATGATACCGGTTGGCGTGCTGACGGGACTTGCCTCGCACGCGGATCTGGCACCTTTTGCTGATGTTGTCTTGCCCGATGTCGGTCATCTGCCCCAATGGCTTGATCGTAACGCGCTTCCCGGCAACGCATAAGGAGCGGCGCTCAAAAACGACAGATATCGTCGCGAACGGAAAGGCCGCGGCTGCGGCCTTAAGGCCTTCTGAGATCAGTTTCAGGAGGACGCGATATGACCGATGGACCCAGCAAACGCAGGACCAGGGGCGGCGGACGGGCCGGGGCCAAGGACCGGCGCGGCACCTCTGTTATCGAGCAAATGCCATGGAGCCCGCCGATCAACATCGACCGGCCTGTCGAACCATTGGGCCCGGAAGGTGTTGCAGCGATCCACGACGGCGCGATGCGGATTCTGGAAGAGATCGGCATCGAGTTCCTGAACGCCGAGGCGCTAGAGATCTTGCGCAAGGCGGGATGCACCATCAATGGCGAAAACGTCCGCATGGGGCGCGACTTTGTCATGGAGTGGATTGGCAAGGCTCCGTCCGAATTTACCCTGACCCCGCGCAATCCGGAGCGCAAAATCACCGTTGGGGGTAAGAACCTGTTGTTTGGCAATGTGTCTTCGCCGCCGAACTATTGGGATATGGCGATTGGCAGAAAGGTGGCGGGCACCCGTGATCAATGCCGGGATCTGCTGAAACTGACGCAATATTTCAACTGTATCCATTTTGCCGGTGGGTATCCGGTGGAACCCTGCGACGTCCATGCCTCCGTACGCCATCTGGATGTGCTCTATGACAAGCTGACCCTGACCGACAAGGTGATGCACGCCTATTCGCTGGGCGCGGAACGGGTCGAGGATGTGATGGAGATGGTGCGCATCGCCGGTGGGTTGACCCACGAGGAATTCGACGCCACGCCGCATATGTACACCAACATCAACTCCACCTCGCCGTTGAAACATGATTTTCCGATGATGGATGGCTGGATGCGGATGGCGCGGCGCGGGCAGGGGCTGGTGGTGACACCCTTTACCCTGGCCGGGGCGATGGCTCCGGTCACCATGTCGGGTGCTGTGGCGCAATCGTTGGCAGAGGCGCTCTGCGCGGTGGTGCTGGCGCAGATCATCCGCCCCGGCTGTCCAGTGGCGATTGGCACCTTTACCTCTAACGTTGATATGAAATCCGGTGCACCGGCCTTTGGCACGCCGGAATATATGCGGGCCACGCAAATGACCGGTCAGATGGCGCGGTTCTATGACCTGCCGCTGCGCTCGTCGGGGGTATGTGCGGCGAATGTGCCGGACGGGCAGGCGATGTGGGAAACCTCGAATTCGCTATGGGCGGCGGTGCAATCGGGCACCAATATGGTTTATCACGCGGCGGGCTGGCTGGAGGGCGGGCTGATCGCAAGCCCTGAAAAGTTCATCATGGATTGCGAGGTGCTGCAACAGATCCAGCGCTATATGCAGCCGGAGATTTGCGCAACGGGACCGGATGAAATTGCACTGGACGCGATCAAATCGGTCGGCAATCAGGGCCATTTCTTTGGCATCCAGCACACCCAAGACCGCTACACCACAGCGTTTTATCAGCCCTTCCTGTCGGATTGGCGCAATTATGAGGGCTGGGAAGTGGCGGGCGGGGTCTGGACGGCAGAACGGGCGCATCACATGTTCAAGGAGATTGTCACCAGTTTTGAGGCACCGGAAATGGATATCGCGATCCGTGATGAGCTGGCTGATTTTGTGGCGCGGCGTAAATCCGAAGGCGGCGCACCGACTGATTTCTGATCCATGGCCGTACATATCTATACCGGCCGGGAAATCGCTAAAATCAGCTATATTGGCTAATTGTTAACTCCGCTTGGTCTAGAACTCCCTGGGGTATGAGGGAGCAGATGACCATGCACGGACTGATAAACCGCAGCATTCAACAATATGTCAGCCATACCTATGGCAGACCGATCTGGGAACAGATCACCACCAATGCCGGGCTGGATTTTTCCGACTTTGAGGGCATGCTGCGCTATGCGCGGTCTTATACGCCTGACCTGCTTCAATCTGCAGAAGAGGTGTTGGGTCGTCCGCGCGGTGATATCATGGAAGACATCGGCGCCTTTCTGGTCTGCCACCCCGGTTTTGAGGCGGTGCGCCGGTTATTGCGGTTTGGCGGCGTCGATTTTGTCGACTTCATGCATTCGCTGGATGATCTGGATGACCGGGTGCGGCTCGCGGTGCCTGACCTGATCCTGCCCAAGGTCGAATTGCAGGTCTGTGCCGACGGGCATTTCAGTCTGATTTGTGATGCTTCAATCAAAGGGTATGGCCATGTGATGATGGGGGTATTGCGGGCGATGGCCGATGACTATGGCGCTTTGGCCCTGCTGGAGCACTCCCAGGGCAGGGCTGCAGGAACAGAGATGGTCTCGATCACATTGGTCGAAAATGATTTTGCCGAAGGCCGCGCCTTTAGCCTTGCGGCGGGTGTCCCATGAGCTCTGCCAAAGAGGTATCAGCGCTGGATGTTCTTTGTCCGATGCATCTGATCCTTGGTCCTTCGGGCCATATTTTGCATGCCGGGCCGACCCTGTGCAAAATGCGCAAAGGGCAGGGGCTGAGCGGACAACGCTTTCTTGAAGTCTTTGAGGTGAAACGTCCCCGAGCATTGAATTGCATGGCGGATCTGATGTCGGATGAGCCGCAGAAACTGCGGCTGAAACTGCGTGCAGCCCCCCATACCGCATTTAAAGGTGTGCTGGTGCCTGCAAAGGATGGCGATGGTACGATGATCGTCAATCTGAGTTTTGGCATCTCCATTCTGGATGGGGTGCGGGATTTCGCCCTGACCAATGCCGACTTTGCAGCGACCGATCTGGCCATTGAAATGCTCTACCTGATCGAAGCCAAGACCGCGGCAATGGAGGCATCTTATAATCTGAATTCGAAATTGCAGGGGGCCAAGATTGCCGCGGAGGAACAGGCCTATACCGACACACTTACCGGGCTGAAGAACCGCCGCGCGTTGGATACGGTGCTGACGCGGTTGTTGAGCGCCAGTAACTCTTTTGCGGTGATGCATATTGATCTGGATTATTTCAAGACGGTGAATGACACGTTGGGCCATGCCGCGGGTGATTATGTGTTGCAACATGTCGCGCGTATCATGGTGGATGAAACCCGCAGTCATGATCTTGTCGCGCGGGTGGGGGGGGATGAGTTTACGCTTGTCCTGCCCGAAGTGCGTGACGAAGGCACCCTGCGCCGCGTGGGCCGGCGGATCATCGAACGGCTGGAGGTGCCGATCCCTTACGATGGTACGGATTGCAGGATTTCTGCCAGCATCGGCACCGTCTGGATTCAGCCCGGCGAAAGCCCATCCATGGAAGACCTTTTGTCCAATGCGGATGTCGCACTTTATGCGTCCAAACATGCAGGCCGAGCGACGCAAACACTTTATACACCGGACCTGCGCGATGCCGCGAACGCCATCGGGGCCCCTGCGGCCCGTGCGCCCAGACCGGCATAGGGCGTTTGGACCCAGCACATGGGGCCATGCTGCGCGGTACTCCTGGCCTGAGGAGAGAGGTATAATTAAGGTTCAGTGTGAGCTAAATCGTCGGGACTGTATCATTTGGCAGGCAGTGAATCGCCTTATATTTCCCTGAATCGTCTTGAACTGAAATTCAGCTGGGGGAGTACGGGGTTTGTCGCCCCATGCATCCTACGCCATGTCGCTAAAACAATCCTGCCTCACCCGACCGGGCCGTCCGCCTTTGCAATATGGGACGCAAATGCCCAACTTAAACGGAAAGAACCGCGCATCATCGCGCGGGAGTGGACCGCGGGTGCCGGCTGTCTTATCAGACCTTTATGAAAAGTCCTGCTCATATCCTGCGCCGCCTGTGGCAGCGTGCCGCCGAACGCCGCCGCATCGCACGGTTCAACAAGGCGCTGCGCCATCTGCACGGGCCGAAGACACCGGAAATTCCGGCTGATGAGGTGCTGGCCATCGTGCTGGTGCGCAATGGCAGCTACTATATGGATGCATTTTTCGACTATTACCGCGCGCTGGGTATCAAACATTTCGCCTTTATCGACAATGGTTCTACAGATGACACCATTGAACGGTTGCGCCGTGAGCCGGGGGTGATCCTTGATCAATGCGCCTTGCCGCTGGCGAGCTACGAAGACCTGCTGCGCGCCTATCCGGCCCAGACCTATGGGCAGAACCGCTGGTGTCTTTATATCGACATGGACGAAGTGTTCGATTTTGAAGGGCGCGTGCGGATCGGCCTGACAGGGCTTGTCAGCTACCTTGAAGGGCAGGGCGCAACGGCGATGGTCGCGCAAATGCTGGAAATGTTTCCCAAGGCACCGCTTAGTGCGGTTGCGGATTTCAGCTATGCCCATGCGCTGGTTGAATTTACCTATTTCGACATCAGCCGTCTGGATCGCTTTGACTATCATAGCGCGGAGATTCCCTTTGCCGCGCTGCTGGAGGGAAACACCATTTCAAATGCGTCGCTTCAATTCATGTTTGGCGGGGTAAGGGGTAAGGTGTTTGGCGAAAACTGCTGTTTGACCAAACATCCGCTGGTTTTTAACGGACCAGAGGTTGCACCAGGGCTGCATCCGCATTTGTCAGCCGGGGTGCGCTGCGCGGATATCACCGGCGTGATCAAACACTATAAGTTTGCCGGTGACACGGCGGCACGGGATGCGGCTTCCTTGCTTTCGGGTGATCTGGCACATGGGGAGGATGCGGCGCGGACTGCCGTGCTGTCACAAACCCCTGATGTCACATTGTTTTCGCTGGAAGCGCGGCGCTGGAACCGGGTGGAGCTGTTGATCCGTGCAGGGTTTGCCCTTGGGTCGGATCAATACACGGCCTATCTGGAACAACATCACTCCTGACTAGCGTTCCCGCAGCGCCTGCATCATCAATCCGGGCAGGATGGCAAAACATTTGGCATAGCGCGGCACCATGCGCATGGGGCTTTGCAATGCCCGCCACAGCCATTCCAGCGCCAGAATTCGCATGATTTTGGGCGCGCGTACCTGATGGCCTGACAGGAAATCCAGCCCGGCCCCGATAGAGGCAAAGCCAACCGTCGGTGCCCGTTCACGTCCCCGCGCGGCAAAGAGTTCCTGTTTGGGCGCACCAAGGGCGATGAAACACAGGCCCGCCCCGCTGGCCGTCAGGTCATCGAATATCGCATCCGCCTGTTTCCCCGCCGGATCAAACCCATAGGGCGGGGCATGGGTATAGCTGATGCGCAGCCCCACCACCTTTTCCTTCAGTGCTGCCGCTGCACCTGCGAGTGCATCATCGGAACTGCCAACCAAGGCAATCGGCACCGACAGTTCGGCACAAAGTGCGCAGAGCGGCAGGATCATGTCCGACCCCGGCATCAATTCCAGCTTCTGCTTTGCCATGGCGGCGAGCCAGACCACAGGCCGACCGTCCGCCACCACCAGATCATGGGCACGATAGGCGGCCAGAAAATCGGGATCGACCGGCAATTTGGTCAGGTGATCAAGGTTCAGCGTGGCCAACGCAAAACCTTCTCCGGCGTTTAGTCGATCCCGGACGGCCTGAAACAATGCCTGTTTCGTGGGGGTATTGACCGCGACCTGATGGGGAATGCTGCCAAATTTCAAAACGCAAAGAACCGTGGTGTTGTTGCCGATAGGCCGCAGCCGAAAGGGAGTGATTTTAATTTATTTAAGTTATTCAATGTCTTGGCGTCCTGTGCTTGGCGATCGTCTCAATCTGTTGCCGAACCTAGCGGGATGACAGCCCCCGCGCCAAGTGCTAATTTACACTTCACCAAGGAGCAAAAGACAAAACCAATCATGGGAAACGGACTTGCATATTTGATGCTGGCCATCTGGCCAGTGGTCTGCCTTGTGCTGTTTCGCACCCAAAAGGTTGAGCGCGCGCTGATCTGGTCGATGCTTGGCGGCTATCTTTTTCTGCCCCCATTGACGGAGTTTGACCTGCCGCTCGTGCCCAGCATGGATAAGGTGTCGATCCCAAACCTGTCGGTTCTGTTGATCATGCTGTTTGTGGTGCGCCACAAGGTCCGGTTCTTGCCCGACTCGCGACTTGCTCAGATTTTGGTGGTGGGGTTGATACTCTGTGCGGTGCCAACGGTGTTGACCAACACAGATCCAATTGTTTTTCAGGTGTTGAGCGGCGCAGATCCGATTGTGTTTGAGGTGGATGCGCTTCCGGGACAGTCGCTGCGCGATGTGGGGTCGGTGCTGATTGCGCAGGTGTTGACCGTGGTGCCGTTCCTGCTGGCCCGGCAATTCCTGTCGTCAGAGGATGGTTTGCGCGAAATCCTCTTGGCGCTGATGGTCGGAACCTTGATCTATTCTATCCCTTCGCTGATCGAGATCCGGCTTAGCCCGCAGATCAACGTTTGGACCTATGGTTTTTTCCAGCATTCCTTTGCCCAAACCATGCGGGCGGGGGGGTTCCGGCCCATTGTTTTCCTGCCGCACGGCCTGTGGCTTGCCCTGTTTGTGTGCATGGGACTGTTGGCAACGGCGGCTCTGTTTCGCAACGCCCCGGAAGTGCAGCGGCGGCAATTGCTGTTCGCGATGGGGTATATCGCGATACTCTTGGTCTTGTGTAAAAGTTTGGCTTCCTTTGCCTATGGTCTGGTGCTGACACCTGCTGTGCTGTTCCTGCCATCGCGTTGGCAGATCAGGATTGCCGCGCTTTTTGCATTTGTTGCTGTGACCTACCCGATGTTGCGCAATTTCCATCTGATCCCGCTTGATGCGATTCTGGCACAGGCAGAGGCGATCAGTGCGGATCGGGCGCATTCGCTGGGCTATCGGTTCTTTAACGAAGAGCAACTGCTGGAACGTGCTGCTGAAAAGCCGGTCTTTGGCTGGGGAGGCTGGGGGCGCAGCCTGATCCGGGATGCAGAAACCGGTGAGATTATTTCGATTCCAGACGGGCGTTGGATCATCATTTTCGGCACCTTCGGCTGGGTTGGATATCTTTGCGAATTCGGCCTTTTGGCGCTGCCGCTGATTATGATGTGGCGTTATGTGCGCAAATTCGGGGAGGCCACGCTTTCTCCCTTTATCGCGCCGCTTTGTCTGATCCTTGGCATTACGATGATGGACATGTTGCTGAATGCGACGCTTACCCCGCTGACCTGGCTGACTGCCGGTGCCATTCTGGGCTATGCGGAGAAACGCAAACCAAGGCAGGCACGCAAACCCAGGTTCGCCCTCAGTGGTGCCCTGATGCAGGGGGATGCCCCCATCGAAGGCAAACGCACCGTACTTTAAGGCGGGAAATGGGTGGGCTGGCCACTGTCGAAAAGGGCCGATTGTTGCCCTGTTGGCAAAAATCCCGGCGGATTGCGTGAATTGTTGTGATATTCCCCTGCATATTACCCGCCAGAGTGTCGTAAGATGCCCGCAATGCAGCGTGGATTGCGAAAAATGGCATAAAAATGCCTGAATTGCGCGATAGAGAATGCGGGTATTTCTTAGGTAACCCATGGGGCCCAGAATCGGATTATTTCGATGGCGGGGTAAATTGCGAACGATGAAAACAGCAGCCAAAAACGCACGTGCTGGCGAAGACATTGCTATTGTTGGCCTTTCTGTCAACGTACCCGGCGCTGGTGATGTTGATGCCTATTGGGCCAATCTGCGTGACGGGGTGGAATCAATCCGCCGTCTGTCTGAGGAGGAATTGCTGAACGCGGGCGAAAGTGCGCATGCGATTGCCCGCAAGAATTATGTTCCTGCTGCCGCAATTCTCGAAGGGTTCGACACTTTTGACGCGGATTTCTTTGGCTTTTCGCCGAAAGACGCAGCGATCCTTGACCCGCAGCACCGCAAGTTTCTTGAGGTTGCATGGGAAGCGATGGAGCAGGCGGGCCATCCGCCGGAAACCATGGCCGGACCAATTGGCGTCTATGCGGGTTGTGGCATGGGCAGCTATTTCTATTTCAACATCTGCTCGAACCCCGATCTGGTGGATGATGTGGGCATGTTCCTGTTGCGCCATACCGGCAACGACAAGGATTTCCTGTCAACGCGGGTCAGCCATGTGTTTGACCTCAAAGGCCCGTCGATCAACCTGCAAACCGCCTGTTCGACCTCTTTGGTGGCGATCCACTATGCCTGTCAGGCCCTGCGTGCGGGCGAAATTGACATGGCGCTTGCCGGTGGGGTGACTATCGAATTGCCGCATGGGCGCGGCTATGAATTCAAGGAAAATGAGATCCTGTCACCCGACGGGCATTGCCACGCCTTTGACCACCGCGCGCAGGGTACGGTTTTTGGATCGGGCGCAGGGGCGGTTGCCCTGCGCCGTCTATCGGACGCGATTGCGGATGGGGATCACATCTGGGCCGTGATCAAAGGATCTGCTGTCAACAATGATGGAGCGGCCAAAGCGGGCTATCTTGCCCCCTCGGTCGACGGTCAGACACAGGCCATTGCGGCGGCACTGGACGCCGCTGGCGTTGCTGCGCAAAGCATCGGTATGGTCGAATGTCACGGCACGGGCACCTATCTGGGTGATCCGATTGAGGTTGCCGCCCTGACCGAAGCCTACCGTGCGGAAACCGATGCCGTTGATTTCTGTCGCATCGGGTCGGTGAAAACCAACATCGGCCATCTGGATACCGCTGCAGGTGTTGCGGGGCTCGCCAAGGCGACGCTGGCGTTGCACAACAAACAAATGCCACCTTCGCTGGGGTATGAGGCACCAAACCCGGCAATCCCGTTTGAGGGCTCTCCCTTCCGCGTCAACGACAGCCTCGCGGATTGGCCTGCCGGTGATACACCACGCCGCGCCGCGATCAATGCGCTGGGCGTGGGGGGCACCAATGCTCATATGATCCTGGAGGAAGCGCCGGAACGCACAGCCTCCGAGGAAAGCGACTGGCCGTTTCATGCGCTGGTGGTTTCCGGTGCGTCGAAAGCGGCGCTGGATGCCAATACCGCTGCCCTTGCCGCACATCTACGCGCGCATCCTGAACAGCCATTGGCGGATGTTGCACATACGTTGAAAAATGGCCGACGTGCCTTTGAAAAACGCCGTGTGGTGGTGGCGGAAACCCATGCCGAAGCCGCCGACCTGCTGGACGGCGCGGATACCCGCCGCGTCTTTACCCATGAGGCGCTTGGTGAAAACCCTGAAGTCGTCTTCATGTTCCCCGGTGGCGGGGCACAATATGCGGGCATGGCACGGGACCTCTACGAAACCGAGCCGGAATTTGCCGAATGGATGGACCGTGGGTTGGATCATCTGTCGCCGCAGCTGGATTATGACATCCGCGCCCTGTGGCTGCCCGAGGTGGGGCAGGCTGATGCGGCTGCGGAACGGTTGAAGCAGCCATCGGTGCAACTGCCGCTGATCGCTATTGTCGAATATGCGCTGGCAAAACTCTGGATGTCATGGGGCGTGCAACCCGCCGCGATGGTGGGTCATTCCATGGGCGAAAATGTTGCGGCCTGCCTTGCCGGTGTGATGACATTTGAAAACCTGATAGACCTTGTTCTGCTGCGCGGTCGGTTGTTTGACGAGGTGCCCGCCGGTGGCATGTTGTCCATCTCGGCCCCGTTGCCGGCCATTGAGCCACTGCTCGGCGAGGATCTTGATATCGCGTCGATCAACGCGCCTGAACTGATCGCGGTTTCTGGCCCGCAGGCGGCGCTGGATGCCATGCAAGGCCGGCTTGACGCGGCTGATATTGAATATCAGCGCATCGCCATCGATATCGCCGCGCATAGCCGCATGCTAGAGCCGATCCTTGCACGCTACCGCGCCTTTTTGGCCAAAATCGACTTGCAAGCACCTAATATGCCGTTTGTCTCCAACCGCAGCGGCGCACAGATTACCGCGCAGGAGGCGACAAGCCCCGACTATTGGGTCGCCCAGCTGCGCAATACCGTCAACTTTGCCGATTGTATCACCACGCTCGCGGCCCCGCGCAAACGGATCTACCTTGAAGTCGGGCCGGGCAAGGCCCTGTCCGCCCTTGCGCAGATGCACCCTGATGTTGCGCCCGCACAGGTGCTGTCGACCCTGCGCCATCCCGATCAGGAAATTGCGGATGATGCCTATTTTATTTCGGTGATTGGCCGTCTTTGGGCCTGTGGGCTTAACGCCGATTGGTCCCAGATCTGGGGAGAGGCGAAGCGCAACCGTGTTATTCTGCCCACCCATCAATTCCAGCGCAGCCGCTATTTCATCGAAGCAGGGCAAGCGGCGCTTGCACCTGTGGCTGCGCCGCTTACGCGCAGCGATGCCATCGAAGACTGGGGCTCTGTCCCCGCATGGCGTCCGCGATTTGCCGATACGGATATGGATGTGACACGCGATCTGGGGGATGTCCCCTTGACGTGGTTGATGTTTGCGGATGGTGCGGGTCGTGCTGCGCCCGCTCTTCAACGTTTGAAAGATGCCGGTCATAGGGTTGTCACCGTGCGGGCGGGTGATGCTTTCGCACAGACGGATGATGCGACCTATACGCTTGCCCCCGAACAGGGCCGTCAAGGCTATGACCAGCTGATCACCGACCTGAAACAGCGCGACTTGCTGCCTGACCGGATTGGGCATTTCTGGCTGACCGATGATCATCTGCCCCCGCGCGCAGGATCGTCCGAATTCGACCGCAATCTGGAGCAGGGATTCTGGAGCCTGACCTGGCTTGCGCAGGCCCTGTCCGAGGCCGAATTTGATAAACCCCTGCACCTCATCGCCTTTACAGCAGGTGCGGCGCAGGTCCGCGAGGAGGCCGTGCCCCACCCCGAAGAGGCGCTGATTTCCGGACCTGTCGGTGTCTTTGCCCGCGAAATGCCCGATGTAACCTGTGCGCAGATTGATCTGGAGCTGGTTGCGGCGGCTGTTGCCCCGTCCAAAGGGTGGTTTTCAAAACCTGTCGAAACCCCGCCTGATGACAGTCTGACAGAGCCGTTGTTGGAAGAGCTGTTGGCCGTGCCTGCCAATACCATTGCGGCGCTGCGCGGGGCGAAACGTTTTGAACAAACTTATCGCGACATTGGATTGCCAGAGGCAGAGGCACCGGCGTTCCGCGATGGCGGCACCTATCTGATCACCGGCGGTTTCGGTGGCATCGGCCTGACCTTGGCAGCCGATATTCTGGGACAGCATAATGCCCATGTGGTGCTTTTGTCGCGTGACCCGATGCCGGAACGGCAAGCCTGGGAAGGATACCTCAAGACCCACGCGACCACCGATCGCACGGCGCGGCGAATGCATGCGGTGATGCGTCTTGAAACACTGGCGCAAGCGCGGGGCGGCACCATCGAGGTGGCACAGGGCGATGTGGCCAACCTTGCCCAGATGCGCCGGGTGACACAGGATTTGACCACGCGCCATGGTGGGCTGACGGGAGTGATCCACGCGGCTGGTACGCTTGATGATGCGCCTCTGCTGGCCAAATCGGATGCCAGCATTGACGCGGTATTGTCGCCCAAGGTTCAGGGGCTGCGCGTCCTTGATCAATTGCTGCCCGATGGCACGTTGGAACTGATGGTGCTGTTTTCCTCTACCTCGACGGCCACACGGGCCGCAGGGCAGACCGACTATGTCGCCGCCAATGCCTGGCTGAATGCTTTCGCTGCTGCACGGCGCAACGGGAAAACCAGGGTGGTTGCGATCAATTGGGGCATCTGGTCGGATGTGGGCATGGCCGCCAAGGCGCTGAATGGTGCGGCCAGCGACGTTCTGCCGCCGCGCCCGGTTGAGGCTGCATTTCTGAAAACCGTGGGTGCGGATGCGGCGGGTGATCTGGTGTTCACCGCCCCTTTCACCACGCAAGATTGGCTGCTGGACCAGCACCGCACGGCACAAGGGCAGGCGATCCTGCCCGGCACCGGCTATATCGAACTGCTGGCCGAGGCGGCCAAGGCACAGGGCATGACTGGGTTTGACATCCAAGACCTGTATTTCCTGCGCGCCATGCCGGTGGAGGAAGACAGCAGTCGTCAGATGCAGGTCACCCTGCGCCCGGACGGCAAGGGCTTTGCTGCCGAAATGCGCAGTGATTGCCGGTTGCAGGGCAGGGACGGTTGGCAACTGCACGCGCAAGCCGCCCTGAACCCGCTGACCGGAGTTGCGCCGGAAGGTGTTGATATCGCATCACTTTCCGCGCGATGTGACGTGGCTCAGCAAAGCACTGCCGAGGCCCGTCTGAAATCCCCGCAAGAAGCGCATTTGAAATTCGGCCCCCACTGGCATGTCCTGTCCGAAACCCGGATGGGCAGGGGCGAGGGGGTGGCCAAGCTGACCTTGCCTGACGCCCTGTGCGGCGCTGAAAACGCGCCAGTGCTGCATCCCGGACTGATGGACCTGGCCACTGGCTGGGCCATCGCGCTGGTGCCGGGATATGGCGCGACCCATCTTTGGGTGCCGGTGTCTTATGGATCAATCCGTGTTTATGCGCCGCTGCCGGATATGGTGTATTCTTGGGTACGCTTGCGCGAAGGGCACGGTGATTTTGCCCGTTTTGATGTGACAGTCTGTGACCCGGAAGGCCGCGTTCTGGTCGAAGTCAGCGATTTCGCGATGAAACGGCTTGAGGGCGAACTTGCAGCAATGCCTTTGACCACAGCCGAAGTAACTTTCACCGATGACAGCGCGGATGATGACAGTCGCAGTCCCGCCGAGGAACAGCTGGCCCATCTGGTGTCGCAAGGCATCCGCGCCAGTGAGGGGCCGGAAGCCCTGCGCCGTGCGCTTGCGCTGGGCAAGCCGCAGGTCATGGTTTCATCGCTGCCCTTGCAGGGGCTGATCGCGCGCGCCAATACGCCAGCGGTTGAACAGGCTACTTCAGGTCAGAGTTTCGAACGTCCCGATCTGGATGGTTCTTTCGTCGCACCGCGCAACGGTATTGAGGAACGTCTGGCCGGGATCTGGTCGAACCTGCTGGGCATCAGTCCGGTTGGGGTTGAGGACAGCTTTTTCGACCTTGGCGGGCATTCTCTGATTGCCGTGCGCCTGTTTGCGGCGGTGAAACGTGAGTTCAAGGTGGAATTCCCGATTTCGGTACTTTTCGAGGCCCCTACAATTGCCAAATGCGCTGCCCTGATCGCGGCAGAAACCGGCGATCAAGGAGAAGCTTCGGAGGGGGAGACCCCTGCCGCTGCGCCAGAGAAATACGAATTCCTTGTGCCGCTGAACCAAAGCGATCAGCGCGATGCGCCACCCTTGTTCATTGTCGCAGGCATGTTTGGCAACGTGCTGAACCTGCGCCATCTTGCGCTGCCTTTTGCATCGGAACGGCGGGTGTTTGGTGTGCAGGCACGGGGGCTGATCGGGGAAACCGAACCGCATCGCGATGTGGCCATCGCTTCCCGTGATTATCTGGCAGAAATGCAGCGTATGCAGCCAGAGGGGCCCTATCTGATTGCAGGGTATTCCGGCGGCGGGATCACGGCTTATGAAATGGCCAGACAATTGCGCGATGCGGGCCATGAAGTGGCTGTGGTGGCGATGTTTGACACGCCGCTGCCGGTACGCCCGTCGCTCAGCAGACCCGATAAGGCATTGATCAAGCTGGCTGAACTGAAATCCAAAGGACCTGCCTATCTGGTCGAATGGGCACAGAACCGCTGGGCTTGGGAAATGCGCAAACGCAACGAAGATACTGCGCCTGATGCACCTGCGGGGGCGGAGTTCAACAACCTGAAAATTCAGGATGCCTTCCTTGAAGCGGTGGGGAAATACCAGACACCCGATTGGGACGGCCCGCTCACCCTGTTCCGTCCGGCGCTTGATTTGCATTGGCCGGTGACGGGGGGCAGGTTTGTCAGCAAAGAGCGCGAATATGTGTTCGAGGACAACGACTGGCGTCGATATGCGCCGCAGATTGAGGTGATCGAGGTGCCCGGTGATCATGACAGTATGATGCTGGCCCCAAATGTCACCACTTTGGCGCAAGAGCTGCGCGAAGTGATCACACGGGCACTAGACGATGGATCGGATGATTGGCAACAGGCAACGGCGGCACAATGATGGCAGTTTCAAACCCTAAAGTGCTGGTGGTTTTACTGAACTACCGGACCGCTGAAATGACCCTGCGTGCCGCTGAGGCGGCGCTGGCTGATATGCCCGCGGGGGCTGAGCTGGTGATTGTCGATAATGCCTCTGGTGACGGCTCAGCCGGTGTGCTGACCAACGCCATCGCTGAACGGGGTTGGGATGTGGAAGATCGTGTGCGCCTGATCCTGTCAGAGGTGAACGGCGGTTTCGGCGCAGGCAATAACCTTGGTTTCAAGGTGGGCATGTCGGATGACAGCCGTCCCGATTATTTCTATGTGCTGAACTCGGATGCCTTTCCTGATCAGGGCTGTTTGCCGCATCTGATCCAGCATTTGGAAACCACACCCAAGGCTGGCATGGTAGGCAGCCATGTGCGCGGCGAGGATGATCAGCCGCATACAACTGCCTTTCGCTTTCCGTCCATTGCGGGCGAGTTTGAGGGGGCGGCGCGCACCGGCCCAATTACCCGTTTGCTGAAATCCTATGTCGTCGCGCCTGATTTGCCGCAGACCGCCACACGGGTGGATTGGGTGGCGGGGGCCAGCGTGCTGATGCGGGCCAGCATGCTGGATGAAATCGGCATTTTCGACGAAACCTTCTTTCTTTATTTTGAGGAAACAGACCTGTGCAAACGGGCCGTGGTGGCAGGCTGGGAATGCTGGTATCTGCCGCAGGTCGGTGTGGTGCATATCGGGTCCGTGTCCACCGGCATGAAAGAATGGCAACGCATCCCTGATTACTGGTTCGCTTCGCGTCGGCATTACTTTGTGAAAAACCACTCTCGCGCCTATGCGGCGGCGGCTCTTCTTGCCAAACTTGCGGGGGGGGCAATCCACCACCTGCGCTGCAAGATATCTGGCGCAACGCCGCAAGATCCGCCCGGTTTTAACCGCGACCTTTTGCGTTTCGGCCTTGGCTTGCCCCTGCGCCGTGACACCCCTGTGACCCGCCGTTCCGTATCGAAGGAAAACTCATGACCGCCACCTTCAATCCTCAAGCCTTTGATGCCCTTTTGATGGGCGATGAATCCCTGACCATTGCCTGTGGTGATATGATGTTGGCGGGCGGACATCGCCTGTCGGCGGTGATTACCCGTGATGCCACGGTGCGCAACTGGGCCGAAGACAAAGGGCTGCCGGTCTTTGATCAGGCCAAGGAAATAGTGGGGGCCGGCCTTGCTGCGGATTGGTTGCTGTCCATTGCCAACCTGCGGATGATCCCGGCGGATGTGCTGGCGGTGCCCACCAAGGGCGCGATTAACTTTCACGATGGTCCTTTGCCGCGCTATGCAGGGCTGAATACCCCGGCATGGGCGGTGATCAACGGCGAGACCTCTCATGGCGTCAGCTGGCACATGATCGAGGGTGGCGTGGATGAGGGTGACCTGCTCGCGCAAAAAGAGGTGGCAATTGCGGCGGATGAGACGGCGTTCAGTCTGAACTCCAAATGTTACGCTGCCGGGATGGAGAGCTTTGCCAGCGTCCTATCCCAATTAGAAACCGGTGGCTTGGAGCGCACACCTCAGGACCTGAGCCAGCGCAGCTATTTTGCCCGTGATCAGCGGCCTGAAAATATGGGTGTGCTGAATTTCGACAAAGCTGCGGCACAGTTGGACGCATTGGTGCGGGGGCTGGATTTCGGCACCTATTGGAACCCGCTGGGCACAGCCAAACTTGCCCTTGGAAATGCGTTTTACAGTATTGGCGGGCTTGAGCCGGTCGCGGGGCAGAGTGGTGCCGCAGGCGAGGTTCTGGCGGTTGACGCAAAGAGCGTCACAATTGCCACTGCGACCACCGCCGTGCGGCTGCGTGGATTGACCACATTGGACGGCACATCGGTGAACCCGACCACCCTATGTGTGGTTGGTGATGTTTTGGCGTCGGCAGATCTGCCTGAGCTAGAGGTGAAGGACGAAGCCATCTGGCGCAGCGCCCTGAGCAAGACGGCACCGGTTCCCGCCCCCTTTGTGACGGCGCAATCCAGCGATGCAGATTGGGGGCAGCGGGCATTGTCGCTGCCTGCCGGGCTGTCTGCTGCGCAGGTAATCACTGCCGCATCCGTGGTCCTGTTGAATGGGGTTGAGGCCGGGCAGGGTGTGTTTGCATTGAAGTCGGCAAACACCCACCGGTTGGCCGCTGACTGGGTTCCACTGCGCATCGCCGCAGATGGCGCAGACACTGTGCAAACAGTGCATGATGCCGTGGCCCGCCAGTTGGAACGTGCGCAATCCTCTGCCGGTATGGCGCAGGACTTGCTGTCCCGCGATCCGGCGATCGTCGCGCAGGGCCAGCCGCAGATCGGTTTCTCGCTGGCGGCTGAACCCGTTGCATCCGCCGCGTTGACCCTGTGTCATGACGGCAGAGCGGCACAGCTGATCTATGATAAATCACGCCTGAGCGATGCGGCACTTGATCTGATCTCTGCCCGTATCGAAGCGGCGGCTACCGCCCTTGCCAATGCGCAACGCTGCGACGAACTGCGCCAGATGCCCGCAAGCGAAGCGGCGCTGTTGCAAGGCTGGAACGCCACCGAGCGTGCCTATACTCCTAGCACCATCCATGCGGCATTTGAGGCACAGGTGGCGCAGACCCCAGAAAGCGAAGCAATTGTTTTCGAAGGCGAAAGCCTTTCTTACGCGGCGCTGGATGCCCGCGCGAACAAACTGGCCCATGTGCTGCGCGCGCAAGGGGCCAGACCCGGCACACCCATCGGCTTGTTCAGCACACGTGGCCTTGATCTGCTGGTCGGTGCACTGGGCATCCTCAAGGCGGGCGGGGCTTATGTGCCGCTTGATCCGGCCTATCCTGCGGACCGCATCGCGCATTACATCAGCGACAGCGCCGCACCGTTGATTGTGACGCAAAGCGGCTTGGCCGCACAGCTGCCCGCCCATAGCGCAGAGGTTATTGCACTGGACAGTGATCCGCGTATCGCGGCGGCCCCTGAGGCAGCGCTTGAGGCTACGGCGACGCCTGATGATCTGGCCTATCTGATCTATACTTCCGGTTCCACCGGCACGCCCAAGGGCGTTATGGTCAGCCACGGCAATGTCGCGAATTTCTTTGCCGGGATGGATGATCGCATCGACCATGAGGCCGGCGCGGTCTGGCTTGCTGTCACCTCGCTCAGCTTTGATATTTCGGTGCTGGAACTGTTCTGGACTCTTGCACGCGGGTTCAAACTGGTGCTGGCCGGGGATGAAGCGCGCACTATGGTGTCAAACGGACCCATCGCCGTTTCGGATCGCAAGGTCGATTTTAACCTGATGTATTGGGGCAATGACGATGGTGTCGGCCCCAAGAAATACGAACTGCTGCTGGAAGGTGCCAAATTCGCGGATGCCAATGGGTTCAACGCGGTCTGGACGCCAGAACGGCATTTCCATGCCTTTGGTGGCCCTTACCCCAACCCGTCGGTGACCGGCGCAGCGGTGGCTGCGGTGACGCAGAACCTTTCGGTACGTGCCGGGTCTTGCGTGGCACCGCTGCACCATCCCGCGCGGATTGCTGAAGAATGGGCGGTGATCGACAATCTGACCAACGGGCGGGTTGGCCTTGCCATCGCCAGCGGCTGGCAGCCGGATGATTTTGTGCTGCGCCCCGAAAACACACCACCCGCCAACAAGCCCGCGATGTATGCGGCCATCGACCAGCTGCGCCAGATGTGGCGCGGCGAGCCGGTGGAGTTCCCCAAACAGGACGGCACCATGCACGCTGTTGTCACCCAACCGCGCCCGGTGTCCAGGGAACTGCCGGTCTGGGTGACCACGGCGGGCAATCCGCAGACCTGGAAAGAGGCGGGCGAGATTGGCGCAAATGTGCTGACCCATCTTCTGGGGCAATCGATTGAAGAGGTCGCGGGCAAGATCAAGATATATCATCAGGCCTTGCGTGATGCGGGCCATGATCCGGCGGATTTCACCGTGACCCTGATGCTGCACAGCTATCTGGCCGAGACTCGTGAACAGGCGGAAGAGATCGCGCGGGGGCCGATGAAGGATTACCTGCGCTCTGCCGCTGCCTTGATCAAGCAATACGCCTGGGCGTTTCCTGCGTTCAAACGGCCTGAAGGCACGTCAAACGCCTTTGATCTGGACCTTGAAGGGGTGTCAGAGGACGAACTTGACGCGATCCTTGAATTCGCCTTCCAGCGTTATTTCAACGACAGCGGTCTATTCGGCACCGTGGCCGATGGCGTGGCGCGGGTCGAACAGCTGAAGATGATCGGCGTGGATGAGGTGGCCTGTCTGATCGATTATGGCATCGATCCGGCGCTGGTCATGGAAGGGCTCAAACCGCTGGCTGAGGTGCTGCGCCTGTCCAATCAGGGCACGGTTCTGGCAGAGGATGATTTCTCGCTTGCGGCACAGATTGTCCGCCACAAGGTCAGCCACCTGCAATGCACCCCGTCGATGGCACAGATGTTGGTCACCAACGATGGTGCACGGGCGGCGCTGGGTCAGGTGAAACATCTGATGGTGGGTGGCGAAGCTTTGCCCGGATCGCTGGTCAGCGCGTTGCAATCGGCCAGCGGTGCCAGCCTGCAAAATATGTACGGGCCAACGGAAACGACGATCTGGTCGACCACCCAGATGATTGAAGATGCGGCGGATGCGACCGCCCCGATTGGCACGCCGATTGCAAATACACAGACCTTCATCCTTGATGATAAGATGTGCCCGCAACCCATTGGTATTGAGGGAGAGTTGTGGATTGGCGGTGATGGCGTCACGCAGGGGTATTGGCAGCGCCCCGAGCTGAGTGATAAACGGTTTGTGGACAACCCCTTTGGTGCGGGCAAGCTCTATCGTACCGGCGATTTGGCGACATGGGATGCGACTGGTACGTTGCATTTTGCAGGCCGCGCCGATGCGCAGGTCAAGATACGCGGCCACCGGATCGAGCTGGGCGAGATCGAGGCACGGCTGGCCGAATTGCCCGGCGTTACCCAAGCGGTTGTCACCACTGTCGAGGCCTTTGGCAGCGACCATCTGGTGGGATATGTCACATCACCAACACCGCTGGACCCGGAGCAGGCCAAGGCGGCGCTTACAGAAGTGCTGCCCGCGATCATGGTGCCGACCTACTATGTCACGCTTGATACCATGCCGCTGACGCCAAACAAGAAAATCGACCGCAAGGCCTTGCCACTGCCCGAACGCCGTCAGACACCGCGTGATGATGCCCCAAGCGCGCCTGCCAATGCGACACAGGCGGCCATCAGCGAGGTTTGGACGCGGCTGTTGGGGGTTGCTGATATCCGGGGTGAGGATAACTTCTTTGGTCTGGGCGGGCACTCTCTTCTGGCCGTGCAGGCGCACCGCGATATCAGGACGGCACTTGGCAGTGACAGCCTGTCGATCACCGATATTTTCCGTTTCCCCACACTTGCAGGGTTGGCCGGGCATATCGACAAGGGGACCGGTGGGGCCGTCCCGGCAGCGGCTGCCCCCGCGCAGCCCGCCGCAACAGAGGCGATTTCGAAACGCCGCGCCATGCGGGCGGGACGCAGTAAGTCGGGTGCATGAGCATCATGCCGGGGGCGGTGCATCGGGCGCAGACGCAGGCCGTGATTGCCGCGCTGTTTGACGATGCGCATGATATCTCTGTGGCGGTTGGGGTGCGTGATCCACGGGCCCCACAACCGCCGACCCTCGCCGATGAGGCGGCCCATCTGCGACAGGCGCTTGAACCGCGCCAACGGGAGTTTGCCGCAGGACGGGCCGCGGCGCGGGATGCGATGGCGCAGCTGGGCCTTGACCCTATGGCCATTCCCGCAGCCGCAGATCGCGCGCCCCTTTGGCCGCAGGGGGTTCGGGGCAGCATTTCGCATAGCAACTCACTTTGTGCTGCGGTACTTACCCGTGATGCGGCATCGCTGGGCCTTGATATCGAAGCAGACATGCCGCTGGATGCGGATCTGCTGTCCACCATCTGTTCAGATCACGAGCGAGCCCGTATCGCCGGACCGGACCAGCTTTGGCTGGCGAAACTGATCTTTTCCGCCAAAGAAGCCAGCTATAAGGCGCAATACCCGCTGACGCAGATGCTGTTTGGCTTTGACCATCTTGACGTGGCGCTGGACTTGCCGGGGCGGGCGTTTACCGCAACTTTCCTGAAACCGGCGGGGGATTTTGTGGCGGGCGACAAACTGCCCGGGCGGTTCGATCAAATTCAGGGTCACCTTGTCACGGCAGCTTGGGCTGATAAATCTCTGTTCAAAGGAGCCTGAGTTGATGCCGTTATTTACCCGTCGTGCTGCCCTTGGGCTTTTGACCGTGGCGCTTGGAATCGGTGGCTACAGCTATGTTCGCCGCCAGCAGCAGGCCAGGTTGGTCCAGTCATTTTATGATCAGCCCTTGCCCAAGCCGGAAGGCGGGTTGCAGGTCTACCATCTGGGGCATTCTCTGGTGGGGCGCGACATGCCTGCGATGCTGGCGCAGCTGGCGGGTGCGGGGCACACTTACGACAGTCAGCTGGGCTGGGGCACCTCCTTGATGCAGCATTGGGAGCCGGATCAGCCGGTCAACGGGTTTGACGTGGAAAACGATCATCCCCGGTTTCGCGCGGTGGAAGGGGCGCTGGCTTCTGGCAGCTATGACGCCTTGGTGCTGACCGAGATGGTCGAGATCGAAGACGCCATCCGCTATCACGACAGCGCTGACTATCTGGCGAAATGGACGGCGCTGGCACGGGACAGCAACCCGCAGATACGGATCTATCTTTATGAAACCTGGCATCACACCAATGATGCGGCGGGCTGGTTGACACGGATTGACGCGGATTTGAAAAAGTTTTGGCAGGGGCGGATCATCCATCCGGCCATGGCCAAAACCGATGCGCCGATCCACCTGATCCCTGCCGGTCAGGTGATGGCGGCCTTTATCCGTGCGCTTACGGCGCTGGGTGGTCTGGACGGGGTGACGGGGGCGGATGATCTGATGGCCAGAAATGCGGATGGCACTGCTGACACCATCCACCTGAATGATCTGGGGGCCTATCTGGTGGCACTGACCCATTACGCGGTGCTTTATCACCGCTCGCCCGAGGGGTTGCCCTTTGCATTGAACCGCGCTGACGGCACGCTGGCGGACGCGCCACCGCCCGCGGTGGCGGCCTTGATGCAGCGCAGCGTTTGGGAGGTGGTCCAGCGCCACCCGGAAACAGGAGTAGCGGCATGACCGGTTTGGCGACATTGTTTTCAGTGCTGATGGTCGGCCACAGCCTGTTTGGCCCAACGGGGCCCAGTATGCTGGAACAGGCGCTGCCGGCGGGCACCGGCGATGCAAAGGTTCAGGCGCAGATCATCAACGGGGCACCGCTGCGCTACAATTGGGAGAAATCCGACACAGCCGAAGGAGTTGACGCCCGCGCGGTGCTGCCTGCAGGGGGCATCAGCCATCTGATCCTGACCGAAGCGGTGCCATTGGAAAACCACACGCAGTTTTCCGAGACAGATGTTTACGCGCAGGCCTTTGCCGGTCTGGCGACCGCTGCCAATCCGAAGGCACATATCTATGTGCAGGAAACATGGCATAGTTTGAAAAGCGGCACTGGTGAAGCGGTGGAACATGATGCCAAGGCGGATATTCCCTGGCGGGTCCGACTGGATCAGGATTTGCCGGTCTGGGAAAATATCGTGGCACAGATTGCGGCGGGCACCCGTGCGCAGACCGCTACGGTTTCGCTGATCCCGGCGGGACAGGCGATGGCACGGCTACATGATGAAATTGCGGCGGGGCAGGTGGCGGGGATCACGGATATTGCCGCACTTTTTGACGATGACATCCACCTCAATGACGCGGGCCATTACTTTGTGGCAATGGTGCAATATGCGACGCTGACGGGGCAATCTCCCCTCGGCCTGCCGGTCGATTTCAAAGACCGGTTTGGCAAGGCCTATGACACCCCGGATGAGGATACGGCTCGTATTTTACAAGCCATCGCATGGGAGGCGGTGCAGGCCTATGGCACCCTGCCTGCAAAACCGGTTTCCCTGACAAAAACAACGGGGCGTGCCAGCATGGCCCCTGCGGCACCGACCGGCCCGCCGAAAGACCTGAGCCTGACCCCTGAAGGGGCGGTGCAGGGCAGTAACGCTGTAGCGATCGGTTTGGCCTCTGTCGCGGATTGGAGCACGCAACTGCCCTTCCTTGATCTGATGAAAACCGCGCGCCCCTGGATCGGCCATAAGGCGGGCCAATGGGGCGGTATGGAGCGGGCGCAGATGCGCGCAGAAGGGGTTCTGGATGCTGATGGCTGGCCGCTGAAAATGCCGCGTAGCCTGGGCAGTATTGGCACATTGATCCTGACCGACATGCCCGAAGCGGCCACATCGTTGAAAGGGCGTTACCGGCTGAAGTTTGACGGGAAAGGCGTGATCGAAGTTTCAGGGCGTGCTGAAAAGGTGCGCTATGGGAAGGGAGAGGTCACATTTGACTACACACCGGGGCCGGGCAGTGTCGACATTCGCATCCAGCGCATCAACACCACCAACCCGCCACGCAACATCAGCGTGGTGCATGGTGACAATATCCGGCGTTTTGATCAGGGGGCGATATTCAACCCCGCATGGACCGCCCGCATCGGGCAGTTTCGTGCGTTGCGGTTTATGGACTGGGCAGAAACCAATAACAGTACGCTGTCGGATTGGGCCGAACGCCCGCAGGTCGATGACGTCACCTATGTGGACGGGGTGCCGGTTGAGGTGATGATTGATCTGGCCAATGAACTGGAGAATGATGCGTGGTTCAACATGCCCCATCTGGCGGATGATGCCTTTATCCGCGCCTATGCCGAACTGGTCCGCGACCGGCTGGACCCGGAATTGACCGCCTATGTCGAATTTTCGAATGAGGTGTGGAACTGGCAGTTCTCACAGGCGGTCTGGGCGGATGAAAGCGGCTTGGCCCGCTGGGGCGAAAAGGACAAATGGATGCAGTACTACGGGCTGCGGGCCGCCGAAGTGGCACGGATCTGGTCAGAGGTTTTTGCCGGGGAGCCAGAGGATCGGCTGGTCAATGTGGTCTCGTCACAGACCGGTTGGCTGGGCTTGGAGAGTGAAGTCTTCACCGCGCCATTGGCCGTGGCCGAAGGGCTGGCAGCGCCGGTTGACGCCTTTGATGCCTATGCGGTCACAGGGTATTTTGGCGGGGTTCTGGGTTTGGAGGACCGTCAGGAGATGGTGAAAACCTGGTTGGCGGACAGTGCCGCCAAGGCGCAAGCTCAGGCAGAGGCGCAGGGGCTCACGGGGGAGGCGTTGCAGACCTATATCGCCACGCACCGCTTTGACCATGCCACTGAATTGGCAGAGCGCGAGTTGATGAACGGCAGCGTCAGCGGCAACCCCGAGGATACCTTGCAGGATCTGATTGGCCGCGTGTTGCCGCGTCACGCGCAGGTGGCCCGTGCGCATAACCTTGATCTGGTGATGTATGAGGGGGGCACCCATATCGTCGGCATTGGCGGTTTGGTCGAGGATACGGATTTGACCGAATTTATGCATCACCTGAATTATTCTGCCGCAATGGGCCGTCTTTATAGGGCGCTGCTGGATGGCTGGAAAGCGGTCGGTGGACAGTTGTTCAATGCCTATTCAGATGTCTACGCACCGACAAAATGGGGCTCCTGGGGGGCGCTGCGCCATCTGGATGACAGCAACCCGCGCTGGGATGCATTGGTCGATTTCCAATGAAAACCTCGGTTCTGATCCCCGCCCATAACGAAGCGAACTACCTGCCGGCCTGTTTGACGGCCTTGCTGACCTCTGAGCCGGTGGCAGGGGGCGTGCAGGTGGTGGTGATTGCCAATGGCTGCACGGACAATACCGCAGAGATTGCCCGTGAGTTCACCGCGCAGGCCGAGGAAAAGGGCTGGCAGCTGCTGGTGCTGGATGTTGCGCAGGGCGGCAAGTTGAATGCCTGGAACAAGGGTGAGGCGGCGGCGTCGGGTGAGGTGTTGATTTATCTGGATGCGGATGTGGTGGTCTCGCCGCAGGTGGTGGTGCAAATCACCGATGTGTTGGATGTGGACAGGCCACGATATGCCAGCGGGCGGGCCAATGTGACCTTGACAGGAGATGATGCGCTGACGCGGCATTACACGCGGTTCTGGTTGACCACACCCTTCATGGTGCATGGTGTGCCCGGTTTCGGGGTGTTTGCAATGAATCGCGCGGGGCGTGCGCGTTGGGGCGACTGGCCTGATATTATTTCGGACGATACCTTTGCGCGGCTGAACTTCACACCCGCAGAACGGCATAGTGTGCCCGCAGACTACGACTGGCCAATGATCGAAGGGTTCACCCGTCTGGTACAAGTCCGCCGCCGTCAGGATATTGGCGTGGCAGAGATCGAAACCGGCTATCCGGAACTGATGGTCAACGACGATACCCATGATCAAACGGTGCCGCTGTGGAAACGCGCGCTGAAAGATCCGGTGGCCTTTGTGGCTTTTGCTGCGGTGCGCCTTGCGATCCGCCTGCCAATCCTGCGCAGCGGCAATCGCTGGGCACGGGGACGTTAGGAGCCGCTGATATGGGCCGCCAGCTTGGCGGCCTCGGTGCTGATGTCATGGCGTTCCAACACGCGCTGGCGCGCCGCATCGCCCATGGTGGTCAGCTTCTTTAAGGGCGTTTTGGCAAAGACCTCTATCGTATCGGCCAAGGCATCAACGTCGCCCGCAGGCACCAGCCAGCCGTGAGTGCCATGCTGCACCAGCTCTGGTGTGCCAGCGATATAGGTGGCGATGACGGGGCGGGCGGCAGCCATGGCTTCCATCACCACCATCGGCAGTCCTTCGGCAAAGCTCGGCATGACCAGCGCATGGGCGGCGGCAAGCTCGCCGTTTACCCCGGCCTCGTCAAGCCAGCCGGTCAGGGTGACCCGGTCCTGTAACTTGTGTTCGGCAATCGCGGCCTCGATCAAGCCGCGCATCTCGCCATCTCCGATCAGGGTCAGCTGCACATTGGCCTGCACCTGCGCCAGCGCTTTGATCACGGCGAGCTGGCCTTTCTGTTCCACCAGCCGCCCGATGGCGACAAGGCGGCGCGGGCCGTCCGGTATCGGGGCAGGGTCTGCAAATTTCTGCGGTTCAATCCCGCAATGCACCACTTTGATCTTGTCCCAATCTGCGGGCGCGGCCCAGCGGCACAGCTGCGAGCGGCCAAACTGGGTGATTGCAACGGTGAAATCGGAATGCGCAATCTTGCTGCCCAAGGACAGGGCGCGGGGGGCGTCATATTCTTCCGGGCCATGTACGGTGAAACTGTATTTCGGGCCGTCCAGAAGGGCGCTGAACATCGCCACAGCGGCAGAATTGGTGCCAAAATGCGCATGGGCATGGGTGACCCCTTCGGCGCGACAGCGTTCCGCAACAAAAGCGGCTTCGGCCAGATAGATCAGATGGCGCAGTACGCCGACTTCGGAAACCCGGCCAAGGGTGATGGCGGTTTTGGTCGCTTGCCAGAATTGCGCCGCATCGCGTTTCACTGCGCGCCAGCTGGCACCGAGCAGATGCTTTTTACCCTCGGCCAACACATATTCCGTGCGCTCTGCTTCATAGCGGTCCTGTGGATCAACCAGAGGATCACCGCTGGGACGCATCGCCATGCGAAACACGTCATGGCCTGTGGCCTCAAGCGCGCGAATCTCGCGGCGGATGAAACTCTGTGACGGCTGCGGGTAGGTGTTTAGAATATATGCAATTTTCAACGTAGGTTTCCGCCTATCGGCTTGCGGGATGGCGGGCCTGTCGTGCGGCACGCCCTTGCAAACCGGCCTCGCTGCGGTCCTGCCAAAGCTTGGCGATGCCTTTGCGCTTTTTCGGATTACGCGTTTCGGGGATCGAAACCACCGGCAGCAATCCTGTTTCACGCTGCATCTGCCGTGCGGTGCGGATTACAGGGCGGCGCAGTTCCAGCAGGAATGCCAGCACCAGACCCAGCACTGCGGACGCGGCCACACCCAACAGAAGGCGTTTTTTGCGGCTCATGCTGACCGGGTATTCCGGCACACGGGCCTCTTCCAGGGTGATAAACCGCTCGCCGCGCGCCGCGTTTTCCAGCGTAAACCCAACCTCGGCTTCGCTGCGACGGGTTGCAATATCGCTTAGACGCTCGCGCAGTTGCGTTGTGCGCCGTTCAAATTCGGCCAGAGTCCGTTCCACCTCTGGCCGGGTTTCGATGCTGGCGCTTAGGGCGGCGCGGCGGTCCAGCAAAAGCTGGCGCTGGGTGTTCAGACTGTCCAGCAGGCGGCCAAGTTCTTCTTCCTCGCGCTGCACGGTTGCGGCGCGGGTGTTGCCGCTGCGGTCAATGTTTTCAAGGGCAAGCTGCGCTGAGATGATTTCGCGATCCAGCGTCAACAACGCGTCATTCAGGCTGCCCAGTTCCGAGCGGCTGAAATCAAGCGAACCCTCGATGGAAATGTCATTGGCGCTGCGAAACTCTGCCAAAGCAGTGTCCAATGCCGCAATTTCTGCCTGCACGGTTTTTTCCTGCTCTTCAAAGAAAGCAAGGGTTTCACGGGTTTGCAGCTGGCGCTGCGAGGTTGCAAGGGCGCGGGTCTGATCGGCAAACAGATGGGCGATGGCCTGCGCAGTTTCGGGCGAATCCATTGCGGCGGTGATGGTCAGAACTGCAATGGCCCCATCATCGGAAAACCCTTCACGTACTGCCGCAACACCGGTGATGGTGACAGCCTGACGCAACAGGTCAACCTTGTCGGACATGCCGGGCCTGCTGGAGTCGCCATAGAGGCCGAATTGTTCAATGACCTTTACCAGATTGTCATGGGCCATCAGCTGTTGTTCGATCAGTTGCAGCCGCCGTGCCGCAGAGCTTTCGACGGTGGAGCGGGCCAGCTCATCAGAGATCTGTGGCTGTTCAATCTGCAAAACTTCGGAAGATACATAGGTATGGGGCGTGAGGACGGCCCAGATCAGCGATCCGAAACAACCCGCGATGATCACAGCCGAGATCACACCCACGCGACGGCGCAGCATGTCCAGAAAGTCGGCCATTGAAAAGATCGGTCCCATCAGTCTCTATCTACCCCAGTTTTGTTTCATCAACAAATGCGTGATGCACCCGAAGATAGTCCCATTAATCAGAACATTCTGTCCAGAATAGGGCAAAAACAATCAGAAGATGAGGGGCAAAAAAGGCGGCCAAGGGAAAAAGGCCGCCTGATCGGGGTATGAGTAAGCCCTGATCTTAGGAATAGCGCGGGATGGAGTCTGCGCGTGCCCGGTTCAAGACGACGCCCAGCAGGGGCACTTGATTGTTCAGCAGACGTTCGCATTCCATCAGTTCGCGGCCCATTGTCTGAGTGCCATCCGAAACCAGCAGCACACCGTCAAGCTGTGGCAGAAAGGCAGAGACATCATCATGGGTCAGCATTGCAGGTAGATCGTAAAGAACAATTTCCGGCTGCAACGCGGCGCGCATGCGTTCCATGGTATGGGCGGTCTCAGCTGACTGAAGGGTTTCAGCCGCTTCAGCGTCCGTGCTATTGTTCAGCCCCAAAGCCAAAGTGTCGCTGACCTTGACCATGTGATCGCCGATGGGCGCATGACCCATCAGAAAATCCCGCATGGAGCCGCGTGGGGTGATGTCAAACGCCTTGGCGATGCCGGGGCGGCGCAGGTTGAAATCCATCAGCACCGTGCGCGAACCCTTTACCCGTGACAGGCTAAGCGCGAGGTTCATCGCGGTGAAAGTATTGCCACAGCCCGACGTCGGGGTGGTGATCCCGATATTGGTCCAGCCGTGTTCCTGGGTGATTTGGCGCAGCCTTGTGCGCAGCTGGTCAAAGGCGCGCACAGAAGCGCTGTCGCGGGCCGCATCAACTACGGGCAAGGCGGTGTTATCCTTGCGGCTGGTGCCGGGATCAACCTGATCCAGTTCGTGCCAGCGGGGCAGGTTGGTGTCAGGTGCATAGCTTTTGGGTGATGCGGGGGCCAAAGCGGTTTGGACATGTGATTTGACCGTTGCGGGCACGATGCGCGCATCGGTTTTGTCGCCATTGTCATTCACCAGCGCCCGACGTGGACGGATGCTGTGGCGCATGCCGGCTTTCGACATTACGACTGGCGTGTCCAACATTTCAGCGTGGAGATCCTCTGCGGTATGTAAATCACGCATTTCTGTCTCCTTCGGAGGTTTGGCCATAAGACCTGTTTACACCTTCTTGTGCCATCTCAACATCATGTCCCATACTTAGTGACCCGTCGGGCGCAAAACCACGCCAATGGTTTTGAAAAGGATGGTCAGATCCAGTTTCAGTGTCAGGGACCGCTCATAGGCGCTGTCTACTTCGTTGCGATAGGTAAAACGTTCACTGTTGCGCGCCGAGACCTGCCACAGGCCGGTAATGCCGGGCTTCACAGCGTTGTAGTGGGTCGCATCACCATACATTTCCAACTGTTCGGGCATCATTGGGCGCGGGCCGACAAGGCTCATGTCGCCAATCAGGACGTTAAGCAGCTGGGGCAGCTCGTCCATTGAGGTTTTGCGCAGCAGATGGCCCAGAGGCGTGATGCGCGGATCATTGCGCAGCTTCTGGATCTCGTCCCATTCGCGCCGCATTTCAGGGTCTTTGGCAAGATATTCTTCAAGAACCTGATCTGCATTCGGCACCATGGTGCGCAGCTTCAGGATCGAGAACCGCTTGCCCGCTGAACCTAGACGCTCCTGCGTATAGAAAGGATTGCCGCCGCTCACCCAGAGAGCCAGCGCCGACAGGGCGATGATCGGCAGGGAAAAGGGCAGTGTCAGCAAAACAAACAACACATCCATGACACGTTTGCCAAGGTGGCGATACAAGTAGACCGGGCCGGGCTTGGCCGCTAATGCTGCATCCCAAACCGGGCTGCGGCGAACCACGGCAGAGTCAGCAAAAGCCGTTCCATTGGCAAATGGAAACATGCCAAAATCGGCAGAATTCGCTACATTGTCTTTCATTCCAACCCCCCAGGGTCAAATACTCACTTGTTAAACCAGACATCCTCCAGATGCCCGCATACTGCTCTACTGATGTGCTGGGAAGGGGAAAGGTTAACGCAAAGCGCCAAAACCATCCAATTCTTACAGCGACCCGGGCCTTTTTGGTGACACAACAACGTCAAGATGTACAACGTGGTATTGTCGGATCCGGGACCGGTATAAACAGACGCAATATTCTCAACGCATCTATAACTCATTTTCGCCGCATTTGATGAAAAGCCGGGGAAACAGTCTGTTTCTAGCAGGTTTTGACAACATTGACCTAACAATCATGTGATTGTTTACAAAAGCGCTGCTTTACTGCCTAAATTTCTCGTCATGCGGGAATAGCCTATTGCCTCATTTCGGCCATGCAAGTGCAGGCCAAGGGGGCAAAATAGAATCAGTTAGGTGTAATTTTTCACGTATCTAAATTTCCGCGCGACAATTTTGAAATCTTGTTGTAAAGTTTTATTGACCGTATCTTAATGTGCCCTCAGGAAGGTGCTGCACGATGGAACACACGAAGATCAGGAACATGGAAGAATTCGCCTCGATCAGCGGATTGTCACGCCCCACGGTCTCCAAATATTTTCACGATCCCAGCTCTGTGCGGGCAACCACCCGTGCACGGATCGAAGCCGCGCTGGAGAAATACGACTATCGGCCCAACATCTTCGCGATGAACCAGAACCGCAAGCTGACCAAGAATGTCGGCATTCTGGTGCCCTATCTGGCAGATCCGTTTTTTGCCGAAATTGCCCGCAACATCGAGCAGCGGTGCATTGATGCGGGATATAGCCCGACATTGTACAGTTCGCACGGGGATCCCGCGTTAGAAATCGAGATATTGGAAAACCTGCGCGCGCTGAAACCTGCAGGGGCGCTGATTGCCCCCTTGGGACGAATTTCGGACAGCAGCGCGGTGGCCGCGTTCTGTGATGATGTGCCTACTGTTCTGTTTGACAGCAACCTGCCTGACGTCGGCCTTGCCTTTATCGGGTCGGACAATCCACAGTTTTCAATGGTCATGGTGGAATACCTCAGCCGCACGGGCGAGCCGCCTTGTTTCTTTGAAATGAAAGACCCGGCCAACCCAAACGCCAACAAGCGCCGTCAGGGTTATCTTGATGCGATGGCAAAGCTGGGGTTTGACCCGTCAATCGTAAAGGTGGACGGGCAGGGGTGGTCGTTTGAGGAAATCGGCCGTGCCGGGGGCATTCAGACATTGGAGGCAGGGGGCTTTGCGACCAATACGATATTGTGCAGCAATGACCGGCTTGCCATCGGACTATTGGCCGCCTGTTATGAGAAAGGCCTGCGGGTAGGGCGTGAAGCTGGCAGTGATCTGCGGGTTGCGGGGCAGGACGATCACCCATTTTCCAGGTTCACCTGTCCGTCATTGACCACCATTGCACAGGATTATGAAGCAGTGTCGCGCCGCGCCGTTCGGACCTTGTTTGATGTGGTCGAATCCGGTGAACAGACCCGTCCGCATGAAACCGTGCTCTATGAAGGCAAGCTGATCATGCGGCAATCCGCCTAACGCCGACCTTGCCAACAAACCTGTGTCATGAGTTCGCCTTAACGGTTTGTTAACCTCAGGGTCGGTAGTTTCCTCTTGTCCGTGCGTGAAGACATGGCGCTGAACACTCCGGGGCAGATCTTCTTGATGACCCGGTGTGCGGCCCTCTGGTTTCCTTGTTTGCAGCAGGTCGCGGTCGGATCTTGAGGCTAAAACACTGGCTCCTATGCCTATTCAACCGAATTTCTTTTATGAAATGCAGCTTTGCGGATGTCGTGTTTAATTTATTGTTCACAGCAGGATAGGGGGCATTTCAGGTGGCTATCTGCGGAATTTCGATATGAGAAACTTTCCGCGCGTAAATTTTTATTTGACGGCGCGCTTTGTTTTTGACTAACCTAACGGCACATAACATCTAACTTTAGGGAGGATTCGGATGTCTTTGAGAAACGCACTTGGTGCGGCGACAGCGGTATCGCTGATCACTGCAAGTGGCGCATTTGCCGAAACGCTTACAATCGCGACCGTGAACAACGGCGATATGATCCGCATGCAGGGTCTGACCGCTGACTTCACAGAGAAGACCGGCCACGAGGTGGAGTGGGTGACCTTGGAAGAGAACGTGCTGCGCCAGCGCGTCACCACGGACATCACCACCAAGGGTGGATCCTTCGACATTATGACAATCGGCATGTATGAAACGCCGATCTGGGGCAAAAACGGCTGGTTGATCCCGCTGGATGACCTGTCCGCAGACTATAACGCTGCAGATATCCTGCCTGCCATGTCCGGTGGCCTGTCATATGATGGCACGCTTTATGCATCACCTTTCTACGGTGAGTCCTCCATGGTTATGTATCGTACAGACCTGATGGAAGCTGCTGGCATGGAAATGCCAAAAGCCCCAACATGGGAATTCATCCGTGATGCGGCGGCTGCGATGACTGATCGTGAAAAGGAAATCAACGGTATCTGCCTGCGCGGCAAGGCCGGCTGGGGCGAGGGCGGTGCCTTTATCACAGCGATGTCCAACTCTTTCGGCGCGCGCTGGTTCGACATGGACTGGAACCCGCAGTTTGACACTGAAGCGTGGGCCAACACGGTCAACTTCTTCAAGGACATGATGGATGCATCCGGTCCTGCCGGTTATGCGACAAACGGGTTTAACGAAAACCTGTCCCTGTTCAACCAGGGCAAATGTGGCATGTGGATTGACGCAACGGTTGCGGCGTCCTTCGTGACGGGCAAAGACTCCACCGTTGCAGATCATGTTGGTTTCGCCTTGGCACCGGACAATGGTCTGGGCAAACGCTCCAACTGGCTCTGGGCATGGGCGCTGGCCATTCCTGCGGGCACCCAGAAAGAAGCCGCTGCGAAAGAGTTCATCGAATGGGCCACCGGTACTGGCTACATCGAACTGGTTGCGGCCAACGAAGGCTGGGCAAATGTCCCTCCGGGTGCGCGTACATCCCTGTACGAGAACCCAGAGTACCAGAAAGTGCCTTTCGCACAGATGACACTGGACTCGATCCTGTCAGCTGATCCGAACAACTCTACCGTTGAAGAAAGCCCTTATGTTGGTGTGCAATTCGCAGCGATCCCCGAGTTTGCCGGCATCGCCACTGACGTTAGCCAGGAGTTCTCTGCTGCTTATGCCGGTCAGCAGACCGTTGAAGAGGCTTTGGCCAAGGCACAGGCGTTGACGAACGACGCCATGGAAGCCGCTGGCTACAAATAAGACCGTACCTGTGTAACTTGTAACGAGTTCACGCGTACTGAAGGGCGGCGGCCCGGTGCAGCCGCCCTTCACACCCCCACCATTTCATTCATAATCCGAAATCTCTGACGGCCCACCGCCCTGATGGCTGGCCCGTCCCCGAGAAAGGTGACTCCAATGGCGACCAAAGCATCCAGATCAGCGGCCCGCGCAATGATGGCACCTGCAGTGATCCTGCTCCTTGGCTGGATGCTGGTGCCGCTTACAATGACTCTCTGGTTCTCGTTCCGGAAATATCTGCCGCTGCGCGGTGGGGATCTGGGATGGGCTGGTTTTGACAACTACATTCGTTTTGTCAGCTCCAGCGCCTTTTGGCCTTCGGTTTTGACCACGCTGCTGACTGTTGGCTCCGTTCTGGTGATCACCGTCTGTCTTGGCATCCTGCTGGCGATGCTGCTGGATCAACCGATGTGGGGGCAGGGGGTCGTGCGCATCCTGGTCATTGCCCCGTTCTTTGTGATGCCCACCGTTTCCGCGCTGGTCTGGAAGAACATCTTTATGGACCCCAACAACGGGCTGTTTGCGCATCTTTGGAAATTCTTCGGTGCCGAGCCGGTGTCCTGGATGTCAGAAGCCTCGTTGCCCTCGATCATTCTGATTGTCAGCTGGCAATGGCTGCCTTTCGCCACGCTGATCCTGCTGACCGCGATCCAGTCGCTGGACGGCGAGCAGTTGGAAGCTGCTGAAATGGATGGCGCACCACATCTGAAACGCTTCTGGTTTATCGTGCTGCCGCATCTGAGCCGGGCGATCACCATTGTGATCCTGATCCAGACCATCTTCCTGTTGTCGATCTTTGCAGAGATCTTTGTGACCACTGGCGGGGCCTTTGGTACCAAGACGCTGACCTATCTGATCTTCCAGCGGGTGCTGGAAAGCCAGAATGTTGGCTTGGGATCCGCAGGCGGTGTCTATGCGATCATCCTTGCCAATATCGTCGCGATCTTCCTGATGCGCATTGTGGGGAAGAACCTCGATGCCTGATCCTGTCACACCCTTGGTGCCAGCCTTCCGGCTGCGCCAGCCCCGCCCTTCGCTTCTGTCCCGCTTCAAAAATACGAGGACCGCATAATGGCACGTTCCGTCACACCACAACGCAAAGCGATCAATACCACCTTTGCATGGGCGATTGGTCTGCTGATCTTTTTCCCGATCCTCTGGACCATCATCACCAGCTTCAAAACCGAAGCGCAGGCGATTTCCGACCCACCGGTGTTTCTTTTCTTTGACTGGACGCTGGAAAACTACGCCGCAGTGATGGAACGTTCCAACTATGGCCGGTTTCTGTGGAATTCGATTATTATCGCGGGCGGCTCCACCCTGCTGGGTGTGATCGTGGCGGTGCCTGCTGCATGGTCAATGGCCTTTGTGCCGTCGCACCGCACCAAAGATATCCTGCTGTGGATGCTGTCGACCAAGATGCTGCCAGCAGTTGGGGTGCTTTACCCGATGTACCTGATCTTTATCAAATTCGGTCTGTTGGATACCCGCACCGGCCTTGTGATCGTGCTGATGCTGATCAACCTGCCGATCATTGTCTGGATGCTTTATACCTACTTCAAGGAAATTCCCGGTGAGATCCTCGAAGCGGCCCGCATGGATGGGGCCACGCTGAAATCAGAGATCATCTATATCCTGACCCCCATGGCCATTCCCGGCATTGCCTCGACCATGTTGTTGAACTTCATCCTCGCATGGAACGAAGCCTTCTGGACGCTTAACCTCACAGCGGCCAAGGCAGCACCGCTGACGGCGTTTATCGCCAGCTATTCCAGCCCCGAAGGCCTGTTTTACGCGAAACTAAGCGCGGCCAGCACCATGGCTATTGCGCCAATCCTCATCCTTGGCTGGTTCAGCCAGAAACAACTTGTACGCGGCCTGACCTTTGGCGCGGTGAAATAAGGACATTCGATATGGGACGTATTACACTCGACAAAGTCACGAAATCTTTTGGCGAAACCGAAGTCATTCCGCCACTGGACCTCACAATCGAAGACGGGGAATTCACCGTCTTCGTCGGCCCCTCGGGCTGCGGTAAATCTACGCTGCTGCGTCTGATTGCGGGGCTTGAAGATACCACCAGCGGGCAGATCCGCATTGATGGCAATGATGCCACGCAATTACCCCCGGCCAAACGCGGTCTTGCAATGGTGTTTCAGTCTTATGCGCTTTACCCGCATATGTCGGTGCGCAAGAACATCGCCTTTCCGCTGAAGATGGCCAAGATGGATCAGGTCGAGATCGACCGCCGCGTCGACAATGCCGCCTCTGTGTTGAACCTTGCGGATTACATCGACCGCAAGCCCGGCCAACTGTCCGGCGGTCAACGCCAGCGGGTCGCCATTGGCCGTGCGATCGTGCGTGAACCTTCCGCGTTCCTGTTTGACGAACCGCTGTCCAACCTTGATGCGGCTCTGCGTGTCGGCATGCGGATGGAGATTTCCGAACTGCACAAGAAACTCGCAACCACCATGATCTATGTGACCCATGATCAGGTTGAGGCGATGACCATGGCGGATAAGATCGTGGTGCTGCGTGCGGGTAACATTGAACAGGTCGGTAGCCCGCTTGAGCTTTATCGTGAACCGCGCAACCTGTTCGTTGCTGGCTTTATCGGGTCGCCCAAGATGAACCTGATTGATGGGGCTGAGGCTGAAAAATACGGCTGCCATACCATTGGCGTGCGGCCCGAACATATCGGAATTTCGGCCAGTGAGGGACCGTGGAGCGGGACAGTTGGTGTCTCGGAACATCTTGGTTCAGATACGTTTTTCCATATCCACGATACAGGTCTGGCCGAAACCATTACGGTGCGTGCAGATGGCGAGGTTGGCTTCAAATACGGCGACCGGGTGCATCTGACGCCGCGCGACGACGTGATCCACCGCTTTGGCGCAGACGGGCTACGCATCGCATGAAACGACTGGACGGAAAAATCGCGTTGATCACAGGGGCCGCGCGGGGCATCGGGCTAAGCTTTGCCAAGGCCTATGTGGCTGAAGGCGCGCGCGTGGCGATCGGGGATATCAACATCGATCTTGCACGCGCGGCCGCTGCCGACATCGGTGACAGTGCCATTGCCGTCGAAATGGACGTGACCGACCGGCGCAGCATCGACGCTGCCGTTGCGCAAACAGTGCAGGCTTTTGGGCAGATCGACATTCTGATCAACAATGCCGCGCTCTTCACGGCGGCACCGATCATCGAGATTGACCGCGCTGACTATACCCGGGTGTTCGACATCAATGTTGCAGGCACGCTGTTCACCCTGCAGGCGGTTGCAAAGCATATGATCGATGCAGGCGTCAAAGGTAAAATCATCAATATGGCCAGTCAGGCGGGCAGGCGTGGCGAGCCGCTGGTTGCGGTCTATTGCGCCACCAAGGCGGCAGTGATCAGCCTGACTCAATCGGCGGGATTGGACCTGATCAAGCATGGCATCAACGTGAACGCCATCGCGCCGGGGGTGGTGGACGGTGAACATTGGGACGGGGTGGATGCGTTTTTTGCCAAACATGAAGGCAAGGCACCTGGCCAAAAGAAAGCCGAGGTCGCGGCAGCAGTGCCTTTCGGGCGAATGGGGCAGCCCGAAGACCTGACCGGCATGGCGGTGTTTCTGGCAAGCGAGGAGGCGGCCTATGTCGTCGCCCAATGTTATAATGTGGACGGCGGTCAATGGATGAGCTGATGGCAGACGGTGGACAAAATCTGGGCCTGACGGCGCTTGGCAATGCAACTTTGGCAGAGCTGCCTGACGGGATCGCGCGGCCAACCTACGACCGCAGCAAGCTGACAGCGGGGATCGTGCATATCGGGCTGGGCAATTTTCACCGTGCCCATCAGGCTTGGTATCTGCATCGTTTGATGCAGCAGGGCAAAGCACTGGATTGGGCGATCATCGGTGCCGGTGTGCGCGCAGCCGACAGTGCCCAGAGGGATCGCTTGCTGGCGCAGGATTGTTTGACAACGTTGATTGAGCTGGACCCCTCCGGCAAATCGGCAGAGGTAAGCGGCGCGATGATCGACTTTCTGCCAGTGCAGGAAGGTAATGCCGCATTGATTGCACAGATGGCGGACCCTGCCATTCGCATTGTGTCGCTGACCGTGACCGAGGGCGGTTATTACGTTGATCCGGCCACCGGCGGGTTTGACGCGGATCACGAAGACATCCAGCATGACGCCGCTCACCCCGAGACACCGCGCACCGCCTTTGGCGCGATGATCGCGGCCCTGCGTTTGCGCCGGGATGCGAAACGGGGGCCTTTCACCGGGCAAAGCTGCGACAATCTGCAAGGCAACGGGGATGTGCTGCGCCAGACATTGGTGTCTTTGGCGCGGATGTCGGACCCTGATCTGGCCGATTGGATCGCGGCGCAGTGCAGCTTTCCAAATGCTATGGTGGATTGCATCGTGCCTGCAACCGGCCCTTCAGAGATTGCCCTAGCCCGCAGCTTTGGCATTGATGATGCCGCGCCGGTTACCCATGAGAATTTTCGCCAATGGGTGATCGAAGATGATTTTTGTGCTGGCCGCCCGCCTTGGGAGGAGGCCGGTGCGACGATATCAAGTGCGGTGCATGACTATGAGGTGATGAAGCTGCGGGTGCTGAATGGTGGCCATCAGATCATCGCGGACCCTGCCGAGATTCTGGGGATCGAAACGATTTCGGGTGCCATGGCCCATCCGTTGATCCGTGCGCTGTTGGATAAGGTTGCGCGCGACGAGATTGCCCCGCATGTGGCAGCGGTGCCCGGGATCACGCCTTTAGCCTATCTTGATCTTGTCGCCAGCCGGTTTGCAAACCCTGAAATCAAGGACACCACCCGGCGCGTGGCCTTTGATGGCTCCAGCCGCCATGCCGGTTTTCTTCTGCCCTCGGTACGCGAGGGGCTGGCCGCCGGTGCGCCGGTATCCGGGCTGGCCTTGGTTTCGGCGCTTTGGGCGCGCTATTGCACCGGGCAGCGCGAAGATGGCAGCGTGGTGGCCCCCAATGATCCAGCATGGGATGACCTGCAACAAGTCGCATTGCAGGCAAAATCCGATCCGGCAGCATGGTTGGAGATGCGCCATATTTACGGTGATCTGGCAGAGGCGAAGCCCTTTGCGGATGCCTTTTGCAGCTGGTTGTCGCTGTTGCACAGCGATGGCGTAGAGGCGGCGTTGACGCGCTACGTTCAGGGGTAGGGGCAGGGCATGATCATCTGCTGCGGTGAAGCCTTGATGGATATGATCCCGGTGCAACTGCCGAAGGGCGGCACCGGCTTTGTGCCCCATACCGGAGGGGCCATTTTCAACACCGCGGTCGCTTTGGGGCGTCTGGGCGTTCCTGCCGGGATGATCAGTGGTGTTTCGCAGGATGCCTTCGGTCAGAAACTGGCAGAGACCTTGTCGGCCAACACCGTTGATACGGGGCTGTTGATCCGCTCCAGCCATTTGACAACGCTGGCTATCGTGCATCTGGTTGATGGCCATGCGACCTATGCGTTTTACGATGAAGGATCCGCAGGGCGCAGTATCACGCCCAAGGATTTGCCCGACCTGCCGGACAGCACCAGCGCGCTGTATTTTGGCGGGATCAGCCTTGTCAGCCTCCCGGCGGCTGATGCTTACAGTGACCTTTGTGCCAAAGCTGCGGGTCAATATCCGGTGATGATCGACCCTAACATTCGCCCGTCCTTTATCACCGATGCAGCGGCCTATCGTGCGCGTCTGGATCGGATGCTGGGGCAGGCGGATATTGTTAAAGTATCGGACGAGGATCTGGCGTGGATCACTGGCGGTGCGGGATCATTGGAAGATCAGGCAGCAGTGTTGCAGGCCAAAGGAGCACGGTTCGTGATCATCACCCGTGGTTCCGAAGGGGCGATGGCCCTATGTGATGGGGCGGTTGCACATGTGTCGGCAAAGCGGGCAACTGTGGTGGATACGGTGGGGGCTGGCGACACGTTCAATGCGGGCGTGTTGGCGCATTTGCAGCAGAGCAAGCGTCTGGACAAGGCGGCATTAGGGCAGATGTCAGCGCAGGATCTGGCAGGGGCGTTGGCCTATGGTGCGCGTGTCGCTGCAGTGACCGTTTCGCGTGCAGGGGCAAACCCGCCCTGGGCGCATGAGCTTTGAAAATCGCTGAAATTTGGAGGGGTGCTGAGGCGCAGGGATTCGCGGCAGTCGCAACGCACCAAATACACGCAACAACTACCGCACCCTCCACAAGTTGATATTAAATACCCCCCGGCGGAACCGCAAAGGCCTGACAAAAAGGCAGTTGCGAATGGCGGCGACACGATTTCGCCCCCGAAGCTGCTGATTTGCCACAAGAATTGCGACGCGCAGCCCCGGAATTTCAAGCCACATCTGAAGATGCGGACTTTACGGTGAAGACAGCGTACCTATACCCGCCGACTTCATCGTTCCCGCCGCAAGCCGGACAGGAACTGTCCATTTCGCGGAAGCCGTGAACACCTTGCAACAAGGTTAAACACGACAGGCAGCGCATTAATTTCGCGCTCGAACCCTTTGACCTACCCGTAGTGCTGGGCAGGCTGACCCGAAACGCCGGGTCTGGTTTCCTGAAAGATCAGGTGACCGGTAAAAAGTCGGTCTTTCAGGACCGGGCCGTGCCATGACCCGACGAGCATTCCGTTCTATCGGCGCGATGGCGGTGAAGTAGCGTTTGCCGGCGCGCGTCTGAATTCATTTTGGGGCAGGTCGACAAGAACCAGTCTTGTGCGATCCATGGTCAGAAACCCATGTGACGGCACCAGAACATCAAGCGTGCTGAAAAACTTCGCAGGCTTTGCAACACCGGACAGCATCCAAACTATAAAAGATCTATTCCGCGTCGCACTGGCCGTCGTCATCCTGTCCTCCCCGTTTCAATCGTGCGGCCCTTGCGGACCGTGAAACGAACATGCCACGAAAGAGCATGCTGTTCTGCGAACCTGTTCACACAAGGTTAACTATTTAGGTCGGATCGACGTTTTTAATCTTCTCAAGTGCTGCGGCATCGCAAAGGTTGATACGCCCGCGTGACAGCTGCACGATGCCTTCGCGACGCCATTCGGAGAGGATCTTTGAAACCACTTCGCGGGTGACGCCCACGTAATCGGCCAGCTGGGCCTGAGACATCTCGATTTCATTGTCATCCCCCGCCAGATACAGCACCTTTGCGGCCAGCCGGGGCGCGGGGGGCAGAAACACCTGCTCTTCCATTTGCCTGCTCATCCAGCGCATGCGTTTTCCTGCAAGGCTTAACAATTCCGCAGCCAGATGGGGTTCTCTTGCGATTTCGGCAATCAGGGCGGCCTGACGGATATAGCGCAGCTGGCAATCTTCGACCGCTTCAATCCGGGCGGTGCGCGGGCCGGGGTCGAACATGGCAATTTCGCCAAAAATGCTTTCGGGCCGCAGCAGGTTCAGGGCATGTTTTCGCCCATTTGCAGAATAGACACTGACCTCAAGCAGCCCTTTATCCAAGACGAAAAGCCGGTCGTCATGTTCATCCTGTTCAAACAGGGTCTCGCCCGCCTTAAGGTTTTGGGAAACAAAAGCTTTGTCAAACAGGCGGCGCAGCTCTTGTGAGGTCTCCAAAAAAAAACCGGCCTTATCCACCACTGCTTTTGCCTCCTACAAACACTGTTTTTTCATACCAGTGATTGTGCCAGACGTCTTTACGGGAATGGCTTTTGACGTAATATTTCGCTACGTCACGTCAGCCTTGGGGATTTGTGGCCGGTGTGCCCGATGGCACGCCGCAGGACCCGCAGAATTTGTAAAAGGAATTCTCGCGCTGCCCGCAGTTTTCACAAGAGTTGAACAGGCAAAATCCGCAATGCACGCAGAAATCCACTTTGGTCTCTGCATCGTTGACTGACTTACGGTTTTTGGGCGCACCGAATGGGCGGTCGCAACTGGGACAGATGCACTCCGAAATCTTTTTGATCGCGGTCTCATAGGCGATGGCCTTGCGCTTCTCCGTCTCGGGACGGTTTTCCTCGTTCTGCTTTTTCTGCAAATAACGCGCCATGCCTCTGGTCGAGAAATGCGCCAGCAGTAAAGCCAGAAGAATGCCAACGATATAGCGGACATAGCCGCCATAAGACGGCAGATAGGGCACCAGTTCGACAAAAAAGGCAAACAGGGCAAAGATGATGAACCCTCGATAGACTGGCCAATAGGTTGATTGGCGTTTCTTCATGGCGAGCCAGCCAGCAATCAACAGCAAGGGCAGGGTCAGGGCCAGGCGGAACAGGAATACCTTAAGCACCTCGCGTCGTTGTGCCTTTTGAAACGGGGCATTTGCTGCGGCAAGGATCGCTGTGCGCTGGCCGCGTAGCTCTTTCAGGCTGCGGTTGACCGTGACCACCTCCTGCTGCAAATCTTCGACCCGACGCGCGGCTTTACGCTCTTCCAGTTTCAGCAGTTCAATGGCTTGGGCGCGTTCGATTACCTCGGCGTTCTGGCTGTTTGAACCGGTAGCAGAACGTGTTTTCACCCAGTTCTCGAAACTTGCACGCTGATTAGCGTAATCCAGTTCGCGCGAACGCAGCATAAACCGGGCATCTTCGATTTCGCCGCTTTTGCGATCAAGCAATGTCTCGTTTTGCGCAATGGCAGAGGTAGCGGTGTCAAGCTGGGCCGTGTTGACAAAATCGTCTTTGGCGATCCGTTTGCCTGCGGTTGGCACATCCGACATGATCAACGCGCCCAGCTGGATTAGCAATGTCGAAATCACGGCCGACAGAATCCACATGGCAAGGCCATACCAAAACAACGGGCGACGGGCGGCTTTCATATTCAATCCAATACGGTTGGGTGTCAGTGGAGCAAAGGCTATTGAAACAGCTCTCAGGTCGCAACTGCAATGCAGATCCGGTGCAGGCGACAGGGCCGCCGCGTGATATATCTATCTAAGGGGAGGATCAACAAGATGGCAGCCCGTAGGGGAATCGAACCCCTCTTTCCAGGTTGAAAACCTGGCGTCCTAACCGATAGACGAACGGGCCAACATCTTGTGAGGGCTTCACTAAGGTTTGTGCGCAGGACGCGCAAGAGAAAATTCACACCTGTTTGAGAAAAAATGCATTACGCCGGGGCAGCGTCTTCGAGGCGCAGTTGAACCGACCGGCGGCCACGCCAATCGTTGATGTCCAAACGGCCTGCAAGATGGAAACGCGCACCGCCATGAGCTTCAAGCGCGGGGCCAAGCGGGGTGTCATAAGCGCCAAAGGCGATGGCCTCCAGCTTGCCGCCCAGGCCATCACCAAAACTGATCTTGAGGTGGGTGTCTCCGACCCGTTTGGCAAACAGAATCTGCATATCGGCGAAGACAAAACGCGGGGCAGGGGCGGCCGCCCCGAAGGGGCCGGCCTGTTCGACCATCTCGGTCAGCTCCACCGTGGCGGCACCGGGCATCAGCAAGCCGGTAACTTTCAGATCTGCGGGTCCGCCCAGATGGGCCCCCTGTTTTGCCATCAGCTCGGACAGGCGCGCCATCGCCGCTTCGATCTTGTCCTCTGCAACGGTCAGCCCTGCGGCCATCTTATGCCCGCCGCCCTTGATCAACAGCCCCTCGGCCGCCAGACGCTGGATCGGCGCGCCGAGGTCGATCCCCGAGACCGACCGGCCTGAGCCTTTGCCGATTCCATCCTCGACGCCGATGACAATCGACGGGCGGTTAGAGGCTTCTTTCAAGCGTGATGCGACAATCCCTACCACACCGGGATGCCAGCCGGGACCTGCCGCCCAAACCAATGGCGCGTCAAACCCACGTTCTTCGGCCTGCGCCATGGCTGCGGCGCGCACATTGGCCTCCACATCACGGCGTTCGGTGTTCAACTGATCCAGCCGTTCCGCCAAAGCCGCCGTTTCATGCGGGTCGTTTGAGGCCAGCAACCTTGCGCCCAGATCTGCCTGTCCGATGCGCCCACCGGCATTGATCCGCGGCCCCAAAAGAAAACCAAGGTGATAGGCGGTAGGTGCGGTCTCCATCCGGGCCACATCGGCCAATGCAGTCAATCCAACCCGTTCGCGTCGCGCCATTACCCGCAGACCTTGCCGCACAAAGGCCCGGTTTACACCGGTCAGCGGGGCAACATCCGCTACCGTTGCCAAGGCCACCAGATCCAGCAGCGCCATCAGGTCCGGCCCTTTGCGCTTGGCCTCGCGCAGTTGCCGCCCGGCCTCCACCAACATCAAAAACACCACACCGGCAGCACAAAGATGCCCGCATGCCCCGTCTTCGTCTTGCCGGTTGGGGTTCACCACCGCCAGCGCATCGGGCAGGGTCTCGCCACCCAAATGATGGTCCAGAACGATGACATCCGCCGCTTTGGCTGCGGCAACAGGACCATGCGAAAGCGTGCCACAATCAACACAGATGATCAGATCATGATCTGCCGCCAAAGCCGCCATCGCCTCTTCGTTGGGACCATAGCCTTCATCAATCCGATCCGGCACATAGAGTGTCGCGGCGCATCCCATCTCGCGCAGCCAGATCAGCAACAGCGCCGCTGAACTGCCGCCATCCACGTCATAGTCTGCAAAAACCGCGATTCTCTGCCGCGCGGCCACCGCTGCCAAAAACCGCGTTGCGGCTTTTTCCATATCCTTCAGGGATCGCGGGTCCGGCATCAGATCACGCAAGGAAGGTGCCAGGAAACCTTCGGCCTCCTCTGGCGCAACGCCACGGCGTGCGAGCACCTGACAGACGGCTTGCGGCAAGGCGGTGCGCTGCACCAGCAACTCTGCCGCCCGTTCCACTTCAACACCGGGGCCAACCCATGTCCGCCCCGTCAGGGATGCCTCAACGCCTAGAAAACTCATGCGCCGCTCCCAGCTTCATCTTGCCAATTAAACTCAATCCCGCCGCAGCATCGGGGCGCAAACCTCACGCCCCGAAACGCCACATTCAGTCGCTTTCAACCGGTGTGCGATAGTTGATCCGCCGCACCGATCCGGTTTTGGACCGCATGATCAGGGTTTCGGTTGTCATCCATCCCATTTCCCGTTTCACACCGGGTACCAGCGCGCCGTCGGTGACACCTGTGGCGGCAAAAATCACATCTTCGGTGACCATGTCGTCACGGGTGTAGATGCGGTCGAAATCGGTGATCCCGGCCTTGGTGGCACGGGCCCGCTCATCGTCGTTGCGAAACAGCAGACGGGTATACATCTGCCCGCCCATGCATTTCAGCGCCGCTGCGGCCAGCACCCCTTCGGGTGCGCCGCCAGCACCCATATACATGTCGATGCCGGTGTCAGGGTCGGCACAATGCATCACCCCGGCCACATCGCCATCAGTGATCAGACGGATCGCGGCCCCTTTGGCGCGGACCTCTGCAATCATCTCTTCGTGGCGCGGGCGCTCCAGAATACACACGGTGATGTCTGAGGGTGCGCAGCCCTTGGCAGCGGCCAGCGCTTCGACCCGTTCACCCGGTGACATGTCCAAAGTGACCACATCCGCAGGATAGCCCGGCCCGATCGCCAGTTTGTCCATATAGGTGTCCGGCGCATGCAGCATGGAGCCACGCGGGCCCATGGCAATCACGGTCAGCGCATTTGGCATGTCCTTGGCGGTCAGCGTGGTGCCTTCCAGTGGGTCCAGCGCGATATCCACACCGGGGCCATCGCCAGTGCCGACTTCCTCACCGATGAACAGCATCGGGGCCTCGTCACGTTCGCCTTCGCCGATGACCACAACACCGGCAATATCGAGCAGGTTCAGCTGTTCACGCATCGCGTTGACCGCCGCCTGATCCGCCGCCTTTTCATCGCCTTTGCCCACCAGCTTGGCCGAGGCAAGCGCGGCAGCTTCGGACACACGGGCAAGGCCCAGAGATAACATGCGGTCTTGAAAATCAGCTTTGGTGGTCATGGATATCTGTCCTTGATGGGGTTTTGTTGCCCCTCGTCTAGCGCTCGGGGCGGATTACGGCAAGCCTGTCAAATCCACGCCAATGTGATCTGGGCCAGAAACAGATAGCGAAATCCTTTGGCCAGCCTGACCAAGAGCAGGAACGATGGCAAGGGTTCGCGCAGGATACCGGCAACAACGGTGATGGGATCTCCGATCACCGGTAGCCAACTGCCCAGCAGGGACCAGCGGCCATAGCGATGATACCAGCCTTGTGCACGGCTGAGCTGCGCCGCCGAGGCGGGAAACCAGCGTTTGTCCTTGAACCACAGCAGAAACCGCCCAAGCAGCCAATTCAGAACCGCCCCCAGAACATTGCCAAGGGTCGCCACGATCAGCAACGCGGCAACCGGATGATCCCCTTGCAGGATCAGCGCGACCAGCACCGCCTCCGACTGCATCGGCAGGATGGTCGCGGCGATAAGCGCTGACGCGAAAAGACCGGCGTAGGCAAGCATGTCGCTGGTCTACCGGCGGGATTAAACCTCTTCGATGCGCAGCGCCACGGGGGCACCTGCCATCACACCAGTGCTGTCCATTGCTGCAAGAGCAGTCTCTATGTCAGCCTGGGTGGTTTTATGGGTGACGATCAGCACCGGGGCCGAAGTTGCCTCATGTGCATATTGCCGCATGCGGTCGATGCTGACCCCGGCTTCGCCCAGAACCGTGGCGATCTTGGCCAGGGCACCGGGTTTATCCACCAGCTCCATACGCAGATAATAGGCGGCGGGCAATTTGGTCAGCGCCGCTGTGGCATTTACAAGGTTGCTCGCAGGCTGGCCAAAGACAGGACCACGCAAACCGCGCGCAATGTCACAGACATCTGCCATCACAGCGCTGGCAGTCGGGCCTTCGCCCGCACCGGCACCGCGCAGCACGATCTGCCCCACAGCGTCACCTTCCAGCACCACCATATTCGTGCCGCCATCCAGCTGCGCCAGTGGCGAGGTATCGGGCACAAGGCAGGGCTGCATGCGTTGCTCCAACCCACGACCGGTCTTTTGCGCCACACCCAGCAGCTTGATCTTATATCCCATGTCGGCGGCGGCACGGATGTCTTCGATGCTGACGCGCTCGATGCCTTCCAGCTGGATGCCGTCAAAATCAACCTGGGTGCCAAAGGCGATGGCCGAGAGAATCGCCAGCTTATGCGCCGCATCAATACCGCCCACATCCAGCTGCGGATCAGCTTCAAGGTAGCCCAGCCCGTCGGCCTCGGCAAAAATCTCCTGATAGGTTTTGCCGGAATTCTCCATCCGCGTCAGGATATAATTGCATGAGCCGTTCATCACTCCCATCACACGGGTGATTTCATTGCCTGCCATTCCTTCCATCAATGTCTTGATCACCGGGATGCCGCCAGCCACAGCCGCCTCATACCGCAGGGCAAGCCCTTCGGTTTCGGCCTGTTCGGCGAGCGTCTGACCGTGGATCGCCAGCATCGCCTTATTGGCGGTGACCACATCTTTCCCGGCTTTCAACGCAGCTTCGGTGGCATCCTTGGCCGGGCCATCTTCGCCGCCCATCAATTCGACAAAGACGTCCACATCATCGCGTGTGGCCAGGGCAACCGGATCATCCTCCCATGCGTAGCTGTCCAGCGACACGCCCCGGTCGCGCCCTTTACTGCGGGCAGAGACGGCGGAAATGGTGATCTTACGTCCGGTACGGGCTTCAAGCAGGGCGGCCTGTTGCCGGATAATGCGCACCACGCCGACACCAACAGTGCCCAGACCGGCAATACCAAGGCGAAGGGGTTCAGACGTGGCATCAGACATGCAGATGGTCCTTTTCAAAGGGAGATTGGTTCAAATCGGTGTTGGGTGGCGATGTAACGGTTTCGCGCGGCCCATGCAACGCGACAAACCCCCGCCGGGGCCAAACAGATTTTGCCGTTAGCGCAGGCCGGTTTCAAGCCGGCGCTTTTCTGCATCGGTCAAAACCGTGCCGCGCAGGGCGTTTGCCCGGGCCCGCAGACCGGCCAGCCGGCTGTCCAGATTGTCCTGGGTCTGCACAGGATCGGCACCAGCTGTATTGGCCTGCGCCAACAGCGGCTCTATCGGCACCAAGGCGGGGTATTCCGCCGCGTCCAATGCGCCAGTCTGGGTATGATCCAGATCGGGGAACTGGGTGCAGCCGGTTACTGCGACGGCAATCATGCAAAAGGATAGGGCGCGTTTCATCCCCTTTACTTGCACCACTGCCTGCGACCGCGCAAGCGGGCTTTGCTTTTGAACAGATGTTCATTAATTTGGCCCCATGGCACGCACCACAGGATCACACGCCGAAATCACCGGCCCCAAAATTCGACAAGCCGCCCTGCGTCTGTTTGCGCAACGCGGCTATGCGGCTGTGTCGATGCGCAGCATTGCAGCAGAGGTCGGGGTGCAGGCCGGTGCGCTGTATAATTATACGCCGGACAAGCAATCCTTGTTGTTCGATCTCATGCGGGGGCATCTGGAGGGGCTACTGGCCGCAGCGATTCCGGCACAGGGTGATCCGTTGGCGCAGCTACAGGAATTTGTCGCCTTTCACATCCGGTTCCACGCTGACCGCCCGGATGAGGTATTCATTGCCTATATGGAATTGCGCAACCTTGAACCGGCCAACTTTGCCGAGATCGAGGCCCTGCGCCGCCGCTATGAGGACCGGTTGGAGCAGATCCTGCACGACGGGGCTGCGGCAGGTGTGTTCGAGGTGGCGGATAGTAAAATCGTCACCCTTGCCATCATCGCGATGCTGACCGGGGTGAACACATGGTTCCGGCAGGGCGGGCGGCTGTCGTTGGATGAGGTGGTTGCGCAATATTGGGACATGGTGCGCAAAGCCGTGGGCGCGTGAGGGGCTGCGCCTAACAGGGTGTGCATCTAGAACAGGTTGCGCCGCAGAATCTGGCGCATCGGATCATAGACATGAAAGGACGGCTGGTTGTTGCCGGTGCGGCCCAAGGCAATGCTGACACCTGCACGCAATGTTGTGCTGCCCGCAGCCGGGTTGCGCCCGTTCAGCCAATCGCGGGAGGCTTCGGCAAACAGGGAGGCGGGGCTGTTGCCCGAGCGGGTTTGCACGCCGAATGTGGCCTCATGTGCGGTGGCGCCAAAGGTCTGCTCGTCAAATTCGGTAAAGTCATATCGGGCGTAAACCCGCGTGTTTGTGCTGGGCTGCCAATGCAGACCGCCACTGGCTGTGATCCAGTCCAGATCGCTATCTGCGGAAATGCCCACTGCTGCCCGCAGTTCGACATTGACGTCCTGTGCCACCGCAAACATCCCGGCTGCGCCGATCTGCCCATAGGTGGCCGAGACGTCGTTTTTATCCGCGATCATCAGGGTCAGCCCGTATTTCTGGCCCGCCCGCGGTGTCATATAAAGCGTGCTACCCAAACGCCCGACCCCGCCATTGGCGCGTTCTTCGTATTGCAGATCAAGTTGCAGACCGTGGTGTTCGGTGATCGCCACATCCACCGTGCCGCTGACATGGCCACCCTCTAATTCCTGATTGGAATATCCAAGACGCAAGGTGCCGCCGATGATCCCCAAGTTTTCTTCGGCATGGGCGGGCAGGGCAGTGAGGCTGGCAAGAACAGCAGCTTTCAGCAGTGTATGGATCATGGTGACTTTCCTTTGCGCAAATCAGCGGTGCACCGGCCCCCGTCGGTGGTGGGACATGTATCGCGCGATCACGTATTTTCGGAAAGTTGAAAGTAAACAGTTGGTTAAATGGTGAATTGGTTAATGCATACAAAGGGCAAAGAGGGCAGATGTACTTCTGCCCCCTTCTTACAGTTAATGCGGAGGCTTGATAAACGTCCCATTGCGCAGCTCTGCCATCGCGGTCTGAAGCTCTTCACGGGTGTTCATCACGATGGGCCCATGCCACGCGACCGGCTCATCGATGGGGGCACCTGAGATCAGCAGAAACCGGATACCTTCGGGACCGGCCTGCACCGTCACCTCATCGCCAGTGCCAAAGCGGATCAAGGTGCGGTCCCCGGACATATCGCGGATGTTGACCTCTTCACCCGCGATCTCTTTCTCAAGCAGAACACCGGCGGGGGGAGACGCATCAGCAAAGGCACCGGCACCGCCAAAGACATAGGCAAAGGCACGCCGATAGGTATCTATCCTGAACGTCTTTTTCACCCCTGCGGGCACGGTGACATCAAGGTACTGCGGATCTGCGGCAATCCCGTCAACCGGACCTTTCTTGCCCCAGAATTCACCGGTGATGACTTTGACGCGGGTGCCGTCATCCTCTGTGACCACAGGAATATCGGCGCTGGTGATGTCCTGATAGCGCGGCGCGGTCATCTTTTGATCCGACGGCAGGTTACCCCAAAGCTGAAAGCCGTGCATCTGTCCCGTCGCATTCCCTTTGGGCATTTCCTGATGCAGAATTCCGCGTCCTGCGGTCATCCATTGCACATCGCCTGCGCCCAGACTGCCGTCATTTCCCAGCGAATCCGCGTGGTCGACGGTGCCTTCCAGCACGTAGGTGATGGTTTCAATGCCGCGATGGGGATGCCAGGGAAAACCCTTTTCGAAATCCGCAGGGTTGTCGTTGCGGAAATCATCAAACAGCAGGAAAGGGTCCAGTTCTGACGGGTCCTGAAATCCGAAAGCACGGTAGAGCTTGACACCTGCGCCCTCCAGAGCGGGGCTGGCGCGGCGGGTTTCGAGTGTGGGTCTGAGGGACATAGCGTCCTCCTGCAATTGTATATGCACTGAAAATAGGCAGGGGGGTGTTCTGCAACAACACAGCAAAATTGAACCCTATCTGTGCAGGGCTGCACCAATCATCGAATTTCGTGATGTATATCCCAACATATATTCGTTTTGTGAATTTCTTGCAAGCCCATAGGTAAGAGCTGCACCATAACCCTAGGAGGCCCTCATGGCGTGCCAAGACACAGATCACAGACCTACATCCCAAGCTGCATTCCCCAAAATGGCCGTGGTGTTCTTAAGCATCTCGGCTGTGTTGCTGGTTCTACTTTTGACCAACTCCAGCGGCATATTGGATGGGTTATCCCAGACGCAAGAAAGCGTGATCCCTGGGGAAGACTGGCATGGCAATGTCCGCCGTTCCCATCCTACCCGATGATCCTGAGCAGGCCCGCCAAACAGGCGGGCCTTTTCACTACCGTCGCGTCAATCTCAGCCAGAGAGTGAGAGCGATGCCGGAAGGGTCGCATGTGGGCGCGACATGTCGGTTTTGCCCCCGCTTCATGGGGCAAAGAGCATAGGGAGAGCGCCATGAAAGTCGGGTTTATCGGATTGGGCAATGTCGGTGGAAAACTGGCGGGATCATTATTGCGCAATGGCGTGGATCTGGCTGTATTTGACCTTAACGCAGAGTTTGTGGCGGATTTTGTCACGCGCGGTGCGCGGGATGGCCGGTCGGCAGCGGAGCTGATTCAAAGCTGCGATGCGGTGATCACCTGCCTGCCCAGCCCGGCAGCCTGTGCGGCGGTGGTGGCGGAGATCCTGCCGCATGTGGGGCCGGGCAAGATCTGGATGGAGATGTCGACCACAGATGCGCAGCAGATCAAGGATCACGCGGCGGCGGTGATCGCCGCAGGGGGCGAGGCGGTGGATTGTCCGGTTTCCGGCGGGTGTCACCGGGCGGATACCGGCAATATCTCGATCTATGCAGGCTGCACCCGCGAAACTTTTGACAAGGTCCTGCCGGTGCTGACCCATATGGGGCGACGGATTTTACATGTGGGTGATGTGGGCGTGTCGAGCACGTTAAAAGTGATGACCAACTATTTGGCAACCATCAACCTTTTGTCGCTGTGCGAGGCGTTGACGGTGATGAAGGCCGCAGGCATGGATTTGGGTGTGACCTATGAGGCGATTGCGGCCTCCTCGGGGAATAGTTTTGTGCATGAAACCGAAAGTCAGCTGATCCTCTCGGGCGCGCGGGACGTGAATTTCACCTTGGATCTGGTGCAGAAAGATATCGGTCTTTTCCAGAGGTTAGCGGATGAACATCAGGTGCCGCTTGAGCTTTCGCCCTTGATGATTTCGATGCTGACCGACGGGCAGGCACGCTATGGTGAAAGGGCGCAATCGGACCGGATGATTGAGCGGCTGGAAGAAGCAACTGGGTTGAGCATCACGGCACCGGGGTTCCCGAACGAATTGGTGGATGATGAACCTGAAGAGCGGGGCTATGAGGTGCCGGTGCGCGGGCGCGGTTGATCCAAAGGCCGCGCTGACCTGCGATACAATTTTGGGGACTGGCGCGGATGTTCTCACAGAACGTGGTGTGGCGCGTAGTGAAGGGGTGATCCTATTTGCTGAGAGGTGCTTGAGGGATCAATCTGATCCTCAAGTCACCTGTTCAAGGGTGGTGGAGATTCTGCGCGGGGTAAAGGACAGGCCAATCACAGATTGGTGCCTGCGGCATCCTTGACCCCGCGCAGAATCACCGGGTTCACGTGCTGGCGTCGACGCGCACGTCGGTCTCGGGTGCTTCGGCGTCCAGCAGCCCTGTACGGAACAGGATACCTGCGGCAGCGCCACCGATCATCGGCGCAAGGATGAAGAGCCAGAGCTGCGCCATTGCCGCGCCGCCCGAAAAGAGGGCGGGACCGAAGGACCGCGCGGGATTGACCGAGACACCTGTGACATTGATGCCAACGATGTGGATAACAATGAGGGTCAGACCAATACCAAGACCGGCAATCGCCGTGGCTGCGCCTTTTCCGGTGGCCCCAAGGATCACAACGACAAAGAGGAAGGTGGCAATGATCTCGAAAAGAAGGGCGGAGAACATATTGAATTCGCCCAGATAACCGGTTCCCCATCCATTGGCGCCGTAGCCGCCATCATAACCGCCGATTTTGCCTTGCATGATCAGGACCAGCGCCAATGCGCCCAGCGTTGCACCGACCACCTGTGCCGCCCAATAGCGGAACATTTCGCCCTGGGGCATACGGCCTGCCAGCATGGCACCGAGTGACACCGCCGGATTGATGTGGCAGCCTGACACCGCGCCGATACCATAGGCCATGCCGATGAGTGCGAGGCCAAAGGCCATTGAGATGCCGACGAGGCCGGGGCCGAGATCAGGGTTAGTGGTCGCGAGAACGGCAGAGCCGCAGCCCAGAAAGACGAGGGTAAATGTGCCGATACATTCGGCGAGGAGCTTGTTCATGGTTCTGTCCTTTTTGTTGACTAAGGACAGTTCTGAGGCGTGTAAATCCATAAAACATGGGGAAAATGTCGCTAGATGTACCCCATTCAGGCGAAGCTCAGCAGTTCGGCACGTTGACGGCAAGGCCGCCCAGCGAGGTTTCCTTATATTTTTCGGACATATCCGCACCGGTCTGACGCATGGTTTCGATGCAGGCATCCAGCGGCACAAGGTGGGTGCCGTCGCCACGCAGGGCGAGGGAGGCGGCAGAGACCGCCTTGATCGTGCCAAGCCCGTTGCGTTCGATGCAAGGCACCTGCACCAGACCCTTGACCGGGTCGCAGGTCATACCAAGGTGGTGTTCCAGCGCAATCTCGGCGGCGTTTTCTACCTGCTCCGGTGTCCCCCCCATCACGGCGCAGAGACCAGCGGCGGACATTGCGGCGGCGGAGCCGACTTCGGCCTGACAGCCGGCTTCTGCACCGGAGATCGAGGCGTTGAATTTGACCAGCCCACCGATGGCGGCGGCGGTCAGCAGGAAATCTTCGATATGGGTTTCGGAGGCACCTGGCACGTGATCAAGGTAATATCGGATGGTCGCCGGCAGCACCCCGGCGGCCCCATTGGTCGGGGCGGTGACAACCTGACCACCGGCGGCGTTTTCCTCGTTCACCGCCATGGCATAGGCCCCCATCCAGTCGTTGATCGTATGGGGTGCGGGCTGGTTCAATCCGCGTTCCGCCATCAGCGCGTCATGGATGCCTTTGGCACGGCGCTTTACATTGAGGCCGCCGGGCAGAGTGCCTTCGCTGTTCAGCCCGCGGTCAATACAGTCGTTCATCACCTGCCAAAGGCGTTTGGTGCCGGCACGCAGGTGGATTTCACCGTTGCGGGACACCTCATTGGCGCGTTTCATCTGGGCGATGGTTTTGCCCGATGTTTTGGACATCTCCAGCATTTCGGTGGCGGATTTGAACGGAAACGGGATTGGCGCGCCTTCATCGGTGTCTTTGCCAGCGGCCAGTTCCTTTTCGGTCATCACAAAGCCGCCGCCGATGGAATAATAGGTTTCGCGCAGGGTGACGTCGCCCTGGGCATCGGTGGCCATCAGCATCATGCCATTGGCGTGGCCCTCAAGTTTGGTGTCATAGTCAAAGATCAGGTCGGTTTTCGGGTTGAAGGCAAGCGGCGGCAGCCCGTCGACCGTGATCCGGTGATCCGCATTGATCATCTGGAGTGTGGCCTCGGCTTTTTCCGCGTCATAGCTTTCCGGGGTGAATCCGGCGAGTCCAAGGATCGTGGCGCGGTCGGTGGCATGCCCCACACCGGTAAAGGCCAGCGAGCCATGCAGCGAGGCGCGCAGCCCTGCAAATTTGAACGGCGAGGCGCGCATTGCATCAAGGAAGCGGGCGGCAGCCACCATCGGACCCATGGTATGCGAAGACGATGGACCGATGCCCACTTTGAACATATCGAAGACGGAAAGAAACATCAGGTGGCGCTGCCTATTGGTGGGGTGGGAAACTGGGGATCGCTGAACGGATGTGTGCCCAAGCCTTCGGTGATCTGCAAGCATTCTGTCACCGGCAGGGTTTCGAGCCGCAGGCAGATGCGTTGAAGCGCGGGGTAATTTGCCAGTGAAAACCAAGTCTTGTCGTGCTCTGCCGGGTAAATTGCCGACCAGCGTAACAGGGCGGCGGCGTAAAGCTCAAGCACCGTGGGACTGGCCCCGGCAAACAAGGCGGGGTTCCCGGCGGCCGCCTGATCCAATGTGGTAAAGCTTTGGTGCAGGGTGTCCGCCAGCCCCGCCCGCAAGGCTGCGATATGGTCGTCTGCGATGTATTTGGCGGGGTAGAACATCATCCGCAGGGCGGGGTGGATCGTGTTGGAGATAAAAAACAGCCATTTCAGGAAGTCTGCGCGGGCAGAACTCTCCGGGGCGGGGCCAAGTCCGCCATGTGTATCGGCCAGCCAAAGCAGGATTGCGCCGGTTTCAAACATCGGACCCTGTGGCGTTTCCAGCACCGGGATCAGACCGTTGGGGTTAAGGGCGCGGTAGGCGGGCGACATTTGTTCCTTGCTGCGGCGATCGACCAGCTGTGTGCGATAGGGCAGGCCGCGCAGTTCCAGCGCGGCACGGATGATCAGGGAGGCGTTATCAGGCGCGTAGTGCAGGATATATGTCATGTGGGCTTTGTAAGCGGTTGGGCGGGCGTTGCACGTATGAATACGACCTGATGTGGTTCAGAACGGGCGCTGTTGTGCCGGAAGGCTGCTGAATATTCGGTTGCGGGTAAGGGATGTTTCGCCAGTGGTGGGGAGGGCGGGATCAAAAAAGCAGCATCCTGCCCTCGCGCCTGCAAGGGAATCTACCTATAAGACCCGAAAGATGATCTGCACACGACCTGCATCGGAGCTGCCCATGGCCGGAGAACTGTCCCCCATCGACAAGGCAAAGTTTGTCGCTGCCAAACGCGCGGCACAATTCGTCGAGGACGGCATGCGTGTGGGGCTGGGTACCGGATCCACAGCTGCCTGGCTGGTGCGTTGTCTGGGGGAAATGGTGCGCGACGACGGTTTGCGGATCAAAGGGGTGCCGACTTCCTCGCGCACGGCAGAACTGGCACGCGGTGTCGGGATCGAAGTGATTTCGCTGGACGAGGCCAAATGGCTGGATTTGACCATCGACGGGGCGGATGAATTTGACGGCAGTCTGAACCTGATCAAGGGCGGCGGTGGTGCCTTGTTGCAGGAAAAGATCGTTGCGACAGCGAGTGACCAGATGGTGGTGATTGCCGATATCGGCAAAGAGGTTGAGAGCCTTGGTGCCTTTCCCTTGCCGGTTGAGGTGATCCCCTTTGGCTGGCAAACCACACAGGCGCTGATTGAGGAAACGCTGATTTCCATGGATGTTCTGGGGCGGACCTCGACTCTGCGGATGAATGGCGATGTGCCTTATGTGACAGATGAGGGGAACCATATTCTGGACCTGCACCTGAACCGCATCGGCAATGCCCGCCAGCTGGCGCTGGTGGTCAACCAGATGCCGGGTGTGGTGGAAAATGGTTTGTTCATCGACATTTGTGACGCGGTTGTGATCGGTTACGGGGATGGTCGTGTCGAAGTGCGTGACATAAATGAGGGGACAGTCGCCACCGAGCGGCTGGATTTTGTCGAGTCGGACAATCTGTTCTCCGACCTCTCTGATTAAGGACCTATACCATGGCTGACACCTTTGATTTTGATCTTTTCGTCATCGGCGGCGGCTCTGGCGGTGTGCGCGCCGCGCGGGTTGCAGCGGGCGAACATGGCGCACGTGTCGGGCTGGCCGAAGATGACCGCTATGGCGGCACCTGTGTGATCCGGGGCTGTGTGCCCAAAAAGCTGATGGTGTTCGCCTCTGAATATGCTGACATGCCGGCAGAGGCTGCGGCCTATGGCTGGGACATCAAATCGGGGCCGTTTGACTGGACCGCTTTTCGCGGCAAGATGACGGACGAGCTGGACCGGCTCGAAGGGGTGTACCGCAAGCTGCTGGCGGGATCGGGTGTGGAAACATTTGATCTGCGCGCCAGCATCAAGGACGCTCATACGGTGGCCCTGTCGGATGGAACCACCAAGACGGCGAAACATATTCTGATTGCCACCGGCGGGCATCCGGTGCGGCCTGATCTGCCCAATGCAGATCTTGGTATCGTATCGGATGATATCTTTCACTTGGAAAGCCTGCCCAAGTCGATCCTAATCATCGGTGGTGGCTATATCGCCTGCGAATTCGCCTGCATTCTCAACGGCTTGGGGGTCGAAGTAACACAGTATTACCGCGGCGCGCAGATCCTGCGCGGCTTTGATGACGAGGCCCGCGGTCTGGTGGCGGACAGCATGATTGAAAGCGGGGTCAATCTGCATCTGGGCACCAATATTGTTGAGATGGATAAGGCAGAGGGCGGCATCCGGGTAAAGTCCACCAACGGCAGTGAGGTGGTTTTTGATCAAGTGATGTTTGCTACAGGCCGCGATCCTTCAAGCCAGAACATGGGGCTTGAGGAGGTTGGCGTGGCACTGGGCCGCAAAGGCCAGATCGAAGTGAATGAATACAGTCAGACCGGCGTGCCATCGATCTATGCGATCGGCGATGTGACCGACCGGGTGAACCTGACACCTGTGGCAATCCGTGAAGGCATGGCTTTTGTACAGACGGTATTTGCCGGTAATCCAACACCCGTGGATCACGAGCTGATTGCCAGCGCTGTCTTCACCCAGCCTGAAATGGGCACCGTGGGGTTAAGCGAGGAAGAGGCCAGCGCACAGGAAGAGGTCGAGATCTATGCAACCTCCTTCAAGCCGATGCAAACCGCCTTTGCTGGCAAACCGGACCGGGTGCTGATGAAACTTGTGGTTTCCAAATCCAGCCGGATTGTGTTGGGATGTCACATTGTCGCGCCAAATGCGGGTGAGCTGATCCAGATGGTGGGTATTGCCGTGAAGGCAAGGCTGACAAAAGAGCAATTTGATGCCACATGTGCGGTGCATCCCACCATGTCCGAAGAGCTGGTGACAATGCGCACGCCAACACGCAGCGCATGAGGAAGAGACAAGCCGACCACAACGGAGCGGTTGAAATTGACGGTTTAACAACCACATCTTGATGTAATATCCGGTCGCAAAGCTGCGGCAGAATGAGGGGAAAACGAATACATGGCTGGTAACAACGGCGGCCCTTGGGGCGGCGGCGGAAATTCAGGCGGTGGTGGACGGGACGACGCGCCCGGAAACCGTGGCAATAATAATGGTGGCGGGGGCGGGCGTGGTCCTGGTGACGACAAACCGCAAATCCCCGAGATCGACGAGCTGGTCAAGAAAGGCCAGGAGCAGCTGCGCGTCCTGATGGGCGGTGGCGGGGGTGGTCGTCCGCGCAACAATGGCTCTGGCGGCGGCGGGGGCAACGGCCCGGTCCTTACCCGTGGCACTGTTGGTTTGGGTATTGTTGCGGCTGTGGTCGCCTGGAGCCTCGCCAGCTTTTATACCGTGCGCCCTGAACAGCAGTCGATCGAGCTGTTTCTGGGCAAGTTTTCCGCTATCGGCACCGAGGGCCTCAACTTTGCCCCTTGGCCGGTTGTGACAGCTGAAGTGTTTGATGTGACCACCAACCGCACAGAGGAACTGGGTGTGCGGCGTGGCGGCGGTGGCAATGACGGTCTGATGCTGACCACAGATGAGAACATCGTTGACATCGATTTTCAGGTGGTCTGGAACATCAAGAACCCCAAGGATTTCAAATTCTCCTTGCGGGATCCAGAATCATCCGTGCGGGCGATTTCGGAATCTGCGATGCGCGAAGTGATTGCGCAATCCGAACTGGCCCCGATCCTGAGCCGGGACCGTGGTGCGGTTGCGGATCAAGTCAAAGTGTTGATCCAGTCTACTCTGGACAACCGTCAAACCGGTATCAACGTGCTGCGCGTCAACCTTAACAAGGTGGATCCGCCCAGCCAGAATGTGATCATCACCAGTGCCGATGGTACCACCACCCAGGGTTCGGTTGTGGATGCCTTCCGTGACGTTCAGGCCGCAGAGCAGGAGCGTGACCGGGTGGAGCGTCAGGCGGATGCCTATGCCAACCGCAAAACCGCCGAGGCCCGTGGTGAATCCGCTCAGCTGCTGGAAGCTGCGGAAGGCTATCGCGCGCGGGTCGTGAACGATGCTGTGGGTGAAGCAAGCCGCTTTGAGGCGGTTTTGACCGAATACGCGGCGGCACCGGATGTGACGCGTAAACGTCTTTATATCGAGACCATGGAAAAAGTACTGGGGGATGTCGACAAGATCATCCTTGAGAATGGCACTGGCGGTACAGGCGGGCAGGGTGTTGTGCCCTATCTGCCGCTGAATGAGCTGCGCCGCAGCGGAGGATCAAACTAATGGGTAGATTGGGTTTATTGCTGCCCATTGTGGTGGTCGCGATTGTTGCAGTCCTGTCTGCGATTTTTGTTGTGGATGAGCGCGAAAAGGCACTGGTGCTGCGCTTTGGTCAGATCAAACAGGTGGTCACGGAGCCGGGCATCGGTTTCAAAGTGCCGCTGCTGGATGAGGTTGTGCGGTTTGAGGACCGTATTCTCTCGTTGGAAACAGAGCTGATCGAAGTGACACCAGCCGATGACCGGCGTCTTGAGATCGACGCATTTGTCCTCTACCGGATTGATGACATTGAACAATATCGTAAGGCGATTGGTGCGGGCGGTGAACGTCAGGCGATCAATGACCTGAGCGGTATTATGGAATCGCAGATCCGTGCGGTTCTTGGTGCGCAGGGTGTCACGTCGAATACCATCCTGTCGCCGGAACGTTCCTCGCTGATGGAACAGATCCGCGAACGTGCGGATGCGCGTGCCGATGCGCTGGGCCTTGCGGTCGTGGATGTGCGCCTGCGTCAGACCAACCTGCCAGAGCAGAACTTTGCCGCGACCTTGCAGCGGATGATTGCGGAGCGGGATCGTGAAGCCACGGATGAACGTGCGCGTGGTCGTGAGGCGGCCCAGCGGGTGACTGCTTTGGCGGATCGTACCTATGAGGAGATCCTGTCAGAGGCGCGCCGGGATGCGCGGATCATCGAAGGTGAGGCGGATGCGGAACGTAACAAGATCTTTGCAGAAGCCTATGGCAAGGATCAGGAGTTCTTTGAATTCTACCGTTCTCTGACGGCCTATGAGGAAGCGCTGAAAGGCAATAACTCTACCATGGTTCTGTCACCGGATAGTGAGTTCTTCAATTACCTGCGTTCTGATCAAGGCAGCCGGTCGGCTGAGGGAGAGCGCAATTGAGCCTGATCCTGCTGGCCTTTGGGTTGGTGATGATATTCGAGGGGCTGGTGTACGCACTGGCCCCTTCGCTTTTGGAGCGCATGTTGGAAACCCTGCGCCAGATGCCGGAAGCAGCGGTGCGACAGATCGGATTTCTGGTGATTGTCGGCGGCTTGATCTTTGTCTGGATCGCGTTTCAGATCAGGGTGTGATCCAAAGGGGCAGGCAAGCCTGCATTCTTTTTGTTAAGGGGCTCTGCCCCGTCATCAAAGATGACTCCCCGCAGGATATAAGGCCAAAAAGAGGGGGAATTTTGCTGCGGCGCGTGCGATTGTGACCCGGTGGGCAGTTGAATTCCCTGTGATGAACCACATCTTTGATGTTGCGGCAGAGGCGAGGGCGTTGCAGTCTGTTTGCAAGAGATTTTCGGGCGTGGGTGCCCCAACAGAACACAGCAGGAGAACAGGGATGCGGACAGGGGCCAATTTGCGGCGGCGCAGGGATGTGCAGGTTAAGGTGCAGGCAAAACCGGTGTCGGAAGGTTTTGCGTTCAAGGCCATGATGCTGACTGCTTTGGCTTTTGTATTGGTGCTGGTGCAGGCTCTGGCGGCATTTGCCAAGCCGGAGAGCCTGGCCCCTTTGGCCGAAAAGATCAGCCCCTCGGTGGTGAATATTACCACGTCGACGGTGGTGGAAGGGCGTACCGGCCCGCGCGGGATTGTGCCGGAAGGCTCCCCGTTTGAGGATTTTTTCCGCGAGTTTCAGGACCGCAACAACGGCGGTGATGGCGACGGGCCAAGGCCGCGCCGCTCCTCCGCGCTGGGGTCCGGGTTTGTGATTTCCGAAGACGGTTATGTTGTGACCAACAACCACGTCATTGAAGGTGCGGATGAGATCACGATTGAGTTCTTTTCTGGCAGTGAGTTGAAGGCAGAGGTGATCGGCACGGATCCCAACACTGATATTGCATTGTTGAAGGTAGAGGCGACAGAGCCACTGCCTTTCGTCAGTTTTGGTGACAGTGATGCCGCCCGGGTTGGGGATTGGGTGATTGCCATGGGCAACCCGCTGGGGCAGGGGTTTTCGGTTTCGGCGGGCATTGTGTCGGCGCGCAACCGGGCACTTTCCGGCACCTATGATGATTATATCCAGACCGATGCGGCGATCAACCGGGGCAACTCCGGTGGGCCCTTGTTCAACATGGATGGCGGTGTGATCGGGGTGAACACGGCGATCCTGTCGCCGAATGGCGGTTCGATCGGGATCGGGTTTTCCATGGCTTCCAACGTGGTGACCCGTGTGGTGGATCAGCTGAAGGAATTCGGCGAGACGCGCCGCGGCTGGCTGGGGGTGCGCATTCAGGATGTAACTGACGATGTGGCTGATGCCATGGGGCTGGCCAAGGCAACGGGTGCCTTGATCACCGATGTGCCGGATGGGCCCGCAAAAGAGGCGGGCTTGATGACCGGTGATGTGATCATGTCCTTTGACGGTGTCGAGGTGGCGGATACGCGTGCCCTTGTCCGTCAGGTGGGTAACAGCCCGGTGGGCGCTGCGGTGCGCGTCACCGTGATGCGTGAGGGCAAGAGCCAGACCATCAAGGTGGTGCTGGGGCGGCGCGAGGATGCCAATGGCACAAGTGCTGAAACCGGCGATCCAGAGGTCGAGGCAGAGCCGGAGGCAAAGGACCTCCTGGGGTTGACCCTGACACCGCTGAATGATGCCATCCGCAAGGAGCTGGGCATCGCAGGAGATATGACCGGGTTGGCGGTTACCGGGATTGATGAGACCTCGGAGGCCTTTGAAAAAGGGCTGCGCACGGGGGATGTGATCACCGAAGCGGGCCAGCAGAAGGTCGCAAATATTGCGGATCTGGAGAAACGGGTTGCCGCGGCGAAAGAGGCGGGGCGTAAGTCCTTGCTGCTGTTGGTGCGACGCGCCGGGGATCCACGTTTTGTGGCGCTGTCACTGGGCGGCTGACGCCAGAGGTAGATAGATGGATGAAGGGCACCTTTGCAGGTGCCCTTTTTCGTTAGTTTGACGGGTCGCGCGGCACGGCGATCAGCCCCAATGTGCGGGCTGTGGCCAATGACAAAACGGCACTGTTGAGCCCCTCTGTGCGCTGGAACTGTTCCACAGCGGCGCGGGTATTGGTGTCCAGCTTGCCGGTGATGGCACCGCTATAGCCGCCGCGCACCATCAGCGCGCGTTGCAGCGAGGAGATAAATTCGTCTGTCAACACGTCGGGACAGGGGGTCTGAAACCAATTGTCACGCCGGGGCGTCACAATGACCTGACGTTCTTCGGTGCGATAGACCGGCAGGCTGCCGATTGTGCCATCGGGATTGACGGAGGCGGGTTTGACCTGAACCTGTTTGGTGACCCGTTCCACCACGGCCGGGCTGACGGTCTTGCCCCAACAGCTGCCCTCTGGGGCATCAGCGGGGCCGTTGCGGGTGGCTTCCATCACGCCGGGTTCCGGGGCTTCGTTTGCCGGGCCGGTGGCGGCAGGATCACAGCCTGCCAGTGCTGCGCAGGTCAGCAATCCCAGCGTCAGCTGCCAGGCCCGCGTGTTTCTATATAGTGCCTGTGTCATTGCCCGATGCCTTTGGGTCTGATTTTACGCAGACAATAGCGCGTTTTCGTGGCGCTGCCTAGCGGTGGGGACCTCGGGGCAGGACCCTAACGAAAAGGGGCTGGCAGACCGGGACTGGCACAGCTAGAAACAATCTAAACTTTAAGACAGGAAAGCGGACATGGCGAAAATTACCTACGTAGAGCATGGCGGCAAAGAGCATGTGGTCGATGTGGCCAACGGGCTGACGGTCATGGAAGGCGCGCGCGACAATAACATTCCCGGTATCGAAGCCGATTGCGGCGGTGCCTGCGCCTGTTCCACTTGCCATGTCTATGTGGATCCGGCCTGGGTAGAGAAGGTGCCGGCCAAGGATGACATGGAAGAAGACATGCTGGATTTCGCCTTTGAACCTGATCCGGTCACCTCGCGTTTGACCTGTCAGATCAAGGTCACGGATGAACTGGACGGCTTGCGCGTGAAGATGCCAGCCAAGCAGATTTAATCATGCGCGTGGGGCTGGTTGCTTGGCTGTTGTGGCTGATGGCAGCCCCGCTTTGCGCGCAGGTGATAACCTCGGCAGAATATAACGAGCCTACGACCCGCTATGCACATGGGGTTCTGGGCGACGCGGTGGAATGGGGCAATATGATTGTCACCGTGCGCCGCGAGACCAGCAAGCCGGGTGCGGCTTTTCAAACCTGGACAACCCAGAGCTATCATCTGCGTTTGCCGGAAGTTCTGGTTTATGAAGATACAGCCCCGCGTCTTGCGGATCTTGACGGGGACGGCCGCCCGGAAATCATCGTTGTCGAAAGTCATCGCGACAAGGGGGCAAGGCTGGCGGTCTATGGTCTGAAGGATGACGGGGTGCCTGCTTTGCTGGCCTGGACCAGTTTCATCGGGCAGCGCAACAGATGGATGGCACCGGTCGGAGTGGCGGATTTTGACGGGGACGGGACAATCGACATCGCTGTCGTGGACCGTCCGCATCTGGCGCGGCGGCTGTTTGTGATGCGCTATGGCATAGGCAAAATGAAGAGCTTTGCGATTTTGGAGCCAGTGACCAACCACCGGATCGGGGATGACTATATTTCGGGCGGCGTGCGGAACTGCGGGGCGGGACCGGAAATGATCCTGTTGGACGCGGGCTGGACGCAGATATTAACGGTGCGCTGGGGTGACGGCGGGTTTCAGGCCAGGGTTCTTGCTCCCTATGAAGGCCGCGAAAGCGTCGCGCAGGCGCTGGCCTGTTAAAGCTTACCCTAGCCTAATGCCCGCCAGCCGATGTCACTGCGGTTGAACCCTTCGGGCCAGTCGATCTGATCCACCATGGCGTAGGCGCGGTTGCGGGCTTCTTCCAGCGTAGCACCGCGCGCGGTGATGTTCAGCACACGGCCACCGGTGGCGGTGATGCTGCCGTCCTTGGCGGTGGTGCCTGCATGGAAGACCATGTTGCTGCTGTCCTCAGGTAACCCATCCAACCCCTTGATCACAGTTCCTTTTTCATAGGTGGCGGGATAACCTTTGGCGGCCATCACAACCGTGATCGCGTGATCTGCTGCCCAGTTGACTTGCATTTCCGAAAGGCGACCCTGTGCGGCGGCATGGATCAGATCAAAGGCCTGCGCGCCAAGGCGCATCATCAGCACCTGACATTCGGGATCGCCAAACCGGGCGTTATATTCCACCAGACGCGGTTGGCCGTCTTTGATCATCAACCCCGCATAAAGCACGCCCTGATATGGCATGCCGCGCTTCGCCATCTCGGCCATGGTCGGGCGGATGATTTCATCCAGCGCCTTTTGGGCAATTTCGTCGGTCAGGACCGGTGCCGGGGAATAGGCCCCCATGCCGCCGGTATTGGGCCCGGTGTCGCCGTCGCCGACACGTTTGTGATCCTGTGCGGTACCAATGGGCAGCACGTTTTCCCCGTCACAGAGGATAAAGAACGACGCCTCTTCACCTTCCATGAATTCTTCGATCACCACCTCAGCACCGGCATCGCCAAAGGCACCGTCGAACATTTCGTCCACCGCTGCGGCGGCTTCCGCATCTGTCATTGCAATGATCACCCCTTTGCCAGCGGCAAGACCATCGGCCTTGATCACCAGTGGCGCGGGAGTGTTGGCGACATAGGTTTTGGCAGAGGCATGATCGGTGAAATGTGCATAGCCTGCCGTAGGCGCGTTGCTGGCAGCGCAGATTTCTTTGGTAAAGGCTTTGGAGGCTTCAAGCTGGGCGGCGGCTGCCGAGGGGCCAAAGACCAGAAAGCCAGCACCGCGCAGATCATCGGCGACACCAACGGCAAGTGGTGCTTCGGGCCCGATGATCACGAAGTCGATGTTGTTTTCTTCACAAAAATTAATGACTTCCGCACCATCCATAATGTCAATGCTGGCGCAATCGGCGATTTTTGCGATGCCGGCGTTGCCCGGGGCGACGATCAGCTTGTCACATTTGGGGTTTTGCAAAGTGGCCCAAGCGAGGCTGTGTTCGCGTCCGCCGCTGCCTAAGATGAGGATATTCATGGGCGTGCTCCCTTGGCCTTTGATTGCGGGCGTTCTAAGCTGTGGGGCGGCGAGGGGCAAGGCGATCTAAAGCGTCTCGCCGTTTGATTGAACCGATATAAACCACCAATACCTTAAGAGCGGCGAAGCCGTGGCAAGGGCGTGGTGGTTCGGGGTAAAGGCGGGGCGAGCTGATGGACATGTTTGACGATACACCGGGCGGGGTGGCACCGGGGCAGAACAGCCCGGAGTTTTCGGTTACCGAACTGTCGGGAGCGATCAAACGGGTGATCGAGGGCGAATTTTCCCATGTGCGCATCAAGGGCGAAGTCGGACGTGTCAGCCGTCCGCGCTCGGGGCATATCTATCTGGATCTGAAAGACGACAAGTCGGTGATTTCCGGTGTGATCTGGAAAGGTGTGTCTGCGCGGCTTGAAACCCAGCCCGAAGAGGGGATGGAGGTGATTGCCACCGGGCGGATCACCACCTTTGGCGGGCAATCAAAGTATCAGATTGTTATTGAAGACATAAAACCGGCGGGCATGGGGGCCTTGATGGCCTTGCTTGAAAAACGCAAGAAAATGCTGGCGGCGGAAGGGTTGTTTGATCCGGCGCGCAAGCGGCCTCTTCCCTACCTGCCGGAGGTCATCGGTGTTGTCACCTCGCCATCCGGTGCGGTGATCCGCGATATCCTGCATCGTTTGCGGGACCGGTTTCCACGCAAGGTGCTGATCTGGCCGGTCGCGGTGCAAGGCGCGAAATGCGCCCCCGAAGTGGCCCGCGCGATTGATGGGTTCAATGCGATGACGCCGGGCGGGGCCTTGCCACGGCCGGACCTGTTGATTGTGGCGCGGGGCGGCGGATCGGTTGAGGATCTATGGGGCTTTAATGAAGAGGTGGTCGCCCGTGCCGCAGCGGCAAGCGCGATCCCGCTGATCTCGGCGGTGGGGCATGAGACCGATATAACCCTGATTGATTTTGTTTCAGACAAGCGCGCGCCCACGCCAACAGCCGCGGCGGAGCTGGCCGTGCCGGTACGTCATGAGCTGGCGGCCTGGCTTGAAGGGCAATCGGCGCGCATGGGTCAGTTGCTGAGCAATGGGTTGACGGCGCGGGGGCAGCGGCTGCGCGATATGGCGCGGGCCTTGCCGCGGGCGGACAGCCTGCTCGACGGGCCGCGCCAGCGGATGGACCGGGCCGGAGAGCAGTTGGGGCCTGCATTGATCGCTGGTGTGCAGCGCCGCCGTGTACGTCTGGCGGATGTGTCAGGATCCCTGCGGCCTGCGACCCTGCGCCAGCGGCTGACGAACGACCGGCGGCGGCTGGAGGTGCTTTCTGTGCGATTGGGACCAGCATTGGCGCGCGGGGTGGTCGCGAAACGTGATCGTTTTGAGAGTCGCGCCAAAGGGTTTCGGCCGGCAGCTCTGGCGCGGGACCGTGCCGCCAAGGCGGAGGCCTTTGGTAAATTGGCGCTGCGCCTGTCCGAGGCCGGAATGCGACAGACGCAGGGTTGGCGGCAACGTTTGGCCGGGCTTGAACGGTTGCGCGAAACCATGAGTTACAAGGCGACATTGGCGCGAGGGTATGCCGTGGTGCGCGGGGATGGCGCGGTGGTCACGGATACCAAAGCGGCGAAAAAGGCGACGGCCCTTGAGATCGAATTTGCGGACGGGCGTTTGACGGTAGGTGGCAAGGCCGCCCCTATGCGCAAAAAGGCAGCGTCAGAGCCACCGGAACAGGGATCCTTGCTGTAAGGGATTGGTAACCTTGGCTGTCTGGATCCGGTTGAGAGTGCGGACAGTATATAAGGCCAAAAAGAGGGGGGACGGGGCGCTTTGGCCGCGCTGTCAGACCCCGACTTTGGGGCCGAGGCAGAGCATTTCCTGATCCCCCTCTTTGGCTTCATAAAGTTCGGTGGTGTCGGGGCGGTTTTCGAATCTGGCGATCAACCCGTTGGGACCTTTGATGAAGCTCCAGCATTGCGGGGTTGGGTTGTTTTCATAGGTGAAGCAAATCAGCCCGTTGGATTCATACCATGCGCCTGATTTGCATTCGCCATCAAGGAAGGACCATTCAACACGGCGGTTTTCATGGTAGATTTCCGCACCATATGCCTGTCCGCTATTGCCGTAGAACAGGGTTTTGCCTTTGGTATAGGCGTCAAACTCTTCCGCGCTCATGAGGTTTTGCGCCGCGAGGGGGAAGGACAGGAGGGTGAGGAGGCAGGCAAGTATTCGCATAGGGCGAGAGTGGCAGAAAACCGGATGCTCTGCCAGTGGGGCACGCGGGAATTTGCCAATCTGCCGCTCGCGGGGGCGGGAGGCCGGGGCGGTGGTATCGTTTTTGGCGGGTTTAGATGGGGCAGTGCGGGTGCGGTCGGTTTCTTATTGGTGAAACCATGCGCCGCAAAGGAGATTTCGAGCGGTTGGAGAAACAGAATGAACGCGCAAAGGGCGGGGGAATTGTCGTTTTCGGATCGCAGGACAGCCAGGCTTGTTGCTAGAAAGACCGCAACACCGGAGGAGGGGACAGATCATGGCGCTGGATCAGCAGGACAAAGCGGCGGGCAAAGGCCCTGAGAAAGGTGTCTGGAAATCGGGCAAGGGAAAGGGGCGTCGGCATACCAAGGGACGGCAATTGCTTGATGGCCCCTGGGAAGACGTACGTGCCTTGTTGGGGGACCAGCCGCGTCGTGCGGATTTGCTGATCGAGTTCCTGCATCTGATCCAGGATGAATACGGCTGCCTATCTGCGGCACATTTGCGCGCATTGGCTGAAGAGATGCGCATGTCGATGGCCGAGGTCTATGAGGTGGCGACGTTTTACGCACATTTCGATGTGGTGAAGGAGGGGGAGACCTCACCACCTGCCTTGACGATCCGGGTTTGCGATTCCCTGTCTTGCGAGCTGGCTGGCGCGCAGGCTCTGAAGGCTGCCCTGGAGGATGGCATGGATGCCAGTGAGGTGCGTGTGCTGCGCGCGCCCTGCATGGGGCGCTGTGATACCGCCCCTGTTCTGGAGATCGGGCATAACCATATTGATCATGCCACAGTTGAAAAGGTAGAGGCGGCGATTGCAGCGGGAGATACCCATGTGCATGTGCCAGTCTATGAGGGGTTTGACGCCTATGCGGCGGCGGGTGGCTATGCCCGGTTGAAGGAGTTGCGCAAAAGCGGCGATTGGGAAGCGGTGCAGGATAAGGTGCTGTCTTCTGGTCTGCGCGGGTTGGGCGGAGCGGGGTTCCCATCGGGCAAGAAATGGGGATTTGTGCGCGCCAACGCCGGGCCGCGTTATTTGGCGGTGAACGGGGATGAAGGTGAACCGGGGACTTTCAAGGACCGTTATTACCTTGAGCGGGTGCCGCATCTGTTCCTTGAAGGCATGTTGATCGCCGCCTGGGCGGTCGAGGCGGAGAAAGCCTTTATCTATATGCGTGATGAATATCCGGCGGTGCTGGAAATTTTGGCGCTCGAGATCAAGGCTCTGGAAGATGCTGGCATTGTCGAGGCGGGTTATATCGACCTGCGGCGCGGGGCCGGGGCCTATATCTGTGGCGAAGAATCCGCGATGATTGAAAGCATCGAGGGCAAGCGCGGTATGCCGCGCCACCGTCCGCCCTTTGTGGCGCAGGTCGGGATTTTTGGTCAGCCGACATTGGTGCATAACGTCGAGACCCTGCAATGGGTGGCGCGGATTTGCCGTGAAGGGCCGGAGGTGCTGTCTGGGACGGAGTTGAACGGGCGCAAGGGGCTGCGGTCTTATTCCGTGTCGGGGCGTGTGGCGCAGCCGGGGGTATATCTGCTGGCCGCGGGATCAACGATCACCGATGTGATCGCGGCGGCGGGCGGCATGGCCGAGGGGCAGGTGTTCAAGGCCTATCAACCGGGGGGGCCTTCCTCAGGGCTGATGCCGGCCAGCATGGATGATATTCCGCTGGATTTTGATACCTTGCAACCGCATGGCACATTCATTGGCTCAGCTGCGGTTGTGGTCCTGTCCGAGGATGATTCTGCAAGGGCGGCGGCGCTGAACATGCTGCGGTTTTTTGAGGATGAAAGCTGTGGGCAATGTACGCCCTGCCGGGTTGGCTGTGAAAAGGCGGTCAAATTAATGCAGGCGGATCGCTGGGACACCGGGTTGTTGGAGGAATTGTCGACAGCCATGGTGGACGCTTCGATTTGCGGACTGGGGCAGGCGGCACCAAACCCGATCCGCATGGTGATGAAACATTTTGCCGATGAGATTTAAGGCGCGGCGGTTTCTTTGAAAGCAATCGGGCGCGGTTTTGTGAAAAATCCCGGCACCCCTGATCAGTCAGTTTTCAACAACCCGACAGGAACACCGCTGACGGCGCATGGCGGCGCAAAGCTGGCGGGCCGCATCCTTGCTGTTGCGGCCGAACCGCGCGAAGTAATAGCCCTTTTTGCGGTCTACCCTATGAGGTTCGTAGATCAGCTGCGCTTTCTCACCCCCCAGCACCCCCCGGCAAGCGGCGGTCTTGGAGCGCGCGGCAGCCTGTGCGCCTTTCTTTGATTGGGCAAACCCGACCTGAACGCCCCAGGGTTTGACCTTGGGTGCTGGCGGTTTCGGCTTGGCCAGCGGGGTGATCCGCCGGTTCTGCGCCATTGCATAGCAGGCAGGCAGGAAATTTTCGGTCTTGGACAGGCGCATGTCCTGCACCTTGGGTTTGCCATCGCGCCAGTCCTCGGCATTCAGCCCGGTGATGATCGGCACATAGTTCACGGTTTCAGGGGCCAGCCCCTTGCCCAGCAGGAAACCTTCGGCGCGCCGCTCTCCCCCGTTATAGCCAATCGCGGCCATGCCTTCATTGCCGTATTTCTTTAGCATTTCAGCGAGATATTGCGCTGAATGCTCCAGCGCGTCCGCTGGATTATAGGGGTCTTTTAACCCGCGCCGTTTGGCTGTGGAGGGGATAAACTGGGCAATGCCACGGGCATCGGCATGGGACAGGGCGTTGGGGTCAAACCGGCTTTCCTGCCAGATCAGCCGTGCAAAGAAACCGCTGTCCAGCCCGTGCCGCTGCGCGAAAATCTGGATTGCGTTGCAGGTGTCATAGACAAAATGCTGCGGGCGGATGCATTGGGCATGACCCCATTTTTGCGAGGAACACATGCGACCGGGATCGGCTTGTGCCGTGGTGGCAAAAGCAAGGGCGAAAACGGCGAACACAAGTACAGGGCGAAAACACATGGGGTGTTGTTGGGCACTGTGGGCACCTATGTCAATTGCGACAGGCGCACTTCCATCCCTTGGGCAGAGCAGGTAAGCCTGAACGAAACTGGTGCGGAGGCCCGCTTTGGCGTTTTTCAAGAAACTAAAAGACCGACTGTTCAAATCCTCTTCAAAGATTGACGAGGGGCTTGAGGCGATTGTAGGCGATGGCGGCACCGAAGACGCTGTTGTCGAGATAGAGGCACAAGAGGCGGCCTTGGCGATCGAGGCCGACGCAGAGGCTGCCCAAGAAAGGGTTCAGGCAGAGAAAGACGCAGCGGCAGAGGCCCTGGCACAGCAAGCAGCCCAAGAGGAAGCTGCACGACTGGCAGCAGAGGTAGAGGCGGCAGAAGCCGAAGCGCGAGAAGCCGCAGCAGCCTTGGCGCGGGAAGAGGCACGTAAGGCGCAGGAGCTGGCCGCAGCAGAGCAGGCGGCGAAAGAGGCAGCCCGTGCAGAGGCTGCAGAACGCGCCCGCGCCGCAGAGGATCAGGCGATACGTGATGCGGCGGATGAGGCTGCAAAAGCGGCAGCACGTGAAGCGGCGCGTCAGGCAGAAGAGACGCGTTTGCGCGAAGAGGCCGCTGCGGCAGAGGCTGCCCGTCTGATCGAGGAACAAAGGCTGGCCGCGCAAGAGGCGCAAAAGGCCATTGAGGCCCGCCAACAGGAAGAGGCGCGCCGCAGCGCAGAAAAGGCACAACGCGCGGCGGATGCGCAGGCGGCGGCGGAGCAAGAGGCACAGGCAGAGGCCACGCGCGCCGCTGCCGAGGTTCCTGCACCGGCCACACCGGAGCCGCTGAAGACGACCCTGACACCTGTGGCCCCGGATCTGGCCGGAACCACCGCACCACCTGCAGCGAAACCCGGTTTGCTGGGGCGTTTGATGGGACGTGCCGCGCCTAAAACCGTGGTGCGCCGGGTGCTGGATGATGAAATGCTGGAACAGCTGGAAGAGCTGTTGATCACCGCCGACATGGGCGTTGATACAGCGTTGCGCGTCACGGCCAACATGGCCGAGGGACGGTTTGGCAAGAAGCTGTCGGTGGGCGAGATCAAGCAGCTGATGGCGGATGAAATCGCGCGGATCATGGAGCCCGTGGCCCGGCCCTTGCCGCTGTATCCCAAGACACCGCAGGTGGTTCTGGTGGTGGGGGTCAATGGCTCTGGCAAGACGACTACGATCGGCAAGCTGGCCAGCCAGTTCAAGGCGGCGGGCAAATCCGTGGTGGTTGCGGCCGGTGATACTTTCCGTGCCGCTGCGGTGGAACAATTGCAGGTCTGGGGTGAACGTGCCGGGGTGCCGGTATTGACGGCGGCGCAGGGGTCTGACCCGGCCAGCCTGGCCTTTGATGCGATGACACAGGCAGAAGCGCAGGGCGCGGATCTGTTGTTGATCGACACGGCAGGGCGGTTGCAAAATCGCAGCGATCTGATGGAAGAACTGGCCAAGATTGTCCGGGTGATCCGCAAGAAAGACGAAACCGCCCCGCATAACACCTTGCTGGTGCTGGATGCGACAACGGGTCAGAACGCTGTTAATCAGGTGAAGGTCTTTCAGGACATCTCGGATGTCTCGGGTTTGGTGATGACCAAGTTGGACGGCACCGCCAAAGGGGGTGTGCTGGTGGCTCTGGCGGATAAATTCGGCCTGCCGATCCATGCAATTGGCGTGGGCGAGCAGATTGACGATCTATCGCCCTTCGATCCACAGGAATTTGCTGATGCGCTGGTCGGGTACGAGCGGTGAACACTGCCACCCATCCGATATTTCTAGACGCGCCTTTGAGCCGGGAAATCACCCTGTCCACGGGGACGGCACCGATCCCGTATCACGTCTATGATGGCCTTGGGATGATTGTGCTGGGCAGTTGTTCAGCTGCCGCGCTTGCGGATCGCTTTGCCGGACAGGATGTTCACCCGGTGCTATCTGCATCGGGAGAGGCCATTGTGGTCCTGTTTTTCTGTGATTTTGCCAAGGCCAGCCATGGGCCACATCTTGAGCTGCATATGACGGTCTTAGCCGCACCCAAGCAAGGCGAAACCCTCAGCGATGATCCGGCCGCATGGCTGGCCGCAGTAGCGACACGTCAGGATTGGGGGATGCTGAGCCTGCATCTGTGGAACGACACACCACAGGTGGTTGCCTACAACAGCGAATACCTGGGGCTGCAAGCCTCGCAGTGTCAGGGACAGATCGCTGTTGCAAAGGACCAGGTTGAATTTGATTTTTCAGATGGCGAGGGGGCATCACTTGCCTCTGGTAGGCTCCGGCGCATGCCACGTTCCGACGCGGGGCTGATGTGGCGCGTGATGCGTGGGTTGGGCTGGCGTGGCATTTGGGCCGCGCTGCGCAGACGACCGGCATCCGCCCATCTGATTAACCGTAAATCCGCGGTGTTGAACCGCAATGGCCGGGCGCAAACTTTGACTGCCCCGGATAAGATGGTTGTCACGTCCTTTAATCCTACGTTGGACCGACTGGCCCTTGGCGGTGTGTTGGCGCGCTATGGAATTGCGGCGATAGTTACCCAGCATATCTGGCCATTCCGTTTCGTGTATCGCCATCCCGATGATGTCTAAGGTGGTGATCGTTGCATGACAGACTGGCTGTTATCCATTGAGGGGACCGAAACCGGTCATACCGTTGCGCTGTTCCTCGCCATCATGGCGGCGTTCCTGCATGCGGTTTTCGGAGCCTTGCAGAAGGGGCGGCATGATCCGTGGCTGACCCGCGGGGCGATTGATTTTTTCTATTGTATCATGGCCGCACCCTTTGCCCTGTTTGTGGTGCCCTGGCCGGAACCGCATATGTGGGGTATCTTCTTTGGGGCCTTCGTTATTCACATTATCTACAAGTGCTTGCAGGCCTGGGCCTATACCAAGGGGGCCTATACGGTGGTCTACCCCGTGGTGCGCGGCACGGGGCCGCTGTTTGCGGTCATCGGGGCCTATCTGATTTTTGATGAACGTTTTACGCTGGTGCAATGGATGGGAGTCGGGGTGCTTTTGGCCGGGATCTTTGGTCTGGCGCTGTATAACATGCGCAATCTGGTGGCAGAACGTGACACGCTGAATGCCGCCCTTGGGATTGCTGTGCTGACGGGATTGTTCGTGGCACTTTACACCACCTATGACGCCTATGGTATCCGCGCCACGCAGAACCCGTTTACCTTTCTTGCGTGGTTTTTCATGATCGACGGTCTGGTCATGCCGTTCATCGCCGCGCGGCGCTGGATGCGCATGGAAAACGCCCCGGCCCTGGCACCTTTGATGACTCGTGGTCTGGCAGGCGGGATTATTGCGTTTCTCAGTTTTGGGGCGATCATGATGGCCACGCGGCTGGACAAAGTGGGCGAGGCGGCGGTTCTGCGTGAAACATCTACAGTCTTTGCCGCCGTCATTGGCGTGGTTTTCCTGAAAGAAACCGTGGGACCGCGCCGTGTTGCCCTGATGGCATTGATTGCAGCTGGCGCTGTGATAGTTGAGATGGGCGGATAACGCAGTTTGGAAAACGCAGAGAAACGACATATCGCCAATGTCATGTGCGCGGTGGCATATTGGCGTTTCATGGATTTGCACAAGCGCAAGAGGACAGCACGATGGATCAACCGAAAACCATAAATCCGATCCTGAAACAGGTGCTGGAACTGGGCCCACCTTTGCTGTTCTTTGTCATCTACCTGCGCATCCGGGATGATGTGTTCACCTTTGGGGGAACTGAATATTCAGGATTTATCGTGGCGACACTGGTGTTTGTGCCGATCCTGCTGATTGCGATGGGGGCGCTGTGGATGCTGACCGGGCAACTTAGCCGAATGCAGATTTTCACCGCCTTCATGGTGATATTCTTTGGCGGGCTGACCGCGTGGTTCAATGACGAACGGTTTTTCAAAATGAAAACCACCATCGTTTATGGGTTTTTCGCAACGATCCTGTCGATCGGGTTGCTGCGTGGGCAAAGTTATCTGGCCTATGTCATGTCGGAAATGATCCCGATGAAACATGAGGGCTGGATGCTTTTGACGCGGCGGTTAACCGTGTTTTTCATTGTGCTTGCCGTGGCGAATGAGCTGGTCTGGCGTACCATGTCGACGGATGCCTGGGTAAAGATTGAAACTTTCGGCTTTCCGGCGTTGATGTTTCTTTTCCTGTGGTCGCAGATCGTGGCGCTGGAACGGTTTACCGAAATTGACGAGTCTGAGTAACCGGACTTTTTAGAAAGCCCGGTCCGGTTTGTTTCGAACGCCGTTCCCTACAAGGGCCAGGTTCCTAGCTTTTGCGCAGTTCCGCGAATAAGGCGCGTCCCCGTTGAACCCCCTCACGTGCGCCCATTTGGTCCAGCCAGCGGGCCATATGGGGCTTGTCCTCCAGTGTTTGCTGCTGACCTTCCCACAAAGATGCCCAGCCCCAGATCGAGAAATCTGCGATGGAGACAAAGTCGCCGGCAACAAATTCATGTTTTGCCAGTTGCCGGTCCAACACGCCGTAAAGCCGCGCGGTTTCTGCGCGGTAGCGGTCTTTGGCATAGGGTACATCTTCCTTGGCAAACTTCAGGAAATGATGCGCTTGCCCTGCCATCGGCCCAAGCCCGCCCATTTGCCACATCAGCCATTGCTCAACAGCAATCTGTTCACGCGGTGTCGTGCCGCCAAACCGCCCTGTCTTGCGTGCCAGATATTGCAGGATCGCGCCGCTTTCAAAGACCGAAACAGGGGCACCGTCCGGCCCATCAGGGTCCACAATTGCAGGCATCCGGTTGTTGGGGGCAATTTCCAGAAAGGCGGGGGCGAATTGATCCCCTTTGCCGATGTTGATCAGATGGGTGGTATAGGGCAGGCCCATTTCCTCCAATGCGACAGAGATTTTCCAGCCGTTGGGGGTGGGCCAATAATATAGGTTTATAGGGGGGATCATACCGGGCTCCTTACTGTTTGCGCCATGATGACGAAAACACAGCCGTTGCCAAGGTGGCGGATTGACGAAACCCGGTGACAGGCGTATGTCCGTCTCGTGGTGATTTGTTACCGGATTGCGGGCCACGTTAAACAATCTGCTAAAAGGTCAGGATGAAAGCCCCCTTTCGCTTGACCGCGTCTGGGGTTTTTTATTGCCCGCTGGTCGGGTCGGAAGGATAGAGACATGAGCGACAGCACCCAAAACAACTGGCACAGAAGCACCCGCGCGGTGCATGACGGCACGCGGCGCAGCCAGTATGGCGAGGTCTCCGAAGCGATCTTTATGACGCAGGGGTTTGTCTATGAAACCGCCGAACAGGCCGAAGCGCGTTTTGAAAACGCGGGGCCGGACGAATTTATCTATGCACGGTATGGCAATCCCACAGTGGCGATGTTCGAAGACCGGATTGCCTCACTTGAGGGGGCAGAAGATGCCTTTGCCACGGCCTCGGGCATGGCGGCGGTCAACGGGGCCTTGATGTCGATCCTCAAGGCGGGTGATCATCTGGTGTCCGCGCGGGCCCTGTTCGGCTCCTGTCTTTATATCGTAGAGGAAATCCTGCCGCGTTTCGGGGTCGAGGTGACCTTGGTTGATGGCGAGGATCTGGCCCAGTGGGAGGCGGCGATCCGTCCCGACACGCGGGCGGTGTTTTTTGAATCCCTATCCAACCCCACATTGCAGTTGGTTGATATCAAATCGGTTTCTGCGCTGGCCCATGCCAAAGGCGCATTGGTTGTGTGCGACAATGTTTTTGCCACACCGGTCTATTCCGACGCCATCGCGCAGGGCGTTGACCTGGTGATCTATTCGACAACCAAACATATCGACGGGCAGGGGCGTGCCCTTGGCGGAGTGATCCTTGGCAGCCGGGAGTTGATCCGCAAAACAGTTGAACCTTTCATGAAACATACCGGCGGCTCGATGAGTCCGTTCACCGCGTGGATCATGCTCAAAGGATTGGAAACCATGGCGCTGCGTGTGAAGGCGCAGACCGCATCGGCACTGGAAATCGCGCAGAAACTGCAAGGCCATGCGCAGCTAAGCAGGGTAATCTATCCCGGTTTGCCGGACCATCCGCAGCATGCGCTTGCGTTGGCGCAGATGGGGGCAGGGGGCACGATGCTGGCGATTGAGATCAAGGGCGGCAAGGACGCGTCCTATCGTTTTCTCAACGCCTGTAAGATTGGCATTATTTCGAACAATCTTGGCGATGCCAAAACCATCCTGACACCACCTGCCTTTACCACGCATCAGCGTCTGCCGCAGGATCAGAAGGATGCACTGGGTATTACACCCGGCTTGGTGCGTATTTCCATTGGTCTGGAGGATGCGGGTGATCTGGCAGCGGATTTCATCGCGGCGCTTTCGCATTGAATATGTCGGTTTCACGGGGGGTTAACCCCTGTGAACCGGGCTAAACTACTTCGTGATTGGTAATCATGCTATGACCCCCTAAGTATAGGGGGTGTAGCGGCCAGAAGGGGCTCAGCCGATGAATGTCATAACCTCAGTCGACAAGGCACCTGAACGGGCGCAAGCCGAAGAGGCACTTGCCACGCTCAAGGCATGGGCGACAAGCGCCACGCAGGAAGAGATTGATGCCCTTGATCCAGCGGTATCGCGCCTCTTGTCGCAGACCGCTGCCTATCCTGAATTCAACCGCAGCTATCCCGACGATTTTGCGGTTGGCGATACGTATCACGCCAGCCTGCCGGATTTGCAGAACGGACCGTCCAGCCTGATCCGCGGTGCGCAGCAGCAGATCCAGCATGTGGGCATCTCCAACTTTCGCCTGCCCATCGGCTTCCACACCCGTGATGCCGGCGATCTGATCCTTGAAACATCGGTCACAGGGTCGGTCAGTCTGGAAGCGGATAAGAAGGGCATTAACATGTCCCGCATCATGCGCAGCTTTTACAAACATGCCGAACGCACTTTCAGTTTTGAAGTGATCGAAGCAGCGCTGGATGATTACAAGGCCGATCTGGACAGTATGGATGCGCGTATCCAGATGCGGTTCAGCTTTCCGATGAAGATTGAATCCTTGCGTTCGGGCCTGTCGGGTTATCAGTATTACGATGTGGCGCTTGAGCTGGTAGAGAAGGACGGGGTGCGTCAGAAAATGATCCACCTCGATTATGTCTATTCCAGCACCTGTCCCTGTTCGTTGGAACTGTCCGAACATGCCCGCGCAACGCGGGGACAACTTGCAACTCCGCATTCGCAACGCTCGGTGGCGCGGATTTCAGCGGTGATCAACTGTGATGGGAATTGTCTGTGGTTTGAAGACCTGATCGACGCCTGCCGTCGTGCGGTGCCGACCGAAACGCAGGTCATGGTCAAGCGCGAGGATGAACAGGCCTTTGCTGAGTTAAACGCCGCTAACCCGATCTTTGTCGAAGATGCGGCACGGCTGTTTTGTGAACAATTGTTGGCAGAGCCGCGGGTCGGGGATTTTCGTGTCATCGCCAGCCATCAGGAAAGCCTGCACAGCCATGACGCAATTTCGGTGCTGACCGAAGGGCCGACCTTCGAGATGCAAAGCATCGACCCAAAGCTGTTTAATACCCTTTTCCACGTCGGCTAAACGCCGCGTCTTTCCCAACAGTTGAAAATTAAAAACGGCGTGTCATCGGACGCGCCGTTTTGCTTTACGCTGCGTTGCGGCATGCGTTTAGCGCCGACCCGCTATGCAGTTTTGTGTGTTTTCTGCGATGCAGCAAGCCCTTAGATGCTTGTTCAACGAGTAACACAAAGTAAAGAAGCACATATCATGGCTTACCAAGATTTCGCATCCTCCAGCAAAGATGCCTCGGCTGTTCTCAGCCACGAGATCACTGCAACCCGTAACTTTTTTGCCCGCATCGGGGCAGCTTTTGAACGGACCATCAATGTCCTGGCGGTTGCCTCTACTGGCCAGCGCCGGGTAGAGCAGGTTCAGATGTTGCAAGCCAAATCTGACGCAGAGCTTGCAGAGTTGGGGATCAAGCGCGACGACATTATACATTTTGTTTTCCGCGATCTGTATTATCTCTGATCCTGGCTGAAGCAGCCTTTGCCGAAGTTTTGCAAATGGCCCGCTCCTCTCCCCGGTTTTCGGGGGAGGGCGGGCCATTTTCGTTATCAGAACGCGGTGATCGCTTGACACTTCATTGGCCTCGCGCCAACGCTGCGACCATGTTGGATTTGCGCCCAGTTGGATATGTTGTTGGCCTGTTGGTGGCTGTGCTGGGCCTTGCCATGATCCTGCCAATGCTGGTGGATATTGCCGAAGGGCGTGGGCATTGGCGCGTCTTTGCGGAATCCGCGCTGATCACAACCCTTGCCGGGGGTATGATTGCACTGGCCTGCGCCAATGGGGTGCGCGAGGGGCTGACGATCCAGCAGACCTTTCTTTTGACCACGGGCGTCTGGTTGATGTTGCCGCTGTTCGGTGCCTTGCCATTTATGCTGGGGGCCACTGGGTCCGGGTTCACGGATGCGTTTTTTGAAGCGATGTCAGGGCTGACCACCACCGGTTCTACCGTTTTAAGCGGGCTTGAGACACTGCCAAAAGGCTTGCTGTTGTGGCGCGGCATTCTGCAATGGCTGGGCGGTGTTGGTATCATCGTTGTGGCGATGGTGTTCCTGCCTGAACTCAAGGTCGGCGGCATGCAGATCTTTAAATCCGAAGGGTTCGATACCTTTGGCAAGATCCTGCCCCGCGCCGGTCAGATCGCCACGCAGATTTCGGTCATCTACCTCTGGCTGACGCTGGCCTGTGTGCTGTGTTACGTATCCGTCGGGCTAAGTGTTTTTGACGCGACTGTGCATGCCTTGACCACCATCGCCACTGGCGGTTTCGCGAATTACGACGCATCCTTTGGGGCGTTTTCCGGCAATGCGGAATATGTGGCCTCGCTTTTCATGATCCTCGCGGCCTTGCCCTTTGTGCGCTACGTGCAACTGTTGAACGGCAATGCCATGGCCTTGCACCGTGATCCGCAGGTGCGCGGGTTTATCCTGACCCTTCTTGTCCTTGTCGGGATCACGATCATTGTTTTGCATCAGGTGTTCCCGCATTCCTGGGAAAAGAACTTTCGTGAGGCGCTGTTTAACATCACTTCGATCATTTCCGGCACCGGCTATGCCAGTGTGGATTACATGCAATGGGGCGGCTTTGCGGTGACGCTCTTCTTCTTCATTGGCCTGATTGGCGGTTGTGCGGGTTCCACCGCCTGTTCGATCAAGATTTTCCGGTATCAGCTGTTGCTGGCCTCGATCCGCGCCCAGCTGCGACGCATCCGCTCGCCGCATGGACTCTTTACACCACGCTATGACGGGCGGCCTGTGGGGCCGGATGTTCTGTCCTCTGTGATGTCATTTTTCATGTTCTTTATTGTGACCCTTGGACTGGTCGCTGTCGCACTGAGCCTTACGGGGCTGGATTTCATCACCTCTGTCTCGGGCGCAGCGGCAGCATTGGCCAATATCGGCCCCGGTCTGGGACCGATCATCGGACCGGCTGGTAATTTTGCCAGCCTTAACGACACCGCCAAATGGATCCTGACCATTGCCATGCTGATTGGCCGGCTGGAGCTGCTGGCGGTCTATGTCATTTTAACCGTTAAATTCTGGAGAGCCTGATGGCCGAGACAAAGCTTGCCCCCGACGCCAAACCATTGGGCGCGCAGATTTCGCATATGTTGAAAGACCGCGGTGTCGATGTCATCTTTGGCATTCCCGGCGTGCATAACCAAGAGATGTATCGCGGCATTGAAGAGGCGGGCATCACCCATGTGTTGGCGCGTCACGAACAGGGTGCGGGGTTTATGGCTGATGGCTATGCCCGCGCGAGCGGTAAGCCGGGAGTGGCCTATGTGATCACAGGACCGGGTGTGTGCAATATCATGACCCCGATGGGGCAGGCCTATTCAGATAGCGTGCGGATGCTGGTGATTTCTTCCTGTCTGGACGAGGTCGCGGCGCGGCGCGGCCAGTTGCATCAGATGAAGGAGCAGCAAACAGCTGCGGCAACGGTCTGTGACTGGTCTGAAGAGGCGCGAACAGCGGAGGCAGCCTATGGGTTGATTGATCGCGCATTTACGGAATTCACCAGCGCACGGCCCCGCTCAAAGCACATACAGGTGCCGATTGCCCAGCTGGAAGCCACGGCCAATCCGGCACCGGCCAAGCTGGCAGCCGTGCAGGCAACCGGATATCGCCCGGCGGATGTGACGCAACTGGTCAAGATGCTGGCCGATGCGCAAAAGCCGCTGTTTGTCTTTGGCGGTGGGGCCGCGCAGGCGTGGGAAGCGGCGCGTCAGGTGATATCGGCCTGTGGTGCTGCCAGCATGAGCAGCTATGCAGGGCGCGGGATCATTCAGGGTGATGCGCCACTGAACTACGGTGCATGTCTGGCGCGGGGCGACAGCGCCACCGTGCTGGCAGAGGCGGATCTGGTCATCGCCATCGGCACGGAACTGGCCGAAGTGGACCTCTGGCGGCCTGATCTGGGGCATGACGGCGATCTGGTGCGCATTGATCTGGACCCGGAAGTCCTGTCTGATCCGCAACGCGCCAGCCACCCCATGCAGGCCGAAGCAGGGGCATTTCTGAAAGCACTGGCCGCAGAACTGCCGGAAGGCAGGGGCAAAACTGGCTGGCAGGCAGATAAGGTGGCGGCAACCCGTGCCCGCTGGCGGGCAGAAACAGATGCGGAACGGCCCGGTATCGTGCCAATCTGCGATGCCCTGCGTGAGGTTATACCGCCAGATACGATGATCTATTCCGACATGACCCAATTTGCCTATGTGGCCAAGGAAGTCTGGGACATGGACCGCCCCGGACATTGGCACCACCCCTATGGCTTCGGCACGCTGGGATATGCCACACCCGCGGCGATTGGCGGTGCGGTTGCACGTCAGGGCAAGCAGACCATGGCGATTATCGGGGATTACGGGTTTCACTATACGATGCAGGAACTGGGCGTCGCGGTGGAACTGGGGTTAAGCCTGCCGATCATCCTGTGGGACAATGGCAAGCTGGGCGAGATCGAGGACAGCATGGTGCGCGCGCAGATCGCGCCGAATGCTGTGGTGGCCCGCAATCCTGATTTTGTGAAGCTGGCAGAGGCCTTTGGCGCGCGGGCAGTGGCACCGGCGGATTTGGCGCAGATGCAAGAAGCGGTCACCAAGGCGTTCGCAGCGGACGGGCCGACCCTGATTTATTTAACCCCTGCGATTTTGGAGTAGGCGTTTTCTTTAGAAGAAAGCGGCCCGGAGTTTAGAGAAAGCCCGGTTGACGCCGCGTTCAAAAGTTACCTGCGCGGGTCTATTTCCTTAAAGATTAGGGCAAGACTTCTGCAAAAGTCTTGCCCCCTTATTCATTCCCAGCAGCTGACCAGCACGGTCATGCCCTGTGCAGCCATCCGCAAATCTCGTGGGGCCACGGTGCCGGTACGACCCGTTGCATTCAGCTGCACGCCTGCCTGTGCCGCCAGTGCCGCAACAGATCCACCATCCAACGCAAAACTGACATCTTCGGGCAGTTCCTGTGCGCCTGATGCCTTTGGCAGCAACATCCCCACCACATTGCCGCTGGCGTCAAACACCGGGCCACCTGCGTCACCGGCCTGTGCCTTCAGCGCCAGACGGTTAAGATGTTCCTCACCGGACAGCCCGCGCACGTCAGCCACTTTGCCAAAGGTCAGGGTCGCCGCGGAAAGCACGCCCTCGTAAGAATAACCAGCCACAGAGATTTCCGATTGCAGACGTGGGGTGCCCAGATCAAAGGCAGCAACCGCCAGCGGGGCAACGGCGCTGCGGGGCTTCAGGATCGCGATGCCCTTGTCGGCGTCCTGCGCCAGAATATCGGCATCAGTGTCGCCGTCCACGGTCAGGCGACCACAGGAGGCGACAGCCTCTGCCGTGGTCACAACCGTGCCGCTGCGATCAATGAAGAAGCCCGAACGCGCCAGTTTTGCTTGCCGGATCTGAAGGCCGGCAACCAGATCAATCGCTTGTTCGCTGTCGCCGCCTGCCGCAGGATCCAGCACAGCGGGCAAACGGGTAAAGCTTTTCTCCAGTTCGTCCATCACACGGCTGCGGCGGGTTTCATCGCCGGCGGGCCAGATCAGGGTAAACCCTTTGACCTGACCGTCTTGCAGGGCGGCCCGGGTTTCGCTGACGATCTGTGCGTTTTCCCCAACCAGCGTAAAGGAAGAGTTCTTGCGCTCGCGCGGCCCGTTCAGGGGGACGATCTCAAGCGTTTGCATGATGTCATAGAGACCAAACAGCGTGTTCTGGTCACCGGCCTGCGAGATCAGCAAGATCCGCGCACCGATGTCACCGGTGCTGTCATATTGCGCAAAAGGTGCCTCGTATCTGGCAAAACCGACCTCGGCCGTGGGCATCACCATTTCGATCCCCGCCTGATCATCCCGCACCAGTTGCAGCCCCAATCCGTCAAGCACAGCGTTATATTGTTTCAGCAGAACAGCCCGTTGCAAGGTGGTCAGGACGCCCGTGATTTCAAAATTATTCGCTTCCTGCCAAGCTGCCATCGAACTGCGGGTGCCGCGCCCGTAAGAACCGTCAATCGCCGCATTGTAAAAACCGGCCCATTTCAGCGCGATTTGCAGATCCTTGCGCTCCTGTGCGCTCAGGTCGCGCTCACTGCGCCGGGCCTCGGACAGGGTTTCATCCGCAGCTTGCACGACAGGCACCTCTGGCACTTCGGGTGTCGCGGGTTCGACAGGTGGGGTCGGCGATGTCGCCGCCGGTGGCGCGGTGGCGATGTCCACCGCATCCGGCGCAGTCACCACATCGCGGTTCAGCACATTGGCACCCACCGGCCAGAATTGCTGGCGAAAGCTGCTGGAAAGCTGGATGAAACTATCACGTGGGACAATCCCGCTGCGCACATATTGACGCAACACCTGTTCCGCGTCCGACCGCAGGTAGGGGCCAACCGCGATCGCGTACCAGCCGCCACCCAGTGAAAACCCGTTCACATCTTCCACGATCTCTGAATAGACGCGGGCGCGGGCTGTTGCTTCGGACAGCCGTGGCTGTGCCTCGATCTGGACCCAGACGACATCATCGGGTGATTGTGCAAAGGCCGCTGAGTCAAGAAAAACGAACAGGGTGAAAATCGCTGCCAGCAAAGCCGAAAGGATACGCGTCATAGGTGAAGTTTCTCATGTGATTCATAGGTTGCGGAGATTAAGCAGGAAACCGCTAGAAACGCCATGGTTGCATTGGCGATTTGCCGCGTGATTTTGTAGGTGTGATGCAATTGACGCCCAAGGGTGGGGACCGTAGGTAGAAGCCAAAGCCAACGAGAGGCAATTGAGATGTCCCAGACCGCCGAAATACCCCAGAACACAGCAAAACCAAAATCGTTTCAGGCGATCATTTTGGCGTTGCAGAACTATTGGGCCTCGAAAGGCTGTGCCGTGTTGCAGCCCTATGACATGGAGGTCGGGGCAGGTACGTTTCACCCGGCCACCACGTTGCGCTCGCTTGGCACACAGCCCTGGGCCGCCGCCTATGTGCAACCCTCGCGCCGCCCGACGGACGGGCGCTACGGTGAAAACCCGAACCGCTTGCAGCATTATTACCAGTATCAGGTGCTGATCAAACCCAGCCCGCCAAACCTGCAAGAGCTGTATCTTGGCAGCCTTGAGGCCATCGGTATCAACATGGACCTGCATGACATCCGCTTTGTCGAGGATGACTGGGAAAGCCCGACGCTTGGCGCCTGGGGGCTGGGCTGGGAAGTCTGGTGTGATGGCATGGAAGTCAGCCAGTTCACCTATTTCCAGCAGGTCGGGGGGCATGATTGCCATCCGGTGTCGGGCGAATTGACATACGGGCTGGAGCGGCTGGCGATGTATATCCTGGGTGTCGATCACGTGATGGACATGCCGTTCAACGATCCGGATGCGCTGATCCCGCTGACCTATGCCGATGTATTCAAGCAGACCGAAGAAGAATACGCGCGCTGGAACTTTGACACCGCCAATACCGAAGTGTTGTTGCGCCAGTTTGAAGAAGCGGAGGCGCATTGTAAGGCCATCCTTGAAGAGCCTGCCCAAGACCCCAAGACCGGCAAGCGCATCATCATGACGCATCCGGCCTATGACCAGTGCATCAAGGCCAGCCATATGTTCAACCTGCTGGATGCACGCGGCGTGATTTCCGTAACCGAGCGGCAGGCCTATATCGGGCGGGTGCGTGCCTTGTCGAAAATGTGTGCTGATGCTTTTGTGCAGACCCGTGCGGGCGGCTGGTCAGAGGACGCAGCGTGAGCAGCGCTGCACGCCATCGTTCGCTCAAACAGCGCGCATGCGCGGGACGGCAAATATGACCGGTAGAATAATAGGGATCGTGATCGTGATTTCAGCACTTATCGCCGGCGCGGGGCTGTATTACCTGCAAATCTATGGCTTTTATGAAGCTGTGGCTGAGGAAGAAGTGACCCTCGTGTCGCTGAACACAGATGCCCCCGAACCGATCCTTTTTGACAGTTTCGAAGCAATTGATGCGGACAGCTCTCCGATCCGCTATCGCGCCTGTTTCACCACCACGCAAAGCCTTGCGTTTCTGACTGAAAGCTATGTGCTGATTGATGATGTCGAACCGCGCAACGCCCCGGCCTGGTTTGATTGTTTCGACGCGGCGGCAATTGGCGGTGAAATCACCGCGGGCACTGCACTTACTTTTCTGGGTGCGAAAAACGTGCACTATGGCGTGGACCGCATTGTTGCCATCACCGAAGACGGACGTGGCTATGTTTGGCACGAGCTGAACGATTGTGGTGAAAAAGCCTATGACGGGACGGTCGTGGGTGAAGAATGCCCGGCCTTGCCGGATACCACCAAATAAAACGCTGCCGGTCATACATCGTAGACGGAACCATTCGCACCTTTGCTGACTTAGGTTTGTAAAGGGGCACCAATGATTTCCGCATCTCATGAAGCACTGAAATGGACGATGCGGGCCGGTTACGCCGCGCGCGGCGTGATATATGTGCTTGTTGGCGGTTTGGCTTTTTGGGCGGCCTTCAGCCCGTCACAACCCGAAGGCACCAAGGATGCGCTGACCCAATTGCGTGCTGCGCCTCTGGGCATTGCGATGCTTTGGTGTATCGCCATCGGATTGCTCGCCTATATGATCTGGCGCATCGTTGCTGGTGTGGTGGATGTGGAGGAACATGGCCGGGGTGCCAAGGGGGTCTGCGCCCGACTGGGACAGATCATTACCGGGGGGATCCATGGCGGGATTGGCCTGTCCGTCATGGCCTTGGCCATTGGCAGTGCCGGGGGCGGTGAAAACAGTCAAATCGCCTGGACGCAAGCGGTGCTTGATCTGCCCGGCGGGCAGGGGATCGTTGCCACTGGTGCGCAGGTGCTGGCGGGGGCGGGTTTGCACTACGTCAAGAAGGGGGCCTTGTCCGAATATCAGGATCACCTTGCTTCTGCCCCATTGCTGTCGCGGATCGATCCCTTGTTGAAATACGGGTTGATCATCTATGGCGGGCTGCTGGTGCTGGTGGCGGTCTCCTTCGGATTTGCCGCCTGGCACGGCGAGGCGTCACAATCCGGCGGTTTGGGTCAGGCCTTGCAAAGCCTGCGTGATTTGGCCTTTGGTCGTATGCTGCTGGGGTTTGCGGGGCTTGGGCTGATCGCCTTTGCGCTTTATAATCTGGCCGAGGCCATCTGGCGGATTGTGCCAGCCATTGACGGACCCGACGTGGAAACCATGCGCCGTGCCGCGCAACGGTTGACCTAGGGCTGGACCCGCCCGCGCGGTATCGGTATCACGCGGCAAACACTGCCGCACCATTTGCGGATTACCCAAGGATACCTGCCGTGCCCGACCTGCTGATCGAACTCTTCTCCGAAGAAATCCCCGCCCGCATGCAAACACGTGCCGCTGCGGACCTGCAAAAGCTGGTGACAAACGGTCTGGTTGAGGCCGGTTTGACCTATGCCTCTGCCGCTGCCTTCAGCACCCCGCGCCGGTTGACGCTGACGCTTGAGGGGATGTTGGATGCCTCACCGGCTGTTGTAGAGGAACGCAAAGGTCCCAAGGCCGATGCACCCGAGAAAGCCATCGAAGGGTTCCTGCGCGGGGCAGGGGTGACACGGGATCAATTGGAAGAGCGCGACACGCCCAAGGGCAAGATCCTGTTCGCCAAGATCAACAAACCGGGCCGTCCCGCTGCTGAGATCATTGCCGAGGTGCTGGAGCAGACGATCCGCAATTTCCCATGGCCCAAATCCATGCGCTGGGGCAGTGGCAGTTTGAAATGGGTGCGCCCCTTGCACTCTATCCTTTGTGTCATGTCCGCCGAAGATGGTGCGCAGATCGTACCGCTGAAGGTGGACGGCATCACCTCTGGCGACATCACCTTTGGCCACCGTTTCCTTGCGCCCGATGCGATCAAGGTCACAGGGTTTGAGGACTACGAGGCGAAACTTGCCCGCGCCAATGTGGTGCTGCGCGCTGATGCACGGGCCGAAACCATCTGGAACGATGCCACCAATGTGGCCTTTGCCAGCGGTATGGAGGTGGTCGAGGATGCCGGATTGCTGGCCGAGGTGGCCGGGCTGGTCGAATGGCCGGTTGTGCTGATGGGCAATATTGCCGACGACTTCCTTGGCCTGCCGGCTGAGGTGCTGCAAACCTCGATGAAAGAACACCAGAAGTTCTTTTCCGTGCGCAACCCCAAGACGGGGCGCATTGAGAAATTCATCACCGTTGCCAACCGCACCACTGCTGACAATGGCGCGACGATTTTGGCGGGGAATGAAAAGGTACTGTCAGCGCGTCTGGCTGATGCGAAATTCTTCTGGGAGAACGATCTGCGCGTGGCGCAGTCCGAGGACGGCATGGCCACTTGGGTCAAGGCGTTGGAAAACGTCACCTTCCACAACAAACTGGGCACACAGGCCGAGTTGATCGAACGCATGGCCGTGCTGGCCCGCGAACTGGCCCCGATGGTGGGCGCGGATGCGGATGAGGCGGAAGCGGCGGCGCGGGTGGCCAAGGCCGATCTGTCGTCTGAAATGGTCTATGAGTTCCCCGAATTGCAGGGCTTGATGGGGCGGTATTATGCGTCTGCTGCGGGCATGTCGGATGCGGTTGCTGCGGCGGCTGAGGAGCACTACGCGCCTTTGGGGCCGTCCGATGACGTGCCAACCGCACCGGTGTCCGTGGCCGTGGCTCTGGCCGAGAAGATCGACAAGCTGACCGGGTTTTGGGCGATTGACGAGAAGCCAACGGGGAGTAAAGACCCCTTTGCTTTGCGGCGTGCTGCGTTGGGGGTTATTCGGATCTTGGTTGAGAATGAAGTTAGTTTCTCATTATTGAATTCGTTGTCATCTGCTTTTGCGAAACATCTGCTCGACATGTTTTATCGGGTCTTGGAGGGCGGGTACGAAGATAAAATTGAAGCGGTGAAGAGGTTATATGGCGATGCCTACGTTCCGTTGTTCGAAGTCGCTCTTGGATCGGCCGTTCCAGCATTTGATCATGAGAGTGCTGCAGAATTTTGCGAGCTGCGTTTAGACTCTGCCCATGTGAAAAACGCCTTGGCTCTGCTGCCATTCCTCCACGACCGCCTCAAGGTCTACCTTAAAGACCAAGGCATCCGTCACGACATCATCGACGCTTGCATCGCGATGGAAGGCAACGACGACCTGACTCTCCTTGTCAAACGCGCCTGCGCGCTCTCTGAAACCCTCAAAACCGACGACGGCGAAAACCTGATCCAGGGCTTCAAGCGTGCCAACAACATTCTGACACAGGCCGAGGAAGCAGACGGGGTGGAGTACTCCTATGGTGCGGATGTGAAGTTCAGCGAAACCGACGAAGAGCGCGCATTGTTTAAGGCTCTGGATGACGCAGAGGCGGTGATCACCCCCGCCATGGAGAAACAGGATTTCACCACCGCCATGTCCGCCATGGCCACCTTGCGCACGCCGGTCGATGCGTTCTTTGATGCGGTGCAGGTGAACAGCGACAATAACACGGTGCGGCGCAACCGGTTGAACCTGCTCAGCCGGATCCGCACGATCTGTACCTCTGTCGCCGATTTGACAAAGGTTGACGGGTAAGTGGTTTTTGTAACGCCTGCATGACATCGGGGGCAGCGCGCCCTTGCCAGACCAAACATAAGCCCTATGCTGCGCCTGAACATCAAGGGTGCCGCAGTGCAGAATAATCCAGATACCACATTGGTCACGGCGACCGGGCCGATTGCAAACCACACCCATGGCGGGCGGGCGAAATGCCTGCAACGTCTGGTGCGGCTTGATCTGCCGGTGCCGCGCACGGTGGCGCTGTCCTTTGACGCAGTACAGAAAATCGCCAAGGGCGAAATGCCGGATGTGGCAAATGTGGTGGCCGAGATGCCGCAGGGTGCATTGATGTGTGTGCGTCCTTCCAGTCAGGACCCCGATTGGGGCGGGCCGGGGGCAGTGCTGAACATCGGCATCAATGACACCCGGTTTGAAGAGCTCTGCACCACCATCGGGGAAGAGGCCGCCGCGGCGCTTTATACGCGGTTTGTTCAGGGCTATGCGATCAATGTCGCGCGCCTTGACCCGGATATGTTTGACGAGGTGTCCGGTGACGGGCGGGCCGCATTGACCCAATCCTTGCGGGCCTACGAGGCTGAAACCGAAGAACAATTCCCCCAAGACCCCGAGGTTCAACTGACGGCGGTGCTGCGGTCGATGGCGCGGGCCTGGGACGGCACATCAGCGCGTTTGTTGCGTCAGGCCAAAGGTGCGCCTGCGGATGCCGGGCTGGGCCTTGTGGTGCAGGAAATGGCCTTTGGTGTGGGCAACGGTCAATGCGGGTCCGGTGTGCTGCAACTGGTGGATTCTGATACGGGGTTGCGCCAGATCACTGGTCGTTATCTCAGCCAGTCACAGGGGCGGGATGCCTTGGCCTCTGACGCGGGCAGCCTGTATCTGACCCGTGATCCGCGTGGCGCCTCGCTGGAAGAACTGGCACCGGAAGCATTTAAGGAGCTGACCGAACATGCGGCTTTGATGCGCCGCAAGCTACGCGCCGAAATGCAGGTCGAATTCGTGATTGAAGACGGCAAACTGCATATTCTGGACGGTGTTGTGGTGGCGCGCTCTTCGCGGGCGGCGGTCAAGATTGCCGTGGCTTTGGCGGATGAAGGGATCATCCCGCGCGAGGAAGCTCTGATGCGGGTGGAACCGCGCACCCTGACAGAGCTGCTGCACCGCCAGATTGACCCGCGTTCCAAGCGGGATGTGATTGGCCGCGGGATCGCTGCCAGCCCCGGTGCGGCCACAGGGCGGATTGTGTTTTCGGCAAGCGAGGCACAGGCTTCCGCCTCGCGCGGTGAGGCCTGCATTCTGATCCGGCGCGAAACTTCGCCAGAGGATATTCGCGGCATGCATGCCGCTGCCGGTGTGTTGACGGAGCGCGGTGGTGTGACCAGCCATGCCGCAGTGATCGGGCGTGGCCTTGGTCTGCCCTGTGTGGTTGGTGTCTCCAACATCAAATTCAACCTGAGCAAAAAGCAGATTGTCACCAAAGAGGGCCGTGTGTTCGAAGAGGGTGACGAGATCACCGTGGATGGGTCCAGCGGTACAATCCTTGCGGGCTCCGCCCAGATGATAGAGGCCGCACTGGATGAGAATTTCACCCGGCTGATGGGCTGGGCCGAGGATGTGGCCGATATCGGTGTGCGGGCCAATGCCGACACACCAGCGGATGCGCAAACCGCACGCAACTTCAACGCCCATGGTATCGGTCTGTGCCGCACGGAACATATGTTCTTTGAGGCGGGGCGTCTGACCGTGATGCGCGAGATGATCTTTGCCGAAACCGGCGAGGACCGGCGCGCCGTGCTGGAACGTCTGCTGCCGATGCAGCGGGATGATTTCAAAGAGCTGTTTCGCATCATGCAGGGGCAGTCGGTCTGTATCCGTCTGTTCGACCCGCCGCTGCATGAATTCCTGCCGATGCATAAAGCGGGTCAACGCGAGCTGGCGGATGCGCTGAACCTTCCTCTGTCGGATGTGACCCGGCGGATCGAGGCGATGTCGGAATATAACCCGATGCTGGGTCTGCGTGGTGTGCGCCTCGGGGTGACAGTGCCGGAAATCTACGAAATGCAGGCGCGTGCGATTTTCGAGGCGACGGTCGAGGTCAGTCAGGACGGCGAACCTGTGGTGCCTGAAATCATGATCCCGCTGGTGTCTGCACGCCGCGAGGTTGAATTGGTCAAGACCGCGATTGACGCGGTAGCCGCCGCCGTGCGCACAGAACAGGACAGCAGCTTTGCCTATCGGTTGGGCATCATGGTCGAAACACCACGCGCGGCGCTGATGGCGGGCGAGATTGCACCACATTGTGCTTTCCTGAGTTTCGGCACCAACGATCTGACCCAGATGACCTATGGTCTGTCGCGCGATGACGCGGGGCGGTTCATGTCGGATTATGTGCAGCAGGGCGTGTTTGACGAAGACCCGTTTCATATGCTGGATACGCAAGGTGTGGGCGAGCTGTTGAAACTGGGCGCAGAACGCGGTCGCGCGGCACAACCGGGCATCACAATTTCGCTGTGTGGCGAACATGGCGGCAACCCCGAATCAATCGCATTTTGCCGCGATGCGGGGTTTGACTACGTTTCCTGTTCACCTTTTCGCGTTCCGGTTGCACGATTGGCCGCGGCCCAGCTCGCCATCAAACACAAGATAGGGTAGAAAGCCGGCGGGATCTTGCCACGGAGTGTGGCGCATAGCAGGTTTGCAGCCTTGCAGGGACCGGCATGCTTTACCATTTGGCGAATTATGCTAAGCGCTGGGCCAATTGCAACGACCTATGAGTCCCCTCATGCTGCCTATTCGTCAACTCTTCATCGCCTTGTTTCTGGGCACTTTGACCCTTGCTCCAGCGGTGGCTTCTGCCTCCTCGGAAAAAGCCAAGGATCTGGCACGCGTAGAACAGGCCGGGCTGAAACAGACCGGCAAGACCCGATTGAATGAATTGATGGTGCAGCCTGCGGTGTCCACAGGCGACGTAAAATTTTCGCGCAGCTGGATCGACAGCCAACCAAAGGCCAGCGGGTCCTCGCAGTGGCGTTGTCTGGCAGAAGCGCTGTATTTCGAAGCCCGGGGCGAGACGATCAAAGGGCAGTTTGCCGTGGCCGAGGTGATTATGAACCGGGTCAAAAGCGCACGTTTTCCGGGATCTCTTTGTGCGGTGATCAATCAGGGCACCGGCAAGAAATACCAATGCCAGTTCACCTATACCTGTGACGGCCATGCCGAGGTCATTGCGGAACCGCTTGCCTTCGCCCGCGTGGGCAAGGTTGCGCGCTATATGATCGATGGCAAAGTGCCTGCCCTGACCCAAGGTGCGACACATTACCATACCACTGCGGTGAACCCACGCTGGGCACGGGTCTATACCCGTACAGCAAAAATCGGTGTGCATCTGTTTTACCGGCACACGTGGCGGACAGCCTCCAACTGACGGTTTTCGGGACTGGCTTGCCGGAAACCGGACTGTTACTTTGTGGGTAGGGTCGCTAGACGGGGGCGACTGATCCATCACCAAGGGGTGCCTGATGCCGAACGAAGTCCGCCTGGCCTTTGCCCATCCGTCCGAACGGGCTGATGCCATGTCTGAATCCCTGTCCGGCAGCGACCCGCTGGACCGGATTTCCCTGCGGGATCATACAGTCGACGTTGAGATTGGCGCTTTTCAGGCCGAACGCGGTGTCACCCAGCGGATCTGTTTCAACGTGGTGGTCGAGGTGCGCCCGCTGACTGGGCCGATTGATGACGATGTGGACCGCATTCTGAGTTATGACCGGGTGACCGAGGCGATTGCCGCCGAGCTGGCGGTCGAACGTCTGGCCCTGCTTGAAACGCTGGCTGAGCGTGTGGCCGAACGTATCTTGCTGGAACCGCAGGCAATGCGGGTCTTTGTGCGGATCGAAAAGCTGGATCGTGGCCCCGGTGCTTTGGGGGTGGAGATCGTGCGCACGCGGGCGGGCGAAACCGCCGGTGAGCTGGTCGCAGAAGAAGCGCCGCAGCCGGAGCTGGTCTATCTCAGCAATGCAGCCATCTCCTCGGAGCACCTCAAGGGCTGGTTGGACCAGCTGGAGGCACAGGGTCGGCCATTGGTGCTCTGTGTTGGTGCTGCGGATACGCCGGCCCCACATGTGCCCCATAAGATGGCGCAGCGGCGGATTGATCTTTTGGCAATTGAACAGAACGCTTGGGTGCTGGCCTCCAAGGACGACCGCTGTGTTGTGGTCGAAACCCGCACCGAACTGGATTGGGCGATGAAGAACGGCCAGACCTGCGTCTGGGCCCCGTCCAAGATTGTACTGGACGCGGTGGATACCCCGTCCGCCCAGCCACATGATGCGGTGGCTTTGGCTGCATGGTTTGCAGCAAGTTTTGATGCCCAGGAGATGCTTGTGGTGGGGGCAGATCTGCCCAAGGCCAGCTCGGTGCCGCTGCGCGTTCTGGATGTGACACAGGCGCAGCTGTGACGGAGCCAACTGACTATTTTCGCCCGCTGGTCCAGAGCGGACCAATCCGTCCTACCGGTGCTGTTCAGCTGGCCGGAGGTTGGTGCTGGTTCAGCCATCTTGAGGTATTGGCCCGTGGCCGCATCCCCAAGGTGATCCCGCTGACCGAAGCACCGGCGGATGTGATCGACCGTCTGGCAGCGCCACGTGGGGATATCGGCGGTCTGTCGCTGTCCTCTCCGCGTGTGATGGGGATTTTGAACGCCACACCTGACAGTTTCTCTGATGGTGGGCTGCATGCGGCGGCGGCGGATGCGGTCCGGGCAGGGAAGGCGATGCGCGACGCCGGTGTTGATCTGCTGGATGTGGGCGGCGAATCTACCCGTCCGGGGGCAGAAACCGTGGCGATCGACACAGAGATTGACCGGGTTGTGCCGGTGATCAGCGGGCTGCGCCGCGCCGGTGTGAAATCGCTGATTTCGGTGGATACGCGCAAGGCCGCCGTGGCGCAGGCCGCGCTGGAGGCGGGCGCGGGTCTGATCAATGATGTTTCCGGGTTTACCTATGACGCGGGGCTGGCACCTCTGGCCGCACAGCAGGAGGTGCCGGTCTGTGTGATGCATGCGCTGGGGGATCCGGCCACCATGCAGGTTGATCCGCGATATGATGACGTGTTGCTGGACGTATATGATTTTCTTGAAACCCAGATCGCGGCGTTGGTCAAATCGGGCATTTCCCGCGACCGGATCATCGCTGATCCGGGCATCGGTTTTGGCAAAACGCTGGAACATAACCTGACAATTCTTGCTCGGATCAGCCTGTTCCACAGCCTTGGCGTGGCGGTTCTGCTGGGGGCCTCGCGCAAGCGGTTTATCGGCACGATTTCGCTAACGGAGCAGGCGGATGCTCGCGTAGCCGGAAGTCTAGGGGTCGTTTTGGCCGCTCTTTCCCATGGCATTCAGTTTGTGCGGGTGCATGATGTGCCGCAGACAGTACAGGCAATTGCGCTGTGGCGGTCTGCCATGGCAGGAAGACAGGTATGAGCTCACTTTTTGGAACTGACGGCGTGCGTGGCACCGCCAATATTCATCCAATGACTCCGGAAATGGCCCTGCGCATTGGCGCAGCGGTGGGGCGGTATTTCCGCAACGACGGCTCGGCGGTGCATCGCGTGGTGATTGGCAAGGACACGCGGCTGTCTGGCTATATGTTTGAAAATGCGCTGACTGCCGGTTTGACCAGCACCGGGATGAATGTGCTTTTGCTGGGACCGGTGCCGACACCTGCTGTGGGTTTGCTGACCCGGTCGATGCGGGCGGATCTGGGGGTAATGATTTCAGCCAGCCATAATCCGGCCCATGATAATGGGATCAAATTTTTCGGTCCTGACGGGTTCAAACTGTCGGATGAGGTCGAGGATGACATCGAGGCGCTGGTCGCTTCGGGTGTTGATCTGGCCCCGGCGGAGGAGATTGGCCGCGCCAAGCGGATTGACGACAGCCGGTTCCGCTATATCGAAAGGGTAAAATCTTCGTTTCCGCGCCGCATGCGTCTGGACGGGCTGAAAGTGGTGATCGATTGTGCCAATGGGGCGGCGCACCATGTCGCTCCGATGACGCTTTGGGAACTTGGGGCGGATGTGATCCCGATGGGGGTTGCGCCCAACGGGTTGAACATCAACGAAGGTTGCGGATCGACCCACCCGCAATCCGCAGCAGAGATGGTGGTGGCGCATGGTGCACATGTGGGCATCTGTCTGGATGGCGATGCCGACCGTGTGATCCTGATCGACGAAAAAGGTCAGGTCGGAGACGGCGACCAGTTCATGGCGCTGATGGCGGCACGCTGGGCTGAAGAGGACCGGCTGAAAGGCCGTGCGTTGGTGGCCACGGTGATGAGCAATCTGGGGCTGGAGAATTTCCTGAATGGGCGTGGCTTGCGGCTGGAACGCACCAGCGTCGGCGACCGCTATGTTGTGGAACGGATGCGGCAGGGCGGCTTCAATCTGGGCGGGGAGCAATCAGGCCATATCGTGATGACCGATCACGCCACCACCGGTGATGGGCTGATGGCAAGCCTGCAGTTTTTGGCAGAAATGGTGCGGTCGGAAAGACCGGCATCCGAGCTGTTGCACCAGTTTGAACAAGTGCCGCAATTGCTGAAGAACGTCCGCTTCGAGGCGGGCCAACAGCCCTTGGACGCGGCACAGGTACAGGCGGCGATCAAACAGGCCGAGGCGGATCTGTCAGGCGGTGGGCGGTTGTTGATCCGTAAGTCGGGCACTGAACCTTTGGTGCGGGTGATGGCAGAACATGAGGATGCCACCCTGATGGAGCGTTCTGTGGACAGTGTTGTGGCTGCGGTAACAGAAGCGGTGGGCGGCTAGCCTAGACCGCAGGGCGGGAGCGGCCAAACAGGCGGCGCAATGCGCCATATTGGCTGATCCCGACACCGACCAGAATCAGGACCATCGCATAAAGCAGGGCAGGCGGCATCGGTTCAGACAGGATCCACGCGCCCAGCACCACCGACCAGACCGGCACCTGATAATTCACCAGTGACATAAAGACCGGCCCGGCGCTGCGCACCACCAATACCCGCAGGAAGTTGGCGGTGGCGGTAGGGATCAGGCCCAGAAAAACCAGCACACCAAGGGTTTGCCTGTCAGGCAGAGGGGGCAGGCCTTCGGTGATCAGGGCCAGCGGCACGGTGATGGCCGCAGCAACCAGCAATAACACCGTAGCAAGGCCGATGGGGTCAACTGCGGGAAGGCGACGCATCAGGATCGAACTGACGGAATAACAAAAAGCGGCCCCAATACAGGCCGCGCGGCCAAAAGGTTCTAACTGGCTGCCGTTGGCTTCAAATGCCTGTCCGCCAATCAGGACTACCACCCCGCAAAACCCGATGCCAAAACCGATGGAACGGCGCAGAGTCATACGTTCCCCCGGCACAAAGAAATGCGCCAGCACCAGCATGATCAGCGCAGAGGAAGCCATGGATACCCCCGCAAAGCCTGAGGTGACATGTTGCTGGCCCCATGCCAGCAGCGCAAACGGCACCGCAGAGCTGGCCGCGCCGATGGTGATCACTGCCGCGCGTTGGGGGCGGGTCAGTGGTGTTTCAAACAGGGCGAAGCCGCGCAGGCCCCAAACAGTCACCATCACCACCGCTGCAAAGACAACGCGCGATGCCGCCAGCCAGAACGGGGTGATCCCTTGCAGGGCCAGCTCAGTGACCATAAACGTGCCGCCCCAGACAAAGGAGAGCGTGGCCACCATCAGCCAGCTGTAGATGGTGATGCGCGGGGCGGTGTCAGCTGCCATTGTCGTTGATCTTATAGGGGGAGTCTGCTGGCGCTCCCTTTGCGGTGACATAACGCCGCTCAACAACATTGCCGCTGTCGTCTCTGGCGAAATGCAGCACCCGATTGTGATCTGGATAGGTCACCGTGTCAGCTGGGCTGCGCGTGCCGATGACAAGGTAGCGGACCGGCTGGTCCGATCTGTTCTGAACGCAGTGACCCACAGCGGTCCCAGCCTTGAAAGTCGCGGCATCCCCGGCGGTTAGCTGGTATTCTTCATCTCCTTCAAGGACCGTTGCAATGCCCTCCAGCACATAGATCATCTCGTCCTCGCGGGCATGCCAGTGTTTCACCGAGGAGGCCGACCCCGGCGGCAGTATTTCCACAAATGCGCCAAACTGGCTCAGCCCACCGCTGCTGGAATAGAGAATCGCCTCAAATGGACCACAGGGATTGTCCTTGCCATCATCGCGGTCGCGCTTTGCGTCTGCTTTGGTGATGATGGGCATTGTGTTTATCCTTGTTCCGGCGGCGGATCTGTTCACGCAAAAGACCCCGACACAAGGCCGGGGTCAATCAGTTTCACTTCGTTCTGCGTCGAAGGATGAAGCGCCTTAGTTTTTGGCTTTGTCGACCATCTTGCCCGCAGAGATCCAAGGCATCATGTCACGCAGTTTGCCGCCGACAACTTCGATCTGGTGCTCGTCATTTGCACGGCGCGAGGATTTGATTGTTGGCTGGCCAACCGCGTTTTCCAACATGAAGTCGCGCACAAATTTGCCGGACTGGATGTCGCTCAGGACCGCTTTCATACGTGCCTTGGTTTCGTCGTAAGGCAGGATGCGCGGGCCGGAAACATACTGACCATATTCAGCAGTGTTGGAGATGGAGTAATCCATATTGGCGATACCGCCTTCATAGATCAGGTCCACGATCAGCTTGGTTTCGTGCAGGCACTCGAAATAGGCCATCTCAGGCTCGTAACCGGCTTCAACCAGTGTTTCAAAACCCATGCGGATCAATTCAACGATACCGCCACAGAGAACCGCCTGTTCGCCGAACAGGTCGGTTTCACATTCTTCGCGGAAATCAGTTTCGATGATGCCCGAACGGCCGCCGCCGATGGCAGAGCAATAGGACAGGCCGATTTCCAGCGCTTTGCCAGAGGCGTCTTTGTCAACCGCAACAAGGCAAGGTACGCCGCCGCCTTTGGTGTATTCGCCGCGCACGGTGTGACCTGGGCCTTTGGGCGCCATCATGATCACGTCAATGCCTTCTTTCGGCTCGATCAGGCCGAAATGAACGTTCAGGCCGTGGGCAAATGCGATGGCCGCACCTTCACGAATGTTGTCATGCACGTATTTCTTGTAAGTGTCCGCCTGCAGTTCGTCGGGCATGGTGAACATGATCACATCGGCCCATGCTGCGGCTTCAGAGATTTCCATAACCTTAAGGCCTTCACCTTCGGCTTTGGCTTTGGACGCGGAGCCGTCGCGCAGGGCAACAACAAGGTTTTTTGCACCGGAATCGCGCAGGTTCAGCGCATGGGCGTGGCCCTGGGAGCCATAGCCGAGGATCGCGACCTTCTTGTCTTTGATCAGGTTAACGTCGCAGTCACGGTCATAATAAACGCGCATTGGTCTTATCCTTTGAGTTGGTGTGTTCTGTTGGGGACCATAGCGGATGTGACGTGATGGGGTAGGTTGGAATTATGAGTTTATTTGGCAAGATGAAGATGGTAATGCGCCCTATGTCTAGAAAATGGAAAAATCATGCTTGATGATCTGGATCGCCGCCTGTTGCGCTACTGGCAGGCAGAACCCAGCCTGTCACCGGGAGAACTGGCGCAGCGCTGTGCGGTGACACCGGGCAAGGCGGCGCGGCGCATTGCCCGGATGGAGGAGGAGGGCATCATTCAGGGTCTGGCCCGTGTCGTGAACTGGAGCGCGCTTGGCTATGCGGTAGAGGTGTCGTTGAGGGTGACATTGGACAAGACACAGGGCAACGCCTTTGATGTGTTTCTGGCAGAGGCGCGTCAGGTGCCCGAGGTGATCGAGGTTCAGACCTTTCTGGGGCGCGTCGATGTGCGCCTGTCGATTATTGCGCGGGACATGGCGCATTATCAGCAAATTTACCGCAGCCGTATTCTGACCCTGCCACATATCGCTGATATCGAGGCCCTGATGCATGTGGCGCGGATCAAAGATGACGAGACCTTGCCGCTATGATCGAGCTGGACGACATCGACCGGCAGTTGATCGCAAGTCTGGCGCGCAATGCCCGCCAGTCGGCCAGCGCCTTGGGTAAACGCTATGGGCTGTCGCAACCGGCAACCTGGCGTCGGATCAAGCGGTTGGAGGAGGCCGGCGTGCTGGGCGGACAGCGGTTGCGGCTGGATGCGGAAAAGCTGGGCTTTGGCGTGACGGTCTTTCTGGGCATCAAGCTGGCGCGCAAGGGGCATGTTTCGCTGGAGGATTTTGAGCGTGCCGTGGCAGCGATCCCCGAGGTGCAGACGGTAGAGCATATTCTGGGGCTCTATGATTATCGTCTGCGGGTGGTGGCACGGGATTTGCCGGATTTTGAACGGGTGTTGCGGCGCCGGATCATGACCTTGCCCGGTGCGGGTGAGGTCGAGGCGAATGTTTTGTTGAGCGAGGAACGTCTGGCGGGGCCGCTTTAGGAAACCTGTGTTTTCAAAGGAAACGGGAAAAGGCGGCGCGGCATTGGGGCTGGGCCGATTTGGATTGGCCAGAAGATGTGGCACGCTATAGTTCGCATCAAACATCTGCATGAAGGATAGAAAATGGCATTGCTTGATACTGTGGACCCGACGGGTCTGGAAGAATTTTCGGTTGTTTTCACCGACCGGTCGCTGAACCACATGAGTGGCAGTTTCCAGCAGGTGATGCGCGATATCTCCGGGTTGCTGCGCGAGGTCTATAATGCGGATGCGGTAGCGCTTGTGCCCGGCGGCGGTACCTATGGGATGGAAGCGGTGGCGCGGCAGTTTGCGCGCGGGGCTGACGTGTTGGTCGTGCGCAACGGCTGGTTCTCCTATCGCTGGTCACAGATCATCGAGACGGGCGGCTTGACCGCCAAGGCCACGGTGATGAAAGCGCGGCCAGAGGGCAACGCGCCAGTCAGCCCCTTTGCGCCAGCCCCGATCGAGGATGTCGTTGCGGCCATTCACGACGAAAAGCCGCAGGTTGTTTTTGCCCCCCATGTGGAGACCAGCGCGGGTGTAATCCTGCCGGACGACTATATCGCCGCGATGGCCAAGGCGGCGCATGAGGTCGGGGCACTGATGGTGCTGGATTGCATCGCGTCCGGCTGTATCTGGGTGGATATGAAGGCGCTGGGAGTAGATGTGTTGATTTCCGCCCCGCAAAAGGGCTGGTCGGCGTCCCCCTCTGCCGGGCTGGTGATGATGTCCGCAAGGGCCGAGGCGCGGCTGGCGGAGACAACGTCGGACAGTTTTGCCATTGATCTGGGCAAATGGCGCACGATTATGAAAGCCTATGAGGATGGCGGTCATGCCTATCATGCGACAATGCCGACAGATGCCTTGCGGGCGTTTCGCGATACCATTCTTGAGACCAAGGAATATGGCTTTGGCCGCTTAAAAGAGGCGCAGTGGGCCTTGGGCGATGGGGTGCGCAAGATGCTGGCGGACAAGGGGGTGACCTCGGTTGCCGCAGAAGGGTTCGGCGCACCGGGTGTTGTCGTCAGCTATACCAGTGATCCTGAGTTGCAGAACGGCAAGAAGTTCGCCGCTGAGGGCATGCAGATTGCCGCCGGTGTGCCCTTGCAGGTGGGTGAGCCCGAAGGGTTCAGCACCTTCCGTCTGGGGTTGTTTGGTTTGGACAAGCTTTATGATGTGGATGCAACGCTGGGCCGTTTGGCCGTAGTGGTTGATAAGGTTCTTTAAGAAAACGGGGCAGGGCGTCAACGCACGCCCAGCCCCATCTGCATCAGCAATTTGCGCACCGGTGCCATTGCATAAAGCGCGTCCAGCCCGGCGGCCCGCAGATCCTGCGCCATCGGGCTGCTGGCCTGTGATACACGGTTCAGCAGGTCAATCCCGTTGATGCGCAGTTGCACATCGCGGTAGCGGGCATTGTGATAGGCCTCCATCATGGCAGCATTGCCCAGGTCCTCGCGATGGGTTTCGGCAAGTTGCAGTAGGGTGGCGAGGTCTTGCAAGGACATGTTCAACCCCTGCGCCCCGATGGGGGGCAGCACATGAGCGGCTTCGGCGATCAGGGCAATACGCTCGCCCGACAGGCGGTCCGCGTGCTGGCTGATGATCGGCCAGACGTTGCGCGGGCTGGCAAGGCTAAGCGGGCCAAGGATATAGCAAGAGCGCTTGGTCATTGCCGCCTCAAAAGCGGGCACAGCCATCTCGGCACGTTCCAGCGTTTTGGCTCCGTCATCCATCCAGACAATCGCAGAGGATGGCACACCGCCCTGATCCGGCAGGGGGACCAGTGTGAAAGGTCCGCCGCTGCGGTGGACTTCGGTCGAAACATGTTCATGCGGGATTGGGTGGGTGACCGCAAAGGCCAGCGCCTTTTGCCCGTAGCGCCTTGTAGAGACCCCGATACCTGCCGCCTGGCGCATCGGGCTGTCGCGCCCGTCAGCAGCAATGACCAGACGGGTGGTGATGCGGCTGCCATCGGTCAGCCCCACCTTGGCGCTTGCGGTGCGGGTGAACAGGGAAGTGGTGCCGGTCCCCGGGCGGAAATCCACATTGCTTAGCAGTTTGAGCCGTTCCAGCAGCTCACGGCGCAACAGCCAGTTGGGGAAGTTCCAGCCGAAAGGTTGTTCGGAAATCTCGGCGGCGTTGAAATCGCGGATCACACGCGGTTCGGCCACATCGCCGCCAGCGTCGATCACCCGCATGATCTGTAGCGGGGCGGCATGCGCCGCCAGCCTGTCCCAGACACCAGCGTTTTCCAGCACCGCGCGCGCCGGTTGCAGCATCGCGGTAGAGCGCATGTCCGCCCCCTGTGCGTCCCGTTCGGTGATAGGCGGGGCGGGGTCAACGCAGATGACGTCAAAACCAACGGTGCCAAAGACCGCCGCGGCGGTCAGACCAGCAATGCCGCCACCGGAAATCAGGATATCGCAATCATATGTCATGGCAGCATTCTAACCTGTCAGGCGGCTAAGGAAGTGAGACAAATCGTCCGTGTGATACTCCACATGGGCGGCCGCAGCGTGATCGGCCTCTAGCGGGTCAGGTGCCACATGGACGGTGCGCATGCCCATGGCAAAAGGTGCAGCAAGGTTGCGCGGATCGTCCTCAAACATGGCGGCGCGGGCAGGCACCACACCGTCCAGCGCAAAAACACGGTCAAAGGCGGCGCGTTCCGGTTTCGGCAGAAACCCTGCATGCTCAACCCCATAGATGGCATCAAACAGCCCCGACAACCCGCGCGCGGCCAGCACCCGTTCGGCATAGGGGGCAGAGCCGTTGGTATAGACAATGCGCCGTCCGGGCAGGGCGCGGATCTGGTCGGCCAGAATGGGATCGGGGATCAGACTGTCCATCGGGATATCATGGACATCAACCAGATAGGGTTCGGGATCGACGTCATGTTCGCGCATGAGGCCGGCCAACGTGGTGCCATGGGTGCGCCAATAATGAACGCGCAGCCGGTCGGCTTCGGCTTTGTCGACCTTAAGAACCTCCATCACCCATGCGGTCATGCGCACCTCAATATGGTCAAACAGCCGCGCAGAAGGCGGGTAGAGCGTGTGATCAAGGTCAAAGACCCAGGTATCAACATGAGAGAAAGCAAGACGTGGCATAGGGGCATCGTTAGGCGGTTCGCAAGGATCACGCAAGTCGGGTGGTTGCGCAAATGGCCCCGCTGGGTAGGATGCGCCAAGTTATAAGGAATCCCGCAATGCCCGCGCCCAAAACCGGCTCAACCGATGCTTATTCTCTGATACTGGATGCGATTGACGGCGGCACCTATCGCCCCGGCGACCGTTTGGTTGAAAGCGAGCTGGCCGAGCGGTTTGAAGTTTCGCGCACACCGATCCGCGAGGCGCTGCAGCGGCTGGAAACCCAATCCCTGCTGGCCCGTGAAGGGCGCAGCCTGATTGTGGCATCGCTGGACCATAACCAGACAGCGGAACTATATGCGGTACGTGGCGAGCTGGAGGGGCTGGCCGCGCGACTGGCCGCGCGTCACGCAACACCCGAAGAGGTGCGCGTGCTGCGCGAGATGGTCGAAGCAGATGATGCCTTGATTGATCAGCCGCAGGCCCTGTCACGCAGCAACCGGCGGTTCCACAAACAGGTGCATCTGGCCTCGCATAACCGTTATCTGGTGCAGCAGCTGGATCTGGTTTACCGCTCCATGGCGTTGATGGCGACAACCTCGCTGGCGGCGGAAGGGCGCGGTGAGATTGCGCAGGCTGAACACGCCCGAATTGTTGAGATGATCGAAGCGCGGGACGAAGAGGGCGCAAGCGAGGCTTTGCGGGCCCATATTTCTGTGGCTTTTGTGACCCGGCTGAAACAGGTTGCCGAGCGGATAGAACGAGAGGGCTAAATACTGGCCTGTTTTCGGGCTTCCGTCGGTGGGGATGCCTGATAGCGTCTGCGAAACACCAGTTTAGGCGATGTGGCGCTTGTCGATGGCTTTTCCTTTGGCAGGATAGGCGTAGGTGTATCGTGCAAAGGGGTCACCCCATGTTGGGTCTTATCCCAGAAAAACGGGCTGACGATAAACTCATACAGGCCTTTGAACGCGGCCAGCGCCCCGAAAGGATAATAAAACGGCGTGGTGAATACCCACCACATCAGATGACGGTGCGCCTTGCCCGAGACCGCCATCAACGACAGGCCAAGGTTTAACGTGGCCGAGAGGATGAACACCCCAACCATGGCCCAAAGTGCCGTATTGCCAAGGATTTGTTCAACCGGATGCGCCATCCCAATAACGGCCAGCCAGAAGGACCAGAGCAGCGGCGCGCAGGTGAATTGCGCAACCGTGGCCAGCAACATGGTCTGTACGCCAATGAACCGCAGCCAGCCTAGATCCTGCATTAATTGTGCCGGATCGCGCAAATGCACACACCAGGTGACCAGAAAGCCCTTAAGCCAGCGCGAACGCTGCCGCACCCAGGGCCACAACCGGCAGTTGGCCTCCTCATATGTGACAGTGGGCAGCAGTTCGGTGACATAGCCCGCCCGCGCCAGCCGTACCCCCAGATCCGCGTCTTCGGTGACGTTATGAGCGTCCCAACCGGCCAGCCTTTCCAATATGTTGCGGCGAAAAAACAATGTTGTGCCACCCAGCGGAATAACCAGTCCCAGTCGCGCAACCCCGGGCAGCAACACCCGCCACCATGCGGCGTATTCGATGGTAAAACACCGCGCCAACCAATTGGCACGTGGGTTATAGTAATCCAGTATCCCTTGCAGGCAGGCGACATTATCCGGTGCCTGATGAAAGCGGCTGACCACCCATTCCAGCTGATCCGGTTCCGGCGCGTCTTCAGCATCCCAAACGCCGATGATGCTGCCCTTGCAGAAATCCAGCGCATAGTTCAGCGCGCGCGGTTTGGTGGTCAACCCACCCCGTGCCGGAACGGCAATCACGCTGATCCAGGAGGGCAGGACCGTGCGGGCAAGGGTTTGCTTGGTGGTTGTGTCGGTTTCTTCCAACACCAGCACCACATCCAGCAGCGATTTCGGATAGGTTAGCCTTGTCAACCGCGCCACCAATGCGCTGGCGATCTCTTTCTCTTTCAGAAGCGGCACCATGATCGACACCCTTGGCAAGCGATAGGGCAGGGTCGTTTTTGCGATGAAGGGCAGCGGGGATCCAGCGGTTTTTGCCATGATCTGAGACCAAAGGGCGGCGGCCTTGAGCGCTGTTGTCATCAGCAGGGTGGTGAAAGCCAATAGGGTAAGCGCGGTGAGTGTGCCCATCGGCGCGATGATCAGGGCACAAAGCAGCGCAATGGCGGCGGCGATGGCCCAAAGCAGCCGGCGATGTCCCGCTGCCCCCCAACCACGACAACTGATGGCCGCAGGCACGCGATTGGCGGCCCTATGGGCCAGCTCACCCCCGTAGCTTCGGGTGATTTCATCCTGAATTTGCTGTTCACTGGCCACCACGGGCAGGATCGCCGGAGCGCGGTCCCCCAAGGCGCGGCGTAGGGTCGCAAAGCGGTGCGGCTGGCTGGTGGCGACGATCAAGGTTCCCCCCATATCCAGCCAGGCAATGGCACGATATTCAAGGCAAAGACTTGCGGGCAGGCGATGCCCAAGCCCCTGCTGTGGGGGATCGTCGCGCAGATCGACGAATTGCGTGTTGTGCTGGCGGGCCAGCGCTTCCAGCACATCCTGCGGATTCGCCAGCCCCTCCGACATTAGAATTTCACCCAAGGGCGCATCCACATGGTTTTGTAAATCCAGCGCGTGTATCAGGTCACTTTTCCCGATGGCACCCGCCTCGATCAGATGCCGCCCCAAGGGCATCGAGGGACGGGCCGGACGGGCCGCTTGCGGGTCGCTGAGATGCAGCCGCAGATTGCTCATCAAGACACCTCACGTTTGGAACGTCAGGACCTTGGCAGTGTTCCATTAACGACGCGTTAACGGCGTTTGAGCGTCTTTGACCTAGGCAGGTTCGACCGCGGATTTCTGGTCCTGCATGGCCGCGGCGAAGCGTTCGAACAGGTAATAGCTGTCTTGCGGACCGGGAGAAGCCTCTGGGTGGTGCTGAACGGACCAGACCGGGCGGCCTTCCATGCGAATGCCGCAGTTGGACCCGTCAAACAGCGAAACATGGGTTTCCACCACACCTTTGGGAAGGGTCTGGGCATCAACCGCAAAACCGTGGTTCATCGAGGTGATCTCGACCTTGCCGGTGTCATTGTCCTTGACCGGATGGTTGGCACCGTGATGGCCGTGGCTCATCTTGATGGTCTTTGCGCCCAGCGTGAGAGCCAGCATTTGGTGCCCCAGACAAATGCCAAAGACCGGCAGGTCGGTTTTATCCAGCACATCGCGGATCATCGGCACGGCGTATTCACCAGTGGCCGCCGGGTCCCCCGGTCCGTTGGACAGGAACACACCATCTGGGGAGTGGGCCATGATATCCTCATAGGTCGCGGTGGCAGGCAGGACAGTCACGTCACAGCCGGCAGAGGCGAGGCAGCGCAGGATGTTGCGCTTGGCACCATAGTCGATGGCGACAACTTTGTGTTTTGGATCAGTCTGTTGTGGATAGCCATCAGGCCATGCCCAACGCATTTCATCCCAGCGGTAGGATTGCGCACAGGTGACTTCGCGGGCCAGATCCATACCTTCCAGACCAGCAAATTCGCGGGCAGCATTGATCAAGGCCTCAATGTCGAAATTACCATCTGGGTCATGGGCCAAAGCCACATGTGGCGCGCCCTGTTGGCGGATGGCACGGGTCAGGCGGCGGGTGTCGATACCGCCAATTGCGACGCGCCCGCGTGCGGCAAGCCATTCGGAAATCGGCTGTACATTGCGCCAGTTGGACGGGTCGGTCGGCATCCATTTGACGACCATGCCCGCAGCTACCGGATCTGCGGTTTCGTCGTCCTGCGGGTTGGTGCCGGTGTTGCCGATATGGGGAAAGGTGAAGGTCACGATCTGGCCCGCATAAGAGGGGTCTGTCATGATTTCCTGATAGCCGGTCATGGCGGTGTTGAAACACAGCTCTGCCACGGTCTGTCCGGTGGCACCGAATCCCATCCCGTAAAACAGCGATCCGTCAGCGAGGGCAAGGCAGGCGGTAGGGCGCATGGGCAGTCTCCGGGACATGGATCTATTGGGTAAACGATGCCGTAGATACTGGTCTGCACGGGGAGGGTCAAGGATCAAGCGGAAATAAGATATCTCATGATTTCAGTAGCTTAACCTGACGGCAATGGCATTGCGTCGCTGGGGGAGTTTGGCTATTGTCCCGATCTTGGAAAATTCATGGAACAAGGCGGCAAAACTATGGTTCTGCGCACGCGCATCACGGATGCTTTGAAACAGGCGATGAGAGACAAGGACGCCGCGCGGCTGTCGACCTTGCGTCTGATCAATGCGGCAATCAAAGACAAGGACATCGCGGCCCGCGCAACGGGCACCGATGAAGGTGTGCCTGACAGCGAAGTGCTTGCGATCCTTGGTAAAATGTCGAAGCAGCGGTTGGAATCTGCGCGCGCCTATGAAGAGGGTGGACGTCTGGATCTGGCCGAACGCGAGCGTTCGGAGATCATGATTATCGAAGAATATTTGCCCCGTCAGCTGAGCGAAGAGGAAGCAGCAGCGGCTGTGGAAACCGCGATTTCAGAGATCGGTGCCGAGAGCATTCGCGACATGGGCAAGGTGATTGGGGCGTTGAAAGCCAAATACACCGGTCAGATGGATTTTGGCAAAGTCGGGCCAATGGTGAAGGATCGCTTAAGCTAAGCGGTGACTTCCGATTTACGTGCGGGAAAATTAACGGAAAACTAGTGGTTTGTTGCCATGGATGCGTAGCGCGTCTGTGGCGTTAACCCGTGCGGTAGGTTGGGGAATAATGACTGTTTTACAGCATGTTACGCGCCAATCCTGATGTTTTGCGTGAATCCATCTTAACCTGTTGGAAACGGTCACCGCCCGTGCACCCTCTGTACACCGCTGATGCACCCCCGGCTGCCTCAGCGGCGCAGGGTGCGTTCCAGATCGTCAAACAGGGCGATGCGCTCTTCTTCGCTGAGGAAGGTGCCGATTTCGACCTCGCGCCCGTCCCCCCGCAGGGTGACATAATGCGGCACCGGACCATCAGATTCGTATTTCGTGACACGCGCCCAATAGCGGTTACAGTGCCATTCCTTCACTTCTCCCTTGGGAGTGGTATGGACCAGCCGCGCGGTGTCGGGATCAAGGGTTAGCAGTTCTTCGATCTGGCGGGATTTATGGTTTGATTGCAGGGCAAAATATATCCCCGCCACAGCCATCAGCACAAAAGGAAGCAAGCCCCAGAGCAAGGCAGTGCCGAGCACCGCCAGTGTCGGGATCAGAATCATCAAGAAGGTGGCAAGAATGAAACCAGAGAACCCCCGTGCGGACAGGGATTGATGCGGCCAGAGCCGCAGCTGCTGTTGGGCTGCGTTGGGCGGGGTGGTCCACTTGTATGGCATTGCGGTTCTCTTGATCGTGTGGACCAAAGGTAGCAGGCGGCGCGGCGGTGGCAATGCGACAGGTTGCTCAGCCTTAGCTGTATTCGATCAAATCCCAGCGATTGCCGAATGTGTCACTGAAGACAGCGACGGTGCCATAGGGTTCCCGGCGGGGGGATTCCTCGAACTGGACGCCAGCGGCGGTCAGGCGGGTGTGAGCCGCAGCGAAATCCTGTGTTTCCAAAAACAGCCAGACGCGGCCAGCGCCTTGATTGCCGATGGCCCTGCTCTGTTCCTCTGTGCCGGGTTCCGCAAGAATGATGCCGGTCTGTGCGTCAGGTGAAGGGGCGATGCGGATCCAGCGTTTGTGTCCCTGGTCGATGTCGTCGATCAGGGTGAAGCCGAGGGTATTGGTGTAATTGGCGATGGCATCGTCGTAGTCTGGGATAATGAGCGTGAGGGCTGAGAGGTGCATATGCGTGTCCGGTTTTGCTGGGCTGGATAGATAGAACCATAGGCGGCGGGTGGGCAGAGTTCTATTGTTGCGCTACCGCAGGGCTTAGAATCCCACAACATTTGCTACACGCAAAACGCACCTCGCCGTTGCCTGCCTGGGGAATGGCAGGTTGGCAATTGATTTACCAAATTCCTATGGCGCAGCTAATGTCTGCAGTGAAACGCCCCCAAGATGAGGGCGTTGATCCTACTTCTGTAAAGGTACGAAAAGGTCGGTCACTGCCTTGTTTTCAGGTACATCGGGAAAGAAACTGATGCGCTGGCAATATAGTGGAAAGTCTCGCGCTTCTTCGCGGCTTTCTGGCAACCAGTCGCGGTAAAGAAAGTTTGCAGCCGCCTCAAGATCGTCACTTGATCCTGTTATACGAAGGACTGCGCAGCGCCCCGAGGGGATTTCACCAGCTTTTACGCCTACGTCATCTTCTGTTATCTCGCGATCTGTTTCTACACATAAGTCAGTATGGGAATCCGCTGGCTGTGTTGTAAGTGGGTCCGTGTGGAAAATGTTGAATGTTTTGCTGACCTTCGGACCTAACCCAACCTTTTTCCGCCAAGCAATGAAACGCTTAATTGTATCTCCGATACTTGCAGGGTCCCCGCGATGTTCCATCACCGCCACTTTGGCCTCAGGGACATTGATGATCTTTACGTCGTCTTTGGTATAGGTCGTCATGTATTTTCTCCTAGCTTGTGTGAGAGGCTCTAAGGCCGCAAGCCACGGTTCCCATTCGGATGCCTTACGGAACGCCGATGGTGACTGTCCAAATCGCTCCTTAAAAGCGCGAGTGAACGCCTCAGGGGCTTCGTAGGCATTATCAAACGCGATATCAGTGATACTGTCCGCCTGTCTGAATGCGAGCCGAAATGAAGCTCGTTTCATGCGTGCCAGTTGAACGTATTGATACGCAGATATTCCAAACAATGCGGTGAACTGTCGATGAAAGTGGAATTTTGAAAAAGCGGCTATACTGCTTAGCGCATCCAAGCCGAGATCTTCATCAAGATGTTGCTCAATGTGATCCAGCACACGATGCATTCGCGCATGGTAAAGTTCAACAGCCGTCTTCATCAATGTACCCTCCGTGGCACCTAACCACTATCGGCTCATGAAAAGACTTTCTTGACAGATATTGCGGAGTTTTGTTTGGCCGACTTTCGTTTGTCGAATATGTGCGCAATGAACCGTTTCGTTGCCATGAATCCTGTAAAACAGCCATTCATCTCTGGCATGATTTTGGTCCTTAAGTCCTGCACAGCCGACCTCCCAGGTCAGTGGCCATTCACTCCAACTCCACCAGCAGGTCCTTCGCGTCAATTTGCCCACCTGCCTGCACATGGACGGCCTTCACAACCGCGTCACGTTCGGCATGGATGCCGGTCTCCATCTTCATGGCCTCAATGGTCAACAGCAGATCACCTGCGTGGACCTGCTGGCCGACAACCGCGCCGACGGAAGCGACGACACCGGGCATCGGGGCGCCGATGTGGTTTTCGTTCGCAGCGTCGGCTTTGGGCCGTTGTTGGGTCGTGGCTTTGACCAGACGGTTGGGCACACGGATCACACGCGGCTGGCCGTTGAGTTCGAAGAAGACTTTGACCTCGCCGTCCTCGCTGGTCTCGCCGATGGCTTGCAGGCGGATCTCAAGGGTTTTGCCGGGGTCGATGTCGGCGCTGATTTCCTCGGAGGGGTCCATGCCATAGAAAAACGTCTGTGTCGGCAGGGTGCGCACGGGGCCGTATTGGCGGTGGCGGCCCATGTAATCAAGGAAGACCTTGGGATACATCAGGTATCCGGCGAGGTCTTCGTCGTCGATCTCCATGCCGTCGAGTTGTTTGGACAGATCCGCACGGGTGGCTTCGAGGTCGACCGGTTTCAGGTGTTTGCCGGGGCGTTCGAGGTTGGGTTTTTCGCCTTTCAGGGCTTTGGACACGATGGTTTCGGGGAAGCCGCCGGGAGGTTGGCCCAGATTGCCGCGCATCATGTCGATGACGGAATCGGGGAAGGCGACATCGGTTTCGGGGTCTTCGACCTGCGCACGGGTCAACCCTTGGGACACCATCATCAGGGCCATGTCGCCAACGACTTTAGATGAAGGCGTGACCTTCACAATATCGCCGAACATCTGGTTCACATCCGCATAGGTGCGGGCGACCTCGGGCCAGCGATCGTCAAGCCCAAGAGAAGAGGCTTGGGCCTTGAGGTTGGTGAATTGGCCGCCGGGCATTTCATGCAGGTAAACCTCCGATGATGGTGCCTGCATACCGGTTTCAAAGGCCCCGTATTGGTGGCGCACGTCCTCCCAATAGTCCGAGATTTCGCGCACGGCGGTCATATCAAGGCCAGTGTTGCGGTCCGTGTGTTTGAGGGCCGAGACAACAGAGCCAAGGGTGGCCTGTGAGGTATTGCCGGAAAACGCATCCATGGCGCAATCAACCGCATCTACACCCGCCTCAGATGCGGCGAGGATGGTGGCGGTGGCGATGCCGGCTGTGTCATGGGTGTGGAAGTGGATCGGCAGGCCGACCTCGGATTTGAGCGCCTTGACCAGCACGCGGGCCTGTGCGGGTTTCAGCAATCCAGCCATGTCTTTCAGGCCAAGCACATGCGCACCTGCGGCTTTCAGTTCCTTGCCCATGGCGACATAGTATTTCAGGTCATATTTGGCGCGATCGGGGTCAAAGATATCGCCGGTATAGCAGATGGTGCCTTCGCAAACTTTATTCGCGTCGATCACGGCGTCCATGGCGACCCGCATGTTTTCGACCCAGTTGAGACTGTCGAACACGCGGAAGACATCAACACCGGAGGCGGCAGCCTGTTTCACAAAAAACTGCACCACATTGTCGGGGTAGTTGGTGTAGCCGACACCGTTGCTGGCGCGCAAAAGCATTTGCGTCATGACATTGGGCATGGCTTCGCGCAGGTCACGCAGGCGCTGCCAGGGGCATTCCTGCAAGAAGCGATAGGCGACGTCGAAAGTGGCACCGCCCCAGCATTCCACAGAGAACAGGGTGGGCAGGTTGGCGGCATAGGCCGGTGCGACCTTGATCATGTCATGGGAGCGCATGCGGGTGGCGAGAAGGCTTTGATGGCCGTCGCGCATGGTGGTGTCGGTGATCAGCAGTTGTTGCTGTTTTCCCATCCAGTCGGCCACGGCTTGCGGGCCTTTCTGTTCCAGCAGGTTGCGGGTGCCCATCATCGGTTCTGCCCGGTTGGCAGGCGGTTTGGGCTGGCGTGTGCTGGGCGAGAGGCGCGGATGGCCTTTGGTTTCGGGGTGACCATTGACCGAGATATCCGCGATATAATTCAACACCTTGGTGGCGCGGTCGCGGCGTTTGGTGAAGCTGAAGAGGTCCGGTGTCTCGTCAATGAATTTGGTGTGATATGTATTGTCGAGGAAGGTTGGGTGTTTCAGCAGGTTCTCGACAAAGGCAATGTTGGTGGCGACGCCACGGATGCGGAATTCGCGCAGGGCGCGGTCCATGCGGGCGATGGCGGCCTCGGGGGTTTGCGCCTTGGCGGTGACCTTCATCAGCAGGGAGTCATAATAGCGGGTGATCACCCCGCCGGAATAGGCGGTGCCGCCGTCAAGGCGGATGCCCATGCCTGTGGCCTCACGAAATGCGGTGATGCGGCCATAGTCGGGGATGAAATTGTTCAGAGGGTCTTCGGTGGTGATGCGGGTTTGCAGGGCGTGACCGGTCAGGTGGATGTCGTCTTGTGACGCTTTGCCGGTGGCTTCTGCGATGGTTTTGCCTTCTGCGATCAGGATCTGGGCCTGCACAATGTCGATGCCGGTGACTTCCTCGGTGACAGTATGTTCAACCTGCACACGCGGGTTTACTTCGATGAAGTAGAATTTTCCGTCCGCCATATCCATCAGGAATTCAACGGTGCCCGCACATTCATAGCCGACATGGGCGCAGATTTTGCGGCCCAGAGCGCAGATTTCAGCGCGTTGTTCTTCGCTGAGGTAGGGGGCGGGGGCGCGTTCAACAACCTTTTGGTTGCGGCGCTGGACAGAGCAGTCACGTTCAAACAGGTGGTAGATTTCGCCATGTTTGTCGCCAAGGATCTGGACCTCGACGTGGCGGGCCTTGAGGATCATTTTCTCAAGGTAACCTTCGCCATTGCCAAAAGCGGCCTCGGCTTCGCGCCGCCCTTCGAGAACTTTCTCTTCAAGTTCGCTCTCATCGTAGATCGGACGCATGCCACGCCCGCCACCGCCCCATGATGCCTTGAGCATGAAGGGATAACCGACCTCTTTGGCCTGTTTGCGGATCAGGTTCATATCATCGCCCAGCACCTCGGTGGCGGGGATCACAGGCACGCCAGCCTCAACCGCGACGCGGCGGGCGGAGGCCTTGTCACCAAGGGCGCGCATGGTTTCTGCACGTGGTCCAATGAAGGTGATGCCGTTGTTTTCGCAGGCATCCACAAAGTCGGGGTTTTCCGAGAGCAGCCCATAGCCGGGGTGGATCGCATCCGCGCCGGAGGCTTTGGCGACCCGGATGATTTCGTCGATGGAAAGGTAGGCGGCCACGGGGCCAAGGCCTTCGCCGATGCGGTAGGCTTCATCAGCTTTGAAGCGGTGCAGGCCCAGTTTATCCTCTTCGGCATAGACGGCGACGGTCTTTTTGCCCATCTCATTGGCGGCCCGCATGATGCGGATGGCGATTTCACCACGGTTGGCGATGAGGATTTTCGAGAAATCGGGCATGGGCTGGCAGTCCTTTGAATGTCGATTTTGCCGCACTCTAGCCTTGCTGCGGTGCAGCGCAATACCCAGAACAGCGGATACTGCAACATTTCTGTTACATTTTGGCCGCCCGTGTCGTGTTAGGCGAGCGGGATCGGCGTTGGCAGGGTCTTGAGGTCAGTGACACCAAGCTGGCCCATATTGGCGATCAAATCCTTGGCAAGGATGTCAATCAGGTGATCGATGCCTTTCGGGCCAAGCGCGGCAAGGGCAAAGTGAAAGGCTCGGCCCAGCATGATGAAATCAGCGCCCAAGGCAAGGGCGCGCAGAATGTCGAGACCGGATTCAACGCCGCTGTCAAAGAGGATCGGTTTTTTGGTGGCAGCACGGATGGCGGGCAGGGCGCTGATGCTGGCGGGGGCGCCGTCAAACTGGCGGCCCGCATGGTTGGAGACCCAGATTGCGTCCGCCCCCATCTGATCCAGTTCGGCGGCATCCTCGGGGCGCAGTACACCTTTGATGATAAAGGCACCGTCCCATGCGTCGCGCAAGGATTTGACATAGTCCCAATCCGGGCTGGTGCGCAGCAGATAGCCGATATGCGCAGTGGGCGAGAGGCCTTTGGTTGCGGCATTGGCGTATTTATCCAGCCCGCGCATATGGGGCATGCCGCGTTTGGCAGTGGCCACGGCCCATGCCGGGCAGGTGGCAATCTGTGCCATCAGGCGCGGGGTCAGCCGCGGCGGGCTGGTCAGCCCGGAGCGGGTCTGGCGTTCGCGGCGCGAGGCCACGGGGACATCGACGGTCAGGACAAGGGTAGAGAAACCTGCGGTTTTCACACGGGCCAGCATATCGGCGCGGATGCCGGGGTCGCGCGGCGGATACATCTGGAACCAAGCCTGCGGGCCAAGATGGGGGGCGATGTCTTCGGGGCTTTGGGTGGCAACGGTTGAGATGCAATAGGGGATGGTATGGGCAGCACCGGCGCGGGCAAGGTGCGCTTCGGCGTCAGGCCAGATCAGGCCGGACATGCCGATGGGGGCGATGCCAAAGGGCAGGGGCAGAGTTTGACCAAGGAGGTTGGTGGAGAGCTCGGGGGTGGATTCACCATGCAGGATCGACGGGGCAAACCCGATTTTATCGAGTTCCGCGCGGTTGCGGGATTTCGCGGCTTCATTCCCGGTGCCGCTGTCGAGGTATTCCCAGACGAATTTCGGAATCCGGCGCTGTGCGCGGTGGCGCAGATCGGAGAGGGCGGGGTATGTTGCATGCAGATCCATAGGGGCATTTGTCCCGGGACGGTTGGGATTGTCCAGCGCTGGTGAAATAGAAGTAACGGTCTAGCTGCAGTGTGGTCAAAACTTGGACGTTCGTCATCTGGCAGCTGTTGTGCAGCAGGATTTAGGGCCAAAAAGAGGGGGGAACATGTGGCGAACATGGGTTTTCCTTTTTTGCAGACTTGGCTAGGTTGATAGGATGAGCAATTTTGATGAAATGGACGCCTTTGAAGGCGCATCCCTGTCAGCGCGGGCCATGGCGGCGCGACCGCAGCCCTATCTTGACGGGTTGAACCCGGCGCAACGGGCCGCTGTTGAGCAGATGGACGGGCCTGTGTTGATGCTGGCAGGGGCGGGCACCGGCAAGACCAAGGCGCTGACCGCGCGGATCGTGCATTTGATGAACACCGGGCGCGCGCGGCCCAACGAGATTCTGGCGGTGACCTTCACCAATAAGGCCGCGCGGGAAATGAAGACCCGTGTGGGGTCCATGTTGGGGCAGAATATCGAGGGGATGCCCTGGCTGGGCACGTTTCATGCGATCTGTGTGAAACTGCTGCGCCGCCATGCGGAACTTGTGGGGTTGAAGAGCAATTTCACCATTCTGGACACGGATGACCAGCTGCGGCTGCTCAAGCAGTTGATCCGTGCGGAGGGAATTGATGACAAGCGCTGGCCGGCACGGATGCTGGCGGGCATCATTGATGGCTGGAAAAACCGGGCGCTGACACCGGATAAGGTGCCAGCGGCGGATGCGGCGGCCTATAATCACCGCGGGGCGGAGATTTACGCGGCCTATCAGGCGCGGCTGATCGAGTTGAACGCGACGGATTTCGGCGATCTGTTGCTGCATATGGTGACGATTTTCCAGACCCATGGTGATGTGCTGGAGCAGTATCAGCGGTGGTTTAAGTATATTCTGGTGGATGAGTATCAGGACACCAATGTGGCGCAATATCTATGGCTGCGGCTGCTGGCGCAGGGGCATAAGAATATTTGCTGCGTGGGTGATGATGATCAGTCGATCTATGGCTGGCGCGGGGCCGAAGTGGGCAATATCCTGCGGTTCGAGACGGATTTTCCCGGGTCGCATGTGGTCAAGCTGGAACAGAATTACCGCTCGACGCCGCATATTTTGGCCGCCGCCTCTGGCGTGATTGCGGGGAATGAGGGGCGGCTGGGCAAGACGCTTTGGACGGACCGTGAAGAAGGCGAGAAGGTGCGGCTGATCGGCCATTGGGACGGCGAGGAAGAGGCGCGCTGGATTGGGGATGAAATCGAGGCGATGCAGCGTGGCACGCGGGGCATGGAAGCGGTGTCGCTGGACCATATGGCGATTCTGGTGCGGGCAAGCCATCAGATGCGCGCGTTCGAGGACCGGTTTCTGACAATCGGGTTGCCGTATCGTGTGATCGGTGGGCCACGGTTTTACGAGCGTATGGAGATACGGGATGCGATGGCCTATTTCCGGGTGGTGACCAGCCCGGATGATGATCTGGCGTTTGAGCGGATTGTGAATACACCGAAACGCGGGCTTGGCGACAAGGCGCAGCAGAAAATCCAGATGACGGCGCGGGAAAATGGCGTGAACCTTGTGGAAGGGGCGCGGATCCTGCTGGCGAATGGTGGTCTTGGCGGCAAGGGCGGGGCGCAGCTGCGGTTGTTGATTGATGGGATCGAACGCTGGAATGAAAAGCTGCGCGGCCCGGCGCTGCCGGTGCAGATGGACAATGAGGTGCTGGACAATGAAAGCGGTCCGGCGCGGGTGGAATATGGACCGCCCGAGATCAGCCATGTGGAGCTGGCCGAGATTATTCTGGACGAATCCGGCTATACCGGCATGTGGCAGAACGACAAGACACCCGAGGCACCGGGGCGGTTGGAGAACCTGAAAGAGCTGGTCAAAGCCTTGGAGCAATTCGAGAACCTGCAAGGGTTTCTGGAACACGTCAGCCTGATCATGGATAATGAAAGCGATGATGGCGGTGCGAAAGTGTCGATTATGACGCTGCATGCCTCAAAAGGGCTGGAGTTTCCGGCGGTGTTCCTGCCCGGATGGGAAGACGGGTTGTTCCCCTCGCAACGTTCGATGGATGAGAGCGGCGTCAAAGGCTTAGAGGAAGAACGCCGTCTGGCCTATGTGGGAATCACACGGGCAGAGGCGCTGTGTACAATCAGTTTTGCGGCCAACCGGCGGGTGTTCGGGCAATGGCAAAGCGCGATGCCGTCCCGGTTTATTGACGAATTGCCGGAGGCACATGTGGATGTGCTGACCCCGCCGGGATTATACGGCGGCGGGTTTGGCGCGGCGATGCCCACCAGCAACCTGCATGAGGCAGCGGCAGAGGCCAATGTCTATAATTCGCCCGGTTGGCGGCGCTTGCAATCGCGGGCAGGCGAACGCGGGGTGTCGCAGCCGTCAGAGGCCAAGAACGTCACAATTGATATGCAGGCGGTCAGCAGTTTCGCCATGGGGGAACGGGTGTTTCACCAGAAATTCGGCTATGGCGCGGTTGTGGGGATCGAAGGCGATAAGCTGGAGATCGACTTTGAAAAAGCGGGGACCAAAAAGGTGGTCTCCCGCTTTGTCACCGGTTGTGATGACGTGCCGTTTTAATCCGTGCTTGGGATATGGGTGTCGACCACGCGGCATTTGTCGATCTGTTTTGATTCGACCCATTTGCGACCGGCGATCCCGATAGGGGCCATGCCATGTGAGCTGTCCAGTTTGCAGTAGGCAAGGGCGGCTTCACGGGCTTCTTCGGCACTGTCCCAGCCGTGGGACGCACCATACCCATAGGCTCCATTGATGGCGAAGGCACCGAATTTGCCGTCTTTCTGGCGTTTTGGATATTTGCGTTCAAAATCCTTGGCGGTGCGCTGGCCCAAACCGTCCAAACCTTTGCCGTTCGGGTCCATGCCTTTGGGATATAGAACCGCGTGCAAGACGCAGGATTTGGATTTTGACACAATTTCACAGCCGGTTTTGGCGGCTTCGCGGGCGATTTTCATGCTGTGAAAATTGCGGGTCCAGAAAACGTGATCGGTGCCTTCAACCACATAGAACGCGCCAAAATAGGCCTTGTTGCTGGCGTACCATTTTAAGGTGCGGCGTTGTTTGGCGCTGAGTTTTATACCCGGCACCTTGCCCATGGTGACGGCATTGCCAAAGAGCTTTGGTTCGGCTTGGGCGGGAAGAGAAAGAAGCGTTGCCAAGAGAAGAATTGTCGTAAGGCCGTTTTTGTTCATCTGTCGATGCTCCTGATTTCTATCGGGTGGTGCAACGTAACACTGGACAGCACGTGTTTTGCAAGTATAAATTATCGTAAAACAATAAATTATAATGGGATGACGTTGTGAACCGTATTAAAAAGATGTCCACCGTTGCGATGATCTGTATGTTGCCGATGTTGATTTACTATCCTTATGAAGCGATTGGCTGGCAGTTGGAGCTTTCCTTTCTGGATCCGGGTAAGTGGACCCGCAACGACAGTTGGGTTCATCCTGACGCTGAAATCGCGCTTAAAACGCGGATCGTGTTTTTCCTTATCTGGTTTGTGCCGACGCTCTTGGGCACAGCCGCATATGCCACCGGGCTGAGCATGTTGTGGTTGCTGCATCGTGGTGTGGTTTTTGATGCGCGGATCGCGCAGCGCCTGCGTCTGATGGGGCTGTTGATCACAGCCTCTGCCAGCCTGTCATTGGTTGCAGGTGCAATCAGCCCGATGATCCGCTCCTGGCACAATCCTGATGGCCCGTTGCCCCTGCGGTTTTGGTATGACAGCGGTAACCTTGGCATGGTGTTTTGCGGTTTGGCGTTCTTTTTCCTTGGGCTGGTGATGCGAGAGGCGATCCGCATTGCCCGTGAAAACGAGGAATTTGTCTGATGGAAATCATCGTGAGACTGGATGTGGTGCTGGCGCAGCGCAAGATGAAGTCGAAGGATCTGGCGGCGGCTGTGGGGATCACGGTGCAGAATATGAGCCTGCTGAAATCAGGCAAGGTCAAAGGTGTGCGTTTCGAAACGCTGGCCAAGATCTGTGAAGTCCTGAAATGTCAGCCGGGGGATCTGCTGGAAGCGGTGCCAAGCGGCGGGTAAGTGGCAAAAAAGGGGCTGAAACGGAAAACAGCTGCACCTTGGGAGGAAGGTGCAGCTGTTCTCTTGTCGGCCCGAAGTTTGATGGGAGGATCATTCTCCGGGTCTTGTCACGTGGGTGGCAACCTCGGGGAGGAGGCGTTGCTACAACCAGCGTGACCTGGCGCACCGCGGGGAGGCGCGGCGCGGCAGGATCTCTTAGCGCTGAGCGATGCCCGCTGATTCCCGTGCAACCTGTTGCAGGTTGGAGCGGTGCAGACCCAGATCGGCCAGCTCGCGGTTGCTGAGTGCGCTCAGCTCGTTGAAGGTTTCGCGGTACAGGCGGTGCTGCTTGTAGCTGGCTACAACGTGCTGGAATGCTGCAGTTGCACGCGCTGTGAAAGAAGTGTCGGTTGCGGATGTTGTTGTCAAATATGCCATCAGGGCGCCTCGTGTGGATTGCGATGTTATCGCGTTTCGTTGAGGCATAAATAGCCTCTGTTTTGGTTTGCGCAACGGCCATGCGGGCATTGCCGCTATGCGGTTTTTGCATAGGCGACGTGGGGTCAACTGTTTGTTATTCAATAGGAAACAATTCGAGCCTCTTGAGGGGTGCGCATTTGAAATGGGGGGCGGGATAAAAAAATGGCGACGATATCTGGGAGGAGATATCGCCGCCGGAAAAACAGACTTGTTCGGGAGGAGGATGAACTCGTCTGGTCGTACTCGTGAAGAACTTTCGTCGCTTCGATGTAATTACTTTCCCATTTATGCTGCGAATGCACAATGATTTATTTTGCAATGCTGCCATGCAGCAAATACATGGTTTCGCAGGGTAAACCTTGGGCGGTCTGCATGGAAAACAGGCAAATGGCCGCGCCCCCTTGTGTCCCCGGTGGAAAATGCGATGTCACAGGGAGGCAAGTTGTTTATAGGAGCCGCGCCATGTCCGATCCCACCGCTGTCACCAAAGCTGATGTTGAAGCTGCTCTTGAGCGGGTGGGTTTGCCCGACGGGCGCAGTGTGCTGGCGCATGATCTGATCCGCGCCCTGACCATTGAAGGCAGTGTGGTGCGGTTTGTCATTGAGGCCCCCAATGCGGATGTGGCCCGTCAGATGGCACCGCTGCGCGATGCGGCCGAAAAGGTGGTGTCTGACCTGCCGGGGGTGACACAGGTGACGGTGGCGCTGACGGCACATGGGCCATCGGCGAAACCTGCGGCACCGCCCAGCCTGAAGATTGGCGGCCATCCCAAGCCGCAGGCGGGGCCAAGCAAACCCTCCGGCGTGCAGCGTATTCTGGCGATTGGGTCCGGCAAGGGCGGTGTTGGTAAATCCACGGTCAGTACAAACCTTGCTGTGGCACTGGCACGGGCAGGGCGCAAAGTGGGGTTGTTGGATGCGGATATATACGGGCCCAGCATTCCGCGCATGATGGGGGTGAACAAGAAGCCCGCCAGCCCCGATGGCAAGACGATCATCCCTTTGCAGGCCCATGGGGTTACCTTGATGTCCATCGGGTTCATGATGGAAGAGGGCAAGGCGGTGGTCTGGCGCGGTCCGATGTTGATGGGGGCCTTGCAGCAGATGCTGGGACAGGTGGAATGGGGGGAACTGGATGTATTGCTGGTTGATCTACCACCGGGCACCGGGGATGTGCAGCTGACCCTCTGTACCAAGTCAGAGCTGAGTGGTGCGATTGTGGTCAGCACGCCGCAGGATGTGGCCTTGATCGATGCGCGCAAGGCGCTTGATATGTTTGCGACGCTGAAAACGCCGGTGCTGGGGCTGATAGAGAATATGTCGATGTTCATCTGTCCTGATTGCGGGGCAGAGCATGAGATATTTGGCACTGGCGGTGTGGCCGCCGAAGCCAGCAAGATGGATGTGCCTTTGCTGGGTGCCTTGCCGATTGATCTGGAAACCCGTCTGGCGGGGGATGCGGGCACGCCGGTGGCGGCTGGTGACAGCCCGATGGCGCAGGCCTATGCGCGGATCGCGGAAGGGTTGATCCGGGGCGGGATGGCTTAGGGTCAGCCCCCTAATCTCGCGTGGTCGCTGGGGCGTGGGTCTATTGTCCCAGTGAGCGGCCTTCGACCAGATGGCCGTAAAGCGTGGTCAGGACGGAGATGAAGACCAGACCTTCAACCACATAGATAATAGTGTGGGCCAGAATCGCGAGGCCGCCAGTGACGGGCAGCAGAGTGTCGCTGATCATATAGACACAGATGTTCAGCCCTGACAGCAGCAGGGCAACCCCCCATAGCGCAGCGGAGATCGGTTTGGTGGTGGTCCAGCTTTCGCCCAGACGCATGGGTTCGCCCAGGGCAGCGGCGGGCAGGACAATGCTGAGCCGCATGGCCACCCAGACAAAGATCACGCTGGCGACAAGGCCCAGCAAAGTGGCCATGGGGCCAGTTGGGTTTGCATACATCATGGAGCCCCCCAGAATGCCGATGAGTATTGCAATGGGAATGGCGGCAACCATCTGGGCAAGGCCGACAAGGATCGCGCGCCAGATGTAGCCAAGGAAGATCGCGCGGTCCGGGCGCAGGTCTTCGATGCGATCCGACCCGTTGAGCAGAACATGACGGTGCCAGAGGATTGCCATCAGCGCATAGCCGATCAGTCCAACCGCGCCAAACATCAGAAAGAAGAGAGCCGCTTGCAGGGTAGGCGGTTCGGCGGGTGCGTTGATGGTCTGCTTCGGGATGATCATATCCGGGGCCAGCAGAGCGATGGCCAGGCTGCAGCCGATTACCAGAACCAGCGCCGGCATAAGCACACGTATGGTTGTGGAGGGCGCGTGAATCAGCATGCGCAGAGCGTGGGTAAGAATGGCCAATGCGGTGTTCATAATCGATTTCCTTGAATGCCGGTGTGTTTTGGCTGCTTGGCGGTAAAGAAGCAAGGTCTGGACAGATTATCGATGCGTCAGAGGTGGAGGCCGGGAATTCATGGGACCGGCCACGGGAAACCATGGGAAAGGCTGGGGGCAAGGGGTGGATGATAGGGAAACGGCATGGGAATACCCTGTTTTTCGAATCACTTTTTCAGGAAATTTACGCGAAAATGACATTTGACATGAGAACGTTTAAAGAACATAAGCTGTGGATAACTCTGTGAGTGAAGTTTTTTGGGAATTGATGGGAAAAATTGGGGTGGATCCTGAATGCACTATATCTAGTGTTTCTCTACCTATAAGTGACAATTTGAGCTAATTTTCGCCTGATGATCAGCACCACATCTGGTTTTTCGACCCTGTGCAGAACAAGATATTGGGGGTAATTCCCAAAATTGTTGTAGACGCCCATGAATTCCCACGGTATCCCTATTACATCGGATGAGAACGGGACTACGGGGCACCAAACGACCCCAAACAAAAACAAAACCTAGCAGGTTTCATACAGGCACCTCGCTTTCATCAGACCAAGAGATCCGGCGCGCGAGCGAGCAGACATCCCCCCAGGTGGCGCGCGCAGTCGGACTTCCCCGCAAAGCGGGACAGGGACGGCGGGTTGATCAGTGGCAGCAGATCAGACCCGCCGTTTCCACATCTAACACCAGGTTTTCCGGTGGGGCGGGCAACAAGACGCAAAGAGGCCAAGGCGCGCAAGCGCGTAAACAGGATCGTAAGTACAGTGAGCCGCAGGTTCAGAGGCGAAAGCCACCACAAGGTCGATACGAAGGGGCGGGTGTCTATCCCAGCCTCTTTTCGGCGTGTGCTGGAAGCGGGCGATCCGAACTGGAAGTCAGGCGAAAACCCCGAGCTGGTCATTGTCTATGGTGACCACCGCCGCAATTTCCTTGAGTGTTATACAATGAACGCGATTGAAGAGGTGGACGCCAAGATCGACGCGCTGCCGCGTGGGTCCATGGAGCGCAAGATGTTGCAGCGCCTGTTCCACGGTCAGTCGTTCCCGACAAATGTTGATGAAACCGGGCGTTTGGTGCTGCCTGCCAAGCTGCGCCAGAAGATCGACCTTGAGAATGAGGCGTTTTTCATCGCCGCCGGGGATACCTTCCAGATCTGGAAGACAGAGACATATGACACGGTAGAACGTGCAAAAGAAGAAGAATGGCTGGACGATCTGCCAGAGGATTTTGATCCGATGGCGTTCCTTGACGGTCCTTCGGGGGAATAAAGACAATGGCTGCTGCGGCCCCCGAAAATACAAACTCTGCCCCACATACTCCGGTTCTTTTGCGCCCCATTCTGGAGGCGGTTGCCCCTGTTGAGGGCGTCTGGCTGGATGGGACGTTTGGCGCGGGGGGCTATACCCGTGGTTTTCTGGACGCAGGGGCGGCAAAGGTCATTGCGGTGGATCGTGATCCGCTGGCGTTTGAGATGGCGGCCGAATGGGCGGGGGAGTACGGCGCGCGGCTGGTGATGCAGCGCGGTGTGTTTTCCAAGATGGATGAATATGCCAGCGATCTGGACGGTGTGGTGCTGGACCTTGGGGTGTCTTCGATGCAGCTGGATCTGGCAGAGCGTGGGTTTTCCTTTATGCGTGATGGGCCGCTGGACATGCGGATGTCGCAGGATGGGCCATCGGCAGCTGATATTGTGAACGAGGCCGAAGAAGAGGTCATCGCCAACATTCTGTTTCAATATGGCGAGGAACGCGCCAGCCGGCGGATTGCGGCGGCGATTGTGCGGGCACGTAACGAGGCACCGATCACCTCGACCTTGAAGCTGGCCAAGCTGGTAGAGGGCTGTTTACCACGCTCCAAACCGGGGCAAAGCCATCTGGCAACGCGTAGCTTTCAAGGGCTGCGGATTGCGGTGAACAATGAATATGGTGAGCTGTTTCAGGGGCTTATGGCGGCGGAGCGGGCGCTGAAACCCGGCGGGCAGCTGGCCGTGGTGACCTTTCATTCGGTGGAGGATCGCATGGTCAAACGCTTTTTGACTGCGCGGTCGGGCGGGGGTGGCAATGCCAACCGGTTTGCCCCCGAAATGGCGCAGGCGGCCCCGCAATTCACCGTCAAGAAGCGCAAGGCCATCGGGCCGGATGCGCAGGAACTGGAAGAAAACCCGCGTAGCCGTTCGGCCAAGCTGCGGGTGGCGATCAGAACAGATGCGCCGAGTGGTACAGTAGATGCGAAATCCATCGGGATGCCGATGGTCAAAGGGTTTTAACGATGCGGGCAGTGCTTCATATCCTGACGACAATTGCAGTGATCGCCTTGGCTTTCTGGGCCTACCGCGAGAATTACGCGACCCAGCAGGCGCTGAGCGAGGCGGACAAACTGCACGCCAATATCCGCGCAGCCCATGCACGTCTGGCGGTATTGAAGGCGGAATGGGCGTATCAGAACCGCCCTGACCGGCTGCGCGATCTGACGGAGATTAATTTTGAACGGCTGGGCCTGTTGCCGCTGCATCCTGATCAGTTTGGGCAGGTGGATGAGGTGCCTTATCCGCCCGCGCCGCTGCTGCCGATCACCAACCCTGTAGATGTTTCCAGTGCCGCCGCTGATGACGAGGACCCGCTATGATCCGCACGCCCCTGCGCCCGCTGGCGCGTATTCTGGACGCCCGCCAAAAGGGCGAGAACCCCGACGCAATCGAGAATGAAAACAAACGTATCCGCCATGAGCAGATGCGCGATAACGCTCGTTTGCGGGCCGAGGGGCGTTTGTTGGTTTTGGGCGTGTTTTTCTTTTGCGCCTTTGGTGTTGTTGGTGCCCGTATGGGAATGCTGGCCAGCACCGATCCGGTTGAACCGCGCGCCCATGCGCCCGGGGCTGTAATCTCGGCCAGCCGGGCCGATATTGTGGACCGTCACGGTAATCTGCTGGCGACGAATTTCGACACCCATGCGCTCTATGCCCAGCCCAAACATATGGTTGATCCGGTGATGGCGGCCAAGGGGCTGGTCAAGGTGTTTCCCGATCTGGACGAGGCGCAGTTGGTCAAGGATTTCACCGGCAAGCGCAAGTTCCTGTGGATCAAGAAGAAAATCAGCCCCGAACAGAAGCAGGCAGTGCATGATATCGGTGATCCGGGCCTGTTGTTTGCGCCACGCGACATGCGGCTTTATCCCAATGGGACGCTGGCGGCTCATATCATGGGGGGCGCCTCTTACGGCAAGGAAGGGGTGCATGCTGCCGAGGTCATCGGCGTTGCGGGGGTTGAGAAGTATTTTGACGATTACCTGCGTGATCCGGTCAATGCGGGCAAGCCGCTGGCGCTTTCGCTGGACCTGACGGTGCAGGCTGCCTCCGAACGGATTCTATGGGGCGGGATGAAACTGATGAACGCCAAAGGCGCGACCAGCGTGCTGATGGATGTCAAAACCGGCGAGGTGATCTCTATGGTGTCGCTGCCGACGTTTGACCCCAACAACCGGCCACGTCCTGCGGTGGAGGGGGATGCCTCTGACAGCCCGCTGTTTAACCGCGCGGTGCAGGGGGTCTATGAGCTGGGATCGGTGTTCAAGATTTTCGCGGCGACACAGGCGATTGAGTTGGGGTTGGTGAATACTGAAACGGTGATCGAGACCAAAGGACCGATGAAAGTTGGCGGTTTTCGGATTGGTGAATTTCAGGGCAAGAATTACGGGGCCCTGTCCGTTGCTGATATCATTGTGAAATCGTCAAACCGGGGCACGGGCCGGATGGCCCTGCAGATTGGTCCGAAACGTCAGCAGGAGTTTTTGAAAAGTCTCGGGTTTTTTGAGGCTACGCCGTTTGAGATCGTAGAGGCGGCAGGGGGCAAGCCATTGCTGCCAAAGAAATGGACCGATTTATCTGCGGTGACCATTTCTTATGGTCATGGGATGTCGACCTCCCCGATGCATCTGGCAGCGGGCTACGCGGCGATTGCCAATGGCGGGTTTAAGGTCACGCCGACCCTGATCAAGCAGGACACCCCCAAACAGGGACCACGGGTGATGTCCGAGCGCGCGGCACGGGACGGGCGGATGATGCTGCGCAAGGTGGTGTCAAAGGGCACCGCAAGTTTTGCGCGGGTGCCGGGGTATTTTGTCGGTGGCAAGACCGGCACCGCGGATAAGCCCAAGCCGCGTGGCGGCTATTACAAGAAAAAGACGCTGGCGACGTTTGCCTCGATTTTTCCTGCGCATGATCCGAAATATGTGTTGATTGTAACGCTGGATGAGCCATCGGAAAACTCCGGTGACAAGCCACGCCGCACCGCCGGTTGGACGGCTGTGCCAGTCGCCGCCGAGATGATCCGGCGTGTGGCACCCTTGCTGGGGCTTCGACCTGCTGTTGAACCTGTGAAACGCTCTATGGTAACGCTGACCAGCAGCAGTAACTGATAGAAGATTTCGCCATGAGCCCATCAAGTGTTTTGCTTTCTTCCCTTGGGCTTACGGCACGCGGCGGGGCGAATCCTGATATTGCCGGACTGGCCGTCGACAGCCGTCTGGTGCGCGAGGGTTTTCTGTTTGCCGCCCTGCCGGGCAGTCGCGTGCATGGGGCGGAGTTTATTCAATATGCGGTCCGTATGGGGGCATCGGCGGTTCTGACCGATGCCGAAGGGGCGGTGATCGCCGCCGACGTGATGGCAGAGGCAGGCGTGGCGGTGGTTGTCACCGATGCGCCGCGAGAGGCGCTGTCGCGCACAGCGGCGCTGTGGTCCGGGGCGCAGCCCTCGACCATGGTGGCGGTGACGGGGACCAATGGCAAAACATCCGTGTCGACATTTGTGCGCCAGATCTGGATTGAGATGGGGTTGGCTGCGGTCAACCTTGGCACCACTGGGGTGGAGGGCGCGTGGACTGCACCGCTGGCCCATACCACGCCGGAACCGATTACCCTGCATAAAGCCTTGGCGGATGCGACGGCAAACGGGATCACCCATGCCGCGATGGAGGCCTCAAGCCACGGGCTGGACCAGCGCCGTCTTGACGGTGTGACCCTTAAGGCGGCGGGATTTACCAATTTCACGCAGGACCATCTGGATTATCACGAGACATTCGAGGCCTATTTTGACGCCAAGGCCGGGCTGTTTGCGCGGGTGTTGCCAGAAGAAGGCACAGCGGTGATCAATATTGACGACTCCAAAGGTGTTGAAATGGCCGCGATTGCACAGGCGCGGGGCTGTTCGGTGATCACCGTGGGGCGCGACGGCGGGGATTTGCGGCTGACGGGCCAACGGTTTGATGCCACGGGGCAGGATTTGCGGTTCTCCTGGGGGGGCAAGGACTATCAGAAACGGCTGGAACTGATCGGCGGGTTTCAGGCGGAAAACGTGCTGCTGGCCTGTGGGCTGGTGATTGCCTGCGGGGCCAATGCGGCAGATGTGTTTGATACGTTGCCCCATCTGACAACAGTACGCGGGCGGATGCAGCTGGCGGCGACCCGCGACAACGGGGCGGCGGTGTTTGTCGACTACGCCCATACACCGGACGCCATTGCCACCGCGCTTAAGGCGATGCGCCCGCATGTGATGGGGCGATTGGTCGCTATTGTCGGGGCGGGTGGTGATCGCGATGCGACCAAACGGCCTTTGATGGGCGCGGCGGCGGCAGAACATGCGGATCTGGTGATTGTGACAGATGACAACCCCCGCTCTGAAGATCCGGCGGTGATCCGGTCGGCGGTTTTGCTGGGCGCACCTGATGCGACTGAAGTGGGTGACCGTGCCGAGGCGATCCTGCGCGGGGTGGATGCGATTGGTCCCGGGGATGCCTTGCTGGTGGCGGGCAAGGGGCATGAAACGGGGCAGACCGTTGGCGATGATGTGCTGCCCTTTGATGATGTGGAACAGGCAAGCGTGGCGGTGGCCGCCCTTGACGGGAGGCTGACATGACCCTTTGGACCAGCGATGAGGCGGCGGCGGCTACCGGAGGCCGTGCGATTGGCACATGGACCTGTGAGGGGGTATCGATTGACACGCGCACAATTGCGCAGGGTGATTTATTCGTGGCGCTTAAGGATGTGCGTGACGGGCATGAGTTTGTTGCACAGGCCTTGGAAAAGGGCGCGGGTGCAGCCTTGGTAAGCCATGTGCCTGAGGGCGTGGCAGAGGATGCGCCCCTGTTGATTGTTGAGGATGTGCTGGCAGGACTTGAGGCGCTGGGGCGTGCCGGGCGGGCGCGGACGGGCGCAAAGGTGGCGGCGGTGACCGGCTCGGTCGGCAAGACCTCGACCAAGGAAATGTTGTTGGCGATGTTGGGCGATCAGGGGCGGACTCATGCGTCTGTCGCCAGTTACAACAACCATTGGGGGGTGCCGCTGACGCTGGCGCGGATGCCGCAGGACACGGAATATGCGGTGATCGAGATTGGCATGAACCACCCCGGCGAGATTGCGCCCTTGGCCAAAATGGCGCGTCCCGATGTGGCGATGGTGACCACAGTGGCGGCGGCGCATCTGGAAGCTTTCGAGAATGTGGCGCAGATCGCGGTGGAAAAGGCTTCGATATTCGAAGGGGTGCCGGCGGGCGGTGTGGCGGTGATCAACGCCGATATCGAACATGCGGCGATCCTGATGGCCAAGGCGGTGGATTGCAAACTGCGCGAGATTGAATTTGGCGCACATGGTTTTCAGTTCAAACTGAAAGATGTGTCGGTGCAGGCCGATGCCACGGTGGTGCAGGCGGATGCGGATGGCATGCCCTTGCTGTTCAAGATTGCCACGCCGGGACGGCATTTTGCGATGAACGGGCTGGGCGCACTGGCTGTGGTGCAGGCGCTGGGTGCGGATATGGCGTTGGCGGCGCAATCGCTGGGCCGCTGGACCCCGTTCAAGGGGCGCGGGGTGCGCGAGGTGATCACGCTGGATCCCGTGGAGACCCATCTGACACTTTCGCTGATTGATGACAGTTACAACGCCAACCCCACCTCGATGGCGGCCTCGCTGGAGGTGCTGGCGGCCAGTGCGGTTACCCATGACATCGGGCGGGTCAGCAAGGGGCGCAGGATTGCTTTCCTGGGGGATATGAAAGAGTTAGGCGAGGATGCCGTGGCGCTGCATGCGGGGCTGGCGCATCTGGAGGCGACCAAAACCCTGGATGTGGTGCATTGCGTGGGATCACTGATGCGGTCGCTATACGAATTGTTGCCAGAGCATCAGCGCGGCGACTGGACCGAGACATCCGAAGAGATGCTAACCGGTCTGCGACAAAAGCTGGATAGCGGAGATGTGGTTTTGGCCAAAGGGTCTTTGTCGATGAAACTGGGGGCGATTGTTGACGCCATCCGTAAAATGGGCCATCGGACTGATGGTATGTAAAGTGGACTTGTTCCCACAAGATGATGATAAGGTGCGTGTTGAATGCTCTATTGGTTGACCCTGCTGTCGGATGGCGGCGATTTCTTTAACCTGTTTCGCTATATCACGTTCCGCGCCGGTGGCGCCTTTCTGACAGCACTGGTTTTCGGGTTCATCTTCGGGCGTCCGCTGATTGCCGTGCTGCGCCGCACACAGGGCAAGGGCCAGCCGATCCGCGAAGACGGGCCAGAGGGGCATTTTGTCAAGGCGGGTACGCCGACCATGGGCGGGCTGCTGATTGTCGGGGCCTTGTTGACCTCGACCTTGCTTTGGGCGCGGCTGGACAATCCCTATGTCTGGATGGTGCTTTTCGTCACCATGAGTTTTGCCGCCATCGGGTTTGCTGATGATTACGCCAAGGTCAGCAAGCAGAACACGGCAGGTGTGTCCTCTAAGGTGCGGATTTTGTTGGGGTTGTTGATTTCGGTGATTGCCGGTTTCTGGGCCAGCATGTATCACCCCGAGGCGCTGCAATATCGGCTTGCGATGCCGGTTTTCAAAGATACGCTGATCAATATGGGATATTTCTTCATTCCCTTTGCTGTGATTGTGATTGTCGGGGCGGCCAATGCGGTGAACCTGACCGATGGTCTGGACGGGCTGGCCATCATGCCGGTGATGATCGCGGCGGCTACCTTGGGGGTGATTGCCTATGTTGTGGGGCGGGTCGATTTCACCGATGGTCTGGGGCTGCATTACGTGCCGGGGACGGGTGAGATGTTGGTCTTTACCATGGGATTGATTGGCGGCGGTCTGGGCTTTCTTTGGTATAATGCACCCCCTGCGGCTGTATTCATGGGGGACACCGGATCATTGGCCTTGGGCGGTGCTCTGGGGGCCATTGCGGTGGCGGCCAAGCATGAGATTGTATTTGCGGTTGTTGGTGGTGTCTTTGTGGCCGAAGCGATGTCAGTGATGATTCAGGTGCTGTATTTCAAACGCACCGGAAAGCGGGTGTTCCTGATGGCCCCGATTCATCATCACTATGAGAAAAAGGGCTGGGCCGAGCCGCAGATCGTGATTCGGTTCTGGATCATTTCGTTGATCCTCGCGATGATCGGGCTTGCCACTTTGAAGGTGCGTTAAACGGGAATTTGACGCAGCTGCCGCGCGCCCGAGCGGATGATGCGTGCGCGGCTGCAGTTGCTGTTGAGTTTAAGGGCAAGATGAAGATGGGCAAGCCGCGGGCGGTGTTGCCCTAAAAGATCGACCAGTTCATTTGGCGGGCGAGGGTCGCCAGCGCTTCGGTGCCTTTGTGGCTGTTGCCATAACGGTTGAGGCCGGGGGACCAGACGGCGATGGAGGCTTTGCCCGGCACAATCGCCAGAATGCCGCCGCCGACACCTGATTTGCCCGGAATGCCGACACGGTAGGCGAAATCACCCGAACCGTCATAATGGCCGCATGTCAGCATCAGGGCGTTCAGGCGGCGCACGCGTGCGGTGGAGATCAGTTTTGGCATGTCAGCGGCACCCATCAGGAAGCGGCCGGATTGGGCCAGTTGGGTGGTGGTCATTTCCAGTGCGCAATGGTGGAAATAAGTACCAAGAGTCATTTCGGGCGGGTTTTTCAGATTGTCGAAAGAGGCCAGAAAATGCGCCAGCGCAAAATTGCGGTGCCCATGTTGGGTTTCGGACGCCGCGACGGCCTCGTTGATATGAATATCGTCAGAACCGGCGGCGGTGCGGATGAATTGCACGATCTCGGCCAGTGCGTCACGGGGCGCGCGACCGGCAAGCACCTCATCTGTGGTGACAATGGCACCGGCGTTGATGAAGGGATTGCGCGGGCGGCCCTGTTCGCGTTCCAGTTGGACGATCGAGTTAAACGCGCTGCCCGAGGGTTCGCGGCCGACACGGCTCCAGAGTTGATCCCCCGAACGGCCCAAAGCGATGGCAAGGGTGAAGACCTTGGTGATGGATTGCACGGAAAACCGGGTTTCGGTGTCACCGGCGCTGTGCACCTCGCCATCCGCCGTGATCACTGTGATGGCAAATTGTTCAGGGTTGATGCCGGCCAGTTCGGGGATGTAATTGGCGGGGGTGCCCCAGGTGTCATCAGCCCGAACATTTGTGTTCAGCTTGTTCAGGAGGGCAGTGAGATCGGTGATGGTGCGGGCTCCGGCTTGTGAAGGATGCGTGATGGCATCATGGTGCGCCAGTGAGGCTAACAGGGGTAAGACAATGATTCCAGTGCAAGGATTGACGGGCAGCCGGGTGGCGGTTTTGGGGCTGGGGCGCTCGGGCTTGTCGGCGGCACGTGCGTTGCGGGCAGGGGGTGCCTTGCCTGTGTGCTGGGATGACAACCCGCAAGCCCGTGCCACGGCAGAGGCCGAGGGGCTACTTTGTGCCCCGTTCAAATCCGCACAGGCTTTTGAAGGGATTGCACGTCTGATCGTTTCGCCCGGTATTCCGCATCTTTATCCGGCACCCAATCCGGTTGTCGGTTTTGCGCTGCAGGCTGGCGTGCCGGTGGATAATGACATCGGATTGTTTTTTCAGAGCTTTGCCACCCGCGATTGGGATAATTTCGAAACCAGCCCGAGGGTGGTGGCGGTTACCGGATCAAACGGGAAATCCACCACCTCTGCGTTGATCCATCATATTCTGGAACATGTGCAGCGGCCCTGCCAGCTGGCGGGGAACATCGGGCGCGGGGTGCTGGATCTTGAACCTGCGGTGGATGGCGAGGTGGTTGTGCTTGAACTGTCGTCTTATCAGACGGATCTGGCGCGCAACCTGACGCCGGATGTGGCGGTATTTACCAACCTCAGCCCGGATCATCTGGACCGGCATCATGGCATGGGCGGGTATTTCGCGGCCAAACGGCGGCTGTTTGCCGAAGGCGGGCCGGACCGGGCGGTGATTGGCGTGGACGAGGATGAAGGGCAGTTTCTGGCAGGGCAGCTGAGTGAAGGGCCGGCGGACGACCGGGTGATCCGCGTGTCAGTGGAACGCAAGCTGACCGGACCAGGTTGGCAGGTGTTTGCGCGCAAGGGGTTTCTGTCGGAGTATCGCAAGGGCAAGCAGGTTGCCTCGATTGACTTGCGTGCGGTGGCGGGATTGCCGGGGGCGCATAACCATCAGAACGCCTGTGCGGCCTATGCGGCGTGCCGCACCCTGGGGCTGGCTCCCAAAGTGATCGAGCTGGCGTTTCATTCCTTTGGCGGGTTGCCGCATCGTAGCCAGACCATTGCCGAAGCCAAGGGGGTGCGGTTTGTGAATGACAGCAAGGCCACAAATGTGGATTCAGCGGCCAAGGCTTTGCTTGCGTTTAAGAATATCCGCTGGATTTGCGGTGGGCTGGAGAAGGAAGGCGGGCTGGAGGGGCTGGCAGCGGCCAGCGCATCTGTGCGCAAGGCCTATGTGATCGGACGCGAGGCAGCCGGGTTTGCCATGCAGCTGCAGGTCGAGGCAGAGGTCTGCGGCACCATGGAGGCTGCGGTGAAGCGGGCGGTCGCGGAGGCTGAGGAGGGTGACGTGGTGTTACTGGCACCGGCGGCGGCGAGTTTTGATCAATATGACAGTTTTGAGCGGCGCGGAGAGGATTTTATCGCACAGGTGCGGGCGGTTATTGATCGCTGATTGCGCGGGCGGCAGCCATGCCGGAGGACCATGCCCATTGGAAGTTGAACCCGCCCAGCCAGCCGGTGACATCAACGGATTCACCGATAAAATACAGGCCCGCGACCTCTTTGGACATCATGGTTTTTGAGGACAGGGCGTTGGTGTCGACGCCGCCAAGGGTGACCTCCGCAGTGCGGTAGCCTTCGGTGCCGCTGGGGGTGATCTGCCATGCGGCGAGGGTATCGGTAAGTTCGGTCAGCCGCGCATCGGACCAGTCGGCAAGGTTGCCGGTCAGGTCGAATTCGCCCGCGAGGTGATCGACCAGACGGGCGGGCAGGTGGTGAGCCAGTTCGGTGGTGAAGTTTTTACGCCCGGAGGTCTGGCGTTGGCTGCGCAGTTTTTCCAGCAGGTCGTGGGCAGGCGTGAGGTTGAGGGTGATCGTCTCGCCCTCGGTCCAATAGGAGGAGGCTTGCAGCACTGCGGGGCCCGAGAGACCACGATGAGTGAACAGCAGCGCCTCTTCGAAGGTTGCACCGCCTGCGGTCACTTTGGACGGGGTGGCGGTGCCGGAGATCTTGGCGAAACGCCCGCCTTCGAAGGTGAAAGGCACAAGACCCGCGCGGGTATCGGTCACAGGAATGTCGAACTGGCGCGCGACGTCATAGGCAAAACCGGTGGCACCCATCTTGGGGATGGATTTGCCGCCGGTGGCGATAATCAGGTTTGTGGTGGTGATTTTTGATTTCTTATCAGCTTGTTGCAGGGTGAAGGTGAAGCGATTGTTTGATCGCGCAACACCGCTGACGCTGGTGTTCAACCGCAGATCAACGCCCGCATCTTCCATCAGGCGGCGCAGCATGGCGACGATCTCTTTGGCGGAGGTGTCGCAGAATAACTGGCCCAGTGTTTTCTCGTGCCACGCGATGCCGTGGGCCTCTACCAATGCAATGAAATCCCATTGGGTGTAGCGGGCCAGCGCGGATTTGGCGAAATGCGGGTTGCCGGAGAGAAAGTTTTCGGGGCCACAGTACATATTGGTGAAGTTGCACCGCCCGCCACCGGAAATGCGGATTTTCTCGCCCGGAGCTTTGGCATGATCCACCAGCAGCACGCGCCCGCCTGCATGGGCGGCACACATCATGCCTGCGGCACCTGCACCGATGATGACCGTATCAAATTCCATGCCTGTCGCTTTTCACGCAACGGCGGGGCGGTCAAGTTGATGTGAGCGGGGTTGCAGCGGTCAGGCTATACGGCCACCTGTGAGGTCAACGCAAACAGATCCAAAGGAATGAAGATGACAGGATTAGCCGCAGGAAGCGTTTTCCCCAAGCAAGAGGTCGCCAAACTGGGGGGCGGCACCGTGACGCTGGGCGCGCCACAGGGCGGGCATGATTGGCAGCTGGTTGTTGTCTATCGTGGCTTGCATTGCCCGATTTGTAAAACCTATCTGTCGAAACTGGATGGATTGGTAAGTGATTACAATGCATTGGGTGTCGATGTTATTGCTGTTTCGGGGGATCCCGAAGACAAGGCACAGGCGATGGTGGATGAGAAAGAGCTGTCGCTGACCATGGGTTACGGGTTGAGCGTGGCACAGATGCAGGCACTGGGGCTTTATGTCTCTGACCCGCGCAGCCCGCAGGAAACCGACCGGCCTTTTGCGGAGCCAGGGTTGTTTGTGATCAACGGGCAGGGCGAGATCCAGATTCTGGATATTTCAAACGCGCCCTTTGCCCGGCCTGAACCAGAAGCGATTAAAAACGGCATCAAATTTATCCGCGCCAATGAGTACCCCATTCGCGGGACACATAAGGCGGCCTAAACCGGGCCAGACCTTCCGTCGCAGGCGTCAGTTTGCGGCGGAAAACCCCTAGCTTGTGGGGTGAAATCTGTTTATACTGATTTGATAGACCCCAAAAATGGGGCTGGCCCTGTGGGGCAATCGAGGCAGTGTAAGGCAGACAGTCATGACAGCGATGGCGCATGGAACCGTTCGGGTAATCGACGGCGAACCGATCCTTCCAAAATGGTGGCGAACCGTAGACAGATGGGCCTTGTCCTGTGTGTTGATGTTGTTCGCTGTGGGGCTTTTGCTGGGGCTGGCAGCTTCGGTGCCTCTGGCCGAACGGAACGGATTCCAGCCGTTTCACTATGTGCAGCGTCAGGCGGTGTTCGGCAGTCTGGCGATCCTTGCGATGTTGCTGACCTCGATGATGTCGCCGCTGGTTGTAAGGCGGTTGGCGGTGATCGGTTTTCTGGTGGCCTTTGTCGCGCTGGCGCTTTTGCCGTTTCTGGGCACGGATTTTGGCAAGGGGGCAACACGCTGGTACAGCCTTGGCTTTGCCTCGATACAGCCCTCCGAATTTCTGAAGCCGGGTTTTGTGGTGGCCTCGGCTTGGATGATGGCCGCCTCGCTTGAGATTAACGGCCCGCCGGGCAAGGCCTGGTCTTTTTCCCTGTGCATTGCGATTGTGCTGATGCTGGCCTTGCAGCCTGATTTCGGGCAGGCCTGTCTGGTGTTGTTTGGCTGGGGCGTGATGTATTTCGTCGCCGGTGCGCCGATGATTTTGCTGGTTGGCATGGCCGCGATGGTGGTGATAGCGGGCACGGTGGCCTATGCCAATTCAGAACATTTCGCGCGCCGGATTGATGGTTTCCTCAGCCCGGATGTCGATCCGACAACGCAGTTGGGCTATGCCACAAATGCGATCCGCGAGGGTGGGCTGTTCGGTGTTGGTGTGGGTGAGGGCGAGGTTAAGTGGTCGCTGCCCGATGCGCATACAGATTTTATCATTGCGGTGGCCGCCGAGGAATATGGATTGGTTTTGGTGATGTGCATCATTGCGCTTTATACCATGGTTGTTGTGCGTTCGCTGCTGCGGTTGGTGCGTGAGCGTGATCCGTTTATCCGGCTGGCCGGTACAGGACTGGCCTGTATGTTTGGCGTGCAGGCAATGATCAACATGGGTGTTGCGGTGCGTTTGCTGCCGGCCAAGGGCATGACACTTCCGTTTGTCAGCTATGGCGGGTCTTCGGTGATTGCGAGTGGCATTGCGGTGGGCATGTTGCTGGCGTTCACACGCACGCGGCCACAGGGCGAGATTTCCGATATCCTGGGGCGGGGGCGCATGCGATGAAGGCACCATTGTTGATCATCGCGGCGGGTGGCACAGGGGGGCATATGTTCCCGGCACAGTCTTTGGCCGAAGTGATGTTGGCACGTGGCTGGCGCGTCCGCCTGTCCACAGATGCACGTGGTGCACGGTATGTCGGCGGCTTCCCGGATGCGGTTGAGATCGTGCAGGTCAGTTCAGCCACTTTTGCGCGCGGCGGATTGGCGGCAAAGGCGCTGGTGCCGTTCAGGATTTTGGCTGGAACACTTGGAGCGGCCTGGCGGATGCTTCGCGACCGGCCCAGCGTTGTGGTGGGTTTTGGTGGCTACCCATCAATCCCGGCGCTGGGGGCGGCAACATTGCTGCGTCTGCCACGGATGATCCACGAACAAAACGGCGTGTTGGGCCGGGTGAACGAGTTGTTCGCCAAAAGGGTCGATAAGGTGGCTTGCGGCACATGGCCAACCGAATTGCCGGAAGGTGTTGAGGGGGTGCATGTGGGCAATCCGGTGCGCGCCTCTGTGTTGGAGCGGGCCGGGGCGGGCTATATTCCACCCGGCGATTACCCGATGGAACTGCTGGTGATGGGCGGCTCGCAAGGGGCGCGGATCCTTAGCGAAGTGGTGCCGCCTGCGATTGCCGCACTGCCGATGGATATGTTGAAAAACATCCGCGTCAGCCATCAGGCCCGCGAGGAAGACCGCGAACGGGTGACCGTGTTTTATCAGGAAAACGGGATCAGCGCGGATGTGCAGCCGTTTTTTGACGATGTGCCGCGGCGCATGTCAGAGGCGCAGTTGGTGATCACACGGGCAGGTGCCTCTACGGTTGCGGATATGTCGGTGATCGGACGCCCTTCGGTGCTGGTGCCCCTGGCCGCAGCGATCCGGGATGAACAAACCGCCAATGGGCGCGGCCTGGTCGAGGCAGGTGCGGCCGTGATGTTGACAGAACAGGAAGCGACCCCTGAAACGCTGACCGAACAGATAGAAACCATTCTCAGCATGCCAGAGGTTGCCTTGCAGATGTCCAATGCCGCTTTGTCGGTGGGCAAGCCGGAAGCCGCAGAGGCGCTGGCCGCCCTGGTTGAGAGCCTCGCAGATCAAGGAAGAAAAACATGAACGCAGCCGCCGCAACCAAACTGCCCACTGATGTGGGACCGATCCATTTTGTGGGCATTGGTGGCATTGGCATGTCGGGGATTGCCGAGGTTTTGCTGAACCATGGCTACCGCGTGCAGGGCTCTGATCTGAAAGCGTCCAAGATCACCGACCGGTTGAAGGATCTGGGTGCGACGATCTTTGAAGGGCAGCGGGCCGAGAATATCGAGGGGGCAGAGGTGATCGTGATCTCTTCCGCGATCAAACCGGGCAACGCAGAGCTTGACGCCGCGCGTCTGGCCGGGCTGCCGATTGTGCGCCGTGCTGAGATGCTGGCCGAGCTGATGCGCTTGAAATCCAACATCGCTGTGGCAGGGACACATGGCAAGACCACAACCACCACAATGGTAGCAGAACTGCTGGTTGCCGGTGGCATTGACCCCACCGTGGTGAATGGCGGGATTATTCATGCCTACGGGTCAAATGCGCGGATGGGGCAGGGCGAATGGATGGTGGTGGAGGCTGACGAAAGTGACGGCACCTTTAATCGCCTGCCTGCAACCATTGCCATTGTGACGAATATTGACCCTGAACATATGGAACATTGGGGTGATTTCGACACACTGCGTCAGGGGTTTCTGGATTTCGTGTCCAACATTCCGTTTTACGGGCTGGCCGTCTGCTGCACCGATCATGAAGAAGTCCAAAAGCTGGTGGGCAAGATCACTGACCGGCGTGTGCTGACCTATGGGTTCAACGCGCAGGCTGACGTTCGGGCGGTGGGACTGCACTACAAGGCGGGCGTGGCGCATTTCGACATTCACCTTCAGGCCGAGGATGTGGTGATCGAAGATTGCGCATTGCCGATGCCCGGGGATCACAATGTGTCAAACGCCCTCGCGGCGGTGGCTGTATCGCGCCATCTGGGCATGAAACTGGAAGAGATCCGTGCCGCGCTGGCCGCCTTTGGTGGTGTGAACCGGCGTTTTACCAAAGTGGGTGAGGTCGACGGGGTGACGATCATTGATGATTACGGTCACCATCCGGTGGAGATTGCGGCGGTGCTGAAAGCAGCGCGTCAGGCGACCGAAGGGCGGGTGATTGCGGTGCATCAGCCACACCGTTATTCGCGCCTGAGCCATCATTTTGACGAGTTCTGCGCCTGTTTCAACGATGCCGATGTGGTTGGCATTGCAGAGGTGTTTTCGGCAGGTGAAGACCCGATTGAAGGGGCTTCCCGTGATGATCTGGTGGCCGGTTTGATCCGCCATGGGCACCGGCATGCCCGCAGCGTGCAGGATCAGGATGATCTGGCGCGGCTGGTGAAGGAACAGGCGGGGCCGGGGGATATGGTGGTCTGTCTGGGGGCTGGTACGATCAGCGCCTGGGCCAATGAACTGCCAAAGATCCTCGCGGCCCTCAAAGGCGCGGCTGCGTGACGGAACGCCGGGCAGAGGTGGCGCAATGACCTTGATGTTGATCTGTATCCTTTGGGTGTTTGCCTCCGCGGGCGTTGCGATGTTGCCAATGCGCCAGCAATATGTTCCCGGTGTTGCCCTGTTGATTGCAGCGCCGGTTCTGATCTTTTTCATCGGATATCTCTATGGCTGGATTCTGGCGCTCTTGGCGCTGGCCGCCTTTGTGTCGATGTTTCGCAATCCACTGAAGTTCTTCCTGGCGAAACTGTGTGGTCAAAATCCGCAGGTGCCAGAATGAGCCTGTCGTTGACCCTTGCCTGTTTCTGGGCGGTGCTGGCGAATGTTCTGGCGATGACACCCAGCCGCGACAACCATTGGCGTAATGCCTATATGTTGATTGCGGTTGGTATCCCCTTGCTGGGGTTCATCACTGCGCAACATGGTCCATGGGTTGGGCTGCTGGTGCTGGCGGCGGGGTGTTCGATCCTGCGCTGGCCGGTGATCTATCTGGGCCGGTGGCTGCGCAGCAAAGCCGGTAACTTCAAAGGCCCTGCGGCGTGAACGGACTTTGGGGCACATTGGTGGGGTTGCTGTCGCTCTGGATGGCGGCCTGTTGTTTTTGCGGATACAAGCGGCGGTTTGTTGCGTTTCTGGCGGTGTTGTTTGTTGGGCTCGCGGCCAACCTGTGCTGGATGGTGTTTGGTTTGGATGCCCGGCTGCTAGAGGTGAATGTGTTGATTGCACAGACCTCTGCGGTGCTTTATGCGGTTTGTGCCTTTGCGATTGGCCTGTTTCTGGGGCGTATCCGGCGCAAATGGCTGGAAAGCCGTGTTGAAGGATCCTGAACACTCATGACAATAGCCAAGCTTCCGACACCGCGTGGTAAGTTGACACCGCGGCGCAGTTTGAACGATCTGACCTGGCTGCGTGTCGGTGGACCGGCAGATTATCTGCTGCAACCGGCGGATCTGGAGGATCTGCGCGGATTTCTGCGCGATTTGCCCCAGGATGTGGCGGTTTTCCCCATGGGTGTGGGCAGCAATCTGATTGTGCGCGACGGCGGGTTGCGGGCTGTTGTGGTGCGTCTGGGGCGTGGGTTCAACGGCATCGAGATTGACGGAGATCAGGTAACAGCAGGGGCGGCGGCGCTGGATGCGCATGTGGCACGCAAGGCGGCGGATGCCGGGCTGGACCTGACCTTCCTGCGTACCATTCCGGGCAGCATCGGTGGGGCGGTGCGGATGAACGCGGGTTGTTATGGCAGTTATACGGCGGACCACCTTGTTTGCGTGCAGGTGGTGCTGCGCGATGGCACCTTGGTTACCCTGACGCCTGACGCGCTGAATTTCCGCTATCGTCAGAGTGATTTAGCCGAAGGCGCGGTGATTGTTTCCGCGACATTTGCGCCGCCCAAGGGCGATCCGGCGGAATTGCACGCACGTATGGAAGAGCAATTGCGCAAACGTGACGAGACCCAGCCGACCAAGGATCGCAGCGCGGGCAGCACCTTTCGCAACCCTGCCGGGTTCTCCTCCACCGGGAGGTCGGATGACGTGCACGACCTTAAGGCGTGGAAGGTTATTGATGATGCGGGGATGCGCGGGGCGACCCTGGGCGGCGCGCAGATGTCGCCAAAACACTCCAACTTTCTGATAAACACCGGCGGGGCCACTGCTGCGGATCTTGAAAACCTCGGCGAGGAGGTGCGAAAAAAGGTTTACGATACCAGCGGGATAAGGCTAGTATGGGAAATTATGCGCATTGGTGAAACCGAGGGCCCTTCCACGGCTGATCCAGAGACGTAAAATCAAGCCGGAAACCGGCAAAGACAAAGAATAAGGGCCGCAAAAGGTCCGTGTAAAAGGCAGCTAAAGTGGGTCAGTCGAGCAGACAAACCCCGACAGTGGCGGTAGTAATGGGTGGCCCCTCGGCGGAGCGCGAGGTGTCGTTGAGCACAGGCACGGCCTGTGCGGCTGCACTGCGGGAACATGGCGGATATAATGTAATCGAGGTTGATGCAGGCCGCGATCTTTGTGCCGTTCTGACAGAGATCAAACCGGACGCGGTCCTGAACTGCCTGCATGGGCGTTGGGGCGAAGATGGCTGTGTGCAGGGCCTGCTGGAGTGGATGGGCATTCCCTACACCCATTCGGGTGTGCTGGCTTCGGCGTTGGCGATGGACAAACAGCGCAGCAAGGATGTCTACCGCGCCCATGGTTTGCCGGTTGTAGAGAGCCTTATTGCGTCTGCGGCGGATGTGCGGGCCGGGCATGTGATGCAACCGCCCTATGTGGTGAAACCAAACAATGAAGGATCCTCTGTCGGGGTGTATCTGGTGCAAGAGGCGAACAATGGTCCGCCGCAGCTGGATGATGATATGCCCGAGGAGGTGATGGTCGAGACCTTTGTGCCGGGGCGCGAGCTGACTGCAACAGTGATGGGGGATCGCGCTTTGACAGTGACGGATATCATCACCACCGGCTGGTATGACTATGATGCGAAGTACAAGGAAGGCGGGTCAAGCCACGTTGTGCCGGCGGAGGTGCCGCAAGAAATTTTTGACCTCTGTATGGAATACGCGCTGACCGCGCATCGCGCCTTGGGCTGTCGCGGCATCAGCCGTACGGATTTTCGCTGGGATGAAAGCCGGGGTGCGGCGGGCTTGATCCTGTTGGAAACCAACACCCAGCCCGGCATGACCGCCACATCACTGAGCCCTGAGCAGGGTCAGGCCGTTGGCATATCCTTCCCCGAACTATGTGCCTGGATGGTGGAGGACGCCTCATGTGGCCGCTGAACACCGCTAAAAAGCCGCAGCGTGCCGATCCTGCGCCATCGCGATGGGCATGGCGCATGCAGCGCCTGATGCTGACACCGGGCTTTCGGCTGGCGCTGCGCGCAGGCGTGCCATTTTGTCTGACTTTGATGGCGGGCACGGTCTATCTGGCGGATGAGGGGCGTCGGGGCGCGATTACCCAGGCGGTAGCAGATGCGCGCGCCAGCATCGAAGAACGCCCGGAGTTTATGGTCAAGCTGATGGCGATTGACGGGGCAGAGGGGGCATTGGCAGCAGAGATCCGCGCGACCCTGCCGCTGGAATTCCCGCAAAGTTCGTTTGATCTGGACCTTCCTGAGCTGCGCAGCCGGATCACGGAATTGTCCGGTGTGCGTACGGCCAATGTCCGCATCAAGCCGGGTGGTATTCTGCATATTGATGTGGCCCGGCGGGTGCCGGTTGCGATCTGGCGCAATGACGAGGGTCTGGCGCTGGTGGATGAGGCCGGGGCCCATGTTGCCGATATCGCAGCGCGGGCAGAGTTTCCTGAATTGCCGCTGATAGCAGGAGAAGGTGCCGAGAAACATGTGCCACAGGCGCTGACGCTGCTGAGTGCGGCGACGGCCCTTGGCGAGCGGGTGCGCGGCGTGGTGCGCATGGGCGACCGGCGCTGGGATCTGGTGCTGGACCGTGAGCAGCGGATCATGTTGCCCGAAGACCAGCCCTTGCCAGCGCTGGAGCGGGTGATCGCGTTGGAACGCGCCCAGGAGGTGCTGACGCGTGATGTGGCAATTGTAGATATGCGGCAGGGGCAACGTCCGACCATAAGGATGAACCCGGATGCAAATGAGGCCTGGTGGCAGGTCAAAACAAAATAGCGGCTCGTGAAAGAGCCGGGGCAGTGAAGGCAGTGTAATGATGAACGATCTATATGAAAGCCAGCGATCGATGCGCCACATGCGCAAGATTGCCATGCAGCGCGGTGTGGTGGCGATTTTGGATGTGGGCAGTTCCAAGATTGCCTGTTTGGTGTTGCGGTTCGATGGCGGGGACACCCTGAACGACGAAGGCACCATCGGGTCATTGGCGGGGCAGTCGGGTTTTCGGGTGATCGGGGCGGCAACGACACGCTCGCGCGGGGTTCGGTTCGGCGAGATCGAGGCGATGAACGAAACCGAACGCGCCATCCGTACGGCCTTGCAGGCGGCGCAGAAGATGGCCGGCATCCGGGTGGATCATGTGATTGCCTGTTTCTCTGGTGCAGAGCCGCGCAGCTATGGGTTGGATGCGCAGATTGATCTGGATGGGGAAACCGTATCAGAGGATGATGTCGCGCGTGTCTTGGCGGAATGTGATGTGCCCGAATACGGCGAGGGGCGCGAGGTGCTGCATGCCCAGCCGGTGAACTTTGCGCTGGATCACCGCTCGGGTTTGAGTGATCCGCGCGGCCAGCTGGGGCAGATGTTGTCGGTTGATATGCATATGCTGACGGTGGATGCCGCGGCGGTGCAACATCTGGCCCATTGTATCAAACGCTGTGATCTGGAGCTGGCGGGAATTGCGTCTTCCTCTTATGCCTCTGGCATTTCTTCACTGGTTGAAGACGAGCAGGAATTGGGCGCGGCCTGTATCGATATGGGCGGCGGATCGACCGGCGTGTCGATCTTTATCAAGAAACATATGATCTTTGCCGATACCGTGCGCATGGGCGGTGATCATGTGACACAGGATATTTCGTTGGGCTTGCAAGTGCCCACTGCGAATGCCGAACGGATCAAGACATTTTACGGCGGGGTGCATGCCACAGGCATGGACGACCGCGAGATGATCGAGATTGGTGGCGATACCGGTGACTATGAACATGACCGGCGCACCGCAAGCCGCGCCGAATTGATCGGCATCATGCGTCCGCGCGTTGAAGAGATCCTTGAAGAGGTCCGTGTGCGTCTGGATGCAGCGGGTTTTGATCATCTGCCCAGCCAGCAGATCGTGCTGACCGGTGGCGGCAGCCAGATCCCCGGATTGGACGGGCTTGCCAGCAAGATCTTAGGCCAGCAGGTGCGCCTTGGCCGTCCGCTGCGGGTGCATGGGTTGCCACAGGCGGCAACGGGGCCCAGCTTTGCCTCTGCTGTTGGTCTGTCGTTGTTCGCCGCACATCCGCAGGATGAATGGTGGGATTTTGACATTCCGGCGGATAAATACCCCTCGCGGTCGCTGAAACGCGCTGTGAAGTGGTTCAAGGATAACTGGTAAACCTGATCAAGCCGCGATGGCCCGCGCCCCGTGATGCACGGGGGCGGAAGCTATGTCTGCGCCGTCAGATGCGCATGCGCGGCACGTCGTTCGGATCGAGGCGCAATTCAATCAGGAAAGGCCCCTTGCGGGTCTTGAGTGCCTCAATCGCAGTTTCAAGCTCGGCTTCTGAATGTACCTCAATCCCGTCACCGCCCAGTGATTTGGCGATGCCCGCAAAGGACGGCCAGTTGAATTCGGTCAGACTGGGGTCCATTTTGCGGTCGATGAACTGGATATGCTCCGCGCCATAGGCGGAGTCATTGGCAACGATGACAATCAGGTCCAGCCCAAGGCGCACAGCGGTGTTGAATTCATTGATCCCGCCCATCATGAACCCGCCATCACCGCTGAACAGCACCACAGGGCGGTCGGGGGCCGCAAGGCCCGCGCCGATGGCTTCTTGCAGGCCCAGCCCGATGGCCCCGAAGTTCACTGTGCTGACAAAGCTTTGCGGATCGGGGGCGGAGATACGGCACCAGACTTCGGTCATGAAACGCCCGCCATCAGCGACCAGAATGCGGTCCTCGGGCAGGGCTTCTTCCAGCCGGGTCAGCGCATGGACAAAATTGACAAACCCCTCCGAAGTTTTCTGATTGGGGGCCGGGTGGGTTGTCAGGCTGGCGACATCCAATTCGCGGGTAAAGCCGCTGGCCGGTACTTCGGCTTCGTCCAGCCAGTAGAGAATGGTTTCCGCTGTCATGCCCGCATCCGCGATCAGTGCTGCATCCGGGTGCAGCCCGCCGCCAATGGCTTCGGGTTCAACGTCGATCTGGATGATGCGCTTGTCCTGCATCAGCTTGCCGCGATCTGTGGTGAAGTCATGCAGGGCGGTGCCGAAACAGACGATACAATCCGCCCGCGCGATCAGATCATAGGCGGCAGGGGTGGAAAGCGTGCCGAAAATGTCGATGTTATAGGGGTGGTCCTTGAACAGACCTTTTGCCTTGAGTGTGGTGGCAAGAGGGGCCTCAAGCCGGTCCGCAAGGCGGATCAGCTGCGCGCGGGCACCGATGGCACCGGCACCGGCAAGGATCAGCGGCTGGCGGGCAGAGGCGATCATGCCGATCGCTTCATCAAGGATATCGCCCTGTGCCACGCCACCGGGGGCGGTGAAGACGTTCAGCACCTGCATATCGTCATTGCCTTCCTGCAGCATGAAATCTGCAGGCATGTTCAATACAATCGGACGGCGTTCCACCTGTGCGCGATAAAAGGCGCGGGCGACATCCTTGCCCACCGTGGCGGGGGTGCGCAATTGTTCGAATCCTGCGCCTGTGGCTTTCGCCAGCTCGCGCTGGTCGATGCCTTGCAGGTGGCGCGGGTTCTCCACGGGTGTATCACCTGCCAGCACCACCAGCGGCACATGGCCCCGCGCCGCTTCGGTCAGGGCGGTCATGCAGTTGGTCAGGGCAGGGCCATGGGTCACGGTGGCCACGCCCACCTTGCCGGAGACATGCGTATAAGACAGGGCCATCAGCACTGAACTGCCCTCATGGGCGGCAGGTACAAAACGTCCGCCACAATCGCGCACAAAGCTGTCGACCATAAACAGGTTCGCATCCCCCATCAGGCCGAACATGATCTCTACCCCATGTTCACGGGTGGCTTTGGCGATGGATTGATAAACATAGGGGGGCTTGGGCATGATGCTCACTCTTTTCAGCTGTTTTATCGGGAATATCAGAGGGGAGATGCGCAGAATTCGCAATTTTCCGACGGCTCGTAGCTTCTATGCGGAAAGGAAGCGATTTTTGGCGTTTGCGATGCGGGGTTTGCGCATGACGGGACCGGGATGATGGTGTGGGGCGGAAAATCAGGGAGGAACGCGCGGGTGTAAGGACGTCAATCCGCGCAGTTTCCGGCCAATTCCACGTGACAAGTGTTTTGGGAGCCTGTATTGATGGGGCAAGCGCTCTGGCCAAGATAAGGCTGTAATCAATATGGGCGCGCGCGGGTCGAGCAGGGCCACGTAAATATTTGGTTGAGTCGTTTGCGTACTGTGGTTTTTGTGCGCAATGACGGCTGCCTAGTGGTTGGATCGTGCTGGACCGCAAGATTTACGCGTATCGGCGAAATCTTGCGTGAAAATACGTATTTTATCGCTGTATTTTGTGGTTTTTTCGCGGTTTTTGCGTGACCTTGCTGAATACTGCCGCTAATATTACCTGAATCTACCAAGAAAAGTGCCCGTGGGACGTGGGCTAAATCAACAGGCGGACAGCACATGACACTCAACCTTTCGATGCCCGGTCAAGAAGACCTTAAACCCCGTATCACCGTTTTCGGTGTTGGTGGTGCAGGTGGTAACGCGGTCAACAACATGATCGAAAAAGAGTTGGACGGTGTTGATTTCGTCGTGGCGAACACCGATGCGCAGGCGCTTCAGCAGGCCAAATCGGAAAACCGCGTTCAGCTCGGTATCAAAGTGACCGAAGGTCTGGGGGCGGGGGCACGCGCCTCTGTCGGGGCTGCCGCCGCTGAAGAATCCATTGAGCAGATCGTTGACCATCTGGCGGGCGCGCATATGTGCTTTATCACTGCCGGTATGGGCGGGGGCACCGGTACAGGTGCGGCGCCGATCATCGCACAGGCGGCCCGTGAATTGGGTGTGTTGACCGTGGGCGTCGTGACCAAGCCGTTCCAGTTTGAGGGTGCCAAGCGCATGCGTCAGGCTGAGGATGGTGTTGAAGCGCTGCAGAAGGTTGTCGATACGCTGATCATTATTCCAAACCAGAACCTGTTCCGTCTGGCCAATGAAAAGACCACATTCACCGAAGCTTTCAGCCTTGCAGATGATGTTTTGTATCAAGGTGTCAAAGGTGTGACTGACCTGATGGTCCGCCCCGGCCTGATCAACCTCGACTTTGCCGATGTGCGGGCTGTGATGGATGAGATGGGCAAGGCGATGATGGGCACCGGCGAGGCCGAAGGCGAAGATCGCGCCATTCAGGCCGCCGAAAAGGCCATTGCCAACCCGCTGCTGGACGAAATCAGCCTGCGCGGTGCCAAGGGCGTGTTGATCAACATCACTGGTGGCGACGACCTGACCCTGTTCGAACTGGACGAAGCGGCCAACCGTATTCGCGAAGAAGTCGATCCAGAGGCCAATATCATTGTCGGTTCTACCATGGACGACAAGCTGGGTGGCATGATGCGGGTTTCCGTTGTCGCCACCGGCATTGACGCCACGGATGTGAACACCGAAATGCCGGTGCCGCGCCGCTCCATGAGCCAGCCGCTGCGTCAGCAGACCCGTGTAGAAGAAGCCGCTGAGGCAGCACCTGCTGCTGCCACTGTGGCCGCGGTTGCAGATAAAGACGAAGAGCAGACAGCGCTTTTTGAAGATCTGGACGTGCAGCGTACAGCCGCACAGGAGCAGGCCGAAGACATCTTTGATGATGAGGATGCCGCATCTGATGATCTGCCGCCGCCGGCCTATCAGCCTCAGGTTGCCGCCTTTGAGCCGCGTTTCGAGGATGACATCGAAGCAGAGCCAGAAGCCTATGTGGCACCACGCGCACCGGCACCGGGCACACCATCCCCCGAGGCACTTGCGCGGTTGCGCGCCGCTGCGCAGAAGGCCAACCCTGAACAACCGCAGCAGCAACAGCGCCCGGCAGCCGCCGCGGCACCCGCTGGTGGTCAGGCCGGGGGCGAAAAGCCACGCTTTGGCATCAATTCGCTGATCAACCGGATGACCGGTCATGCGGATGGTGAAGCGGCAACGCGCCCCGCCCGCCAACAGCCGCCAGTGCAGCAGCAGCAGCCCCGCGTGGCCGCCGCACCAAAACCTGCACAGGAGCAAGACCCGAACCAGGAGCGCATCGAAATCCCTGCATTCCTGCGTCGTCAGGCAAACTAATCGGCTGAAAATTGTGAAATTGGGGTCGCCCTTGGGCGGCCCTTTTTCGTTTTACGTCATAGGGTTAAGCCGAGGCAGGCGCTATTGCGCCCATTTGTTTCAGCCATGTTTCAGTCCGTTACAAAGATTGAGTTGAGGATTCTCCCACCGCAGCCTATCTGCATTAACACATTAGACATTGATCTATGATCCGAGAGCGAGTGCGCGTGCAGACAACCATCAAATCAGCGATCAGTTTTACTGGTAAAGGCCTGCATTCCGGTGCGCCTGCGACAGTAACCGTGCGTCCTGCGGGCGTTCATCATGGTATCTGGTTTTCGCGCAGCGATGTTTCTGTCGGGGACCGCATGATTCCGGCGCGCTGGGATGCGGTGAACCGTTCCCCGCTGTGTACCAAGCTGGAAAACACCGCAGGTTTGTCAATTTCAACGGTTGAGCATCTGATGGCCGCCCTTGCAGGCTGCGGCATCCATAACGCGCTGATCGAGATTGACGGCCCCGAAGTGCCGATTCTCGACGGTTCTGCGATCCCCTTTGTGCGGGGCTTTATGCAGCGCGGTATTCGCGTTCTGGCGGCCCCTGTGATGGCCTTTGAGGTGATGCAGACTGTCAGCGTGACCGAAGGGGATGCCACGGCGACGCTGGCCCCCTCTGACACGCTGCGGATTGATTTCGAGATTGATTTCACCGATGCGGCGATTGGTAAGCAGAAAAAGTCGCTGGTGATGAACAACGGTTCTTTTGCCCGCGAGCTGTGTGACAGCCGTACCTTCTGCCGTCAGGCGGATGTGGTGGCGATGCAGGCCAATGGTCTGGCGCTTGGCGGTGACTCCGGTGAAAATGCGGTGGTGTTTGATGGGGACCGTGTGGTCAGCCCTGGTGGCCTGCGCCACTCGGATGAACCCGTGCGCCACAAGATGCTGGATGCTTTGGGTGATCTGGCCTTGGCCGGTGCGCCATTGTTGGGCCATTACACTGGCCTGCGGGCAGGGCATTCGCTGACCAACACATTGTTGCGCAAGCTGTTTGCTACCCCCGGTGCCGTGCGTATGGTGGAATGTGACGCGGCGATGGCACAGCGCCTGCCGGGCTATGGGCTGATCTGGGATGAAATCCCACAGGTTGCCTGAACCCGCTGATGCGGTGCTGCGGCTCTTGAAACTCCATATTTTCAGATGTATTTCTTTGAAATCATCGCTGTTGGGTGGTGTGGTCTTGGTGAATAGTTGATGTCGGCCATGGATGTGGCGCAATCGGCATTTTGCATTCCAGATTAATGTGCTAGCAAGTGGCCAATAACGGTTGAAAAGACCATGGGTGTGAAGATGCAAGAGGTTCGGGCATGAGCAGGACAGGATCCACCACAAAGGTGATCGGTGCAATGCTTGTTGTGGCCAGCCTTGCGGCATGTGGCGGCAGCCGAAATGCAGGGCTGGTGGGCGGTAGCCTGCTGAATCCGCAGGAAATCCCGCTTGAAACCTATTCAGCCGAACAGATTTTTGAACGTGGCGAATACGAGTTGAACCGCAAGCAGGCGGGCGAGGCGGCGTTCTACTTCTCAGAGATCGAGCGGCTTTACCCCTATTCAGATTGGGCGCGGCGGGCCTTGATCATGCAGGCATTTGCCTATCACCGTGATCAGGACTACCCGAATTCACGTTCTTCTGCGCAGCGGTTTATTGATTTTTACCCTGATGATGACGATGCCGCCTATGCGCAATATCTGCTGGCGCTGAGCTATTATGACCAGATTGACGAAGTGGGCCGCGATCAGGGGCTGACCTTTCAGGCGTTGCAGTCGCTGCGCACGGTGATTGAGAACTATCCTGACAGCGAATACGCCAAATCTGCGATCCTGAAGTTCGATCTGGCCTTCGACCATCTGGCTGGTAAGGAAATGGAGATCGGGCGCTATTACCTGAAGCGCGATCATTATACCGCCGCCATCAACCGGTTCCGCGTTGTGGTCGAGGATTTTCAGACAACAACCCACACCGCCGAGGCGCTGCACCGGTTGGTCGAATCTTACCTGTCTCTGGGCCTGACACATGAGGCACAGACAGCGGGGGCCATTCTGGGTCATAACTTCCAATCGACCGAATGGTATGAAGACAGCTATAAATTGCTGACCGGTCGTGGCCTTGAACCGGCGTTCTTTAAGGACAATTGGCTGGCTGCGCTGTATCGCCAGACGATCAAGGGCGAGTGGTTGTAGGAACGGTGGGTTTCACCCACCCTACGGGATAAGCACATGCTGCGCGGCCTTGATATTTCTGACATGCTGATCATTGACCGGCTGGAGCTTAGCTTTCAGCCGGGATTGAATGTTCTGACCGGCGAAACCGGTGCGGGCAAGTCTATCCTTTTGGATTCACTGGGTTTTGTTCTGGGATGGCGTGGGCGTGCCGATCTGGTGCGACAAGGGGCAGCACAGGGGGAAGTCACCGCCTGGTTTGATCTGCCCGAGGGGCATCCGGCGCATGCTGTCTTGCAAGAGGCTGGGTTGCCTGACGGTGACGAGTTGATCCTGCGCCGGATTAATACGGCGGAGGGGCGCAAGACTGCATGGGTTAATGACCGGCGCTGTTCTGGTGAGGTGCTGCGGGCGCTGTCGGAAACCCTGGTTGAATTACATGGGCAACATGATGATCGCGGATTGCTGAATCCACGAGGGCACCGGGCGATATTGGATGAATTTGCCAGTACCGGTGCGACGAAAGAGAAAGTACGCAAGGCATGGGCGGCCCTTGGGGCGGCCCGCAAAGCAGCGGCAGAGGCGGCAGCAGAGCGCGAGGCGATCAAGGCCGAGGAAGAGTTTCTGCGCCATGCGGTGGCCGAGCTGGAAAAGCTTGGGCCGCAGGAAGGTGAAGAGGCGGCATTGGACGTCAGACGCCGTCAGATGCAGGGTGCGGAAAAGATCCGCGCTGATGTGGTCAACGCCTATGAGATGATGGGACAAAACGGGGCAGAGCGCAGTCTGGGTGACGCGATGCGTTGGCTTGACGGGGCGGCGGCACGGGCCGAAGGGGCATTGGAAGCGCCGATGGCTGCCTTGGGCCGTGCGATGGTTGAGCTGGACGAAGCGATGTCGGGCGTGGCTGATGCGATGGATCAGATGACCTTCAACCCGCTGGAGCTGGAAGAGACCGAGGAACGCCTGTTTGCCATCCGTGCCATGGCGCGTAAGCATGACATTGCCCCTGACGAGCTAGCGGGATTTGCCAGCACCCTGCGGGGCAAGCTGGACGCGCTGGACGCGGGCGAGGCGGCCAAAGCAGGGTTTGATCAGGCGGTGCGCGCGGCGGAAGCCTCCTATGACACGGCGGCCAAGGCCTTGACTGCCGCGCGGCAGAAAGCAGCCCGAAAGCTGGACAAGGCGGTGTCGGGTGAACTGGCCCCGCTCAAGATGGAACGCGCGGTTTTTGAAACGCAGATCATGGTTGAACCGGACGGCCCCGATGGGCGCGACGCGGTCAGCTTTACTGTGGCGACGAATCCGGGCGCACCTGCGGGGCCGCTGGGCAAGATTGCCTCGGGCGGGGAGCTGAGCCGGTTCCTGCTGGCGCTAAAGGTCTGTCTGACACAGGGGCAGAACGGGCTGACGATGATCTTTGACGAGATTGACCGTGGTGTCGGCGGGGCAACAGCGGATGCCGTTGGGCGCCGCCTGTCCGCGCTGGCGGGGGAGGGGCAGGTCTTGGTTGTTACCCATAGCCCGCAGGTCGCTGCCCTTGGCGCGCATCACTGGCGGGTGGAAAAGGCGGTCAGCAAAGGGGTGACCACATCCAATGTTGTGCCGCTATCCGCGCCTGAACGGGTGGATGAGGTAGCGCGGATGCTGGCCGGTGACACGATCACCGATGCGGCCCGAGCGGCGGCAGAGGCATTGCTGGCCGGGTGATGGCAGGGGGGCGCGCATAAGATGAGCGAGCCCGGCTTTATTGCCCAGCAACTGGACATGGCCACGACCTCTTGCAAGAAGGGCTGGCAGGTGATCCGCCATCGCGGCCCCGGCAAAATTACCTTTTGGTTCATCGCCCTGCTGATCGGGATTGCCGCAGGTTTCGCCGCCTTGTTGTTTCGCAAGGGGATCAACCTGTTGCAATCGACCTGGTACGGCACCGATGACGTCAAGAACCTGCATACATTTATCAGCGGGCTGGAATGGTATTGGGTTGTCCTGATTCCGACGATTGGGGGGCTGGCTGTTGGATTGATCCTGCATCACTTCACCCATGATGCGCGGGCGCGGTCGGTTGGCGATGTCATCCTTGGCGCGGCGATGCACGACGGGCGGGTTGAAACCAAAGCCGGGGTCGCCTCTGCCTTTGCCTCACTGATCACCCTGTCCACGGGGGGCTCATCAGGACGTGAGGGGCCGGTGGTGCATATCGTCGGGGTGATTTCCACCTGGGTCAGCGAAAAGATCAATGCCGACGGGATTACCGGACGGGATTTGCTGGGCTGCGCGGTGGCGGCGGGGGTCTCGGCCTCTTTCAACGCGCCGATTGCGGGTGCGCTCTTTGCGCTTGAGGTGGTGTTGCGCCATTTTGCGGTACATGCTTTCGCGCCGATTGTTATTGCCTCTGTTGCCGGCACGGTGATCAACCGGATCGAGTTCGGCGGGGTGACGGAATTTGTTCTGCCGACCTATGGTGATTTGCAGTTCTACGTTGAATTGCCGGCCTTTTTGCTGCTGGGATTGACCTGTGGCATCGTCGCTGTCGCCCTGATGCGCAGTATTTTCTGGGCCGAGGATCTGGGAAATCTTGTGCAGACCCGTACCGGCTGGCCGCGCTGGCTGCGTCCGGCGGTGGCGGGGGCGCTCTTGGGGGTGCTGGCGCTGTGGTTTCCGCATATCATCGGGGTTGGCTATGAAACCATGTCGCTGGCGCTGATGGGGCAGTTGACCTTTAACGAGGTTGTTGTCTTTGCCATTCTCAAGGTCACCGCCGTTGCCATTACCTTGGGCGGGCGCATGGGGGGCGGGGTGTTCTCTCCATCGCTGATGATCGGTGCATTGACCGGGCTTGGCTTTGGTCTGGTGGCGACGGGGGTGTTTCCTGATGTTTCCGGCTCTTCCTCGCTTTACGCTCTGGCGGGCATGGGGGCGGTCGCGGCGGCGGTTCTGGGGGCACCCATTTCCACCACCCTGATCGTGTTTGAAATGACCGGAGACTGGCAGACAGGGCTGGCGGTTATGGTGGCGGTCAGCATGTCTACCGCGCTGGCCAGCCGGATCGTCGACCGCAGTTTTTTCCTGACCCAGATGGAACGGCGCGGGATTCACCTTGCGGCCGGGCCACAGGCCTATCTTTTGGCGATGTTCATGGTGGCGCGGATCATGCGCCGCCCTGATGATCCGAATGCGGCGGATGAGGCGGAATGCTGGGCGCTGATTGATGCAGGCACCTATATCGACGGCGCGGCCACGCTGGAAGCGGCCATGCCGATGTTCGAGGCCAGCGGTGCCCCCCGGTTTATACCCGTGGTCACCCTGTCAGTGGGAGCCCCGCCCGAGCTGTTGGGCGCGGTTTTTCATGTGGATGCGTTGAAAGCGTATAACCGCGCCTTGGCGGCGACGGCTGCCGAAGAACACTCTTAATAACACGCTTAAGTTTTAGTTAAGTATTTCAGATCATTGTAGATGAAGCCGCCGCTTCCCTGCTGGGCCTGTGATTTTCCCGGGTCAGGCAGGGCGCGTACCGTTTGCACGGGGTGGTTGCAATGATGGTTTATTCAATTTCGGGAGCCGTGCTGCCATGCTCGCCTATGTTTTACTGCCGATGATCGGTCTTGGTCTTCTTGCGTCTTTTGTGGGCATTGAGGAAGACGACAATGCCTCTGTTGTGACGCCGCCGTCCGGCGACCCTGATCCGGTTGAGGGGACCACGAGCAATGACTTTATGATCGGGACCGGTGGCAATGACCTTTTAAGCGGTATGGATGGTGATGATGCGCTGCACGGATCGGCGGGGGATGACACGCTTATTGGCGGGGCGGGCAATGATCTGGTCATTGGCAGCCAGGGCGACGACCAGCTGTTGGGACGCACCGGGGATGACACGCTTTGGGGCCGGGATGGCGATGATCGCATGAACGGCAGCTTTGGCAACGATGTGATGCGCGGCGATGAAGGTGATGACGTGCTGCGCGGGGGCAAGGGGGATGATGTGCTGCTGGGGGGCGCAGGAGACGATGCGCTGATCGGCAATCTGGGCAATGACCTGATTGAAACCGGAAATGGTGCGGATACGGTGTATGGTGGCAGCGGCAATGACCTGATTACCGGCTATCAACTGCCGGTCGCGGACGGATTTGCGGCGGGTGAGGATGATCTGCTGCCCGATGAATTGAATGGCGGCAGCGGGGATGACACGATCACCGGCAATGACGGTGATACGGTGTCCGGCGGCTTGGGCGCGGATTTGATCCGTACCATAGGATTTGATCAGGAAGAGGGCGGCGGTGTCATTGTGACAGATTTTGATCCGGTTGAGGACATGCTGTTGCTTGCGGTCAGTGCAGGTCCCGAATTGTCACTGGGCCCGGCGGATGATCGGATTTCGGTGGCGCAGGATGCCAATGGGTCAGACAGCAATGTGTTTCTGGATGATCAGCTGGTGGCGGTGCTGCGCGATACGGACGCGGAGGTCTTGGCGGCGGATCTCTCATGGTTGGCCAATATCGAGGAAGATCCGGCATCCGCGCCGGTGCTTGGCACTGCGGGGGATGATACGCTTGCCGGATCAGGCGCTGCGGACGACATCAATGGTGCAGCGGGCGATGATGAGATCCGCGGGTTCGGGGCGGATGACACAATTCGTGGCGGAACCGGTGATGATTTCCTGATCGCAGGTGCGGGGAATGACGCGCTGGGGGGAGAGGTTGGCGATGACACGCTCTGGGGCATGCTTGGCGATGACCGGATGGATGGTGGCAACGGCAATGATGTGGTGAACGGCGACGCCGGTGACGATTTCATTAATGGCGGACGGGGCAGTGATGCGCTGCGTGGCGGGGCGGGTGATGACAGCCTGAACGGTGGCAACGACAATGACGTGATCTTTGCCGGTACCGGTGCTGATCTGGTCCATGGCGATGATGGCAATGACCGGATCATCGGTTTTCAGGAACTGTCCTCAACTGCCGACCATCTGGGGCTTGATGATGGTGCACCGGATACGCTGTATGGTGGCAACGGCAGTGATACGATCACCGCAAATGACGGTGATCTGGTTATCGGCGGCATGGGCGCGGATGTGATCCGGGCACTGGGGGTGGGACAGGTCGATCAGGCTGCGGTGATTGTCACCGATTTTGATCCTTCCGAAGATGTGCTGATGTTGGTTGGTCCGGACGGTGCAGATGCGGAAATCACTGATGGTGAGAACCTGCTGCTGCGCTCTGCACTGGAGGGCACCAGCACCGAAGTTGTCTATCGCGGGGAGGTGATGGCACTGTTGCAGGGCACACCGCCCGGCGGGCTTAGCCTGGCGCAACCCTGGTTTGGCAATGTCTTTGCCCTGCCAGCGGTTTCTGCAGCGACCAGCTCCACGGTGGCGGCGTAATGGCACTCATCATGAAAATGCGCCGCTGCGGGCCGAGCTCCTGTGGCGGAGTTAGGCCCTTTGGCACGCAGCGCGCCAACGGCGATTAAATCTGCTCTACGGCGATTTCATCAATGTCGTAAAACGCCATATACCCCTTGATTTCGGCCACCGCATCTTTTGGGTCCTCGTAGGACCAGACCGCATCCTTCAACGTCCGACTTTTGGTCACCACCGAATAATGGCTGGCATCCCCTTTGTGCGGACAGTGGCTGGTCTTGTCACTGGCATCCAGAAACGCCATGGCAATGTCACCGCGTGGGAAATAGATCACCGGGGGATAGGCCCCTTCGGACAAGACAAGTGCGGCGTCGGTTTCGCCCAGAACGGCCCCACCGGCACGCACAGTCCAGGACCCGGATGCTTTGGTGATTTTAATGTCATTGCCCATATATTTTCCCCTCAAATCGGTGTCGCGCAAGTCAAAGCGGCGCTGTTGCGTCATCCAACCATAGTTTTGTTTTGGGCGATACCCGTGGGCCGATCTTTTCCGCCACAAGCGCATGATAGCTGTTGAGCCAGTCCAGAGCTTCTGCGTCCAGCAGGCTGACGTCAATCAGTCGCCGGTCGATGGGGGCAAAGGACAGGGTTTCCCAATGCAACATCGCACGGTGATCATCACCACCAGCAAGGGCAGGGGCCGTGCGCACCACCAGCAGATTTTCGATGCGGATGCCAAAGGCCCCTTCGCGGTAATAGCCCGGTTCATTGCTCAGGATCATCCCCGCCTGTAACGGCACCTGACTGATCCGGCTTAACCGCTGCGGCCCTTCATGCACGCTAAGGTAAGCGCCGACACCATGGCCCAGACCATGATCAAAGTCCTGTCCGGCCAGCCAGAGCGGCATGCGCCCGATGGCCTCGATATGGCAACCAGCAAGGCCCACGGGCCAGCGCAGCCGGCTCATGGCAATCATCCCAGCGAGGACACGGGTGAAAGCCGCCTTGGCCTCTGCCGGAGGGGTGCCGATGGCCAGCGTGCGGGTGATGTCGGTGGTGCCGTCAAGATATTGGCCGCCGGAATCAAGCACGATCAACTGGCCCTCTTCGAGCCTGCTGTCGGTTTCTTCCGTCACACGATAATGCATGATTGCGCCATTCGGACCGGTCCCGGCAATGGTTTCGAAACTGATGTCCTGCAAGGCGTTGTCCTTGCGTCTTGCGGCTTCCAGCTGGCCCACAACCTGCGTTTCGGTCACGCTGCCCGCGGGTTGCGCATCAAGCCATGCCAGCAACTCACACAGGGCTGCCCCGTCGCGCAGATGCGCCTGCGCAGAGCCTCGGATTTCGGCAGCATTCTTGCAGGCCTTGGGAAGGGCGCAGGGGTCTGCCCCCCAGACCGCCGCATCCGCCAATCGGTCGGCCACGATCACCGGTGCCGTTTGTTTGTCCACCCGCACCGGAGCTTCCAATGTCTGGACCATGTCCAGAAACGCCTCCGGCGGATGGCAGCGTACTTCTGGACCCAAATGATCCTCCACCCCGTCCAGTTTGGCCGTCGCCATGAACAAATCCACCGTTGCATCATCATGCAGCAGCGCAAACCCATGGGCCACCGGATTGCGCGCAATGTCTGCGCCGCGGATGTTCAGCAACCAGTTATGGCTGTCGGGCAGGGTGATGACAGCCGCCTTCTGGCCTGCCTCCTGCAAGGTCAGGGCCAGCCGTTTGCACTTTTCTTCATGGGTTTCACCCGCAAACTCAAGGGGATGAACCTTGGCTGCCGCCATCGGCGGGGCCGGCTGATCTTCCCAGATGCGGTCGACAAGATTGACACAGGGGCGCAGGGTGATGCCCGTCCCCTTCAATGTCTCTTCGGCCTGCGCGATTTGATCAGGGGTGTGCAGCCAGGCATCAAATCCAACAGTGCCCCCCGCAGGCAATTGTTCTTTCAGCCAATCCCCCAGAGATACCTCGGGCCATGGAACCGGTGTAAACTCCGCCGCAACCTGTGCTTTGACCTGCGTACGATAGCGCCCGTCGATGAAGACACCCGCCACATCGCGCAACACAGCGCAGAACCCCGCTGATCCGGTGAACCCGGTCAACCAGGCAAGGCGGTCATCATGGGCAGCGACATATTCGCCCTGATGCGCATCAGCGCGGGGCACCAAAAACCCGTCCAGCCCCTCAACACCCAATTCAGCGCGCAGCGCCGACAGCCGTGGCGGCCCCTGTTCCGGCCTCGCGGTGACCTCGAAACTCTGGAACATCCGCCCCTCCTTCATCTTGCCTTTAAACTCAATTCCACGGGATCAACCCGCGCGACGCATGCCCATGACACGCGCCCGTGCCCGTGGATCGCTGTCAAACAGCGCCGCCAGTTGTTCGGTCATCGCACCGGCCAGTTGATCCACATCCGTGATCGTCACCGCACGGTCATAATAACGCGTCACGTCATGGCCGATGCCGATTGCCAGCAATTCAACCGCTTTGCGTTTCTCGACCATGGCGATCACGTCGCGCAGGTGTTTTTCCAGATAATTTGCCGGGTTCACCGAGAGGGTGGAATCATCCACCGGTGCGCCATCGGAAATCACCATCAGGATCTTGCGGGCCTCGTGGCGGGCGGTCATCCGGCGGTGTGCCCATTCCAAGGCTTCGCCGTCGATGTTTTCTTTCAACAAGCCTTCTTTCATCATCAGGCCCAGATTGTCGCGGGTCCGCCGCCAAGGCGCATCGGCGGATTTATAGATGATGTGGCGCAGGTCGTTCAAACGGCCCGGTTGCACGGGGCGGCCATCGTTCAGCCATGCCTCGCGGGCCTGACCGCCTTTCCATGCACGGGTGGTAAAGCCGAGGATCTCGACCTTGACGTTGCAGCGCTCCAGCGTGCGGGCCAGAACATCCGCACAGATGGCAGCGATTGAAATCGGCCGGCCCCGCATGGAGCCGGAGTTATCAAGCAACAGCGTCACACAGGTATCGCGAAATTCCGTGTCTTTTTCCTGTTTGAATGACAGGGGCGTGGTCGGGTTTGCCACAACACGCGCAAGGCGCCCGGCGTCCAGTGTGCCTTCCTCCAGATCAAACTCCCAGGACCGGTTTTGCTGGGCCTGAAGACGGCGTTGCAGCTTATTGGCGAGGCGCGAAACCGCACCTTTCAGCGGTTCCAACTGCTGATCGAGATAGGCGCGCAGACGCTCCAGTTCGACTGCATCGGCCAGATCTTCGGCACCAATCACCTCGTCATGGGTGTCGAGGTAAACCAGATAATTCGGGTCCGCATCAGACACGGGCTGGGGCGCGGGGGGCTCCATCGGGGCATCGCCCTCGGGCATTTCGGCCTCTTCGCCCAGCTCTTGGTCAGCCATATCGTCCATAGAGACCTGCGCCTCGGAACTGTCCTGCTGTTCTTCCTGCGATTGCTCTGCGCTGCCTTCGGCCTCTTCTTCGTCCTGATCATCCTGACCGGTGCTGTCGGGATCCTGTTCCTCTTCCGCACCTTCCTCGGCTTCGTCCTCGTTATCTTCGTCTAGCATGTCCGGGTCATCGCCCAGCTGGTCGGCATATCCCAGATCACTGATCATCTTGCGGGCGAATTTCGCGAATTCGGACTGGTTGTCCAGAATATCGTTCAGGTTTTCCAGCGTGCCGCCGGCCTGATCCTCAATAAACCCGCGCCACAGCTCCATGGCGTTTTCAGCCCCCGCAGGCAGGTCGCGCCCGGTGGCCAGATGACGCACCAGATAACCCGCAGCTGTGGCGAGGGGCACATCGCTGGCCTGTTTGGCCTGATCATACCCTTTGCGCAGCGCCTCATGTTTGATTTTGACGTCGATGTTGCCAGCCGTGCCGGGCATGTCACGCGCGCCCATGGCCTCGCAGCGCGCAGTTTCCATCGCCTCGTAAAGATCGCGTGCCATGTCGCCCTGAGGCGCATATTTCGCATGGGTCTGGCCGTTGTGATAGCGCCGGTTCAACGCCAGCGCATCCGCCGTGCCCCGCGCCAGCAACACCTCTTCGCGGGTCATGCGGCGGGACACCTGCGGCAGGCGCATGGTTTCACCGGTCAGGCCGGAAGGGTCGACCGAATAGGTGACGTTCAGCTCGGGGTCGTTTGCCATCACTTTGGAGGCTTCAGCCAAGGCTTTCTTGAACGCGTCTGCGGGGTTGTCGGATGGTTTGCTCATGTCGTCTGCCCCAATGCATGTTCGTTCAGGTCCGCCTGACCCGTGGCCAGCTTGACCAAAAGGTCGATATGTATGTCTAACGCGTCGATCACCGGATAGCCAACATCGCGCCCGTCAAAAGCGAGGTTCAGGTCCGTGCCCGCCAAAACCACAGCATCCGCGCCGGCGTTCATCAACTTTTGCCCCTGTTCAAAGAAATAGGCCCGTTGCGCATCGGTACAGGTGCTGGAAAGCGCCATATCCAGATAGGTTTGACCTGCGCTTGTAATATCGTCCGGTGCAATGGCGGCGGTGTTTCCCAGCTGCCCATAAAGTTTCGTACGCATCACAACAGCGGTTCCCAAAAGGCCAACGGTTCTGATGCCTTGTTGCACGAAATACCCGTCAAGCGGTGTCACACCACTGATCAAGGGCAGGGCAGAGAGAGGCAGAGTTTCGTTAATGCAAAAATGTCCACCCAGTGAGGTGATCACCGCACAATCGGCACCGGCTGCGTTTAGGCGGTCGATCAGTCCAGCGTAGACCTCTGCCTGTGCGGCACGGTCATCGGCCAGATTATTCTTCACCAGAACGTTGACGTCTGCATTTACGAGGGTCAGTTCCAGCGGCTGCCCCAATGCACGCAGGGCTGCCGTCAGTTTCTGGTAGTAAACAACCGTGGATGCCGGACCAATGCCGCCGATTAGACCTAAGTGCATGACGCCTCCCTAGGATCACCCCAAGCTCACACTCGCCGCTGACTCTGGCAATTCCTCGTCAAACAGACGCTGATAGAATTCTGCTACGGTCTGGCGCTCCAGCTCGTCACATTTGTTCAGGAAGGACAGGCGGAAGGCATAGCCGACGTTGCGGAAAATCTCGGCGTTCTGAGCCCATGCGATGACCGTACGCGGTGACATCACGGTGGAAAGTTCACCGTTCATAAAGGCCGTGCGCGTCAGATCGGCAACCGTCACCATCTGCTTGACTGTCTTGCGGCCTTCGGCGGTGTTGTAATGCGGGTTCTTGGACAGAACGATAGAGGTTTCCGCATCAATGCTCAGATAGTTCAACGTGGCGACCAGTGACCAGCGGTCCATCTGGCCTTGGTTGATCTGCTGTGTCCCGTGATACAGGCCGGTTGTGTCGCCCAGGCCCACTGTGTTCGCAGTGGCGAAGATACGGAAATGGGGGTGTGGTTCGATCACCTTGTTCTGATCCAGCAGGGTCAGCTTGCCGTCGACTTCCAGCACACGCTGGATCACGAACATCACATCGGCGCGGCCCGCGTCATATTCATCAAACACAATTGCGGTTGGATTACGCAGGGCCCAAGGAAGGATACCTTCCTGAAACTCAGTGACTTGCACGCCATCTTTCAGTTTGATCGCGTCCTTGCCGATCAGGTCGATCCGGCTGATGTGGCTGTCGAGGTTGACGCGCACACAGGGCCAGTTCAGACGGCTTGCCACCTGTTCGATGTGGGTGGATTTCCCGGTGCCGTGATAGCCCTGCACCATGACGCGGCGGTTGTGGCCAAAGCCTGCTAGGATCGCCAGCGTCGTGTCGGGATCAAACTTGTAGGTGCTGTCAAGCTCCGGCACGCGGTCAGTGCGGTCGGCAAAGCCTTTGATGGTCATATCCGTATCAATGCCAAAAACGTCACGGACGCTGATGTCTTGGTTTGGTTTTGCGTCGAGATCCAGCGTGCCGTCGGCCATTGGGGGGTGTCCTTTCATCCGCTCTCCCCCAAGGGGGAGATTTGTTCGGGCAATTGGTGCAACATATCAGGGATAGCCGCAAGGGTTGGCCTAACGGTTTATTCCCCGTTCAGTCCAGTTTATTGTATTGGTATTAAGACATAGCCGCCTGTGCACAACCGCAGGCAGCTTTGACAGGGCGATCCGCGCGGGCCTCTGCCAGATCCAGACGCAGTTTGAGGTGGGCGGTTTCTGCGGTTTTATCCTGTGCCATCAGACAGTCATACAGACCGCGCAGAGCCCAGACGTTATCGGGATGCTGGCAGGCACGGGGCAGACCGGGCGCAAGGCCAAGATCCTGGCGGAACACCTCTTCGGCCTGAGCAAAATGGCCCTGTTCAAACAGCAAGGCCCCCAGCGCATGGCGGGTCGGCTGCATCCAGCCCCAGGGTTCGTCATATGGCAGGGCGTCATCCAGCGCGACTGCATCACGCAGACGTTTGAAGGCAAGCTCATACTCGCCCTTGCGGTAAGCAAGCTCCCCATCAAGCATGGCGGTTGCAATCTCAAGCAGGTCGACGGCGCGCACATTGTGCAGCAGGCGGGTGTCTGGCACGCGGGCCTTGGCGGCGGTGAAGACCGCGTGCTGCGCTTCGGCCTCTGGAATGCGACCAAGGGCGGAGAGGGCCAGTGCCTTGGCATATTCGATCATCGCAACCTTGGTGCAGCGGGTTTCGATGTCGTCGGGCAGGGGCAGCTTCAGAATGTCCTCCCACATGCCGAACCGGATCAGCACATGAGGTTCCATGCTGAGGTAGGCCTCAAAGAAATCTGCCATGGGCGGGGATTTGATGTTGAGCAGCGCGTCGGGCGTGGTGGCATCCATACCGCGCACGGCCCGCATGGCCGGTTCAAATTGCCCAAGGAACAAGGCCCCGTAGATGACAAAATGATAGTTATGCTGCCGGTAGCCAGTGTAGATGTTAAACGCACCCTCCGCCTCGTAATATTTCAGATCCGCCTCAATTGCCTTTTCGTTCCAGCGCACCACGTTTTCGTAATGGCCGCAGAGCACGTCGATATGGCTGGGCATATGCACGATATGGCCTGCGTCAGGGACAAGCGTGCGCAGGACGTCACTCGCCTTGAGCGCGAGTTCGGGAAAGGGCGACATTTCCATCAGATGCACGTACAGATGCAGCACACCGGGGTGGGCCATGCCATCGGGTAATGTCATCTGGCGTTCAAGAACCACGCGGGCCTCCAGTGTGGCGGCACCTTTGGCAACGGCGCCGGTTGGCAGATCCCACATATTCCACGGTGACAGGTTCATAAGGGCGTCAACATGGATCGCCGCAATATCCGCATCATCGGGGAATTCGGCCTGTACGCTGCGCATCGCATCGGCAAAAGCGTGATCCCAAGGGGCCATATCGTCAACCGGGGCACGTTGGGGGTAGCGGTGGATCAAGGTGTTGATCAACGCCTTTTCCGGCGCACTCATATGGGCGATATGCACCAGGGCCTTACGCGTGGCAGTATAGGCCTCATCCAGTGCTTCGGCCAAGCCTTTGGAATCATAAAGTTCCCAAGGCATATTGTAGTTGGGGCCCGCAGCATAGGCATGGCCCCAATAGGCCATGGCACAGGTCGGATCCGCCTCTGCCGCGCGTTTGAAACAGGCAATCGCCTCTTTATGGTTGAACCCGTAGATCCAGTTCAAACCGCGATCAAACCACAGCTGTGCCTCGGCACTTTTGGTGGTTACTTTGCGGGAATATCGTCCCAAATCATAGGGATAGTCCATTCTGGCCTCCTTGCCCGGCGCAGAGGCCAGGCCCTTAATCCTTGAAACTGCGGCTGCCCTTGATCTGGTCCCATGCCCACATCACCTGCTGCAACTGGTCTTCCTGACTGCGGTCCCCGCCGTTCATATCCGGGTGCAGCACTTTGATCAGCATCTTATAGGCCTTGCGGATTTCCGGCTTGGTCATGTTGTCCTTGACTTCCAAAATCTCGACCGCGCGGCGCTCGGTGGGGGGCAGGCGACGGCCGGATTGCGCGCCCTTGCCGGGATTCTGGGTGGCGTTCTTGCCCAAGACCTGATGCGGGTCCTCAATGCCCAGACGCGCCCATGCACGGGCCTCTGGATCACCGATTGGCTTGGTCTTGCGCTCCCAGACTTTATCCTCGGATTGCTGGGCATTCATTTCTGCCTCTGTGGTGCCGTCAAAGAAGTTCCACTTGAGGTTATACTCGCGCACGTGTTGCTGGCAGAACCAAAAATAGTCATCCAGCACGTCAGGTGCTTTGGGCGCGCGGAATTTGCCAGCCTCTTCGCAACCGTCATGGTCGCATACCCGCGTTGAGGTTTCTGATGCGCCCGACATGCCACGGCGGCCCCGTGGGTTCTTCTTTTTGGAGGTCGACACGGACATGTCGAAACCGAAGGGATCTGATTTGCTCATGGGGATAGACCTTTCCGACTCAGGCTGGTCAGTCTAGAGGCTGTGGGGCGATATTGAAGGGGGCAAAGCGAAAAAATATGTCGAAAACGCAAGAGATTGAAGCGCGGTTGCGCGCGGCGCTGTCACCGCGGGAGTTGGATGTGGTGGATGACAGTGAAAGTCATCGCGGCCACGCCGGATTTCAAGAGGGTGGCGAGAGCCATTTTAACGTGCGTATTCGCGCAGAGGCCTTTGCCGGTTTGTCGCGGATCGCACGCCACCGCGCGGTGCATGGCGCAATCGGGCCGGAGCTGATGGGCCGCATTCACGCATTGGCGCTTGATCTGGATGTTTAAGAACGCCGCTTAATCTTCTGTTTTCTTTACTTTTCGCGAAGCGGCCAGGGTTTCAAGCGTAGAACCGATCCCTTCAACATCAGTGGTGTCTTCCACCCCGTTGTCCCAAGGCGAGGCTTCGTCGCCCTTCGCCTTTTTGGCGGAATCCTCCTCGACGTTTTGAGCGGGCTCTGCTTTGGGTGTGTCCGGTTCCGGCGCAGCCTCTGCTTCGGCGGGCGCAGGTGTGGCGGTATCGGCTATCACTTCGGCGGGCGGGGGCAAAAGCTCTGGCGCAAAGGCCTCGGCGTCATTTTCGCGCAGACGGCGGAACACCAGTACATTGCGCCACTCGGTGGTGGTCGAGGTCAGGCCAGCGCGTTCAATGCTGGGCAGGGTTTCGGCGCGCTGGTATTCCCAGCCATCGTCGGCCAACCCGTTCATCAATTCAGCGAGCGCATGGGAAAACCGGGCCTCGGCCCCTTTGACGCCTTTGGCTTTCAGGCCCTTTTGCGGGGCGGGAACAACTTTATACTCGTAACGGGGCATGGGATGTCTCTGATTTGGGTTCAGGCGGTTTAGCCGATGAGATCGGGAAAGGGAACGGGCCAGTGGGCGGCGGCGTCAATTTCTGCTGTGGTTTTTGCTTTGGCAGGCGCGCGCGGATCAGCGCGGCTTGCGCGTCAGGGAGATCTGGCGGCCGATGCGTGAAGGACCGGCAAGCGCGGGCTGGCTTGCCTTGTAGGCGGCCAGATTGTCCTGAATGTGTTGCGGCATTGGTGCAACTTTGGGGCCGGATTGATCAACATGCAGGGTCAAACCCTCGCCCGTGGCGGCCAGCCAGCCATCCTTGTGATAGAGCTCGCTGTAGCTGTGAAACCGTTTTTCGTCGAAATCCACCAGATGGAAGGTTGCGTAGACCTCGTTGCCCTCATGCAGTTCGCGCAGATAACAGACATGAAATTCGGCCACATAGGTGGTGCAACCGGTGGTCTTTACATAGTCAAAACCAAAGCCGATTTGCGGGTAGAGCTCATCGATAGACTGGTCAAACAGCACGTTATAATAGGCCATGTTCAAATGGCCGTTAAAGTCAATCCATTCGGGCTTTACCGTCATCAGGCTGGAGCGGAAGGAGGCATTCATGGGGCTGGCTTTCCGTAGGGCGGGGCTGACCCCGCCTTTCTGTTATCGTGGCGTGCGGTGGCGGGGAAAACCCCGCGCTACTTGAGCTTGGCCGCCACGATCTGGTTTACTGCTTTCGGGTTCGCCTTGCCGCCGGTGGCTTTCATCACCTGACCAACAAACCAGCCCGCCAGTTTCGGGTTGGCCTGTGCCTTGGCCACTTGATCGGGGTTAGCGGCGATGATTTCATCCACTGCGGCCTCGATCGCGCCGGTGTCTGTGACCTGTTTCATGCCTTCGGTCTCAACGATCTCGGCGGGGTTGCGCCCTGTGGTGTAGCTGATTTCAAGTACATCCTTGGCGATTTTGCCAGAGATGGCGTCAGAGCTGATCAGATCCACGATTTCACCCAGCTGTGCAGGGGTGACAGGGCTGTCAGAGATGTCTTTTTCGTCTTTTTTCAGACGGCCAAACAATTCGTTGATCACCCAGTTCGCGGCCATTTTTCCGTCCCGACCCTGCGCAACCGCCTCAAAATACCCGGCGCTGTCCAGATCTGCAGTCAGGACGGAGGCGTCATAATCCGACAGGCCAAAGTCATTGATAAACCGCGCCTTCTTGGCGTCCGGCAGTTCCGGCAGATTGGCGGCGATGTCATCGACCCAGGCCTGTTCGATCTCCAGCGGCAGCAGGTCGGGATCCGGGAAATAGCGGTAATCATGCGCTTCTTCTTTGGAGCGCATCGAACGGGTTTCCTGTTTGTCTGGGTCAAACAGGCGGGTTTCCTGCGTGACTTCACCACCGGCCTCGACAATGGCGATCTGGCGGCGGGCTTCAACGTCGATGGCCTGCTGGATAAAGCGCATGGAGTTCATGTTCTTGATCTCGCAGCGGGTGCCGAGGTGGGAAAAATCCTGTGTTTCCTGATACTTTTCGTACTGGCCGACACGGCAGATCGATACGTTCACATCGGCGCGCATGGCACCGGACTGCATGTCGCCGTTGCAGGTGCCCAGATAGCGCAGGATCTGGCGCAGTTTGGCCAGATAGGCGGCGGCCTCTTCGGGGCCACGAATATCGGGGCGGGAGACGATTTCCATCAGGCAGACACCGGTGCGGTTCAAATCCACAAAGGACATGTTCGGGTCCATGTCATGGATCGATTTACCCGCGTCCTGTTCCATGTGGATGCGTTCCACGCGCACCAGACGGGCGGTGCCATCCCCCAGTTCCACCAGAACCTCGCCTTCGCCAACGATGGGTTCGTAAAGCTGCGAAATCTGATAGCCCTGCGGCAGGTCGGGGTAGAAATAGTTCTTGCGGTCAAAAGCAGATTTCAGGTTGATCTGCGCCTTCAGGCCAAGGCCGGTGCGCACCGCCTGCTCAACGCAGAATTCGTTGATCACCGGCAACATGCCCGGCATGGCCGCATCCACAAAAGCGACGTTGCTGTTGGGCTCGGCACCAAATTGGGTCGAGGCACCGGAGAAGAGTTTTGAATTGGAGGAAACCTGCGCGTGGACCTCCATACCGATGACAAGTTCCCAGTCGTGTTTTGCGCCTGCAATCACGCGGGGTTTCGGGGTGTCGTATGTCAGATCAAGCATGGCTGGCCTCGTGTGCGCTGGTGTTGGCTTGGTCTTAGGACAGGCGGCGGGGTGCTGCAAGAGCGCGGGCGCGATATCGCGACGGGTGAAAGGGGGGGCAGGGCCGGTTTTAAGGCCCTGTGGGAGGTTGAGGCGCGTCAAAGGCCGCCATCATCGCGGCGCGCAGGCGGGCCAGATCCTCATCCACCGTCGCGTCTGGATCGCAGATGAAGGGGGGCAGGGCCTCGATACGGATGGTGCCGCTGGCGGGCATGAATTTGCCCCGTGGCAACAGGCGGTCGCTATCGTGGATCACAATGGGGGTGATGCTGCGCCCGGTGGCGCGGGCAACCAGCACGGCACCAGCTTTGAATTCCCCCAAAGATTGGGTTTTTGTGCGGGTGCCTTCGGGAAACAACACAACAGATCGGCGCGGCGGCATGTCGCGCACGGCAGCTGTCAGGGTTTCCATCGCCACAGAGCCGCTGGCCCGCTCAATCGGCACCAGCCCCGCGCCATCAAACCCGGTACGCAGCAGCCTGCTTTTCCAGAACTCGCTTTTGGCGGCAAAAGTAAACCATTTGGCATCAGGCACCACATGCATCAGAGCAAACCCGTCCAGATGGCTGCGGTGGTTGATCACGATGATGCTGTTGGTGTCTGCGGCAAGGGCTGCCTTGTCTGTGTCCGTCATTTCCGCGCGCAGGCTCAACAGCCACAACAGGTGTGAACAGGCCCGTTTGACCTTGCGCCAGTACCAGCCACGAAAGCCTTTGCGCCCGGCACACAGCAGGGGGATGAATCCGATGAACAGGAAATAGAACGGCCCAAGCAGGATCAAGATGCTGCGTTTGATCAGGCGGATGGGGAATGCATCAATCGGGGCAGATGTGCCGGGAATGTTTTTCATGGCATCCATTGACTGGCCGTCCCTCGGGGACAGCGGGGGGCCATGAAAGGGCAGAGGGGCGCGTCATGACTTACGCAAAGCAGGAACCGGCCGCAGGGCCGACCCCGTGTTAATGTGTCAAATGACGTATTGTCGCAAGATGAAACCGCCGAGCCCTATCAGCATTCCATGGCGACCGGGCCGGATTCGGTAAAGACAATCCGCTTGCCCGAGGCAATTTCAGAGCTGAACAGCGAAGAGATCAGCCGCACCGCATCATCGCGGCCAGAGGCGGCAAAGCGACCGGGGGAGTGAACCCGCAGGTTGTTGTCAAAGCCACGCGCCGCATGGGCCCAGATCATCGGGTGCAGCTCGGTCAGATGTTCACGCACAATCCATTGGGAGCAATTGGAAATCTGTGCGCGAATCAGATCAGCACGGTCGTTGCCGGAAAAGCTCTGACCAATGGAGTTTGCACAATAGGCGGCCAGCAGGTTGGCGGTATAGGCGTCCGGTTTTCGGGTCAAAATATCGTGCAGACCTTCGATGAAGAAATCCAGATCAAGATTTGCACAGGCATCGTCGTCACAGGAGATTGCGTCGAACTGCACCCAAGTATAGCCACCAGCGCCCCAGATATGTTCGGTACGCGCAGCGGTGCGTCGGGCTTCAAGCTCTAGCTCTGGATAGGAACCGTACCAGCGCGGCAACAAATGGTTGCCCATGGCCCGCATCGGGCGCGGGTTGGCCGGATTCAGATTGATCAGCGTTTCATAGCTGTCCGCGACACGCTGCTTGGCTTCCTCATTGCCGCCAAGCAGGGCACAACAGGTAGCGGCCAGCAAGGGCGAGTTTAGGCTTTGGGGGCAGAACTCTGCCATGATATCGGCAGCACGGTCAAAATGGGCTTTGAAGGCCGCGCGGTTACGGGCGGGAACCTCAATGTCCCAGCCGGTTCCGCGCCATGCCCAGGCAATGTCCATATGGGCCTGAGCTACAATGCAGGCCATGACATAGCAGTTGGGGTGATCGACAAGTTCATGTTCCAGCGCTTCGATGCCAGCCAGAATAGGCGCACCTTTGGCAGGTTTGCCATCCATCAGAACATGTTCTGCGGCATGTACGACGTCCGCACGGGCGCCAAAGGACAGCAAATCCGCAATCGGCATTGTGCCGGGGGTCATGTGACGCTGGGCATCTGCAATTTTGATGGCTTTGACAAGGTCGTCCCAGCGTTCCTGGCGCACCAGATATTGTGCACTGGCCAGATGTTTGTCCCGCACCGAATCCTCGGCAGTGGGATCGGGGCAGGGAATATGCAGCACATCTTCGACGGGGACAGGCATCACGGTGCGCGGAACACGCCGTCGGATCAACGCAGGCGGGACCGGCGTGTCAGCTTCCGGTGTGCCGTTTGCGCGCAGCATGCTGCCCAAGGGGCGCATGTGTTTTTGAATAAAGGCGCTGAGGGGTCTCATCAAAGGGAATCCAATAACACGTTTCGGTTGGATCAAATCTGGTCGACCAATGGGGCGTAACAGTGGCAAGCGTGGGATTAATTCACGGTAATTTTGCTGGGCTGGCGGGGCATTGCCGATCCATGTGTTGGGGCAAAAGGCGCTGTTTGTTCCGTCTTTGTGAACGATCATTGGTTTCCGGCAGCTTTGTTGCTGGGTTATGTTGCTGCGCCCATCTTGAACTTGCCAAACGCGCGTTTTGCTTTGCATACTCCGTCGATGAAAAAACTTGGCTATATATTTGTATGTGCGCTTTTCGGGGGGGCTGGCTCGCTGGTTGCGGAGACGGCGATCCGCCCGCCTGCGCGTAGCGGAGCGGTGGAAATGGTCCCGGCCAAGGCCTCGATTGCAGATCCGCTGATGGAAAGCACGGGGCAGATGTCCCCGATGGAACAAACCAACACCCTTGTGACCAACCTGCGCCCACCAGCCCGTCCTGCACAGATCCCACGCACCCGCTGGCAGCATATGGGGGGGCATCAGCTTTGGACCCGCGCGGCCCTGTCGGCGTTGAAAGAACATGGCAAGCCTTTGGTTGATCTGGTGCCGGCGGATATCGAGAACTGGTGCCCGAAGTATCCCACCGCCAGCGAGGCAGAGCGGCGCGCCTTCTGGGTCGGGTTCATGTCGGCGTTGGCCAAACACGAAAGCACTTACAAGCCATGGGCGGTGGGCGGCGGCGGCCTATGGTACGGCTTGTTGCAAATCCTGCCAGCAACGGCGCGGGGGTATAAGTGTAATGTCGGCACCGGTGCGGCGCTAAAGAACGGTGCGGCAAACCTCAGTTGTGCGGTGCGCATCATGGCCCATACGGTGCCGCGCGATGGGGTGATCCACGGCTATAAGAAGCGCAAAGGGCAGGGGGTGACGGCGGATTGGGGACCGATGCATTCAGCGTCCAAACGGCGTGACATGGCAAATTGGCTGAAACGGCAGAATTATTGCAAGCCGGTCAATGCCACGCGGCCCCAATCGCGGCCCTAGGGTCAGGCGGCAAACCGCTGTATCCCTGAGCTACTGCATCAATTGAAAGTGGAAGCGTTTGGTGGTGAGGCCCCTTTCCTTCAACGCCGCTTCAAAGGCGTGATGTGGCGGGGTTGCCTCAAACGGCAGGCGGATTTTGGCACCGGTCTTTAGCACCAGCGTCACCTTGACCGAAAAATCCAGCCGCGTATCAAATCGGATGTGGTCGATCTCTTCCAAGGCGACAGTGGCGCTGCGCCGTCCTGAGTGCCAGTCCAGCGCATCTTCTGTCAGGGTCAGCCCACTGGCAGGGTTGTGCAACAGATCCCAGCAGGCGGGCAGGGTGAATACTGCCAGCAGGGTGATAATCCAAAGGGCGGCGTCAAACCCGATCCACAACACCACCAGACCAAGCCACAAAGACGCAACAACAAGGGCGGTGCGCATGCTGCGGCCTTGGGCGGTATAGGTAAATGGCGCGCTCACCGTCCGCCGGTCACATCAAGCGTTGAACCGGTGATATAGGATGCCTCTTGCGACAGCAGGAACAGAACCGCCTGAGCGATTTCATCAGCAGAGCCGGTGCGCCCCATGGGCACGTTTCGGGCCAGACGTGCGGCGCGGTCGGGATCACCGCCCTTGGCGTGGATTTCCGTGTCGATCAACCCCGGTGCCACGGCCATGACCCGGATGCCTTTGCCTGCCACCTCGTCCGACAGCCCTTTGGTAAAGATGTCGATCGCGGCTTTCGAGGCGGCATAATCAACATATTGGTTGGCTGATCCAAGGCGCGCGGCGGCAGAGGTGATGTTGACGATCACGCCGCTGCCCTGTGCCTCCATGCGCCGTACGGCCCCCTGTGCCACCATAATGGCCCCGATGACATTGACGTCGAACATCTGGCGCAGGCGGGCATGGGACATCTCGGTGACACGGGCGGCCTGATCGACGATGCCCGCGTTATTGATCAGCGCGTCGATGCGGCCATGGGTCTTGTCGATGCGGTTGTACATCTCGTCAATCGCGGCAGGGTTGGACACATCTACTTGCATGACCAGCGCCTGCGCACCCGCTGCATTGGCCGCCGCCGCCACCTCCTCGGCCCCCTTGGGATCAGAGTTATAGGTCAGCGCAAGGTCATAGCCGCGCTGGGCGGCCAAGCGCGCGCAGGCGGCACCAATGCCGGCAGAGGCACCGGTAATCAGGCAAACGGGTCTCAAGGCTCAGGCTCCTTTGATGCGGGTCAGCATTTCGGTGGTGTCGCGGCTGAGGTCCGGTGTGGCAAGGATACGCTGCACTTCGGCCAGTATCCTGGCCTGACGGTCCGCGTCATAGCGCTTCCACGTCTGAAAGGCGGAACACATGCGTGCCGTGGTCTGCGGGTTCAGCGGATCAAGGGTGATCAGCCAGTCAGCCAGCAGGGTATAGGCATCACCGCTTTTGTGGTGAAATGCGGCGTGATGGCCGATCAGGGCCCCAAAGACGGCGCGGAACCGGTTCGGGTTCTTGTGGTTGAAGTCGGGATGATCCGTTAGCCGTCGGGCGGTATCGGCCCCGTCTTCCGGTTTGGCACAGCTGACCTGCAGGCCGAACCACTTGTCCATGACCAGCCGGTCGTCTTTCCACTGTTGGTAAAAGGCATCAAGCGCGGTGCTGTCCTCACCATGGCGCAGGATCTGGCTTAGGGCGCTGATCTGCTGGGTCATGTTATCGGCGCTGTCGAATTGCGCTTGCGCGGTTTCAGTCCCGCTGCGGCGGCTGATGAAGGCCAGCATCACATTGCTCAACGCGCGTTTGCCCGATTGCGCGGCATCCGGTTGATAGGCACCGCTGACGCTGTGACGGGCGTAAAGATCAGACGCAGCATCAGCAAAGGTTTCGGCCATGGCATCACGCATCTGTTCGCCAACGGTGAACAGCTGTTCAGGATCGGGCACTTCCCCCGCTTCATGCAAGACATTGGCCAGTTCGGCAGGGCCGGGCCAATTGATCATCAAGGCGCGGAACGCCGGATCAAGGCTTTCATCCAAAGCAATGTCCTTGATCGCGTTCAGGAAAGCAGGGTCGGGCGCGGCCCCGTCGCGGATCATCGCCAGCATTGTGGTGCGGGCCAGCATATTGCCCGCTTCCCAGCGGTTGAAAGGGTCTGTGTCGGCGTTGAGCAAAAGCATGCGATCCGCGTCCGACAGATCATGCGTCAGCACCACAGGGGCGGAGAACCCGCGCAGGACTGATGCAACCGGTCGATCCTCAAGCCCGGTAAAGCGGAAGCTCTGGACCTCTTTGGTCATTTCAAGAACCTTGGTCTCCATGGCTTCGCGGCCATCGGGGTAGATCAGGCCAATAGCGATTGGGATGACCAGCGGCTGTGGTTCCGGCGTTGCGGCGCTGGGCGGCGTGTGCTGGGTGAAGGTCAGGGTCAGCGTGTCCAGCTCAAAACTTTCCTCGACGGACAGGCGCGGGGTGCCAGCTTGGGAATACCAGCGTTTGAATTGGGTCAGGTCGCGGCCTGTGGTGTTCTCGAATACCTTCAGCCAGTCCTCAATGGTGGCGGCATCGCCGTCGTGGCGGTCGAAATACAGCTCCACCGCTTGGTAATAAGCATCCTCTCCCACAAGGGTTTTCAACATGCCGATGACCTCGGCCCCTTTTTCGTAGACGGTGGCGGTGTAGAAGTTGTTGATCTCCTGAAAGCTCTCAGGACGCACGGGATGGGCCAGTGGGCCTTGATCCTCTGCAAACTGCCGCCCGCGCAGGTCAATCACATCACTGATACGTTTGACGGGCGCGCTGCGCATGTCGCTGGTGAACTGGCTGTCACGATAGACGGTCAGGCCTTCTTTTAAACAAAGCTGGAACCAGTCGCGGCAGGTGATGCGGTTGCCGGTCCAGTTGTGGAAATACTCATGTGCGATGATCGCCTCAATGCGTTCAAAGTTCATATCGGTCGAGGTTTCGGGCGAGGCGAGGACAGCGGAGGAGTTGAAGATGTTGAGGCCTTTGTTCTCCATCGCGCCCATGTTGAAATCATCGACGGCCACGATGTTGAACAGATCCAGATCGTATTCACGTCCGTAAACCTGTTCGTCCCATGTCATCGAAGCCTTCAGTGCGCCCATGCCAAAGGCGCATTTGCCCTCGTCGCCGGGACGGACATAGAGGTTCAGATCAACCTGGCGTCCGTTCATGGTGGTGAATGTATCGGAATGGGCAACCAGATCACCGGCAACCAGCGCGAACAGATAGGCGGGCTTGGGCCATGGGTCGTGCCATTCGGCGTGGTGTTCGCCGGTCTTGACCGGGTTGCCGTTTGACAAAAGCACGGGGTGCGGCCCTTCGATGGTGACGGTGAAGACTGACATCACATCAGGGCGGTCGGGGTAAAAGGTGATCTTGCGAAAACCCTCTGCCTCGCATTGGGTGCAATACATGCCGTTCGACATATAGAGCCCCTCAAGCGCGGTGTTGTTCGCCGGATCAATCTCAACCTCGGCTTGCCATGTGAAAGATCCGGCAGGCACGGCACAGGTCAGCCCTTCGCCCGTCACCTCTGGATCAACCGCTGTGCCGTCAATCTGGGCAGAGATCAGTTTCACCTGTTCGCCATGCAGGAACATAGTGTCTGGGGTGTCGCCTGCATAGGCAGGGTTGGGGGCAAAGCGGATCACGCTGCGCACGCGTGTGGCGTGGGGATCAAGGGAAAAATGCAAATCGACGCTTTCGACGGTCCAGGGATAGGGCGTGTAGTCGGACAGGAAAATGGTCTTGGGGGCAGCGTCACGCATGGGGGGACCTCAAAAAAGATGGGAACGTTTAGTTTGCCCGCAGGTTAGTCTGTCAACAACAGACCCTCAACGGGTCAAACGAGCGCAATCCAAAAGGAGACATCTATGTCAGCCCCCGACACAAATATTGAAAAGCAGAAAGACAACCACAAGGCACCATTGCTTGGCGTTAAAGGCGCGATTGGGTTTGGTGTTTTGATGCTGATTTTGGTACTGGGATTCACCATGGCCAATTCCAATGATCCGGAAGGGGATGCGGGGCTGAACCCGGTTGACGGGGCTGCAGCCGAAACCACTGCTACTGGCACAGCGTCTGACTAATCCCATGCGCCGCCCGCTTTTGAGGTGGCCGGTCAGTATCTGAAACGATGACAGGGTGACGCGGATTTTCTGCGTCTCCCTGACTTTTTCTAGCAAATTTCAGCTCGCCCGATGCGATGTGGCCGGATCATGCCCAAGATGCCGAAGAAATCTGACTTGCCGCAAAAGATCTGTGCGACCTGTGGGCGTCCGTTTCTGTGGCGTCGCAAATGGGCTTCTGTCTGGGCGGAGGTCCGGTTTTGCTCCAAACGTTGTAAGTCACAGCGTTAAAGTCGCCTTGCCAGCTTTGGTAAGGTTTTTTGACCGCGTGCCTTGTGAGATGTACCCATAGGCTTTATGGGTTTCCGAAAGGAAACATCCGCCGGAGGAACGTGGCATGCAACGCATCGACAAGCAGGGATTGCAGGTGGACACCGCATTGGTGTCTTTTGTGGAAGACATGGCGCTGCCCGGAACGGGTGTGGCCGCTGACGCGTTCTGGACCGGGTTTTCTGCCCTCGTGCATGATCTAGGGCCAAAGAACCGCGCGTTGCTGGAAAAGCGCAGCGAGCTCCAGCGTCAGATTGATGATTGGCACAAGGCCCGACAAGGTCAGCCCCACGATGCGGATGCCTATGCGGCATTCTTGCGCGAAATTGGTTATCTGGTGCCGGAAGGGCCGGACTTTGCCATTGAAACCAAAGGTGTTGATCCTGAAATTGCTGCCGTACCAGGGCCACAGCTGGTGGTGCCGATCACCAATGCGCGTTTCGCGCTGAATGCGGCGAATGCCCGCTGGGGCAGCTTGTATGACGCCTATTACGGCACCGATGCGCTGGGCGATCTGCCAGCTGCGGGCGGCTATGACACGGCGCGGGGCGCGCGTGTGGTTGCGGCGGCCAAGGCGTTTCTGGACGAGGCTGTGCCTTTGGCCGCGGGCAGTCATGTTAACCTGACCGGCTACCGTGTGGCGGATGGCGCAGTACAGGGTGTCACGGCGGATGGGTCGGTCACGCTGGCGGATACTGCACAGTTTGCCGGATATGAGGGTGCCGCGGATGCGCCCACAGCCATCGTATTTCATAAAAACGGATTGCACATCATTGTGCAGATCGACGCCAGCCATGCGATTGGCAAGGACGATCCGGCCCATGTGTCTGACATCGTGCTGGAATCAGCCCTGTCGACCATCATGGATTGTGAAGACAGCGTCGCGGCGGTGGATGCCGAGGATAAGGTTGTTGCCTACACCAACTGGCTGGGCCTGATGAAAGGGGACCTGTCAGAGACGTTTGAGAAAGGCGGGCAGAGCCTGACGCGGGTGATGAATCCGGATCGTGCATACACGGCACCGGATGGTGGTGCGCTGACGCTGAAAGGCCGTGCGCTGATGTTGATCCGTAACGTGGGTCACCTGATGACCAACCCTGCGGTGCTGGACCGGGACGGTGCAGAAGTGGGCGAGGGGCTGATGGATGCGATGATCACATCCTTGATCGCAATGCATGATCTGGCGCGGGACGGTGGCAATTCGGTTGCGGGCTCTGTCTATGTGGTGAAACCCAAGATGCACGGGCCGGATGAAGTCGCCTTTGCCGACGAGATTTTCACACGTGTCGAAACCGTGCTGGGCCTGCCGGCGAACACAGTCAAGATGGGCATCATGGATGAGGAACGCCGCACCTCGGTGAACCTCAAGGAATGTATCCGCGCCGCCAAATCGCGGGTTGCCTTCATCAACACGGGTTTTCTGGACCGCACGGGGGATGAAATTCACACCTCTATGGAAGCCGGACCAATGGTGCCCAAGGGTGATATGAAGAATGCTGCATGGATTGCCTCTTACGAGGACCGCAATGTGGATATCGGTCTGGCCTGTGGCTTGCAAGGAAAGGCGCAGATCGGCAAGGGCATGTGGGCCATGCCTGACCGGATGGCAGATATGATGGTGGCGAAGATCGGGCATCCGCAGTCAGGTGCGAATTGCGCCTGGGTGCCGTCCCCGACAGCGGCGACCCTGCATGCGATGCATTATCACAAGGTTGACGTTCTGGCGCGTCAGGAAGAGCTGAAGGCAGGCGGGCCGCGCGGCACACTGGAGGATCTGCTGACGATTCCGGTGTTGTCGGGCCGCAACCTGTCCGATGATGAAATCACCCGCGAGATTGAGAACAACGCCCAAGGTATCCTTGGTTATGTGGTGCGCTGGGTGGATCAGGGCGTGGGCTGTTCCAAAGTGCCCGACATCAATGATGTGGGGTTGATGGAAGACCGCGCCACCTGCCGGATTTCTGCACAGGGTCTGGCCAACTGGTTGCACCATGGTGTGGTGACAGCCGATCAAGTGACAGCCGCGCTGCATAAGATGGCGCAGGTGGTGGACCGCCAAAATGCCGGGGATCCGCTGTATAATCCGATGGCACCGGGGTTTGACGGGATTGCGTTTCAGGCGGCCTGTGATCTGGTGTTCAAGGGCCGCGTACAGCCGTCGGGCTATACCGAACCTGTATTGCATGAACGGCGGTTGGAGCTGAAGGCGGCAGGCTGAAAAGCAGGCTTGGGGCGGTGCCGCCCCGAGTTTACCAACGAAAAGTAAAGACTAGAAAAGGGTCATAGAGATGGCAATTTCATTGCGCAAGGCGCGCACGATCATTCGCAAGGCATTGGAAAAAGGCCGCGAGATGGACCTCAAACCCCTGTCAGTCGTGGTGTTGGATGCAGGCGGCCATGTGCAGGCTTTTGAGCGCGAAGACGGCGCGGCGCCGGGCCGCTTTGCCATTGCCCATGGCAAGGCCTACGGTGCGGTGATGCTGGGCATGGCGGGCACGGCCCAGATGAAACGGGCAGAGGATCAGGCGTATTTCATGGCGGCGGTGAACGGGGTTTACGGCGGGCAGGTCATTCCGGTGCCCGGCGGCGTCTTGTTGCGTGACAAGAAGGGGGCGGTGATCGGGGCGGTCGGTGTGACCGGCGATACCTCTGACAACGACGCGGTGGCAGCGCTGAACGGGATTGAAGCGGCGGGATTGACCGGCGAAATCTGACCCTGCTGAAAAACCCTGCACTGTCGCCCCAGCCGGCGGCAGAGGCACCTCCAAGCCGCCAAGCTTACTTGAGAGATCCCAGCGCCTGTCCTATACTGGGCGCAGAGCAGGCAATCTTTGGTGACTTATGGCCCGACCCGTCGTTGGCATTATCGGCAATTCCTATCTTTTGAATGACCAATATCCGGTGCATGCAGGCGGGCAGATGAACTCTGACGCGATTTCTGAAGTATCCGGGTGTATGCCGCTGATCATTCCTTCGGATCCCCGCCATGTGAGCGTCGAGGAACTGTTGAACACCTGTGACGGGTTTCTGTTTACCGGCGGGCGGCCCAATGTACATCCCGAAGAATACGGCGAGGCGGAAACGCTGGCGCATGGGGCTTTTGATCGCGCCCGCGATGCCATTGCCCTGCCGCTGATCAGGGCCTGTGTTGAACGGGGGCAGCCGATTTTCGGCGTTTGCCGTGGCTTTCAAGAGGTGAATGTCGCCATGGGGGGCACGCTCTATCCTGAAATTCGCGAATTGCCGGGGCGGATGAACCATCGGATGCCACCCGACGGTACCATCGAAGAGAAATTTGAGCTGCGCCATGATGTGACCTTTACCGAGGGCGGCGTGTTTCACAAATTGATGGGCAGCACGGTAGTGCGCACCAATACGCTGCACGGTCAGGGGATCAAGGAAGCTGGCGCGCGGATTGTGATTGACGGGCATGCGGAGGATGGCACGCCAGAGGCGATCTACGTGCAGGGCGCGGCCGGGTTTACATTGGCGGTGCAGTGGCATCCTGAATGGAATGCTAATGCGGATCCGGTCTCGCGGGCGCTGTTTGCCGGTTTCGGGGATGCTGTGCGCGCTTGGACAAGCCGTAGTGACGCACCTGCGCTCAAGGCTGTTTGATCCCGGCGGCGTCGCTTGCTGCCTTTGCGGATTACCAGACCGCGACTAAGCTGATCCTAAGGCACAACCCCGGCAATCTGTTTCGTTTCATTGGGTAATCTGGTGGTTGGCCTTTGCGCGATAGGTTTGGCTTGCGTGCTATTGTGCAGGCCCAAGGGTAGGTGAATCCCCGCGCGCACGTCACGGTGCAGTGATGTATGCACCCACTCTTGTGGGGAGGCGCAAAGCCCTGTGTGGACCGGGCTGAAGTAGACCAAATCCCGATGGCGCATAAAATCATCCGCGTCACGGATCACATGCTGCCAATGGTGCCGCCGCCAGATGCCTTTCTCACCCCGCTTGATCTGACCCGAACTGCGATTTTCGGACATCGGGCAGCCATGGGAAAACCGGGATTTCAACATGGCGATCCGGCGGGGGCTGGCCCTTTTACCGGGGGGCAGGGTGCAGAGCATGTGAAGGGTTGCGGGCAGTACAGTGATAGCATCGATGCGAAAGGGATGGCGGTTGAGGGTCTCCCGCATTGCGCGGCGCAGCATGTCGATCCGGCGCAGCAACAGGTCGCTGTGTGGGTCTGCAAGGCGGATCGTCAGGAAATAAGTGACGCCCGTGAGAAGGGCCTGCCGGGTGTATGACATGCGCGAGGTTAGGTCTGGTTTGGTTAACAATTGGTGAACCATTCCCGTCTTTGGAGCGACCTTTCTGATCTCCCTGACCTTGCGGCGGGCGGAATGTGGATGACGCGCTGGTTCTGGCGGGTCTGAACAGGTTGCCGTCGTAGGTTGGCTGCGATGCAGCATTGACGAGCCGCGACCTTCAAGGGTGATGCGGTAGGACGAAACAGCGTGGCCCGCATAAATGTGATTCAAATTAAGGTTAAACACCTCCGTTGGGTGGGAAATATCCAGCTGGTAAGGCGCTCCGCAGTGACATTTTATTGCGCCTACTTTGGTCTTGGTTGAAATAAAGTTTCGGCACAGTTGAGCCTATTTTAGGGCGAAATCGGCAACTTACGGGGTAAACTTTGCAGTAGGAACCCGCTTTTCACCTTGAAATACTTGTTAATATGCTGCCATTTCGCTATTTGCTGCAGGTGCAAAACTATGCCCCGACGCGTATCAAAGACCAGCCGGGACCAAAATTGGGGGAAGACTGAGTGAAGATCGGAACGCCGAAAGAAATTTTTCAGGGAGAGAACCGCGTCGCGATGACGCCGGACTCCGCGCGACAATTGCAAAAGCTGGGGCATGAGTGCCTGATCGAAACGGGAGCGGGCGCTGCTGCCGGTTTCGCCGATGCCGATTACAAGGCTGCCGGTGTCGAGGTGGTCAAAACCGCTGCCGCCCTGTGGAAAGCTGCAGATGTGGTTGCCAAGGTGCGTGCACCAAATGAGACCGAGATGAAGCGGTTGCGGGCAGAGCAGACCCTGATCTCCTTCTTCAGCCCCGTGGCTGATGAAACGAACATGAACAAGGCCGCCGAAAAGGGTGCCACCGTGGTCGCGATGGAAATGATCCCGCGTATTTCACGGGCGCAGAAGATGGATGCGCTGTCTTCCATGGCCAATATCGCCGGTTATCGCGCGGTGATCGAAGCAGGCAACAACTTTGGCCGTTTTTTCACCGGTCAGATCACAGCGGCGGGCAAGGTGCCCCCGGCCAAGGTTCTGGTTGTGGGGGCCGGTGTTGCCGGTCTGGCCGCGATCGGGACATCAACATCTCTGGGTGCGATTACGCTGGCCTTTGACGTGCGCCCCGAAGTGGCCGAACAGGTCGAGAGCATGGGGGCCGAATTTGTCTACCTTGATTTCGAGGAAGAGCAGAAAGATGGCGCGGAAACAGGCGGTTATGCCGCGGTGTCCTCGCCAGAGTTCCGCGAGGCGCAGCTGGCCAAGTTCCGCGAACTGGCACCGGAAGTTGATATTGTCATCACCACTGCGTTGATCCCGAACCGCGAAGCACCAGAACTGTGGACCGAAGATATGGTTGCAGCGATGAAACCGGGTTCTGTGATCGTCGACCTTGCCGCAGAAAAAGGCGGTAACTGCAAGTTGACTGTGATGGATGAGAAGATCGTGACCGAGAATGGTGTGACCATCATCGGCTACACCGACTTCCCCAGCCGGATGGCAACGCAATCCTCGACGCTCTATGCCACCAACATTCGTCATTTGATGACTGATCTGACACCGGAAAAAGACGGTGTGATCAACCATAATATGGAAGATGACGTTATTCGCGGGGCAACAATTGCCCATGCTAAAGAGGTGACCTTCCCGCCGCCACCACCCAAAGTGGCGGCAATTGCAGTGCAGAAGAAGAAACCTGCGCCCAAGGAACTGACACGCGAAGAGAAAGCGGCAAACGAGATTGCGGCGTTCAAGCAACAGACCAAGAACCAGGTGACATTGCTTGCCGTTGGCGGGGCGTTGCTCTTGGCCGTGGGGCTGGTTGCTCCGGCCAGCTTTATGCAGCATTTCATCGTGTTTGTATTGGCGGTCTTTGTCGGGTTTCAGGTCATCTGGGGTGTGGCGCACAGCCTGCACACACCGCTGATGGCGGTGACCAATGCGATTTCCTCGATCATCATTCTGGGGGCTTTGATGCAGATCGGGTCAAGCTCCTTCCTGGTGATATTACTTGCTGCCCTGTCGATCTTTATGTGTGGGATCAACATCTTCGGCGGCTTCCTCGTGACACGGCGTATGCTCGCCATGTTCCAGAAATCTTAAGGGGCTGATGTAATGGATTTCGGTTTTACAACAGCAGCTTATGTGGTTGCAGCAATTTTGTTCATCCTGTCCTTGGGTGGGCTTTCGGGGCAGGAAAGCGCCAAGCGCGCGGTCTGGTATGGCATCGCCGGTATGGCGCTGGCCGTGGCGGCAACGCTGATCGGCCCGGGCTCTGGCTACTGGTTTTTGTCACTGGTCCTGATCGCCGGGGGGGGGGCCATCGGGTATCAGCTGGCGACACGGGTGCAGATGACGCAGATGCCCGAACTGGTGGCTGCGATGCACAGCCTGGTCGGTCTGGCAGCGGTTTTTGTCGGGTTTATCGCACATTTTGAGATTGGCCGGGTGGCGAACTATGTCGCTGATGGGGGAGATGTTTATGCACTTGGCACCTTTGCCGGGCTGATCGCCAAGAAAACAGCGGTTGAGATCAACATCCTGCGGGTAGAGGTCTTTCTCGGCATCTTTATTGGTGCGGTGACCTTCACCGGATCGGTGATTGCCTATGGGAAACTTGCAGGCAAGGTGGATTCAGCGGCCAAGAAACTGCCCGGTGGTCACATGCTGAACGCAGGTGCGGCGGGTCTCTCACTGCTCTGCCTGATCTGGTATTTCAACACCGGCGGGTTCTTCCCCCTGTTTGTGATGACGCTGGCGGCGCTGTTCATCGGGTATCACCTGATCACCGGCATCGGTGGGGCGGATATGCCTGTGGTTGTCTCCATGCTGAACAGCTATTCCGGCTGGGCGGCGGCGGCGATTGGTTTCTCGCTTGGCAACGACCTGTTGATCGTGGTTGGGGCGTTGGTGGGTTCCTCCGGTGCGATCCTGTCCTACATCATGTGTAAGGCGATGAACCGTTCGTTCATCAGCGTTATTCTGGGCGGCTTTGGTGGACCAGCTGGTGAACAGATGGCGGTTGAAGGCGAACAGGTCGCCATTGAAGCGGATGGTGTTGCCACGGCGTTGAACGAAGCCGACAGCGTTATCATCATTCCGGGCTATGGGATGGCGGTTGCACAGGCACAGGGCGCGGTGAGCGAGCTGGTGAAAAAGCTGCGCGCACAGGGTAAGAACGTGCGCTTTGCCATTCACCCGGTTGCGGGGCGTTTGCCTGGCCACATGAACGTGCTGCTGGCGGAAGCCAAAGTGCCTTATGACATCGTAATGGAGATGGATGAGATCAACGATGATTTCCCGGATACCGATGTAGCGATCGTCATTGGCTCCAACGACATCGTGAACCCCGCGGCGCAGGATGATCCCAACAGCCCGATTGCTGGCATGCCGGTCCTGGAATGCTGGAAAGCCAAGACCGTGTTTGTTTCCAAGCGCGGGCAGGGCACCGGCTATTCCGGTATCGAAAACCCGTTGTTCTTTAAGGAAAACACGCGGATGTTTTATGGTGACGCAAAGGCGTCATTGGACAAGCTGCTGCCGATGATTGAATAGTTGTTCTCTTTCAAAGAGAACGGTCGGAAACTTTGAAAGTTTCCGAGACCTGATTGAAACGTCCCGCCAGAGATGGTGGGGCGTTTTGCTTTGCGGAGCGCGGGTTTCGCGAAGCGTGAATGGCGCGTGATGTCGATGGCGTAGCGATTGCACAGTTTCACGTAACAGGGCTGGCCGATCCGTGTCGGGGCCTGTGAATGGTGCTATCACCAACCTACAAAGGACTTCCAAGATGACACAATTCCTGACTGGCGCACCAATCTGGGTCTGGCCCCTGCTGGCTCTGCTGATCTTTGTTGGCCTGCGGGCGCGGCAGGCCAGAAGCGTACCGGTGCTGCTGATCTATCTGCTGCCGCTGTTGGGCATCCTTTCGCTGCGCGCTGTGGCGTCACTGCCGGCGGGGAACTGGATCTGGATGATCTTTCTTGTGCTCTATGGGGCGGGTCTCTGGGCTGGTCACCGGCTACAAGCCCGTTGGGTGCTGGGTCGCACGGGGCGGATGGTACAGCTTGCCGGAGAGAACCTGACGTTGCTTTTAATGATGGCGGTATTCTGGGCAAACTTTCTGGGTGGTGTTCTTTTGGCGGTTGCGCCTGACATCTATGGGAATGCAATGTTTCAGGCTGGTTTTACGGCGCTGCTGGCGCTGGCAGCCGGGGTATTCGCCGGGCGGGCGCTTTTTGTCTGGCGCGCGGGATAGGGGCTAATACGGTGCAAGTGAAGAAGGGGCGTTGTATACCGCTGTATCCATTTAACACATTGAAAAATATAAGTAATTGAAATGCGTGAAACAGCGTTCTATGGTCCCTGAAACCCTGCAGGAACCCATGCCATGGCCCCGATCAAAGACTACCCACAACGCTATGCCCTGAGCGGCGAATTGCACGCTCGGCCCTTTCCCTCGCTCAAAGCCCCGTCAAGCGCGGTTTTCCTTGCGATCAAACAGCCAGAGGATGCGGCCAGTCGGGACAAAAGCCTCGACCTCATACATTTGAATGCTCTGCTGGATCACTATGGTGCACCGCGGCCTGACTCGGAGGCGACGCATTATTATGGTGAAATGGGGAAGTATTGGCTGAAATGGGAACAGCACACCGAGATGGTGACCTATACGGTGTTTATTGACGCTGTGGGCGCGCGCCCCTTCGACCCGGATGAATTTGGCGTCTTTCCCGAGTATTGGCTGGAGGATGCGCCGGGGGGGCGGATCACCTCGGCATTGTTGCGTTTGATGCCGATGCCACAATCACCGGACCAGATCAGCGCCTTGTTGGGCGATTGGTTTGTGCCTGAAAGCCTTGCGGTCGCTTCGGTGCTGGGAGAGGCGGCAGTTGTGGCATCGGACTTTCGCATTGATCCGGCCGGACATATGCGGATTGCGGTCTTTACCGATGAGGCGACAGGGGACAGGCGTCGCGGGCGCATTGTGCAGCGGCTCTTTGAGATCGAGAGTTATAAGGCCGCCTCGATGCTGGGCTTTTCCATGGTGCGTTGGCTGGCCCCGCAATTGAACGCGCTGGATATGAAGCTGACCGATCTGATGGCACAGATGCGCGGCCCCTCGGCGCGGGCAGAGGATACCTTGCATGCGCTTCTCGATATCTCGGTTGAATTGGAGACGCTGGCGGTGAAAACAGCCTTTCGCTTTGGCGCAACCGGGGCCTATCGGCGGATCGTGGATCAACGGATCGACGTGCTGCGCGAAAAGCGGTTTCTGGGCCGTCAGGGCTTTGCCGAGTTCATGTTGCGCCGATACGACCCTGCCATGCGCACGGTGCAATCGACAGAGGACCGGCTTAAGGCGATGTCGGAACGCGCCATCCGCGCAGCGGAATTGCTGCGCACGAGAGTGGATGTGGAACGTTCCGCGCAGAATCAGGACATCCTGGCCAGCATGGACCGGCGCGCCGATTTGCAGCTGCGCTTGCAAAAGACAGTAGAGGGGCTGTCAGTGGTGGCAATCAGCTATTACGCGGTCTCGTTGGCGGGCTATCTGCTCTATCCGCTGGCCAGTGCTCTGGGGCTTAGCAAGGGCAGTTTGCTGGCGCTGGTTACCCTGCCGATTGTGGGCGTGGTGTGGTTGATGGTGCGGCGGTTGAAACGGCATCTTGGCTGAGAATCAGCTGGGCGATCTTAGCGCCCAGTGCAATCATGGTGATGGCCAGAAGTGCTGCAACCGACAGGGTCGGCACACCGGATAGACCGGCACCAAGGGTGCAACCACCGGCCAGCACGCCGCCAACCCCCATCAGGGAGGCCCCCAGCAGGTAACGCCCGGTCTGGCGTGGGCTTTCAAAGCTTTGCCATTGAAACCCGCCAAAGATCAGGCTGGCGGCCAATGCGCCCAGGATCACCCCACCGATCAGACCGGTACCAAAGCCCGGCGCAATCGAGGTGCTGGCAATGCCCCAGAACAGCGTGTCCGCAGCTGGAGAGGTGAAGGACAGGCTTTCCATGCCAATTGGGTCAAAATCGTCAAACAGTACAAAGCCGGTGCCAACCCATGCGGCAGGCACCAGCAGGCCGATCAGCGCCGCAAGGATCAGGGTGCCCACCGCATTGCCGGAGCGGAGCGCAATGGCACCGGCCGCAACTGCGAGCAATGCGGTCCACAGCCATGCGCCACCGGGCAGGGATGCGAGGGTGATATATTCCCCCATATCCACGGTCACAGCGCCAAGCGAGGTGCGCAGCGGGGCCAGCACCCCTTTCAGCGTCATATGGGCCACAACGGCAAAGACCAGCAGCACAACCGCCGCCCGCAGATTGCCGGACCCTGTCAGCACAGTCAGACGTGACACACAGCCACGGGTCAGCACCATGCCAGCCCCGAACAGTAACCCGCCGATGGCGATGGCCAGAACCGGCATGCCAGAGATCATGAAACGGTGATCGTCAAAGCTGATCCATCCGGCAGCAACGGCGGCTTGGGTGCCGACAAGGGCCACAGCAAGAGCCGTAAACCAGACGCCCGCAGCCGCACGACTGTCTTCACCAACAAGCGCGCGGCGGAAACAGAACTTGGTGATCTGGGCCAGCACACCAAAGAGGACACCAATGATCAGCGCGAAATAGACGGAGGCCTGTGGCGCGGTCAGTGTCTCAAATTCGAACGTCTCAAACATGGCCCGACTCCTTGTGGATCAGTTGGGTGGAACAACTGATCTATTTGGACGGGGAATGCTCGGGGTTCAATGGTGTTTCATAACCATCTACCTTCCTCAGCGAGGAATATTTTCGTAGATACCGGGTGTTTCGGGGAAGTTGTTCTGATTTGCGGGTGTGTCGGGAACAGGCGGGGTATCAGCGATCGCCCGCGGCTGTTCCGGTTCTTATTTTACACAGCTTGGATAGAGCAGGGGCCAACCGCGCAGGATGCGGGGCGGCCCCTGATCAAAAAGGATCAACGTCCGCGCAGGCGTGGGTCAAGCGCGTCGCGCAGGCCGTCACCAAGGTAATTCACACTTAGCACAGTCAGGGAAATCGCGATGCCGGGCAAAAGCACCCGCTCGGGGTAATCCTGCATGCGCTGCACCGCATCCGCCAGCAACTTGCCCCAGGTGGGGAAGTCGGAAGGGAAACCAACGCCAAGGAAGCTCAGCGCACTTTCGGTGATGATCGCGGTGGCAAGGCCCAATGTTGCGGAAACCATGATCGGAGACACCACGTTCGGCAGCAGATGCCGACGAATGATCTTGCCGGATGTGGTCCCGATAGAGCGGGCCGCAAGGATGAATTCGCGTTCCTTCAACGCCAGAATGTCACCGCGTACAATCCGTGCGGTCTGCATCCATGAGGTCAGCCCGATGATGCCGACGATCAGGATAAACATGCCGCCCTCCGGGCCGAAGCTGGCGTTTAGCGGCTGGCGGAACAGGGTCACGGCGAGCAGGGTCAATGGCAGGATCGGCAAGGAAAGCGCCAGATCGGTAAAGCGCATCAGCCAGAAGTCCAACCGCTTGAAATAGCCCGACAGGACACCCACTGCGGTGCCGATGATCAGCGCCAGCGCCATGGCAAGCCAACCAACGGCCATGGAAACCCGTCCGCCTGCAATCATCTGGGACAGGATATCGCGGCCCAGCTGGTCGGTGCCAAAGGGATGGGCCCAACCGGCTTTGGCATCGCTGTCCCAGAGCAAGGTATAGACCGGGCGCCAGTTCTTGTTGCGGATGTCCAGCGTCTTGGGGTCGAGCTCCCAGAGCAGGGGGCCAAAGATGACGCCCAAGGTAATGAAAATCAGGAAACCACCACCGAATACTGCGCCTTTGTGTTTGCGAAACTGGTCCCAAATATCCTTCCATTGGCTTCTGGGCGGCTTTTGCGGCTCTTTGTCAGTCAGCGCACCAAAGGTTTCGATGTCGGCCTCGATGTCGGCCTCGATGGGGCTTGCGGGGAGGGCTTGCTCAGTCATAGCGGATCCTTGGGTCGAGAAGCCCGTAGAGGACATCGGCGATGAGGTTAAACAGAACGATCAGGATGGCGAAGATGAAGGTTAGTGTCATGACCATCGGCAGATCGTTTGCAAAAAGGGCGGTCAGCAGCAACTGTCCGATGCCGTTCACCTTAAAGACGTTTTCGGTGATGATTGCCCCGCCAAAGATCGCCGGCATGCCAAGCGCGATAACCGTGACCACGGGGATCATTGAGTTGCGCAGCACATGGACCATCACAACCACGCCTTCACGCAGGCCCTTGGCGCGGGCGGTGCGTACATAGTCCTGATTGAGATTGTCCAACATTGCCCCGCGCATGTAGCGGCTGATCTGGGCCGTGGTTTGAAGGGCCAGCACCATCACCGGCATGATCATCTGGAAAATCTGAACCTTAAAGCTCTCCCAGTCGGTGACCACATGGGTGGTGTCATAGATCGAGGGTAACCAGCCAAGGTAGACGGAAAAGATCACGATCAGCAGCGGGCCGGTAAAGAACGGCGGGATCGAGAAACCAACCATGGTAATGAAAGTACCAGCCTGATCGAACACCGAATAATGTTTGTAGGCGGAATAGATGCCGATCGGGATCGCGATGACGATGCCCACAACATAGCTTAGCCCGACCACCCAAAGTGTCTGTGGCATACGCTGCATCACGATATCCATCACCGGGCTACGGGTCTGCCAGGAGATGACGCGCAGCTCACCTTGATAAAACGCGGTGTCAGGCAACCACCCCAGCAGAAAGCTGGTGTTGGTCAGGTAATCGATAAAGATCTTGGGTTCGATCCAGAAGAACTGGATCAGCCATTTATAATATTGCACGTACCACGGGGCCCCAAGACCCAGCGCTTCGCGCATTTTCTGTTTTACCTCTGGTGGTACCGTCAGCGGCACCTGTGCCATCGGATCACCGGGGGCAAGTTGCAGCAATCCGAAGATGATAAAACTGATGAACAAAAGCGTCGGGATAGATAGGATCAACCGGCGGAGTGTAAAGGTCAGCATAGGGTTCAGGCGCCTTTGTTTAGCAGTCTGAGAGATCTGAGAAAGTTGTGTAGGGCGGGGTGAAGCCCGCCCTACGGATTGTCAAGGCGGGGAAGGCCCCGCCGTAACGATTATTCCTTGATGCGATACCAGTCGGCTGCATTCCAGATTTCGCTGTCCCAGACGTTCAGGACAACACCGCCGAGGCTGTTGGAGTGGGCGGAAACCCGTGCACGGTTCACCAGCGGAACGATTGTCATCGTGTCTTTAGTGATCATGTCGTTCAGCTTGCGACCAATCTCGCCGCGCTTTTCCAGATCGCCGGTTTTTGCCAGCTCATCAAGCAGGGCGTCATAGGCCGGATCACAGAAGCGGTTGATGTTCTCACCCTGCCACTGGCTGGATGGCTTCGGCTCGTTGCCACAACGGTAAGCCGCAAGATAGGCCTGTGGGTCCGTGCCGTTGAAGGTGTTGGCGTACATCTCCACGTCCGCGTAGAATTTCTGGAACGTGTCAGGCGAACCTGGGTCACCACCAAAGAAGACGGAACCGTCAAGGTTGCGCAATTCGGTTTCGACACCGATCTGCTGCCACCAGTCTTTGATCAAGGCCTGGAAGTCCTGGCGTACGGCATTTGTGGATGTCTGATACAGGATCGACAGCTTGACGCCGTCCTTGTCGCGTACGCCGTCACCATCGCTGTCGGTCCAGCCTGCTTCGTCGAGCAGGGCTTTCGCACCGTCAAGGTCCTGCGTCAGACACTCTGTGTTGTCAGAGTTATAAAGTGCAGGGGCAGGGACGAGGTTACATGTAGGTGTACCGGCCTTACCGTAGCCAACTTCGGTCAGCAGTTCACGGTCGATGGCCATCGACAGCGCTTTGCGGACTTTAAAGTCGGACAGGAAGGGGTGAGGCTCTGCTACGGTTGCCCGTGTTTCAGGCGGCAGATCCGGTGACGGGTTGGTCAGGTTCATTTCCAGACGCTCAACCAGAGGGCCAAAGCCCGCGATGGCCTTGCCTTTACCGGCTTCTTCCATCTTTGCAATCACATCGGGTGCCAGTTGCAGGTTCCAAGCGTAGTCATATTCGCCGGTTTCCAGAACCGCACGACCTGCAGCTGCGGCATCGCCACCGCCTTTGAATGTCAGCGTGGCGAAGGCTGGCTTGCCTTCGTGACGATAGTTTTCGTTGGCTTCCATTGTGATTACGTCGTTTGGACGGAACTCAACAACTTTGAAAGGACCTGTGCCGATTGGGTTAAAGTTTGCTTCAGTACATTCTGGCGCTTTGGCCCCCATGCAATCAGCAAACTGCGCGGCTTGGATGATGGGGCTTTCGCCGCCTACAAACGGGCCATATGGGTTTGGCTGAGGTGCAGAGAAGGTGACTTTGACAGTGAGCTCATCAACAGCTTCGACGCTCTCGACACCCTGGAATTTCGCACCCTGTGCACAACCACCTTCGGGGTGCATGCAATAATCAGCAGAGAATTTTACATCCGCCGAAGTGAACGCCGTGCCGTCAGACCATTTCAAGCCGGGCGTGATGTTCCATGTGATTGACTTGAGGTCCCCGGATACGCCGCCGTTGGCGACAGTCGGGATCTCAGTCACCAGAAACGGTACCATGGCACCGGTTTCTGTGTAGCGGGCCAGTGGCTCCACGATCAAAGACGCTGATTCGACGTCCTTGGTGCCGCCCGATAGAAACGGGTTCAGGATGGAAGGGGCCTGCCAATACAGGATTTTGACTTCCCCGTCACGGCCGCGTTCGCCGGAATGTCCGTCGGCAAATGCAACCGGAGCAAAAGCGGTCGTCGCAATTGCTCCCATCAAAAGGGTTCTTAGTTTCATAAATACTCTCCTTGTCGTACACGCTTTGGTTGTGTCACGTATTGGGGCAGGATAATCCCGCCCAGTGGTGTCGATCTGTGGCACTTTAAGAGTGTCGCCTAACCCTACGTAAACGAAGAGTTATATCGAATGCTCCGAACCGCACCTCCAGATCGCATGGCAGCATTCACAACATGTTTCACGAGAAATGCAAGCCCTGTCATCAGTCCGACACAAAATAGGTCCGATTTCGACCAGTCTTGTTTGACCTGCTCTGGTAATCGCCTTAGCCTTGGTTAAAGACGCGCTGCAATAACGTGTCAAAGGATCATCAGGGGACATCATGCTGGATCAGACAAATTCGGGGCCTATTGCACAAATACAGGGCCTCAGGGTCGAATTTCAGACCAAAGACGGTCCAGTTGTCGGGGTTGAGGATGTCAGTTTTGACATCAATCCGGGTGAAACCGTCTGTGTGGTGGGCGAATCTGGCTCCGGTAAATCGGTATCCTCCCTGTCGCTGATGCGGCTGGTTGAGTATGGCGGTGGCGAAATTGCCGGTGGGCGGCTGTTGTTTGACCGCGACGGCAAGGACCAGATTGATCTGGCCCAGACCAGTGGTGCCGATATGCGCCGGATCAGGGGCAACGAGATCGGGATGATCTTTCAGGAGCCGATGACCGCGTTGAACCCGGTGTTTACCGTTGGCCGTCAGCTGACCGAAGGGCTGCGTCTGCACAAAGGAATGACCAAGGTGCAGGCCGAAGCGCGCGCGCTTGAGCTGATGACACAGGTCCGCATCCCCGAGCCCGAGCGCCGGTTGAAGCAATACCCACATGAGCTTTCCGGCGGTATGCGTCAGCGCGTGGTGATCGCCATGGCGCTGGCCTGCGAGCCGAAACTGCTGATTGCGGATGAGCCGACAACGGCACTGGATGTAACGATTCAGGCTGAAATTCTGGCGCTGATGGACCGACTGAAGCGTGAAACCGGCACGGCGGTGATGTTCATCACCCATGATATGGCAGTTGTGGCCCAGATGGCCGACCGTGTTGTCGTAATGTTTCGTGGCAATAAGGTGGAAGAGGGCACCGTCGAAGAGATTTTCGAGAATCCCCAACATCCCTATACCAAAGCCCTGTTGGCAGCGGTCCCCAAACTGGGCGAGATGACCGGCAAGGCGTTTCCCGAACCGATGAAGCTGCTGGGGTCCGAAGACAAGCCGATTGTCCCGATCGAGGGCAGCGATGAGGTCTTGCTGACGGTCAAGAACCTCACGACGCGGTTTCCGGTCAAGGGGGGCTTCTTTCGCCGCACGGTGGCCAATGTCCACGCGGTAGAGGATCTGTCGTTCACCATCAACAAGGGGCAGACGCTTAGTCTGGTTGGCGAATCAGGGTGCGGTAAATCCACGGCGGGCCGCTCGATCTTGCGCTTGGTTGAGCCGATGACCGGAGAGATCAATCTGGGTGGCACGGACATCATGGCGCTGAACCAGCGCAAGCTGCGCACCGCGCGTCTGGACATGCAGATGATCTTTCAGGATCCCTTTGCCTCGCTTAACCCGCAGATGCAGCTGGCGGATCAGGTGGCCGAGCCGATCCACAACTTTGACACGCTGAGGGGCAAGGCCATCACGGAGCGGGTCCAGATGCTGTTTGACCGGGTCGAACTGCCGCGCAGTTTCATGCGGCGTTTCCCACATGAGTTGTCCGGTGGGCAACGCCAGCGGGTGGCGATTGCGCGTGCCCTTGCCTTGAACCCCAAGCTGATCATCGCGGATGAGGCGGTCTCGGCGCTGGATGTATCCGTGCAGGCGCAGGTGCTGAATCTGATGATGGAACTACAGTCAGAGCTGGATCTGAGTTTCCTGTTCATCAGCCATGACATGGCGGTGGTTGAACGGGTGAGCCATTACGTTGGGGTGATGTACCTTGGCCGGATCGTAGAAATCGGCACCCGTCAGCAGGTCTTTGAAAACCCGCTGCACAGCTATACTCAGGCGCTGATGAAGGCGGTGCCAATTGCCGATCCGCGAAAACGGAAAGACGAGAAGGATCTGAACTTTAAACCGATCCCGTCGCCGATCCATCCAGCAAAATATGACGCCAAACCCTCTGAATACGTAGAGGTTGATCCCGGGCATCACCTTTTGATCACTGATTGCGGATATTGAACCATGACCGACCGTTTGACCCCGCTGGAGCTGATGACCAAGTTGATCAGCTTTCCCACTGTTTCGCGCGATAGCAATATTCCCCTGATTGATTGGGTCGCTGACTACCTGTCCAGCCACGGCATCGAAAGCCACCGCTACATTGACCCAGAGCAGCCCAAACATGCGTTGTTTGCCCATGTGGGTCCATGGGAAGAGGGGGCGATTGTGCTGTCAGGGCACACCGATGTTGTGCCGATTGACGGGCAACCCTGGGACACTGATCCTTTCACGGTGGTTGAAAAAGACGGCAAGTATTACGGGCGCGGCACCTGCGACATGAAGGGGTTTGATGCTCTGGCGATCTGGGCTTTGGTTGAGGGCAAATATAGCGACCTCACACGCCCCTTGCAGATCGCACTCAGCTTCGATGAAGAGGTCGGTTGTACCGGTGCGCCGCCGATGATCAAGGCGATGCAGCCCGTCCTGCCCAAAGGATCCGCAGCGATTATCGGTGAACCCTCATCGATGCAGGCGGTGACCGGGCATAAGGGGGGGAGCGGATTCGATACCCATGTGGTTGGTTTTGAAGTGCATTCATCACTGCTGCACACTGGCGTGAACGCGATCATGGCCGGGGCCAAGCTGATTGAATGGGCCAATGAAATGAACACCGCAAATATGGCGGCCAAGCCAACTGATCTGGCTGCGATGTTTGATCCGCCTTTCACCACCTGCCACGTTGGTGTCATCGAGGGCGGTACAGCCCATAACATCACCGCCAAGGACTGCAAATTCGCAATGGATTTCCGCGTGGTCCCGGGCGAGGACAAGAATTACTGGTCTACCGCATACCTCAAGAAAGTGCGCGAGGTGGAAGAGCAGATGCAGGCAGTTGTGCCTGAAACCGAAATTCGGATCAGCGAACGTTTCGACGTGCCAGCCTTGCAACCCGAGAAAGACGGAGAGGCGGAAGCGCTGGTGCGCCAGATCACCGGGGACAATGCCAGCCACAAAGTCAGCTATGGCACCGAAGCGGGGCAGTTTCAGGAGGCGGGTTATTCCGCCGTGATCTGTGGCCCCGGCGATATCGCGCAGGCGCATCAGCCCAATGAGTTCATCGAGGTGGCGCAGTTTGAGGCTGGCCATGATTTTATGCGCAAGTTGCTGACGCGGTTGAGCGTGTAAGTAACAGTGGGCCATTGCCCGGTCTTTGACCGGGGCGTCTTTTGCGCAGATCCGGGATATAACGATGCAGGCTTTTCCTATTTCCGAAAAAACGCCGGTAATGTTTGCTGGTCCACCGCCCGTGTCTGCGGATGTGGTGGTGATTGGCGGCGGTGTGATTGGTGTCTGCACAGCGCTTTATCTGGCGCGGGCAGGGCAATCGGTGGTGCTGTTGGAAAAAGGGCGAATCGCGGGCGAGCAATCGTCACGCAACTGGGGCTGGATCAGGCAACAGGGCCGCGATTCTGACGAATTGCCCATCATGATCGAGGCGCTGGGACGCTGGAAAGAACTGGCGGGCGAGACCGGAGTGGATTTCGGGCTGCGTCAGGGGGGCGTCACCTATTTTGCAGAAAGCGCCAAACAGCTGGCCGGATACGAACGCTGGACTGCCCATGCCCAGAGCGTCGGGGTGGATACGCATATCCTGACTGCGGCCGAAACCGCAGCAATGTTCCCGCAGATGGCAAAACCCATGGTCGGGGCGATGGTCACCCCATCGGACATGCGGGCGGAACCCTGGGCTGCGGTGCCCGCATTGGCGGGGATCGCACAACGGGCCGGGGTGCGACTGGTTGAAAACTGTGCCGTGCGGATGCTGGACATACAGGCGGGGCGGGTCGTCGGGGTGATGACTGAGCAAGGGCTGGTAAAGACGGATACGGTCGTGCTGGCAGGCGGGGCGTGGTCATCGCTGCTCCTGCGCAACCATGGTGTTGATATCCCACAGCTTTCCGTACGCGAGAGTGTGGCGGCGACTCACCCTCTGCCGGATGTCCATGCCGGGGCAGCTGCGGATAATCGCGTGGCGTTCCGCCGCCGGATGGATGGCGGATATACCCTGTCACCCGCAGGTGTCGCAGAGCTGTTCATCGGGCCGGATGCCTTTCGTGCCTTTCGCAAATATCTGCCACAGCTGAGGCAAAGCCCGCTTGGACAGACCTACCGGCCCAGTTCGCCCAAGGGTTTTCCTGATGCATGGGATACGCCACGCCGCTGGTCGGGGGATGATATCACCCCCTTTGAGCGGATGCGCATCCTAGATCCCAAACCCGATATGGCACAGCTGCGACGGCTGGTGCGCAGGTTTCAGACACGTTTTCCCAGCCTGCCGCAGGTCCGGTTGAAATCCGCATGGGCCGGTATGATTGATACCTTGCCTGATCAGGTGCCGATTGTAGATCACTGCGCAGGGATTCCCGGCCTGGTGATTGGCACCGGCATGGCGGGCCATGGTTTTGGCATCGGTCCGGGGATGGGCCGGGTGTTGGCAGCTCTGGTCATGGGCGACGCTGTAGGGCATGATTTAGACAGGTTCCGGGCCGGCAGGTTCGCGGACGGGAGTGCGGTCCGATTAGAAACAGTTGTCTGAGTATTATCAAAGGACTTTAACATGCCCATCAAGAACCGCTTTGCCGAAACCCATGCCGAGATTACTGCGTGGCGTCGTCACCTACATCAATACCCCGAGTTGCAATTCGACGTGCATGAGACAGCAAAGTTTGTCGAGGAAAAGCTGCGCAGTTTCGGGATCACGGATATCACCACCGGCATCGGGCAGACTGGTGTTGTGGCTGTAATCGAAGGGCGCAGCACTGGCTCAGGGCGCAGTATTGGCCTGCGTGCCGATATGGACGCCTTACCGATCCACGAGGCAACAGGGGTGCCGCATGCCTCAAAGATCGACGGCAAGATGCATGCCTGCGGGCACGACGGGCACACCGCCATGCTGTTGGGGGCGGCGCAATATCTGGCCGAGACCCGCAATTTTGATGGCCGCTGCGTGCTGATCTTTCAACCGGCTGAAGAAGGTGGCGGCGGTGGCAATGAGATGGTCAAGGACGGGCTGATGGAGCGCTGGTCGATTGACGAGGTTTACGGAATGCACAATATGCCCGGCTTTCCGGTGGGCAAGTTTGCGATCCGCAAGGGTGCCCTGCTGGCTGCGGCGGATCAATTTGACATTGTGATTGACGGGCAGGGCGGTCATGCGGCGGCCCCGCATGAGGCTGTGGACAGCAATCTTGCGGCAGCCCATGTGGTGATCGCATTGCAAAGCATCGCATCGCGCAACGTGGATCCGGTGAAACAGGTGGTGGTATCGGTCTGCACAGTGCGCAGCGACACAGACAGTCATAATGTGCTGCCCCAGACGGTCAAACTGCGCGGCACGGTGCGCTCACTGGATGAGGATGTGCGAGATCTGACAGAGGCCCGCCTGCGTGACATCGTGACCCATACGGCAGCCGCGCATCAATGTCGCGCCCAGATCGACTATGAACGTGGCTACCCGGTGACGGTAAACCATGATGCGGAGACGGATTTCGCAGCGGATGTTGCCGAAACCGTTACCCCGGACGTCTGGCGTGACACACCGCCGATTATGGCGGGCGAGGATTTCTCTTACATGCTGAACGCGCGCCCCGGTGCCTATATGATGATTGGCAACGGGGTCGATGGCGCGACGGTGCATCACCCGATGTATGATTTCAACGACGAGGCCATTCCGGCAGGCTGTTCATGGTTTGCCGAAGTGGTCGAGACCCGGCTTAAGGCAGGCTAACACAAGGCTTTTGCGGTAGTTCAGGTGTTTGCGACCCCGATGATGAAAGGCGGGGCGCGGATACCTCAAACCTTTTTGAAGTTGCCTTGCAGGAATCCGAATTCGATAAGCTGTTTGGTTGGTGTTTTGTCTCCCGTTGGTCCAATGGATTCAAAGTTGATTTGAAACTTGGCTTTGGGAAAGGTAATCCCCCCGCGGGTAACCGTCTTGATCGGACCGGACATATGGACGGTGGCGGATAGATCATAGCCAGTGCAGCATTCGATTGGGTAAGAATTGACGTTGAGATATTCGACGGCCCAGATTTCCTGCGTTTCGCTTGTCTTTGGATGGGTAAACAGATCCAGCTCGCAGCGCCAGCTGGCCTCCAGCGTGACCCAATGTTCGCTGACCATTGTGGGCACAATCAGCTTGAGCTTCTTCTTGTTGAAACTCTTGCGTTTGATGAGTTCCATTGTCTTGAGATAGTCGATTTCCTTGTTGGTGGGGAAAATCCCGGTTGCGATGGCCCGTGTCACTGGTTTGCCGGGCAGTTTCACAATCGGCATTTTGCGTTTGGGAAGGGTTGAATTGTAAGCATAGGTAACTTTTACCAAAACGAATATCCTTGTGCATTTCACCAGATGACCGAAACGCGGGGCGGCAGGTCTGGCGGTGAATTTCCTGTTAAATTGCTTTGCCACGGCAAAATAAGCCGCTGGACTTTTTTCAGTGTATTTGTCGGAAGCCATGTCGAAATATGACAACTTCCCCGTAGCTGAACGAAGGCTGGCGATGCAGTAGATGACCGCAGGTTAAATGTGCCAAGCCGGACAGAGCGTTCAGGTGGGATTGTTAATAGATTATTTAACCCGATTTTTCAATACGGTCGTGTTGCAGGGCGGTTCTGGATGGGGTGCTCACGTCAGGGTGACGCGGCTGTGCCAGCGCTTCCATCCGCTGGTGATTGTCCCTAGAAAGGCTGGGAAACTTGAACAAGGATTACCCCATGCCCGTCAAAAATCGTTTTGCCGAACTACACGAAAATATCACCGCCTGGCGCCGTGACCTACATGAACATCCCGAGATCCTGTTTGAGACACATCGCACCTCTGCCACAGTGGCGGAAAAGCTGCGCGCCTTTGGCTGTGACGAGGTTGTCGAGGGCATCGGCCGCACCGGCGTGGTTGGTGTGATCAAGGGCAAACAGGACACCAGCGGCAAGGTGGTCGGATTGCGTGCCGATATGGACGCCTTACCGATCCACGAGCAGACAGGTCTGGAGTATGCCTCGAAAACCCCCAATGCGATGCATGCCTGTGGACATGACGGGCACACGGCCATGTTGCTGGGCGCGGCGCAATATCTGGCGGAAACCCGCAATTTCGATGGCACCTGTGTGGTGATTTTCCAGCCCGCCGAAGAGGGCGGCGGTGGCGGCAAGGAAATGTGTGATGACGGCATGATGGACCGTTGGGGCATTCAGGAGGTTTATGGCATGCACAACTGGCCGGGCATGCCGACGGGGACGTTTGGCATTCGCACGGGGCCGTTTTTTGCAGCGACAGATCTGCTGAACATCGAAGTTGAAGGTGTTGGCGGACATGCCTCCACCCCGGAAAAAACTGTGGATACAACCGTGGTTGCGGCGCAGATCATCAGTGCCTTGCAAACCATCGTCAGCCGCAATGCCAGCCCCTTGGGCAATATTGTGGTGTCAATCACATCCGTTGAATCCTCATCCAAGGCTTTCAATGTGATCCCCCAGCGGGTCAAATTGCTGGGCACGGTGCGCACGCTGTCAAACGATCTGCGTGATCTGGCGGAAAAACGTGTTGTAGAAATTTGCGAAGGCATCGCTGCAACCTTTGGCGCGGTCGCACGGGTGGAATATGTGCGCAATTATCCGGTCATGGTGAACCATGATGAACAAACGGAATTTGCGGCAGATGTGGCGCGTTCGATCTCTGGTCAATGTGAAGAAGCGCCCTTGGTTATGGGCGGCGAGGATTTCGCCTTTATGCTGGAAGCACGGCCCGGCGCATATATCTTGATGGGCAATGGCGACGGTGCCGAGGTGCATCATCCGATGTATAACTTCAACGATGACGCTATTCCGGCGGGATGCAGCTGGTGGGCTGGCATTGTTGAACAGCGCATGCCTGCTGCGTGATCTGAATGGCGGGGCGGAGGGTAAAAGACCTTCCGCCTTCACCTTGTCTTCCGGGGCGGGCCAAACTATCGGCCTTGTTGCTGTTTCAGCCCTCAGAAAGCAGGCGGCGATAAAGAGCGGTCAGCTCTGCCGCTTCCCGCTCAATGGCAAAATGCTCCGCCACATGAGGGCGCACCTTCTGTTCCCATTCCCTGATCGGGCAGGGCGGCGCAAAGGCGGCAGCGATGGCCTGCGTCAGCGCCTGCGGCTGTTCCGGTGCGACCAGCAGGCCGGTGCCCGGCACAACAATCTGCTCAAAGGCACCAACACGCGTGGCGACCACCGGCACACCGCAGGCCATGGCTTCAATCGGGGTCAGGCCAAAACCTTCCCAGCGTTGTGGCGCAACGTAAAGGTCCAGCACGCGATACCAATCGGCCATATCCTCGACCGGCACCTCAGGCAGAAAATGGAAATTGTCTGACAGGCCCAGTGCGGCGATCTTGTCCTTGATCTCTTGCAGGAATGCCCGGTCCTTGGCTACAGCACGGCCCATGATCAGCGCATGTGCCTGTGGGCTGCGTTTTACAACATCGGCCATCGCGGTACAAAACACATCCGTGCCCTTGGAGGCGCGGATCCGCCCGTAACAGCCGATCAGCTGCGCCTCCACCGGCAATCCCAGCTTTGCGCGCAATGCAGCCTTGTCCGCAGCGGGGGCGAACCCATCGAGGTCGATCCCGTGCATGATTACCTGTGCGGGGTTTTCCAGATAGGCCGCCCCCCGTTCAGAGGTGGCAACAACCGCATCCATCTGCCGGATCAGCCCGCGGGTCAGCCCGCTTTGTTTGCGCTGAGAGGCGGAGGTGAAGACCAGCTTCAGCCGCTTGCGCAAAAGGTGTTTCAACACCAGCCCGCCGATCATTTCAACATTGCGCCGCGCATGCCAGACACGCGGCCCATCCGGGCCAGAACGCGGCATGCTCAGCAGTGCGGACAGCGGGATTTGTGGCACATGGGATGGGATCACTGGGCCGGTGGCCGCGATGTTGATGTCACGTGATTGCACCGGCACGAGGCGGACAACTGTGGCCGTCACACCGGAGAGACGTTTTTTGAAATTCGGAGCGATGACCTGAAGGCTGCGCATATCAATTGTCATGGTGTCAGCTCCAGCGCCGAGATCAGGCGGGTAGCAATACCATCCAGCATGTCAGTCCGACCCTCGATGAAATCACGTGCGGCGGTGCAGGCTTTGGTCAGGTCGGCATCATTGCGCAGCAGGTGATCCACCCGCGCCGCCAGATCCGCACCGTCTGCCACGATGCGTGCCGCGCCAAGGGTTTCCATTTCGCCATAGGTTTCCGTAAAGGCAGCCACATGCGGACCGGACAGTACATAGGCCCCCGATTGCGCCACTTCAAACGGGTTATGCCCGCCAATGGGTTTCAGTGATCCACCCAGAAACACGATGTCACTCAGATCATACCACAACCCCAACTCGCCCAGGGTATCGGCCAGAAACACCTGTCCGCCCGGCATGTCGCCGCGGCTGCGCCGCGTCAGGCTAAGTCCGGCACCGGCGATCAGGTTCATCACCTCGGTGCCGCGTTCCGGGTGGCGCGGTGCGAGGATCAGGCAAAGGTCGGGGTGGGTTTCCAGCAGCGTTTTATGGGCCGCCAGCACCGCCTGTTCCTCGCCCTCATGGGTTGAGGAGGCAACCCAGACAGGACGGTGACCAAGGGCAGCGCGGGCCTCGAACAGGGCATCTTCGTCAACGGGCAGGGGGCCGGCCATGGATTTGATGTTGATGCCCCGCGCAACCCGATCAGCGGGGGCGTGCATATCGACCATGCCCTGGGCCATCTTGTCATTCTGGGTGAGGATCAGCGAAAACACCTCAAGTAGATAACGCGCGGACTTTGGATATTTGCGCCAGCGGGCCATTGAACGATCCGACAGGCGGGCATTGACCATCGCCATTTTTGCCCCAGTTGCATAGGTCCGGCGCAGCATCTGCGGCCAGATCTCGCTTTCCACAAACACCGCCGCATCAGGTCGCCAGTGTTTCAGGAAGCGGCGCAGCGGGCCAGGGGCGTCAAATGGGGCAAACTGATGGACGCTGCGCGGCGGCAGGCGGCTGGCCAGTAGTTTCGCTGAAGAAGGCGTGCCCGAGGTGATCAGGAACTGCGCATTGGGCAGATGCACCCCCATCCGGGCGATCAGCGCCAGAACCGACAGGCTTTCCCCGACCGACGCGGCGTGAAACCAGACCAGCGGCACGCCTTCTTCACGCGGCTCTGTGGCATGGCCGATTTTCTCATGGGCGCGCAACACGGTGACACCTGCACGGCGCAGCTTTTTGGTTTCGATGAACGTGGCAAAGGGAAGCAACACCATGCTGGCCGCGACCCATGCGCGATAAAGAAAGGGCGCGGACATGTTGAGGTTCAGCCGCCGGTATGGCTCATGTGGCGCGGCATCTGGCCGTCCAACCGCTGGCGGGAATAGTCGAAATCATGGCCTTTGGGTTTGTGGCTGATGGCGTCGCGGATGGCGTGCTCCAGCACGCTGGTGTCATCTGGGCTGGCGCGTAGCGGTGCGCGCAGGTCGGCCATATCTTCCTGCCCCAAACACATGTAGAGCTCACCAGTGCAGGTCAGGCGCACCCGGTTGCAGCTTTCGCAGAAATTATGGGACAGGGGCGTGATAAAGCCGATTTTCTGGCCGGTCTCCTCAAGGCGCACATAGCGCGCCGGGCCGCCTGTGCGTTCGGCCAGATCGGTGACGGTGTAATGATCCGAATAACGCGCGCGCACATCGTCAAGCGACCAATATTGCCCCAGCCGGTCCTCATTGCCCAGATCGCCCATCGGCATAACTTCGATCCATGTCAGATCCATGCCCAGATCGGCGCACCATTTGGTGATTTCGGGCAGCTCGGTCTCGTTAAACCCTTTCAGGGCAACCGCGTTGATCTTGACCTTCAGCCCTGCTTTCAACGCTGCATCCACACCGCGCAATACCTGGGGCAGGCGGCCCCAGCGGGTGATCTCGGCAAATTTGCCCTCGTCAATGGTATCAAGGGAGATGTTCACCCGGCGCACACCAGCGGCATAAAGATCATCGGCAAAGCGTTCCAGCTGGCTGCCATTTGTGGTCAGTGTCAGCTCTTTCAGCGCGCCGCTTTCCAGATGGCGGGTCATCGAGTTGAAGAAGGTCATGATCCCCTTGCGCACCAAAGGCTCGCCGCCGGTGATGCGCAGTTTCTCAACGCCCATTCCGACAAAAGTGCTGCACATGGCATCCAGCTCTTCCAGCGTCAGAAGTTCCTTTTTCGGCAGGAAGGTCATGTTTTCGGACATGCAATAGACACAGCGGAAATCACAACGGTCGGTGACCGAAACGCGCAAATAGGTAATGGCGCGGGCGAAGGGATCAATCAAAGGTGCATTCATAGGGCTAATAGGTAATGCCCTGTCGGGGGCTGGGCAAGCGGCATTTGGATGATTGAAGTGGCAGCGTACTAAAGCTAGGCTTGAGGGATTACAAAAACATGGATTAAAATATGAAACACTTGATGATCATTACCACATTTGCCGTCTTGCTGGCCGGCTGTACCCCGCCGGAAGTTGAAGCACCTGTTGAAGAACCGGAGCAAGAGATTATACCGTTAAGCATTGCATTGCCGACCTGAAGGTCGCGGTTCAAACGGGCATAAACCGGCGCAGGAGATCGGATAGGAAATGAAACAACTTGTGGTCTCCGGCGTTCTTGTGGCGCTTTTGTCTGGTTGTTCGACGGTTGGGGGATTTCTGCGTAAGGATCCTGCGCCGTCAGATGTGGCAACCGGGGAAACCATTCCGCCTGCTGCGGAGGTTGAAACCGCCGCTCTTGCGCCAGCGACTGCTGCACCGCCGCCGCCGCCTGCGGCCCGCACGGTTGAAGCCTTGGACACAACCACACCTGAACAGCGCGCCGCTGCCGTGGCACCGGCACAGAGCCCCAGCAAAACCCTGGGCAAAACGGTTGTGTCGCTGGGCAGTCCGACGGAACCGGGATTGTGGATGAAAACCCCGCTGGTCAAGGATGAAGCCCAAGGGCGCGTGACCAATCCGGCCAATGGCAAATCCTCTTTGGTGACGCTACTGCCGCTGGATGGACCGTCCACAGCAGGCAGCCGGATGTCGCTGCCCGCATTGCGGCTGATCGGCGCATCCCTGACGGATTTGACCGAGGTTCAGGTTGCCTTGGAAGGCTAGCTCAGGCTGACTTTTTCAGGAACCGCAGGGCTTCCTTCACCGCAAAGGGTTTCATCTTGTCGCCATGGGCGTCGATAAACCCTGTGGTGCGGTTCGCGTCATGTTTGGACAATTCGCGCAGCCACCAGCCGATGGCCTTTTGGATAAACCACTGGTGATCAGTGGTCAGGGTGGCAGCCCAGCCAAGGATCCGGTCGCGGGATTCGATTTCGGCGGGTTTGGGGTGGTTCTGTTTGGTCCAGGGCAGGGTGCTGACGAAGGCAGCGCGCCGTGTCCACATGTGATCCGAGGTGATCCATGTTTCAACGTGATCCAGTCGCGCAGGATTAGCCACCAAACGTTTCTGCCCCGCCATACAGGCGTGATCCGCAATGGCCCAGCTGTCGAAATCCGGTGTCCATGACGCGATCAGCTCCCATGCTGCGGTGTCATCTGGCCGGATGCGGGCCTGCGTCAGCAGTTTCGCCGCGGCCACCCGCGCTTCATAGACATCGGTCTGCCACAGGGCATCCGACAGGGCGACACGGGCGTCGGTCTCAAGCTCTGCCCGCCACTCTTTGGTCAGCGCATCAATCTGCGGGTTGGAAAGACCCAGATAGGTGCGATCGACCTTGTGATACTTGCGCATCTCAACGGCACGGGCTTGATCGGCAAGGGCGGTCAGTTGTTCGAGGTAAGGTTCATGCATCAGGCGTATCCAGAATATGTGTCGGCAAACCGTCTATTGTGCGTTGATTGTCGCGGGCCCATCTTTCGGCCACGCCCTTTTCGCCATGTTTTTCGGCCTGCGCCCTCAGCGTGTCCCGTGGCCCCTGATGATCGTAGAAGGGCACCGCATAGCCACAGGAGGTCTGAAGCAGATCAACAGTCATATCGTAAATCTGCCGCGCACCAACGTCGGTTTCAAACTGGGCATTCAGTGCTGCAAAAGCCGCATCGCGGGGGTGCAGGGTTTCTGCGTGGCCATAGGCCCGCATGATCATCGGACGGGTTTCGAATCCACACCACATCAATGTCATCCGGTTCATGCGCAACAGATGGCCGGCTGTCTCATTGCCAGAGCCGCTTAGGTTACGCCAGATGATCCGGTTTGGCCCCATCACGCGCAGGCTGTCCATGCCCTTGGGTGAGATATTGACCCGCCCCTCATCTGCGGCTGTGCCGCAAAAGAAAATATGCTGGGCGTCGATGAACCGGCGGTGGTCGTCGGTGATCTGGTCAAACTGCTTGGCCATTACTCCACCGTTACGGATTTGGCGAGGTTACGGGGCTGGTCCACATCGGTGCCTTTGGCGACAGCCGTGTGATAGGCCAGCAGCTGCGACGGGATGGCATAGAGGATTGGACCTAAAGCTTCGGAAATCCGTGGCATTTCGATGGTGGCCCAGACGCCCTCGCTGGCCTCGGCCAGTCCTTCGCTGTCCGAGATCAGGATCACCTTACCCTTGCGCGCCATGACTTCCTGCATGTTGCTGACAGTCTTGTCGAACAGCGTGTCATGCGGGGCCAAAACCACCACGGGCATGTTTTCATCGATCAGCGCAATGGGGCCGTGCTTCAGCTCACCTGATGCATAAGCTTCGGCGTGTATGTAGCTGATTTCTTTTAGCTTTAACGCTGCTTCATGAGCCATCGGGAACATCCGTCCCCGACCCAGGAACAAGACGTCCTGCGCATGCGACAGCTTTTGTGCCGCATCGCGGATTTCGCCGTTTTTCTCAAGTGCGGCATTGATGACTGATGGCAGGCCACGCAGAGCGCTGACATGGTCGGCAAAAGCCTCGTCACTCAGCGCACCACGCTGCTGCGCCGCTTTGAGTGCCAGCATAAAGAGGACGGTCAGCTGACAGGTAAAGGCCTTGGTTGAGGCGACACCAACCTCGACACCTGCGTAGATCGGCAGGGTCAGATCACTTTCCCGCGCAATCGAGGATTCCGGCACGTTCACAACCGATAGGATTGTTTGCGCCTTGCCTTCGCAATAGCGCAATGCGGCCAGCGTATCAGCGGTTTCGCCGGACTGGCTGACGAACAGTGCCAAGGTGCGACTGGGGATGGGCGGTTCGCGGTAGCGGAACTCAGAAGCGACATCGACCTCGACAGGGATGCGGGCGATCTGTTCGAACCAGTATTTCGCAGTGAGACAGGCATAAGCGGCGGTGCCGCAGGCGACCATGGTGATGCGGTCGATCTGGGTGAAGTCAACGCCCTCACCGGGCAGCAGGATCTCGCCGGTATCAGACATGTAGTGCGACAGCGCCTGACCAATCACACCGGGCTGTTCGGCGATTTCCTTGGCCATGAAGTGTTTATGGCCTGCCTTGTCGATCCGCGTGGCGTCGATCTGAATCTGCTTGATCGCCCGATTGGCAAGGCTGCCATTGACGTCGGTAATTTCAACCGAGCTGCGGGTGATGACAGCAATGTCGCCCTCCTCCAGATAGGAAATGCGGTCGGTCATCGGAGATAGGGCAATCGCGTCACTGCCGACGAACATTTCACCGGTGCCATATCCGATGGCAAGCGGCGATCCCTTGCGCGCGGCAATCATCAGGTCGTCATGTCCGTCAAACAGGAAGGCAAGTGCAAAGGCACCCTCCAGCCGCGACAGGGTCTTTTTCGCGGCGTCCACAGGGGACATCCCGGCGTTCATATGGTGGTAGGTCAACAGGGCAACCGTTTCCGTGTCGGTTTCGGTGACAAACTTGACGCCTGCATCCGCCAGCTCGCTGCGCAATTCGCGGAAATTCTCGATGATGCCATTGTGAACAACAGCAACTTTGCCCGCCTGATGCGGGTGGGCGTTGGTGACATTCGGCGCACCATGTGTGGCCCAGCGGGTATGGCCGATGCCGGATTTACCCGCCAGCGGTTCATGCACCAGAAGATCGGAAAGGTTCACCAGCTTTCCCACCGCACGGCGGCGGTCCAGTTTGCTGTTGTCCACAGTGGCAATACCGGCGCTGTCATAGCCGCGATATTCCAGCCGTTTCAGGGCCTCGACCAAGATTGGGGCAACTTCATGATTTCCCAATACACCAACAATACCACACATTTTTAGCTGCCTCTCTGCTGTTTGGCTTTCTTGGCCTTTAAGATTTCGAACAATTTACGTGCCATGCCGGGTTTTTCAACCTGGGGGGCACGGGCCAATGCAAGCGCATCTGGCTCCACGTCCGAGGTGATCACGGAACCGCTGCCGGTCATGGCATGCGCGCCGATGGATACGGGGGCGACCAGCATGGTATTGGAGCCGATGAAGGCATTGGCCCCGACATGGGTGTGATGCTTCATCACCCCGTCATAGTTACAGGTAATGGTGCCTGCACCGATGTTTGCCGCTGCGCCAATGGTGGCATCGCCGATATAGCTCAGGTGGTTGACCTTGGCCCCTTCGGCGATCTGGGCGTTCTTGATTTCAACAAAATTGCCGACCTTGACGTGTTCTGCCAGTTCCGCACCGGGACGCAGGCGGGCGTAGGGGCCAATCACTGACCCGCGCGAGACATGACACCCTTCAAGATGTGAAAAAGCGCGGATTGTGGTGCTGGATTCAATGGTTACACCGGGGCCGAAGACCACATTGGGTTCCACCAATGTGTCGCGGCCAATCACCGTGTCGCGGGCCAGGAATACCGTTTCGGGTGCAGTCAGGGTCACCCCGTCCTCCAGCAGCGCGGCGCGTGCGCGGGTCTGGAAGTCCCCTTCGGCGCGGGCCAGTTCAGCGCGCGAGTTAATGCCGACAGTTTCCCATTCCGCGCAGGTTACCGCTGTGGCGGAGAGGTCGCGACCACGGGCCAGCCCGACGATATCGGTGAGGTAATATTCCTCAGAGGCGTTTTTGTTATCCACCGCGTCGATCAGATCAAAAAGCAGATCAGCCTTACAGGCCACAACCCCCGAGTTGCACAGGGTAATCATACGCTCGTCATCAGAGGCATCTTTGAACTCGACAATTCGGTCCAGCTGCTGACCATCCATGACCAGCCGGCCGTAGCGTGCCGGGTCCGCCGCCTCGAACCCCAGCACAACAACGTCGTTCTGGGCGAGGGCCGCCTGCATTTCCTCAAGCGTTTCGGGGCGGATAAAAGGTGTATCCCCGTAAAGAACCAGCGCCATGCCATCAAAGCCGGCAAGGGCGTCGCGGGCTTGCGCGACGGCATGGGCGGTGCCCAGTTGCTCTGTCTGCTCAACAACCTTGAGTGTAGCATCATGGGCAAGTGCTGCGGTACGGACCTGTTCAACCCCGTGACCGGCGACCACTACCGCGCGTTCCGGCGCAAGCATCGCGCCCGCCTCAAGCGCGTGGATCAGCATCGGTTCTCCTGCAATCGGGTGCAGAACCTTGGGCAGGTCGGAATTCATCCGTGTGCCTTTGCCAGCGGCAAGTACGATCAGGGCAGTTTTCATTTTCTACTCATTTCTGCAATTTTCCCCCTCTTTACGCGGTTGGCAGTTCGGTGCAAGTCTGCCACCCATCAAACAAGGTTGCGTATTGCAATAACGGCGGGCGGGGTTTCGCCCATGGGAGTGTTTTTGTGAAGACAGTTGTATTCGATCTGGACGGGACTTTGGCCGATACCAGCGGAGATTTGATCGCGGCAGCAAATATGTGTTTTCGCGAGATGGGCGCGGGTGATCTACTGGATGCCTCTCGGGATGCGGGCACTGCATTGCGCGGCGGGCGGGCAATGTTGCGTCTGGGGATGGAGAGGCTGGACCGGGCGGGGGATGAGGAAACAATTGATGCCTACTACCCCAAGTTGTTGGCCGCTTACGCCCGCGACATCGACAGGCATACCGTGCTTTACGACGGCGCGATGGCGGCGGTTGCGCGGCTAAAGGGCGTGGGGTATCGCGTGGCGATCTGTACCAACAAGCCTGAAGGTCTGGCTGATACCCTGCTGACGCGGCTTGGGGTGCGGGATGCCTTTGACGCCATGTTGGGCGCAGATACGCTGGCGGTGCGCAAACCGGATCCTGAACATCTGTTTGAAACCGCGCGGCGGGCGGGGGGCGATCCGGCGCAATGTATATTGATCGGCGATTCCGATACCGACCGCAACACGGCACAGGCAGCAGGTGTGCCTTGTGTGTTGGTCACTTTCGGTCCTGCGGGGGGCGATATGTCGGCGTTAGAACCCGAGGCGTTGCTGGACCATTTCGATGATCTTGACAGGATCGTAGCAGATTTGATCGGAACCGCCGCATGAGCGAAGTTTTCAAAGGCAGCTTCACCCAGCAGGAACCCATCCCCGAAGACGGCATTGAAGCGGCGGTTGATGTGATGCGCTCTGGGCGGTTGCACCGCTACAATACGGCAGAGGGAGAGTTGTCCCAGACCGCATTGCTGGAACAGGAGTTCGCCGCGCAGGTCGGGGCGAAATATTGTCTGGCTGTGGCGTCGGGCGGATATGCGATGGCAACAGCCTTGCGGGCGGTTGGTGTGAAACCGGGCGATAAGGTGCTGACCAATGCTTTCACTTTGGCCCCGGTGCCGGGCGCAATTGCCGCGGTGGGGGGCGTTCCGGTGTTTGTCGGGGTGACGGATCAACTGGTGATCGACCTTGATGATCTGGCGGCCAAGGCGGGGCAGGCTGATGTGCTGTTGCTCAGCCATATGCGCGGGCATCTGGCGGATATGGAAGCGTTGATGGCGCTTTGTGATGACGCAGGTGTGATTGTGATCGAGGATTGCGCCCATACGATGGGGGCGTCCTGGAGGGGTGTCCCCTCGGGGACACAGGGCAAGGTGGGCTGTTATTCCTGCCAGACTTATAAACATGTAAATTCGGGTGAGGGCGGATTGTTTGTCACCGATGATCCTGAAGTTGCCGCGCGGGCGGTGATCCTTTCGGGGTCCTATATGATGTATGAGAAACATCTGGCGGGGCCACCTGCAGAGGCTTGCGCCCAAATCCGCTATGAAACACCAAATATCTCTGGCCGGATGGACAATCTGCGGGCGGCGATCCTGCGGCCACAATTGCGTAAACTGGATGCGCAGCGCGTGCGCTGGAACGAACGCTATTTCGCAATTGAAACGGGACTGAGGGACACACCTGGATTGACTGTTATCGAACGGCCTGCTGATGAGGTCATCGTGGGATCGTCGATACAGTTTCTGCTGCAAGGCTGGTCCGCGACAAATGTTGAAGCGGTGCTGGCCCGTTGCCTGAAACGCGGGATAGAGTTGAAATGGTTCGGCGGGGCAGAGCCTGTGGGATTCACCAGCCGCTATGACAGTTGGCGTTATGTCGACGCGCCTGCCATGCCGAAAAGTGATGTGGTCTTGGCGGGGATTGTGGATATGCGGGTGCCGCTGACCTTCTCGCTGGAGGATTGCGCACTGATCGCGCGGATCATCAAGGCAGAGGTCAGTGCGGTGTATCAAAGCAGCTAAAGCATGCCCCCGACACTCGGTCGGGGGCTGTTTTTGGGGGGGGGGACATGTGGCTGTGTCCCGCCACGGGGCGCTATCAGATGCCTCAGAACGTAATGACCGCATGCTCTCCCATGTCGGGTTTGCTGTCAGTCAAATGTGCCTTGGCGATCTCATAGAGAAACTTGACGCTACCGCCGGTGATCCAGACTTCGGCTTCCTTGGGGTCGAAACGCAGCAGCTGAATGTCGGGGTCTTGTTTGCCGCCTTCAAACCATGCTTCTGCAACCTTGTTCCAGATATCGTCCAGCTTGGCCGTGTCATTTGACACACTCAGCGTGCCGTCGATGCGGGCGTGCAGGGATTCATCCGTGCTGCTGACGATGAATGTGCCTGCTGTACCGGCACCTGCGGCTTTGGACAGGTCGGTTTGTTTGGCTGTGATGAACCAAAGCGTCGTGCTTGGGTGATCGTCGTCGAAATAGTGGCTCATCGGCACGGCGCGGGCAGAACCGGCGGACAACATACCAACGCGGGTGTCTTCCAGACGGTCGAGAAATTCTTTTTTGATGTGTTCAGTCATGATGCGTGTACCTTTGTATCATCTGCGTTCACTGTCCCAACAGGAAGAGGGCCCTGCGGTTCCATGTTGATCCGCGAAACGGCAAATTTCTTTCCGTCACCGGTCGCCAAGGTTGACGGGTGCGCGGGGCGGAGGTAAAGATATGAACAAGTGTTCATTAATTCGGTTTTTGGGGAGAGAGCCATGTTCACCGCAAGCATGAAATTCAATCTGGGTGAAGACGTCGATGCCATGCGCGAGATGGTGCACCGCTGGGCGCAGGAACGGGTCAAGCCGATGGCGGCGGAGATCGACCAGAAAAACGAGTTCCCGCCAGAGCTTTGGACCGAGATGGGTGAGTTGGGCCTGTTGGGTATGACGGTGCCAGAGGAATTCGGCGGGTCCGGCATGAGCTATCTGGCGCATACGGTTGCGGTCGAGGAAATTGCCCGGGCCTCTGCTTCTGTCTCCCTGTCCTATGGGGCGCATTCCAACCTCTGTGTGAACCAGATCAAGCTGAACGGCACGGATGAGCAACGTGCGCAATATCTGCCCAAACTCTGTTCCGGTGAACATGTGGGGGCGCTGGCGATGTCGGAGCCTTCGGCGGGCAGTGACGTGGTGTCGATGAAACTGCGGGCGGAAAAGCGCAATGATCACTATCGCTTGAGCGGCAATAAATACTGGATCACCAACGGGCCGGATGCGCAAACTCTGGTGGTCTATGCCAAGACCGATCCTGATGCGGGGTCCAAGGGGATCACTGCGTTTCTGATCGACAAGGATATGAAAGGGTTCACCACCAGCCCGCATTTCGACAAGCTGGGCATGCGCGGGTCCAACACTGCCGAGCTGATCTTTGATGATGTCGAAGTGCCGTTTGAAAACGTGCTGGGCGAAGAGGGGCGCGGCGTTGCCGTGCTGATGTCGGGTCTGGATTACGAACGGGTTGTACTGGCTGGTATTGGCCTTGGCATCATGGCTAACTGTCTGGACGAGATCATGCCTTATATGGCCGAGCGCAAGCAGTTCGGCCAGCCGATTGGCAATTTCCAACTGATGCAGGGCAAGATGGCCGATATGTACACGGCAATGAACTCGGCCCGGGCCTATGTTTACGAGGTCGCCAAGGCCTGTGATCGTGGTGATGTGACCCGTCAGGATGCGGCGGCCTGCTGTCTTTATGCCTCGGAGCAGGCGATGGTGCAGGCGCATCAGGCGGTTCAGGCAATGGGCGGTGCTGGTTATCTGTCTGACAACCCTGTGGGCCGGATTTTCCGTGATGCCAAGCTGATGGAGATTGGTGCGGGTACGTCAGAGATCAGGCGCATGTTGGTGGGCCGCGAAATGATGGCCTCGATGGGCTAACCGGACATGTCGCAATCTTTGCCGGGGGTGTTGGACGATGGGGCGTGGGATATACCTGCGCGGTTGAACATGGCCGCGCAGTGTTTGGCGGGCCCTTCGTCCCAGACGGCGATCATCGATCTGACGGGTGAGGGCAGGCGCGATGTCAGTTTCGCAGCGCTTGCAGAAATGACCGATGGTTTGGCGCGCGCATTGCTGGCGAAAGTACAGGCAGGGGATCGCGTCGGGGTTTTGCTGTCGCAATCCCCATGGTGCGCGGCGGCCCATTTGGCAATCTGGAAAATCGGTGCGATTTCAGTGCCTTTGTTCAAGCTCTTCAAGCGCGACGCGCTGTCATCGCGGGTGACGGACGCCGGATGTGAGGTGGTTCTTACCGATGTGGAGGGCACCGCGCTGCTGGGTGATCTGGCAGAGGCGTGGATTGCGGATCAGGTGGGAGTGGGCGGTTCGGATGTGCCATTTGCCGACACTGGTCCCGATGACCCGGCGGTGCTGATCTATACCTCTGGCACCACCGGCAGCCCCAAGGGCGCGCTGCACGGCCACCGAATGTTGACCGGCCATCTGCCCGGCGTCGCAATGAGCCATGATTTTCTGGGACAGCCGGAGGATTGCCTGTGGACCCCGGCGGATTGGGCATGGATCGGCGGGCTGTTTGATGTGGCGATGCCCGGCTTGGCCTTGGGCGTGCCTGTGGTGGCCGCGCGCATGGCGAAATTCACGCCCGAGGGCTGTTGTGACGTGATCAAACGTGGCGGCGTACGCAATGTGTTTTTCCCGCCCACGGCCTTGCGGATGTTAAAGGCGGCGGATGTGTCTGTGGCGGGGCTGCGCTCCGTTGCCAGCGGCGGTGAACCTTTGGGCGCTGAAATGCTGGCCTGGGGGCGGCGGGCCTTTGGGTTGGAGATCAATGAGTTCTACGGGCAGACCGAATGCAATATGATCGCCTCCTCATGCGGTGCGGCGTTCAAGGCAATGCCGGGTGCGATTGGCAAGGCGGTCACGGGGCATCAGCTGGCGGTGCTTGACGCGCAGGGGCAGGAAAGCGACGGTGAGGGGGATATTGCCGTGCGGCGTGGTTCCGCCTCGATGATGTTGGGATATTGGCAGCGACCGGATGAGACGGCGCAGAAGTATCGCGGCAACTGGATGCTGACCGGCGATCGTGGCATCTGGGAAGGTGACTTTCTGCGCTTTGTCGGACGCGAGGATGATGTGATCACCTCGGCAGGTTACCGGATTGGACCGGCAGAGATCGAGGACTGCCTGCTGACACATCCGCAGGTTGCCACCTGCGGGGTTGTGGGCAAACCTGATGCGTTGCGTACCGAAGTTGTGAAAGCCTATGTGGTGCGCAAGGTGGGGGCGGAAGTCACTGCCGAGATGCTTCAGGCATGGGTTAAAGAACGGCTGGCAAGCTATTCTTACCCAAGGGAAATTGAATTTCTGGAGGCCCTGCCGATGACGGTGACAGGCAAGGTGATCCGGCGGGAATTGAAGGCGCGTGCAGCGCGGGAAGTTGAGGGACAGACATGAAACTAGCATCACAGGCATTGCCGTCTTCCGAAGCCTATAAGGCCAATGAAGCGGCCCATCTGGAGGCGCTTGACGTGGTTCATCAGGCCGCCGAAGCGGCAGCTCTGGGCGGCGGTGAGAAATCCCGTGCCCGCCATGAAAGCCGGGGCAAGATGTTGCCGCGCGAAAGGGTTGCGAACCTGCTGGATCCCGGAAGCCCGTTTCTGGAGATCGGGGCAACCGCGGCCCATGGGCTTTATGACAATGCGGCCCCCTGTGCAGGGGTGATTGCAGGCATCGGTCAGGTGCAGGGTCAGGAAGTGATGGTGGTGTGTAATGATGCAACCGTAAAGGGCGGCACCTATTTTCCGATGACCGTGAAAAAGCACCTGCGCGCGCAGGAGATTGCCGAAGCGAACCATTTGCCCTGCGTCTATCTGGTGGATTCCGGTGGTGCGAACCTGCCGCAGCAGGATGAGGTCTTTCCTGACCGCGACCACTTTGGCGCGATTTTCTATAATCAAGCGCGGATGTCGGCCAAGGGCATTGCGCAGATTGCGGTTGTGATGGGGTCTTGCACGGCGGGCGGGGCTTACGTGCCTGCGATGTCGGATGTGACGATTATTGTCAAAGAGCAGGGCACGATTTTCCTAGCAGGCCCCCCGCTGGTCAAAGCGGCGACGGGGGAGGTTGTATCGGCCGAGGATCTGGGTGGCGGGGATGTGCACACCCGTCTGTCCGGGGTGGCGGATTATCTGGCTGAGGATGACGCCCATGCGTTGGCCTTGGCCCGCCGGGCCGTGGGGCAGTTGAACCGCGCCAAACCCGCAACGGTGCAATGGCAGGCTTCCGAAGAACCGGCCTATGACCCGTCCGAATTGCTGGGTGTGGTGCCGGCAGATCTGCGCACCCCTTATGACATCCGCGAAGTGATTGCGCGGCTGGTGGATGGCTCGCGGTTCGACGAGTTCAAGGCCCGTTTTGGCGAGACCTTGGTGACCGGATTTGCCCATGTCAAAGGCTGCCCTGTTGGGATCATCGGCAACAACGGCGTGTTGTTTTCCGAGGCGGCGCAGAAAGGCGCGCATTTTGTGGAGCTGTGTTCACAGCGCAATATTCCATTGGTGTTCCTGCAGAATATTACTGGCTTTATGGTCGGTCGCAAATACGAGAACGAAGGCATTGCGCGGCATGGGGCCAAGATGGTGACGGCGGTGGCGAGCACCAATGTGCCCAAGATTACCATGCTTGTTGGGGGTTCCTTCGGTGCTGGCAACTATGGCATGGCGGGGCGGGCCTATCGGCCAAGGTTCCTGTGGACGTGGCCCAACAGCCGGATTTCGGTGATGGGCGGGCCGCAGGCGGCGGGTGTTCTGGCGACGGTGAAACGCGATGCGATCGAGCGGGCAGGCGAGACATGGTCCGCCGAGGAAGAGGCCAAGTTCAAACAGCCGACAATTGATATGTTCGAGGAACAGAGCCATCCGCTTTATGCCTCTGCGCGGTTGTGGGATGACGGGATCATTGATCCGCGCAAGTCGCGGGATGTCTTGGCGCTGAGCCTGTCTGCGTCTTTGAATGCACCGATTGAAGAGACGAAGTTCGGCGTGTTCCGCATGTGATGGTGCTTGGGTGTTCCGGCAGGACATTTCGGAGGCTCTGCCTCCGGACCTCCGGAGCTTAAGGGCAAGATGAAATTGAGAGATGAGAGGTTTGGATGTCCATGTTTGATACAATCCTGATTGCGAACCGGGGCGAGATTGCCTGTCGGGTGATGGAGACGGCGCAGAGTCTGGGGGTGCGCTGTGTGGCGGTATATTCGGATGCGGATGCGCAGGCCAAACATGTGGCGATGGCGGATATGGCGGTCCATATCGGCGGATCAGCCCCGGCAGAGAGTTACCTGCGCGGCGATGTGATTATTCAGGCGGCGCTGGACAGTGGCGCGCAGGCGATCCATCCGGGGTATGGGTTTTTGTCCGAGAACCCCGATTTTGTCGAGGCGGTGGAAAAGGCCGGTCTGGTGTTTATCGGCCCCTCGGCATCGGCGATCCGCGCCATGGGTTTGAAGGACGCAGCCAAGGCCCTGATGATTGAGGCTGGCGTGCCGGTGGTGCCGGGGTATCACGGGGCAGATCAGGATGATGGTTTGCTGGCAGAGGAAGCGGCCAAGATCGGGTATCCGGTGTTGATCAAGGCGGTGGCCGGTGGCGGCGGTAAGGGCATGCGGCTGGTCGAGGCGGCTGGCGGCTTTCAGGCGGCACTAGAGTCGGCGAGGTCAGAAGCAAAGACGGCCTTTGGCAATGCGGATGTTCTGGTCGAGAAGTTTGTCGCCAAGCCGCGCCATATCGAGGTGCAGGTGTTTGGCGATGGCGCCAAGGCGGTGCATTTGTTTGAACGTGACTGTTCCCTGCAGCGGCGTCATCAGAAGGTGATTGAGGAAGCGCCGGCACCAGGAATGACGCAGGAAATGCGTGCTGCGATGGGCGACGCCGCGGTAAAGGCTGCCGAGGCGATTGGTTATGCTGGGGCGGGCACGGTTGAATTCATCGTTGATGGATCGGACGGTTTATCGTCGGACGGATTTTTTTTCATGGAGATGAACACCCGTCTTCAGGTCGAACATCCGGTGACCGAGGCCATCACGGGCGTGGATTTGGTGGAGTGGCAATTGCGCGTGGCGGCGGGGGAAGCTTTGCCAAAGGCACAGGAGGAATTGAAGATTGACGGCCATGCCTTTGAGGCGCGGCTCTATGCCGAGGACGTGCCGGCGGGCTTTTTGCCGGCGACGGGGACATTGATGCATTTGCAGTTCACGCCACAGACGCGGGCGGATTCAGGCGTGCGTGCGGGGGATACAATCAGCCCGTTTTATGACCCGATGATTGCCAAGGTGATTGTACACGGGGCGACGCGGGATATCGCGCTGGCCAAGTTGCGTGCGGCCCTGAGCGGCTGTCAGGTCGGTGGTACGGTGACAAATCTGGCGTTTTTAGGGGCGCTTGCGGGTCATGTCGATTTTGGCAAAGGGGATGTCGACACCGGCCTGATTGCCCGCGACATCAACAGTTTGACCCAAGTTCCTGCGGTCGAGGCGCGGCATGTGGCCTTGGCAGGCATGGCGGCTTTGGGCTTGTTGGACGGGAAGGCGGAAACCGGATTTACCCTGTGGCGGCCCCTGCGCCGGGCGGTGACATTAGCGCGCGGCGAGGAAATCCATGCCCTGAAAGTGCGGGTTCTGGGGCCGGATGTGCAGATCTGGAACGTGGATGATGTCGAGGTGCGTGCCACGCGGCGTGGGCAGGGCTGGACCCTCGGCGGGCAACAGGCCGCAGATGTGGTGCTGGCGGCTGGGGTAGTTACGGTCTTTGATGGCTATGGCATGGCCTTTGAGGTGGTTGATCCGTTGGACCGTGCCTCTGGGGCGCAGGGCGATGGCAACCTGATTGAAGCGCCTATGCCGGGGCTGGTGCGGGCAGTGGATGCGCAGGTTGGCCAGTCGGTTAGCAAGGGGGACCGGCTGGCCGTTCTGGAAGCGATGAAGATGGAACATGCCTTGTTGGCGGCGCGGGACGGTGTCGTGGCTGAGGTTCTGGCGGTTGTCGGTGATCAGGTGGAAGCTGGTGCTGCGCTGGTCCGGCTGGAAGCAGAGGCGGAGGTGGCGGCATGATCACCTTGCACCATTGTCCGCAGACCCGTTCGATGCGCACGCTTTGGCTGCTGAATGAGCTGGAGGTGGAATTTCAGGTCAGGTTTCACGCCTTTGATCAGTCCTTGCGCGAACCGGAATACCTGAGCCTGTCGCCAGCGGGCCGGGTCCCTGCTCTGGAGATCGACGGCGAGCGCATGTTCGAGACCGGCGCGATCACACAATATCTATGCGAGCGGTTTTCCCAGGACCGGATGGGACGTTCAAAGGACAGTATGGACCGTATGGCCTGGCTGGTCTGGGTGCATTTTGCCGAGACGCTCAGCCAGCATACGGCGGCGCTAACCCAGCAGCATGTGGCGCTGCGCGAAGACAGTATGCGTTCGCCGATTGTGATGAAACTGGAGGCGGCGCGGATCGGCAAATGTTACGATGCCATTGAGGCGCGGTTGAGTACGCCGGTGGAGAATCGCGACTATTTGCTGACAAGTGGTTTTTCGGCGGCAGATATTTCTGTGGGGCAGGCGGTTTACATGTCGCGCTATTTCGTCAAGCTGGACCGACATCCCGCGGTGGCGGAATGGTATGAGCGTATTTCCGAACGGCCGGGGTTTCAGCAATCCTTGCCGCAAGGGGACGGGATTTATACGCAGGATTTCTATGAACCCTGGCCAGTCGTTTGAAGCGGCTGTTGCAATTGAGTTTATGGGCAAGATGAAGTTGGGGGGCATTATGTCTTTGGGACCATGCGAGATTTTCGAGGTCGGACCGCGCGACGGTTTGCAGAATGAGGCCGGCGAAATTGCCGTGGCGGATAAGGTTGCCTTGGTGGACCGGTTGACCGACGCGGGGTTTCGGCGGATTGAATGTGCCAGTTTTGTATCCCCCAAATGGGTGCCACAGATGGCTGGTTCCGGAGAGGTAATGGCCGCGATCCGGCGCAAGGACGGTGTGCGTTATGCTGCGTTGACGCCCAACATGCGCGGGTTTGAGGATGCTTTGGCGGCTGGCGTGGACGAGGTGGCGGTTTTTGGATCTGCCTCGGAAGGGTTTTCGCAAAAGAACATCAACGCCAGCATTGCCGAGAGTCTGGCGCGCTTTGCGCCGATTTTGGAAGATGCGCGCCACCGCGATATTCCGGTGCGGGGTTATGTTTCCTGTGTGGTGGAATGCCCCTATGACGGGGCGGTGGCCCCGGCGGCAGTGGCTGAGGTGGCGGATAAGCTGTTTGCCATGGGCTGTTACGAGATTTCGCTGGGCGACACGATAGGCGCGGGCACACCCGACAGCATTGCCCGTATGTTGCTGGCGGTGCGGGATGTGGTGCCTGTGGGCCGTCTGGCAGGGCATTATCATGACACGCAGGGCCGTGCGATGGCCAATATTGATGCCTCCCTGTCTTTGGGGGTGCGGGTGTTTGATGCGGCGGTGGGCGGCTTGGGCGGATGCCCCTATGCGCCGGGGTCGGCAGGGAATGTGGCGACAGAGGCAGTGAACGCGCATCTTAGCGCGCTTGGCTATGAGACCGGGCTGGATCAGGAAATTCTGGAACAGGCCGCCGGATTGGCACAGGCGATGCGGGGCTGAGAGATGTTTGAGACAATAACGATCGAGACCGATCCACGGGGGGTGGCGACCCTGACACTGGCGCGAGAAGATAAGCATAACGCCATGTCGGCGCAGATGCTGGCAGAGCTGACGCTGGCGGCGGCTGAGCTGGGCGCGGATGATGCGGTGCGGGTTGTCGTACTGACCGGCGCGGGGAAGTCATTCTGCGCTGGCGGTGATCTGGGTTGGATGCGGGATCAGCGCGACATGGACAGCGCAACGCGCGCCGCGGAAGCGGGCAAGCTCGCCACGATGCTGGGCGCATTGAACCGGCTGCCCAAACCGTTGATCGGTCGGGTGCAGGGCAATGCCTTTGGCGGCGGTGTCGGCATGGCCAGTGTCTGTGATGTGGCGGTGGGGGTGGAGAGCCTCAAAATGGGGCTGACCGAGACGCGGCTGGGGATCATCCCGGCGACCATCGGACCTTATGTGATTGCACGGATGGGCGAGGGGCGGGCGCGGCGTGTCTTTATGTCGGGGCGGCTGTTCGGGGCGGCGGAAGCGGTTGAACTGGGCCTGTTGGCAAAAGCGGTGCCGGCGCAAGATCTGGATGCCGCAGTCGAGGCTGAAGTTGTGCCCTATCTCAGTTGCGCGCCGGGGGCGGTTGCCGCGGCGAAAGCATTGGCCTTGGAATTGGGCGGGGCTGCGAGCCAAGAGGCCGTGGCGATGTCGATTGCCGCCTTGTCAGCCCGTTGGGAGACAGAAGAGGCTGCCGAGGGCATCGGCGCGTTCTTTGACAAACGCAAGGCGGCTTGGATGGTTTGATGTGATTGTTCGGGGCATTGATGCATATGCACTTCGCGAAAAATTTGGCTCACCAAACCCTGCGGGAAGTCAAAGGTTCCACGCGTTGAGTGATGCTCAGTTGTCGCGGTTTCGTCGAAGTGCTTTAGGGTCGATTGCCAGAGAGCTTAGACGTGAACGGCGATAGAGGGCCACGGGCGCGGGTCATGACGGTTTTTGCAAAGGTCGGACTACTGACGGCGGCCTTGATCTCATCGTTGCTCATTAGGGTGTCCACCGAGATATCAAAAATATCTGTCAGAACTGTATAGCTGACGGTGAATTGAGCAGGCTCCAGTTGCGTCATGAAGGGGGCCACAATGTTGCAAAAGCCACGGTGACTTTCTTGTGGGTCACTGTCTTCGAAAAGCAGTACCCAAAGCGCAAACTCGTCATAGCTCTCTTGCAATTCGCCCTGCACCTCGCACCAAAGACCGCCATCGTGCTGGCGCAAAGCTGCGATGACTTCTTGTTCAAGGAGCGCTTTGTCGGCTTTCATATGCTTTCCTTTGCTATCCGGTTGCGGGGCCATCGGGAGGTGGGCGTGTAGCCCAGTCTTCTGCGGCATCTCCGGCCATTTCCGGACATCCCAACTTGTCATATTCACGCATCAGTTTGGCTAGATTGCGTTGCTTTGCATCATATTGCATCAGATGTCCAACCCAGGACCCGATCTTGGCGCCGTCAATAAACAGAGCATCCTCAAGAGCATAGTGGTTCTGAAACAGATTGTGTTCGTCGCGCAGCATGTCATTCGCGCGCGATTGAAGTTCTTCAACCCGCTGCCGTATCTGGTCGCCCTTGTTGCGGCAATCGGGATCCTCGCAGGTGGCACACCAGTCTGAGGTAGTGCGTTCTTCGGCGGTCGACTCCTCCTGCGCCTGCTCTGCGGCTTGATTGGCCGTGAGCACCGCAGTCCCTGCGGCGGCCGGGGCAGCAAGTTGCTCTGCGGCTTCGGCAAGCCGCCGAGCGGCCTGCAGCGCCCTGTAACCGCGGTATGCACGGTAACCGCGATACAGCCAGACACCGGCGACAACAGCGGGAAAAGCCATTGTTATATCTCAGCGCGATCAGAAATTTTGAATACTTCCAGAATTTCATCCAATGCGTGGTGCGGATCAACGCCGGATTCAGTAAGCGCATCTTCGACAACCGGTTCAGTTAGCGCCTGGCCCCCCGTCGCGCGCACAAGGAAGGAGAAAAGGCACAGGCTGTTTTTCCAATGCAGGCCAAGTTGCCGACCACGATGATAGCTGTCGCGTGCTGTCGAAAGAGTTTCTTCATCGGTAAAGGGCGGGGCAGCGTCGGGCTCTAGCCGGTTAAGATAGGCGGCAATGTCACGGATCATCCTCTGGTCTTCAATCTCTTGAAAATCTGCCTTTTGCTGGGCTGAAATCTTCAACAAGAGGTGCTCCTTTGGGGATTTGTTCGATCTTGCGGAAGTAGTTGGATCAAAAATTGACATCGCCGCCTGACGACTTGTCAGTAGGCTCTACCGAGAAATAAAGCTTACTCTCCCTAAAATTGCAACATTGAAATCAACGGGGCGCGAAGCCCCATTACGCCGCCTTTTCCCATCGCCATCCCGTTGACCCTGTCGGCACTTGGGTTTAGACCCAATTTAACGTCTGTTATGCCGCCGCTCTGACGTGATCCGAGCGGCAAAGCCAAAAGGAGCCTCCCTTGGACGATATGCTGCGGGAATACCTGCCTATCCTTGTTTTTCTGGCTGTTGCCATCGGTTTGGGCCTCGTCCTGATCCTTGCAGCCGTGGTTCTGGCGGTGCGCAATCCGGACCCTGAAAAAGTGTCTGCTTATGAATGCGGGTTCAACGCCTTTGATGATGCGCGGATGAAATTCGATGTGCGTTTCTACTTAGTGTCAATTCTATTCATTATTTTCGACCTCGAAATCGCCTTTCTGTTCCCTTGGGCCGTCGCGTTTAAAGACATCTCTATGGTCGGGTTCTGGTCGATGATGGTGTTCCTTGGCGTGCTGACCGCAGGCTTTGCATATGAGTGGAAGAAAGGGGCGCTGGAATGGCAGTAACAGACGCAGGAGTCGCAGGCGGCTATACCGCCGGGCCAGACCGCGAAGTTGCCACGCAAGAGCTGAACGCAGCGTTGCAGGACAAGGGTTTTCTGGTCACGTCCTCGGCGGATGTGATCAACTGGGCGCGCACCGGTTCGCTGCACTGGATGACCTTCGGGTTGGCCTGCTGTGCGGTTGAAATGATGCATACCTCTATGCCGCGCTATGACCTTGAACGGTTCGGGACGGCGCCACGGGCCAGCCCGCGCCAGTCGGATTTGATGATCGTGGCCGGCACGCTGACCAACAAAATGGCACCGGCTTTGCGCAAGGTCTATGACCAGATGCCAGAACCACGCTACGTGATCTCTATGGGGTCCTGTGCGAATGGCGGCGGCTATTACCACTATTCCTACAGCGTTGTGCGGGGCTGTGACCGGATCGTGCCGGTAGATATCTATGTGCCCGGCTGCCCACCCACGGCAGAGGCGTTGTTGTATGGCATCCTGCAATTGCAGAAGAAGATGCGTCGGACAGGGACAATCGTACGATGAGTGACGCACTGAACGAACTGGGTGCCTATATCGAGGCGAAGCGTCCCGACTGTGTGCTGTCATGGGGCGTCACCAAGGGCGAGCTGAACCTCAATGTCACGCTGGGCAATATTGCCGGGCTGGTGGATTTCCTGAAAGGCGATGCCACCTGCCGTTTCTCGACGCTCGTAGATATCACGGCGGTGGATTATGCAGGGCGGGCGAAACGTTTTGATGTGGTTTACCACCTGCTGAGCATGTACCAGAACCACCGCATCCGTCTGCGGGTTGCAGTGCGTGAAAAGGATATGGTGCCGTCGCTGGTCGATGTGCACCCGTCGGCCAACTGGTTCGAACGCGAGATTTTCGACATGTTTGGTATCCTGTTTTCCGGCCATCCCGATCTGCGTCGCATCCTGACCGACTATGGTTTCCGCGGCTTCCCGCTGCGCAAGGACTTCCCAACCACGGGCTATACCGAAGTGCGTTATGACGAAGCGCAAAAGCGGGTGGTCTATGAACCGGTGTCGCTGGTGCAGGAATACCGTCAGTTCGACTTTATGTCACCATGGGAGGGGGCGGAGTACATCCTGCCCGGTGATGATAAAGCGGAAGGTGCCAAGTAATGGGCGGTTTCTGGTGGCTTGTGATGTCGGCGCTGACAGCGATCCCCATGCTGAAACTGTTGCCGCATTTCGGTATCAATAAATACTGGGCAGCGGTCTGTCTGATCCCACTCGGCCCTGTGGCCCTGCTGTGGTGGATGGGCATGAAGCTGCAAGAATTGGAGAAGCTATGATTGACCTTCTTGAAGAGATGATAGCCAAGCTGTTTGGTCAGCGTCAGGAGCAGCCCATTCGCGTTGCCGCGGATGAAGAGCGGCCAGTGGACAAGCAGTTGAAGGGGCGGAAATAATGGACGGCGATATTCGCGTGAACACCTATGATGACGGTTCGACAGATGCTGTCACGGGTGAACAGAGGATCCGTAACTTCAACATCAACTTTGGCCCGCAACACCCTGCGGCCCACGGTGTTTTGCGTCTGGTGCTTGAGCTGGACGGCGAGATCGTAGAGCGTTGCGACCCGCATATCGGTCTGCTGCACCGTGGCACTGAAAAGCTGATGGAGAGCCGGACGTACCTGCAAAACCTGCCGTACTTCGACCGGCTGGATTATGTGGCCCCGATGAATCAGGAACATGCCTGGTGCTTGGCGATCGAGAAACTGACCGACACGGTTGTGCCGCGTCGTGCCAGCCTGATCCGCGTGTTGTTCTGTGAAATCGGTCGTGTTCTCAACCACTTGCTGAACGTCACGACGCAGGCGCTGGACGTGGGCGCACTGACCCCGCCGCTTTGGGGCTTTGAAGAGCGCGAACAGCTGATGGTCTTCTACGAACGCGTCTGCGGTGCCCGTCTGCACGCGGCCTATTTCCGCCCCGGCGGTGTGCATCAGGATCTGCCAGCCGGTTTGCTGGATGATATTCAGGCATGGTCCGAACAGTTCATGACCAAGTTTATGGTCGATATCGATGAGTTGCTGACCGAAAACCGGATTTTCAAACAGCGCAATGTTGATATTGGCATTGTCACTGAAGATGACATTCTGAACTACGGGTTTTCCGGTGTGATGGTGCGCGGCTCCGGCCTTGCCTGGGATTTGCGCCGCTCGCAGCCCTATGAATGTTACGACGAATTCGAGTTCGAAATTCCGGTTGGCAAGAACGGCGACTGCTTTGATCGCTATCTCTGCCGTATGGAAGAGATGCGCCAGTCGGTGCATATCATTCAGCAGGCCATCGTGAAGCTGAACGCGCCCGAAGGGCAGGGGGATGTGCTGGCCCGTGGCAAGATCACACCGCCATCACGCACCGCGATGAAGACCGACATGGAAAGCCTGATCCACCACTTCAAGCTTTATACCGAAGGGTTCCACGTGCCCGAGGGTGAAGTCTATTGCGCGGTTGAGGCCCCCAAGGGCGAATTCGGCGTCTACCTCGTGGCGGACGGCAGCAACAAACCTTACCGCTGCAAAATCCGCGCCCCGGGGTTCCTGCATCTGCAAGCGATGGATCACGTGAGCAAAGGCCACCAACTGGCTGATGTTGCTGCGATTATCGGTACGATGGACGTGGTCTTTGGAGAGATTGACAGGTGATGCAGCCGCCGCTGCATTCCCTTTTTGAAAATACCGGGCGGTGCGCCGCCATCAGATACGAAGGCTAGGATTCATGCTCCGCCGACTACACCCAGACCAACCGCAGGCATTCGCCTTTACCCCCGCCAATCAGGCATGGGCCGAAGCGCAGATCACCAAATATCCAGAGGGCCGTCAGGCCTCGGCGATCATTCCACTGCTCTGGCGCGCACAGGAGCAAGAGGGGTGGTTGACCCGTCCGGCAATTGAACACGTGTCGGAAATGCTGGGGCTGGCCTATATTCGTGGTCTTGAGGTGGCGACCTTCTACTTTATGTTCCAGCTGCAACCGGTTGGTTCTGTTGCGCATATCCAGATTTGCGGCACAACAACCTGCATGATTTGCGGGGCCGAGGATCTTGTGGCGGTCTGCCGTGAGAAAATCGCGGATCAGGCCCATGTTTTGTCAGCGGATGGCAAGTTCTCCTGGGAGGAAGTTGAATGTCTGGGGGCTTGCGCCAATGCGCCCATGGCCCAGATCGGCAAGGATTATTACGAAGATCTGACCGCCGACAAGCTGCGCGCGTTGCTGGACGATTTGACCGCAGGCAAAGTGCCCACACCCGGCCCGCAGAACGGCCGTTACGCGGCTGAACCAGCCTCGGGCCTGTCCAGCCTCACGGAATTTGAAAGCGGCAAGACACAGTATAACGCATCGGTTCAGCTGGCGGTTGATATTGGCGACACGGTTAAGCGGATTGACGGCACGGAAGTGCCTTTGCTGACGCCATGGCAGGGCAAGCCGGCAAATGCCGGGACCAAACCAGCGGCCAAGAAGGCAACATCGCCAAAGCCTGCGGCGGGCAAGCCGGTGGATAAGACCGGCGTGACCAAGCAACAGGCCGTTGCAACCTCGAAAGCAAAACCAGTCTCCAAAGAGGAGCCTGAAAACGCAGTGTCCTCTGGCTCTGCGAAAAAAGCGGATAAGCCAGCGGCGGGTACGGGCAAAAAGCCCCGTATGATGAAAGCGCCACGCAAATCGGGGCCGGATGATCTGAAACTCATCAAGGGTGTAGGCCCCAAGCTGGAAAACATGTTAAACGATATGGGCATTTTCCATTTTGACCAAATCTCCAAATGGGGCGCGGCGGAAGTGGCTTGGGCGGATGAGAACCTGAAAGGGTTCAAGGGCCGTGTGACACGGGACACTTGGGTGGATCAGGCGCAGAAACTAGCAGCCGGTGAGGAAACAGCCTTTTCGGCCAAAGCCCGCACGGATGGGCGTTATGACGGCGAGGCGTAAGATCACGCGGTCACCATAGGGGATGTAAACGACGATGACACAGACGCAAAAACGTTCTGAATGTAAAACGATGTGCTGGATTATTGCGGCCATAGCCGGAATTGTACTGATGCTACTTCTGTACAAATTGTTCGGTTTGGGCGGTTTTTGGTCGTTTGTTCTGGGTCTGATCGGCGGTGTGCTTCTGGCATATTTCCTACCGCAATATATGTGCAAGGACAGCCCTGCATCATTGGGGGCGGATAAATCGGCAGCAGACACTGTCACCCGTGGACCGGTTGATGTTGGTCAAAACAGCCCAGCGGTGGCAAGTGCTGTGACCGGGGACACCGGAACCACCAATGCGAGCGCACCATCGGCACATGCTGCTGCGGCAAGTTCGGCGGCAACCACCTCAACATCTGCGACGTCTTCCGGTGATGCCGGAGCGGTCGCGCCTGCCGCACCTTTGATGGCGGCAGAAATCAAACCATCTACCCCACTTGCGGGGGAGGCAGAGCTGGCATCGCGTAAAGGTACGTGGAAATACGAAGCCCCTGCCGCGGAGGCAAAACCGGCTGCTAAGAAACCCGCTGCTAAGAAACCGGCAGCAAAGAAAGTGGCAGCCAAGAAAACTGCGGTAGCCGAAACGGCCTCTGCGGATATGGTCCCCGAGAAAGCCGCGCCAAAGAAGACGACGGCAAAGAAGGCTGCGGCAAACACGGCCAAACCGGCCAAGGCGAAAGCCGCACCAAAAGCCAAAACCGCTGCTGCAAAAGCCGCTCCAACAGCCAAGGCAGAACCAAAGGCCAAGGCTGCACCAAAACCAAAGGCAGCAGCATCCAAGGCCCCTGCAAAGGCAACCACGAAACGCGCGCCTGTGGCAGCAGATGGCAAGCCATTGGTCTATGAGACCGCACCGGCAGAGGGTAGCGATGATCTGAAACTGATCAGTGGCGTGGGCCCCAAGCTTGAGCAGACCTTGAACGAGCTGGGCATTTACCGCTTTGATCAGGTTGCCGGCTGGCGCAAGAAAGAAATCGAATGGGTTGATGCACGTCTACGTTTCAAGGGCCGGATCGCACGGGATGACTGGATGTCACAGGCCAAGATCCTGGCCAAGGGCGGCGAGACCGATTTCTCTAAGCGTAAAAAGACCTAAAAGGGAACGGGCCTGATTGTGAACGAGCAGGAAAACAACGGTTCTGCACAGGATCAGGCCCTTGCAAGGAAAGGCCGGATGGTGGGTCTGGTCATCGCGATTACCATGGTGCTTTGGGTGATCGCGAATTTCTCGGTGGCGAAGCTGGGGCTGGAAATGCGCTATTCGCTGCTGTTTGATTTTGCCGCATTGGCCGCGCTGTTTTGGGCGATGGTGGTGATCTGGCAGATGTGGCAAGCGCGGCAGGCTGACAAAAGGTCGGGCCGCTGAAAGTTTAACCGGCCCGCAAGACGGGTCGAGATACCAAAGACGGGTCCGAAGGGGCCGCGATGACAATAGATAGGGCGCAGCAATGCTTGCAGATCAGGACCGCATTTTTACCAATATCTACGGCATGCATGACCGCACGCTGAAAGGTGCGCAAAGTCGCGGCCATTGGGATGGCACGGCGGATATCATCAAAAAGGGTGCGCCTTGGATCGTCGATCAGATGAAGGCATCCGGTTTGCGCGGGCGCGGTGGTGCGGGCTTCCCGACTGGTTTGAAATGGTCCTTCATGCCCAAGGAAAGCGATGGCCGCCCCAGCTATCTGGTGATCAACGCTGATGAATCAGAGCCGGGCACCTGTAAGGACCGCGAGATCATGCGCCACGATCCGCATACGCTGATCGAGGGCTGTCTGATTGCATCTTTCGCGATGAACGCCCATGCCTGCTATATCTACATTCGCGGCGAATACATCCGCGAGCGCGAGGCGCTTCAAGCGGCGATTGACGAAGCCTATGATGCAGGCTTGGTCGGCAAGAACGCCTGTAAATCCGGTTGGGATTTCGACATCTATCTGGCGCATGGGGCGGGGGCCTATATCTGTGGCGAGGAAACCGCGCTGCTGGAAAGCCTTGAAGGCAAAAAGGGCATGCCCCGGATGAAACCGCCGTTCCCGGCGGGCGCGGGCCTTTATGGCTGCCCGACCACAGTGAACAATGTGGAATCGATTGCCGTCGTGCCAACCATCCTGCGCCGTGGGCCGGAATGGTTCGCCGGCTTTGGCCGTCCGAACAATGCCGGCACCAAGCTGTTTGCGATCAGCGGGCATGTGAACAACCCCTGTGTGGTTGAAGAGGCGATGTCGATCACCTTTGAAGAGTTGATCGAGACCCATTGCGGCGGCATTCGCGGCGGCTGGGACAACCTCAAGGCCGTGATCCCCGGTGGTTCTTCTGTGCCGATGATCCCCGGTGCACAGATGAAAGATGCGATCATGGATTTCGACTATCTGCGCGAGCAGCGTTCGGGGCTGGGTACCGCGGCGGTGATTGTCATGGATAACTCCACCGATGTGATCAAAGCGATCTGGCGGCTGGCGAAGTTCTATAAGCATGAAAGCTGCGGGCAATGTACGCCCTGCCGCGAGGGTACCGGCTGGATGATGCGGGTCATGGACCGTCTGGTGACAGGCGACGCAGAGCCGGAAGAAATCGATATGCTGCTGGATGTGACCAAACAGGTTGAGGGCCACACGATTTGCGCGCTTGGCGATGCGGCGGCCTGGCCTATTCAGGGTCTAATCCGCCACTTCCGTGACGAGATCGAGGACCGGATCAAACACAAGCGCACCGGCCGTGTTTCTGCGGTGGCTGCGGAATGATTGACCAATTCGCAGAGTATAGCCACGCCATTGCTGCCCTAGCCATTTGGGCGTTGATGTCGATTATTCTTGGCGGGCTGTCTACCGTCGGGCGGACGGCGGAAACTCGAAGCGATTGTGGCAAACCCATTCGGGACTATGCCAATCCGGTGTACCGGCGTGAACGGGCTTTCGCCAATGCGGTAGAGATTTCCGGCCCCTTCATTGCTGCGACACTGGCGGCGATTCTGGCCGGGGCTTCGCCGTTTGTGGTTAATCTTCTGGCGTCGATTTTCATTGCCGCGCGCATTGTCATGGCAGTTGTTCATATTGGGACGGAAAACCAGCCGATGCGGTCGGCCATGTTTGTGATTGGCTGGCTCTGCATGATCGGCCTGGCAATTTCGGCGATATGGGCGGTCTTCTGAAGCTCTTTTCGATCGCATTGATCGCAACCTTCTTGCCGGTAATGGTTCAGGCGCAGGGCAAGGCACCGGCACCTGAGTTTGCGGTTGAGATGAATTTTCAATCCTTCATGGCACGGCAGTTTGCAGAGCGGTGCGAGGGGCTTGCCTTTGATCATACGGGGTTTGATCGCCACATGAGGGCGCTCATTGCAAAATTCAGCAACAGGGGCATTCACGCGCGCAATCAGGGTAAGCATTTTGCGCCAATAGATCCGCAACGCTATGAGCCTTACTTTATCGCGTTTTCGGAGAAATATGATCTGACAGAGGATAGCTCCCATCAGGACTATTGTGACGCAGGACATGCTGCAGCAGAGTGGCGCACGCCCGTCGGACAGATGTTGAAAGTTGTTGCCGAATGAATCACCCTGAAGGCCATCACCTAGCGGAGCTAAATCTGGGCATCTTGAAATATGATTGGGACGATCCACGGGTTCAGGATTTTGTTAACGGTCTGGATCTGGTGAATGCGGCAGCGATGCGCAGCCCCGGATTTGTCTGGATGCTGCCAGAAGAGGAAATGCACTTTGAACAGACCTCTGACGCGGGCAATATGGGGGCCAACCCGCGTATGGCCAGTACGTTAAGTGTTTGGGAAGATGTGGCCAGCCTTGAGCATTTCGTCTGGAACACGGTGCATAAGAGGTTCTATGACCGCAAAGCGGAATGGTATGACATGGGCGCTGCCTTGCGTTTCGTCATGTGGTGGGTGCCCATTGGGCATCATCCTACAATGGCCGAGGCGATGACGCGTTTCCGCCATCTGGAACAACATGGGGCCAGCGATCAGGCCTTTGGCTGGGCGGCTGTTAAAGACGCACAACTGTGGCGCAGCAAATCATGCGGGTAGGGACATATGCACTTGCGGCGACAATACATCAGAGCCACGTACACCTGGATACAAAGGTTGCCTGAGGCGCGAATTTAGCAAATATGGGGACCACAATGGGAACACCCCGGATCAGAGTAGGAGAGGTGCTGATGAAAACTTCCGAATCCCACAGGGCACCGGCACCACGACAAACCTCCTGCACAGGTCAGAACTGAAGAGGGCGCAGAGATGAGAACAGGTTATTTGGCAATTGCCCTGGTGTTGGCGGTGCTGGCCGGCTGTACCAGCAGCAAGGACCGCATTGCCTTTGATGGTCATTACTTCCGTACGAAAGTGGCCAAGGTCGACGGGCAAAGAGATGTCTTTTCCGTGCGCATTCGCGATGTGGCGCGTTCACTGGATGGGGCACGGGAGGCAGGGCGCCATGCCGGTACGGCCTATTGCGTGGAAAACTACGGCAGTTCCAAAATCACCTGGGTTGTCGGCCCCGACACACCGCCGCAAGAGTTGCAGATCAGCGATAATACACTGGTGTTTCAAGGGGTTTGCCCTCAGCTGTGAAATCGGCAATAAGGGGCGCGTTGAGAACGGGTTAATGACCTGTTATTGCATAACAAAGGGACCCAACCGATGTGGGACAGGGCAAATCCTGCCAACCACATGAGGAACCGAGTGATGAAAATTCTGCTTACAGCAGTTCTGGGCGCAAGCCTTTTGGCCAGCCCGACGATGGCCAAACCCCCCTTGAGCAAGGTGGCGGCCATTGATGATGCGCTGTTTGACCTTGGGATTGCGGATCGTATTCGTAAAAATTGTCCGGTTATTAACGCACGGATGTTCAAGGCGATCGGATATGTGCGCAATTTGGAGAAAAAAGCCCGCGACATGGGCTATACTCAGGCCGAGATTGACGCCTATACGGACAGTGATGTCGAAAAGGACCGGTTGCGGGCAAAAGCAGCCGCATTTTTCCGCGCACGGGGGGTCGATACTTCCGACCCGCAAAGCTATTGTGCGCTAGGACTGCAAGAGATTCAAAAATCGAGCCGGATCGGTTCGTTACTAAGAGCAAAGTGAACCTATGAGCGACCTGCGCAAGATCATCATCGACGGTAAAGAAGTTGAGACTGAGGGGGCGATGACGCTCATTCAGGCGTGTGAGCAGGCGGGGGTCGAAATCCCGCGGTTTTGTTACCATGAACGTCTGTCGATTGCGGGCAACTGCCGCATGTGTCTGGTTGAGGTTGTCGGCGGCCCGCCGAAGCCTGCCGCAAGCTGCGCCATGCAGGTCAAGGATCTGCGCCCCGGTCCCGAAGGCCAGCCGCCGGTTGTGAAAACCAATTCACCGATGGTGAAAAAGGCCCGTGAAGGGGTGATGGAATTTCTGCTGATCAACCACCCGCTGGATTGCCCGATCTGCGATCAGGGCGGTGAATGTGATTTGCAGGATCAGGCGATGGCCTATGGCGTCGACTTCTCCCGCTACCGCGAACCGAAGCGGGCGACGGAAGATCTGGATCTGGGCCCGCTGGTTGAAACCCATATGACGCGCTGCATTTCCTGCACGCGCTGCGTCCGTTTCACCACTGAAGTGGCAGGCATTCACAAGATGGGCCAAACCGGTCGCGGTGAAGATGCCGAAATTACATCCTATCTGGGTGAAACACTTGATTCGAACCTGCAGGGCAACATCATTGATTTGTGTCCGGTTGGGGCCCTGGTGTCTAAACCCTATGCCTTTACCGCGCGGCCATGGGAGCTGACCAAGACCGAATCCATCGATGTGATGGATGCGCTAGGGTCCAACATCCGTGTGGATACAAAGGGCCGCGAAGTGATGCGGATTCTGCCGCGCAACCATGACGGCGTGAACGAGGAATGGATTTCCGACAAGACACGCTTTGTCTGGGACGGTCTGCGCCGCCAGCGTCTGGATACACCCTACATCCGCGAAAACGGCAAGCTGCGTAAAGCGGACTGGCCCGAAGCGCTGGCTGCTGCGGCTGCGGCGATGAAGGGCAAGAAAGTTGGCGGTCTGGTCGGTGATCTGGTCTCTGTTGAATCGGCCTACGCATTGAAAGCGCTGATCGAGGGGCAGGGCGGTTCTGTTGAATGCCGCACCGATGGTGCGAAATTGCCCGCTGGTAACCGGTCTGGCTATGTTGGGACAGCGACGGTTGAAGATCTGGACAATGCACAGGCCATCATGCTGATCGGTGCGAACCCGGCTGTGGAAGCACCAGTGTTGAACGCGCGCATTCGCAAGGCCTGGACCAAGGGCTGTGGTATTGGGGTGATCGGGCCAAAGGCTGATCTGACCTATGAAACCATGCACATCGGTGAAGACCCCGCAATGATGACAGAGTTGCTGTCGCGTGATCATTCCGAGGTGCAGGAAAAGCCTTCTGTGATCATCGTCGGACAGGCAGCCCTGTGCCGCGAGGATGGCGCGGCCATTCTGGCCGAAGCGATGGCATTGGCCGAATCAACTAAATCCACCTTTATGGTGCTGCACACTGCTGCGGGCCGTGTTGGCGCGATGGACATTGGCGCAACCAGCGAAAATGGCATCACCGATGTGCTGGGCGCGGATGTGATCTATAACCTTGGCGCGGATGAGGGTGATATTCCGGCGGGACCGTTTGTGATCTATCAAGGTTCTCATGGGGATCGCGGCGCACATCGCGCGGATATCATTCTGCCCGGTGCCGCCTATACCGAAGAACCCGGTCTGTTTGTGAATACCGAAGGGCGTCCGCAACTGGCGGCTCGTGCAAGTTTCGCACCCGGTCAGGCCAAGGAAAACTGGGCCATCCTGCGGGCATTGTCTGCGGAGCTGGAGGCGACATTGCCTTATGATTCCATTGCAGCCCTGCGCAAGGCATTGGTGGAAGACGTGCCGCATCTGGGAGATGTTGATGAGGTGCCCGCGAACGATTGGCAGCCATTGACGCGCGGTGATGTTGGCAGCGCCCCCTTTACGCCCGCCATTGCAGACTTCTATCTGAGCAACCCGATTGCACGGGCCAGCGCATTGATGGCGGAACTTTCCGCAAATGCCGCTGCACGCGCCGCTGCCCCTCTGGCGGCTGAGTGAGAACGGTGGTCGCCTTTGCCCTTGCGTCTGCGGCAATGACGTTAAGCGCTTGCGAACCGCAGGCCCCGTTGGCGTCGGATTTTATCCCTGAATACAAAGGGGTAGAGACCGCGTTGCTGGATGGCGATCTGGTGCAGTTCAACGTGGCGATGACCAAAGCGCAAAGCGGTCAGGACGTGGCGGATTACGCCGAATGTGCCGCCGCGCAATATACGCTTATTCGCGGCTACGGATTCGCAAGACATGTGCGCACAAATGTGGCGCAAGAGGCTGGCCTTTGGCGGGGCGATGCTGTTTATACGATCTCGCCAAGCCTGCCACGTGGCATAAAGACAATCGATGCCGAAGTGACCGTTGCACATTGCGTCGAAAAGGGCATTCCGAGGGTATGAGAAACAATGGTTGAATTCTTTACACAAACCGGCCTCGGCATGGGGCTTTTGCTGGTCGGGCAGGTGTTGCTGCTGGTTGTGCCTTTGCTGTTGGCATTGGCGTTCCTGATGTATGCAGACCGCAAGATCTGGGCCGCTGTGATGATGCGCCGTGGCCCCAACGTAGTTGGCGTTTTCGGTCTGCTGCAATCCTTTGCGGACTTCCTTAAATACATCGTGAAAGAGGTTGTTGTGCCCGCCGGTGCCGACCGGGCGGTGTTCTTCCTTGCTCCGATGATTTCATTTGTCATGGCGATGATTGCCTGGGCGGTGATCCCGTTTAACGAAAACTGGATTTTGGCTGATATCAACGTGGCCATCCTCTACGTCTTCGCGATTTCTTCGCTTGAAGTATACGGCGTGATCATGGGCGGTTGGGCATCCAACTCCAAATACCCTTTCCTTGGATCGCTGCGCTCTGCCGCGCAGATGATTTCCTATGAGGTGTCGATCGGTCTGATCATCATCGGTGTGATCATCTCTACGGGGGCAATGAACTTCGGCGCGATTGTTGCGGCCCAAGAGGGCGGTGGCGGGTTGCTGCACTGGTATTTCCTGCCGCATTTCCCGATGCTGATCCTGTTCTTTATCAGCGCCTTGGCTGAAACCAACCGTCCCCCGTTCGATTTGCCGGAAGCGGAATCAGAACTGGTTGCGGGGTATCAGGTTGAATATTCCTCCACACCGTTCCTGTTGTTTATGATCGGTGAACTGGTTGCCGTCGTGCTGATGTGTGCGCTGGTGTCGCTTTTGTTCCTTGGGGGCTGGTTGTCGCCTGTGGCCTTCTTGCCGGATGGGTTCTTCTGGATGTTCATCAAGATGCTGGGCGTGTTCTTTGTCTTCTCGATGGTTAAGGCGATCACGCCGCGCTACCGCTATGATCAGCTGATGCGTCTGGGCTGGAAAGTCTTCCTGCCGTTCTCATTATTCTGGGTGGTGTTTGTGGCCTTCGCGGCGAAATTCGAATGGTTCTGGGGCATCTATGCCCGCTGGCCGATGTGAGGATGATATGAGTCAAACCGATTTTTCCCGCAAAGCCGGATATTTCCTGCTGACCGACTACGTCAAAGGTTTCCTGCTGGGCATGCGTTACTTTTTCGCGCCCAAGGTCACGCTGAACTACCCCCATGAAAAGGGCCCGCTTTCCCCTCGTTTCCGGGGCGAGCATGCCTTGCGCCGTTATCCCAACGGGGAAGAGCGCTGCATTGCGTGCAAGCTGTGCGAAGCGGTTTGCCCCGCGCAGGCCATCACGATTGATGCGGAACCACGCGATGACGGGTCCCGACGCACTACGCGCTATGATATCGACATGACCAAATGCATCTATTGCGGTTTCTGTCAGGAAGCCTGTCCTGTGGATGCGATTGTCGAAGGGCCGAACTTCGAGTTTTCGACAGAGACCCGTGAAGAGCTTTATTACGACAAGGAAAAACTGCTGGACAATGGTGCCCGCTGGGAAGCCGAGATTGCCCGCAACCTTGAAATGGATGCGCCCTACCGATGAGCCTTGATGCGCCACAAACTGACAGCTACGCGCGGGGCAAAGCGCTTTCCGAACAGGTGAACCCTGGGATGGAAGACGCGTTGCGCGCGCGCTATGACGCGTTGGTGCCCGGGTTGGCGCATACGGTTGTGGATGTGGCCTATGGCCAGTTCTATGCACGGGGCACGGTTGATGAAAAGACGCGGTTATTGGCGACAATCGCTGCCTTGACCGCTTTGGGCGGGCAGACCAAGCCGCAGTTGAAGGTGAATATCGCCAGCGCGCGGGCCGTCGGTGCCAGCCGCGAGGAAATCAGCGAGATCATTTTTCAAATGACGCTTTATGGTGGGTTTCCGGCGATGATCAACGCATTGAATGCCGCCCTGGAGGTTTTTGAAGCCGAGGAAAGCGCATGAGTGATCAAAGCAACCCTTTCGAAGCGATGATGAAGCAGGCGCAGGAAATGGCCAAGGCAATGCCGGGGATGGATGCGTTTTCGCCCAAGGTATTTGAGGCGATGATGGGCACGATGCCCAAGGACATGATGGAAATGATGTTCGGCAACGGGCTGAACGCCGGGGGGCTGGACGCGCGCACGCGGCTTTTGCTGACGCTGGCCGGGCTGACAATGCAGGGCGCACAAAATGATGTTGCGATCCGTCAGACTGTGCGCCATGCGATTGAGGCAGGGGCGACCCGGCAGCATGTGACCGAAACCATTGCGCAGATGTCGGTTTTTGCAGGGCTGCCAGCGATGACCCGGGCAACGGAACTGGCCAATCAGGCCATGGACGAGAAAGATAACGACATGAAGGGCGACAACATGAAGGGCGGCGAAGCATGATTGTTTTTGCATTTTATCTGTTTTCGATTTGCGTGATTACCGGTGGATTGTTCACCGTTGTCAGCCGCAATCCGGTGCATTCCGTGCTCTGGTTGATCCTGTCTTTCCTGTCGTCAGCCGGGCTGTTTGTCCTGCTTGGGGCTGAATTTGTCGCGATGTTGTTGATCATCGTCTATGTCGGCGCGGTGGCGGTCTTGTTCCTGTTTGTCGTTATGATGCTGGATGTTGATTTTGCGGAATTGAAGGCCGAAATGGCCAAATACCTGCCGTTGGCCTTGCTGATCGGGATGATCATCCTGATGCAGTTTGTGATGGCGTTTGGTGCATGGGAAAGCAATGCGGCGGCTGAAGGTCTGCGCACGCAAGTGACGGATGTAGATGTCCAGAACACCGCGGCATTGGGTCTGATCCTTTATGATGAGTATTTTCTGATCTTCCAACTGGCGGGGCTGATCCTGCTTGTGGCGATGATCGGTGCGATTGTATTGACCCTGCGCCACCGTGTGGATGTCAAACGTCAGGACGTGGTTGCGCAGATGATGCGCGATCCGGCCAAAACGATGGAACTGAAAGATGTGAAGCCTGGGCAAGGGCTTTGAGGGACCAGGAATTTTTGAAAATTCCTACCGTTTTCTTTTGAAGAAAACGATCAACGACGGAAAGACAGTGAACGATGATCGGACTTGAACATTACCTGACAGTGGCGGCAACGCTTTTTGTCATCGGCATCTTCGGGCTATTCCTGAACCGGAAAAACGTGATCATCCTGTTGATGAGTATCGAACTGATGCTCTTGGCGGTGAACATCAATCTGGTCGCCTTTTCCAGTTTCCTTGGGGATCTGGTGGGGCAGGTCTTTACGCTTTTCGTGCTGACCGTTGCCGCCGCAGAGGCCGCGATTGGTCTTGCGATCCTTGTTTGTTTCTTCCGCAACCGTGGCACGATCGCGGTTGAGGATGTCAATGTGATGAAGGGCTAACCACATGGAAACCATCATCCTCTTCGCCCCGCTTGTTGGTGCCATCATCGCCGGTTTCGGCTGGAAGATCATCGGCGAGCCAGCCGCGCAATGGCTGACAACCGGTTTGTTGTTTCTGGCGGCGGCCCTGTCCTGGGTTGTTTTCCTGACACTGGACGGCCCAACCGAACATATCCAGATCCTGCGCTTTATTGAATCTGGCACGCTCAGCACCGATTGGGCGATCCGCATGGACCGTCTGACCGCAATCATGTTGATTGTGGTGACCACGGTTTCAGCGCTCGTGCATCTCTATTCCTTTGGCTATATGGCACATGACGAGAATTTCACCGGCGAGGGTGAAAACTACCGCGCACGGTTCTTTGCCTATTTGTCGTTTTTTACCTTTGCGATGTTAATGCTGGTGACTGCGGACAACCTGATCCAGATGTTCTTTGGCTGGGAAGGTGTGGGCGTCGCGTCTTATCTGCTGATCGGCTTTTACTACAAGAAACCCAGCGCCAATGCCGCCGCGATCAAGGCCTTTGTGGTCAACCGGGTGGGGGACTTTGGCTTTATCCTGGGGATCATGGCGCTGTACTTTATGACGGACAGCATCAAGTTTGATGATATTTTTGCTGCTGCCCCTGATCTGGCTGAACAGACCATTGGCTTTCTGTGGACAGAGTGGAATGCGGCGAACCTGATTGCCTTCCTGCTGTTTGTCGGTGCGATGGGTAAATCGGCACAGCTGTTCCTGCATACCTGGTTGCCGGACGCGATGGAGGGGCCGACACCTGTTTCCGCTTTGATCCACGCCGCAACCATGGTGACCGCGGGTGTCTTCCTCGTGTGCCGCATGTCGCCTTTGATGGAGTTTGCGCCCGAAGCTATGATGTTTGTGACGGTGATCGGTGCCACCACAGCATTCTTTGCGGCGACTGTTGGGCTGGTGCAGACTGACATTAAACGCGTTATCGCCTATTCCACCTGTTCGCAGCTGGGCTATATGTTCGTTGCTGCAGGGGTTGGCATGTATTCCGCCGCGATGTTCCACCTGTTCACCCACGCTTTCTTTAAGGCGATGTTGTTCCTTGGTGCCGGGTCGGTCATCCACGCGATGCACCACGAGCAGGACATGCGCAACTATGGCGCGCTGCGCAAAAAGATCCCTTACACCTTTGCGGCGATGATGATCGGTACCTTGGCGATCACCGGTGTTGGTATCCCGCTGACGCATTTCGGCTTTGCCGGTTTCCTGTCCAAAGATGCGATCATCGAAAGCGCTTGGGCCGGTGGTTCCATGTATGGTTTCTGGATGCTGGTGGTGGCTGCGGCGATGACCAGCTTCTACAGCTGGCGTCTGATCTTCCTGACTTTCTATGGCACGGCGCGTGGCGACAAGCATACGCATGAGCATGCCCATGAAAGTCCGATGGTAATGTTGGTGCCTTTAGGCGTGTTGGCGCTGGGAGCGATCTTTGCCGGAATGATCTGGTTCAAGCCGTTCTTTGGTGATCACAAATATGTTGCTGACTTCTACAATATTCCGCTGGTGGAAATGGCCGAAGGGTCTGACAACCATGCCAGCGGCGCAGAAGACAGCCATGGCAAATCTGAGGATGGGCATGGCAGCGAAGAGGGGCATCACGCGGCCTTTGGCGGTGCGCCGGGTGAGGGGGCCTTGTACTTTGGCCCGGACAACCACGTGCTTGAGGATGCGCATTCTGCCCCCAAATGGGTCAAGGTCGCCCCGTTCATTGCGATGTTGTTTGGCCTGATCATGGCGCTGTGGTTCTACATCTGGAACCCAAGCCTGCCCAGACGTCTGGCCGAGAACCAGCAGCCGCTTTATCAGTTCTTCCTGAACAAATGGTACTTTGACGAGATTTACGATGTGATCTTTGTCAGACCCGCCAAGGCGATTGGCCGGTTCTTCTGGAAGCGCGGCGATGGCAATGTCATCGACGGTACGCTGAACGGCATTGCCATGAGTATTGTCCCGTTTTTCACACGGCTCGCCGGTAAGGCGCAGTCTGGCTATATCTTCACCTATGCTTTCGCCATGGTGATCGGCATCGCGGTGCTGGTGACATGGATGACGATGTCCGGAGGGGCGCACTAATGGATACCCACCTGCTTTCCATTATCACGTTTTTGCCGGCTTTGGCGGCTGCGATTCTGGCGATTTTCTTGCGCGGGGACGATGCCGCGGCACAGCGTAATGCCAAGTGGCTGGCGCTGATCACCACAACGGCGACATTTGTGATCTCGCTGTTTGTGCTGTTTGAATTTGATCCGCAGGATCCCGGTTTCCAGTTTGTCACCGAAGCCGAATGGCTGCTGGGGTTGAAGTACCGGCTTGGCGTTGACGGCATTTCGGTACTCTTTGTGATGCTGACCACCTTCATGATGCCGCTGGTGATTGCCGCCTCCTGGAATGTGGACAAGCGGGTCAAGGAATATATGATCGCCTTCCTGCTGCTGGAAACGCTGATGCTGGGCGTCTTCATGGCGCTGGACCTGATCCTGTTCTACCTGTTTTTTGAGGCCGGGCTGATCCCGATGTTCCTGATCATCGGTATTTGGGGCGGGGCGAACCGTATCTATGCGAGCTTCAAGTTCTTCCTTTATACCTTCCTTGGTTCGGTTTTGATGCTGGTGGCCATGGTGGCGATGTTTGCGGATGCAGGCACCACCTGTATCGGCGGCTGTGACATCAGCTTGCTGAACCACCAGTTCGGCTATGAAAGCCTCTCTGTCCTCGGCATCCAGATCGTCGGCGGTATGCAAACGCTGATGTTCCTGGCCTTCTTTGCCAGCTTCGCGGTGAAAATGCCGATGTGGCCGGTGCATACTTGGTTGCCCGATGCGCACGTACAGGCCCCGACCGCGGGTTCGGTGGTGCTGGCGGCGATCCTGTTGAAAATGGGCGGCTACGGTTTCTTGCGGTTCTCGCTGCCGATGTTCCCTGTGGGGGCTGACGTGATGGCACCCCTGGTGCTGTGGATGTCGGCGATTGCGATTGTCTATACCTCGCTGGTGGCACTGGTGCAGGAAGACATGAAAAAGCTGATTGCCTATTCATCGGTTGCCCATATGGGGTTTGTGACCATGGGTATCTTTGCTGCCAACCAACAGGGGGTCGATGGCGCGATCTTCCAGATGATCAGCCACGGCTTTATCTCAGGTGCGCTGTTCCTTGCGGTGGGCGTTATCTATGATCGGATGCATACCCGCGAGATTGACGCCTATGGTGGTCTGGTCAACCGGATGCCCGTCTATGCGTTGATCTTCCTGTTCTTCACCATGGCCAACGTTGGTCTTCCCGGCACTTCTGGTTTTGTCGGTGAATTCCTGACATTGGTTGCTGTCTTCCAGGTGAACACCTGGGTGGCTGCCGTGGCCGCAACCGGTGTGATCTTCTCTGCGGCCTATGCCTTGTGGTTGTATCGCCGCGTGGTTCTGGGTGAGCTGATCAAGGAGAGTCTGAAGGGCATCAAGGACATGAGCGCCCGCGAGAAATGGATTATGGCACCGCTGGTGGCGATGACCCTGTTGTTGGGCGTCTATCCGGCGCTGGTGCTGGATATGATCGGACCGTCGGTGTCGGCGCTGGTTGAGAATTACGCAAGCGCGGTAGAGGCGGCTGATACCACCGTCCAATCCGCCGCTGCTTCACACTAAGGATAGATGCGATGATTACCGCAGACCTGAACGTCATTCTGCCCGAAATCCTGTTGTCTGCCTTTGCGCTGGCAGGGCTGCTGGTTGCTGTTTACACCACCAAAGACAAGGTTGGCGGCATGCTGGTCTGGGTCACGGCGATTGTTTTTGTCGTCTTGGCGGCATGGATCGGCACCACGGGCGAGGGGACGCGCGTCGCGTTCAACGGCATGTTCATCGAAGATGGATTTGCCCGTTTTGCCAAGGTGACCATCCTGCTGTCCGCAGCGGCGGTTCTGGTGATGTCCGAAAACTACATGCGCACACGGGGTTTGCTGCGGTTTGAATATCCCATTCTCGTAGCCCTCAGCGCCGTTGGAATGATGATGATGGTCTCTGCCGGGGACCTGATGGCGCTTTACATGGGGTTGGAACTGCAATCACTGGCGCTTTACGTGGTGGCCTCGCTGCGCCGCGACTCCGTGCGCTCTACCGAGGCGGGGTTGAAGTACTTCGTGCTTGGCGCGCTGTCATCCGGCCTGCTGCTTTATGGTGCGTCGCTGGTCTATGGCTATTCGGGCACCACGCTGTTCTCTGGCATCATCACTACCGCGCAGGGGGGGGAGACCTCCATCGGGATGCTGCTGGGTATTGTCTTCCTGATTTCAGGCATGGCGTTCAAAGTCTCTGCCGTACCCTTCCACATGTGGACGCCTGACGTCTATGAGGGGTCGCCCACACCGGTCACCGCCTTCTTTGCCACCGCCCCCAAGGTTGCGGCGATGGCGCTGTTTGCCCGCGTGATGCATGATGCCTTTGGCAATGCAGTCAGCGACTGGAGCCAGATTGTCGCGCTGCTGTCCTTGCTGTCGATGTTCCTTGGCGCGGTTGCCGCGATCGGTCAGACCAATATCAAACGTCTGATGGCCTTCTCTTCCATCGCGCATATGGGGTATGCGCTGATGGGGCTGGCCGCGGGAACTGCCTTCGGTGTGCATGCGATGCTGGTCTATATGGCGATCTATGTGACGATGAATGTCGGCACCTTTGCCTTTATCCTGATGATGCAGAAAGACGGCGCGCCGGTAACTGATATTGCGTCGCTGAACATGTATGCCAAGGCGCATCCGGGGCGGGCCCTGTCGATGCTGGTTCTGTTGTTCTCGCTGGCCGGTGTTCCACCGATGCTGGGCTTTTTCGGCAAACTTTATGTGCTGCGTGCTGCATATGAAGCGGGTCTGGTCTGGCTGGCGATTGCCGGTGTGATCGCATCTGTGATCGGTGCCTATTATTATCTGCGCATCGTGTTTTACATGTATTTCGGCGAAGAGCAGAGCGAACAGCTTGACCGTTCGTCCGGCCGTATCCTGCCGGTGTTCCTGACTGCGTCAGCGCTGATCATGATCTTCGGGATCATCAATATGTTCGGTGTTGAAACTGCGGCAATGTCTGCCGCCGCCGCGTTGGTGAATTGAGCGGTCTGCCCGTGCAGGCCGTTCCTTCCAGCGGCTCTTACGGCGTCAATGCGGCTTGGATCACATGAGCGGCTGGCCCGCAGGATATGACCGCTGTGTATTTGATGTGGTGGACAGCACCCTCGCCGAAGCGGCGCGGATGCTGCCGCGGCTGACTGGCCCGACATGGATCCTCGCGTTGGAGCAAACCGCCGCACGTGGGCGCCGGGGGCGGGCCTGGGCCACACCACGGGGTAACTTTGCCGGTACACTGATCATGCGTCGGCTTGAAGAGCCGGGTGTTGCTGCCCTTCGGTCATTTGTGACGGCTTTGGCGCTGCACCGTACCTTTGTCGAGGTCACTGGCCGGCCAGAAGCATTTGCGCTGAAATGGCCCAATGATGTTTTGCTTAACGGTGGGAAGGTGGCGGGCATCCTGTTGGAAAGCTCCGGGGAGCATCTGATCATCGGGATTGGTGTGAACCTTGTTCATGCGCCGGGGGCGGAGGTGCTGGAGGCTGGCGCGTTGAAACCGATGAGCCTTGCGCGTGATCTGGGCGTTGATGTTGTGCCCGAGGTGTTCCTAGATGTGCTGGCGCGGGAACATGCATCACTTGACGTGCAATTCACCACCCATGGGTTTGCCCCGATCCGACGTGGCTGGCTTGCCCATGCTGCGAAGCTTGGCGAGGTGATTACCGCTCGCACCATGCGTGAAGAGACAGTAGGCACCTTTGAGGGGATCGACGAAGGCGGCAATCTGATCCTGCAAACCTCTCAAGGGTCTGTGTCGATTGCCGCTGCGGATGTGTTTTTCTAAAAACGGAGATCTCCGATGCTTTTGGCAATTGATTGCGGCAATACCAATACGGTTTTTTCGATCTACGATGGATCAGAGTTTATCGCCACATGGCGCACCGCGACAGAGTGGCAGCGCACGGCGGATCAATATTATGTCTGGCTGACCTCGCTGATGCGGTTTGAAAAGATCGAGGTGGACATCACCGATGTGGTGATATCGTCGACCGTGCCGCGGGTGGTGTTTAACCTGCGCGTTTTTGCAGATCGCTATTTCCACACCCGTCCCATCGTGGTGGGCAAGGCAGGATGTGCTTTGCCGGTTGAGGTACGTGTTGACGCGGGCACAGCCGTTGGGCCGGACCGGCTGGTGAATACCGTAGCGGGTCATGACCTGTTTGGCGGTGATCTGATCGTGGTCGATTTTGGCACGGCAACCACCTTTGATGTGGTGGACACGGATGGGGCATATATCGGTGGCGTCATCGCCCCCGGTGTGAACCTGTCGCTGGAGGCGCTGCACAATGCCGCCGCCGCTTTGCCCCATGTGGATATCAGCCAGCCCGAGCATGTGGTGGGCACCAACACTGTTGCTTGTATGCAATCCGGTGTTTTCTGGGGTTACGTCGGACTGGTTCGTGAGATATGTGCGCGGATAAAGGCGGAACGCGGGCGCGAGATGCGCGTGATTTCGACCGGTGGTCTGGCCCCGCTATTCCAGCAGGCGGTAGACCTTTTTGATGAATTCCGTGATGACCTCACAATGCACGGCTTGACCGTGATTTATAAGTATAACAAGGATTTAGCTGACTAATGAGCAGTGAAAGATTGATCTATCTGCCCCTCGGTGGGGCAGGTGAAATAGGCATGAATGCCTATGTGTATGGCTACGGCAAACCCGGCAAGGAACGTTTGATCGTTGTCGATCTGGGCGTGGCTTTTCCCGATATGGACGGCAGCCCCGGCGTTGATTTGATTATTGCGGACATTGCCTGGCTGCGGGAACGCAAGGATCGCATCGAAGCGGTGTTTGTCACCCACGCCCATGAGGACCATGTGGGTGGCATCGCCCATACCTATGGGCAGTTGCAGGCGCCGATTTATGCGCGCAAGTTCACAGCCAATATTGCCGCCCGCAAGATGGACGAACATGGCCATCCGGCGGATGCGATCCACGTGACTTCCGCTTGGCCACAGCAAGTTACGGTTGGGCCGTTCACCGTTGGTTTCCTGCCGATTTCGCATTCCATCCCTGAAAGCTCTGCCCTGGTGATCGACACGCCAGAGGGGCGTGTGATCCATTCCGGTGATTTCAAAATTGACCTGACGCCGGGTGTTGGCGAAGCCTATGATCCCGACCTCTGGGCCGAGGTCTGTAAGGACGGCGTCAAGGCGCTGGTCTGTGACAGTACCAATGTGTTCTCTCGTAATCCCGGTCGTTCCGAAGCAACGGTGGGGCCGGCGATTGAGGAACTGGTCAGCAGCGCCGAGGGCATGGTTGTTGCGACAACCTTCGCCTCTAACGTGGCGCGGGTGAAAACGCTGGCGGTTGCCGCGGATAAGGCCGGGCGCTCTGTCGTTTTGCTGGGCCGCGCGATGAAACGTATGGTCGAAGCTTCGCTTGAAACCGGTGTGATGAAGGATTTCCCACCGGTGGTCAGCCCTGAAGACGCACGTGGCATTCCGCGTGAGAACCTGATGCTGCTGGTGACAGGGTCACAGGGCGAGCGCCGTGCAGCAAGTGCGCAGTTGGCCCGTGGCAAGTTTCAGGGGATCGAGATGAAGGAAGGGGACATGTTCCTGTTTTCCTCCAAGACCATCCCCGGCAATGAAAAAGGCGTGATCCGCATCATCAACCAATTCTCTGAACGTGGTGTCGATGTGGTGGATGAATCTTCCGGTGGTCACTATCACGTGTCCGGCCACGCCAACCGTCCCGACCTTGAAACGTTGCATGACGTGGTGAAACCGCAAATCCTGATCCCGATGCACGGTGAACACCGTCACCTACGCGAGCATGTCAAGATTGCAGACGGCAAGGGCATCAAAGGTGTGCTGGCCGTGAATGGTATGATGATCGATCTCTCCGGCAATACGCCAAAAGTGGCGGAGTATATCGAAACCGGCCGCACCTATATTGACGGTTCGGTGCAGATTGGGGCCTTGGACGGCGTTGTGCGTGACCGGATCCGCATGGCGCTGAATGGTCATGTCACTGTGACTGTTATCCTGGATGATGAGGACGAACCGCTGGGGGATCCTTGGGTTGATGCCATGGGCCTGCCGGATACGGGTAAATCCGGCGCGTCATTGGTGGATGTGCTGGAAGAGGACCTGAGCCAGTTTCTGGGCCGCTCCAAAGCTGCGACCCTGCGTGATGATACCAAGCTGAACGACGGGCTGAAACGCGTTGTGCGCCAGTCGGCCAATGATGAGATTGGCAAGAAGCCTGAGGTCACAGTTGTGGTCAGCCGGTTAAGCTGACCTCGACGCTGCGTCCTAGAAACAAAAACGGCCCCGCAATTTATTGCGGGGCCGTTTTTGTTTCAGATGAAGGGCTTATCAGCTGTCTGGCCGCTCGGCAAAGCTCAGCTCGATAAACTCTGGTGTGTGATCACCAAGACCGACCACCCTGTTGCCGCCGCGATCATTGTTGCCACGCCCGCCGCCCCGGTTATCGTTGCGCCCACCACCGCGATTGTCATTGCGGCTGCGGTTGTTGTCGCGGGTGTCGTTGCGTTTGCTGTCTTTCTTGCCGTCCTGCGCACCGTCGCGCTTTGTATTGCGCTCTGCGTCGCTCTTTTCCTGCTTGGCTTGGGCAGGGGCATCACTGCTCTGCTTGTCGGCCTTGCCGGCATCATCGGCAACATTCTGATTGGCGGCCTCTGGGGCTTTCGCTTTGGGCGCATCATCCGATTTACGGCTGCGTGAACGGCTGCGTTTCGGCTTTTCTGACTTGGGCGCATCCTCTGCAGGCTTTTCAGCTTCTTTTGCAGGGGCCTTTGCGCTGCCGAGCGGGTTTTCCAGACGTGGAATTTCATGCTGCACCAGACGTTCAACATCGGCGAGGTTCTTTTCGTCGCGCGGCACGCAGATCATGATCGCAGTACCGTCACGGCCCGCACGTCCGGTGCGACCAATGCGATGCACATAGTCTTCGGCGTGGCTGGGTACGTCAAAGTTATAGACATGGCTGACCGAAGGCACATCCAGCCCACGTGCCGCCACATCAGAGGCCACAAGGAAACGCAATGTCCCTTCACGGAACCCGTCGAGGGTTTTGGTGCGCTGGCTTTGATCCAGATCGCCGTGGATAGGGGCCGCGTCATAACCGTATTTTTTCAATGACTTGGCGACGATATCCACATCCATCTTGCGGTTGCAAAAGATGATGGCATTGGTGCATTTGTCACCCTCTGCATCGATCAGCGCGCGCAGCACCTTGCGTTTTTCGGACCCTTCACGGTCCTTGCGCGACGCTTTGAACTCTAGCACCCCTTGGGTGATATTCTTGTTCGTAGTCGCCTGACGGGCCACTTCGATCCGTTCAGGGTTGCTGAGGAATGTATTGGTGATCCGCTCGATCTCGGGTGCCATGGTGGCCGAGAAAAACAAAGTCTGGCGGGTGAAAGGGGTCAGCCCAAAGATGCGTTCGATATCGGGGATGAACCCCATGTCAAGCATCCGGTCAGCCTCATCCACCACCATGATTTTTACGTCATTGAGGATCAGCTTGCCACGTTCAAAATGATCCAGCAGACGCCCGGGTGTTGCGATCAAGACGTCGACACCTTTGTCGATGGCCATGTCCTGTTCCTTGAACGAGACCCCTCCGATCAGCAGTGCTTTGGTGAGTTTTACGTTCTTGGCGTAGGTATCAAAGTTTTCGGCAACCTGTGCGGCCAATTCGCGTGTCGGGCAGAGCACCAGTGAGCGCGGCATCCGTGCGCGGGCACGGCCACGGGCCAGCATGGTGATCATCGGGAGGGTGAAACTGGCGGTTTTGCCGGTCCCGGTCTGGGCGATTCCCAGAACATCGCGCCCTTCAAGGGCAGGGGGGATGGCACCCGCCTGAATGGGGGTCGGGGATTCATACCCGGCTTCATCAATTGCTTTAAGCACTTTGGGGCTGAGCTTTAGATCAGAAAATTTTGTCATATGTGTCCGGTTTTGGCGGACGCTGATTTCGGCCCGCTGCATCAGTCACGTCGGCCCGATTGGCCCAAGGGCGGTATCTGCCGCGACATGTGGCGCACCGATAGCAACTTGGACGGTGCGCGTCAAATAGATCGCATATTTGGGGGTGTCTTTGCGAATTTAGACGGGAAAATGCTTGGAAATTGTGGTATTTAGGTCAAGTTTAGCCTGTTTTAGCAACCCATGGGCGGCCAAGCGGTCGCGCAGAGCGGGCGTATCGGCACAAACCTCATTGAAAAATGCCTGAAGTCCGGCGATGCCACCCTCGGCCTCGATCATCTGAAACAGCTCATGCATCGATAGCCCGCCTTTGTCACGGGGGCGGTTGGGGGCCAGTTCAGCGCGGTAGGATCCTTTTTCCAGCCGGTAGCGATAGGCCGCGTGCCAGTCTTCCCATGATTTGGCGTGGCAATGGGCAAGGTCGATCCCATTGGTGGATTCGGGGCCTTTGAGCATCTCATCATGTTGAAAGGCATTGTGGATTTGCACGCGCACCCCATCCAAGCCACTGCGAACAAAGCATTTTCCGGCCAGATGGCTCAGGAAGCCACCTTTGATATAACTGCCATAGGTCGGGTAAAGCGCCGCAACAACGCGGTTTCGGTCCGGGCCATTGGGCACAAAGGCTTTGAAAGCGGTGCCATCCCCCGCGAGTTGCTCCATCGGTCTGATCCGTGCGATTTTATCTTCGCCCGGCAGATCCGCCAGAATGTCGCCAATCGGGCGGTCCGCAACCAGAAACTCGTCCACATCCATATGGATCAGCCAGTCGACCTCGGACCGGCGCTGATAGGTATGGGTCGCATTATGTGTTTGACGGACCTGATGTTTTTTCGGACGTTTGCCCTTCCACCAATCCGCATCACACAGGGTGGGGCGGGTTTTGGGATGTGCCTTCAGAGCGTCATATGCCGCGCGATTGTCATCATCCAGATAGATGTAGATGCGGTGGGCACCCGCCTCCAGATGGTAGGCGGCAAACCCCAGGATGTCGCGAACCGGCGCGAGGATCGTGGCGCTGATCCCCCAGGTTGCTGTCACACCATCATTTCCTTGGTCGAGGTCAGCCGCACATCGGGATAGTCACGTTCGACCCGGTCAATATCCCATTGCAGCCGCGTCAGGTAAACAATGTCGCCATCATGATCATGGGCGATATGTTGCGGGTTCGCCTGAGTGAATTTGTCCACCGCCGGTTTTTCGCCATTGACCCAACGCGCAGAGGTGAACTGCGATTGTTCAAACCGGACCGGCAGGCCATATTCCAGCTCGATCCGGCTGGCCAGAACTTCGAACTGCAACTGGCCCACCACGCCCACAACAAAGCCAGAGCCGATGGAGGGTTTGAATACTTTTGCAGCCCCTTCTTCGGCAAATTGCATCAGGGCTTTCTCCAGATGCTTTGACTTCAACGGATCGCCCGCACGCACGCCTTGGAGGAGTTCGGGCGCAAAGGACGGGATACCTGTAACGCGCAAAGCTTCCCCTTCGGTTAACGTGTCACCGATCCGCAATTGCCCGTGGTTCGGGATGCCGATGATATCACCGGCCCAAGCCTCTTCGGCCAGCTCGCGGTCTGAGGCAAGGAACATCACCGGATTGGTGATCGCCATCGGTTTCTTGGTGCGCACATGGGTCATTTTCATGCCGCGCAGGAAATGGCCTGAGGCGAGCCGCACAAAGGCGACACGGTCCCGGTGTTTCGGGTCCATATTGGCCTGAACCTTGAAAACAAAACCGGAAACCTTGTTTTCTTCGGGCAGGATCTGGCGCGGCTCGGCCTTCTGGATCTGCGGTTCGGGGCCGAATTTGGCGATGCCTTCCATCAATTCCTTGACCCCAAAGGAATTGATTGCAGAGCCGAACCAGATCGGGGTCAGCGACCCTTCGGCCATCAGTTCGGCATTCAGCGGTGGCATCAGTTCGCGCACCATTTCAAGGTCTTCGCGCAGCTTGTCCAGCAGGGCGGCGGGCACATGTTCGGCCAGTTTGGGGTCATCCAACCCGTTGATTTCAATAGATTCAGAGACCTTGTTGCGGTCTGCACGGTCCATCAGCTCCAGCCGGTCGCGCAGGATGTCGTAACAGCCGATAAAGTCACGGCCCACCCCGATGGGCCAGCTGGCGGGGGTGACATCAATGGCAAGGTTTTCCTGAATTTCATCAATGATCTCAAAAACATCCCGGCTTTCGCGGTCCATCTTGTTACAGAAGGTCAGGATCGGCAGGTCGCGCATGCGGCAGACTTCAAACAGCTTCTGGGTCTGGCTTTCCACACCCTTGGCTCCGTCGATCACCATCACCGCAGCGTCCACAGCGGTCAGGGTGCGATAGGTGTCTTCAGAAAAATCAGAGTGGCCGGGGGTGTCGACAAGATTGAAGCGGAATACATTGTCTTTGCTCGAGAAATCAAATGACATGGCAGAGGCAGAGACGGAGATCCCACGGTCCTTTTCCATCGCCATAAAGTCGGAACGTGTCCGGCGCGCCTCACCTTTGGCGCGGACTTGTCCGGCCATTTGGATCGCCCCACCAAACAGCAGGAATTTTTCCGTCAACGTGGTCTTGCCAGCGTCAGGGTGACTGATGATGGCAAAGGTGCGGCGGCGGGCAATCTCTGTGGGCAGTTCGCCTCGGTTATTCAGTGTATCCAACATCTTGCGCGCCGTTCCTCATGTATTTCTCACCGATGTGTCGGGGAAAGGTAAATGTCGGGCCAAATTCCGCCCGGCGTTCATCGGGCGTACACATACCCTAGATACCGGTGGAAACAAGGGTTGCGGTGTTTTTACCTGTCGCAGGCCAGAGGGTAATCTCGCGCGATCATGGTAGGTAAATGGCCCGTCCACACGCTAACGCGCAGATGCCTTGCGCAACAGTTCTGCGATATCCGGGCGATCCAGCAACGACTCGCTGACGTCCAAACCGGCATGTGGCAGATCGGAATGTCCTGGGATCACCGCGCCCATTGTCGCGGAAAGCGCATCAGGCAGGGCAGATTTGGTGCGCGTGTCGATCAACATCGTTTCTGCGGCGATGCCTTCGGCATAGACAATCTGATGGCTGTCAAACAGCAGTTGGAAATAGTCGACGAAACCGCCGTCCATCACGGTGACCGTGCTGCCGTTCACCAAATGGCGGGCTTTGACCATGATTTCCGCGCGCCCAGTCCCCAGTGCGTCGCTGCGTTGATAGATAAACAGGCGGTGGTCGGGGCTGACGATTAGGTCGTGATCATTGTTTAGCGTGCCGGCATGGATTTTGATCGGCGCAAAATCCCCCACGGCGCGGACGGTGCTTTGCCCGATCCAGCGCAGCGGCTGCACACCGTCATCGCGGGTCAAGATCCGGTCCCCGACAGAAAGCTCTTCGATCAACCGCTGTTCGCCAGAGGCCAGCGTGATATGGGTGCCACGGGTGAAGGAGACGCTGGCAACCTGTGCGAACTTCTGTCGTGCGGTGGTGGTGTCAATGCCAACCAGCCTGTATTCAACACCGCTGCTAAGTGTGGTCAGGGGCATCAGGAAAACTTCGGCAACGCTGCCTTCCTCGTCCACTTCGACCATCACCAATGCGTCATGCATACTGCCATCGCTGGACATAAAGCTGATCGCGCTGTCCAGCACCAAAGTGGCGCGCGCAGTGCCAAGCTCTGAGTCCGGCGCAATGCGAAAATGGGTGTCTGCGCCTGACAGCACCGCAAGCCGTTTGGGCGTTGTCTCAAAAGCAAGTTCATACACATCATCAAGCACCAGCTCACTGGCGAAAGACAGTGGATCACCCATATTTGCCCCGCCAGAGGCTATAAAATCCTGCGCTGAATAGGCGGCCAGAACTTGCGCGGGGGCGGGTCTTGAACGGGTCATTTCAATCCTTGATGCTCTGGGTTTGGCAGCAGCTAACGCTATGATTGTGACCGCGCTGGGTCAAGGCTGCGGTGTTTTGCTGGCAGTCAGCGGTCAGCATGATAGGTCTGAAGAAATCACAACAGGGGAATCGCGATATGGATCTGGGGATCAAAGGGAAAACCGCGCTGGTATGCGCATCATCCAAGGGTTTGGGACTGGGCTGTGCCGAAGCACTGGCGGAGGCGGGCGTCAATCTGGTGATGAACGCCCGTGGCGCAGAGGCACTGGAGGCTTCAGCCGAGCGGCTGCGCAGCACTTATGGCGTATCGGTCACCGCCGTTGCTGCAGATGTGGCGACGGATGAGGGGCAGGCGGCGGTGATCACGGCAGCGGGTGACGTGGATATTCTGGTCAACAATGCCGGGGGACCCCCTCCGGGCATGTGGTCCGATTGGGACCGTGAGGATTTCATCAAGGCGCTGGATGCCAATATGCTGGCCCCGATTGCGCTGATCAAGGCGCTGGTGCCCGGCATGATGGACCGCGGCTGGGGCCGGGTGGTTAACATTACTTCTCAATCCGTGCGCGCGCCGATCGGCGTTCTGGGCCTCAGCAATTCGGCCCGCACCGGGTTGACCGGCTATGTCGCGGGCACCTCGCGTCAGGTGGCAGGATCGGGTGTGACGATCAATAACCTTTTGCCCGGCATTCATGCCACGGACCGTGCCGACGCATTGGACGGTGCGGTGGTCAAATCGCGCAATATCTCGCTTGAAGAAGCGCGCATTGAACGTGCTGCGGGCATTCCCGCTGGGCGTTATGGCACCCGTCAGGAATTCGGTGCAGCCTGTGCGTTTTTGTGCTCCACCCATGCGGGCTTCATTGTCGGGCAGAACCTGCTGCTGGATGGTGGCGCAACCAACATCACGATGTAATTGATATGGCCGAGAAATTCTCGCTCAAGGATCATCTGTTCAATCCGCAAACCATGGCGCAGCTGGCCGCGGAGTTTGCCGCCGGGCTACCCGGTTTTGATGCGGAACGTTTTCAGGCTGAAGCTCTGTCAGGCTTTGGTGAACGCGAGCTGATGGAACGGATGGAATGGATGGCCGATTGCCTTGAGGGGCAATTGGCCAAGGATTTCCCGACCATGGCGGACCAGTTGGAAGCGGCAATGCCCGCACCACTTGATCCCGCCTTGCGCGACGATGATTTCGGCCAGTTCATTCACGCCATGCCTGGTATATTGGCGGTGCGCCATGGGCTTGAGGACCATCGCGAACGGGCGCTGGATCTGCTTTATGAGGCGACCAAACGGTTCTCGATGGAGTTCTACATCAGGCCTTTCCTGAACCGTTGGCCGGAGGAAACATTGGCCCGTCTGGCGCGTTGGGCGGCGGATGACAACTACCATGTCCGCCGGTTGGTCAGCGAAGGTACACGGCCCCGTTTGCCATGGGCCAGATCGGTCACGCTGGAGACCGGGCAGCGGGTGCCGCTACTGGCTCGGCTTTATTCAGACAAAACCCGCTATGTGACGCGTTCAGTGGCGAACCACCTGAACGACATCGCGAAAAAAGAACCTGAACTGGTGATCTCGTTACTACAGGAGTGGCAGCAAGAGGGGCGTCAGGATGCAAAGGAGCTTGCGTGGATGACGCGCCATGCGCTGCGCGTCTTGGTGAAACAGGGGCATGCCGGGGCGCTGGACCTGCTGGGCTATCGTGGTGATGTGCCGGTGCGGGCCAGTCTGACGCTGGGCGCAGACAGCTATGCCATCGGGGACCGTCTGGCGATTGGCTGTGAATTGGCGACAGATCAGGATCTGCCGGTCATGGTGGATTACCGCATCACCTTTGCGCGGGCAGGGGGCAAGACGGCGGAAAAAGTATTCAAACTGAAGGTCGCAGAGATAAAAGCGGGCAATCCACTGACCCTGTCAAAGTCCCATTTCCTCAAAGGTGATGCGACGACTTTCACCCTTTATCCGGGGCCGCATGCGGTGGTTTTACAGGTCAACGGGCAGGATCTGGCCCGTGCCGATTTTGAGCTGACATCCTAAACCCGTTCACGTTTTTGGGACCAGGACGATCATTGGTGGTTGCCTTGCCGATTGGCGGCTAAAGCTGGGCCATCACAGGTCATCATAAGGCAAGCCCATGCAAACCACTGTTCTTATTGCGCTCTTTGCGGCCATTCTGGTCGCCAGTCTGCTGGCCGCCCCCAAACGCGCCTCGGTTGACGGGTTCTTTGGTGGGCTTGGCGTCTCGGGGCGTGCGCCGGGGCTTTGGGTGTTGGTGCTGTCACAGGTCACCACATGGATTTTTGCACGCTCGCTGATGAACGCTGCGATTCTGGGGTATTACTACGGGATTGCTGGTACCTTGGCCTATGCCGCCTACTACGGCTCTTTCCTGACCGGTGGCTTTATTGTCGCCCGATTGCGGGCCAAAGGGGCGCGGTCGATGCAGGATTGGCTGGGCGCGCATTTCGGTGTGGCGGGCAACGGCTGTTACAATCTGGTGATTGCGCTGCGGCTCCTGTCAGAGGTTTTTGCCAATCTGCTGGTGGTCGGGTTGATCTTCAACGCCGTTCTGGCAGGCAGCGGCACCGGGGCGATCCTGATCGTTGCGGTGCTTGGGCTGGCCTATTCCGCATGGGGCGGGTTGTCGGCGGCCCTGCGCACGGATGTTGTGCAAATGCTGGTGTTTCTGGTGGTCTTTGGTCTGGCGTTTCTGGCGCTGATCACCAGCCCCGATTTTGACCTCGGCGCGGTTGTGACGGCCTCCGGCACCTCGGGTGCCTATAACGGTTGGGTCTTGCTGGCGGTGGCTGCATTGCAGGTGTTTTCCTATCCCGCGCACGATCCGGTGATGATGGACCGCGGGTTTATTGCGGATGAAGATACCACCAAGGCGTCGTTTCTACATGCCTTCTGGATTTCCACAGTCTGTATCATCGGATTTGGCTTCTTTGGCATACAGGCCGCCCTGAGCGGGGCAGAATATGAAGGGCAGTTGATCGGCACCTGGGCGGTGATGTTCCCGCCTTGGGTCTTTGTCGCCTTGATGGTGTCGCTGCTGGTCTCTGCCCTTAGCACGCTGGATTCCGCCTTGGCCTCTGCTGCGCGATTGGTTGTTGAAGAGCTGCGCCTTGCACCGCGCACATTGGCGGGGGGGCGCGTTGTGATGCTGGTCTTTATGATCGCGGGCACGGCTCTTACACTCTGGGGCAATGCGACCCTGTTTGATGCGGTGGCGGTCAGCGGTACAGCGTCGATGTTTCTGACGCCGGTTTTGGTCGTCGGTCTGGTGATGGGGCGCGATGTGGCGCTTTGGGGCTATCTGATTGCCTTTGGCGCGGCGGTAATCGGGGCGGTGGCGTATTTCGGACGCAGCTGGGCGATCTTTGTCGCCATCCTGCCCGAGGGGCATAAATACGAACAACTGCTTGTGATTTGTCTGGCTGTTCTGGCGGTTGGCTTCGCCGGAGTGCTTGCGGCGGTGCGGCGAGGCTGATAGCAGTTTTTCCGAGCAATTCTATCGGATATCTATGACCTTAGCTGCCTCTACGCCGGACCAACCGGTTGTCCCGCGCCTTGGAATCAAGGACCTGCGTCGTTCCTTTGCGGGCCGCCCGGTTGTTGATGGCGTGTCACTGCAAATCATGCCGGGTCAGGTGACTTGCCTGCTGGGCCCTTCGGGCTGCGGCAAATCCACCACTTTGCGGATGATTGCGGGCGTGGAGATGCAAGACAGTGGAACGATCCATGTGGATGGCAAGCTGATCTGTGACACGGTGTTTCGCATCCCGCCCGAGCGGCGCGAAATTGGCCTGATGTTTCAGGACTTTGCCCTGTTTCCGCATCTGAGCGTGGCGGACAATGTGGCCTTTGGCCTGAAGGGATCAAAGGCAGAGAAACGCGTCCGGGTAGAAGAACTGTTGGCGCGGGTCGACCTGTTGCGCTTTATCGACGGCTATCCGCACCAATTGTCGGGGGGCGAACAACAGCGTGTTGCACTGGCGCGCGCCTTGGCCCCCAAGCCGCGCATCATGTTGATGGATGAACCGTTTTCTGGGTTAGACAACCGGTTGCGCGACGGCATCCGCGATGAAACCCTGAGCATCCTCAAAGAAGAGGATACGGCCGTTCTGCTGGTCACCCATGAACCGGACGAGGCCATGCGAATGGCAGATGAAATCGCATTGATGCGCGATGGCAAGATTGTGCAGCAGGGTGCGCCTTACAATGTCTACACTCGGCCTCTGGACCGCGCGGCGGTTGCGTTTTTTTCCGATGCGAATGTGATCGAAGCGACGGTTGAGGGCGCGCTGGCGCATACGGCTTTCGGGCGGTTTCTGGCCCCCGGTGTTGCGGATGGCACGCGGGTGCAGATCGTGTTTCGCCCGCAACATGTGCGGATCGACTTTGACCGTGCGGGCAAGGGGCCAAACCCCACGGCGAAAGAGGGGATGCCGGCACGGGCCGTGGTGTCGCGGGCGCGGTTCATGGGGTCTGAAAGTCTGGTCGAATTTGTAATGGACCATGACGGGTCCCCCTTGCGGGCAACGGTGCCAAATGTGTTTCTGCCGCAACCGGGGGCGGTGATGTGGCTGACTATTCCGCGCGACCGGTGCTTTGTGTTCCCGTTTGATGAATAGGAGTTGGTGATGGCTGAGACGTTGCTTGTTGAGTTTGGCATGGGATCGTCACTGCGGCGGGGGGATTACACCCAAGCAGCCGAGCGTGCGGTGCGCGATGCCCTTTGGCACAATTCAATCAACCTCGCGGAACTCTTCGGGTTTGAGAAAACCGCGATGCAGATCACGCTGGACGTTGGGGTGCAGCAGCCGGACAAGGTTGATGTCGAGGTGCTGAAGGCGGTGTTTCCCTATGGCAATGTGACGGTAAATGTATCGCAAGGCGGTCTGGATGTGCCGCGACCTGTGGGGCAAGAGGGGGGCGGGCATCCCACCGTGATGGCCAATGTCGCGCTGTCCGTTGGGTTTGACATGGAGCGGGCGGATGGGTGATCTGACAACGATGCACCGCGTCATCATAGAGATGGGCATGGGCAATGACCTGCACGGGATGGATTACACCAAAGCGGCGGGCCGCGCGATTGAAGACGCGCTGCGCCACTCATCGCTGCCGCTTTTCGCCGTTACGGGCGTTTCGCATGAAGAGATGCGGGTGCAGGTGACGATTGGTGTTCAGGAGCCGGACAAGCTGGATCTGGTGGCGCTGACAGCGAAGCTGCCACGCGGCAAGGCCGAGGTGCGCGCCGTGCATGGCGGGTTGAATGTGCCGGCTGGGGGCGAAACGATTGTGGTTGCGCAAGCGAGCGTAGAGGCGTTTTTGCCGCCGCAATCCGGTTGGAAACTGAAACCCTAAGGCATGTAACCCGCCAGTGTTTTGCCCGGCTCATCGACAAACAGCTCGGGCAGGGCCTCTGCGCTTTCGATCAGATCAAGGCGAAAGACGCGAAAACCCTCGCGCAATTCGCACCATGAGGTCAGGGTCCAGACACGGCCCCAATATTCCATATGCAGCGGGCGGATCACTCGGCTGGTGACGGCATTTTCGCGCGAGGTATAGGTCACGCGCACCTTCTGGCGGGCTTTGATCGCGGAACGCAGCAGCGGCATATGGGTCAGATTGCGTGTCGGATCGGCAAAGGGGTAAACGGCGAATTTCCACGCCTCTGCCTCGGCAATGGTTTGTGCGGGCAGCACCGCGTCGATCTTGTCTGCCAATGTCTCAGCCGCGATTTTCAACGTGTCATCCGCGGCTTGCCCGACAATTGCCAACCCAAGGTTCAGCGCCTCAAGCTCGGATGCGGTCAAGGTCAGGGGCGGCAAGCTAATCGCCTGAGTGATCATATAGCCCACACCACGCTCGCCCTCGATGGGCACACCCGAAGCGCTGAGCGTGTCCATATCGCGGTAGATGGTGCGTGTGGATACCTCTAGCCGTTCGGCAATGTCCTGCGCGCGGTAAAGTTTACCGTCGCGCAGGATCTGTATGATGTCAAACAGACGATCAGTGCGGCGCATGTTACTCCTGTTGGTATTTGATCCGCGCGTGACGCATCGAGACATGCGCGGGGTCAATCATCTGCATCATCGGGGCGGCAATGGGATCGGCCATCATTGCCTCGGCGGTGGATTTGGCGGCCTCCATCGTGGTCCATGTGACATGGTCGGTCCACATGCCGTCCTTATCACAGGACAGGGTGCGGCTCAGGACGTTGCCGCTGGCTTTGAGCATCGGCTCAATCGCGCGTGCGGCGGTGACAAAGGCCGTCGGGTCGGCACCCTCGTTCAAACGAAATGTCACGATTTCCGCAACAGCGGCGGTGGTGGTTTGGGTCTGGGACATGAGAAACTCCTTTGTTCATGTGTGAGACCCGTCTAGGGGATGCCAACTGACATAAACCTGTCAGTTGGATGCGACAAGAGGCGATTATTTTTGTACTGATGCGTGAAACAGGAGCGGGAAACAGGTTTGCCACTTTGCCTTGCCTGCGGTGCTGCGTAAAACAGGGGCTGAACTGACAGATCGGGCGCGGCAAAGGTGTATGCGCCCCCATGGGAGAAAAGACATGTTGAATAATATTGGTTTGCCGGGCCTTTTGCTGATCGCGGTTGTGGTTCTGGTGCTGTTCGGTCGCGGCAAGATTTCCAGCCTGATGGGTGAAGTCGGCAAAGGCATCACCAGCTTCAAGAAGGGCATCAACGAAGGCGAAAAAGAACTGGCGGATGAGTCCAACACCGTTGAGACCGAGGTTGTCGCCGAAAACGATACGACCAAAGACAAGGTTTAATCCATGTTCGATCTGGGCTGGACCGAACTGCTGGTCATTGGGATCGTGGCGCTGATTGTGGTCGGCCCCAAGGATCTGCCGATCCTGTTTCGCAAGGTCGGGCAGTTTGTGGGCAAGGCCAAGGGCATGGCGCGGGAATTCTCCTCTGCGATGAACGATGCGGCGGACGACAGCGGCATGCGCGAAATGTCCACTTCGATCAATAAATCGCTCAAGGCGGCGACCAATCCGGTGGGCACGGCGATGGACGGGGTGAAATCCGCAGCCAAATCCCTGACCGATCTGGACCCTGAAAGTGAAACCGGCAAGCTGTCGGCGGAACGTGCGGCAAACGCCAAGAAAATTCAGGCAGCGGGTGCGCGTGCAGCGGCCGAACGCAAACAACGCGAGGCGGCGGAGGCGATGGCCAAAGCCGAAGAGCTCGAGGCGGCAGCAACGCCTCCTGTGGCGGAAAAAGAGTAACACATGAGCGCGACAGACGATATTGACGACAGCGCAGCGCCGCTGATCGAGCATCTGGCAGAGCTGCGCACGCGGCTGATCCATTCGGTGATTGCCTTTATCATCGGGATGATCATCTGTTTCACGGTCTGGAACCCGATTTTCAACTTTCTGACCAATCCCCTATGTTCGGCCATGGCCGAGCGCGGGCAGGAAGATTGCGGGCTGATCCTGATCAAGCTGCAAGAAGGCTTCTTTGTTGCCATCTCGATCTCGCTACTGGGCGGGCTGGTACTGGGCTTTCCCTATATCAGCTACCAGATGTGGCGGTTTGTGGCACCGGGGCTTTACAAGAACGAGAAGGGTGCGTTTCTGCCGTTCCTGATCGCCTCTCCCATCATGTTCTTTATCGGCGCGTCGTTTGCGTTTTACGTGGTTACCCCGCTGGCGTTTGATTTCTTTCTCGGCTTCCAACAGGGATCACTGACCGGTGACGGATCCGAAGCGGTGGCGAACGGCGTGGCCGGCATCGCCTTTCAGGGATCGGCGCAAGAATACCTAAGCTTGACAATCAAATTCATCGTGGCCTTTGGTCTGTGTTTCCAATTGCCTGTGCTGTTGACGCTGATGGGCAAGGCCGGGTTGGTCAGCGCCGAGGGGCTGGGCAATGTGCGCAAATATGCGGTTGTGGCCATTCTGGTGCTGGCGGCATTGGTCACGCCGCCCGATGTGATCACCCAGGTGATCCTGTTTGTGGTGGTTTACGGGCTTTATGAACTGTCCATTCAATTGGTGAAACGGGTCGAAAAACAGCGTGAGGCCAAATTGCGGGCGGAAGGTTTCTATGACGAAGACGAAGACCTACTGGCCGAATTTGACGACGATGAAGACGATTTGAAGTAAGGGGCGTGTCTATGCCGAACGCGATGATAGATGACCCCATGGACCGGATCGCCGCCGCGTTAGAGCGGATGGCACCGGCCCCGCTTGCGGCCCCTGATTTCGATGTGGCCACGGCCTTTGTCTGGCATACAGAGCCGGACCGGCTGGAGCCGGTTGAAAAGGTCAGTCGCGTTGATCTGTCCTTGCTGATCGGTGTGGACCGCGCGCGCGATACCCTGTTGCAGAATACACGGCAGTTTGCTGCTGGGTTGCCAGCAAATAACGCGCTTATGTGGGGCGCGAGGGGCATGGGGAAATCAAGCCTCGTCAAGGCTATACATGCCGATGTTGCAGCAACACATGAGGCCTTGCGCATTGTCGAATTGCAACGCGAAGATCTGCCTTCGGTGGGGCGGTTACTGAACCTTCTGCGCGGTGCTTCGCAGCGGTTTATCCTGTTCTGTGACGATCTGAGTTTTGGCCATGATGACGCGCATTACAAATCGCTAAAGGCGGTGCTGGATGGCGGGATCGAAGGGCGGCCCGAGAATGTTGTGCTTTATGCCACGTCGAACCGCCGTCACCTGATGCCGCGCGATATGATCGAAAACGAACGTGGTTCCGCGATCAATCCAGCTGAGGCAGTAGAGGAAAAAGTGTCCCTTTCGGATCGTTTCGGCCTGTGGCTGGGCTTCCACCCCTGTGATCAGGATCAATATCTTTCGATGATCCGGGGCTATTGCGATGCCCATGGGGTGCAGATTGATGACGATACGCTGCGGGCAGAGGCCATTGAGTGGCAGGCAACACGCGGGGCACGGTCCGGGCGTGTAGCCTGGCAGTATTTCGTGGATCTGGCAGGGCGCAAGGGCGTGACCCTGCGCTAAGCGTAGGTCGGGAAGCAAGCTGCTTCATAGGATTTTGCCACGGCAAATGCTTGTGGGCCAAAGCTATCCGTATCAATGCAGAGTGCCGGGAAACGCCTGACAATCTCGTTTTTTGAACTCGGTGAGAGCGCCTGCATTGCGGCTGGGCCGGGATAGAAGCTTTCGCTCAACATACCGCTGGTTTGCAGAACGAAGTGGCCCTTTAGCAGTAGGTGATAGTAGGTGAACTCTGCCTGTGGCATTCGGTAAATTGTGTCACCATTCACGAGATCTTTGGCTCTGATAAAGGCGGCTTCGGTGCCGAGCAGTAATTCGGCGCGCCAGTCTTCAACCAGAATTGCGTGGTTCGGAGAGACAGCGATATCGCGATCGTTGTTAAAAGTACCCTTGGTTATTATGATCGGGGCCAGGTCACCATCCGCTTTGACTGTGCTTTTCCCAATCCATTCAACGGTTTGTTCGCCGCCATTATCAGTATTGACCAAATCACCTTCGGATAGATCGCTGATGCGACGCGGGCCTTGGGGGGTATCGATCAGGGTATCAGCTCCAAAGCAGGTGATGTCCTCGTAATCCCAACCGGTGCCACTATCCACCCAACCACCGGCGTTGCCCAACAGGGTATCCCCTGTTTCAAAGGACGAGCCCGGCGTAGGGAGCCAGTACCATTGGCCGGCGACCTGAAAAAAGGCAACTGGTTCAATAACGTCCTGGATGCCATCATTGTTGGTATCCATACGTACATTGAGGATGGAACCGCCGTTTACGACTGCGTTGGTGTGATTGCCATCTGATGTGGTGACAAGTTGGTTGGCGTCACCTGAACCAAACCAATCCATCTGTGCATCATCATCTGTGATGGTGATTGTCAGTTCAGGTGTGGAGGGGATGTTATATCCGGTCCAGCGATAGCCGATGCCATGGTAAGTCGGCATCGTCTATCTCCCCATCCGGTTTGCACCCGATACTGGGGAAACAGACATTGTATCACAGGTTGTTTTTTGGTGATCCCACCGTGTGGTGCTTTTGGAAATGTGGCGAGTTATCTGATGGTAAGCGTGAACACGAGACTTATCCAACTGAACGAAGGTACAGGTGTTTAGAGCAGACCGCACATGGCTCTTGAGCACTGAATGCACGGGTACAACCGGGCCTTCTGGTCTGAATTCCGTTTCTTTGTAACCGTTATAGTTGAGCATGGTTCAATCCAATCGCGCTTGGTGCGTTGGATTGTTTCTATTCCCTAAACGGGGCGCGATAAGGGCGTTGCCGTGTGGTTTGAGGCAAACTCGCGGCAATTTAGAGGTAATTTGCCCTGAAAACGGATGTCAGGCCCGGTTTTGGACCCGTATCAGTTCAAGAAAGGTGCCGGATCAACCGAGTCGAATCCTTCGCGCACCTCAAAATGCACATAGGCGTCATCACCGCTGCGCAGTTTCGCGATCTGCTGGCCACGGCCCACGCTGTCACCTTTGGCAACACTCACATCCGTCACATTGGCATAAACCGTCAACAGGTTGCCAGCGTGGCGTACGACAACGATCGGCACACCTTCAGCGCTTTTGGTGATGGCGGCCACGGTGCCACTGTCGGCAGCTTTCACCGGTGTGCCGGCGGCAGCTTTGATGTTGATGCCCTCATTGCGGCCCTTGGCATAGCCACGGATGATGCTGCCGGTGACCGGAGTTGTCATCTTGGTGGCTTTGGCGGGTTTGGTGGTTTTGCCAACATCTGCCACCGGCTTGCTGGGTGCCTTGGCAGCAGGGGCGGGTTTGGCCGTGTCGTCCTTGGGCAAGGGCTTGGCCGCTGAGGGTGGTGTTGGCGTAGGTGTGCCGGTGCCGGGGGCGGTGGTGGTTGCCGTCGCACTTGGGGCTGGTGTCGCTTTGCGGGCCGGTGGGTTCTGCTTGGCAACGGGGATCAGCAGGAACTGACCTTCGCGCACGGCAAAATCTGCCCCCAGACCATTCCACTCCGACAGCGCCTTGACCGGCACATTGTAAAGCCGCGCAACGGTATAGGCGGTTTCTCCGCGCTCGACCTTGTGGCGCACAGGTTCCTGCCCGGTTTGCGCCTGTGGGGCGTTGGTTGCGGGGGGCAGGGCGGCGGTTTGTACACCGGGTGTTGCAGGAGCGCGGTCAATTGCGCCACCGGCCAGCGAACTGATGTCAACCGGCTGGATCGGGCCGCTGCTCGCCGCACCGGTTGCAGGCGAAGGTTCCGCGACACGTCGCGGCAGGGCGATGATCTCGTCCTTGCGCAGGGTGTCATCAATGTTGATGCCGTTAAAGCGGGCAAGCGCAGCAGGGTCGACATTCACCCGCTTGGCAACATCACCCAAGGTGTCGCCGCGCCGGGCTACAGCAACCTGATAGTTGGGATAGGAGATCACACCGCGATCGTCAGGCTTGGGCCGGTTGGCCAGTGGGCCGGTGGCTGCATCCGCCGTGGAAAAGCCGCCGCCAATGCCGCGCAGATCAAAATCCAAGGGTTGATCACCGCAAGCGGTCAGAAGGGTGGCACTGGCCGTTGCCAGCAAGCTCAGCCGTACCTTACGGCGCATAATGGATGGGCGCATCTGCTAGTCCTCTTTACACTCGGCCCCCCCGTGTCTCCGAGGGTTTGCGACACAATACTCTATTATCCGTCTTTGCCCAAGCCTTCCAGCAAAGGAACAAAGCGCACAGAACGCATTTCGTCATATTCCAGCCCGTCTGCGGTTTTCCGCACACGGATCAGATGCTGCACCGCATCCGATTGCCCCACGGGCAGCACCATGATGCCGCCCTCTTTGAGCTGCGCCAGAAGGGGCCCGGGTGGGTCTTCGGCGGCGGCCGTCACGATGATGCGGTCAAAGGGGGCCTGTTCGGCCAAACCAAAGCTGCCATCGGCAGTGATCGCGGTGATGTTCACCAGATCAAGGTCCTGAAAAATGGTGCGGGCTTCATGTACCAGACGGCGGTGGCGGTCGATGGTATAGACGCGGCGTGCAAGTTTGCTGAGGATCGCCGCCTGATACCCCGACCCGGTGCCGATTTCGAGCACCTTGTCACGCGGGCTGATCTCCAGCGCCTGTGTCATCAGCCCGACAACAGAAGGCTGGCTGATGGTCTGGCCACAGGCGATGGGCAGCGGCATGTCCTCATAGGCGCGTTCGGAAAACAGCCCTTTGATAAAAGGGCCACGGTCAACGCTTTCCATTGCCGCAAGGACTCGGCTGTCCGTCACCCCCTTGGAGCGCAGCGCATAGAGAAACTGCATCTTGCGCTCTGCGGCGGAGTGGGCGTCGTCCGCGTCACTCATGAATTGATGCCCGCAAGACTGTCCATCATGTTATGGGCGGTCAGATCCGCGCGCATCGGCGTCACCGAAACATAACCTTCAAGGTTATAGGCCGCATCCGATCCTTTGGCGGTTTTGACCTGCTGATCGCCGCCCTTGATCCATGAGAACCGTCGCCCAGACGGCGCGGTGTGCGGTTCGGTGCCAAAGACCACACCGGGACGACGCCCCTGGGTGGCAAGGCGGGTGCCCTTGACGTCCTGAGCTGCGACGGGTGGGAAGTTCACGTTATAAAACAGTGGGTAATCCACATCTTCATCGGGCGTGTTGCGCAAAATGCGGCGCAAAACGGCGGCCCCGTGTTTCGATGCGGCCTCAAACGGGTCTTCCAGCTCACGGTTGGCAGGACCGAAATATTGTGACAAGGCAATGGCGGGTAGCCCTTGCAGGGCCGCTTCCATCGCGCCGCCAATGGTGCCGGAATAGAGCGTGTTTTCAGCCGAGTTATTGCCCCGGTTCACACCGGAGAGCACCAGATCAGGCGGGCAGTCCTTCATCACGTCATGTACGGCGACCAGCACACAATCAGCGGGGGAGCCTTCGGCGGCATAGCGGCGTTCGCCCAATTGGGTCATCATCGTGGGATGCACATAGTTGATGCAATGACCAACGCCAGACTGTTCAAAGGCCGGGGCCACGGTCCAGACTTCACCTTTGGGGCCGGCCAGATCGGTGGCGATGGCGTGCAGCGTTTCAAGCCCCGGTGCCGTGATCCCGTCGTCATTTGTAATCAGAATGCGCATGATTTGCCCCTTTCTGCCTTGATAGGTGAGGGGGCAGAGCGCGGCAAGCGCAGGCTTGGCCTCAAAGGGTCAAAGTTGCGCCAAAACCGCAGCCGCTTGCGTGTGGATGTCGCTAAGGCCCTCGCGTGGCTCGCCGGGGAAGAACCGGGCGCGGGTGGCGGTGGGCATCGGCTCAGGCGTCAGGATGCTGACCTTGGGGCCGATCTTGGCGGTTTCGGCGGACCATGCGCGGGCCAGTGCGATCTGTGCGGATTTTGTTGCCGCGTAGGCCCCGAAAAACTTGTGATCGACACGCGGATCGTCAAAGAACACCGCTTGCCCGCTCTGGCCCAGTAAAGGTGCCACATAGGTGATCAGGGTCGAGGTGGCGGTGACATTGCCGGCAACCGATTTCGCCATGTCCTTGGCATCAATGTGATCTGCGGGGGCAAGCGGGGCTGCATGAATGGCGCAATGCAGCCAAATATCAAGGCTGCCCCAGCGGTCATGGATTCCGCGACACAGAACAGCCATGGCATCGGCGTTGGTCACATCCATCGGGGCCAGGGTGGCGGCACCGCCTTTCGCTTGAATGCGATCGTCCAGTTCCTCCAGCGCGCCGGTGGTGCGCCCGACGGCAATGACGTGATGTGTGGGGGCCAGTGCCTCAGCAAGGGCGGCACCCAAGCCGCGAGAGGCGCCAGTGATCAATGCGGTTTTGGTCATGGGAGCTGCTTGTTTCTTATGATTTGAAGGGGCGACAGGTTACTCTGCCGCCGGTTTCATTTGGAAACCCTGATCCATCTGATCGGCGGGGGTGACCGGATATTCGCCCGAGAAACAGGCATCACAATACTGCGGGCATTTCTTGTTGCGCCCCTCGGCCTCGCCAACGGCACGATAGAGGCCATCCAGCGAGATGAATTTGAGGCTGTCCACGTTCAAATGCGCGCGCATCTCTTCTTCGGACATTGTGGCCGCAAGCAATTTGTCGCGTTGCGGGGTATCCACACCGTAAAAACAGGGCCAGGCTGTCGGGGGGGAGGCAATGCGGAAATGCACCTCCTTGGCACCGGCATCCAGGATCATTTCCTTGATTTTACGGCTGGTGGTGCCGCGCACCACGCTGTCATCAACCAGAATGACCCGTTTGTCCTTGATCAGCGCCCGGTTGACGTTGAGTTTCAGGCGCACACCCATGTTGCGGATCTGCTCGGTGGGCTCGATGAAGGTGCGGCCCATATATTGGTTGCGGATGATGCCCATCGCATAAGGGATGCCCGATTCAAGGGAAAACCCGATGGCAGCCGGTGTGCCGGAGTCCGGTACGGGGCAGACAAGATCCGCCTCGACCGGGCTTTCCTTGGCCAGCTCCCGGCCAATCGCTTCACGGGTTTCATAGACAGAACGGCCGCCCAGAATACTGTCGGGGCGGCTGAAATAGACGTGTTCAAAGATACAGAAACGCGGTTCCTGACGGCGGAAGGGGAAATGGGATTCGATGCCCTTGGGGGTGATGACCACCATTTCGCCGGGGTCGATTTCACGCACAAATTCCGCGCCGATGATATCTAGCGCACAGGTTTCCGAGCTTAATGCCCAGCCGTCACCGACCTTGCCCAAGACCAGCGGGCGCACACCCAGTGGGTCGCGCACGCCAATCAGCTTGGTGCGTGTCATGGCCACTACAGAAAACGCCCCTTCAACACGGCGCAGGGCATCTTCCATCCGTTCAGGGATGGTGCGTTGCAAGGAGCGGGCCATCAGGTGAATGATACATTCACTGTCAGAGGACGATTGAAATATGCTGCCCCGTTCGATCAGCTCCCGGCGCAGGGAATTGGCGTTTGTGATATTGCCATTATGGGCAATCGCCGCACCGCCCATGGCGAATTCGCCAAAGAAGGGCTGAACGTCGCGGATCGCTGTCGGGCCTTTAGAACCGGAGGTGGAATAGCGCACATGACCGATGGCCAGTTCACCGGGTAGGGTTTCCATCACTTTTTGCGAAGTGAAATTGTCGCGCACATAGCCAAAGCGGCGGGCGGATTGAAATCCGGCTTCGGGATCATGGCTGACAATGCCGCCAGCTTCCTGGCCGCGATGTTGCAGGGCATGCAGGCCGAGGGCGACGAAATTCGATGCGTCGGCCACGCCAATCATGCCAAAGACGCCGCATTCCTCTTTTAGTTTATCCTCGTCGCCGGCGTCACGCAGATAGGAGGTGTCAAAGGGGTGTGCGGGGGGCATGATTTTGCGGGAAATCTTGGGCACGGGTGGGGCTGCTCCGAATCCAGTTGGGGACGCACACTATGTAGGAGGATTAATCTCCAGTGTCACCCCGAAGCAGGGCATATGTAAAATTTGTATGAAACGCTCCTGTCGCATTGAGGCGGGGGAGACAGGATTACGCCCGCCGCCGCCCACTGTCCTTGCCCGGCTGATCGCCGATGTCCTGGCTACGCTTCTGGTTTCCTGATTTTGTCGCATCTTCAAGACAGTATCCGGGCAGGGAGAACCGTACCATCGCACCGGACTGGATGGGTAAATTTTGCGCCTTCAACGTGCCGCCGCGTGCAGAGATCAGCCGTTTTACTGCAAACAGGCCATATCCGCTTTCTGCGCGAAACTGACTGTTGTTCATCACCTTCAAGGCATCTGATGAAAAACCCATGCCATTGTCGGTAAGCGTCACTTCCAACATGCCCGGATCACCCTGACGCACGTCAATTTTGATTTTCATCTTGTCGCGGTGCCCGTGTTTCAAAGCATTCTCAATCATATTGCACAGGGCGATTTGCATGACCGTGCGATCAGTGCTGAGTGTGGACATGGAGCTTGTGACAGTGTGAACCTGCGTGGGATCAAGTGTCGCGCAGATGTCATTGCACAGTGTGGCAAAGTTAAAGACCGTATGCGGGTTTCGCTCGGCGGCGACCTCTACATGCTGCAATACTTCGGTCACCAGATCCATGGTTTTTGCGGCGATCCGTTCCAGCGTTTCCAGCAGTTCAATATTGCCGATGTCCTGTTCTGCCAGATCGTCGCGCAGTAACCCGGCAATGGCGGAAATCTGACGCATGGGCGCGCGCAGATCATGGGCTGCCATGGCAACAAACTGCTCCATCTCGGTGGCAAGGGTGTTGAACTGAACCTTAGCTTCCTGAGCGTTTTGCTCTGGTGTCAGATCGGTGGAGCAGCCGACAAGACGGGTAACCTTACCTTCATCATCCAGGTCGGGGCATAAAGTGGTTCGAAAGCTGCGAGGCATGCCGGCAACGGGCAGATCTAGCTGATACGACGTCGATACACCGCTGTCGCGCACACCACAGTGAAAGGCATAGGCGGTTCTTCCATAGGCATGGGGGTAAATTTCCTGCGCCGTGCGGCCCAGAAAATCTGAAATCGGCCGGCCGGATTTGCGAAGGGCATAGTCGTTGATCGCAGCGTAAACCGGTTCACCTGCATCGTTGATGTGAAGGACAAAAACGGGTGCCGAAATCAGGTCAAAATCGCCATATGAATGCTGAGAAGTCACCAGGTACTCCTTATCGGTGACCTGAGTCATAGTTCAGCTTAGTTAACGAAATATTACCGTCGCCCCGAAAACCGCCTTTTCGGAAAGGTTTTGCGTCCTGTGGGTTACTCGCCGCAGGCCCCGACAAGTGCTTCGTAGCGGGTGGTGATCCAACCCAGGGCCGCTTCGGGGTTTTGTTCTTCGATCTGGCCGGTGAAGCGTGAAAACACCACGGCAGAGCGGCTTTCGTCAACAATGGTAAATTGTTGGCCGGTGATCACGGTTTTGTAGACAAAGAAGGCAATGGCCACCAGCAATACGCCACGCGCCACCCCGAAGATAAATCCAAGACCTTGATCCAGCCCGCCGAACACCGAACGCTGTACAAGAGATGAAAACAGTGGGGTGAACAAAGAGACCACAATCAACGCGATGGCAAAGACGATGGCGAAGGCACCGATAATCGACAATTCGCAGCTGTCGGCCAGAAATTCACCAACCACAGGGAGTTCGCGCACCAAGGGTTCGACACGCGGGGCAAACAGAAAGGCGAGGATCGCGGCGGCAATCCAGCCCACAATCGCCATGCCTTCGCGGACAAGGCCGCGGCCATAGGCCAGCAGGGCAGAAAGGATGATGACCAGCGCCACCACGCCGTCAATAATCGTAAAACCTTCCATCTTTTTCCTGCCTTTTACCCGAGTGACGCGTTATCCCGCGCCGAAAATTTCACCAACAAACCCGGTCAGATCGCTCATTGTATTCAGCGATATGCCGGACGCAGCTGCGGTTTTGCCACCTGCAGGCGCGATAGCGCTGGTAAAACCAAGTTTTTGCGCTTCTTTCAACCTATTTTCGGTCTGGGTGGCCGGTCTTAGGGCACCAGACAGGCTGATTTCACCAAAAACCACCGTTTCTGCGGGCAAAGCCGCATCTTCGCGGGCACTGAGTAAAGCAGCAGCGACCGCAAGATCGGCGGCAGGCTCCGAGATTTTCATGCCACCGGCCACGTTCAGATAGACGTCAAGCCCGGCAAAAGGGATGCCACACCGCGCCTCAAGCACGGCCAAAATCATCGCAAGGCGGCCCGAATCCCAGCCAACCACCGTGCGCCGCGCCTGTGAATGGGGCGAAGGGGCAACAAGTGCTTGTAATTCGACCAGCACAGGCCGGGTGCCTTCGATCCCGGCAAATACCACAGATCCGGCGGCGGGCTGGCCGCGTTCAGACAGGAACAGGGCAGAGGGGTTGGTCACTTCGGCCAGACCTTTACCGGTCATTTCAAACACGCCAATTTCATCCGCAGGGCCAAAGCGGTTTTTCACTGAACGCAGGATGCGGAACTGATGGCCGCGCTCACCTTCAAAATATAGCACTGTGTCGACCATATGTTCGACAACCCTTGGCCCGGCGATGGCACCTTCCTTGGTGACATGGCCAACAAGGATCACCGAAGTGCCGGTGCGTTTGGCGAAGGCGGTCAATTCATGGCTGGCGGCGCGCACCTGAGAGACGGAACCGGGGGCGCTTTCAACGTTATCTGCCCACATGGTCTGGATCGAATCGATGATCGCCAGCTGCGGGCGTTCCTTGTCCAGTGTCGTCAGGATGTCGCGCAGATTGGTTTCGGCGGCCAGTTGCACAGGGGCGTCCGACAGGCCAAGTCGCTGAGCGCGCATGCGCACCTGCGCTGAGGCCTCTTCACCCGAGACATAGATGGTTTTCAAACCGGCTTTGGCAAAATGTGCGGCGGCCTGTAACAGAAGTGTGGATTTCCCGATTCCGGGATCGCCGCCCACAAGGATTGCAGAGGCGGGAACAAGCCCTCCACCCAGCACCCGATCCAGTTCGGTAATGCCGGAGTGGCTGCGCGGGGGCGGGGCCTCCTCGGTGGAAAGGTCGGTCAGCTGTACTGCAGATCCCCGCCGTGCCCCCAGTGATTTGCTGGGCGGACCGGCAGAGATGCCCTTGTCTTCCTGAATGGTGTTCCAATCGCCACAGCCGTCACAACGGCCGGACCATTTGGTGAAACTGGCACCACAAGCGGTGCAGGAGAATGTCTTGACGGGTTTTGCCATGGCGCTGTTGTGGCCCAGCGGGCGGGGGGCGTCAAAGGGAAAAGCAGCGCAGGTGACGCTGCTTTCTTTGGGGGAAAGCGGTCAGAAACTCAGAAAGTTTCCGCTATGTTACTCTGCCGCCTTGGGCTGCAAACCCACCACTGTATTGTCCAGCGCGGTCTGGTCCGATTTCAGTCGGCTTTCCAGGCCCAGTTCCGGCAGGATCTCCTGCATTTCGGCGCGCAGCCGGTCCAGCTGCGCCACGGCCACGCTTTCTTCCAGCTCGACTTCATGCACCCAGTGTTTGAGGTCCGTAGTGATCGCCTTGGCCTGATCAAGCCGGGTGTTGAACAGGGCGATTTCCTGCTGGCGTTCTTTCAGAAAACTGCGGGCGCGGGCGATTTTTTCATCTGAGTAGACTTCAGCCAACTCACGGCTGAGGTGGCTCATCTGGGCGGCAACTTCCAACAAGGCCGGTTCAAGCGTGGAAAGATCAGGATGGTCGCGCAGATAGGCCAGTCGCTCGCGCACCGCGTCAAACTCCGAACTCAGCCGGAAGGTTTCCGCGCGATCCGCCGCATGCACGGCGGCATAGGCACGGGCGACATCCTGCATCCCGATTGAAAACTGACGGTGAGAGTTTTCCAAGGTCATGATACGGCGGTTGGATGGCAGAAAGAAACACAGCCCGGTGGCCAAAAGGGTCAGACCAATCTGCACGTACATCCCGGCGTTTTCCACCGGCTGTCCCCGATATTGCAGCGGGAGATCAATCCAAGACCAAAACCCCAAAGCCGCCATGGCGCTGGCCACAAGAAGGGCCAATGCGCCGAGCACAAAAACGAGAAATGCAAGACGTTGCATCATGAACTGGATAAAATACGCAATCGCGCGAACCGTAGACAAAGACATTCCCCCCGGAAGCATCTATCGGCAAGTTTATGCCCAAAACGAAGATTTTGCATAAAAAAAGTCGAAAACAGGGCGTAAATCACGAAAACTTGCTACAAATATCACATTCTGGCTGCGGCGCGTTTCCTATTCTTCGTCAATCGGTGTGGTCTCTTGGGATTGTTGCGTTTTCCAGCTGACCCAGAGCGAGGCGAGAATGCAGGCCGTGAACAGATACAGCCCCCAAGCGACCTCAATGCGGCCCAATCCGATGCCTTTGGATAGGGTGATATAGAGGGCGATCAGAAAGACATCTGCCATCGCTAGCTTGCCCAGAACCTGCAGGACGGGCAGGGCGGCGGGCTTTAGCAACTCGAAATGTACCAGCGCCAGCGCGATGGTTTTCAGATAGGGCGCAAAAAGCGCAAACAGGGTGACAACCAGCGCCAGAAAGATGTCCGAGGCCCATAGTGATTGCAGCCCGGTCAGCACAGAGATTTCGCTAAGTGAGAACAGTGGCAACAACCCCGCGCGCATCAAAGGGGCCCACCATGCAATCGGGTAGAGCACCAGCAGGCTTAGGTTCAGGAGAACAACTGCCGGGCCAGCGCGGCTCACGTCAGATACACGCGATCATGGCGTGCGCCCAGCGAAGTGAGAATTTCATAACCGATGGTTCCGGCAAACCCGGCCACGGTGTCGACAGATTGATGTAGTCCGATAAGTTGCAGATGTTCGGGGACTTGCGACAGGCGGCTGATGTCGACGGTGATCATATCCATGGAGACCCGCCCGATGATCGGCACGGGTTGTCCGTCAAAGGTCAATGTTGCCCCGTTCCCCATGGCGCGGATCAGCCCATCTGCATAGCCCGCTGCAATTGTCGCCACACGGGTTTCGGATTTGGCAACAAAGGCGTTGCCATATCCGACACTTTCACCCGCCGCTACATCACGGATTTGGATCACCGGAATGTCCAGCGCCACCACCGGCGTGGCATCAATGAACGGCAATCCACCATAAAGCCCGACACCGGGGCGGGTGACGTCAAAATGGTATTTTTCCCCCAGAAGTATCCCCCCCGTCGCCGCAAGCGACCGGGGCACATCAAGCCCCTGTGTCATCTCGATAAAACTATCCAGCTGCATCTGGTTCATCACATGATCAGGTTCATCGGCACAGGCCAGATGGGACATGATCAACACCGGCTGCTGGGCCACGGCTATCTCGCGCACGGCGGACCATTCGCCGGGCTCCATTCCCAGACGGTTCATGCCGGTATCAAGCTGAATGCCGAAAGGATGGCCCGGCAAGGCTTCCACATGGGTCAGCAATTGATCGACCGAGTTGATCATCGGAGTCAGGTTGGCAGAGCGGATCATGTCCGAATCCCCGGCCATATGGCCCGAAAAGACACAGATGTCAGGACCGGCCCCAAGGACGCGGCGCAGGGCCACACCTTCTTCGGCGGCAGCCACAAAGAACCCGCGCGCGCCCGCCTTGGCCAATGCCGGACCAACCTTGGCGATGCCCAGTCCGTAAGCATCTGCCTTGATGACAGCGGCGGTTTCGCAGTTGGTCAGCTTGTTGAGGGCTTGCCAATTGGCGGCGATCGCCGTCAGGTCGATCGTCAGGGTCGCGGTTGTCATTGTGCAAAGGTCCTGTGGCAGTTGGTAACGGGCAGGCTCGGGGCGGGGCCAAACCTGTGCAAGGCTTACCCAAATCACGCAAAAGGGACAAGCAGGCCCAAGTGCTCTGTGCAAGGCAGCCAGGCCGCGCCGTTAAAATGCCTGCGACGCTGATAGGGCTGATGTGATGTAACGTCACCGAAACGATGCTTGCCCTGAGGTGATCCCCGCGCAAGGCTGCGGCCAACCTGAGGAGGAAAACATGCTGAAGACATCTTTGAAGAGGGCACCGCTTGCCGTGGCGCTTGGCCTTTCTGCAACCGCGGGCCTTGCTGAAAACCGCATTGATACCCAATTGCCCACCGCCCCTGAACTGGCCGCCTATGGGGCGCTGCCGGTTGGGGTGCGCCAGTTGGAAATGGTGAATCCCGGTCAGATCGACATTCTGTCCATTGATCCGGCAGCGGATAAACCGGCAGAGCTGCCGACCTATGACCGTCCGTTGACGGTGGAAATGTGGTACCCTGCGGCTGAAGGCGCGTCGGGGGACACCACATTCAAGGCCTATCTGCGCGACGGCACCACCGAGGTTTCCCTGACAGGCCTTGCCATGCGCGATGCCACCCCGGCAGAGGCGGCGGGCTATCCGCTGGTGCTGATCAGCCATGGCTATCCCGGTAACCGCTTCCTGCTGTCGCATCTGGCGGAAAACATCGCTTCAAAAGGGTATGTTGTGGCCTCGATTGATCACACTGACAGCACCTATCGCACGCAGGCGGCCTTTGGTTCTACGCTGGTGAACCGTTCGCTGGACCAGTTGTTTGTGCTGGAGGAAATGGCAAAGCTGGCCGCGGATGGTGGTGAGTTCGCTGGGTTATATGACGCGGATAACACTGGGCTGATCGGCTATTCCATGGGCGGTTACGGGGCAATCATCACGGCAGGTGGCGGTGTGACCGAGGCCTCTGTTGCCTATCCCTGGGGGGGACCGCATGGCACATTGGGCATCCATCAGGCCGGCAGCGAAACCCATAAGGCATTGCCGGACCCGCGGATCAAAACCGCCGTAGCCTTTGGTCCCTGGGGGATGAACACGGGGTTCTGGGACGCCAAGGGGCTGGCCGGTGTCGGCATCCCGATGTTGTTTATCGCAGGATCACAGGATTCCGTATCGCTTTATGAAAAAGGGGTGCGCGCGATCTGGGAAAACGCATCTGCGCTACCGCATGCGCTGTTGACCTTTGAAAACGGTGGTCACAACACGGCGGCCCCGATGCCTGCCCCTGCCGAAAGCTTCTATTTCAACGAAGACAAGGGGTTTGATATCTCGTCCCACTATACAGACCCGGTTTGGGACACGGTGCGCATGAATAATATCGCACAGCATTTTGTGACCGCCTGGCTGGATCGCGGGTTGAAAGCGGATGCCGACAAAGGGGCCTATCTGGAGTTGATCGAAAACTCCAACGATGGTGTCTGGTCAATGAATGAGGATGGCACACCCAAAGAAGACCACACTGCATGGAAAGGCTTTGCTGAAGGCACGGCAATTGGCCTGCGCTATGAGGTTAAGTCGGTGGACTGATTTCACGCCCTTTGCACGGTCTCTTTTCAGTAAGGTGAGCTGTGCGGCGCAAATCCATGAGATACCATGGCTTTCCAAAGCAAAACCTCTGCCCGGTTCGGGCAGAGGTTGTTTTTTGTCCTGTGGAGAAAATCAACCTGTGGTTAGAATTCCTGCTCGCCGCCGCCTTGCTGCCACGGTTTGGCAAGATTGCCAAAGCGGGTGAACCGGCCTTCGAAACTCAGCTCAACAGTGCCGATGGGGCCGTGACGCTGCTTGCCGATGACCACCTCGGCGCGGCCATGCAGGCGTTCCATCTCTTCTTGCCAGCGGGCCATCGCCTCCAGATCGTGATCACCGGGTTTTTCCCGTTCCTTATAATATTCCTCGCGGAACACGAACATCACCACATCCGCGTCCTGCTCAATCGATCCCGATTCACGCAGGTCTGACAGCTGCGGGCGCTTGTCCTCGCGGTTTTCCACCTGGCGCGACAGCTGGGACAGGGCGATGACAGGGATGTCCAGCTCCTTGGCGATGGCTTTCAGACCCATGGTAATTTCGGAAATCTCGTTTACCCGGTTGTCAGATTTGCCGGTGCCGCGCACCAGTTGCAGATAGTCTACGATCAACACATCCAACCCGTGGGTCCGTTTCAGACGCCGCGCACGGGCGGCCAATTGGCTGATCGGCAGGGCAGGCGTGTCATCGATATAAAGTGGGCAGGCTTCCAACGCCTTGGCTGCATCAACGAAGCGGCGGAATTCGGTTTCGGACATATCGCCCGACCGGATCTGATGTGACGGGATTTCGGCAGCTTCCGAAAGGATACGCGCGGCCAGCTGTTCGGCGCTCATTTCCAGCGAGTAGAACCCGACAACCCCGCCCTCGACGGCCCCTTCAGAGCCATCCGCAAGCCGCCCACGTTTGTAGGCTTTGGCAACATTAAAGGCGATGTTTGTCGCAAGCGAGGTTTTCCCCATTGAGGGACGGCCCGCGAGGATCAGCAAGTCAGACCTGTGCAAACCGCCCAGTTTGCCATCCATGTCGATCAGCCCGGTAGAAACACCAGACAGCCCGCCATCGCGTTGATAAGCCGTGTTGGCCACATTAACAGCGTCGGTTACTGCCTTGAGAAAACTTTGAAAACCGCTTTCTGTCTGGCCTTGCTCTGCCATCTTGTACAGCTCTTGTTCGGCTTCGACGATCTGCTCGCGGGGCTCGGAAGACACGTCAACCTGCGCCGCCTTGGCCGAAATATCGCGGCCCAGCTGGATCAGATCACGGCGCACCGCCAAATCATAGATCATCTGCGCATAGTCCCGTGCGGCAAAGGCGGAAATCGCCGCCCCGGCCAAGCGGGCAAGGTAGGCCGGGCCACCCAACTCCTTGAGCCCCTCGTCGTCTTCCATAAACGCCTTCAGCGTCACCGGAGAGGCAAGGTTGTTCTTGGCAATGCGTTGCGATGCGATGTCAAAAATGCGGGCATGCACGGGATCGTAAAAGTGCTTGGGGCCAATGATCGCGGCAATGCGATCATAGATGTCGTTGTTGGTCAGGATTGCGCCCAGAAGCTGCTGCTCGGCCTCGATGGAGTGCGGCATCGTTTCTGGTGCCTGCACGGCAATATCATTCGCGTTCAGTGACGTGATTTCGTTCATTGGTTCACCCGTTTTCCCACGGCATCGTTTAAAGCGCGCGGTGCTGAGGCGCAAATTGTATGTTTTGTGGATAAGCCGCAAAACCCGCGACAGCTACAACATATTGCATGATTGTAGCTGCTCGCGTCAACATGGGGTGGTCACAAGGTGCTATTTTTTATGAGCGTCCTGCCATTCCCTCGGGGCATTCAGGAAGGCTTCCACCTCGTTCAGGGTGGCGGTGTCAAAGGAACCCTGCGCCTTGGCTTCGGCCAGAACATCCCACCATGTGCAAAGGCTGTGCAGTGCAACACCGTGATCGCCCAGCGTCTTTTCTGTCTGCGGGAAGATGCCGTAGTAAAAGATCACGGCGGTATGGGCGCAGGTAGCACCGGTGTCGCGGATCGCGTCCACAAAGCTAAGTTTAGAACCGCCGTCGGTGGTCAGATCCTCCACCAGCAGCACACGCTGGCCCTCGGTCATATCCCCTTCGATGCGGGCGTTTTTACCGTAGCCCTTGGGCTTTTTGCGCACATAGGTCATCGGCAGGGCCATACGTTCCGCGACCAAAGCGGCAAAAGGGATGCCAGCGGTTTCGCCACCTGCAATGTTGTCAAAGGCTTCAAAACCGGCGTTACGCATCACAGTGACGGTCAGGAAATCCATCAATGTGCTGCGGATACGCGGATAGCTGATCAGCTTGCGGCAATCGACATAAGTGGGGCTGGGCAGGCCGGAAGACAGGGTAAACGGGTCTTTGGAGTTGAAGTTGACCGCTTTGATCTCCAGCAGCATGCGGGCGGTAAGGCGGGCCATTTCGGCGGCGTCAGGGTAGCTGGAAGGGATCATGCATGTTCTCCGGGTGGTGAAGGCTTGTGCAAAAGCCTTGGGCCGTTTTCCTGAAAGAAAACGGCCCAGTTACGAAATAGACCAGTTCAGGGGCATATCGGGGTCAAAGACGGTTACAGGACCGTCTGGCGTGTCGATATGCGTTGGATAATCAGGCGCTTGCCGCGTCAGGGTGAGGGTGTCCTCATTCACCGGCAGGCGGTAATAAGTGGGACCATTGCGGCTGGTGAAAGCCTCAAGATGTTCCAGTGCGCCGTCCTGTTCAAAGACCTCGGCAAGGATCGACATGGTGTTCGTCGCGGTGAAACACCCCGCGCAGCCACAGGGCAGCAGTTTGTTGGCGTCGGTATGCGGAGCGGAATCGGTGCCAAGGAAAAACCGCGCATCGCCGGAGGTGGCGGCGGCGCGCAGGGCAAGGCGGTGGGCCTCGCGTTTGGCGACTGGCAGGCAATAATAATGCGGCTTGATCCCTCCGGCGAGGATATGGTTGCGGTTGATCACCAGATGATGCGTGGTGATGGTCGCGGCCAGATTTTGGGGCTGCGATTTCACATAATCGACAGCGTCGGCGGTGGTGATATGCTCCATGATCACGCGCAAATCGGGGTGTTTGCGGCGGATCGGGTCCAACACGCGGTCGATAAACACAGCTTCGCGGTCAAAGATATCGACATCTGCATCGGTGACTTCGCCATGGGTGCACAGCGGCAGGCCGATCTCTGCCATTTTTTCAAGGGTTTGCGCGACATTGTCAAAGTTGGATACACCGCTGGCGGAATTGGTCGTTGCCCCCGCCGGGTAGAGTTTCACCGCATGGATCAGTCCGGCGGCATGGGCGGCTGCCACATCTGCGGGGTCGGTGTTCTCTGTCAGATAGAGGGTCATCAGCGGGGTAAAACCGCTGCCCTCGGGCAGGGCCGCGACAATCCGGTCGCGATATGCGCTGGCATCCGCCATGGTCACCACAGGCGGCACCAGATTTGGCATGATGATCGCACGGGCGAAATGGGCGGAGGTGTGAGGCAAAACCGCGCGCAGCATATCGCCGTCGCGCAGATGCAGGTGCCAGTCGTCAGGACGGCGGATCGTCAGTGTTTTTGTCATGGGTGCGGCGGTAGCACAGCTGCCTGCGCAGGACTAGTCCTGATCTGCGCTGTCATCTGCCGCGGCGTTGCGGGCTTCCTGAATTTTGCGCAGGGTAATCCTGAACCGGGGCGCGCGCATGCGCTCTGATACATTGGCACAAAGCATTTCAACCAGCTCGGTGCGACCCTCAGCTTCGAAACTGTCCAGAAGATTGCGCAGATAGGGGCGGTAGTCGCGGCGGGCGCGGTAAAGTTCGGCGAAAAACGCAGTGTTCAACTGATCTGTTGCCACGGCTTGCAACAGGGGTGCCCAGGTTCCCATTTCCAACAGATCGGTTTGCAGGGCATTGCCCATAAAACGCATGCGGAATTTATCAACATTGGGACGGGTGAACAGGGCGGCATGCATCGCGTCCAGCTGTTCGCGCGGGTCATAGATGACATAGGCATGTTCGGCCGCGTCCAGCATTTCTGGCGCGTAGCCATAGCGCGTGGTGAAATCCTGAACCCTCATGTCGGTAAAGCGGTCGTCCCATTCGGTCACACGGGGATCAAGCGTGGCCTGTGGCTGAATGGCCAGCACCCGCGCGCCGGGCGAGGCGACAGAGAAAGCCGCCGCCGCATAAGCACAGGGGCCGGCACCGTAAAACACTACTGTGTCGAATTCGTCAAAAAAGCCGTCATCAATCAGCCGGTCGAAATATCCATAGACCGATTTGTCCCGAAACCAGGTGTCGCCATTGCTTGCCAGACACAGGTGCGACCAACCATGATCGCGCAGCATTTCCCAGCCCAAAGGCTGGCCCATATCCGACAGCGCATGCATGCCTTGCAAGGTCTCAAAGGTGACCAGAAGAGTGCTGCCCTTTTCGATAAATATCGCGTGATGACGGCGGCCAAGCGGTTCGAGATAACCGTCTTCGTCGACGATCTCTTCAACAGCAGCCAGCCATTCCCGCCGGGGCAGGTCGAGCAAGGAAGTCTCTAGTGTTGGCGTTTCATCTGTCATTGCCGCGTCCTCAAATCCACGTATCGCTTGTTTAGATGTGCGATTTGGATGCAGAACTACCAGTGTAATGCGGCAGAAATTTGGTAAATACGCGCCTAAACGGTGCTATTCTCCGGCGTTGCGATGGGCCAGTCGGGCGTGATGGGTCAGGAATTGCGCGGTTTTCTGGCTGAGGGGCTGGGTTGGTGGCGTCATCAGAAGGCGCCCGAAAAGGGCACGATAAGGTTCCTGTTGCAGCAGTTGTAAAAAACGGTTCTTGCGCCATTGCACAGCTTGGGCGTGCAGGGTGGCGAGGCGAGGATCGGCTTTCAGTCTTTCCAGTTCGGCAGCGCGTTGCGGGGCAAGGGCACTGACGGTGGTGTCGGTATCGGTGTTGAAATTGCGTTCCACGAAGTAATCGAGCCCCAGCCGGTCATCCGCATGTACCGCACGGCCGCGATCCGCCTTCACCACATAGGATTCCATCGCGCCCAAGGGATAATGGTTCAACTGCACCAGTTCGTAGTTGTCGCGCCCATAGTCCGAGAAGATCCGCTTGGTCTTGAACGCCTCTGGCAGGGGGCGTCCGCTGCCATCAACCCAATGGGCCGCTGCCAGCCGTGTTTTATCCGGGTCGCGCGGGCGGTGGACACCGGGTTTTCGATATGTGCCATCATTGAGGTACAGGGTTTTGAACATCGCAGCCCGCCAAGGCCAATGCATCACCACGGGGGCACATTGGGAGAATGTGTCCAAAACAGGTGTATCGTGGTAATGCGCATGCCCCGAAGTGCCGAACAACCGCCACGTCAGGGTGATGGCGCTGGCATCGGGCAGGGCGGCGTGCAGGGCGGTCAAGGTATGATCGCCAGTATGAATGTTTACAAACTCATCCACATCCAGCGGTAAAATCCAGTCGGCCTGTTTGACCTGCGCCGTTTTGGCTGCTGCTTTCAGCGCCGTAAACTGAATGCCACCCTTGTCATAAGGACCAGTGTTGCGGATGTGGGTCAACAGGCCCATTTCCGCCAAACGGTCCAGCATCAGGTCAGTGCCATCATCACAGTCGTTTGAAAAGACAAGGAAATCATCAAATCCGGTGGCGCGGTGATGTGCAAGCCATTCCAGAAGAAAAGCCGCTTCGTTGCGCACACAGAGGATGGCGAGATGGTGCATTACCAGCGGTTGCGGAAGGCAACCACCTTGCCCTCAGAGCCGCGGTGATAATAGGTCAGACCCGCATCCATGAAAGCACGAAACACCTTTTGGATGCCTTCAGGGCCGATCCACTGCGGATGGGTTTCAATGATCGCGGCGCGCAATCCGGTCAGGTCGATGGAGGGGATCAGATCAACCTCTGCTCCTTCGATGTCGCAGATCAGCACTGTGGCCCCGATGTCCTTGAAGGTGGTTTTTGCATTCAACACGTCTACTTTGACGGATGGCGGGTCAACTTCGCCTTCCAGTACGTCCATCGAAGAGCCCAGCATTGGTTCGCGTATGTAAAAATCGACTTTGCCTTTGCGCGGACCGAGAATCGCGTTGGTGACATGGGCGTTGGTGACGCCATTCACCTCGTGGACCTGTTTCATATAGGGGATCAGATTGGCATTGGCTTCAAACACATGTACGGATTCGATCTTGCGTTTGGTGGCCACCAAGGTTGACATATAGCCAATCCCGCCGCCCAGTTCGACAACCACATCGCCGGCGCGCACCACCCGCAGCGCGGCTTCGCTTTCCTTGCGTTCATAGACACCACGGCGCAGCATGCGGCGGATCTTGCCTTGCATGATCTCGGGGTGGCGGGGGAATTTCATGCCACGGGACATGATGAACGCGTCGTTTTTTTGTGTCTCGCCGTCCATGTCAGCTCTCCATATCCAGAGAAAGCGCATATGCCACACGCTCTGTTTCATTCAATTTCACATCCAGCGCCTGGCTGTAGAGCTCGGCAAATTCCGGTTTGCCATGCAGTTCAGCGGCCTTGGCCTTGTGCCATGCAAGCCCGTCCTGATGGGCCTGTTTCAGCTGGGGGTCCTGCATCAGGCGGTCATATTCGGCCCGCAGGCGCGGGATATTACGTTTGATGGTCACATCGCGAAAATCGGACCAGTCCATGCGGATCCAATAGTTGATCCCAATGGAACGATCTACATGCAGGGCGCGGCCCCGCTGGCGTTTGATCAGGAAGCTTTCGGCACTGCGCAACGCGTAGTGGTTCAGTTGCAAAAGGTCGTACCCGACGTTCTTCTTGGAGGATCGCCAGCCGTTATGGGCGGCGTCGCGGGTCATATCCTGACCGGAGCCGTTCACCCATTTCACCTTGTTTTCAAAAGCTTCGTCCAACTTGTTGGGTCGGTGGCAGGAGATCTTGGCATAGGCTCCGATGTTGCGGAACATGGTTTTAAAGCCCCAGACAGTATGGGGTTTGGGGCAGTATTTCGGGGCGCAGGTGTCAAACTGATCAATCACAAAATCGTCGCTTAGGCGGGTCACCCCGTTATGGCCGAACAACCGCCATGTCATCGCGATATTGGTGGCATCCGGCACTGCGGCAAAGAGATCTTCCAGCGTACCATTGCCGGTCCGCACGTTCATGAATTCATCCACGTCAATATGCGCGATCCATTCTGCGTTCTGGATCAGCGGCTCCTTGAGCGATTTGTTCAGCGCATGTTGTTGCGGCGAATTGCCTTTCCAATTGTCATTGTTGCGGTGTTCCAGAATGCCCATTTCCATCAAGCGGCCAAGCACCTCATCGGTGCCATCGGTGCAATCATTGGTGTAGATCAGGAAGTTATCGACACCCATGGCGCGGTGATAGGCAACCCACTCCACGATATAGGGGGCTTCGTTCTTCATACAGCCGACAATCACATTGCCGCTGCTGCCGTTCTTCAATTTGCGCGGTGTTATTTCGGTATAGGCGGCGGCCAGCTCTTCCTCGTTTACTGCACCCAGATTGTTGTGCGGCTTGAACTGGGTGGACATCACCATCTGGTGGTTGACCTTGACGCGGTTCAACAGGCGTTCGTTGGCCTGCCGCTCTGCTTTGTCAGGGGTTTCACCCGCCAGAATACCGTCGAATTTTTCTGCGGCCTGTTGCGCGGCCTCAAGCTCGGCGCGTTTTTCTGCGCCAGAGGTGGAGGCCTTGCGCAAGGCGTGGGCGAAGGCGGCCAGATACTGGCTGGCACGAAAGCCCATTGTCGGTTCGGCCTCTTGCCATGGTGCCAGCGGGGCATCAGGGCGCAGCACCGTTTTCAACTCGGGAAAGCGTTTGATCAATGCAGCATTGCCAGGCTTGAAATGATCCGACACCGCAGCAAGGCTGCCCGGCTCAATCGGCTGTCCGGTTGTGCGCACGTTCTTGTGTACCTGGGTCCAGATGTCGCGCGGGATAATCATGTCCCGGACCTTGCCATAGCGGATCAACATGTCGTTCATCTGCCGCATCCGGGCCAGAGAGGGGGCTGGCTCCGCTCTGAACAGGCGGTCGGGATCAGACTTGCCAAAGGTGTTCTTGATACCCAGCGCGTCACAGACCACATCCATCCCCGCATCCGAGCTGAGCCGCGCCTGATCTAGCGGGCAGAGGGTTACATTGCCGCTGCCAAACACCGCCTCCCATGTCTTCAGAAGGGTTTGGTAATCCAGCCAAAACGGTGGCGCATGAATATCGTCAAAAACCCCGTACAGGGGGGCGGTCTTGCCGCGCATCGCCAAGGCACCTGCCCACCAGTCACTCTGCCCGGCCAGCGTGATTTCCTGATCAAGTGGGGTATGGCGCCCCTCAAGAATGGCAAAGCTGTAGTGTTGCGTCAAAAGGCGGGCCTGTTCGTCAACATGGGCGACGATCCGAATGCGATCGAAATAGGGGGTAAGCAGCTTATGCAACCGGGCAATTTCACTGGGGGCGTTTAGCAAGTTGCCCAGCTGCGCTGCGGCCATCACCACATGTTTGCCGTCCATTTGCGGCAGTTCTTTTTCAAACCGGCTGATAAATTCCGCAGTCAGTGTCTGTTGCACCAGCGGATTGTCCAGCCCGCGCCGGTAACGCAGCATGCTGATGGCATCCGCTTCTGCACAGGCCGTGTAAAGGCGCACATGGTTCCATTCGGGGGCGAGAATCCCCTTCTTCGCCAGCGGACCCGCCTTTTCCTTAAGCAGGGCGCGAAACCGCATAGCCGATTTTTCGGTAGGGCCGATCAGCAGTGTCAGGTCAAGTTTGGGCATGTTCATCGCTCTCGGCATCCGGCGTATCGGCCCGGCGAATATTCTCATTGGCTTTGCCCCACCAAGGCAATTCCAGACTGAGGAAGCGACTGATACGATGTTGGACGTTTTTTTCCTCCAGCTCATAGGCCAGAAAATTGGGTGAGCGGCGGAAGTAGCGGGCGCAGAAATCATAATGGCCGTTGACCCATTGGGTCAGGTTCTCGACATTGCCGCCATAGGGGCGTGGCAGTCCCGGCACGTCATTGCGCGGCAGCCGCACTTTGCCAAGGTTGTTCCAGCCCATGATGCTTTTGGCCACGGCCGCCGGATCGCGCATCGACAGCAGGAACTTGGCACCCGGATGATGTCTCAGGATGGCACCCAACATGCCGCTGTCGGTCTGGGGCCACATGCTCATCTTGCCGTTGATCGCGCTCATTTCCGTGATTGCATGAAATTCGTCGAACCGCGCCAACGGGTCGCCGCTGTCAAAGTAATCCTCATACATCAGTGGCGCGATCAACTGATCCTTGAGGTCGTCCCGGAAGGTCTGGCTTTCACGGATTCGCCAGTCGATGACGTTCAACCCCGCCCGGCGCAGCGCGGTGGCAAGGGTTGTGGTGCCTGATTTGGGCAGGCTCAGACTGATGATAGGGTTTGGGATCATGCGCCGGCCAACTCCTTGAGAATAGCCGTTTCTGCGTCGCTAAAGGGGGGGGCGTTGCGCAATTGTGTGCGCATCTGTTGATAGCTGTCCTGTGCCAGCAATGCGTCGCGTTTGGCCTTGTGCAAGGTGACCGCTTCAGCGTGCAGATCGGCGATCCCCTCCAGTGCCATCAACCGTGCCATTTCGCGGCGCAGGGAGGGCTCATACCGCAGAATGCTGTTGTCAAAATAGGCGGGATCATTGCGTTCGCGCCAATAGCTGTCGTCAAAGGCGCGGTGCTCGCGGTTCACATCACCGCGGTCGTTCTTGACCAGATAGCTGTCCAGCGAGCGTAGCGCGTAGTGGTTCAGCGTGGCAAAGCGGCGTACGTCGCGTGCCGGAAACGCGCGGATACGGCGTTTACCTGCGGCTTTGCGAAATGGTGGCGGCACCTGACGACCCGACCCGTCGGTCCATTTTGGTTTTGCCTTTTCATCATCATGAAACGGGCGGTGCGCGCCGAAATATTCAGTTGGGAAATCACTTCGCACCAGCGATTTCACTTCAATTGCGGTATCTGCGCCCCAGATGTCAGGGTTGTGGCTATGCAGAAACTGGGTGATGACAGGCGCGTCCACATAATCCTCAACCCCGTTATTGGCCATGAACTGAAAAGTCACTGAAATCGCCTGTGGGTTTTGGCAGGCGTCAATCAGGGCAGGGATCGTGTGATCCCCGGTATGGATGTTCAAAAATTCGTCCACATCCGCAATCCAGACCCAACCAGCCTGTTTCACCAAAGGATGCCGGCGCGCCGCCTTCAGGGCCTGCATCTGGTAATTGCGGTTGGTCGCGGGGTTGGGCAGATGTGCAACCACCCCATGGGTTTCCAGCCTATCCAGCAGCCGGTCGGTGGCATCCGTGCAATCGTTTGAATAAAAAAGGAAATCCGTGACGCCAATGCAGCGGTTAAAGGCGATCCATTCCAACAGGAAAGGCCCTTCGTTCTTGACGCAGGTAACCGCAGTGATGCGCAGATCCGCCATCACCCAGCTGTCCGGGGGAAAGTTGTACTCGTTCTCATATCCGCCTCCGGGTTTCGGGATCAATGCCCGGAAACCTCGATTTATTTTCATAGACTATGCCAGCCCGTCCGAATCACGTCAATCTGGGAAGCAAAGGCAGGGCGCGGCGTGACAAATAGGCAAATCGGATGACTTGACCCCGGCACGTGCAAATGCACCTTTGGCGCATCGGGGAGAATGAAATGACGGAAATGACAAGCATCGATGCGGTGCAGAAGATGCTGGGTGATCAAGGCTATATCTGCGGGCGTGATTTGGGCACGGTGGTGTTTCTGAGTTTGCGACTGGGGCGGCCCTTGTTCCTTGAGGGCGAAGCGGGTGTCGGTAAAACCGAGATTGCCAAGGCGCTGGCCGCCGGGTTGAACCGCAAACTGATCCGTTTGCAATGTTATGAGGGGCTTGATGCCTCCTCTGCGGTTTATGAATGGAACTTTCCGGCACAGATGGTTGCCATCCGCGCTGCCGAAGCGGCGGGCGGGGCAGATACGGAGGCTCTGACCGCTGATCTGTTCAGCGATAAATACCTGATCGAACGCCCGCTGCTTGAGGCGATGCGCCCGGATGAAAACGGCGCGCCCATTCTGCTGATTGACGAGCTGGACCGCACCGATGCCCCCTTCGAGGCATTTTTGCTGGAGGCGCTCAGCGATTTTCAGGTCACCATTCCGGAAATGGGCACAATCAAAGCCCCCGAGCCACCCATCGTGATCCTGACCTCCAACCGCACCCGCGAAGTGCATGACGCATTAAAGCGCCGCTGCCTTTACCATTGGGTGGATTATCCTGATTTCGACCGTGAAATGGAGATATTGCAGGCCCGCGCGCCCGAAGCTGCTGAGAACCTCAGCCGCGAAGTGATCGCCTTTGTTCAACAGCTGCGCACCGAGGATCTGTTCAAGAAACCCGGTGTGGCCGAAACCATCGACTGGGCGAAATGTCTGCTGGCGCTGGATGTGATCAACCTGAGCCCGGAAGTCATCGCCGACACGCTGGGCGCGATCCTCAAATATCAGGATGATATCGCCAAATTGCAGGGTTCTGAAGCCAAACGCATCCTTGATCAGGCCAAAGCAAGCCTGGAACCCGTATGATCCTCTTTTTGGCCTTAAATGCTGCAGGAGGTTTGGAGGACAGCGTCCTCCAATCAACCATTTATGGTTGAACACCTCCCCCTTGACCTTCCTGACGATCCCAAACTCGCAGGCAATATCACCCATTTTGCCCGTGCCCTGCGCCGCGCGGGGCTGCCCATTGGTCCCGGGCGGGTGATCGACGCGATCCGCGCGGTCGAAGCCGCAGGGTTTTCGAATAAGCCCGACTTTTACTGGACCCTGCACGCCTGCTTTGTGAACCGGCCTGAACATCGCAGGGTTTTTGCCCAGCTGTTCCGGCTTTACTGGCGCGATCCGCGTTACCTTGAACATATGATGGCAGCGATGCTGCCGGCGATCCGTGGGGTGCAGGAAGACCGCCCCGCGCAAGCTGCAGAAAAACGTGCCGCCGAGGCGCTGCTCGACGGGGCAGAGGGGCCGGAACGAGGTGAGGAAGATGAGAGGCCTGACGAAGATACGGTGATTGAGGTGGACGCCAGTTTCACTATGTCTTCCTCTGAGCGTTTGCGCAGCCTGGATTTTGAACAGATGTCGTTGGCTGAAATGGCAGAGGCCAAGCGGATGCTGGCCCGGATAACCCTGCCGGTGAAACCCTTGCCTTCCCGGCGCGGTATGGCGGCTGCAAATGGCAGGATCGACGCTGCCCGTTCCTTGCGCGCGGCTTTGCGGCGGGGCGGAGAGATGCAGCAACTGGCGTTTAAAAAAACACGTCCGCGCTATCCCAACCTGGTGGTGCTTTGTGATATTTCCGGATCGATGAGCCAATATTCGCGGGTAATCCTGCATTTTCTACATGCGGTCAGCAATGCCAAGGGGGCGGGCTGGGCGCAGGTGCATGGTTTCACCTTCGGGACGCGGTTGACCAATATCACCCGTCATCTGGCCACCCGTGACGTGGATGCAGCATTGGCCGCAGCCGGAGCCGAAGCACAGGATTGGGAAGGCGGCACAAGGATTGGCGCGTCGATTGAAGCCTTTAATCGTGACTGGTCGCGCCGTGTCATGGGGCAGGGCGCGGTGGTATTGCTGATCACCGATGGGCTGGACCGGGACAGGCCGGAAGAACTGGCGCGGCATATGCAGCGGTTGCATTTGACAGCGCGGCGGCTGATCTGGTTGAATCCTTTGCTGCGTTGGGACGGGTTTGCGCCCAAGGCCGCGGGCATTCGCGCGATGCTGCCGCATGTGGACAGCTTTCGTGCGGGTCATTCGATTGCTTCGCTGGAGGATCTGGCGCAGGTGATTTCCCGGCCCGATGATGTGGGTGAGAAAGCGCGGCTTATGGCGGCGGCGCATCATCCCTGACGGGCCTCTTCACAGGTGACGGGGAAGGAAGGCGCTGCAGGCTCACCAAAACCAGTTGATTCCAAAGCCGCCCTTGCGCGATTCCCGTCTGACAGAGCAGCATGCCCTTGCCAAGAACAATAGCCGTTTCCCGCAGGCGGGGCCCGCGGCGATTGTTCTTGGCAAAGCCCCGCTGCCCCGTCCGCCCAGCCTCACGCAAGGGCGGCTCCGAAACCAGATGGTTCAGGCGAAGGTGGCTTCAAACGTGCCGCGATAAATCGACGACAGCTCTGCCAGGGGGGCGGATGTGCTGCCCATGGTGACATCGGTGCCGCCAAATTTACCCACGGTGACAAGGGGCAGGCCAGCGGCGGTCGCGGCGATCATCAGGGCTTCGGCTTGATCAAAGTTACAAGCGATCAGATAGCGCGCCTGATCTTCGCCAAACAGGGTTGGGGTATCGGCAGCGTCGAGTGTAACGCCCACGCCCGCCGCTTCGGCCAGTTCAAAGGCGGCCAGTGCAAGCCCCCCATCGCTGAGGTCAGTGCAGGCTTTGATCAACGCGCGGTTGGCGCGGATGAAATCGCCATGGGCTTTTTCCGCAGCAAGATCAACGGCAGGCGCATCCCCTTCGCTGCGGCCAAACACTGTGGCCAACAGGGCGGATTGGCCAAGGTGGCCTTTGGTTTCGCCCAGCACGAGTGCAACATGGCCTTCGCGGACCTCGCAGCCGATGATTTCGTCAGGGTGGTTGATCAGCCCGACCGCGCCGATGGTGGGGGTTGGCAGAATGCCGGTGCCATCGGTTTCATTATACAGTGAGACATTGCCGGAGACGATGGGCATGTCGAGGGCAGAAACCGCCGCGCCGATGCCTTTGATTGCGCCGACAAACTGGCCCATGATTTCAGGTTTTTCGGGATTGCCGAAGTTCATATTGTCTGTTGTTGCCAATGGCTTGGCCCCAACGGCGGTGAGGTTTCGATAGCTTTCCGCCACCGCTTGTTTGCCACCCTCGACCGGGTTGGCTTTGACGTAGCGCGGTGTCACATCCGAGGTGAAGGCGATGGATTTGTCGGTGCCATGCACCCGGATGATGCCTGCACCAATGCCGGGGGTGCGGGCGCTGTCGCCCATGACCATGGTGTCATATTGTTCGAACACCCAGTTTTTCGCGGCATAGTTCACGTCTGAAATCAGCGCTTTAAGCCCGTCAAGCGGATCAATACCCGGGACATCGGCCAGCGGTTCGGCGGGGGGTGTTTCAACCCATGGGCGGTCATATTCCGGTGCGGTGGATGCCAGTTTGCTGAGCGGCAGATCCGCCTTGAGTTCACCGTTCAGCATAATCAGGAAACGGTCTTCGGCCAGGGTTTCACCGACGATGGCAAAATCAAGGTCCCATTTGTCGAACACGGCTTTGGCTTCGGCCTCAAGTTCGGGTTTCAGAACCATCAACATACGTTCCTGAGATTCGGACAGCATCATTTCATAGGCGGTCATGTTCAACTCGCGGGTCGGCACTTTTTCAAGATCCAGACGCACGCCAAGGCCGCCCTTGTCGCCCATTTCCACAGCAGAGCAGGTCAGGCCAGCGGCTCCCATGTCCTGAATAGAGATCACGGCACCGGTGGCCATCAGTTCAAGCGTGGCTTCCATCAGGCGCTTTTCGGTGAATGGGTCACCAACCTGCACGGTGGGGCGTTTCTCTTCGATGGTATCATCAAATTCAGCCGAGGCCATGGTTGCACCGCCCACGCCATCACGTCCCGTCTTGGCACCAAGGTAGACCACCGGCATGCCAACCCCGGACGCGGCGGAATAGAATATCTTGTCTGTATCAGCGAGGCCCGCAGCAAAGGCGTTGACCAGACAATTGCCATCATAAGCCGTGTCAAAGCGGACTTCACCGCCGACGGTCGGTACGCCGAAGCAATTGCCGTAACCACCAACACCGGCCACAACCCCATGCACCAGCTGGCGGGTTTTCGGGTGATCGGGGCGGCCAAAGCTGAGCGCGTTCATTGCCGCAATCGGGCGTGCGCCCATTGTGAAGACATCGCGCAGGATGCCGCCAACACCTGTCGCGGCCCCTTGATAGGGTTCGATATAGCTGGGGTGGTTATGCGATTCCATCTTGAACACCAGCGCCTGACCGTCGCCGATATCGACAATACCGGCATTTTCGCCCGGGCCACAGATCACCTGCGGGCCTTCCGTAGGCAGGGTGCGCAGCCATTTTTTCGATGACTTATAGGAGCAATGTTCGTTCCACATCGCTGAAAAGATGCCCATTTCCGTGTAATTCGGATCGCGACCAAGGATATTCTTGACCTCTGCGAATTCATCGGGGGTAAAGCCGTGGGCGGCGATCAGTTCATCGGTGATGGCAGGTTCTTGCATGCGGTTTGTCCCCTTGGCGCTGATGCTGCGGTTCTTAGTGCAACCATGGCGAAGGGGGAAGGGGGCAGCCGGACCCATATGCAAAAAGACCGCACCCGGTGAAAGGTGCGGTCAGAGTCAGTGTTGCCTAGGAATGGTAAGATTACATCACGATGACAGTTGTGCGTGTCTCGTCGTCAGCTTTCGATCCATCCTGTGCTTGCAGGTACAGGTTGTCCTCTGAGGTATCGATGAAGATCTTGCCGTCTTTCAGCACAATGCTGTCAGGCAGCAATGTGATAACCAAAAGTTCTGCATCGATTTTAGTGTCTTCGTTCAGGTCGACCTCAAGGTTGGGGTTGCCCTGTGCATCGATGGTCACATCTTTGATCACGCCCAGAACCTTGCCTTCATTGGTTTGGAAATCTGCGCCGATTGAGGCGGCCAACGCGTCATACTGTTCTTCGGTCATCTCCATCCGCGTTGCGTCGTAGGCGGATTCGCCAATGCCGAAACGCTTTGTCACCAGATCACTGCTTGTATCGGTTGAGCCCACTTCATTTGCATTACCACCTTCGGTAATCGCTGGCGAATTGCCTTGCACGTCGCTGGCCGAGTTTTCAGCGGCGAAGGCGAATGAGGTGGCGACCATTGTTGCGATTGCAGTTGTGGTTGCAAGAATTGAACGTGTCATTTTATGTTCCTTTAACTTCGTTGTCCGCAGCGTCTGCGGTCTTGCCTACTCAACGGATGGGCTGCCATGATCGTTCCAACTGTATCTGAAGTATTTGCTCTAAATTATCTTAAATACTTGAAGTGTATTAACTTATTTTATTGATTTCTGCGTGTCGCTGTTGAGCGAAACGCTTGGGCAGTGGCCCGGTATGATATGTGAAGGAGTCAAAACTGCCAATCTGACGGGCATGTCTCACCAGTGAAGAATGTCAGACAGTTTGGCAGGACAGGACAGTGTGCTGGGGGGTTACCGCCGGTCGAACCGCAGGGGAGAAAGAAAAGAGACGAAAAAAAAGGCCGAGCATAAAGCTCGGCCAAGTCCAACAGGGAGGTATAAAGCAACAGCCTTGCGGCCATCAAACTTTATAATGATGAATTAAGAGGCGATGTGCCTCCAATCAAGTCATGAACGTATGTTTTTTGACATATCCGCTATGCTCTCTGCGCATAACTGGGCGAAGTCACATATCTTTCAGGCGTTTTCGGTAGCTTATGATCTCGTCTTGTACAAAATCTTTGAAGGCAGAGACCCGTTTGGATTGGCGCAACTCTTCTGGATAGGCAAGAAATACCGGTACATCGGCGGATTGTGTTTCTGGGAGAACCTGTACCAGATCGGGAAAGTCCTCTGTCAGGTAGTTCGGCAGTACGCCGATTCCCAAATCATGCAGCACACCTTGCAGCACGCCGAAATAGTTGTTCACGGTCAAAAGCGACCGCACATCATGCATCATCAGTTGCTGGATCAGGGTCACACCAGCCCCAACCTGATCGCTGTCGGTATTCTGGCAGATCAACCGATGATCTGACATGTCTTCGATCTTTTGCGGGGTGCCATTGGCCTCAAGATATGCAGGGGAAGCATAGAGGCACATCTTGATCATCATCAGTTTTTTGCGGATCAGGTCAGCCTGAGATGGTTCTTTCATACGGATCGCCACATCGGCTTCGCGCATTGGCAGGTCCAGCACCCGTTCCTCAAGCATCAGATCGACTTTGAGGTCGGGAAATTTTTCGTAAAGTTTGGGCAGGCGCGGGGCCAGCCAAAGTGTGCCGAAGCCGGTGGTGGTGGTGACCCGTAATTCGCCAAAGACTTCTTCTTCGCTGTCGCGGATACGGGCAGAGGCGGTATCTAGCCGTTTGGTCATGGCAGCGGTGGCGTCAAACAGCAGCTCGCCCTGTTCCGTCAGGATCAGCCCACGGGCGTGGCGATGGAACAGATTGGTGTTCAGCTGTTCCTCCAGACCGCGAATCTGGCGCGAGACGGCGGATTGTGACAGGTTCAGCTTGTCTCCCGCATGGGTCAACGAGCCAGCATCTGCGACAGCGTGAAATATTCTGAGCTTGTCCCAATCCATTTGATCCAGTCCCTTGTTGGTGCACCCGTGAGTTGCTCCGGATGGGCACTGCCTACCCTATAGTAGCCCCTCAAGAATAGAGGGAAGGGGGAATAAATGCGGCGGATGGGCAGAAAATGACTGTATACAGGTCAGCATTTATGACCTATAATTGATCGAGCTATTGCGCCAGATCGTCGGAACCAGGGAGACCGCCATGACCAGCCAAAAGATATCGCTTAACGACCGCTTTGATCTGGAAAGATCAACTGTCCTGCTGAACGGCACGCAGGCTTTGGTGCGGATGATGCTGATGCAATCCGCGCGAGATCGTGCTGCCGGGCTGAACACCGCTGGTCTGGTGACCGGATATCGCGGATCACCCTTGGGAGCGGTGGATTTGCAGATGGCCAAGGCCGAAAAGGTGCTGACACAACATCAGGTTACATTTCAGGCCGGGTTGAACGAAGATCTGGCGGCGACCGCGCTTTGGGGCTCCCAACAGGCGGAGCTGCGCGGTGAAGGCAAATATGATGGTGTCTTTGGCCTGTGGTACGGCAAGGGGCCGGGGGTGGATCGCACCGGTGATGTGATGCGCCACGCGAATATGGCGGGCAGCTCGGTGCATGGTGGCGTCCTGATGGCCATGGGGGACGATCACACGGGCGAATCCTCTACCGTGCTGCACCAGTCGGAATGGGCCATGGTGGATGCCTATATGCCGGTGGTCAGCCCGGCAGGGGTGCAGGAAATTCTGGATTACGGCATCTACGGCTGGGCGTTGTCGCGATTCTCGGGGCTTTGGGTTGGCCTGAAGACCATGAAGGATACGGTTGAAGCCACCAGTGTGGTCAATGGTGATCCAAACCGGATGCAGCTGGTTACGCCCGATTTTGACATGCCCGAAGGCGGGCTGAACATCCGGCTGGGTGATACGCCCCATGCGCAGGAAGCGCGGATGATTGATTACAAACGCTATGCCGCCGAGGCGTTCAGCCATGCCAATAAGATGGACAAGCGTGTCTGGGGTAAACCCGGCGCAAAGATCGGTTTTGTCGCGGCAGGCAAGAACTGGCTGGACCTGATCCACGCGATGAGCCTGCTGAATATTGATGAGAATGAGGCAGAGCGTCTGGGGATCTCCCTATACAAGGTGGGACAGACCTTTCCGCTGGATATGCGAGGCTTTCATACCTTCGCTGAAGGTCTGGATTTGGTTGTGGTGGTTGAGGAAAAGCGCAAGCTGATTGAAGTGCAGATCAAGGAGGCCTTGTTCTCTGATCAGCACCGGCGTGTTTACGGCTGGTACAAGGCCGGGGGCGCTGGGCTGGAACATGGTGAGGAACTGTTCCCGACACGTGGCGCGCTGGACCCGATTTACATCGCGCAAAAGCTGGGCGAGATCCTGATCGAAGAGGGGCGCGAAACCGAAGGGGTTAAAGCGGGCATGGCCGCTTTGGACGAGGCCCGTCGCGCCGACAATGCAGAAGAGATCGCCGCGCGGATGCCGTATTTCTGTTCCGGCTGCCCGCATAACTCTTCCACCAAGGTGCCAGATGGCAGCCGCGCCTATGCCGGTATCGGCTGCCACTATATGGTGCAGTGGATGGATCGCGAAACCACCGGCTTCACCCATATGGGCGGCGAAGGTGCAAACTGGATCGGCGAGGCACCGTTCTCCACCCGCAAACATGTGTTCCAGAACCTGGGGGACGGCACCTATAACCACTCCGGTGTGCAGGCGATCCGTGCGGCCCTCGCGGCGGGGACCAATATCACCTATAAGATCCTCTACAACGATGCGGTTGCCATGACGGGGGGGCAGGATAACGAAGGCGATCTGAACGCGCCGCGCATCGTAGCCGAGCTGCAGGCCATGGGGGTGAAAAACCTTGCGGTGGTCTATGACGAGAAAGAAGACGTTGATGCAGCTGCTTTCAAAGGGGTGGCGATGCATGAACGCGCCATGCTGGAAACGGTGCAAAAGGACTTTGCCACCAAGGAAGGCGTCAGCGCGATCGTTTATATCCAGACCTGTGCGGCTGAAAAACGTCGACGTCGCAAGCGCGGTCTGTTCCCCGATCCTGATAAGCGGTTGTTTATCAATACCGATGTCTGTGAAGGCTGTGGCGATTGCGGTGTGCAATCCAACTGCGTGTCGCTTGTGCCAGCAGAAACCGAACTGGGGCGTAAACGCGCGATTGATCAATCCTCCTGTAACAAGGATTTCTCTTGTATCAACGGCTTCTGCCCGTCCTTTGTGACGCTGGAAGGTGCCAGCGTGCGCAAGGACCCGACAACCAAGATCGAAATACCCGACCTGCCGATGCCTGAATTGCCCGTGATCGAGGGCACCCATAATGTGGTGATTACCGGGGTCGGTGGCACGGGTGTGGTGACCATCGGTGCGCTGATGGCGCAGGCGGCGCAGCTGGACGGCAAAGGCGCGGGTATGATGGAGATGGCAGGCCTTGCCCAGAAGGGGGGCGCGGTGCATATCCACTGCCGTCTGGCAAATGATCCCGGTGATATTTCGGCCATTCGTGTCGCGACAGGCGAAGCCCATGCGCTGATCGGTGGAGATCTTGTGGTGTCGGCCGGGTCCAAGACGCTGGGGCTGACGCAGGGCGGACGCACGGGAGCGGTTGTGAACTCGCATCAGATCATCACAGGCGATTTCACCCGCGATACCGAATTCCAGATGCCCTATGACCGGCTGACACTGGCGCTCGAAGCGCGGTTGAAAGATGGTGTGACGATGTTCGATGCATCCGATCTGGCCAAGGCCGCATTGGGCGATTCGATCTTTTCCAACATGATGGTGCTGGGGGGGGCGTGGCAAAAGGGGCTATTGCCCCTGACCCTTGAGGCATTGCAGGAGGCGATCCGTATGAACGGGGCGGCGGTTGACCGTAACCTGCGGGCTTTCGAAATCGGGCGCTGGGCGGCCCTGTACCCGGAAGATGCGCGGCGTGTGTCCGAACCCAAAGTGGTGGCCCTGCCCAAAACACTGGAGGAGCGGATCACCTTCCGCATGGAGCATCTGACCAAGTATCAGGGCAAACGTCTGGCTAAACGCTATGCCAAGCTGGTGAACGGCATTGCTGATGATGAGGTGAAGGCGGCGGTGGCCGAAGGCTATCACAAGCTGTTGTCTTATAAGGACGAATATGAAGTGGCCCGCCTGTTGCTCAGCAGCCGTGAACAGGCACAGGCAGAGTTTGAAGGTGACTTTAAGATGTCGTTCAACCTTGCGCCGCCGCTGTTGTCGAAAACCGGTCCCAATGGCCGCCCGATGAAACGCGAGTTTGGTCCGTGGCTGGAGGGCCCCTTGCGCCTGATGGCGCGGATGAAAGGGTTGCGTGGCACGCCGCTGGATGTTTTTGGCTATACCGCAGAACGCAAGATGGAGCGGGCGTTGATCAAGCAATATGAGCAGGACATGGCAGAGGTGCTTGGGCAGGTAACCGACCAGACCCGCGCGGCAATTGTGGCTTTGGCCGAATTGCCCAAACAGATCAGAGGGTTCGGTCCGGTGAAACAGGCAGCAGAGGCCAAGGCCGCAAAACGGCGCGAGGAACTGCTAAGCGTGATCCGCGCTGGTGGACCATCGGTGGCAAAAGCTGCCGAGTAAATCTGCGCTGGGCCAGTCATGCCGGTGTTACCTATCTGCGCTATCCGATGGGAAAACCGGCATGCGGAGCAGATATGGTTCAGTTCACCCATCATCGCCTATCGGCGCTTAGCTATGCCTCGAGTGCAGACAGCAGGTCCGGCAAGGCGCTGATCCGATTGATGGAAAACTCTACCGGGCGGTTGCAACTGATCAAACGGGCGCGGGGCTACGAGCAGGAACTTCTGTCTGGCCGCAGCTTTTTCGAAGTGATGACAGCGCGTTATGGGTTAAGCCTTGAGGTGGTGGGGGGCGCGCTGGACATGATCCCCCCTGACGGACCGGTCATTTTCATTGCCAACCACCCCTATGGTATCCTTGACGGGTTGATGTTGGGCCATCTGATGGAACGCAGGCGGGCTGATTTTAAGATCATGGCAAATGCAGTGCTCAACAGCGCGGCCGATCTGAACCAATATCTGTTGCCGATCAGCTTTGAAACGGACAAGGCGGCATTGGCATTGAACCTTGCGACGCGACGCAAGGCGTTGGACAATCTTGGGCAGGGCGGCGCAGTGGGCGTGTTTCCGGGGGGCACGGTCAGCACCGCAGCGAGACCGTTTTCGCGGCCCATGGATCCCGGCTGGCGCAGCTTTACCGCCCGCATGATTGCCAAATCACGTGCCACGGTGGTGCCGATCTATTTTGAGGGTCACACCAGCCGTTTGTTCCAGATTGCCAGCCATTTGCACGCGAACCTACGCATGGGCCTGCTGATCAAAGAGTTCCGCAAGCGGGTGGATACGCCGGTGCGGGTGGTCATCGGGGACCCCTTGCGCCGGGATGTTCTGGACCCAATTGCCGCAGATGCAAAAGCCATGATGGATTTCCTGCGCAAAGCCACTTATGAGTTGTCGCCAGAGCCATTGGTGACAACCGAGCTTGGCTTTGAATTTGAGGAACATCATCGTGCCTGAAAGGGCTGAGGCAACATGGCAATTGGTATTTTCGACAGTGGTTTGGGCGGGTTAACCGTTCTGCAAGCCGTGCAGGAGCGGCTGCCCGAGACAGAGTTTGTCTATCTCGCGGACAGCGCCCACGCGCCTTACGGGGTGCGCACGGCGGAAGATATCTATGATCTGACCACCGCTGCGACCCAGCGGTTGTTTGATGCGGGCTGTGATCTGGTGATCCTGGCCTGCAATACGGCCTCTGCCGCGGCCTTGCGCCGGATGCAGGAAGCATGGGTGCCAGCGGACAAGCGGGTGCTGGGGGTTTTTGTGCCTTTGATCGAGGCGCTGACGGAACGGCAGTGGGGGGATAACTCCCCCCCGCGTGAAGTGGCGGTGAAACATGTGGCGCTGTTTGCCACGCCTGCCACCGTGTCCAGCCGTGCCTTCCAGCGCGAGCTGGCGTTTCGCGCGATTGGCGTCGATGTCGAAGCTCAAGCCTGTGGCGGGGTTGTTGATGCAATCGAGGATGGTGATTTCATCCTCGCCGAAGCACTCGTGCGCAGCCATGTGGATGCATTGAAACGTAAAATGCCTGAACCGCATGCGGCCATTCTAGGGTGTACCCATTATCCGTTGATGCAGGAAACCTTCCAGTCGGCCTTGGGCGAGGGGGTGAATGTTTATAGTCAAGCGAACCTCGTGGCCGAAAGCCTTGCCGATTATCTTGAGCGTCATCCCGACAAAGTCGGCACCGGCAATGCGGCGTTTTTGACGACGGGAGATCCAGCCAAAGTATCCGCCCGTGCGACACAGTTTTTGCGACGATCAATCAGCTTCACCGCCGCTTGATTTTCGCTTAAACGATACCCCAATAAGGGACCAATAAAATGTACAATATCGCCATTCTGGGTGCTTCCGGTTATACGGGCGCAGAGTTGATCCGGTTGATTTCCGGACATTCGTCCATGAAAATCAAAGCTTTGGGAGGAAACTCCAAAGCCGGTCAATCCATGGCCGAAGTTTTCCCACATCTGCGCCATCTGGATCTTCCCGCACTTGTGACAATCGAGGATATCGATTTTTCCCAGATTGATCTGTGTTTCTGCGCCTTGCCGCATAAGACCTCGCAAGAGGTGATTGCCAAACTGCCTGCGGATTTGAAAATCGTTGATCTATCGGCTGACTTCCGGCTGCGTGACCCCGAAGCCTATAAGAAATGGTATGGCAACGATCATGCGGCCTTGGATCAGCAGGGCGAAGCGGTTTATGGGCTAACCGAGTTTTACCGCGAAGAGATCAAGAACGCGCGTCTGGTGGCTGGCACGGGATGTAACGCTGCAACCGGGCAATTTGCCTTGCGGCCCCTGATTGCTGCCGGGCTGATTGATCTGGATGAGATCATCATGGACCTGAAGTGCGCCGTGTCGGGCGCGGGCCGGTCGCTGAAGGAAAACCTGCTGCATGCGGAATTGTCCGAAGGCTATCACGCCTATGCCATTGGCGGGACACACCGGCATCTGGGCGAGTTTGATCAGGAGTTTTCTGCCGTGGCGGGCCGGCCTGTGAAGGTGCAGTTCACCCCGCATCTGGTGCCGGCAAACCGGGGTATCCTTGCGACCTGTTACGTTAAAGGCGATGCGCAGGCGATTCAGGCAGAGCTGGAAAAAACCTATGCGGATGAACCCTTTATCGAGGTGCTGCCCTTGGGTGAGGCTCCCAGCACGCGCCATATTCGCGGATCGAATTTCTGCCATATCGGGGTGGTGCAGGACCGTATCGCGGGACGTGCTATTGTGGTGGCGGCGCTGGATAACCTGACAAAAGGTAGCAGCGGGCAGGCGTTGCAGAATGCCAACTTGATGTTAAATATAGCGGAGACCGAGGGGTTGATGATGGCCCCGCTATTTCCGTGAGCGGCATGAAAAGCCTAAAGAAACAACGTCGTATCCAAGTGATCGCTCTGGCGGTTGTGGCCTTGATCGGTTCAACCGCCCTGATTGGCTATGCGATGCGCGACGGGATCAACTTTTTCCGCGCGCCCTCGCAGGTGATTGCAGAACCGCCCGCCGCCTCAGAGGTGTTTCGCATCGGCGGGTTGGTCGAAGAGGGCACATTGGTGCGCGGCGAAAGTGAAACCGTGCGTTTTAGCGTGACGGATGGTGGCGCAACGGTGCCGGTGACCTATCGCGGGGTGTTGCCTGATCTGTTTGAGGAAGGTCAGGGTATGGTTGGCACCGGCAGTTACGTTAACGGTGTCTTTGAAGCCACTGAAATTCTTGCAAAACATGATGAAACCTACATGCCAAAAGAGGTTGTGGACGCGCTGAAGGAACAGGGTGTCTATGTAGAGCCGGAGAGCTGACAGCGGCCGCTGCCCCTTCATTTCATTAACCAATCTCTGACCTTCTGACCGCGAAACGTGGTGAGGAGCGCAGCATGATATCTGTCAGGGAGATTGCAGAGGAAATCGTCGCCCGCGAGGGGGGATTTGTGAATGATCCGGATGACCTGGGTGGGTCAACAAATTTTGGTGTGACGATCCACACGATGCGCCGTCTGGGGGTTGATCTGAACCGTGACGGGCAGGTCGACATCCGCGACGTCAAAGCGTTAAGCCGCCGACAGGCGGTTGATATCTTTATCAAACATTACTTTGAAAAGCCGCTGATTGGCGATTTGCCCGATGCGTTGCAGCCGTCGGTTTTTGACATGTATGTCAACGCGGGGTCCAATGCGATCCGCATTTTGCAACAGCTGTTGCGGACCATGGGAATCAAGGTGACGGTGGACGGTGTATTGGGGCCACAAACACTTTCCGCCGCGCGTCAGGCCATGACCGCAGCCCCGGATCATCTGGTGGATGCCTATGGGATTGCGCGGCGTAACTACTATTTCCGGTTGGCGGATCAACGGGTTGCCAGCCGGAAATATGCGCGCAACCGGGCAGGGGGCAAAGGCGGGTGGATCAGGCGGGCAGAGGAATTTATCGCGCCGGCCTACCACCTTAGCACAGAGGCATTTCAACAAAGGGTATCAGCATGGGATTGATCGAACGGGTGTTGACGCTGGTGTTTGGCGGCCAAAACAATCTGGTTCGCGACACGGTCGAAGTGTTTCGCGAAAACGCCGAGGCCGGGGCGCAGCGTGGCGCAGAGGTGCAGGGCCAAGCAATGACGCAATTTGGGGCGGAGTTTCTGGTGCCACGCCGCGGCAGGTTTAACCGGTTCATGGACGGGCTGAACCGTCTTCCGCGTCCCGCGCTGGCTTTGGGGACGCTGGGGCTTTTTGTTTCGGCCATGGTTGAACCTTTGTGGTTTGCGGAACGGATGCAAGGGATTGCATTGGTGCCGGAACCGCTATGGTGGCTTTTGGGGGTGATTGTGTCGTTCTATTTCGGGGCCCGTCATCAGGTAAAAGCACAGGAGTTTCAGCGCGAGATCGTTAGCGGTGTCGCGCAGGTGCCGGAAGTTTTGCGCAACATTGCCCAGATCCGCGGCTTGCGTGCCGATGGCGTTGCGGTGGCAGATACCGCACCGGATGCGGTTCTTTTGGCCCGTTCCATCGCACCGACAGGCAATGCCGCCATTGACGCGTGGCGGCAGTCGCGCCGCTGACTGCGACGCTTTGGCGCCTGCTGACGTTGGATTGACGTAGCAGCGGGCGCAATTGCCGCCTATATTCGCGGCATGATTACAGAACTCGGACATTTCGCCCTGATCCTCGCCGCCCTTGTCGCGGTTGTGCAAATGGTGGTGCCTTTGATTGGTGCCCATAAACGTTGGGCCGGGTGGATGGCCGTTGCCGAACCAGCCGCCGGGGCGCAGTTTGCACTGACGGCTTTGTCCTTTGGGGCGCTGGTCTGGGCGTTTGTCGTCTCTGATTTTTCGTTGCGGCTGGTCTGGGCGAACAGCCATTCCGCCAAACCGATGCTTTATAAAATCAGCGGCACATGGGGCAACCACGAAGGCTCGATGCTGCTTTGGGTGTTGATCGTGACCCTGTTTGGCGCGATGGCCGCGTGGTTTGGGGGCAATCTGCCCCCCAGTTTGAAAGCACGGGTACTCAGCGTGCAGGCAGCAATTGCGGTGGCGTTTTTCGGGTTTATCCTATTCACTTCCAATCCGTTTCTGCGTTTGGAAACCCCGCCTTTTGACGGGCAAGACCTTAACCCGCTGTTGCAAGACCCCGGTTTGGCGTTTCATCCGCCGTTTCTTTATCTCGGCTATGTTGGCCTGAGCATGACGTTCAGTTTTGCGGTTGCAGCGCTGATGGAAGGGCGCGTGGATGCGGCCTGGGGGCGTTGGGTGCGTCCCTGGACCTTGGCCGCCTGGGTGTTCCTGACCATTGGCATCGCGCTTGGGTCCTGGTGGGCCTATTATGAACTGGGCTGGGGTGGTTTCTGGTTTTGGGATCCGGTTGAAAACGCGTCCTTTATGCCTTGGCTGTTGGCGGCTGCGCTGTTGCATTCCGCCATTGTGGTTGAGAAACGCGAGGCGTTGAAAAGCTGGACAATCCTGCTGGCGATCCTTGCTTTTGGTTTTTCGCTGATCGGCACATTCATCGTGCGGTCCGGGTTGCTGACCTCGGTCCATGCTTTTGCAAATGACCCTGAACGCGGCATCTGGATCTTGTTGATCATGGGGTTCTTTATGGGCGGTGCGTTGGTGCTGTTCACCCTGCGGGCCGGCGCGATGGAGGCCAAGGGCGTCTTTGCCTTGGCCAGCCGCGAATCCGCCTTGGTGGTGAATAACCTCTTGCTGGCGGTGGCCTGCTTTGTGGTTTTTGTCGGCACCATGTGGCCGCTGGTGGCAGAGATGTTCTTTGACCGTAAGCTGAGTGTCGGACCGCCGTTTTTCAACGCGGCCTTTACGCCGTTTATGGTGGCGCTGGGGTTGATCCTGCCGGTTGGCGCAGCCATGCCGTGGAAACGGGCTGGCATCATCAAGGCCTTCAAACCGCTGCGCTATGTGTTTCTGCTGGCACTGGCGGTTGGTGGTTTGACCTATGCGATGCAAACCGGGCGCAGCATGATCGGGCCGATTGGCCTGTTTCTCGGGGCCTGGCTGGTGATGAGCGTGGTTGTGGAACTGGTGCAGCGCAGCGGGCGCGGAGCAAACCGTCTGCGCCGCTTGGCACGTTTGCCGCGGGCCGATTGGGGCAAGGCAACGGCCCATGCAGGGTTGGGAGTTACCATGGCCGGTATTGCGGGGCTAACCGCCTGGACACAGGATGACATCCGCGCGGTGCAGTTGGATCAACCGTGGAACGTGGGCAAATATGAGCTGACCCTGACCGATGTGCAGGAGATACGCGGACCGAACTACCTGTCAACAATGGGTGTACTGACGTTGCGCAAGGGGGGTGATTTCATTGCGGAATTGCGTCCAGAGAAACGGTTCTACCCGGTGGCGCAGATGCCGACCACCGAGGCGGGGATTGATTATGATCTGATCCGCGACGTCTATGTGGTGATCGGGGACCAACAGAGCAATGGCGGCTGGACGGTGCGCACCTATATCAAGCCGCTGACCAACTGGATCTGGATCGGCGCGGCGCTGATGGCGCTTGGTGGGATGCTGAGCCTGAGTGACAGACGGTTCCGCGTGGCGGCTGGGGCGGTCAACAAGGGCCGTCAAACACCGGTGCCTGCGGAATGAAACATCTTGTCTTGATCCTGATGCTGATTGCGACACCGCTTTGGGCGGTTGAGCCGGATGAAATTCTGGATGATCCGGTGCTGGAACAGCGTGCGCGGGAGCTGTCCAAGGGCCTGCGCTGTCTGGTCTGCCAGAACGAAAGCATTGATGAAAGCAATGCTACCCTTGCACGTGATCTGCGCTTGCTGGTGCGTGAACGTCTGGTGGCGGGCGATAGTGACGAAGCGGCCGTAGAGTATATCGTTGCGCGCTATGGTGAATTTGTGCTGCTGAACCCGCCGGTGACCGGCGCCAACTGGCTGCTCTGGGGGGCAGGACCGTTGATGTTGCTTTTGGCGGGGGGGCTTGGCTTTGTCTATCTGCGGGGGCGTGCGGCAGGGCGCAGCACCCCTGATGCGCCGCTGGACGCGGAAGAGCAGGCCCGGCTGGACAAGATTCTGGGCCGCTGATGCGGAAATCTGCGGATGACGTCCGGTTTTGCTGGTTCCTCGTATATGCTTTGGTAACACTGTGCAAAATTTCCTAATAAGGACGCTCGATTATGGACTACCAGACCATCACCTATACCGTTGAGAATGACGTGGCGCTGATCACCATGTCGCGGGCTGACAAGATGAACGCGCTGACCACGCAAATGCGGGCCGAGATTGCCCATGCGGCGACACAGGGTGGCAAGGATGCACGGGTTCTAGTGATTACAGGCGCGGGGCGGGCGTTTTGTTCGGGACAGGACCTTGGTGACCGCGCAGGCGGGGCGTCGTTTGATATGGAACGTACGCTGCGCGACGAATACGCGCCGATGCTGCGGGCGATTGTGAATTGCCCGGTGCCGACAATTGCGGCGGTGAATGGCCCGGCGGCAGGGGCGGGGGCAAACCTTGCGCTGGCGGCAGATGTGGTGATCGCCGCGGAGTCAGCCTATTTCCTTCAAGCCTTCACACGTATCGGGTTGATCCCGGATGCGGGCGGCACCTATGTGCTGCCGCGTACCATGGGAACAGCCAAGGCAATGGGCGCGGCCCTGTTTGCGGATAAGATTAGTGCCCGTCAGGCAGATGACTGGGGGATGATCTGGGAGGCGGTGCCGGATGCGGAGTTTGAGGCCAACTGGCGTGACAAGGCGACCCATCTGGCCGCAGGGCCAACAGCGGCCTATGCAGAGGTCAAGAATGTGATCCGCGGCTCCTGGGACAATAGTTTTGAAGAGCAGCTGACCCTTGAAGCACAGGCGCAGGGCATCTGCGGCAAATCACGGGATTTCAAAGAAGGCGTGCTGGCCTTTACAGAAAAACGCCCCGCGACATTCGAGGGGCGTTGATACGCAGGGCTTTGCGAAATTGGCCTCGACCTGATGGTCGGGGCCTTTGCGCCATTCTAGATCGAGCGTTCAACCAACAACACATCTTCCGGCGAGACCGCTGGTCCTGCGGCGCGGGCGATAACAGCCACGGCAACCCCGTCGGCCAGCACTGTATGCACCGAGCCTGAGACCTGTTTAATCGTGATCTCCGGCGGTGTTTCTCCCTCGTTATAGACCACAGCGACCTGATCACAGTCATGCATCGTATCGGGCACAAATGCGCCTTGCGGTGCATGTTGCTTGGCCTGTGAGCCCGGCATCAACCCGGCAGCACGTTCCCAACGCAAGGCACCATCATATTTGTCGCGGTTCATGTGCGGTGCCCCCTGTCGATGCCGCGCATGATCCGCGCCTGCACCAAAGCCGATCTGCGTTTTGCATAGCTGCGCTGAGCAACATCAGCGATAAGGAGACAGGATAGGAGAACAGTTACCGCAACAAACATGAGACTTCCTTCAATGTGTTAACGAGACGCTAACGGTTTGGCAGGGTTTGCGTCAATGATGTGGCAAGGATTGTACAAGGGGGCGAAACAATGCCTTCATTGTGCCTCATTTCTGCCCGGTCCGTTTCGATACCGGCAATCGCAACAGAAACAATTCTACCATTTTTAACCTAATTTCGCAGTTTTGGCGCGATCCCATTCGTATTGATTCGGAACGGAAATGGGGCAGCTCTGCCACATTTGGCAGGCTTGGTTAAAATTTGTTTCGGCTCCGTAAACAGCCCCAAACGCAAAAACGCCCCGGACAAAGCGGGGCGTTTTCTTTGGTAATATTCTGCGGGATCAGCGGTTTTCGATATCCACGTAATCGCGGCTTGTGTCGCCCAGATACAACTGGCGCGGGCGGCCGATTTTGTTCTGTGGGTCCGCGATCATCTCTTTCCACTGGGAAATCCAGCCGACGGTGCGCGATAGTGCGAAGATCGGTGTGAACATCGATGTGGGGAAGCCCATGGCTTCCAGAATAACACCGGAATAGAAGTCGACGTTCGGGAAGAGTTTCTTCTCCGCGAAGTAAGGATCTGCCAGCGCCGCTTTTTCAAGCTCCTTGGCGACCTGCAGAATCGGGTTGTTCTCCACACCCAGCAGCTCCAGCACCTCGTCGGCGCTTTCCTTCATCACGGTCGCACGCGGGTCGTGGTTCTTATAGACGCGGTGACCAAAACCCATCAGGCGGAACGGATCGTTCTTGTCTTTCGCGCGGGCGATAAACTCTGGGATGCGGTCCGGTGTGCCGATTTCCTTGAGCATCTCAAGGCAGGCCTGGTTCGCACCACCATGGGCAGGGCCCCAGAGACAGGCAATCCCCGCCGCGATACAGGCAAAGGGGTTCGCACCTGAGGAGGACGCCAGACGCACGGTCGAGGTAGAAGCGTTCTGTTCGTGATCCGCATGCAGGGTAAAGATACGGTCCATGGCGCGGCTGAGGATTGGATCAACAACGTAATCCTCGGCAGGAACGCCAAAGCACATGCGCAGGAAGTTGGACGCATAGTCCAGATCATTGCGCGGATATTCGAAGGGCTGACCGATGGTGTACTTATAGGCCATGGCGGCAATGGTCGGCATCTTGGCGATCAGACGGATCGTTGCGACTTCGCGCTGCCATTCGTCGGTGATATCAGTGCTGTCGTGGTAAAAGGCAGACATCGCGCCCACAACACCAACCATAATCGCCATTGGATGCGCATCGCGGCGGAAACCGCGGAACAGATACATCATCTGTTCGTGCAACATGGTATGGTTGGTCACGCGGCTTTCGAAATCCTCCAGCTCTGCCGGGGAGGGCAGGTTACCGTAAAGCAGCAGATAGCACACTTCGAGGTAGTGGGATTTGCTTGCCAATTGGTCAATGGGATAGCCGCGGTGCAGCAAGACACCTTCTTCGCCGTCAATAAAGGTGATCCGGCTGTCGCAAGCGGCAGTCGAGGTGAAACCGGGATCGTAGGTAAAGACATCTGCCTGCGCATAGAGCTTGCGGATATCAATCACATCAGGGCCGGCGGTCGGCGAGAAAATCGGTAGGTCGTAGCTTTTGCCGTCAATGGTCAGCGTTGCGGATTTCGTACTCTCTGTCATGCGGTCCCTTTCGTCCGGTGGGCAGCTGGCGTTCTGCCAGCTGTCTGGGGCTTGGCCCTTGTGATCGGGGCCGTACCAACTGTTATCTTGTGCGATGTTGAGAAGTGGTTAACCGCTTCTCAACCAGCCGCGTCGCTCAGGCGGGCGAGGGTTTCATCGCGCCCCAACACAAGCATCATGTCATAAACAGATGGGGTTACTGCGCGCCCTGCAAGTGCCGCCCGAAGGGGCCCCGCGAGTTTTCCGAATTTGGTGTCTTTCGCAGCCGCAAAGCCGTTCATCACCTCTTCCAGCGTTTCTTTGTCCCAGCTAGCATTTTGCAACTGCGGCGTCAATTCGTTCAGCATACCACGGGATACATTGTCGAGATTTTTTATTGCTTTCTCATCCGGTGTAACGGGGCGCGAAGTCAGGACAAAGTGAGCCTTTTCAATAAGTTCCGGCAGTGTTTTTGCCCTTTCTTTCAGGCAGTAGAGGGCCTGCTCCAATCCGTCACTTTGTTGTGGGGTCAAGGCAGGAAGATTTGCAGCCGCCAAATATGCCTCACATTCACGCCGCAACGCAGCGTCACCTGAGCTGGCAATATGCTGTCCACAGATATTTCCGAGCTTTTTCAGGTCGAATTGTGCCGGACTTTTGCGGATGCCGTTCAGATCAAACCACTCCAGCGCCTGTGCATCGGTAAAGAACTCATCGTCACCATGGCTCCATCCCAGGCGGGCCAGATAGTTGCGCATGCCTGCGGCGGGATAACCCATCACCTGATATTCTTGCGCGCCCAAGGCCCCATGACGTTTCGACAGTTTCTTACCGTCATCGCCGTGGATCAGCGGAATATGCGCCCAGACAGGTACATCCCAGCCCATGGCGTTGTAGATCATCATCTGGCGTGCTGCATTGTTCAGGTGATCGTCGCCGCGTATCACATGTGTCACGCCCATATCATGATCGTCCACAACCACTGCCAACATATAAACGGGTGTGCCGTCCGAACGTAACAGCACCATGTCATCCAGGGTGTTGTTCTGAATGGTAACATCGCCCTGCACCTCGTCGCGGATCACCGTAGTGCCTTCCTGCGGGGCCTTGATGCGCACCACATAGGGGGCATCGGGGTGGCTGTCCGCATCGGCATCGCGCCAGGGGGAATGATAAAGGGTGCTTTTGCCTTCTGCCTTGGCGGCGTCGCGATAGGCGCTGATGTCATCCTGAGTGGCAAAACATTTGTAGGCCTTGCCCTGCGCCAGCAGATCCAGCGCCACCTCGGCGTGACGCGGGGCATTGTCGAACTGGCTGACGATTGCGCCGTCATGGTCCAGACCCAGCCATGCCATGCCCTGTAGGATCGCTGCAGTGGCTTCGGGGGTGGAGCGTGCGCGGTCGGTGTCCTCGATCCGCAACAGGAATTTGCCACCCCGGCCACGGGCATACAGCCAGTTGAACAAAGCGGTCCGTGCGCCGCCGATGTGCAGAAAACCGGTGGGCGAGGGGGCGAAACGGGTGACAACTTCGGCGGTCATTGGGGCTCTTTCTCAATAGGGGTCAACCGGAACAAAGTTGCGTTTACCTTTCGCTAACCATCGTCCCGCTAGTGTTGGGGCCTGTCTATCCAGTGCGGTGAATGGGAGCAAGCATGGGCCGCATCAGCAGAATGTTTCACCGCGGCCTGACCGCCAGCGGCGCGGTATTGCTGGCACAACGGGGCCATATGCTGGGCTGGGTGCCGGTCTGTCTTGCCGCTGGCATTGGCTGTTACTTTTCCTTGAAATGGGAACCGGGATGGCCGTTGCTCATCTGGCTGGTACTGGGGGTTCTGGGGCTTGTCCCCCTCGCGCGCAATCTGCCAGAGGCGCTTTCGCCTTTTGTCATAGCTTTGGCGTTATGCCTGATCGGTTTTATCCTCGCCGCTGTTCGGGCGCATTCAGTTGCCGGGCCGGTTCTGGGCTGGCGTTATTACGGGGCGGTGGAGGGGCGGATCGTCGCCATCGACCGCAGCCAGTCGGGTGCCCTGCGGTTGACGCTGGACCAGCTGCGCCTTGATGACGTGCCACCGGAGCGCACGCCACATCGCGTGCGGATTTCCCTGCACAGCAAAGGGCCTGCGGGCATCACCCCTGAGCCGGGGTTGCGGGTGATGATCACCGCACATCTTTCGCCGCCCGCCGGTCCGGTGGAGCCGGGGGGGGGTGATTTTCAACGGCATGCATGGTTTGCGCGGCTGGGGGCCGTTGGCTATGCGCGCACGCCTTTGATGGGGGCTGCTGCTGCAAGCGAAGGTCATGCAGGGTTGATGGTTTTTCGTATCCGCATGGCTGCATCTGCCCATATACAGAAGCGGTTGGCGGGAGAGACTGGCGGGTTTGCAGCGGCGATTACCACCGGCGATCGCAGCGCCATCAGCCCAGAGGCATTGCAGGCGCTGCGGGTCAGTAACCTTGCGCATCTTCTGGCGATTTCGGGCCTGCATATGGGGTTGTTGACGGGTTTTGTCTTTGCCGGTTTGCGGCTTCTGTTGACGCTTCACCCGGTGTCGGCGCTGCGCTGGCCGACCAAGGCGATTGCTGCTGTCGGGGCGCTCATTGCAGCGGCGGGATATCTTGCCTTGTCGGGTGGAAATGTTGCAACGCAACGTGCGTTTATCATGGTCGCGGTTGCCCTGGCCGCCTTGATGATCGGCCGGCGGGCCTTTTCCTTACGGGCTGTGGCTGTGGCGGCCATTGTCGTTCTTATCCTGCGCCCGGAGGCATTGATGGGGCCGGGATTTCAAATGTCCTTTGCTGCGACAACCGCGTTGGTTGCGGTCTTTGGCTGGCTGCGGGGGATAGATCAGCGCTGGCTGCCAAAATGGGCCAGACCGGTATTTGCCACGGTGGTTTCCTCTGCTGTGGCTGGGTTTGCAACTGCACCGATTGCCGCGGCGCATTTCAACGCTTTTGCCCATTACGGGTTGATCGCAAACCTCGCCTCGGTGCCTTTGATGGGATTGTTTGTGATACCGGCAGCGGTGCTGGCCCTGCTGATGGCCCCTTTGGGGTTGGACTGGATCGGGCTTGCAGTGATGGGGCTGGGGCTGGACTGGATCCTTGGTGTTGCCCATGCCGTTTCAGAACTGGATGGCGCAAGGGGCCATGTTGTCAGCCCGGGGGCATGGGTTTTGCCGCTGCTGTCGCTGGGGTTTCTGATGCTTATTCTCTGGCAGGGACGGCTGCGATGGGTCGGGGTGCCGGTGATGGCCCTCAGTCTTGTCCTATGGAATGAGGCGGTGCGGCCCGAACTGTTGATTTCCGATACGGGCACATTGGTCGGTGTCATGACGCCCAAGGGGCGCGCCCTGAGCAAAGCGAAAGGGGCAGGGTTTGTCGCCCGCAACTGGTTGGAAAATGACGGGACAGGAGCGACCCAGGCAGCTGCAGCAAAGTTATGGAGGCAGGGTGATATTGTGCATCTGTCCGGCAAACGTGCCTTGGCAGGGTTTCAGGGCTGTCAGGCAGGGCAGATCGTGGTCGCCTCTGTCAGGGCAGATGTGCTGACCGGCCAACCTTGCAGGGTGTTTGACCCGACCAGCCTGAGACGGACCGGCGCGGTGGCCCTGCGTAAATCCGGGGAAGGGTGGCGGATCACCACGGCGCGGGGCAGTGCCGGTGACCGGCTTTGGACCCACTGGCCCAAAGCCCGGTCACAAGATCAGTAGGTGCGGATCAATCCGACCAAACGACCCTGAACCTTGACCAGATGGGAGGGGAATACCTTGGTTTCATAGGCTGGGTTTGCCGCCTCAAGCGCGATGGAGCCCCCCTTGCGGCGGAAGGTCTTCAAAGTGGCCTCGTGATCCTCGACCAATGCGACCACAATATCACCGTCATCTGCCGTAGAAGTCTCGCGGATCACCACCACATCACCGTCATTGATGCCGGCGTCGATCATCGAATCGCCTTTGACCTCTAACGCGTAATGCTGTCCTGACCCTGCTATCATCCCATTGGGCACAGTGACCGAATGGGTCATATGGTTGATGGCCTCAATCGGGACACCGGCGGCGATCTGGCCCATCACCGGCACATTCAGCGCCTCTGCTACACCCACGGGCTGGGCTTCTGCCGGTGGGTTGGCATCGGGGCGGTCCCCGTCAATCACACGCGGGGTGAAACCCGGGTTCGGCGCACCGCCCAGACTTTCGGGCAGCTTCACAACCTCAATGGCGCGGGCGCGGTGGGCCAGACGACGGATAAAGCCACGTTCCTCAAGGGCCGTAATCAAACGGTGGATGCCGGATTTTGACCGCAGATCCAGCGCCAGTTTCATTTCGTCAAAGCTGGGCGGCACCCCGTCACGCTGCACACGTTTATGAATAAAGGCCAAAAGATCGAGTTGTTTTTTGGTCAGCATGGCCGCCCCCTTTTTCGACAAATGGTTTTCATTTGTTCTAGGGATGTTCTTGTTTTGTGTCAACGCTTGTCGTGTTTGCGGGGTTACAGCAGGAGATAGGTGCCAATCTCGCCGGCGCTGCGGGCAGGATCATCGACGGGGCGGATCAGCAGCGCGTCAGCGGTTGCCAGCACACTGAGCAGTGAACTGTCCTGCCGTGTATCCGGGTGCAGTTTCCCGTCAATCAACCGGGCCCGCATGTAATGCGCGCGTGCTCCGTTGGCGGGCATGTCACAGGCCAGTGGCGCGCTGTGCATTTCAGGCTCTGCAATGCCCAGCCCCAGCATCTTGCGGACTATTGGCGCGACAAACACCGTGCCACAGACCATGGCAGAGACCGGATTGCCTGGCAGACCAATCATCGCCATGTCGCCCATGCGCCCCGCCATCAATGGCTTGCCCGGACGCATCGCAACCTTATAAAAACTCTGTTCCATGCCCAATTCTGCGGCAACCGGAGCCACCAGATCGTGATCGCCAACCGAAGCACCGCCGATGGTCACAATCAGGTCTGCACCCTTTGCCAAAGCGAAAGCCTGTTTCAAAGAAGCGGTCGTGTCGCGGGCAATCGGCAGCAGGCGGGTTTCAGCACCCAGTCCCTCCAGCATGGCGGCGAGGCCGAAGCTGTTGGAGGCGACAATCTGGTCAGGCTCGGGCGTTTCACCGGGCTGCACCAGCTCATCCCCGGTGGCAAGGATCGCCACCACAGGTTTGCGAGTCACCGGGACGCTTGCGATGTTCATGGCGGCCAAAAGCGCAATGTCAGCAGGGCGCAGCAGCAGCGGGGCCGTGACGGTTTGACCGGCGCTGAAATCGCCACCGGCGGGGCGGATGTTGTCCTTATCCCCGATGTTATGGCCAAGGGTGATCAGATCGCCGCGGCGGGTCACATCCTCTTGAATGACGATGAAATCCGCACCTTCGGGCAGGGGCGCACCGGTAAAGATACGCACTGCCTGACCGGCTTTCACTGTGCCGTCAAACCGGTGACCGGCTGCCGATTCACCGATAACTTTGAACATGGCATCCGGTTCGACCTCTGCGCGGCGCAGGGCATATCCATCCATGGATGAGGCGGCAAAGGGGGGCTGTGTACGGGTGGCGACAACATCCTGCGCCAATACGCGACCAGCAGCATGGCGCAGCGGGACATGTTCAACCGCCAGCGGCGCGGCAAGCGCCAGAACAGCGGTGCGGGCCTCTTCGACCGATATCATGTGGCCTCAAACCGGCCCGATTTGCCGCCGTCTTTCAAAACCACACGCAGGCCGCCGATTTCCATGGTTTTGTCGACCGCTTTGGACATGTCGTAAACGGTCAAGGCGGTGACAGAGGCGGCGGTCAGCGCCTCCATCTCGACACCGGTCTGGCCAGTGGTTTTCACTGTTGCTGTGATGCGGATGCCGGGCAGGGTTGCGTCTGGTTCCAGATCAACGCTGACCTTGGTGATCGGCAGGGGATGACAGAGCGGGATCAGATCCGAGGTGCGCTTGGCCGCCATGATGCCTGCCAGCCGTGCCACGCCCAGAACATCACCCTTTTTCGCGCGGCCTTCAGTAATGATATCAAAGGTTTCTGGGTTCATCTTGATGTGGCTTTCGGCCACCGCAATGCGCGAGGTGACAGCCTTTTCCGACACATCAACCATATGCGCATCACCCTTGGCGTCAAAATGCGTCAGCGCCATCACATCCCCCCGGAGGTCAGCGGGTTGGCCAGCAATTTGCGGGTGGCAGTTGCTACATCATCCTGACGCATCAGGCTTTCCCCGATCAGGAAGCTGCGCGCGCCATATTGCGCCATATCCGCAAGGTCCTGGGGGGTGTTCAAACCGGATTCGCTGACGATCAACCGGTCAGCGGGCACCAGTTTGGACAGGGTGCGTGTGCCATCGAGTGAGGTCTCGAAGGTCTTGAGGTTGCGGTTGTTGACGCCAATCATCACGCTTTTCAATCGGGTGGCGCGCTCCAGTTCTTCAGCGTCATGCACCTCGATCAACGCATCCATGCCCCAATGGGTTGCACAGTCCTCAAGTTCTGCAGCCTGTGCATCCGACACCGATGCCATGATGATCAGGATGCAATCCGCGCCAAGTGCGCGCGCCTCTGCCACCTGATAGGTGTCATACATGAAATCCTTGCGCAGGGCAGGCAGATCACAAGCAGCACGGGCGGCGGTAAGATATTCCTTTGCACCCTGAAAACTGGGGGTGTCGGTCAGCACAGACAGACAGGTTGCACCACCTGCCGCATAAGCCTGCGCCAGGCTGGCGGGATCAAAACCCTCGCGAATCAACCCTTTGGAAGGGCTGGCTTTTTTGATCTCCGCGATCAGGCCATATCCTTCGCGGGATGCTGCGTGCAGCGCATCGGCAAAGGGGCGCACCGGGCTGGCGGCCTGTGCATCAGCCTCAACTTCGGGCAGTGGCTTGGCGATCTTATCGGCGGCCACTTCCTCAAGCTTATAGGCTTTGATTTTATCTAGGATGGTATCAGTCATCATTCCTCCGGGTTGCCCCAGTTTATGGCCTTCTGACCCTGTGTCTGCAACCACGCATTGGTGCGACTAAAGGGGCGGGAGCCGAAAAAGCCGCGATGAACGGACAGGGGGGAAGGGTGCGCGGTTTCGATCTTCAGATTGTCACTGGCGCTGACGTTTTTGGCCGCTTTTTGCGCTGGCCCTCCCCAAAGAAGATAGGCGCGCGGCGCATCGGCAAGACGGGTAAGCACGTCCTGCACCAGCTCCCCCCAGCCCAGTTTTGCATGGGCCTTGGCCGCCCCCTGCGGCACAGTCAGCGCCGTGTTGAGCAGCAGCACCCCCTGATCAGCAAGGTCACCCAGATCGGTGCGTGTACGCTGCACCCCCAGATCGCTTTCGATTTCCTTGAAAATATTCCCCAGACTGTCCAGCCGCCCGCCAAAGTCCTGCGGGATTGAAAAGGCCAACCCATCTGCCTTGCCCGGCGTATGATAGGGGTCCTGACCGATGATCACTACACGGGTGTCCTGCGGCTGGGTGCGTTCCAGCGCGTGAAACACCTCATCAGGTGGCGGGAAAACAGGGCGGGTTTCCTGCGCCAGCGCCGCTTCAATGTTGGGCAGGGTTTGCTGGAAAAACGGCAGCTTTGCCCAGCCGCCCAAGCGGGACAGATCCAAGGCGGTCATTTTTGCTGGGACACAGCGGCGACATGGGCGAGCTTTTCCTTGGCGGCCCCGGAATCGATGCTTGCTGTTGCCATCTCAACGCCGGTTTTCAGGTCAGGTGCGGCATTCGCAACCACCAGCGCGGCGGCGGCGTTCAGCAGTACGGCATCCCGGTATGCGGATCGCTCTCCGTCAAGCAGGGCCCTGAAATCACGTGCGTTTTCCTCGGGTGTGCCGCCCAGAATATCGTCAAAGGGATGTACAGGCAGGCCCGCATCTTCGGGATGGACCTCAAAATCACTGACCTTACCCTGATCCAGCCCCGAAACCCAGCTGACGCCAGTGATGGTCAGCTCGTCCGTGCCGTCCGATCCATGTACCAGCCAGGCCTTTTCGGACCCGAGCGCCAGCAGTGTTTCTGCCATCGGGCGGATCAGGTCACGCCGATAGGCACCGGTCAACTGGCGTTTGACAGAGGCCGGATTGGTCAGCGGCCCAAGGATGTTGAATATGGTGCGGGTGCCCAGTTCCGAACGGGTGGGCATCACATGAGCAATGGCAGGGTGGTGCATTGGGGCCATCATGAAACCGATGCCAGCCTCGGCCAGTTCACGTTCGACCACGGGGGCGCCGACCATGACATTCAATCCCATCTGCGTCAGCGCATCCGCCGCGCCGGATTTGGACGACAGGTTGCGGTTGCCATGTTTTGCCACAACCACACCGGCACCCGCGACGACAAAAGCGGTCGCGGTCGAGATGTTCAACGTGCCTTTGCCGTCACCACCAGTGCCGACAATATCCATCGCCCCTTCGGGGGCTTTCACCGCGTGGCATTTGGCGCGCATTGCAGCTGCGGCGGCGGCATATTCATCCACGGTTTCGCCACGTGTGCGCAGGGCCATCAGGAAACCGCCGATCTGGCTTGGGGTGGCCTCGCCGTCAAACAGGATCTCGAAGGCCTCAGCAGCTTGCGCGCGGGTCAGCGGCCCATTGGCGGCGGCGTCGATCAGGGGTTTTAGCGCTTCACTCATGCGGGCACCTGCAATGTATTCAGAAAGTTTTGCAACAGCGCATGGCCATGCTCGGAGCGGATCGATTCAGGGTGGAACTGCACGCCATGCATCGGCAATTCGCGATGCTGCAACCCCATGATTGTCCCGTCCTCAAGCGCGGCTGTAATGCGCAAGGCATCGGGCAGGCTGTCGCGATCAACCACCAGCGAATGATAGCGGGTTGCCTCAAAGGGGGTGGGCAGCCCGGCAAACAAGCCGGTTCCATCGTGATGCATCCGGCCCATTTTGCCGTGTACGATGTCATCGGCGCGCACGACCTTGCCGCCAAAAGCCTGCCCCAGGGTCTGATGCCCCAGACAGACACCCATCAGTGGAATATGGTTATCGGCAGCGGCTTTGGTCAGTTCCAGACAGATGCCGGCCTGATCCGGGTCACAGGGGCCCGGTGACAGCAGGATACCGGCAGGGCGCATCGCCAGCGCGTCGGCGGTGCTTAGCTTGTCATTGCGGTGCACCTGCACATCTGCGCCCAAAGACCCCAGATAGTGTACAAGGTTATAGGTAAAGCTGTCGTAGTTATCGATGAGCAGCAACAATGGTCAATTCTTTGCGTTTGGGATGGTCCTTTGGGCTAGAGGTCTTCGCACCCGTCGGAGTATATACGGTGCATAGATGTTCAGGCTTGCCGCGCGCCGTCAAGAGCGTGAGCAGGCAAATTCGGACCGATGCGCCGTTGAGCAGCGGCAGATGCAGTGAGCAGGAGTAGTTAAATGGCACGCGGATTTCTCAGTGGAGCGCTTGTTGGTGGGGTTGTCAGCCTTGGCGTTGGAGCTGTGGCCTCGGTTATGGTGCCGTTGGACCCACCGGCACCGCTTGCCTCCCCTTTGGTCAGTGACAAGGCCCCGCAGGGCGGTGAAACACCGCAACCCGTTGACGTGATGGCCAAGACCAATACGGTCGCCTCAGAGGATGCGCCAGTCGCAGGACAGCCCGCATCCCAGACGCAGGCACCGCAACCGGATACTTTGGATGGTCTGGATGCGACCACTTCGCCTTCGGCCAAGGCACCCATCACTTCAGAAGCGATTGAGCTGGATGCCCCCGTAGATGTGGCGCAATCCGTTGCGGTTGACCTGTCCGGTGAGGATCCGGTGATCCCCAATCCTCAGGCTTTGGCCCCGATGATGCCGGAGGATTCGGATCAGGTGGCAATTGATACCGCACCCGCGGCCCGTCCGCTGCCAAAACCGCTGGAAAACCCCGAGGTGTCAGCGGAAGCTGCAGATCAGATCGTTGCTGATGCGCTGGCGGCTGCGCGTAAGGCGCAACCGGATGCCGAAGGGCAGGAGGCAGATGCTTCAGAGGCGGGTTCAACAGAGGCGAGTCCAGCAGAGACCGTGGTGGCAGGCAATGCGCCAGAGGATCCGGCGCAGGGTGAGGCAGAACAGCCGCCAGCAGAGGCACCAGTACCTGAAACAACGGAAGCCTTACAGCCAAGCGAAACCCCGCAGATCGTGCAAACCGAAACCGAAACCGCCCCGGCAGCGCCACCGGTAGCAGAGGCACCGGATGAAAATGCACCCGAAGAGAACAGTGAGGCGAATACACAGGTCGCCGTGCTGGCCCCCTCTGCACGTCCACGGATCGGAAAACCGGCAACCACGCTGGGCAATCGTGCCAGTAACGTGACCGTCAACCGCTTGGGCAATTCATCCCCGGATGCGACCGTCGAACAGGCAACCATCATCACTGACAGCCCGTCGGGGATTGAGCTGCGGCCTGTGGAGAAATACGCGCAGGCGTTTTCTAATGTAGAGGGCAAGCCGCTGATGGGGATTGTCCTGATTGATGATGGCCGTGACCCAACCGCAGGGGCGCCGGGGCTCGCGGCACTGCGCAGCTTTCCCTATACGCTCAGTTTTGCAGTCGACAGCAGCTTGCCCGATGCAGCAGAGCGGGCAGCACTGTACCGCGCCGAAGGGTTTGAGGTTTTGGCGATGATCGATATGCCGCAAGGGGCGTTGGCCTCTGACGTTGAGACCACATTGGGGGCAACCCTGTCGCAGATGCCTGAAGTTGTCGGCGTGCTGGAAGGCGCAGGCGAAGGGCTGCAAGCCTCGCGGGAGGTGGCCGATCAAGTCACTGCGATCCTTGCGCAATCCGGGCACGGCCTGCTGACGCAGGACAAGGGGTTGAACACCATGCCCAAGCTGGCGCTCAAACAAGGTGTGCCCGCCGACCCGGTGTTTCGTGATTTTGACAGCGAAGGGCAGACCGCAACGGTGATCCGTCGCTTTCTTGATCAGGCCGCCTTCAAAGCCGGGCAAGAGGGGGCTGTGGTGATGTTGGGACGTTTGCGGCCAGACACGATTTCGGCCTTACTGTTGTGGGGGTTGCAGGACCGGGCGGGCAAGGTGGCACTGGCCCCGATTTCCGCAATCCTGACACGTGAGGACCGGTAAAGGCACCGGTCACCGCCGCAGATCAGATGATTTCATCCTCGTCAAACAGCGGGTCGGTCTCCAGCTGAGTGGAGAGATCATCTACCGTGTCTTCCGATGCTTTCGGGCTAAGTTGCGCCAGATGGAACACCGCATCCCCTTCGTTCACCACCGGCAGGATCGCGCGGCCAATTAGGATGCCAGGGCTGGGGGCAAGCAAATCGGTTTCGACGGTACCAAACGGATCCGATACGGTTGCCAGAACATCGCCCTTGGCCACGGTCTCACCCTCGGCGCGGAAGGTGCGCAGCAGCCCGCCAGCGGGGGCACGCAGCCATGTAGAGGCGCTACAGAAATAGGGGGCAACCTTGGGTTTGGCGATGCCTTTGGCAGGCAGCATGTCCTTGGCCCGCATGACCCGCAGGATGCCAGCAACACCCGCCCGCACCGCCATTTCGTCGAACCGCAACCCTTCGCCTGCTTCATAGAGCAGGATCGGCGTGCCCTGTTTTGCGGCCACGGCCCGCAAAGATCCGTCTCGCAGCGGTGAGGTCAGCACCACAGGGGCACCAAAATCAATCGCCATCTGATGGGTGAAAGGATCGCGCGGGGAGATGCGTACCTGCGGCAGATTGGTGCGGTGGATGGCTGCGGAATGCAGGTCAATCCCGAAGTCGCAGGGCTGCACGACCTCGTTCAAGAAAATATGTGCCAGACGGGAGCCAAGCGAACCAGAAGGATGCCCCGGAAAACAGCGGTTCAGGTCGCGCCGGTCGGGCAGGTAGCGCGAGCGTGACAGAAAACCAAAAGAGTTGACCACTGGCACGGCCAGCAATGTGCCGCGCAGGGAGGCAAGCTGCGGTGCGCGCAGCAGCCGGCGCACGATTTCGACGCCGATCACTTCGTCGCCATGTACGGCGGCAGTTACACAGATGGTCGGGCCTGCACGTTTGCCATGGTGGACCTGAACATGCAGGCCAACCGGCGTGTGATCGGGTAGGATTGAAACCGGCAAGGTGACAGTCCGGTTGGTGCCGGCGGCAATTTCAACGCCTGCAATTTCGAAAGGGGCGTTGGGCATCTTGCCTAATTCCGTCCTGTGCCGTCAAACCGGGCCGCATCCGCCGCCGCGCGGCGGATTGCGCCGGACTTATGGATGGTTTCCATAAACTCGGCCTCTGCGTCGCTGTCATAGACCACGCCGCCACCGGCCTGAATATAAAGGGTTTCATCCTTGATCACCGCAGTGCGCAGGGCGATACACATGTCCATATCGCCACCTGCACTGAAATACCCCACACCGCCGCCATAGACGCCGCGTTTTTCTGGCTCAAGCTCGTCGATGATTTCCATCGCACGGACCTTGGGAGCACCAGATACGGTGCCCGCTGGCATCCCGGCAAAGAAGGCATCAAGCGCATCACAGCCTTCTTTCAACTCGCCCACCACATTGGACACGATATGCATCACGTGGGAATAGCGTTCGACTATGAATTCCTCGGTCGGGCGCACCGTGCCGATTTTCGCCACACGTCCAACATCGTTGCGGCCCAGATCCAGCAACATCAGATGTTCGGCCAGTTCCTTTTCATCGGCAAGCAGATCGGCCTCAAGCGCGCGGTCTTCTTCTGGCGTTGCGCCGCGTGGGCGTGTGCCAGCGATGGGGCGGATCGTGACCTCATTGCCAAAAACACGGACAAGGATTTCGGGGCTGGCCCCAACCACATGGAAGCCGCCGAAGTTGAAATAGAACATGAAAGGCGAAGGGTTGGTGCGCCGCAAGCTGCGATAAAGCGAGAAGGGCGGCTGGGCAAACCCCTGCGCCCAGCGTTGGCTTGGCACCACCTGAAAAATGTCACCCGCAACGATATATTCACGCGCCTTTTCCACCGCTGATTTATAGCCTTCACGGGTGAAGTTGCTGACCGGTTCTTCGGCTTCGGCAGCATCACCCAGATCGCGGCTGGCACCGGGCATGGCGCGTTCCAGATCACGCACCGCATCCATCACACGTTCAGCGGCCTGCGCATAGGCGGCGCGGGCGGATTGCCCGTCTGACACCCAGGCGGGTGAGACAATCGTGACCTCACCCTTCACCCCGTCCAGCACGGCAATCACCGAGGGGCGCAGCATCATTGCATCCGGCAGTCCCAGCGGATCGGGGTTCACTTGCGGCAGATGTTCCACCAGCCGGATCATGTCATACCCCAGATAGCCGAACAGACCGGCGGCGGCCTGCGGCAGATCTTCGGGCAGGTGAATTTTGGATTCAGCGATCAATGCGCGCAACACATCCAGCGGGTTGCCGGTGGCCTCCTCAAAGGCATCCGCGTCATACCGTGCGGCGCGGTTAATGGCAGAGGTTTCACCGCGACAGCGCCAGATCAGATCGGGTTTCATGCCAATGATTGAATAGCGGCCCCGGACCTCGCCCCCGGTCACCGATTCCAGCACAAAAGCGTTTTCAGCCGCGCCGGTCAGCTTGAGCATCAGCGAGACGGGGGTGTCCAGATCCGCGGCAAGACGGGCATAAACAACCTGATTGCGACCCTCCGCGTGGCCGGCCGCGAAATTGTCAAAGCTGGGTGTCAAAGCCATGATGTGCCTTACGGAAAGTTGACATGAACGGCCTGCAAGGCGCGTTGATCTATCTGCGGCTCGGCGCGGCGCACCACATCATCCGCGTAAATGGTGAACAGGTCCTGTGCGAGAGCCTGATCCATCTGCGCCCCCAGCTGGCTGAGCAAGGCAACGTTTTCCGCCGCATCCGAAGCGGGGTTGATGGCATCAAGACGTACAATCACCACTGAATCCTCATTCGGCAGAACCCGGATTTCACCAATTTCCATGTCAAACACATCGGACATAAAACCGGCAGGAGTATTGGTGATAAAGGCGTTGCGCCGTTGGTCGGTCTCTATCACCGCATCCAGGCCAGCGGCCTCAAAGCCCACGGCACCGTCCAGTGTCGGCACCAGCGCTTCGGCCTGTGTGGTCAGGGCCGCGAGGGTCTGTTCCATGCTAAGGGTTGCACGCACATCTTCAAGCGCATCCTCGAACGGGTTGACCCGCGCGGGGAGTTCTTCATCCAATCGCATGGCAAAGATGCTGCCATCCTCAAGCTGTTGGATCTTGGCGAAATCACCGGCCTGCAAGTTGCGCGCAGCCTCGCGGAAGTCGACATAGGCCGCGATATCCTCGCTTGAATCCGCGTGCCAGGTGATGCTGCCCAATGTCATTTTGGTTTCATCGGCCAGTTGTTCCAGTGTGGCACCGCCGGCCAGCTGATCGTCAAGGTCCTGCGCACGGGCCTCAACGGCGCGTACTGCACGGGCCAGCGCCAGCTCTTCCTGCAGATCGTCCTGTGCATCTTCAAAGGCGATGGCCTGCGCGGGCAACACGCCGTTCACACGGAACAGGGCAGGCCCAAGCGGCGTGGGCAACGGGCCGATCACTTCGCCAACAGCGGCACTGAACACGCCCTCACCAGCGGCATCAAGCTCCAGCCGGCCAACGTCGCCAAGGTCGATGTCCGCAAGGGTCAACCCGCGGTCCTCCACCAGATTGCGAAATCTTGTGCCGCCGACTTCCAGGGCTGCTGCGGCCTGATCGGCAGTTTCCTGATCGGGAAAGACCAGGCGTTCAACCAGACGCCGCTCTGGCTGGTTGTAGACATCGGCGCGGGCATCATATTCGGCCCGCAGCTCTTCTTCGGGGACCTCGACCTCGTCAATCATCGCATCCGGCGTCAGCAGCGCATAGGTGATCATTTTAGTGTCGGGCAGCATGAATTTGTCAGTGTTTTCATCGTAGTAGCTGCGCAACTCGGCTTCAGTCGGGACGGGCAATGGGGCGGTCAGGCTCTCGGCCTCCAGCAGGCTCCAGGTGAAATCGCGCTGTTCACCAACATAATTCACCAATGTCTCGGCATAGGTTGCAGGCATTTTGACGCCCCCCAAAACCGCGCCTTGCAGCAGGGTGCGCGCCGCTTCTTCGCGCAGGGAGATTTCAAACTCTGCTTCGGACACGCCACCCTGTTGCAGGGCAAAACGGTATCCTTCGCGGTCGAATTCGCCGTTTACCCCCTGAAAAGATGCGATTTGCAGGATTTCATTGCGCAGGGCCTCATCGCCGATGGACAGACCAAGCTCGCCGGTTTCGTGATCCAATGCGCGGTTGCGCACCAGACGTTGCAACACTGCGCGGTCAAGACCGATTTCCTGTGCGCGGGCAAAGGGTAGGGGCTGTCCGGTCTGGCTTGAGATTGCCTGCATTTCGTTTTGCAACTGGCGGGCATAGCTGTCGACGGGGATGGATTTGGTACCCACGGTGCCGATGCTGCGGATATTGCCGCTGAGGTTGGCCGCGCCAAAACCGCCCAGACCGATGAACAACAGACCCAATAGGATCCACATGGCGATTTTGCCGATGCCGCTGCGTTTTGCCATGGGTCGTGTCCTTATCTGCGTTTCAGATCAGTTGTCTAAGCGCTGTCGCTCTGGGGGGCAAGGGGGCGTGGTCCCGCCTGCTAGAGCGTTTCCAATGCGGCGAGCCGGTCAAACAGATCGGCAATGCCGGCTGCGTCAAGATTGGCAAAGGCAATGCGCAATTGCGCGTCGCCGTCGCGGGTCTCTGCGGGGTAGAACATGGTACCCGGCAGGCAAAGGATTGAAGCGGATTTAACCAACGCCGGGGCCACCTGCGCCGAGGATTTGGCAAAGGGGTGGTGCATATAGGCAAAATAGCCGCCGAGCCCCAGAAGCCGCCAGCCCTTGGTGGTAAGTTTGGGCAGGTTTTCGGTAATGGCTGCGCGGCGGGCGAGGATTTCATCGCGTTCTCCGGCAAGCCATTGTTTCAGGTTCTGCATGCCCCAAAGGGCGGCGTGCTGGCCCAGCTGGCCGGGGCAAATTGCAACTGTGTCGAGAAATTTCTCAACCTCCGCCAGCCGCTCTTCACTGGCGATCATCGCCCCGACGCGGTGGCCGGTCAGCCGGTAGGCCTTGGAGAATGAATAGAGGTGGATCAGCGTGTCCTGCCAGTCCGGGTCCTGAAACAGAGCATGTGGCGGGCCGGAGCGGCTGTCAAAATCACGATAGGTTTCATCGACGATCAGCGCGATGCCATGTTTGCGGGCCAGATCAAAGAAGGCCTGCACAAGATCGTTGGGGTATTCGACGCCGGTAGGGTTGTTCGGGGTGACCAGCGCGATGGCGCGGGTTTTTTCAGTGATCAGGGCGGCGGCCTGTTCCGGGTTCGGCAGCATGTCGGCACGTACCGGCAGGGCTATGCTGCGCACCCCGGACATGTCGAGCCACATCTTGTGGTTGAAATACCACGGGGTGGGCAGGATGACCTCGTCGCCCTCCGTACAGAGAGTCGCAATGGCAGCGGCGAAAGCCTGATTGCAGCCTGAGGTGATGCAGGTCTGGGCTGCGGTGACGGCCCCTGCGTAATGGCTGGCGGTCTGGCGGGCGAGTTCCGCGCGCAGTTCAGGCAAGCCGAGCACGGGGCCGTAAAGATGGGCGTCGTCATTGCGAAGCGCGGCATCCGCCATGGCCTGACGCAGCGCCTGAGGCGGCGGATCCACCGGGGCGGCTTGGGAGACGTTGATCAGGGGGCGGTCAGCAGGATGGGTGACGCCGTCAAGCCAGCGGCGCGCCTCCATCACGGGAGGGGGGAAGGTGGCGGCGGTACGGGATAAGATCATCGGGCGGCTTCCGGGTGAGAGTGCGGACAGTATATAAGGCCAAAAAGAGGGGGCGGTCGGGTCAGTCCTTGCCTCTGTAGGGTTCGACATACTGAAGCGCCATGTCCCAGGGGAAGAAGATCCATGTGTCCTGACTGACGCCGGTGATGAAAGTGTCAACCTGCGGTTCGCCCTCGGGTTTGGCATAGACAGTGGCAAAATGTGCCTGCGGGTAGAGGCTGCGGACCAGTTCAAGGGTTTTGCCGCTGTCGACGAGATCGTCGATGATCAGAATACCGGTGCCATCGCCCATCATCTCAGGGTCGGGGGATTTCAGCACTTTGGCGTCGCGCCGGTCATCGGCCTTGCCGCCGCCGGAATGGTAAGAGACCACCGAAATTGTATCAACGGTACGGATGTCCAACTCGCGCGCCACGATCATCGCCGGGGCCATGCCGCCACGGGTGATGGCAACAACGGCTTTCCATGCGCCATTGTCGGGGCCTTTGCCATCCAGACGCCAGGCCAATGCGCGGCTGTCGCGGTGGATTTGATCCCAAGAGATGTGAAAGCCTTTTTCGTGGGGCAGGCGGGTGTCGGACATGGAGTTACCTTTGCAGCAGAAGTTTGAGGCCAAGCCCGCCAAGGAGCAGGGCAGCGATGCGATCAAGCAGGGGTTTGGCGCGCAGATAGCGGGAGCGGGCGGCAGGTGCGCTGAGGATAAAGGCGCAAGCGGTGTAAAACAGTATTTCCAGCGTGAGATGATTGAGCGTAATAAGGGCGATCTCAAAGCCGCTCATCTCTGGCGGAAAGATCACCACAAGCACAGCGGCAGCAAAGAGCACCGATTTTGGGTTGCCGAGATTCACCAGAATACCATCTATAAAGGCCCGGCCCTGTGGCCGTGTTGCGGCTACGACAGGGGCCTTGGCCCCGCGCCAGGTGGTGATCGCGAGGTAGATCAGATAGGCGGCACCGCCGATCTTGAGAGCGGTAAAGGCCCATGGAAAAATCGCAAAGAGCACGTCCATGCCCAGAAGCGCAGCGAGGGTCCAGAGGCTGGCCATCAGGCCAAGGCCAAAACCGGTTGCAAGACCGGCGCGCCGGCCGTGGGACACGGTGCTGCGCACAGCCATCAGAAAGGCAGCCCCCGGGCTGAGGATCGACAAAATCAGCACGGCATTGAATGCCGCCATATGTGCCAGCGTTAGCGTCATTCCTTGGTCATGTCAGGCGCATCAACCGCCTTCATGCCGACCACATGATAGCCTGCATCGACATGCAGGTTCTCACCGGTGGTGCCGCTGCCCAGATCCGACAGCAGGAACAGGGCGGCCTTGCCCACATCCTCGATGGTGACATTGCGGCGCAGGGGAGAGTTGTATTCATTCCACTTCATAATGTAGCGGAAATCCCCGATGCCCGAAGCGGCAAGGGTTTTAATCGGCCCGGCCGAGATTGCATTCACACGGATGCCGTCCTTGCCCAGATCCTCAGCCAGATATTTGACCGAAGCCTCAAGCGCGGCTTTGGCCACGCCCATGACATTGTAATGCGGCATGACCTTTTCCGCGCCATAATAGGTCAGTGTGACAGCGCTGCCGCCGGGCGACATCATCTTTTCCGCACGCTGCATCACGGCGGTGAAAGAATAGACCGAAATATCCATCGACATGGCAAAGTTGCCGCGGCTGGTGTCGACATAACGCCCGCGCAATTCGCTCTTGTCCGAGAAACCAATCGCATGAACGATGAAGTCGATACCGCCCCATTTTTCCTTCAGGCTGGCGAACAGCGCATCGATCGAGTCCTCATCACCCACATCACAGGGCAGCACGATGTCGCTGCCCAATTGGGCGGCCAGCGGTCCCACACGTTTCTTCAGTGCGTCCCCCTGATAGGAAAAGGCAAGCTCTGCCCCGGCATCGGCCAGAGATTTCGCGACACCCCATGCGATGGATTTGTCGTTGGCAAGGCCCATGATAAGCCCCCGTTTGCCCTGCATCAGATCGTTCGCCATGCTGTGCCCAATTCTATTAACATTACAGTCCGTTTCGTTTAAGACATTGCGTGGATACCATCAAGAGAGCTGGGCCTTCGCGCAACACAGGAACGACGTTTTGAAGCGGGTTTTCAACTCTCCTAGGAAAAATCAGCTGTAGGTTGTTGTGATTGCATGGCTTTTATAGCTAATTTGGTAGCCAGGGCGTCATTCGGACGAACCGAGCGCTGAAAATAGAGCGAGAGTGCAAGATGTCTGGTAGAAATGGTAAATTCGGGGGGGACGACCCGTTCGAGATCGTCAAGGGCTGGCTCGCCGAGGCGGAGGCCTCTGAACCCAATGATCCCAATGCAGTGGCCCTGTCCACGGTGGACAGCGATGGCCTGCCCAATGTTCGTATGGTCCTGTTGAAAGAGGTGGAGGCGGATGCTTTTGTCTTTTACACCAACTATGAAAGCCAGAAAGCGCAGGAGCTGGACCAGGCGGGCAAGGCGGCATTTGTTCTGCATTGGAAATCACTGCGCCGACAGATTCGGGTGCGTGGTTTAATCAGCCGTGAGGATGGCCCAAAAGCGGATGCCTATTATGCGTCCCGCGGGTTGCAAAGCAGGCTGGGAGCCTGGGCCTCGCAACAATCCCGCCCTTTAAAAAGCCGCTCGGCGCTGATAGCTGAAGTGGCGAAAGTAACCGCAACCAAAGGCATCAACCCGCCGCGACCGCCGTTTTGGGGCGGCTATCGGCTTGCTCCGTTGGAGATTGAGTTTTGGGCTGATGGTGATCATAGGTTGCATGATAGATTCCAATGGCGCAGGGGGTCGCCAGATGCCGCATGGGAGATAGAGCGGTTAAATCCTTAGAATTATAAGATATTTTGTTTTTATAGCTGCTGAAGTGTTCATGGACCGAAGTGGCGCAAGTTTATGGAGTGGCGCGTTCTAGGTGGTGATTTGACGCGTTTAGAAGGTGAAAAGTGAGAGAAGAGAGTTTTAGCAGCGAAGACACGAGCCTCGCGATCTTCGCAGATCAAAGCGCAATTTCGGGCGTTGTAAAATGGTTTGACCCTGTAAAGGGCTTTGGATTTGTCGTGGCTGATTCCGGGGGGCCAGATATTTTGCTGCATGTGAATGTGCTGCGAAACTTCGGGCAAAGCTCTATCGCGGATGGCACTGGCGTTGACCTTTTGGTGCAGAAAACGGAACGCGGGGTTCAGGCCACTGAAATTACCGCCGTGCATCCGGGAGAGGTAGCGCAGGGGGCTGTGCTGGCCGATATTGCAGGGTTGGATACCGAAGCGCTGTTGATGGCACCGATTGAACCTGCCCGGGTCAAATGGTTCGATAAATCCAAGGGATTCGGATTTGCCAATGTCTTTGGTAAATCCGAAGATGTCTTTGTGCATATTGAAATTCTGCGCCAGTCGGGCCTGTCGGATCTGCAACCGGGGGAGGCGCTGGCGATCAGGGTGATAGAAGGTAAACGAGGCCAGATGGCCGGTGAGGTACAGGCGTGGGAAACGGTTCTGCATTCTTCAGACCTGCAGGATTAATCCTTTGGCTCAGCGGGCTCCTGTGCGCAGGGGCGGTTGCCGCTGAAGAATGTCGCAGTGATTCTGTAGATCTGAAGGGGGCGTGGGGCACGGCACGGTTTACTGTTGAAGTGGCGGATGAGCCGGCCGAGCAGGCGCAGGGATTGATGCATCGTACTTCCATGCCCATGGGATCGGGCATGTACTTTATAAACGAACGCCCGCGCCGCACCAGTTTCTGGATGCGCAACACGCTGATTCCGCTGGATATGCTGTTTATCGATGCGCAGGGAGTGGTGAAACACATTCATCACAATGCGGTACCTTTGGACGAAACCGCGATTCCGGGCGGTGATGATATTTTGACAGTGCTTGAGATCAACGGCGGTCTGGCGGCGCGTTTGGGCATAGAAGCAGGCAGTTTCGTACGCCATCCGGCCCATGCAGCACATGCGCCAGTTTGGCCTTGTTGAAAAATCCCGCCGGTCAATGTGATTTAGCACAGATCAGGGCTTTTCATTCCATCGCACAGTGGCTAAAGAAGCCGCAGTCGGAGCGTGGCGCAGCCTGGTAGCGCACCTGTTTTGGGTACAGGGGGTCGGAGGTTCGAATCCTCTCGCTCCGACCACTTTCATCAGAGTTGATATGGGCAAGATACTCCTTGCGCGTGCGGGTCTGCGAGGTTGATATCTGTCGCCGCGTTCTATTCCGCATGCAGTGGTGTTTGGCGCAAGCGCGGGACCGCGCCGCGAGATCGCAGGGTGCCGCTTCATCTGCCTGCACTCCTTATACATCCTCCATTGTCAAAAGACACATCATCTAGTGGTTGCGTGAGGTTTATCCGCTTTAGGTGGTGATTTTCCTGCCCGAAGATGTTGCGATTCGGTGCGGCACTCCGGGGCAGCTGTTGCAAAAAGATGATTTCCTCAGGGGCTGCCAAAATTATTTTTTGGGCTTGGTTCCAAAGCGTTTATCCCCCGTTAACCTGTGGATAACTTCACGTAAGACCTGAGCGAACGAGGCTAAACATGCCGTGTCTTTGAGGTTTTTCAAAATTGGCGGGCGTAAAACTCAATGCACGACATTGTGGATATTGAGTGGATGAATCACTGCGCGATGCGTGGCTCAAATTTCGCTTCGCCGGTCAACTGAAACAAAGCTTCAATTTGAAAATAAACGCGTTGACCGAACAGGGGTCTATACGTCAGGTTGTGGGGGCCGAAGATGACGCCACAACATATGGTGGGTAACGCTGAGGGGCGCATCAAGGCGCGAGCGCAGGGAAACGACAGTAAGTAACGTCCAAAATCTGCTTATTCCTGACTGCAGAAGCGGTTTGGTATGTGAAATTCGTGTCTGAACCGGCGGTGAAAACGGGTTTGGCTACGCTCTTTGGGCGTGGCCCTAGGTATATAAAGTTAAGACAGAGGCAGCGATAATGAAAATCGAACGCAAATTCACCAAAGCAGGCACAGACGCTTACGCAGAGCTTGATTTCATTTCGACCGTATCCGAGATCCGGAACCCTGACGGTTCTATTGTATTCAAGCTTGATAACGTTGAGGTGCCCGCCAGCTGGAGCCAGGTCGCCAGCGATGTGATTGCGCAGAAATACTTCCGCAAAGCCGGTGTTCCTTCTGCTGTGACCAAAGTGAAAGAAAAAGGCGTGCCTGCGTTCCTGTGGCGCTCAGTGCCAGCCGAAGGCGCGACCATGGGGGGCGAAACCTCCTCCAAACAGGTGTTTGACCGTCTTGCGGGTGCATGGACCTATTGGGGTTGGAAAGGTGGCTATTTCACCACCGAAGCTGACGCGCAGGCCTATTTCGACGAAATGCGTCACATGTTGGCCTCTCAACGCGCGGCACCGAATTCGCCCCAGTGGTTCAATACTGGTCTGCACTGGGCCTATGGCATCGACGGTCCGGCACAGGGCCACTATTACGTTGATTACAAAACCGGCAAATTGACCCGCTCCAAATCCTCTTATGAGCATCCACAGCCGCATGCCTGTTTCATCCAGTCCGTGGGTGATGATCTGGTGGGTGATGGCGGTATCATGGACCTTTGGGTACGTGAGGCGCGTCTGTTCAAATATGGTTCCGGCACCGGCACCAACTTTTCATCGCTGCGTGGGGCAGGGGAATCGCTTTCGGGCGGCGGTAAATCCTCCGGTCTGATGGGCTTCCTGAAAATCGGTGACCGTGCAGCGGGGGCGATCAAATCCGGTGGCACCACGCGTCGTGCGGCCAAGATGGTGATCGTCGATGCGGATCACCCTGACATCGAAGATTTCATCAACTGGAAGGTGCTGGAAGAGCAGAAAGTGGCCTCTATCGTCGCCGGCTCTAAAATGCACGAGCAGAAGCTGAACCTGATCTTTGATGCGATCAAAGGCTGGGACGGGGCTGCGGCCGATGCCTACGATCCGGCCAAGAACGAGCAGCTGAAATCAGCAATCCGCGCCGCCAAAAAGGTGATGATCCCCGAAACATACGTGAAACGTGTGTTGGACTATGCCAAGCAGGGCCACACCAGCATCGAATTTCCCACCTATGACACCGATTGGGACAGCGAGGCCTATAACTCGGTTTCCGGCCAGAACTCCAACAACTCGATCCGCGTGACCAACGGTTTCCTGACCGCTGTTGAAAAGGACGCCGATTGGGAGTTGATCGACCGTGTGACCGGCCGCGTCAGCAAGACCATCCGCGCCCGTGACCTGTGGGAGCAGGTTGGCCATGCCGCATGGGCCTGTGCCGATCCGGGCATCCAGTACCATGACACCGTCAACGACTGGCACACATGCCCCGAGGACGGCGCGATCCGCGGTTCAAACCCTTGTTCCGAGTACATGTTCTTGGACGACACAGCCTGTAACCTGGCCTCGATGAACCTGCTGACCTTCCTTGAAGACGGCGTGTTCAACGTTGAGGATTACATGCATGCCTCACGCCTCTGGACCGTGACGCTGGAAATCTCCGTGATGATGGCGCAATTCCCGTCCAAGGAGATCGCACAGCGCTCCTTTGACTTCCGCACATTGGGTCTGGGCTATGCAAACATCGGTGGCCTGCTGATGAACATGGGCCATTCCTACGACAGCGACGAAGGCCGCGCGCTTTGTGGTTCTTTGACGGCGATCATGACCGGTGTTGCCTATGCCACATCTGCTGAGATGGCGGGTGAGCTGGGGGCCTTTCCGGGCTATGAGAAAAACGCGGACCACATGCTGCGCGTGATGCGCAACCACCGCAACGCTGCCTATGGCAATGCGCAGGGCTATGAAAAGCTGAGCATCAAGCCGGTGCCACTGGATCACGACAACTGCCCGCAGCCGGGTCTGGTGGATGTGGCCATGTCCTGCTGGGACGAGGCGCTGAAGTTGGGGGAGAAGCACGGCTACCGCAACGCACAGACCTCCGTGATCGCGCCCACCGGCACCATTGGTCTGGTGATGGACTGTGATACAACCGGCATCGAACCTGATTTCGCATTGGTGAAATTCAAGAAACTTGCGGGCGGTGGTTACTTTAAGATCATCAACCAATCCGTTCCGGCAGCATTGGAAAAGCTGGGCTATGGCTCTGCCCAGATCGAGGAAATCGTTGGCTATGCGGTGGGCCACGGCACCATCGGCAACGCGCCCGGCATCAACCACACCACGCTGATGGGCCACGGCTTTGGCCCCAACGAACTGGCAAAGGTCGATGCGGCATTGGCACAGGCCTTTGACATCCGGTTTGTGTTCAACCAGTGGACGCTGGGCGAAGAGTTCTGCACCCAGGTGCTGGGCATTCCAGCCGAAAAGCTGAACGACCCAACGTTTGACTTGCTGAAATCTCTTGGCTTTTCCAAAGCGGACATTGACGCGGCCAATGATCACGTTTGCGGCACCATGACGCTGGAAGGTGCGCCGCACCTGAAGGAAGAACACTATGGCATCTTTGATTGCGCCAACCCCTGTGGCAAGAAGGGCAAGCGCTATCTCTCGGTGAACAGCCACATCCACATGATGGCGGCGGCACAATCGTTCATCTCCGGCGCGATCTCCAAGACAATCAACATGCCAAATGATGCGACAATTGAGGACTGCCAGAAAGCGTATGAGCTTTCATGGTCCCTGGGGATCAAGGCCAACGCGCTCTACCGTGACGGCTCCAAACTGTCGCAACCGCTGGCCTCCGCACTGGTTGAGGATGACGACGAAGCGGCAGAAACTCTGGAAAGCGGATCCATTCAGGAAAAAGCTGCCGTGCTGGCCGAAAAGATTGTCGAAAAGATCGTCATCAAGGAGGTCATCAACCGCAGCCGCGAAAAAATGCCCCAGCGCCGCAAGGGGTATACCCAGAAGGCCAATGTCGGCGGTCACAAGGTCTATCTGCGCACCGGCGAGTATGAAGACGGCAAGCTGGGCGAAATCTTCATCGATATGCACAAGGAAGGGGCGGGGTTCCGCGCCATGATGAACAATTTCGCCATCGCGGTGTCTGTTGGTCTTCAGTACGGTGTGCCGCTTGAAGAGTTCGTCGATGCCTTCACCTTTACCAAGTTCGAACCCGCAGGCATGGTGCAGGGCAACGACAGCATCAAGAATGCAACTTCGATCCTCGACTATATCTTCCGCGAGCTGGCGGTTTCCTACCTTGATCGCACCGACCTCGCACATGTGAAACCCGAAGGGGCCACATTCGACGATCTGGGCAAAGGTGAAGAGGTCGAAAACGTCGGCAACCTGTCGGAAATTTCCGAAACCGCCGCGTCGCGCTCCCTTGAAGTGCTGAAACAGATCAGCTCAACCGGCTATCTGCGCAACCGCCCACCACAGGAGCTGGTGCTGTTGCAAGGCGGCATCGACGGTGAAACATTGGCCCCTGAAATCGCCAAGGGTGCGGTTGCGGTCGCCATGGCGTCGACCACATCGGTGGCATCCGGGACGGTTGCATCAGGCTCCGTGTCGCTGGACGCGCGCACCAAGGCCAAGATGCAGGGCTATGAGGGCGAGGCCTGTGGCGAATGCGGCAACTACACGCTGGTGCGCAACGGGACCTGCATGAAGTGCAACACCTGCGGCGGGACGTCTGGGTGTAGCTGATTTGAAATTGGGTGGGGCGCGTATCGCGCTTCATCAGTAACCGGGGGGGTTCTCATCGTTCGCAAGCGAACGACTGCCACCCCTTCGTCGCCCCGGCCAAGGCCGGGACGACGTACACGGAGCGGATGCGTTCGCTCTGGACGACGTTCAGGCCGCAGGCAAAAACAAACACCGAGCGGTTAACAAATTGAGCTTGGACGGCGAAACTCAGGGGGAACTTCGGTTCTCCCTTTCTTCTTTTCATCCCCGGATTTCCCCAACCTGACCCTGACACAACGGGCCAGGGTGCCACGCAACATCGCCACCAGTTGCCCCTCTTTTTGGCCTTATATCCTGCGGGGAGTCGCGCTTGCGCGGCGGGGCAGAGCCCCATTTTCTCCTACTCTGGCAAATGAATCGTAAACCTCTCGCGGATCGCCCTGTCCAGAACCGGATCAAACCGCGCGCGCGAAGGTGCTGCCAATATCGCTTCTTTGCGCAATGTCGCGTTTGGCACCAGCGCCGGTTTGCCCAGCTCATCCCATTCCTTCGGTGAGGCGCGGTTGCCAAGCGTGGGATAGACATGATCCGTTTCCATCCGGCTTAAGGTCTGATCGGTCCCAAGGTAATGCCCTGGTCCGCCAAGACAGACCTCGCGCATCTGATCCAGTGCCAGTGTTTCCTCATTCACCTCGATTCCGCGCACACAGCGCAGGGCCTGACCGATGATGTCATCTCCCAGAATCAGCGATTCGTGACAAAACCCTAGCAGGGAGGCATGCATGCCCGCGGCTTCATAGATCATGTTACAGCCCGACAGCCCGGCCATGACATTGGAACACATCTGTTCCCAACCGGCCTGCATATCGGGCATCTTGGCATCGGCAATGCCGGCAGCTGCGCCACCGGGCAGCCCGTAATACCCGTGCATCTGCGCACAGCCTGCGGTCAGTAGCGCCTGTTCCCCCGATCCGCCCGTCATCGCGCCGGAACGCAGATCGAGCCCAAACGGCCAGGTGCCGAAGATTGCCGGATGACCGGGTTTCACCGCATTGACATAGACCAGACCGGCCAGACATTCCGCCACCGCCTGCGTGATGGCACCCGCCACAGTCGAGGGGGCTGTGGCTCCCGCCATGCCTGCGGATAGCAGCAATACAGGCATGCCACCGTCGATACAGGCCTCCATCACCTGACAGGATTCAGTGGCGAATTTCATCGGCGGGACCACGAAACAATTGGAGTTCGACACAAAAGGTCGCTCGCGCCATTTGTCCTCGCCGCCGGCGATCATGTGCAACATCTCCAGCGCCGGAGCCACAAATGCCGGGTCGGTAAAGGAGGTGCCCACATGTTTCATCGTGCCGGAACAACAGCCGTAGATGGTGTTGAGGTCCATCTCCAGATTGTCAGTGATGTCGCGGCAGACCATGGGCCGCTGCAGAAAATGTATGTTATCAAGGACATCCGTGATCCGCGCCGCATCATGCAGATCCTGCACTCCGCATTCGCGATAGCTGTTGCTGGCCACATCCACCAGATGCACCGCTGCACCTGCCGTGCCGTAATGAACACGGTTGCCCGACAGTTCCAGATCATGGGCAGGATCGCGGGCCGAAAGCGTGATGGACCGGTTTGCCTGTGCCAGCATGTCTTCGACGAGGGCGCGGGGAAAGCGGATGCGGCCATCCGCCCCTTCGATCGCACCGGCACCGGTCAGATGGGCAACACCGGATGGCGGCGCATCCGCCAGCCCGATGGTTTCAAGTGCTTCAAGGGCGGCATTGTGGATTGCCACCATATCCGACTGGGTCAGGGGTTTATACTGTCCGCCTTCCATACCAGGGCGGATCGGTCGCAGATTGGCGGCAAGTGGTTTGGCACGGGCGGCGCGGCGGGCGGCACGGCCACCGCTGCGCGAAAGAGGTTGTTCTGTCATCACATGTATTCCGGTTCACAATGGAAAAAGGGCAGGGTGGTTCATCCCGCCTGCGGTGCCCCCCGTGCCGCGCGCCCGCGTATGGCGCCGATGGTGCGGCAAACCCTTGTGATGATGCAGATATCGACGCGCATAGGCTGACCCTTTCAAGGATCAGCTTGTGCATAGAAAACCGGTGTTTCTGTCCTGTTTACGCCGTGGCTGTCTGTTTGCGACCCGTGCAGGTGCAGCATCATCAGTGCTGCAAACTGTAAAGATCGGTGCGTTTATGCGGGGATTTGTCGATTTTGTGCAAATTCGCACAAAACTTTCAGTGCTGCCTCAAAAGCACTGTCCTCAATGGTCATTGCCACGCGCACATGGCCTGCCGCAGCACGGCCAAAGCTTTCGCCGGGCATCACCGCGATCTGATGGGCTTCCAGCAGGGCAAAGGCAAAATCCTCGCCCGACATGCCGGTGTTGCGTATGTCCAGCATCAGATACATCGCCCCCTGTGCCGGCACCAGGGTAACCGCGTTCTGTCCGGCCAATACCCTATGGGCAATGTCGCGCCGCCGCTTGAACGGGGCGGCGATCTCTTCTTCAAAGCTCTCTCCCTGTTGCAGGGCAAACAGGGCCGCGTCCTGAATGAAACCGGGCACACCATAGGTCGTATGGGTGGCCAGATTGATCAAATCGGAAATGACATCACGTGGCCCGACGATCCAGCCGACACGCGACCCGGTCATTGCATGGGATTTCGACATCGACCCGACAACCAATGTACGTTCCGCCATCCCCTCCAGCGCGCGCGGGCTGATATGCGCGCCTTCCCAGACCTGCGTGTCATAAACCTCGTCCGAGATCAGCCAGAGGTCATGCTCACGACAGACCTGCGCGATACCTTCCAAAGTGGCGCGGGAATAGACCACGCCTGTGGGGTTGTTGGGCGAGTTGATCAGCAGTGATTTTGCGCCCTTGGCCTGCGCCGCAATGTCGCTGGCGCGGGGCTGAAAGGCATCCTCGGCGCGGGTCTGGATGCAGACCGGCTTGGCGCTGGCCCCGCGAATGGTGCCGGGGTAGGTGGCATAAAACGGATCAAGATAAAGCGCGGTATCACCCGCATTGCAGGTCGCCACATGGGCCGAAAAAAGCGCGGCCTGCCCACCAGGGGTGATCAGGACGTTTTCAGATGCGGTAGGCACGCCGGTGCGGTCCTGCACCCGCCGCGCAACCTCTTGACGCAGGGCGGCGACTCCGGGGACCGAGGCATAGCCGGTATGCCCGCCCATTGCGGCGCGGTGCATGTCTTGCAGGATGGGGGCCGCAGTTCGGATGTCATGTTCGCCAATGGTCAGTTCGGTGACCCGGGTGCCTGCTGCAATCATCTCGCGGGCCTTGTTGAACACGTCCCAACCGTCCGAACCGCCGCCCAAAATCCCTGATATCCGCTGTGATGCCTGCATGATGCGCCCTTTCTGTTTCACCGGGCAGGGGCGCAGAGCTGTTCTGATTTGTCAATCAGCTGTTGACCGGAAGATGCGGCATCGGCTAGTCCTTTGATCATGACCATGATGACCTGCATTATTTGCTGCACCATTACCTGCTGAGATTTTTCTCGCGGGTTGTTATCATGTCGTTTCGTTTTCTTAAGATATGTGGCAAGCCCGCGTGACCGCTGCGCGAGGAAGACACGATGAGCACGACGAACAAGATTGCGATCAATCTGTACAACACCAAGACCCGCCGCAAGGAACCTTTCACCCCGATTGATGAGAAGGACGTGCGCATGTATGTCTGCGGGCCGACGGTCTATGACCGCGCCCATATTGGCAATGCGCGCCCGGTGATCGTGTTTGATGTGCTGAACCGGTTGCTGCGCCATGTTTATGGGGCCGAACACGTGACCTATGTGCGCAATTTCACAGATGTCGACGACAAGATTAACGCCCGCGCAGCGCAAAGCGGCAGATCCATCAGTGACATCACAGCCGAGACAACGGGCTGGTTTTTGGAGGATATGGCCGCAGTCGGGGCGTTGCAGCCGTCGATACGGGGCAAGGACCATGAACGCGCAATGCCACGTGCCACCGCCTATATCGGCCAGATGGTTGCGATGATCGAAGACCTGATTGAAAAAGGCCATGCCTATCCCGCAGAGGGGCATGTGTTGTTCCGGGTGCGGTCCTATTCTGAATATGGCGCACTGTCTGGGCGGTCTGTGGATGATATGATCGCCGGCGCGCGGGTTGAAGTGGCCCCGTTCAAAGAAGACCCGATGGATTTTGTCCTGTGGAAACCGTCGGATGATGCAACACCGGGATGGGACAGCCCTTGGGGGCGTGGCCGTCCCGGTTGGCATATCGAATGCTCTGCCATGGCGCATGAATTGCTGGGCGAGAGTTTTGACATTCATGGTGGCGGCAATGATTTGACCTTCCCGCATCACGAGAATGAGATTGCGCAGTCCAAATGTGCAGGCCACGGGTTTGCCAATGTCTGGTTGCACAACGAGATGTTGCAGGTCGAGGGCAAGAAGATGTCCAAGTCCTTGGGCAACTTCTTTACCGTGCGCGATTTGCTGGAGCAGGGCGTTCCGGGGGAGGTGATCCGTTTTGTGATGTTATCGACGCATTACCGCAAGCCTATGGACTGGACCGAGAAGAAGCGGGCGGAGGCGGAGAAGACGCTGCGCAAGTGGCGGGATGCAGCAAATGCGGCGGGAGCCGACGGTAAGCCCTCGGAAAAGGTGCTTAGTGCCTTGGCGGATGATCTGAATACATCACTGGCTATTTCGGAACTCCACAAGATCGCGCAATCCATCCTCAGCAAGCAACATGGTGAGGACGAAGCTGGCGAGATAGATGACTTTGCTGCGTCCGCCAGACTCTTGGGGTTGCTTGAGGACGACGCCGGAATGGGTAGTTGGGTGTTTGATGGAGGAGTTGAAAGTCTCTTGCTTGCACCATGGGAAGATCGGCTTGCGGTGCTTCGTGCGGAGGCGATGGAGACCAAGAACTTCGCCGAAGTGGACCGGATCAAGTCAGCCCTGATCGCTTTAGGCATCGAAGTGCAAATGAGCAAGGATGGCGTAAAGCTGACCGCACCTGCAGGATTTGACCGCGCGGCGCTGGAGGGCGTGTTGTGAGTGGTTTGGCAGGACCAGATGTGGCGGGTAGGGCGGGGTTGACCCCGCCGCGCCGGAGTGGCGGGGTCAACCTCGCCCTACGGAGTCTGAGAGCCCGACCATGGAGCGGCGAAGTGCACGAACGTTTCTGTGAGTCACACGGAAGGTGGAATAATCAATGAAACAACGCCTCTCCCTCTATGACACCACCCTGCGCGACGGGCAGCAAACCCAAGGCGTGCAATTCTCGACGGACGAAAAACACCAGATCGCCCATGCGCTCGACGCCCTTGGCGTGGACTACATCGAAGGTGGCTGGCCCGGTGCAAACCCCACCGACAACGCGTTTTTCGACGCCGCCCCGCAGACCCGCGCTAAACTGACCGCCTTTGGCATGACAAAGCGCCCCGGCATCTCTGCGCAAAATGATGATGTGCTGGCTGCCGTGCTGAACGCGGGTACAAAATCAGTCTGTATCGTGGGCAAAACCCATGAATTCCACGTCACCAAAGCCCTCGGCATCACGTTGGAGGAAAACCTCGTCCTGCTGCGTGACAGCATCGCGCATCTGGTCGCCTCGGGGCGCGAAGCACTGTTTGACGCGGAACATTTCTTTGACGGGTATAAATCCAACCCTGACTATGCGCTGGAATGCCTGAAAACCGTTTACGCGGCCGGTGCCCGCTGGATTGTCCTTTGTGACACCAATGGCGGCACGCTGCCGGCGGAAATAGGCAGGATCACCGCAGCGGTCATTGCGGCGGGCATCCCCGGCGATCATGTGGGTATCCATACCCATGACGACACGGAAAACGCTGTGGCCTGTACGCTGGCCGCTGTCGATGCAGGGGCGCGCCAGATTCAAGGGACGCTGAACGGTCTTGGTGAACGCTGCGGCAATGCCAACCTCACCGCGATCATCCCGATCCTGCTGCTAAAAGAACCTTATGCCAGTCTGTATGACACAGGTATTCCCGAGAAAGCGCTGAAAGGGCTGACGCGCACCAGCCGGATGCTGGATGAAATCCTGAACCGTGTGCCGCATAAACAGGCCGGGTTTGTCGGGGCGTCGGCCTTTGCCCATAAGGCGGGGCTGCACGCCAGCGCGATTGCCAAGGACCCCACCACCTATGAACATATTGATCCGGCTCTGGTTGGCAACACGCGGATCATCCCGATGTCCAATCAAGCGGGGCAATCCAACCTGCGCAAACGCCTGACAGAGGCGGGGCTGGAGGTCGCCAAGGGTGATCCGGCTTTGGGACGGATCCTTGATGTGGTCAAATCGCGCGAGGCAGATGGCTATGCCTATGACACGGCGCAGGCCAGTTTCGAACTGCTGGCGCGCGACGTTCTGGGACAGCTGCCGGAACTGTTCGAGGTAAAAAGATACCGGGTCACTGTGGAGCGGCGCAAAAACAAATATGACAAGATGGTCAGCCTTTCCGAGGCGGTGGTCGTCGTCAAAGTCGACGGTGAGAAACGTCAGTCCGTCAGTGAAAGTATGGATGAGGCAGGCAGTGACCGGGGTCCTGTGAACGCGCTGGCCAAGGCGCTGGCCAAGGATTTGGGGCAATATTCCGCCCTGATCGAGGACATGCGTCTGGTGGATTTCAAGGTGCGTATCACTCAAGGCGGTACCGAAGCGGTTACCCGTGTGACCATCGACAGTGAAGACGGGCAGGGGCAGCGCTGGTCAACCGTTGGCGTCAGCGCCAACATAATTGACGCCAGCTTTGAGGCTTTGCTGGATGCGATCCGCTGGAAGCTGATCCGCGATCTGAAGGACCCAAAAGGATGATCCGTAAGGTGCTGACTTTTCTCATTTCCTCCATTTTGATCACGCTTGGCATCGCAGCGGTGCTGATCCTGTCGCAACGCCCCGATGACCTGCCCCCCGGTGATGGGCTTGATTTCACCAATACGCTTGCAGCGGAGGGGCAGGAGCCGCAGCCCTTGACGCAGGTGGTGATGCGGGATGGCTATCCGTTGCAGGTACGGCGCTATGAGGGGCAGGCACCGGATGCCCCGTTGCTGGTACTGGTGCATGGGTCCGGTTGGCACGGGTTGCAGTTTGACGCTTTGGCGCGTGGTCTTGCCGCCTCGGCTGATGTTGTCGTCCCCGACTTGCGCGGGCATGGCACAGCACCCGGACGGCGCGGCGATATTGATTACATCAACCAGTTCGAGGATGATCTGGCTGATTTGATCACTGCCACCGCCAAGCAGGGTCAACAGGTTCTACTGGCTGGCCATTCCTCCGGCGGGGGGCTGGTGGTGCGTTTCGCCGGCGGTAAACATGGGGATATGATGGACGGTGCCGTGCTGATGGCCCCTTTCCTGAAACATGACGCCCCGACCATGCGCCCGAATGCCGGGGGGTGGTCCTATCCGCTGCTGCGTCGGATCATCGGGCTTAGCATACTCAACACTTTCCACATTACAGCGTTGAACCATCTGACCATCATGCAGTTGCGGATGCCGCAGGTGGTGCTGGATGGGCCGTTGGGGGATACGGCAACCACCGCCTATTCCTACCGGCTGAACACCGGATTTGCCCCGCGCGGCAAATATCTGAAGGATGTCGCTGCTTTGCCGCGTTTCACACTGATTGCCGGTGCGGCGGATGAAGCCTTTGATGCGGCGCAATATGAACCCACACTGTCAGCTGTCACCGACAAAGGCCGTTATGTGATTGTCGATGGTATTGGCCATCTGGACATTGTGAACGCCCCCGAAACACGCGAAGCGATAGAAAGCCTGATCAATGACCTCTGACGCGATGGACGCCTTTTTCAAACTGCACAGGGATCTGCCGCGCGAAGGGCCGGGGGAGCCTGCGGATATCGCATGGGCCGCTGCGCTGGCGGGGCTAAAGCCTTCGGCCCAGATGGCAGATGTGGCCTGTGGGCCGGGGGCGGATATTGGCCCTTTGCTGGCCGCAGCACCTAAGGGGCATGTGACCGCCTTGGACAAGACCGCGCATTTTGTTGATGCAGCGCGTGCGGATTGGCGCGGTGACGGGCGGGTGACTGTGCTCAAGGCGGATATGGCTGCGATCATGAACAGCTATGATATGATCTGGTGTGCCGGTGCGGTTTATTTCCTTGGGGTGATACAGGCGCTGACGGCTTGGCGTAAACCCCTGAACGCAGGCGGTGTTATTGCCTTTTCTGAGGCATGTTGGTTCACCGATAGCCCGTCTGATCAGGCCAAGGCGTTGTGGGACAAGGACTACCCGAGCATGACGGATGAGGCGGGTATCAGGGCACAGGTGGTGGCCGCAGGTTATGAGGTGCTGGGCACAAGACGTTTGGATGATGCCGCATGGGAGGCCTATTTCACCCCCCTTGAAGCGCGGGTGCAGATGCTGCGCCCTAACGCAGATGCCACCTTGAATTCCGTGCTGGACAGGAGCGAAGCGGAAATCGCCTGCTGGCGGGCGCATCGCGACGAATTCGGCTATCTGTTAAGCGTTGTGCGCCCCATATGAGTTTCGACGCTGATGTGACAGCCTGTGCCGCATTGGTCGAGCGGGCGGACCCCTGGCGGTTTCGTGCGGTCATGGCGGCCCCTCTGGCCGCGCGTCAGGTCCTGTTCCCGCTCTATGCCTTTAACGTCGAGGTGGCCCGTGCCCCTTGGGTGACGCAAGAGCCGATGATTGCGGAAATGCGCCTGCAATGGTGGCGTGATGTTTGCGATCAGATTGTGAGCGGGGACGCGGTGCGCCGCCACGAGGTGGCAACGCCCTTGGCCAAGGTGTTGACACCGCAACGCGCGCAGCTGCTGGACGAGCTTGTTGCGGCAAGGCGTTGGGATATCTACAAAGATGCCTTCGAGGATAGCGCGCATTTTGCCCGCTATATTGACCAAACTGCCGGGCATCTGGCTTGGGTTGCGGCCAGTAGTCTGGGGCAGGCAGATGAACAAGTGGTGCGGGATGCAGCATATGCCATTGGTATCGCCGCATGGTTGCGGGCCATCCCGGAGCTTGAGGCGCGGGGGCGTATCCCGCTTCTGGATGGCACGCGTGAGGGTGTTGCATCCTTGGCCAAAGAGGCCCTGTCGCGGCTTGTCAAAGCGCGGGCACAGCGTTCAACGATCAGCCGGGCGGCGCGGCCCGCACTTCTGCATGTGGGGCCAGCGCAGGCAATCCTGTCCGCCGCCGCGAAAGACCCCGGCGCCGTGATCGAAGGGCGGCTGCCCGATCCCGTGGACGGGGACCGGTTCGGCCTTGCCTATCGCGCGATGACCGGGCGCTGGTAGCAATCAGGCCTCTTTCGGGCGCATCACCAACCAGATCAGCGCTCCGCCGGCCAAGGCCAGAAACGGGATCATCGCCATATTTACAGCGGCCCAGCCGGTTTCCGCATCGCCGCCGGAACAGTTCATCAATCCGCCGGAGGCGAGCGAGGCAAAGGTGACCCCGCCAAATACCAACAGGTCGTTCAACCCCTGCATGCGGCCGCGTTCATGCGGTTCATGGGCACCGGCCAGCATGGTGGTCGCCCCGATAAAGCCGAAGTTCCAGCCAAGCCCCAGCAGGATCAGCGCGATATAGAAGTTGCCCAGCTGCACACCCTGAAGGGCTACAACCCCTGCAACAGCCAGAATCGCCATGCCCAGTCCGACGATCTTTTCCACGCCGAAACGGGCGATCAGATGGCCGGTGAAAAACGATGGTGCAAACATGGCCAGTACATGGGCCGTTACGATGTTGGATGCATCTGCAACCTGAAACCCGCAGCCAACAACCGCCAGCGGGGTCGAGGTCATCACAAGGTTCATCAGCGCATAAGCAACCATGCCACAGATGACGGCAACCGCAATGCGCGGGGTGGTCAACAGCTCCCACCTGCTGCGCCCTTTGGGGGCATCAACAGAGGGCAGCGGTGGCTTGGGGATATCAAGCAGGAAAAACAGGGCCATACCGATCACGTTCAACGCCATGGCCGCCAGATAGACCGGAAAAAAGCGCATCACAGTGGCATCCGCACCAGAGGAAAGGACGGACACCAGCTGCGGTCCGATGATCGCCGAAATCAACCCGCCTGCCATAACATAGGAGATGGCTTTGGGGCGGAACGCTTCGGAGGCGGTGTCAGTCGCAGCAAAGCGGAAGAAACCCTGTGACGACATATAGATGCCGGTCAGATAGCTGCCGATCAGAAAGACCCAGAAGTTACTGATGCTCAGAGCAAAGGCACAGACAATCGCACCGACCAGCCCACCCAGAGCGCCGACCAGAAAACCGGCGCGCCGCCCGTGTTTCTGCATCAGGGGGGACAACCAGGGTGCGGTGGTCATCGATCCGAAAACGATCATTGAGATTGGCAATGTGGCGAGGCAGACATTGGGTGACAATTGCTGCCCGGCCAAACCGCCGATCACAAAAATCATGGTGATCTGGCTGCCCAGAAAGGCTTGGGCCGCGACGAGAACAGCGACGTTGCGCTTGGCGCGGGTGTCATCAATCATATGAAAAATCCTTTGTTGCGAGATGGGTAAACCTGAGTTTCCCGAGGGGCAACCCCTGCCAGGCTCTTGTGCCTGCGCACCGCTTGCCTAAAGTCGCGGCAATGGATCAGTCGGGACATATCCTATTGCTGGCCGGCAGTGCAGAGGCGCGCCGGATTGCTGCGGCCTTGCAGGTGCAGGGGCGAGAGGTGCGTGCGCTGATGTCAGAGCCGCCGCGCGGGGCAGATCCGATGCCGGTCTCTTTCGAGGTTTGCCCGTCGGTGACGGAGGGGCAGATTCTGCATGCGGCAAAAGGGGCCTGCGCGATTATTGACGCCAGCCACGGCTTTGACGGGCATATGACGCGGGTGGGCCATGCGGCGGCAACCTCCTGTGGGTTGCCTTTTGTAACCCTGTCGCGGCCCAAGTGGGAGGTTGAGGAAGATGCGCTATGGCAACGTGCGCCTGATGTGGTCCGTGCCATGCCGCTGATCGGGCCGCAGGATCGTGTGTTTTCCGCAACCGGCTGGGCCAGCCTTCCTGACTATAAGGGGTTTCAAGGGGCCTGTTTGATGTTGCGTCAAACCAGCGGGCATCAGCGACCGGTGCCGTTTGATTTTGTTGAACTTGTGTTTGGCACAGCGCCGTTTTCGGTGGCGGATGAGATTGCCCTGTTCAAGGAGCGCCGTGTCGATGTCCTTGTGGCCCGCAACCTTGGCGGGATGCCCAGCCGCCCCAAGCTGGAGGCGGCAAAGGCCCTGCGCCTGCGGGTGATCCTGATTGATCCGCCAGCATTGCCTGCGGGGGTGAGGGTTGTCTCCTCTGTCGATACGGTGATGGATTGGGTGGCGCAGCTGTGAAAGATGCGGGGCGGATCATTCGAACGGACCTGGATGTTGCCGAAGGTGCCGCATGGCTGGCGCAACAGGATGCGCGGTTTGCACAGGCATTGGCGCAGACCGGCCCGCTGCCGCTGCGGTTGAAGCCGGATGGGTTTAACGGCCTGTTAGAGATTATCATCAGTCAGCAGGTCAGCGTCGCCTCGGCCAATGCGATACGCGCACGGATGCTGGCGGCGGGGCTGAACACAGAAGCCGCCGTGCTGGACGCGGGAGAGGAAGGGCTGCGCGGTGCAGGTCTCAGCCGCCCGAAGATCCGGTACGCGCTGATATTGGCTGCGGCGGAGCTGGACTATGCGGGGCTGCATGCGCTGGCGGATCGCGATGTGATGGAGAGATTGACGGCAATCACCGGCATTGGTCCGTGGAGTGCAGAAATCTATGCGATGTTCTGTATGGGGCGGGCGGATATCTTTCCGGCGGGGGATCTGGCCTTGCAGGTGGCCGCGCAGGGGCTGTTCGATCTGCCCGCACGTCCCGGCGCAGAGGAATTGGCAAGAATGGCAGAGGTTTGGACGCCTTGGCGGTCGGTTGCGGCCCGCGCCCTCTTTGCCTACTACCGAATTTTGAAAAACAGGGAAGGTTTGGGATGACACGGGTATTGAACGCCGTTCGGCGCGAAGCGAAATCAGGGGAAACACGGTCGGTTGTGGTGTTTCTGCATGGCTATGGCGCAAACGGGCCGGACCTTTTGGGCCTAGCGGATCCGCTGGCCGAACATCTTCCGGACACTTTGTTTGTTGCACCGGATGCGCCTGAAAACGTCGCTGGGATGCCAAACGGTTTCCAGTGGTTCCCGATCCCTTGGATTGACGGATCATCAGAAGAAGAATCGATGCGCGGGATGGACAGCGCGGTGCAGGATCTGAACGCATTTCTTGATGCATTGATGGTGGACGAGGATGTCCTGCCTGAACAGGTTGTGCTGTTTGGTTTCTCTCAAGGGACGATGATGGCCCTGCATGTGGCCCCGCGCCGCGAGGATGAGGTGGCCGGTGTTGTGGCTTTCTCGGGCCGTTTGCTGTCACCTGAATTGCTGGCGGATGAGGCGGTTGTGAAACCACCGGTTCTTCTGGTGCATGGCGATCAGGACGATGTGGTGCCGCCCCAGTCCTTGCCAGAGGCAGCCGAGGCGCTGGAGGCAGCGGGCTGGCAGGATGTCTATGCTCATGTGATGAAAGGCACAGGTCACGGCATCGCGCCGGATGGTCTGAGCGTTGCACTGGCGTTTATGCGCGACAAGCTGGGCCTGTGAGTGGCGTCACAAACCTGTGACAAATTGCCCTTAGTGCTGTCCCCGACATCTTGTGGAATTCTTTGGCTTGCCAGAGGAAAACCACGAGATATAGTCGGATCAAACGGCAAGGGGTGCTTCCACGATGGACGGCGATTTCAGGACCGAATTTACCAGACACCCGGCGGGGCTGAAACACAGACCCGCCTTGGTGCTGAATGCGGATTATCGACCGCTCAGTTATTATCCACTGTCGCTTTGGTCATGGCAGGATGCGATCAAGGCAAAGTGGCTGGACCGGGTGGATATAGTCGCTGAATATGACGATTGTGTGCACAGCCCGACGATGACGCTGAAAATTCCATCCGTTGTTGTTTTGAAAGACTATGTAAAACCTCAAAAGCGCGTGGCCTTCACGCGCTTTAATTTATTTTTAAGGGATGAATTCTGTTGCCAGTACTGTGGCGCGCGTGGGGATCTGACCTTTGATCACGTGGTACCGCGTGCGGCTGGCGGGGTGACATCCTGGCAGAATGTTGTTGCGGCCTGTAGCCCGTGCAACCTGCGCAAAGGCTCCAAACCGCTGCATCAAACGGGGCTGCATCTGCGCAAACCGCCTCGCCAGCCCGGAGCCGGGGAGCTGCGCAATATGGGGCGCAAGTTCCCGCCAAACCATCTGCACGACAGCTGGATGGATTTTCTCTATTGGGATGCGGAGCTGGAAGCCTGAGGTAGATGTTGGCGTAATCGACCACATCGGCCATCCAAGTTGGCGATGCCAGCTTAAGGGCCAAAACGCGGAAAACCTGCCTAAATTGCAGCTTATTTGACTAAGATTAGCCGCAAAACCGGCCGAATCGTCAGACATACCTTGGTTGTTCCGCAACCTAGGTAATGTCATGCCCACCGCATATGAAGACCAGTTTTTTACCGTCGACCCCGGTGCACCGCCTGCTTCGGGAACCCCGCTGACATTTCAGCGCGTGGAGTTTATCGACGAGGATGACGACGGCAACATCGAGACCGGCACAGGCGATACCTTTAATGGGGTGACCGTGACACAGGTCTGGGAAGGCGATACGTTAACAGTCAATGTGCCCGGCGTCGGGAATGTAACCTACGAAGGTGTCACCTTTTATCTCAGCAGCGGTTCACCGGTGTTCACGCCGACGGATGGGCAGGTGCTGCAAAATGGTACCTTTGTCAGTTCGACTTTTGTCACCACGCCAACGCAGACTGCCGTTGGCGATTTTGGGCCGACATGTTTCACGCCCGGCACATGGATTGATACACCAGCGGGGCCAAGGCTGATCGAGGATTTGCAGGTTGGTGATCTGGTGTCGACGTTGGACGAGGGTGCGCAGCCGATACAGATGATCGTGGATGATACTTTCCGCGCAGTTTCGCATATCGCGCCGATCCGTTTTGCCGCAGGGGCGCTTGGCAATGACGTGCCGCTTTTGGTCTCTCCTCAGCATCGGATGCTGATCACGGGCTGGCGGGCCGAATTGTATTTTGGTCAGGATGAGGTGCTGGTCGCGGCGAAGCATCTGGTGAATGGTGACACCATTCGTCAGGTCCAGGGCGGCAGCGTCCGCTATATACATCTGCTTTTCGATACCCATCAAATTGTGTTTGGGCAAGGCATCCCATCGGAAAGCTATTTCCCCGGACATGCGCGAACCACATCCGATGATGCGGTCGCGGCAGAGACGCTTGGGCTGTTCCCGCAACTTGCACCGGCGGAATCAGATGATTGGCAGACCGTGCGCCCGGTTCTGAAACGGGGTGAGGCGGCGCTGCTGGCGGCGTGAGAAAGCCGCCATCATGTCGTGATGGTAGGGGCCGGCGTCATAGGACCGCTTGTTTGATCCCGATCCTAAAAATCCAGATCTACCCAGACCGGCACGTGATCTGAAGGCTTTTCACCGGCACGCACATCCTTGTCGATCTGACAGTCGCGCAGCATATCTGCACAAGCAGGGCTGAGCAGGAAATGGTCAATGCGGATGCCGTTGTTACGGTTCCATGCGCCGGCCTGATAATCCCAGAAGCTATAATGCCCCGGTCCGGCTGTGCGGGCGCGAAACGCCTCGGTCAAACCAAGGTTCAAGAGCCTGCGCCATGCAGCGCGGGATTCAGGGCGAAACAGCGCATCTTCCCGCCAGCTCTCCGGTTTCGCGGCATCTTCGGCCTGTGGGATGATGTTATAGTCACCCGCCATAAGGAACGGGGTCTCCTCGGCCAGAAGCGCCCGCGCGCGATCTTCGAGCCGCGCCATCCATGCCAGCTTATAGTCAAACTTGGGGCCGGGCGCGGGATTGCCATTGGGCAGATAAAGGCCGCAAATCCGCACCGCATCTTTTTCGCCAATGACCGTTGCCTCAATCCAGCGGGCCTGTTCGTCGCTGTCATCACCGGGCAGACCGCGCGTCACGTCCTCAAGCGGGTGTTTGGACAGGATCGCAACCCCGTTAAAGGACTTCTGACCATGGGTGTAGACGTTATAGCCGCGTTGTTCAAAAACCTCTGCGGGGAAAGCCTCATCAACGGATTTGATTTCCTGCAACATCACCACATCCGGTGATGCCGCGTCCAGCCAGGCGGGCAGGGCGTCAATGCGGGCTTTGATGCCGTTGATATTGAAGGTTGCGATCTTCATTCTGTCCTGCCCCATGTGCCTAGGTATTGTTGTTGAAAGGGCGCTGTCCGGGAGAAGGTTGCTTTCCCTTAAGATGATTCGGGTGCGTTCAATTCAACTTGAAATTGAAAACATCACGGCCCCTTTTCAGAAACCACGCCTCAACCTCCTTGTAGATAACTCTTTTCTCGCCTGTGGAAAACCCACGAAAGTCACAGTGCGGCGGTTTGCTATCCGCGCAAGTTCATGTGGATGAGCCTGTGCGCAGAAAAACCGTGCAAAAATTTACATTGGCAACTCATGCCAGGGAGGCAAAGCTTATCTCACTTGCAACCTTTGATTGCATTCACTCAACATAAAGGACCGTTTCCATGACTGCATTTGCATATCGTTCCGACATTTCCGCGCCACAGATGGCTGCCTATACCAACCCTTCCACAGGGAAAAGCCCCAGTCCTGACCATTCTCGTGTCAGTGACATGATGACGGGCGACGGGGTGGAGATGTTCACTTGTAGCGTGCTGAGCGCGGGATCAAATTTGGCCGAAGGCGCAGGGACACAGATGTTCACCTGTAGTGTTTTGAACATCGGCACCGCGGCGGCCAATGGGGATGCAACCGGGCTGTTCACCTGTAGCGTCTAGCATCCTCTTAAACTCGTCGGGTCCGGCAGCATCCGTCGGACCCATCTTGCGCTTGCAATCCAAAAGGCACGCCATGAGCAATATCATTTCTTTTCGGCCCCCTGCAAAGCCCAGCCGAGCGCAGAACCTGCGCGCGCTGATGATCAGCCTGGCCCAACATCGAAGGGCCAAGGATGACGTGTTCTGGCTGAAGGAAAATGCAGAGGTCCTGGGGATGTTGGCCGCGACCAAGACCATGGTTTCTGCTGAAGACTTGGCCCCCTATGCGGAGTTCTACGACCAGATCGAGGAAAAACTGCAGTTCTTCCCACAATATTACCGGTTCTTCTTGTCGATCTGTCTGGATCTGGAAGATTTGGGGATGGCGGGGCAGAAGGGTGAAATCCTGTGCAACAGGGTGGCGGAGGCGAGATTGGTTCGGGCCGAACTGTCAGATTTGCAACGTGCAGAGACCCGCCGCCTGCTGGCAAGACGCGGGGTGAGTTATCGGCGCGGCACCAGCAGAATTGATGACAGATTGCGCCGTTTTGCAGAGCGCGCAGAGACATTTGCCCTGCCGAATAAGAAGGCGGCCTATGAACTGACCCATATCGTGTTTTACTTGTCGGAATACGGCAGAAAGGATCCGCAGCTCAGCCGGAGTTTCATCACGAGCCTAGAGTTTACCGGAGTGCTGGCCTATCTGGATCACAACCATGACCTGTTGGCAGAAGTCTGCACCGCGCTGCATTTTGCCGGTATCCGGCCAAGCCCGGTCTGGAATGAGGGTGTCGCGCAGGCACATGCGCTTATCATGCCTCAAAGTGAGGTACCAGAATACCCTCGCAATGATGCTTTCCACACCTATCTTGTCACCGGATGGGCGCAAACGGTCTTGGGTGGTGCGAGCTTCGCCGCGCAAATCCCTGATGGACCTGTATATTTTTTATCGAACCTTCAACAATGCAGTGTATTGCTGCCCTTGTCGGAATCGCTCTATCGCCTTGGCAGGTTACGCAGCGGGGATTGGTCAAAGATGCGCAGCCATGTTCTGGCGGCGCTTGATCTGCCATGTCAGGGCGTGCTGATGCGGGCAGAATCCTCAACCGAAGAGTTTGCAGCGTTTTTCGAAGGTTTCGCCCGCGCCAATGAAAACTGGCCCGCCGAGGAGGCCGGATAGGGTTACATCGAAAACGATGTGCCACAGCCACAGGAAGAGGTGGCATTGGGATTATCGATGACAAACCTTGCGCCGATCAATTCTTCAGAGAAATCAATCACCGCATTGGCGAGGAAGGGCAGGGAGATGCTGTCGACCACAACTTTTTGCCCGTCGCCCTCCAGAATCAGATCGTCGTCTTTCGGTTCATCCAGCGCGATTTCATACTGAAACCCTGAACAGCCGCCACCATCTACCGCAACACGCAGGGCCTTGCCGTCACCGGCGGCACCGATTTCAGCCAGACGTTCAAAGGCACGTGGGGTCACTTTCGGGGGCAGGTTCATGGGGCGCACTCCGGTGGGGCGGTTTTCATCAGCTGTTTTACCCAATATAGAAACCCTAAGGACAGGCCACAAGGACCAGCCGCCATGCGCGCACCATATGCCTCTGATCCCGCACTCGCCCGGGGACGGCGGGTGCCGGAAGAGGAAAGCACTTTTCGTTCCTGTTATCAGCGGGACCGCGACAGGATCATTCACGCGAGCGCCTTTCGCAGGCTCAAGCATAAAACGCAGGTTTTTGTGGAGCATGAGGGCGATTATTACCGCACGCGGCTGACCCATTCGATCGAGGTGGCGCAGGTGGCCCGCACGATTTCCGGCGCTTTGGGGCTGAATGCGGAACTGACGGAAGCGGTCGCACTGGCGCATGATCTGGGCCATACGCCATTCGGCCACACGGGCGAAGACGCGCTGCATGCAGCAATGGCCCCTTACGGCGGGTTCGATCACAATGCACAGGCGATCAAGATCGTAACATCGCTGGAACGTCACTATGCTGAATTCGACGGGTTGAACCTGACGTGGGACACGCTGGAAGGGATTGCGAAACATAACGGGCCGGTGACCGGTGATTTGCCCTATGCCTTGTCCGAATATGACGCGCTGCATGATCTTGAACTGCACACCCATGCCAGCGCCGAAGCGCAGGTTGCGGCCCTGTCTGATGACATCGCTTACAACAACCACGATCTGCATGACGGTCTGCGCGCAGGGCTGTTCGCTGATGAGGAAATTATCGCATTGCCCTTGGTCGGGCCGGCCTTTGCCGAGGTTGATTTGAGGTATCCAGATACCGATAGTTACAGGCGCAGACATGAGGCCTTGCGGCGGGTGTTTGGTGTGATGGTGGCGGATGTGATTGATACTTCCCGCGCCAATCTCGAAAGCAGCAAGGCAACATCTGCACATGATATCAGGCATTTGGGACGCACAGTTATCATGTTCTCTGAACAGATGTGGCGGGATCTACAAGAAATCCGTGCCTTCCTGTTCAGCCGCATGTACCGCGCGCCCTCTGTTATGGTGAAACGCGCCGAAGTGACAAAAATTGTCGAGGATCTATTCCCGATGTTTCTTGAAAACCCCGATCTCTTGCCGCGCCATTGGGCGAAGCAGATTGAAGAAGCGGCGCAGGATCAGACCACGTTGGCGCGGATGGTTTGTGATTATATCGCGGGGATGACGGACCGGTTTGCCTACGCCGAACATGGAAGGTTGACCGGGATTGCGGCGCGTTAGGGCTTGAGTGCGCAAATTGAGGTGATAGAGACACAAGCGAATAAGGAACTGACCATGAATATCTTTGCCGAAATCCGCGATCTTGTCACAACCACCCTGGGCCAGATGGTCTCTGCCGGTACATTGCCGGAGGGATTGAATTTTGACCCGATCACCGCTGAACCGCCGCGCGATCCGGCACATGGTGATATGGCGACCAATGGGGCCATGGTGCTAGCCAAAACTGCCGGTATGAAACCGCGCGATATTGCCGAACTGCTGGCGGGTAAGCTGGCGGAGGATCCGCGCATTACTTCGGCAGAAATTGCCGGGCCGGGCTTTCTGAACCTGCGGCTGGCACCGGGTGTCTGGCAGGCGGTCGCCAAAACGGTCTTGAGCGAAGGAACTGGATTTGGCCGCGGCTCTCTGGGACAGGGCAAAAAGGTCAATGTTGAATATGTCTCTGCCAACCCGACAGGGCCTTTGCATGTGGGCCACACGCGCGGCGCGGTGTTTGGCGATGCGCTGGCCTCTTTACTGGCTTTTGCCGGCTTTGACGTAACCCGCGAATATTACATCAACGATGGCGGTGCGCAGGTCGATGTCTTGGCGCGCTCTGTCTATTTGCGCTATCAGGAGGCGCATGGCCAGAAGGTCGCGTTTCCCGATGGCACATATCCCGGTGACTATCTGATCGAAGTGGGTGAAGCGCTGAAAGCCAAAGTGGGCGATGCCTATCTGGACAAGGGCGAACAGTTCTGGATCGCTGAAGTTCGCGAATTTGCCATTGAAAAGATGATGGAGCTTATTCGCAGTGATCTCAAAGCCTTGGGCGTCGAGATGGATGTGTTCTATTCCGAAAAATCGCTTTACGGTACGGGCCGGATCGAAGCGGCCTTGCAAGACCTCAAGGACAAGGGGTTGATCTATGAGGGCGTGCTGGAGCCACCGAAAGGCAAGAAGCCCGAAGATTGGGAACCCCGCGAGCAGACCCTGTTCAAATCGACCGATCATGGTGATGATGTTGACCGCCCGGTGATGAAATCTGATGGCGGCTGGACCTATTTTGCGCCTGACATTGCCTATCACTACGACAAGGTGCAGCGCGGGTTTGACCAGTTGATCGATGTCTTTGGCGCGGATCATGGCGGATATGTCAAACGGATGAAAGCGGCGGTGTCGGCGCTGTCGGGAGGCAAGGTGCCGCTGGACATCAAGCTGACTCAATTGGTGAAACTGTTCAAAAACGGCGAACCGTTCAAGATGTCGAAACGGGCAGGGACCTTTGTGACCCTGCGCGATGTGGTTGATCAGGTGGGGCCGGATGTAACCCGGTTTGTCATGCTGACCCGCAAAAATGACGCGATGCTGGACTTTGATTTTGACAAGGTGCTGGAACAAAGCCGCGAAAACCCGGTGTTTTACGTGCAATACGCCCATGCGCGGGTCGCTTCTGTGCTGCGCAAAGCGGCAGAGGCGGGGATCAAGACGGATGATGCCACATTGGCCGGTGCCGACCTGAGCCTGCTGGATCACGACAGCGAGCTTGGCGTGCTGCGCAAGCTGGCGGAATGGCCACGTCTGGTGGAAACTGCGGCGCGGACCAATGAGCCGCACCGGGTTGCCTTCTATCTGTATGAACTGGCCGCTGATCTGCATGGGCATTGGAACAAGGGCAATGAGGTGCCTTCTCTGCGCTTCATTCAGGATGATCCGGCAACCTCTCAGGCAAAAATTGCCCTTGCGCGGTCCACGGCGATTGTAATTGCGGCAGGTCTTGGTATTCTTGGGGTCACACCGGCAGAAGAGATGCGTTAAGACAGATCGCGCCGATTTACAGGTAACCCCAAGACCAGACCCATCGGGCAATGTATCCGCTGGGCGATGAGGCAAAGATGGCAGATTTCACGTCTTCCCCCATGGCGGGGGAGAACTTTCACGATTCAAGTTCAGGTCAAACATTAACAAAGCCGTCCAGTAGCCTGACAACGCTGACAAATGTGGCAGGGGCCGTGATGTCTTTGGCGCTTGTCGCGGGCATCGGTGTCTGGGGCTATAAGCTTTTGGTGCGGGACGTCAGTGGCATTCCGGTGGTCCGTGCGGCCAGTGGTGAAATGCGCATCCGTCCCGAAGAACCGGGTGGGGATACGGCCAGCCATCAGGGGCTATCGGTGAATGCAGTGGCCGCTGTGGGAACCGCGGCGAAACCTGCGGATAGGCTGATCCTTGCGCCGAAGCCGATTGATTTGACCGCCGAAGATCAGGTGATGCCTGCCGCAATGGTGACAACATCGCCACAGCGGCAAGAGGTCGCCGACTTGCCTGCGGAGGCCGCTGTTCTGGATGCCACCGAGGTTTCTGCTGCGCTGGAAAGTGGTGATGTGGCAGATCTGGTGGCTCAGCTGACTGCGGGTGTCGCCCCGCTAAGCGATTTGAGTGACACCACAGAAGAGACATTGGCCTCGGTCAATACAGCCATCGTAGAAGAGGTCAAAGCCGCCGAGGATCAGGTTGCGGCCTTGATCGATGCGCCCGGATTGCGACAGTCACGCCGGCCCAAGAAACGCCCGGCAGTCCGTGCTGTGGTCACCCCTGCGGCGGCCGCCACCAACAGCAGCGCCCCAGCCGAAGTGACAGCGGCCAGCCTGCCTGCCGGGACCCGGCTTGTGCAGCTTGGCGCATTTGACAGCCCCAAGGTGGCGCGCGAGCAATGGGACCAGCTGAGCCGTCGTTTTGATGTCTACCTGTCCGGTAAGACCCGTATTGTACAGAAAGCCACCAGTGGCGGGCGGGTGTTCTACCGTCTGCGGGCCATGGGGTTTGATGATATTGCCGATGCGCGCCGGTTCTGTTCGGCTTTGGTTGCGGAAAACGCAGACTGCATTCCGGTTGTGACCCGCTGATGACCTATGGTGCAACGATCATCGACGCGGATGGATTGCGCCTGACAGCAGACGAAAAGGCGCTGTTTCGCGAGGCGGATCCCTTTGGGTTTATTCTGTTTGCGCGCAACATTGATACGCCGGATCAGGTCCGCGCCCTATGTGCTGAAATGCGCGAGGCGGTCGGGCGCGAGGCGATCATCACCATTGATCAGGAAGGCGGGCGTGTGCAACGGATGCGCGCGCCGCATTGGCGCGAATGGATGCCGCCGCTTGATCTGGTGACGCAGGCAGGCCAGGACTCCCCACGTGCGCTCTATCTGATGTATCGGATCATCGCGGAGGAGCTGCGCAGCCTTGGCATCGACAGCAATTGCGCCCCTATGGTGGATGTTGCAGGCGACACCACCCATAAATTCCTGCGCAACCGGTGTTACAGCAACGATCCGGTGCGGGTTGCCGAACTGGGGCGGGCCGCAGCAGAGGGGCTGCTTGCAGGCGGTGTCCTGCCGGTGATGAAGCATATGCCGGGCCATGGCCGTGCGACCATGGACAGCCATTTCGATCTGCCAACGGTCTGCGCATCACCTGAGGAGCTGCAGGCGGTGGATTTCGCCCCGTTCAAGGCGCTTAACGATCTGCCGATGGGGATGACGGCGCATCTGGTCTATGACGCGTTGGACGATGCCCCGGCAACCTTGTCCCCCCGGATGATGCAGTTGATCCGTGAGGAGATCGGTTTTGACAATCTGATCATGACCGATGACATTTCGATGAAGGCACTCGCTGGCACAGCCACGCAAAATGCAACCGCGTCGATCAATGCGGGCTGTGATGTTGTGCTATATTGCAACGCCAGTTTGGAAGACCGCCGCGCTGTGACACAGGCGGCAGGGCGCATGTCGCCCAAGGCGCAGATCCGCGCAGATCGGGCGCTGGCCATGCGCCGCGCCCCCGATGACGTTGACATTCCGGCCCTTGAGCGCGAATTTAAGACGCTTTTGGGCGGGGCGGTGCATGGCTGACTCTTTATTTCAGGAAGACAAAGTCTCGGTCGCCGAACGGATGGCCGCCGAGGCGCTGATCGTTGATGTTGATGGCTTTGAAGGGCCGCTTGATCTGTTGCTGACGCTCAGCCGGACGCAAAAGGTGGATTTGCGCAAGATTTCCGTATTGCAACTGGCACGGCAGTACCTGGCTTTTGTGGAAAAGGCCAAGGCGTTGCGGCTGGAGCTGGCGGCGGATTATCTGGTGATGGCCGCCTGGCTGGCGTTTCTGAAATCCCGTTTGCTATTGCCGCCGGATCCGACCGAGGAAGGACCCTCAGGGGAGGAACTGGCCGCACATCTGGCGTTTCAGCTGGAACGGTTGCAGGCGATGCGCGATGCGGCGGCGCGGTTGATGGCACGTGACCAGCTGGGCCGCGATTTCTTTGCCCGTGGTCAGACCAATGAGGTCGAACGGGTGCGTAAGGTCACCTATACCGCAACCTTGCTGGATTTGATGCAGGGCTATGCGCGGATAAGGACCAAGGACGAGTTTCGCCCTTTTGTGATGGACCGGGATGCGGTGTTCACAATGGAGCAGGCGCTGGAACGGATGCGCGGGCTGATGGGCTATGCGGGGGAATGGGGCGATTTGATGAGCTTTCTGCCTGAAGGTTGGGAAAGCGATCCGGTGAAACGCCGCTCGGCCACAGCGGCCACATTTGCCGCTTCGCTTGAGCTGGTGAAAGAGGGCCATATGGAAATCCGTCAGAACGAGAGTTTTGCACCGATCCAGCTGCGTAAAAAGGATGCACCACGTGGGTGAAGCGACTGACATAAAAGAAGAAAGCCTGTTTGAAGCGCCGCCCATGCCAGAACAGGAACGGATGATCGAAGCGGTGCTTTTCGCCACGGCGGAGCCTGTCACCCTGCGTGAGCTGGCGGCGCGGATGCCGCATGGCTGTGACCCGGCCGAGGCTATGGTGCATTTGCGCAAACGCTACGAGGGGCGCGGGGTTCAGGTGGTTCGTGTGGGCGATGGCTATGCGATGCGCACAGCGGCGGATCTGGGTTATTTGATGCAGCAGGAAACCGTCGAGATCCGCAAGCTGAGCCGGGCGGCCATCGAAACCCTGGCCATCATCGCCTATCATCAGCCCGTCACCCGGGCAGAGATCGAGGAAATTCGCGGTGTTTCCGTATCGCGGGGCACGGTGGATCAGTTGTTGGAGATGGAATGGATCCGCTTTGGCCGACGCAAAATGACGCCGGGCCGGCCTGTGACCTTTGTGGTGACGCAGGAATTTCTGGATCATTTCGGATTGGAAAACGCCCGCGATTTGCCCGGCCTCAAGGAATTGCGCTCTGCCGGATTGTTGGAAAGCCGCGCCCCGCTGGGGGATGTACCGACGATAGGCGATGGTGAAATCGAGGAAGAGACAAACGAAGGGCAATCAGAGCTTTTCGAGGATTAATTGCGCGGGTTCGCAGCATTGGCCTGAAAATCGCCCTAATTCTTGTTGTATAGAGGATCGAGGCAAAACGAGGAACGGTCAATGAACCAGATTATCAATATGATCATCCGTCAGGTGACAAACCAATTGATCCGCCGTGGCGTCAACGCGGGTTTCGACAAGGCCAGCCAGCTGGGGCAAGGCCGTAAGGGCCAATCGCTGCCGGCGGATATGGTGGATGACTATGGCAACCCGATCCCGCCAAAACCAACACAGGAAGAGCGCCGTCGCGCCCGTCACGCTCGCCAGCAGGCCCGTCAGGCGAAACAGGCGATGAAAGTGATGCGACGGGTCAAATAGGGGCCTTTGGGGAGCAGGCGTTCGTCAGCGAGCACCACACAGGAAACCTGCCCCAGCGCCCTGCCAATTTACCACTCCCAAAAACAAACGGGCCGCGCGGCAAAGCGTGACGGCTTACGCCTTGAAATGTTTGGACAGTTTCAGGCCTTGCCCCTGATAATTTGACGCTAGTTCCGCACCATAAAGCTGTGTCGGTGCGGCGCACATGCGTTCATAGACCAAACGGCCCACCACTTGCCCGTGCTCCAGCACAAAAGGGGCCTCGTGACAGCGTACTTCAAGCACCCCGCGCGATCCCACACCGCCAGCGGCGGCATATCCGAAACCGGGATCGAAAAAGCCCGCGTAATGGACGCGGAATTCGCCAACCATCGCCAGATAGGGAGCCATTTCAGCAGCATAATCCGGCGGGATTGTCACCGCCTCGCGGCTGACAAGAATGTAGAATGCGCCGGGATCAAGGATGATTTGCCCGTTGCTGGTGTGGACCTCTTCCCAATATTCGGCAGGGTCATAGAATCCGATGTTATCCAGATCAATCACGCCGGTATGGGGTTTGGCGCGGTAGCCGACCAGCGTTGTGTCGGGCAGTTTCAGGTCTACGGAGAACCCCAGACCTTCATCAATCACCGCCGTGCCATCAACCAGCGGGGTGACCTCATGCAGGGCGCGCAGGGCTTCGTCATTCAGCGCCGCATCCCCCCGGCCAAACCGGATCTGGTTCAGCCGCATGCCGGGGCGCACCAGCACAGAAAATGAGCGCGGGCAGATTTCGGCGTAAAGCGGGCCGCTATATCCTGGTGCGATGCGGTCAAACTCTGTGCCGCCATCGGTGATGGTACGGGTCAACAGATCCAGTCGCCCGGTGGAGCTTTTGGCATTGGCCACGGCAGAAAGATCCGCAGGCAGATCAAGACGTTCCATCAGCGGAACAACATAGACACAGCCTTTTTCCAGCACGGCCCCGTTGTTCAGATCGACACGGTGCATTTCGAATTCTTCAAGGCGATCCGCAACCTTGGCCCCATGTCCCGCCAGAAAAGAGGCCCGCACACGGTAAGCCACATCACCCAGACGCAGATCCAGACTGGCCGGTTGGATTTGTTCGGCCGTGACAGCAGGGCGGGCGGTGATTTCGCCGGATGCGATCATGGTCTGGATCAGTTGGTTGGGGATCACACCCTGCATGATGTCTTTCATTCGAGGGCCTCTTGTAGAAAGTCAAACGCCCGCACACCCAGAAGGCTGCGAGCGTTTAAGTTATGTCGGTTGGTCGGGCTAGCAGGACTCGAACCTGCGACCTTCCGTCCCCCAGACGGACGCGCTACCAGGCTGCGCCATAGCCCGACATGTGGGCGTTCATACCTGATCTTTGCAGGCGTGCAAGAGCGAAGTCGCATGAACCGCACCGGTTTAGTCGTTTGACGGTGTGGGGGCACCTGTCTGTGTGGCACCGCTTCGTGTTGCCGCCATGGAATCGCGCAGCACTGTCAGCTTTTCCAGCAGGGGAGCTAGTTTACGCGCCTGTGCGGTGTTGATCTGCCTGCTGCGAAAGGCGGCGGTCAGAATGGCAGGTGTGGCGGCAATTTCATGTTCCGGCGTCAAGCTGGGCAGGTCGATGATGCGCGGCTTGGGGGCAGGAGGCGGGGCGGATTCGGCGGGTGGCGTGTCCTCGACCGGGGGGGCTATTTCCTCGGCAGCTTCATTTGTTTCCGCTGTCTCCGCAGGTGGGTTATCGAGGGTTGTGGCAGGCTGATCCGCCATTGGCCGCCGCAGGAAGGCCGGCAGATTGGCGGATGCGCCATCTTCGCCAGCGGCTTCACCCTCGGGTTGGTCTGGCTCTGTGCGCGGTGCATCAACGGCTGTCGGTTCCTCTACCGGCGTAGAGGCGGGTGATTCGACCGGATCTGCATCTGACATGGCATGAACTGGTGCTGTGTTTTCGGGTTCATCCGATACCAACGGTGTTTTTTCGAAATCCGGCTTTGGGCGCGGGATCGGGGCGGGCTCGGCAATCGGGATGTTCGGGTTCACGGGTGTGGGGTCGAAGGGTTCAGGCGGTTCCGGTGTTTCCTCGGGGGCGGTGGCAGGCACGTCCTGCGCGGCGGTTTCAACCGCTGGTGTTTGTTCCTGTGGCGCAGGCTCTTCGACGGTTTTGGACTGTGCGGCTTCCTGCGAAGTGCTGGCGGGTGCTTCGGGGGCGGTCTCTGACAAAGCTGGCTCTGTAGGAGCTGCGTCTACCGTGGGGGAGGCATCTTCCGCGCTGGCCGCATCACTGGTCTGATCCGGCTGTGCGGCGGCAAGGGAGGGCGTGACATCTTGGCCGGTAAACACGGGTTCTATGTCAGTAGGGGTTGGGTCTGCCTCAGCAGGTTCTGGCGCTGCTATGGGTGCATCAGAATCGGCGGTTTCTCTCGCGGTGGGGTCGGGGTCGGAGGCAGGGACGGGCGGAGCCTCTGGTGCGGTTGACTTTGCCGTCTCCTCTTCGACCATCTGCGACGGCTCTGTCACCACCTCTGCTGCGGAATCAGGATCGGTGATGGCATCCCCCTGTGCGTCCGCCTTTTCGTCAATGTTCACGGAAACCTCTGTTGGCGCTGGCGCATCGGGCGCGTCTTCCTTGGGCTGCGCCTGTTTCTGGTCAAAGCTCAGCACAACGCCGGTTTCTTCCTGAGCTGCTGCGGGCACATCAATAAAGGGGGAGGCAGGAGTTTCTTCCAGCAGCGATTGGGTCAGCTCGTCCAATGGCTGGGACAGGCTTGCCACATGGGTCATGCCCTCTTCGCGCAGGATTTTCTGCACACCTTTAATGGTCAGGCCGTCCTCGTGCAAAAGCTGCCTGATTCCGCCAAGCAGCAACATGTCGTTGGGACGGTAATACCGGCGCCCGCCAGCCCGTTTCACAGGTCTTACCTGAGTGAACTTGCTTTCCCAAAAGCGCAGCACATGGGCCTGAATGCCCAGCCATTGGGCAACTTCGGAAATGGTGCGAAAGGCATCCGCAGACTTGGGCATGGGATCAGGACTTGTTGCCGTCCGCGACCCGGTCTTTCATCAGGTGCGAAGGACGGAATGTCAGCACACGGCGCGGGTTGATCGGCACCTCTTCGCCAGTCTTGGGATTACGGCCGACGCGGGCGGTTTTGTCACGGACAGAGAAGGTCCCAAAAGATGAAATCTTGACCTGATCACCGGCAACCAGCGCGTCGGACATATGGTCCAACACCGATTCGACCAGTTGTGCGCTTTCATTGCGGGACAGACCCACTTCGCGGAAGACCGCTTCGCTCAGGTCCATACGCGTCAAGGTTTTATTCGCCATTCATCTTCCCCCGGGTTTTGGTCACCATAACGGCGGGCAAATTTAAGAGTCAATATCAATGACTTGGACAGGCGTCTTTAGGCGGCTGTTCCCAGTTACCAACGCAGGACAACCGCGCCCCAGGCCAGACCGCCACCGATGGCTTCGGTCACGATCAGATCGCCGGGTTTAATCTGTCCACGTGTGCGGCCCACCGAAAGGGCCAGCGGGATCGAGGCGGCAGAGGTATTACCGTGATCCTGAACCGTGACCACAACCTTCTCCATCGGCAGGCCCAGTTTTTTGGCGGTGCCTTGAATGATGCGGATGTTGGCCTGATGCGGCACGATCCAGTCCACCTCCTGTGCAGCAACGCCAGCGCGTTCCATGGCTGTGGTGGCCGTAGAGGCGAGTTTGCCAACCGCGTGGCGGAACACCTGATTGCCCTGCATGCGCAGATAGCCGGTTGTGCCGGTGCTGACCCCGCCGTCGACATAAAGCAATTCGCGGTGGCGCCCGTCGGAATTCAGGTCCGTGGCAAGAATACCGCGATCGGTTGCATCTCCTGCACCTTCCTGCGCCTCAAGCAATACAGCACCAGCCCCATCGCCAAACAGCACACAGGTGCTGCGGTCGGTCCAATCCATGATCTTGCTAAAGGTCTCGGCCCCGATGACCATCACCCGCTTGGCCTGACCCGAGGTAATCAGCGCATTCGCATTGCTGAGGGCAAAGACAAACCCAGCACAAACCGCTTGCACATCAAAGGCATAGCCGCGTGTCATGCCCAATTGATCCTGCACCATCGTGGCCGCAGAGGGAAAGGTGAAATCGGCGGTCGATGTGGCCAGCACAATGGCATCCACTTCATCCGCTTCCAGCCCCGCATCTTTCAACGCAGCTTTGGCTGCGGCGGTGGCCATGGAGGATGTTGTTTCTCCCTCAGAGGCAAAATGGCGGCGTTCAATGCCAGAGCGCGAACGAATCCATTCGTCGTTGGTGTCGAGTGTTGCCTCGAATTCAGCGTTTTCTACCACGCGGGAGGGCAGGTAATGCCCACAGCCAATCACAACAGCGCGGGTGGTCATTCTGGGGTCTCCTCGACCGGTAGGATGGCGGCAATGCGGGCGGCCAATCTATCGTTGAACTGGTTCTGGGCCAATTGCGCTGCCAGTTTGATTGCTGCCGAGACGCCAGTGGCATCTGCGGATCCATGTGATTTAACAACCGTGCCGTTCAAACCCAGAAAGACCCCGCCATTGACGCGACGGGGATCGATCTTGGTGCTGAGCCGGCGCAAAGACGTATAGGCCAGTAGTGATGCCAGTTTGGACAGGATGGAGTATTTGAAAGCTTCGCGCAGGCGAATGCCGATCAGCTTGGCGGTGCCTTCACCGGTTTTGATTGCGACATTGCCGGTAAAACCGTCGGTCACGATCACATCAACCTTATTGCCGGAAATATCGCCGCCTTCGACGAAGCCGACAAAATCAAAGCCAACTTCGCTTTCCTGAGCGCGAATCAGATCATAGGCCTCTTTGAGTTCCGAACGCCCCTTGTGTTCCTCTGTGCCGACATTCAGCAAGCCAACCCGTGGCTTGCGCAGGTTCATGCCATTGCGGGCATAAGAGGCACCCATCAGGGCAAAACGCAAAAGATCTTCGGCGTCGGCGCGGATGTCCGCGCCCACATCCAACATCACGTTGAACCCGTGTTTGTTTGCGGAAGGGTAGAGCACAGCAATGGCCGGACGGTTGACGCCGGGCAGCTTGCGCAGCCGGATCGTCGAGATCGCCATCAGGGCGCCTGTGTTGCCACAGGAGACCGCCACAGCAGATTCGCCAGAGCGCACAGATTCCACCGTGGCCCACATCGAGGTGTCCTTGCCGGTGCGCACAACATGACTGGGTTTGTCATCCATGCTGACCACGCCTTCGGCATGGCGAATGTCACAGCGCCCCTGAAGGTGGCTGTCGCGTTCGACCAGAGGCTTCAGCTGGGCTGCATCCCCGTGAAGAATAAAGGCAATATCGGGATTTATCTTGGCAGACAAAGAGCACCCGGCAACAACTGCTGCCGGGCCTTCGTCACCCCCCATGGCATCCACGGATATGAGAGTGCGCCCCTTGAAAAGGGCCCCATCTGACTGGGCAGGGGTCGCCGCGTCAATATGATCGGTCGGTGCCGTCACGGATGCGCGTGCCCCCTTATGATCTGAATGAACGATGGCCCAGCTTAGGCTGCGTCGTCTTCCAGGTCGACTTCTTCTGTCAGTGCGACGATTTCTTTTTCGTCATAGTGACCACAAGACGCACAAATGTGGTGTGGGCGCTTCAGCTCACCACAGTTGGAACATTCATCTGGGTTCGCTGCGGTAAGCGAATCATGTGCACGGCGGTTGTTGCGGCGTGACTTGGAAACTTTATTCTGCTGGACAGCCATGACTGGTGCCTTTGTCATTCGGGGGGCGGGGTCACAATGCGCTGACCAAGCCCCGTGTTTCTATTTACCCCGGATCGGGCGTGTCGCCGCTTTAGGCAAAGCGGCGGGTGATGTCCAACCTTAATTAGGATAGGTCGGGCCTAATTGGAGTGAGAGCGGCAAAATACTGCGAAAACGCGCGGGCGCAAGAGGGATTCCACCGCTGATGGCTCTCTGGTCAGTGACCGCCCTTTTCCAGTTTGCTTTTGAAATCGGCCAGCCCGGCAAAGGGGCGGGCGTCCTCATCCGTCATCGGGGTCTCACCGGGTTTGGTATAGACCAGCTGGCCCAGTTCGGCGTCATCCTTGCGGGGATAGTCGGGCGCGGCCAGTGCCAGCGCTTCGCGCATCACAATGCCGGGATCAATCCAGCTGCCCAAAGGTTCTGAGGTGTCATCCTCGGGCATTTCTACCTCGGGTTCATCCGGGTAGGAAAAAGTATTGAGGAAATGGCGGGTCACATCAGTGTCAATCCGCGTCATCACCGGTTCAAGCGTGACAACACAGGGCTGCACGACCGTGGCACCCAATCGCCCTTCCAACGTCCAATCCTTGCCGGCCAGTGGAATAATGCGTCCTGAAAAGGACAGTTTGCGCAGGGTTTCAAAGCCAAGTTCCGCCGCAATTTCCTTTAACGCTTCGGCATCAGGACGCAGGGCAAAGGTGTTTTCGGCAGTCTGTGACAGCTCTGCTACGCGCAGTGCGGTGTCGCTTGGAGGGAGTTGCGCCATATCTGGTCTACTTTCGTTTCTTGAACACAAGGTGCAGCATGGTGTATGCGGAATAAAAGCCGGAACTTCCATGGCCAAGAGGGCAGACAATATGCGTATCACTCGCCGAACGGGCCGTCACGCCCTTCATGCAGCGGTTTTTGCCTTGGCCATCGGTGTTGCAGGCTGCACCCCACAGTTCAATAACTATGGGTATGTCCCCCCGGAAGAGGATCTGGCCCTGATTGAAGTGGGCAATGACACCCGCGAAACAGTGGCGGACAAGGTTGGCGTGCCGGCCTCCTCAGGCGTGTTGAACGCATCGGGCTATTATTATGTGCGCATGCGCACCCGCACCGTCGGGCCCTTGGCTCCGCAGGAAATCGACCGGCAGGTGGTTGCGATCAGCTTTAGCGACGCGGGCATTGTTCAGAACGTCGAACGCTTCGGATTGGAACGCGGGCAAGTGGTGCCACTGTCGCGCCGCGTGACGTCATCACCGGTCAGCGACAACAGCTTCCTGCGCCAGCTTCTGGGCAATATCGGACGGTTTAACCCCACAGGATTCGGGAGCTAGGCAAACATGATCGGCGTCTTCTTGTTGCGCATATGGGCGTTGCAAGGAGGGGGGCGGACGTGATTGCACCGCTTTTCAAAGGCAAACTCTGTGCCCGGCCTGCGGTCTCTGATGTAGATTTCGCAGCGGCTGCCGCCTTGCAACACCAGTGTTTTGGTGCGGGCGCTGTGTCGGAGGGGGATGGTTTTAACGCCCTCAGCACGCAGATTCTGGTCGAAGACACCAAGGCGGGCAGGGTGCTGTGCTGCTACCGCTTGCAGGTTTTGGAGGGGGGCGAGCTGCGGCGGAGTTATGCCGCACAGTATTACGGGCTTGCCAAGTTAGAGGCATTTGAGGGCCGGATGCTGGAACTGGGGCGGTTTTGTATCGCCCCTGCCTGCCGGGATCCCGATGTGCTGCGCCTGGCCTGGGCAGTAATGACGGAGGTTGTGGACCGTCTGGATGTACAGATGTTGTTTGGCTGTAGTTCTTTTGCCGGTGTCGAAAGCGATATTTATCATGACAGCTTTGCGCTGTTACGGGCCCGCCACCTTGCGCCCGCGTGTTGGTCACCCGGTATCATGGCACCGGAGGTGTTTGAGTTTGCAAAGGAATTACAGCGTGCGCCGAATGTTGCCAAAGCCTGGCGTGAAATGCCGCCCCTGCTGCGCACCTATTTGATGATGGGGGGCTGGGTCAGTGATCACGCAGTGGTGGATCGCCAGATGAATACCCTGCATGTGTTCACCGGGGTAGAGGTTGCGGTGATTCCTGAACAGCGCAAGCGGCTGTTGCGGGCGTTGGTTTGAGTTTAAGCGCAAGATGAAGCTCAGGGTCCGTTGACCTTTGCAGGGGGCGCGTTTAGCAGCGTGCCATGGCACGTGCACCTCTTTTACAACTCAACGACATCTCGCTCACCTTTGGGGGTGATCCGGTGTTTGAAGGCCTTTCGCTGGTCGTACAGCCCGGCGATCGCGTGGCGCTGGTCGGGCGCAACGGGTCGGGGAAATCAACACTGATGAAGGTGATGGCCGGTCTGGTCGAAGCGGACAGCGGTGATGTGATCGCGGGGCCGGGTGTTTCTGTTGGCTATATGGAGCAGGACCCGGATCTAAGCGGATATGAAACCTTAGGTGAATTTGCTTCTGCGACGCTTGAGGCGTCAGAAATGTACAAGGTTGAACGCGCGGGCGAAGGGTTGAAGTTTGATCCCGACCGGCCTGTTGCCACGGCCAGTGGCGGGGAGCGGCGCCGTGCGGCATTGGCCCGTTTGATGGCGGAAGAACCTGAATTGATGTTGTTGGACGAACCGACCAACCATCTGGATATTGAAGCGATCCGCTGGCTTGAAGATGAGCTGAAGGGCACACGCACGGCCTTTGTGATCATCAGCCACGATAGGGCGTTTTTGCGCGAATTGACCCGCGCCACCCTTTGGATCGACCGTGGATCTGTGAAACGGCAGGAAAAAGGCTTTGGTGCCTTCGAGGCTTGGCGCGATCAGATCTGGGAAGAGGAAGACACCCAGCGTCACAAGCTGAACCGCAAGATCAAGGCAGAGGCGCGGTGGGCGGTCGAAGGGATTTCGGCGCGGCGCAAGCGCAATCAGGGCCGGGTGCGTGCCTTGCAGGATCTGCGGGCGGAACGGGCCTCGCAGATTAACCGACAAGGGGCTGCTGCGATGGCACTTGAGGCGGGGCCAAAGTCCGGTCGCAAGGTGATGGAAGCGGTCAATATTACCAAGCGTTTTGGCGATAAAACGATTGTGCGCGATTTTTCATTAAAGGTGCAGCGCGGTGATCGCATTGCGCTGGTGGGGCCGAACGGTGTTGGCAAAACCACACTTTTGAACATGTTGATCGGCAAGGAAACGCCAGATCAGGGCGAGGTGACGCTGGGCACGAATCTGGCTTTGGCGCTGTTTGATCAGGCCCGCGCGCAGCTGGATGGTGATATGACCCTGTGGGAATCCCTGACCGGGGATCCGGACATGCGGGTGTCGGGCAAGGCGGATCAGGTCTTGGTGCGCGGCAACCCCAAACATGTTGTCGGGTATCTTAAAGAATTCCTGTTCGACGAAGGGCAGGCGCGTGCGCCGGTGCGCTCGCTTTCGGGGGGAGAAAAGGCGCGGTTGTTGCTGGCCAAGATTATGGCGCGTGAAAGCAATCTATTGGTGCTGGATGAACCGACAAATGATCTGGACGTGGAAACGCTGGATCTGTTGCAGGAATTGCTGGGCCAGTATGACGGTACAGTGATCCTTGTCAGCCACGACCGTGATTTTCTGGACCGTGTGGCGGCAACGACTATCGCGATGGAAGGCGACGGGCGCGCCACAGTCTATGCCGGGGGCTGGTCCGACTATCTGACACAACGCGGGCAGGATGATTTTGCCAGCAGCGTGACAGAGACGAAAAAACCTGCCGTTGCTAAGTCAGAACCGAAAAAGGCCGAGAAAAAGGGACTGAGTTTCACCGAAAAACACCGGCTTGAGGCCTTGCCCGCTGAGATTGCGCGGCTTGAGGCGGAGATTTCAAAACTTGAGGGGCTATTGACGGATGCAGATCTGTTCACCCGTGAACCCGTCAAGTTCAAGAAAGCCACAGAGGCTCTGGTGGAACGGCAGGAAAAGCTGGCGGCCTCTGAGGAAGAATGGCTGGATCTGGAAGATCGCGCAGCGGGCTAACGCCGTGCAAAGGGGCGCCAATAGAGGTGTGTCCCACCAGTAGGCTGTCGTCTTGCCCCGCAGCGCAGTTTGAATCGGTCTAGATCAGGCGTATCTGCGGATAAAACCCCAAGATGCAATTGGACGATTCCCCGTTTGGAAAAATACCGGCTGGCGCGCCATAACAGTAGGTTATGGGCGCAGAGGGCCTTGCCCTCATTGGTGATATGGCCAAGCTGGTAGGTCGCGCAGGCACCGTGGGTCAAAAACAGCATATGGGCCACGACGCGCCCCTTGTGGAGGGCGCGAAACACATAGGTCTGTTCTGGTGCGGCGGCGGCAAAGCCGGCGGTCAGCGGGGCAGGCCAGTTTGCATAGCCACGGCGGCGCGATTGCAGCAGTTCCTGGCGCAGAACAGGGGTATCGGGATCTGCAGGCAGGGGCTTGCGCGTCACGCTTAGCTGATGTTCTTCACCGCGTTTCAATTGGTTACGCCATTTCCCATGCAGGTTTGCGCGCCTCTCCTCATCGCTATTGGTAAGGTCAAGCACTGCCATGTCGCGCGGCGCGCGCAGGCGCAGACTGCGCGGCAGTGCGCAGGGAGTTTGTGGTGACAGGATCAAAGGACAGCGGTGCAGGGCGACCGCCCGCAGCTGTGCGTCCAGATCGTCAGGTGGGCTGGCGCGGGGCAACATGGCGAGGGTGATACCGGCGATACGTCTGCACAACACCAGCATCCCGTCAGGCAAAACCGCAGGTTTCTGACCACAAAGCCGCAGGGCCTGTGCAAAAGCCGGGTCTTGCATCAAAGGGGTCAGGAGGGGGCGGGCTTCATCGAACATGCATCCGATGAAGCCCTAGCTTTGGTTAAGACCGGGTTAAGCGATCAGCCGATTTGCACCAGCGCGTGGCGTTTCTTGCCGGCACTCAGCTTGATCGGGCTGGCAAGCGCTGCGGCATCTACCATCATCCCGGCATCAGTGAGCGGTTCATCGTTGATCTTGGCCCCGTTTTCGGAAATCAGGCGTTTGGCTTCCTTACCCGATCCGGCAAGGCCGGATTTGACCAGCAGCTGCACAATTGAAATCCCATCACCAACCTCTTCCCGGCTGAGCGTCAAGGTAGGCAGATCGTCGCCGACGCCGCCTTTTTCAAAAACTTCACGCGCTGTGGCTTCCGCTGCTGCCGCAGCATCTGCGCCGTGCAGCAATTTGGTGACCTCATTGGCAAGGATGATCTTGGCCGCATTGATCTCGGAGCCTTCCAGCGCACCCAGGCGTTCGCATTCCTCAACGGGCATTTCCGTGAACAGTTTCAGGAACTTGCCAGTATCTGCATCCGTCGTATTGCGCCAGAACTGCCAGAATTCATAAGGTGACAACATATCCCCGTTCAACCAGATGGCACCGCCTTGCGACTTGCCCATCTTGCGCCCGTCCGAAGTGGTCAGCAACGGCGTGGTCAGCCCGTAAATCTCGTTGTCGAGCACCCGGCGCGTGAGATCGATACCGTTGACGATATTGCCCCATTGATCGGACCCGCCCATCTGCAACAGACAGCCGTAGCGGCGGTTGAGTTCCAGGAAATCATAGGCCTGAAGGATCATGTAGTTGAATTCGAGGAAGGACAGCGATTGTTCGCGATCCAGCCGCGACTTCACACTTTCAAAGCTGAGCATCCGGTTGACACTGAAATGCCGCCCGATGTCGCGCAGGAAATCAAGGTAGTTCAACCCGTCCAGCCATTCGGCATTGTTCAACATCAAGGCGTCGGTCTCGCCTTCACCGTATTGCAGATATTTTGCAAAAACCTGCTGCATGCCTGTGATGTTCGCGGCAATCTGTTCGGGGCCTAGCAGGGGGCGTTCATCGCTGCGGAAAGACGGGTCGCCCACCTTGGTGGTGCCACCGCCCATCAGGGTGATCGGCTTATGGCCGCATTTCTGCAACCAGCGCAGCACCATGATGTTCATCAAATGGCCCACATGCAGGGATTGGGCCGTCGCGTCATAGCCGATGTAAGCGGGCACAACACCCGCGGCAAAGGCCTCGTCCAGACCTTGATAGTCGGTACAATCAGCGAGGAAACCACGCTCCATCATCACGGCGATGAAATCTGATTTGGGATGGTAGGTCATGGTGTCTTGCCTCACGCTTGCTTTGCGGGGCATCTATAGGCGCAAGGGTCGGTAAGGGAAAGGCCCGAGGTTTGGGGCAAGGTATGAGCAGGGCAATCAGCAAAGACGGACCGGTGCGGGCCTTGGGGGCCATGTCGGGCACATCACTTGACGGTGTGGACGCGGCGGTGCTGGTCACCGATGGGCATGAGATTTTTGAGTTCGGGCCAAGTGCCTATCGCAGCTATACGCCGCAGGAACGCGCCGTCATCGCGGCGGGCTTTGGTCTGTGGCACGGTGCGGCGGTTGAAGCGGCAGCAGACGTGGTGGAACAGGCGCATATCGCTTTGCTGGACCCGATGGAACAGGTTGATATTATTGGGTTTCATGGGCAAACACTGGCCCATGCGCCACGCCTGCAGGGCACTTTGCAGGTGGGTGATGGCGCGGCCCTTGCACGGCGTCTGGGCTGTCCTGTGGTTTGGGATTTTCGCAGTGCAGATGTGGAGATGGGCGGCGAAGGGGCACCGCTGGCCCCGTTTTTCCATCACGCCTGTGCGCGCTATGTCGGGTTGACGGAACCCGTGGCGTTTTTGAATCTGGGCGGTGTGGGCAATCTGACCTGGGTTGATCCATCGGTTGCGCGGCCACAGGATGCGGGCGCTTTGCTGGCCTTTGATACCGGCCCTGCCAACGCGCCAATGAATGATCTGATGCAAAGCCGTTTGGGCAAGCCATATGATGAGGGTGGGAAACTGGCCGCAAAAGGCAGGGTGGAACAGGGCGCGCTGGAGTTGTTTCTGGCAGAGCCCTATTTCGCACGCATGCCACCCAAGTCATTGGACCGCAACGATTTTGCCGAGATGGTCGCGCTGGTGGGAGAGCTTTCGGATGCCGATGCTGCGGCCACGCTGACGGCCATGTGTGCGGCGGGCGTGGCCGAGGCCATGCAGCATTGCCCCAGTCTGCCGTCACGGGTGCTGGTCACGGGGGGCGGGCGCAACAATCCGGTGCTGATGCAGATGCTGGCGGTCAGTCTGGATTGTCCGGTGGTGGCGATCGAAGAGGTGGGTCTGGATGGGGACATGCTGGAGGCGCAGGCCTTTGCCTATCTGGCTGTGCGCGTGGCGCGGGGCTTGCCGACCTCTTGTGCATCCACAACCGGGGTGCGGGCCGCGGTTGGTGGCGGGACCGTAAGCTTGCCGGTCTGATTGGTGGTTTATGACGGTGCCGGAAAGCCGACGTCTTTATGTTGAACGCCGGCGGTGTCGTTGGGCCTGAGGATGGATTTGAGTTTATTGGCAAGGTGAAGCCGAGGAGACGGTGGGCCGTTTCGCCGTGGTGCTTTGGTGGGCAACTGGGGTGACGTTAGAGGGCGCGTTCGTAGAACAACAGCTCTGGCAGCATTTCCTCAGGGATTGGCTGGTAAGGGCCGCAGGGGGTAAAGCCCAGGCGCAGATAAAGGCGTTGTGCGGCCTTCAGGCTTTTGGAGGTGTCCAGCACAATACGGGCAAAGCCGTCCTCTTTGGCCTGTGTGATCAATGCGTTGCAGATCAGGGCGGCCACGCCTTTGCCGCGTGCCGCGTCATTTACGAAAACACGTTTGATTTCAGATGTTTCCGCGTCCAGTGCATGGGTCATGCCACAGCCCAAGGCAGTGCCATCGCCATCACGTGCCAGCAGCATGATGCCTTTCGGGCGGGCATGAAGCACGGGCAATTCATCCATCAAGGCGGTGTATTTCGGGACAGGATAAAACGTCTCTGTGATTTCCTTGTCGATGTCTGTGTTGGACATCAGGAAATCGCGGTAGGCCCAGCACAAGTTGCGCAGGGCGTCGAGGTCGGCGGGACTGGTTGCTTGGGTCAGGGTGATCTGGGACATGGGGTGGTGTGGGTGCGGCAGGACCGCACCCTGTTCCTTGCTTATTTGAGGATGCTGCGGCCGGCAAATTCTGCCGTTTCGCCCAGAGTTTCCTCAATGCGGATCAGCTGGTTGTATTTTGCCAATCTGTCGGAACGCGCCAAAGAGCCGGTTTTGATCTGGCCACAGTTGGTCGCCACAGCAAGGTCGGCGATTGTGGCATCCTCGGTCTCGCCGGAGCGGTGCGACATCACATTGGTGAACCCTGCACGATGCGCCATATCCACGGCTTTCAGGGTTTCGGTCAGGGTGCCGATCTGGTTGACCTTAACCAGCATGGAGTTGGCGGAACCCTTGGCGATGCCATCTGCAAGGCGGGCAGGGTTGGTGACAAACAGATCGTCACCGACCAACTGGACCTTGTCGCCCAAAGCGTCAGTCAGGGCCTTCCAGCCGTCCCAGTCATCTTCGGACATGCCGTCTTCGATAGAAATGATCGGATAATCGGCGACCAGCGCTGAAAGATAGGCCACGTTCTCATCGCTGCTGAGGGATTTGCCTTCGCCTGACAATTCGTACTTGCCGTTTTTGTAATATTCGGTCGCGGCACAATCGAGGGCAAGATACATATCCTCGCCCGGCTTATAACCGGCCTTTTCGATGGATTTCAGAACAAAATCAAGTGCATCTCTGGTGGAGCTGATGTTGGGGGCAAAACCGCCCTCATCACCGATACCGGTGGAAAGGCCCGCCGCCGAAAGTTCCCCTTTCAGCGTGTGGAAGACTTCGGCACCCATACGCACCGCGTCACGGATATTCTCCGCGGCCACCGGCATGATCATGAATTCCTGAATGTCGATCGGGTTGTCCGCATGTTCGCCACCGTTGATGATGTTCATCATCGGCACCGGCAGGACACGCGCAGAAGTGCCACCGACATAGCGGAACAGCGGTTGGGTGCAGAAATCAGCCGCTGCCTTGGCCGCCGCAAGGGAAACACCAAGGATGGCATTGGCCCCCAGACGGGATTTGTTGTCGGTGCCGTCGAGTTCGATCATGATCTCGTCCAGCTCAACCTGTTCTGTCGCGTCAAGGCCGACCAGTGCATCGCCGATTTCGCCGTTCACTGCGGCGCAGGCTTCTAATACGCCCTTGCCCATGTAGCGGGATTTGTCGCCGTCGCGCCGCTCAACCGCTTCATAGGCACCTGTTGAGGCTCCCGAAGGAACTGCCGCACGGCCCATGGTGCCGTCTTCCAGAATCACATCAACTTCGACTGTTGGGTTGCCCCGGCTGTCGAGGATTTCGCGGGCGTGAATATCAACGATGGTGCTCATGACGGTGTCCTTTGGCTGCTGTCAGCGCTTCTTAACGCGACAAACCTGCAGGGGAAAGGTCTTAGGGCGCTGCCCCTAGGCCTGTCGCGCCACCCGCCGTTCGCGCCAGACCGTGTAAATGCCTGATGCCACGATGATCGCAGCCCCGATCAGGGTCAGCGCATCCGGGGATTCGTTGAAGATCGTGACGCCGATGATCAGCGCAAAGACCAGCCGGGCATAACGGAAGGGCGTGACAAAGCTGACCTCGCCCACACGCATGGCAGCGACAATGGCATAATAGGCAAACAGGCCAATTGTGAGGGCGGAGAGAAAATAAAGCCAGCCGCGCACCGCAAAACTGACCACCGGGGTTTGCATGACCAGCATCAGCACAATACCGGCGGGGATCAGCACAAAGAACCCCAGAAAGCTGAGCTGCATGGTGGTGATGGTGGCCGGTGTGCGACGTGTGGCCAGATCGCGCAGGGCCAGCATAAAGACCGCCACAACCGCCAACAGGGAAAGCACCTGAAAGCTGTCCATGCCGGGGCGGATGATCAGCAAGACCCCAAAGAGTCCCACGCAGATCGCGCTCCAGCGACGCCAGCCCACAGGCTCACCCAGAAACAGCGCAGCCCCCAAGGTCACCACCAGCGGCGTGGCCTGCAAGATCGCCGAGGCGCTGGAAATCGGGGTAAGAGACAGGGCCGAGACAAAAGCCACGGTGCCAACCATCTCGCCCAGCCCCCGCAGGCAAATCGGTGCGGTCAGCATATCGCGCGCAAACAGGGGTTTACCTTGCATCAAGACGATAAGGCCAAAAACCACAGAGCCGCCAAAGCCCAGCATGATCAGAATTTGCCCAACACTGGCCGCATCGGAAAGAAGTTTGATGAACATGTCTTCAACGGCGAAGCCAAGCATCGCCAGCACCATCAGCACCGCGCCGCGCATATTGTCCATCGTGTATCCTTGACTGTAGAGAGGGGTTTACCTGTTACAGACCCAGATGACGGGTTTGGGGGGCAGGGGCAAGAGCCACAGACAGATAGACTTGCGGGAATACCGCAACTTGCAGAATGGCGTATCTAACAGGAAAAAGGGGCAGGCGGGAAAGCGGCCCCTTTGGCGTGAATTAGCCGTCGGATCTCTTGATCGGCACGCCGTAAAGCTCCATCCGATGCCCCCGCAGTTCATATCCCAGCTTTTGCGCGATTTTTTCCTGAAGCGCCTCGATCTCTGCATCGACAAATTCGATCACGGCACCAGAGTTGAGATCAATCAGGTGGTCATGGTGATCGCGCTCTGCGTCCTCGTAACGCGCACGCCCGTCGCCGAATTCCAACTTGTCGAGAATTCCCGCCTCTTCAAACAGTTTTACCGTGCGGTAGACGGTTGCGATTGAAATCGCCGCGTCGCGGTCGGCCGCGCGGGTAAACAGTTCTTCGACATCAGGGTGGTCGTCACTGTCCTCGATCACCTGTGCGATGATGCGGCGCTGGCCGGTCATGCGCAGGCCCATGCCTTCGCAACGTGTGATGATGGATTTACCCATGATAGCGGCCTTTGGATCGTGAAGTGGGGGTCGTTTAACGTTCTTTTTCGCGGGAGGCCAGTCTTTCGGATCCGTCTTTCCCGGTCTGTGCGGTCTTTCTGCTGTCGTTCAGCGGGGTTGTAGCCCGCAGGCATAGCTGCATCATATTAGCCACCACTCTTGCCATCGGTTAGCCATCTTTCAAGGCGGTTGGTTGACTTACGTGGCTCTGTACCCCATGTGGGGGGACAAGCGATGCCTTCTGCCGCGTGAGCAGTGCCAGACCCGATGATGCGGTCCGGCTTACCAAGGCCGCCGATGTTCCCAAAATCACGCGTGGGGCGAAACGCGACGGACAGGTTGTGGCATTTGGCCCCTGCCTGCGATCCGGTTTCGCGTGATCCCATGGGGCGCAATGCTGTGCCTGACAATAACGCGTGCGGGGATCTTCGTGCGCAGAAAGACAATGAATGAGCGATTTTGACATGATGGAGCTGCCAGCGAAACTGGTAGCGCGTCTGACTGAAATGGGTCTGAAAGACCCGACACCGATCCAGAAACAAGCCATCCCCCATGCGCTGAACGGGCGTGATGTGATGGGGCTGGCCCAGACCGGCACCGGCAAGACGGCGGCCTTTGGCGTGCCACTGGTGGCGCAGATGTTGCAAAACCCCAAACGGCCGTCGCCCAAATCCGTGCGCGCCCTTGTGCTGGCCCCGACCCGCGAGCTGGCGCAGCAGATCATGCAGAATCTGAAAGGGTTTTGTGAAGGCACGCCGTTGAAGGCGCAGATGGTTGTCGGCGGGCAGTCGATCAACCCGCAAATCTCGCGGCTCTCCAAAGGGGTGGACATGCTGGTGGCGACACCGGGCCGTTTGCTTGACCTGATGGACCGCCGCGCTGTGCGGCTTGAGGAAACAACCTTTCTGGTGCTGGATGAGGCGGATCAGATGCTGGACATGGGGTTCATCCATGACCTGCGCAAGATTTCCGCGGTGATCCCCAAGGAACGCCAGACGATGTTGTTTTCGGCCACCATGCCCAAGCTGATGAGCGAGATTGCCAACAGCTATCTGAAGAACCCGATCCGCATCGAAGTTTCTCCTCCGGGCAAGGCGGCGGATAAGATCACCCAAGAGGTGCATTTCATCGCCAAGGCGGAAAAGCAGTCTTTGCTGATCGAGCTTTTGGCCAAACACAAAGGTGAACGTGCGCTGGTCTTTGGGCGCACCAAACATGGGTGTGAAAAGCTGATGAAAACGCTGGTTAAGGCGGGATTTGATGCGGCCTCAATCCATGGCAACAAGTCGCAGGGCCAGCGGGACCGTGCGATTGCCGGTTTCAAATCGGGGGATGTGACCGTGCTGGTGGCGACCGACGTCGCAGCACGTGGTCTGGATATTCCTGATGTGAAACATGTCTATAACTACGAGCTGCCAAATGTGCCGGACAACTATGTGCACCGCATTGGCCGGACCGCACGTGCGGGCAAGGATGGGGCTGCGGTGGCATTTTGCGCGCCCGATGAGATGGGCGAGCTGATCGCCATTCAGAAGGTCATGAAAATCCGCATCCCCGTGGCCTCTGGTCGTCCGTGGGAAGGGGCAGAGATTGAAGAAAAGCCGAAACAGTCGCGGGGCCGTGGCCGTGGTGGCCGCTCTGGCGGGGGCGGACGTCCCGGCGGTGGCGGCGGTGGCGGGCAGGGTGCCGGCAAACCCGCTGGCGGCAACCGCAGACGGCGCGGTGGTGGTGGTCGGGGTAAACCCGGCGGACAACAGGCCGCTTAATAACCGACCGTAACAATGAAAAACGCGCCCCGCATCAAATGCGGGGCGCGTTTTTCATTGCGGCCATCCGGCGCGGTGTCAGTATTGCGGTCTCAGGTATAAAGCGACGGCACGCCCATCTGCGCGTGGATCTCGTTCACCTGCGCCGGTTTCATGCCAAACCCCTGCGCCAGCTCGTGCAGATATTTCGCCTCTTGCTGGGTATCCAGGTCAATGCCCAGCAGGGACATCGCATAGATTTGCCCTTCCATGCCGTTGGGTGTTTCGCGCACAAGGGCGGCCACATCAACCGGCGCTTGCAGCTGTGCCTGTACAAAGGCGGCTTCTTCCGCGTCGACATCGCCCAATTGGTCCAGCAGCTTGGTCTTTTCGCTCTCGTCAAAAGTGCCGTCGGATTTGGCGGCCTGAATCATCGCGGCCAACATCAATCCGGCGGCGGCTTCCTGCTCCTGGGAGGGTTCAATTTCCGGTTCCGGCGTTGATTCAAACTGCGAGTTCAGCACGGCACCAAAATCATGGTCATTGGATGCAGGCCGCTTTTTTGCCGCCGCACCTGCACCGGCCAATAGACCGCCAACCCCCGCAGCGCCCGCCAGTCCACCCAGCAAACCGCCCAAACCGCCGCCTGATGAGCCGCTGCCGCTGCCCCCCAGTTGGTTCAACAAGCCGCCAAGCCCGCCAGACACCCCCCCTGTGCTGGCACCACCAGCACCGCCCAGAAGCCCGCCCAGCATGTCCTGCAGCCCGCCACCGGCAGAGGAGGTGCCTCCAGCGCTTTGTCCGCCCAGCAATCCACCCAAGCCACCGGCACCAGTAGTTCCGCCGCTGCGGTTCTTGTCCATCAGCACCTTGGCCCCTTTGGCCATGGCCACACCAACGGCAACTTTCGCAAGGGTTTTCATCAAGCTCATCTGGTCTCTCCATCTATGATTTCCCGCAGTCTGACAGATTCTACACCGGCCACGAGGGGAAAATCAGGGGCAGCACATCATCGGCTGAAATTTTCGCATTGACGCGCGCGTCTTCTGCCGCGCTATTGGGCCGGTGGAACGCAAGGATCATATAGACGCTTTTGGCGCTGCGGCTTTGATCGCCTTCGCGTTGCATCTGGCGTTTAATCAGGTGGTGATCAAGGTCACGGCAGGTGGATTTGGGCCAGTGTTTCAGGCCGGGCTGCGCTCTGCCGGGGCGGTGGTCGTGCTTTTCCTGTGGATGCGCCTGCGCGGCGTCAGTTTTTCCGTACCGCGCGCCGCATGGGTCGGCGGGATCGCTTCGGGTCTTTTCTTTACTCTTGAGTTCATTTGCCTTTTTGTCGCGCTGGACATCACAACCGTCAGCCGCGCCTCGGTGATTTTCTATTCCATGCCGGTCTGGTTATCGCTGATCGCTCATGTGCTTTTCCCGGGGGAGCGGTTGACTCCGGTCAAGATTGCCGGGCTCGTGCTTGCCATGTCGGGGGTGGCGGTTGCGCTGGCGGATCGCAGTGGCGGCAGCGTTAGCTGGATGGGGGACTTGCTGGCGCTGACGGCTGCATTCTGCTGGGCGGCGATTGTGATCTGCGTGCGCTCCACGCCGCTGTCCACTGTACCACCGGCGCAGCAATTGATGTTTCAGGTTCTGGTCTCTGCGCCGATCCTGCTGATACTGGCCCCGCTTTTCGGCCCCTTGCTGCGCGACGTCGCGCCGATCCATCTGGCCGGTCTGTTGTTTCAGATCATTGCCATCGCAAGCCTTGGGTTTCTGGTCTGGTTCTGGCTGATGAGCATCTATCCGGCATCCTCTGTTGCCTCCTTCAGCTTCTTGTCACCGGTATTCTCGGTGATCCTGGGCTGGCTGCTGCTGTCCGAGGATGTTGCCCCATCGGTCTGGGGGGCATTGGTGCTGGTGGCCAGCGGCATCTACCTGATCAACCGCAAACCGCGGGTTCACCCCTAGGTGCCACAAAAGGTGGCGGGCACGATCTCTTGCGCGGAAGGGGGACGTGAGAGGTCAGCATCGGTTTCGACATAAGGGGTAGCCAGCGCCCGCATCAGCCGCTCAAACGGGGCCATATCCCCGGCGACCGCAGCCTCGATCATCTGTTCGATCCGATGGTTGCGCGGGATTAGCGCAGGGTTCGCCGCCTGCATGACGGGTTGCGTGTCCGGCAAACCCTTGATCCGGCTTTGCCATTTCCCATGCCAGTGTTCAAAGGCGTCGCGGTTGGTGAACTGGTCCCTTGCGGCCTTGCGACCAAGTGCGCGGAAACTATTGGTGAAATCGGCCCCATCCGTCTGCATCAACCCCAACAGCTCTTCGATCAGCTCTGTGTCACCTTTTTCGGGGGCGCTGATGCCGATCTTGGCAGCAAAGCGCTTCAGCCAGTTTTCTTCCAAAAGCTTTGGCATGGCATGGACAATCTCGGTGGCTTCTTCGACTGCCGCATCGCGGTCGTCAAACAGTTGGACAAGGCTGGTGGCCAGCTGGGCCATATTCCAGACGGCAATGCCGGGCTGCGCCCCGAAGGCATAGCGCCCTTGGGAGTCGATTGAACTGAACACGCGGTTCTGATGGAAAGCATCCATGAAGGCACAGGGGCCGTAGTCGATGGTTTCGCCGCTGATCGTGCAATTATCGGTGTTCATCACACCGTGGATAAACCCAACGGACATCCAATGGGTGACCAGATCAGCCTGTGCGGCACAGACCGCGCGCAGCAGGTCCATCGGGCCAGTCGCGTCAGGATAGTGGCGCTCTATGGCATAGTCGGTCAGGATGCGCAGGTTCTCAACCTCGCCGCGATGGGCAAAGACCTGAAAGGTGCCGACCCGCAGATGGCTTTGTGCCACGCGGGTCAGGATGGCACCGGGCAGGGCACCTTGTTCACGCCAGATCTGTTCGCCGGTGGACACTGCTGCAAGGGCGCGGGTGGAGGGAATACCAAGGGCATGCATCGCCTCTGACACCACATATTCGCGCAACACCGGCCCCAGCCAGGCACGGCCATCGCCCATGCGCGAATAGGGTGTGGGGCCCGATCCCTTTAACTGAATGTCGCGGCGGATGCCGTCCGTGCCAATAACCTCACCCAGCAGGATCGCCCGGCCATCGCCAAGCTGCGGATTATAGCTGCCAAACTGGTGACCGGCGTAAAGCTGTGCCAGGGGTGCGGCCCCTTGGGGTATGGAGTTACCCCCAAATGCGGTGGCAAGTTCTGCCGGATCATTCTGTTCGATGTCCAGTAGATCAGCAAGTTTGTCGTTGAATGCCAAAAGATTAGGGGATGAAACGGAAGTGGGTTTCAACCGGGAATAGAAACTTTCGGGCAGATTGGCATAGCTGTTGTCAAAAGGAATGCGCATTGGGGTCAAAGCTCTCTCGACATGAACATATATTTCTCACGCGGCGTGAAACCGGCGCGTTTGTAAAGCTTGACCGCAGCGGTGTTTTCGCGATCCACTTCAAGGTGAATGGCGCGCAGCCCGCCTTCGGCCAAGGCGCGCGGCAAGGCGATCAGGCTTTCGGTTGCAATCCCGCGGCCGCGTACGCCGGGGCGGATGTAGAGTTCGTCAAGGATCGCATCCAGCCCGCCAAATTCGATAGACCAGCCAAAGCAAACAACCAGATATCCAATCGGTGCGCGGGCTGGCCCAATCAGATAGACCGCACCATAGGGCGATCCCTCCAGCAGCGGGGCAAGGGCGTCGCGGCGGGCCTCATCGCTCTGGGTGATGCCTTCTTCAGTGTGAAAGGCAGCGCAAAGCGTGACCAGTCGGTCCAGATGCTCCGGTTTGGCAAGGGTGAGGGCGGCGCTCACAACCTTGCCAATCGGTCGGTCAACAGGGCGAAAAAGCCATCAGCATCCAGATCACCAATAAACAATGCGTTTGGCTTGCGGTCCGTCACACCCCACCAATCGGCCACGGTCATGCCCATGGTCAGCTCTGACTGGGTTTCGATTTCCACGTTGATGTGGCGGCCTGAAAACAGCTCGGGTTTGATCAGATAGGCGGTGACGCAGGGATCATGCAGCGGTGCCCCCTCGGAACCGTATTTCTCCTTGTCGAACCGTTCAAAGAAATCGGTCATCTGTGCCACGGCAATGCCCACAGGCGTATCCAGTGCGCGAAACGCGTCATTGCGTGGTTTAGTGACCAATGCCTTATGTGTCACGTCAAGGGGCATAACAACAATAGGTACGCCGGATTTAAACACGATATCAGCGGCTTGTGGGTCGACGTAGATGTTGAATTCAGCCGTGGGTGTGATGTTGCCCCCCTCGAAATAGCCGCCACCCATCAGGACAATCTCGGACACGCGCGCCACGATGTCAGGGGCTTTCTCAAAGGCGGTAGCGATATTGGTCAGCGGTCCCAGGGGGCACAGCGTGATCCCGCCCGCATCATGTGTTCGAAGCTGTTCGATGATGAAATCAACCCCGTGCCCGTCGCATAGCGGCATCACCGGATCGGGCAGGTTGGGGCCGTCAAGTCCGGTCTTGCCATGGACATGTTCGGCAGTGACCAGTTCGCGGCCCAGGGGGCGGTCACATCCAGCATAAACCTTTACATCCGTTTTGCATGCCAACTCACAGATAATACGTGCATTTTTGGATGTGAGGTCTAGCGGCACATTGCCTGCAACACAGGTGATGCCCAATAGGTCAATCTCTTCCGGGCTGGCCAGTGCCAGCAGGATCGCAACCGCGTCATCCTGTCCGGGGTCCGTGTCGATAATTACTTTGCGTGGCTGCATGATTTTATCCTCTTTGGCGCAGAGATAGGGGAAAGACAGGGTGAACAAAAGGGCGCGTCAGCCCTTGGTGGCATCGCTCCGCTCATCCGCTTTCACTGCGCTCCAGAGCGCGTCCATTTCATCAAGGTTACTTTGTGACGGGGTTTTGCCAAGGGCGGCAAGGCGTTTCTCAATCTCGCCAAAGCGCTGTTCAACCTTGCGGTTGGTGCGCCTGACAGCGGTTTCCGGGTCCACGCCAAGGTGGCGGGCAAGGTTGGCCATGACAAACAGCAGATCGCCAAATTCATCCTCCACCGCGTCAGCGTCCATGGTGTCGCGGGCCTCTACCAGTTCGCCAGCCTCTTCGACGATTTTGTCAAGCACACTTCCGGTTTCGCTCCAGTCAAACCCGACCCGTGCCAGACGTTTTTGCAGTTTCACCGCGCGGGTCATCCCGGGCAGTCCCAATGCGACCCCCTCCAGCGTGCCGCGTTGGGCTTTTCCGGCGCGTTCCTGTGCCTTGATTGCCTCCCAATCGGCGGTTTGCTGATCGGCGGATTTATCGCGGTTTTCATCGCCGAAGACATGCGGGTGGCGGGCCACCATCTTGTCCGAGATATTGCGCACCACAGAGGCAAAGGTGAAATGGCCCGCTTCCTCGCCCATGGCCGTGTGATAGACCGATTGCAACAGCAGATCGCCCAGTTCGCCTTCCAGTTCGGGCCAATCCTTTCGGGTGATGGCATCGGCAACTTCGTAAGCTTCTTCAATGGTATAGGGGGCGATGCTGTCAAAATCCTGTTCGATATCCCAGGGGCATCCGGTTTCAGGATCACGCAAACGGCGCATGATTTCCAGCAGCCGGTCGATGCCGCCCTCGGGGTCGTTGATAAGGTCATGATTTTGGTTGCGGGCCATTGCAGCTTTGTCCTGTCTGGTGTCAGATGCACCCTGATCAACCTCACCCAAGGAGTCCAGCCCATGCCCGTGGTCAACCGCATTGCCGATTTCAGCGCCGATATGACGGCATGGCGGCAACATCTTCACACCATTCCCGAACTGGGGCTTGAATGTCACCAGACGGCCGCTTTTGTTGCTGAACGTTTGCGTGAATTTGGTGTGGATGAGTTGCACGAAGGCATTGCCAAGACCGGTATCGTGGCGATCATCAACGGACAGGGCGCGGGGCCGACCATTGGTCTGCGCGCGGATATGGATGCTTTGCCGATCACGGAAGAGACCGGCGTGCCCTATGCCAGTACCCATGAGGGTAAGATGCATGCCTGTGGTCATGACGGGCACACGGCGATGTTGCTGGGCGCGGCGAAATATCTGGCAGAAACCCGCAATTTCGCAGGGCGTGTGGCCTTGCTGTTTCAGCCGGCGGAGGAAATCATCGGCGGTGGCGAGATCATGGTGAAGGAAGGCGTGATGGATCGGTTTGAAATTGCCCAAGTCTATGCCATCCACAATGCGCCGGGGCTGGAGTTTGGGCGTTTCCACACCACGCCGGGGCCAATCATGGCGGCGGCGGATACCTTTACGATCAACCTGACTGGCAAGGGCGGACATGGTGCGCGGCCCCATGATTGTGTTGATCCCGTTGTCGCGGCCTGTGCAATTGTGCAGTCATTGCAAACCATTGTCAGCCGGAACACCGATCCCAAAGCACAGCTGGTGATCTCGACCACACAGATCCACACCGGCACAACCGATAATGTGATCCCCGAAGAGGTTTATATCAACGGGACAGTGCGCACCTTTGACAAAGAGGTACAGGCCATGGTGGTGCGCCGGATGCAGGCGATCGTGGATGGTCATGCGGCCAGCTATGATTTGCAGGCGGAACTGGATTTCGAATTCGGCTATCCGCCAACGGTCAATGACGCAGAGAAGACGGATTTCGCCATTGATGTCGCGGGGGATGTCGCTGGCGAAGCTGGCGTTGAAGCGGCCTTTCCACCCGTTATGGGAGCAGAGGATTTTTCATATATGCTGGAGGCGCGCCCCGGTGCCTATCTGATGTTGGGGCAGGGTGAAGGCGCAGGCGTGCATCACGCGAAATACAATTTCAACGATGAGATTGCACCAATTGGTGCCTCCTTCTTTGCCCGTCTGGTAGAGCGGGCGCAGCCCGTGGCGGAGGCATAGAGGATGGCGCTGGAAGATGCAGCAACTCAGGTTGATCAGGCGTTCACCCGCGACGATCTGAAAGGCGCGAGTTTTGAGAATGCCTTTGGCGGGGCAACATCGTTCCTGCGGCGCAAATACACCAAGGATCTGACCGGCGTGGATATCGCCGTGACTGGCGTGCCTTTCGATCAAGCGGTGACCAACCGCAGCGGTACACGGCTGGGGCCGCGTGCGATCCGCGAGGCCAGTGCCCTGCAACCCTATGATCCGCCTTATGGCTGGGATTTCGATGTGCTGAGCGAATTCGCCATCGCGGATTATGGTGATCTGGCGTTTGACTACGGACATACCTCGAAGTTTCCCGCGGCCCTGACCGCCCATATCAAGGGGATTTTGGATGCGGGGGCCGCCAGTGTGACGCTGGGCGGGGATCACTATATCAGCTTTCCGATCCTCAAGGCCTATGCGGAAAAATATGGCCCGATCAGCCTGTTACAGTTTGATGCCCATTCCGATACCTGGCCCGATGACGATATGGAGCGGATTGACCACGGCACGATGTTTTACAAGGCTGTGAAATCCGGGATCGTTGATCCGCATACGTCGGTGCAGGTGGGGATCAGAACGACAAACCCCGATACTTTGGGGGTGGCCACCATTGATGCCCGCGAGGTGCATGAGCGCGGACCGCAAGCGGCGGTGATGCGGATCAAGGAGGTTCTGGGGGATCGACCTTGTTACCTGTCCTTTGACATTGATGCGCTGGATCCGGCTTTTGCACCGGGTACCGGCACGCCGGTCTGGGGCGGGCTGACCTCTGCGCAGGCGGCGATCATGCTGCGTGATCTTGCGGGGATCAACATTGTGGGCGGAGATATCGTCGAGGTGTCACCGCCGTTTGACACAACCGGGGCAACCGCGATTGCGGGGGCGCATGTGGCGACCGAGATCCTCTGCCTGCTCGGACATAGGATGCGGTCAGAATGAAAATTGCGCTGACAGTCACCGAGGTTGGGATGCTGATTTATTGGGGGTTTGCATCTGTTGTTGTGCTGGGATGGGTCATCGTCGCCCCCGATGCGATGTATCCCGATTACCGGAACCCGTTGATCGTGATCTGGAACTGGTCGTTCCTGCCGATTGACATCCTGTTTGCACTTTGCGGGCTGGCCGCGAGATTTGTGCCGATGGCACCAGAGCGCGCGGTTGTTTTGCAAATTGTTTCACTTACCTTGATGTTCTGCGCCGGTTTGATGGCGCTGAGCTTTTGGGTCTTGCAATGTTGGTTCGACATTGCATGGTGGGCGGTCAACGCGTGGCTGGTCGTTTTGTCTCTTACCGGGCTGCTGCGTATCTTTTGCCCTTCCGAAAGGCCTTTGGCATGAGCCAGAAAAACCAACCCATCAGCGGCAATGATCTGGCACGGTTTTCCGGCCCTAACACGTTCATGCGCCTGCCGGCGGTGAATGATCTTAAAGGGCTGGACGTGGCGGTCTTGGGTATTCCGCTGGACATCGGTACTTCCTGGCGCTCCGGCACCCGGTTTGGACCCAAGGAGGTGCGCGCGGAAAGTGCCATGTTGAGGCCCTATAATCTGGGCACCGGGGCGGCTCCCTTTGATAGTTTGCAGGTGGCGGACATCGGTGATCTGGCGATCAATACCTTTTCGCTAAGCGACAGTTTGCGCATCATTGCAGAGAGTTACGATAGTATCCTGATGTCGGATGCGATGCCTTTGGCGATTGGTGGTGATCATTCGATCACCCTGCCGATCCTGCGTGCCATGGCCAAGCGGCATGGGCCGGTGGCGCTGATCCATGTGGACGCTCATGCGGATGTGAATGACGAGATGTTTGGCGAGCGTGAATGCCATGGCACGGTGTTCCGCCGTGCATATGAGGAGGGGTTGATCCTTCCGGCCAAGACTTATCAAGTGGGGCTACGGGGTACGGGATATTCCGCAGAGGATTTCAAAGAAGCTGCCGGTTGGGGTTTCCAACAGTTCCCCGCGCAGGAGCTTTGGGGGCGTAGCCTTGCCAGTCTGGGATCTGAAATCCGGCGCGATGTCGGGGAGGCGCCGGTCTATGTCACTTATGACATCGACAGCCTTGATCCTGCCTATGCGCCCGGCACCGGTACGCCGGAAATCGGCGGTCTGACCACGCCGCAGGCCATGGAACTGATCCGGGCCCTGCGTGGGCTGAACATTGTCGGCGGCGATCTGGTAGAGGTCTCACCGCCCTATGATACCAGTGGCAATACCGCGCTGACCGGGGCGAATATTCTCTATGAGATGTTATGTGTTCTGCCCGGTGTGACATATCGCTGAGGCTCGGGCGGTTGCGCGCGCTGGAATGAGCTTATGGGCAAGATGAATCTGGGGGTGATGCCTATGGTCCTTTGGGGCATTTTCTTTGTGGTTGTTGCGGCTTTGGCTTATGTGCGGCTGGCACCGGTTGATCCGCAGGACTGGCATAAACAGGCCTATCCCTCCGGCATGGGGGAAAGGCCAGGGGCAAAGAGCTTTGTCTGGCGCGAACCAGTTGAGGGGGATGGGGCAGCAAAATTCCGTCAGTTGGCCAAGATCATAAGTGCCGCGCCGCGCAGCACGCTGGTGGCGGGCTCTGTCGAGGCGGGGCAAATGACCTTTGTGACCCGAACACCAATGATTGGCTTTCCTGATTACACCACCATCGGCATCTATCAGGGCCTCGTGGAAGACGGTGACATCCGTTACCTTGAGGTTTACGGGCGGTCGCGTTTCGGGCGCTCAGATCTTGGGGTGAATGGCAAGCGGATCAAGGGGTGGCTCGCTGCGCTGGAGTGAGGAGGACAGGCAACCTTCCTGCACCTCGCGCCACATCGGCACGTTCAGCGACATCTGGCATTGTGCCATGAACATGCGCCCATCAACTTGCAGACAAATCATTTCGCCCAGCTCAATCCGGTTATGGCTGCGGTCTGTGCAATAGCAATCGACCGTCTTGCCATTGGGGTAGGTTGCATCGGCAAAAGCTGCCGTAGGGGCGGGCAGGGCCATCAGGCCCGCAAGGAGGCAAAGGCGTTTCATGCAGGCACCATAGCACGACGCGGCCCTTGACCAAAGCCCTTCTATCAGCGACAGCATCTGATCATGATACCATTGGACCGCCTTGAACAAATTTCCCAACGTTTCCAGTTTCTGGAAGCCTCCATGTCATCTGGCTCGGATGGCGCTGATTTTGCGGCCCTGGCCAAGGAATATGCGGATCTGCGCCCGGTGGTCGATCAGATCGATGCTTATATGCAATTGCTGCGCGATCTGGATGAGGCGCAGGTGATGATGGCCGATCCTGAGATGGCAGAGCTGGCGCAAGAGGAAATGCCGCGTATCAAGGCGGCTTTGCCGGAGGCGGAAGCGGCCTTGCAGGTGGCGCTTTTGCCCAAGGACGCAGCGGATGCGAAACCTGCGATGCTTGAGATCAGGCCGGGCACAGGCGGGGATGAGGCAGCCTTGTTTGCAGCAGACCTGTTGCGGATGTACCAACGCTATGCCGAAACACGCGGCTGGGGCTTTGATCTGATCGAAGAGCAGATGACCGAATTGGGGGGTGTCAAAGAGGTTGTGGCACATATCACTGGCCAAAACGTGTTTGCGCGGCTGAAATACGAAAGCGGCGTGCATCGGGTACAGCGGGTGCCAACCACCGAATCAGGGGGGCGCATTCATACCTCTGCGGCGACAGTGGCTGTTTTGCCTGAAGCCGAAGATGTGGACATTGAAATCAACGCCAATGACATTCGTATCGACACCATGCGCTCGTCAGGGGCAGGGGGCCAGCATGTGAACACCACCGATTCCGCGGTGCGCATCACGCATATTCCCACCGGAATCGTGGTGACCTCTTCGGAGAAGTCGCAGCACCGCAACCGGGACAAGGCGATGCAGGTTCTCAAGGCGCGGCTCTATGATATGGAGCGGAGCCGGATGGATGATGAACGCTCTGCGGATCGCGCATCGCAGGTGGGGTCAGGGGACCGTTCAGAGCGGATCAGAACCTATAACTTCCCGCAAGGTCGCATGACCGACCATCGGATCAACCTGACGCTCTATCGGCTGGATGCGGTGATGCAGGGTGATCTGGACGAAATTGTCGATGCTTTGACCGCAGATGCACAGGCCCGGCTGATGGCCGAGATGAACGGGTGAGTACCGCCGCACAGGCCATGGCCACTGCTGCCTCACGTCTGCGCGCCGCCGGGGTGCCGGACCCTGCACGCGATGCGCGCCTGTTGTTGGCCCATGCCGCAAGTGTGGATGCGGCGCGGGTGACACTGATTGCACCCGAAGAGATCGCACCCGAAATTGTTGAAAGATATGAACAACTTGTCGCCTTGCGGGCGGTGCGTGTACCGGTGTCGCAACTGGTCGGCGCACGGGCGTTTTATGGCCGCGAGTTCAAAATCAGCCGCGAGGTGCTCGACCCGCGCCCGGAAACCGAGACGCTGATCGATCTGGCCCTTGGCGCGCCCTTCGATCGGGTGCTGGACCTTGGCACCGGATCGGGCTGCATCCTTGTGACGCTTCTGGCAGAGCGGCCTGATGCAACCGGCGTCGGGGCGGATCTGTCAGAAACCGCCTGTCTGCAAGCCAGCGCCAATGCGGTGCTGCATGAGGTCGCAGGGCGGGCAGAAATCATTCAGTCGGATTGGTTTGAGGCGGTTGCGGGGCGCTTTGATCTGATCGTGTCAAATCCGCCTTATCTGGCGGTCACGGAAATGGCGGATGTTGCGCCGGAATTGCGGGATCACGAGCCGCGGATGGCCCTGACTGACGGGCTGGATGGCTTGTCGGTCTACCGGATCATAGCAGAGAATGCGCAATCCTATCTGACGGCAAATGGCCGTGTGATGGTTGAAATCGGTTGGCAGCAAGGTACGGCGGTTTGTGACATTTTCAGCCGTGCAGGCTGGGCCAGTGTTGAGCTGGCGCATGATCTGGATGGGCGGCCCCGTGTGGTTTGTGCAGCGCAACCGGCGTGAAACTGCACTTTTTGCGCAAATTTAGCGGTTTTACCCTTGCCGTAGGGGCGTTGGCGTGGTTATTCAAAGATGTTGCAGCGGTGGATGCTTTCGGCGGTCCCGCGCGGTTTTTAACCCAACATTTTCTCGACCGATGATGCCCGCGCTTTGAGCAATCGGTCATTCTTCGCGAAACAGCACCAAAGGCTGATATCCTTTCATGAAATCCACAAGATCCCGGGGCCGGTCCAAGAACAACCGCAACCGCAGTAATAACAATCAGGGCGGCAATGTCGTCAACCGCGTCTTTGACAGCTCCGGCCCTGAAGGCAAGGTGCGTGGCACGCCAAGTCAGGTGATTGAGAAATACAACCAGCTCGCCCGCGACGCCCAGCTCTCCAATGACCGTGTTGCGGCTGAGAACTTTCAGCAGCATGCGGAACATTATCTGCGGATGCTGTCCGAAGCCCAACGTGAGATGGAAGAACGGCGCGAAGAGCAAGAGCGCCAGAACCGTGAACGTCAGGCCGAACGCGACCGTGAACGCGCCGAACGTCAGGAGCGTGAGGCCAACAATCAGGGCGGCCAGCAGCAACAGCAGGGCGGACAGCAGCCCCAGCATGGCGGTAAAGAGCCACGCGGCGGACATGCGGCGGATGGTGACCAGCCGATTGTCGAGCCAGAGGCGGAAGAAGACAGCGGTCTGGTGGATACCCCTGAAAGCAAGCCCAAGCCGAAACGCGCGCCCCGCCGCAAACCCAAGCCAAAGGCCCAGCCTGAGGCAAAGCCGGACGGCAGCGGCGACAGTGGCGATCAGCCAGAGGCCGCAGAATAACCCAAAGCCCCGCCAGAGAGCGGGGCTTTTTGTATCCGGTCTGCGGGGTTAGTCGATGGGTGGTGCTGCCAATGACCCTTCCGTGCGGTGGACATAGTGAATACGGCCTTTGTCGCGCAGGACCTGCGCGCGGGGCAGCCAGTTGTAACGGCTGTCCTGGGTTACCGGGGACCAGAAAAGCCGCCCGCCGCCGCGCCAGGGGTCAATCACCACACCGTCTTTCATATTGGCCCCGGTAGGGATCAGGACGGCGGTACTGTGATCAATCAGGAACCGCGTATGTGAATTGGCAATGGCGCGCGTCACATCCAGCGTTTCAAAGTCTTCTGCCAGCAGCCGTGCCTGCATGTCTTCGGCCCAGTGATAACACAGGCCGCGTGGCTTGGTGCCTGCGTTCACCTTGCTGTTATGGATCAGCGGATGGTCCGTTATCTGATAGGTTTGCGCCAATGCAAAGGCGGTTTGATAGGAGATCCGTGCGGCACGATCTGCTTCCCGTGGGTCCACATCCGGTGACATCTGGCGCAGGCTTTGGGCAAGGGCAGTGATTTGGGGTTCCGTGGCCGTCACCGGGCCTTTGGTCGCGCAGGCCGTCAGGACCACAAGCAGAATAAAGGCTGACATCAGCCGTTTCATTTTTTCGCGACTTCGCGGGCAAGGGCGCAGAAGGCTTCCAGCGAAACTTGTTCAGCACGTTCGGTAGGTTTGATGCCCGCCGCCCGTAACCGGTCTTCCATATCCGGTGCCACACCTTTCAGCGAGGCCCGCAGCATCTTGCGCCGCTGGTTAAAACCGGCAGCGACCACACGGTTCAGGATTGTCGGATCGGCTGGAAAGCGCGGCTCCGGCAGGGCGGTCAAATGCACCACGGCGGAAGACACCTTGGGCGGCGGTGTGAAGGCTTCCGGCGGCAGGTGCAATACAATGCGCGCATCAGCCCGCCATTGGGCCAAGAGGGCCAGTCGTCCGTAAGCCTTGGACCCGGGCACCGCGACGATACGTTCCGCCACTTCGCGTTGAAACATCAAGGTCAGGCTTTGCCAGAAGGGTGGCCATTCGGCGGGTGTCAGCCAGCGCACCAGCAGTTCGGTGCCCACATTATAGGGCAGGTTGGCGGCCACCCGGATCGGCGGTGTGAGATGTTCCAGCGGGTTGATCTCAAGGGCGTCGCCCTCCATCACCGTCAGCTTGCCGTCATAGGCACTGCTGATTTCGGCCAGCGCGGGCAGGCAGCGGGGGTCTTTCTCGATCGCCAGCACATGGCGCGCCCCTTCGGCCAGCAATCCACGGGTCAGCCCGCCGGGGCCGGGGCCGATTTCAAGCACATCACAGCCGGTCAGGTTCCCCGCCTGTCGCGCGATTTTCGCAGTCAGGTTCAGATCCAGCAGAAAATTCTGCCCCAGTGATTTGCGCGCCGACAGCCCATGGGTCGCAATGACCTCGCGCAGAGGCGGTAAGGTGTCGATGGCGCTCATCGGTTCTGCCCCAAACGATGTGCCATGCGGATTGCCTCTATCATGCTGGTGGGGTTGGCGATCCCTTTGCCGGCGATGTCAAAGGCGGTGCCGTGATCAGGCGAGGTGCGGATAAAGGGCAGGCCCAGCGTGACGTTGACACCTTTGTCAAAATCCAGCGTCTTGATCGGGATCAGCGCCTGATCGTGATACATACAGATCGCGGCGTCGTAACGGGCGCGGGCAGCGGCATGGAACATCGTGTCAGCAGGCAGCGGGCCGGTTAGGCCATACCCTTCGCCCTGCATCTGCGTGACCAGATCGTTGATCCAGCTGCGTTCCTGCATGCCCATGGTGCCGCCTTCGCCCGCATGCGGGTTCAATCCGGCAATGGCAAGGCGCGGCGCGGCAATGCCAAACAGGTCGCGCAGACCGGCATGGGTGATTTCGATCACATGACGCAGGGTCCGCGGGGTCAATTGCAGCGGCACCTGATCCAGCGCGATGTGGATGGTGGCAGGCACCACACGCAACTGGTCCGAGGCCAGCATCATCACCACATCCTCTACACCGGCCAGCGCGGCCAGATATTCCGTATGACCGGGATGGGAAAAACCTGCGCCGTCTTTCAGGGCTTTTTTGTGGATCGGCGCGGTACAGAGCGCAAGGGCATGCCCGTCCTGCACCAGTGCCACACCACGGGCGATCATCTCGATCACATGCGGGGCATGGACCGGGTCCGCCACACCCGGTTGACGTGGCCTGCCAAAATCCTGTGCCAGCACGGGCAGGGCGTCGGGGCTGGGATCAGCGGCTTCGCTGGCATGGTTCACAAGCCTGTGCGGCGTGCCTTCGGGCAGATGGCGCGGATCGCCGAGCCAAAGCATCGGCACCTCATGTGCCAGCGCAGCAAAGGCGGCGGCGGCGACCTCAGGTCCGATGCCCGCAGGTTCGCCGCAGGAAATCGCAACCGGCAGGGCGGGGCGGCTCATTGCATCAAGATATGCGCATCGGCGCGCAGCTGCTCCATGTAGAGGTTCGCAAACCCCTGCAATTTGCGCTGGCGCAGGGCGCTGATCACATCTTCGCGGCTGGCTTCGGCATTGGCGGCAGCGGTGCGGTTGCACAGCATCAGAAACACCAGTGTTTCGCCATTTGCACGGGTCAGGGCCGTTGAGACCTCGCCATTGTCCAGCTTGGCCAGTTCAAAGGCGATGTCCTGCGGGATCTCGGCCGGGGCCTTGGCTCCGCGTTCCAGCACCTCTTCCGGCTGGCCTTTGGCGATGGCGTAAAGATCATCACAGGTGTCAACCTCGCCGCGCAAACGGGCAGCCTGTGCCAATGTCGCCTCAGAGCGGCCACCGGCCATGTAATAGGCGGCATATTCAATCTCTGAATACACTTTGGCCGGTTTGCCGCTTTCCTCAATGCCGCGCAGCTGGAACAGGGCAACGGCGTTGGGGATTGGCAGCGGTGCTGTGACCTCACCGGGGGCCAGGGCCAGCAGCAAGGGGTGCAGCGATGGCGGCAGCTGTTCCAGCTGCGTCCAGGGCATGCGCCCGCCGCGCCCACGTGACGCGGTGGCGGAATATTGTGCGGCGTAGCGAGAGAATTCAGCCTCTGATTGGGACTGTGCGATGCGTTCGGCCAATGCCATCACCTGTGTGGCGCGCTGTGGCGGGGCAGGGATGATGATTTCGGATAACAGAACGCGCAGCCCGGAGCCGGTGGAACGCGTGTTGCCAAGGGCACGTTTGATTTCATCCTCAGAGACAGCGGCCTGACGGGAATAGCGGGCCCGGATCAGCTCGCGCCAGCTCAGCGAATTGGCCACAAAATCACGCAGGGTTTCACGCGACACGCCGGATTGTTCCAGCGCCTTGGTGAATTCAGGCAGGGTCAGATTGGCGCGGGAGGCAAATTCGCTCAGCCCCTCGTTCAGCCCTTCATCGGTTAGGGCGATCCCGGCCTGTGCTACGGCGACTGCGCGCAGCCGGTCATCAATCAACCCTTGCAAAGCTGTGTCGCGATCCGACCCCGGCGCGTTTAGCAGCTGCAAAAACCGCTGACGCTGCTGCACTTCAAATTCGGTGACCACCGTGTCGTTGATACGGGCGGCGGGGGCGAACAGGTTTTGTGCCTGCGCCATTTGGCCGCCAAGAACAATCGCGCCTGCAAGGGCAAGGCCCCGAAACACTGCTGAGAATTTCATCTGTATCACCTTTTACATGAGCGATTATATTTTTGGTTGCCCGCCGTGGCTGAAAAGCCCCTTAGGCCCACGTTAAACCCCAAACTTGTCGTAGGCTCAACCGCCGTTGACGAAGAATAGCTGCGCGCCACCGAGAGATCGACGTTGACGCATTCATTGGTGTAGCTGACGCCAAGGCCCGCTGTTGCGGCACGATCGTCTGCCACGTTAAAGCGCCAGTCAGCTTTGACTTCCCAATTGTTGTTGATTTCATACCGCCCGGCCAAGAGGATTTCCGAAACCGCTTCATCACGGTCTTCAGCAGCATCTTCGTCCAGCCATACATAGCTGCCAGCAAGTGATCCGCGTTTGAAACCCCAGTTGCCGCGCAATTCCGCTTTGGCAAAATGTAGATCTTTGTCAAACAGGCTGCGTCCAGACAGGGACAGCCCGTTTGGGGTCACAATCTGTGCCGCAAACAGGATATTGGACGACACGCCACCCAAGCCGGTGGTGATCGAGAAGTCAGGGTCGCTGTCGCTGCGAAACACCTGACCCAGTGAAATATGGCTGTCCCAGCCTTGCGGGTTGATCCGTGACCAGTTCAAGCCAACTGCCGCTACTGTGCCGCGTTCGCGCCGGTCCGGGCGGGGAAACCGTGACAGGGACAACAGGTTGCCTTCGTCAAATTCCACCCGCGTGCTTTCATCGTTGGGCACATTCAGACGGCGGCCCCGGGTCCAGCCGATTTGTGCAACAGGTTCCAGCAGTTGCGTCACACCGCCACCTTCGCGGCGCAGCATGGGATAGCGCAGGGCCAAGGCAGCCACGGGTACGATGTCGGAATGGTTCTGCGCAAAAGAAGCATCCTGCGTGATGTCAAAGAAGTTAAAGCTGACACCGGTGCGCAGATCCGCAACCAGCCCGTTGTTCCATGTAAAGCGACGGCGCCAATCCGCCTGTCCGTGCAGCCGCGCCACATCACGCCCATCCGTGACCAGATCTGCGTCTGGTCCATCGGTATCGCGATCCGAGTTGCGCCGATGCGCATGGGCTTGCAGACGCAGGCGCAGCTCGCCCCCTACGGTCTGTGGGAAAATGCGCCGTTCATATTCCCCGTCCAGCACCACCGTGGGCAGGTTGTCGTTGATGTCATCGGCCCGCAGGCTTTCAAAGTTGTAGAAGCTTGCGCGGATAAATTCGTCGCGCCGTGCGCGGCTTGCGGTGATCTGGCTTTCCAGCCGGTCTTCGACAAAATACCCGTATTCGTTCAGGTAGGCGCGGTCGGTGGTGGTTTCGATATCAAAATCCAGCTTGAAATCGCGCTCCAGATCGAAATCGCCACGCCCGAATACATAGCCGCGCTGCTTTCCGGGCCGCTGGTCGTCACGGGTATAGGCCCCGTCAAAGGTGATGCGCCCCCGTCGAAAGGCTTGCCGATAGCGGAATTCAAGCGTGCGGGTGACACTGGATAGATAGGGCGTCAGAGTCAGGTCGCGGTGATCACCGAGTTTGATAAAATACGGGATTTTCAGCCCGGTGCCCAATTGTGATGTGGTGCGGGTGGAGGGCACCAGAAAACCTGTCGCACGTTCCAGACCGGGGCCGGGCAAGCGCAGGCGCGGCACATAAAACACCGGCATGTTCAGAATGCGAAACTGTGCCTGATCGAAATAGAGCTGATCTTCAAGCTGGTCGTGGATCACCCGTTTGGCACGGATCTGCCACAGCGGGGCGCTGCCGTCGTCACAGACTTTACAGGAGGTTACGGAGACTTTCGACAGCTGGCTATAGCGCCCCTCAACCCTGTCCACCTGTGCGGCGGCCAGTTGTAACTGCTGGTTCAGGATCAACCGTGCACCGGTCAGAATACCGTTGCGCATATCCGCGTCCAGCTGACCGGCATCGGCAAAAATCAGGGTCTCGCCGCCATCTGTCAGGGTGATCGGCCCCACGATGGTCAGGCTGCCGTCATTCTGATTATAGCGCACGGACTTCGCGCGAAGCCGGGTGCCATTCTGAAAGGCCTCGACGTTGCCTTGTGCAACCAAGGTGCGGTCGCTTTCAATAAACACCTCATCTGCGATCAGAATGGCCGCATTTGATTGGGTTTCCTGTGCCCGGAGCGCCACCGGCGATGACAGGGTGACAGGAAGCGACAGGGTGAGGGCAATCAACAGGGTCCGCAGCATCACCCGTCCTCCACATGTAGTAACAGACCAAGCGCAAGCAGCACCGAGGCCACAGGCGGTGCCCAGGCAGCCAATAAAACCGGGATCTGGCCGTTTTCACCCAGAATTTGCGCAAAGCTGCGGATGAAGTAGAGCCCAAAGCCCAGCAGCACCGCCATCAGCACGGCCACGCCGGTGCCGCCAAAGCGGGTGTGACGCATGGTAAAGGCGCTGGCCACCAGTACCATCGCCATTAGGAACAGCGGGCGGGCAAATTCGGTTTGCAGCCAAACCTCGTGGCGGCGCGCAGAGAACCCGGCCTGTTTGAGCTGGCCGATGAAGGTCGGCAGATCATAAATCGACACGGCAGCCGGTTTGCCGATGCTTTCCCGAATACGTTCCAGCGTCAGTGAAGATGGTAGCTGCAGGTCGTCGAAATACTGCGCGTTGGCTTCGGCATTGACACCGGGGGTCAACGGCCATGATTTGACACCCTGTAAAGACCAGGCACCCTCGATCAATGCCGCACTTGCAGCTTCGATCCGCCGCACGGGTCCGTTTTCCATGTCATAGGAGATAAAGGTCACCTCATAGAGCACAGAGGCATCTGGGTTCGAACGCCAGGCGCGGATCACGGTTTGCCCATCCGCATTGCCCTGACGCAGCCACAGCCCTTCATCGCTGATCGACAGGGCAGATGCCCCACCCGCGCGATAGCTTTCGGAGAGTTGCAGATAGCGATTGCCGGTGGCCGCCACGATGGGGTTCAGCATGCCGACCGCCATGATGCCGATCATCAGCGCCACAAAAACCGGGGCAATCAAGGCCCGCAGGGCAGAGCGGCCTGCGGCGCGTGTCACCACCAGCTCAGACGAACGCGCCAGCGAGATGAACAGAGTGATGGTTGCCAAGATCACAATCAACGGCAGGATCAGATTGATGGTTTGCGGTGCATTCAGAAAGGTCAGCCCCAGAATTCGCTGCCACCCCAAATCAAGCCCGCTGAATTTGCGCGCCTGTTCCACACCATCCACCAGCATAACCAGAGCAAACAGGACGCTGCAGATCATCAAAAAGGCGAGCATGAAGCGGCGGGCGAAATAGACGTGTAGAATCATGGTGCTGCACGCCTCCGTCGCATGTTGTTCAGCCAGCTGGGATTGGCCACATGCCACAGCATCGCCACAACCATCATGCCGCCGACAAGCGAGGGCAGGTAAAGCAGCGGCCAGCGGCTGGCGTCTTCCCGTACAGTGTCCACCAGCGCGCCGCGCATGCCGTCAATGGCGATCAGCAGGGCAAAGGCGATGGCAATTTCGCGCCAGACACCAAAACGTGAAAACCCGCCCACCAGTAAGGTGGCATAGCCGACTAAGGCCGCAATGATACAAAACAGCGGTTGAGCAAACCTTGCATGCAGCTCTTCGGCAATGACACCTTTGGCATCACCGGTCAGGGTCGAGACCACGTCCCAATCTGCCATCAACCGTGGTGAGATAAGGTTGGAGGCGGTTTGCGACCCATCCGTGCTTTGGTTCACAAGGGCAGAGATATCAAAGGAAAAGTCGCGGAATTTCGCGGTGGCCAAACGGGTATCGGATTTGTTCAACCGCTGGGCGAGACCATCCACCATGATCAGGGTTGTACCAGCCCCGTTACGCACCAGATAGGCTTCGGCGGCGGTATAGATCACCCCTTCAGCCGGATTGCGCCGGTCTGACAGGAAAACATCGCGCAGCACCCCGCTGGAATCGATCACGCGGGTGTAGAAGGTGACGTTTTGCGTAGGATGCAGGAATTGCCCTTCACGCAGCAAGCTGGCGGTGACGTTCTGCGAAATCTCGTTTTCACGCTGGGTCAGTTCGGCCTGTGCCATAGGCACCAGAAAATGGCTGAGCACACTCATCATCGCCGCGACACAAAGCCCGTAGATCAACACCGGCCGCGCCAGTCGCCAGGGGCTGGATCCGGTGGATTGCAACACGGTCAACTCTGATTCCGAGGCCATCCGATTGGTGACATAGACCGCGCCGGCAAAGGTGGCGATGGGCAGGACGGTGGTAATCAGCTTGGGCAGGCCAAGGGCGGTGAACTCAAGGAAAACAAGCGCGGATTGCCCGTCGCCGATCAGCCGGTCAAACAGGACCACAGCCCGGTTGATCCAGAACAGGGCAACCAGAACAAGGGCAAAAAAGCCAAAGAGCAGCAAAAGCTGTGACAGCATATAGCGGTCTAGTCGTGCCACTCGTTCCTCCCCAAAGGTTCATTTGGCGCCAAACAGATTGATTTGGTCTGTTTTGACGCAATCATTAAAGCAAAATATGGGCGGGGAAAACTGCTAACTGGTCATGGGTGGCCCTTCACGCTAGGTCTTGTGTGAAATCGCAAACAAAGGCCCATCTCATGACTGCTCTCACCCCGATCACCTTTACCGCCACCGACATTGACCAGATCGCCACGAAGGAAGGCCGCGTCGCCATTTTTGTGGCCCCAGAGGGTCCTTTGGACGCAGGCGCGCGGCGGGTCAACAAGCTGACGCGCGGGGCGGTGCAGCGGTTGATGGACGGGCAGAAATTCGCCAAATCCAAGCCGGGTGAAGCCTTCTCTTTGGCCTTTCCCGTAGGCATGGCCGCAGAGGCGGTGGACATCGTGCATCTGCCGCGGCGCACGGATGTGCAGGAGGCGCGCAAGGCCGGGGCGGCACTGGCGAAACTGCGTGGGCGGGCAGAGCTTTTGTTGATCGCCGCCAATATGAAATACGTGGCCGAGGTCTGTTTTGGTCTGGTGATGCGGGACTACGGGTTTGACGATCACAAAACCGAGGCAAAAGAGCGCAGCGGCGTGGTGGTCGCGATGTGCAACAAGCCGGAGGAGGCCGAAGTTGCAGCCGCGCCCTTGCTGGCGATTGCGCAAGGCGCGTTTATGACCCGCGATCTGACCAACGCACCAGCGAATGTGCTGACCACAACAGAGTTTGCCGATCAACTGGCCGCGATGACCAAGTTGGGCCTGAAAGTCGAGGTTTTGGAGGAGGACCAGCTGGCCAAGCTGGGCATGCGCACCTTGCTTTCCGTGGGGCAGGGGTCGGACAGCCCGTCTAAGGTGGTTGTCATGGAATGGAACGGCGGGGCCAAGGATGACGCGCCTTTGGCGCTGGTCGGCAAAGGGGTGGTGTTTGACACTGGCGGCATCAGCCTGAAACCTGCGGCGGGCATGGAAGACATGACCATGGATATGGGCGGCGCTGGTGTTGTGGCCGGGGTCATGCGGTCGCTGGCGCTGCGCGGTGCCAAGGCAAATGTTGTCGGGCTGGTCGGTCTGGTTGAGAACATGCCGTCGGGCAATGCCACACGTCCGGGTGATGTTGTGACCTCTATGAAAGGCGACACGGTTGAGGTGATCAACACGGATGCCGAGGGGCGTTTGGTGCTCTGTGATGTGATGTGGTACGCGCAGGACCGGTTTGAACCGGCGGCGATGATTGATCTGGCAACGCTGACAGGCGCGATTATTGTCGGGCTGGGACATGAAAACGCCGGTGTGTTCTCCAATGATGACAGCCTGTGTAACGCGTTTTTGAAAGCGGCAGAGGCCGAGGGCGAAGGCGCATGGCGCATGCCGATGGGGTCCGGTTATGACGCGCTGCTGAAAAGCCGGATTGCGGATATGAAGAACATTGGCGGGCGGGCTGCGGGATCTGTCACCGCGGCGCAGTTCCTCAAACGGTTTGTGAAGGACGGCACCCCGTGGATTCACCTTGATATTGCCGGTGTGGCCTCGGTCAAATCGGAAACCGCATTGGCACCAGCAGGGGCCACCGGCTGGGGTGTGGCGGCGTTGAACCGCCTTGTGCGCGACCGGTTTGAAAAAGGATAGGCGCGATGGGGGCGGCCTATTTCTACCATCTGACGCGCCGGCCACTGGTCGAGACCCTGCGGATGTTGCTTTCCAAATCGCTGGAGAATGACTGGACCGTGGCGGTGCGCGGCACCGATATGCAAGCGCTGGCGGATCTGGATCGGGTGTTGTGGCAGGGGCCAGAGGAAGAGTTCCTGCCCCATGCGATGGCAGGGGGCGATGATGATGCCTTGCAACCGGTTTTGCTGACCACGGCGGACGTGGCGGCAAATGCACCGGATTGCGTGATGTCGGTGCATGGCGCAGCGGTCACGGCAGAGGAGGTCGCGGCGTTGCAGCGGGTTTGCGTGTTGTTTGACGGCGAAGACGAGGCCGCGCTGAACGTTGCGCGGGGCCAGTGGAAGGCACTGAAGGACGCAGGGGCATCGGCGCAATATTGGTCAGAGGAATCAGGGCGTTGGGAGAAGAAGGCCGAGACTTGAGGGGGGCTGGATAAAAGTTATCTTGCCCGTTCGGCAGTGACGTCAGGGCCCGACCTCTGCCAATGCGCGCGGATTTTCACGGCTGCGGTCTGTCAGGGCTTCCGCGAACTGCGGTCGGCGTCCATCGGGTGTACCCAGACTTCGGCCTGCGGTTCGTGAGGCGCGCGCGTGTGGTTTGTCACCGCACCGAGACGCTTTGCCACTGCCTGAGACCGCGTGTTGCCAATGTCGATATAGCTAAACAGCCTGTCCAGCCCCAGATCTTCATGTGCCCATTTCTTTACGGCCAATGCGGCTTCGGTGGCATAACCCTTGCCCTCGGCACCCTCGAAAAGATGCCAGGCCAGTTCGATGTCGGGCCAGTTTGAATGTTTGAGCAGCCCGACCCGGCCGACCGGATCACCGGTGCTTTGTTCCACAACGGTAAAAAAGCCGAAACCGTGCCATTGCCAATGGCCTACGCCGGTCAGAAACCCGAACCACGCCTGTTCGGCTGTGACCGTTTCTCCCTGAGCTTGCATGGAAGGGGCGCTGGTCATGAAGCGGGTAAGCGCCGCCAGATCGTCCCGTTCGGGGCCACGCAGAACCAACCGTTGGGTGCGCAATTCAGGGGCTGTCGAAAGAGGTTTCATGCCTCACCTTGGGTTCACATACGGAGGGGTAAATTCGAAGGGATCATAGTGCGGGGATAGCAGAAAAGAAGGCGGCGCGCGCATCTATCGCGTCAGGATCAATTCGCCACCTGTGATTTCGATGCGTCCCCAACGTTGCAGATAGCCCATGCCCAGAAGCGATTGTTCCATCTGCCCTTCATTCACCACGGCGGCGACATCCGTGTCGATAATGCCGCCGAGCTGTACCTGGTCAAGCCGCACAAAGGCGGTGCGCACCTCGCCGTTGGCGGTATTGGCGCGGCCCAGATAGGCAAGGGATTCGGGGTTTATGCCAGCGCGTTTGGCGTCCTTCTGGGTCAGCACCATATCGCTGGCTCCGGTGTCGACCACAAAGCGCAGGTTGGCACCATTCACGTCGGCGGTCAGGTAATAATGGCCGTCACGGGCACGGGGCACGATGATCTGATCACTGCCCGCAACACTGAATTGCGGGGTGCGGGCGTCGCGGCTGATGTCCTGCCAAAGGCCCACAGCAGCGGCCCCGCCGATAAAGATCATCATCCAGACCGCGGCGTATTGCAGGGTTTTGTTCAACCCCTCGCGTGATTGCATGAAAAACCAACCACCGACCATCAGCAACAGGACAATCAGATAGATCAGGTTGCCGGTATCTAAGTCTGCCATGGTGTTCCCTTGGGCTGTTGCGGTGTTTTCACATATAGGGACGCACCGCCTTGCTGTCAGCCCGTGGCGGGGCCAAAACCAAAGGCGGCCAGACCGTCCAGCACAAATTGCACCGCCAGCGCAGCCAGCAACATGCCTAGAATGCGGGTGATGACATCAATGCCTTTTTTGCCAATGATCCGGTCAAGATAGCTGCTTGCCATCAGGGTCAGGCCCAGCACGATCAGCGTCAGGGCAGTGATGCCCAGCACCGTTAGCAATCCCTCGCCGCCGGGTTTTTCGCCGATCAGCAGGATGATCGAGGCGATGGAACCGGGACCGGCGATCAGCGGGATGGCGAGCGGAAAGACCGCAGGGTCGTCGATTTCTTCCCCTTCGGTGCGGTCTTCGCGGCGTTTTGTGCGCCGTTCGAACAACATATCAAGGGCGGTCAGGAACAACAGGATCCCACCCGCAATGCGGAAGGCAGGCATGGAAATGCCGACAAAGCCTAGCACCGCCTCGCCGAAAAAGGCAAAGAGGGCAAGGACCAGCCCGGCCACCAGACAGGCATTTAATGCGACCCGTCGGCGTTGCCCCGGTGTCATGCCAGAGGTGAGCGCGAGGAACAGGGGCGCGATGCCGATGGGGTCGATCACCACAAACATGGTGACAAGGGCGGTGATCATATAGGCCGTGTCGAAGGTCATCTTAGCGTCGATCCAATTGCGGGCTGCGCCCATTCTTTTGTTTTAAGGGGCTCTGCCCCATCGGTCAAAGACCGATTCCCCGCAGCATTTAAGGCCAAAAAGAGAAAGCTCAGGCGGAGGCCTTTTCGAGTTTCTCTTCTGCCTGCATCCAGAGGCTTTCGGCGCGGGCGAGGGCGTCCATGACTTCGGCGTATTTCTTGTTCCAGACTTCGAGTTCGCCAACCTTGCTGCCTTCATAGAGGGCGGGGTCGGCGAGTTTCTTGGCCAGCTTATCGCGCATTTCGTTGATCTTGGTGACGCGGGCCTCGGCTTTGCGCACTTCGGAACGCAGGGCGAGGATGTCCTCGCGGCTGGCGCGTTTCTCTTTGGGTTTTTCCTTGGCCTTGGTGTTTTTGCTGACCGGTTTGGTCGGTGTCAGCAAAAGTTTGCGGTAGGATTCAAGATCGTCCTCATAAGGGACCACGGTGCCGTTCGAGACCAGCCAGAGGCGGTCGGCGACCATCGACAACAGGTGCATGTCGTGGCTGACAAGGATCACAGCACCGGAATATTGGGTCAGCGCCTCGACCAATGCCTCGCGAGATTCGATGTCGAGATGGTTTGTTGGCTCATCAAGGATCAGCAGATGCGGAGCGTCGAGCGTTGCAAGCAAGAGCGAGAGGCGGGCTTTTTGTCCGCCGGAAAGGCGGCCCACTTCGGTTTCGGCTTGATCCGGGCCAAGGCCGAAGCCAGCCATTTGAGCCCGCAGTTTGGAATGCAGCACGCCGGGGCGGGCCGAGATCAGATGCTGCAGCGGGGTTTCATTGATGTTGAGTTCATCGACCTGATGCTGGGCGAAGAAGCCGATGCGCAGTTTATTGGCGTTGACCGCCTTGCCGTCCATCAGCACCAGCCGGTCCGACAGCAGTTTTGAGAGCGTCGATTTGCCCTGACCGTTGCGGCCCAAAAGCGCGATGCGGTCATCCTGATCAATGCGCAGGTTGAGGCGCGAGAGCACTGGGTTGCCCTCGGTATAACCCACTGCGCCATTCTCGATGGATATGATCGGGGGCGAGAGCTCTTCGGGTTTGGGGAAGGTGAACACACGTTTCGCCGCCTGTTCCGGCGTTGAAATCATATCCATCTTTTCGATCATCTTCAGACGGGATTGCGCCTGTTTCGCTTTGGACGCCTTGGCTTTGAAGCGGTCCACGAAGGATTGCATATGGTCGCGGCGTTGCTGTTGTTTCTTGGCCATGGCCGCCTGAACCGCACGTTGTTCGGCGCGTTGGCGGGCAAATTGATCATAGGGCCCCTGATAGAAAGTCAGCTTGCGGTCTTCCAGATGCAGGATGCCATTGACCGCGCGGTTCAAAAGGCCGCGGTCGTGGCTGATGATGATGACCGTGTGCGGGTATTTGGCAAGGTATGCCTCAAGCCAAAGAGCCCCTTCAAGGTCGAGATAGTTTGTCGGCTCATCCAGCAGCAAGAGGTCGGGCTGGGCAAAGAGAACCCCTGCCAGCGCGACGCGCATGCGCCAGCCACCGGAAAAGGCAGAGCAGGGCATTTGCTGATCTTCGGGTTCAAACCCCAGACCTTTGAGAATCGAGGCGGCGCGACCTTCGGCGGACCATGCATCAATGTCAGACAGACGCGCCTGAATATCCGCAATGCGCCCCGGATCAGTGGCGGTTTCGGATTCGATCATCAAAGCGGCGCGTTCTGTGTCGGCCTCCAGCACCGTATCCAGCAGCGAGGTTTCCGATGAGGGCACTTCCTGGGCCACGCCGCCGATTTTGGCGCGGGAGGGCAGGGTGATTTCCCCGGCATCAAGACCCAATTCGCCACGAATGATCTTGAACAGCGTGGTTTTGCCCGCGCCATTGCGCCCGACAAGGCCCACCTTGTGACCATCGGGGATGACAGCGGAGGCTTCCTCAAACAGAGGGCGACCTTCGACGGAATAGTTGATTTCTGAGATACGTAACATGGGCGGGGTGTGCCGCAATGCGCCCGCGCCGTCAATCACGGGTTTTCATGGGCCAGACTGCATGCTAGGGAGCGGCCAAATTAACCCCCACAGGAGCAAGCCACATGGCCCTTGAGCGCACATTCTCTATCATCAAACCAGACGCAACCCGCCGCAACCTGACCGGTGCGATTGTCAAGAAATTCGAAGACGCAGGTCTGCGCGTTGTCGCCTCCAAGCGTATTCACCTGACCATGGCGCAGGCCGGTGAGTTCTATAAAGTCCACGCTGAACGTCCTTTCTATGGCGAACTGTGTGAATTCATGGCCTCTGCCCCCATCGTTGCACAGGTTCTGGAAGGCGAAAACGCCATCGCGAAAAACCGCGAAGTCATGGGCGCAACCAACCCTGCGGATGCTGCTGCCGGCACCATCCGCGCCGAGTTCGCTGAAAGCGTTGGCGAAAACTCCGTTCACGGGTCAGACGCACCGGAAACTGCAAAAGAAGAGATCGCTTATTTCTTCTCTGGTCTGGAGCTGGTGGGCTAAGCCTGCTGAGTTAGATCAGACGTATTTGGAAAGGGCCGCAGCGATGCGGCCTTTTTTATGTGGGGGGATCAGGGTTTGCGCACGCCAATGTCGTCAAGCAATTGGTCAAGCGTATGTTCCGGGGCAGGGCGATGTGCTGTTTTCAACGTGTCGAATCTTTTGCGCAAGGCGGCTTTTTCGGCACCTTTGCAATCGTTCCACGGGCGGCCCTGAAGCGCCATTACCAGAACGTAATAGCCGATGAAATGCGGCTTTGCCCCTGTCGCGAGGATTTTAGCATAGGCGGCGTCCGGGCCCAGATCGCGCAGGGTTTCGGCATCTTTGATGCCAGCTGCGGTGCAGCTTGCTTCAAAAGCCGGGCCAAGGTTGCGGATGGTGGAAACGGGTGTGGACATGCTGTGCAGCATATCGTGCTGGCCGCTGCACTGTCACCCGTCAAAAGCGGTGTTAAAGGCTGGCGTAATCTGTAAAAACCGGTTTTGGGCTTGGCTTTGGGGTGCTGGCCTGTGCAGGTGTTTCGGGTTTTGGTGCGGGCGTCTTGGGTGTTTCACTGATGTCTAGGCGTGCCATCTGGCTGCTCCTGAATTGCGACCGGAAGAGGGAGAAACCGGCCAATGCAAGAAGGCTGCCGCAGAAGCTGGGCCTCAGCTGGGCGCAAATGTGGCAATAGTTTGACTTCAATTTTAGAAAACACGGTAGCTATCTTGGACCAATGGATCGCGTGGCTGGCGATTTGCGGCCAAGGTTCATGGGGCCGGGGCGTTCCGCTGGCTGATATCCCTTCTTGGATAGTCAGCAGACCCGATTACCGGTTGAGCGTAAACTGCGCTATATATGAAGTCGCGCTTGTTCATTTCCAATCAAAGCCTTGTCCTATGTGCCCACATCTGTGAAACGCTGGGGCTGACCCGTTTAAAGGGGGCCGTTTACGCCGCCTGTGCCATTTGACTTCATCAGGAGCGCATCCATGAGCATTTCCTATCTTGTGACCCATTCCGGCGGTTTTCACGCTGACGAACTGTTGTCTTCTGCGATCCTGACGCGGCTTTATCCGGATGCGCAATTGCAGCGCAGTCGCGACCGGCAGTGGATCACACCGGCACCGGATCGGATCATCTATGATGTGGGCGGTGATTTTGATCGGGCGGCGCAGATTTTCGATCATCACCAACGCCCCAGCCCGCTGCGTGAGGATGGGCAACCGTTCAGCTCTTTCGGGTTGATCTGGGCGGAATACGGGCGTGCCTATCTGACCGCCCTGGCCGTGCCTGAACAGGATATCGAAGCGATTCATGACAAATTTGATACGAAATTCGTACTGCCGATTGATTTGCTGGACAATGGTGCCGTCGAACCTTCGGTTGCAGGGCCTTTGTCGGCCCTGACTTTGCCGGCGCTGTTGGGCAGTCTTAAACCGGTGTTTGATGATGCAAATCCCACAGCGGATGATGAGGCATTTCTGGCGGCCCTGCCGATTGTCACGGCCCTGATCGAGGCGGAAATCCGAACCATGACAGCCAAGGCACGGGCCCGCAGCATTGTTTTGGCGGCGATAGAGGCGGCGGGCAGTTCGGCGATATTGGAATTGCCCATGGGCATGCCCTATGGCGCGGCGCTGGATCAGGCAGGGGCGGATCATATTCTGTTTGTCGTCTGCCCGCGTGGAGAGGACTGGACGCTGGGCGGAATCAAACTGTCGAATGATACGTTCGAACAACGCGCCGACCTGCCTGCCGCATGGGCGGGATTAACGGATGCGGCGCTTGAAGCGGCTTGCGGTGTTGCGGGGGCCAAATTCTGCCACAACGCCCGCTTTATCGCTGTGGCGGACAGCCGGGAGGCCATCATGAAGATGGCCGAGATCGCCGTACAGGAAGCCTGAAGCCGGGTTGCTTTTGGGAGCATGTGCTGTCCCCCCCTTGGATTCGAAATATTTCCAGAGGAGCTTGTGCGGTAACGTCCCGTTCAGGCATCAAAGCCAATTGTCTGTCTCGTTGCGTCACTAGGTGCGCAGGGAGCTGCAAGGATCTTCGGAACAGGTCATCCATGGGTTTTGAGACCGCTTGGCGGAATATGGGTGTATTTTTTGTCAAAAGCAAAAAAGCCACCAAGCTGTTGAGCTTAGTGGCTTTTTATGGCTCCGACGGTAGGGATCGAACCTACGACCAATTGATTAACAGTCAACTGCTCTACCGCTGAGCTACGTCGGAACGGTAAGGGCGTAATAGCCAAAGTGTTTTGGGACGTCCAGAGGGATTTCGCCGGAAAGTCAGATATTTTTCACCTTACCCTACTGCCCTTTGAAATTCGGCTTCCGCATGCAGGGGGCCAAGCGGTTCGACCCGGGATTTCCCCGTGAGATCAACGAGGTGCGCCAGAACGTTGCGGGTGGCCGCACCCAACAGGGCGGCAGGTGTTCCGGCATAGACCTGCCGGGCGATGTTATGGGCGGTGGCTGGACCGGCTTCAAGGGCCTGCAAAATCGCGGCTTCGCGTGATGTGCGGTGGGACACCAACCATGCCAGCCGCGCCGCCGTTTCGGTGACCGGGGCACCATGGCCGGGATAAAACACGCGCCACTCCCGGCTTGCCAGTTTGGCGCAGGAGGCCATGAAATCCGTCAGGTCGCCGTCTGGTGGCGAGACCAGCGAGGAGGCCCAGCCCATGACATGATCCGCCGTAAAACAGGCGTCACCCCAGGCAAGCGAAAGGTGGTTGCCGATATGGCCGGGGGTATGGAGCGCTTCAAGCTGCCAGCCGTCGCCTTGCACAACCGCACCGTCGGCAAGCAGATGGTCTGGCGAAAACGCACCATCGATGCCTTCGCCACCACCCATCAACCCGCTTTCGGCCAGGGTTTGCATGACCGGGGAACGTCCGGCTGTTGCGTCGCCGAAAGCATGGATTTGCGCGCCACAGGCATTGGCCAGCGGGCGGGCGAGGGGCGAATGGTCAAGGTGAGTATGGGTCACAATGATATGGGTAATCCTCTGATCCGGCCCGACCGCATCGAGAATCGCCGTCAGATGGCTATCGCTTGCGGGGCCGGGGTCGATCACCGCGAGGCCACGGGTGCCCAACAGATAGGTATTGGTGCCGCGATAGGTCATGGGAGAAGGGTTTGGGGCAACGATTCTGCGCAAACCGGGTTCCAGCTCTTCGGCTATACCGATGGCGGGGTCAAAGTCGTCGGGGGGCAGCATGGTTTGGCCTTTCGTTGGGGATGGGGGCTGGCTAAGCTGTAGCCCATGTCCTTCCTTTGGCTCAAACAATATATGCCCCGTGGAATCTACGGGCGGGCGGCCCTGATCCTGCTGCTGCCGGTGGTGATCATCCAACTGGTTGTTACGGTGCTTTTTGCACAGCGGCATTTTGAAGGGGTCACCCATCAGATGACCGATACGGTGCTGCGCGAATTGGCGCTGGTGCTGGACGTGGCCGAAGCGGCACCCTCTCGCGCCGCCGTGCCCCGGGTGGTGGCCGCGCAACTGGGGGTCCTAGAGATTGAGGTGACCCCGGTAACTGCGGAGGATCTGCCGCCGCGCAATATGATGCGCTGGTATGACTATTCAGGGCGGGTCAGCGCGAATCGCTTTGCAGAGAATATGCCAGCCTTCAAAGCCGTTGATTTTACGGCAAGTGATGGGGTGCGGATTTATCTAATGTCCGACATTGGGCCGCTTGAGGTTATGCTGGACCGGCGGCGTATTTCGGCCAGCAATCCACACCAACTCTTTGTCTACACGATATTTTTCGGTGTCTTGATGACCTGTATCGCCTTTGTCTATCTGCGCAACCAGCTGCGGCCGATCAAACGTCTGGCGCAGGTGGCCGAATCCTTTGGCCGGGGGCGGCATGAACCCTATTCCCCGGCGGGTGCTGTGGAAGTGCGCAGCGCGGGCAACGCCTTTATCGATATGCGCAACCGGATCGAACGCCATATTGAACAGCGCACCTTGATGTTGTCCGGGGTCAGCCACGACCTGCGCACCCCCTTGACGCGGATGCGGCTTAGCCTGTCGATGCTGGATGATGATGAGGCTGAACCCCTGATGCAGGATGTGGATGACATGCAGCGAATGCTGGATGAATTTCTGAATTTTGCCAAAGGGGCCGCCGAGGGCACACCGGAAGCGGTGGCACCTTATGATCTGGTGGCTGAGATTGTCGCAGAGGCCCAGCGGGCAGGGCGCGATGTGGTGTTATTGAATCGTGAAGGCGACGGCACCGGTACAGTCAAGCTGCGTCAGCTGGCGATCCGGCGTGCGGTGGACAATCTGATCTCAAATGCGGTGCGCTATGGGGCGCGGGCAGAGGTGTCGGTGCTGCTGACCGATAAAACCCTGCGCATCCGTGTCGAGGATGACGGTCCCGGCATCCCCGAAGAACGCCGGGTCGAGGCCACCCGCGCCTTTACCCGTCTTGATCCTTCACGCAATCAGGATCTGGGGGGTGGTGTGGGGCTTGGACTGGCGATTGCCACGGATATTGCCCGTGCCCATGGCGGCGTCCTGCGCCTTGGGGAATCGCAGCGGCTGGGTGGGTTACGCGCGGATATCGTCATCGCCCGTTAAACCGAATGCGACCCAGCGGAACAATTGCACAGCCATGGCAGATTCGTCACGCTGGGCCCGACAACAGCCGGAGCATCCCATGACCCCCTATGACATGATCAAATCCCACCTCGATTCTGCCGTGCCCTTTGCCAATCACGTTGGTGTAAAACTGCTTGAGATCGGGGATGGCACCGCCAGTGCGGAACTTGACCAGCGCGATGAAGTCTCCAATCACATCCAGTCGATGCACGCAGGTGCGATGTTCACCCTGGGCGAGGCAGCCTCGGGCGCAGCGATGGCGGGTGCTTTGGCCCCGGTGATCCTGAACATGCGGCCGGTGGCGGCTGTGGCAAATATCGCGTTCAAGAAAGTTGCCAAAGGTCTGCTGACCGCTCAGGCGACGACATCACAAGACGGGGCGGCGCTGATGCAAGCGATCAAGGCCGACGGCAAGGTCGCTTTTGATGTGCAGGTAGAGATGCGCGATTCATCCGGTGATGTGGTCGTGGAAATGACCGTAAACTGGTACGTAAGCGCAAATCGTTAGTGGTATTTGGCTGAAATGGCGGCGATGGTAGGCCCGGCAGGACTTGAACCCGCAACCAAAGCGTTATGAGCGCTCTGCTCTAACCAGTTGAGCTACAGGCCCGCCATGGCGCTTGGGGTATTCTGCGGCGGTGGTTTCGTCAAGGCTTGGGATGTGATTTTAACCCGCTGGCCCGCAGGCCAGTGACTTGCAGCCTAAAAGGGGCATCTGCAGGTGGGATTTTGCGAAATTCGCCTTTCCTTGGTGGTTTTTCAAAAAATTACACCGATTTTTGTGAGAAAAACCCTACTTCATCTTGACCAAAGGTAAGAGAAGCTACACTACAGGTTGTGTGCGGGCGGATTTCTGCTGATCAGGCTTGACACAACTGCAAGATTTAGTGGGGGGACTAAAACACAATGTCATTTTTCAAGGAAAATATAGTCTGGATTGCACCAACAATCGCGATTGTTCTGGTAGCAACGGGATATTTAGATCGGGAAAACGGCTTTTCGTTATTCTCTTCGGATGGACAGGAAAGCGAAGTCGCGGCGGCGGCTGATCCTTACGAACAGCAGCGTCTGGCGGATTTCAACGCGTCGGTTGTTGCGGCATTGGCCAGCCCGAACGGTGCTAACACGGCACAGTCACAGGCATCCGCAGGCAGCATCACCACGGCTGAAAACAATCCCTCTGGGGAGGTGACGCGCAACGCACCGCTTGATCTTTTGCAGGTCGCCCCCGTGGAGAAACCACAGGTCGAACCCGCCAGCCAGAATGCACCGTTTAACGGCGAAAGCGCTGCGGATTTCTTTGCTTCCGCACAGGCGAATCTGGCAGTGGCCAATTCCTGCGAACAGGATCTGGGCGAACTGGCATCTTCTGCACGGATATATTTCCCTGCCGGTGGGCTTTCCGGTGAAGACGCCGGGCTTTCAGCTGCGCGTTTGCTGGGCATGGTGTTGCAGGATTGTCCGGGATATGCGGTGCAGGTTGAAGGTCATTCGGATCCTTCCGGTAACCCGCAATCCAATCGGAAGCTGAGCAAGCAACGGGCCGAGGCGGTGATCAACCGTTTGGCTGCATCTGGTATGGACACATCGAAATTCATCGCTGTGGGTTTTGGCGACACGCGGCCTTCGAATGTGGTGGGCGAGGAAAGTGCTGCCTATTATGATCGACGGGTTGAGTTTTCGATCGTGAAATCGGCCCAGCAGGCCAGCTTTACCCCATCGGCCAAACCCTGGCAGGAAAAACCAGCGGCGGATTGTGTGGCGCAATTGACCAGCAAGGCAGCCTTGGCGCGTCAATATTATGCGCCCGGTTCAATTATTGCGCCGGCTGGTGAATTAGGCGCGGTACTGGACCTTGCTGCAGAGGTTGCACAATGTGACGGGGCGTGGCTGCGCATTGTCGGGCAACACTCTGATCGTGCGGGCAACCGCGAGAATGTCTCAACCGGGCGCTTGCGGGCATTGGCCATGCGAAATGCCTTGCTGTCTGCCGGACATACGCAGGGTCGGATTCTTGTCGGCGCACCGTCATATGCGGTCAATGTTGAGGGCGAGCCGGGTCTGCCGCAATCGCGCGTGGATTTTCAGGTGATTTACGACTGATCCGGGTCAAACGGATTACAAGCGGTGAACGGGGGGCCATCTGTCCCCCGTTTTTCGTTTTAGACGGCATTTGTCGGTGTGCCTGTGGTTGCTTGGCTGGGGTTGATAGGGTATCGCGGCGTCATTGTTTGGATACTGGGGATCACGCATGACAAAGAACGGGTTGACCTACGCTGATGCAGGCGTCGACATCGACGCAGGAAACGCGCTTGTTGAGCGGATCAAGCCGGCGGCCAAGCGCACCGCGCGCCCGGGCACCATGTCCGGTTTGGGCGGCTTTGGGGCGCTGTTTGATCTTAAGGCAGCAGGGTTTGTTGACCCTGTGCTGGTGGCGGCAACGGATGGCGTGGGCACCAAACTGCGGATCGCGATTGATACCGGGAACGTCGACGGGATTGGCATTGATCTGGTGGCCATGTGTGTCAATGATCTGGTCTGCCAAGGGGCGGAGCCGTTGTTTTTCCTCGACTATTTCGCAACCGGCAAGTTGGAGCTTGATCAGGCGACGCGCATCATCGAAGGCATCGCCGAAGGATGTGCCCTGTCCGGTTGCGCGCTGATTGGTGGCGAGACCGCTGAAATGCCGGGGATGTATCATGCGGGCGATTTCGATCTTGCGGGTTTCTCTGTTGGTGCGATGGAGCGGGGCACAGAACTGCCGCGCGGAGTCGCCGAGGGGGATGTTTTGCTGGGTCTGCCCAGCGACGGTGTGCATTCCAATGGCTATTCGCTGGTGCGCCGGATTGTGGAAACCTCTGGACTGGCTTGGGAAGATGGCTGTCCTTGGGGTGAAGGTACGCTGGGTGCGGCTTTGCTGACGCCGACAAAACTCTATGTCAAAGGTGCGGTTGCGGCGTTGCGGGGCGATTGCGTTCAGGCGCTGGCGCATATCACCGGGGGCGGTCTGACGGAAAACCTGCCGCGGGTTCTGCCCGAAGGGCTGGGCGCGGAGATTGACCTGACCGCATGGGATTTACCCCCTGTTTTCAAATGGCTGGCGGCATCTGGAGGTATGGCTGAGGCGGAGTTGCTCAAGACCTTCAACTCCGGTGTTGGTATGATTGCCGTGGTCGCCAAGGATCAGGTCGCGGCAGCGAAAGCGGCCTTTGCGACAGACGGGCATCAGGCCTTTGAAATGGGTCTCATCACTACCGGGGCAGGGGTTGCGTATAAGGGCAGCCTGCTTTGACCAAACGGGTTGCGATTTTCCTGTCCGGTGGCGGATCAAACATGCGGGCGCTGGTTGAGGATATGACCGGAACTGCACAAGGGGATCATCCGGCGCGGCCTTGTGTGGTGTTTTCCAATCAGGTCGAAGCGGGCGGAATCGCCTGGGCCAAGGCCCGTGGCATTCCCACGGAGGTGGTGGATCACCGCCCCTTTGCTGGTGACCGTGCGGCTTTTGAACAGGCGATCAGCGCCGCATTGGCCCCCCATGCACCCGATCTGATTTGTCTGGCCGGTTTCATGCGCAAGTTGACGGGAGATTTTACCGATCAATGGGCCGGTCGTATGATCAATATCCACCCGTCCTTATTGCCTAAATACAAAGGATTACATACCCATCAGCGGGCCTTGGACGCGGGGGACAGGGCACATGGCTGTACCGTTCATGAAGTCACGGCAGCATTGGATGACGGGCCGATTCTGGGGCAGGCCAGCCTGCAAGTGGGTGGTGAAGATACAGCGGAAACACTGGCCGCACGGGTATTGAAGCTAGAACATCAGCTGTACCCCGCTGTGCTGCGCCGTTTTGCTGCGGGTGACCGCAGCTTGGTGCAGTTGAACGGCTGACTGGTCAATCATCTGTCCGTGATGTAGCTATTCAGCAAAGTCAGGATAGCCTATTCTTCGCGAAGTGAGAGCATGAAAACAATAACAACAACCGCCGACCTTGCCGAATTTTGCGCGCAGGCGGCCAAACACCCCTATGTCACTGTAGATACAGAGTTTCTGCGCGAGCGAACCTATTATTCCAAGCTTTGCCTTGTCCAGCTGGCGATGCCCGGCAGCGATGACAGCAACGCGGTTTTGCTTGATCCTTTGGCTGACGGCATTTCGCTTGAGCCGCTTTATGACTTGTTCCGCGATACTTCGGTGGTGAAGGTTTTCCACGCGGCGCGTCAGGATCTTGAGATTTTCTTTGTCGATGCACAGGTGTTTCCAGAACCGTTGTTTGACACACAGGTTGCGGCGATGGTCTGCGGTTTTGGCGAGCAAGTGGGCTATGAAACACTGGTGCGCAAGATTTGCCATGAGGGTGTCGACAAATCCTCACGGTTTACCGATTGGTCCCGCCGTCCCCTGTCTGACGCGCAAAAGAAATATGCGCTGGCCGATGTGACCCATCTGCGCCAGATCTACGAGTTTCTGGCTGAAAAACTGGAAGAAAGCGGGCGGGCGCGTTGGGTCAAGGAAGAGCTGACCATCCTGACATCACCCGATACCTATATCACCGCGCCGCAGGATGCGTGGAAACGGGTGAAGACGCGGACAAATTCGCCGAAATTCCTAGGCATCGTGCGCGAGCTGGCAGCCTTTCGCGAGGATTACGCGCAGAAACGCAATATACCGCGTAACCGTGTCTACAAAGATGATGCGCTGGTTGAGCTGGCCAGTCTGAAACCCACCAATGCCGAAGAGCTGGGCCGCGCGCGGCTGCTGCTGCGTGAAGCCCGCAAGGGCGAGATTGCAGAGGGCATTCTGGCTGGCATCGCCAAAGGCGTGAAAACCCGCGCCGAGGATCTGCCCAAACCAGATCGCAGCCGTGAAAAGCTACAGGTTAATCCGGCGCTGGCGGATCTTTTGCGGGTGCTGTTGAAGGCCAAGACAGAACAGGCCGGAGTCGCGGCCAAGCTGATTGCGCCAGCCTCTGATCTGGATGCGATTGCGGCGGGGATGCGTGACGTGCCGGCACTGAAGGGCTGGCGGCTTGAGGTGTTTGGCACCGATGCCCTGCGTCTGTGTGACGGCAAGATTGCTTTGACCGCCAAAGGCAATGATGTGCAGGTGGTTGAGGTTTAGAACCGCACTGCAAAGTTTTGAAAAGAAACAAGGAAGATAAAATGTCTGAGATCAAGCGCTACCACACCAACCAACGGATGAGCCAGATTGTCACCCATGGCGACACGATCTATCTGGCCGGTCAGGTTGGCACTGCCGGTGCCTCTGTGGCGCAGCAAACCCAGGATTGCCTGGACCAGATTGACGCGCTGCTGGCCGAAGTCGGCTCCGACAAGACTCGTATTCTGCAAACAGTGATCTGGCTGCACAGCATGGATGATTTTGCGGAAATGAACGCTGTTTGGGATGCCTGGGCACCTGAAGGGCATACGCCTGCACGTGCCTGTGGCGAGGCCAAGCTGGCCAAGCCGGAATTCACGGTAGAAATTATCGTAACAGCTGCGAAGTAAACAGGTTAGCGCCGGGCCACCTGCGCGTTGAGTTGACCCTCAACGCGGATCCGGCGCACGCCAGCCAACTGCTGATCCGTCACGTGACGTGCCGCGATGACTTCGCGTGTGGGTTTGGTGCCGATTGCTGTCTGTGCGGTCGGGCGAACCCCTTCAAGCCGGTAAGTCAGAACACCTTCTACCGGCAATTCTTCCTCATTTTCCGGTGTCAGCTGCACAGCATAGATGCCCTGACGCGCGGCCAGACCCGTGGCGCGGATGATGGCACCGCCGGGCACCCGCTCGATTGTCAGATTGGTGACCTGTTCAAAGGGTCGCCCCGCATAAACTGCTTCTGCGGCGCGCCTGTTTGCAAACAAACCGCCACGTTTCGGGATCAGCGGGTTGGTGTTTTCCACCTGTGCAACCGGTTCTGAACGCGACTGACCGAACCAGTTCAGCGGGTTCACACGGCTTTGGCTGATGGCAGTACAGGCGCCCAGGCCGAGTGTCACTGCGAGGAGAAGGGGGATTGTCTTGCGCATAGGGGCCGCCTTGGAAAATCTGGTCGTGTTTTGAGTATCCTATCACGTGGGGCTTGGGAAGGGGCTGGACCTTTGCCATCTGCACTTCTAGGTCTGGGCAAAGACTGAAAGGGTGCACAGATGGCCAATGACGCGTTTGAGGAACTGGTAGAGGATTTCGAGTTTCTGGACGATTGGGAAGACCGCTATCGCCATGTGATTGATCAGGGCAAGGCGATGGAGCCTTTGGAAGAGGCGCTGCGTGTGCCCAGCACCAAAGTAGACGGCTGCGCCTCTCAGGTCTGGCTGCATGCGCAGTTTGATAAAGGGACGCTGCATTTTGACGGCGCGTCTGACGCGATGATTGTCTCGGGGCTGATCGCCGTGCTGCGGATTCTTTACAACGGGTTGACCCCTGCAGAGGTTCTGGCGGTGGATGCCCGCGCTGAAATGGGGCGCTTGGGGTTGAACGATCATTTGTCCGCGCAACGTTCCAACGGGCTGCGGGCGATGATCGAACGGGTACGCGAGACAGCTGCAGCGGTAGAGTAATGCGCCGCTGGCTTGAGACTGCCCAAAATCGGCCCGTGCCTAGAGGGTTTCCAGCGCGGTTTTCAGATCGCCATAGCCGGTAAAGCGCCGCTCGAAGGGCAGACCAAGGCGGGCGGCGCAGTCTTGCGCCTTGGCTGTTAACTCGGGATCATCGGTCTGGGCCTGATAGATCAGTTTTTCATAATTGCCAAAATACATGTCGCGCAGATCGGGATGCCTGTCCAACCCCATGGGTTTCCAGATAAAGGCGTCGAACTGGCGGACCAGAAAATCGGTCAGATAAAAACTGGTGAACTCACGGTCCGCTTTTTCGGCAAAGGCGTCATTGCCTTCGAAAAAACTGTAGCAATGCGGCCCTGCAATCATTTTAACGCCCATCTCCGCACAGGCGGCCTGCAACAACCCACCGGTGCCGCAATCGGCATAAACCACAAAGATATCGGCGTAGTCGTTGCGATGTTTGTCGACGCTTTCGCGCACCGACTGGGTGATTTTCTCTGGAAACAGGTGATATTTGGCGGGCAGGCAGGTCAAGTCCAGATGGTCCCAGCCGTTTACCGCCTTCAGGTCGATGATCTCGCGCGCAAGGGCCCCGCAGGCAATCAGCAGAATGCGGCCTTTGGCAGCGTCGAGCGGCAGGCCTTCTTCGGTCAGAACCTTGTCTGAGGGAATCATCGGCGCAACACCCGCAAAGCAACGGCGGCAATCAAAAAGGCGGGCAGGGCGGCGATCAAAACAGCGGGGCCGCCAAGGGTCAACAGCCACACGGTAACCGCCGCTGCGATTATGGCACTGGCAAAGATCAAGGCAAAGCGGGCATGGGGCATGGCGGTCTCCTGTCTGGTTCAAGATAGGCGCAGCGGTCCTTACAAAAAAGGCCCCGCAATCCTGCGAGGCCTTCCTATCCGTTCAAAGCATCGCACTCAGGCCGATTTGGCTTGGTTATGTTTGCGTGCCATCCATTCTTTTGCAGTTTCCACAGCAACAGCGGCATCGCGGCAATAGGCGTCCGCGCCGATGGCCTTGCCGAATTCCTCGTTCAGTGGGGCACCGCCCACCAGAACAATGAAATCCTCGCGGATGCCCTGTTCAACCATCGTGTCGATGACAACTTTCATATAGGGCATCGTTGTGGTCAGCAGGGCGGACATGCCAAGGATATCAGCTTCTTCGCTGTCCAGCGCCGACAGGTAGTTTTCAACCGGGTTGTTGATGCCCAGATCGACAACCTCAAACCCGGCACCTTCCATCATCATGCCGACAAGGTTCTTGCCGATGTCGTGAATGTCGCCTTTGACGGTGCCGATGACCATCTTGCCGACGCGCGGCGCACCGGTTTCGGCCAGCAGCGGCTTGAGGATGGCCATGCCGCCCTTCATTGCATTGGCGGCCAGCAAGACCTCAGGCACAAACAGGATACCATCGCGGAAATCGGCACCGACAATGGTCATGCCGCCCACCAGCGCCTTGGTCAGCACCTCATAGGGCTCCCACTTGCGTTCCAGCAGGATGTTCACGCCCTCTTCGATTTCTTCCTTCAAGCCGTCATATAGGTCATCGAACATCTGCTGAACAAGCTCTTCGTCGTCGAGTTCCGACAGGATGATTTCGTCTTCTTCGGACATTGGCATTTCCTCTATGCGTATCGTGCTGGCGCTTGGCCCATGGTTCTTATTGTCATGTAATATGCAAAATTGACACGCAAATTGCGACATTGGTTGCCGTTTGTGCGACTCATTTTTCTCACGTTGATCATGAATTTTGCACATGTGGACAGGGGGATAGCGCGGGAATACGAAATGCCCCTTTCTAGCGTTCTTCATTTGTTCTACTCTGCCCTATGGATAATGAACGCAGCAGATACCGCATTAAGGCCCGCGCATCGGTCAGTAATCACGTTGGGCGCTTTGAACGCCATTGCCGCGAAACTGTCGATGACGGCTGGCACAGGGACGAAGAATTGCCGCTGTTGCGCACGGAGACAAGTATAGAGCAGCCGCGCAGTGTCATCACCTATAACTGCTCGCCTGACCTGCCGTTTGATCGCTCGATTAACCCTTATCGGGGTTGCGAACACGGCTGCGTTTATTGTTTTGCACGGCCCAGCCATGCTTATCTGGGGCTATCGCCGGGGCTGGATTTTGAAACCCGGCTTGTGGCCCGTCCCGAGGCACCGGAAGTTTTGAAACGCGAACTGGCGGCCAAGCGCTATAAAGTGGCTCCGATCGCCATCGGCACAAACACCGATCCTTATCAACCGATCGAGAAGACCCAGGGCATCATGCGTGCCTGTCTGAAAGTGCTGGCAGAAGCAGGGCATCCGGTGGCGATTGTCACCAAGGGCAGTCTGATCGAACGTGACATCGATATTCTGGCCCCGATGGCACAGCGCGGCTTGCTGCGTGTGGGTATTTCGGTGACAACCTTGGATGCGAAACTATGCCGTTTGATGGAGCCACGTGCACCGTCACCGGTCCGGCGGCTGGCGGTGATCCGGCGCTTGGCCAGGGCGGGGGTACCCGTGCGCATCATGGCCTCCCCGATGATCCCAGCGCTGACCGATCCCGAGATGGAGGCAATACTGGCCGCCGGGAAAGACGCAGGTGCGGGCACCGCCAGTTGGATCATGCTGCGCCTGCCGCAAGAGGTGTCGCCATTGGTGCAGGAATGGTTGGCGCAACATTATCCCGACCGTGCCGAACGTATCATGACCCGCTTGCGGGAAATGCACGGGGGCAAGGAATATGACGCCACTTGGCACCGGCGGATGCGCGGTGAGGGACCCTATGCAGAGATGGTGGCGCAGCGGTTTAATGTGGCGGTCAAACGCTTGGGGTTGAAGTCGAACGCGCCACCAATGCGCTGTGATCTGTTTCGAGCCCCCGTGTTGCCGGGGACGCAAATGTCTTTGCTATAAGGGTGGCGCGAGCACACAGTTGGAGCGTCAGAGGTGGAGGAGGTCCAGAGCAACGGTTCCCCGAAGATCATGAGCTTAAGGCCGCGCCCTATGCACCTTCACCTGCGATGGCTTCGACCTTGCCCAGCCATTTTTTCACCTTGTCAGGTGTGGCTTTGCCTGCTGGTGCAAAATGGGTCAGCTTTACCGGTTTAAGGCCGATAAATTGAAAAATCTGTCCTTTGATCTGGCGGAACAGCGCCTTGCGATAGAGCAAGGCAAAGAAGAAATCAGGCGTATCAGAGGTGACAATCGCCCGCGCGCTGCGTCCTTTCAGCATGGGTTGCGGCATCCCCATGGTCAGTTTGCGGGTGTCAAAGGCCCATCCGGGCAGCAGGACCCTGTCAAAAAGCCCCTTAAGCTTGCCGGGCAGGCCACCCCACCACATTGGCGTTGTCAACACCACATGCTGTGCCCATTCAATATCGGCTTGCACGGCCTCAAGACAGGGCTCCAGCGGTTTATTCTGCGCATAACCAGCAAAGCCATAATCCGTATCAAAATCAAGGTCATGCAGATGGGTAAGGCGCACCTCATGCCCGGCCTTACGCGCCGCTGCGACATAGGTTTCGGCGATGGTTTTGGTGAGGGAGGTGGCGGCGGGATGTCCGTTCAAGACAAATATGCGTTTGGTGCTCATGGCGTTTCCTGATGATTTACGAATATATTGACCGTGGTCATATTTCTGCACAATGGGTTGGTCAATCATAAATTGACCGTGGTCAGGAAGTTCTGTAATTTCACGTCATGAACAAGCCCATACAAAAGCGAAGCCAGGCAACACGTGCCAAACTGATCGACGCAGCAGAGAAAGCCATCCTGTCAAAAGGCTTTACCGCGATGCGGGTGGAGGATGTGGTTCAGGAAGCCGGTGTGGCGAAAGGCACCTTCTTTTCCCATTTTCAGGATAAGGACGCCCTGATGGATCTTTTGATCGGCAGAGAGATCGAGACCTATCTTGACGATTTTGAAGAAATGCCGCCGCCGGAAAGTCTGGATGAACTGGTTGACCGGCTGATGCCGCTGATGAATTTCATGACAAGTGAAAGATATGTCTTCGACGTTATCCTGCGCCATTCAGGCGCTGCGGCGAAAGAGGACATTGGCCCGATTGCCGGTACCTTTGAGCATCAACTGGGGATATTTACCCGATGGCTGAGTGAAAAACCGTTTCGCAAGGATGTGTCACCCTTGATCCTGGCGGAAGGGATTCAAGCCTTTGCGGTGCAATCTATGGGGTTGCAATTCTGTGCGATCAGTCGCGAAGAGCCGATGCAAAGCAGGCTAACGCAATACCTGAATGCTTGGTTGATCCTGCCGGCCAATTCGGTTTCCGGGAACGGCGCGTGAGCGGGCAGTATTTTAGTTCAGGGCCAGGGGCTGCGCCTTTGACGCCGTAGCAGATCGGGCGACGTGAAGCGCCGCCCAATATCGAACATAGAACACGATGTGAAGGTTACCCCCGACGGCGGCCTTTACGCGGGGCGCGTACTGGGGCTGCACCATCGGTGCCGTCACTGGCGGATGAAAATTCACCCAGAGCAGATACAATTTCTCCCAGTTCCGGCGCGCTGCCTTTTACTGTGGTATCAAGGGCTTCGCGCATGGCTTTAAGGTGGTTTGGCATGGTCCCGCAACAGCCGCCAATCACCGAGGCACCGCAGTTGCGCGCCATCACCGCATATTGCGCCATCAATTCGGGTGTGCCGTCATAGTGAATATGCCCTTCGACATATTTCGGGATGCCCGCATTGCCCTTGGCGACGATTGGCCGGGTACTGCCCTTGCCGGCAAAACCCAGAACTGTGCGCAGCAGATCCGACGCACCCGTGCCGCAGTTTGCGCCATAGGCCAGCGGCGCATTGGCCAGACCTTCGACCATATCGACCATCCCTTCAGAGGTAATGCCCATCATCGTGCGGCCCGCAGTGTCGAAACTCATCGTGCCGACCCACGGCAATCCGGCCAGCGCAAAACCTTCGGCGGCGGCGGCATATTCCTCGGCGGCGCTGATTGTCTCAAGCCAGCCGATATCGGCACCACCCGCTTTTAACCCATCTGCGGTTTCATGGAACATCTCGACAGCAACCGCATGGCTGAGCGTGCCGACAGGTTCCATAATCTCGCCCGTGGGGCCAACAGAACCTGCGACAATCACTTTGCGCCCAGCTGTATCCGCGATCTCGCGGCCAATCTCGGCGGAGACACGGCTCAGCTCATGGGCGCGTTTCGCGGCGTTATGCAGTTTGAGACGTGAGGCATTGGCCCCGAAACTATTGGTCAGGAACAGGTCACTGCCTGCATCCACTGCACCTTTATACAGGGCGCGGATTTTCTGTGGCTCATCGGTGTTCCAAAACTCAGGTGGTTCACCCGACATCAGCCCCATGTTGAACAGGTTTGTCCCCGTGGCCCCATCGGCCAGAAGGGTGCCTTTTTCGGCCAGGAGATCGGTGAAAGCATTGCTCATATGGGGTGCCAATTCTGTAAGGTTTTACCTCCCCTTCCATGGGGCGCTGTTCAACGCAACTTCATAATCTTCATGTTGTTCATGAGGTTGGTCGGAGGATGGCAGGGCACGTGGGTGATGCACCTCGCTTGCGATATCAATCAACCCAAGAACCAGTGCGGGTTTTGTCGGCGCGGCGGCGTATCTTGGCAGGTAGAGGGGGGCGAAACTGGCCTTGAACTGGCGTAAACCGGGGTTTTCATAGGCATGGCGCAGGGGCGGGCTGTGTCTGACCCATTCGGGGGCCTGTGGAATCGCCGCAAGGCTGAGCCGGGACTTGCCATCTGAGCGGGCAGCGTCAATCGCTCTGTGGATCAACAGATGCATGGTGCCATCAGGCGCGGTGGGGATTTGGCGCATCAGATCAAGACAGGGCGTGGTGGGATCGTTGTGAAAGCTGGCATAAGCGATCAGCCGTCCGTTCTGTCGCGCCAGAAACACATCCTGCACGGCCAGATAGTGCTGGCAAAACCGTCCCATCGTGCCGCCCCGTGCGGATCCTTGCGCTTGCTGCCATTGGGTATCAATCGCGGCCATTTCCCTTAGTGGCAAGGCTGTCGCCCTTTCCACGATCAGTCCAGCACGCTGCGCTTTGCGCAATTTACGACGCAGACCACGTCTGCTGGCATGGTCCAGATCATAGGCGGACAGATCAACCACACATTCCTGTGCAATCTGCGCTACGTGCCAGCCCTGGGCGCGGGCAGCTACAGCGGTGCGGGCACTGCATTTATAAACACAGGCGCTTCGGGCATGGGCCTTGGCTTCTGCCTTGAGATGCGCAAGGGCGTCTGCGGGTTGGCCGGTGGCGGGGTCAAACAACATGGTTGCGGTTTGCGGTGTGAACCAAAGCGCATAAGACCCGGTGTCATGCTGCTGCATATGGCCGGCGTTTTGCGCCAGAATACCATGTTCGGCCAATTGCTGACCGCTGGGCGTTGCGGGGGGGCGGGCGGCCTCCGGTCTGGGCTGTTTTGTGAGGAAAACGGTCGCCACCGCCAATACTGCAGGAAAGGCATAATAAAATGCGCGAAACACAAGGATTGCGGTGACCAGATCCGTGGTTGGCACCTGCGGCAGGAGGGAAATCAATGTCAGCTCAAACGGCCCGACACCGCCGGGCGCGCCGGACAGCATCGCCGCGCCTATGGCCAGCATGAACACCGGCAGAAAGCTGCTAAATCCAAGCTCAGGTGCGGGGATCAGCAGGTAGAAAGCACCTGCGGCTGCGAATATGTCCAGCCCCGCCCATCCCAGAATATTTCGGATCGCATGCAGGCTGGGCATTTGAGCATAATGTCTGAAAGGGGCAAGCGCGGGGGTAAAGCTGAGGATAACGACCGCAACAGGCAGCATCGTTGCAACCAGCAGCGCGGGCAGGCTGGTCCAATCAGGCGCGGGCAGGATCAGACAGGCTAGGGCGCAGAGAAAGGCAAGTGCCGTCATGAAGGTGACAGAAACAAAGACCGAAAGCCGCATCGCACCTTTGAAACCGATGTGGGGCAGCATGCGCCAGCGCACGGCAGCGCCGGTGAAGATGCCAAAGCCCGCAGTCTGTGCCACGGCGATGGCGGCAAAACCGCTTTTTCGGGCGAGGGCCGGATCAACGCCGGTGCGAAAATGGCAATGCGCCAGCCCATCATATCGCGCCACGGCCCAAAAGCTGATCCCGCACAGCAATCCGGCCAGCAGGAGGGTATCAGATGGCAAGGCGGCAAATGATTTTGGCAAGCTGGATAAAAGTGGCGGGTCAACCACGCCGGTCAGAATCCACAGGCTCACGCCCATGATCAAGAGCGGCGTGGAGAAACGCCCGATCACCGCCCAGGAAAAACTGCGTAACTGCCACTTCATGCCCGATTTTCCCCAAGTTTCCCAAATACGCACCCAAGGGCATGCTAGGCGGAGGAAAGACGCCAATTCGTTAACGGCAGGCGTCAGGGCAGGGGAAATGCGGTTTCCATTCGAGCGAAAACCGCATTAATTTTTCGGGATTAGCTGGCTTCGTTCAGGATTTCGTTCTGGGCCTGCTGCATCAGTTCGGACATCTTGCGCCGGATGGTCGCCTCATCCGCCTTGCCGCCCAGATCGCCGGATACCTTGCGATAAACATCTTCGTGGCCCGCTTCCTCAAAATCGGATTTCACAACCTCGCTTGCATAGGCCGCAGCGTCCTCCCCGGTTTTGCCCAGAAGATCCGCCGCCCAAAGGCCCAGCAGTTTGTTGCGTCGGGCATCCGCCTTGAACTGCATTTCCGCGTCATGGGCGACTTTGGTTTCAAATGCGTTTTCGCGGTCTTTCATTGTCGACATAGGGGCTTCTCCTGTGTTCATTTGACGTAGTTGTTAGATGTGTATGACATGACCCTTTAACAAGATGTTTGCGATTGCTTGCAGCAGAGCAGGGCATAGATTAAGAGGGCCGCAACAGGTGCCGGGGACCCCCCCTGACCCATATCCCGAAAGGACGCCCATGGCCCGGCGCACAAAGATCTACGAAGGCAAAGCGAAAATCCTGTATGAAGGCCCCGAACCGGGCACAATTGTGCAGTATTTCAAGGATGATGCCACGGCGTTCAATGCTGAAAAGAAGGACGTGATTGAAGGCAAGGGGGTGCTGAACAACCTGCTGTCCGAATATTTCATGAAAGGTCTGAATCAGATCGGTGTGCCGACGCATTTCGTGAAACGCCTCAACATGCGCGAACAACTGGTGCGCCAGGTCGAGATTATCCCGCTTGAGGTGATTGTACGCAATTACGCCGCCGGGACCATGTCCAAACGTCTGGGCATCGAAGAGGGTACGCAGTTGCCGCGGCCGATTGTCGAATATTGCTATAAAGACGACAAGCTGGGTGATCCTTTGGTCACTGAAGAACATATCGCCGCCTTTGGCTGGGCCAGCCAGCAGGATATGGAAGATATCCTGAGCCTTGCCCTGCGGGTGAATGATTTCATCTCAGGTGTGATGTTCGGTGTCGGGATCAAACTGGTGGATTTCAAGATCGAGATCGGCCGGGTTTATGACGGTGATTTCCAGCGCTTGATCATTGCTGATGAGATCAGCCCTGATTCCTGTCGTTTGTGGGACATTGAGACCGGGCAAAAGCTGGATAAGGATGTGTTCCGCCGGGATCTGGGATCGTTGACCGATGCCTATACGGAAGTGGCCAAGCGGTTGGGCGTGATGCCCAAGACCTCAACGCCGATTACCAAACCGACGCTTATTAATTAATATCGAAACAGCCCGTGGCAGGCCGCGGGATTGAGTTTAATGGCAAGATGAAGCTGGGGGACGCGCTATGAAAGCACGGGTGCATGTGATGTTGAAGAATGGTGTGTTGGACCCGCAGGGCGAAGCCGTGCGCCACGCGCTGGGGGCCATCGGCTTTGATGGGGTGAACGGCGTGCGTCAAGGCAAGGTGATTGAGCTTGATTTGGCTGAGGGTTCTACCGAGGCGGATGTGAACGCGATGTGCGAAAAGCTGCTCGCGAATACGGTCATTGAAAGCTACACGGTGGAGATGTCCTGATGCGCGCTGCGGTTGTTGTCTTTCCGGGGTCAAACTGTGACCGTGATCTTGCGGTGGCTTTCGAGGCTGCGGGATGTCAGGTGGATATGGTCTGGCACAAGGACAGTGATCTGCCGCAAGGTGTTGATATTGTGGGTGTCCCGGGTGGGTTTTCCTATGGGGACTACCTGCGCTGTGGGGCCATTGCGGCGCAGTCGCCGATTGTAAAATCGGTCAAGGCCCATGCGGAACGCGGCGGTTATGTACTGGGGATCTGCAATGGGTTTCAGGTCCTGACCGAAACCGGTCTGTTGCCCGGTGCCTTGTTGCGCAATGCCGGGCTGAAGTACATTTGCAAGACCGTTGGTCTGCGGGTCGAGACCTCGCAAAGTGCTTATACCGAAGGGTATAACGCTGGCGATGTGATCGATATTCCGATCGCCCATCATGACGGCAATTACTTTGCGGATGCTGATACATTGGCGCGTCTGCAAGGCGAGGATCGCGTGGCCTTTACCTATACGGACAACCCGAACGGGGCGCAGGCGGATATTGCCGGCATCCTGTCTGAAAACCGCCGTGTGCTGGGCATGATGCCACACCCGGAGCGGGCGGCGGATGCTGGCCATGGGGGCACTGATGGGCAGGCGCTCTTTCGCGCATTGGCAGGGGCGCTGACCACCGCGTGACTTGAGTGCGCGGCGGGGCCTGCGTAGGGTAGGGGGATGAGCGAGACCTCCTCTATAAGCAAACCTGCATTGATCATTTCCTGGCGTGTGCGTCTGGCGGTGGCACTGATCATGATACTGGCAGTGTTGGTGATTTCGATCACCAATAATCTGCTGACCAACCGTTTCACCGAAAGCACGCGCAACCGGGCCGAGCTGCGGATTGCGCTCTACAGCGGCAACCTGATGGCCGAGCTGCGCCAGAACGCGATTGTGCCGCAATTGCTGGCGCGTGACCCGTCGCTGATCATTGCCCTGCAAGAAGCGGATTATTCCCTGTCGACCCAGCGGTTGATTTCCTTTGTCGAGGAGATCGGGGCGGCCTCTTTGATGCTTTATGATCTGGACGGGCGCACGGTGGCGGCAACGGATCGCAACCGTCTGCAATCCTTGCATAAATCATCGCCGTATTTCGTCGATGCAATCCGCGCCAATGTGACGATTTTCAGCGTGATCAAACTGGAGGGTGGCGGCTACAAATTTGTCTATTCGCGGCGCATTCAGGCAGGTGGTGATACGCTGGGTGTCATCGCGGTCGAGGTCGACCTGCAAAAATTCGAACGTGCCTGGGCCGGGATTTCAGATGCGGTCATAGTGATGGACAGCGCGGGGGAGATCATCTTGGGCACCTCGCCGCGTTGGCGCGGGTTGAGCGAGGCAGAGGCCCTGACCGCCACCTCACCACAAACGGCAATTGAACGGGCCATCAAGGTCACTGCGGATTGGACGGCACTGCCTGCAGATACCTATTTGCAGGGCGAGGCGGTGATGCGGTTGGAACACCGGATCGCCTTTCGCGGCTGGCGCATGGTGAGTTTCACCACCTATGAAAGCGTGCGCGAGCGGGTCAATGCCGTACTGGCGCTTGAGGTGATGGGATTTGCGATTCTTTTGGCGCTGGCTTTTTACTTTCTGAGCCGACGCACGGCGGGACGTCTGGCGATATTCCAGCGCGAGTCGGCCAAACTTCGCGCATTGAACGTGGCCTTGCAGCGGGAAATCGCTGAACGCAAACGGGTTCAGGAAACGCTGGCGGTGGCCGAACAGACCCTTGAACAATCCAGCAAACTCGCCGCTTTGGGCGAGATGTCTGCGGCGGTCAGCCATGAATTGAACCAGCCTTTGGCGGCGATGAAAACCTATCTGGCGGGGGCGCGGTTGCTGTTGCGCCGCAACCGGCCGGATGAGGCGCTGTCGTCTTTTGGACGGATCGATGATTTGATCGAGCGGATGGGCGCAATCACAAGACAGCTGAAATCCTATGCCCGCAAGGGGCAGGAGGCGCTTTCACCGGTAGATATGGGGGCGGCCCTTGCATCATCCATGTCGATGATGGAGCCGCAGTTGCGTCAGCGTCAGGTGGAAATTGTGCGCATTCTGCCGGATGAGCCGGTGATTGTGATGGGGGACCGGATGCGTATTGAGCAGGTGATGGTGAACCTGATCCGCAATGCTCTGGATGCCACCAAATCCGAACGCCACCCGCAGGTAGAGATCATTCTGTCTGCGGGGGAGACCGCAACCCTCACGGTGCGCGACAATGGTCCGGGGATTGCGGATCTCGACGCGCTGTTCGAACCGTTTTACACCACCAAGCAGCCCGGCGACGGTGTCGGCCTGGGGCTTGCCATCTCGTCGGGCATCGTCAACGACCTAGGTGGACGGTTGACGGCGCGCAACGGACAGGCGGGCGGGGCGGTCTTTGAGATGCAATTGCCCATCATGGGTGAAACGAACAAAGTAGAAGCAGCGGAGTAAGCTATGGCTCAGGCGATGAAGATTGCGATTGTCGATGATGAACAGGACATGCGCCAGTCAATCAGCCAGTGGTTGGCCCTTTCGGGGTATGACACGGAAACTTTCGGTTCCGCCGAGGACGCCTTGAAAACGCTGGGGCCGGACTATCCGGGCATTGTGATTTCGGACATCAAAATGCCGGGTATGGATGGGATGCAGTTCCTGAAAAAGCTGATGGGCAGTGACAGCGCCTTGCCGGTGATCATGATCACCGGGCATGGCGATGTGCCGATGGCGGTCGAGGCGATGCGCGTGGGTGCATTTGATTTTCTGGAAAAGCCGTTTAACCCCGACCGGATGAGCGAGCTGGCCAAAAAGGCCACCAATGCACGGCGTCTGGTGATGGACAACCGTGCCCTGCGCCGCGAGTTAAGCGACGGCGGACAGCTGATGAAAAAGCTGATCGGCCAGTCGCCGGTGATGGAGCGCCTGCGCGAGGATATTCTGGATCTGGGGCAGGCGGATGGCCATGTGTTGATCGACGGCGAAACCGGCACCGGCAAGACACTGGTGGCCCATGCGCTGCATGCTGTGGGATCGCGGGCGGGCAAGAAATTCGTGCTGGTGTCCTGCGGGGCGCTGGAAGAGGAGATGCTGAGCAAACGGTTGTTCGGCCCGATGCAGCCCGAGGATGCGCAATTGCCCGCCATTGAAGAGGCCCGCGGCGGCACCTTGGTTCTGGAAGATGTGGAAGCCTTGTCTGAAACGCTTCAAGCGCGTCTGCTGAGTGTGATCAACGAACAGGGCACCCCGGCAGAAACGCGGATTGTTGCGATCTCGAACCTGCAAGAGGCGGGGCGGACTTCGGAAGATGCGCTGCGCAGTGATCTGTTCTACCGGCTTGCCGCATTGCGCATCACTGTGCCACCGCTGCGCCAGCGGGGCGAGGATATCCTGACCCTGTTCACCCGGCTGAGCGAACAGTTCTCCGAGGAATACGGCTGTGACACGCCACAGGTCAGCGCACAGGAAGCCGCGCAACTGTTGCAGGCCCCCTGGCCGGGCAATGTACGTCAGCTGATCAATGTGGCGGAACGTGCTGTGCTGCAATCGCGCCGCGGGTCGGGGACCATCGCATCCCTGCTGATGTCGGATCATGAGGAAATGCAGCCGGTGATGACAACCGAAGGCAAGCCGCTGAAGGAATATGTTGAAGCCTTTGAGCGGATGTTGATCGACAATACCATGCGCCGCCACAAGGGATCGATTTCATCGGTGATGGAAGAATTATGTCTGCCACGCCGGACGTTGAACGAAAAGATGGCGAAATACGGGTTGCAGCGCTCGGATTATCTGTAGTCTTGCTCGCTGCTGGTCCGCGCGGGGATGCTGCGTGGGCCAGCGGCACGGCTAAAGCGCCTTGCGAAAGGTCACCTTGTCATCCCCTGCGGCCCAGAAGTCGCGAATGCGGGCTTCGGCTGCGTAGCCATTCTTGGCATAGAAGTCTCGGGTTTGGGCAAAGTCGTCGGTACCAGAGGTGTCGGCAATCAGAATACGCGCGTCTAAATCGCGCAAGTGCTGTTCAAGAGCACCGGTTAGACCGGTGCCAACACCCGCGCCCTGCTGGGCAGGGGCCACAGCAATCGCCAGCATGTTCCAGGTTCCCTCGGTAAGCTGTTCGGACTGGGCAAAACAGAAACCGCAGGGCGTGCCGTCGCGTTCTGCCGTCAGCCAGAGCGCTTCGGTACTGCCTTTCACGAACGGCGTAACTATGTCTTGCAACATATCAGAAGGAAACAGCTCTGTCGCATCCAGCACTTGTTTCAGCGCTGGCATGTCAGATTCTAAGGTTGGCCTGACTGAAAGCGCGGGCATCAACCGTTTTTGCGTTCGACGATTTCGAGTGCCTTGCCATTTGCATCGGTCACGCAGGTCCACATCCCACCCCCCGGCACATCCACGATAAAGCGCTGTACCTCAATCACCGGAATGGTGGTGTTGATGGCGACATTGGCAGCGCCGGTTTCCGCAGTAACCGCAGCCACACAGCTTTTCTGGCCCCGCAGATCGGCCAGGGCGACAGGATCATTGGCCACTGCCAATTCATCACAGGCGACAAGTCCCAAAAGGGAAAAGCCAAGAACAGAGCGGGTCAGAATATGCATGGAAGGTCCTTTGGGTCGTTGGTCAGGGGCACCGCGCTTGGTCGCGGTTTGAATATTTTCAGGCGCAGCATGCGCGGCATCAGATGAGCCTGATCAGGCAGATTTTGTCAAGCAAGCCCCGTGCAAAGGGTGGTTTTGCTGAAGTGGGCGAACATTGCCCATTGTGTTCTCAGGGACAATCCCCTTATCTAGTAGGATCACGGGTAAGTCGCGCTAAGGCGTCACAGATCCTTGAATGAGAGATTCGCTGCTTGCGGCAGCCCCAAGCTGGGCACACATGCAGACCGATTGGGCCGGAAACGGCCAGAGAACCGCTGATGTTGGATGGGCCAGACCCCGAAGATGTTCAGTAAATAATGGATGCGGCAGGCCGGATAGGCATGACCGTATCGGAGAAGAACCGCGATGACGCGCGCAGAAGCTACGAGCAGGAATGGACTGGCCTTTTCAGGCCCCGTTTCGCTGTACGCTATGCTGGCACCGCCATCCATCGCCCTGACAAGCCACACCGCAACGTCACAAGCTCCCCCGGGGGCTGATCTGGCGCATGTGCTGTGCATAGTGAAAACATGCCTAAAAAAATGCTTATCGATGCCACCCACGCGGAAGAAACCCGCGTTGTTGTGGTTGACGGAAACAAGGTCGAGGAATTCGATTTTGAATCAGAGAACAGACGCCAGCTAGCTGGCAACATCTATCTGGCCAAGGTGACGCGCGTTGAGCCGTCCCTGCAGGCCGCTTTTGTGGACTACGGTGGCAACCGCCACGGTTTTCTGGCTTTCTCTGAAATCCATCCTGACTATTACCAGATCCCGGTGGCCGACCGTCAGGCGCTGCTGGAAGAAGAGCGCGCCTATGCCGAAGCACAGGCCAGCAAGGACGAAGACGAAGCCAAACCCAAGCGCCGGTCACGTTCGCGCAGCCGTGCAAAGCCCAAGGCAGAGGATGCCGTGTCCGGGGATGCCAAGACATCCACCGAGATCGAGGGTATGGAAACCGTCGATCTAAGCGATGATGATGACGTTGAAGTCGATGCTAACGAAGCCTCCTCTCCGATGGAGCGGGTGCCGGAAACACCCATCGAGACACCGGAAGTCAGCGCAGATGATGACGCCGACGAAGAGACAGCCACTGACGAAGTGGCTGCAACGGATGGCGATGCAGCCAAAGACGATGACACTGACACCAACGACGATGCGGAAGAGCCAAAAGCGGCAGATGCGACATCCAAGGATGAAAGCATCGAGTCTGTTGCGGATGAGGATGACAGCGAAGACATCCGCCCGGTGCGTAAACCACGCCCGCGCCGCTATAAGATCCAAGAAGTGATCAAGATGCGTCAGATCCTGCTGGTGCAGGTCGTCAAGGAAGAACGCGGCAATAAGGGTGCTGCCCTGACAACTTACCTCAGCCTTGCCGGGCGCTATTGTGTCCTGATGCCAAACACCGCGCGGGGTGGCGGCATCAGCCGTAAGATCACCAATGCCGCAGACCGCAAGAAGCTGAAAGAAATCGCCAACGAAATCACCGTGCCTTTGGGGGCAGGTCTGATTGTGCGGACTGCCGGTGCCAAACGCACCCGCGCCGAGATCAAGCGCGACTATGAATACCTGCAGCGCCTGTGGGAGCAGATCCGCGAGCTGACGTTGAAGAGCATCGCACCTGCGAAAATTTACGAAGAAGGTGACCTGATCAAACGCTCGATCCGCGATCTATATAACCGCGACATTGACGAGGTGTTTGTCGAAGGCGAACGCGGCTATCGCATCGCCAAGGATTTCATGAAAATGATCATGCCGTCTCATGCCAAAAACGTGAAGCGCTACGAGGAAAACCTGCCGCTCTTCGCCCGTTACAAAGTTGAGGATTACCTGTCCGGCATGTTCAACCCCACGGTACAGCTGCCCTCGGGCGGGTATATCGTGATCGGTGTGACCGAAGCACTGGTGGCAATTGACGTCAACTCTGGCCGTGCGACCAAAGAAGGCTCGATCGAACAGACCGCGACCAAAACCAACCTTGAGGCCGCCGCCGAAGTGGCCCGCCAGCTGCGCCTGCGTGATCTGGCTGGTCTGATCGTCATCGACTTCATCGATATGGACGAACGCCGCAACAACACGGCTGTCGAAAAGATGATGAAGGACAAGCTGAAGACCGACCGTGCGCGCATTCAGGTGGGCCGGATCAGCGGCTTTGGCCTGATGGAAATGTCACGCCAGCGTCTGCGCCCCGGCATGATCGAGGCCACGACACAGCCCTGTGTGGCCTGTCACGGCACCGGTTTGATCCGGTCGGATGACAGCCTTGCCCTGTCAATCATCCGCCACATGGAAGAAGAGGGCACGCGCCGTCGGACCCGTGAGGTGTTGATCAAGGCACCGGTTGGCATCGCCAACTTCCTGATGAACGCCAAACGTGAACATGTTGCGCAGATTGAAGCGCGTTACGGCATGGCGGTGCGTATCGAAGGTGATCCGCATCTGGTCAGCCCCGATTTCACGATGGAGAAATTCAAAACCGCAACCCGCAATGTGCCTGTTGCCGGTGCGCATGTGGTCTCTGTCGATACGTCGCTGATGGATCAGATCGACGAGGCAGAAGCCGAAGCGGCGGAAGCCGCTGAAGCCTTGGCCGCCGCTGAGGAAGAAGCCGACGATTCCCGCTCTAAATCGCAGCAGAATGGACGTGATCACAACGGCGAACAGCAATTTGATGCGGACGGGAAACCCAAGCGGAAACGCCGTCGTCGCCGCAGCCGTGGCGGCCGTGGCAAGAACGGTGGTGAAAACGGCAATAACGAGAACCGTTCGGATGATGCGGATCAGAATGCCGCACAGTCTGGCGATCAGAACACCGCACAGGGCGATGCGCCGCAAGCTGACGCAACACAGAACGATGCGCCGAAAAGTGACACGCCGAAAAGCGATACAGCTGCCGAGGTGACCGCGAGCGATACTGCTGAGGAGAAGCCGAAGAAGCCCACCTCGCGCAGCCGGACTCGCAAGCCAAAGGTAGAAGTCGAAGCGGTTGCAGAAGCGGCGGCCGATACCGATGCATCTGCGTCAGAAGTTGTAGCAGAACCGGCAGAGGTCAAGGAAAAGCCCAAACCGAAGCCCCGCAAGCGCAGCACCGCCACCTCTAAAACTGCGACCTCGAAAAAGGCAAAGGCAGCAGAGGAAACTTCGGGCGAGGACACGCCGGTTGAAGACGGCAAGGCCGAGGTGGCCAAGGAAGCCAAAGAAACCAAGCCGAAAAAGCCGCGCGCCAGCCGCGCCAAGCCCAAGCCAAAGGCTGCGGAAAAGGCCGAAACAGCTGCGCCAGCGCCAGTTGCACAAGAAACCGCCGCGCCGCCCGCACCGGTTGCAGAGGCACCGATTGCTGACACGCAGGCGCCTGAACCTGTGGCTGTGACGCCTACACCGGAACCCGTGGCAGCCTCTGCCGCCGCGGAGCCGGTCAAGGACGAACCCAAGAAGCCCAAGAAAAAGGGCTGGTGGTCTTTGGGCCGCTAGGAGATTGCGCCAGTAATGAAAAAGGCAGGCCCTTGTGGCCTGCCTTTTGCGTTTGAGGGGAAATATGCTGCGTGTCTTGGACAGGGCGCAAGCTGGCGTGCCGGGGCCTTAGCTGTCTCTAATTGCCTTTGCGCACCAGATAGACCTGCGCATCTTCCTCTTCGCGGGTTTCGACTAATGTATGACCGGCCTCGGCACAGAAATGCGGTACGTCGATGATCGCAGCGGGATCATCCGCCCGCACGGCAATCTGTTCACCCGGTGCAAGACCCGCCAGACGTTTTCGTAGTTTTAGCACGGGCAGGGGGCACAGCAGCCCGGTGGCATCAAGTTCATGTGTTTTCATGCCCTGCGCAGTACGCCAGTTGTTACATCAGGTCCACAGCCTTGTGACCATTGGCCGCGTGACGCCCCTGCCAATCGCGTCTAAGGATGGTGGCATGTTTGGAATTGAACTCATTGATGCGGGCCTTTTGCCCGCCATGCTGATCGCCCTGATTGCAGGTGTTGTCAGTTTTCTTAGCCCCTGTGTGTTGCCCATTGTGCCGCCTTATCTGGCCTATATGAGCGGGGTTTCCCTGAACGATATGTCCACGCAGGAAGAAAGTCGGCGCAAGGCGGTGATTGCCGCGCTGTTCTTTGTCATGGGGCTCAGCACGGTGTTCCTGATCCTTGGCTTCACAGCCTCGGCCTTTGGGGCGTTTTTCCTGCAAAATCAGGTGCTTTTTGCGCAAGTTTCGGGTGTGGTGATCATAGTCTTTGGTCTGCATTTCCTTGGCTTGTTCCGCATTCCCTTCCTTGATCAAGAGGCGCGGCTGGATGCAGGCGACAAGGGTGGTTCCAGCTTTGGGGCCTATGTTCTTGGCCTTGCTTTTGCCTTTGGCTGGACCCCGTGCATCGGGCCGCAGCTGGGCGCGATCCTGTCTTTGGCGGCTTCCGAAGCCTCTGTGTCCAAAGGGACATTGTTGCTGGGGGTTTATGCCGCCGGTCTGGGCATCCCGTTCCTGCTGGCGGCCATGTTTATCACCCGCGCTATGGGGGTAATGAACCGTCTGAAACGTCATATGAAAACCATTGAGCGGGTGATGGGCGGTTTGCTGGTGGTGGTCGGGCTGATGATGGTCACAGGGGCCTTCACAACGCTGGCTTTCTGGCTCTTGGATACTTTTCCTGCCCTTGGCATGTTGGGCTGACGCGACCTGCCCAAGCTCTTACTCTTGCGAAAAATCGCGGATAAGGTGGGATCAAAGAGGGCGCTATGGGCAAGACATCTTCAGACCGCGTGAGAAAGCGCCGGGTGTTTTACATTCCCGGCTATGATCCGATCCACCCGCGCCGCTACCGCGAGTTGTACCGCAAGGAAAGCGCGGCACAGGCGGGGATCTCTGGCTATGAGATCGCGCTTAAACCCAAACCCAAAGGGGCGCATTACGGGTGGTTGGTGGATGCGCGGATTGACGGGGCAGAGGTGCAGGCGGATGTTGACGTGCTGGTCTGGTCCGACATTGTGCGCGATTCCATGGACAGTTCTATCCCTGCAACATACCTGCAACTGATCCGCACGGCTTGGGTCTATATTGGGTCAGGGGCCCTGTGGCGGATGATGAAGCTGCGCAAGGGGCCAGTGATTGCTGCGCTTTATCCGGTGGGGATGTTGCTGGTGCAACTGGTGCTGGCCGCGATCCTCGGCTGGGGCTTCGGGCAGGTAGCGGGATATGGCACGGCGCTTTTGCTTGGCCTGGTGACGGGACCGGAAGATGCCGCACTTGGCGGCACGGCCGTGGCCGCTTCTGTAGGGTTGTTAAGCGCCGTGGCCTTGTTGCGTTGGTTCAAGAAGTTGGACGGCAGGTTCTACGCCTATTACCTGATGCATGATTACTCTTATTCGGCTTCGTCCAAAGGGGCCAATCCGCCAGAGCTTGAGGCACGGATTGCGGTTTTCACCGATGTCATTGCGCAGGCCTTGCAGGAGGATGTCCAGGAGGTTCTGGTTGTCGGCCATTCCTCTGGTGCGCATCTGGGGGTGTCGATCCTTGCGGATCTGATCCGACAGGGCAGGGTGCCTGCATCTGGTCCGGCACTGTCGTTTCTGAGTTTGGGACAGGTGGTGCCGATGGTTTCGTTCCTGCCCGACGCCAACCGCTTGCGCGGCGACTTGCGCTATCTCTCCGCATGTGACGAACTGACTTGGGTGGATGTAACAGCCCCGGGAGACGGATGCTCTTTTGCCCTGTGTGATCCGGTGTCAGTGTCCGGTGTTGCCCCAGAGGGCAAGCAATGGCCATTGGTGTTTTCCGCCGCCTTTACCCAGACGTTAAGCCCTGAACGCTGGAAAACACTGCGCTGGCGGTTTTTCCGGCTGCATTTTCAATATCTTTGCGCTTTTGATCAGCCCAAGGATTATGATTATTTCCAGATCACCGCCGGACCGATGACATTGGGCAGCAGATATGCAGATCGCCCGCCCAGCAAGTCACGCATCACCCGCGCGGTCAGCAAATACACCTCGGTTGCCGCATGACCCTGCCGCCCAAACCCCCCAGCCGACCGGCCAAAGTGTCGCTTTGGCGCTATGCCAAATTGTTTCGAACCGATATTCTGTCAGCCCAGCCTGCGCGGCTCTATCGGGCGTGGATGGCCGAGTTTAAAACGCCGTTTTTCCGCAGCTATCTGATCAACCAGCCGGAATTGATCAAAACCGTGCTGAAAGACCGTCCCGATGATTTTCCAAAGTCCCAGCGGGTCAGCGAAGGCCTGCGCCCCTTGTTGGGCACCGGTGTGTTTCTGAGTAATGGCGAGGCATGGAAACGCCAACGCCGCATCATTGATCCGGCATTTGAGGGCGGGCGGCTGCGCGAGGTTTTTCCTGCTATGTGGGAGGCCGCCGAAGCCGCTGTCGCGCGGCTGGATACCCGTGCAGGCGAGGTGGTGGAAATCGAGGCAGTGACCAGCCATGTGGCCGCTGATGTGATCTGCCGGACGTTGTTTTCCATTCCCATCGAACATCAGATTGCGCGGGCAGTTTTTGATGAATTCCGTATCTTTCAGCGCTCGCAACCTCTGCTGAACCTCGCCGCCTTCATCCCGCTGCCCCGCTGGATGCCGCGTTTTTTCCGCAAAGGCACCAAAGCCAGCGCAGAAAAAATCCGCGCATTGATCACTGAACTGACCCATCAACGGATGCAAGAGATCGAAGCGGGCAGCGCACCGGATGATTTGGCGACCAAGATCATGACCACGGTTGATCCGGTCACCGGCGCGCGCTTTGACGAAGCTGAAATGGTTGATCAGGTCGCGATTTTCTTTCTTGCGGGGCATGAGACGAGTGCCTCTGCCTTGGCATGGGCGCTTTATCTGCTGGCAACCCATCCCGAATGGCAGGATCAGCTTGCAGAAGAGGCACAGGCGCTAAAGACTTGCGATTTCAGCGTGATGTCGAAACTACGCCTCAGCCGTGACGTGTTCCGCGAGGCGCTTCGGCTTTATCCGCCGGTGCCGATGATGGTGCGCGAAGCAACATGCCCTGAGCAGTTTCGGGATCGCGAAGTCGGCAAGGGATCACAAATTGTGCTAAGCCCCTGGCATCTACACCGGCACGAACGGTTGTGGGAGAATCCCGACGGGTTTGATCCGGCCCGCTGGCAGGGCGAGAATGGCAGGAAATGTGGCCGTGACGCCTATATCCCGTTTTCGGCGGGGGCGCGTGTCTGCACTGGTGCGGGCTTTGCCATGGTGGAGGGGCCATTGATCCTTTCGCGGATTTTGCGGGATTTCCGGGTGGTGGCGGACCCCGGGCGCGTTCCTGTGCCCGTGGCGCATTTGACGGTACGGTCTGACAAAGGCATCTGGTTGCGGCTGGAACGGCGGTAGGTTCTATCATCCGCCGCCGCTTTGGATTAGATACGCCTGCAAGCGGAATCAAAATGACGGGGATCGACGGCCATGGCACTTAACGCAGCACAAAAAGCGCAGATGGAAAGCGGCAAAGGGTTTATTGCGGCACTGGATCAATCCGGCGGCTCCACCCCCAAGGCGCTGAGCCTTTATGGCGTGGAACCAAGCGATTACAAGGGTGATGCAGAGATGTTTCAGGCGATGCATGACATGCGCGCGCGGATCATTCTGGCGGATGGGTTCACCTCTGAAAAAGTGATTGGTGCGATCCTGTTTGAGCGCACCATGGATGGCGAGATCAACGGCAAGCCCGTGGCGCAGCTTTTGTGGGAAGATCGCGGTGTTGTGCCCTTTCTTAAGATCGACAAGGGTTTGGAGGACGAGGCGAACGGTGTGCAATTGCTGAAACCGATGCCAGATCTGGCGGATCTTTTGTCCCGTGCCGGCAAAGCGGGGATTTTCGGCACCAAGGAACGCTCGGTCATCCATTCTGCGGATGAGGCGGGGATCGAAGCGGTTGTGGCACAGCAGATGGAGGTGGCACGACAGGTCTGTGCCGCAGGTCTGGTGCCGATCATTGAGCCGGAAGTGAATATTCATTCCGAAACCAAGGCTGAGGCCGAAGAGATGTTGGAGAAAGCCCTGATGCGCCATGTCGCGGCATTGGCGGCAGATCAGATCGTCATGCTGAAGCTGACCCTGCCAGAGCGGCCGGGCATCTATGATGCGCTGGCGGATCATCCAAACGTGCTGCGGGTTGTGGCGTTGTCGGGCGGGTATTCAACCGATGATGCCTGTGCGCGGCTGGGCCAGAACAGCAAGATGATTGCGAGCTTTTCAAGGGCTTTGACCGAAGGGTTGAACGTCAAAATGACGGATGAGGGGTTCAACGCGGCTTTGGGTGCGAATATCGGCAAGATTTTTGACGCGTCGGTGGCCTAGCAAAGCGGAAACTTTCAAAGTTTCCGAGCGTTTTCTTTGAAAGAAAACGACTACAATACTGCGCGGACAGCTTCCTGGTTGCAAAAATCACGATTTGTCCCGCATTTTCTATGGCATGGAAGCCACGCCTGCGCAGCTCTGCCTTGAATTCTTCCATGCCAACATAGCGTTCGATATCGCGCTTTTTTCTTCGAACAACACCGCCGGTCGCGGCAGCGCGCGAGCTGAAGAGATCAATAACCCACTCTTGCGTGGTAAGAGGTGAAGACAGAGATTGCATCTTCTGACCCTAACCGCCGTTTGGTAAACGATCCTTTAACGCGCGCAGCACAAACAGCCGGATGGCCGAGGCAAGCCCCATGTCCAATCCGCGCGCCTCGTCAATTTGTGCGACCAGGGCGTTGATCGGCATGTCCATCTCATCAGCCAGATCGCGAAACTCGTTCCAGAATTCATCCTCAAGAGACACCGACGTGCGATGCCCCTTGAGGGTGACGGAATGTTTGACAGGGCGGCCGCTCATGTTTCGCGTTTATGCCCCTCCAACGCGCGCGCGTCTTTTTCCGCGCGTGTTTTCAGACTTTCTCTTGTTGCCTTGCTCTGTCCAAATCGCACGGTGTTTTCATCTGCGCGGGCCTTGCGGGACGCGCGGGCACGTTCCTTTCTGACCTTGTTCAGATTAATCGGCGTGCTCATCAATCGATCCTATTTGGGGCCAATCATATCTTCAGGGCGCACCACACGGTCAAAGGTTTCCGCATCGACAAAACCCAGTGCAATCGCTTCATCTTTCAGGTTTGTGCCGTTCTTATGAGCGGTCTTGGCCACCTTGGTGGCATTGTCATAGCCGATGGTGGGAGCCAGGGCCGTGACCAGCATCAGGCTTTCCTTCATCAGCTTCTCGATACGCGGCTCATTCGCCAGTGTGCCCACGACCATGTTGTCGGTAAAGCTGCCCGCGGCATCACCCAGCAACTGCATGGATTGGATGACATTATAGCTCATCATGGGATTATAGACGTTGAGTTCGAAATGACCCTGTGATCCGGCGAAACCGACGGCGGCATCATTGCCCATCACATGGGCGCAGACCATGGTCAGCGCCTCGGCCTGTGTCGGGTTCACCTTGCCCGGCATGATCGAAGAACCCGGTTCGTTTTCCGGCAGGATCAGCTCGCCCAACCCAGAGCGTGGACCAGACCCCAGCAGGCGCATGTCATTGGCGATCTTGAACATCGAAGCAGCGACGGTTTTCAGCGCGCCGGAGAACATCACCATCGCGTCATGGGCGGCCAGCGCCTCAAACTTGTTGGGCGCGGTCACGAAGGGCAGGCCGGTGATATTGGCAATCTCTGCCGCGACTTTCTCGGCAAAGCCTTTACGGGTGTTCAACCCGGTGCCCACAGCTGTGCCGCCTTGGGCCAGCTCGTAGATGTCAGGCAGGCAAGCCTCAACACGGGCAATGCCCTTGGCCATCTGATGGGCATAGCCGCCAAATTCCTGACCCAGTGTCAAAGGCGTTGCATCCTGCGTATGGGTGCGGCCGATCTTGATGATGTCTTTGAACTCTTCCGATTTTGCCTCAAGCGCGGCGTGCAATTTGCGCAATCCGGGCAACAGCGTATCACGGGCGACCATACCAATTGCCACATGCATGGCCGTTGGGAATGTATCGTTTGACGATTGCCCCATGTTGCAGTGGTCATTCGGGTGGACGGGAGATTTGGAGCCCATCACCCCGCCCAGAATTTCAATTGCGCGGTTGGAAATGACTTCGTTGGAGTTCATGTTCGACTGGGTGCCGGAACCGGTCTGCCAGACCACCAGCGGAAAATTGTCGTCAAACTTGCCGTCGATCACTTCCTGCGCGGCTTGTTTGATTGCTGGAGCCAGTTCAGCGTCCAGATCACCAAAGCCAAGGTTCACTTCGGCACATGCCTTTTTGATCACACCCAAAGCGCGGACAATCGCCACCGGCTGACGTTCCCAACCAATGGGAAAGTTGATAATCGAACGCTGGGTCTGTGCGCCCCAATATTTATCGGAAGGAACTTCCAACGGGCCAAAACTATCGGTTTCTGTGCGGGTATCGGCCATGATGGGGCTCCTGATCTTGCCTTGATATGTTCCATTGGGGTGTAACGCCGACCTTGGGTCAGCGCAATCGGAGGACCGCAGGAAAGCCCGTCCAATTCTAGAAAGAGCACGCTATTTTCGGAAAGAATCAAGCGAGACGATTTCAGCGTCTTTGCTTTTGGTCTCTTTCGGGGTGTCGGAGAGATCCGCCTTTGGCTCTGGCGCCACATCCTGAGTTTCCGGACTATCCGCGTCTTCGTTCTCTTGCTGCTCGAAACGCAGACCAAATTCGACGGAAGGATCCACAAAGGTGCGGATTGCATCATATGGAATATAAAGCGGTTCTGGCGCATCGCCGAAGTTCAGGGTGATGGAAAACCCGTCCTCGGTCACGTCCAGCCCGTCATACCAATGCTGCATCACAACAGTCATTTCACCGGGATAGCGGTCTGACAGCCAATCGGCCAGTTCGGCATCAGGATGGGAGGTATCAAAGGTGATGAAAAAATGGTGGTCGCCGGGCAAGCCACGGTCGGCCACGTCCAACAACACTTTGCGGATCAGGCCCCGCATCGCGTCATGCATCAGGTTGCCATAGTCAATCTCGCGGCTCATCAGTCCCTCGGTGCGTCCCTTAGTTGCGCGTACCATACTTCTTTTGAGGGTAAGGGGAAGGGGGGTGTGAGGTCAAACCGACGCAATTGCCAAAGCACTTGTCGCGCAAATCAGCATTGTCACAACAAATCCACGCTTCAGGACCAGCATCAGCACTCCGGCCAGTACCGCAAGCAAGGCAGCCGGTAGGTTGAAGCTGGTCCAGACCGGCAGCGGCATCGCCAGTATGGCAGCCGCGTCGACCTGATCAAACAGGACATGCATCGCAAACCACAGCGACAGGTTGGCGATAACACCCACAACAGCGGCTGTGATTGCCTGTAATGCGCCAGCAAGGCGAGGCTGCGCAGAAATACGTTCAAGGTACGGGCCTGCAAGGAATATCCATAAGAAACAGGGGGTAAAGGTGACCCAAAGTGCGATTGCGCCAGCAGCGATGGCACCGGAAACGCCTGATTGAGCGAACCCGGCCAGCAGGGCCACGAACTCGGTAACCAGAATCAGCGGCCCCGGTGTGGTCTCGGCCAGACCAAGGGCATCAATCATCTGCGCCGTGGTGATCCAGCCGTAATCCTGCACCACGGTCTGGGTCATATAGGCCAGCACCGCATAGGCTCCACCGAATGTCACCACCGCAAGTTTTGAAAAGAACAGCCCCAATTGCAGCAGAAATGTCTGATCCAATGCCCAAAGCAGCACCAGCGGCGTGGCCCAAAGCAGGCCCCAGACCATTAAGGTTCTAAGGCTCTGGGCCTCGCGGGCAGGCGCGGGGTCAATTTCTGTGGCAGTTCCGCTGCGCGTCATCATTCCCCAAAGGCCTGCCGCAAGGATGATGAGCGGAAAGGGCAGCCCCACCACAAAAAGGCCCAGAAACGACAGCACGGCCAGCGCCCATCCTTGTTTCCCATGTAAGGCTTTGCCCGCCACTTTGCGCAGGGCCTGAAATACCACAATGATCACCGCGGCCTTGATGCCCAGAAAGGTCGCCTGCACCAGCGGCAGTGCGCCGTAATAAGCGTATCCCAGCGCCAGAACTGCGATCACCAAGGCACCGGGGACAACAAACAACAGCCCCGCCAGAATACCACCGGCTGTGCCGCGCATGCGCCAACCGGCATAGGTTGCCAGCTGCATGGCCTCCGGACCCGGCAAAAGCATGCACAGGGAAAGGGCCCGAAGGTAGGCCGTTTCGGACAGCCAGTCGCGCGTTTCCACCAGTTCACGGTGCATCAGGGCGATCTGGGCCGCAGGACCGCCAAAGGATAACAGCCCGATGCGGCCAAACACCCGGGTCATGTCGGACCAGCCTGGCGTGCTCATGCTTTGCCGCCGGGCCAGTCATGGCCTTCGCCTTGACCATCCCGTGCCCAACGGTAAAGCGCGTCATACAGCGCCATGCCCGCCTCAAGCTGGGCCAGATCATCCTTGTATTGCCGTGACAGACCCACCGAGAAGGCAAGCAGCCCCGCCGCTTCGGGGCTGGCCGCGTGGGCGTTGGTATCTGCTGCACGAATAACTGTGGCGAGACGGTCCAAGGGGGTGGTGTGCAGGGCAAATTCATCCAACATGGTATCGAACGTGCATCTGTCGTCACGGTGCGACCAGAATGTGTCTTCGATATCAAACGGGGTTGCCCCGTAACGCTCGGCCACGCCATTGACCTCGGCAGGAGAGACAAAGAGGAATTCGGCTGACGGGTCGATAAACCGACGGATCAGCCACGGACAGGCAATACGGTCGATCTTGGGGCGGTGGCGGGTGACCCAGAGCGTGCGGCCTGCGATCTTATCGGGGATCGATGTAGCCGGAATGCGCGGTGCCTGTGGGTGATCGCGCCAGGCGTAATTGCCGCCGCCAAGATATTCCGATTTGAGCCCTTGATTGCGCAGCATCGCACTCATGCCTTGGGACAGTTTTATGCCTTTTTGGCAGGCGATAATGCTGGGGCGCCCATCCAGTTTTGCAACCAGCCCGTCAAAATCCGTATGGGGATGACGGAAAAATCCGGGGATCAGGAAAGGATCATCCGCAAAGTCGGGATCGATCGAGATGTCGACCAAGACAGGCGCATCGGGCAGGCCGACCAGGCGCAACAGTTGAGGGACGGAAATTTCATTCGGGGCAGCCATGGCATGCGTCCTTACTCTGGATACATGCGAACCTCTGGCCAAAGCCTCACGGGGCGTTCGCGGTTGAACCCCATAAGGGCAGGGTGCAGTGACGCGGCACGATAGTCAAGCGCGCTCAGATCAGGCGGACGCCGGATATTGCGATATCGGCGTGAAAGGCACGTCCGATGGCAAGGACGCCGATACGGCGCAGGCGAGCGGGGTCAAAAGGGATGGCGGTCCGGTGGGGCCGTATGTCTGCGAAGGGGATGTGGATGCAGTGCCATTCCGGTTTCGCCATGAAATCAGCGCGATAAGAATGCCAGGGTTTCTCAAGCTGATCCGTGCGCAGCCGCAGATCATAAACTTCGGCATTGCCCCAGACGTCCAATTGAATGCCTTCAAACGACGAGGCATCCAAAGTGCCGCCGCCCTTGGCCACATCAAAGGCCATTTGAACAAAGCCGCCGTTGTTATCGAGCGAGACTTCTCCGCGCAACCTTGTGGCTTGCCGCCCGTTGTACGCGGTGGTTTCCACATGAGCTTTTGACACCCCACCCATCACGGTGTCGGTGACGCATTCCCAATCGGGGTTCAGGTCCATTTGGATGCCCTTTGGCTGAACCGTTGTTCCGAGAAAGCGCGGTCCAACGATGATGAACAACATCTGCTTGCACGCAGATAGCGCAAGATCGACCTCTGCCAAGGCAAAAGGGTGAAATGGAGGGGAATAAGTGTCGGATTCTGTTGCCAGGCTCCGACAGGCCCCGCCTTAGGTCGCTAAACCCAAGGAGTTAAGTTTCAATAGCTGAAACTGCTTACGCAGCCATCGCCATTGGAGCACGATTGTCATTTGCAATTGTACAGTTTGGGCCGATACGGTGGCACCCAGCCGAAACAAAGCTAACTTCTTTAGGCGTTCGTCGATCCTATTTCGACCCCATGATCCCCAAATGAAGGATGTTTGGTGGAGTCGCCGGGTACCGCCCCCGGGTCCGATCCGATTATTACAAGCGCGTTTATGTTCATAGTCCCGAAGGACAAGGTAGATATAGGGCAGGCGTTGCGTGTAATCAATGGGTCTCGGTCAGGCTTTCGCGTGATTTTGCCCGTTTGGCCATCACATCAACGCCCAGATGTAGGGTATATTGCTCCAGATCGTTCAGCGCCTTGTCGGCAGCCATGGCATCCTGCGCTTCAAGCGCATCTGCAACACGGGTGTGCAGGGCGACAATTTCCTCCCGTGAACGCGCGGTAAAGGTGATCATGTTCATCAGGGGCTGCATTGCCTCCACCGCGCCGGCAAGTTGGTAGGACATCACCGGATTGCCCGCGCCGTCCACCAATGCCCGGTGAAAGGCGACGTCCGACGCGCAAAAGGCTTCGTCGGTAAGGCCCGGTTGCGACTGGCGATAGCATTCGGTCCGCATGGTGGCGAGGTGATCTGCGCTGCGACGTTGCGCACTGAGTGGGGCGCAGGCGCGTTCCAGCGCATAGCGTGCCTCACAGGCAGTTTCAAAGCTGACCGCGTTCATCGACAACAGCAGGGTCGAGGTGGTGATTTGCTGGCTATAGGCCTCTTCAAAGCTGATCCGGTTGACAAAAGCCCCGCCCGTGGCCCCGCGTTGTGTGCGGATAAGCGATTGTGCAGCCAGTCTTTTCAACGCCTCGCGCACCGTGGGGCGCGAGACATTGAAGTGCTCGGAAAGCTCCGCCTCCGAGGGCAGGCGTTGGTCCACAATCAGATCCCCGGAGACAATCGCGTCACGGATAGCATTGGCAATCTGGGCCGACAGATCAGCGGGGTTTTGCGGGTCTATTTTCATATGTCTTACATTTAATGTTTGCGAGGCTTTTAATTGTCTGACATTAAAAAGGCAAGAAGGCGAGTCGAAGGGGATTTCATGACGGCTGCGGTGCGCACATCACTCTGGTTGGGCTTTTTTGCGCTGATCCTTGCGTCTTGGGTGATGATGTATCTGATGGCGATGGACATGGATGTCGACCTGTTGGGCCGTCCCGGCGAGATGGGCGAACGGATGCGAATGATGGATCCGCGCATGCCAATGTATATGCCGATGGCCAATTTCGGACCGCTGTTTGTGATGTGGGGGGCGATGATGGCGGCGATGATGTTGCCGACCATGGTACCGACATTGCGCGCCTATGAGGATTTGATGGTCAGTGCCAATGGCACGCGCGCCGGGTGGTTGGGGGTGATCCTTGGCTATTTCACGGTTTGGCTGCTCTTTGCCGCGTTGATCGCAGCGGTTCAGCTGGCGCTGCTGTTTGGTGGTGTGGTGGATATGTTGGGCATTGCCAGGTCGCGCTGGTTTGCCGCCGGATTGCTGCTGGCGGTGGGGCTGTTCCAATTCACCCGTACCAAAGAGATTTGCCACGGGGTTTGCCATTCTCCAACCATGTATTTCTTGGGCCACTGGCGCACTGGATTTGCTGGCGGTCTGCGCATGGGGCTGGGCCTTGGCGCATTCTGCGTTGGCTGTTGCTGGGGATTTATGGCGTTGGGGTTTGCCGGCGGCGTGATGAACCTTGCCTGGATGGGGATCGCAACCTTGTTTATGGTGGTGGAAAAACTGCCGCAGATTGGACATCATATCACGAAACCAATGGGTTTTGCCTTGATCCTCGGCGCTGTTGCCGTGGCCGCATGGCCCCAGATACAAATGATAACCGGAGGATAACATGGCTGTTAAGAAAAGACCTGATGCGGATCGCTTGCCAATCTCGCAACGTATTGACCAGCGCATGCCCAACCCCGGGCGGCGCGACAGCAATCCAACCGAATGGGCGATCAAGGGGGAGCTGTTTTTGAACTGTTCCTGTGAAGTGTTCTGCCCCTGCGTGGTGTCGCTGGGGGGGCATCCGCCTACCGAGGGCCATTGTCACGCATGGATGGCAATTGCCATTGATGAAGGCCATTACGAGGGCGAGGATCTGGGCGGGCTGAATGTTGGTCTGCTGGTCGATATTCCCGGACGCATGGGCGAGGGCAACTGGAAGGTTGCCGCCTATGTCGATGAACGCGCCAGCGGCAAGGCTTATAACGGCATTTTGCAGATATTCTCGGGGGCCGCAGGGGGGACAACCGGATTGTTCACCATGCTGGTTTCCGAGATCATAGGGGCGGAACGTGCGCCGGTACAGATCCTGCGTGAGGGCACCAAGCGCTCGATCCAGATTGGCCGTAAAATTCAGGGAGAGATCGAGATGCTGGCGGGCAAATCACCAGAGCATCCGGTGATGATTTCAAACTCCAAATACTGGATGGGCCCGGATATCATTGCGGCAACCGGCCTGAAAAGCCGGGTGCGCGATTATGGTCGGGTCTGGGACTTTGGCGGAAAATCAGCCGAGATCTGCCCGATTGACTGGAAAGGTCCACGCCCATGATCGACAAGGGCTATGTTCTGACAATATCGCGCTATAATGCATGGCAAAACAATCAGATCGTGGACATTGTTAAAGCTATGGATGAAGATGCTTTATGGCGCGATCACAAGGCTTTCTTCGGGTCAATTATGCATACGCTGAACCATATCCTCTGGGCAGATACCCTGTGGATGAGCCGCTTTTGCAGTGATGTAGATCTGCCAGACGTACCGGGAAGCGAAAGCACCAACTACATGGCCACCCGTGGAGAATGGCAGGCGGCGCGGTTCCGTCTGGATGGTCGGATCCGGATCTGGGGAGAGACTTTGTCCAACCTGGATCTGGCAGGTGAAATGACCTGGTACTCTGGCGGGATGCAAAGGGATTTCACCCAGCCTGTCGCGCTTTGCATCACCCATATGTTTAACCATCAAACCCATCATCGCGGTCAGGTGCATGCGATGCTGACAGCCTCAGGGCAATCCGCGCCGACAACTGATATTGTCTTCATGCCGGAGGATGCCTGATGGCCCTGATTTCACCGTCGCGCCGGTTGCGCCGCACCCCGTTTTCCGAAGGGGTCGAAGCGGCTGGCGTGAAAGCCTATACGATCTACAATCACATGCTGTTGCCCACGGTCTTTCGCAGTGTGGAAGAGGATTATCGCCACTTGAAAGAGGCGGTACAGGTCTGGGATGTGGCCTGTGAGCGGCAGGTGGAACTGCGCGGGCCGGATGCGGCGCGGCTGATGCAGATGCTGACCCCGCGCGATCTGCGAGGCATGTTGCCGGGGCAGTGTTTTTACGTGCCGATTGTCGATGAGACCGGTGGCATGCTGAATGACCCGGTGGCGGTGAAGCTGGCCGAGGACCGTTGGTGGATTTCGATTGCCGATAGTGATCTGCTCTATTGGGTCAAAGGGATCGCCAATGGCTATCGTCTGGATGTGTTGGTTGATGAACCCGATGTCAGCCCGCTGGCGGTGCAGGGACCAAAAGCGGATGAATTGATGGCGCGGGTCTTTGGCGACGCAGTGCGTGATATTCGGTTCTTCCGTTTCGGCTGGTTTGAGTTTCAGGGCCGCGCGTTGCTTGTGGCGCGGTCGGGCTATTCCAAACAGGGTGGGTTTGAGATCTACGTAGAAGGTTCCGATATCGGAATGCCCTTGTGGAATGCCTTGATGGAGGCGGGCAGGGATCTGGACGTGCATGCCGGGTGTCCCAATGGCATCGAGCGGGTTGAGGGTGGGTTGCTGAGCTATGGCAATGACATGAATGACGACAACACCCCTCATGAATGCGGGCTGGGGCGGTTTTGTGATACGCAGACGGCGATTGGCTGCATGGGGCGGGATGCTTTGTTGCGCGTTGCCAAGGAAGGGCCGATCCAGCAGATCCGCGCGATCGAAATTTCCGGTGACAGGGTGCCCGGTTGTGACCGTATCTGGCCGGTGACGGTGGGCGGAAAAGCTGTGGGGCAGGTGACCTCTGCGGCCTGGTCGCCTGATTTCAAGACAAATGTGGCGATTGGCATGGTGCGCATGACCCACTGGGACGATGGCACGGCGGTCCGGGTGGAGACACCTGAAGGCGCGCGCGAGGCTGTGGTCAGGGAAAAATTCTGGGCCTAGGCCAGAGTGGCAGGTTTCGCATGTCGGAGGCTCTGCCTGCGGACCTTGGGTGCTTTAGAGGCAAGGTGAAAATCGGGCGAAGGCCCTGAAGAGGAGAAGACGATGTTTAATGCGCTGTTGGTTAGTAAGGATGATGAGGGGAAAACCTCGGCTGAGGTGACGCAGATGTCGTTGGATCAGCTGCCCGAAGGGGATGTGACCGTTGCGGTTGAATACTCCACGGTGAATTACAAGGATGGCCTGTGCATCGGGCCTGGTGGCGGGTTGGTGCGCAATTATCCCCATGTGCCGGGCATTGATTTTGCCGGCACGGTCGAGGCCTCGGATGATCCGCGCTACAAGGCGGGGGATAAGGTGGTTCTGACCGGTTGGCGTGTGGGAGAGGCCCATTGGGGCGGCTATGCCCAGAAGGCACGGGTCAAGGCGGACTGGCTGGTGCCGCTGCCAGCGGGGCTGGATACTCGGCAGGCGATGGCGGTGGGCACGGCGGGTTTCACCGCGATGTTGTCGGTGATGGCGCTGGAGGATCACGGCATCAAAGATGGTCCGGTTCTGGTGACTGGTGCTGCGGGCGGTGTCGGTTCGGTAGCAACGGCGATTTTGGCGCAGCTGGGTCATGAGGTTGCCGGTGTGACCGGTCGGCCGGAGACAGCGGACTATCTGAAATCGCTGGGGGCAAGCCGGATTGTGGCGCGTGAGGAGATCAACGAGACCGTGAAACGCCCGCTGGAAGGGGAAACCTGGGGCGGATGTGTGGATGCTGTGGGCGGTGCGATGCTGGCGCGGGTTCTGGGCCAGATGCAATATGGCGCAAGCGTTGCGGCTGTTGGTCTGGCCGGGGGTGCCGGTTTGCCGGCAACGGTCATTCCGTTTCTGTTGCGCGGTGTGAACCTTTTGGGCATTGATAGTGTGATGCAGCCCTATGACAACCGTTTGCGCGCCTGGGAGCGGATTGCCCGCGATCTGCCGATGGATAAGCTGGAAGCGATGGTGCGCCCGGCGACCCTGTCTGATTTGCCGGGGCTCGGGGCTGATATCCTGAAGGGGCAGGTGCAGGGGCGCGTTGTTGTTGATGTAAACGCATGAGGGTGTAGGAATGCAGCGTGCCGGAGGGGGTCTTGCTGAACGCCTATGTCGGGCGTGACGGGGCCTATACTGATTGCTTTGAGACCGCATATGCGGGGCAGGTGGATTTGCCTGCCTTCATCACTGCGTTTTACACCACATGGCTGTTCCGGCTTGAGCGCGCGGTGTTGAGTCTGGCCCTGCGCAAAAAGATCCGTGACAGTGATGTGGTGGCTTTGGCGCAGGGGCGCAGCGAGGCTTTTGCTATCTGGACCGTCGAGGCACGGGGCAGCACGGAAATCCTGCTTCGTGACAATGCGGGGACAACGCGGTCTTATCTGGCGGTGGCAGCACAGGAGGATGGCACAACGCGGCTGATCTTTGGTTCTGCGGTTGTGGGCCGTAACACCGGACAGTTGCCGCTGCTGGTTCGGCTGGCAACGCCGCTGCATCGGCTTTATTCCATCGGCTTGTTGCGATTGGCCGCGCGCAAGGTTGAGCTTGCCGCAACCAGCGCCTAGAAGGTCAGGAAACTAGGGAGATCCACATGTCAGACATCTATGATGATCAGAACATCTTTGCCAAAATCCTGCGGGGGGAAATCCCCAGCATCAAGGTCTTTGAAGATGACGAGACGCTGTGTTTCATGGATATCATGCCGCGCACGGAGGGGCATTGTCTGGTCATCCCCAAGACTCCTTGCCGCAATATTCTGGATGCCACTCCGCAACAGCTTTCGGCCTGTATGGCGACGGTGAATAAGGTGGCGAATGCGGCAAAGACAGCCTTTGACGCAGATGGGATCTCCCTGTTCCAGTTCAGCGAAGCCGCCGGTGGGCAAGAGGTGTTCCATTTGCATTTTCACATTCATCCCCGTCATGAAGGTGTGGCAATTCGCCCGCCGGGGACGATGGGCGATATGGATATGATCAAGGCCAATGCCGCGCGGATCACTGCCGCGCTGTAAGTTTAACATCTGATTGACCTTTGAACCAACTGTCGGCACTGTGAAAGTGCTGTAGCTGCCCGCTTTTGCGCGGCACGGATGTCGCGTTCGGCGCATGGGCAGCCGAAAACCGCCGTCAGTTCTCATGTACCATGTGTTCTGCTGACCGGTGACGGAGGGGGGACTTCCGTTCCAATCAAACTCAAGAAAAGGACATCTCTATGACAGATGCCACTTCTAATCAGGGAATACCGGAGCCCGAAGGGGCCGCAGATATTATCGATACCGATTATGAGATCGGACAGGACAACGTCGATGGGTCGCTTGGTCGCATCGGTTTTGATATCCACAATCCGGTTTTTGCGATCTCCGCAGCGGCCATTGTTGCATTCGTTTTCTACACTCTCGCCTTGCCTGAACAGGCGGCGGGGGTGTTCTCTTCCATGTTCAGTTTCACCACCAAGAACTTTGACTGGTTCCTGATTGGTGCGGCGGATCTTGTGGTGATTTTTGCACTTTTGCTGGTTGTGTCACCTTTCGGATCTGTGCGTCTGGGGGGGGCGGATGCGGCACCGGATTACACCTATATGGGGTGGTTCGCGATGTTGTTTGCCGCCGGCATGGGCATCGGGTTGATGTTTTACGGCGTGTCCGAACCTTTGACGCATTTCTCTACCTCCTTTGGTGAGACAGCTGTGGGTGAGAACGGATTGCGCACGGATTGGGCCCCTTTGGGTGCTGCAACCGGGGATGAAGCGGGGGCAGTACGGCTTGGCATGGCGGCGACGATCTATCACTGGGGGCTGCACCCTTGGGCGATCTATGCCACTGTTGCGCTGGCGCTGGCTTTGTTCACTTATAACAAAGGGTTGCCGCTGACGATCCGTTCGGCGTTTTATCCGCTGCTGGGGGAACGCATCTGGGGCTGGCCGGGGCATGTGATCGACATCATCGCGGTGTTTGCCACGCTCTTTGGTCTGGCGACCTCTCTTGGCTTTGGTGCGACACAGGCCAATGCAGGCTTGAACGAGCTGTTTGGCGTGCCCATCGGCAAGACCACAGAAGTGGTACTGATTTCTGTCATCACTGCCGTGGCTTTGGTGTCTGTTATGCGGGGCCTTGATGGAGGGGTTAAGATCCTGTCAGAGATCAATATGGGGCTTGCCGGTTTGCTGGCGATTTTCACGCTGATCGTTGGGCCAACAGCCTTCCTGTTCGCCTTCTTCTGGGACAGCCTGAAGGCCTATGTCGAATATCTGCCTGCCCTGGCCAATCCGTTCGGGCGCGAAGATGTGAACTTCTCCCAAGGCTGGACGGCGTTTTACTGGGCGTGGTGGATCAGCTGGTCACCTTTTGTCGGCATGTTCATTGCCCGCGTCAGCCGTGGCCGGACGGTGCGTGAATTTGTGATTTGCGTTCTGCTGATCCCGTCGATGGTCTGTGTGATCTGGATGTCGATCTTTGGCGGCACGGCGATCCATCAGGTACTGGCGGACGGGTTCACCGGTGCGCAGGATGCGGGGCTTCCCTTGCAGCTGTTCAAGATGTTGGGCGAATTGCCTTTGGCCTCGATCACATCCTTCATCGGGATTGTTCTGGTCATCGTGTTCTTTGTGACCTCATCGGACTCCGGCAGCCTTGTCATTGATACCATCACCGCAGGCGGTAAGATCGACGCGCCAATGCCGCAGCGGGTGTTCTGGTGTATTTTTGAGGGGGCCGTGGCGATTGCCCTGTTGCTGGGCGGTGGTCTGGCGGCGTTGCAATCCATGGTGATCTCAACCGGGCTGTTGTTCACGGTGGTGCTGCTATTGATGTGTTATTGCATCTTCCGTGGCCTGCAAAGCGAGCGCGCTGAGAACAAGTAAGGCAACGGCCATTTGGCCGCGCTGAAATGGCCTGACAAAAGCCCCGGTGCCTTGCTGCATCGGGGCTTTTGCGTTTGACCTGCCGGGCGTTTCGTTGGACGCTGTTGGGATGACAAAACAGATACTTGATACCGCTTGGGTGCGCGCCCAATTCCCCGCCTTCGCCGAGCCGTCCTTGCAGGGGCAGGCTTTCTTTGAAAACGCAGGCGGGTCTTATACCTGCAAGCCAGTGATCGACCGGCTGTTTCGCTTTTACACCCAACGCAAGGTGCAGCCCTATAGCGCTTACGAGGCCAGCAGCCTTGGCGGGCAGGAGATGGACGAGGCCCGCACACGGATGGCGGCGATCCTTGGGGTGGCAACCGATGAGCTGAGTTTCGGGCCCTCTACAACGCAGAACACCTATGTTCTGGCGCAGGCGTTTGGGCAGTTGTTGCAGGCAGGTGAGGCGATCATCGTCACCAATCAGGATCATGAGGCCAACACCGGACCCTGGCGCCGCTTGGCGGAGCGTGGAATCGAAATCCGCGAATGGTGTGTGGATGCCGAAACCGGCGCATTAAACCCGGATGATCTGGAAAACCTGCTGGACGAGAAAGTGCGTCTGGTGTGTTTCCCGCATTGTTCCAACGTGGTCGGGCAGATCAACCCGGTGGTGGAAATCACCGCCTTGGCCCACGCGGCAGGGGCGTTTGTCTGTGTGGACGGGGTGTCTTACGCGCCGCATGGCTTTGCCGATGTTGGGTCACTGGGGCCGGATATCTATCTGTTTTCGGCCTATAAAACCTTTGGGCCGCATCAGGGGCTGATGGTGATCCGCCGCGCCTTGGGTGAACTTCTACCCAATCAGGGGCATGTTTTTAATGGCGATGTGCTGTATAAACGGTTTACCCCCGCTGGTCCTGATCATGCACAGATCGCGGCCTGCGCTGGCATGGCGGATTACATTGATGCGGTCTATGCGCATCACTTTGGCGGTGCGGCGTCACCGGCAGAGCGGGGCACGGCGGTGCATGATCTGATGCGCGCGCATGAGACGACGTTGTTGCAACCGTTGCTGGATGCGGTGGGGACGCGCAATTCTGTCCGTCTGATCGGCCCATCAGAAGCGGCAGAACGTGCACCCACCGTTGCACTGGCCCTGAACCGGCCGGGCGCAGAAGTTGCGGCCGAGTTGGCCAAGCATGGCATCATGTGCGGGGGTGGTGATTTTTATGCAGGCCGTGCGCTGTCTGCGATGGGGGTTGATGAGGACAAGGGTGTTTTGCGGCTTAGCTTTACCCATTACACCAACCAATCGGAAATAGATCAGCTTTTATCGGCACTTGAGGCTGTTTTATGAAACCATTTTCTTGACTAAAACGTGCCTGCGCTAACTCCTTTAAGAACACGACCAACAAAGGAATTCTGGCTGCGACATGACTGAGAAAACACCGATCCTGATGTGGTTTCGCCGCGATTTGCGGCTAAGCGACCATGCGGCCCTGACCGCAGCCTGTGCGTCCGGGCGTCCGGTGATCCCTTTGTTTATCCATGACCCTTTGGTGGCAGAGCTAGCCGCGGCACCGAAATGGCGGCTGGGCCTAGGGGTTGGTGCCTTGGCGGATCGACTTGCGAAAATGGAAAGCCGTCTGATCCTGCGACGCGGTGCGGATGCGCTGACGGTATTGCAAGAGCTGATCACGCAGACTGGTGCCGGCGGTGTCTACTGGTCGCGCCTTTATGATCCGGCCAGTATCGCGCGTGACAAGGACATCAAGGAAACCCTCAAAGAACAGGGCCTTGAGGTGCGTTCCTTTGGTGGGCACCTGATGTTTGAACCCTGGACTGTTGAGACCAAGACCGGTGGGTATTACAAGGTTTACACACCGTTCTGGAATGCGGTCAAAGAGTTGGGCGTTGATACGCCCCGTGCTGCGCCAAAGCAGATCCCGGCACCGGAAGTTTGGCCTGACAGTGATGAACTGGATCAATGGGAGATGGACGCGGCAATGAACCGCGGGGCAGATGTGGTGCGCCCCTTTGTGCAACTGGGAGAGCTGGCAGCGCAGGACCGTCTGGCCCGATTCACTGCTGACAAGATTGCCAGTTATAAGGACAATCGCAACCTGCCGGGGGTCGACGGCACCTCCAACCTGTCGGAAAACCTGTCCCTAGGTGAGATCAGCCCTCATCAATGCTGGCAAGCTGGCGAACGTGCCATGCAAGAAGGCAAACAAGGGGCCGAGACCTTTCTAAAAGAGCTGGTCTGGCGTGAGTTTGCTTATCATCTGATGCATCACACGCCGCATCTTCTCAAAAGCAGCTGGCGCAAGGAATGGGATGCCTTCCCCTGGAAAACTGACGGTGAAAGCGCCGAGGTTATGGCGTGGAAACAAGGGCGTACCGGGGTGCCCTTTGTCGATGCGGCAATGCGCGAGCTTTATGTGACAGGCCGGATGCACAATCGGGCACGAATGATTGTGGCCAGCTATCTGACCAAACATCTGATGACCGACTGGCGCATCGGCATGGCGTGGTTTGAGGATACGCTGATCGACTGGGATCCCGCCAGCAACGCCATGGGGTGGCAGTGGACAGCAGGGTCGGGGCCGGACGCATCTCCGTTTTTCCGGGTCTTCAACCCGGAGACGCAGCTGGACAAGTTTGATCCCGAGCGGGCCTATACCTCGCGCTGGATTGCCGAAGACAGGGGTAAGCCGCACAAGGATGCGCTGGCCTATTTTGATGCGGTGCCGCGCAGCTGGTCTCTATCGGCAGATGCCGATTACCCCGATCCCGTGGTTCCCTTGGCAGAGGGACGTGCGCGCGCATTGGATGCCTACGAAAACAGAGAGTTTTAACGATGATGCAGGATGAGGATGCGGGTGAAGCCCCCATACCATCCCACAGGGAGTGACCATGATTTTAACCACTACAGACGGGCAGACAGGCCTGCCGCGATACTTTTCACGGGTGTTTGAGATGGCGCAGGCGATGCGCAACGGGCGGGTGGATTTTGTGCTGCCTGACGGGCGGGTCTTTCGCGCTGAAGGGGCCAATCCGGGGCATGTGGCGGAATTGCATGTGCATAGCACTGATCTGTTTGCCCGGCTGATCCGCGAAGGCGATCTGGGGTTTTGTGATGCCTATCTGGATGGTGATTGGTCCACGCCGGATCTGCAGGCCTTTATGGATCTGGTGCATCATGGCAATGAAAACATGTATGATGGGTTTCCGGGCATGGGATTGGTGCGCCGGTTTGAACAGCTGCGGTTCTGGTTGCAGCGTAACTCCAAGTCACAAGCCCGCAAAAACATCAGCTATCATTATGATCTGGGGAATGATTTCTACGGGTTATGGCTGGACGACACGATGACCTATTCGTCAGCCTTGTTCGAGCAGGACGCGCAGCTTTCTCTGGAGGCGGCGCAGATTGCCAAATACAAAAGCATGGTCGACCAGATGGGCGTTAAACCCGGTGATCATGTGCTGGAAATCGGCTGTGGCTGGGGCGGTTTCGCCGAATATGCCGCCAAGGAACGCGGGCTGAAAGTGACCGGGCTGACAATCAGCGAGGAACAGTTTAACTATGCCAAGCAGCGCATTGAAAATGCGGGTCTTTCTGGTGTAGTTAACTTTAAGCTTCAAGACTACCGCGATGAACGCGGCCACTACGACGGCATCGCCAGCATCGAGATGTTTGAAGCCGTGGGGGAGCAATATTGGCCGACCTATTTTGACGCTGTGCGCGAGAGGCTGAAGCCCGGCAAGGCGGCGACGTTACAGATCATCACCGTCGATCATGCCCGATGGGATGTCTATAAGCGTGGTGTGGATTTTATCCAAAAATATATATTTCCCGGTGGGATGCTGCCTTCCCCTAAAGTGTTGCGCCAACAGATCGAACGCGCCGGACTGGTGGTGGATACCTCTATCGAGTTTGGCAAAAGCTATGACATCACGCTGCGCCGCTGGCATGAAACCTTCAATGCCAAATGGGATCAGATCAAGGCGCTGGGGTTTGATGACAGGTTCCGGCGGATGTGGAATTTTTACCTCACTTCTTGTGCTGCGACATTTGACAGTGGAAATTGTGACGTAACCCAGATTACCATACGCAGACCCGGCTGACGGGGATGCATCAGGAGTACGTTCATGCCCACCGCCGCGCGATTGATGGCCGCTTTCTGCGTGGCTGTGACCGCTTACTTCATCTCTTTGATGGTGATGCCGCTGATGCCGGAAAGCACGGACTTTGGGTATTTCATTCCGGTTAACATCTGCCTTGGCCTTGGTGTCGGATGGTTTGCCATGGGCCGCAGGGCCGGGCGCGGCACCACAGCGGCGATCAACAACGGGCTGACGGGCATGTTTCTGCTGATGCTTTGGGGCATCGGTGTGCAGGCGATCAATGAAATGGTTCGGCTGGCGATGCGCAACCGGTATGACGGCCCGTTTGAGGCGCTGGTGGCAATCTTTCGGATTGGTGCGGAATATGCGGTGATGGTTGCAACCGTGCCGATTGGGATTGCCTTGCTGGTTGGCACATTATTCTGCGGGCTTTTGACCGAATTTGCGAGCAACAGATGGCCCTAGGGTCATGAGAAACCTGTTTTTCTACGGCAGTTTGCGGCACCTTCCGTTGTTGGAGGTCGTGTTGGGGCGCGCTGCGGATGATATTGATACGATGGATGCCACGCTGTCAGGCTACCGTGTCAGCGCCGTGGCCGAAGGGCCGTTTCCGATGATCGAGACACAGGCTGGCCAGACCGCCAAGGGGGTGCTGGTGCGCGGTCTGACGTCGGATGACATTGCACGACTGGATTTTTACGAGGGCAGTTTTGCCTATGACCTTGTGCCGGTGACATTGTCAGGGGGGCAGGCGGCAGAAGTCTATGTGCCGCAAGCGGGGCTGTGGACCGCAGACGGGCCATGGTCCCTGACCACATGGGCCGAAAAATCCGGCGAGATGAGCGTGATCGCAGCGCAGGAGGTGATGGGCTATTTCGGCCAGCGGACCCGCGATGACGTGGCGGCAATGTTTCCGGTGATCCGGGCGCGGGCAGATGCGCAGCTGCGCGCGGCGCGGTCGTTGCACGGGCAGGATGGTTTTCCGGGCCATGTTGAAGTGTTGTCCCGCATCCGCAGCTATTCCAACTTTTATGCGCTGGACGACATCACCCTGCGCCATTCGCGTTTTGATGGCACCCTGTCCGACAGTCTTGATCGTGCGGTGCTGATTGATGCGGATGCGGCGATTGTGCTGCCTTATGATCCGCTGCGCGACCGGGTGCTTCTGGTTGAGCAGGTGCGTCTTGGTCCCATTGCACGCGGGGATCGGGCCAGCTGGCAGCTGGAACCGGTGGCTGGCCGTATTGATCCCGGTGAAACACCAGAACAGGCGGCACGGCGCGAGGCAAAGGAAGAGGCGGGGCTGGCCTTGGGACGGCTGGAAAAGATCGCCGAAACCTATCCCAGCCCAGCCAGTTCAACAGGGTTTTACTATGTCTATCTGGGGCTCGCGGATTTGCCGGATGCGCTTGCCGGAATTGGTGGTCTGGACGCTGAAAATGAAGACATCCGGTCGCACCTGCTGTCCTTTGATGATCTGATGGCGCGGGTGGCGCGGTTTGATCTGGCCAATGCGCCTGTCGTGATGGCCGCTTATTATCTGGCGCATCACAGGGATCGCTTGAGGTCCGAGGGGGCGACAGATACACCTGACAGGGAATAAAGCTGCGCCGCAGCTGTAACTATTGGGGGCATTCATGCACATCGCATCTGATCTGGCCAAGGCCGTCGGCAAAACACCACTTATCAAGCTGCGCGGCCCGTCCGACGCGACGGGTTGCGAGATCCTTGGCAAGGCCGAGTTTATGAACCCCGGCCAGTCGGTCAAAGACCGTGCCGCCCTGTTCATCATTCAGGATGCCATCGCCAAGGGAACGCTCAAACCGGGTGGCACGATTGTCGAAGGCACGGCAGGCAATACCGGCATCGGTCTGGCGTTGGTGGGATCGTCGATGGGGTTCAAGACAGTGATCGTGATCCCCGAAACCCAATCCGAAGAAAAGAAAGACATGCTGCGGCTGGCGGGTGCGGAACTGGTGCAGGTGCCAGCTGCGCCTTACCGCAACCCAAATAACTTTATCCGTTATTCCGAACGTCTGGCCAAGGCTTTGGCACGCACCACCAACGAAGGCGTCGTCTGGGCCAACCAGTTTGACAATGTCGCCAACCGTCAGGCGCATATCGAAACCACAGGCCCCGAGATCTGGGAGCAGACTGGCGGCAAGGTGGATGGCTTTTGCTGTGCTGTGGGGTCTGGCGGGACATTGGCGGGAATCGCCCATGTGTTGCAGCCAAAGGGCGTGAAGATTGCGCTGGCAGACCCTGATGGCGCGGCGCTGCACAATTATTACACCACTGGTGAACTGACCTCTGAAGGGGGGTCCATTGCCGAAGGCATCGGGCAGGCGCGGATCACCAAGAACCTTGAAGGGTTCAAACCCGACTTCAGCTACAACATCCCTGATGCCGAGGCGCTGCCGGTGGTCTTTGATCTGTTGCAGGACGAAGGGCTCTGTCTGGGGGCCTCTTCCGGCGTGAACGTGGCGGGGGCCATGCGGTTGGCACGTGAATTGGGGCCGGGGCATACAATTGTGACTGTCCTGTGTGACTTTGGCACACGTTATCAGTCGAAATTGTTCAATCCGACCTTCCTGCGCGAGAAGGGGCTGCCGGTGCCCGCGTGGCTGGACCGCGATGCTGTGGTGCTGCCAGAGGTCTTTGAAGATCTGTGATGCTGATGTCTGTCGTCCGTCGCTGGTTGGCAATTGGGATAATGGTCCTGGCCATGGCACAGGCTGCCATGGCGCAAGGGGTCGGTGCCTCTGAGGTCACCCGCTGGAGCGTGGCCGCTGCGGCTGCGGAACAGCTGCTGGATTCTGAAAACAGCACCGAACAACGGCTGGAAATCCTGCGTGAAGAGATCGTTGCCTTTCGCACCGACTTTCGTGAAGCGACCGGTCAAAACGCGGCGCGTATCACAACCCTGCGCGAGCAGCTTGCAGCCCTAGGTCCAGAACCCGAAGGTGAGGGGGCCACGCCGGAACCCCCCGATGTTGCCGCCAACCGCGAAGAACTGAATGCACAGCTTCAGACCCTGTTGATACCGGTGCAGCGCGCCGAGGCCGAGTTTGTGCGTGCGGATGCCATCATTAGCCAGATTGACCAGACCCTGCGGGAAAGACAGACGGAACAGCTGCTGGAAACCACACCGTCACCGCTATACCCGGTCTATTGGCAGCCCGCTTTGGCTGATTTCAAAGCCGCGCTTGCCGGGTTGTGGCGCGAGAAACCTGAGGCTGGCGGCCTTGCCAGCGATCTGCGCCAGACCCTGCCGGTAACCCTGTCGCTGACCGCGCTGGGGCTGGTGCTGATCCTGCGTGGCCGCGTCTGGTCGCAAATGATCGTCAACAGCCTGCACCGTTTTGGGGCGCGGGGGTTCGGCATCTGGCGGTTTGTGGTGTCACTGCTGCGGATTTTCCTGCCTTTTGCAGGGCTGAACCTATTGGCGCTGGCTGCGATCTCAACCGGGGCTTTTGGACCACGGTTGGACGAGATGTTCCTGCTGTTTGCCTTCCTTGGCGGGATGATGCTGGGGGTGCGTTGGGTTTCCGAGCGGGTGTTTTCGCGCGATGATGACGAAGCATTGATTTCGCTTGGCCCTCAGGATCGCCGCGCTGCGCGGTTTCATGTCTCTGTCATCACGGCGCTGATTGTTGTGGCGGCCCTGATTGCCGAGATATTTGACGCGGGCGACCCGGCACCGGCCTCCAAACCGGTCCTGATGTTCCCGATCACCGTGCTTGCCGCTGTATCGCTTTATCTTATTGGCAAGATCCTTGGCAGGGTGACGGATCCCGGACAGGATGAAACGCTGGGCACAGAGCTGCGGGCCTCGACATTGGCGCGGATGATCCGCGGCCTGGGGAAGGGGGCGATGCTGATAGCGGTGGTGACGCCGTTACTTGCGGCCCTTGGATATTTCCGCGCGGCTGATGCTCTCTTGCCGCCCTATTTCATGACCCTGACCCTTTTGGGGCTTGTCATGGCGCTGCAACGGTTTTCGGCAGATGTCTATGGGGCCGTTACCGGCATAGGTGTGCAGGCGCGGGATGCGCTTTGGCCGGTGCTGTTTGGGTTTATCCTTTTGCTGCTTGTCATGCCGTTGCTAGCTTTGGTCTGGGGAGTACGGGTCAATGACCTGACCGAGCTTTGGACCGTCTTCCTGCGCGGCTTTTCTGTTGGGGAAAGCCAGATTTCACCAACGGATTTCATTGCTTTTGCGGTGATCTTTGCCATTGGCTATGTGCTGACGCGGCTTGTGCAATCTGCCCTCAGAAATAACGTATTGCCCAAGACACGGCTTGATGTGGGCGGGCAAAACGCCATCGTCTCCGGTCTGGGCTATGTCGGTATCTTCCTTGCAGCTCTTGCTGCGATCACCGGTGCAGGGATTGATCTGAGCTCACTGGCTATTGTTGCCGGTGCCCTGTCTGTCGGGATTGGTTTTGGTCTGCAAAACATTGTCAGCAACTTTGTATCCGGCATTATCCTGTTGATCGAACGCCCGATCTCTGAAGGGGACTGGATCGAGGTCGGGGATCAGATGGGCTATGTGCGCGACATCTCTGTGCGCTCTACCCGTATCGAGACATTCGACAGGACGGATGTGATCGTACCCAACGCTGATCTGATCAGCGGTACGGTGACGAACTATACCCGTGGAAATACTGTTGGGCGGGTCATCATTCCGGTCGGTGTGGCCTATGGCAGCGATACCCGACAGGTCGAAACCATCCTGCGAGAGATCGCAGAGGCCCATCCGATGGTGGTGCTGACACCGCCGCCTGCTGTGCTTTTGCTGAACTTCGGTGCGGATGCTTTGGAGTTCGAAGTGCGCTGTGTCTTGCGCGACGTCAATTTCATGATGGTGGTCAAGAACGACTTTAACCATGAAGTTGTTGCGCGGTTTGCCGAGGCGGGCATCGAAATACCCTTTGCCCAGCGTGATGTCTGGCTGCGCAACCCGGAGGCGCTGCGCCCCGCCATGCAGTCGCCAGAGGCGCGAGATCATACAGACGCAGTGCAAACAGCGGAACCCGCGCAGAAAGCGGATGACGATATCGCGCCCAGGGCCGATGATCGAACCGGGCCAAAAGGAGCAACTTCATGACCCGTATGCTGTTTCGCGAAGACGCCTATCGGCGCGAGGCCCCTGCCAAGGTGCGCGACATTACACCGGAAGGCGGGATCATCTTGGATCAGTCGCTGTTTTACCCCACCGGGGGAGGACAACCGGGGGATTCGGGCTGGATCAGCTGGGATGGTCAGCGCCTGCCCATTGCCACTACCGTCAAAGGCGAAGGTGATGCAATTGTGCTGGTGCCCGCAGAGGCATCCGCCCTGCCACCCAAAGGGGCGCATGTGGTGCATGAGCTGGACTGGGACAGACGTTACAAACATATGCGTGTGCATACGGCGCTGCATCTGTTGTCTGTGGCGATGCCCTTTGGGGTGACCGGCGGGCAAATCTCTGCAACCCATGGGCGGTTGGATTTTGATATGCCCGATGCGCCGGAGGATCGCGAAGAGATTGAAGAGACCCTGAATACATTTGTCGACATGGATGCCCGGGTCAGTGAAAGCTGGATCACCCAGGCTAAGCTGGAGGCAAACCCGCATATGATCAAGACGATGGCAGTCCGGCCACCCAAGGGCACGGGGGATGTGCGTTTGATCCGAATTGGCAATGACGACGAGGGCTGGATTGATCTGCAACCCTGTGGCGGCACCCATGTGGCGCGCACTGGCGAAATCGGCGCATTGCGTCTGGGAAAGATGGAAAACAAGGGCCGGATGAACCGGCGTGTCTATCTCCATCTGGACAGTTGAAACACAGTGACAGGGAATGCGGCCAAGGGTGCGTTTTCGCTCTTGCAAAGGGGGGCGCGGTCATACTAAACCCCGCGCAATGGATCGGTGGCCGAGTGGTCGAAGGCGCACGCCTGGAAAGTGTGTAGGCGAGAGATCGTCTCCAGGGTTCGAATCCCTGTCGATCCGCCATTACCCCTCTCTTTGACAATGCTGACAGATGCAGTGGGCCCGCATGAATGTGCTGGCGATTCTGGTGGCTGCGGACGTTTCTGCGGGGCGCATGGATCAGGTTGATCTGCGTGATTTTGGAAGCCTAAGTATACGTCTGTCGAAACGGTCGATCGCTCGCCGAAAGGCTGCATGGACCAAAGAAGTTGGTAAATCTTCTGAAAATAAGTGGTGGAGCGGGTAACGAGAATCGAACTCGTAACTAAAGCTTGGGAAGCTGCCGTGATACCTTTTCACCATACCCGCATGCCTGATCGAATATGATATCTTGAAGGCATGGTCAAGCGACCGGCAATGGGGGCAGAACTAGGGTGACCTGCGGGCAATTTTTAATGTCGCTCTATTTCTGGTTGTTCTTCCTGAACGGGTAACTTAGGGAACCATCCTGAAACCAACGAGTATCCAGAGCGGGGAAAACAGATGCCATTCACCTTTCAATCCAGACGTGCAGCCTTTCAATGCGTAGCGCTTGGTTCAATTGTCTTGCTGTCGGCATGTGGGTCTGGCGGACGCTCCAGCAATATCACTGCAAGCGGAGTTGAGCGCGTTTCGGACGGAAGGGTAGATGTTGCACTGGAAAGTGAATCGAATTTGTCCGTGTCAGATGCGCGGGTGGGGCTTGTCGCATTCGCAACCGGGATCAATGAACGCAAAGGGCAGGTGGTCGCTGTGGCCGGTATCGCTGATGATCCAGAGGTAGGCGACCCTGTCACAGAGGGCACCGTGACCTACAACACACGCTATAATTACATCGTTCTTGATAACACAAGTCGTTCAGGCAATTACATCAGCGCAGATCAAGGTTCCCGCCGCTTCATCGGCCGTACGACCTTGACCGCAGACTATAGCGAAGGAACACTTACCGGCACATCGTCGGATCTGGAAGTAGATGGTCAGATCAGTGGTCAGGAAGTGACCGGTTCCGTACAGGTGGATTACAACGTCAGCGGTGGCATTGTGGGTACAAAAGTGCTGTCTGGTCGCATGGATACCGCGTTGAACGGGCAGGTTGGCAGCACCGGCGTGATCGCAACATTCCATGGTACTGACAGCAACTCGGCCATTGCAGGTGGATTGGTCGGGACCGCAAATTGACGCAAAGCGCGGCTCAGGGCGTCGCGGCTTGGATTGGCGTTTTCCTGACGGTTTTCCTGTTGCTGTCGCCCGGACCGATCCATGCCCTTGAAGACGCGGGGCCGGATCAAAGCCGATTGTCACAAGCGCGTCTATCGCGTGCTGACGGGGAGTTTGCGCGTGCGATAGAGATATTGCGCGCGGCCCTCAGGTCACACCCCAATGACATTCCGTTGCGCGAAGAGCTGGGCTATACGCTTATTCTGGATGGTCAGATGGCGGCCGCGCAGTACCAGTTCGAAATCCTGGCAGAGCGCAACCACAGCCCCGAACTGAACAAGCTGTACCGCAGTGTTCTGAACCGGATCGTCGCGGAACGGCCCTTTGGTGTGAGTGTCATTCTGGGATTTACCCCGTCCGACAACATCAATCAGGGAACCGACAACAAAACGATTGAAAATGATCTTCTGGGAACCGGTACCATCGACCCGGCAAACCGCCGGATTGCGGGGTGGAACAGCCGTATTGGCCTGAAGGGCTACGCTCGTACCACGCTTTCCCCCCGCGATCTGGTAGTGTTTGACTGGCGCGTGGAGCGAAAGTTCTATTCCACCCATCTGGCACCGCAAAGTGACCTTGAAATCGGCCTTTCCTATTCACGGTTTTTCCCGCAGGCGGAAATCGGGTTGCGTACCTTCCATCTGTCCAGCTTTCGTGATGCCGGTGATGTGACACGCAATGGCGTCAGCTTTTTCGGATCCTACAACATCGACCGCCGCCGCCGCATTGATGGGCGCCTGCAACTCTCGACCTTTGATGTCGAGGGGGGAAGCGCTGTTGACGGGCCGCGCGTTCTGGTTGATGCAGGTTATCTGCTGACCCCAAGCCCATCCCTCGCGCTGCGCTTTGGGGTGCAGGCGGAACATGCGAATGCTGAGGCGGATGTGCAGCGTTACACAAGCCTTGCCGCCACCCTGCGCGCCAGTACAGCGTTTCGCAACGGCACCGAATTGAGCGGGCAGGCGGTTTTTGGCAAGCGAAATTTCGGCAGTCTACTGGGGTTTGCACGACAGGATCGTTTTGCGGATGTCTCTATAACCCTGTTCAACAGCAAGTTCAGCTATCGTGGGGTTGTGCCAAAACTGACCTGTCAGATTGGCAAAACGACATCCAATGTCGCAGTCTTCGAGGCCAGAACACGGGCCTGTGGCGTGGCGTTGTCCCGCCGTTTCTAGCGGATGGGCCGGCCAAAATCTGACCGACCCATCCTGCTGAGCGTAAGATCCGTCAGCCGCGCCGCCTGCGCCGTCCGCCACCACGCGCTTCACCGGCCTCGCCGCCGGTGTTGAAGGTCTCGGTTGGCAGGGTGACGATGGAGTTCAGGATCGGGAAAGGTTCGACCGCATTGGGGATGGCAGAGGCATTGACAAAATGCTCCTGAAAACGCGGTTCGATTGCAGTTTCGATTTTGTGAATGTCGCGCACGGTCTGTTCGATCTCCGCGCGGGCCTCTGTGTTCAGCAGGGCAATCCGCGCGCCGGTACCTGCGGCATTGCCCGCAGAGGTCACCTTGTCCAGCGGGCAGTCGGGGATCATCCCCAGCACCATCGCATGTTTGGTGCTGATATGTGCGCCAAATGCGCCGGCAAGCACCACGCGGTCCACCTTGTCGACGCCGAATTTATCCATCAACAGACGCGCACCGGAGTAAAGCGCTGCCTTGGCCATCTGGATTTCCCGGATATCGCGGTTGGTGACGGTGATCATGGGGCCACCTTTACCCGTGCCGTCATAAACCAGATAGGAATTGGTGCGCCCGTCGGCAAAGACGTTGGCCGATCCGGTTTGCGCCGCGGTGCCGATCAACCCGGGGGCATCGACAATCCCGTGGATGCGCATCTCTGCAACCATCTCGATAATGCCGGAGCCGCAAATGCCGGTGACACCCGTGCTGGCAATAGCTGCCTCAAAAGCCGGATCATCAGACCATAGATCACTGCCGATTACCTTGAAGCGCGGCGCTTTGGTTGCCGGATCAATCTCCACCCGTTCAATGGCACCGGGGGCAGCACGCTGGCCAGAGCTGATCTGCGCCCCTTCAAAGGCAGGGCCGGTGGGCGATGAACAGGCCAGCACCTTTTCCTTATTGCCCAGCAAAATCTCCGCATTGGTGCCCACATCAACCACCAGCACAAGGTCCTCAGACTTATTCGGTGCCTCTGACAAAGCCACTGCCGCCGCATCCGCCCCCACATGTCCCGCGATGCAAGGCAACAGATAAACATGGGCCGAAGGATGGATGTTCAGCTTCAGATCAGAGGCCCGCAGCCGCATCTCGTCGGATGTGGCCAGGGCAAAAGGGGCCTGTCCCAACTCAAACGGATCAATCCCCAGAAACAGATGGTGCATCACCGGGTTACAGACAAACACCACGTCAACAATCAGCTGTTTGTCGATCCCGGCCTCTGAGGCAATCTGGCTGAACAACCCGTTCATCCCTTCGCGCACAGCGGTGGTCATCTCCTCGGCACCGGAGGCATTCATCATCGAATAGCTGACACGGCTCATCAGATCCTCGCCAAAACGGATCTGTGGGTTCATCACCCCGGAGGAGGCAACCACGTCGCCGGTTGCCAGATCACACAGATGCGCTGCAATTGTGGTCGACCCCAGATCAACGGCAAGCCCATAAACCGTACCCTCGTAATAACCAGGCCAGATGTGCATGATCCGGTTGGGGTTCTCATCATCCCCAAGATGGATCGCAACGGTGACTTTCCAGCTGCCCTTGCGCAGAATCGGCTGCATCTTCTGTAAGATGTGCAAATCAACAGTGACCTCGTCGAGTTCCCATTGCTCCTGCAAGGCCATGCGCAACCGTTCCAGATCACCGGAAGGATCGTGCATGTCTGGCTCTGCGACCTCAACGTAAAACAATTTGGTCGAGGGGTTCAGCACGATATCGCGGGCCTCGGCGCGTTTGCGTACCACTTGCTTATGCACCTGACTTTCAGGTGGCACATCAATCACGATGTCCCCCTGTACCGTCGCCTGACAGCCCAGCCGGCGCCCGGAGATCAATCCACGTTTGTCCTGATAGCGTTGCTCAACCGCATTCCATTCCGACAGGGCATCCTCCTGCACGGTGACCCCGTGTTTGGAGAATTCACCATAACTTGGCGTGATCTGGCATTTCGAACAAATGCCGCGTCCGCCGCAGACCGAATCCAGATCAACGCCAAGCTGACGCGCTGCAGTCAGGATTGGCGTGCCAGCCGGAAAATGCCCGCGCTTGCCGGAAGGGGTGAAGATAACAAGTGGATCACTGCTCATTGCGCTATTCCCAAGGGTGTTTTGCGCCACCATACCGTGATCATCCGCAAGCGAAAGGCGATCCGCGGCACAAAACGCAACATCCCCGCCACAGATGCTGTCCTGCGCATAATATGCCCCTCTTTTTGGCCTTAAATGCTGCGGGGAATCGATCTTTGATCGATGGGGCAGAGCCCCCAATAAAATGGCGTGCAGCTTTGCTGCGCCTTTCTGCTGCAATCCGCGAATTACAACTGGCTGCGGGCGTGGAAAATAAAGCCCAGAAAATTCAGCAAAACCTGTGCTGCCAGAATTGAGGTGGATCCGCTTGGGTCGTAATCCGGCGCAACCTCGACCAGATCAATGCCGACAATCTCATGCCGTTCCGCTGCCGCCTGCAACAGCTCCACCACCTCATAATAGAGGAACCCGCCATGTGACGGGGTGCCGGTGCCGGGTGCAATGGAGGGGCAAAAGGCATCAATATCTATCGTCACATAAAGCCGCGCACCGGTTGGCACATGGGCCAGCACGCCGCGCAGCCCCATTTCGCGGGCCTGCCGCACGGAAATAATGTCGGACCCCATGGCGCGGGCATCATCATACCCCTCTTTGGCGGTTGAGCTGACATTGCGAATACCGACCTGCGTTAGCCCCGTGACATAGTCCTGCTCGGCTGCCCGCCGCATCGGGTTGCCGTGGCCATGGCGCACCCCGTGGCGCACATCGACGAAATCCAGATGGGCATCGATCTGCAGAATGTGGATGTCCCCCTGACCGTCGAAAGCGCGGATGCAGGGGATGTTGATCGAATGATCCCCGCCAATCACCACCGGCAAGGCACCCGCATCCAGTATCGCCCGCACACCAGCTTCGATATTGGCATGGCTGGTCTCGGTGTCAGTATGCACAATATCGGCGTCGCCAATGTCGACGATATTCACATTGCCCGGCAGATAGGTCACATCATCTTCGTGATCATAGGCACCGGCATGGCCAAAACTGAACAGGGTCGAGGCCTCGCGCACGCCGCGCGGGCCAAACCGCGCCCCGGCGCGAAACTGGGTGCCCGCATCAAAAGGTGCGCCCATGATCGCCACATCTGCATCCAGCGCCGCCCAATCCGGCTGATAGGGGCGTTTGCCAAAGGTCGATATCCCCACAAACGGCAGGTTCAGCCGCCCCGCATCATATCCGTGATCTGCCATTGTTTGCTCCTTGTTCTGCGCAGCTTTCCGCAAACCTTTGATCAATACAAGTCTACCCCCCAAATCACCCTTTTCATCAGCGCCAGACCGTGAAATAGGAAATTGCCAAATGAAGCCATAAGCCAGAGGTGCAAAATGGAAATTCGTGAGGCTCTTACCTTTGATGATGTGTTGCTGGTGCCGGGGGCATCTTCGGTGCTGCCTTCAACGGCGGACACACGTACACATGTGACACAATCCATTGCATTGAACATTCCGTTGCTCAGCTCTGCGATGGATACCGTAACCGAAGGCCGGATGGCGATTGCCATGGCGCAGGCGGGGGGCATGGGGGTTGTGCACCGCAATCTGACGGTGGATGAACAGGCCCGCGAGGTGCGCCGCGTGAAACGCTTTGAAAGCGGTATCGTCTATAACCCGATCACCCTGACGCCGGATCAGACATTGGCCGATGCAAAAGCCCTGCAAGAGCGGTACAACGTTTCCGGCTTTCCGGTGGTGGATGAAAAGGGCCGGGTGGTCGGCATTGTGACCAACCGCGACATGCGTTTCGCCTCTGACGATGCCACGCCGGTCAAACATATGATGACCAACGAAAATCTGGCCATGCTGATGGAACCTGCCGACCGTGGTGAGGCGCTGAGCCTGATGAAGGCGCGCCGGATTGAAAAGCTGCTGGTGACCGATGGTAAAGGGGTTTTGACGGGGCTGCTGACGTTAAAGGACAGCGAGCAATCAGTGCTGAACCCGACAGCCTGCAAGGATGATCTGGGCCGTCTGCGGGTCGCCGCTGCAACCACCGTGGGGGACGCTGGGTTTGAACGTTCGCAGGCGCTGGTTGAGGCAGGGGTCGATATGATCGTGATCGACACGGCTCATGGTCATTCCGAAGGGGTGGCGCATGCGGTAACCCGCGCCAAAGCGCTGAGCAATGAGGTACAGGTTGTCGCGGGCAATGTGGCCACAGGCGAAGCAACCCGTGCCTTGATTGATGCGGGCGCGGATGCCGTGAAGGTTGGCATCGGGCCGGGGTCCATCTGTACCACGCGCATGGTTGCAGGTGTTGGGGTGCCGCAGCTGACCGCTATTATGGATTGCGCGGCAGCGGCAGGCGACATTCCGGTGATCGCGGATGGCGGCATCAAATTCTCCGGTGATTTTGCCAAGGCAATTGCGGCTGGGGCGTCCTGCGCCATGGTCGGCTCGATGATCGCAGGCACGGACGAATCCCCGGGCGAGGTGATCCTCTATCAGGGCCGCAGTTTCAAAAGCTATCGTGGGATGGGGTCGCTTGGTGCCATGGCACGGGGTTCGGCAGATCGCTATTTCCAGAAAGATGCTGCCAGTGACAAGCTGGTGCCTGAAGGCATTGAGGGTCAGGTGCCTTATAAAGGCAGCGCTGGCGCGGTAGTGCATCAACTGGTGGGGGGGCTGCGTGCGGCCATGGGCTACACCGGCTGTGCAACCGTGCCAGAGATGCGCCGCGGCTGTAACTTCGTCAAGATCACCGGTGCTGGGCTGAAGGAAAGCCATGTGCATGACGTTCAGATCACGCGGGAATCGCCGAACTATCGGGTTGGATGATCGAGGATTATCAGCGTCTTGCTGGTAATATTTAAAGTATTGGATGAACTATGACTCCTGGTGCCAGAGTGGCCGCGGCCATTGAGGTTTTGCATGATATGTCCGAAGGATTGGCCGCCGAACAGGCGCTGACCCGTTGGGCGAGACGCAGCCGGTTTGCAGGGTCCAAGGATCGTGCGGCCATCCGCGATCATGTCTTTGATGTGTTGAGATGCAAACGCACCGCGGCGCATTTCGGCCAAAGCAATACGCCCCGCGCTCTGCTGATCGGGATTTTGCGCCAGCAGGGCGCTGATTTGGACGCCTTGTTTTCCGGCGTTGGCCATGCGCCCCAGCCCCTAAGTGAAGCAGAAGCTCAGGCACCGTTGCCGCCCGAGGAGGAAGCCACCCTGTGGAACCTGCCGGATTGGTTGATCCCGCTGTTTAAAGAATCTTTGGGCGCGGAGGCCGGGACCGCGGCCATGGCATTGCAGGAACGTGCGCCGGTTTTCCTGCGGGTGAATATCGCAAAAACTGATCGTGCAGCGGCGATTGCCCAGCTGGCAGGGGAAGGGATCACCGCAGAGGTGAATCCGCTTTGTGACACCGCGCTGAGCGTTACCGAAGGCGCGCGCAAGATCCGCAATTCCGCCTGTTACACCGAAGGGCTGGTCGAGTTGCAGGATGCGGCCAGTCAGGCGGTTGTGGCCACCCTGCCGACGGGTGCGAAACTGCTTGATTATTGTGCGGGCGGGGGTGGTAAGGCGCTTGCCGTGGCCGCGCAGCAGGGGCGGCAGGTCTTTGCCCATGACATTGACCCGCGCCGGATGGCGGATTTATCCGCACGGGCGGAACGGGCAGGGGCTGCAGTGACCCAGTTGGACAGTGACGCGCTGCCTGGTGCTGCGCCTTTCGACGTTATCTTATGTGATGCACCTTGTTCGGGGTCCGGCGCATGGCGGCGCGCGGCGGAAGGAAAATGGACACTGACAGCAGCGCGGCTTGCTGAGTTGACTGCCATTCAGGACAGTATTCTGGACGAGGCGGCGGGTTTGCTTGGCGATCAGGGCACCTTGGCATATGCGACTTGTTCGCTGCTTCGGGAGGAAAATGAAGATCGGGTTGCGGCGTTTCTGGCCCGTCATCCCGGATGGCGTTGCAGCGAGCAGCATCGCTATGCAGTGGGGCCGGCGGGCGATGGATTCTTTGCGGCACACTTGATGCGTGATTGATTTTGTATATTTTCAATCATGACGTGCGATTCTAAACGCAGTTAAAGGCTGATTAACCCTTCGTGCGCGTAATAGGGGACGATTCGTGCATGCCAAGGGGACCTCTTTGCCCGACACCCAAACCCAGCGACCGAAGCGCTCAAAGCAGTTAAGCGGTGCTGCGCGTCAGGCCCGTTGGACCGTGGCGATCAGCCTGTTTCTGGCGGCACTGGCACTTGTTGCCCCTTACCGGATGTTAAGCCTTGGCCTGATCTCCTCCTCTGTGACCCTGTTGGTTCTGGGGGGGCTGGTCTGGGCCCGCAAACGCCGTGCGCTACGCAAACAAAATGCCGAACTGGCGGTGATTGAAGGGTTCATACGGCGCGACGCCACGCCAAGCTTTGTGGCGAATGCAGATGGCCAGATCCGGTCTGCCAATCCAGCGGCGCATCAACAGTTCGAAATTGACGGATTTAATACATTGGCGGGGGTGCTGAAATCCTCTGTCGCCAATCCGGGCGGCATTCTGTTCCGACTGCAATCCCGGGCGGTGGCAAGTGGCGCGGCACAGGAAGATATATTCACCCGCGCCGGGCATTTGCGCCTGTGCGTACATGTGGTGGCCGAAGATGCCTATGTCTGGCGGGTTGATCAGCTGGGCGAACGGGCACCACCGCGGGCGGCGCAGGAAGGGCAGCATTTGCCGATGGTCATGATTGGCCGCAGCGATGCCATCTTGTTCATGAATGACGCGGCGCGGCGGTTGATTGGCAGCAGGGTGAAAGGGCTGGACCGGTTGTTCAACGCCCTGCCGGTGGTGCCGGGCGTCCCCACTGATCTGATCACTTCTGACGGGCCGCAACGGGTTCTGGTTGCGGAGGTAACAGCGGGCGCGGGGCGTCGGGCGCTGTATTTCCTGCCGGTGCCGGAACAAGCGGTTTCCGCGCAGGGCTGGCAGGCCTTTGAGGATCTTCCGGTGCCGCTGATCAAGGTGGCCCCGGATGGCAAGGTGAAGACCTTTAACCGGATGGCGGCAAATCTGGTGGGGGTGGCCTTGGAAGATAATGTGCATCTTTCCAATCTTATGGAAGGTTTGGGACGTTCCATTGCGGATTGGATCAATGACACGCTGGCCTTCCGCAAGGTACAGAAATCAGAGTTCTTGCGGCTGAAGCGGACAGACCGAGAAGTGTTTGTGCAGGTCGTTCTGAGCCATGTTATGGATGAGGGCGAACCCTCCTTGGTTGCTGTTTTACATGATGCAACGGAGCTGAAAACACTGGAGGCGCAGTTTGTCCAAAGCCAGAAAATGCAGGCAATCGGGCAATTGGCCGGTGGTGTGGCGCATGATTTCAACAATTTGCTGACCGCCATATCTGGCCATTGTGATCTATTGCTTTTGCGCCGTGATCAGAGTGACCCGGATTACGGTGACCTGATCCAAATCAACCAGAATGCCAACCGTGCCGCCTCACTGGTCGGGCAGTTGCTGGCCTTTTCCCGCAAACAGACGCTGCGGCTTGAAACCATTGATATGCGGGATACTTTGGCGGATTTGACGCATCTGCTCAACCGTCTGGTGGGGGAAAAAATCACCCTCACGCTGACCCATGATCCGGTGTTGAAACCGGTGCGGGCGGACAAGCGGCAGCTGGAACAGGTGTTGATGAACCTTGTCGTCAACGCCCGTGATTCAATGCCCGCGGGCGGGGAAATTCGCGTCACAACGGAATACATCGAGCTGAAGGAACCTCTGGACCGGGACCGCGCATCGGTCCCCCCCGGCCAGTATGTCACGGTGCAGGTCAGTGATGATGGGGCGGGGATTGCCCCGGACAAGCTGCAAAAGGTGTTTGAGCCATTCTATACCACCAAACGCACCGGCGAGGGCACTGGATTGGGCCTGTCGACCGCCTACGGGATCATCAAACAAAGCAATGGCTATATCTTTGTCGATTCTGTGGTGGATAAGGGCACAACCTTTATTCTTTACCTGCCGGTCTATGTCACGCAGCCGGCCAAGACCCAAAAGGTGCCGGACAAGGTGATGGCAACGCCGCAGCAAAGTGAGGAGGGGGTCATCCTGCTGGTTGAGGATGAAGCCCCGGTGCGTGCCTTTGCCAGCCGTGCATTGCGGTTGCGGGGATATACGGTGTTGGAGGCGGATTCCGCCGAGGCGGCATTGAAAACGCTTGAGGATCAGTCGCTTAGCATAGATGTTTTTGTGACCGATGTGGTGATGCCTGGCATGGACGGTCCAAGCTGGGTGCGCGAGGCGCTGAAAATCCGGCCTGACGTGCGGGTGGTGTTTGTCTCTGGCTACGCCGAAGACAGCTTTGGCGAAGAACAGACCCGCATCCCGAATTCGGTCTTCCTGCCCAAGCCGTTTTCACTAAGTGATCTGACCGAAACCGTGCAAAGCCAACTGCATTAATTCAGGGGATGGAGGCATATAGATCAAACTCTTCTGCACATTTCTTTTTGAAACGCCGCGCCACGTCATCCGAAAGGGGCAGCGCCATCTTTGGGGATACGTTTTCCTGTTTCAGGATCAATTCAACATTAAGTCGCTCTTCCAGAAAAGACCGCAGCCGGGGTTGATCCTCATAGCGGAAAAAATGCGTGACGCCGGTGCCGTTTGGCTGGGTCTTCATGAACTGGAACTGGCTGCCGACATCCGCAAAACCCGGTTTCTTGCCTTTCATATAGGCCAGCACAAAATCGTCAAAGCTGATGCCATGGGTGCTGTTGGGTTTGCCCTCCATAAACGGGCGCTGACGATACCTGTACCAGCTGCCCAGCCATGATATAGGTTCGCGCATCACGGCCATCACTTCCAGTTCGGTATTACACACCCGTTCAAACATCGGTCGGATGAAGCGGTTGTAGCGATAGACAGGCGCGTGTTTCAGCATGGGTGGTTCGGAAATCACCATATCCGCGCGCGCTGCCAATGCGGTCTCATAGGCGGTTGTGCCTGTCTTGGGCACCGATAGAAACGCAAGGCGTTCCTTATAGAAAACAAGCATTTGAGGGCCCCGCCAATAGAAACTGCACCTGTCAGGTCTAGCGTAAACGACTTTTTAACCAAAGAGGGAAAAAGATGGCTGTAGAAGAATTATGTTGAAATGTTCTCGCTTTGGCCTCATATGGAACATTAGCAGAACATATGACAGTGGACGGTGAGAGATTGCCGATGCCACAACACTATGACACTAAGGGAACAGGCACATGGCAACGGCAGATCTTTTGACAATGACAGATAAAAAAACAGCGGAAAAGCAAAAGGCGCTCGATAGCGCGCTGGCGCAGATTGAGCGGCAATTCGGCAAGGGGTCGATCATGAAACTGGGCTCCGAAGGGGCCATTCAGGACATCAAGGCCAGCTCGACCGGGTCACTTGGCCTGGACATCGCGCTGGGTATTGGCGGTTTGCCAATGGGCCGGATCATCGAGATCTACGGGCCGGAATCCTCTGGTAAAACAACGCTGACGCTGCATTGCATCGCAGAACAGCAAAAGGCCGGTGGCGTTTGCGCTTTTGTGGATGCGGAACATGCGCTTGATCCGCAATATGCCAGAAAGCTGGGCATCGATATTGATGAATTGCTGATCTCGCAGCCCGATACGGGTGAACAGGCCTTGGAAATCACCGATACGCTGGTGCGTTCCGGTGCGGTGAACATGGTGGTTGTCGATTCGGTTGCGGCCCTGACGCCCAAGTCTGAACTCGAGGGCGACATGGGCGACAGCTCTGTTGGCGTGCAGGCCCGTTTGATGAGTCAGGCGATGCGCAAATTGACCGGCTCCATCTCGCGGTCAAACTGCATGGTGATTTTCATCAACCAGATCAGGATGAAGATCGGCGTTATGTTCGGCTCTCCCGAGACGACATCAGGCGGCAACGCGCTGAAGTTCTACTCTTCCGTTCGTTTAGACATCCGACGCATCGGCGCGCTCAAGGATCGTGACGAGGTTGTCGGCAACGCCACACGGGTCAAGATTGTAAAAAACAAAGTGGCCGCCCCGTTCAAACAGGTTGAATTCGACATCATGTATGGCGAAGGCATTTCCAAGATGGGCGAGCTGTTGGATCTTGGCGTCAAAGTGGGGGTCGTGGATAAGTCCGGATCGTGGTTCTCTTACGGGGACGAACGGATCGGGCAGGGGCGTGAGAATGCCAAACAGTTCCTGAAAGACAATGAAGCCATGGCGATGGACATCGAGGATAAGATCCGCGCGGCGCATGGGCTGGATTTCGACGGGTCTGACAAGGATGACGCGGATATTCTGGAGGCCTAGATCTCGGTTGAATTCGGTCCGGCGGATCCATCTGATTGGCGTCGGTTAAGATTTGGGAAGGGGCGGGTCGAATTGACCTGTCCCTTTTCGCGTTCTGGGCTGTGGACACCCCATGCGCACAGGGCTATTTTTGGCAAACCGTAATCCCGCCCGGAAGGCCAGCCCATGAAGACCCTGAACGAAATCCGCTCCACTTTCCTGTCCTATTTTGACAAGAACGGGCATGCCGTGGTGCCTTCCAGCCCGCTGGTGCCCCGCAATGATCCGACCTTGATGTTCACCGCGGCGGGGATGGTCCAGTTTAAGAACCTGTTCACCGGTGTTGAAACCCGCGACTATACCCGCGCGGCCACAGCCCAGAAATGCGTCCGCGCCGGTGGCAAACACAATGATCTGGACAATGTCGGCTATACCGCGCGTCACCATACGTTTTTCGAAATGTTGGGGAATTTCAGCTTTGGCGATTACTTCAAATCCGAGGCTATTCCGCTGGCGTGGGATTTGCTGACCAAAGGGTTTGGCATTGACGAAAGCAAGCTATTGGTGACGGTCTATCACACCGATGATGAAGCCGTGGAAATCTGGAAAAAACACGCGGGCCTCAGCGATGACCGGATCATCCGCATTGCCACGGATGACAATTTCTGGTCTGCGGGTCCAACCGGCCCCTGCGGTCCCTGTACCGAAATTTTCTATGATCACGGCGATCACATCTGGGGCGGCCCTCCCGGATCGCCAGAAGAAGACGGTGACCGGTTTGTCGAAATCTGGAACCTTGTGTTCATGCAGTATGAGCAGCTGGAAGATGGCACACGGCGCGATTTGCCGAACCAGTCGATCGACACCGGTATGGGCATCGAACGTGTTGCCGCCCTGTTGCAGGGCACCAATGATAACTATGCCACTGACCTGATGCGCAGCCTGATCGAGGCCTCTGCCGATGCCTCTAACACAGATCCTGACGGGCCGGGCAAAACCCATCACCGTGTGATTGCGGATCACCTGCGCTCCACATCGTTTCTGATTGCAGACGGGGTGATGCCGTCAAATGACGGGCGCGGCTATGTGCTGCGCCGGATCATGCGCCGCGCGATGCGCCATGCGCATTTGCTGGGGGTGCAGGATCCACTGATGCATAAACTGGTGCCTTCGCTGGTGGGTCAAATGGGGGCGGCCTATCCTGAACTGGGACAGGCACAATCTTTGATCACAGAGACGCTGCATCAGGAAGAAACCCGCTTTAAACAAACCCTTGAGCGGGGGCTGCGCCTGCTTGAGGATGAGGTGTCCGGCCTGCCAGAAGGGGCCAATCTGCCCGGACAGGCGGCGTTCAAGCTTTATGATACCTTTGGTTTCCCACTTGATCTGACACAGGATGCCCTGCGCGAAAAAGGTCTGGCGGTGGACACCGACGGGTTTGATGCGGCCATGGCGGAACAAAAGGCCAAGGCCCGCGCGGCTTGGTCCGGTTCGGGCGAGGCGGCTGATGCGGCGGTCTGGTTTGATGTGGCCGACAAACATGGCGTCACTGATTTTCTGGGCTATGACACGGAAACCGCTGAGGGGCAGATTGTTGGCGTGGTCAAGGACGGTGGATTGGTCGAGGCCGCCGAAACCGGTGATACGGTGCAAATCGCGCTGAACCAGACGCCATTTTACGCCGAATCCGGTGGCCAGATTGGCGACACTGGCAGCATCCGCACGGATGGCGGTGTGATCACCGTGACCGACACGCGCAAAGCGGCAGATGTTTTCATTCACTTCGGAACGGTATCCGAAGGGACAATCAAACAAGGACAGGCGGCTGTATTGACCGTTGATCATGCCCGCCGGACCGCGATTCGCTCCAATCACTCGGCAACCCATTTGTTGCACGAGGCCCTGCGCGGGGCGCTTGGCGATCATGTCGCGCAACGCGGTTCGCTGAACGCCGCGGATCGGCTGCGGTTCGATTTCAGCCACAACAAAGCCCTGAGCGTCGAGGAACTGCGTCAGGTCGAGCGGGAGGTGAACGACTACGTGCGTCAGAACACCGCCGTGGAAACCCGCATCATGACGCCTGATGATGCCCGCGCCTTGGGTGCGCAGGCTTTGTTTGGCGAGAAATACGGCGATGAGGTACGTGTGGTGTCAATGGGCCGTGAAGAGGGGTCGGGCAAGGGCACGGATAAGAATACCTATTCGCTGGAGCTTTGCGGCGGCACCCATGTGCGCCAGACCGGTGACATCGGCGCCTTCGTCTTGCTGGGTGATAGCGCCAGCAGCGCTGGTGTGCGCCGGATCGAGGCCCTGACCGGTGCTGAGGCGCTGACATGGCTGCGCGATCAGCAAACCGCGCTGGCGGGTATTGCCGAAGGGTTGAAAACCTCAACTGCTGATGTGCCAGAGCGGGTCAGATCGCTGATGGAGGAACGCAAGAGCCTAAGCAATGAAGTCGCGCAGCTGCGGCGCGAATTGGCGATGTCCGGCGGTGGTGCTGCCGCTCCTGAAGCCATCGAGGTGAACGGCGTGAAGTTCATGGCACAGGTGCTACAGGGGGTGACGGGCAAGGACCTGCCGGCATTGGTTGATGAATTCAAGGCAAGCCTCGGAACCGGGGCGGTGTTGCTGATCGCTGATACCGGTGGCAAAGCGGCTGTTGCCGGTGGTGTCACGGCTGATCTGACCGATAGGGTTTCTGCTGTTGATCTGGTCAAGGCGGCAGTTGTCGAATTGGGTGGGAAAGGCGGCGGTGGCCGTGCTGATATGGCGCAGGGCGGCGGTGCCAGCGCAGAAAACGCGGATGCTGCCATCGCGGCGGCAACCGCCATTTTGAAAGGATAAGACCATGGGCGCACTTTGGATTGCACATGTCACGGTGACGGATGAAGAGGCGTATAAGAAATACGCCGCCGGCGCGACTGTGGCGATTGCTGAGCACGGCGGCGAATTCATCGCGCGTGGCGGGCGGTTTGTACAACTGGAAGGTCGCGAACGCCCCCGCAATGTGGTTGCGCGTTTCCCGGACGTTGAAACCGCAGAAAAATGTTATCATTCAGATGCCTATCAAGCGGCGCTGGAACACGCCAAAGGCGCATCCGAACGCGAATTGATGATCGTCGAAACATCCGAATAGAAAAAAGCCCCGAAAAAACTGCGGGGCTTTTTCATTTCTGATTTGTAGCGGGATGAGCCGGAAAGCAACGGTTGCTTTCGACTTGCCCCTCTTTTTGGCTCTAAATGCTGCGGAGGGTCCGGGAGGCAGAGCCTCCCGAAATTCCGAGTTTACGCAGATTTCGCCATCCGCTTGCGCTCATGCGGATCCAGATACCGCTTGCGCAGACGGATCGCGTTGGGTGTGACCTCAACCAATTCATCATCATCAATATAGGCAATGGCCTCTTCCAATGACAGGATCTTGGGCGTGGTCAAACGTACGGCTTCATCCGTACCGGAGGCCCGCACGTTGGTCAGTTTCTTACCCTTCAACGGGTTCACTTCCAGATCGTTTTCGCGGGAGTGTTCGCCAATGATCATGCCGGTGTAGACATCCGCCTGCGCACCGATCATCATCTTGCCGCGTTCCTCAAGGTTCCAAAGGGCAAAGGCCACGGAGGTGCCGTTTTCCATGGAAATCAAAACGCCAGCGCGGCGGCCTGGGATCGGGCCTTTATGCGGCGCCCATGAATGGAATACGCGGTTGATCACACCTGTGCCGCGGGTGTCGGTCAGGAATTCACCGTGATAACCGATCAGGCCACGTGAGGGTACATGGGCGATGATGCGGGTTTTGCCTGCGCCGGCTGGTTTCATCTCGACCAGCTCACCCTTACGCACGCCGGTGATCTTTTCGATCACTGCGCCGGAATATTCGTCATCCACGTCGATGGTGGCTTCTTCGATCGGTTCATGACGTACACCGTCAATCTCCTGAAACAACACCTGCGGGCGCGAGATGGACAGCTCAAAGCCTTCGCGGCGCATGTTTTCGATCAATACACCCATCTGAAGTTCACCACGACCGGCAACCTCAAAGGCGTCACCGCCGGGGGTGTCGCTGATCTTGATCGCCACGTTGGACTCGGCTTCCTTGTGCAGACGTTCGCGGATGACGCGGGATTGTACCTTTTTACCGTCACGACCGGCCAAGGGGGAATCGTTGATCCCAAAGGTCACAGTGATGGTGGGCGGATCAATCGGCTGGGCCGGGATCGCCTCGGAGACGGATTGATCAGCCAGTGTATCGGCAACGGTCGCCTTGGTCATGCCCGCGATGGAGACAATGTCACCGGCTTCGGCCACGTCGATGGCTGTCTGCTCCAACCCGCGGAACGCAAGGATCTTGGTGCAGCGGAAGTTTTCAATCAGCGTGCCGTCACGCGACATTGCCTTGATCGTCTGACCGGCTTTCAAAGTGCCGGTTTCAACGCGACCGGTCAGCAGACGGCCCAGAAACGGGTCGCCGCCCAATGTGGTTGCCAGCATGGTGAAAGGCTTGTCCGCCTCGGCAACCTGCGCCGGGGCAGGCACGTGATCAAGGATCAGCTGGAACAGATCATCCAGCCCGTCACGTTTGCCGTCCAGCTCGTGATCGGCCCAGCCGGCACGGCCAGAGGCATACATGGTCGGGAAATCAAGCTGTTCGTCGGTGGCGTCAAGGCTGGCAAACAGGTCGAAACATTCGTCCAGCGCCCGGTCGGGTTCGCCATCGGGTTTGTCGACCTTGTTGATCACAACAATCGGCTTCAGCCCCAGCTTCAGGGCCTTGGAGGTCACAAACTTGGTCTGTGGCATCGGGCCTTCAGCAGCATCGACCAGCAGGACAACACCGTCCACCATTGACAGGATGCGTTCAACTTCACCACCGAAATCGGCGTGGCCGGGCGTGTCCACGATGTTGATACGTGTGCCCTTCCATTCAACGGAAGTCGGTTTGGCAAAGATTGTGATGCCGCGTTCACGTTCCAGATCGTTGCTGTCCATGGCGCGTTCGGTGGTCGCCTGGTTCTCACGATAGGTGCCGGATTGTTTCAACAATTCGTCCACCAGCGTTGTTTTGCCGTGGTCGACGTGTGCGATAATTGCGATGTTGCGCAGGTCCATGGGTTCAGCCTTGTTCAGGGAGTTGGGCGGGCCATACCGTGCAGGCGCAGCAAAGGCCAGATAAAAAGAAAGTTAATGTGTATTGCTGGCCGAAAAGAGGTGAATAATCAGGATTCCGCTGATGATCAGCGCCAATCCCAGCAGTGCCGGCATGTCCAGCTTTTGACCAAACAGTACAAATCCAATGCCCGCAATCAATACGATGCCCAGACCGGACCAGATGGCATAGACAATCCCGACCGGCATCGCCCGCAGTGCAAAGGACATGCAGTAAAACGACAGCCCGTAAAAGACCACAACTGCCAGCGCCGGCCAGAACCGGGTAAACTGCTGTGAGGCCTGCAAGGCAGTGGTGCCCAGCGTTTCGGTCAGAATGGCAAAGAACAGCCAGATGTAATGGGCAGGCATGTCGCGTCCTTTCACGGGTCCTCAGAGGGGCAGGGCGGTGGTTTCCTTGATCTCTTCCATCACAAAACTGGCAGAGACATCAGACAGGGGCACCTTGGCAATCAGCCGTTGATATAACCGGTCATAGCCTGCCATATCCGTGACCTGCGCACGGATCAAGTAATCCAGATCACCCGACATGCGGTAAACGCCCATGATCTCTGGCATGCTTTTGGTGGCGGATGAAAACGCTTTTAACCAGTCAGCGGTATGCGAGCTGGTCCGCAGCTGGATGAACACGGTTAGTTTCAGGCCAAGGGCCTCGGCATCAAGAAGGGTCACGCGCCCTTTGATTACACCGGCCTTTTCCAGAGCACCAATCCGCCGCCAGCAGGCATTGCGCGACAGGCCCACCGTTTCGCCAATGGATTCGAGCGATTGCGCCGCATCGCGTTGCAGTTCGATCAGAATACGGCGGTCGATTGTGTCAATTTCTTTCATAGTACCAATCTGGTGAGATATTTTCTCTTCTGCAAGGCATATCACGTGATCTTTGGGAAAATTTCACCTCCGTTTTTAAACATACTGACCCAAATCAGATAGCCACGGAGAGCCCCGATGATTGCCCGCATTTTTCTTGATCACCCTGCCAAAGTTGACGAAACATTCTTTGAGCATATGGCCTTTGCACTCAAATTTTCGGGGTTGTTGTTTGTGGCGGCCGGTGCGGCGCTGGTGCATGCCTTTGTGCCATGTCTTTGTGAAAAAACCGCAAGCGGGATTATTAAGACATTGTATGAACGCACCCATAACCGGGGCTAAGCCAGCATGTGCAGATGGGCGGCGTGGCAAGGCGCGCCGATATTCGCAAGTGAGATATTGACCGCACCGGATCATTCCTTGATCCATCAGTCCCGCGACGCCAGCGAGTGTAAAACCGCGATCAACGCCGATGGGTTTGGTCTGGCGTGGTATGACAAACGCCCGACACCAGGGCTGTATCGGGATGTGCATCCGGCATGGTCCGATCCAAACCTGAAATCGCTGGCTGAACAGGTGCAGGCGCGGCTGTTTATGGCGCATGTGCGCGCCTCCACCGGCACGGCGACCAGCCGTAATAACTGCCATCCCTTTGTGCAGGGCAGTTGGACATTCATGCACAATGGTCAGGTGGGCGGCTTCGAACATTTGCGCAAAGCCGCTGATATGTTGATCCCAGATGAGCTTTACCCCAACCGCAAAGGGGCAACAGACAGCGAGGCGCTGTTTCTGGTGGCCTGCGGTTTCGGTTTGGAGCAATGTGCGAAAACCGCGTTGGAACATACTGTTGCGCTGTTTGAAGATATGGCGCGGGGCGTGAACAGTACCCCGCATATGCGCATGGCAGCGGCCCTGTCGGATGGGGATACGCTTTATGCGGTGCGCTATGCCTCTGATGACCGGGCACCTTCACTATATTATCAGTGGAACGCCCAATGGGCCGGGTGGTCGGTGGTTTCGGAGCCATACGAAACCGACTGTGGTGGCTGGAAAGAGGTGCCCAAAGGCAGTTTTTGCCGGTTTACGCCCACAGAGGTCGAGATCACGCCGTTTGTGCCACAGCTGCGTCGCGCCGCGATCCAGCTGGCCGGGGAATGAAAAGGGCCGCATCGCTGCGGCCCTGTCTATCCTTAACCTGCGAGTGCCTTGTTCAGGTTTTCATCGACCTTCTCAAGGAAGCCCATGGTGGTCAGCCAGCCCTGATCGGGACCCACCAAAAGCGCGAGGTCTTTGGTCATATGGCCACTTTCCACTGTGCCGATGACCACTTTTTCCAGCGTTTCGGCAAAGTTGATCAGCGCCGCATTCTCGTCCAGCTTGCCGCGGTGCTTTAACGCGCCTGTCCATGCATAGATGGAGGCGATGGAGTTGGTTGAGGTTTCTTCACCCTTTTGATGCTGGCGGTAATGGCGGGTTACGGTGCCATGGGCCGCTTCCGCCTCAACCGTTTTGCCATCCGGCGTCATCAGCACCGAGGTCATCAGGCCAAGCGAGCCAAAGCCCTGCGCCACAGTATCGGATTGCACGTCCCCATCGTAGTTTTTACAGGCCCAGACATAACCGCCGTTCCATTTCATCGCACAGGCGACCATGTCGTCGATCAGGCGGTGCTGATAGGTGATGCCTGCCTCTTTGAATTTATCCTCAAATTCAGTCTCATAGATATGTTGGAACAGCTCCAGAAAGCGCCCGTCATATTGTTTGAGAATGGTATTCTTGGTGGACAGATAGACCGGCCAGCCTTTGGCCAGACCATAGTTCATCGAGGCGCGGGCAAAGTCGATGATGGATTTATCAAGGTTGTACATCGCCATGACCACACCGCTGTCAGGCGCGTCAAAGACTTCCTGCTCAATCTCGGTGCCGTCCTCGCCGACAAATTTGATCGTCAGCTTGCCCTTGCCGGGAAATTTGAAATCGGTGGCACGGTATTGATCGCCAAAGGCATGGCGACCCACGACGATGGGTTTTGTCCAGCCGGGCACAAGACGGGGAACGTTTTTACAAATGATCGGCTCGCGGAAAATCACCCCGCCCAGAATGTTGCGGATGGTGCCATTTGGCGAACGCCACATCTTTTTCAGGCCAAATTCCTCAACCCGGGCTTCGTCCGGTGTGATGGTCGCACATTTGACGCCAACCCCGTATTTCTTGATCGCTTCCGCTGAATCAATGGTGATCTGATCATCGGTGTCATCACGGGCCTGAATGCCCAGATCGTAATATTTCAGATCAATGTCCAGATAGGGCAGGATCAGCTTTTTCTTGATGAAATCCCACATGATGCGGGTCATTTCATCGCCGTCGAGTTCAACAACGGGGTTCTCTACCTTGATCTTGGTCATGGGGATTCCTTTGGCTACGGGGGACGCTATGCACGCGATGTAGCTTATATAAGGTTAAAGGGAAAGTCCGTATACGACGGTATACAGTGTGTCGATTACTTGGTTGAGCGCTCGGCAAAGAAGGTTGCAATGCGCGCTTTTGCATAGTCCCACAAGGCGGGTGCGCCGATGGCGATTTTAGATCCGACGCGGTTGTGGATCTGTTGTTCGGTGACATCAAAATCGATCCAGCTGCCGCCACCCGATTGCAGGTTTTGCATCGGCGGCTGGAAACGGTCCAGCGATTTGGCAAATTGAGCTGAGGGCGATTCTGCCGCTTCGAATTCGTCCCAGATGGCACGGAAGCTGACACGCAGATCCTCCGGCAGCAGGCCAAAGATACGGTCGGCGGCGGCCTGTTCCTGCGCCTCAATTGCGGTGTGATCCAGATCTCCGAATATCGGATTGTCACCTGCGTCAATCTCGACCAGATCGTGCAGAATCAACATCTTGATGACCAGCGTGATGTCCACGTCAGGTCCGGCCTGATCCGCCAGCACCATCGCATAAAGCGTCAGGTGCCACGAATGCTCGGCAGAGTTTTCGTAACGCGAATTGTCGCAAAGCTCGGTGGCGCGGATGGTGCTTTTGAGCTTGTCTGCCTCGTTTAGGAACGCGATTTGTTGATCCAGCCGCGTTCCCATTTCATTACTCATTCCCACCCGCCTGTGCACGGTGCGCCTGCAATGTCTGGGCCAGAAACTTGCGCCCCTGATCATTGGCCATCCGGGTACGGATCGCTGTCAGAAAGGCCTCTTCCAGAGTTTGGGAGGAGGCCCCCAGCACATCACCCATGCGCATGAACAGGCGGTCCTCGCCGGTCTCTGCCTGAACCGCAAGGCATTCTTCGGCCAGTTTGTTGGCCATTTCGATGACAACAGAGTCGGCCATCAGCGTGTTGTCTCCGTCAGGCGGCGCTTCACGTAATCCGTGGTCGATGTGATCAGCGTGTCCATATGCGGCTCTTCAAAGAAGTGGCCGGCACCCGGCACTTCCTGATGGGTGATGGTGATGCCCTTTTGCTCATGCAGTTTGTTCACCAGACTGACGGTATCGGCTGGCGGGGCGACACGATCCGCCGTGCCGTTGATCACCAGACCCGATGCAGGGCAGGGCGCAAGGAAGCTGAAGTCATACATGTTTGCAGGGGGTGAGACCGAGATAAAGCCGGTGATCTCGGGGCGGCGCATCAAAAGCTGCATGCCGATCCATGCACCGAAGGAGAAGCCAGCGACCCAGCAATGTTTGGAATTGTTGTTCATTGACTGCAGGTAATCCAGTGCGGATGCCGCATCTGACAATTCACCGATGCCCTGATCATATTCGCCCTGCGACCGGCCCACGCCCCGGAAGTTGAACCGCAAAACGGTGAACCCCATGTTATAAAATGCGTAATGCATATTATAGACGACTTTGTGGTTCATCGTCCCGCCAAATTGTGGATGCGGATGCAGGATGATGGCAATCGGGGCATCACGTTCTTTTTGGGGGTGGTAGCGGCCTTCAAGGCGGCCTTCCGGTCCGGGGAAAATGACCTCTGGCATGAAAGTTCCTGTCTGGTTGTCCAAAGTGGTGTTAGAGGGTGTCGCGAATTGTTGACGACTTCGCTCGACTACTTTAGAACGGTTCTAATCTGGTGGTCCGCATAAGAGGCGGCCCGGGCTTTTCGTTTAGGCGCAACAGCGGCCCGCGTCAATGAACGCGGCAGCAATCAAGGGACGGGTGTGATGAAGCTTTCAACCAAAGGCCGCTACGCGATGGTGGCACTGGCGGATATTGCGTTGCAGCGGGATGACAGTTTGGTCTCTCTGGGGGACATTGCCGAACGCCAGTCGATTTCATTGCCCTATCTGGAGCAATTGTTTGTAAAGCTGCGCCGTGCCGAGCTGGTGTCTTCGGTGCGTGGTCCGGGTGGCGGCTATCGTCTGTCACGTCCGGCGTCTGAAATCCGGGTGGTGGATATATTGTCAGCGGTCGATGAAACCGTGGATGCCATGCACAAGGGTGCAGGGGTGTCGGGTGGCGCGTCAGGCAGTCGTGCGCAATCCCTGACCAACCGGTTATGGGAAGGGTTGAGCGCCCATGTTTATGTTTTCCTGCACCAGACGCGGTTGTCAGATGTGATTGAGAACGAACTGGCCCCCTGTCCTGCGGTGCCTACCTTGTTTGACGTTGTGGATGAGGCGTGAGGTTTGATCCGATAGACGCGCAGAGCGCGACGCGATTTTATTTTTGTTGGGGCGCTGCCCCAAACCCCGGAGGTTAAGGGCAAGATGAAGGCCGAACGGTGTTATCTGGATCACAACGCGACGACTCCCTTGAGGGAGGAAGCGCGCGCAGCGATGATCGCGGCAATGGATGTTCTGGGCAACCCTTCCTCTGTGCACAGCGAGGGGCGCAAGGCCAAGATGCTGGTAGAAAAGGCCCGTGCGCAGGTGGCTACACTGGTCGGATGTTTGCCGGCGCAGGTGGTTTTTACCAGTAGCGCAACGGAGGCGGCGGCGCTGGCGGTGGCGCAGAAGGCGCGGCATGGGGGCGTTTTTGCGGCCTTGCCGACAGAGCATGATTGTCTGGGCGTGTGGAGTGAGGGAGCGCTGCCGGGGTGGTATGACCGGCAGGGTCGGTATCAGCCGCAGCCGGAAGCGGATGTGCGCTTGCTGGCGCTTTCTGCGGCCAATAGCGAGACCGGCGTGATGCCGCCACCAGGGTTTCTGAAGCAGATGGATGCCCAGCATGTGATCTGTGACATCACTCAGGTGGCAGGCAAGATCGCAGTTGCCTTTGAAGCGGGGCACCGGCCTGCCTATGCAATCCTGTCAGCCCATAAGATGGGGGGACCAAAGGGAATTGGCGCTATGATCAATTTCACCCATGATGATCCCGAGCCCCTGTTGCGTGGCGGCGGGCAGGAGATGAACCGGCGGTCTGGTACGGAAAACATCACCGGCATTGCCGGGTTTGGAGCGGCGGCTGAGGCGGCAGCCCGAGATCTGGCCGCGGGGCGCTGGGAAGAAATCGAAGAACTTAGAAACATTCTAGAAAACGCTCTTGCGACTTCCGCAAAGAAGACTATTTTTGTCGGAAATCAAGTGCCCCGTTTGCCCAATACTTCTTGCATCATTGCGGAAGGCTGGAAAGGCGAGACACAGGTGATGCAGATGGATCTTGCTGGATTTGCCATTTCGGCGGGGTCGGCCTGTTCCAGCGGCAAGGTCAAGGCCAGCAAGGTGTTGCAGGCCATGGGCTATAATGAGAGTGAAGCCGCAAGCGCCATTCGGGTGTCCTTGGGGCTGGAGACGACAAAGACGGACGTTTTGCGTTTTGCCGATGAATGGCTTGCAAAACGCGACAAACATGCACAACGGGCGGCCTGATGCGGCCCACGGGAAAAGGACAGATCTCTTGGATACTGTGATTGTAAAAGAAAATGATGGCGTCAAAGACGGCGTAGATCAGGAAACCGTGGATGCTGTGCGTGAAGTGGGCGGTGCCTATAAACATGGATGGTCCACCGACATTGAAATGGAATATGCGCCCAAGGGGCTGACCACCGATATTGTCCGTCTGATTTCCGAGAAGAACGATGAGCCACAGTGGATGCTGGACTGGCGGTTGGAAGCCTATGAACGCTGGCTGACCAAGACAGAGCCTGATTGGGCGATGGTGGATTATCCCGAGATTGATTTTCAGGATCAATATTACTACGCCCGTCCCAAAAGCATGATCGAAAAGCCGAAATCGCTGGATGATGTTGATCCCAAACTGTTGGAAACCTATAAAAAACTGGGCATTCCTTTGAAAGAACAGGCCATTCTGGCCGGCGTCGAAGGGGCCGAAAACATGGGCGACGAGCCGCGTAAGGTTGCGGTGGACGCGGTGTTCGATTCGGTTTCTGTGGGCACCACGTTCAAGGATGAGCTGGCCAAGGCCGGGGTGATCTTTTGCTCGATCTCCGAAGCGATCAAGGATCATCCTGAATTGGTGAAGAAATACCTTGGGTCCGTGGTGCCGGTCTCTGACAATTTTTACGCGACACTGAACTCGGCGGTCTTTTCGGATGGTTCATTCGTGTATGTCCCACCCGGTGTGCGTTGCCCGATGGAACTGTCGACCTATTTCCGCATCAATGCGGAAAACACCGGCCAGTTCGAGCGCACTTTGATCATTGCCGACAAGGGTTCCTATGTGTCCTACCTTGAAGGTTGTACCGCACCACAGCGTGATGAATCACAGCTGCATGCGGCGGTGGTCGAGATCATCATCGAAGAAGATGCAGAGGTGAAATATTCCACCGTTCAGAACTGGTATCCCGGCGATGAGGATGGCAAGGGCGGCATCTATAACTTTGTGACCAAACGCGCCGATTGCCGTGGCGATCGCGCCAAGGTGATGTGGACACAGGTCGAGACCGGCTCTGCCGTGACATGGAAATACCCAAGCTGCATCCTGCGCGGCGACGACAGTCAGGGCGAGTTCTATTCCATCGCCATCGCCAACAACATGCAGCAGGCCGATACCGGCACCAAGATGATCCATCTGGGCAAGCGCACCAAGTCGCGCATCGTTTCGAAAGGGATTTCCGCCGGTAAGGCGCAGAATACCTATCGTGGGTTGGTCACCATGCATCCCAAGGCAAAGGAATCGCGCAACTATACGCAATGCGACAGCTTGTTGATCGGGGATCAATGTGGGGCACATACGGTGCCTTATATCGAGGTGAAGAACAACAGCAGCCGGGTTGAGCATGAGGCGACAACATCCAAGGTGGATGATGACCAGATGTTCTATTGCCGCTCGCGCGGGATGGACGAGGAGGAAGCGGTGGCGCTGGTTGTAAACGGGTTCTGCAAGGACGTGTTGCAGGCGCTGCCGATGGAATTTGCGATGGAAGCACAGGCGCTTGTGGCGATTTCGCTGGAAGGATCGGTGGGGTAATCATGGTTGGTGGGTTAGATGCACATAGCGCACAATATCAGACCCGCGAAATGCAACGAGATGCCTATCTGAAGGTTGGCGTCTTTACGTTTTTTGCATCCGGCACCGTGGCTTGGATCACGCTGAAATATTATGAAATTTCAGTTCATTTTGTATTCATTCTGTTGGGGTCGGCGCTTTTCGGATTTCTGGTCGGCCACCTGACCAAACGCCATGGTCTCAAGATCAGTGCAGCCTTGCAGGAAGAAGACAGAGCGGCCCGCAAAGCCTACAAGGACGCGAAACTTAAAGAATTTATGGACAACAAAGCGGACAGCGCCGCAGAGAACATCAAGAACACGCGCCAAGGCGCTGAGAAGGAAGACTAAAATGCTGAGCATTAAGAACCTGAACGTGAAACTGGAAGACGAAGACAAGCAGATCCTCAAGGGTGTGAACCTTGAGGTTGAGGCCGGTAAGGTACATGCGATAATGGGGCCAAATGGCTCTGGTAAATCGACCTTGTCTTATGTGCTTTCAGGCAAGGACGGCTATGAGGTGACCGAAGGTTCTGCGACGCTGGAAGGGGACGACCTGCTGGATATGGAGCCGGAAGAACGCGCCGCAGCCGGCCTGTTCCTTGCGTTTCAATACCCTGTAGAAATCCCCGGTGTGGGCAACATGACCTTCCTGCGCACCGCGGTGAACGCACAGCGCAAGGCGCGCGGTGAAGAGGAAATGTCAGCGGCCGAATTCCTGAAAGTGGTGCGCGCACGGGCGAAAGAGCTGAAAATCGATGCGGATATGTTGAAGCGCCCGGTGAATATGGGGTTCTCCGGCGGTGAGAAAAAGCGCAATGAAATTCTGCAGATGGCTATGCTTGAGCCAAAAATGTGCATTCTGGATGAAACGGACTCTGGTCTGGATGTCGACGCGATGAAGCTGGTGGCCGAGGGTGTGAATGCGCTGCGCACTGAAGGGCGTGGTTTTCTGGTAATCACCCACTATCAGCGCCTGCTGGATCACATCAAGCCAGACGTGGTGCACATCATGGCGGATGGGCGGATCGTAAAGACCGGTGGACCGGAGCTGGCGCTTGAGGTCGAAAACAACGGTTATGCCGATATTCTGGCCGAGGTGGCGTAATGACGGCACTTGCGGAAAAAACCAATCCTACCGAAGCCTTGATTTCAGGGCGTGACGGGGCGGTGAAAGGCTGGTCCAAGGCGGCCCGCACCGATGCGCTGGCGCGGTTGCGCACCATGGGTGTGCCAGACCGGCGCGATGAATACTGGAAATACACGCGGCCAGACACGCTGACACAGGCTGCGGCCCCAGAGGCAGCGGTTTTCGACAGCGGTGAAGCGCCGATTTTTGACGCTGTTGACAGTCTGAAGCTGGTTTTTGTCGATGGTGTTTTTGATGCGGATGCCTCTGATGATCTGGCCCTTGAAGGGGTGACGATCGAGCGGCTGGCCACAGCGCAAAGCGATCTGCATTGGGCGCGTGACCTTTATGGTGTGCTGGAAACCAATGGGCAGACACCGGTGGCGCGGCCTTTGGCGGCCTTGAATACCGCCTTGGCAACTGACGGTGTGTTGATCCATGTGACAGATAAAGCCAGAAAGCCCGTTAGCCTGATTTATCATCATAAATCAGACGCTTCTGACGCAATCTTACATCACTGCATTAAGTTGGACGTTGGGGCGGAACTGACTGTTCTGGAAAGCGGCCCGGCTGCGGCGCGGCTGAATATGGTTACCGAAGTCGACGTGGCGGATCATGCCTCTTTCAACCATGTGCGTTCGCAAGGACGTGATCACGAACGTCGCGCTGCGACCCATCTGTTTGCGCGCTTGGGCACAGAGTCAAACTTCAAATCCTTCACCCTGACTGTGAACGGCGTTCTGACCCGCAATGAGGCGGTGATCGAATTGACCGGTGATGACGCCAAGGCGCATGTCGCCGGCGCTTGTGTCGGGGATGGAGAGTTCCACCACGATGATACGGTGTTCATCACCCATGACGCGGTGAATTGTGAAAGCCGTCAGGTGTTCAAGAAAGTGCTGCGCAATGGCGCGGTTGGTGTTTTCCAGGGCAAGATCCTTGTCAAACCCGATGCGCAAAAGACCGATGGCTACCAGATCAGTCAATCATTGTTGCTGGATGAAGATAGCCAGTTTCTGGCCAAGCCGGAGCTTGAGATCTACGCGGATGATGTAATCTGTTCGCATGGCTCTACCTCTGGTGCGATTGACGAGGATGCCTTGTTCTATCTGCGCGCGCGCGGCATTTCCCACGGCGAAGCAACCGATTTGCTGACCCTGTCCTTCCTTGCCGAAGCGGTAGAAGAGATCGAGGCCGACGGGTTGAAGGATGTGATCCTTGAGCGTTTGACCGGCTGGCTGGCGCGTCGTCGGAGCTGATGCCGGCGACCCGCGATATTGTTGCCACCTACCGGGGGCCGGGCAAGGTTATGCGCCGGTTGCTGGGCGAGGGCGCGCGCGAAGACCGTGCGCTGATCTATCTGATGATCGGGTGTTTGATGGTTTTTGTGGCACAGACCCCACGTCTGGCGCGGCAAGCCTTTGAGACAGGCGAAAACCTGCAAATGCTGATGGGGGCGTCGCTGATGGCATGGATGTTTATCGCGCCGCTGTTGCTTTATGCCTTGGGGGCTTTGACCTTTCTGCTCGCGCGGGTGGCGCGGGCCGATATCAGCAATTACGGGGCGCGTCTGGCGTTGTTCTGGGCGCTACTGGCTTCCTCTCCGGTCATGTTGCTTTGGGGGCTGACCGCGGGGTTCATCGGACCGGGTGTTCAGATGACGGTTGTTGGCTTTTGCTGGTTTGCCTTGTTCATGTGGTTCTGGATTGCCGGGTTTCGCGCCGCATTGGCAGAGGGCGCGTGATGCTGGATGCCTTGATCCCATTGGTCCAGACCAGCCTGCGTAATCCCCGTGGCGCTGCCAGGTTGATTATGGCAATGCATCTGGGGCGCGAGGCGCTGTGGACAGCGCTGGCGCTGGTGGCGGTGATCAACAGCTTTCTGGTCCTGTTGATCGTGCATACCTCGGCCACCCCCATACCGCTGCCCGGATATTTTGAGAAACCTCTGACCCTGTTTGTGCTGATTGCCGGGCTGTTGGTGGTCTATATCCATGCCATGTATTGGGCGGGGCTGGCTGTTGGTGGCAAGGGTGATCTGATGGATGTGTTGGCGGTTGTGGTCTGGTTTCAGGTCCTGCGCGCCATAGCACAGGCCGCAATCGTCGTCATGTCGCTGGCGATCCCGCCATTGGGGGGGCTGCTCTCTTTGGTTGTTGCGGTTTGGGGGTTGTGGATCTTCCTGAGCTTTCTTGCAGAGGCACTTGGTCTCAAGTCGGTGTGGCACGCGGTCGCGGTGCTTTGTGTGGCGTTTGTCGGCATCGTGCTGGGTGTGGTGGTTTTGATTGCGATGTTCGGGGGCGCTGCCCAAGGAGTGTTAAGCTGATGTATGATGTGACCGAAATCCGCCGCGATTTTCCGATTTTGTCCCGCAAGGTGAACAACAAGCCCTTGGTTTATCTCGATAACGGGGCCTCTGCGCAAAAGCCGCAGGTGGTGATTGATGCCATCACCCGCACCTATGCCGAAGAATATGCCAATGTGCATCGCGGGCTGCATTACCTGTCCAATCTGGCGACGGACAATTACGAATCCGTGCGCGGCAAGGTGGCGCGTTTTCTGAATGCCGCCTCAGAGGATGAGATTGTTTTCAACAGCGGCACCACAGAGGGTATCAATCTGGTGGCCTATAGCTGGGCCATGCCGATGTTGCAGGCCGGGGACGAGATCATCCTGTCGGTGATGGAGCATCACGCCAATATCGTGCCCTGGCAGTTCCTGCGCGAACGGCAGGGTGTGGTGATCAAATGGGTTGATGTGGACAGCACCGGCGCGCTGGATCCACAGGCGGTGATGGATGCGATTACCCCCAAGACCAAGCTGATTGCGATCACCCATATGTCAAACGTGCTGGGCACCAAGGTGGATGTGAAAACCATCACCCAGGCTGCTCATGCCAAAGGGGTGGCGGTGTTGGTCGATGGTTCGCAAGCGGCTGTGCATATGCCGGTTGATGTGCAGGACATCGGCTGTGATTTCTATGCGATCACGGGGCATAAGCTTTATGGTCCTTCCGGTTCCGGCGCGATCTATATCAAGACCGACCGGATGAAACAAATGCGCCCCTTCATCGGTGGTGGCGATATGATCAAAGAGGTCAGCAAAGACGGGGTGATCTACAACGATCCGCCAATGATGTTCGAGGCGGGCACGCCGGGCATTGTGCAAACCATCGGCATGGGGGTGGCAATCGACTATATGATGGGGCTGGGGATGGCGCATATCGCCGCCCATGAGGACCGTCTGCGCGATTATGCCGTGGCCAAGCTGGGGGGGCTGAACTGGATACAGGTGCAGGGCACAACCCCGGACAAGGGCGCGATTTTCAGCTTTACCATGGAGGGTGCCGCCCATGCGCATGACATCTCGACGATCCTTGATAAAAAGGGTGTCGCGGTGCGCGCAGGGCAGCATTGCACGGGGCCTCTGATGGAACATATGGGCCTGCCTGCCACCTGCCGCGCCTCAATGGGGCTGTATAACACAGAGGCGGAAATTGACGTTCTGGTCGAGGCGCTGGAACTGGCGCATGATCTCTTTGCCTGACGGGTTAAGGGAATTTGCGCCGTGACCGGATAAGTGTCCAAAACCATGCTGGCGGCCATTGCGAGAGGCGGGCGGCTTATGTATAGGAACAGCGTGGACCATTAGCTCAGCTGGATAGAGCGCTGCCCTCCGAAGGCAGAGGTCAGAGGTTCGAATCCTCTATGGTCCGCCACTTTTGCCCTGCATATCTGTCACTCGTAACATTTCCCCACAACATGCGCATGGTAGGGTGTTGTTTGCCATTACGCGCCCAGCGGATTTACCACGGTTTAACCGCGACCTTGCTATTAACGCTTATGTTGAAAGCAGTTTCGCTGGTCCTTCCTGTATTGATTCCGTCCTGGCGGTTTTTCAAGGCGATTGAACCCTCTCCACGGGTTGAATGGCGGGTGTTGGCCTTGGATGCACCAGCCGGGACCGAAGGTGGCGCATGGGTGGCCTATCAGCCCCGTCCAAACTCTGTTTCTTTGGCGCAGATGATCAGGCGGCTGTTTTGGAACCCGGTATGGAATGACGCGCTTTTTGTGGTCAGCTGCACAGAGCGGATTGCCCTTGGGGTGGCACCGACGTCCCATAGCATCAATGAAATACAGCGCAGGATCTTGCGCGATATCAAAGGGGTGGGACCGGATGTGAGCGGCGAAATGCTACAGTTCCGGCTGGTCTTTGTGTATTTCGAGAACGCAGGGTTGGTGCAGGATGTGGTCTTTATGTCAGATCCGTTTTCGGTGGGCGCGCCGCCTTGACCTTTGATTTGGCCCTGCGACTGACGGAAATCCTGCTGGCCTTGGCATTTTTGCAGCAATGCAGTGAACATATCCTCTGGTCAGGGGAAACGCGGTGGCTGTTTGTCCCACGCGCGGTGCTGAGCTGTGTTCTGTTGACTGGCTTTTACAGCCCGTGGGTGCTGCTGGCCCTGTCATTGCACAGCGTGCTGGTGCTGCATCGGTTTAACGGGCCTTATAACGGTGGCAGTGACCGGATGGGCCTGTTGGTGCTGTATTGCCTATGCCTGTCGCAGCTGTTGCCCGCAGGGCTGCCCGGCGAGGCGGCTTTTGGCTATCTGGCCATGCAGGTGGTCCTGTCCTATTTCATTTCCGGGTGGGTCAAGATTGTGAACCCCGAATGGCGCAGTGGCCGGGCCTTGCGTGATGTGTTCAGTTTCTCCGCCTATCCGGTCAGTGAGGATCTGCGGGGATTTGCCCGGCGGCCCCGGCTGTTGTGGGCGATGTCATGGGCGGTAATGGGTTTTGAGCTTGTGTTTCCACTGGCACTTTTGCATCCAGCAACGCTTTATCTGGCGCTGGGAGTTGCGGCCGGTTTCCACCTTGCCAATGCCTGCCTGTTTGGGCTGAACCGCTTTGTCTGGTTCTGGATTGCCTCTTACCCGTCGATCCTGTGGTTGCAGGGGCGATTGATCGACAGCTTTTAAGGGCGATCCTCCCGACAGAATGGTGTCATTGATCCGGTTTGAAACGCTTTATTAACCAATTCAGAACAGTCTGATTTCTGGTTCAAATCCCGGAAGGCGGGGGATGTAGATCGTGCAAATTGGGGGAACGCGGCTGTTCTGGCGGTTCAAGCGCCTGAATGACCTGGTGATATCGGTGCTGCTTTTGCCGGTGCTGGGCGCGGCTGCGGTTCTTTTGCTGGTGGTGAACCCATGGGTGAACCCCGGTCCCCTGATGTTCCGGCAGACACGGGTCGGGTGGTATGATCGGCCGTTTGTGATGCTCAAATTCCGCACCATGCGGCCGGATGCAGGACAAGCCAGGTTTGCAGATGCCGAATCGTATCGGATCACCGGTTTCGGCGCGATATTGCGCCGGTTTCGGATAGATGAATTACCACAAATTATCAATGTATTACGCGGCGAGATGAGCCTGATCGGCCCACGCCCTGAGCAACCTGAATTTGCCCGCCAATACCGGCAGACACTGCCGGATTATCATCATCGCCATGTGGTACGTCCGGGATTGAGCGGGCTTAGTCAGGTGGTGCAGGGCTATACCAGCGATGATCAGGGCACCCGCGTCAAACTGGCGCTAGATCTGCGATATATTTCGAAATCGGGTTTCAGGATGGAGGCCTATATCTTCTGGCGCACGCTGGTCACTGTCTTGACCGGCTATGGTGCGATTTAGCTGTGCTGTCTGGTTTCGATTAACCAAATCCTCTTACTCCACTCCTAAGGATCATCCAACGATGTGTTCTGCCTCGCGCAAAGGGAGGGATCTATGCCCGCTACAATCCTGTTGACCGGTGGTGCCGGGTTTATCGGCTCTCACACCTATGTTGCCTTGATTGAGTCCGGGTATAACGTTGTCATTGTTGATGATTTTTCCAACGCCGCACGGGATGTGCCCGACCGGCTGGCGCAGATCACCGGCGCGCCCGTCATTGCCTATGATGTGGATGTGGCCGATGCGGCGGCCCTTGAGGCGGTGTTTCGCAGCCATCAGTTTGATGCGGTGATCCACCTTGCCGCGAAAAAGTCGGTGCCCCAATCCTTGGCCAATCCGCAGGGGTTCTTCAATTCAAACATCACTGCACTTTTGACGCTGCTGCGCGTCATGGGGCAGCATCAGTTGCGCACCATTGTCTATTCCTCCAGCGCTACCGTCTATGGTGTGCCCGAGGCTCTGCCGATCCCTGAACATGCGCCGCTGAGTTATACCAACCCCTATGGGTTGTCGAAATTGCTGGGTGAACAATTCCTGAACCAGAAGATGCGGGCAGGGCGGGAATGGAAGGCCGGGATATTGCGCTACTTCAACCCGGCAGGGGCACATCCGTCAGGTTTGATTGGAGAGGCCCCGTTAAGTGACGGTGGCAATCTGATGCCCCTCGTGGCGCGCGTGGCCAAGGGCCAGTTGCCGGGGCTGGCGATTTTCGGCGGCGATTATGATACGCCGGATGGCACGGGGATCCGCGATTACATCCATGTCTGTGATCTGGCAGAGGGGCATGTGCTATCGGTGAACCGATTGTTGCAACAGGGGTGTTCGCACACGGTTAACCTGGGCAAGGGCAGGGGATATTCTGTGTTGGAGCTGATCAAGACTTATGAGAAGGTCAGCGGGCAAGTGATCCACTACCGCTTCAAGGCACGGCGCGAGGGCGATGTTGCTGCAAGCTTTGCAGACCCGAGTTTGGCGTCCAGCGTGCTTGGCTTTCGGGCAAAGCGTAACCTTTTGGACATGGGCCAGTCCAGTTGGCGCTGGGAAACCATCAGCGATCCTGATTGGTATCCCAGGAAGCTGCCTGCAGCACCAATGGCAATGCCGCATCAGGTGCCGTCGGTGATGCCGCTCGCTCACTGAGCTTTCGGGTGAATATGTTCACGAGGAACATATCTGGGCGTAAAAAAAAGCGCCTTAAAAGGCGCTCTTCCCGGTTCTGTTATAGCGGCTTAGCCGCCCCAGCTGCGGACCACGCCGCAATCCATATGCACAAAGTTGGACCCGGAATACTGACCAACACCGCCACCGTGACAGGCAATTGCGGCGCGTGCCATCTGTTTCACGGAACGAGAGCTGAGGCGCAGATCGGCGGCCTGTCCCCGCATGTGCAGAGAATTTTTCGCCACACCACGCGAGCGGGACCGCAACATCGCGTTTGTTTTCGGGCTGCGATACCCGGACAACAGCATATAAGGTTCGTTTACATCCAGCAGGTTATGCGCCGCTGCCATGATATCAACTGTGCGCAGGTCCATGGATTTGACGCCGTCCGTACGCCAGTCGCGCATGAAATAGTTGACCTCTTTCACCGCGTCCTTGATGTATTTGCCTTCGATCCAATAGATCATGTCAATGCGTTCACCGGTCCGGCCTGAATACATCTTGATGCGGCGAATATCGCCGCCACCGCGCAGGAAACCCGCTGCATTTGAATAGGTTGGCGCTGCTGCTACTGCGGTTGCTGCAAATGCCCCAAGAAGTGCACGCCGGGTCATCCCCGTTGAGCTTGTTCCAGTCATAGGTCTTCTGTCCCGTTTTCTGCCTGTGTCCATGATGTTACATGGGCAATAAATCTTAGTCCTTCGGTGCAACCTTTTTATGACATAGGCAGAATCGTGAACCAAGCCCTTAAAACTATAGCGGCAAAGTTGTTGGAAGTTTAGGCAATTTTCTGCTCAAAGCAGGGCATTATCGGAGGCGTGATGCCGCGGGCGGGTGATGTTGGGTGGGTGATGTTTTGGCATCATCCCTGAAATTGTTCTGATGCCACATGAATGTTATTGGACAGGGCTCTCGTTCCTTCGGACAATCCACGCTAAAGCAGGCAAACGGCATGGAAAATGCGCGTTACGGTAAGGAATATGAGGATGCGAATGGCTTTTTCAACACGGGTCACTGGACAGCTTTTGGCGCGGCGGAGCATGATCGCCGGATGTGCGATTGCCATTGCGGCGGCGGTTGCTTTCGCACCGCTGCCCGCGGCGGCGCAGGTGACCGCGTTCAAACAGGCCATCGCAGAGACCGCGGCGCAAGATGATGATATTGCGGCCTTTTATCGAACCAATGGCTATACTCCAATCTGGACCGGTGCGGGCGAGGAAGACCGCAATCGCCGCGCCGAACTTTTGCGGGCCATCCGGTCGGTGGCGGCACATGGTTTGCCCGTGGCGCGCTATGATCCCGAAGGGTTGATGAACAGGCTGGCCTCGGTGCGCACTGCGCGGGATCGCGGCATGGTCGAAGTCGAGATGAGCCGCGTCTTTCTGAAATATGCCCGTGACATCCAGACCGGCATGCTGACCCCCAGATCAATCGATTCTGCCATTGTGCGCGAAGTGCCCTATCGTGACAGAACCTCCTATCTGACGGGGCTGAGCGCAGCCAAACCTGCGGCTTACTTCCGTTCCTTGCCGCCAACCAGCATGGAATATAACGCCTTGATCAAGGAAAAGGTCGCGATGGAGCGGCTGTTGCATTCGGGTGGCTGGGGCGCGACCGTGCCGGCAAAATCCCTGAAACCGGGGGAGAGCGGCAATGCGGTGATTGCCTTGCGCAACCGTTTGATCGCAATGGGTTACCTGGAACGGACCAATACCCGCAACTATGATGCAGATATGCAGGCGGCGGTGCAGCAATTCCAGATCGCACATGGGTTGAATGATGATGGTGTGGCGGGCGCTGCCACCATGAACCAGATCAATGTCGGCGTGGAAAAACGGCTGCAATCAGTCATGGTCGCACTGGAACGCGAACGTTGGTTCAACACAGAACGCGGCAAGCGCCATATTTTGGTGAACCTGCCGGATTTTTCCGCGAAGATCATAGATGACGACAAGCTGACGTTTTACACCCGTTCGGTGATCGGGGCCAATCGGGAAGACCGTCCGACGCCCGAGTTCTCGGATACGATGACACATATGGTGGTGAACCCCAGCTGGTATGTGCCGCGTTCTATTGTGACCAAGGAATATCTGCCCGCGCTCAAACGCAACCGGAATGCGGCCAGCCATATCGAGATCACCGACAGCCGTGGTCGCAAGGTGAATCGCGGTGCCGTTGATTTCTCGCGATATACCGAGCGGACCTTCCCCTTTGCGATGCGCCAGCCGCCCAGCAAATCCAATGCGCTGGGGTTGGTGAAGTTCATGTTCCCGAACAAATACAATATCTATCTGCATGACACGCCAGCCAAAAGCCTGTTCTCACGCGATGTGCGTGCCTTCAGCCACGGTTGTGTGCGTCTGGCCCAACCCTTTGATTTTGCATATGAACTCTTAAGTAAGCAGGAGGCAGATCCAAAGGGGTATTTTCAATCCGTCTTGCGCTCGCGCAATGAAACCAAAGTGGAGCTGGACGAACCTGTGCCGGTGCATCTGATCTATCGGACGGCTGTGACCAATGCGCGGGGCCATACCGAATACCGTGCTGATGTCTATGGGCGTGACGCCAAGATATGGAATGCGCTGTCACGTGCAGGGGTGGTCTTGGGCGCGGTTCAGGGGTAAATCTCGGGGCGCTGCCATAAGGGGTGCCCATGATGACTTACACTGTTGCACAGATTGCGAAATCACTGGGGGCAGAGGCCGCCGGTGACACATCCTTGGTGATCCGCCGCGCGGCTGAGCCGCAATCGGCGGGTGCTGACGATCTGGCTCTGGCGATGGATCCTAAATATGCCGAAGGGCTTTCCCAAGGGGCGGCTCGCGCTGCAATGTTGTGGCCGGGTGCCGATTGGCAGGCCATGGGCCTGAAAGCGGCGATTTTCCCTGAACGTCCCCGATTTGCCATGTCCGGCATGACGCGGCTGATGGACAAAGGGCAGGGGGTTGGCACAGGCATTCACCCCTCGGCCATCATCGACCCTACTGCGGTTCTGGGTAAAGATGTAAGCGTCGGCCCGCTGGCGATCATCTCGGCAGGGGCACAGATCGGCGATGGATCCGTGATCGGGCCACATTGTTTTATCGGCATGGATGTGACTTTGGGCGCAAATGCCAATCTGCGTGAACAGGTCAGCATCGGCGCACGCGTTACCATTGGCATGCGGTGCATCATCCAGCCCGGCGCGCGGATTGGCGGCGATGGGTTTTCCTTTGTCACGGCGGAACCGTCAACCGTGGAATCCGCCCGCAAAACGCTGGGTGATCAGGGTGCCGCCGCCGCGCAACCCTGGATTCGTATTCATTCGCTGGGCAGTGTCACCATTGGCGATGACGTTGAAATCGGCATGGGCTGCACCATTGATTGCGGCACCATCCGCGACACGGCAATCGGTAATAATACCAAGCTCGATAATCAGGTGCACATGGGCCATAACGTCAGCATTGGCGACAACTGTCTGATCTGCGGACAGGTCGGCATCGCGGGATCTGCCCGCATCGGCAATAACGTCGTCATGGCGGGACAGGTCGGCGTGAACGACAACATCTTTGTTGGGGACGGCGTAATTGCGGGGGGCGGCACCAAGTTGATGTCGAATGTGCCCGCTGGCCGCACCATGCTGGGCTATCCCGCGACGCAGATGGACAAGCAGGTGGATCTCTACAAGGCGCAACGGCGTTTGCCGCGACTTCTGCGCGAGGTGGCAGAGCTGCGAAAGGTGGTTTTCAAATCGGACAAGGACGACTAGATCAATCCTTAACGTGACCTGAGGACATGACCGAAACGAAGGACGGACCCATGAACATCACCGATCAAGTCATTGCTATCATTGCAGAGCAGGCTATGCTGGACCCAGAGGATGTCACGCTGGACAGCACATTGGAAAGCCTTGGCATCGACTCACTAGGGGTGGTCGAAAGCATCTTTGCCATCGAGGAAGCCTTTGACATCACAGTGCCTTTCAACGCCAACAACCCTGCCGAATCCGATTTTGACATCACCTCTGTGGCCAGTATCATCAAAGGCATCGAGCGGCTGAAAGCCGAACAGGGCTAGGCCGATGAAACGTGTGGTGATCACCGGTGCAGGGACGATCAACGCCCTGGGGCATTCCGTACCAGCGACCCTGCACGCGATGCGCGATGGGGTCTGTGGCATCGGCCAGCTGGCGTTTCGCGACGTTGAACGGCTGCAAATCCAGATTGGCGGACAGGTGCGCGGGTTCGAGGCAGAGGGGCGATATAACCGCCAGCAGATGTCGCTTTATGACCGTTTCACCCAATTCACATTGGCGGCAGCCAAAGAAGCCATCGCGCAATCCGGCCTGACGTTTTCGGGTGAACTGGCTGCGAAATCCGGTGTTGTTCTGGGAACCGCAGGTGGTGGTGTGTCCACATGGGACGACAATTACCGCGCGGTTTATGAAGAGGGTAAAAACCGGGTGCATCCCTTTGTGGTGCCCAAGCTGATGAACAATGCGGCGGCCAGCCACGTCAGCATGGAATGGAACCTCAAGGGGCCGTCTTTCACCGTTTCCACTGCCTGCGCCTCCTCCAATCATGCTATGGCACAGGCGTTTTCCATGGTCCGCTCCGGCATGTCGCCAGCGATGATCACCGGCGGATCGGAATCTATGCTGTGTTTCGGTGGGGTCAAAGCATGGGAAGGGCTGCGCGTGATGAGCCGCGATGCCTGCCGCCCGTTTTCGGCCAACCGCAACGGCATGGTGCAGGGTGAAGGGGCCGGGATATTTGTGTTCGAAGAATACGACCACGCCCGCGCCCGTGGTGCGGACATCCTGTGTGAAGTTGTCGGTTTTGCCATGTCCTCGGATGCCAGCGATATTGTCATGCCGTCCAAGGCGGGGGCAGCCCGCGCCATGGCAGGGGCGCTTGAGGACGCGGGCGTGAGTCGTGAAGAGGTTGGCTATATCAACGCCCATGGCACCGGCACGGCGGCCAATGACAAAACTGAATGCGCAGCCGTGGCAGATGTCTTTGGGCCGCATGCAGATCAACTGATGATCTCTTCAACCAAAAGCATGCATGGCCATCTGATTGGTGGCACCGGTGCTGTCGAACTGCTGGCCTGCATCATGGCGCTGCGCGACGGGGTGATTGCACCGACCATCGGGTATGAAGAACCTGATCCCGAATGCGCACTTGACGTGGTCCCGAATGAAGCGCGGGAGGCAAAGATTTCGGTCGCGCTCAGCAATGCTTTTGCATTTGGCGGGATGAACGCGGTTATCGCCCTACGTAAAATCTGAAGACAGCAACGCAAAAGGCCGCCCCTAAACCGGCGCGGCCTTTGTATTCTGACGGTTATTTCCCGCTTACTGTTCGATCACGGACACTTTGTTATAGCTTGCTGTAAAGCCGCTCAACGACAGGCTGAGTTTGACCTGCTGGTCCGGTGCCAATGCGGGAATAATGGTGATTTCTGCCGCTTTACCACGTTTGAACGCAGAGATGTCCGCCGCGGTCAGCCCCAGTCGCGCGTAACATCCAACCGGGTTGCAGAAGGCATAAGGGTAGCGCCGCGCCTTGCCGCCATCGACAGCAATGGTCAGCTGCTGGGGCAGGGAGGTTTCAAGAGGCACAACAATTGTGGCACCGGCTTCGGCCTTGCCGCCAGCAGGCAGGCGGAACAGGGAGATTTCGGCAACCGGGGCCCCCTGACCATCGTCCAGCAGTTGATACATCTGGCAGGGGTCGGTTTCAGCTTCGGTTTTGATACAGCGCATTTCCCATTCGCCGATCACTTCTTGCGTATAGGGTTTGCCCAGTTCCGGGTCGACTGATGCGTCCTCGCCAAGGCTCAACTGCTCTTCGACCTTGGGTGTTTCGGTGGTTTGCGGTGTTGCCTCTTCGGTGGTGGTCGCGGTCTGCGCCAGTACCGGCAGCGGCGCCATTACGGCGAGGGCGGCACAAAGGGGCAGTGCGGTGAAAAACTTGCTCATGTCAATTCCACGTTTGTTACTTTCGCGCCATCTATCATGCCGCATCGGCAATGTCAGCGTCGATCCACAATAATTTGACCCGCGCGAGGCTGAAAACCGCCGACATTGAATTATGTTTGGCGACCCCCAGAATCGGAGAAAGGGACCGCTATGCGTTCCCTTTCCCAATCTTCTCTCCCCGTCGGACTAGGCCGACTTATGCCGAGACGTTACGAAAGCTATGCAAATCGGTCAACAGTTTAATTATTGTTTGAAATCAGCGAATTAGTTAATTTTATGAAATGAAATCCGATCAATACGCGGTTTCGGTTGCTGAATACCACGGTGGATGGCTGATTTTCGCGGCTGATTGAGCCAATCGCCGACAAGCTGTTTCACAAGTCAGGCCAGGGACTGATGACATTACCTGACAAAACCCGAGATCGCCCTCAAAGACATGGCCCATAAAAAGGACCGCACCCAAAGGCGCGGCCAGTCTGACAGGGAGGAAGTGTCACCAGCGCCAAAGGACATAAGCCCTGGTGACAGAATGACTATGGCTCCGAGAGGTTAACTAAGTATGCTAATCTTCGGGCGATATGCCCGGAAAACGTCAGATGCTGCGTGATAAACCGCTTCAATTTTCAGAAATGCCGGTGAAACAGGCTGGATCTGGCGTTAGGACGATGGACGACCAACTTAAATAACACGGCCTGAGAGGACGATTTGTGACGCAGGACATCTTTATTGGAGGGGGGGGCGAAAACTATGCCACCCAGCAATTTCTTGATCTCGGCTATGCCAACCGCCATGGGCTGATCGCGGGGGCCACGGGAACCGGCAAAACCGTCACATTGCAAATTCTGGCAGAGGGGTTCTCTGCCGCTGGGGTGCCGGTGTTCCTGTCTGACGTAAAGGGCGACCTATCCGGCCTGGCTAAATCCGGCTCTGCGGACCATAAGCTTCACGGCCCCTTTACCAGCCGCGCGGATACCATCGGCTTTGACAGCTTTGCCTATGATGCCTTTCCTGTGACCTTCTGGGATCTGTTTGGCAAACAGGGACATCCGGTGCGCACCACCGTATCCGAAATGGGGCCCTTGCTGCTTTCGCAGCTTCTAGGGCTGACAGAGGCACAGGAGGGCATCCTGAACATCGCCTTTCGCGTGGCGGATGAAGACGGGCTGCCGCTGCTTGATCTCAAGGATTTGCAGGCCTTGCTGGTCTGGATTGGCCAGAACGCAAAGGAACTTGCCCTGCGTTATGGCAATGTGTCTTCAGCCTCCGTGGGGGCGATCCAACGGCGATTGCTGGTGTTGGAAAATCAGGGGGCGAATGATCTCTTTGGTGAACCGGCATTGGCGCTTGATGACCTGATGCGCTGTTCGGAGGACGGGCGCGGGGTGATCAACATTCTTGCTGCTGATCAGCTGATGGGCTCCCCGAAACTCTATGCCACTTTCCTGCTTTGGCTGCTCTCCGAACTCTTCGAAGAACTGCCCGAGGTTGGCGACCCCGACAAACCCAAACTGGTCTTCTTCTTTGACGAGGCACATCTGCTGTTTGATGATGCGCCCAAAGCCTTGGTCGACAAGGTTGAACAGGTCGCACGCCTGATCCGCTCCAAAGGGGTTGGCGTCTATTTCATCACGCAAAATCCGGCAGATGTGCCTGATGATATCCTTGGCCAGCTGGGCAACCGGGTGCAGCATGCACTGCGCGCTTTTACTGCCAAAGACCGCAAGGAATTGCGTATGGCGGCGGAAACCTACCGCGAAAATCCGCGTTTCGACACCGAAGAAGCGATCCGCGAGGTCGGCGTGGGCGAGGCTGTCACTTCTTTCCTGCAAAAGAAAGGTGTGCCGGGGATTGTGGAACGCACATTGATCCGCCCGCCATCCTCCCAGCTTGGCCCGATTACGACAATGGAACGTACCGAAGTCATGGCCGCCTCACCGATGTCGGGAAAATACGACACCCGACTAGATCGCAAGTCTGCCTTTGAAATATTGCAAAAACGCGCCGAACAGGCGGCGAAAGAAGCCGCAGAAGCAGAAGAAAAAGCCGAAGCTGCCGAAACACCCGCACTGCGTGAATTCAACAGTGCAAGGCGTTATGCTGGCAAGGGTGTGACCCGCTCCACCTCACGACGTCCGCAGCGAAAATCCCAGGAAGGATTCGGTACTGCGATGGCCAATGTGGTGATGAAGGAACTCAAAGGCACCACCGGCCGCCGCATCGTGCGCGGCATCCTTGGCGGCCTTTTCAAAGGGCGCTGAATTAAACAAGGGGCGCGGGATACACTCCCACGCCCCTCTTTTTGGCCCTATATACTGTCCGCACTCCCGGAGCCCACCGCCCGTTGGCGATGGCGCGCCTATTTTTCGGGGATCAATCCGCGCGGGCTGAACCGCAGCACCAAGAGCAAGACCATACCCATGGTCAACAGCCGCATATGCGCGGCGCTTTCGATCAGATGGTCCTTGAGGGGCGAACCTTCGGCCATGCCTGCCGTGATTGTGTTCATCAGCCAAAGCCCCATCGGTTCCACCTGCACCCAGAGGAACCAAATCAGGAACCCACCCAGCACAGCACCCAGATTGTTCCCCGATCCACCAACGATTACCATCACCCAGATCAGGAAGGTGAAACGCAGCGGCTGATAAGTCCCCGGGGTCAACTGCCCGTCAATTGTGGTCATCATCGCCCCGGCAATGCCACAGATCGCGGAACCCAGAACAAAGACCTGCAAATGCCGCGCGGTCACATCCTTGCCCATGGCTTCGGCGGCAACCTCATTGTCGCGGATGGCGCGCAGCATCCGGCCCCAGGGCGAATGCAAGGCACGCTGTGACATCCACATCAGCAAAAGCAGCACAGCCGCAAACAACAGGATATACAGCACTTTCACATAAAGCGTGGACCCTTCCACCGGGTCGAAGCCCAGATTGGCAGCACGTTCCACAAAGGCGGGATTGTTCTGCAGATCAATCTCATAGGGAACCGGGCGGGGCACACCAATCACGTTTTTTACGCCGCGCGTCAGCCAGTCTTCGTTCTTCATGACTGCAATGATGATCTCGGCAATGCCCAGGGTTGCAATGGCCAGATAGTCAGAGCGCAGGCCAAGTGCCGTCTTGCCAATGACCCAGGCCGCAGCCGCCGCAAACAAGCCGCCCACAGGCCAAGCCAGAAGCACCGGCAGGCCCAGCCCCCCCAGATAGCCGGTCTGCGCCGGGTTGATCTCTTCAATCCGCGCCACAGATGGATCGAGCAGCGCACGGAAGATAAAGAACCCCGCGACCAGCACCGCAATCACCGCCAGATTACGCATCCAGCCGCCTTGCATCCGGCGCATGATCACAATCGCCAGCACAATGGTGCCCGCCCCCATCAAAAGGGCCACGATCACGCCAACACCACCGGCAGCAAAAGCGCCTTCGGTGGGGGGCATCCCGATCAGCACCGCGGCCAGACCGCCAAGGGCAACAAACCCCATGATGCCCACATTAAACAGCCCGGCAAAACCCCATTGCAGGTTCACACCCAAGGCCATGATGCTGGAAATCAGACCCATGGCAATGATCAGCAAGGCCGAGTTCCAGCTTTGCTGAAAGCCCACAAAAAGGATCAAGACGGCGATGACGCCAAATAACAGTGTATTTCGTACGGTCTCGGTCATACGGATTGCCCCTTGAATAGGCCGGTTGGTTTGAACAGCAATACAATGAGAAGGATCACAAAACTGACGGCAAATTTGTAATCCGTGCTGAGAAGTTGCACGAGGCCGCTTGGCTCAAGGCTTTCGGGCATCAGATAGACCAGAATTTTCTTCCACGCATAGGTGATCGTGACTTCGGAAAAGGCGATGACAAAACCACCCGCAATGGCCCCCAGCGGGTTGCCCAGACCACCAACAATGGCACTGGCAAAGATCGGCAGCAGCAATTGGAAATAGGTGAAGGGTTTGAACGATTTGTCCAAGCCGTAAAGCACCCCAGCGATGGTCGCGAGCGTCGCCACAATCATCCATGTGATCATCACCACCCGTTCAGGGTTGATGCCCGACAGCAGCGCCAGATCCTCATTGTCTGAATAGGCGCGCATCGATTTGCCCGCCCGTGTCTTGTTCAGGAACCAGAACAGCAGGGCCACAACGATGATGGCTGTGACGATGGTGATGCCTTGTGTGGTTTTGAATGACAGCCCTTCCGCGAGGCCCGTGGCTTTTTTGAAATCCCGTGCCGAGATGATAAATCGTTCCCCATCAAAGAAGTTCTGGTCATCGGCCCCGATGATGAACCGCGTTACCCCGTTGTAGATAAAGGTGATGCCCAGTGAAACGATCACCAGAATAACCGGCTTGGCCTTTTTCACCCGATAAAACCGATAGACTGTGCGGTCGGTGAAGAGCAGCAGGCCAATGGTGAACAGGATGCCGAAAGGCAGGGCGAGCAGCGCCGTGGGCAGTGGCCCCAGCGAAATGCCCCAGGACTGGAACAGCCAGGTCATCAGAACCGTCGCCATTGCCCCCATGGCCATGGTGTCGCCATGGGCAAAGTTGGAAAACCGCAGGATGCCATAGACCAGCGTGACGCCCAATGCGCCAAGGGCCAGCTGCGATCCATAGGCCACGCCGGGGATAAAGACGTAGTTCAGGAAAGCAATAAGTGCGTTGAGAAGATCCATTATTCTGTCACCTCGCAGGACCCGACCTGGGATATGACACCCAGAGGATTTTCGTCGAAAATTTGTGTTTGAACAGCACGCCCATCAGGGAAAACGGCAACCAGCTGTGCGTTCAATTCCCCGCCCAGACGGCTGAGGAAATAGCGCGTACCGTCATCCCCCGTCAGTTCCACGGTGCCAGAGGCTTTGGTTGCGATCAATTTTTCAGGGGTGGATTCGGTCACCAATGCAAGGGCAGAGCGGGGATCAGAGGTGGTGACCCCTGTGCCGCTGTCCTTGACCAGTTTCGCAAAATCGCATTCGATCCTGAAACCGGCGTCCTGTGCCTGTGCGGCGACCGCAAGGCCGGCCAGCAGGCCGGCGCATATAAATATCCGCATTCTCAGCCCCCCAAAAACGATTTGCGCACTTCAGGATCAGCCAACAATTCCTTGCCGGTCCCGGTATAGGCATTTGCGCCTTGCACCAGAACATAACCTTTGTCTGCAATCTCAAGCGCTTGGCGGGCGTTCTGTTCCACCATCAGAATAGGGATGCCGGTGCGGGCCACCTCGATGATCCGGTCAAACAACTCGTCCATCACAATTGGCGAGACACCCGCCGTTGGCTCATCCAGCATCAGAACCTTGGGTTGGGTCATCAGCGCACGGCCCACGGCAACCTGCTGTCGCTGCCCACCGGACAGTTCACCCGCAGGCTGGAACCGTTTGTCTTTCAGGATTGGAAACAGATCGTAAACCTGCGCCATTGTGTCGGAGAAATCATCGGTGCGGATAAACGCACCCATCTCAAGGTTCTCTTCCACCGTCATTGAGGTAAAGATGTTAGAGGTCTGCGGCACAAAGCCCATGCCTTTGGCCACACGGTCTTGTGGAGAAAGATCGGTGATGTCCTCGCCGTCCAGCCGCACGTGGCCCTTGCGCATGTCAAGCATGCCAAAGACCGCTTTCATGCCCGTCGATTTGCCTGCGCCATTGGGGCCGACAATCACCGCAATCTCGCCCTTGTCTACGGCAATGGTGCAGTCATGCAGGATGTCCGGTCCCTGACCGTACCCTGCGGTCATGCCATCACCAATCAGGAAGGGCCCGCCGGGGGCGGCAAAACTGGTGCCGCTGCGTTGTGGAATTTCAGAGCCCATGCCCTTGGGGTTGCCAATCGACAGATCTTTGTTGCCGCGGTCGCCATACGGATCGCTCATGCTACGCGTCTCTTTTCTTGAGTATCGTAAGGAAATGACAAGGGCGGGTCATGCGCCCACCTTGTCCTTGTTCTTCAGGCCGGTGCCCAGATAGGCTTCGATCACCTGTTCATTGGCCTTGATTTCGGCAAGGGTGCCCTGCGCCAGAACCCGGCCTTCGGCCATACAGATGACCGGATCACACAGGCGGCCAATGAAATCCATGTCGTGTTCAATGACAACAAAGGTGTAACCGCGTTCCTTGTTCAGACGGATGATCGCATCGCCAATGGTGTTGAGCAGGGTGCGGTTCACACCGGCACCAACCTCATCAAGGAACACGATCTTGGCATCCACCATCATGGTACGCCCCAGCTCAAGCAGCTTTTTCTGCCCGCCGGAAATCTGCCCGGCTTTCTGATGTGTCAGATGTTCGATTGTCAGGAATTCCAGCACCTCATCGGCTTTTGCCTTGAGTGCGCGTTCTTCATCCGCGATGCGTTTGCGACCAAACCATGTGTTCCACAGGGTTTCACCCGATTGGCCGCCGGGCACCATCATCAGGTTTTCGCGGCAGGACATGGAGTGAAACTCGTGCGCGATCTGAAAGGTCCGCAGCAGCCCCTTGTGAAACAACGTATGTGGCGGCAGGCCTGAAATGTCCTCGCCATCCATATAGACTTTGCCGCTGGTGGGATTAAGAACGCCTGCGATCACATTGAAAAGTGTGGTCTTTCCCGCGCCGTTAGGTCCGATCAATCCGGTGATCGACCCGCGATCAATCGACAGGCTGGCTCCATCCACCGCATGGAAACCGCCAAAATGCTTGTGCAGATCGTCAACGACGATCATGTGCTCATCCGAGTGCACCATATGTAACTTCCCCGTTTGCGCCACGTTGGGCGCTGATCTTTTCGATCTTATATATGCAGATACAGCCCGCCCAAGGGCAGGCTGTATCCAAGTGTTCCAGTTGGCTTATTTCATGCCAATTGTTTCGTTCTTCCCGTCTTTGACCTCGATCATACGGTAAGTACCCGCTGATTCACCGGGGCCGATCAGTTCAACCGCAGAAGCACCAACATAGTCGATGTCTGTGCCGGCTTTGATCAGCTCAAGCGCTTTGCCCAGATCGCCGGGATAGATCTTTTCACCGGGCGCGTTGGCAACGTTCAGGATCTCATCCTTATAGTCAGCCGGATCGGTCGAGTTGGCCGCTTGCATGGCCAGCAGGAACAATGCCGCCGCGTCATAGGACTCTGGTGTGTAAGGCGAGGTCGCATCAAATGCGCCGTCGACCATTTTGACCAGATTGTCGATACCGTCACCCTGTGAGCCTGCGATCTGGCCGTAAGAGCCGTTCAGGTCAGGACCGATGGTTTTCGGCAGGTTTTCACCAATCATGCCACCGGGCAGGCCGAATGTTTCCCACGCGCCCGCGTCCAGCGCGGATTTGATGATGCCCGCACCACCTTGGTCAAGGTAGCCCGCAACAACCAGCAGATCACCACCGGCAGATGCCAGTGCGCCAACTTCGGCGGAATAGTCGGCTTTGCCGTCTTCATGTGCCGCTACGATGGTGACTTCGCCGCCAACCGCTTTGAAAGAGGATTCAATCGCGTCAGCCAGACCCTTGCCGTAGTCGTTGTTGGTGTAGGTCAAGGCGATGGATTTCACGCCACGTTCAACCAGAATCTCCGCCATGACTTCGCCTTCACGGGCGTCGGATGGGGATGTGCGGAAGAACAAGCCGTTGTCTTCCATGGTGGTCAGGCCGGGGGAGGTTGCGGACGGAGAAATCATCACCATGCCGTTTGGAATGGCGACGTTCTGCAATACCGCGCCGGTCACGCCGGAACAATCCGCACCGACAAGGCCGCTGACGCCTTCCGCGATCAGACGTTCGGCAGAAGCAACCGCCATACCGTTGTCGATACAACCGGAATCAGCGCGTACAGAGGTGACCTTGGCCCCATCCATGAACATACCGCTGTCGGTGACTTCTTTCATTGCCATTTCGGCACCCGCAGACATCGGGCCGGTCAGCGATTCAATCGGGCCGGTAAAGCCGAAGATCACGCCAAGTTTGACTTCTTTGGCGTGGCCGTCAGCCATTGCGCCCGTTGCAACCAGAGCCGCAGCCGTTGTGGCCATAAGCATCTTTTTCATGTGGTAACTCCCTTGTTGGAACTTGATGTTCGCAAAAGAGCGTAAGCGGCACCTGTTGAAAAGAAAAGGTGTTTTTCCTCAACAGAAGCGACATGCGGGGGGCAGGATTGGCTTTGCCGTGGCGTTTTTTAGCTGCCTAAGTCATATTTCCTGAAATCAGGTTTTCGAACAGGAGAAATATCATGAAATTCGATGTGAAATTGCCAAATGTCCTCGGGGCAGCCTGTTTTCTGATTTTGACGGCTCTTCCGGCGGCAAGCCAGAGAAATTGGACAATCGCGCCCGTTGCGCGTGGGCTGGACACACCCTGGGCGGTTGCACCCTTGCCCGAAGGGGGGGCTTTGATCACTGAAAGAGGGGGGACGTTGATACACGCCGTTGGTGGTGAAAACACCAAGATCACCGGCGTGCCAAGGGTGGCGGCAAACGGGCAGGGTGGCTTGCTGGACATCACCTTGGCCAATGATTTTGCTCGCAGCCGCATGGTTTACCTGACCTATGCCAAGCGCCAGCCCGGGGGCGGCAGCGGCACAGCCCTAAGCACCGCGGTTTTCCCGACGGGCGCACGCAAGCTGCAAAATCTGCAAGAGATATTTGCAATGAAACCGGGCAGCCGGGGCGGGCGTCACTTCGGCAGCCGCGTGGTTGAGGCGCGGGACGGGAACCTGTTCATGACCATCGGCGACCGTGGCGACCGGCCAGCGGCGCAAGATCTGACCCGCCACAACGGTGCTGTCATCCGTGTGGGCCGTGATGGCAGTATCCCGCGCGACAATCCCTTTGTGCAGGGCGGCGGTTTGCCTGAAATCTGGTCCTATGGGCATCGCAACCCGCAAGGGGCGGCGCTTGATCTGGCAGGTAACCTCTGGGTGTCGGAACATGGCGCGCGCGGCGGTGATGAGGTGAACGCTGTAAAACGGGGGGCAAACTTTGGCTGGCCGGTGATTTCTTACGGGCGTCACTATTCTGGAGCGAAAATCGGCGAGGGCACAGCGAAGGCGGGGATGGAACAGCCTGCATTTTACTGGGATCCTTCCATCGCCCCCTCCGGTTTGCTCGTCTACTCCGGCAAGATGTTCCCGGATTGGAAGGGTGATATTTTTGTGGGCTCGTTGAAATACGATTATATCAGCCGGTTATCCGGTTCGCCTTTGCGCGAGGTCGAACAGATCAAAACGTCAGAAACAGGTCGTGTGCGCGATATCGTCGAGGCGGCGGATGGATCCATCTGGTTTATTTCGGTCAGCGATGGGGCGGTGTACCGGATCGCCAGATAAAATTGCCACCATCACCGTTAAACGGGGCCTTGATCAATGTTGACAATGTAGATGTCATTATGACATCTACATTGTCATGAATGATGCCAAACAACTTTATACACTTTTGTGGATGTCGCGGCCTTTGATGCAGGCAACGGAAGCCGTTGTGGAACGCGGGCTTGAGGGGACCGGGCTGACCGTCCGAACCCGCGCTGTTCTGGAGATCCTGTTGGCAAACGGTGCGGCAACGGTCCCCGAACTTGCCAATAAACTGGAGATAAAGCGCCAATACGTTCAACTGATGGTGAATGAGACCCTCGCGGAGGGGTTAACCAGTAAGCAGCCCAACCCGCGCCACAAGCGCTCCACCATGATTGCCTTGACAGAAAAAGGTCGTGCGCTGGTTGAGGCGGCGGTTGGGCGTGAAATGGCGCTTGTCAGCTCGATTGGCGCAGAGGTCGACCCGGGGGATGTTGAAGCCGCCCTGAAGGTGGTCACAAGCCTGATCGAAAAACTGAAATCAGAAATAGGAGATACCTAAGATGTTCTGGATCATTCCCGCTTTGGCCGCGCTTGGCGTCCTTCTTTGGTTTATCAATGGCATTCGCAAGATCGGTGCCGTCAGTGCGGGTGATCCCATTGGCGCAAGGGCCGGAACAGCCTTGCTGCTGGTTGATCTGCAAACCGTCTTTTGGGACGCCGGATATTTCACCGAGGCGGATAAGGACGAGGCGAAACGTCAGGTACTGGCAGAGGTCGATGCCGCGCGGGCAAATGGCATGCCGGTGATTGCGCTGCGTCAGGAATGGTCGATTCCGTCGACCAAAGCTGTGGCCAAGCTGCTGATGAAAGGTCAGGCGGTTGCGGGTACCACAGGCACAGAATTGGCAGCGCCATTTAAGGATGTGGCTGATCGCATTCTGGTAAAACGTGTGCAGGACGGGTTTGAAACCAAGGAGCTTGACCGGGTTCTTGAAGAGCTGGACGTTGGCAAATTGCGAATTGTTGGGCTGGATGCAAATTATTGCGTTGCAAAGACCGCACTTGCTGCGCGGCACCGGGGATATGAGGTTGAGATTGTCCGGGCAGGCGTCTTGTCAGCGGATCAGAAGGGGGCGGAGAAAACCTTTGACATGCTGCGCGCGAAACAAGTGGCTGTTTGCTAGGGCAATCGGGGCCCGAGGGGCCGCTGTATCAGAGCCCAAAGGATAAACCGCCAAAGGGTTACCTTGTTTCGCAAGGTGACCCTTTGGCTTTAAGGTGCGGGTAACCTGTCCATATTGGTACAGCTGCCATAGGTATCGTTTCTAAATTGACAGCCGCGCGGCATGAGACCCGCGCTCGCGGTATGGGGTCGTTTCATAATGCGCCCGGTAGCATTTGGAGAAATGCGACGGAGAGGCAAAGCCGCAGGCCAGCGCCACGTTGATCACGCTCATATCGGTCTGCATCAACAGGTTGCGGGCCTTTTGCAGGCGCAATTCCATATAATAGCGTTTGGGAGAGCGGTTCAGGTAACGGCGGAAGAGCCGTTCCAGCTGACGCGTCGACATGCCGACATCCTTGGCCAGTAGCGAGGGGCTGATCGGTTCCTCGATGTTGTTTTCCATCATCTGAATGACCTGTGACAGCTTGGGATGGCGCACACCGATGCGGGTCGGGACGGACAGGCGCTGGGTATCCTGATCGGTGCGGATGGATGAATAGATCAGCTGATCCGCCACAGCATTGGCCAGTTCCTCGCCCTGATCATCGGCGATCAGTTTCAGCATCAGATCAATCGAAGACGTGCCACCGGCAGTGGTCAGCCGGTTGCCATCCACCACAAAGACCGATTTGGTCAGGTCAACCTCTTGAAATTCCTCGGCAAAGCTGTCCTGATTTTCCCAGTGGATGGTTGCGCGTTTGCCGTCCAGAAGACCGGCCTTGGCCAAAGTATAGGCCGCCGTACACAAGCCACCCACAACCAGCCCTTTGCGGGCCTCGCGGCGCAGCCAGCCCAGTACCTTTTTGCTGGTCGCGTCCTGCACGTCCATACCGCCGCAGACCAGAATCGTGTCATCCCGCAGCAGTTCACCCAGATCATCGTCCAGCTGAAACACCGATCCGGCCGAACAGGATATGGTTTCGCCACCTTCACCCATCGCGATCCAGGTATAGACGTTCTTGCCTGCCATCCGGTTGGCGATCCGCAGGCTGTCGACCGCTGTGGCAAAACACAGCAGACTGAACTGATCCAGCAAGACAAAAACGAACCGGCGCGGTTTTTCAGTATCGATTGGAACGCGGGTGGCAGAGAGGGGTGCGGACATAGAGCGTCCTTCGATGGAAGTGGAAACGATGCCCAAAAACGAAATTGCATTTGAACCTGACCGGAACCCTGCCCATGGTCAAAGGGCGGCGTCAAGAGGTCGTAAATGGGTTCTGGTCACTGCGCACTGTGTTTTGTATAGAAAAGACCTTGAGAGCGCTGACAGTCAGCGCTTTGACCGGAGAAATGACCATGACCAAGTGGAGTAAATCAAGCTGGCGCAATAAACCGCGAATCCAGATGCCTGACTATCCTGATCAAGCGGCCCTGAATGCCGTAGAGGCACAGCTTGCACGTTATCCACTCTTGGTTTTTGGCGGCGAGGCGAACCGGCTGAAGCGGCATCTTGCAGCAGCGGGTCGCGGCGAAGCATTCCTGTTGCAGGGCGGCGATTGCGCTGAAAGCTTTGAGCAGTTCAGCTCGGATGCGATTCGTGACACTTTCAAAGTGCTGTTGCAGATGGCGATTGTCTTGACCCATGGTGCCAAGGTGCCGGTGATCAAGCTGGGCCGGATGGCTGGCCAATTTGCGAAACCGCGCTCGGCCAATACCGAAACCGTCGATGGTGTGGAACTGCCCAGCTACCGCGGTGACATCATCAACGATCTGGATTTCACCGCCGATGCGCGCATTCCGAATCCGGAGAAAATGCTGCGCGCCTACACGCAGGCGGCGGCCACGCTGAACCTGTTGCGGGCGTTCTCGACTGGTGGTTACGCAGATGTGCATCAGGTACATGGCTGGACGCTGGGCTTTACCGATGGGGAAAAGGCCGCGAAGTACCGGGAGATTGCCAACCGCATTTCCGACACGCTTGATTTCATGTCCGCCGCCGGCGTGAATTCCGACACCGCGCATACGCTGCAATCGGTGGAATTCTATACCAGCCATGAATCGCTGTTGCTGGAGTATGAAGAGGCGTTGTGCCGTCAGGACAGCATGACCGGCAAATGGCTGGCGGGGTCCGGCCATATGATCTGGATCGGTGACCGCACACGTCAGCCGGATGGCGCACATGTGGAATTTGCTTCGGGTGTGATGAACCCGATTGGCCTGAAGTGCGGACCCAGCATGACAGCCGAGGATCTGAAACTGCTGATGGCCAAACTGAACCCGCAAAACGAAGAGGGGCGTCTGACCCTGATCGCGCGTTTCGGTGCCGGAGCGGTGGGGGATAACCTGCCACGTCTGATCAAAACGGTACAGGAAGAAGGGGCCAATGTGGTCTGGACCTGTGACGCGATGCACGGCAACACGATCAAATCCTCGACCGGCTACAAAACGCGGCCTTTCGAATCCGTGCTGCGCGAAGTCCGCGAGTTCTTTGGCGTGCATGCGGCAGAGGGCACAGTCCCCGGCGGTGTGCATTTCGAGATGACAGGGCAAGATGTGACCGAATGCACCGGTGGCGTGCGTGCGGTCTCTGACGAGGATTTGTCAGATCGCTATCACACGGCCTGCGATCCGCGCCTGAACGCCAGCCAGTCGCTTGAACTGGCCTTCCTTGTTGCGGAAGAGTTGAGCGCCCGCCGGGACCAGCAGCGCGCGCAAGCTGCCGGATAACGCCAGCCGTTTTTGGAAAAACTAAAGCCGCCGAAGACCCCTTCGGCGGCTTTTCTCATCTCTCGGTGTAAGACGTCAGAGGGTTTTACGCCTCTATCAGTGCATTGGCACAATCGACTATTTTACAAGCTCGCCCAGTATCCGATGTAGCAGATCGGCATTCTCAACCCCGATCTTATCCAGGATTTCGTCATCTTCGAGTCTGGCTTGTTCGCGAATTTGACCAACACGTTTCTGTCCCAGATCGGTAAGCACAAGGTTCACCTGCCTTTGATCAATGCTGGCCATACGGCGGTGCACGATGCCATCAGAGACCATACGATCCACTAGTTTTGTCAATGTGGGCGGGTTCATCAGCACCGCTTCGGCAAGATCGCCCATTGTCATGTCTGTTCCACTCTCAAGAATTTCCATCACCCGCCAGGCCTCAACCTGAACGTTAAATTCCTTCAATCTCCTGCTGAGTGACCCATGCACTTTGCGATGCGCTGTTGCGAGTGAATAGGACAAATAGGATTGAACAGGGTTTGATTTTGACATTGCAGCTCTGATCCTCTGGTGGTTGTGGATAGAAATAGTTGACTTGGAAAGTATTTTCAATGCACTTTGGCAGTCATGTTGGCCGCTTCTAACACATCCTCAATCGGTCCAAGCTTGTCCAAGGTGATCGTGCCGAGCGAGCTCAGTGAGATCGAGGGCAAGCTTGCGGACTTTCCGCGAGGCACGTTTCGTATCGGGTTGCTGATCCCAATGTGTGGTTCTGCGGGGCTTTGGGCACCTTCCTGTATCTCAAGCGCGCAGGTGGCCGTTGCGCAGTTGAATGCGAAAGACGGGATAAACGGTCGCCCGATAGAGTTGATCATGATTGATTCAGCACTTGAGGCGCAAACCCCGGTCGAGGAAGTCATCAACTCTCTGATTGAGGTTCGCGCGATTGATGCGATTGTCGGCATGCATATCAGTGCCGTGCGTCAGAACCTCAGCAAGATTGTGCGCCAACGCGTGCCCTATATCTATACGCCGCTCTATGAAGGGGGGGAGAATACCAAGGGTATTTTCGCCATCGGCGACACGCCTGACCGTCAACTCGGGCCGGCACTTGAACATTTCTGCAATGATATGAACATCAAGAACTGGGCACTTGTCGGCAATGATTATGTGTGGCCACGTTCATCCAATACCTATGCCGCAGAGAAACTCTCGCAGATGTCTGCCCGGATCTCGTTTGAAAAATATATGCCCTTTGGGGTGAACGACATGTCCGGGCTTGTTGCAGAGATTGCTGAAACCGACGCCGAGGCGGTATTGATTTCGCTGGTTGGGCAGGATGCCATCACCTTCAACCGCGCCTTTGGTGAGGCGGGGATGCATGAACGCATGATCCGGTTTTCATGTGCGATTGAGGAAAATGGTCTGTTAGCAAGTGGCGAGGACAACCTTAAAGAGCTCTACTCGGCCTCATCATACTTCGGGGCGCTGTCGACACCTGAAAACGAAAACTTCCGTGAAAGGTATTATGCGATTCATGGAGAAACCGCGCCGGCCTTGAATTCGCTTGGCCAGTCTACCTATGAAGGTGTGCAGTTCCTTGCAGGTCTCATGACCATGCATAAAGACGACTGGAGCGACAAGGACAGTCGTTGCTCAGGCGCGATCAGCTTCGACTCTGTTCGACGTCCCAACAAGGCGGAACAGCCGCTTGGTGTGGCACCTATTTATCTGGCGAAAGCGGATGGTGCCCTATTCAGGATCATTAAAAACTATAATTTCAGATAGTTAAGTATTTTATTTGAATTGGAAAATAAAATACTTGAATTGGAAACAAAACTCGGCAAGCCTAAGTGAAAGGGACTTGTTGCCACACTGATGAGCGCGATCCCAAATTCTTGTCTGCTTGGGAGGGTAGCTTTGATCTGGGTTTTTTCCATCATTGTGTTGGCCATTGCCATCTTGCTTGGCATTTGGTTTCTCCAAAAATTTTATGCAAAAGCCACGCTGAACTCCGCTTTGGTACGGACCGGCCTTGGTGGTCGGAAAGTTGTGTTAAACGGCGGCTGCATCGCCCTTCCAATTCTGCATCAGGTGCAGCGTGTGATGATGGGGGCAGTGACATTCTCAGCCGAACGCAAAGGCCGCGAGGGCTTGCTGACCGAAGATCAGCTGCGCGCGGATGTTGCGATGGAGTTTGAATTCCGGGTGGAAGGCACTGATGAGGCCGTGGCAACCGCCGCTCAGGCATTGGGGGCGAGGGTGGAGCGGGGTGGTGATGCCATCGAAGAGCTTTTGAAAGGCTCTTTGCTCGATGCGATGCAGAATGCGGCGGCAACGCGGTCCCTTGATGCGCTGCATTCGAACCGCGCAAGTTTCACCTCAGAAGTTGAAGCCGCAGTGGCAAAAAAAGCGGCGCAATTTGGTCTGTCACTTATTTCGGCATCTTTGATCCGTGTTGATCAAAGTGATCTGTCACAGTTGGACGAGCAAAACGCGTTTGCTGCCAAAGGTTTGCGGCGTCACGCAGAACTTGTTGCGGAACAACGCCGCGCGCGGGTTCGTATCGAGACCGAAACCGATATCGCGGTGCGGGAAAGCGGCCTTGCCAAACATCAGCGTCAGCTGGAAATCGACCGTACAGAGCGCGAGGCAACAATTGCGCAACAAGAAACCATCGAGCGGCTTGAGGCAGAATCGCGCGCCAAAAAAGAAGCGGCAAAATCAGAAGCCGACCTTTTGATCGAACAGCAAAGGCTGACGTCTTTGAAACGTATCGAAGCTGAAAAGGTCGCCAATGACGAAGCGTTGCGCCGCACCGAAATGGCCGCGATCCTTGCACTGGAAGAAACCAAGATCGCAAATGATACGAAGCTGGCGCAATTGCGCACTGCGGAATTCAAGACACAGGCTGCCGAGGAAACGGCGCGGGTTGCGGTGCTTTTGGCAGCCGAAGATGTTCAGGCACAGAAAGAAAGAGCCGTAGCCCGCCGTGAACATGAGACGGCCGGATTGAAGCTGGCCAAAGAAATCGAACTGAGCACTGCACAGGCCAAGAGCGATGCCGAGACATTGGCCCTTAAAACCAAAGCAGAGGCCGAAGCCGCCAAAACGCTGGCTGCTGCTGAACTGGCGAAATCCGAGGCTGCTGCGAAGGGTAAGACTGCTCTGATCGAAGCAGAAAACACCATGAGCGATGCACTTGTCGGAATGCGCTTGGAAGAAAAGCGGCTCGACCGGATGCCGGAGATCCTGACGCAGATGATGAAGCCGGTGGAAAAGATCGACTCGATTAAAATCAACCATATCGGCGGGACAGGCATGCAGGCAGGGCCATCGGGGGAGGGCAGCAGTGACAGCGCCTTTGGCTCTGCAATGGATCAGATCCTGGGCATGGCCGTCCGTTTGCCCGCGATGAAGCAGATGGGAGAGGAAATCGGCCTTGATTTCGATCCGAATATTGCTGGCCGCACAGCCGATTACGCCAATCGCATCAAGGCGAAAGACGACAAAAAATAAACGATGCAATCAACAGAGCATGGTGGGGAGCCATGCGTGGAGGGAAATATGACTACATTCAATCGACGTAAATTTCTGGGAACAGGCGCTGCATTGACCGGTGCCGCCATGATGCCAAGCTTCGCACTGGCTGCTGATGCCATCAAATTGGGGTCCATTCTGGATACTTCCGGCCCTTTTGACGCCTATGGCAAACCGATGGACATGGCGATGCGTCTGGCGGTGAGCCAGATCAACGCTGACGGTGGTTTGCTGGGCAAGCAGGTCGAAGTTGTTTCCTATGACACGCAGTCGGACATGGCGCTTTATACGTAATATGGCCAACAGATTACGCGACAGGATCAGGTTGACGTGGTCCATGGCGGTATTCTGTCCGCCTCCCGCGAGGCGATCCGTCAAACCATGCGCAGGTCGCAAACGCTCTACTTTTATAACGTGCTTTACGAGGGTGGCGTCTGTGATCGCAATATCTTTATCAACGGCGTGACACCAGCGCAGCAAGTCGAGGCATTGGTGCCTTACGCGATGGGTAAATCTGGCAAAAAGGTCTATATTCTTGCCGCAGACTATAACTACGGACAGTATATGGCGAACTGGATTCAAAAGTTCGTGGCCGACAATGCTGGCGAGACCGTCGGCGTGGATTTCTTCCCGCTGGATGTCGCCGACTTTGGTTCAACCATTGCCAAGATCCAGACGGCCGCACCTGATCTGGTGATCGCACCACTTGTCGGGGGTAATCATTTGTCATTCTTCCGGCAGTGGGCTGCCGCTGGCATGAAGGATCGTATTCCCTTGGCGTCGACGACACTGGGCGTTGGCAATGAGCACAAGGTGCTGACCCCTGAAGAGGGCAACGGGATCATGGTGGCCTACAACTATTCGCAAGAATTGGACACGCCAGAAAACAATGCCTTCAAAGAGGCCTGGGCCGCTGCCAATGACGGCGATCAAAGCATGCATGAAATCGCGGTATCCAACTACCACGGGATCCTGACCTGGGCAGAAGGGGTCCGCAAAGCGGGGTCGCTTGAGCGTGACGCGATCATCGAAGCGCTGGAAACCGGTATTTCGATCACGGGTCCCGGCGGCGTTGTGACCGTGGACCCCAAGACACATCACGCGGTCCTTGATGTTCATGTGATGGAAATTCAGGACCAGCAGATGAAGGTGATCGAAACGCTCCCGCAACGGCAGCCGATTGATACACAAGCGGTCTGCGATCTGGAAGCCAATCCGGACGACAATACCCAATATGAGATCGAAATCTAAACCCTTGCGGTCGTGATCTCAACGGGCTGCCTTACGGGGTGGCCCTTCAAATCCCCCTATGCTGCGGGTGGTCCCCGGCATTCCCAAAAGCATGTGAGCCTTCATGGATCTGTCATTCGTCATATTGGTGGAAATTCTCTACGCCATCGCCTCATTGGCTCTTATCAGTGTTGGTCTGGCCGTGGTGTTCGGGATGATGAAAGTGATCAACCTTGCGCATGGTGAATTTATGATGATGGGCGGCTATGCGACCATCACGGCGGTGAACCTTGGTGTGAATGTCTTTGTTGCCATGCTGATCATCGCGCCGCTTGTTGTTGGCCTGATTGGGTTGCTCGTTGAGCGGTTGGTCATTCGCCACCTTTATGGCCGTCTGGTCGATACGATGTTGGCGACTTGGGGGCTTAGCCTGTTTTTCATCGGTATGGTGACGATGATTTTTGGCAATACCACCACAAGCATCACCACACCGATCAAGGGGTTTACCGTTGGAAATTACCAGATCAACGGCTACAACTTCTTTGTCATTTTCATCACTATCTGCTTGCTCGTGGGCATCTATGTCCTGCTGAAAACAACGCGGGCCGGGCTGATCGCACGGGGAACGATGCAGCGTTCCGACATTGCTGCGGCCCTTGGATACAGTCCTGATCGCATCTATATGGCGACCTTCTTTTGCGGATCTGCATTGTCCGGGCTTGCGGGTGCTGTTTTGGCACCCTTGGTTGGCCTCGTCCCTACATCCGGCGGGATCTATATCGCAAAAGCCTTCATCACAGTGATTGCCGGCGGCCCGGCCCTGATCACAGGATTGGTCACCAGTTCGGGCCTCTTTGGGCTGGTCAATCAAATCTTCACATTCGCGATCTCGCCTGTGATCGGAGAAGTCGCCCTTCTTATCGCCGCCGTGATCCTGCTGCGCCTGTTGCCGCAGGGTGTGACCGGCAAGTTTTTCAAGGGGAAGATGTAATGTCGCTTACATGGGGAAAAGGCGATGTTGCGGCTTTGATCTTTGCAGTCTTGCTGTTGTTTGTCATGCCGATGTTGATCAGCACCTATACGCTTACGGTTCTCGTCATCTACGGCATGCTGGCGCTCAGTCTTGGGTTGATCTGGGGGTTTGGCGGCATCCTGTGCTTTGGGCAGGCCGCGTTCTTCGGGCTTGGGGCATATACATATGCCGTTGCTGCGATCAATATCGGCGAAAGCACCGTTCCAATGCTGCTGGCGGTCTTTGTTCCGGCCCTGTTTGCTGCCCTTCTGGGGGCGATGATGTTCTACGGACGTCTGACGGATGTATATCTGGGTGTTATCACTTTGGTGGTGACCTTGATCCTGTTCAAATTTGTGAATTCCACAGCAGGTCCGCAATATAAGATTGGTGAGGCCAGATTGGGTGGCTTCAATGGCATTCCCGGTTTCCACACATTGAACGTCCCCGGACAACCCGACAGTTATATCTGGGGTGATGCGCTGTATTATGTCAGTGCCGTCGCGCTGATCATGGTGTTTTTCTTTGTCACCTGGTTGTTGCGCACACCTTTCGGGCGCATCGCGGTTGGTATTCGGGAGAATGAAACCCGCGTGTCCCTGATGGGGTATGACGTGCGGGCGCGCAAGACGGCCCTCTTTGCAATAGGGGCGGGAATTGCCGGTCTGGCAGGCGGGTTCTTTGCGAACTGGGGGGAGATTGTGACCCCCGGTCTGTTCAGCCTTGGCCAATCCGCCGAGATCATCATCTGGTGCATTGTTGGCGGGCTGGGCACGCGTTTTGGCCCCATTCTTGGTGCTGCCGGGCTGGCCTATCTGAAGTTCGCACTTGGGCAGCAAACGCTGATCGATAACACCTTGATCACAGGGATCATTCTTGTGTTGTTCGTTCTGTTTCTGCCCAAAGGAATCGTGCCGACAGTGACATCGCTTTGGTCTGTAAGTTTTGCAAAACGCGCATCAAGGAACCGTCGCCACCGGCGTGGTTCCCGGCAGGCCGGAGGTACATATGGCTGAGATTGTTCTCGAAACCGAAGGGCTAACCAAACGCTTTGGCGGCGTGGTTGCATCCGACAACGTTGATTTCAGACTAAAAGCGCGCGAGCTGCGCTGTCTGATTGGGCCTAATGGGGCGGGCAAATCGACCTTTTTCAAATGCGTTACCGGGCTTCACACACCAACCGAAGGTAAGGTTTTTATGCGGGGGCAGGACACCACAGGTTGGCACCCGCATGAGATTGCCGCATTGGGCGTCGGAATCAAAACGCAGGTGCCAAATGTGATGGATGCGCTGTCGGTGTTTGAAAACATCTGGATGGCCGCTCGGCGTTTCATGCCGACACGTGAGGCAAATACAAAAACCAGTGACATCATCGACCGTTTGCGCCTGGGACCGATTGCCAAGGCCGATCTGGGCCGTCTGGCGCATGGGGAACGCCAGCGGGTAGAGCTTGGCTTGGTGGCGGTTGCTGACCCCTGGCTTGTTCTTCTTGACGAACCCGCCGCAGGCATGAGCGCCGAAGATGTCGAACGCATGAGCGAAATCATCCACGAGCTGACCCGCACTGCCGCCGTCGTCATCGTTGAACATGACATGCAATTTATCCGCTCCATCGCCTCAACGGTCACGGTGTTTCATCAGGGCGCTTTGTTGATGGAGGATCATGTCGACAAGGTCATGTCTGATCCGGTGGTCCGCAATGTCTATCTTGGAAAGAACGCCTGATGAAACAAGAAGACCGCGCCGCCCTTTTCGAAGTCAAAAGCCTGTCAGGCGGATATGGCAAAGTGCCTGTATTGCACGGCATTGATTTCCAGATCGGCGAAAATGAAGTCGTTGGCATTCTTGGCCATAACGGCATGGGGAAGTCCACGCTTTTGAAGACTGCGATGGGGTTTTTGCCCGCGACCTCTGGAACGATCCGGTTTCATGGGACAGAGATTACCCGCATGGCACCGAATGAACGTGCAGGGCTTGGGATCGGTTATGTTCCTCAGGGACGCGGTATTTTTCCGCAGCTGTCTGTTCGCGACAATCTGCGATTTGCGTGGCACGACTATTCGGGGGGCAGTGAAGATGACGTGATCGATGCCGTCCTAGAGGATTTCCCACGACTGGTGCGTTTGCTGGACCGCGAAGGCGGAGCGCTTTCCGGCGGGGAACAACAATTGCTGGCGCTGGCGCGGTGTTTGATGGGCGATCCAGAGTTTCTCTTGCTGGATGAACCCACGGAAGGCATTCAGCCTTCGATCATTGAAGAGATGTCCGAGACGCTTTTGAAACTGCGCCATGAGCGGGGGCTGTCGATCCTCTTGGTCGAGCAGAATTTTGATTTCATCTCGGACCTTTCTGATCGTGTGCTGGTGCTTGAGCGGGGCCGTATCACCGGCGCGCTTTCTAAAACCGATCTTTCTGATCAGGCGAAGGTCGATCAGTTCCTCGGCTTCGGTGCTGCGCGTTCAACACGGGGCAGTGCGGTACCTTCCTCCTCAACCAATACAGATGCGCCGACATCGGCACTTTCCAACCCAACACGGATGCCTTCAGACCTTTTGTCTGATGCATCGCAACCTGCGGTGACCAATATGACAATCAAACGCCCGACCTTAAGTCAGATGCGGACCATGGCAGAGCGGTTCGGAATGAGCCTGACAGACGCTGAGCTTTCAGAATATTGCGAGATCATTGAACCTTACATACAGGCATATGATCGTCTGGATGCGCTGCCTGACAACCTTCCTGAAGTGCGATATCCCCGTGCGCCCGGTCATTTCCCCGATGCCTCTGACAATGCCTTGAATGCCTGGTACGTTAAGACCGAGGTGAAAGGTGCGATGGATGGACCGCTTCGGGGCAAGCGTATTGCACTGAAGGACACGATCTGCCTTGCCGGTGTTCCAATGATGAACGGCTCTTCAATCATGGAAGGCTATACCCCAGAGATTGACGCCACCATTGTCACGCGCATGCTGGACGCGGGTGCCACAATCGCGGGCAAGGCCCATTGCGAGAATTTCTGTCTGTCCGGTGGCTCTCATACCAATGCCAAGGGACCAATCCACAACCCATGGAAACGCGGCTATATGGCGGGGGGATCTTCTGGCGGCTCAGCGGCGCTTGTCGCAGCGGGCGAGGTTGATATGGCCATTGCCGGGGATCAGGGCGGGTCGATCCGCATCCCAGCGTCCAACTGTGGCGTTTACGGTATGAAAGCCACACATGGGCTGGTGCCTTATTCGGGTGTGATGCCCATCGAGCAAACAATCGACCACGTGGGGCCGGTCACCAAGACGGTCGCGGATAATGCGATGTTGCTGGAAATTCTCGCAGGTGAGGACGGTCTTGATCCGCGTCAATACAAACCGCGGACCTATCGGTATACCGAAGCTCTTGGCAAAGGCGCGCATGGCATGCGCATTGGCATCCTTAAGGAAGGGTTTGGTGGACCATCCGCTGAACCCGATGTTGATCAGAAAGTGCGTGCAGCAGCAGAGCGGTTTCGCGAACTGGGCGCGCGCGTTGATGAGGTCTCTGTCCCGGAACATGGGATGGCCGTGGATTGCTGGACGGCGATCACGGTTGAAGGCTTGCAGGATCACATGATGCACGGCAATTCGGCCGGAACGAATTATCGCGGCCTCTTTGTGCCGTCTATGATGGATCACATGGCACAGTGGCGCAGCCGCCCGGATGAGCTGAGCCATTCTTTGAAGACTTGCATGTTCTTGGGGGAATATTTCCAAGAGCGGTATCGCGGCAGGTTTTACGGCAAGGCGCAAAACCTGATGCGCAAGGTGAACGAAAAATACGCCGCTGCGTTGAAGCAATATGACCTCTTGCTGATGCCGACCGTTCCGATGAAGCCGCAACAAATCCCACCAGCAGATTGTTCTATTTCGCTTTACGTTCAGCGCGCATTCGAGATGATCGCAAATACCGCCCCGTTTAACGGTGGGCTGCCCGCGATGAGCGTGCCTTGCGGCCTTCTGGAGGGGCTGCCGATTGGCATGATGCTGGTTGGACCGAACTATGGCGAGATGAAAATCTATCAGGCGGCGCATGCGTTTGAACAAAGCGACGACTGGCGGACAATGTGAGGAGCGCATCATGTCAATTCTGAACGAAAGTCTGGCGCATAAGCTTGGCACAGCTGCAGGCTCTCAAGGCAAAGCTGATGCTGCCTCTGCTTTGGCACCGGCTGATGGGCAATCATATGTGAAAGGCTCTACTGAACAGGAGTTAAGATATATTACCATCCCGGCGTTGCTGCGCGAAACAGTATCCCGGTTTGGCCCCCGGGAGGCTTTGTTCTTTCAAGAGACCGGCGAGCGGTTGAGCTATTATGATTTCGACCGAGATGTTGATGCCTTGGCTTCTGGCTTTCTGGCCTTGGGGTTGGAAAAGGGCGATCGCATCGGGATCTGGTCACCCAACCGCTACGAATGGGTTTTGACGCAGTTTGCAACTGCGCGCATCGGGTTGATCTTGGTCAATATCAATCCTGCCTACCGTCTGTCGGAGGTCGAATATGCGTTGAACAAGGTCGGCTGCAAAGCGCTTGTCTTGGCGCGGCGGTTCAAATCCTCCGAGTATCTGAAAATGGTGCAGCAACTGGCACCAGAGTTGGAAAATACGGAACCGGGGCGGCTGAATGCGACAAAGCTGCCCACATTAAAAAATGTCATTGTCATGGGGCCGGAAGAAACCCCAGGTACTTTCAGGTTTGAAGATGTGAAAAACCTCGGCGGCCCTGCGCAACAACTGCGCCTGTCGGTGATCGAAAGCACGCTTAGCCCGGATGATGCGATTAACATCCAGTTCACGTCAGGAACAACCGGGGCGCCAAAGGGGGCAACGCTGTCCCATTACAACATCGTCAACAACGCAGGTTTCGTCACCGGGCGGATCAAATTGACCGAAGCAGACCGTTTGTGCATTCCTGTCCCTTTATATCATTGCTTCGGGATGGTGATGGGCACGCTTGGTGCCGTTAGCAAAGGGGCGGCAATGGTCTTTCCCGGTGAAGCCTTTGAGCCCGCCGGGACATTAAAAACGCTGTCAAAAGAACGCTGCACAGCGGTCTATGGTGTGCCGACAATGTTTGTTGCCATGCTGCAAGAACTTGAGCAAAACCCCGTTGACCTGTCATCCCTGCGCACGGGCATCATGGCTGGTGCCCCATGCCCGATTGACGTGATGGAACGCGTGAATTCTCGGATGAACATGAAGGATGTGACCATCTGTTATGGCATGACCGAAACCTCGCCGGTTTCATTCCAGAGTTTTGTCGATGATCCCACGGACAAGCGCTGTGCGACGGTTGGGCGTGTCCATCCCCATCTTGAGGTCAAGATCATCGATGCCGAGGGTCAGATTGTGCCGGTTGGTGGGCAAGGGGAGCTTTGTACGCGTGGTTATTCCGTCATGAAGGGGTATTGGGACGACGATACACGCAGCGAAGAGGCGATCATCGACGGTTGGATGCTCACCGGAGATCTGGCCACATTTGACCACGATGGGTTTTGCACAATTGTTGGACGGGTGAAGGACATGATCATTCGCGGCGGTGAAAATATCTACCCAAGAAAGATTGAAGAATTCCTGTTCCGCCACCCCGAAATCGCAGAAGTTCAGGTTTTTGGTATTCCTCATGAGAAACTTGGGGAAGAAGTCTGTGCTTGGGTTGTTGCACGGAAAAATGCGGACCTGCCAGAGGATGCTGTTCGACAGTTCTGTCAGGGACAAATCGCACATTACAAGATCCCGAAACATGTCAGGATCGTGGATGAAATCCCAATGACCATTACGGGAAAGCCGCAGAAATTCGTTTTGCGCGATCAGATGGTCGCCATGCTTCAATCATCCTAGTTTCCTGTGCGGATGCTGAAACGGCGCTGTGTCAAAACATTGATCGCTGTGCTGCCACGGCAGGCGGGAGAAGGGCGTCTTATGCGCCGTTTTCCGAGGCCCAGCGCCAGGCACCGGGGCGCAGGTCATTCAGTGCCCAATCGCCGATCTTAACGCGGATCAGCCGCAAGGTGGGCAGACCCACATGCGCTGTCATCCGGCGCACCTGTCGATTGCGGCCCTCGCGGATGGTGATGCGCAGCCAGACATCCGGCACGGTTTTGCGAAACCGCACGGGTGGGTCACGCTCCCACAGACCTTCCGGGGGATCAATCTGGGTGATCTCGGCCGGGGCGGTTTTGCCATCTTTCAACATCACGCCCTTGCGCAGGGCATCCAGCGCTTTGGCATCCGCAGTGCCCTCGACCTGCACGTGATAGGTTTTTGGGCGTTTGTATTTCGGATGGGCGATCCGGGCCTGTAGCGCGCCGTTGTCGGTCAGCACCATCAACCCTTCACTGTCGCGGTCCAGCCGGCCAGCGGGATAGAATGCAGGCTGGTCGATATAGGCAGAGAGGGTCGGGCGGTTGGACCCCTGGGTGCCCTTGTCGGTGAATTGCGACAATACGCCAAAAGGTTTGTTGAACAGGATAACGCGGTTCATGGGGCAACCGGGGTGAGAGTTGTCACTCCGACAGAGGCGGCGTGGGCCAGATCGGCATCAAGCGACATCGGGATATATTCTCCACGCCGCCACAGCTGCGCCAGATCGTCGTAATGGCGTGACAGGAAATGGCCGGATTGACCGGTGGAGCTGACAAAGACCGAGGAATCCGGGTCGGCAAAATCATACACGCCACGATAGCCGGCACCATGCACATTGCTGAATGGGTCGGGGTCTTCACCCTTGGTCCGCCCGCGTTGCAAAGTGTTGTCCCCGCCGGACGTCGACTGGCGGATGTTCACGAAATAGCGCAGCACCGGCACAGTTCCAAGCACCGGGTGGTCATGGGTTGCCTGATGGGCATCGCCCCAACGCAGGCTTTCCAGCTGCGGCCCCCATGTTTCATTGATCCACAACAGGGCGTCATCCAGAGCCAGCCGCGCCATTTCGGCACAGTCCTCTACACGTGCGGATTGCAGCACGTCACACCAGACGCTGGCCCCGTTTACATTCCGAAAGGCCCGTTCGATGAACAGCGGTTGCACATGGTCAAACTCAGCCGCCAGCGGGCCCAGTTCATCCTGAATAAGCCGGGCCTGAAGGCTGCGCAGCCAGGCGGCATAGATCAGCGGTTCGGGCAGATGTTCGTTCATCTCGCCTGACCAGCCGGCCAGCAGGATCAATGCGCGTTGACGTTGACGTTCGGCGCTTCCGTCAGGTGCGGCCTCGCCGGTGAACCAGAGTTCGGCACCGATCAGCGGCAGCAGCGAACGGGCGGTGAAGCTGACCGTGTCCAGCTGCGCCTCGATGAAGCTGTCGCGGGTATGTACCTGCCGCGTTTGCATCAACCGTTGCCAGCGTTGCACCCGCTGGGTGTCCCCCCAGAGAAACGACACATGATTGGGAAAGGGGCGGTCCACGGTTTTATTGTTGGTATTGCCCAGAATACCGCCAACGGGGGCGACGAATTCGGGATTGGCGGCATATGGCAGGGTGCCCTGCCAGCGGTTCGCGGCGATCCAGCCCGGCGCGGGCATACGCCCTTGGCTTTGGTGCCCGGCATCACGTCGGGGCATGGCACCGATCATCTTCATCGCGATATTCTCGCGGTCGACCAATGTCAGGTTCTGTGCCGGGGCGATATAGGGTTGGGCGGCCTTGATGCCTTCCTCAACAGATTTCGCTTCCATCAGGGCCATGGCCGCAGCCAGAGAGGTGTCGCGCGGCGTCAGTACGGTCCAGTTGAGCGAGGTCACATGGCCCGGCGGCGTGATACTGGCAAGGTTATAATGTGACCCGGGCAGCACCGGCCCGTTATCGGTCCAGCGCAGGGTCAGGGTCACCGGATCCGCGTCCTTGACCGTGATGATTGAGGCGCGTTTGCTAAACGCCTTAAACCCATCCGGTGTGCGATATTCTTCGCGGTTGTCGGGGTTCACCTCTTCGATATAGACATCCTGATCATCCAGATAGGCCGAGGTCAGCCCCCAGCCCAAAGCATCGCTGCGCCCGGTCAGAACCACCGGCATGCCGGGGATGGTGCCCCCGATCACGCCGCCCGATTGCAGATCAAGCCGCGCCAGATACCAGATCGATGGGGCGGTAAACCCCAGATGTGGATCATTGGCCAGCAATGTCCCGCCAGAAGCAGAACGCGAGGGGGCTGCCGCCCAGGCGTTGGAAGCACCGGCAAAGGCCATGTCCTTGAACGGCGAAAGCGGGTGTGGGTTGACCGGGATATTTGCCGCATGGCGGCGCACACCGGGGGCAAGGCTGGCATATTCCGGCAGGGCGGCAACACCGGTACCGGGGAAATCAGGCAGGATGTCACGTACCCGGTCCTCATCTGGCAGGGCCAGAGATGTGCGGGCGCGGATCACTTCACCCTGTAGATGGCCGGACAGCTGCACCCCCATCAATTTGGTGATGGCCACGGAATCGGCCGGGCGCCAAGGGGCCATTGGTGCATTGAACAGCAGCATTTCCGGAGCCCCACGTCCCAGAGCTTCGGTGTTGATCTGGTTCAGGCGGGCATTGACGCCAGCGGCATAGGCTTCAAGCGCAGCAAGGGTTTTTGCATCCAATGCAGCGGCGGATTCTACGGCAAGCGGATAAAGGTCCAGCCGCCGCATCAGCTTGTCGATATCCAGTGTCGAAGCCCCGAAAACCTCGCTGAGGCGGCCCTGTGCGGTACGGCGCAGAATGGTCATCTGCCACATGCGGTCCTGTGCATGGGCGAATCCCAGACCAAAGAAGACATCCGCGTCGGTTTCGCCAAAAATATGCGGCACATTGGCATTGTCACGCACGATCTCGACCGGGGCGGTCAGCCCGCGCACGGGCACCGTATCGGTGTAATCTGGCAAGGAGCGCGAGGCGAGCCAGTATATCACAGTGATCGTCAGCACGCTGAGCACCACAAGTGTGGCGGCAAGACGGATAAGCCAGCGAAAGATCAGGGCCATAGGGTGCTCCGGTTGGGTCCGGCGCTGCGCGGCACCGGGGGTTTGCATCCTCTGTCGATACCGCATGTCGCGAACATGTAAAAGTACATCCGCGAAAGCGGGGGAAGGCGGAGGTTTTTAGCAAGGGGGAGCGTTGGTGCTGTCCCTCTGACGGCGGCGTTTGGCGAGAGTGCGGACAGTATATTTAGCCAAAAAGAGGGGGGAGCGGGGCGCGCCCTTGAAGTCGTTGGGGAAGGGCGCGCCGTTTGTTGCTAGGGGATGATGCGGGTGTATTTTGTGCCCTCAAGCGTGGCACCCACGCGCAGGCCCGCACGTCCGAAGACGGCTGCCAGCACAGGGGCCAGGGCTGTTGTGGTGGCCGCCTCGACAGAGTCGCCACGATCAGAGATCACATATTCAAGGTCCGCACCTGCCGCCCAGCCGGGAGAACGGCGAAAACCCAGCAGCGCATCTTCTGTCATGAAGAACAGAACATGGGCGTATTGCTGCGCCCCGATCTGCAATCCGCCGGAGGCTTTGGCGACGGAATAATAATCGACTGTGGTGTCATTGATCAGCAAAGCCCCACGGCCATAGGCCCCGCCCAGACCAAGACCTGCCTCGGTAACCAGCGGCATCACCAGCATGCCGTTGGATTTCTGCGCCAGCTGTACGGTGTTGGGATAGCTGCGGTACATTTCGTTCAGTGTCGCACTGACCCGCGCATCAATGGTTTGCGAGCCGTACCCGCCCACGCCATTGCCACATGCGGCCAATGCGCCGCCCGCAGCCAATGCGCCAAGGGTAAAGGCACGCCGCGAATAAATCGGATTGCTCATCTTGTCTGCCTGTAATTGTTGCCTGATGCCGGTTTGTTCCGACTTGCTGCACAGCATAGGCGGTTTTTCGCGGCTTGTCATGAGATTTGGTGCCGTGGGCGGATTGGTGCTGTTCGGGGGCCGGGCGGACCTCCCGGTTAGCCGTTCAACAGGCGCGCCGCAGCGGGGGCAAAATAGGTCAGCACACCATCGCATCCTGCGCGTTTGAAAGCCATCAGACTTTCCATCATTACGCGTTCTTCGTCGATCCAGCCGTTTTGGGCAGCGGCCTTGATCATGCTGTATTCACCGGAAACCTGATAGGCGAAGGTCGGCGCGCCAAAGCTGTCTTTCACACGGCGGCAGATATCCAGATAGGGCAGGCCGGGTTTGACCATGACCATATCCGCGCCTTCCGACAGGTCGCGGGCGACCAGACGCAGGGCCTCATCGGAATTGGCGGGATCCATCTGGTAGGTTTTCTTGTCCCCGGTCAGGGCGCCCGAGGCACCGACCGCATCGCGAAACGGCCCGTAAAAAGCGCTGGCGTATTTTGCCGCATAGCTGAGGATGGTCACATCCTGATGGTTAACAGCTTCCAAGGCGGTGCGGATGGCGGCAATACGGCCATCCATCATATCCGAAGGGCCGATGATATCCGCACCGGCATCCGCCTGCGCAAGGGCCATTTTCACCAGGGCTTCTACCGTGCGGTCATTTACGATGATGCCGTCCTCGACAAAGCCGTCATGGCCGTTGATGTTATAGGTATCAAGCGCCACATCGCTCATCACTGCCATATCGGGAAAGCGGGATTTGATCGCGGCAATTGCGCGGTTGGCATGGTTTTGCGGGTCCCATGCACCGGCGCAATCTTCGGTACGTTCTTCCAAACCTGTGTAAGGAAAAATGCACATCGCGCGGATGCCCAAAGCATGGGCTTCGGCGGCGGCCTCGACCACCATGTCCACCGAACGGCGCATCACCCCGGGCATTGAGGGGATCGGTTCTTCGATGCCTTCACCGGCACGCACAAAGACCGGCCAGATCAGATCACCCACCTCCAGTGCGTTTTCCCGCACCAGAGCGCGCAAAGCCGGGGTGGCGCGGGTGCGGCGCAGGCGGGTGGCGGGATAGGGGGCTTGGACGGGAGTCATGCAAAAATACCTCACAATTGCGCCTCGCTGTCTTCCCACGAAAAATCTATGCACTCAAGGGTAGGAATTGAGGGCAACCTTGGGTATCACGCTCTGACTTTCACCTGCTGAGGCATGACGTTGGACTGGTACCAGACGCTTTTCGAAATCATCGACATGCGCTCTTTCTCGAACCTGTGGTTCTGGATTGTGCTGGCGGTTGTCTGGTCCACGGCCAGCCATTGGGTGCTGGGTGTGCCTTATGACATGGTGCTGCGGGCCAAACGCTATGGCGAGGATGCGCAGGTTGATTTAGAGGATATGGTGCGCATCAATGTGAACCGGCTGTTGTACATTGGCCGCGTGTCAGGGCTTTGGATGGCGGGCTTTGCCTGTTTTTTCCTGACCATGCTGTTGTTACTGGGGTTTGTGTACCACAATGAGTTTGCTCAGGCCGTGTTTCTGCTGGCCTTGCCCCTGTCCATGGTCGGTATGCTGAGCCTGTCCACTGCGCGGATCATCGAGGCTGAAAACTCATCAGGCGAGATCTTGTTCAAACGGATGAACCGGCACCGGCTTTATACCCAGATCATCGGCATGGTGTCGATTTTCGTGACCGCCCTCTGGGGGATGTACCAGAATATGAGTCTGGGTCCTTTGGGCGGTTGACAGCCCGCGCGCAAACGCCAATTGAGACCCCATGACCAATCCAAGCAAAATCACCCTGTCTGGCGTGCCCGAAGGGTTTGACGCCCGCGCTATTGTTGATGAAGTCGCCCGCAGCGGGGCTGTTGTGCATGTGGCCCGCGATGACAAGCGGATGGCGGCAATGCAGGCGGCGCTGGCGTTTTTCGCGCCCGATCTGCCGGTCATCACCTTTCCGGGGTGGGATTGCCTGCCTTATGACAGGGTGTCGCCAAATGCGGATATTTCGGCGCAGCGCATGGCGACCCTGGCGGGGCTGGTGCATGAAATGCCGCGAAAATTTGTGGTGCTGACAACGTTGAATGCGGCGACCCAACGGGTGCCGGCGCGGTCGGTACTGCGCGATGCGGCCTTTTCGGCGCGTGTGGGTGCGCGGATTGACGAGAAGGCGTTGCGCGAATTTCTGGTGCGCATGGGGTTTGTACAAAGCCCCACGGTAATGGAACCGGGTGATTACGCTGTGCGCGGCGGGATCATTGACATTTATCCACCCGGGGAACAGGGGCCGGTGCGGCTGGATCTGTTTGGCGATGTGCTGGATGGGGCGCGCCGCTTTGATCCCGCGACGCAACGCACCACGGAAAAGCTGGAGCTGGTCGAACTGGCCCCGGTTTCCGAGGTCATCTTGGACGAGGCGGCGATCACCCGTTTCCGCCAGAACTACCGTATCGAATTTGGCGCGGCGGGCACGGATGATCCGCTCTATGAGGCGATCAGCGCAGGACGCAAACATCAGGGCGCTGAACATTGGCTGGCGTTTTTCCATGCTGACATGGAAACCCTGTTTGATTATCTGCCCAAGGCGGCGATCACGCTGGATGATCAGTTGACCGCTAGCCGTCTGGCCCGTTGGGAAAGCATCCAAGATCAGTATGAAACCCGCAAGATCGCCATGGCGAACCGCTCCAAAATGGACAGTGTTTACAAGCCCGCGCCGCCTGAAGGTCTGTATCTGACGGATGAAGCATGGCTGCTGGCGACAGCGGACCACCGGGTGATCCAGATGACGACGCTGCCGCAGCCGACGGGGCCAAATGTGCTGGACGCGGGTGCGCGGATCGGGCGCGACTTTGCACCTGAACGCCAGCAGGAAACGATCAGCCTTTTCGGTGCATTGGCGGATCACCTTAAAGAAAAACTTCAAGAAGGACCGGTGGTGATTGCCAGCTACTCCGAAGGCGCGCGCGAGCGTTTGACCGGGCTGATCGAAGATGAAGGGCTGGCAGAAGCGATTCCAATCCCATCAGCCAAACGTCTGGGTAAACGTGGGCTGCATCTGGCGGTCTGGGCGTTGGAACATGGGTTTGAGGCCCCTTGGGAAGACGGTAAACTGACGGTGATTTCCGAGCAGGATGTTTTGGGCGACCGGCTGATCCGCGCGCCCAGACGCAAGAAACGTGCGGCGAATTTCCTGACCGAAACCCAAAGCCTGACACCGGGTGATCTGGTGGTGCATGTGGATCACGGCATCGGTCGTTATCTGGGTATGGAGGTGATCACTGCGGCGGGGGCGGCGCATGAATGTTTGCTGCTGGAATATGCCGAAAATTCAAAGCTGTATCTGCCGGTTGAGAATATCGAACTGCTGAGCAAATATGGCCATGAAGAGGGGCTGCTGGACAAGCTGGGCGGCGGGGCCTGGCAGTCGAAAAAGGCCAAGCTGAAAGAACGCATTCGCGAGATGGCGGACAAGCTGATCCGCATTGCTGCGGAACGTGCGTTGCGCCGTGCGCCGGTGCTTGATCCGCCGCCGGGTATGTGGGATGCGTTTTCGGCCCGCTTTCCCTATCAGGAAACCGACGACCAGCTGCGCGCCATTTCCGATGTGATCGACGATCTGACCAGCGGCAATCCGATGGATCGTCTGGTCTGTGGCGATGTTGGTTTCGGCAAGACCGAAGTGGCCATGCGGGCGGCCTTTGTGGCCGCCATGTCCGGTGTGCAGGTGGCGGTGATCGCGCCGACAACCCTGCTGGCACGGCAACATTACAAAAGCTTTGCAGAGCGGTTTCGTGGCTTTCCGATTGAGGTGCGCCAGCTCAGCCGCTTTGTGCCCGCAAAAGAGGCCGCAGCGACCCGTGACGGGATGGCCAAGGGCACGGTTGATATTGTCATTGGCACCCATGCGCTGCTGGCAAAGGGCATCAGGTTTAAGAACCTTGGCCTGCTGGTGATTGACGAGGAACAGCATTTCGGCGTGCAGCATAAGGAACGTCTGAAATCCTTGCGCACAGATATTCACGTGCTGACCCTGACTGCCACGCCGATCCCGCGCACCTTGCAACTGTCGCTGACCGGTGTGCGCGACCTCAGCATCATCGGCACACCGCCAGTCGACCGTCTGGCAATCCGTACCTATGTCAGCGAATTTGATGCGGTCACCCTGCGCGAGGCGCTGCTGCGTGAACATTATCGTGGCGGGCAATCCTTCTACGTTGTGCCACGCATCAGTGACCTGCCCGAAATCGAAGCCTTCCTGAAAGACCAACTGCCGGAGCTGACCTATGTCGTGGCGCATGGGCAGATGGCTGCGGGGGAACTGGATGACCGGATGAATGCCTTTTACGATGGCAAATTCGACATCCTGCTGGCGACTACGATTGTGGAATCCGGTTTGGATATCCCGACAGCAAACACCATGATCGTGCATCGCGCGGATATGTTCGGTCTTGCGCAGCTCTATCAGATCAGGGGCCGCGTGGGCCGCTCCAAAATCCGCGCCTATGCCTATCTGACAACCAAGCCGCGCGAAAAGCTGACGCCGCTGGCGGAAAAGCGGCTGCGGGTGCTGGGCTCGCTCGACACGCTGGGGGCCGGTTTTACGCTGGCATCACAGGACATGGACATTCGCGGCGCGGGCAATCTGCTGGGGGAAGAGCAATCCGGCCAGATGCGCGATGTTGGCTTTGAAATGTATCAATCCATGCTGGAAGAGGCGATTTCTAAAATCAAGACTGGCCAGATGGAGGGCCTGTCGGAGGCGGATGACCAATGGGCACCGCAGATCAATCTGGGCGTGCCGGTACTGATCCCGGAAACCTATGTGCCTGACCTGGATGTGCGGCTGGGGCTGTATCGCCGCCTGTCGGGCCTCAGCACCAAGGTAGAATTGGAAGGGTTCGCGGCGGAGCTTATTGACCGTTTTGGCAAGCTGCCCAAAGAGGTGAACACGCTGATGTTGGTGGTGCGGATCAAGGCGATGTGCAAACGCGCCGGTATTGCCAAGCTGGACGGCGGGCCCAAGGGGGCCACGATTCAGTTCCACAATGACAAATTTGCCTCTCCTGAAGGCCTGGTATCGTTCATTCAGGATCAGCGTGGGCTGGCCAAGGTCCGCGACAACAAGATCGTGGTGAAACGCGACTGGAAATCAGATGCGGATAAGATCAAGGGGGCTTTTGCCATTGCCCGTGATCTGGCGGAACATGTGATCGCTGCGGAGAAGAAGGCAAAGGGCAAGACGTCCGGTAAAGCCTGAGGTTTTCAGCTGTCGTTGGTTGCGCGTGCTTCGATCCGGCCAAGGCGCAGCATCAGGGCATAGCCCGCCATTGCCATGACGAGGATGGCCGCAACAAGGGGCTGGACCGTACCGTTGAACAACAACCCGACAGGGGAAGCCAGAACTGCGGCCAGTACTGTCGAGATGGCTGCAATCGCCGAGGCAGCAATGCCAGCGATATGGCCAACAGGTTCCATTGCAATGGCGTTCAGATTGCCAAGGGTCAATCCGGCCTGAAAGAACAGACAGGTCTGAAAGACGACAAAAGCAGCAAAGCCAAAAACGCCCGGCAGAGAGCCAAGGTCAAAACCAAGCATGATACTCGACAGGACGATCTGGATGGCAAGGGTGACAGTGACCAGCCTGCGCATGCCAAAGCGTCCCACCATCACGGCGTTCAGCAGGCTGGCAGTGCCGGCGAACAGGGCGACGGCCCCAAACCAATAGGGAAAGCTCTCTGCGCGGTCGTAAACGTCGAAGTAAATCGGCTGAACCAACATCAGCATGGTGAACAGCATCGCCATGGCCAGCGATTGAACAAGGATCGAGACCCGCACAGAAGGGTGAGAAAACAATTCCTTAAGAGCCGAGGTCAGCAGCGCCATTTGCAATGGCCGCCGGTTTTCAACCGCCAGCGTTTCCGGCATCCGTGCGCCCATCCATGTCATAGAAAGCAGGGAAAACAGGATGAAGGCGATGAAGATGCCGCGCCAGCCGAAACCTGCGATGATGAAGGAACCGATCAGCGGTGCGACGGCCGGCACCAGGGTAAAGATCATCATCACAATGGAAACGATCTTGGCCATATCGCGACCCGCAAAAAGGTCTCGCACAATTGCAACCGAGACAATGCGCGGACCAGCCGCGCCGAAACCTTGCAAGATCCGCGCAGCCAGCATGATTTCAACCGAAGAACTCGCCCATGCGACAGCGGAGGACAGAACATAGACTGCGGCCCCGCCATAGATGACCGGCTTGCGGCCAAAAGCATCCGACAATGGGCCTGCAAAAAACGTGCCGACACCCATGCCGAAAACAAAGGATGTCAGGATAAGTCCTGCCCGGTTTGGTTGCTCTGGTGACAATTCCGCGCCGATATCGGGCAGGGCGGGCAACATGGCGTCTACGGAAAATGCGATGGTTGCGAACATCATCGCAATCAGGGCGACGAACTCTGTCCGGCTCATGGCGAACGGTTGTGACGTTGGGGGCAAAGTTCGACTCCGCTGAATGTGTCACAGCAAGAGTGACGCGACTTGGCGTCAGAGTTACCCTATGGTTGAATTTCCCGCAATGGGTACCAGTTAAAAATTAGTGGCCTAAACAATTTTTTCGTCGAAGCCTGAGTGGACAGACGGCAAATCTGGGGTGGGACGTGCCAAATAGAGGACCTGAGCAACGTCTTGAAGGTCATCATATTGTCCACGCTGATCGGTGCCTGAGACCAGTGTCGCAATGTTGTAATTCACGATGTCGGTGCGTTTTTGCCCCAGACTGGTCTGTGCAATCACACGGGAGACAAAGCGGCAGCTTTCCAGAACCGCCCGGCGGTCTTCAAAACGATAGGTGCAGGGAAAGCCGATTTGCGCGGCAAGTGCATCTGTTGTGCAGCCAATGATCAGCTCATGCCCCAGCGCACTGACCCGGCGCAGAAACTGAACATGTTGTTGGGTGAACCCGTCAAACCGACCATAGGTCAGGATGATGCGCGACCGGGCCGCGCTCATGTTCGGGCTTTCCGGGCAGGGGTGACATAGGCACCGCCCACTTCGTTGCGCCAGATCGCCTTGACGCCGCCAGCTGTCGCCCGGGCAGCCAGTTGCGCGATGCAGCGCAGCGGTCCAGCGCGCCAATCACAAGAAATCTGCGATACACGGATAAATGCCACCGGGACCGGTGGTGTTGTCTGATTTGCCATCTGCCAATTCTGCCCATCTGTTGGGGTCTTTTGCCCCTTTATGAAAGAATCGTAAGTCAGCAATGCCCGCTTGGCAAAGCAAATACCCTATAAAACCCGGGGCCTGTGGCGGGATTACCATAGTCGGGGCGTGGGTCAGATCACTTGGATTCCGTCAGCTCTGCAATGACATTGGCCCAGAGTTCGGGCGGCTGTGCGCCAGGCACTGCATGCTGCCCGCCAACGATGAATGTCGGCACTGAAGAGATACCCATCTTGCGGCTATGTGCATCGCGGTCGCGAATGGATTGCACATCTTCTTCGGTGTTCAACAGACGGGTAACCACGGCGGCATCCATTTCGATTCCATCCGCGATATCAGCCAGCACTTCAGCGTCACCGATATCACGCGCATCAACAAAATAAGCCTGGAACAGTGCAGACACGGCTGCGGTCTGTCGGCCCTCAATGCCCGCCCAATGGATCAGACGATGGGCGTTCAGCGTGTTGGGGGTGCGCTGCATCCCTTCAAAGTTGATCTTGAGGCCTGCCTTTTCAGCGTGCTCGACCACAGGTGCATAGGCCCGCACGGCCCCTTCCTTGCCGCCGAATTTGCCTTCCAGATAGGCGCGCCGGTCCATTCCTTCGGCTGGCATATCAGGGTTCAGCTGGAACGGATGCCATTCGATCACAAACGGATGGTTTGGATTGTCGGCAAGCGCCACGTCCAGATGGGTCTTGCCGATATAGCACCAGGGACAGATCGGGTCTGACATGATGTCGAGCTTGATGGTCTGGGTCATTTCTTTTGTGCCTCGAAACTGTCGCGCAACTGGCGGCGCAGGATTTTGCTGTTGCCGCTGGTGGGCAGGGCGTCGACATGAACATAAAGACGCGGCTGTTTGTATCGCGCGAGATTGGCCGTGGCAAAATCCGTCAAGGTATATTCCTTGATCGGCGCTGCGGCGGTGTAAAACGCCGCAATCACTCGGGTGTTCTTTTTGACCTCAACTTCGGTGACGCCAATGCCGGTGACACCGGGGACGGCAAGCAGGGTTTCTTCAACCTCCAGCGGTGAAACGCGAAACCCGCCAGCGTTCATCATATCATCGGTGCGGCCCAGATAGGTGATCTGTCCGTCATCATCCATCATCCCCTGATCACCGGTCAGGAACCAGTCACCCTCGAATTTCGATTTGGTCAGCTTCTCATCATTGAGATAGCCCAGCATCAACCCCGCATCGGAACGGTGGATGGCGATGGTGCCGGGAGTATTGCTGCGGGCAGGGCCTTTGGGGCCAAGGATCGTAACCTGCCGCCCGGGTTGCGCAGTACCGATGGCCCCGTCTTTGGCAGGTGTTGTGGGGTTGCCAGAGATAAAGGTTGAACACTCCGACATGCCAAAGGATTCATAAACCGGGGTATCGGTGATTTCTTCCCAAGCTTCGCGCACAGCGGCGGTCATCTTTTCACCCGCACTTAAGCCGTGGCGCAGGTTGGGCAGATACAGTGGCGACAGGTCGCGCAGCATTTGGCGATAGACACCGGGGGCAGCGGCAAAAATCGTGGCTTTATGTGTGGCGATCAGATCAGGCAGGGCAGCAGGCGGCGTGCCGGCAACCGGAATCAGGGCCGTAGCCCCCATTGTCCAGGGGTCCATTAACCCGGTGCCCAGCGTATAGGTCCAGTTGAACGCACCTGCATGCAGAACACGGTCTTCGGGGGTCAGCCCGTACCAGCCGTCAAACATCATCTGCCGGGCAAGGATGGCACGATGGGCATGCATCACCGCCGTGGGTTTGCCGGACGTGCCAGAGGTGTAGATGATGTAACCCAGCCGCTCTGGATCGCCCATGTGGAACTCTGCAGGGGGCAGGTCGCGCATGGCACGCAGGGTCGCAAGGTCGATGATCTGCGCATGTTCGGGGCAGGGCACATCAGCGTCATGCAGGATCGCGGCGGGTTTGAGGGTTGGGATAATCTTGGCCACTTCGCCCGCGGTCAGGGCCGCAGCAGTGGGCACCGGGACCAGCCCGGCGGCCAGCGCCCCCAGATAGGCAATCGGGAAGTCAGGCGTATTGCCAAGGCGCATCAACACAATGTCACCCGCGCTTAACCCAGCTTCCAGCAATCCGGTTGCCGTGCCGCGCACTGCGGCGATCAGCTGTGCATAGGTCCAGTCTTCGCTGCCTTCCGGTGAGAGTAAGGAGAGGGCAATTTTGTCAGGCAGGGCAGCACCCGCTTGCAAGACATAGGCGGCAAGGTTGAACGGGTTTGCGGGGGCAGCGGGTTGGGTCATAAAGACGCGCTAGCCCAACACGCCATCCGTTGCAAGGCGCTGGCCTGCACGATATAGCGAGGGCATGAGTGAAAATACCTCTCCCTCCCTGATCCGCATCGCCCGCGAAAGCGGCGAGAATGACACCGCACCGCCCGTTGATCTGGGGGTCCGTGTGCGCGAATTGCGCAAAGCACGGGGCTGGACGCTGGAACAGGCAGCAGGACAGGCCGGTCTGGCCCGTTCAACACTCAGCAAGATTGAAAACGGTCAGATGTCCCCGACCTATGATGCATTGAAAAAGCTGGCCGTGGGGTTGGAAATCTCGGTGCCACAGCTGTTCACGCCCCCTGCGGCTGAAAAGATCAACGGGCGGATGGCGGTGACCAAATCAGGGGAAGGGGCCGCCAAGGCGACCGTCACCTATGAGCACGAGCTTCTGGCCGACACGCTGCGCAAAAAGCAGATGCTGCCCTATCGCGCAAGGATCCGCGCCCGCGCGATGGAAGAGTTTGACGGCTGGGTGCGCCATGACGGCGAAGAATTTCTATATGTGCTGACAGGCGTGGTGCTGCTGTTCACGGAGTTTTATGAACCCGTCGAATTGCGCCGTGGTGACAGTGCCTATTATGACGCGACGATGGGGCACAATGTTGTGTCTACCAGCGCAGAGGATGCAACCATCCTTTGGGTGACCTCGCTGGTCTAGCGCCGCCGCCTGATCTGCCTGCGTTAAAACGATGACGGACCGAGATGCGGGGCATCATCCTGCCTCATCCCACCAGAGGAATTAACGCATCAGCGCGCATCACACGGTGGACGAAGCGGCTTTCAAAAAAGATCAGGCAAGGCAAAGAACCACCATGCGCGTGGCTCTATACCTATAGCTGCGCGGTCACAGCCCTGTGGCGTTATTCCTGCCACCACCAAAGCTCGGGCATGTAGTTGGGGCCATCACCATAGATTGGGATTATATCGGGGTATTTCATTTCAGCGCGATGCGCGATCATTCCGGCATCAAATTGCCAGAAGGGGATCACATACCGCCCCGCCGTCAACACGCGATCCAGGGCGCGGGTGGCATGGGTGAACTCTTGCGATGTTTTCGCTGAAAGCATGGTGTCAATCATCGCATCGACCGCAGGATCCTCTACGCCCATCAGATTGCGTGATCCTTCCTGTGTGGCCGCTGCAGTGCCCCAATAATAGCGTTGCTCATTGCCGGGGGATAGGGACAGGGCGCGGCGGAAATGAACCATGTCAAAATCAAAGGCATTGCTACGTTGGGTCAATTGCGCGGCATCCACCGCTTCGACCACTGCCCTGATGCCCAGACGGGTCAGCGCCTGAACATATAGTTCGGCAATTTTGGTATGCTCTGCGTTGCCCTTGGACAGCAGAATCTCAAATTCCAGCTGCGTGCCGTCAGGGCCGCGCATGGTGCCCCCTTCGGCGGAATAGCCAGCCGCCTGTAGCTGTCTCATCGCGGCACGAATACCCGCGCGATTGCGGGCAGAGCCGTCAGAGACGGGCAGGGCGTATCCCTCAAGGGTGTCCTGTGGCAGGGTTTCCTTAAACGGGGCAAGCAGGGCTGCGACTTCGGGCGGGGCGGCACCCGGTTCCATGGCCAGCACAGAACCGGAGAAATAGGATGTGATGCGCGGCAGGCTGCCGCCGGTCAGCGTCTCATTGATATATTCAAAGTTGAACGCTTGGATCAGCGCATCGCGCACCCGCCAGTCGTCAAAAGGCGCGCGGCGGGTGTTCATCACAAAGCCGGTCATGCCAGAGGGTTTCTGATGCGGGAAGGTTGATTTAATCACCTCACCCCGGGCAACGGCGGGAAAGTCGTATTGTGTCGCCCATGTTTCAGCGTTGAATTCGCGCATGGCGGAAATCTCGCCGGCCTTGAACGCCTCCTGCAGGACATTGGCGTCGCCGTAAAAGTCGATCTTGATTTGGTCGAAATTGTGAGTGCCTTGGCGAAACGGCACATCTGCCCCCCAGTAATCGGGGTTGCGCGTCAGGGTGACCTGACGGCCAGCGTCATAGTCGGAAACAACATAGGCACCGGTGCCAAGCGGAATATCGGCGAGGGGCGCATTGGCGAAATCACGCCCTTCCCATTGTGCCTTGGACAGGATCGGGCGCATGCCCGCCAGCAGGGCCAGTTCACGGTTATCACCCTTGAAGGTGAACCGGATCTTGCGCGGGCCGGTTGCGGTGATGCTTTCGATTTGGCGGTAAAGCCCGTGGTAGCGCGGATGCCCCTCTGTCCCCAACAGCGCGTAGGAAAAGATAACGTCCTCAACCGTGACCGGGGTGCCATCGGAAAACGCGGCCTCCGGGCGCAGGGTAAATTCAACCCACGCGCGCGATTCGGGAACTTCCAGCGATTCGGCCAATAATCCGTAAAGGGTGAAGGGTTCATCCTGTGAGCGGCCCATCAAACTTTCGTGAGTGAACTGGTGCAACTGCCACGGGACATTGCCTTTGCGCACGAAGGGATTGAGGCTGTCGAAGGCCCCGGTATTGCCCAGCGTGATCTGACCACCCTTAGGGGCATCGGGGTTGGCATAGGGCAGGGATGTAAAATCGGTTGGCAGGGCCGGATCGCCATACATAGCTAGCCCATGAACCGATTCTGCCTGCGCTGCAAAACCCCAGAGAATCAGCGAAGAAACCCCCGCAACGCCCCGCAACTTTTGGAAAATATCGTTCTCCATTTTGGCAACAATCCCGGACAGCCCTTGTTTTGTTGGGCCTATGGTTAATTGGCTCCAGCGTCCAGTTCAAACTTTATACTTGGCGCAATGACGTTGATCTCGTATAAAGGGGTCACTGCTCGATAGGTTTCTTGCCTGTATGAAACCTGCCTCAATAACTTAACGCCAGCTTCGTGCTGGCGTTTTTTTTTGGCTGTGCAGGGGGTCAGGCAGAAGCCATCGCAATTGTGCGTTTCCTTCTGTGTGATTGCAGGCCATTGTGCAGATGCAGCATTTATTGATCAAGGAGCGCCGTCATGGCTTTCACCATCGACCTGTCTGGCAAAACTGCCGTCATCACCGGATCGAACTCTGGCATCGGCCTTGGGATTGCCTGGGAATTTGCCCGTGCGGGTGCGGATGTTGTGCTGAACTCCTTCACCGATAATGAGGAAGATCACGCGCTGGCCCAGCAGATTGCGGATGAAACCGGCGTCACTGCCCGGTACATTCAGGCCGATATGTCCAAAGGTGCGCAATGCCGCAATCTGATCACCCAAGCGGGGCGTTGTGATATTCTGGTGAACAACGCAGGTATCCAACATGTCGCACCGATCCCCGAATTCCCGGAGGACAAGTGGGACGCAATCATCGCCATCAATATGTCCTCTGCATTTCACACCACCGCAGTGGCCTTGCCCAAGATGCGCCAGTTCGGCTGGGGCAGGGTGATCAATGTGGCCTCTGCCCATGGGTTGACGGCATCGCCTTATAAATCGGCCTATGTGGCGGCGAAACACGGGGTTGTTGGCTTGACCAAGGTAACGGCGCTGGAAACCGCTAAAGACCCGATCACCTGCAATGCGATCTGCCCGGGCTATGTGTTGACGCCAATTGTTGAAAAGCAGATTCCCGATACGATGAAAGAATATGACATGACCCGCGAAGAGGTCATCGAGAATGTCATGCTGACCCGCCAGCCCTCCAAGGAATTTGCCACCGTTGAGCAACTGGGCGGTACAGCCACCTTCCTGTGTTCGGATGCTGCAGCACAGATCACCGGCGCCACCGTCAGTGTTGATGGCGGCTGGACAGCACTGTAACCGGATATGGCAAAACAGACCGGTAAACTGCGGATCAACCTCGCGCTTCAGGGGGGCGGTGCCCATGGGGCTTTCACTTGGGGCGTGCTGGACCGGCTGTTGCAGGAGGATGACATCGAGATTGGTGCAATCTCCGGCACCTCCGCCGGGGCGCTGAACGGGGCCGCACTGAAGGCTGGATGGGTCAAAAACGGCGCGCAGGGCGCGCGGGACAATCTCGACTGGCTGTGGATGCAGGTGGCGGGTGTCGATGATCTGGAAAAGACCGACTGGATGGCCCCATTTGGCGTTGGGGCGCTGAGTAGGGCCATGGAATACAGCTGGCCTGTGGCAATGGCGGATGCGATCAATAATGTGACATCGCCCTATAGCTACGGGCCGTTTTACCGCAACCCGCTGACTGATATCGTTGCCAAGTTCGACTATGACAAAGTGTGTAACTCGGTGGCTCCACATCTGCATATCTGTGCCACCCGGGTGCGCAATGGCAAGATCAAGGTGTTTTCCGGCGATGAGATCAGCCCGGAGGCGATCATGGCCTCGGCCTGTTTGCCAACCCTGTTTCAGGCCGTCCAGATTTTCGACCCGCAGACCAACAGGGTCGAACCTTTCTGGGATGGCGGCTACACGGGCAACCCCGCGCTGTTTCCCCTGTTTGATGATGCACTGCCGGCAGATATCGTGATCATCAACATCAATCCGCTGGAGCGTGAGGACCTGCCGGTCACCCCCAAAGAGATCCAAAACCGGATCAATGAGATCAGTTTCAATTCCAGCCTGCTGCGGGAATTGCGGGCGATTGATTTTGTTCAACGCCTGTTGGACGAAGGCACGCTGCCCGAAAGCCGCATGCACCGTGTGCGGGTGCATATGATTGCCGACGATGATCTGATGGCGCAGCTGTCAGTTGCGACCAAGACCGTGCCAAATGCTGCCGTTATTGCCAAGCTGAAGCAGGCAGGACAAACGGCGGCAGAGCGGTTTTTGACGGATCACAAGGGCAAGATCGGCAAGGAAAGCAGCGTAAACTTGCGTCAGATGTTCGCCTAGCTGCCAGATATTCGCCTAGCTGTCCGACCGTGTTTCCTCGTCCTCTGCGATCTTGTTCGCCAGCTCAAGCACGTCATTTCCGTCCGTGCCTGACGCGGTGTCCGGTGGATAGGCCAGCCCGGCAGAGATTACCAGTTTGGCCGCATCCTCTACGGTCATGTCCAGTTCGATCACATCGGATTTTGGAAAGATCAGCAGAAACCCGGAAGTCGGGTTGGGTGTTGTTGGCAGAAAGACCGATACCATCGGTTCGTCTTTCTCACCGGTTTTTCTGGAAATCTCGCCCTTTGCATCGGTAGAGATGAACCCAAGCGCCCAGATGCCGCGCCGCGGGTATTCGATCAGGCAGGCTTTTTCGAAACTGCGTTCGGATTGGGCAAAAATGGTTTCGGAGATTTGTTTGATGCCGGAATAGATCGTGCGGACAACCGGTGTGCGCAAGACAAGGCTTTCGGCAAAGCGGATCATAGAGCGGCCGATATAGCCTTTGGCGAGCCAGCCGACAACAATGGTGAAGATCAGGAAGATCACCACGCCAAGGCCGCGCACGTTGATTTGGACAGAAGGGTCCAGCCCCAGCATATCCTGCAACATGCGATCCGGGTGATAGGAGGACGGCACCAGAGGCAGGACGAACCCGTCAATCCAGCCAACAACCGACCAGATTAACCAGATTGTCAGCCCGACCGGGGCAATCACCACAAGTCCGGTCAGAAACGACGCGCGCAGCGATCCAATGATGGAACCACGCTTTTTCGGTGGGGTTTCAAGGTCAAAGGGCGTGTTCATAGTGTTTTCTGATCCGGTGCTGGTCCCATGTCAGTTAGGGGCTTTCTGCCGCTGCGACAATGGGTGCGCAGCTTCGGATCAGAATATTCATCGGTTCGTGCTGCGCAAACGGGGTTCTCTGGTGGCCAAAAGTGCAGCAATTGCCGCCGCCAGCCGTGCGTTGTTACGGACAAGGGCGATATTGGCGGTCAGGGAGCGACCGTTGGTCAGTTCGAAAATCCGTTGCAACAGATAGGGGGTGACACCTTTGCCAGTGATGCCGTGGGTCTCTGCATCCTGTTGGGCTTGCGCGATGACAGGTGCCAGCGTGGCGGCGGGGATTTCCGCATCTGATGGGATCGGGTTGGCGACCAACTGCCCGCCCGGCAGCCCCATCTCCACGCGGGTCTGATGGGCGCGCGCGATGTCTTCTGCGCTGTCCAGACGCAAGGGGGCCTTCAAGTCAGAGGTTGCAGACCAGAAGGCCGGAAAACTGTCCTGCCCATAGGCGATCACCGGAACACCCTGTGTCTCAAGCACTTCAAGGGTTTTGGGCACGTCCAGAATGGCCTTGGCCCCGGCGGCCACCACGGTCACCGGCGTTTGCGCCAGTTCCATCAGGTCGGCGGAAATATCAAAAGTCCCCTCGGCCCCTTTATGCACGCCGCCAATGCCGCCGGTGGCAAACACTGCGATACCGGCCATCTGTGCGGCGATCATGGTTGCGGCAACGGTGGTGGCCCCGGTACGCCCGGTGGCAATGCACACGGCCATATCCGCGCGGCTGAGCTTGGCGACATTCTTGGCCTGCGCCAGAGCAATCAGCTGCTTTTCCTCAAGCCCGATGTGCAACTGCCCGTCGATTACCGCAATTGTCGCGGGGGTGGCCCCGGCAGCGCGCACATCCGCCTCGACTTGCCGGGCAACCTCAAGGTTCTGCGGATAGGGCATGCCATGGGTGATGATGGTGCTTTCAAGCGCCACAATGGGCAAGCCGCCATCACGGGCGTTGGTAACTTCGCTGCTGAAGGTCAGGGGGAAGGATGTCATATGGTGGTCTCTCCTGAGACATAGAGGGCTGCGGCCTCAAGCGCCTGGGAAAGCGCCTTGGCCGGATCATGCCCGTTTAACTCCGCCGCGATATGTGCAGCCATAAATGTGTCACCCGCCCCTGTCACACGGGTTACATGTACCTGTGCCGGTTGTTGGGTGATCAGCCCCGTCGCTGCGCCTACAGTGGCGGGATTGCTGCCATCGGTTACAACGGCACGTATGGTGCCGCGCGCCAGCAGGGCACTCGCCGCCTCTGATGAATTGGCAAAGGAGGTCTGGCACAACAGGCCCGCCTCTTCGAGGTTCACATAAAGCGTACCACGTTTGGCCTGAACAAAAGGGCTTAGGCGTAGGGCCTTGCCCGGCGAGGCTGGCGCAACCCGCAAATCCGCGGTCGCCAGCAGGGGGCTTTGCGCCATCTGGCCCAACAGATCAACCGTCAGGTTGCCATCCAGCGCAATCGCCCCTGTATAGGGTGCAGGCAGGCTTCCGTCGGTCAATGGACGCAGAATCTTGTCACCTGCCGCTTCCAGCGAATGGGCATCCGCAATGGCAGCGATCAGACCGTTTGACCCTTCCACCGCCATATATTTGTCCGTTGGCAAATCATCAGAGCGGTAAATGAACTCTGTCGTCAAACCGCGCACCTGACAGGCGGCAATCAGGGCATCGCCGTCAGTATCCCGCCCGACCGCACTGAGCAAAGCGGGGCGCAATCCAAAGCGGGCAAGCGCCATGCCAATGTTCAGGGCCACACCACCCGGCAATTGCGTGATGCGCCCCGGCATGTCCGAGCCTTGACGCATGGTCGTTTCAGACCGGCCTATCACATCCCAAAGGACGGAGCCGATGCACAGGATATCAGGTGTTGCATTCATAGCAGCGGTTTACCCACGCGAGGCTGCCGGACGCAAGCAGGATACTGCGATTTACTGCGGAACCGCAAAGGTCAGCGCGGCCCAATAGGTCTGCCAGACAATTGCGTTTTCTTCGGTGGTTGCATCTGCGGCGGGGTGCAGCACCACAGCATCAAAAAGGTACTCATACCCCGGTGACACAGGAATTTCCGCTTTGCCCTCCGCATTTGTGCGGTGCAGGGTGATGGTCACACTGTCATCCGGCGCCCGTGCAAATACCTCGACCTGCGCAGCCGGGCGCGGGGCACCATCGAGATACAACATCACCGCCATTGTTCCTGCAAACCCTTCTTCGTAAGGGTTGGTCAGGGCCACAAATTCGGTTTTCAGACCGGCACCACTGTCGGTTCCCGCACCTGAGCCAATGGCAATCAGCGATTTGATATGGCGCGAATAGATTTCGCGGAACTTTTTCTGTGACCATCCGGCGGCGACGTGATCCGCTTCGGCATTGGTGAAATCCTTGTGGGCGACAAATTTCTGAAACTTTTCCCAGTCTCTGTACGTCACTGTTGAGGTGGTGGTTTCATGGACCACACTGATCAACTTGTCTTTCAGGGGCAGGGCAATATCCAGGGCTGGCGAATCGCCGGCGCGGGGGGAGACAGGAAAAGGCGTGCCATCAATGATGATGTCGAACCGGATGGAGCTGCGGTCGAAGAAGGACTGCGAATTGCCTTTAAATTCCTCGCCATTCTTAAAATGCGCTTGAACTCTGTCTCCTGCGGCGACTTGATAAGACAAGGGCTCTATCCAGTACTCATGCGCATTGGCGGTGAAGGGCAGGGCACAAAACAGAAGGGTAAAGAGGCGGTGAGCAATCATGACAACAACTTTCATTAAGACAGTCTACAAGCTGGTGGTACTGGCAGTTTTGTCAATGCTTGGATTCCTATTCGCCCCAGAGGCGCATGCTCATGAGGTGGAACCCACAATTGGTGATTTGACAGTAGCAGACGGACAGGCCGAGCTGACCCTGCGCATCAATCTTGAGGCCTTTATTGCCGGCATCGATCTGGACAGCATCAGCGATACCAATGATGCGGAAAATGCGGCGGGCTATGATGCGCTGCGGGCGATGTCTGGGGAGGATATCCGCCAGCGTACACCTGCCTTGCTTGACATGTGGAATGATCTGCCACTGCTCTCTGTAGACGGGGTGCCTGTGCAGTTGGAAAGCCAATCGATGCGCGTGCCCGAAGATGTCGATATTGAACTATCACGGGTGTCCGAATGGGTTTTACGGGGCGAGGTCGCCGATGCAGCGCAACGCGTCACCCTGTCATGGCCCGAGGGCGCAGGTGCAATGGTGCTGCGTCAACAGGGGGTAGATGCGCCGTTTACAGGATATCTGGCGGGCGGGGAAACCAGCCCTGAAATTTCCGTTGCCGGGGGGGATGCGATGTCTGCCTCCGAGGCGCTTGTCAGCTATATCCCTGTTGGGTTTGACCACATCCTGCCGCAGGGGCTGGATCATATCCTGTTTGTTTTGGGGTTGTTCCTGCTCTCGACCCGTTGGGGTCCGCTTTTGTGGCAGGTCACGGCTTTTACGCTGGCGCATACGGTCACGTTGGCCTTGGGGGCGATGGGCTGGGTCACAATTCCCGGCTCGATTGTGGAGCCGCTGATTGCCGCGTCAATTGTCTATGTGGCGGTTGAAAACATCTTCATGCGCGGGCTGAGTACATGGCGGCCGCTGATTGTCTTTGGTTTCGGCTTGTTGCACGGGCTGGGCTTTGCCTCCGTGTTGGGGGAATTCGGCCTGCCCGAAGGGCAGTTCATTCCCGCGCTGATCGGGTTTAACGTCGGGGTCGAACTGGGGCAACTGACGGTTATTGCCATGGCAGCAGCATTGATCTGGCTGAGTGTGCGCGCCGCCAATGCCGCCAAGATCGACGGCGAAGAAGGTGCCGTGCGCAGCTATCCGGTGATGTTCCGCGCGGTATCTGTCACCGGATCATTGCTGATCGCGATTATCGGTGCATGGTGGGTGGTTGAGCGGGTGTTCCTGTAAGCGGCGCGGCGCAAACTTGAGAGGGTGGGGTCGCACCCACCCTACATCATAGCTTTGATCAGGGTGCCAAGGGCCGCTTTGGGATCGGCATCCTGCCAGATTTCATCGCCGATGCCGAAAAAGTCGGTATAAGGAGCAAGCGCGCGGATCATCTCTGCGTTCAGGCTACCTTCGGCGACAACAGGGACCTCGATCACCTCTGACCACCATTCAAAAATTTCGCGCTCGGCAAAAGATCCATCGCCCAAGGTGCTGGCCTGAACCGGACCAAAGCTGATGTAATCCGCGCCCGCTTCACCAGCTGCCATGCCGTCATGCTTGGAAGGGCCACAGAAGCTGCCGACGATGGCATCCTCGCCCAGTTCCTTGCGGGTGAAACGGACCGAACGGGCGGCATCGGACAGGTGTACCCCATCAAGGCCAAGCCGTTCGACCATTTGCAGATGATCTGTCACCACCAATGCCACGTCACGTGCATGGGTCACCTCGCGCAGGGCATCGGCGGCGCGGGACAATTCAACCTCATCCTTTGTAGACAGGGCAAGACGCACGCAGGCCACCGGATGGGCATCCAGAACAGTCGCCAATTGCGGCGCAAAGGTGCTTGGATCAATCTCGGTCGGGGTGATCAGGTAGATCTGGGGGTGTTCGGGCGTGTCCATTTTGGCGTCCTTTTGCGGTAACTTATGCAGCACTAGCTGAGTGCTGTGGAAAAGAAAACGGGGGTTTGTGACCTGCGGCTGGTCTTGCAGGTGCAATGCCCCCGGCGTATGAGGCGTTTTATGTCAGATACAGTGATCCCCCCCGCCATTCCTGCCTTTATTCTGGTCCGCCCGCAAATGGGGGAAAACATTGGGGCGGCCTCCCGCGCGATGTGGAACTTTGGCCTGGATCACATGCGTATCGTGGCACCGCGGGACGGTTGGCCCAATCCGGCAGCGGTCGCCATGGCCTCCGGCGCGGGGCGTCTTCTGGACGAGGCCAAGCTTTGTGCGGATCTGCCTGATGCTTTGGCGGATTGCGATTTTGTTTTCGCCACCACTGCACGCAGCCGTGACTTGACCAAACCTGTGTTCAGCCCGGAAGCGGCCATGGTGGAAACGCGCAGGCGCATTGCCGCGGGTCAGCGGGTGGCGGTGCTGTTCGGGCCAGAGCGCGCGGGGCTTGAAAATGATGATATTGCGCGGGCCAATGCAATTGTCTCGGTACCGGTGAATCCGGCCTTTGCCTCTTTGAACCTTGCGCAATGTGTATTGCTGATGGGCTATGAATGGATGCGCGGCGGTGATGCAGTGGTCGCTGTTGAAGATGGTTTGGCCGGCACCGAATGGGCCAGCGGGCAAGAGGTGGAACATCTGGCCGCCCATTATGAGGAGCGGATGGAAGCGGCGGGGTTCTTTTATCCGGCCCATAAAGAGGTTTCGATGAAGGTGAACCTGCGCAATATGTGGTCGCGTATGGCCTTGACGCGGGCGGATGTGCAGATGCTGCATGGGATGATGCGGCAGATGGTGCGATGGAAAGAACGCGACTGAGGTGAGCGTGGCCCCTGTTGCAAAGGGGCGGGCAAGCCCGCGTTCGATTTTATGAATTTTCCTCGAAAAATTCGGGCGAGACGCTGTCTCGCGCTCTGCAGGATATAAGGCCAAAAAGAGAAAAGAAGATTGCGCCGGCGTCTGACCACCATGTGGTGTTGCGGCAAATTGCGCCGGGAGTAGGGTGGCCCTAGACCTTGGGGGAGACTTGCAATACCACTCTTTCAACTGCGATTTAGAGGCGGAACATGGCTGGGAAACGCAAGCTTTTTGAAGATGTCGGGGCTGATCAGGCGGCAAAACCCGTTGTTCAGACAGGGGTGATTGATCGCGGCCGGGGTGCGGGGCGCGGGGCCATCCGGGTCTGGCTGATGGTATTGTTCGTACTGGTCTTTGTGATGATTTCTGTCGGTGGGATGACCAGATTGACGGATTCAGGGCTGTCGATCACCGAATGGCGTCCCTTTACCGGTGCTGTGCCGCCGTTGAATGCAGCGGATTGGGCGTCGGAGTTTGAGAAATATCAGCAGATTGACGAATTCAGATTGCAAAATGCTTGGATGACTCTGGCTGATTTCAAACTGATCTATTGGTGGGAATGGGGCCATCGCCAGTTGGGGCGTGTGATTGGATTGGTCTGGGCAATCGGGTTTGTCTGGTTTCTGTTGCGCCGTCAAATTCCGGCCGGCTGGCATGGTCGTTTGCTGTGGTTGGGGGCGCTTGGAGGTGCGCAGGGCGCAATCGGCTGGTGGATGGTGGCCTCTGGTGTGACCACGGGTGAGGGGGCACTGGACGTTAAAAGCTACCGTTTGGCGACCCATTTGGGGCTGGCTTTCGTGATCCTTGGGTTCATTACCTGGTATGTGTTGTTGCTGGGCCGGACAGAGCGGGATCTGATGCAGGCACGGCGGGCAAAAGAGGCCAAGCCGTTTTCGTTGGCCACCGGGCTGATGCATTTAGCATTTTTGCAGATTTTGCTGGGGGCGCTGGTCGCGGGTATTGATGCAGGGCGGTATTTTGTCGACTGGCCCCTGATGCAGGGGCAATTCTTTCCGCCGGATGCTTTCAGCGAGACCCCGGTCTGGCGCAATTTCTTTGAAAACCCCGGTCTGGTCCAATTCATGCACCGCATCAGCGGCTATCTTTTGGCGGCTTTTGGTGTTGTGGTCTGGCTGAGGGGGCGCACATCGGCCCATGCCACCACACGGTTTGCGTTTAATGCGGTGATGGCGGTTCTGGCGCTGCAGATCCTTTGGGGGGTTATCACCGTGCTTTATGCGGCTCCGGTCCATATTGCGCTGGTCCATCAGGCGCTTGCTGTGGTCCTTTGGGTCTTGATCCTGCGGGCACGGTATCTGAGCGCCTATCCTATTGCCTCTCGTATTCAAGGAAACTGACATGACAGCATTTGCCGAACTGATGGCGCATCAGCGCGAAACGCAGGCCCTTTCGCAGGTGATGGGCCGGCTGGGCTGGGATCAGGAAACCATGATGCCGAGGGGCGCGGCCCCGCAACGCGCCGAAGAAATGGCCGCCCTTGAGGGGGTGTTGCACGGGAGGCGCACGGATCCAAGGGTTGCTGAATGGCTGGATGCCATTGACGAGGCGGCACTGGACGAGGTGGGCCGCGCGCAGATCCGCCATATCCAGCGCGCCTATGATCGAGCGTCCAAGGTCCCGGCCACGCTGGCGGCGCGGATTGCGCGGGTGACCTCGGAGGCACAGGGGATCTGGGCAGAAGCCCGTGCGCAGGATGATTTTGCCGCATTTGCGCCAACCCTGACCGAAGTGCTGGCCTTGAAGCGTGAGGAAGGGCAGGCGCTGGCCGCCAGTGGCGATGTCTATGACGCGATGTTGCAGGATTATGAGCCGGGCACCACGGGTGCCGAACTTGAGGCGATGTTCGGGGCGTTAAGGCCCGAATTGACCCGTTTGCGCGCCGCGGTCCGGGCCGCCAAGGCACCGCCGCAGCTGACCGGGGATTTTGACGAAGGCGCGCAGATGAAGCTGACGCGGCAATTGGCGCGCGATTTTGGCTATGACATGAGCCACGGGCGGGTGGACAAGGCGGTGCATCCGTTTTCTTCCGGTTCGGGGCTGGATGTTCGGGTGACCACGAGGACCAGCATTCGCGATCCATTCAACTGTTTTTACTCTACCATCCATGAAGTGGGCCATGGTGCCTATGAGCAGAACATCAGCCGTGACTATCTGTTGACACCTCTGGGCAGCGGTGCCTCGATGGGCGTGCATGAGAGCCAAAGCCGGATTTATGAAAACCAGATCGGCCGCAGCCGTGCATTCTGCGGGTATCTGTTCATGCAGATGCGGGAAGCCTTTGGTGATTTTGGGGTGGCGGATGCCGAAACCTTTTACAAGATCGTCAATCGGGTATCGGACGGGTTTATCCGCACTGAGGCGGATGAATTGCAGTATAACCTGCATGTGCTGATGCGGTTCGATCTGGAGCGGGCGCTGGTCAGCAATGATCTACAGGTGGGTGACCTTGAGGCCGCGTGGAACGACCGTTTCGAGGCTGATTTTGGCTATGCGGTCGATAAACCCTCAAACGGTGTGTTGCAGGATGTGCATTGGTCGGTTGGGCTGATCGGTTACTTCCCGACCTATAGTTTGGGTAATGTCTATGCGGGCTGTCTGAACGAGGCTATGCGCAAGGATCTGCCGGATCTGGACGATGAGCTGGCACAGGGTGTGACCAGCGGGGCGACCGGTTGGCTGGGTCAGAAGGTGCAGCAGCACGGCGGCTTGTATGAGCCGCGCGAGGTGATCGAAAAGGCCAGCGGGGCTGCGCCAAGCGAGGCACCTTTGATCCGCTATCTGACGCAGAAATTTGGCGAACTTTACGATCTATAGGGTGGGCTGGAGCGAACAAGGGCCGCTGGACCACATGCATCCATGAACAATGCAGCTCCCGGCTGATGCCAGCCGGGGCTTTTCAACAGTTGCTAGGTGCGCAAACGCCAAGGATCACCGACAGGCGGTTTGTCCAATAGGGGCCTTTTGGGGGTGGTCATGCAGCCCAGTGGAGGGCAGGTGCGCAGGGGCCGACGCAGATTATTCTGCGTCGGGAACCACATCATCCTCATTGCCCTGATCCGCGATCCAGGCGACGCTTACCACAACTTCGTTGCGGCCCGTGTCGAACACCTTGACCCCGCCGGCGCTGCGCGAGCGGAAGGAGATCCCTTCAATCGGCACTCGGATGGATTGGCCTTTCGACGTGGCCAGCATGATCTGATCATCCATCTCCACAGGGAAGCTGGCGACGATCTGACCGCCGCGCATGGCTTTGTCCATTGCGGTCACACCCAGACCACCACGGCCACGCACCGGGTAATCATGGCTGGAACTCAGCTTGCCCGAGCCTTGCGCAGTGATTGTCAGCAGCAGGTTTTCAGCCGCAGACATTTCCGCATAGCGGGCCTGATCAATGGTGGCGTTTGGATCAGCTTCTTCATCGGTGCCGTTCTCGGCATCATCGGCAATCCCAGCCATCGCGCGGCGCATCTTGAGATAGGCGGCACGTTCATCGCTGGTGGCGTCAAAGTGGCGGATGATCGACATGGAAACGACCTTGTCATCGCCGTTCAGTTTGATGCCGCGCACCCCGACAGAGGCGCGTGAGTTGAACACCCGCACATCCGTGGCCGGGAAACGAATGGCACGGCCGGAATCGGTGACCAGCATCACATCATCATCATGCGAGGCGATGCGGGCGTTGATCAGTGTGGTTTCGGCATGCTCGTCCTCAAACTTCATCGCGATCTTGCCGTTGCGCATGACATTGGTGAAATCCGACAGCTTGTTACGCCGCACAGTGCCTGCCGAGGTGGCAAAGACCACTTGCAGATCGTCCCACTCTTTTTCATCGCGATCCACAGGCATGATCGCGGCGATCGACACACCTGTCGGGATGGGTAGGATGTTCACAATCGCCTTGCCTTTGGAGGTGCGCCCACCCGCTGGTAAACGCCAGGTCTTGAGTTTGTAGACCATGCCGTCAGTGGTAAAGAACAACAGCTGCGTATGGGTGTTGGCCACGAAAAGGGTGGTGACCACATCCTCTTCCTTGGTGGCCATGCCGGACACACCTTTGCCGCCGCGGCGCTGGCTGCGGAAATCAATCAGCGGGGTGCGCTTGATGTAACCACCGGATGTCACAGTCACGACCATGTCTTCACGTGCGATCAGATCCTCGTCGTCCATGTCACCGGACCAGTCGACAATCTCTGTGCGGCGCGGCACGGCGAAGAGGTCTTTGCACTCCTGCAATTCGTCCGAGATGATCCCCATGATCCGTTCACGAGAGCCCAGAATCTCAAGGTATTCCTTGATCTTGCGGGCCAGTTCTTCCAGTTCGTCCGTTACTTCTTTCACACCGATCTGGGTAAGGCGCTGAAGGCGCAGTTCCAGAATGGCGCGGGCCTGAATTTCGGACAGGTTATAGGTTCCGTCCTCGTTTGCCGTATGGGTCGGATCGTCGATCAGCGCAATATAGGGCAGGATGTCCTGCGCGGGCCAGCGCCGCTCCATCAGTTTTTCGCGGGCTTCGGCGGCATCAGCAGAGGCGCGAATGGTGGCGACCACCTCGTCAATATTGGTAACAGCCACGGCCAGACCACAAAGGATATGGCTGCGGTCGCGCGCCTTGCGCAGCAAGAAGGCGGTGCGCCGAGCGACTACCTCTTCGCGGAAATCAAGGAAGCAAGTCAGGAACCGGCGCAGGGTCAGGGTTTCGGGACGTCCACCGTTCAGCGCCAGCATGTTACAGCCGAAATAGGTCTGCATCGGTGTGAAGCGGAACAGCTGGTTCATCACCACTTCGGCAGTGGCGTCGCGTTTCAGTTCGACAACCACGCGCACGCCGTTGCGGTCGGATTCATCCTGAACGTGGGCAATGCCTTCGATCTTTTTATCACGCGCCGCCTCGGCGATGCGTTCGATCATCGTGGCTTTGTTCACCTGATAGGGGATTTCGTCGATGACAATCGCCCAGCGGTCCTTGCGGATCTCTTCAACGCGGGTTTTGGAGCGGATCACAACCGAACCGCGCCCCTCAAGATAGGCTTTGCGCGCGCCGCCACGGCCCAGCATGATGCCGCCGGTGGGGAAATCGGGACCGGGAATATAGTCGATCAACTGCTCTGACGTAAGGTCAGGCTCTTCGATCAGCGCCAGACAGGCGTCAATCACTTCGCCAAGGTTATGCGGCGGAATGTTCGTCGCCATACCAACCGCAATACCGCCCGCGCCATTGACCAGCATATTTGGAAAACGCGCAGGCAGAACCGTGGGTTCCTGCTGTTTGCCGTCATAATTGTCCTGAAAGTCGACGGTTTCCTTGTCGATATCGGCCAACAGATAGGCGGCGGGTTTGTCCATGCGCACTTCGGTATAGCGCATCGCGGCGGCGTTATCGCCATCCATCGAGCCAAAGTTGCCCTGACCGTCGAGCAGCGGCAGCGACATGGAGAAATCCTGTGCCATGCGCACAAGGGCATCATAGATAGCAGAGTCGCCATGTGGGTGATACTGGCCCATCACATCGCCCACCGGGCGGGCGGACTTGCGATAGGATTTGTCGTGGGTGTTTCCGGTCTCGTGCATGGCATAGAGAATGCGCCGATGAACCGGTTTCAGACCGTCGCGCAGATCGGGAATGGCACGCGAAACGATGACCGACATGGCATAATCCAGATAGGACGTGCGCATCTCATGTTCGATGGTAACCGACGGGCCGTCATAGACGTATTTCTCTGGCAGGTTTTCATCATTGTTATCAGGTGTTTCTGGCGTGTCGTTCACGTTGGGTGCTCGGCTTTTTATCAGATCTACATATAGCGTTCAGATATAGCAGAGAGCGCAGATAGGGTGCAATCCCTGTGGCCCCGCTGCACCGGTTTATCCCGCTGCTTGGCCCCAAGGTTTTGTTTTCATTGAAAAGTAAATCCTTTGTGCAAGGCTGGTGGTGCAGCAGCAAGAAAGGGAGGTCAAAATGACCCCATCAGAGACCGAGTTGATGCTAAAAGGCTATGGGCTGACCACGGCAGAGTTCTTTTATCACATGCCCGATTATACCCATGTCCTGAACAGCTATATCTGGCAGGAATATGATCTGGCCCCGGATCATCCGAAACTGTTCGAATTTGTTGAGTTCTGGCAGAAGGAAATTGACGGGCCTTTGCATTCCGTGCGTTTTTCCCACCGCAAACTGATCGGCGCGGGAGAGTGGCAAAATCAGGTTGGCGAATTCACCTTACATTAGAGGGTGCCAAAGTGCCGCAACGTCGGATGGATTAGTGCAAGCGCAATGGATGCTGCTTGGGTTAGGCTGATGCCATACCCATGGGAGGGCATGACATGCAGCGCATTCTGGTAGACCAGCAAAAGATCACCACCGTCACGCAAAACGATGTAACGCTGGCAGACCTGCACCCGAGGGAGGCGCGGATTGCGCTGGAAAGCTTCGCGCTGACCGCCAATAACGTCACCTATGCCGCCTCCGGTTTCGCCATCGGCTATTGGCAGTTTTTTCCAAGTGGGATTGCAGGGCAGGGCATTGTGCCGGTCTGGGGCGTTGGCAAGGTTGTGGAAAGCCGCAATGAAGCCTTGGCTGTCGGGACACGGCTCCACGGGTTTTATCCGATGGCCGAAACGCTGGTGATCACGCCCGAAGTGTCATCGCGTGGAAATGTCACTGATGTCGCAAGCCACCGCAGCCAATTGCCCGCTGTCTACAACAGCTATGTGCCGGTCGGCGACACCACCCCGGATCAGGACCATATTCGTGCGCTGTTGCAGCCCCTGCTGGCGACCTCTTTTCTCTTGTCGGACTGGCTGGAGGATAACAGCTACTTTGGCGCAAAACAGGTGATCATCGGCAGCGCGTCGTCCAAGACCGGTCTGGGGCTGTGTAAATATCTGGCCGAGGCCAAGGGCCGGGGTTTCAAGATTGTCGGGCTGACTTCCGAGCGTAACCGCAGTTTTGTGCAAGGTTTGGGTGCCTGTGATCAGGTGCTGAGCTATGATGAGATCACCCAGCTGGCGCATGCACCTTCAGTCTATGTCGATATGGCAGGCAATGCGGCGGTGAAGGCTGCGCTGCACAAACATCTGGCGGAGGACCTGAAACATTCAGCCGCAGTTGGGATCAGCCATTGGGATGCGTTTAACCCGTCTGTTGAACTTGACGGTGTGAAACCAGAGTTCTTTTTCGCACCAGCCCAGATCGCCAAACGCCGCAAGGAGTGGGGCGCGGGCGAGATCGACCGGCGGATTACCGACGCCTTTATGCGTTTGGCCAGGGAGGCTTCTAACTGGCTGACAGTCACGGTGCATAGCGGGCTATCGGCGGCACCACAGGTCTATGCGCGCTTGGCGGAAGGCACAGCAGACCCGCGCGAAGGGCATGTGATCAGGCTGGTATAGGCTCAGGCCGAACAGCTGGCCCCGCCCAAAACGCAGAACTTTGCGCAATGGGGATGGTTCAGGGCGACGTCTTTCTCCGCCTCCTCCAAGGTATTGCCCAGTTCGAATTCCGCAGAATAGGGCAGCAGGGTGCAGGCCAGCACCGCCGGTTTCTCTGCTCCCTTGCGTTTGACAACCATGCGCGAAGAGGAACACATCACCGCGTCAGGGGATTTATCCAGAATACCCCAGCAGGCCGTGGTGATTTCCGGCACTTCAACGCTTTCATCCATTTCGGGAAACAGCACCGTCATGGCAGGGTTATGCGCGTCGATATCCAGCCCGTGTTCCGCATAAAATGCGCCATAACCGGCACGGCTTTCCGCGTCACTGTCACCAAAGACCGAACGCCCCGCCACGGCCATGGTAAACCCGTTATCGCGCAGCCATTTCATGCCGGTCAGGGTTTTCTCAAATGCGCCAGCGCCACGTTCCGCATCGTGGAGTTCAGCGCGGTGGTGATCGACGGAAATCCGCAGCGTCAGCTTGCCCGGATAAGCGGCATTCAACCGCAAAAGCCCGGCCTGCATGGATTTGCGCATCATCGGACGCATGGCATTGGTCAGGATCAAGACATCATACCCACGGGCAAGTGATGCTTCGGTGATCTCGATCATCTGTGGGTTCATAAAAGGTTCGCCACCGGTAAAGGCGATCTCGGTGACCGGCCAGTTGCGCGCCTTGATTTGATCAAGATAGTCGCGCACCTCATCCGCACTGATATAGACCAGGGCATCATTGCTGGGGCTTGAGGCAATGTAGCAGTTTACACATTCGATGTTGCACAGGGTGCCGGTGTTGAACCACAGCGTTTGCGGATTGCTCAGCGCCACTGTGGCCCGCTTTTCCCCCTTGGCGGTCAGCGCAGGGTCTTGGAACTTGCCGATATTGGCGGTTCGGCCCGTGACGTCCAGATCTTTCATGACTGCTCCTTGCTGCGCAACTTTTGCTGTGAAACCACTTGTTTCATTGCTGTGCGTGTTATCCATTGTGCTACGATATCGGGGGTAGGTTTAAAAGACCTGCAACTTAGGTGTGCACGGCCTTGTGAACGGCAGAAATATGGCTATGTTACCGCTAACAATGCCGACGACGATATAAGACGGGGATAAAATGACCAAGCTTCATGATGGTGTGCCGCATATGGTATCGCGGGTTATTCCGGTAGATCCCTTTGATCTGGTGATCTTTGGTGGAACCGGGGATCTGGCGCGGCGCAAGATTTTGCCGGGGTTGTTCCGCCGGTTCATGGCCGGGCAGATGCCGCCAGAGGCAAGGATCATCGGGGCGGCACGTACCGATATGGACAGCGCTGGATACCGCGAGATGGTCGCGGGGGCGATTGATGAGTTCGGTGGAATCGACACGCCGCCCGCCGATACGCTCGCTGCATTTCTGGCGCAGCTGGAATATGTGACCATCGATGCCAGAGGCGAGGCCGGTTGGGCCGAATTGCAAGATCTGATGAAAGGGACAGGCCGTGTTGAGGCCTATTATTTCTCTGTCGCACCCTCCTTGTTCGGTGATCTGGCTGAACGGTTGCAGCATTGGGGCATGGCAGATGAAGAAGCCCGCATCGTGGTCGAGAAACCCTTTGGCCGCGATCTGGCCACGGCCAAGGCGTTGAATGGCACGCTGGCCAAGTATTTTAACGAAGATCAGATTTACCGGATCGACCATTATTTGGGCAAAGAGACCGTGCAAAACCTGATGGCGGTGCGTTTTGGCAATATGCTGTTCGAACCTTTGTGGAATGCGCAATACGTGGATCACATCCAGATCACCGTGGCAGAAACCGTGGGTGTCGGGGGCAGGGGTGAATATTACGATAAATCCGGTGCCATGCGCGATATGGTGCAGAACCACCTGATGCAGCTTTTATGCCTGATCGCGATGGAACCACCGGCGCGGTTTGACCCTGATGCGGTGCGCGATGAAAAGCTCAAGGTGATCAGGGCGCTGGATCCGGTTCTGCCGCACCACATTATGCGCGGTCAATATGAGGCAGAGGCGGGGCAAGAGGCGGAAAACCCAAGTTACCGCGAGGCCGTGGGCGATCCACGCTCCAAGACAGAAAGCTTTATCGCGCTGAAAACCCAGATCAGCAATTGGCGCTGGTCAGGCACGCCGTTTTACCTGCGCACCGGCAAGCGGATGGCTGCGCGATCCTCGGAAATCTCGGTGGTATTTAAGGAAACGCCGCATTCGATTTTCGGACCGGATGCAGGGCAACACCGCAACGTGCTGTCGATCCGGCTGCAACCAAACGAGGGCATCACACTGGGTGTGACCATCAAGGAACCCGGGCCGGGTGGCATGCGTCTGATTGATGTACCGCTTGATATGACCTTTTCCGAGGCTTTGGGCGATGACGCTGAACATGTAGACGCTTATGAGCGGCTGATCATGGATGTGATCCGGGGCAACCAGACCTTGTTTATGCGCGGCGACGAAGTTGAGGCAGCATGGGCCTGGACCGATCCGATCATCCATGGATGGGAAGCCCGCGGCGAGGTGCCCAAACCCTATGACAGCGGCTCTGATGGCACCACGGATTCACATGAATTGATGCGGCGTGATGGCCGCGAATGGCGAAAGGTATCCCTATGAATATGATCGAATACGCCGACCGGGAAATGTTGGCGATGTCTGTTGCGAATGTGCTGGCTGGTGAGCTGCGCAAGTCTTTGGCAGTGCAGGATCACGTCACCTTTGCCCTGCCCGGTGGCACCACGCCCGGCCCGATTTTCGAAATGCTAAGCGCAGTTGAGCTGGAGTGGTCCCGCGTGCGTGTGATGTTGACTGATGAACGCTGGGTGGATGAAGAGAACGCGCATTCCAATACGCGGTTGGTGAAAAACACCTTGCTGACGGGGGTTGCGGCCGAGGCAGAGTTTATCCCGTTCTATCGTGATGGCCTGTCCGCCGCTGACGGGGCGGCAGAGGTTGCGCCGACATTGGCGGAACATTTTCCCTTGTCGCTGTTGTTGCTGGGCATGGGGGCTGACATGCACACCGCGTCGCTGTTTCCGAATGGAGAGGGCGTGGGCAAGGCGATGGCCAATGATGCGCCACTGCTTTGTGCTGTGCAACCGGCAGATCAGGATATGGTGCGGGTCACCTTGCCGCTGCATGTGCTGAATGGTTCCATGTCGACCCATGTGGTGATCTTTGGCGACGACAAACGCGCTGCGGTGGAGCGGGCCCAAAGCCTGCCACCGGAAGAGGCACCGATTGGAGCGGTACTGGCCAACGCCACCGTGCATTGGGCCGCGTGATGGAGATCTGGAATAAACTTCACACCCGCCACGAAGCAATTGGCGAACGGCCCATTCTGGCACTGTTCGAAGATGCAGGGCGGGCGCAGGCCTTTACGATCCGCACGCAGGATATGGCGTTTGACTATGCCAAAACCAATATTGATGCGGACACCCGCGCCGATCTGATTGCGCTGGCCGAAAGTGCCGGCGTGGCAGAGAAACGCAATGCCATGTTCCGGGGTGAGAAAATCAACGACACCGAGGGGCGTGCGGTTCTGCACACCGCTTTGCGCAACCGCGATGATGCGCCGGTTCTGGTGGATGGGCAGGACGTAATGCCCGCCATCCGCGCGACATTAAAACGGATGGCAGACTTTTCCGATGAAATCCGCGCCAGCGAGATCACCGACGTGGTCAACATTGGCATCGGTGGCTCTGACCTTGGCCCCGCTATGGCGGTGGCGGCGCTTGCCCCGTATCACGACGGGCCGCGCTGCCATTTTGTGTCCAATGTGGATGGGGCGCATATCGCGGATACCTTGCGCGGGCTGGATGCGAAAACCACGCTGGTGATTGTCGCTTCCAAGACCTTTACCACCATCGAAACCATGACCAATGCCCGCACCGCGCGGGCTTGGATGGTGGATCATGGTGGTGATCCGGCAACGCAGTTTGCGGCGCTCAGTACAGCAGAAGACAAGACTGCGGCTTTTGGCATCGATGCGGCGCGTGTTTTCGGCTTTGAGGATTGGGTTGGCGGGCGCTATTCCGTCTGGGGACCGATTGGCCTGTCCTTGATGATCGCCATCGGACCAAAGGGGTTCAACGCCTTCCTTGACGGTGCCCATGCGATGGACACACATTTCCGCGCCGCCGAACCATTGGAAAACATGCCGATGATGCTGGCGCTGGTCGGCGTCTGGCACAACCAAATCTGCGGCCATGCCACCCGCGCCGTATTGCCCTATGATGAACGTCTGTCGCTTTTGCCTGATTATTTTCAACAGCTTGAGATGGAATCAAACGGCAAGCGTGTGCAGATGGATGGCACTGCATCACCGCGTGATACAGGCCCGGTTGTCTGGGGCGCGGCCGGCACCAACGGGCAGCATGCGTTTTATCAGCTGATCCATCAGGGCACCCGTGTGATCCCTTGTGAATTCATGGTTGCGGCCAATGGGCATGAACCGGAGCTGGCGCATCATCACCACCTTCTGATTGCCAATTGTCTGGCCCAGTCCGAAGCCCTGATGCAGGGGCGTTCGCTGGCGCAGGCCCGTAAGATCATGCAGGAGAAGGGGTTGACGGGTGAGGAGCTGGAACGGCAGGCGCAGCACCGCGTCTTTGTCGGCAATCGTCCCTCGACCACCTTGGTCTATGACCGGCTTGATCCCTATATTCTGGGCCAGATCATTGCACTCTATGAACACCGGGTGTTTGTCGAAGGGGTGATCCTGGGCATCAACTCCTTTGATCAATGGGGCGTGGAACTGGGCAAGGAACTGGCCACATCGTTGCAACCCGTTGTCGAGGGCACGCAAGGTACCGAAGGTAAGGACAGCTCGACCGCAGCATTAGTGGAGTATCTGATCAACCTGCGCGACAAGTGAACAGGGTCAGACAGAGTAGGGGCAGCGCAAACGGCTGCCCCTGACGTCATTCTACCAGCGTTGTTTTCACTCAGACCTTGTGATCATAGGTGATCCACATGGTGCGGGTCGCCAGTTTGTCATAGACACCACGCCCGCGATAATTGTCGTCAGCGGTGATCCAGCGCACCACAGGCCAGCCGTTTTCACGCGCCACATCCGCAACCGCCTTGATCAGCGCATCCGCCGCACCAGAGCCACGCGCCGCAGGATCCACAAACAAATCATCCAGAAAACAATTTGTCCGCGCGCCTAGGCAGCTGACAAAAGGTCGGTAATGGGTCAGGCCGATCAGCTTGCCCGCCGCGTTTTCGGCCACAATCCCGTTGCTGGTGTGATCCGCATCCATCAGCCAGCCAAACACCCGGTCGCGCATTTCGCTGGTCTGTTCGACTTTGTAAAACGTGGCATAGCCTTGGTAGAGCACATCCCATTCCGCGCGGTCCGCGGCTTTGAGCGGGCGGGTGGTAACCGATTTTTCCGGCATCGACATCTATTATTATCCTTCCTGTGTTGCGCCATCGACGGCGATAAAGCGGGCACGAATGGCATCGGGGATCGCAAACCGACCAGACCCGTCCGGCTGTAGCAGCACCAGCACACAATCAAATGTTGCCCGCAATGTACCGGCAGACCAGATCTGTTGCGCCAGCGTATAGGAGTTGGTGCGAAAGGCGCTGCACCGGCAAGTCGCGATGTAATCTTCGTCCATGCGCATCTCCTGACGGTAGTGAATATTGCCCGAGCGGATCACGATACGCGGATTCACACCCCCTGCGCCGTAGTTCGAAATGCCCCATTCCTGCGAATAGCGTACCCGCAGCCGTTCGAACCATTCCAGATAAACCGTGTTGTTGACATGGTTCAGTACGTCCAGTTCGGAAAAGCGCACCCGGTCTGCCACAGCCAAGGGTTGTACAGGGTCAATGCCGGCAACAACCTGTTGGGCGGGGGTGAGCGGTGTATGATAAAGTAACGTCATGTCACATGCTTAAAGTGCATCACCACCGCCTTGCAAGAGGGGGTCGGATTGTCCAAGTTGAGGCAAAACAATTCTCTGGGAGGAGACCACAATGCTTGGCCAAATGATGACGCAACCGCTGCTGATTTCGAACCTGATCGCCCATGCCGAACGCTACCATGGGGAGGCCGAAATCTATTCCGTTAACACCGGTGGCGGGATAGAGCAGACCTCATGGGCGCAGGTGGGGCAGAATGCCCGCAAGCTGGCAGCAGCGCTGACCGGACTGGGCCTTGAGCCACAGGCACGCTGCGGTACAATTGCATGGAACAACCGGCGCCATCTTGAGATTTATTTCGGCGTCTCCGGTGGTGGCTTTGTCTGTCACACGATCAACCCGCGCCTGTTCCCGGAACAGCTGGTCTATATCCTGAACCACGCCGAAGACAAGGTTTTGTTCATCGACAAAACCTTTGTGCCCCTTGTCGCCGCGATCCGCGACAAGCTGGAGCATCTTGAACATATCGTGTTGATGGAAGGTGCTGATGAAGATGCTGCCAAGGCTTTGCCGGGGTTGAAGTTTTACGATGATCTGATTGCCGCAGGTGATGCGGAATACGCCTGGCCGCAGATAGACGAGAACACCGCCTCAAGCCTGTGTTATACCTCTGGCACCACGGGCAACCCCAAGGGGGTGCTCTATTCTCACCGCTCTACCGTGTTGCATTCTTTCGGCGTCAATCTGGCGGACAGCATCAGCTTTTCAGCGTCTGACATTGTGCTGCCCGTCGTACCCATGTTCCATGTCAACGCGTGGGGCACACCATATGCCTGTGCGATGAGCGGGTCGCGTATGGTGATGCCGGGGCCGGGGCTGGATGGTCCGTCATTGGTGGGCCTGATTGACAGCCACAAGGTGACGATTGCACTTGGGGTGCCTACCATCTGGCTGGGCCTCTTGGGTGAAGCCAAGAAGATTGGCAGCAAGCTGGAAAGTTTGAACAAGACCGTTGTGGGCGGATCCGCGTGTCCGCCGTCAATGATCACGGCCTTCCGTGAAGAGTTTGATGTGGATACGGTGCATGCCTGGGGCATGACAGAAATGTCACCTTTGGGCTCGGTCAACCAGCCACTTGCCAAACACAAGGACCTGCCATTGGAAGAGCAACACCGTTTGCGGGAAAATCAGGGGCGCCCGGTCTTTGGGGTCGAACTTGAAATTCTGGATGATGATGGAAAGCCGCTGCCGCATGACGGCAAGGCGCAGGGCGATCTGGTCACCCGTGGCCATTGGATTCTAGATGCCTACTTCCGCTCTACAACCGAAGAGACGCTGACCAATGGCTGGTTTGATACAGGTGATGTCGCCACCATGGACCCGGATGGCTATATCACCATCAAGGACCGCTCCAAGGATATCATCAAGTCGGGCGGCGAATGGATCAGCTCGGTCGAGTTGGAGAACATTGCAATTGCCCATCCAAAGCTTGCAGATGCGGCAGTGATCGGCGCGCGCCATGAAAAATGGGACGAACGCCCGGTATTGGTTGCGGTCAAGGCCGAGGGGCAGGACCCGTCAGAGGCTGATGTGCTGGGTATTTTCGAGGGTAAGATTGCCAAGTGGCAAGTGCCTGATCGCGTGGTGTTTACCGATGTGCTGCCGCGCAACGCTACAGGCAAGGTGTTAAAGCGCAACCTGCGGGACGAATTCGGTGAAGTCCTGATCGGCTAAACCAGAAAACAGGCCGGGAAGGGGTGTTACACCCCTTTCCACCGTTCAAGACGTGGAATGCCACGGGTGAACAACCAGGCCATGATCTTGGGCATGCCAGAGCGTTGCAGGGCCTCTACACAATGTTGCTGGAATTCGGTCACGCTGACGTCGGGGTGGCGAAATGCGCCTGCATCATAGCAGATTGAACAATAGGTGGTGCTGGTGCTGCCATCCGCCTCGGTTCCGCCGCCTTGCGGGTCCTTGGCCAACGGCATCCCGCAGCTCTGACATGAATTTCCCATGAGCATTCCTTTCGATGAGGTGATTGCGTCTTGGGGATGATCATTGTATAAACCATGGACCATTGTCAACGGTTTTGGGGATATTATGCGCATCGGAGAATTGGCCAAGCAAGCGGCCGTCAGTCGGGACACGATCCGGTTTTATGAACGTCACGGGTTGATCCGCTCTGCTGTGGATCCGGCAGCGGGCAATGGGTATCGGGTCTATCCAGAAGATGCGATTATGACGTTAGAGGTGATCCGCGATGCGCAAGCCGCAGGGTTAAGTATCGCTGATATCACGTTGTTTTTCAGTGCATTCTTAGCACAGGATGTTGATCAGGACGCGAGCGACTTCCTTGATGCCAAGATCGCGGAAACCACAGAGAAAATCACCGCCAGCCAGCGGTTTCTTACCCTTTTGCAAGACACCAAGGCAGCATTGAAACGTGCGCCACAGGACGGGCTGGATGAGGTGAACACCTAAGCACGCCCAAATGGGGCCGACCAACCGTCAATAGCCTCTGTCAGCCTAACAATACTTCTCCGGCCCGTTCCACTGTGCGGCGGCATACCGGTCGCCATGGGCCCAACCAACCGGCAGGATCTTCTCTATCTCTTCAAGCTCCGCCGCAGTTAACCTCCGGTTGGCCCCTTCAAGAAGCTGCGAGAAATGCGTCAGGGAGCGGGTGCCGGGGATCGGGATCACGTGATCGCCTTGCGCGAGCAGCCACGCGATGGCCAATCCGGCGGTCGATATGCGCATTTCCTTTGCCAAGGACTGCAAGGCGTTAACCGCTGCGATATTGGCGCTGTAATTCGGTTCGGTGAAACGCGGATTGCTGGCCAGAAAGGGCAGCTTTTGCACGGCCTCCAAACTATGCGGCCTGTCAGTCAACAGGGAACGGCCCACAGGGGAAAAGGCAACCAATGCTGTGCCCAGCGCCGCGCAGGTCTGTACCAGCCCCAGTTCAGGCGCACGTGTCGACAGTGAATATTCCGATTGCACCGCCGCCACCGGATGCACCGCATGGGCGCGGCGCAGGGAGGAGGGCGCGATTTCGGAAAATCCGATTGCCTTGGTCTTACCGGCCTTCACCAGTGCCGCCATTGTTTCGGTCACGTCTTCGATGGGCAAGGCAGGATCACGGCGATGGACATAATACAGATCAACCGCCTCTACACCCAGACGTTTCAGGCTGCCCTCTAATTCGGCCTGCAGGTGCTGTGCGGAGTTGTTGAAGATATTGCCGGGACCATCGGGATTGCGGGTGATCCCGCCTTTGGTCGCGATGGTAAAGTGATCCCGGGCTCGCGGATGTGCCGCAAGATAGGTCCCGATGACGGTTTCTGACGTGCCCATGCCATAAACATTAGAGGTATCTATGTGGTTCACACCCGCCCTGCGTGCAGCATCCAGAATGGCATGGCTTTCGGTTTCGTTGGTTGGTCCATAGAAATTAGAGAATGACATGGCACCGATGCCCAGCGGGTGTACCTGCGGTCCGTTTTTGCCAAGAGTTCTGGTTTTCATGGGGTTTCCTGTCTGTAAGGGGAAGCGGGGTACACGGGGCTAGTTTGCGCCGCGGGTCTGTGGGGTGCGCATCTCCAGAAGGCTGCCGGCAAGCTGGGTGCGCAGGATCTGGGCGGTGCCGCCGCCAATGGTGAACATGCGTACATCGCGGTACATCCGTTCCAGCGGCTCCTCCCCCCCGTAGCCACGTGCACCAAAGATTTGCAGCGCATCATTCACAACTTTGATGGCCATTTCCGATGCAAACAGTTTTGCCCGTGCGGCCATGGTGATGTCGGGAAAGGGGGAGCCGTTTGCACCACGTGATTGTGCGGCCTCCTGCAACATCAGCCGCGCCGCGTGGACAGAGGTGTCCATATCGGCCAGCATCCATTGCAACCCCTGAAACTCTGCCAGCGGCCTGCCGAATTGTTCGCGTTCTTGCAGGTATCTTTTGGCGTGTTCCATGGCACCGGCGGCAACACCCATCGCAATGGTGCCTGCGCCGACACGCTGACTGTTATAGGCGTTCATCAAATCGGCAAAACCGTGTTTGAAACCGGAGGGGGGTTGCAGGACAAAATCATCCGCGATGAAAACGTCCCTGAAGGCCAGTGTCGCCTCTGGCATGCCGCACAGGCCCATGGTGCGTTCGCGTCCCACCACCTCAAAGCCCTGTGCATCGTGCCCCGCATCAGGATCATGACAAAGGATAAAACCACCAATGCCCAGTTCCGCCCCGGTTTCATCCAGCACACGGGCAAAGACAAGATGCAGCTTTGACACCCCGCCGCCAGTGATCCAGTGTTTGTTGCCATTGAGCAGATAGCCCCCATCGGTGCGCCGAGCGGTGGTTGTCATCTGCGTGGCGGCGCTGCCGGCTTGGGGTTCTGTGATACAGATGGCTGGCTTGTCACCGGCCAGAACGTAGGGCGCGACAAGTTCTTTCTGGGCCTGCGTGCCATAGGCCATGATGGCGCTGATCCCGCCCATGTTGGCCTCCACCACAATGCGGGCGGTCAGGGTGCAGGCTTTGGCGATTTCCTCTACCACCACCACAGTGTCCAGCCAGGATGCGCCTTGCCCGCCCAGATCGGTGGGCAGGGTCATCCCCATGATACCAGCGTCTGCCAATTCGGTGACATTCTCCCAGCAATAGCTGCGGGTGCGGTCCCACTTCGCGGCGCGGGGGGCGAACCTGACGGCGAGGTCTTTGGCAATGGCGCGATACTCTGTGCAGGATGCGGCTATGTTCATGAGGCAAGTGTTACGGGATTTCCCAGAGAGGACAACCGTTGAGAAACACCTCTGTCAGACTTGGTGGCGGGGCGGGTTTGCCTAGGGCGTAGATCCACCCCATGCAGGAAGCGAAATTGCGTGGTCGCATTTTCGTCATGTGGAGATGGCCAAACAGTTCCAAATTTACGCAAGGCGCAACGACGACAAGAAGTAAAGCAACCGGCGGGCAGGGACATAGAATCGCCTGTCAGGGCCAGATCAACCGTGTCGAAATCCGCGTTTCTGGTCCGTGATTGGTCGAAAAACGCAGAATCGGAATCCGAAATGCGCATGTCCGAAAGATGGACCAATTCCACTAGTTGCGCCAAAATCCAGCAAAGCGGGTGACTGCCATATTTTGGACATACGGGGGGCTATCGAGGAACACCAACGGGTCTGAAACGCATCATACCTTGGTATGAAAGACCTGCTTCAATGGTCTGATAGGCAATTATTCACACCCAAGGCGGATATCGACGGGGCACGGGGCATGCCATTTCTATTTCACCCCGGGTCACTAGCGACCCTCACAGGTCACTACCGACCACCAAACCGAAAAGAGAACAACATGACCCTTACACGTAAAGCACTGAACAAAGCCCTGCGCACTTTCGCCAAAGACGAAGACGGCGCGACAGCAATTGAATACGCCCTGATGGTTGCCCTTGTGGGTGCCGTGATCGTGGTTGGCGTTACCCAGCTTGGTACCTCCACCAATAACAAGTTCACTGGCGTCGCCACAACAATCGACAACGCAGGTGAAGGCGAGTCCGGCAGCTAATCGTCACTCGGGTTCAGTGTTTGCGGACGGTGGTTCGCAAACACTACTCCTTCATCCTTTCCGCGTTGTAACCACAGGCATCCTCACATGACAGTTTCCAATCCATCCCATGGCGCACCAAATCCGGTGGCCGCATATGTCTGTACCGATCAAGGTGCCGATATTGCGCGCAGCGTGGTTGATACATTGATTGGAGATCAATCCCCGCTGCATGGCGGCGGGTTGGGTGGTGCCGCACGTGTGTGCCGCACTCCAGCACCAGATAGGATGGTACTGGCGGAAATGGGCAATATGACCCTTGAAGCAGCCTGTGAATGTGTCGCAGAGATCCGCCAAACCGGTGCATATGTGATTGTGCTGGGTGACAAGGCCGATCTTGCGATCTATCGTGCGTTGCGCAACGCTGGCGCCGAAGAATATTTCGCCTTTCCGGTCAGCCCGGACGAAATCATTGCCGCCAATGACAATATCAAAGAGCCCGTGCAACAGCCGGTTCAGGACCCCCCGATTGTACGGGGCACCTGTATTGGTGTGACGGGCTGTAACGGTGGGGTTGGCACAAGCCTACTGGCCCAGAACCTCGCCTTTCATTCAGCGGCGGCCAATGGTGGTGCGCTGCAAACCGCATTGATTGATGCGGATCTGCGCTTTGGCTCTCAGGCGATTGATCTGGACCGCAAAGACACGCCCGGCCTGTTTGAAGCTCTGTCCGCGCCTGACCGTGTGGATGAGACCTTTCTGGGTGCCACCATGGAGAAACTGACCGACCGGCTGTCGTTTTATTCTCAACAGGCGCATATCTCGCAAAACGTCGATGCACTGGATGCAGCTTTTCCACCGCTACTCGAGGAAATCAAAACCAAGTTTGACTCGGTGATTGTCGATCTGCCGCGCACCACATTGGTGGCAAATCCGCAATTTGCCCATTCCCTTGATACCTTGGTTCTCGTGATCCCGGCAGGGTATGCTGGCGTCAACGTGGCCAGCCGTCTGATGTCCGTGCTGAAAGCAGAAGCGCCGACGCTCAAGATCCTGCCGGTGCTGTCAGAACTGCGGCTGGACGCCAAGTTGACCGCAAAGGACATCAGCATTGGTATCGGGCAGGAGGTTCAGGCAACCCTGCCGGAAAGCGCCAAAGCGCTGACCCGCGCCCACCGCGCCGCCAAGTCCCTAACCGAAAGCCAGCCCCGCGCGCCTTACGCCAAGGCCACCCGCGCGCTGTGGGCCAAAGCCATCAAACCACCGCAAGACACCGCCAAGATATCAGTGGCGAAGTCCAAAATGGGCTTTTTTAAACGGGCAACAGCATGACCGTTCATTTGCCGCAACCTTCTTTGCGTGAAGCGGTGGCTTTGGTTGTCGAGATCGCGCAGCAATTTGACGCGGATGGTCTGCCCGCGGAAGAACGGGCAAATGCTGCCGTTTCCTATGTAATCGAACGTCAGAGTTTCCCCTGGCCGTTGGCTCTGCAACGGCAGATCCTGACGCAGGCAACTGCCGCGCTAAGGCTGGAAGCCTCTGAAGAGACCGGAGAGCCCTTGCCAGATGAGGCGGCGGAATCCTCCCTTGATAACACATTCGCCGCAGCGCAACCGGTTGACGTTTCCCATGCGCCGGCAAAAGCTGAAAACCCCGAACCCGCCGCAAAGCGCACTGCGGTTTCGGCACAGGTTGCGGCAAGTTCAAACGCTGCGCCCCCCTCGATCAAGATGCTGTCATTGGCCAATGATGTAGTGCATGCGCTGCTGGAGTTTCTTGATTTTTCCGAGCTGGCGGCAAAGCCACGGGCCGAACAGGAAATCCTGATCCGCAGCGGCATTGAAACAGTGTCGACCGATCGAAAGCTGCATCTGAACGGGCGCGAGATTGCCGAACTGGTGGCGGCGGTTCTGGCCGATATGCTGGGGCTTGGTCCGCTTGAATCACTGCTGGCAGATGACCGTGTGACCGATATCATGGTCAACGGGCCGGACCAGATTTTTGTGGAACGTGGTGGTAAGCTTGAACTGACACAGGTGCGGTTTCGCGACAATGAACATGTGTTTACCGTGGCGAGCCGGATTGTTGCCGCTGTCGGGCGGCGTATTGATGAATCACAGCCGATGGTGGACGCGCGCCTTGCCGATGGCAGCCGGGTGAATATTGCGGTGCCACCGCTGGCGATTGACGGGCCGACCATTACGATCCGTAAATTCCCTTCCTCTCCGGTGAAGCTGGAGAAACTTGTTGAAGGTGGCAGCCTGACCGCACAGATGAGCCGTTTTCTGGCGCTGGCGGCCTATATGCGTCTGAACATCCTTGTGTCGGGCGGGACCGGTTCGGGTAAAACAACGCTGATGAACGCCATGTCGGGGTTTATTCCCGAAGGTGAACGCATTGTTACGATCGAAGATGCCGCTGAACTGCGGTTTCAGCAGGAACATGTTGTGCGCTTTGAAACTCGCCCGCCCAATGTGGAAGGCACGGGTGAAGTGACCATGCGCACCCTGGTGCGCAACGCGCTGCGGATGCGCCCGGATCGCATCATCATTGGTGAGGTGCGCGGCGACGAGGTCCTGGATCTGTTGCAGGCGATGAACACCGGCCATGACGGCTCCATGAGCACTTTGCACGCCAACTCTCCGGCCGAGGCGCTGACCCGTGTGGAAAGCATGGCAGCGCTGGCTGGATTTGCGCCGGGAGGCGGGGTTGTCCGCCGCCAACTGGTCGACGCGGTGCATCTGATTGTTCAGGTTTCACGGATGCGGGATGGGAAACGGCGGGTGACGTCAATTTCCGAACTGACCGGCCTGTCGGGTGACGTGATTACATTGCAGGAACTGTTTTCCTTCCAGACCGATCCCGAGAGTACGCGTACCAAGGTCACAGGCAAACATGTCTATTCCGGCTACCGTCCCGGATTTTCAAGCCGGGCGGCGGATTACGGTGTGGCGGAAGAGCTCGATTCCATTCTGGGGGTTAAGTAATGTCGACATTTACCATCCTGTTGATGGCTGGGTTTGCCTTGAACGCGGCTTTGATCCTGCTGGGCTTTGTCCTTGCAGACCGTCAGCGCCGCCGCCACATCGCCCGGCTGCACCGCCAGAAAGAGACAATGTCCCTGCCGGTTGTGCAGCATTCCAAATCAAAGAAACGCGGCAGCGCGCGGCCCACCAATGCGATCGAACGGTTCGTGGCGTTTTTTGAACGCCAGCTTGATCAGACCAGCCTGCGTATTGGTGTGAACGAACTGCTGATACAGGTGGGGATTGGTCTTTTGGCGCTCTACGCTCTGGCGGTGCTGGCGCTTGGGCTGCATCCTTTGACCGCTTTGCCGGTGGCTGTAGTTTTGACCTTCGGCATATTGATGAGCCTGCTGAACATCGCGCAAAACCGCTATAAAAAAGCCTTCGCGGCGGGGCTTCCTGAAGCATTGGATATTTTTGCCCGTGGCTTGCGGGCAGGGCGTCCGGTCACCGATTCAATGGCCATTGTTGTCGATAACTCAAGCGGGCCAATCCTGCACGAGTTCAGCCGCTGTCGTGATGAGGTGCGTATGGGCACGTCACTGCCGGAATGTCTGGAGCGGTTGAGCGCGCGGTTGCCCTTGGCCGAGGTCAATTTCTTCGCGGTCTCCACTGCCTTGCAGGCGGAAACTGGCGGCAATTTGATTGAAACCATGGAGAACCTCGCCACGCAGCTGCGCGAACGCCGCAAACTGCGCAAGAAAGCGCGGGCGTTGTCCTCGGAAGCGCGGGCCAGCGCGGTGATCCTTGCGTCTTTGCCCTTTGCCGTAACCCTGCTGATTGCGGTGTTGAACGGTTCCTATCTTGAGCCACTGTATGCGGATCCGCGTGGTCGCCTCATGGCGGGCGTGGCCCTTGGCAGTATCGCCTTTGGCATCTTTGTGATGGTGCGGATGGGCAAGCTCGATGTCTGAGACCTCTATGCATATCTTCTGGATGGCCTTTCTGGGGCTGACCACTGCGATGCTTGCGTTGACGCTTTTGATGTTCACCGAACATCAGCGCAGCCTGCGCGCAGCGCGGTTGAACCGTGCCAACGGGTCGGAGAAAGCGCGCCGCGTTGACGGTGCTGCCGAACGCCGTGGCTTTCTGGGCGGGATCACTGGCAAGCTGCGCCAAGTGGTTGTCCTGATCGGCGAACGTCTGGCTGTGGTATTAGGCGGGGAATCCCGCGAAACCGCTGCAAACCTGTCCTCAGCCGGGTTTCGCAGCCGCGACGCCCTGTTGATCTATGCGTTCCTGAAAACCATCCTGCCTTTGGCCGCTTTACTTGGCGGGTTGATCTATCTGGGTGCCACACGGCCTTTGGACATCACCATCATCGTGCCCGCTGCCATGGTGATCGGTGCCGCGCTGGCCTTGTCCATGGGGGTCGATTTTGTCGTCAACAAGGCCCGCACTGCGCGTCTGGCCCGCATCCGGCTGAGCTTTCCCGATATGCTTGAGCTGATCGTCATCACCTCGGAGGCCGGGCTGGGTCCGCAGCCAGCATTGCACCGCGTTGCACAGGAAATGGCGGTGACCCATCCTGATCTGGCGCAGGAAATGCTGCAAATGGTGTCGGAGATGGCGATGACCAGTGATGCCCGTGGTGCCTATGACAAGCTGAACATCCGCGCACCGCTGCCGGAAATTGCCGTATTCACCCAGACATTGGATCAATCCGACAGATACGGCACGCCCTTTGCCCGCGCAATGCGCACCCTGATCGACGAGCAACGCAGCAACCGTTTGGTTGCTGTCGAGGAAAAAGCCGCGCGCCTGCCGGTTCTGATGACCATGCCTTTGATCTTTTGCATCATGCCCGCGGTATTTGTGGTGCTGGTCGGACCCGCAGCGCTCAGTGTTCTTGACAATATTCTTTCCGGAGGCTGATCCTATCATGCTGACCCAACCCCTTGCTTTCCTTAAGCGTTTCCGTCGTGATCAATCCGGCGCGGTCGCTGTTGAATTCGTACTGCTGGCACCGCCGGTATTCGCATTGCTGTTCGGGATCATCATTGTTGGCTATTACATCGGCGTCAGCCATTCAGTATCGCAGCTGGCCACAGGTGCGGCGCGGGCATCGGTTGTCGGGCTGGACACGGAAGAACGCGAAACACTGGCACTGGCCTATCTTGACCGTGCGAGCGTCAACTATCCGATGTTGAAACAGGATGCTTTGACCTCTGAGGCCCTGCTGGAAGAGGGTACACCGCCCGGAGTCACCGTGACGGTCTCCTATGAGGTTGACGGTTCCATCATCGGCGTTGCCAACAGCCTTCTGGGTCTTAGCCTCTCGGACATCAAGGGGAGTGCATATCTTGCCTATTAAACCGCATTTCCTCAGATCATTCAGCCGAGATGAAAGCGGCGCTGTTGCGGTGATTGTGTCCCTATTGCTGACCGTGTTGCTGGGGTTTGTAGCGCTTGGCGTAGATGTGGCATCGCTCTATCGTGAAAACGCGAACCTGCAGGCGGATGCCGATCTGGCCGCGATGAGCAGCGTGCGCGACCCGGATGAGGCAACCCCGCGCGCGCAGCTTTCACTGGGCCACAACCAACGCGAAACCGATACCCTGTCCGAGCTGGTGACAGGTCGCTATTTACGCAATCCCGAAATTCCACGTGACAATCGGTTCACCCCCTTGTCAGCCGGCAATCCGGCGATCAATGCAGTGCGGGTTAAGCTCAAAGACGAAGGGCCCCTTCATTTTGCCAAGATATTCTCGGATGATGATCATGTTGACCTGACCCGCAGCGCAACCGCAATCCGTACAGGTGCCGCCAGTTTTTCCCTGAACAGCAGTATTGCCCGGTTGGACATCACCGATCTGAACGCGGCTTTGTCACAAAGCTTTGGCACGGAAGTCTCCATTTCGGCAGGGGATCATTCGGCGCTGGCCAGCACATCGGTGAATATGGGGGATTTGCTAAAGGAACTGAACCAGCTTTCAGGCAACGCCTCGCGCAATCCGGCCGCCATTCTGGATGAAGGAACCACTGCGGGTGATGTGTTTACCGCTTTGCAGAATATCCTTCCCGCCGGTGCCTCCGGGGGTTTGGGGGCTTTGATCGGGGCAGGCGGCTTGATGGCCCTGGATGTCGAGGCGCTAGTGGGCGGAATCGACAGTGACCTTGGGCTGACCGCCTTTGAATTTGCCTCCGACATTGACGTGACCGCGCTGGATATTGTGAACGCGGTGGCCAGCGTCAACAGCTTCCAGCATGAGTTGGCAGCGGATGTGGCGATTGCTGTGCCCGGTGTTGCTTCTGTGACCTCCCGGCTTGCTGCTGGCGAACCACCCGCACGGTCCGGCTGGGTTGCTTTGGGCGAAGAAGGGGTGCAGCTGCACAGGGCGGCAGCACGGGTCCTGACCGAAGTCTCCCTTGATCCGAACCTGCTGGGATCGCTTGGGGTGGGGGTATCGGTCACTAGCCTGGACCTGCCGATCTATGTTGAGGTCGCAGGTGCGACAGCAACTTTGGAAGAAATCAGCTGCGTTTCCTCAGAGCCGGAAGCGCTTGCCTCGCGGTTTTCCACCGCGCCCACGCCGATCAGCCCCGAAAATGGCACATCGGTTGCCGCACTTTATCTGGGCAAGGTGGCGGAAGACGTGTTCACCAGCGGCCCGATCAGCGCATCAGACCTGAGTTTTGCTGATATTCTGGATCTCACCCTGCGGATTGATCTGCCTTTGCTGCCAGATATCGTGATTGCCGGTATTACCGTTCAGGCACGCTCAAATATCACTGTTGGACAATCCCAGACCGAAACCATCCGTTACACCAATGATGATGTGACCAACAATCGGATGATCCGCCATTTTGGTTCGGGTGAACTGGTGGGGTCTGCCATCTCAACCTTGCTGTCGCCTGCCCATACCGAGCTGCGGGTGAAGCCGGGGCAGGAGGGGCTGATCACACCACTTGCAGCACCTCTGGTTTCTGCCGTGCTGTCGCTGTTGCCAAACCGTCTGCTCAGTGCGCTGGCTGCGCCCTTGGACGGGGTGGTGGATACGGTATTGAACAGTGCAGGTCTGCGGTTGGGTGAGGGGGAGCTCACTCTGGAAGGCCATCACTGTGAAGCAATCCGGTTGGTGCAATGAACGCCATGGTGCAACAGACACAGAAAAAGCGATCCCCAAAAGGCCCGCTTGATCAGATACAATTGTGGTTTGGTGCTGGAAACCTAGGCCTGCAGGGCGGCCTGTTCGCTGTTCTTGTTACGCCCAACCAGCGGCAGAATGCGCCGTGTCGGCACCGAAGAAGTCCGCTGGCGCTGTTCGGTTTTGGTTTCATTTGCGATGGCACAGATTTCATCCGTGACAAAAGCGATCAACTGATACCGCGATCCCATCCCGGACTTTTGATAAATGCTGCTGAGTTGCGATTTGATTGTCGCAATGGCACAGCCGCGCATTTCTGCAACTTCACTGTTGGAAAATCCTTTGGCAACAAAAATAGCCACATCGGCTTCGGCCTGCGACAAACCCCATTCTGGGGCATAGCGGGCAATAACACTTTCTTTGGCAGCGGGGGCGGCAAACTCTGACGCCGCCTGTTTTTGCTTCTTGCGCATTTTGTCTTGGTAGGAGGCAACCTGCTTGAAGCAAAGATAGGCAACCGCGCTGGTCAGCGCAAAGAACAGCGCAAACAGCCCTACGATTGTCGCCATTTTTGTACCTGCCTGCTCCAAGGCGAAGGCAACGACAAGAAACGTCTTCAATGCGGCGACACTAAAGACCAAAACGAACCCGGAAACCCAATACCGTAACACCTGCATATCCCATCTGTTGTTTTCACAATTGTACCCATGCTGTTTTAGCGGCCAATATGTCGAATTTGTGGCCTTGCGCCCATTTCTCTGCATTTCTTTCCCAAAAGGTCAAATTTGTGCGGCAAATGCTGCAATCAATGAACTATTGGTTAATTTGTAAGGCGTTAGGGCAATGGCATTTGCCGGTAAGCTGCGGGTCAGCGTGGTGATTTCTTCACAAATCGACAGAGTTTTGCGGCGGCGCCGACGCGCGGTTTTCGTTGGTTGAGACTGAGAGAGTCAAAAACGGTGGCGCTTGTCTGTTGACAAGACTCATCCTGTGCATATCATTCGTATGCAAACAATCGAAGGCTTAGCGCCGTGCCCTATGTTCGCCCGTCAGATTTGGAAACCGCACTTTCACTTGCGTCACAGCCCAATCAGGGTGTGATTGCCGGGGGTACGGATGTTTTCCCGGCCAGCCAGCAAGGGCAGCGGTTCCAGAACCTGTTGGATCTGACCGCTGTGCGCGAGCTGGCCGGGATCATCCTGTCAGAAAGCGGCATACGTATTGGTGCGGCGGCGCGTTGGCGTGACGTGATCGACGCGGATCTACCCGCCACCTTTGATGGGTTGAAACTGGCTGCGCGACAGGTGGGCAGTGTCCAGATTCAGAACCGTGCGACGGTTGCAGGCAACCTGTGTAACGCTTCGCCTGCGGCGGATGGCGTGCCCCCTTTGTTGACGCTTGATGCCTCGGTTGAGGTGGCCAGTGCGGCGCGCGGTATCCGGCGCCTTCCCCTTGATGCGTTTATACTTGGGGTCCGGCAAACCGCGTTGCAACCTGATGAAATCATGACCGCGATTGTGGTGCCTACACCGCCTGAAAACGCCGGTTCCAGTTTTGAGAAACTCGGCAGCCGGACCTATCTGGTGATCTCCATCGCGATGGTTGCAGCGCTTGTTGTCAAAGACGCGGGTGGGCGGATCACATTTGCGCGGATCGCGGTCGGGGCCTGTTCGCCGGTGGCGCAGCGGTTACGACGGCTTGAGGTTTCCTGCATCGGCAAGCGCCCGGAGGAGATTTCGGTCACGGCAGATCATTTGGCGGATCTGACCCCGATTGATGATGTACGCGGATCAGCGGCCTATCGTCTGGATGCGGTGGCGGAACTGTGCCAACGCGCGGTGAAAGGGGCGGCGGGATGAATGATGTTTCCTTTTCGTTGAATGGCAAGGCCGTCACCACGCAGCCTGCGACCGGGGCGCGTTTGTCAGAAACCCTGCGTGAAACCCTTGATGGCCGGGATGTGAAAATCGGCTGTAATGCGGGGGACTGTGGGGCCTGTACTGTATTGCTGGACGGGCAGCCGATCTGCGCCTGTCTGACGCCAACGCAACAGGTATCGGGGCAAGCTGTTGAAACCCTTGCTGGATTAAACGTCAGCGATCCGGTTGCGCAGATGCTGGGAGAGCGGTTTCAGGATCACGGCGCGGCCCAATGCGGGATTTGCACGCCGGGGATGATGGTTGCTGCGGTTGCTTTGCTGCGCGAGGATCCGACGCCATCAGAACAGGCTGTGAAAGACGCGCTTGGCGGGGTGCTTTGCCGCTGCACGGGGTATCGCAAGATCATTGATGCGGTGATGGGGCGTCCGGCGGTTTTGAAAGATGATGGAGGTGTCGTTGGCGACAGCATCCGCCGTCTGGACGGGGCGGATAAGGTTACGGGGGTTGAACTGTTCAGCGATGATGTCGCGCCGGTTGGCACGCTTGAAATTCTGGTGATCCGCTCGCCCTTTGCGCGGGCCGGTTTCCGGTTTGGCGACCTTGCGGCATGGGCCGCCGCGACCGACGAGGTTGAGGCGGTCTTGACCGCCGCCGACGTGCCGGGACGCAATGTCTTTGGCGTTATTCCGCAGTTTGTCGACCAGCCGGTCTTTGCTGAAACCGAAACCCGCTTTCGTGGTGAAGCGGTGGCCGCCGTGGTGGGCACCCCCGCCGCAATCAAGGCGCTTGCGCTGGACGATTTCCCCGTCACATGGTCCGAACTGCCTGCCGCGACGGATATTCAGACAGCGCAGGGCTCAGCGGCAGCCACCCTGCATCAGGACCGCACCGGCAACGTCATGTGTGGTGGATTTGTGCAATGCGGCGATGCCAAAGCCGCGCTGGCGCGTGCGGAGGTGGTAGTGGAGGGCCATTTCAACAGTGGTTTTGTTGAACATGGCTATATCGAACCCGAAGCGGGGTTCGCGCAGATGGTTGGCGACCGCGTGGAGATTTACGCAGGCACGCAGGCACCGGTGATGGACCGCGACAGTCTGGAGATCATTCTGGGGCTGGACGCCAGCAAGATCCGCATTGTGCCCACGGGGATCGGCGGCGGCTTTGGCTCCAAACTTGACCTCTCTGTGCAGCCCTATCTCGCCCTGGCCACAATGAAGACGGGCAAGCCAGTGCGCCTGACCTATAGCCGCCGGGAATCGATGCAAAGCAGCACAAAACGGCATCCCTCAGACATTCAATTGCGGATCGGAGCAGATAGATCGGGCAAGGTTTGCGGCTTTGATTTCTATGGTGAATTTGACACGGGTGCTTATGCCAGCTGGGGCCCGACGGTGGCCAACCGGGTGCCAGTGCATGCCTCTGGCCCTTATCGGATCACCGATTACCGCGCTGAATCCAAAGGGATTCATACCCATAACCCGCCTGCCGGTGCCTTTCGTGGTTTTGGCGTGCCGCAATCCGCGATTGCACAGGAAAGCCTGTTTGATGTTCTGGCTGAAAAGCTGGGCATGGACCCGCTGGAATTTCGCATTCTGAATGCGCTGGAAAACCATGTGCCCACAGTCTGTGGGCAGGTGTTTTCACAAGGGGTCGGCATTGGCAAATGTCTGGAAAGCCTGCGGACAGCTTGGTCTGCCGAACGGGGAGCCGCCGAGAGATTTAACGCAACCTCAGAGACCTACAAGCGCGGTGTCGGCGTCGCGGCGGGCTGGTATGGCTGTGGCAATACCTCCTTGCCCAACCCATCGACCATCAAATCGGGCATCACGCCAGAAGGCAGGGTGGTGCTGCATCAGGGTGCAATGGACATCGGGCAGGGTGCCAATACCGTCATCGCGCAGATCTTTGCCACGGCCCTTGGCGTGCCGACCACATCGGTTCAGCTCGTCGGCCCGGATACGGATGTCACACCGGATGCTGGCAAAACCTCCGCCTCGCGGCAAACCTATGTTTCGGGGGCTGCGGCGCGGCTGTCGGGACTGGCGCTGCGGGCTTTGGTGCTGAAACGGATGAATGTGTCAGAGGGGGCGGTGCTTTCGTTTTCTGAGGGGCAGGCCATGGCGTTGGATGGCGGCAAAACCCACTGGCTGGACCTCGCCACATTGGAAGCCGACGCAGAGGGCTTTGCCTTTTGCGCCATCGAAACCTATGACCCGCCGACCAAACCGCTGGACGCAAATGGGCAGGGCGCGCCCTATGCGCAGTTTGGATATGCGGCGCATTTGGTCGTGGTCGAGGTGGACATGAAGCTCGGCACCGTCAAACCGTTGAAATTCGTCGCTTCCCATGATGTTGGTCAGGCGATCAACCCGCTGCTGGTTGAAGGGCAGGTGCAGGGTGGCATTGCCCAGGGGTTGGGCATGGCCCTGATGGAGGAGTATCTGCCCGGGCGCACGGAGAACCTGCATGATTATTTGATCCCGACCATCGGCGATATGCCTCCTGTCGAGACGATCATCATCGAAGAACCTGACGCGCATGGGCCGTACGGGGCCAAGGGACTGGGCGAACATGTGTTGATCCCGACCGCACCCGCGATCCTGAACGCAATCTATACGGCGACTGGCGCGCGGATCACACAGGTGCCTGCAACACCGGCCATCGTTCGTGCCGCGATCAAGAGGGTGCAATCATGAGCAGACCCGAAAGAACCAAGCCGGAAAAGATCCGCTGTGACGCCTGCCCGGTTTTGTGTTTCATCGCGGATGGCAAATCCGGTGCCTGTGACCGCTATGCCAATCACGCGGGTGAATTGGTGCGGCTGGACCCGCTGACCATTGTTGAAACGGCGGATGCGCCGCTGGTGCCCTTTATGAAAGACGGCGCGGAATGGGACGGGGACATCGTGAAAGGCAACCGTCCTTTTGTCACCGCGGTGGGTGCCGGCACTACCTATCCTGATTACAAACCGGCACCTTTCATTGTCAGTCAGGATATTGACGGCATCGATATGGTGACGGTCGTGACCGAAGGAATCTTCAGCTATTGCGGCGTGAAAGTGAAAATCGACACCGACCGCCATATCGGTGATGAACGCGATATCGTCTATGCACAGGGCGAGGCGATCGGCCATGTGATGACTTCTGAATACGGTTCCAAAATGTTGTCGCTGGGCGGGGTGGAACATCTGACTGGCGGTTCAAAGAAGGAAGGCCGCGCCACCTGTGCCGCACTTTTGGCGCTATGCAACCGCGCGGCCGTGACGCTGAGCATTGGTGTCGGGGATCACGCCACCGAAGTGATCGTGCAGGCCGGACAAGCCCCTGTCATTAATGGGGATACGGAACGTCTGATGCGAGTGGGCTGTGGATCTGCCACCATCGGGATGTTTGCAAAGCAATGGCTGGGTCTTGTGGATGATGTGGTGGTGGTGGATGACCACATCACTGGCGTTCTGTCTGAACATGAGGCGGGCAAGCAGCTGGACCTGCCCGCCACGGGTATCAAGATCAAAGGCCGCCGTTCGACCCCCGGACGATATTTTCAGGTCGCTGAACCCGGCACCGGCTGGGGTGGTACCGATATTGACGATCCTCTGACCATCCTTGGCCCGTTCAATCCCAAGGTTGCCCGCGCTGGTATGCGTTTGCTGATGGTCTCTACTACAGGTGAACAGTTCGCCTATTACGAACTTGACGAGGCCCTAGAGCCGCAACCGCACGACCTGCCCACCGCTTTACGCAAATCCACTGATCTGATTGCAGAAAACTGCGAACCCTCGGTTTGTTCCGTGCTGTTTATGGGCGGTGCGGGTGGCAGCCTGCGGGCCGGGGTTACGGAAAACCCGGTGCGCCTGACACGTTCGGTCAAGGATGCGCTGACCCATGTGTCCTGTGGTGGCGCGAAACCCTATGTCTGGCCGGGCGGCGGGATTACAGTGATGGTGGATGTGCTGGATATGCCCGAAATGTCCTTTGGCTATGTGCCGACGCCTGCGCTGGTCGCCCCGATTGAATTCACCCTAAGGGCCAGCGATTACGCGGCATTGGGCGGATATGTGGATCAGGTGAAAACCGTGGCTCAGATTGAAACAGCATCTGCACGGCGGGTGCAACGGAGTACGCAAGGCCATGATCCTTTGGCTGCGCAACATTATCACTGGACCAAGGCGGATAAGGGCTGATGGTGCCTGTGGCACAGATATTGGGCGACCGCCTGCATCTGCAACATGGCCCGATCGATTTGATCATCGGGGCCGATGGCGCGCGGGCACAGGCTTTTGCGGCTGCGCGGGACAGGTTCGAAACCGTGCTGGAAGAGCTGGTGGCAGAGATTGATCTGTTGCACCGGCCCATTGGCCCGGAGACGGTGCAACCGCATGGCGAAACCGCCGCACGCATGATGGCCGCAGGCAGGCAGTTTGCGCCAACTGCCTTTGTGACGCCGATGGCGGGCGTGGCCGGTGCGGTTGCCGAAACCGTGTTGCAGGCGATGACCAGCACTGCCGAACTGACACGGGCCTATGTCAACAACGGCGGCGATATCGCCCTGCATCTGACACAGGACACTGAATTTACAATGGCGATGGCTGGTCATGACGCCAGATCGCTGGGGCAGATTAGGATCACCCATGCCGACCCCATTCGCGGGATTTCAACCAGCGGACAGCACGGGCGCAGTTTTAGCTGCGGGATTGCGGATAGCGTCACGGTTCTGGCTGCCACTGCGGCCAAGGCGGATGTTGCCGCCACACTAATCGCCAATGCGGTGGACCTTGCAGATCATCCCGCGATCCGCCGCCAACCGGCCTGTGAGGTTGACGAAAACACGGATCTGGGCAGACGGTTGGTGGTCACCGGTTGCGGGAGGCTGGGCACAGATGCCATCACGGCAGCACTTGCCAACGGACAGGCCCGCGCCGAAGGGTTTATTGCACGGGGGCAAATCAACGGCGCCTGTCTTTTCCTGCAAGGTCAGTCACGCGGGGTTGGCCACAGCCCTGTCACAATTTTAGAAGGAACTCCTGAATATGCATAAAGTCACCCTGCGCAAAACGGTTCTATCCGTTGAAGAAGTTTTTCACGAAGGCGGGCCGGTCGCGGAGAAACCCCTGCTGCGCGGGTCGATCATGGCGGTAATCAAGAACCCTTTTGCTGGCGAATATGTCAATGAAATTCAGGGGTTTCAGGATGATCTTAAACCATTGGGCTTGGAAATGGCAATGAAACTTGCAACCGCATTAGGTGGTGCGGGCGTTATCGAAGGATACGGCAAAGGGGCCATTGTCGGTGCCGCAGGTGAGGTCGAGCACGGTGCGCTTTGGCATGCGCCGGGCGGCTATGCGATGCGCGAATTGCTGGGCGATGCCAAGGCGATTGTGCCCTCTACCAAAAAGGTGGGCGGCGTGGGCGCGCGGCTGGATGTGCCGCTGACCCATACCAACGCATCCTATGTGCGCAGTCACTTTGATGCCATGGAAGTGGGGTGCAACGATGCGCCCAAAGCGGATGAGCTGGCCCTGATACTGGTGATGAGCACGGGCGCGCGCATCCACAACCGCGCAGGTGGTCTGGCGGCGGCGGATATCAAAGGCGAGGACGGTTTGCGATGAAAGCGAAGATCAGAAAAATTGCGGTAAATATAGAAGAAACCCATATCGAGATGGGGCGGGCGATTTCGCCACCCACGCGCAAGGCGGTGGCGGTCGCAGTCATCGAAAACCCTTTTGCGGGCAGCTATACCGAAGACCTGTCACCCTTGATGGATATCGGTGCCGAACTGGGCGCGCTCCTGGGAAAACGCTGTGTCGATGCCCTTGGGATCACGCCACAAGCGGCTGAAAGCTATGGGAAATCCGCTATGGTTGGCGAGAATGGAGAGCTGGAACATGCGGCTGCCATTCTACATCCGAAACTGGGCGCGCCCCTGCGTCTGGCCGTGGAAAAAGGGGCGGCACTGGTCGCCTCTTCCAAGAAAATGGGCAGCCCGGGACAGGTGTTGGACGTGCCGCTGGGTCATAAGGATGCCGCTTATGTGCGTAGCCATTTCGACGGGATCGAAGTGCAGTTAAACGACTCTCCCCGCGCCAATGAAATCATGGTCGCGGTTGCGGTCACCGACAGCGGGCGCCCTTTACCCCGTGTTGGCGGGCTGACCCATGCAGAGGCTGAAGGCAAGGATGGCTTGCGGTGAGCGGTGATGAAACCGACGACTATGTGCTGGATGACCAAATCGGCTTTCTGCTGCGTCTGGCCAGTCAGCGCCATTCGGTGATTTTTCAACGCAATGTGGTTGGCAACCTAACCCCAACGCAATTTTCGACATTGGTGCGCATATCAGAGCGCGGCGGCGTGTCGCAGAACCACCTTGGCCGTCTGGCGGCGATGGATGTGGCGACCATCAAAGGTGTGGTGGACCGGTTGAAAGCCAAAGGGTTGGTGCAGACCCGCGCCGATCTGAAGGACAAGCGACGGATGTCGATTTCGCTGACTGATGCAGGGCATCAGATGATGGATGACCTCAAGCGGGCCGGGCATAAGATCAGTGCCCTGACACTCGACCCGCTAAGCGAGGCCGAAAGTCAGACACTTGTAACATTGCTCAGAAAAATCAGCTAGATAACTTCGGGCAGGCGATCCGCAGGCGGGGTGTTCCGGCTGCGGGTAGAGGTGACCTTGCCGTCAATGATGGTCATGCCGACACCGGGCAGGTTGCCTTGGCCGACCGACTCCAGCATGGAGTTGCCCGGCGCGTGTTGTGCCTGATCCAGCAGCACAAAGTCCGCACATTTGCCGACTTCGATCAGCCCTGTGTCCAACTCCCGTTGCCGCGCCGTATTGCCGGTGCCAAAACTAAACGCCTGTTCCGCCGGTACATTGCCAAAGGCCGATAGCATCGCAATCATCCGCAGGATACCCAGCGGCTGCACGCCCGATCCTGCCGGCCCGTCGGTACCCAGGATCACCTGATCCAGCTTGCCCAACTCCCGCGCTGCGTTCAGTGCCAGAACGCCGGAACGTTCGTTGCCGTTATGCACAATTTCAAACGCTGAAGAACAGTTTTCACAAAGGCACAGGATCTGGTCGTCGGGCAGGGCGGAATGCCCGCCGTTGATGTGGCCGATCACATCCGTACCGGTTTCCATCACCATATCCGCATCGATCAACCCTGATCCGGGGATCGAGGGGCCGCCGGTGTGGATCGTGCTTTGCATGCCGTATTTGCGGGCCCATGTGACCATCTGCTGTGCGGTCTTGCCATCCTTGACAGTGCCAAGCCCCACTTCACCCAGTAGTTTCACACCGGCCTCGGAGAGGTCTTTGAAATCCTGTTCGACCATGCCTTGTTCAATCACAGGCGCACCGGCGTGCACCTTCACACCTGAAGGGCGGAAGTTTTCGTACCAACGTTGCGAAGCAATTGCCATCGCCTTGAGACCGACAATATCTTTGGGACGTCCCGGCATGTGAACCTCACCCGCAGAGATAAGCGTGGTAACGCCGCCGTGTAGGGTACTGTCAATCCAGCTTAATTGCTGTTGGCGCGGAGTGTAGTCGCCAACCACCGGATGCACATGGCTATCGATCAGGCCGGGTGCCAATGTGACACCTTTGGCATCGACGGTTGTTGTGGCACCTTCCGTATCGAGGTCTTTTTCCGCGCCCCATTCGGTGATTTTACCGTTCAGTGCAATCAGGCAATCGCCGTCAAAAATCGGCTCTTCCAGCTTGCCCGACAGGATCATGCCGATGTTTCTGATGACCAGTTTTTCGCTGCCGGTTTCTTCACTCATGACGCATCCTCCGTTTCGATTGTTAAACCCCCAAGTAACGCGCAAGCATCCCGGGGTCGTTTTTCAGATCGGCCGCTGTTGCCGATGCAACCGACGTGCCGTTTTCAATGAACACCACGCGATCTGCGACCTGAAGAACCGCATCGACCCTTTGTTCAACAAGAACAATGGCAAAGCCCTCGGCCTTCATCTTTAGAATGACGTCGCGGATCAGGGCGATCATGGAGGGTTGCAGCCCTTCGGTAGGCTCGTCCAGCAACAAAACCTTGGGGCGCAGACAGAGGGCGCGGGCAGTGGCCAACATCTGCTGTTCGCCCCCCGACAGGGTGCCCGCAGTTTGTTTCAGCCGCTCCCGCAGACGGGGAAACAGCTCCAGCACCCATTCTTTCGTGTCTTTCCCCATGCCCCGCGTCAACAGGCCGATCTCGATGTTTTCATCTACCGTTAGTTCTGGAAACAGGCGGCGGCCCTGCGGGATGTAGCCGATGCCACGGCGCGGAATTTCATGCGGGGGCAGGGTGCTAAGCGCCTCTCCCTCCAGTGTGACACTGCCGGCGGTGACGGGTAAAATCCCCATGACAGATTTCAAGGTGGTGGTTTTTCCCGCACCATTTCGACCCAAAAGACACAATATTTCAGATGGTTGCACGTCAAAGCTTACCCCGCGCAGGGTTTTGACATCACCGTAAGCGGCATGGATATCCTTCACCTCAAGCATCGGTCTTACCCAGATAAGCGGCCTGTACAGCGGTGTTTTCACTGATCTCTTCAGGGGTGCCATTGGCCAGCACCATCCCCTGATCCAGCACCGTAATCCAATCAGCGGCCCCCATGACCACCGTCATATTATGTTCGATCAACAGTATGGTGGTTTCTCCGGCCAGCGATTTGATCAACGCAATAAACCCCGCAACTTCAGACTCTGCGAGGCCCTGTGTTGGTTCATCAAGGATAAAGACACGCGGCTCCTGAACAAGTCCCATGGCGATTTCGAGCAGGCGTTTGTGACCATAGCTGAGGTCACCCGCGATTTGGTCAGCCCGATCTGCAATATCGACTTTACCAAGCGCCGCGGTGATTTTGCTTGCCAGTATTGCGGGCTTTTTCCCGAACAAACGCCGCGCTGCGATGGCTACGTTTTCATGCACCGTAAGGCGCGGAAAGATGGAGGTGATCTGAAAGGTATAGGCGATGCCCAACTGGATGCGTTTATGTGCGGGCAGGGCGCTGATATCGCGGCCCGCAAAAATGACCTGTCCCCGGGTCGCCTCTGTGCGCCCGCTGACCATACCGACAAATGTGGATTTTCCCGCACCATTGGGGCCGATCAGCGCGGTGATCTTGCCTGTTGGCAGGGTGAAATCCACGTCGGAATTTGCTGTGACACCGCCATAGACCTTGGTCAGCCCCTTGGTTTCCAGAATATTTATGGCAGCCATGGGAACACCCGTTTGCGCATTTCACCCATCAACCCTTGCGGGGCGAACATGGTCAGCAGCACCAGTACCACACCTGCAACCAGCATATAGGCAGTTGTCACAGAGCTGGAAAAATCGATGAGATAGAACATGAAGAACACGCCCAACAGCGGGCCGATGGTGGTGCCGGCCCCGCCCAGCAAAACCCACAGCAGCGGGAAGATGGAATATTGCACCGTGGCGAAAGTCGCCCCGACATAGCCAAACAGCATGGCGTAGGCCGCCCCTGCAATGCCGGAGATCAGGCCCGACAGGATCATCGCCTTGAGTTTATGTACGCCGGTGTCATAACCCAGCATGCGGGCGCGTTCCTCGTTTTCGCGAATGGCGACCAAGGTCCGGCCAAAAGGAGATCCGATAACCCGCGCCAGCGCCAGAAAACAGGCCGAAAAAAGCAGGAGCGCCGTGACATAGCGCGCCCCTTCAGTGGTCAGATCGATGCCAAAGATCATCCGCTCCGCCGATTGGATCACAAACCCCTCGTCGCCGCGTGTGTAGCTGCCAAAGTATAGCACGACGAGATAGGCGGTCTGCGCAAACATCAGCGTCACGATCATGAAGGCCACGCCGGTGGTGCGCAGGGCCAGGAAGCCGGTTACAGCTGCCAGTGCCGTGGCGGACGCCATGCCGATCAGGAAGGCCACCGGCAGCGGCGCGCCGCCCAGATTGATCGAAAGGCCAAAGCCATACATGCCTGCCGCGAAAAACATCGCGTGGCCCAGGCTCAACAGGCCGGTGTAGCCAAACAGGATGTTGAACCCCATGGCATAGATCGCCAGCACCATGATCCGCGATAAGTTGCCGGAATGATAAGGCGGGAGGATGAAAAACAGCGCAACCAATGCGGCCAGTACCGATAGGTGCAATGTTGCGGACTTTCTGCGCACCGTCATGTGGCGGACCTGCCAAACAGGCCTTGTGGACGCCAGACAAGCACCATGGCAACAAGGAAAGTAGCAAGGATCTTGGCCAATGTAGGTGAGAAAAACACAGAGATGATGCCGTCGCTCATCCCGATAAGCAGGGCGGCAACCACCGTGCCGGGCAGGCTGCCAAGGCCACCGATGATAACGACGATGAAAGACAGCAGCAGCGGGTCGGCACCCATCAGGTAATGCGCCTGTTGGATCGGCACGACAAGCACAGCCCCAAGGGCAGCAAGGGCAGCCCCAAGGCCAAATACCATCGAATAGACGCGGCCAACAGGAATTCCGAAGGCCTGTGCCGTCTCGCTGTCTTGTTGGGTGGCGCGCATGATCAGACCGATTTTGGTGCGGGTAATCAGCAGCCACAGTGCTACAAGGACCACCGCCGCCGCCGCAATGACGAACAGTTTGTAGCTGGTCGTGCTCAGGCCCCATGGCCAATACATTGCAAAACCGCCCTCACCGAATTCGAACCACGGCAGGGCAAGGCGGTGGTTAAACGGAGGTTCAACCGGGCGCGCATCCGGGCCAAAGGTCATCAGCGTGGTTTGCTGGATGATGTAGAGCAGCCCGATGGTCGCCACGATGGTGCGGTCGGCATCGTATTTCAGATGTTTCAGGATCACACGGTCGGACAGTGCAGCGATCAGGCCCACCAAAAGCGGAGCGACAACCAATGCCGCCACAAACCCAACCGCCGGATGCCCCCCCAGCAGCGACGTCACATACCATGCCAGAACCGCGCCCAGCATGTAAAACTCGCCATGCGCGACGTTGACCACACGCATCACCCCGAAGACAATGCTCAGCCCCATAGAGGTCAGCACAAGCACCGAAGCGATGACCGCCCCTTCAAGAGAGGCGAGCATCAGATGTGGACCGAATTCCATTCTATTGCCTTGATTTCAAGGGCTTAGAAGGATTGCGCTGTATAGTCTACCTCGTCTTCGTACATCCCGTCCTCAATGGAGGCGGTATGTTCGACCTTGAGCGTCCCATCGGTCACCTTGGAAATAAACTGTGCGCCAAAGACCTGATGGGTCTTGCCGTTAAACAGCTTCGCCCCCTGCGGGTGATCAAGCGAATGGGGCAGGTCTGTCATGGCCTCAACCGCTCCGATCAGCTTGGCGCGGTCTTGCGGGCCTTGGTAGTCAGCTGTTTCCATACCGGCCTTGATCACATTCAGGGTTTCCCAGCAGCCAAACATATGGGCATAGGTTGACACGTCTTTGGGATCATCCAGTGATGCGCCGCGCGCATCAACACCCACAGCCGCACGATAGGCGGTGTCGAATTCTGAGTTGTTTTCCTGAGCATGGCGCGGATTGCCCTCCCAGAAATAGGTGCCTTCAAGGAACTCCAGACCCGGGCTTTGGATATCCACCGCCTCAAGGCTGTCGATAAAGCCGAAAATCTCGGGGCGTGAGGGGCCGAAAAATTCACCCAGTTCTTTCACAAAGGTCAGCACGGCAGGGCCGACCATGACGTGATAGACCACATCGGTATCGCGTGGTATCTGCGGAAAATAGCGGGTAAACGAGGTTTCAGCGGGCGGCACAGCAATCTTTGCAACCACCTCACCTCCCTGCGCCTCGATCGCCGCAGAGAAGAAATCGCGGTGGTCGTGACCAAAGGCAAAGTCGGGAAAGATCATCGTGACCTTCTTGCCCAGATTATTCGCCACAAAAGGCGCCATGGATTGCACCTGACTCTTCACATCAGTAATGCCGGGCTGAAGCGTATAGCGGTTCAACATGCCGGATGCGACGTGATGCCCTTCGGAAACCACGAAATAGGGCAGTTTCAATTCACCCGCGCGCGGGGCAGAGCCGATTACCACATGGCTGAACAATGTGCCAAAGGCTACATCGACCTTGTGCTGGTTGGCGAATTTCTCAAGCACCTCGGCCCCGCGTTTCGGGTCGGTGCCATCATCTTCGACTACAATCTCCACCGGGCGGCCATTGATCCCGCCCATGTCATTGATGCGCTTTACAGCCGCCTGCGTCGTCGCATCATACCAGCGGCCATAAGCCGCGCCGATGCCTGTGGCATGTTTCTGGAACCCAATTCGGATGGGGGCTGAACTTTGTGCTTGGGCAAAGCCTAGGCTGCCGGGCATTGCGCCCGTGGCAAGCAGCGCTCCGGCACCGATGCCCTTGAGGGCGGTGCGGCGGTTAAGGTCGGTCTTTTTGGATGTTCCGTTGGACACAGTATTTCTCCCTTGCAGCTGGTGCGCGTTTTATCGGGGCACCTGATTTATATTGTTCGCATACGAATGATCTGTCCAGAACTTTCTAAAGTTCAGGCACCACGGGGTGTGGACAGCAACCAAAGGCCGAAAATTGTATATAAAATCATCAGAATGCTGAGGAAGAGTTGGATCAGGATCAAATCCCTGCGTGTTTTGGCGATCCGGCCGGACAGATGATGTGTCATTGCTATAGAGATTATATGCGAAATGACAACCGCTGCCACATTCATCAATAATATGGGTTTTACGGTTTCAGTGCTGTTCAAAAATCCGGTGGTGACACGTAAGCCGCCCAGACCAAACAGGTTCCAACCGCGCGCCAAGGGGTCGCCAAGTGTTGCCGCAAGGTACTGTATTTGAATAAGAAAAGATACAAAGTAATGTGCAAAGTGATAGCCAAGCGCAATTGGCAGGATGGTGATGGCATAGGTGCGAAACGCGGGTGCAAAAGGGGCAGGGGTCAGCGTTCCGAACCTTCTGGCAATGAAAATCCCACCCTGAACACAGGCGGCGTAGATGCAGATCACAATGATATTGGCAAGGATCAGTCCAATGGTTGAACTCCAGACCACGGCGGAACGGCCCGGAAACTCCAATGGGTTGATGCCGATCTGACCCAACCACCAGAATGTCTCTCTCAGGCCGTCAAAACTGCCGGAGACCAGAATGCTCAGGCAAAACAAGGCGCGCGCCATATCCAGCGGTGCAAGCTCGAAACTGGCCCAGCCAGGCATGCCGATGCGTACGTCCTTGCCGCAATGCACCGGACGCAGCGATGTGATCAGGCGGAACAGAACCGAAAAACACTCCACGTTTTGGGTCCAGATTGCAGGACCGAAAAGCGCCATACCGGCAAATGTGAACAGCCAATAGAGAAAGGCAAGTGTTGCAAGCCGGTCAGGATCGCTTGGCGCGATGTCGGCCAGCAGAAAGATCTGAAACAGCATAAAAATGCCAAACGCAGGCCAGGCACCCAAACGGGCAGGGTAGCGCAGCAGCGGCGCATCCCCGTTAAACAGCAGCCAGCACAGGCCAGACCACGGGTTGATCCAGCGCCAAAAATCGCCAATCACAGCCTGCAACACAAACAGGCCAACCCACCAGCCAGTCCAGATCACCTGTGGCAACAGGTTGCTTTGCGGATCGTTTGGACCGTGGATACCCACATAAAGCAGCGCGAAAAACAATATGGTTGAAACCAGTGATGTCAGGTGCGGTGCGACCCCGATGTCGAACCCTTTGGCAATGCGGAACCCACGGTAGATCCGCCCAAGGCCTTGTCCCGGCACAATACTGATCAGGATAATCGAGGCCAGAACCGCCAATGTGCCACCAAATGTATATAGCTCTGTCGGCAGCAGCAGTACCAAAGCCTGTTCCGCAGGATGCGCCAAAACCTGTGTCGGCATCAAAAGCCAGAGCGATATTCCAAAAAGGCACTTTGATTTGCGCAACATATCGGTAGCTTACAGCCGAAATGATTGAGGGAAAATAGATGATGAAGCGGGTTTTGGCCTTTTGTCTGCTGGGTGCGATTGCTGCAACCGGCTATGTGATGCTGAACCGTCAGGACGCCACTTTGTCGCTGGTTGGGGCCAAAGCCTTTGCCATGGCGCAGCGACCTTCGATGTATATGGTGACCTTGACGGTCGAGAATACCGGCGCGCCCGATGTGATCCTTTCTGCCTCGACGCCTGACGCCGATATGATCACATTGGTCAATCCGCAGCACAGCGGCAGCGTGCTTGTGGTGCCGGGGGAAAGTCAGGGAATTCTGGCGATGGACGGCGCACATGTGATGCTGCGTATGGATGATTTTGCCGAAGGTAGTTTTATTCCGCTGACCCTGACCTTTGAAAATGCGGGCGAGGTTGTCACACGTCTGCAAAACGCTGGCGTTACCACTATGTCACATGACCCCAGCACCGGTGTTGCGACAGAGCCAGCACCGTCTGTCAGTCTGCAGGCAATTGATGCACCGGATGCAGATGGGTTTTCTCTGCGCATCGAGGTTGAGAATTTCACATTCTACCGCCCAAAGGACGAATTTGCCGAAGATCCTGCACATGTGGCGGGTCAGGGTCACGGGCATCTTTACCTCAACGGGCTGAAACTGGGCCGGCTGTATGAACCTGGCTTTGACATTGGCCAGCTGCCTGCGGGCGATCATGTGCTTGAGGTTGCCCTGAACACCAATGATCACCGACCATATCTGGCTGCAGACGGAAGGCCGGTGGTTGCGCGGCTGGAAATTCAGGTAGCAGAGTAAGCGCCGCCAGCATTCCGCAACATATATAATTTTACATAATACTGATTACAAGAAGTAAGCTATGCGTTAAAACCACATGCCCCTGGCGCTTTGCTGGACAGCTGCACCTTGGTAGCTTTAACTAAGACCAACCGAAATTTGCGAGTATCCCCCATGACGTCGATCTTGATTCTAAACGGTCCCAATCTCAACCTGCTTGGGACACGACAGCCCGAGGTCTATGGCGCAACGACGCTTGCTGATATCGAAGTGATGTGCCGTGACGCGGCGAAATCCCTTGGTGTGACCCTGGAGTTCGCTCAAAGCAATCATGAAGGAATGCTGATAGATCAGATACATGCGGCAAAATCTTCACAGGATGGCATAATTCTGAACGCTGGTGCCTACACCCATACGTCTGTGGCGATTATGGACGCGATTGCCTCTGTAGAGCTTCCTGTCGTCGAGGTTCATCTCAGCAATATCCACGCCCGTGAAACCTTCCGCCACAAGTCCTATATTGCCCCTGTGGCTTTGGGACAGATCTGCGGGTTTGGCGCAACGGGCTATATTCTGGCGCTTCACGCGCTTAAGGAACATATTTCAAGTGGTTGATTTATAATGTTCTTTCTGGGAAGTTGCTTTGTCTCTGATCAACAGATCTGTGGTCTAATCGGATTTGACCCTAACAATGGTCTACCCAGAAGATGATAGCAGCGAAGACGCTGGGTTGCAGTGAATCAGTGGTTTAAGATCGCCACTTAAATCACTGTAAAAGTATGATTTTTTAAATAATGGTGTCAGGGTTTTCTTGCTGCAAGGTACGTAAACCCTGTTCATCCGATCACTTCAGGCTGGGCACCTGCCAATAAAAAAGGGCGGCGCACCTAAATGCACCGCCCCTCAAATCTTATCGTTAACGCTTAGCTTTGGCCGACTTTGGCAACCTCGGCTGCGAAATCTTCTTTCACAACTTCAATGCCTTCGCCCACTTCCAGACGTACGAAACCGGTGATGGTTGCGCCCGCCTCTTTAGCGGCCTCAGACACAGTCAGATCAGGGTTGATGACGAACTGCTGGTTCACCAATGTCACTTCGGACATGTATTTCTTCATACGCCCCACAATCATCTTTTCGATGACGGCTTCCGGCTTGCCGGACTCGCGGGCGATGTCCATCTGGACCTGCTTTTCTTTCTCGACCACTGCCGGGTCAAGATCTTCCTCGGACAGAGAAGCCGGATTGGTCGCTGCGATGTGCATTGCAACCTGCTTGCCAAAACCTTCGTCGCCGCCGGTCATTGCGACCAGAACACCGATGTTACCCATGCCTGGTGCCGCTGCGTTGTGCACGTAGGACACAACAGTGTCACCGTCGATGGCCGCCATGCGGCGTACCGACATGTTTTCACCAATCACGGCAACCGCATCCGTTACGGTCTGCTCAACGGATTTGCCGCCCATGTCAGCCGCTTTCAGCGCGTCGATATCGGACGCCCCCAGGGCAACATCGGCAATGCCAGCAACCATTTTCTGGAAGTCAGCGTTCTTGCCCACGAAATCGGTTTCAGAGTTTACTTCAACCGCAACGCCGTGGCCGCCGTCAACCTTGACCGCAACCAGACCTTCCGCTGCTGTACGGCCGGATTTCTTCGCCGCTTTGGCCAGACCCTTGGTGCGCAGCCAATCAACCGCCGCTTCCATGTCGCCATTGTTTTCGGTCAACGCCTTCTTGGCGTCCATCATGCCTGCGCCGGTGCTGTCGCGCAGTTCTTTCACCATAGATGCTGTAATCGCCATCTTTTGGTTCTCCTGTTAAATCAGATCGGTTGGAGGCAGGTGTACCCTGCCCCCGTTTCAGTCCTGTGACACGTCTCAGCCTTCGGCTTTGGCGACGGTCTCTTTTGTGGACTCGATATCAAGGACCGCATCCTTGGACATGGCGTCGTTTGACACTGTCTCTTCAGAGGCATTGCCAACTTCAACACCGGTGGAAGGCTCCGCAAGAGCTTCCTCAGCAGGTGCTTCTTCCATTGCGCCCAGATCAACGCCAGCCGCGCCCAATTGGGCGGACATGCCGTCAAGCGCCGCACGTGCAGCCAGATCGCAATATAGGCCAATGGCGCGTGCCGCGTCATCGTTGCCCGGAATGATGTAGTCGATGCCATCGGGTGAGCAGTTGGTGTCAACCACAGCCACAACCGGAATGCCCAGCTTGTTGGCTTCGGCCACTGCCAGCGATTCTTTTTTCACGTCGATCACGAAGATCAGGTCGGGACGGCCGCCCATTTCACGGATACCGCCCAAAGAAGCCTGAAGCTTGCCCTGGTCACGTTCCATACCCAGACGCTCTTTTTTGGTCAGGCCTTCAAAGCCGCGCTCGGACTGTTCGTCGATGGATTTCAGACGGTTGATGGATTTGGACACGGTCTGCCAGTTGGTCAGCGTGCCGCCCAGCCAGCGGTGGTTCATGTAATACTGTGCGCATTTTTCAGCGGCATCTGCGATCGGCTGTGCTGCCTGACGCTTGGTGCCGACGAACAGGATGGACCCGCCCTTGGCAACTGTGTCACGGATCAGTTTCAATGCTTCATCCAGCATTGGAACGGTCTGTGTCAGGTCCATGATGTGAATTCCGTTACGCGCGCCATAGATGTAGGGACCCATACGTGGGTTCCAGCGCTGCGTCTGGTGGCCAAAGTGTACGCCTGCTTCAAGCAGCTGACGCATGGAGAACTCAGGAAGAGCCATGTCGGTATACCTTTCCGGTTTAGCCTCATCGGGGGTATGATCCCATATGGAACCAACCGGCGGACTGTTTCAGGATTTCTCCCCGAAATGGCCCAACCCCGACTGCGGGTTTAAGTGCCGCGTCCTTAAGACAGATCCACCAAAGGCGCAAGGGGCAATTGATGCGCCAGCGAAGACCCGCATAAATTCAATGGACAGCTCCGGCAAGCTGGCTCAATGTGGCGGAAAAAACAAACCTTTGGGAGTATCACCATGATCCACCGCACCGCCGCGCTATTTGTGTTTGCGTTTGCCACGCCGGGCTTTGCCCAATCCGTCACCCTGACCCCTGCTGATCCACAACCCGCCGCCGGTGATCTGACTCCCGGGCTGGCCGTCTCCTATGCCTACCCCAAGGATGTGCGTCTGCTGGAAGATGCCGAAGACGCTTTGGAGTCAGCCAAGAGCGGGCCGCCAATCAGAGGTCTGTCCTATTCGGACAATACCGAGGGCGATCTGACCCTGACCTCGGAAAAGGCCAGCAAGGTTGCCGCCGCAATCAGTGGGTTTATCCGGTTTGACGCTGCGGGTACTTTTGAGGTCGAAATGATCAGCAATGATGGCCTTCTGGCCAGCATCGGCGGTCAGCAGGTTGGGCTTTATGATGGGGTGCATGGCTGTGAACCCGCCGGTATTCAGGAGGTCGTTGTGCCCGAAGCTGCTTGGTATCCGATTGAAATCACCTATTTCCAACGCAAGGGCAGCGCCTGTCTGGAAATGGATTGGAATGTCGACGGCCGCATGGGCCCTGTGCCCGATTCAGTATTTGCACATATCGAATAGGTTAAACCACGTTTGGGCCGAACCCTGATTAGGCCAAGTCCGATACATGTCCCTTGCGCACCGCTGTTTCACAGTCCAGCGCAAGGGCCTTCCGGTGCGCATATGCGCTTGCCGGCAGCGGCGTGTGATAGGTGACCTCAACCCATCCTTGCCGCGCCGGTGCCAATGTGACCAGCAGATGTGCACCAAAGGATGTATCCCCCCACCAGCCGTAAAACCGCGGGTCTGCCCCGGCAGGTGCGTGATAGGTCACACTTACGGGCTGCACGGCGATTTCGTTTTTTAGGTTTGGTGACAGGAATGATTGGAACAACGTGGTCTTGAACGGCAATACCTGCTGCCCGTCCGTGCTGGTCCCCTCCGGGAAAAACAGCAGTTTGTGCCCCGCCAGCAACCGCTCTTCGAAGATTTGGGTCTGCGCCTTGGCCTGCGCCGGGTCGCGCACCACAAAAACCGTACCTGTGGCGCGGGCCAGCCATCCGATCCCGGGCCAATTGGCCACTTCGGATTTTGATACGAAATAGATCCGCTTGCTGGCGTTCAGCACAAAGATGTCCAGCCAGGAGGTGTGATTGGCGACAATCGCCCCCTGTCCGGCCATTGGCATGCCGGACACTTGCAAGCGCAATCCCAGAAGCCGCAGTGCGTTGCGACAGACAAATTGCGTAATATGCGGCGTCATCGGACGGTGCAGGCCAAACAATGGTCGTTCAATCAGTCGCACCAACAGCAGAATGATCAGCCCGCCAAAGACCAGCACGGCCAAAGCAGTTGCCCGCAGTAAAACCCGCAGCCAGCCCGCCAATGTGATGGCCGGGTAGGACGGGGGCAGATCACTGTCCCAACGCGGGCTCATTGCGACCCTCGCCCGTAGATCCGGGCCTGTTTTTGCGACAGCCGGGCGGTGTCCATGATCAGGCAGACATCTACAGTGTTAAAGGCGTGATCGACAAAGGCCCCCTCGCCCACATAGCCGCCGAGCCGCAGATAGGCCTTGATCAGGCTGGGTACCTGCAACATCGCGGCTTTGCGGTCCAAGGCCTCAGGTGGGATCATGTTCATATCCTGGAAACTCTCTTCAAGTGCGCGCACCCGCAGGTCCGCTGGTGCCAGATGGCGATGGTGCAACAGTGACAGCGGCGCGGCCAGCGCCTGCACATCGGTGCCGGGGAAGCTCGCCACACCAAACAGAACCTCAATCTCATGCAGGGCCACATACTCCGCCAGAGCTGACCAAAGATGGTGCATCGCCATGCCGCCACGATAATCGGGATGCAAACAGGATCGGCCCAATTCCAGCAGGCGGCGGTTGGAGGTCAACAAGGGCGTCAGATCATATTCCGAGGCGCAATAGTGCCGCCCTGCCCGCGCCGCCTGTTCTGGCCGCAGCAAACGGTATACGCCAACCACCGCATCGCTGTGCCGGTCCACCAACAGTAAATGATCGCAAAAGGCGTCCAACGCGTCCTGCTCAAGTCCGGCGGCGTGATCGACCAATGGGCCACCGCCGCCCAGCTCGCGGATGAAAACGTCAAAGCGCAACCGCTGTGCCGCGCGCAGATCTTCAGGTGATTGCGCCAGCCTGACGTCAAAGTCCGGGGAGGTGGCTTGGGTCATGGGCAGCTCAAGCTCCGCATTGGGATAAACCCTGTACCATCTGCGCGGCTTTGGAGGCAGGTCGAGCTTGTAAAATTATACTCTGAGTTGTATGATTTAATACCACACAACCTTACATCAGTTCCGTTAATCATTTGGAAACCATGTTCAGTCATCAAAAACCGGCATTAACCCAACCCGAAAGCTGTCGATGACAATCTTGCCCTCGTCCCGAAAGTTCACCGTCACCTTGCCGGCGATATTGCTTTGCACCTGCCCGAGACCCCAATCGGGATGGTCCGGGTGGCGCACCAGCATTCCGGGCGTCAATATTGCGTTCAGGTCGTCCATTCCCTGCCCTCTGCTTGGTCCTCGTTCTTCCCGCGCCATGGCCCTGACATGATTGATATGAACACCACACTGGCCGGGCTGATCGGCAGCCGCATCTGCCATGACCTCATATCGCCGATTGGCGCAATCAACAATGGTCTGGAACTGCTAGGTATGTCAGGCGACCCTGCCGGACCTGAAATTGGCCTAATCGGGGAAAGCGTGGGCAATGCCAGCGCCCGCATCCGGTTCTTTAGGGTGGCTTTTGGTGCGGCGGGGGATCAATTGGTCGGCCCTGCAGAGGTTCAATCGATCCTGCGTGATCTTTATGAAACCAGCCGGCTGTCGCCCAACTGGCAAGCGGAGAGACCGGTGCAGCGTGCCGATGTCCGGCTCGCCTTTCTGGCCATCATGTGCATGGAAACGGCGATGCCCTATGGCGGTCGGATCGATATCACCTGCACGGGGGGCAGTTGGAAATTGGCCGGTACTGCGGACCGCACCAATGTTGACGCCGCACTTTGGGCCCTGCTATCGGGCAGTACTGTGCAAAAGGACCTGCTGCCCTCACATGTTCAATTCGCCCTGCTGCCCCTGATCGCGCGGGATTCTGCACGGCGGATCACCTGCCAATCCGATGAAACCAGTATAAAGCTGGAGTTTTAGGCCCGCACAGTGCCATCGCCGGTCACCAGATATTTGAAACTGGTCAGTTGCGCCGCGCCCACCGGACCACGTGCATGCATTTTTCCGGTGGCGATGCCAATCTCGGCCCCCATGCCGAACTCTCCGCCATCGGCAAATTGAGTTGAGGCATTGTGCATCAGGATCGCAGAATCCAGATGGTTCATAAAGGTCTGCACCGCCGTTGCATCCTCGGTAATAATGCAATCCGTATGGTTAGAGCCATAGCTGCGAATATGCTCGATGGCATCATCGACGCCGGTCACCGTTTTGGCCGCGATGATCATATCCAGATATTCACAGCCCCAATCCTCTGCTGTTGCGGGTCGGACCCCTTCGATGCTCTGCAGGGTCTCATCCCCGCGCACCTCAACACCGGCATCTATCAGCGCGCGCAGAACCCCCTGCCCGATGGTGTTCACAACCTTTTCGTGGATCAGCAGGCATTCCGCCGCGCCGCAAATGCCAGTGCGGCGTGTCTTGGCGTTCAGCACGATCTTCAGCGCCTTTTCGGGGTCAGCCTGTTCATCGACATAGATATGCACAATCCCTTCCAGATGGGCAAAGACCGGCACCCGCGCCTGTTCCTGAACCAGCCCGACCAGCCCCTTGCCGCCGCGGGGCACGATCACGTCAATAACATTGGTCATTTTCAACATCTCGCTCACCGCCGCACGGTCCCGGGTCGGCACCAGCTGCACCGCATCTTCCGGCAGGCCTGCATCGCGCAGCCCCTGCTGCAAACAGGCATGGATGGCGCGCGAGGAGTTGAACCCTTCAGACCCGCCGCGCAGGATCACCGCATTGCCCGCTTTCAGGCAGAGCGCACCGGCGTCCGCAGTCACATTCGGGCGGCTTTCATAGATCACCCCGATTACCCCCAGCGGGGTGCGCACGCGGCGGATGTTCAATCCCGAAGGTTGCTCCCATTCAGAGATTACTTCACCCACGGGGTCAGCCTGTTCAGCCACGCTGCGCAGCCCGTCGACCATGGACTGAATGCGGCTTTCATCCAGCATCAGGCGGTCCATCATCGCGTCAGACAGACCTTTTTCACGGCCAAAGATCAGGTCCTCTGCGTTTGCTGCCAGAATATCCTCGCGGGTTTTCCAGATGTTCTCTGCCGCGCTGATCAAGGCGGCGTGTTTACGCTCTGCGGATGCGACGGCCAGTGCAGTAGAAGCGGCTTTGGCACGGGCACCGATATCAGCCATCAGAGATGTAATATTTTCATTTTTGTTCATTATCTTACGCCCGTATCTTAATCTTTTACATGAAGTATCTGGTTCACAACGCCATGTCGTCCCGATGGATCAATGCGGCGCGACCCGGATACCCCAAAAGCGCCTCTATCTCTGCACTTTGGTGGCCCTTGATCTGTGCCGCCTCATCAGAGGCATAGCGGGTTAATCCGCTGCCGATCACACGGCCCGACGGGTCCTGCAAGGCAACGCTGTCGCCGCGTTCAAACGGACCTGCCACTTTGGTGATCCCGGCTGGCAAAAGGGATTTACCTTTGGTCAAAGCAGCCACAGCCCCCGCATCCAGTGTCACCGATCCGCGTGGTTTCATCGCTGCAATCCAGCGTTTGCGGGCGGCTTGCGGATCTGTCTGGGCGGTGAACCACGTGGCATTGGCTCCATCCTGTAGCGCACGCAGGGGCCGCATCACTGATCCTTCGGTGATTGCCATGTCGCAGCCCGCGGCGGTTGCTGTTTTGGCCGCCATCAGCTTCGTTTTCATCCCGCCCTTGCTCAGGCCCGAGCCAGCATCCCCTGCCATCTCCTCGATCTCAGCCGTGATGGCATCGATCACATCGTAACGTCTGGCAGTGGTGTCCTCATTTGGATTGGCACTGTAAAACCCATCCACATCAGAAAGCAAAATCAACTGATCCGCCCCGACCGTCACGGCGATCTGCGCGGCCAACCTATCGTTGTCGCCAAAGCGGATTTCATCCGTCGCAACCGTGTCGTTTTCGTTCACAATTGGTACCACGCCAAAACCCAACAGGGTTTCCAATGTTGCACGGCTGTTCAGATAGCGGCGGCGATCAGAAGAATCTTCCAGTGTTACAAGAACTTGCGCCGTCTTGATGCCATGAGGTGCCAGAGCTTCTTCATAGGCGCGGGCCAGCCGGATCTGACCCACAGCTGCCGCCGCCTGTGATTGTTCAAGCGCCAGCGATGTGGCAGGCAGGCCCAAAACACCGCGCCCCAAGGCGATGGACCCTGAAGAAACCAGAACCACATCACAGCCCAACCCCTTAAGCCATCGCACATCTTCGGCCAAAGCGTGCAACCAATCAGCGCGCAGATCGCCTGTGTTTCGGTCCACAAGTAAAGCCGAGCCGATTTTGACAACCAGCCGTTTGGCGGTGCTTAGGGTTGCCACGTCTCTGCCTCCACCGCGGGTTTGTGGCGCAATTTGTCTTCGTCGATCTCACCGCGCAGGGTCCGCAAAACATCCGTGGTGCCGATCTTGGCCACACCCGACATCTGCATCACCGGGCCGCCAGATGCTTTTTCCAGTTCTTTCAATTTGATGGCCAGCTGTTCTTCGTCCAACGCATCCACCTTGTTCAGCACGGTCACGCGGGGTTTCATCGCCAGATCGCCGCCATAATGCTCAAGCTCTGTGATGATGGTCTGGTAATCCTCGGCCACCGTTTCGGATGTGCCATCAACCAGATGCAACAGCACCGAACAGCGCTCGACATGGCCGAGAAACAGATCGCCCAGACCGCGCCCTTCGGAGGCCCCTTCAATCAGTCCGGGAATGTCGGCGACCACAAATTCCGTGTTATCCACGCCAACCACACCCAAATTCGGATGCAGGGTGGTGAAGGGATAATCCGCAATCTTGGGCCGCGCATTGGAAGTTGCCGCCAGAAACGTCGATTTGCCCGCATTTGGCAGACCCAACAGGCCCACATCCGCAATCAGTTTCAACCGCAGCCACAGGGTGCGTTCCACCCCGTCCTGACCGGGGTTCGAGCGGCGCGGTGCCTGATTGGTCGCGGATTTGAAATGTAGATTGCCCCAACCACCATTGCCGCCGCGCGCCAATTGCACGCGCTGGCCAACTTCGGTGATGTCGACAATCACGGTTTCCTGATCTTCATCCATGATTTCAGTGCCAACAGGCACGCGCAGCACGATGTCATCGCCATCCTTGCCGGTGCGCTGTTTGCCCATGCCGGGCTGGCCATTCTTGGCGAAAAAATGCTGCTGATATCGAAAATCGATCAGTGTGTTCAGCCCATCTACCGCCTCGGCCCAGACAGATCCACCTGTGCCGCCATCGCCGCCATCCGGACCGCCGTATTCAATGTATTTTTCACGCCGGAACGAAATGCAGCCACCGCCGCCCGCGCCGGAACGGATATAGACTTTGCACAGGTCGAGGAACTTCATGGGTTTGGGCCTTTCAGGCGGGGTTACAGCTTACGGCTATAGGTCCAGGTGGGTACGGCAGCATCGCGTGCCAGACAATAGGTTTCCGCATCTCCCAGATAGACAAAACCGGCGTTGGTCATGACTTTGGCCGATGCGGGGTTGTCCTGAAAGACGGTGGCGAACATGGCGTCATTGCCCAGGGGATTGGCACCAACCAATGCGGTAACGCTGTCGGATGCTAAATGGGTGTTCCAGAACGCAGGCGCAACCCAAAAGCCAACTTCGGATTGATTGCGATCCAGCCGTGACAGGGTGATCAGCCCCATCACCTCGGCGCCGTTATCCTTGGTGCCGTCCATTGCCCAGCAATCAAAATCACGTGGTTCACCCATGGCGCGGCTGATGAAGGCCTCGATGGTGCCGGGGGGCAAGGGATGCGGGATTGTTGCGGTATTGCGCGCCACCCTCACGTCCCCCGCGTGTAATTCGATCAACCCCAGATCCGAACGCCGCAAAGGTCGCAGATCAAACCGTTCAGTCTCGATTACGGGTTGGTTTACAATGGGCTGTATTTTCATCGTCATGTTCCTCCTCCGAACAATACGAATAAAACAGAGGCGACGGTGAGGCCGGCCAATGTCCACATCAGATAGGGTTCCACAGCTGTTCCTGCAACGGTCTTGGCGATCCTGTCCCCCGCCAATGTCCAGATTGGGTGCAAGATCAGCTGGCAACCCAACAATACTGCTGCGATGGTCGCGGTTGCCGTCAGGGTCGCGGTTTCTGGTCCGACAAATGCGGTGAAGCTGCCAACAATCATCGCCCATGCCTTGGGGTTTAGCGGGTGTATGATCAACCCGGCCGCAAAACCCGGTGCGCCAACGCCGCTTGTTGCTGTGTTCAGGCGCAGGTTTGCCACTTTCCAGGCCAGCCAAATGATATAGGCCGCTGAGATATATTTCAGTGCGATAAACAACCAAGGTTGCGTTTCGGCCAGCTCCATCAGGCCAAATCCAATGGGCCAGATGATCAGCTGCTTGCCAAGGGCGACCCCGGCGACAAAAGGCAGGGCCTTGCGAAACCCGAACCGTGCGCCCGTGGCCAGCAACGCCATATTTGCAGGACCGGGCGTGCCGACTTGGCTGGCGGCAAAGATGATCAAAGGGGCAAGGGCGATGCTCATGCTGCACCTGCCCTACGGTACTCTGGGGCAAGCAATCCCATGATGATATCATCATACCATATGTTGCCGACGCGTGCTGATTGCCGTTCGCGGCCCTCTGCAACGAAACCGACTTTTCTGTAGGCAGCGATTGCACGGGCATTGTATTCGATCACCCGCAAGGCAATGCGGTGCAGCTTCATGGTACCAAAGCCCTGGTTCAGAAGCAGATGCAACATCCGCGTTCCGAGCCCCTGCCCCAAGAGCGCGGGGTCAAGGATGCCAAGGGCAAGGGATGCACGCCGATCACGGGTGTCGACCGTATGAAAGAACGCATCACCAATCAGGCGGTCCTGATGATCCACCACCCAACAGTTTGGTGTCTTTATCCGCGAGGTGACCCAATCTTCAGCACTGCGTTGGGTCAGTACCGTGCAGTCATCAGAGTGAACCCCGAACATATGCGCAATCTCGGGCGACGTCCCCAAGTCAAGACGCCCTTGCACGTCACTGGCCCGTGCCTTGCGCAGGCGCAGATCTCCGTCTTCCAGAATTGGCGGGTCAGTTTGTGTCATCGCACCACTCCTTTCTGGTTGGCGGGTTCAGGAAACACAGCAATGTAAAATATAAAAAGGGACCGGTGTTTCCACCGATCCCCCAAATTTTTCAAACCTTACGGGTACGGCTTATTCTGCGGCTTCCGCCATCGGGAGTACAGAAATAAACGTGCGGTTTTTCAGACCTTTGTGAAAGGTCACGGCACCGTCAACAGTTGCAAAGATCGTGTGATCCTTGCCCATGCCAACGCCGTCGGCAGGCCAGAACTTGGTGCCGCGCTGACGCACGATGATGTTGCCGGGGATGACGGATTCGCCACCATATTTCTTTACGCCAAGACGACGACCAGCTGAGTCGCGTCCGTTACGGGATGAGCCGCCTGCTTTTTTATGTGCCATTTGGTCTCTCCTTAACCTTTAGCCAGTTCTTTGGCCTGTGCGATCCAGTCTTCACGACCGACACGACCTTTGAACGACAGTTTCTCTTCAATAGCTTCAACGTCCGCATCTGTCCATGCAGCGATCTGCGCGAAGGTTGTGATGCCTTCTGCGTGCAGCTTGCCAACAATGACCGGACCTACGCCGGAGATTTCAGACAGGTCGTCGCCATCAGATTTCTTGGCAGCAGCTTTCTTTGGCGCTGCTTTTTTCTCTGCCTTTGGTTCTGCGTCAGCTTTTGGCGCAGCTTTCTTGGCGGCCTTGGGTGCGGCAGCTTTCTTGGCTTTCGCAGGCTTTGCAGCCTCGTCAGCGGATTTGCCCGTGATCGCGGCAACCGCAGCGGCGGAAACGGAACCTGTACCAACGGCGGCCATCACTTTGGATTTGCCGGCACCTGTCGCCAGGATGTCACCGATTTTGATCAGCGTCAGCTTTTGACGGTGGCCCTTGGTGCGCTTGGAAGAGTGCTTACGACGGCGCTTAACAAAGTTAATCACCTTTTCGCCTTTGATCTGGTCGACAACTTCGGCCTGAACAGCGGCGTCTTCGATCAACGGCGCGCCAACCTGTGGCTTGTCGCCACCCAGCATCAGCACTTCGTTAAACTGAACGGTTTCACCGGCGTTTGCTGCAATACGTTCCACCCGAAGCATGTCGCCTGAGGCTACTTTATACTGCTTTCCGCCAGTCTTGATGACTGCGAACATCGTGTCTTCCTTCATATATCCGCGTTCTGTGGTCCCCTTTCGGGTGTTTAGGACCGGGTTTGACACCGCATCCACCTCGAACAGCGCGCCCTTGGGGCGTCATTAAAAATAGACCCGTCACAGGAAAACCTGTCGGGTTGGCGGCTTATCGGGGGAATGACGCAGCAAGTCAAGCAGGTTTGCCATCAGCTTGCGGGGTTTTCTGCGGATTATGCAAAACAGGCGGACAACCTAGGTGAGTTGTTCGCAAAAGGGCTGGTGATTTCGCTGCCGCGAAGGTCTGTGGTGCCAGTACAGCATTCCCCAGATGCCTAAAGTTCCTGCGCTGTCATGTTTAACGCAACAGCCCGCCCCAAAGCATATGAGATATCCTCGTAAGCCTTGCCAAACCCTTCGAACAAGGCCCGGTTCAACGCCTGCCCGGCGGCGGTTTCGGAAAACGCAATATAGGCCCGCAGATCGTCATCCCCAAGCGGGTGATAGGCCAGCAGCAGAAACCCGAACAGCCATTCGGTGGTGTCACGTGTGCTGGCTTCGAGGTCGCCCGCGGCATCTTTCAGCATTTCCTCTTCGGTCATTTCGATCGCATCACCTTCGGCCAGACCGCGCAGAAACTGATAGTTCGAATTCAATGCGCTGGTGACATTGCGGGTGATCATATCACCTTGATCAATATATTCTGCGATCAAGGCCAACCGCTCGTCTCCGCTCTCCTCAACCTCGGTAAATTTCGCGCGGGCCGCCTTTTCAACATCGGGATCCTGAATCGCCCGCCGGGCTGCATTTTCGAGTTCGATGATCTCTGTGCCGCGGCTGCTGGCGAAGAAGCGGATGACCTGCTCCAGTGCCTCGCCGGAAAGTTCCTTTTCCAGCTCAGCGCGGACAAGTTCGACCATCCGCGCCGGGGCATAGATCTGCATGACCTGCTGCGCCCAGCCGGCACCGCCCTGCCCGTCCAGCATGTCGCGGTTCAAATCCTGCGCCTGTGCCTTGCCTTCCTCGCTGAGGATCACTGCCGCTTCAGATAGTTTCAGCACATCAACAAGCGCCGTCATCCGCGCATCGGCGCAGGCCATGGCCGCACCGAAAAACCAGATCGCAGGCCAGAGCGCAAAGGCACGGCCAGCCAAAACAAATCGACGCATCACAGATCCTGACTGGGTTGCATTGCAGAGAGCCGCGCGGCGACTTCCTCAAACCGGTTGGCCTGAATTTCATATTGCACCGCGTTCATCAGGGCATAGACCTTTTGCATCTTCGGTTCGGACAGCGCCTGCGCATACTCCGCAACCTCATCATCTGAAAACGCCTGATAGGTATAGGCGGCATTGGCCAGCGCATTGGCCTTGATCGAGCGACGCATCTCGCCTTCCTGACTGCGCAGCGCCTCGCGCAGATCCGGTTCATCCATCCGCAATTCAATCACCCCAGCCCCTGCGGCGGCCATTAGGAATCTGATTTGCACCTCCTGAATGGCGCGGATAGAGCTGTCCTCAACATCACTTGCCTCGTTCAGTTCTGTCAGCAGGGCCACCCGAGGCGATCCAATGCGCACCAACCCGTCGATGATCGAAGTGCCGCTTTCCGATTTCAGCCCGTCTTCCTCCACCATATGCGAGGCGTTTTCAGCCACCACCAGCCGTTGCCCAAGGTCAGAGGCATAAAACCCCGCAGCATGATTCAGCAGATCATCGCTTAGTGTCTTTGACAGGATGTCGAGTGCCATATCGTGCATCAGATCGGTGTCAAAAACCTCGCCCACCAGCCGGGACCATTCACTGCCAAAGTCATTGGCGCTTAACCCCAGCATCTGCGGCGCGGAATCTGCTGAAAGCCGGATGCTTTCCAATGCGACATCAAAGCCGGTCACTTCCAGAAACGCCTCCAGTCGGTCCGGGTCTGCGGCGCGGGCCGTTTGGCTCTGCAAGGAAAGCGCGAGCAGGCACAAAAGCGAAAAAGCCAACAGTGGCATGCGCAAAATTGGGGTCATGAATGATCCTTTCATTTGCCAATAACCTAGACCGCAATCGGTCCTGATCCAAGCCATCACGCAATCAAATTCGCATCATCTGCGCTTGCGCTGTGCAAAGTGACTGCCCTGCAATCAGCCCTGCGAAGGAGGAACAGAACCACGCCGGAAGGTGAAATTGTAAAACGACGGTAAAACGTCAGGCGGCCCTTGCGTCCGCAATTCGGGAAGTTTAATGAAATCAACCGTGGAGAGGTGCCGGAGTGGTCGAACGGGGCGGTCTCGAAAACCGTTGTGGGTGCAAGCCCACCCAGGGTTCGAATCCCTGTCTCTCCGCCAGTCTACCTGCCGAATATTGCCCCTTGTCGCTGTTTGACCAGCCCCGCGCGGGCGAAGTTTCACCCCCCATACCTTTGGTAAAGGGGGCGATTTAGCGTGGTATTGGTCGGATCAGTCAGACTACTTCTGACTGGCCCTCTGGCGAGGCAAGATACCGCCCCAGTGCAATCATCATCGCGCCGGATGAAATCAATTCAACGGCAAAGAACAGACCCAGAGTGATGGCCAATGTGCCCGGCATTCCCAGCATGATCATAAAACCAAGGGCAAGTGACAACAGTCCACTGATCAGCACCGCCCAAAAGGCCTGACGGTTATCGAAGGTCCGGGCCATAAAAATCTTCCCCAACCCCGCCACAAACAACATGGTTGCGGTCAGAATGGTCAGGGACACAATACCGGCCAGCGGATTGGCAAGCAGTGACACACCAAGAGCGATAAAGGCAATTGCGATCACGATGGCCCAGGTGCGGGCCTTCCAGCCTTCCTCGCGAAAGGAGAAGATCAGCTGTAAAATGCCGATGGCGAGGAAAGATGCGCCGGCCAGTGTTTCTGCAGCAAGCGTGGCCGCAACCGGGTTAAAAAGAGCAAAGAAGCCTGCAACAAGCGAGAGGCCACCGAGAATGTACCAATAAGTTGGTTTGGTCATGAGTATGTCCCTTTAAAGAATTTCAGTTTTGTCCGTGCGTTTCTCTGACCGGCGTACCTGCCAGGGACAGCCCGTTTAGCCAGATTCAAACATGGCGCGCAGCTTTTCTTCATCTTCACGCGAGAGTGATGTCGTGTGGATCGTTCCCTTCCCTGCGTATTTCTCCAAACCTTCCATCACCCTGTCTTGGGTTACATCACGAACAAGAACAAAAACCGCAGCGTGATTTTCTTTCAGATCGCCGCCAACTTTTTTCATAAATTGATCTTCGATACCGATATCGGTCAAGGCACCGCTCATGGCACCGGTGCCGGCCCCAATAACCGCACCCAGCAAGGGGTTCAGGAAAAGCAGACCAATCAGTGTGCCCCACCAGCCGCCATTCAAGGCTCCGATTGCCGTCAGGTTCATCGCCTGATGCAATTTCGCTTTGCCCTCTGCATTGCGGGTGACAACGACGGCGTCGTCAATGCTCAGAAGGTGATCTTGTTCCATCCGCACAAGGTCCGTGCGCATTTCAAATGCTGTGGTGTGGTCTTGAAAGACTACTGCGATCAGCTTTGACATGATGTGTTCCTTTGTTTGTTGGTATATTGCAGTGGTTAGTGAAGCTATTTTAGCAGGCCGAAGGTCACAGGAATACTTAGAACATTTCCAATCCGGTATAAATTTGTAAACTCATCCATATTATCGGTTCAGATCCGAATATTTGTTGAGGTCTATCGGCAGCGCTCCCTGTCAGCCGCAGCATTGCAAGTGGGGCTGACGCAGCCGGCTGTGTCACAACATATTGCCAGTCTGGAAAACCATCTTGGGCGTAAGTTATTTACACGACACGTGCGCGGGTTGGCCCCCACGGCCATCGCAGATGATTTGGCACGCCAAACGGGCGATCCGCTGGACAGTATCGAAGAGGCGTTGTCGCAAACCCGCGCCACTGCGGCCCGGATGGCGGGCACCATCCACCTGACCGGCCCTTCCGACGCCCTGTGCGACCTTATGTCACCGCATCTTGGGGTCCTGACCCAAGAAAACCTGAGCGTCGACATGCATCCTGCCATTGGCGATGAGATTGCCACCCGTTTGCTGGAGGGCACTGCGGATTTCGGGTTCACCGTTATCAAACAGGATGATGCGCGGCTGGAGGCCTGTCTGGCCGGGCGAGAGGAAATCCTGTTGGCGGTGCCGCCCGAAATGGCCGGTTTTATTCAGGCTGCGGATACCCTTGGCGCAGCATTGGAAGAACAACCCTTTGTCAGCTACTCGGCGCAGCGCGATCTGATGCGGTTCTGGATGCAGCATCACGGGATTGATGTTGGGCGATCCTGCCACGCTATCTGATTACCGATCAGCTCGCCGACGGATCACTGGTATCGATCCCCGGCGCAAACGGCCCGCTGTTTATCGACTATTACCTGTTGCGCACCAAGGCCTCGCGCCGGACACCCCGTCTTGTTGCAGCATGCAAGCTGCTTCTAGAGAGTTTCGACACCCAGGAGCATCGCAAGGCAGGGACGCGGCTCTGAGGGGTCCTAAAGCAATGGCGCAAACAGGCGGGCGATGGGCGCGCCGAAGCGGACATGGTGCGGTTGCTCTGGCAGTGATTTCTCAAGTAATGCAGAGACCTCAAAATCCGCTTCCAGCATTTTCGCAGTTGCCTGTGCCGCCTCTTTGTCAAAGATGACTGCGGTTGCCTCAAAATTCAGCCGGCAGGAGCGATTATCAAGGTTGATGGTGCCGATAGAGCTGATCCGTTCATCTACCAGAATAACCTTTTGGTGCAGGAAACCATCATCAAACAGCCATATCTCGACACCTGCCTCGCGTAGTTCATCGAAGTAGGCAAAGGCAGCCAACCACGTGATCAGATGGTCACCCTTCTTGGGCAGCATCAGCCGCACCTCCACCCCCCGTAAAACAGCCAGTTTCAATGCGGCCAGAATGTCGTTTTCTGTGGCAAGGTAAGGCGTTGCGATCCAAATGCGTTCTTTGGCGGCATGGATCATGGCACAGAAATACAAGGCACCGGTATCCAGTTCATCAGCTGGCCCGGTTGCAATGATGACCCCGTTCATATCGGCCTCATCAGCCTGCGTGATCCAGGTCAGGCTTTCGGTGATGTCTTCCTCTGACGCGCCATACCAGTCTTCTGCGAAAATCAGCTGAAGCTGGCTGACCATGGGCCCGCGCAAAGCGCAATGGGTGTCTCGCCATTTGCCGAATTGCGGATCACGGCCGGCATATTCATCACCAACGTTATAGCCACCAGTGAATCCGATATGTCCATCCACAACAACAGTCTTGCGGTGATTGCGAAAGTTGATTTGGAACCGCGATTTCGGTCCAAACAAGCGGTTGATATCAAGAACCTCGATGCCCGCGTCCTTAAGCCCGGATAAATAATCACCGGTCAGCCCCTTGCTGCCCACCGCATCATACAGCAATCGCACGGTTACGCCGCGTTTGGCGGCCCGGATCATCGTCTTTTGCAGATCGCGACCAAGGTCATCATCATTGATGATATAAAACTGCACCAGAACATAGTCAGCCGCCTCGTCTATTGCATTGAACATCGCCTCAAAAGCGTCTTGCCAATCGATAAGCAGCGACATCTTGTTTCCCCGCACGATGGGCAGGTTGGCGATACCTTCAAAACCGGATTGAAGGTCTTCCGGTGCGAGATTATGGGCACCAAAGGTTGCTTTTTGACGTGCAACACCTGCAATCACCGCCTGCGCCTTGCGCCGCGCGACGACATATCCCTGATAGCGCCAATTCCCCAGAAACAAATAGACCGGTACAGCAATGAACGGCAGGAAGAACAGGAAGGTCGCCCATGCAACCGCCCCTTGCGGGGTCCTTGCGGTCTGGATCGAGCGGAGGATGAAAACGATCGCCAGAACCTGAAGTGCAATCGCCGCAAACGCAATAATTGTATAGGTCATAGGGTCACCGCTTTCCTTGTGTCGTTTTTCTGTTTCGAGCTCAGAGGCAAAGGCGCAGCACCTGCGCCGCCCCCTAACAGGGTCTGGATGTGCCGGCCTCTAACGGCTGTTAGAAATCAACATCTATCACAACGGGCAGATGGTCAGAGGCAAAACGTGTCAAATCCGATCTGTGAACAAAGCTGGCCATTTTTCCGGTGAAGTTGGCAAGAACAAATCGATCCAAAGCGGCAAAAGGCCGGGAGGCATGGAAAGATGGGCCGGGCTTTACTGCCTGCACCCGGTTGCCGAATAGGGTTTCGATCTGGGCATTTGCGATTGCCGAATTGAAATCCCCGGCGATCAGCACCGGGTAATCGGTTTCGCCAACATGCTCTGCAAGCCGACGCAGCTGTTTTTTGCGGGTATTGGGGGTTAGGCCAAGATGCACACCAATCACTTCGAATTTCGGTGTTTCAAAGATGGCGGAGACCGCGCCACGTGGCTCTAGGGTGGGTAGGCTGACCTTTCGGTTCTGCACCAGATTAAAGCGCGATTTGCGGAACAGGATCGCGTTGCCGTGCCAGCCGTGACTGGGCGCTTCGGGGTCGAAGTCAGCAAATTCATATCCAAGTTCGTCCAAAAGCACCCCGGTTGGCAATACTCCAGGACGGGGGCCAAGGCGTTTGTCCGCCTCCTGAAGCACCACGATATCAGCGTTCATTTCCGCAAGGACACGCAGGATGCGCGTACTGTCCCGACGCCAGTCCAGCCCCACCGCCTTGCGGATATTATAGCTTGCCACCCGCAAGGAGGACGTTGCCGGCGGCGTATTCGCAGGGCAGATCGTCATAAAAGCCATTCAATCGGTAGCAGTCCCATTACAGCGAATGAGATCTGCTGAAACCACGAAGCTCCCGGTTCCTGCTGATAAGAAACTATCTTTCCATCCCCCTGTTTATCAAGCCAGACCATATTGCCGTTTGGCGTAATCTGTGGCTGATAGCTGGCGGTTGTGATGGTGTCCTCAAAATATCCGTTCATTCGTGCGGCCATGTCAGTGCTTTCGATGAGAAAACCCATTTCTGTATTCAACAAAGCCGATCTTGGATCAAAGTTAAAGGATCCGATGAACACCCTGTTGTCGTCAATCGCAAAGGTCTTGGCATGCAGGGATGCGCCTGACAGGCCAAATGGCAAAACCTGAAACCCGTCGCTTTGGGATGGGGTTCCCCGCAGCTTCAGTTCAAAAAGATCAATCCCGCCTTCCAGCAATTCACGCCGATAGCGGCTGTAGCCTGCATGCACCAGAAACACATCTGTGGTATCGAGAGCGTTGGTAAGGATCTGCACATCAATACCGCGTGCGGCCAGTGCATTGAAATAAGAGGTGCCCGCCTGCCCGGGTACAAAATAGGCAGAGGCCAGAAACAGCCGCCGCTCCACATCCCCCAAAATCGAAGAGAGCTGGTGAATCATAAGATCTTCCGCCACGGCAATGCCCTGCCCTTTCAAAGGGCTGTCCGCCACCACCTGCACCCGTGTCCATTCAAAATCCCCGAACCCACCCTGGGTGACGGAACCGGTTTCGCGGGCAAGGGTGACAATTTCCTGTGCATCTGCACGCCCCAGCGTCTGCGCAACACGTTGGTTAAACCCCTGTCGATCTATGGGGGCCGTAAAGATCAGCTCGGCCTCAAAAACCGATTGGCTGTTCCAATAATCATCAAAGATCTGTCGGGTTTCTTCCACGGCGGCACCGACTGCCAGAACGTCCAGATCAAAATAGAAATCCTCGACATCGACCTTGAAATATTCATCACCGATATTGCGGCCACCAATGATCGCCGCTGCGCCATCCGCAATCAGCGCCTTATTGTGCATGCGCCGGTTGATACGGAAAAAATCGAAACTGTAGCCCAGAAGTTTGGGGTTCCTGATGGTGGAAGGGTTGTAGATACGGACGTCAAAGTTTTCCTGGCTGTCTAATGTCGCAAGCATCCCATCCATGCCGGGGATGCCATTGTCATCAAGCAAGAGCCGCACATGCACCCCCCGTTGTGCCGCCCGGTCCAGCGCATCCAGCAGGATCATGCCAGAGACATCATCATGCCAGATATAATATTGGACATCGAGAGAGGCTTCGGCGTCTTCGATCAAGCTCAACCTGCTGATCAATGCATCATCATTGCGCGCAAGCGAGCGTACCGCGGTAAATCCTGCCTGATGCTGGCGTTGCTCTGAAATCATGAACTGACCCAAGGTCGTGGTATCATCGGCCGGTGTGCCGAAGGATGCCACCCGGTTAGAAATATCCGGCAGCGGGTACAACAGCCGCAGGCAGAAAAGAACGGCAGCGATGCCAATTCCGGCAATAACAATTCTACGAAGTGCTTTTCTCATATTCATCTGCCCATGCTGCCCCAAGCCTATCCACATGTATCATATGTTTTGCGAGGAACGCGGTTTTGCTTCCTGCCAATTGCATCCTCAGCACTGGCCCGGTTATGTTCCTATATTATAGCAAGAATATCGGAGAAACGTAGTGTTGCCTTTCGGAATAACCTTCGCCCGGCTGATTCAGGGCATCGCACGTTCGTGGGACAACCCGTATTTTCGTGCGACGTTGATGCTTGCGTTTCTCATTCTGCTGTCTGGTACGTTGTTTTACCGCTCGGTGGAGGGCTGGGGCTGGATCGACGCGATCTACTTCTGTGTCATGACGGCAGCGACCATCGGCTTTGGTGACCTCGTGCCGACAACGCCTGCATCGAAGGTGTTCACAGTCTTTTATGCGATCACCAGCGTGGGGGTATTCGTGGCATTGGTTACTCAAATCACCACTGCGTTGATCCGCCTTCCAACCGGCAAAGAACCGAGAGATGTCGATATTACAGGCGATTAGAGTGGGTTTTACACAGGCGGAGGACAATCAGAGAATTGAGCGACGTCTGCCGAGTCAGGTCAGACGGCTTTTCAACAGATCGCCGGACTTTGCCAGAATTGGATAGCCAACCATCGAAAAGGAGGTGTTGATCTGTTTCAGCGCCCGCAGTGTTTCCTGATGGATATTGCTGGTTTCGATGCTTTCTACCAGACCCTCACGCAGCCGTTCCAGATGATGGCGTTGCAGTTTTTGCTCCACACGCCGCACCTTTTCCTTCGCCGCAACCAGTTCCCGGGCTTCGGCCGGGTTCTGGTTCATCATCACGTTAAGCGCCAGTTGCACATTGCCCAGCACACGATCGGCAAAATCACCAATCTCTTCGCGGCCCTTGGGCGAAAAGCTGACACCCTGCGCATGCATGCGTTGGGTCAGTTCCAGCATAACCCGGCTGATCGCATCAGAAGCGGCATCAAGGCTGGTCGAGATCGACGCAAGATCCATCGAGCGGCGGCTTAATTCCTCGTTCAGCCCCTGCTGGGCGATTTTTGCAAGATAAAGTTTCACCTCAAGGTGCATCTTCTTGATGATCCGGTCCTGCTCCTCAATCGCCTGTGCTTCAAGGCTGTTCCAATTGTCATATAGCGGCTCTACCGCAATCAGCATCTTTTCGATGCGTTGCCCCATATCCAGCAATTCGCGTGCCGCGCAATCAAGGCCCCGGCTGGGGCGCGACAGGGCGGCAGGATCAAGAGCGCTGGCGGCCTCAAGGTTCAGCCCAACAGGTGATTTATCCGTCATCACCGCGGCAATCATTCGGGTGATGCTGCCAACAAACGGCAAGGCCAGAACGGCAATGACGATGTTAAACGCTAGGTGCAGATTGATCGCCTGCCGTGCAGGATCAGCGCCCAGATAGGACAAAAGCGCAGGCTGCACAGCAATCAGAACAGAGGCAATCAAGGCACCGCCACCGCGCAGAACAAGGTTGCCCACAACCATATGACGTGCTGCAGCGGGGGCAGAGAGGGTCAGCACATAGGCAATACAGGCACCGCCCAGATTGGCCCCAAGGATCATCGCCGCAGCGGCGGTGGTCGGCAGGATCCCCTGCCCGACCAATGTGACAAATAGCAACACGGCGGCAACGCTGGAATGTACGATCCATGCAAAAGCCGCGCCGATCACAAAGGCGGTCAACAGGTCGCGGCCCAGATATTCCATCACCATCAGGGTACCGGGGTTTTCAACCATCGGACCGGTCGCCGCACGGATCATGTCCAGCGATACAAAGATCAGGGCCAGCCCGATCAAAATCCGCCCGACCTGACGCAGACTGTCATTGCTCGACCGCAGGAACAATGAGACGCCAAGCAACAGCAGCAAGGGAATGAAAAACGATTGCCGCACCAACAGCAGTTGCGACACCAAGGCCGATCCAACATCCGCGCCCAGCAGAATGGCAAGGGCCGTCGCCGCGCTCAACCCGCCTTTCGCGACGAAGTTCGACGCCAGAACCGCAACGGCGGTGGAGCTTTGCAAAAATACCGCCGCCCCGAGGCCCGAACCTGCGGCCAGCAACCGATTGCTGGCAGAATGGCGCAGCCAGGTCCTCAGCTGGTTAGCAAAACCACGCTCGACACCGGTCCGCACCAGACGCACAGCCCAGATCAGCAAGGCCGCAGCACCCGCGATGTTCAGTAAAAATCCGATCAGATGTGGTTCGTTCAAACTGGGGATACCTTGTGCTTATCCAATGATACTAGAGAGCTGCGCGGCGGGTTTTCAAGGGCGCTGCAAAATGAAATCCGGTTGGATGCCGGAACTGGCAATTGGCCCATGCACGTCCTTCCCACCGAAAAACCCGTAGCCGGCGATCAGCGCGGTTTTGATCCCCGCCGCCTGCCCGCCCAGAATATCCGTATGCAAACTGTCACCCACCATCACCGTGCGGGCGGGATCGAAAGGACCAAGCTGCGCAAAAGCCAGATCAAAAATATTGCCGAAGGGTTTACCAAAGAAGGTGACCGCAACGCCGGTAGCATCCGCAAGACGATGCGCAAAATGGCCCGGTTCGGTCGAAAAGCTGGTTTCGCGCGGCGCGACGATATCGGGGTTGCCGACATAGACGGGCCGTGGATTGCGCCGCAGTGTGGCTTCCAACAGCTGTTGGCGTTCTTCGGTCCAGACCGCACTGCCCAGCAATAAAAACGCTTCTGCCGCATCATAGACCTGTGGATTGTCAGCCAGATAGGTGATGTCGAGATGCTGCAGATCCCCCCGGCCAAGGCTTTCGTTCGCCATCAACCCCCATTGTCGGGCGGGTTCCCGACCAAGGCCATGCAGAATGGTCTTGCGGCTGGTGATCACGTCCTCAGGCGCAAAATCATAGCCAAGGCGCGTATATTTTGCCATCAGATCCGCATGGGGATAGCCGGCGGCATTGGACACAACCATGACCCGCTTGCCTGCCCTTTGCAGCCCTGCAACCCTTTCGGGCACACCGGCTATTGCGGTTTCGCCAATGTTCAGAACGCCAAATGCGTCCAGCAGAAACGTGTCGATGTCATCCGCCAGGGCATCAAGATCGGGCAAATGGTGACAGGCCGCTGTCCGCTGCACCTTAGGCAGGCGATGACGCACGTTTTCATAGGCGGCAAATGCGTCGTTAGTGTTCAACTGTCCGGCCTACTCAAATGATCGCGCCGCGCACTTTGGCGGAAACCCATTCAGAGATCACAACAGCCGCCAGAATGACCAAGAGGATCAGCGACACCTGCGGCCATGCCAAGACGTTCAACGAAGACGACAGCTGCAAACCGATGCCACCTGCCCCGACCAGACCAAGAACGGTGCTTTCGCGGATGTTGATGTCCCAGCGGAACACGGCAATGCCGGCAAATGCGGGCAGGATCTGTGGCACAATGCCATAGGCCATGACCTGCCAGCGCGAAGCGCCGGTTGCGGTGATCGCCTCGACCTGGGTTTCGTCAATTTCCTCGATCGCTTCATACAGCAGTTTGGCGCAGAACCCGATGGAGCGGATCGCAATCGCGATCACCCCGGCAAACACCCCCGGCCCGATGATGGCAATCAGCAACAGCGCCCAGATCAGGGAATTGATCGAGCGGGTCGAGACGATGATCAGCAGGGCAATGGGGCGGATGATAAAGCGCGAAGGCGTGGTGTTGCGCGCAGCAAGGAAGGCAACCGGCACCGCGAGGATCAGCGCAAAAATCGTGCCCAATGTCGCAATGTTCAGCGTATCCCAGATCGGTTTGCCCAATTGGGTGATATATTCCCATTTCGGCGGTGTGGCGCGGGTCCAGATATCGCTGGCGATGCGCGGGGCATCCCAAACGAAAAACCACGTGGTGGATTTGGAAATCTGCTGCCAGCAATAGGCGAAGATCGCGATACCAACCAGCCAGAGCGCCCAATGAAACAGGCTTTCACGACCCGTGCGGCGCTGCCAGATCTTTAGACCTTTTGTGTCTTGTACCGGCATTATTGCACCCTCGCCCTGACAACACCTGACAGGTATTCCAGCGCCATCACAATCCCGATGATGATCAACAGGATCGCCGCTGCCGTGTCATATTCATAGCGGTCAAAGGCCGTGTTCAGCGTCGCCCCGATGCCGCCCGCACCAACCAGCCCCAGGATTGCGCTTTCGCGGAAATTGATGTCCAGACGATAGATGCTCAGGCCGATTAACCGTGGCATCACTTGCGGTTGCACCCCATAGTTGATCCATTGTGTCCACCGCGCACCTGAGGCCTTGATTGCCTCTGCCTGCACGCGGTCCATGCTTTCGATGTCTTCTGCCAGCAGTTTCGACAGGAAGCCGATGGTCGCAAAGCTAAGCGTCAGGAAACCGGCCAAGGGGCCAAAGCCGAAGATCGCCACCAGCAGGATCGCCACGATGATTTCCTGCAAGGCGCGGCTGACAGCGATGATCCCGCGACAGATCAGATAGATCGGCAAGGGTGCCACATTGCGCGCCGCACCCAGTGCAATCGGGATCGAAATCGCAATTCCGACAACCGATGCGGCAACGGTCATCACAATGCTTTCCACCATACCTTCCCAAATATCGCCAGAGCGCGAGGTGAAGTCAGGGCTGGTAAAGGCAAGAATGAACTTCTTGCCCCGCTCCAAGCCTTCGTAAACCCGGGACCAGTTCACCTCCACGGTCAGATAGGCGGCAATAAGATAGACGATAAACCCAAGGATCAGCGTCCAGCGCAGCCAGCTGCGTCGTACAAAGGGTGGTTTTTTCCAGGGCTGTCCGATTCTGGTCTGCACGTCGAAGGCAGTGTCGCTCATAGCGCAACCTCAATTTCTTCATCCTCATCGACGTCTTCGATGGTCGCTTCCCAGTCTTCTTCGCCGTAGATGCTGGTCAATACCTCCGGGGTCAGCCCCTCTGGCGGGCCATCGAATTTGATTGCCCCCAGTTGCAACCCAACGACCCGCTGCACAAACATCTGTGCCAGCGCCACGTCATGAATGTTGATGATCGCCGCCAGGCCTCGTTCTTTGCAGAGCTCGCAAATCAGGCGCATGATCTGGCGTGAGGTTTTGGGGTCCAGCGAGGCGGTGGGTTCATCCACCAACAACAGCGCCGGGTTCTGGATCAAGGCGCGGCAGATGCCGACACGCTGGCGTTGCCCGCCAGACAGTTCATCCGCCCGTTTGTCCGCCATATGGGCAAGCCCCACACGGTCCAGCAACCGAAACGCCTCATCCACATCGGATTGTGGAAACCGCCGCAGGAAGCTGCGCCAAAATCCGACATAACCCAGCCGCCCCGACAGCACATTTTCCATCACCGTCAGGCGTTCAACCAATGCATATTCCTGAAAAATCATGCCCATGCGGCGCCGCTCTCGGCGCAAACCACCTGTGGACAATCCGGTCAGCTCCACGTTCCCCAGATGGACCTTGCCCGATGTCGGCTCCACCAAGCGGTTGATGCAGCGGATCAATGTGGATTTGCCCGCACCGGAAGGGCCAATCAGGGCCAGCACCTGCCCCTCGGGGATTTCCAGATCAACAGCCTGCAACGCCTGATCGCCGGTTTTATAGGTCTTAACAAGTTTCTCAAGCCGCAGCATGAAGCTTCCCCGCCTCTATTATTATCATTGTAAAAGGAATTCGCATGAATCAAGACGGGCCCGCAGGCCCGCCCGATCAAGGTTTATTCGCAAGAATAGCTGACACCATTTGCGGCGTCGATCTTGCGGATCACTTCCCAGAATTCCTGATAGGTCATTGGCAGGAATTGACCTTCGTTCGATTTCTCGAATTCGGCCTGAAGTGTGGTGCCTTCCCATTCAAAGTTGAAGAAGGCGTTGCGGATCTTGTCTTTCAGCTCTGGCGTCAGATTATGCGCCGTACCGAAGCCCGTGGTCGGGAATGTCTGTGATTTGTAAATCACCTTGACCTGATCCTCGGTGATCACATCGCGGCTGAGCATCCGTGCCTTGACAGAGTTTGCAATTGAAGCGGCCATATAGTCCTTGTTGGCGACACCCAGGATCGAGTTGTCATGTTTGCCCGAATAGACCGGTTCAAAGTCGCGATCAGGCAGCAGATCAAAATCGCCTTTCAAAATCGCCGAGGGCGCTTTGAAGCCGGAATTGGACGTGGGCGAGGTAAACGCCAGCTGCTTGCCCTTGATATCCTCGACCTTTTCAATGCCGGAACCCGGATATGTGATGATTTCCATCTCATAGCCAAAATTGCCGTCCTTGGAGGCCATGATGGTAAACGGATTGAAGCCTGCGCAGTTCACCGCCAATGGGTTTGATCCGGTGTTGAAACCCGCGATATGCAAGCGGCCGGAACGCATGGCCTCAATCTGTGCCGCATTGTTCTGCACCGGGAAGAACACGACGGATTTACCGGTTTCCTTTTCCAGATGGGTCAGAAAGTCCGACCATGCGGTTTTATAGACAGCTGGGTCTTCAACAGGGGTATAGGCAAAGACAAGTGTATCGGGATCGACCAGCTCGGCGGGGTCGGTTGGTGTATCCGCGATCAGATCACCATTGATGTCGCAGTAACGCTCGTCCAGATCGCCGCGCGCGCATTCTTGCGCCGCTGCCGGGCCTGCCAAAGACATGGTAAACGCCAGTGCGGCACCGGATAAAAGTGAGTTCATTAGTTTCATTTAGAATCCTCCCAGATATGGAAAGCTAGCCGGAACCCAAGGTTTTACAAAGCAAATTATGCCAGTAAGGGTGATATCGTACCCTACGTAACGATAATGCCGTGTGTGTTCCAATGGTCAAATCGCTCTGTCGGGTGCAGGTCCGGCAAGGGGCCATTCAGATACCCGCCCGCAAAGAGGCGGAAAGGCACCATGGCATTGCGGGCAGTGTGAAAATCAATCGCACTGTCCCCAACATAGAGTGCATTGGTCGCCGCGCACCCCAGCATTTCAAGGCATCTATGTAACATCTGTGGCTGCGGTTTTTTCGCCCGGTCCGGTTCGGCCCCAACAATCGCATCGAAATATTGTGAAAGGTCCAATTGGTCGCAAACCACCTGCGCCGGCGTGGTCAATTTATTGGTGCAAATGCCCAGTTTAAGTCCCTTGGCGCGAAACTGCTCCAACGCGGTGACAACCCCGTCATAGGGGCGGGTCAGGGTTGTGATGTTATCGTTATAGACCGCAAGAAGGACGGCAAGCGTGTCACGTTCAAGCGCTGGAGTCGTGCCGCCAGTCGCCTCAAGCGCGTGTGTCACCAGGGTTTCCACCCCATTGCCGATGAATGAAATAACCTTTGCCAGATCAAGCGGCCCGCGCCCGATCTTTGCCAATGCCGCGTTTGTGGCAAACTGGATGTCCGGTGCGCTATGGATAAGGGTTCCGTCAAGGTCGAAAACAATTGCTTCTAGGCGCGCCATTTTCTGGCCTCCGATTATGTCATGATTGGATCTGGGGTGTTTGATGGCCCGGTGATACCGTCACCGGTAGCGGTGGATCTGGCAGTTGTTGAGCATGAAACCGATGATTTCCTGAAATGCATTGCCATGGCCGACAATCGCAACGTCTTCGTCACCTATGCTGTCCAGCGCAGTCACAAACCCTGCGATCCGGCGTTGAAAGACCGCCATGGGTTCCGCAGGCACGGGGACTGCAAGATCCTCATGGGCATGCCACCAACGCTCTGGCAGGTGGTCAAAGGACAGATCTGGAAAATCAGCGCCCAGCTGTGCTGGCGCGCGGCCGACGTCCCCACTGAATTTCAATAATTCATGATGACCATGCTGCACCTCGATTGGGGCGATGCCGTCAAATATCGTTCTTGCCGTCTGGATGGCACGGGTCAGAGGCGAGGTTATCACACGTGACACCCCAAGTGTTGCGATGCTTTCGCGGGCTTCGGCGGCCTGTTCAAACCCCAGCGGCGTCAGCGGTGCATCAAAGATCAGCGGATCAACCTCACCCTGAAAGGCGGCGTTAAATTCCGATTGCCCATGTCGGATAAAATAGATGGCCATCGTGATCATTCCTTTCAGATGGGCGGACCCCCTGCCCTTGGTTCTGCCGCAGTCTGTTCTGGTCTAGTTGAACAGCACCGGAAACGCCATTGCGGCTGGTTAACCGCAGCCATCAGCTGGGACTGCGACGAAACGACGGACCGCGCCCTCTTGCGTCACTGCCCGCCACGCCCCTAAAGATCACCACGGCGTTATTCAAACAAAGGGCTTGCTCATGGAATTAGATACACTCACGGCTTTCACACCGGGGGCATCGCTGTTCGGGGGGATCCTGATCGGGCTTAGCGCGGTCATGGTGATGGCCCTATTTGGGCGCATTTCCGGTATTTCCGGGATCACCAACGCAGTCTTGAGCGGGATAAGCCCGAATGCCAATCGCGGCGGTGATCTGGGCTGGCGGGTCGCATTTATCCTTGGGCTGATCGCAGCCCCTGTGATCTATACCGCCGCCACCGGAAACCCTGTCTTGCAAACAGTCCCAACATCGCTGATCGGCATGGCCCTTGCAGGGATCATCGTGGGTTTGGGCACGGCCATCGGGTCCGGCTGTACCTCGGGGCATGGTGTTTGTGGGTTGGCGCGGCTTTCGCCCAGATCCTTGGCCGCGGTGCTGAGTTTTATGGTCAGCGCGGGTGTCACCGTGTTTGTTTTGCGGCATGCGTTTTAGGGGGGATGGTCATGCGCATATTTGCAGGATTGTTGGCCGGACTTCTGTTTGGCGTAGGGTTGGTGGTGTCGGGCATGTCCGATCCGGCCAAAGTATTGAATTTCCTTGATGTCGCGGGCAGTTGGGATCCGTCACTGGCCTTTGTCATGGGCGGCGCATCGGTGACGACCTTTATCGGTTACCGCCTTGTGCTGCGCCAGCCAGCACCGAAACTGGAAAAGGTGTTTCAACTGCCCGCTGCCACACAGATTGATGCGCGTCTGCTGGGCGGTGCGGCTCTGTTTGGTCTGGGTTGGGGCATCGGTGGCTTTTGTCCGGGACCAGCCTGGACCGCCCTGACCCTGCTGGCACCCGGCACGTTGGTATTCCTGCCTATGATGTTACTGGGACTGTGGATCGGCAACAGGATGTCGCAGCGGTAAAGCCTTCGATATATGGCCCAGAGGTTGCCGCCTTGCCGCCGCATTCCAACGGTATCAGCAGGCTGTGTTTTAAGAAGTGAGCAAGAATGGACGATCCCGCCCCGCCAAAAAGCAACCGGCATAAAAAGATGTTTGAACTATTACGCCAAGGCGACCTGCGCCCGCAAACTGGTGTGGATTCCCGCTCCGCTGCGATCACCGCGCGGTATTTGGACGGGGATGCGGCACACCGGTTTATCAACCGTGGGGTGACGTCACTAAGGCTGCAACAGGAAATACCCCGTGGTGACGTGGCGCACGCGTTCCGCTTTCCGTTTGCCAAGAACTGGCCAATAAAACACCGTTAACCGGTTGTTTGTGAACGGACGGTGCAAAGGTTAGCTCACGGGGGCCCGCTATGCCAATCCGCGATATCTGGGGGAAATAACGCTCGACACCTCAACCTATGGGGCAATTAAGTCTCTATTTTTCCCAAAAAGCGACTGAAAAGCTTATGAAATCTGGACATTGCGCGCCATAGAGGGCATGATTTACGGATAAATGAGCAGATAAGAACGCGAGAACCTCAATGTATTTGTTTCCCCGAACAGTGTCTATCGGAGTGCTGTCCCTGCTTTGCTTGCTGCCCATGTCGGCGGCAGCGATTGGGCCGGATGACGTCGTAGGCGGTGACCCGGTGACGGAGCCACCGACACCAGATCCGGAGCCGCCGACCCCCGAACCTCCGACGCCTGACCCTGAACCTCCGACGCCAGATCCAGATCCCCCCACGCCGCCGGTGATCAACAAGGATCCGTCATTTAAAGGTGACGGCAAAGAACCCGTTGGCAAGGAAAAAACACCTGTCCCACCAACTAAGGTCATCGTGCCGGCACCCCCGACAAAGACAAACACCTATCCGGTGCATACGGGTGTGAATTATTGTCCGGCGGGCCTTCAGCCTGTGACGATTTCGGGCAGCATCAGCTGTGGGAAGCCCAACAAACCGGTGACCTATCAACAGATGTTGAAACATCCGCAGAAGAAAAAGACGATGCGGGTCAAGAAAACGCGTCAGGTGATCCGTCGTTCGGCGGTGCCGACCTGTAACCCAGGGACCAAAGGGTGCTCTGACAGATAAGCCAAACCGGGATCGGGTTCAGATCCGACCCGCGCTATGAAAATTCGGGGCGCGATTGGCATAACCGCCGGTCGCGCGCCTTTTTTTTGCCACGGGTCATCGGAACCCTGACAGCCGAACATCTTCCCACATCAGGGAGATCAACGCATTGAGTGAAGTGCGGTGTTGTTTTGGCTCTAACGGGTTTTCCTAGAAGAATGCGCTGGCGTTCAGACCCACGGTGATTGCACCAATCACATCCCCGGTTGCCGGGTCAGTGACCGCAAAAGACACCTGCCCCTGATAAGTTTGTGTGCTTTCATCCAGATCAATTTCATCAACAAAGACCGACCCGGCCCCTTTGTTATAGGTCTGTTTGAATTTGGCCTCATCCCCTTGCCAATAATCCGAGGTGACACCGCTGGAAGCCACGTTCAATCCATGGTGGTCCATCACAAAGACTTCGGTGATGCGCCCGCCGGACTGGCCCTGATGCTCGCGCAGGAATGTAGACAGCGGGGCGTTGAGAACTGCATCAATCATTGGTGTGCTGCTGCTGCCGACCTCAGCCCGCCATGCGTCGTCCTTGGCGATAACCTCTGCCTCGGTTAATCCGCTGGTGACGCTGTTCTGTTCGGTGATGGCCTGCACAATCTGTGCATCATTCACCCATTTCATCAGGTCATCATAGATATACTTTGACATTGCGGGGGGCACTTCTGCGGCCTGAACCATGGGGGCGGCAATAACGCTGAGCGCGATAAGCGTCGATCTAAACATGTCTGTTCCTTCGGTCTGAAAATTGAGTGGCGGATTGCGACCGCGTGTTTTCAGACTAGGCGGAACCGGTTAAGGGCACGTGAAACGCATGTGTTACAGTTGGTTAAACATGCCACGTAAGGCTCTGATAAAAATCAAATTTCTAAATACGGCTGCGGTGAAGTGGTAATTTCTGTACGCAATTTGAATCGTTCTAGCGCTTTCCCGACAGCATCCACCGCAGGCAGCCCGGCCTAGTTGTCGCCCTTGAACCCCAAGGCCACAACGAATTTTTCCGAACTGTCCGAACGGCTGGCTGGCGGTTTCATGTTATGCACTTTGGTGAACCGCTGTTTCAGCAGCTTTTGCAACTCTGCCTCGGCACCGCCCGCCAGCACTTTGGCGACAAAGGTGCCGCCCTCTTCCAAGACGTCAAAGGCGAAATAGGCCGCCGCCTCGCAAAGCGCCATGATCTTTAGGTGATCGGTTTTCTTATGCCCCGAAGAAGAGGCCGCCATATCCGACATTACCACATCAGCCTTGCCGCCCAGCCATTCCTTGACCTGATCGTCGGCCCCCTCATCCATGAAGTCCAGCACATGCAGCTCACAGCCGGCAATCGGCTCCATCTCCTGCAAATCAACGCCAAGGATGGTGCCCACGGCCTTGCCACTGCGTTCACCAAGGACGTTGGAGCGTTTCACCGCCACCTGACACCACCCCCCGGGTGCGGCCCCCAGATCGACAATCCTTGCGCCCGGCACAAGGAAACGGAATTTGTCGTCCAGCTCCATGATCTTATAGGCGGCGCGTCCGCGATAGCCTTCGGCCTTTGCGCGTTTCACATAGGGGTCGTTCAACTGGCGTTGCAGCCAGCGGGTTGAACTGGTGGTGCGGCCACGGGCCGATTTGACTTTGACCTTCAGGTCGCGCTGACCCCGCCCGGAGGTGTTCTTTCCGGTGGGGGTTTTCTTGCCCGTGGGGGTCTTCCCCGCGCCACCGCTGCCTGTTGGTGTCTTGGCCATCTTAATACGTTCCTTCTTCCAATACGCCATCCGCCGACATCTGCGCATAAAGCAGACCCTCGCGCAGGCCACGGTCCGCCACACTCAGCCGGTCGGTTGGCCAGCAGCGCATCAGTGCTTGCAGGATCGCGGCCCCCGACATGATCAGCGCCGCACGATCCGACCCGATCCGCGGATCAGAGCGCCGCCCCGCTGGACCCATCGCCAGATAGGAATGGATCACCTTGTCGATCTGTGCCGATGTCATGCGCAGCCCGTCGATTTTGGTACGGTCATAGCGGCGTAATCCCAAATGGCTAGCCGCAACTGTCGTGACCGTGCCGGAGGTGCCGACAATCTGGAACCGTTCCTGTGGCTGTGCGGCCTGATAGGGGGTGAAATCCTGTAGGTTTTCCTCAAAAAACCAGCTCATCAACGCAAACCGCGCCGCATCGTCATCCACATCAACAAACTGATCGCGCAGGGTGGCCACGCCCAGAGGTACGGAAATCCAATCGACCACCTTGGCCGCCGGAATATCGGTTTTGGCCTGATGAAACCCGGAATGCAGCCGCATGATGCTTTGCGCACGGTCCTTTTTCGGCACTTTGGAAATGTCGATCCAGACCAGTTCCGTTGATCCGCCGCCAATGTCTACCACCAAGAGGTTTTCGGTCTTGTGATTGACCAGTGGCGCGCAGGAAATCACCGCCAGCTGCGCCTCTTCCTCGGGTTTGATGATATCAAGCACCAGACCAGTTTCGCGCTGGATCCGGCGCATGAAATCGGCACCGTTCAAGGCGCGCCGACAAGCTTCGGTGGCAACCAGCCGCATGCGTTTGACCTTGTTGCGGCGCAGTTTCTGCTGACATATGCGCAGTGCCTGAATGGTACGCACCATCGATCCGCGCGACAAACGCCCGGATTTTTCAAGGCCCGCCCCCAATTGGACGGACTTCGAAAAGCTGTCTACCACGTGAAAACCGCTGCCTTTCGGCTGGGCGATCAACATGCGGCAGCTATTTGTGCCCAGATCAAGGGCCGCGTATAGCTCGGACGATCTGGGCGAAACTGGCACGGGGCTCAGAGCCGACTTTAAGTCCTTATCGAGCGCGCCCGCACCTTTGGGACGCTGTGGCGCCATGGTGTCGCGCCTTTCATTTCGAGTTGCCCCCAAAGTAATCGCGCAAACGTTTCCGCGCAAGCGCCAAGGTATGGTTGTGCCGCGATATTTCAGCGATCAGGATATATCTGGCGGTACCTTGCAATCCAATCACTGCTGGTCTGATCCGCCAATTTGCGCAACGAAGGCGTTATGCTGGCAGCAAGCGCGGGGTCCTGCCCGATATGTGACAATACATCAGCAAGGATTGCCTGTGGATCTTCCGAAAGGGATTCATATGTCAGGCGCAAAGGTGCAATGTTCTCGGCGGCGAACCACGCATGCCATGCGACATCCAGATGACGCAGCATGTTTAACCGTTCATGGATGGCCAAGACGTTAAAACCATCCGGCAAATTCGGCGCCAAGGCCTCATGGATCGACCCATCCGCGTTGCGGTGCCATACGCCGGATTGCTCTGCTTTTACATAAGAAACCGCTTCCGCCAGTTTATCTTGCCGTGTCAGGTGAATAAACCGCAACGGTCCGAAGGCGGCCTGCAAGCGGGCGAGATCAGAAGGCAAACCGGGATAGAGGCGGTTTAGCCAGCCACAGGCAAAGCGCAGATCCGGTCCCATCAGGCGAAGCCCGAAAACACTGGTTTTTCCGCGCCCCGCCCGCTGCATTTCCAAGAGGTAACGGCTGGAGAATGCTGGATCCATTGGATCCGCCTGTGCATCTATGCCCCAGTCCTGAGCCCATTCTTGCAGGCCTTCCTGTCGGAAAAAGCTATTGGGGCACCCTGCGACGCCAGTATCCGCCAGCATCGTGCACAGCAAGGTCGTACCACTGCGCGGATTGCTACAAAGCACATAATTGCAAGGTAGGTCATTCATAAGGGCGTTTTATCAACCGATCCGCGGCCGGTACATGGCCCACCTCATCAAGAACTTGAGAATTATGGGGGCAAGGGCCCCTCGTCCTTGGGCACTACCGGGGTTAAGAGTGGACATGGTTTTCCGCAGGGGTCGCGGAAAGCGCATGTGAAGTCGAAAAACGGCGCTGACGAAAGTGCCGTACCCGTTAGACCGATGTGAGAAATTGAAGGGAATCAGCAGATGGTGGACGTGACAATAGTGTACTGGCGCGACATTCCCGCGCAGATCATTGTGGGCAAGGGGCGCCGTGGTGCCAAACGCCCCCTGCCCGAGCGTTTTGAGCAGGCAATCGACCGCGTGGCCATGCGCATCGGCGCAGAGGACAGTGACGCCTATATGGCTGATTGGCGCAAGGCCGAACCCTTTTCCGTGGAGGGTGATGCTGACGCGGTGGCCGATGCCGAGGCGCTGCGCATTGATACTGAATACGACAAGGCGCGCCTGAAAACGCTGATTGACAACGAAGGCCGGGCCTAGGCCCTTTTGAACCGACCTGAAAGATACGTGACCCCCGCATGTTGAAGGACAAGATCATGGCATTGCTGAATTTTCGCCGTAAAGAAACCCCTGCCACCTCCACGCCAACCGCTGAAGTCGAAGCGTTTTTGCGCGACTATTCGATTGAGGTGATGCCGCGCACCGCCGAGAAGGTCGAGGATTTTACCGCCCTTCTGCCTGCCGAAACGCGCGTCTATGTCGCCCATATCGAAGGCACGCCTATTGAGGATATGGTCGCCACCGCCAAACGGCTGAATGCGGAGGGGTATAAGGTAATGCCGCATTTCCCCGCGCGTATCATCAAGGACCGCGCAACGCTGGCCAACTGGATCGCCATGTATCAGGGCGAGGCGGATGTGAAACAGGCGCTGCTGCTGGCCGGTGGTGTTAGCACGCCACATGGCGATTTCAGCGACAGCATGCAGCTCATGGAAACCGGGTTGTTTGATGAAGCCGGTTTTGAACGTCTGCATGTGGCAGGTCACCCCGAAGGTAACCGTGATATCGACACAACGGGCACCGCCGGCGTGGATGCGGCGCTGAAATGGAAGAATGACTTCCAGACCCGCACGGATGCACAAATGGCCATTGCCACGCAATTTGCCTTTGACGCCAAACCGATCATCGCCTGGGCGGACAGTCTGCGCGAGGCAGGCATCACCCTGCCCGTGCATATTGGCATCGCCGGTCCGGCCAAGTTGCAAACCCTGATCAAATTCGCCATCGCCTGTGGTGTTGGGCCATCCCTGAAGGTGCTGCAAAAGCGTGCGATGGATGTGACCAAACTGCTGTTGCCTTATGAGCCGACGGATGTGATCAACGAACTGGCCCTGCACAAGGCCGCCAATCCTGATTTCAACATTTCCCATGTGCATTTCTTCCCGTTGGGCGGGATCAAGACCAATGCCAACTGGGCCATCGAAAACGGCGGTTCTTCTGCCGTCCCCGCGAACCCTTCCGCCTGAAAACCTCTCTTGTCCAAGGACACCTGAATGACCCGTACCATCATCGAATCCAAAACCAAAACCGCCGTCATCGGCTTTGATGAACCCTTCTGCGTCATCGGCGAGCGGATCAACCCGACAGGCCGCAAGATTTTGGCCGAAGAGTTGGAGCGCGATGATTTCAGCCGGGTCGAGTTTGACGCGGTTGCGCAGGCAAATGCCGGTGCCACGGTGCTGGATGTGAACTCTGGCGCGGTGTTCTCGAACAAAATGGCTGAAGACCCGCGTTACGCCGATAACAATTTCGTCGAGCCGATGCTGATGCCTGAAATGATCAAACGTGTGCAGGCCGTGACGGATACGCCGCTCTGCATCGACAGCTCCGTGCCCGGCGCGCTGGAGGCCGGATTGCAGGCCTGTGAAGGGCGCCCGCTACTGAACTCTGTCACCGGCGAGGAAGAGCGTCTGGAGCTGGTGTTGCCGCTGGTCAAGAAATACAACGTGCCTGTAGTAGCGATTTCCAATGATGACACCGGTATTTCCGAAGACCCCGATGTGCGCTTTGCCGTGGCCAAGCTGATTGTGGAACGCGCTGCGGATCACGGTATCCCGGCGCATGACATCGTGGTTGATCCGCTGGTGATGCCAATCGGTGCCATGGCGACGGCGGGCCATCAGGTATTCACCCTTGTGCGCCGCCTGCGCGAGGAGCTGGGGGTGAACACCACCTGCGGCGCCTCCAACATCAGCTTTGGCCTGCCCAACCGTCACGGCATCAACAATGCGTTTTTGCCCATGGCGATGGGTGCCGGTATGACAAGTGCGATTATGAACCCTGTCGCCCTGCCGATCAACGCGACCAAGATTGCGGAGAAGAAGGCCGAGCTGGAAGCGCTGGGTGTGGTTCTGCCCGAAGGGATGGAAGATGAAGCCTTTGTGCAGCTGTTCGGCATGGGGTCGACCTTGCCGCGTCCGGGAAAGGAAATGGAAGCCATCCGCGCGGCGAATTTCCTGTTTGACCGGGATCCACATGGCAGTGACTGGATCAAATTCAACAAGGTGACACCCAAAGCAGGTCAGGAAGGCCGCGGACGGGCTGGCCGTGTGGGTGGTCGGCGTCGCGGCTGACACGGCTTTACCAAAGCTACATTCAATCTTGAAAAGGCCCTGACCAGCTCGGGGCCTTTTTCTTTGTGACCGGTTGATCCCTGCCAAAATGTGCTGCCTGCCATTCTGGTAACCCGGAATTAACGGACCGCCCCCTAAAACCGCTCCATTGAACAGATGTGGAGCGCAGAGATGGTCCCTGCCGGAACTTTTTCAATGCGGTCATCCTATGGGTGAGCCGTTGATGCCAGAGGGCAAGTTGGACGTGGCCGCCGCCGTTTCCTTTCACAGTGAGCTGACCGCGCGGATCGGGCAGGATGTTATCATTGATTGCGAGAAAGTGACCCAGATCGGGGCGCTCTGTCTGCAAACCTGTCTGGCCGCTGCACGCGAGGCGCGCCGCAATCAAACCCGCTTTAAGATGATCAATGTCAGCGACCCCGTATTGGTGCAGCTCACCAGCATGGGTTTTACCCCTGAAACCCTTGCGGAAGGCACCACATGACCCTTCAGATTCTGGCAGTAGACGACAGCCGCACGATGCGGGATATGATCAAACTGGCCCTTCTACCCTCGGGGTTTACGGTACATACGGCGGATGACGGCATCCATGGCATTGAGGTTTTGGATGGCATCGAACCCGATGCGATCATCACCGATATCAACATGCCCCGGATGGATGGTTTTGGCTTTATCGATGCGGTGCGCGAACAGGACAAACACCGGGCGACCCCCATTCTGGTTCTGACCACCGAAGCCGCGCCGGAACTTAAGGCGCGTGCCCGCGCTGCGGGGGCCACTGGCTGGATTGTCAAACCCTTTGACCCGGCTAAACTTGTCAAAGCGCTTCAGATGGTTGCCGGGTAAGGGAACAGTCTCATGAGCACCGACAATGACCCTATGGCAGAAATCCGCGCCTCATTCTTCATCGAATGTGAAGAACTGCTGGAGGCCCTGCAAGACGGGTTGCAGACCATGGATGATGAGGGCAGCGACGATCCCGAAACCATCAATGTGGTTTTCCGCGCGGTGCATTCGATCAAAGGTGGCGCAGGTGCATTTGGGCTGGAAGGTCTGGTGCGGTTTGCCCATCGTTATGAAACGGTACTTGACGAGGTACGCGCAGGCAGGTTGAGCGTTGACGCTGCTGCGCTCAAGGTGTTTTTTCAGGCGGCGGATCATCTGTCGGATCTGGTGCGGGTCAGCCGTGATGACGACGACCTGCCAGTTGCCGAAACCGCCCGTCTGTTGACCGATCTGGATGCGTTTTTGGGCGGACCGCCCGAGCAGGAAGATGAGCAGGAGATTGAATTTCAGCCAATGGTGCTGTCCTTGGACCTTGATCTGGAGGACGGGGAGGACAGCGCTTCCGAGGGTGCCCAGCCTGATCTTGACGCTTTGCCGCCGCTGCCCGACTTTGGCAGCGATGCGCCCTACAGGATTGTTTTCACACCGCATGTTGAGCTGTTTGATACCGGCAATGAACCTGCTTTGCTGCTGCGCAACCTTATGGAGCTTGGTGAAGTTTCAGTGGTTTGTGACGCCTCAGCCCTGCCCGAGCTGGCCAAAATAACACCTGATATTCCGCACCTGAGTTGGGTGGTAACCCTGTACAGCACCGTAGATGAAAGTGAAATCCGTTCCGTTTTCGAATTTGTCGACGGGCTGTGCCAATTGGACATATCTCGCGGGGAGGAGACATCCCCCGTCCCCCCGGATTTCGCGGATTTGCCAACCCCTTTGGAGGTGCCCGCAACAGAGGAAACGCCCCTGCCCGAGGCCCCTCCTGCCGCCGCGCAGAATGATTCTGAGGCGTCTCGCAGCACCGCTTCGCCATCCCTCCCGGTAAAAGCCGCAGCCGAAGTGGTGAAACCTGCCGAAAAGGTCAGCCGAGCACAAAGCAACGCACAGGCAAAATCTGTCGTTCGGGTTGATCTGGATCGTATCGAACGATTGGTCAATCTAGTGGGTGAACTGGTGATCAATCAGGCCATGTTGAGTCAAAGCCTTGAAAAGTCTGGGCTTTCTCCACATTCGGATGCGATGAGCGGACTGGAGGAATTTCAACGGCTTACCCGTGACATTCAGGACAGTGTGATGATGATCCGCGCCCAGCCGGTGAAGTCACTGTTTCAGCGCATGTCGCGGATTGTGCGGGAATCCTCTGCTGCTGTGGGTAAGGATGTTCGCCTGCATACCTTTGGCGAGGGCACGGAGGTTGATAAGACGGTCATTGAGCGGTTGGCGGACCCGCTGACCCATATGATCCGAAATGCGGTTGATCACGGGCTTGAAGATCCCGAAAAACGACAGGCTGCCGGCAAACCCGCACAGGGGCGTGTCAACCTGACGGCAGCGCACCGCAGCGGACGGGTGGTGATTGAGGTCTCCGATGATGGGGCAGGCATCAACCGGCCTCGGGTTTTACAAATCGCCATCGACAAAGGCTTGATCCCCGCAGATGTTTCCCTGAGCGACAGTGAAATCGACAACCTTCTGTTTTTACCCGGCTTTTCTACAGCTTCCGTGGTTTCGGATTTGTCAGGGCGCGGTGTTGGGATGGACGTTGTACGTACCGCCATTCAGGCGTTGGGTGGGCGGATCACCATCACTTCCAATCCGGGGGAAGGAACAACGTTTTCCATCTCGCTCCCGCTTACCCTAGCGGTGCTTGACGGTATGGTGATCAAGGTTGCCGGTGAAACATTGGTTCTGCCGCTTAATCTGGTGGTTGAGACGCTGACCTTGGGACCGAACGATGTTCAGATGGTGCGCCCGGGCCGGAATGTCATCGAGGTGCGCAGCGGGTTTGTGCCGCTGTTCGATCTTGGGGCAGCCCTTGGGTATCGACCGTTGCTGGAGGACTTTGACGAATATGTTGTTCTGCTGATCGCGCAAGAGGACGGCAGCAGCGCCGCCTTGGTCATCGACAATATTATTGATCAGCGGCAGGTGGTCATTAAGGGGCTCGACGAGAGTTTTTACCGCGCACCCGGCATTGCCGCAGCCACCATTCTCGGGGATGGGCAAATCGCGTTGATCCTTGACCCGACCGACATCATTTCCACGCCCGGTGCCGCACCAACACAAGCGCAACCAGCACAACAATTGGGACTTTCCGCATGACCGATACAGTGGGCAGCACAACCATCGAACTTCTGACTTTTCGCTTGGCAGAGCAGGAATATGCACTTGATATCATGTCGGTGCGGGAAATCAGAGGGTGGACCCATGCCACCTCCCTGCCCCATGCGCCGCCCTATATGAAAGGGGTGATCAACCTGCGCGGCACGGTTTTGCCGGTGATGGACCTTGCGTCGCGGCTGGGCATGGCAGAACGCAAGCAGAATGAACGCAGTGTGATCATTGTTGTGAACTATGAGGATACGATGACCGGGCTGCTGGTAGATGCAGTGTCTGACATTGTGGCGGTGACGGATGAAGATCTGCAACCCCCGCCGGAACTGGCGGCAAGCACCGCCGACGGCGTTGTCAGCGCCCTGACTCTGATCGACGAAAGGATGATCCGGGTTCTCAACCTGCCGATGACCATCAATTCTTTCGAAAGCGCCGCTGCATGAGTTCACGCAGGCAGGAAATTGCCAGCCTTGATGCTGCCAGTTTTCGCGCAATTGCCGCGCTGGCCTATCGCGAGAGCGGGCTGACCCTGATCAAGGAAAAAACCCCGATGATCCAGTCGCGGCTGCGGCATCGGCTGCGCGATTTGGGCCTAGTTGATTTCCCATCCTACTGTGCGCTGATCGAGTCAGACCAAGGTCTGGATGAACGCCAGCATCTGATTTCCGCGCTGACCACAAATGTATCGCATTTCTTTCGAGAGGATCATCATTTCGAGACGCTGAAATCCGAACTGGACAGATGCCTGCCAAAGCTGCGCGCTGGTGGCCAAATGCGGATCTGGTCGGCTGGATGTTCAAACGGTCAGGAAGCGCTTTCTGCCGCAATCACCCTGATGGAACATCTGCCGGGCATTGCCGATTTGGATGTCCGCATCCTGGCCACTGATATCGATCCAAAAGTCGTGCGGTTCGCGCGCGAAGGGGTATATCCCCAACGATTACTGGGAGGCGTTCCCGCAGGGCTGATTGACAAGTATTTTCAACAGGTTGAAGCGGTGACAGATGAACCGCATTTCTGTGCCCATCAACGGTTGCGATCCATGATCAGAATTAACGAACTTAACCTGCTTGCACCCTGGCCGATGAAAAAGAGATTTGAAGTGATCTTTTGCAGGAATGTTGTGATCTATTTCGACATCGCGACCCAAGAAACCCTGTGGCCAAAATTCCATGCCGCCCTTGCCCCGGAAGGGGTTCTGTTTCTGGGCCATTCCGAAAGGATATCCGATCCAGCCAGATTTGGTTTTATCTGCACAGGACCAACAACTTACAGCCCCGACACGCGCTGAACAACCCTGCGCCGATACTGATAACAACATTCTTGCGAAGGAAGAAAACAATGGCATTGCGCGATCAAATTCGGATCATGGTGGTGGATGACATGTCCACAAGCCGCGGGCTGATCACCCAGGCGCTGGATGCTTTTGGGGTGCGCAATGTCGCCACCGCCGAAAATGGTAAACAGGCCCTTCAGGCGCTGGCAAGCAAGCCCGTCCATCTGGTCATTTCAGACTACAACATGCCAGAAATGGACGGGCTGCAATTGCTGCATTATTTGCGTGCTGCGCCCAAGACCAAAGGCGTTGGGTTTGTCTTGATTACAGGCCGTGCCGAACAGCAGATCATTGACCATGGCAAGAAGCTGGGAATGAATAACTATCTTAAGAAACCATTCCAACCTGATGATTTGCGCAACTGCATCGAAACCGTTGTTGGGCGCTTGTGAATAAAAGTGCTGCAGAAACCCTATCCCTGACCGATCTCTTGACCGGGGTGTCGGGTCAGATGGACAGCTTGGCATCAGAGGTGCATCAGATCGAACATGCGATCGGGGATGAGCTTGGGGTGATGTCCGCGCAGGGGGCGCAGACCATAACCCGGCTTCAACGGCTCGATTTCCTGCGCCAGTCTCTGGAGGATCTGGCGTTGCTGATGCATTTTCTTTCGAAAAACCATGACGGCTATGTTGAACCCGGTATCGCCGATAAACTGCGTCTTGATGCAACCAAGGCTCTGCTTCAGGAACGTAGATCGGCCCGCACCCGTTTCCCGCCTGATGACCGGATCTTGGGCGAGGTTGATTTATTTTAACGCGAGTAGCCCCCTTGTTCATCGAAGCCAAGGCGGCCAAGTAACTGATAACTCACCGACAAAATGCGTCCAGATGTATGCACGCTGCCATGATGTTGCGCCACAGCCCCCCTTGACCACCCTCAGCTAAGCAATGGTCGAGAACCTCACGTCATTGCCTGCTGATCGCACGGTGTCAGAACAGTTCCAGATCGTTACCGCGTGTCGGTGCTGCTGGCGGGATGATTTCAATCTCTGTGGTGTGATGTGCCTTAACCCGCGCCGCACCTGTTGTTGGCGTAAAGACAACATTGCGCGACACCGTACCGCCAAGGGAGCTGGACACGCATTCAATATTTTCCATGGCAAGAAAATTGGTTGCAAACGCGCAGTTGGAGGGGCCGATTTCCGACAGGCCCTTGATCATCTGGGCCCCGCCAAACGCCTTGGCCAGCAAACGTGTGCGGCTTGCCCCCATTTTCAGAAGATCATTGATCAGCAGTTCCATCGCATTGATGCCCGACAGATCGCTTTTCGCAGCGTTGCAGGTGGTGGAGGCCAATAAAATATGGTTCATCCCACCCACTTCAGCGATGGGATCCCACAGGCAGCAGGCCACGCAAGAACCCAGCAAGGTTGAAATTGTGACGGCCGGATCGGCCGAGGTCTGAAATTCGCCCTGCGTGATAACCAGGTTCATTCTTGCCTCTCCCCAATCCGCTGCGCCTCAGCATGTGCGGCTATTGCGCGGTTAACGGCACCACCGATTTTCTCAGGCGGCAATTGCAGGTCAACGGCCCCCAGTTCAAAGGCCGCACGCGGCATTCCGTATATGACGCAGCTTTGCTGATCCTGTCCGATGGTTCGTGCACCGCCAGCGTGAAGTTGCAAAAGCCCCTCCGCCCCGTCCCTACCCAGGCCTGTCAGGATAACCGCGATGATATCGCGCCCGTATTGCGCTGCGGATTTGAACAGCACATCCACAGAGGGGCAATGCCGCGACAGGTCATCCTGTTTCGAGAACCGGCAGATCCATTGCCGGCCCTTACAGAGGATTTCAGTATGACGGCCCTGCGCCGGGGCAAGCCGTACCTGCCCTGGATGCAAGACCTCGCCCGCACGCGCGATGCCCACATTCTGCGCCAGGTTCCGGTTCAGCAATTGCGAAAAACTGACAAGGAAAGCACCGGGCATATGTTGTACAATCACCACCGGCGGGCCGTCGGCATCAAGCCCGGCCAAGACATGTTCAATCGCATTTACCCCACCTGTCGACGCGCCGATCAAAACCAACGGCATTTGATGGTCGTCATCGATAGGCAGTGACGAAGCCGACAACCGACCTGTGATCCCCGGCGGCGTGATAACCTTGCTACAAGCGGCAGAAAAAACCCGCCGGCACATGTCACGCCGACCTTTCGGGCCGGGAACGATGGTGGGTTTTACGATGCAGTCAATTGCACCTGCAGTCAGCGCTGTAATGGTCACCTCTGAGTTCTGATGCGTTGTCGCCGAAATCATCACCACCGGCATCGGACGCAAGGTCATCAGTTTTACCAGAAACTCCAGCCCGTTCATCCCGGGCATGTCAATGTCCAGGGTCACGACATTGGGGTCGGTATCTCTGATCACCTGACGGGCGGTCAGGGCACAGCTGGCCTCGCCCACCACGATCAGGCGGGGATCCTCCTCAAACACCCCACGCAGCCAACGCCGGATGCTGCGAGAATCATCAACGATCACCACCCGTTTGCGTTTTGAGCGATGCAACATGCGACCGCCAAAATCCAGTTCCTGATCCTGCATCCCTGATCCTTACGCCGTTTGCGTCTGGCGGATTGCGCCGATGCTGACACCCGCTACATGCCGGGTCCTTGGTCTGGCAAAAGGATGAAGGATACATGAAAACACAAGGCTGGCAGTGGGAAAACTCGTTCAAATGCGGCCATAGCGCCACCTGCCCCGCGCGCTCAGCGTGGGGTGGCCCTCTGTGAGAGCAGTGGTTTACGAGAAGGACGATACTAGCAAAGACTGGCCGGGATCAGAGTGGTTTCAACCCTTGCCGAAACCGGGCGGCGTTTTCGGTATAGTGACGCGCCGAGGCGGTCAGCCCAGCAATCGCGGCGGCATCAAGTTCCCGCACCACTTTCCCCGGTACGCCCATCACCAAGGACCCGTCAGGGATCACCTTGTTCTCGGTGATCAGCGCCCCGGCCCCAATCAGGCAATTCTTACCGATCTTAGCCCCGTTCAACACAGTGGCCCCCATGCCGATCAGTGAGTTGTCGCCAATGCTACAGCCATGCAGCATCACCTTATGGCCAATGGTACAATCTGCACCGATGGTCAGCGGGCATCCCGGATCTGTGTGGAACACACAGTTTTCCTGCACATTGCTGCCTTTACCCACATGGATGACCTCATTGTCGCCGCGCAGGGTTGATCCGAACCAGACAGAGGCCCCAGCCTCCAGCACGACATTGCCGATAACATTGGCATCAGGTGCCACCCATGCGCTGTCATCCACGGTAGGTTTGATATCGGCCAAGGCATAAAGGGTCATGCGTCTTCCTCAAATTCGGTCTGCAACTTGCGCACATGATCCAGCAGACGCGGCTGTTGTGCAACACGCATCCGTTCAGCACGAATGATCGTCTTCAGCTTTTCCTCGGTCTCGGTCAGCTCGTCATTCACAAGGACGTAGTCATACCCGTCCCAATGGCTTATCTCGTCCCAGCTTTTCCGCATCCGTTTTGAAATTGTCTCCATGTCGTCCTGATTGCGACTGATAAGACGGCGTTTCAACTCCGGTATCGACGGGGGCAGGATAAAGATCGAAAGCGTATGTGACCCCAGGGCAGATTTCTGGATTTGCTGCGCGCCTTGCCAGTCAATGTCAAACAGGACATCCCGCCCCGCACTGATCGAGGCTTCGACCGGGGCCTTGGGAGAACCGTAATTGTTCCCGAAAACATGCGCATGCTCCAACATTTCGGAGTCAGAAACCCATTTGCGAAAATCCGCCTGCGTCACGAAATAGTAATCCTTGCCCTCAACCTCGCCCTCACGCGGCGCACGTGTGGTGGCGGAGATCGAGAATTGCAACGAAGGGTCCCATTCCATCAAACGCTTTGCCAGCGTTGATTTCCCCGCCCCCGAGGGCGAGCTGAGGATGATCAAAAGGCCCCGTCTTTCGGCTGTTTCCCGGCTCATCACTTACTCCACATTCTGTACTTGTTCGCGCATCTGATCGACCACCGCCTTCAGCGCCAGCCCGATGGTCGTCAATTCCTTCATCTGCGCTTTGGAACACAGGGTATTGGCCTCGCGGTTGAATTCCTGTGTCAGGAAATCCAGCTTGCGCCCCACCGGGCCGCCCTCTGCCAGCAATGCGCGGGCGGCGGCAACATGGGCCTTCAGGCGGTCGATTTCTTCGGTGATGTCCGTTTTCACCGCGATCAGCGCCAATTCCTGTGCCAACCGCGCGGCCTCCACCCCTTCGGCATTGTCCAGTACGCGGGCCAGATTGCTGCGCAGGGTTGCAGACATTTCGGCCTGTCGGACGGGGATCAGATCCGCGGCTTGGCCGGTCAGCTCTTCGATCTTGTCCAAATGGCCGGATAGAACAGCATGAAGGGCGGCCCCTTCCTGCGCCCGCATCGCATTGAAATCGTTCAAGACCGCGTCAAAATCTGCCAGCAGCAGCTGACACAGGGCGGCGGCGTCATCGTCGAAACTCGCCTGTTCCAACACGCCGCGCATGGTCACGATGTCGGTGGCCTTGGACGGTGCCAGCGACACACCGGCATCCATCGCCCGCTCTTCAATCTGATGCAGCGCGGACAGCACAGTTTCCAGCTGCGCCGCGTTCACCGCCAGAGTGCCACCTGCCTCTTCCCGGTTCAGACGCAGATTACAGGTGATATTGCCACGCGCCACAGAGGCCGACAGCTTCTTGCGCAGCCCGGCTTCCAAGCCTTCCACCCAGTCGGGCACCCGCAGACGCAGATCCAGTCCACGCCCGTTCACTGCACGCACCTCCCACCCCCAGCTGAACGGCGCATCGGCCCCGCTGGCGGATGCAAAACCGGTCATCGAATTGATCATGCGCGTCCTTCCTTATGGCCAAGCGGCCTTTTGACAATTTGTCCTTAGTTCCCTGTGCAATAGGTCGAAACACACCCGGGGGGCAAGCCTCTGCCCCCTGCTGCGCATTAACCAGTTGGGCAGAAACCAGCACAATTGCCTCAAAACGATGATATTAAGTTTTTGGTAACATAGCTGCTTGGGGGCAGTGCAAGATGCGGGATCGGCGTGACGACCAGTGATGGGGCGCCTGCCCCGTTTCGCGGTAACAAGGCTTGGATCAAGTTTCATGGACAACTCTCCACATAAGGCGCAGAATGTCATTGCTATGACAGATTATCAGTCGGACACCGGGTATAGTGCAATTGCGCAGATCGAAGCCTATTGGGAAGCGATCCGCGGCACACGCTTGCTGCCGAAACGGTCAGACATTGATCCTCGCGGTATCGAACAGGCGCTTGAGAATGCCTTTATCCTTGAACGGATTGCGCCTGGCATTGCCAGATTGCGTATCGCGGGCAGTCACCTAAACGATCTAATGGGAATGGAAGTGCGCGGCATGCCGCTGACCTCTTTTTTTATGCCTGCTGCCCGCCCGGTTGTCTCTGACCTGCTTGAGGTGGTTTTCCAGACACCGGCGATCAGCACCCTGCGGCTGACCTCCGCCGCATCGGGGACGCGCCCCGCGCTGGAGGCCCGGATGATCCTCTTGCCGTTGAAAAGTGATCTGGGGGACGTCAGCCGTGTGCTGGGTGGGTTCGTCAGCAAAGGCGACATGGGGCCAGCCCCGCGCCGTTTCGAGGTATTGACCAAAGAGGTGCTGCATATCGCGACCGGGCATCCCCCGATGCCAGCCCCCCAGCCCGTCCTCCCGCAGCCCGAAGCAAGGATGACCGAACGGCACAGCCCCCAAGGGTTTGCAGAGGATCAGGCACCCTATCGCCCGAAAACCGACAAAAAACGCCCGCCTTACCTGCGGCTGGTCAAATCAGATAACGGAACTCTGGATCAGGATTCGAGCTGACACAGCGGCGGATCAGACCAGCAAGCGGGTGAAATACACCCCACCGGCTGCGGATACAGCGGTCAATGCCGTGCCCCATATCAGGTCCGTCACAACCATATCCCATGCCCAGTCCTTCATCACCGCAAGATTGGTAAACTCATAGGTGCCATAGCCCATGGCACCTATCAAAGCGGCATTGCCCAGCACCCAAAGCAGGGATTTTTCCTGTGTCATCGCAGGCCATGACACAAACCAAAGCAACACGGCGATGTAAAAGGCGTAAAAAACAAACGCGGGCAGGATGCGGAACTCCTCCAGCAGTAAGGCACTGATATACCTGTCAAAAACGGGTTTTACGATATTGGTCAGCCCCAAATAGTCAAGACCAAGGAAAAGCACGAATGTCGTGAGATACAGGATAACAAGGCTCATGAAGTAATCTCCGGTTTATTCGCCTACATCTGTGGCAGGTGCTGGAAAATTCAAATGTTCCAGTGAAAAACCTTGCCAGATGTTCGCCGCTACAGCCGCTGAAACTGTGCTTCCTGCGCGGCAGACCAGCGCACGGTGATGTCAAACCCCTCGTCGGTCTGGGCTTCTTTCACCACAATGTCCTGTGCAAACAGCCACGCCCGTTTTTTCCCTTCGGCAAACCCCAGTGAAATATCCGCCTCGCGCACGGCCCCTTGCAGCGCCTCCGCCACATAGGCCTGCAAAGGCTCAAGCCCCTCGCCGGTGATCGCCGAAATGGCCAGCACATCCTCGTCGCGCTCTGCCCTTGCACGCATGGCATCCGCATTTTCAGCGGGCAGCAGGTCAATCTTGTTCCAGATCTCGAATGTTGGGGTTTCCTTCGAGACACCAAGGGTGGTCATGATCTCGCGCACATCGCTGGCTTGTTCTTCGGTCTCCGCATGGCTGATGTCACGGACATGCAGGATGATGTCAGCGGCCAGCACCTCTTCCAATGTGGCGCGAAAGGCAGCGACCAGCTCGGTCGGCAGATCAGAGATGAACCCAACCGTATCCGATAGGATGATCTCTGGCCCATCGGGCAGCACCAGACTGCGCATTGTCGGATCCAGCGTGGCAAACAGCATGTCCTTGGCCATCACATCCGCGCCGGTCAACCGGTTGAAAAGTGTGGACTTTCCCGCGTTGGTGTAGCCGACAAGCGCGACAATCGGAAATGGTACCTTGGCCCGCGCTGCACGGTGCAAGGCGCGGGTTTTGACAACTTTTTCCAACTGACGGCGCAGGCGCACCAGCTGATCGTCAATGGCACGGCGGTCGGCCTCGATCTGGGTTTCACCGGGGCCACCTACAAATCCAAGGCCGCCGCGTTGGCGCTCAAGGTGGGTCCAGGCGCGCACCAGACGGGTGCGTTGATAGTTCAGCGCCGCCATTTCAACCTGCAAGACCCCCTCACGGGTGGCGGCGCGGTCACTGAAGATTTCAAGGATCAAACCGGTGCGGTCCAGCAGTTTGACGCCCCAAGCTTTTTCAAGGTTGCGCTGCTGTACAGGGCTGACCGGACCGTCGACCAGCACCAGCTGGACATCGTTTTCTTCCAGCAGGTCGTGAACTTCCTTGATCTTGCCTTTGCCAAACAACTTGCCGGCATCGACATTGCGCAAAGGCACGATATCGGCACCGGCCACTTCCAAGGCAGGCAGGGCACGCGCCAAGGAAACCGCTTCGGCCAAGGCCGGTACCGGGTCGCGGCGGTCAGGATTACTGCGGATGTCAGGATGCAGGACCCAAGCGCGGGTTACGCGAGGGCCTTCTGTATCATCAATCTGGAACTGCGCTTTACTCAAGAAGCGTCTTCGCCCTCATACAGGCTGATCGGCTGACTTGGCATGATTGTCGAGATGGCATTTTTATACACCAGCTGAGACTGGCCGTCACGGCGCAGCAACACGCAGAAATTGTCAAACCATGTGATGACACCCTGCAGCTTCACGCCATTGATCAGGAAAATGGTGACCGGTACTTTGGTCTTGCGCACGTGGTTCAGGAACGCATCCTGAAGGTTCTGTCTGTCAGACGCCATTGTTATTCTCGATTCAGTTATTCTTGCCGGACTCCGCAGCGAGCCCTCCCCATACTGACCGACTATGACCTTGGGTGAAGGGAGTTTCCACCCCAAATTTTCCCTCTCTTGCTAGTTTAGACGCTAACAAGTGTCAGCCTTGCAACATGCACCCGGAAAGGGCCGGTGTTAGGATCGCCAAAGATCGGGTGTCAGCAGCGCAATAATCGCCAATGTTTCGAGTCGTCCCAGCACCATTGCCCCGCAAAGGATCGCCTTGGCCGCCGGGGTCAGCTCGATCACCTTGATCGGTACATCTGCGGCATATTGGGTCAGCGGGCCGGTGGTTGAAAGGCTGGCGACGGATAGCACCAACGCCTGTTCAAAGCTGCTGCCCGTCAGGGTCAAAAGCAACATGATGGCGGCCAGCGAAATGGCAAAGAGCATGAAGAAGATCCACGCAATAAAAGCACCGTTCGATTGCAACCGCCTGCCCGCCGCCCCTGCCCCGCTGACGGAATTGGGATGCACCAGCCGTTCCATTTCACGGGTGCCATTCACATAAAGCGCAAACACCCGCAGCAGTTTCACACCACCCGCCGTTGTGGCCACGCCGCCGCCCGTCAGGGCCAGCCCCATCAGGACAAGCCCCGGCGTGTTCAAACCGGACCAGTTCTGCGCGTCAACCCAATGTTCGGACACAAACCCGGTGGTTGTCAGGAAGGACATCACCGTAAACACCGCCCCCCAAAGCGCATAGGCGGCATCCGACAGGCTTTCCATGGATGCCACGTCAATGGCCCCCAGAAAATGACGCAGAAAGATCAGCAGCGGCACTGCGAAAACAATGAACAAGCCGATGCGAAATTCGGGATCGGTGCGCAGCCCGCCTTGCGTGGCCGTTACCGTATCTTTGGAAAAGGTCAGCCGCGACAGGGCGAACAACATAAACAACAGCATCACGGCTTCGCCGGTTACACCGATATCGGCATTTTCGACCCCGCCCACCGGCGAAATCCCCGAGGTCGCCATGACTGACATCGCATGGCATAGGGCGGTCAACGGCCTGTCACCGCCCCCCAGCAGCAATAACCACAGCAATAGCGTCAGCCCGACATAGATCGGCAGCAGGGCCTTCATGGTACGGATCACCTTTTGGCGTGGATCAACCGGCATCATGCGGTGCGATTCACCGGTGTCGCGCCAGCCCGGTTCGGCCTGTGCTGTCACCTCAAACCCGCCAAGGTGCAGCGGTGCCAGAATGGCCGAGGCCGAGACCCACATCAACAGCCCTCCCAGCCAGCCAACCTGAGCGCGCCACAGATGCAGCGTATCATTCAGCCGTCCGGGGTCCTGAAAAACCTTGGTCCCCGTGGTGGTCAAGGCGCTGACCATCTCGAAATAGGCATTGATGAAGCGCGTGGTCGGCAAGGTTTCGACAAAGGGGATTGCGAAATAGACCGGCAGGAAAACAAAAGCCGAGAACAGCGCCAACAACGGACCAAGTGCCGATTGTTGCGTGCGCCGCTCGTTCAGCACCACGGCCAGCATCGTAAACAGGATCATCCCCAGCAATCCCGCATAAAAGAACGCCCGCGCCCCTTCATGATCGCTGATCACCACCCCGTAGAGGGCCGGCACCATCATCGAGGCTGCACAAATGCCAAACAGCTGCAAAAACAGCGGCAGATGAGACAGCTCGTGGCGCATGGTGCGTTTGCGGTTCACCGGGTGCTTCCTGACCTAGAAAAAGTCGATAGAGACTTGGAGCAACAGCTCGACCTGCGGCACGTCCTCGGCAAGCGCAAACATGGCAATCACATCCCCTTCTTCAATCCGGGTCTTGCCCAGCGGACGGATCACCTTGTCGCCCTTGCGCAGCATCCCGATCAGCACCCCTTCAGGGAAATCAATTTCGGACAGGCGTTTGCCGGCAATGGGCGAGGTTGACAGCACTTCGGCCTCAATCACCTCAGCCTCGGCATCGCCGATGGAGTAGACGGCCCGCACCCGCCCATGCCGGATGTGGCGCAGGATCGAGGAAACTGTGGTTGCACGTGGGTTGATATAGGCGTCAATCCCCAGCGGTGTCATCAGCGGCACCAATGTGGGATCATTGATCAGCGCAATAACATAGGGGCAGCCCTCGGCCTTGGCACGTACACAGGCCAGCATGTTGGTCTTGTCGTCATCGGTAATCGCCAGCATCGCATCAGCCCGCGCAATCCCCGCCTCGGCCAGCAGGGCGGCATCCAGACCATCGCCATTCAGCACAATTGTACGCTCCAGCCCCTCGGCAGCGCGTTCGGCACATTTGCGGTTCTTCTCGATCACCTTGGTGCGGATGCGGCGCGGATCATTCTCCAGTGCCTGCGCCACGGTCAGGCCAACGTTACCGCCGCCGACCAGCACCACCCGCTCCTGTTTCGAGGTCTTCTTGCCGAAAATCTCCATCGTGCGGGCAATGTCATCGCGATGGGTAAAGATATAGCAGTCGTCGCCGACAAACAGCTGATCCTTGGCCTCTGGGGCAAACAGGGTTCCGTCACGGCGCACCCCCACCACCACGGCCCGCAGCGTCGAAAACAGATCAGTCAACTGGCGCAGCGGTGTGTGGATAATTGGGCAATCTTCCTCGATGGTGATGCCCAGCAGATGCGCCATCCCATCCATAAAGACCTCGGTGTCAAAAGACGCCGGTGCCGACAACCGTTGCAATGCAGCAGCGGCGACTTCCTTTTCCGGGCTGATCACCACGTCAATCGGCATGTGATCGCGCCGGTACAGATCAGAGTAAATCGCATCAAGATAGGATTGGCTGCGCAGCCGCGCGATCTTGCGGTTGATGCCGAAAACCGAATGGGCCACCTGACAGGTGACCATGTTAACCTCATCCGAATGGGTTGCGGCGATGATCATCTCAGCGTCACGCGCGCCTGCCCGGTCAAGTACATCGGGATAGCTGGCAAACCCTGCAATCCCCTGTACATCCAGCGTATCGGTGGCGCGGCGCACCAGATCAGCGTTGCTGTCGACCACAGTGACATCGTTACGCTCGCCGCTCAGGTGACGTGCGATTTGCCAGCCAACCTGTCCTGCGCCACAAATAATTACTTTCATGCGCGGTCCCTTACGTTTGTTTGGCACGCTTTTTCACGGGCCTGCGTGTCGGCCGGATCTGGCCGATTGCCCGTGAATTTCATTCTTTAGAGGGTATGGCGTGTGTCATGGCAAGGGTCAATTGCGTTGCCTTGATCCGCGATGACGGGCAATATCATGGCATGAAACATCTGTCCTCCAGCCTGATCCTGAGTGGTGCGCTGCTTCTGGCCTGTGCCCCGCTTGAAACATATTACAAACCCGGTGCCAGCGTTGCGACCCTGAACTGGGATACAACCGCCTGCGAAGTCAGCGCCCTGCGTGATGTGCCGGTCTCCTATCAGGTCCGACGCAAGCCGCCAATTTTTGTGCCGGGCAATCGCAGTTGCGATGCAGAGGGCAATTGCACCGGGCATCACGGCTATTACATCAGCGGTGGTGTAGAAAGCTATGATCCCAATCTCGCATTGCGCAACCGGGTTGAGGTGCAATGTATGGCAGATAAGGGGTATGCCCCCGTGTCGATCCCGCCCTGCCCGGACAGCATCGCCCGATCCACCCCTGCCGCAGCGACAACAAAACTGCCACAACTGACGGATAAATCCTGTGTGATCCGCAACAAAAGCGGCAGCTTCCAAATCGTAAACAGAGGTTAAGACGGGCCGACAGCGGCCGGTCGACCCTGGTATTTTTTGCTGGTGCACACGTGTGCAAAAGCCTAGCATGATCACATTGATCCTGTAGCGAAGAACCCAAAATGACCCACCCTATCCAATCCGCCAAGGCAATTACGCAGGCGCATTACACGGCCCTTTCACGGGCAACCCCCGAAACCGTCGGCGAGATATTGGGCGGGTATATGACACCCGATGCCCTCTGGCGTGGCGTCCATCCGTTCAAAGTACAGACCGGCCCGGAGGGTGCTGCAAAGACCTTCTGGCAACCTTTTCTCACAGCATTTTCCGCCGTTCAGCGCCGCGAGGATATCTTTTTCGCCGCTGAAAACAGTATCGAAGACCGCAGCAGCATCTGGACCTGTTCAATGGGACATCTGATGGGGCTGTTTGATACGCCCTTTCTGAACATCCCGCCGACGCGCAAGATTGCCATGCTGCGCTATGCGGAATTCAACCGGATCAAGGATGGTAAGATTGTCGAAACGGCCCTGTTTTGCGACCTGCTGCACCTGATGACCCAAGCGGGTGTCGGGCGTTTCCCAAATCAAACCGCCGCCCATCTGGTTCAGCCGGGCCCGCGCAGCAATGACGGGCTGTTGTTTGATGCTCAGGACGACGCGGAAGGCGCAAAAACGCTGGCCCTGATCAACCGGATGATCGGCGCGATTGATGCGGCCAATGCCGACCCACGTGCTCTGACCCCGCAAGAAGAGCTGCAACGCGACTGGCATGACGATTTGATCTGGTGGGGCCCCGAAGGTATCGGCGCGACCTATACGATCGACCGCTATATCGAACAACACCAAGGACCGTTTCGCCGGTATCTGTCTGATCGCGTGTTCAACGGGCATCTTTGCCGCATTGCCGAAGGGAGCTATGGGGCCTTCTTTGGTTGGCCGAACCTGAGCCTGACCAATACATCAGGCTACATGGGGATTGCGCCCAGCGATGTCCGCGCGGATTTGCGGGTTGTTGATGTCTATCGGCGCGACGGGGACAAGCTGGCCGAAAATTGGATCTTCATCGACATGCTGCATTTCCTGAAAATGCAGGGGGTCGATGTATTGCAGGAATTGGCGGATACCGCAGCGGGTTAGGCAGATTCCGTTGCTCCGATAGATCCAGCTGGCGGCAAACTCACGCAAGGATGCCGCCAGCCTGTGAAACCTTGCGCGTCACAGGCCAACCGCCCCGCCTGCCGGTTTACGCCTGACGAACAGCCTTTAAGCGTCAGCCTCTTCATCCACATGGGCAACCCGCACACCTGCCTTGGCGCTGGTGACAACCCCCAGCGATTTTAACTTGCGGTGCAGGGCGGACCGCTCCATCCCAACAAAATTTGCTGTCCGCGAGATATTCCCGCCAAAGCGGTTGATCTGGGTCAGAAGATACTCACGCTCAAAGGCTTCACGCGCCTCGCGCAGCGGCAGGGTGGCCAGTGCGGAAGACAGAACCACACGCCCGTCCTCTTCGCCATTTGGTTCTTCGCCGGGCAGCTCGCGCGCCTCGATCGGACCGGTGCCATCCCCTAGAATAAGCACCCGCTCAACCAGATTTTTCAACTGACGCACATTGCCCGGCCAGATCATCGTTTGCATCAAGGCAATGGCGTCCTCGCTCAGCGAACGTTGTGGCAGGCCCTGCGACTGGTTAAACTCGCTGATGAAATGTTCGGCCAACAGTGGAATATCCTCGCGACGGTCTTCCAGTGAAGGCACGGCAATAGGCACTACATTCAGGCGGTGGAACAGCTCCTGACGGAAGGTATCGGCGGCTATCGCTTCTTCCAGATTCCGGTTGGTCGAGGAGATGACACGCAGATCAACGCGCACCTTGTCATTGCCGCCGACGCGGGTGAATTGCTGATCAACCAAGACCCGCAGGATCTTGGATTGGGTGCCCAGCGGCATATCCGCCACCTCGTCAAAGAACACCACGCCGCCATGCGCCTGTTCCAGCAAACCCGGTTCGATCCCGCGCTCTGCGGTTTCACGCCCGAACAGCATCTCTTCCATGTTTTCCGGTTCCACCCCGGCACAGTTCACCGTCACAAAGGGCGCATCCGCACGGCCTGAATTGGCATGGATGTAGCGTGCGGCAACCTCCTTGCCCGCCCCCGCTGGCCCGGTCAGCATCACGCGGCCATTGGATTTGGTGACCTTGTCCAGCTGGCTGACCAAAGCACGGAAGGCTGCCGATTGCCCCATCATTTCCGCACTCGACGTGTCCCGCCGCTTGAGGCTCTGGTTCTCGCGGCGCAGGCGCGAAGTTTCCATGGCGCGGCGGATCACCACCAGCAACTGATCAATATTAAAGGGCTTTTCGATAAAGTCATAAGCCCCCTGCCGGATCGCAGCCACCGCAATCTCGATATTGCCATGGCCCGAAATAATCACCACCGGTACATCCGGGTTGTCACGTTTCACGGTTTTCAGAATATCGATCCCATCCATCCGGCTGTCCTTGAGCCAGATATCAAGGATCATCAATGCGGGTGGTTCGGTGTTGATTGCAGCCATCGCATCATCCGAATTGCCGGCCAGACGGGTTGCGAACCCCTCGTCCTCCAGAATATCGGAAATCAATTCGCGAATATCGCGCTCATCATCGACGATCAGAATGTCACTCATTTACTGTCTCCACTCGTTTTGCCTTTTTGGAGGCGTTATTTTCTTGTTTGGGGGATGGTGCCACTGGCAATGTGATCACTGCCATTGCACCAAAATGCGCCTGACCTTCAAAGACCGGCGCATTGTCGAGGGTCAGCGTGCCGCCGTGTTCCTCGATGATTTTCTTCACAATGGGCAGACCAAGCCCGGTGCCTTCACTGCGGGTCGTCACATAGGGCTCAAACAACCGCGCGCGGTCCTCGGGCAGGCCGATACCATTGTCGGCAATGGTCACGACCGCTTTGCTGTCGCCCTGGGTCAGCGTGACCCGGATTTCGGGCTCCAACCCTTCGGGTGGGTCGCTTTTCTTAAGGGTTTCAATCGCTTCCCCCGCGTTCTTAATCAGATTTGTCAAGGCTTGTGAAATCATGGTGGCGTCAACATCAGCCATCACAACAGCCTCTCCCAGATCCGATTTGATCTTTACCTCGGGCTGGCCTGATTGCTGCAAAAACACCGCATCGCGCACCAGCTGGGTCAGATCATGGGTCGAGGTTTCCGGTTCCGGCATCCGGGCAAATTTAGAGAATTCATCAACGATCCGGCGCAGATCGCCGGTCTGGCGGATGATTACCCCTGTCATCTGTTCCAGGCTGTCACTGTCCGCGCCCAGCTTCGGGGCAAACTTGCGTTTGATCCGTTCTGCCGACAGCTGGATCGGGGTCAACGGGTTCTTGATCTCATGGGCAATGCGGCGGGCAACATCCCCCCAGGCGGCCATGCGTTGGGCACTGACCAGATCGGTGACATCATCAAAAGCCACCACATATCCCTCCAACCGACCATCCTCAGAGCGCCGGGTCGCCATACGCACCAGCAGGTTTTCCATCGCCCCCTGCCGCGACACTTTGATCTCGTCCTGTGCCACATCCCCCGGTTTGGTAGAGATGGTGTCGAACAATGGCCCGAACTCGGGCACAGCCACACTCAGCGCCACTGATTGCTGATCTTCGGACCAATCCAAAAGGCGCATTGCAGAGCGGTTCACAAAGGTCACCCGCCCCTCGGGGTCCAGCCCAACCACACCAGAGGTCACAGAACTAAGAACCGAATCAAACAAACGGCGGCGGCGTTCAATCTGGCGGGTGTTATCGAGCAGGGTCTCGCGCTGCCCCTGCAATTGCTTGGTCATCTGGTTGAAATACCGGCCCAGCATGGCGATTTCGTCATCGCCGTCTTCTTCGCGCACCTGCACATTTAAATTGCCCGCCCCAACCTGTTGCGCTGCGCCGGTCAGCCGCCCGACCGGCCCGGACAGCCGCTCAGCAAACCACAGGCCCAACCAGACGGCAGCAAGGATCAGGATCACGGCAAAGCCCAGATACAGCAGGCCAAATTCGAACAGCAACCGCCCACGGTCGGATTCCAGCTGTTGATAAAGCCGCACGGTTTCGGTGGTTTCATCCAGCAAGGACAGGATTTTGCCATCCACATCGCGGCTGACGTAAAGGAACCGATCCACAAATGATTGCATCGGCACCAGCGCACGAAATTCGTTGTTGGGCCAATCCTCGATCACCAACAACCCCTCTTCTGTTGCGGTGACCAGTTGTTCCGGGCTGGGCTCTTCGAAATCAAACAGATAGGACCGGTCGCCGCGCGCGCGAATCTGTGCGGTGCCGTCGATCAGATAGGCCTCGCGCAGGCCACGTTGGATCTGGCGCTGACTTTCGCCCAGAATCTGGCTGTCGCTCAGGCTAATCCCCTGATTACGTGCATTATCTATCGTGCGGGCAAGGACACGGGCATCCGCAATCAGATCTTCGCGTTGCTCTGCCTCATAGGCTTGGGCGGCCGCCAGCGAAGATCCGACAACACCGCGCACGCGATCCGAAAACCATCCCTCCAACCCCACGTTCACCGTCAGCCCGGCAAATACCGCCACAGTTACAGTTGGGATCAGCGCCATCAGGGCAAATACCCCGGTCAGCCGCAGATGCAGCCGCGATCCGGCGGATTTGGCCCGCCGCGCGGCGATCAACCGGGCCACCTGCGACAGCACAAGAGCAGCGATCAACAGGACATAAACCAGATCAGTCAACAGCACCAAACGCAGCGACAGCGTATTGGCCCCCTGCCCCAACGGCCCCAGGACAAGATAGGTCGCCATGGCCAGAACCGGACCCAGCACCACCAACCCCAGCGTGGACAGATTGCGCACACGTTTCATGCGCCGCAAACGGCCCAGACGTTCCAGATTGAATTTATGTGACCGGGTTGCCACCCGCTCTCCTCACCGATGATGTGGTGCCCACACGCACCAACCGCCATATTCTGTGGTCCTAACCAATCTCAGCGCTTGGCTGATACCGGATGGCCACGGTTATGTGGCGCTTTTACATCATTTTGCGGCCTCTTGTCACCTCAATATCCAAATCAGTGATCTTTTTACGCAAGGTATTGCGGTTGATGCCCAGAAGATCAGCACATTTAGCCTGATTTCCCGAGGTCGCTGCGAGGGCAATTTCGATCAGCGGTGCTTCGATTTCGCGCAGGATCCGCGCATAGAGTCCCGGCGGCGGCAGCATTGCACCATGTTGATCAAAGTAACGTCGTAAATGGCGTTCCACACTGGCCCCCAACCGTTCGGTATTAACCTGCGCATAAACCGGTTCCGTTGTTGGCTGCGCGCCCAGCACCTGCCGCGCCTCTTCAAGTGAAATTTCCGGCGCATGGCTGGTCAGGGCCAGCTGGCGCATCGCATGTTCCAATTGGCGCACATTGCCGGGCCATGAGTAGTTTGCGAACACCTTGCTGGCGCCTTCTGACAGAACCCGGCCAGAGGCAGTGCCGGAATCAGCGCGCGCCAGAAAATGCGCCGCCAGCAGATCAATATCTTCGACACGGTCCCGCAGGGCCGGGACATGCACGGTTGCCCCGGACAGCCGGTAATAAAGGTCGCGACGCAGACTGCCCTGTTTCATCGCCTCGGCCAGATCGGATTGGCTGGTGGCAAGAAAACGCGGGGTATATTCCCCCGGTTCATCCATCATCCGCGCGATACGCGCCTGTGCTTCCAGCGGGATATCGGCAATTTCGTCGATCAGCAATGTGCCGCCCCGCACCCGGGCCAATACCCGCGCCGGGCCTTCAATGTCTTGCAGATCCGCCGCCGTTACCGTCACAAACGGCAGGGTACGCCGGTCAGAAAAATCATGTATTGCTTTGCCGATCAGTGATTTCCCGGAGCCGCTTTCGCCCCAGATCAACACGGGCAAATCGGTATTCATCACCCGCGCCACCAGCCGATAAAGCGCCTGCATCACCAACGTGCGGCCCACCAAAGGCAAATCATCCCGATCGCCATCGGTTGTTGGCTCCTGAACTGTGCGGCGGGTGCTGTCCTTGCGATCCAATGCGCGCGCTGTGCGCTTCATCAAATCCGGCAGATCAAAGGGTTTGGGCAGGTAGTCAAAGGCTTCCGCCTCTGCCGCCTTGATTGCCGTCATGATGGTATTCTGCGCCGAGATCACAATCACCGGCAATTCGGGGCGATCTGCGGAAATCTTGGGCAGCATCTCCAGTCCGTTTCCATCGGGCATAGCCACATCGGTGATCACCGCATCGCCGCGCCCCTCTGCAACCCAGCGCATCAGCGTGGTCAGACTGGAAGTTGCATGCACCTTACACCCTGCCCGTGTCAGTGCCTGGGTCAGGACCGTGCGGATTGTGCGGTCATCATCTGCGACCAGTACCGTGCCATCCATCTATCAACTCTCCTCTGAGGGGGTGTAATCCGACGCATGCGCGCGCGGCAGTGACATGCGAAAAACGGTGCGACCGGGAACGGAATCAACCGAAATCCAGCCGCCATGTTCGGAAATAATCTTGGACACCAGCGCAAGGCCCAGACCAGTGCCGTTTTCACGCCCCGAGACAAAGGGATCGAAGATATCCCCCTTAATATGTTCTGGCAGGCCCGGCCCGTCATCAATGATCTCGATCTGCAAGGGCAGCAAATGGCCCGACCCATCCGCACGGCGCATGCGAAAGGAATGTTCGAAGTAGCTGTGCAGGCGAATGGTGCCGCCGTCCGGTCCCGCCGCCTCGGATGCGTTTTTCAACAGGTTCAGAACCACCTGCACCAATTGATCCTTGTCGCCCAGGGCCGCAGGCAATGAAGGGTCGTAATCTTCAACGATCTTCATCTGAGAGCCGAACCCCAAAAGCGCCGAGCGCCGCGCACGGTCCAGCACATCATGCAGGTTCACCGGTTTGCGCACAGGGGCGGTCAGATTGCCGAACTGCTCCACCTGCCCCAACAGGTTTACGATCCGGCGCGATTCCGCGACGATCAGATCGGTCAGCTCCAACTCATCCGCATCAAGGTTCATCGACAACAGCTGCGCCGCGCCGGTGATGCCCGCCAGCGGGTTCTTGATCTCATGGGCCAGCATTTCAGCCATGCCAATGGCCGATTTCGCTGCAGATTTCACGGAATGGTTCTGCGTCATGCGCCCCGACAATTCACGCGGCGAGATCATCATCAGCATGTGGCGCGGCTGACCCTGTAGCGGGGCAATCTGAAGCGCAGATTTCTGCGGTGCACGTTGACCGCTGCCCACATCCACATCATTGACAAACAAGGCGGTGCTGCTGTCGCGGGCGCGTTCAAACGCGTCCTCCAGCGGGTAATCCACCGCCACCAGATCCCAGACCGGCACCCCGATCACAGCCTTAGCAGAAGCATTGAAGAACCCTTCAGCAGCCGGATTGATATCGGCGATCATATTATCAGGTGTGATCAACAAGGTCGGGATCGGGAGAGAGGCCCAGATTTGCAATTCTGTACTCATGCGGCCACCTGCTCTGATCTGTAAAACATTGCCTGCGCGATCAGGGTGCGAATTTCACCCGGATCAGCACAGGTCAGCACAGCGCGGCGCAGATCGGCAGGGGTATCACAGGTGTCCATATACCAGCCCAGATGTTTGCGCACGACCCGCGGGCCCAGCTTGGGACCATAGAACCGCTGGATATCGTCGTAATGTTCCAACACCATATCGCCAAAGGCTGCCCCCTGCGGGATCTGCGGCGCGGGTGTGCCATAAAGCGCATGTGCCACTTCGGACAACAGCCATGGTTTGCCCTGTGCGCCCCGCCCGATCATCACGCCATCGGCCTGCGAATGGGCAAGTGCGGTACGTGCCGCAGCGGCAGACGTAATGTCACCATTAGCGATTACCGGGATCTGCACCGCATCCTTGACCCGCGCAATCGCCCGCCAATTGGCATGGCCTTTGTAAAACTGACAGCGGGTGCGGCCATGGATGGTGATCATGCAGATGCCTGCCGCCTCGGCACGTTTGGCAATGATGGGTGCGTTCAACATCTCATCATCCCACCCCAGACGGGTTTTGAGAGTCACCGGCACATCCACCGCATTCACCACCGCCTCGATCAGGCGCAGGGCGTGATCGGGTGTTTTCATCAGGGCAGACCCGGACAGCCCCTGTGTGACCTTCTTGGCAGGACAGCCCATATTGATGTCGATGATCCGCGCGCCCTGATCTGCAATCATCCGGGCGGCTTCCGCCATCGGGGCGGCCTCGCGTCCGGCAATCTGGACCGAGGTGCCTTCAATCCCGATGCCCAGCTCGGCCTTCTCGCGGGTGCCGGGGCTTTTGCTGAGCAGCTCATGGCTGGCGATCATTTCTGACACCACCAGCCCCGCGCCGAAGCGGGCCACCAGACTGCGTGTTGGCAAGTCGGTGATTCCGGCCATCGGGGCCAGCAATACAGGAGGTGTCAGGCCAAGAGGCAGAGCCAATGCGCTCACGTGCTTAATCCTTGTGCAGTTGGGTCCGGTGTAGCCATATCGGCGTCCGGCCACAACAATTCCACGCTAATTTTCACCTTCAATGACGCAAGGTTGCACAAAAATTAGGCACCCTCCGCCGGTGATTGCGCGCCGCGCTGCCTTTGCATAGACAGAGGCCAGAAATGCAATGGCCAGATCAGGGAACGCTCATGGATATCCGCACCGGGAACGGCTTCGACGTGCATGCTTTTGACAGCGGGGACCATGTGGTGCTCTGTGGCGTGAAGATTCCGCATGATCACGGGCTAAAGGGCCATTCGGATGCGGATGTGGGGATGCATGCGGTGACGGATGCGATTTATGGCGGCTTGGCGCGGGGTGACATCGGCCAACATTTTCCGCCCTCGGACCCGCAGTGGAAAGGTGCCGAAAGCCATATCTTCTTGCGCCACGCGGTCCAGCTGGCCACTGAAATGGGCTTCACCCTCACCCATGTGGATTGCACATTGATTTGCGAACATCCCAAGATCGGACCACATGCTGCTGTGATGCGCGAAACCATGGCGGGGATTATGGGCATGGAAATGGACCGGGTGTCGGTCAAGGCGACCACCTCGGAACAGCTGGGCTTTACTGGGCGCGGCGAAGGGATTGCAGCTTTGGCGACAGCAACATTGGTGAAGACATGAAACTTGCACAGATCATTGGCACCGTTATGGGGGTGGGCCATATCCGCCCGGCACCGGGCACCTGGGGATCGCTCGTGGCGCTGCCTTGGGGCTGGCTGTTGCATGTGATTGGCGGTCTGCCCCTGCTGGTTCTGGCGATTGTTGTGGGGTTCTTCAAAGGCTGGTGGGCCACGGACAAGATGACCGCCGGGCAAGAGGATCACGACCCTTCAGAGATTGTAGTGGACGAGGTGATTGGCCAGTGGATCGCACTCCTGCCGCTCAGCTATGCGGCATGGTCGATGGAGATTTCGATCCTTGCCATGTGGCCCGGCTGGATCGCCGCATTTGCCCTGTTTCGCCTGTTTGACATCACCAAACTGGGGCCCATTGGTTGGGCCGACCGGATGAACACACCGCTGGGTGTGATGCTGGATGACGTGATCGCGGGGATCTTTGCCGCCCTTGGCGTGGTGGCGCTGGCAGCGCTGTATCACGGGGCTTTGTAAATGAGCCTGGCGGATCGCATCCTAGACCTGTGCCGCGCAAAAGATGTGATGGTGACCTGTGCCGAAAGCTGTACGGGCGGCATGGTTGCCGCCGCGCTGACCGATGTGCCCGGATCATCTGCTGCACTGGAGCGTGGTTTTGTCACTTATTCGAATGCGGCCAAGATCGAAATGCTGGGCGTGTCACCACAGACGCTGGCCGCAGTAGGCGCGGTTTCCGAAGACGTCGCCATTGAAATGGCGAAAGGTGCGCTTGCCCGTTCACATGCACAGGTTTCCGTGTCGATCACCGGCATCGCGGGCCCCGGTGGATCGGAACACAAACCGGAAGGTCGTGTATGTTTCGCCGTTGCCACGCCAGCAGGCACATCCGTCGAAACACAGGAGTTCGGTGCCCCTGGTCGGGATGCGGTCCGCATCGCGGCCCGTGATCATGCCCTGTCGCTGCTGCTGGGCGCGATTGACAAACTGCCCTGAATGCAGGCTTTGCCTGCAAATTCCGCCTAAATATTCAGCTCTTTCATAAATGCCTATTTCTTATGGGTGGTATGGCTTTCGCCTGCCTGAACATTAGGCAATCAAACTGGCACCAATTTCTAATCCTGAATGGAGCCACCCGATGAACGCTGCCGATACAGCATGGATCATGACCGCCACAGCGCTGGTTTTATTGATGACTTTACCGGGGCTTGCCCTGTTTTACGGCGGGCTGGTGCGTGCGCGCAATGTGCTTAGTGTGTTCATGCATTGTTATGCCATTGCCTGCCTGATGTCGGTGCTGTGGTTTCTGCTTGGATATTCCATTGCCTTTGGTCCAGGCGAAAGCGGCCTTTGGGGTGGGCTCGGCAAGATCGGTTTAAACGGCGTCACAGCGGACAGCCTTAGCGGCACCCTGCCCGAAATCCTGTTCTTCGCCTTTCAGATGACATTTGCTATCATCACCCCGGCGCTGATCGTGGGCTGTTATGTCGAACGGATCAGTTTCGGGTTTATGCTGCTGTTCTCCGGTCTTTGGATGCTGCTGTGCTACGCGCCGGTGGTGCATTGGGTCTGGGGCGGCGGTATGCTGGCTGATGGTGGTATCTTCGGCGAGGTCGGCGTACGTGATTTCGCCGGTGGCATTGTGGTGCATGAAACCGCCGGTCTGGCCGCCATTGTGCTGGCGGTGATGCTGGGCGCGCGCAAACATCAGACCACACCACCCCATAATCCCGGGCTGGTGATGATCGGTGCCGCATTCCTTTGGGTTGGCTGGTTTGGCTTTAATGGTGGATCACAGCTGGCGGCAGACGGTGGTGCGGCCATGGCGATCACCGTGACACATATTTCGGCCGCCACCGCATCGCTGACCTGGGCGCTATGGGAACGGATCAAATTTGGCAAATCCTCGCTTGTGGGGATTGTGACCGGCACAATTGCAGGGCTTGCCTCGATCACGCCGGCCTCCGGTTTTGTCGGCCCCTGGGCGGCGCTGTTGATCGGGGCGGTGGCCGGTATACTATGTCAGGAGGCAGTTGTGTTGATGCGCAACAAGCTCAAGGTCGACGATACGCTTGATGTCTTTGCGGTGCATGGTGTGGGCGGTATTTTCGGCACCATCATGATTGCCGCACTGGGTGCCGGGTCATGGGCGGCACAGCTGGGATCGCTGGCGATTGTCGGTGTGTTCACCATCGTGGTGACCGTGGCGCTGGTGTTGATCTGTCGGGCGGTTCTGCCGATACGTGTGGATCAGGAGACCGAGGTGAACGGGCTGGACCTGTCGGTCCATGGTGAACGCGCTTACGATATCACCAGCTGATCAAGGAGGCCGCGCAGGGATTTGCCTTGCGCGGCGCTCCACAGGGTGTGCGCGCCTTCCCCGCCAAGCAATGTCGCCGCCTTGCCCCGCAGCTTTTGCGCCCGTGTTTCCAGTGCCATGGGTGTCATCAGATCATGACGCAGGTGTTCACTGCTGCCATCCACCCGGGTGACCAACACTTCGCTTTGTGTCTCATTTAGCCGCGCATCTTCGCTGACCTGAACACGTTCACGCAGGTCAATGACAGTAGTGTCCTGCGCCAATGCATCGGTGAAACTGCCAATCGCCCCGGTATCATGGCCCAACAGAGACATCGCCGCAGTTTGGCCATAGCTGAACTTGGTCGCCAGCCCGGTCTGCGGTGCGATGATGTTGCAGACAGACATCCAGCGCGGATGGGTGCGGATATGGATTGCCTCAACCTGATCCGGCGCGGTCTTGCCATCGCGCAGCGCTTCCAACATCGCGTGAAGCCCGTGACAGCAGGCGTGAAATTTGTGGTTGATACTGTTGATGCGCCAGTCCGTAACCGGCAGTTCAACATCCACCGCCTGCCCGTGATGCGTCGGACCAAACCCCAACGGGCCCGCCAAACCATCCTCTGCCGCTGTCATACCCGCCCGTGCCCAAAGCGCGGCCTCAACCCCGCTGCGCGCGGCCAGACCAGCGTTCAGCGGTTTCGCCATAGTGCCAAATTGCGCCTTGATACCCGATGCCATGCTGGCGCAGAGGCCAAGCGCATGGCGGATCTGTGTTGCGTTATGCCCAAGCAAACGACAGGCCGCAACAGTCGCCCCAAACGCACCAGCAGTGGCGGTCTGGTGATAGCCAATCTGATAATGGTCCCGCCCCAGCCAGAGACCCACAGCGACAGAGGCTTCGACACCGATTGCCGCCGCCTCTGTCACCGCATCAAGGTCACAGGCCGTTTGCTCTGCCAAAGCCAGAACCGCAGGGATCACAGCAACCGACGGATGGCCGATATGGGCGAAATGCGTGTCGTCGTAATCCAGCGCATGGCTGAGCGTGCCATTGATCAAAGCGGCGGTTGGGGCAGAAGCGGTGGCACCGCCAAATGTGACATGCGGACCGGGATGCATCGCCAGCTGCGCCTTCACAAAGCTGTCAAATTCCGTTTCCCGCGCCCCGGCTACCCCGCAGGCCGCCCAGTCAAACAGCGAAAGACGCATCATCGCAGCGGCATCAGACGGCACTGATATGCCAGTAAACTCTATCAGTTGGTCGGTGATACCACTCACGCCCCCGGCCCGTATAACGCTTTGGCGCGGGCCTCAAAGGCGCGCACCACCCGTTGCATCGCCTCGTTAAACACGATCCCGATGATGCCCTGCAAAATGGCGTTCTTGAATTCGAAATCGACGTGGAAATGCACCTTGCAACCGTCGGGGGCATCCTCAAACGCCCAGTTGGATTTCATGTATTTGAACGGCCCGTCCAGATACTCCGTATCGATCTTGCGCGCCTCGGGCCAAAGCACCACGCGGCTGGTAAAGCGTTCGCGAAACACTTTGAAACTGATCACCAGATCCGCATCCATCACACGGTGGTCGCCCTTATCCTCATCACTGCGGATTCGCGCAGCGGCGGTCCAGGGCAGAAACTCAGGGTAGGATTTCACATCCGCCACAAGGTCGTACATCTGCTGCGCCGTATAGGGCAGTTCTTTGGTCTCGGTATGGGTTGGCATTGCGTTCCGCGCTGGCTCGGGTTAGCTCTGTTTCACCGTTTATGCGGGCAATTTCAAGGGCCAAGGTAAGGGCGGGTGCAATGACTGATCGTCGGTATGTGATTGATGAAATGATCTCGGCGAAATCAATTGCCGCACGCATCGAAGAGCTGTGCCGCCAGATCCATGACGAATTTGACGGCACAAACAAACTGGTTGTTGTGGGATTGCTGCGCGGCTCTTTTGTATTCATCGCCGATCTGGTGCGCGAGTTGGACCTGCCGATCGAGGTCGATTTCCTTGAGGCATCAAGTTACGGCGACGGTATGGAAAGCAGCCGCGAGGTGCGGATCCTGAAAGACCTGCGCGGAGCCATTGAAGGGCGTGATGTGCTGCTGGTTGAGGATATTGTCGATACCGGACATACCCTGCATCATGTCACCAACCTATTGAAATCACGCGAACCTGCGCGGCTGAAAACCATCGCACTGCTGGACAAGCCATCCCGTCGCGAGGTGGATATGAAGGCGGATTGGACCGGCTTTGAGATCCCCGATGAATTTGTTGTCGGCTATGGCATTGACTACGCACAGCGCAATCGGAACCTGCCGTTTATCGGCAAGGTGCGCTTTACATGAACACAACCTGGCTGATGCGCATGTCGCAATGGGCGCGTAATCCGCCCTCGGCCAAACGTGTAAAACTGGTGTTTGGCATCATCGCGGTGGCGGCGGTGATTTGGGGTATTGAGTGGCTGGGCTATTGGCCGGAATGGGCCAAGGCCGAGCGGATTCCGCGCAAGTTCTAGGCTCCGCTTCCGCTGCCACTTGGCAGTTCACGAAAATGTTTTCTCGGTTCGCTCAGGCTGCTGTACACTTTCAGGTAGCATATAAATCAATTTCCGTTGAACGAGGGGACGACCATGAAGGCTTTTACGAAATCCCATTTTGCCATCGCCAGTGCTGCCGCGCTATTCGCCACGGCAAGCGTTGCAAGCAGCCATGCAACAAAGTCCAGTAATGCCGATGTTGCCGCACGCCATATGATGATGGAAGTTGTTGCCAAGAATATGGGCATTTTGGGCAGTACCGCCAAAGGTGAAATCGCTTTCAACGCAGGATTGGTGCAGTCCGCTGCCGGCGGCATCAACATGCTGGCAAAGATTGACCCGACCAGCCTTTGGACCGAAGGCACAGAACAGGGGGCGGCTGACCTGTCGCGCGCCAAGACCGAAATCTGGAGCGACCCTGCCGGTTTCGCACAGAAGTTTGAGGACATGGCAACCGCTTCTGCTGTCTTGATGGGTGCCGAAGATCTGGACGCCTTGCGGGCAGGCATGGGCCCCTTGGGCGGGGCATGCAAAGCCTGTCACGAATCCTATCGCGGCCCCAAGAACTGATCCTTGCGCAGGATTCTCCAAGGCACGGCAGTTCTTGCCCTGATCGCAGCGGTGGGCGCTTGGTTTCTTAGCGCCCCTGCCCCGTTGACGCCGGATTTTGCCACCGGGCATCAGCCGGATGTTGGACAGGGCGAGAAAATCTTTATCGCGGCGGGCTGCGCCTCCTGTCATGCCGCACCCGAAGCCACAGAAGCACAAAAACAGATCCTTGCGGGGGGGCATGCTTTTGCCAGCGACTTTGGCACGTTTTATGCCCCCAACATCTCTGCCGGTCCGAATGGAATCGGTGCCTGGACCCTGCCGGAATTTGCCCGCGCTGTGACCGCCGGTGTGTCCCCAACAGGACAGCATTATTACCCCGCCTTTCCTTATGCCGCCTATCAGCACATGGCGGAAACGGATGTGGCTGATCTATTTGCCTATATGCAAAACCTGCCCGTGTCAGATACCCCGGACAAACCTCATGATGTGGGGTTTCCGTTCAATATTCGGCGTGCGCTTGGGCTGTGGAAGGTCTTGTTTGTTAAAAAGGATTTTGTCTTAACGCAGGTCCAGACCCCGGAAATTGAACGGGGTCGTTATCTGGTTGAGGGGCTGGCCCATTGCGGTGAATGCCATACCCCGCGCAACATTCTGGGCGGGCTGGACCGGGGTGCATGGCTGTCAGGCGCGCCAAATCCGTCAAGCAAGGGGCGGATCCCAAACATTACTCCGGGAGCCCTGACATGGTCCGAAGCGGATCTGATCTATTACTTCGAAAGCGGGCTCACCCCTGACTATGACAGTGCCGGCGGCTCGATGACCGCAGTGATCGACAAGCTTGCTCAGCTGCCCGAAAGCGACCGCGCAGCGATTGTGGCCTATCTCAAAGCCGTGCCTGCCCTGCCCTAACAAAGCGGGTGATACAGGTTTAAGCGATCCCCAGCTTTTTGTTGCGGGCCGCGCGCAGCTGCGCAAAATCATCGCCCGCGTGATAGCTTGACCGGGTCAGCGGCGTGGCGGAAACCATCAGGAATCCCTTGCCATAGGCGGATTTCTCATAGGCGGCAAATTCATCAGGATGCACAAACCGATCCACCCGGTGGTGTTTTGGGGTCGGTTGCAGATATTGTCCGATGGTCAGGAAATCAATGTCAGCGGCGCGCATGTCTTCCATCACCTGAATGACAGACTGGCGGTCTTCGCCCAGCCCCACCATGATGCCGGATTTGGTGAACATCGAGGGATCAAGTTCCTTGACCCGCTGCAACAGGCGCAGACTGTGGAAATACCGCGCGCCGGGGCGGACTTCGGGATATAGGCCGGGCACGGTTTCAAGGTTATGGTTGAACACGTCAGGGCGTGCCTCTACAACCTTTTCAAGGGCTTCCGGGCCGCATCGGATAAAGTCCGGTGTCAGGATTTCAATGGTGGTATCCGGGCTGCGGTGACGGACCGCGCGGATGGTTTGGGCAAAATGTTCCGCCCCGCCATCGGCGATATCGTCACGGTCGACCGAGGTGATCACCACATGGTTCAACCCCAGTTTCTGTACCGCATCAGCGACGCGCCCCGGTTCGAATACATCCAGATCCTCCGGCGGCTTGCCGGTGGCGATGTTGCAGAAGGTGCAAGCCCGGGTACAGACCTCACCCATGATCATCATGGTGGCATGGCCCTGTGACCAGCATTCACCAACATTGGGACAGCCCGCTTCTTCGCAGACCGTCACAAGGTTGTTGTCACGCATGATTTTGGCCGTTTCAGCATAGCCTTTGCCGCCCGGTGCCTTGACCCTGATCCAGCTGGGTTTTTTCGGCTGGGCATTGTCAGGCTTATGCGCTTTTTCAGGGTGGCGTTGCTCGGGGATTTTCAGATCACGCATGGCGGGGCTCCGGTTGATTGCCCCCTATGTAACATATTCATCCGGCAACAAAAGCCCGGGCAGTTACAATATAGCCATGCGCGGGGCGGTCAGGTGGTTCCCCTCAGCCGATCATTGGCCCACCGGGGGCCGACAGTTTCGTCGTAATGCCGTTTCAGCCGCATCAAGGCGATCCGCAGCACCACCTTGCCCGAGCGCGCAGACCAGCCCAGCCGCTTTTCCGCCGCTTCCAGACCTTCAAGATAACAACAACAGCGCAGGGCAACATCCGACAGCCCCGGCCCCAGATCCGCCAATGCCGCCGTCACACGGGCGCGTGCCTCGGCCGCAGCGCCCCCCGCTGATCCACTTGCGGAATTGCCGGTCTGCACCCCGGCTGTCAGAAACTGATCCCAATTCTGCGCGGTGGAACCGTCCATCTGGGCCAGCTCAAAATCCTCGCGCAGCCTTTCGCCAGCATGGACCAGCGGTTCCGCCAGAAACGGTTTCCCCTCCTTATTGCGCCGCCGGGCCAGGGCGCTCAGCGGGCTTTCCCCAATCGGGGCACGGGGCGGACGCGAGTCTTCTTCCCGGTCCAGAACCGTACCCCCCGCCCCCTGCCCCTGAAACGAAGTCGCAGCCTCGGCAAAGCCAGAGGATGAGGATGGGGCCATACCGAACCGTTGCAGAAACGCCCCCAATGCGTTTCGCCCTGCTGTCGTGATATGATAGCGGATGATCCGCCCCGTATTGGCGGGCGTAATCCAGTCTTTCAACGCCATGGCCTGTGCCACTGAATTGGCAACAACCGCCGTGCGGGTGCTGCCCTGAGGGCCGTCACGCACCACCACCGCCTTGTCCAGATCGGCAGCCACGGCCAGTACCGCCCCGGTTTCACAAAGCCTGCGCAAAACCCGCATGGATTCGCGCGCAAGGGTGGCATCATCTGGCATGGCCTGTTCGGAAAAGGGGTTCATATCTGCGGCTTCCTTATTGCCTGAAAGGGGTGCGTGTCGGTTCAATCGCAGGACTGCCGCGCCCAGCTTGCGCAAGGCGGCATCAACAAGGGGATCATCACGGCGCAATTCAACTTTACGGATCTGACGCAAGACGGTTGAGGCATGACACCCGGCAGCCCGTGCAAGGACGCGTATCGGTTCGCCGTTTTCCGTATGCGCGATATAGTGAAGTGTCCCAACCGGCACCCATTCAGGAAATTTCCGGGACATGCCTGCCACGCCCGATTGTCCACATTGGTTCATCCTTTTCCCGTGCTCCCACCTGTTTACATTTACCCACAGGTTATCCCAAGATTTCTCCACACAACCTAGGGGGATGCTTCGGTTATCGATTGGTAAAATCCCTGCGGTTTGCCGAGCATTGTCTCTAAATCATAAACAGTTGTGAAAGCTCCGAACGCAGATGCAGGGAGGAACGCAACACCTCCATAGGTTGTGCAATGATGGCGTCGACGAAAGGCGGAACCGTGCCTTTATCCACTGCTCAAGGATCAATGCCATGAAAGATGTTCTCTCCATGCTCAACACCCTGCATCGTCCACGCCTGATGATGCGTGCCGCGCGCATTGGCGCTCAGGATTATCGACGCGCCGCGCATCTGCCGCGCCTTCTAGGCTATGGCGTCTTGCCACGCCATGGCGCGGCCTTGCTCAAACTGATGGATATAGAGGCCGCGCTGGAAGAGCAGCGTGTGACATCAGATGGCAGCTACAGTTTGATCCGCCATCTGGATGTGTTGATCGCAATGGTCGCAGAAGCCCGCATCTTGCGCTCTGTGCAGGCCGCGTCTCAATCGCCGCGCCCTGCACCAATTGGTGAGGCAAGCTGAACCTCGCCCCCCGGATCGATACTGCAACGACCGGGATCATATACGTCGGAATCACATAAAGCTGTCAGGCTCTGCACTCTTCTTCTGCGCGACAAAGGCATCAAGCGCCTCGCGGATCGCCGGATCAAGCGCGGGGGCCTGATAATCCGCCAGCATCTTTTCCACCCGAAGTGTCGCCAGCGCCTGCGTGTCACGCGCGCCTTCATCTTCCCATGTTTCGAATGGTTTGTAGTCCAGCAGATCGGACTTCCAGAAGGCTGTCTTGAAATTGTTCTGCGTATGCGCGCAGCCCAGATAATGCCCGCCGGGACCAACCTCGCGGATGGCATCCATCGCCTGCGCGTTCTCGTTAATCTCGACGCCCCGCGCCAGATGATGCAAGGTGCCCAGCTGGTCCGCATCCATCACGAACTTCTCGAAACTGCTGACCAGCCCGCCTTCCAGCCAGCCACAGGAATGCAGCATGAAATTCACACCCGCCAGAAGCCCCATGTTCAGACTGTTCGCCGTTTCATAAGCCGCCTGCGCATCCGGCAGTTTTGAGCCACAGAATGATCCCGCAGAGCGATAAGGCAGGTTCAAACGCCGCGCTAGCTGCCCAGCCCCATAGGTGATATGCGCCGCCTCTGGTGTGCCAAAGGTCGGCGCACCGGAATTCATGTCAATCGAGGTCACAAAGGCGCCCATGATCACCGGCGCACCGGGGCGGATCAGCTGAGAATAAGCGATCCCCGCAAGGGTTTCCGCCAGAACCTGTGTCAGCGTACCTGCAACCGAAACGGGTGCCATCGCCCCACCGACGATAAAGGGCGAGATGATACAGGCCTGATTGTTCTGCGCATAAACTTCCAGCGCGCCCATCATCACATCGTCAAAGGTCATCGGAGAGTTGATGTTGATCAGTGATGTCATCACGGTGTTGTCGCGCACAAATTCCTCACCAAAGAGGATCTTGCACATATCCACCGAATCCTGTGCCCGGCTCGGCTCGGTCACCGATCCCATAAACGGTTTATCGCTCAGGGTCATATGGGCATAGAGCATGTCCAGATGGCGCTTATTCACCGGCACATCTGTCGGCTCGCAAACTGTGCCGCCGGAATGATGCAGCCATTTGGACATATAGCCCAGTTTCACAAACTTGTTGAAATCTTCCATCGTAGCGTAACGCCGCCCGCCAACTGCGTCACGTACAAAGGGGGGACCGTAAACCGGAGCCAGCACCAGATTATTGCCGCCAACCACCACATTGCGTGCCGGGTTGCGGGCATGTTGGGTATATTGTGACGGTGCTGTTGCACAAAGTTTGCGTGCCAATCCACGTGGGATGCGCACCCGCTCTCCGTCAATCTCTGCCCCGGCATCGCGCCAGCGCTGAATTGCCGCCGGATTATCAAGAAAATTAACGCCAACCTCTTCCAACACGATTTCCGCATTGGTTTCGATCACCTGCATGGCTTCTTCGGTCAGAATCTCGAAGTTCGGGATGTTCCGCTCGATGAACTTGGCCGTTTCAAAAGAAACCGCGTTGCGTTCGGCCCGCCGTGCGGCACCGCCGCCCCCGCGTCCCCGTCGTGCTGATTCCGCCATATGTTCACCTTCTCGCGCAAATTTTTACTTCTGCTACCCTATTCAGGATCGCCACCTTTCGCAGATACCGTCCTGTGCGGGTGAAAAGCGACATTGCCGGTTTCACATCTATTTTTGGCCGGAAATACTGCGCTGGTTTTGCCGGGGTGCAGCATTCGGGGACTTGCCAGCCGCGCAATCCCCCAATACTCAAGCGGCATGAGCAAAACAGACGCCCCCACCGCCCCAAACCCGCTGGATCATGACCGCCTGCTGATCATCGATTTCGGCTCTCAGGTCACCCAGTTGATTGCCCGCCGCCTGCGCGAGCTGCATGTGTTCTGTGAAATTCACCCGTTCAACACTGTGGACGATGCCTTTCTGACAGCGTTCAACCCCAAGGCGGTGATCCTGTCGGGCGGCCCTGCCTCGGTCTTTTCCGAAGGGGCCCCGCGCCCGCCTGCAAAAGTCTTTGAGTTGGATGTGCCAATCCTCGGGATTTGCTATGGCCAGCAGGTGATGATGGAAATGCTTGGCGGCAAGGTCGAGCGCGGCCATAACACTGCTGAATTTGGCCGTGCCTTTGTCACGCCGGAAGAGGAAAAACTGGATCTGTTGCAGGGGTGGTTTGCCACCGAAAAGGAACAGGTCTGGATGAGCCACGGCGATCACGTCAGCAAAATTGCCCCCGGATTCAAGGTCTTCGGCACCTCGCCTAATGCGCCCTTTGCCATCACCGCAGATACGGATCGCAACTTTTACGCGGTGCAATTCCACCCCGAAGTGCATCACACGCCCAATGGGGCAAAGCTCTATGAAAACTTCGTGCGCCTTGCCGGTTTCAAAGGCGACTGGACCATGAGCGCATATCGTGAAGAAGCCATTGCCGCCATTCGCGCGCAAGTGGGCGATGAAAAGGTCATCTGCGGCCTGTCCGGCGGGGTTGATTCCTCCGTTGCCGCCGTGCTGATCCACGAGGCGATCGGCGACCAGCTGACATGCGTTTTTGTCGACCACGGCTTGCTGCGCAAAGGCGAGGCCGAAGAGGTCGTCACCATGTTTCGCGATCATTACAACATGCCGCTGATCCACGCGGACGAGCAAGAACTGTTCCTTGGCGCACTCGACGGTCAGGATGACCCCGAAACCAAACGCAAGATCATCGGCAAGCTGTTTATCGACGTGTTCCAGAAACACGCCAAGGAAGTCGGCGACGCAAAATTCCTCGCTCAGGGCACCTTGTACCCCGATGTCATCGAGTCGGTCAGCTTTTCCGGTGGCCCCTCGGTCACCATCAAATCGCACCATAATGTCGGCGGCTTGCCCGAAAAAATGGGGTTGAAACTGGTCGAACCGCTGCGCGAGCTGTTCAAGGATGAGGTGCGCTCGCTGGGTGTGGAACTCGGCCTGCCGAAGTCCTTTATCGGGCGCCACCCTTTCCCCGGTCCGGGTCTTGCGATCCGCTGTCCCGGCGAAATCACCCGCCAGAAACTCGACATTCTCCGCGAGGCGGATGCGGTTTACATCGACCAGATCCGCAAACACGGGCTGTATGATGACATCTGGCAAGCCTTTGTTGCCATCCTTCCCGTACGCACGGTTGGTGTGATGGGCGACGGGCGCACCTATGATTTTGCCTGTGCTTTGCGGGCGGTGACATCGGTCGACGGGATGACAGCGGATTATTACCCTTTCAGCCATGAGTTTCTGGGCGAAACCGCTACCCGCATCATCAATGAGGTGCCTGGCATCAACCGGGTCACCTATGACATCACCTCCAAACCTCCCGGCACCATCGAATGGGAGTGACCCTGCAAGGATATTTGCGCTGTTCGGATGATACAGAGGCCGCCCGTGTGCGCGCCGCGTTGGAGGAACACATCCGCCTGACGCGGGCCGAGGCGGGCTGCGTTTCATTTCACGTCACCGCCACAAAGGACCCTCTGGTCTGGCAGGTGGCGGAAGAGTTCACCACGCCCGCAGCCTTTGAGGCCCATCAGGCACGGGCCGGTACGTCAGACTGGGCGCGGGAAACCAAAGGCATTGCGCGGGACTACCAGATCAAAGGCATGCCATGAACACCACGGTGCAAGCCGCCCTTTGGATGATTGGTGCAGTGGTCAGTTTCACCGCCATGGCGATTGCCGGTCGCGAATTGGGTGGCGATTTCGATACTTTCGAAATTATGATGTACCGCTCGGCCTTTGGCCTGCTGGTGGTGCTGGCCCTTGCCTTTGCCACCGGCAGCTACCGACAGATTGGCACCGGTGCCCTGCGCACCCATCTGGTGCGCAATCTGTTTCATTTCACCGGCCAGAACCTGTGGTTTTATGCGGTGACCATTGTCCCACTGGCACAGGTTTTTGCGCTGGAATTCACCACACCGCTTTGGGTGATTGTCCTGTCTTTTCTGTTGCTTGGTGAACGGCTGACCAAAGTTCGTGCATTGGCCGCCGTGATGGGGTTTATCGGCATCCTGATTGTCGCCCGGCCCAGTATTGAGGGCATGAATGCCGGCATTCTTGCCGCCGCAGGTTGTGCGGTGTTCTTTGCCCTGACCTATGTCTTCACCAAACGGCTAACGCGCACAGAAACCATCACCACGATCATGTTCTATCTGACCTTCGTGCAACTGGTTTTTGGCGTGATTGCAGCGGGTTACGATGGTGATATCGCCCTGCCGACGGCCCCTGCCCTGCCTTGGTTGATCCTTGTTGCCTGCTGCGGGTTACTGGCGCATTTCTGTATCACCAAGGCGCTGACCATCGCCCCTGCCACGGTTGTCGCCCCAATTGACTTTGCCCGCCTGCCGCTTGTCGCAGTGGCTGCCATGTTGCTGTATAACGAGGCCATCGACATTTGGGTTTTCGTCGGTGCGGTGATCATCTTTGCCGGTAATTATCTGAACATCTGGTTTGAAACCCGCAAATCCGCATGAAACGGATCGTCTGTGCCATTGCTGCGACATAGACCCGTCACATGAACACGCAAAAATCCATATCTTCCCGCGCCTGGGTGGAAATGCTGCTGCTGGCGGCGATCTGGGGCGCCTCCTTTCTGTCGATCCGCATTGCGCTGGATGAAGTTGGTCCACTGACAGCAGTGGCGCATCGTGTCGGCTGGGCCGCACTGGCGCTTTGGTTGGTGGTCTGGTTGATGCGCCTGCCACTGCCGCGCGATCCGAAAACCTGGCTCGGTTTTTTGGGCATGGGGCTGTTGAACAATGTTATCCCCTTTGGGCTAATGGCTTGGGGGCAGCTTTATATCGAGACCGGGCTGACCTCGATCCTGAACGCTGCCACCGCCATCTTTGGCGTGATCATGGCCGCCCTATTTTTTGCTGATGAACGTATCACCCTGCGCAAGGCCGTGGGTGTCACGCTGGGGTTTGCCGGTGTTGCCATGGCAATCGGGTTTGAAAACCTGCGCAGTTTTGATCTGCGGTCATTGGCGCAACTGGCGGTGATCGGCGGTACCATCTCTTATGCGCTGGCCTCTGTCTGGGCGCGCAAGCGGCTGGCCGGTCAGCCACCCCAAGTGGCCGCCGCGGGGATGGTCACCGGATCGACCCTTATCATGCTGCCCCTGGCGTGGTGGATCGAGGGGCCGCTGACCCTGAATCTGCAATCCGATACAATTCTGGCCATTGGATATTATGCGCTGATCGGCACGGCACTGGCTTATCTGTTGTATTACCGTGTGCTGGCCATGGCGGGCAGTGGCAATCTGATGCTGGTCACCCTGTTGATCCCGCCTTTTGCGATTGTGCTGGGCGGTCTGGTCCTTGATGAAACGTTGCTGCCCTCGGCCTATGGCGGATTTGCACTGCTTGCGCTTGGACTTCTGGTGCTGGACGGGCGCATCTGGCGTCTGTTGCCTGCGCGGGCTAGGTAGGGGCAATAGCTGTAACCAATGGACCAACCGCATGCTTTACTCCACCGCTCAAGAATGGCGTGACGCCCCGCGCCGCAAGGTATTGATCTTTGGCATGTCGGGGCTGGGCAAGACGCATCTGTCAGGGCTGCTGCGTGCCTCCGGCGACTGGTTCCACTATTCCATCGATTACCGCATCGGCACCCGCTATCTGGGCGAAACCATCCTCGACAATGCCAAGGCCGAAGCAATGAAAGTCCCCTTTCTGCGCGACCTGCTGTTGTCCGATAGCATCTATATCGCGTCCAACATCACCTTTGAAAACCTGTCCCCCGTGGCCACATGGCTGGGTAAACCGGGCAATGCGGATCAGGGTGGCCTGCCGATGGCCGAATACGCCCAACGGCAAGAGGCCTTCAAACAGGGGGAGATTGCCGCGCTGATGGACACCGCCCATTTCGCGGATCGTGCAAAAACGCTTTATGGCTATGACCATTTCATCTGTGACACCGGTGGGTCGATTTGCGAATGGGTCGATGCAGTTGATCCAAACGATCCATTGCTGCGCGCGCTGGCGGATGAATGCCTGTTGGTCTGGATCAAAGGCGATGCCGCCCATACGCAGGAATTGATCAAGCGCTTTGACCGTGCGCCTAAACCCATGGCCTATCAACCTGAATTCCTCGCCCGTGTTTGGCAGGAATATCTGAATGAAAACAAATGCTCAGAGGATGAAGTTGATCCAGATGCCTTTGTCCGCTGGACCTATGCGCAGGCGCTGTCCCATCGTCAGCCGCGTTACGAGGCGATGTCAAAATGGGGTGTCACCATCACCCCCGATCAGATCAGCGCCTTGCAGACTCAAAGCGATTTTGTTGACCTGATCGCAAACACTCTGGATGTATAACCGCCTCGCCACATCGTGAGTGCTGCGCTCTTGGCAGTGCCACCTTGGCGGAGTATCTAACCCCTTCACAAGACCGGACCTGATCCCATGCCTATCAAATTGCCCTCCACCCTGCCTGCCTTTGACGTGCTGACGCGCGAAGGTGTGATGGTGCTGGACGAAGAACTGGCAGCCTCGCAAGACATCCGCCCGCTGCGCATCGCGCTGCTGAATCTGATGCCGAAAAAGATCCAGACCGAAAACCAGTTTGCCCGCCTGATCGGGGCGACGCCGTTGCAAATCGAACTGAGCCTGCTGCGCATGTCCGACCACCAGACCCGCAATACCGCTGCCGAACATATGGAGAGCTTTTATCGCCCCGTGTCCGAGGTGATGGATGAGAAATTTGACGGGCTGATCATCACTGGTGCGCCAATTGAACATCTGGATTTTCAGGATGTCGGCTATTGGCAGGAACTGACGCGGGTGATGGAATGGACTCAGACCCATGTGCATTCCACCTTCGGGGTCTGCTGGGGCGGCATGGCGATGATCAACTATTTCCACGGCGTCCAGAAACACATTTTGGATCACAAGGCATTCGGCTGTTTCAAACACCGCAACCTGATGCCGACCTCGCCTTATCTGCGCGGGTTTTCCGATGAATGTGTGATGCCCGTGTCGCGCTGGACCGAAATGCGCCAACCCGAGGTGGATGCCCATGCCGGGTTGATCACGCTTCTGGGCAGCGATGAAGTCGGCCCCTGCCTGATCGAAGATCCTGCCCACCGTGCGCTTTATGTGTTCAACCATTTTGAATATGACAGCGACACGCTGAAACAGGAATATGACCGCGATGTCGCTGAGGGCACACCGATCAATGTGCCGTGTAATTATTACCCCGGTGATGATCCGTCACGCGCACCGACAAACCGTTGGCGCAGCCATGCGCATCTGCTTTATGGCAATTGGATCAACGAGATATACCAGTCCACGCCGTTTGATATGACGGCAATTGGCACCGGCTGAAATGAGGCGCGGCGTGATATTCCTGACGATCCTGATCGCCGCCTTCATTGCGTTGATCCAATGGCGCGCTGCCGCCCGTGAGGCACAGGCCGAAGCGATGACACCGCCTGTAGGTCAGATTCTGGACGTCAACGGGGTGCCAGTGCATGCGCTGGTCATGGGGCAAGGCCCGGATCTGGTGCTGCTGCACGGGGCCAGCGGCAACCTGAAAGATTTCACACTTGGATTTGCTGACCGTTTGACCGACCGCTACCGGGTGATCCTGCTGGACCGCCCCGGTCTGGGTTGGACTGGACGGCCTGCGGGCCATGGCGGGGCGTGGAACAACAAAGAGGAATCACCGCTGGAGCAGGCCGCATTGTTGCAGGGCGCTGCTGACCAGCTAGGCGTTGAAAACCCGATTGTACTGGGCCATTCCTTTGGCGGTATTGTTGCACTGGCCTGGGGTCTCAGCCGTCCTGATGACACCGCCGCTCTTGTGCTGCTCTCTGCCGTGTCGGAACCCTGGCCGGGAGAGCTGGGCTGGACCTATGGTGTTTTTGGCTCACGATTGGGTGGTGCGCTGGTGGTACCGCTGATCACTGCCTTCGTGCCCAAGCAGTTGGTGTCTGACAGCATCAGCGCGATTTTTGCTCCCCAATCAGCGCCTGAAGGCTACGCAGAACATATCAGCACCGGGTTGACCCTGCGCCGTGAGAGCACCCGCGCCAATGCCCAACAGGTCAATGCCCTGCGCCCGCATGTGGTTGAAATGCAAAAGAACTATGGCGCCCTGCACATGCCTGTCGAAGCGGTGCATGGTGACGCCGACACCATTGTTCCGCTCAAGGTACATGCTGAGGTGTTGATGAGGGATATCCCAAACGGCAAACTGACCGTGCTGACGGGCCAAGGCCATATGCCACAACATACCGCACCGGAGGCAGTTGAGGCCGCAATTGACCGCGCCGCCACCCGTGCGGGTTTGCGTTAAGCCGATTAACATCCCATATAGAGTGTAACATTCTATTCAGGAGGCCCCATGGACCTGCCCTTCGACGGCGCAATCAGCGCCTATTTCAACACTGACGCGCCCGACGATATCCGCGCCGCCATCAAACGTGCCGATAAGGGTGACATTCTGTCTCCCAGATACCCGCATTCCGACCGTTTGGCGCGCAAAGTCTATGAGCGTGAAATGGCAAAGCTGCAGATCGAATTGGTCAAGTTGCAGGCCTGGGCGCAAGCCACCGGCACCCGCATCGCCTGTGTCTTTGAAGGGCGCGATGCGGCGGGCAAAGGCGGCACCATCTCGCGGTTTCGTGGCAATCTGAACCCGCGTTCGGCCCGTGTAATCGCCCTTGCCAAACCCACTGAAACCGAAGCGACGGAGTGGTATTTCCAGAGATATATCAAACACCTGCCATCCGCCGGTGAAATGGTGTTCTTTGACCGCTCCTGGTATAACCGCGGCGTTGTCGAACATGTTTTCGGCTTTTGCACCCCAGAACAACGCGCACATTTTTTCACACAGGTCACCCCGTTTGAGGAAATGTTGATTGATGACGGCATCCACCTGTTTAAATTCTGGCTCAACGTCAGCCGCGCCGAACAATTGCGCCGCATGCTGGCCCGCGAAAGCGACCCTTTGAAGCAATGGAAACTCAGCAGCATTGATGTGAAGGGCCTCGCCAAATGGGACGCCTATTCAGATGCCATTGAGGAGACGCTGACGCGCAGCCACGCAGCCCATACGCCCTGGACCGTGGTGCGTTCCGATGACAAGCGCCGCGCGCGCCTGAACGCGATCCGCACTGTCCTGCATGCCTTTGATTACACGCGCAAAGACGAGAAAGCCATCGGGCAGATCGACCGGGGTGTCTGCGGCGGACCGGACATTTGGGATGCCTAAGAAGGGCTATCATCACGGCAATCTGCGTCAGGCTTTGGTCGACGCCGCGCTTGAACTGATCGAAGTGCGCGGCCCGATGGGTTTCACCCTGTCGGAGGCCGCAAAACAGGCCGGTGTCACGCCTGCGGCGGTCTATCGCCACTTTGACGGGCGCGAGGCGCTGATCGCCGAAGCGGCTGAACAGGGCTATGCGATTTTCGCCGACCTGATGGATTACGCCTATCAGTCCGGTCAACCCTCTGCGCTTAAGGCGTTTGAGGCAACGGGCCGTGCCTATCTTGCCTTTGCCCGAAAATATCCCGGCCATTATATCGCAATGTTTGAGAGCGGCATTTCGATCAACCGCACACCGGAACTGGCCCAGGTGGCCAACCGCGCCAATGGTGTGCTGGAAAAAGCCGCCACTGACCTGAGCCAGCACATCCCCGAGGACAAGCGACCGCCCGCCTCGATGTTTTCTGCGCATATCTGGGCCTTAAGCCACGGGGTGGTCGAACTGTTTGCACGCAATTCACCGGGTCGCGCCTCGCCTTTCCCGCCAGAGGATCTGCTGGAAACCGGGATCGGGATCTATCTGCGTGGTCTGGGGCTGGTGCAGCCGGACGATTAAGCTAGGGCAGGCTTCAGCGTCTGCATCACCTCTGCTGCAATCTCCAGCGAGCGTTTGCGGGCAGCGTGGTCATGTATCTGACTTGTTAATATCACCTCATCCGGTTGATACCGGGTAATCAACCCTTGCAACTCTTCGCGTACCTTACCGGCGCTGCCGGTGGCCGAAACCGCCATCATCTGATCCACCGAGCGGCGCACCCCCGCGCCAATCACCGCGTCAATATCCTCTACCGGACGTGGCAATTTGCCCCTTGTCCCTGTACGCATCCGCGCAAATGCCTGCTGCATTGAGGTGCGCAAATAGGCCCCTTCCGCATCACTCTCCGCTCCGAACACATTGGCGGCAAGCATGAAATGCGGCTTTGCCAGATGCGCCGAGGGTCTGAAGGTCCGTCGGTAAATCTCTGTCGCCTGTTCCAATGCATCCGGCGCAAAATGCGAGGCAAAGGCGTAAGGCAGCCCATAATGCGCTGCCAACTGCGCCCCGTACAGCGACGACCCCAAAATCCAGACTGGCACATGGCTGCCTTCACCGGGCAAGGCACGCACCTGTGCGCCCTCGCGCGGATCGCCCAGATACCCAATCAATTCAGCGACATCAGCAGGGAAATCATCACTGCCCGCCCGGCGCAGCGCATGGTAGACCGCCTGATCACCACCGGGCGCACGCCCCAGCCCCAGATCAATGCGGTCTCCATGCAGGGCTGCCAGGGTGCCGAATTGTTCGGCAATCGTCAGTGGCGCATGGTTGGGCAACATCACCCCGCCTGCCCCGACTCGCATGGTCTTGGTATGGGCCGCCACATGGCCGATCAGCACGGCCGTCGCCGCACTGGCGATCCCCGGCATATTGTGATGTTCTGCCAGCCAGAAGCGGTGATAGCCCAGTCCCTCACAATGCTGCGCCAGGTCCGTGGTGTTTTTCAACGCCTGCGCAACTTCTACACCTTCCGGCACAGGTGCCAGATCAAGAACGGAATACTGCATCATTTCACCTCATTGTTTTGCCATACCTAAGCATTGCGCATGCCAATCAAAACCCGCTGGCGGGTAAATGATCTTCATCTTGGCGATAAACTCCGCGGGTCTGGGGGCTGGCCCCCAGCAGCAGCGCGACCCAAGGCCGCAAAACAGGGCATGAAAACCAAAAAGGGCCGCACCCAACGGCACGGCCCTCTTCGAAAAAACGAGTGTAAAGCTTAACGCTTGGAGAACTGGAAGCTCTTACGCGCCTTGGCCTTACCGTATTTCTTACGTTCCACAACGCGGCTGTCGCGTGTGAGGAAACCGGCGGCTTTCAATGCGCCACGCAGAGAGGGATCATAAAGCTGCAACGCTTTGGAAACACCGTGCTTTACCGCACCGGCCTGACCGGACAGACCGCCGCCCTTGACCGTGGCGAAAACGTCAAACTGACCTTCTGTGCCGGTGATGCCAAATGGCTGGGCCAGGATCATCTGCAGAACGGGGCGGGCAAAATATTCATTCTGCGGCTTGCCGTTTACAACAACCTTGCCGGAGCCGGGCTTGATCCAGACGCGGGCAACCGCATCTTTACGCTTACCAGTGGCATAGGAACGGCCCAGCTCGTCACGAACGGGCTCGCGTGGGGTCAATTCGACTTCGGGTGTCGCCGCAACGCCGGCAACCTGTGCGAGGTCTTCGAGTGTGTTGATTTCGTCGGACATCTTCATGCACTCCGCGTGTTTTTGGGGTTCATGGCCTTAACGTCCAGAACTTCGGGGTTTTGGGCCTCGTGACCATGCTCTGCACCTGCATAGACGCGCAGGTTTGTCATGATCTGACGGCTCAGGCGGTTGCCGGGCAGCATGCGCTTGACCGCGAGGGTCACAATACGCTCTGGGTGTGCGCCTTCAAGGATCTGTGCCTTGGTACGCTCTTTGATCCCGCCGGGGTGGCCGGTGTGCCAGTAAAATTTTTCATCGCGCTTCTTGCCGGTCATCTGGACCTTTTCAGCATTGATGATGATGACATTGTCACCACAATCCATGTGAGGCGTGAAAGAAGGCTTGTGCTTACCGCGCAGGCGGGTGGCGACGATAGACGCAAGACGGCCCAGCACGACGCCTTCGGCGTCAATGATGATCCATTTCTTGTCAATGTCAGCCGGTGTTGCTGAGAAGGTTTTCATCGGACATTCCTAAAAGTTGTGTGGCAAAAGACCAAAGCCCGCTGCCCCGTAGTGATGGCCGGGTTATATAGTGGAAAAGCATAGGGTCAAGCGCGGTATTCACGATTTAGATGAGCAAAATCAATGTGATAGAAATTAGGTAATATAATACCCCACATTTCACCCATGTTTCGCAGCTCTGCGGGAGCCGGATCGTGGATTATACGCCGATTTCTTCCGGCGGATTGTCCAGAAGCCGGCGCAACCGCTCCATCGCGGCCTCAAAGCTGCGCAGCGACACACCGCCGTTCACCGCCATGCGCACCGCATGCGGGCTTTGCGCATCGCGGCTGGCAAATTCTTCGGCTGCCCTGATCTGGACCCCCGCCTTCTCCGCAGCGAGACAGAACGCTGACGCCCGCCAGCCCTGTGGCAACTTCAACCACAGGAATGGCACATCGTGACGCCAACGCAGATCAAACCCGCCCAAAGTGTTCACAGCAACCTTGACGTATCGTTCAACCCCGAGCCGCGAGTTTTCCATGATCTGCGGCAACTGCGGATGGGCCAGCAGGGCGGCACATAGATCGAGCATCGGGGTGGCCAAGCCGAAAAACCCATGTTCCGCTGACCGGTGCAGCGCTGCTGACATGCCTCTGGGTCCAATGGCACAACCGATCCGCAGCGCTGGTGTCACGGATTTGGACAGGGAACTCACGTACCAGCCGCGTTCCGGCGCAAGCAGGCGATACCCCTCCCCCTCGGCGCGCCCAATCCTGTAACAATCATCCTCTAGGATCTGCAAATCCGCCTTACGGGCAACCTTGACCAGTGCCAGCCGCCGCTCCATCGGGGTGAAGCCACAGGTCGGGCTGTGTACTTCCGGCGAGGTACACAGGATCTGTGCCTCAGGGTGACGTTCTGCGGCAGCAGCCAGGGCTTCGGGAATGATCCCATCCTTGTCACAAGCGATTGGTACAATATCGGCGCGCACCAGCTCGGCCGCTCGACGAAATCCCGGATAGGCCAATTCCTCAACAAAAACCACAGGCCGCCTGCCCCGCAGAATTGTTTGGAATACCAATACAATTGCGTTCTGCCCACCATGGGACAATACAATGTCATTGGCGTCGATCTGACCAATGGGGGCGCCATGCAACCATTGTGTCATCGCTTCACGTGCCGGTTCTGCACTGCGTCGCGAAGGATAATGCATGATGCCGGAAGGTGGATCCTTTGCAATCTCCCCCATCAGCTTTCGTATCAACTCTACCTGACCGCCATTGGGCAGATGCGGGGAAAACAGGTTTACCGAGTTGACGTCACCGCCGGAATTGTGCCGCACCACATCTATCTCGATCAAATTCAACGGTAATTCACCGGATTCCTTTTCGATTGTCGTCGCAGGGTCACTGACGAATGTGCCACGGCCAACCTCTGCATGCAAAACGCCGCTGTCGGTTAATACTGTATAGGCGCGGGCCACGGTGCCCGGTGTGATCTGCAATTGCCAGGCCAATTCGCGCACCGGCGGCAGCTTGTCCCCGACCGACAATCCACCCGCCGCAATCTGATCCCGGATCATCGCCACCACCGCTTTGTACTTGGGTTTAGAGTCGCGCAGCATCTCTTTCGCCAAAATTGTACTCATTACAATATTTCCCTAGCAGCTTTGTATCAGTATTTGTATCGTTATCCTGTAGCAAATTGCTATATTGTGTCAATACAATTCTACGAAAGGAGTTTCCCATGACACTCACCAGACCGATGCCGACCGATGCTTCCAGCATTCTCTCCCAGCAAGGCACGCCGATTGCGGCGCAACTTGCGGTCCGTTTCGCGGTTGTGGTGACGAAATGGGCCACTCGCCGCCGCACACGGCTTGCGCTTTCGCAACTGGAGCCGTGGCAGCTGAGCGATGTGGGACTGACACGCGACGATGTTCGTGACGAATACCGACGCGTGTTCTGGCGGGTGTAACATCCCCGTGGCAACCGCCAGATCTCTTCCAACTGGGCCGGAATTTTCCGGCCCATTTTTCGTTGCTATGGCCCGTCAGCCCATTGATTTCGGCGGGATTGCGTAGGTAAGGCTGGCCCGTGCCACGGGGACCTCCATCCCTTCCGAAAATAATAAGACATCCGTGACCGACAGTTGCTTGCCCAACTTCAAGAGCCGCGCCTTCGCGATCAGCGGCACTCCGGCCTCGGGTTTGCGCATGAAATCAATCGAACAATTGGTGGTGACCGCCAGCGCCTTGGGCCCGATATGCGCCAGGGTCACGACATAGGCCGCCACATCCGCCAAGCCAAACATCGCCGGCCCGGAGATGGTACCACCGGGGCGCAGATGTTTGTCAGAGGTCAGCAAGCGCATGGTCACATGGTCCCCTGCGACCTCATCCACATGGAAGTCATCCGCGACCTGCTCAAACACCTGCCCCAGAAAATCGTTCAATTGCTGTGCTGTCATCACGGCGGCCATGCCTGTTCTTCCCTTGTTTTTGCCCCTAGAGTTGGCGCAGAAAACACGAGGGTGACAAGATGGCAATTTTGCAAGTGACGCAACGTGGGGCCGTGAGCCACCTGACAATGAACGCGCCCGAGCGGTTGAATGCCCTGTCAGACGAGATGCTGGCGGCTTTGCAATCGACACTCGACCAACTGGCCGATGACCCGGACACCCGTGTGATTACGCTGGCCGGCAGCGGCAAAGCCTTCTGCGCCGGGCATGATCTGCGCCAGATGACCGCGATGCGGCAGGCACCGGATGGGGGCGCGGCGGCGTTCAAGGATCTGTTTGACCGCTGTGCCAGCGTCATGGCCCGTATTCAGTCGATGCCACAGCCGGTGATCGCGCAGGTGCATGGCATCGCCACCGCTGCCGGATGCCAACTGGTCGCCACCTGCGACATGGCTATTGCGGCCGAAGGCACAAGATTTGGCGTGAACGGAGTGAACATCGGGCTGTTCTGTTCGACCCCAATGGTCGCCCTGTCCCGCAACATCCCCCGTAAACAGGCGTTTGAAATGTTGACCACCGGCAGGTTCATCGACGTGACACGGGCAGAATCATTGGGTCTGATCAACCGTGTGGTGACAGCCGAAACCCTTGAAGCGGAAACCGCAGAGCTGGCCGAAACTGTCGCCGCTAAACTGGGCGCAGCGGTGAAAATCGGCAAAGGGGCATTTTACACCCAAATGTCCATGCCCGTGGCAGAGGCCTATGCTTATACCGGCGAGGTCATGGTGCAAAACATGCTGCGCGATGACACCGCCGAGGGCATCAATGCCTTCCTTGAAAAACGCGATCCCGACTGGGACCAATGATTGTTTCCAAAGCTGTTTTCAATTGTTGCAAAATCAGGACTATCAATTGGGGCACAATTGGGGCATGATTATGACAGAGCGCAGATGCGCCTGACTATTTTGGGTCGCCGCCTAGCAGAAGGTCCCTCCAGATCAGCCTCTCACTGATCGACCATCCCTGCAGCGGCGACCCCAAATCAGCCCCCTCCCCGATTGGATCTTTGACGCTGCCCATTGCACCTATGTGGCAGCTGCCCTAAATCCCCCCAAACACCTTGTGATCTGTTTCCCCTGACAAACCTGCCTCTTCCCAAGGCCGACCATGTTGGGTGATCCGATCAACCTCAGGAAACCGCAAAGGGCTGACATGGATACCTTACACATCATTGGCGGCGGCATGGCCGGTTCAGAAGCCGCCTGGCAGGCAGCAAATGCCGGCGTTCAGGTCGTCATCCATGAAATGCGGCCCGATGTCGGGACATTTGCCCACCAAACCGGGTTGCTGGGGGAAATGGTCTGTTCCAACTCTTTCCGTTCAGATGATTCAGAACAAAACGCCGTGGGGCTGCTGCATTGGGAAATGCGTGCGGCAAACGGGTTAATCATGGCCACTGCGGATAAGCATAAGCTGCCCGCCGGTGGCGCGCTGGCGGTGGACCGTGAACCCTTTGCCCAATCCGTCACCGATGCCCTGTTGGCCCATCGGAATATAACCGTTGAATATGGCGAGATCACCAGCCTGCCAGAAGACGGTCAATGGATCATTGCAACCGGCCCGCTGACCTCTGGCGCATTGGCCGAAGCCATTGCCGCAGAGACCGGTGCCGAAGCCCTCGCATTTTTTGACGCCATCGCGCCGATCATCTATTTCGACAGCATCAATATGGACCGCGCCTGGATGCAGTCCCGTTATGACAAGGGCGAGACCGAGGAAGAGCGTACCGCCTATCTGAACTGCCCAATGTCGAAAGAGCAATATGAAGCCTTCATTGACGCGCTGCTGGCGGCGGATAAGACCGAGTTCCGCGAAGGCGAAACCGCCGGGTATTTCGACGGCTGCTTGCCGATTGAGGTCATGGCCGAGCGCGGTCGCGAGACCCTGCGCTTTGGCCCGATGAAACCCGTGGGGCTGACCAATGCCCATCAGCCTGATGTCAAAGCCTATGCCGTTGTGCAGCTACGCCGCGACAATAAGCTGGGCACGCTTTACAACATGGTCGGCTTTCAGACCAAGATGAAGTACGGCGCGCAAACTGATGTTTTCAAAATGATACCCGGCCTTGAGGATGCTTCCTTTGCGCGACTCGGCGGCATTCATCGCAACTCCTTTATCAACTCACCCACCTTGCTGGATGACCAGATGCGCCTGCGCTCGCGCCCCAATATCCGCTTTGCCGGGCAGATCACCGGCGTTGAAGGCTATGTGGAAAGCGCGGCCATGGGGCTGCTGGCCGGCCGTATGGCCGCGGCAGAGCTGCTGGGCGGCACTGCCCCAACCCCACCGAATACCACGGCGATGGGCGCGTTGATCACCCATATCACTGGTGGCGCTGACGCCAAAACCTTCCAGCCGATGAATGTGAACTTTGGCCTCTTCCCGCCGGTTGAAGGGCTGAAATCGGGCCGTCGGGGGCGCAAGGATCGTTACAAGGCCTATACGGATCGCGCCAAACTGGATTGGCAGGCATGGCTGGACAGAAGCGAACTGCCCGCCTAAACTTCTGTCATGACAGAGGTTTTTCTGAACAAGGTCTATGCCGCAAGCGGTGAGACCGAAACACGCGAGATCTACGACGCCTGGGCCAAAACCTATGAGACGGAAGTTGGCGAACATGGCTATGCCACACCGGGGCGATGTGCCGCTGCACTGGCAGGAATGACGCCAGACCTGACTGCCCCGCTGCTGGATTTCGGGTGTGGCACGGGATTGTCCGGTCTGGCGCTGAAGCTGGCCGGGTTTGAAACCATCGATGGTGTTGATATATCAAAGGAAATGTTGGCACAGGCGACACAGAAAGGTGTTTATCGCAGCACCAGACAGGTGACGGCCGACACCGTCATTGCAACGGGCAGCTATGCCAATATTGCCGCCATTGGCGTGATTGGCACCGGGGCTGCGCCGATTTCGGTTTTGGACATGCTGATGAAAGCCCTGCCGCGCGATGGCCGTCTGGTGTTCAGCTTCAACGATCACACGCTTCAAGATCCGGTTCATGAGGCGCGGATCAACGAATGGACCGACTGTGGTGCGGCGCGTCTGTTGTTTCGCGAACGCGGCGCACATTTGCCGGGTATCAACATGCAATCTAACGTTTATATTCTTGAAAAAGCGTGACTTTTAGAACCCGTTTTGCGCCATCCCCAACCGGGCCGCTTCACCTTGGCCATGCCTATTCGGCGATGCTGGCCTATGATATGGCCGTTGAACAGGGCGGTGAATTCCTGCTGCGGATCGAAGATATTGATCAATCCCGCGCGCGCCCTGCATGGGAGGCACAGATCTATGATGATCTGGCATGGCTGGGCCTGCGCTGGCCGACACCTGTGATGCGCCAGTCAGAGCGGCTGGCCGTCTATGGGGCCACGCTGGATAGCCTTTGGAAAAGCAATCATATTTACCCCTGCAGCTGCACCCGCGCCGATATCAACGCTGCACTTTCCGCCCCGCAGGAAGGTGTGCCAACCCATGGGCCGGACGGGCTGATCTATCCCGGCACTTGCCGCCCTGATGGGGAGCAGTCTCAATCGGAACGCCCGCAAGGCGATACCGTCTTGCGGCTTAACATCGCAGCCGCCATCGAAAATCCCGATCAGGTTTTCCAGTTCACCGAGACAGGTGCAGGGCCTGCAGGCGAAACCGGCCAGATCAGATTTACCGGTCGAGATGTGATCAACCAGGTCGGCGATATCGTCATCGCACGGCGTGACATGGGCACCTCTTATCACCTCGCCGTGGTGCTGGATGATGCTGCGCAGGGCATCAGCCATGTGGTGCGCGGTGCGGATCTATTTGAAGCGACGAAAATCCACGTGGTTCTGCAAACACTGCTGGGCCTGCCGGTGCCCAGCTATCACCACCACAGGCTGATCCGCGATGATGCGGGCAAGCGGCTTGCCAAACGAGACGACGCACGGGCCATATTTACCTATCGAAATGAAGGATTAAATACCCAAGATATTCGTTCACTAACAAATATATAGATCCCTTAACTAATCTAAAGCTATAACTTATTCAGGCGCAATAAGTTCCACCACCTCATCCCCCTTTACTGCGCGGTAAAAGCAGTGACGCCGCCCCGTATGACAGGCCGCGCCGGTCTGGTTGACCAGAACCAAAAGACAATCCTGATCGCAGTCAAAACGAAACTCGACCAGTTCCTGAGTATGACCGCTGGTTTCGCCCTTGATCCAGAATGACTGTCGTGACCGGCTCCAATAGGTCACGCGGCGGGTCTCTAGGGTACGGGTGACCGCCTCTGCATTCATCCATGCCAGCATCAGTACCTCATGGCTCTTTGCGTCTTGAGCAATGACCGGGATCAAACCGGCATCGTTAAAGGTCAGGTCGGATGGATTAAATGACATGGTCAACATCTTTCATGAATTTGCATCTGCGGACGGGAAGGTTATGTAGGCATTAGGCGGCTAAGGAAACAGACATGTCAGGCGACACCGATTTAATCAAACTTTATTCCGGACGCATTTTGGCGCTGGCGGCTGACATCCCTTGTCTGGGCCGTCTGGAAGTTCCGGATGCAACTGTCAAACGCCGCTCGCCCCTATGTGGCTCTGCGGTGACAGTCGATGTGCGGGTGCGTGATGGAATATTGGCCGATCTGGGTCAGGACGTGAAAGCCTGCGCCTTGGGTCAGGCCGCCGCCGCTGTGGCCGCTGGTGGTGCAATCGGGGCCTCACTTGAAGTGGTAACAAAGGGCCGTGATCAACTTCTGGCCATGCTGAAGTCTGGTGGCCCTGTGCCTGACGCCCCTTTTCACGGGTTCGACGTGTTGACCCCAGCGGTCGAGTATAAAAACCGCCATGCCTCGATTATGTTGAGCATGGAAGCCATGGTTGAGGCCATGGAACAGGCCATGCAGCCCGCAGGCGACGCCTAGATCGCCCCGCCTTAAACATGGATCGCTTATTTGCTGCTTCTCGCTTTGGGCGAACGCGAAAAGCGATATTTGGGCCTCAGTTTAAGGCGCGACGCATTAGGCCCGGCATGGGTTTCAGTATACTTACCAGTGCAAAAAAAAACGCCGCACATCCAAACGGATGGCGGCGCAAGGAAAGCGTTTCTTACGGGGACCCGTTTTGCCCTTGGGGCAGAAACCCCGTGTCAGTCAAGGACAGGCAGTACCCGCTGACAGCATCAATTTGGGACGGATGCAAAGGGGCAAAACGGCATAAGATCGCAGGCAGAAATCAAACAAAAACAGGCAGATAAAGACAACCAACGAGCATCACTGTAAGCGCTGCTGCACCAACCGCATCCTGCACAATCGTATCTTGCGACCGCTTGGCGATGGATTTGAGTGTTTTTAACGTCGTCATCGGAACCTCCGCTCTTGTTGCTCCTTTGTTCTCATTTCTTTAACCGCCTGTAAAGAACTTTTTGAGAACATTTGCGAACAAAATGTTCCATCGGAGGTTAACCTACTGAAATCAAACGAATGGCTTCATCCTGTCGCATCAACCACAACAGCATGCGTGCCGCCTTGCCCCGATCAGATGTCAATGTCGGATCTTCGACCAGTAATTTACGGGCATCAGATTGCGCGATCGCCATCAATCCCGCCTGCCGTTCAAGGTCTGCCACTTTGAATCGGGGGACACCAGACTGTGCGGTGCCGATCAGATCCCCCGTACCGCGCATTTTCAGGTCGGTCTCTGCGATGACAAACCCATCCTCGGTCTGGCGCAACACTTCAAGCCGTTGCCGACCTGTTTCTCCCAGCGGGCTTTGATACATCAATAGGCAGGTTGAGGCCCCTTTGCCCCGCCCAACCCGGCCACGCAGCTGGTGTAACTGTGCCAGACCAAAGGTCTCTGCCCGCTCAATAACGATGATCGTTGCGTTTGGCACATCAACGCCGACCTCGATCACGGTTGTCGCAACCAGAACCTGCGTCTCCCCCTTCTGAAAGGCACGCATCGCCGCGTCTTTCTCTGCGGGGGGCATCTGACCATGTACCAAGCCGACAACCCCCTCACCAAGGGCCGCACGCAACCGTTTGAACCGTTCTTCGGCCGCGATCAGGTCACTGACCTCGCTTTCCTCCACCAAGGGGCAGACCCAATAACATTGCCGCCCCTCCGCTACGGCGGCGCGCAACCGTTCCACCACCTGATCCAACTTGCCGGTGCTGATCAACGCCGTTGTGATCGGCTGACGGCCCGGCGGTTTTTCGTCCAGAACCGACACATCCATATCGCCATATTGCGCCAGCGCCAGGGATCGCGGAATGGGGGTTGCCGTCATCACCAAGACATCCGCGCGATCACCTTTGCGGCCCAGCTCCAGCCGTTGACGCACGCCAAAGCGGTGCTGTTCATCCACTACTGCCAGCCGTAAATCGGCAAAATTCACGTCTGTCTGAAACACCGCATGGGTTCCAACCAAAACCTGTATGTCGCCGCCAGCAAGTGCGGCCAATTTCGCCTGCCGCTCTGCCCCTTTGTCGCGCCCCGTCAGGATTTCCAAAACCACGCCCGCCTCTTCGGCCAGGGGCCGTAGGCCTTGCAGGTGCTGGCGCGCAAGAATTTCTGTAGGGGCCATCAACACCCCCTGCCCGCCTGCCTCGACTGCGGCCAGCAAGGCCATAAAGGCAACCAGTGTCTTACCCGCGCCAACATCACCTTGCAAAAGCCGGTTCATCCGCTGCGGTTGCGCCATATCGGCAGTAATTTCCGCAATTGCCCGGGTCTGCGCCCCCGTCGGTTGATAGGGCAATGAGGCCAATACACGCGCCTGTAAGCTGCCATCCCCTTTGGTGCTGCGCCCCTGTTTGCGCCGTTCCTTCTGACGCGCCAAAGCCAGGGTGATTTGATGGGCCAGAAGCTCATCATAGGCCAAGCGCTCTCTTGCCGGGGCGGTTGCCGCAAGGTCAGCAATCTCCTGCGGATCATGTGCTGCCCCTACTGCGGGCCCAAAATCGGGCCAGCCGGCCTGTTTTTTCTGTTCAGGGTCAATCCATTCGGCCAAATCAGGCAGGCGCGCCAAGGCACCGCGCGTGGCCTTATACATCAATTTTTGGGTCACCCCATGGGTCAGCGGATATACCGGTTCGAACAGGGGCAGCGTCCCGGCTTCGGCCTCTGGCACGGCGAAGTCTGGGTGCACCATCTGGGCAACTCCGTCAAACAGCTCGACCCGCCCTGACACGATCATACGCGCCCCCTCTGGCATCTGACGCGCCAGATAATCACCGCGCGCATGGAAATAGACCAGCTGAAAACTGGTTTCTGCATCCTCCACATGGATACGGTATGCGCCGCTTTTGTTGCGTGCGGGGCGATGGCTGCCAATGGTGACCAATACGGTCAAAGTTGCAGGCAGAACCGCATCCTTGACGCTGTTGCGACGACTGCGGTCAATGCCGGAATAAGGCAAAGTAAACAACAGGTCACGCGGGGTTTGCACCCCCAAACCGGCAAAATTCTGGGCGGTCTTGGGGCCGACCCCCTCCAGAGTTTCGAGCCCGGCAAAGAGCGGAAAAAGAGCTTCGGGGCGCTGGCTCATGTGGCCCCGATCAGGCGCAGCCAGCCATCCTCATCCATGGTCTCAATCCCCAGTTCGGCCGCCTTTTTCGCCTTGGACCCGGCACCGGGCCCGGCCACCAGAATATCTGTTTTGGCACTGACCGATCCCGAAACCTTGGCCCCCAAGCGCTCTGCGCGGGCTTTTGCTTCGGCACGTGTCATTTTTTCCAAAGTCCCCGTGAACACGACGGTTTTTCCGGTGACCGGGCTGCCCGAAGTATCTGGGCGTTTCACCGGCTGGACGTCCAGCTGCGCAATCAACCGGTCAATCGACGCCCGTTCACGGTCCTGCGCAAATGTGCCAACCAAAGATCCGGCCATGACCCCACCCACGCCATCAACGCCGATCAGATCTTCCCACGCCGGCCCCTCTTGCGCCGCCGCATCACGCATGGCGGTCTCGAAAGTGGCCCAATCCCCATAGTGCAAAGCGATCAGGTTTGAAGCGGCTTCGCCAACATGTCGTATCCCCAATGCAAAAAGCACACGATTCAAGGGAATTTTCCGTTTTTCATCAATAGCTTGAAAAAGGTTTTGCGCAGATTTCTCTCCCCAGCCCTCGCGGTTCTTAAGCTGTTGCAGCCCTTCACCAAAGCGTTCCTTGAGAGTGAAAATATCAGCAGGTTCCGCGATCCAGCCATCGCCATAGAACTGCTCCACCTGTTTTGCGCCAAGCCCCTCGATGTCGAATGCACCACGGGCGACAAAATGCTTCAACTTCTCCACCGCCTGTGCTGGGCAGATCAACCCGCCGATACACCGGCGGACAGCATCACCGGGTTCGCGAATTGCATCGGAGCCACATTGCGGGCAAACATCAGGGAAAACAAAGGGATCCGTATCTTCGGGCCGCTTGTTCAGGTCCACATCCGCCACTTTTGGAATCACATCCCCGGCGCGGTATACCTGCACCCAATCGCCAACCCGAATGTCCTTTCCGCCGCGAATTTCGCCGCCTTTGCTGTCCAGGCCTTTGATGTAATCTTCATTATGCAGGGTCGCATTTGATACCACTACGCCGCCAACTGTCACCGGCTGTAACCTGGCGACCGGCGACAATGCCCCGGTGCGCCCCACCTGAATGTCGATCGCCGTTAGCCACGTCCAGGCAAGTTCGGCGGCGAATTTATGGGCAATCGCCCAACGCGGCGTGGTGGAACGAAAGCCAAGACGCTCTTGCAGGGCAAGGTCGTTGACCTTGTACACCACGCCATCAATATCATAGCCAAGTGTCGCACGCTGCTTTTCGATTTCGGCGTAATGATCAACCAGTTGATCTGGGCCGGCACAGAGGGCAGTCAATGGGTTGGTAACAAACCCAAGTGATTTCAATCTCTTGATCGCCCCATCCTGGGTGTCAGCCAGAGGGGCAGAGAGCTCGCCCCAAGCATAGGCAAAGAACCGAAGCGGCCGCGATTTGGTGATGGTGCTGTCAAGCTGCCGAAGAGAGCCGGCAGCCGCATTGCGCGGGTTCGCGAAAGGTTTGGCCCCTGCCGCCTCTTGCCGCACATTCAACGCCTCGAAATCCGCATGACTCATGTAAACTTCGCCACGCACCTCAAGCACTTCCGGCGCGTCTGTCAAAACACGCGGAATATCCGCAATGGTGCCGGCATTGGCTGTCACGTTTTCGCCAATCGCCCCATCGCCACGCGTCGCGGCCTGTTCCAGCACACCATTTTCATAGCGCAGGGAAAGCGAAAGCCCGTCAATTTTTGGCTCGGCGGTATATTCGAGCCTTTCCTGATCGCCAATGCCAAGGTATTTGCGGATGCGCCCGTCAAATTCCGCGACATCTTCCGCATCAAAGGCATTGGACAGCGACAGCATCGCTACCGCATGTGTGACCTTGGAAAACCCCTCCGCAGGTGCAGCGCCCACTTGCTCTGAGGGGCTGTCCTCTCGTTTCAGCGCCGGGAAACGGGTTTCAATTTCGATATTTCGCCGCTTCAGGGCGTCATATGTGGCATCATCAAGATTCGGATCATCCGCATTGTAATAATCCTGATTGGCGCGACCCAAAACATCGGCCAAACGCGCCAACTCAACAGCAGCCTCGTCTTGCGTCAAATTCTCTATGTCGATCTTTGCTGTCATCGCCCCCCGCTTTGCCCCTTCCGTTGGCATCATCGCCCAACAGATAAGTCGGCAGGCAAAGCAGGTCTAGCGTGATTTCACGGCATCCTCTCAGGCAGAGGCAGCCAGATCCATCTGTACAGGTTCAGGATCGCGCAGCACATAACCGCGCCCCCAAACCGTTTCGATGTAGTTATCCCCGCCTGTGGCGGTGCTTAACTTCTTGCGCAGTTTGCAGATAAAAACGTCAATGATCTTGAGTTCAGGCTCATCCATCCCGCCATAAAGATGGTTCAGGAACATTTCCTTAGTCAGGGTTGTCCCTTTGCGCAGCGATAGAAGCTCAAGCATCTGGTATTCTTTACCGGTCAAATGCACCGTCTGATTGTCGACCGCGACAGTCTTTGCATCAAGGTTGACCGCAATCTGCCCGGTTTCGATAACCGATTGCGAATGCCCTTTTGAGCGGCGGATGATTGCGTGAATGCGTGCAACCAGTTCTTCCCGGTGGAAAGGTTTGGTCAGATAATCATCCGCCCCGAAGCCAAACCCCTTGATCTTGCTTTCGGTATCGTCAGACCCCGACAATATCAGGATCGGTGTTGCAATCCGGCTCAACCGCAATTGGCGCAACACCTCATGGCCATTCATATCGGGCAGATCCAGATCAAGCAGGATAAGATCATAGTCATACAGCTTTGCCAAATCGATCCCTTCTTCGCCAAGATCCGTCGCATAGACGTTCAAATTGGCGTGGGTCAGCATCAACTCGATGCTGCGTGATGTTGTGGGATCATCTTCGACAAGCAGTACACGCATGGGCATTCTCCGTTTGGCATCTTTACAGTGGGATGGGCCATTGGAATAGAAACTGGACAAAAAAGGTTAACCACCCGTTACCGATGAGTGGAAATTAGAGCAACAACTTAAAGTTGTCTATACTTTTGAACGGCCGTTGCCTTCAATGCCGCTTCACCATGTTCGGTTACCGCACGCACCCATTCCAGAAACTCTTCTTCACTGATCTGATAGCGTTCAAGCGCCTCGGCCTGGCTCAACAACCCGTAAACCACCCCGCGGACCACGGCAGCCTTGCGTGAGGCAACCCATCGCCGGGTCTTGGCACTGGGCAGGTCGGCCCGGCTCATCACACTGCCATCTGCCAGGGTCACCGATCGCGGGCCATCCACTTTTTTAAGATACATCAGGACTATCCATTTATTCGCACCACGCGAAGCTTGCCCCCATCGCCCTTAACGCTGCATGAAGCCCCCCCTTGTGAGTAGTTAGGATTTTCCTATATTCCCCCCTAACACCCGCCTGGAGAAAACCATGCCGCTTGATCAGACCCCCCCGCTGAATTCACTGGGCTTTGCAAAATCCCCTGCCGACACCCGTGTGGTGGTCGCCATGTCCGGCGGCGTCGACAGCTCCGTGGTGGCGGCCATGCTGGCCGAGGAAGGCTATGACGTGGTCGGCGTCACCCTGCAGCTCTACGACCACGGGGCCGCCCTTGCGAAAAAAGGTGCCTGCTGCGCCGGGATCGACATCCACGATGCCCGGCGTGTGGCGGAAGATATGGGGTTTCCCCATTACGTGCTGGATTACGAAAACGTCTTCAAGGATGCGGTGATTGACGAATTCGCCGACAGCTATCTGGGCGGAGCCACCCCCGTTCCCTGCATCCGTTGCAATGAGCGTGTAAAATTCAAGGACCTGCTGGAAACCGCCAAGGATCTTGAGGCCGATTGCATGGCCACCGGCCATTATATCCAACGCAAAATGGGTGCATCCGGTGCCGAGCTGCACAGTGCCGCCGACGCCAGCCGGGATCAAAGCTATTTCCTGTTCTCCACCACGCCAGAGCAATTGGACTACCTGCGCTTCCCCCTCGGCCATTTGCCCTCCAAGAACGATACCCGCGCACTGGCCGCGAAATACGGGCTCAGCGTAGCGATGAAACCCGACAGTCAGGACATCTGCTTTGTCCCGGATGGTGATTATGCCTCTGTGATCCTGAAACTGCGCCCCGAAGCGGCTGATCCCGGTGACATTGTCGACACCAACGGTGCGGTGCTTGCGCGCCATGACGGGATCATCAACTATACCGTGGGCCAGCGCCGCGGCCTTGGCATCGGCGGGCTTTCCGATCCCCTCTATGTGGTAAAACTGGATGCCGACCGCAAAGAGGTTGTTGTCGGCCCGAAATCCATGCTGGCCACCCGTACCGTCCCGGTGCGCGAAATCAACTGGTTGGGGGATGCGCCCCTGACCTCCCGGTCAGAATGGCATATCGCGGTCAAGGTCCGCTCGACCCGCCCCCCGACAGAGGCCATCCTGCGCCCCCTGTCAGACACCACAGCCGAAGTTGAACTGCTGACCCCGGAACAGGGCGTCTCCCCCGGTCAAGCCTGTGTCTTTTACGATCCCGACAGCACGCGGATTTTCGGCGGTGGCTGGATCCACAAAGGCTAGCCTTTACCCCCAACCGCTGCCCCGCAGACCGATCTTCTTCTCTTTTTGGCCTTAAATGCTGCGGGAGTTTGAGGGCAGAGCCCTCATCACTTAAATAGTGTCGCGCCCTGGCGCGTCATTTTCCCGACAGCCCATCAAGCACCGCCTTCGCGGCCCTTATCCCCGGGGCTTCCCCCCCCTGCCCCAGCCGCTGCATGCTCAGTGCCATTGCCGCATATTGCGCCTCCGGTGCCGCCAAGACCTTTAACACCGCCTGCGCTATCGGTCCGGGTCGGCAATTGGCCCCGATATATTCCGGCACAGCCCGTGTATCGGACACCAGATTGACCAGTGTCACCGTATCCACCTTGACCATCCGCCCGATTACCTGCCGGCTGACCCAATTCATATCATAGGCAATCACCATCGGTGTCTCGCTGGCCGCCAGCTCCAAGGATACCGTCCCGGAGGCCGCAAGGGCGACATCCGCCGCGCGGAATGCCGCGCGTTTTTCGACCAAAGGATCGGCCACCCCCTCATCCAGCGGGTTCAAGACCACCGGTGGCATATCCCAGTTCTGCACCAAACGTCGCACCGCCCCCACCACGGGGGCCGCAGCGGGGATGACAACCCGCATCTCGGGCTTGTCTCGGGCAAGCCGGGCAACCACCTGCTGGAACACCGGCCCCAGACGGGCCACTTCGCTTTGGCGCGATCCGGGCAGCACGAGAAGAAGCGGCGCATCGCCGAGGTGGTGACGGACCCGAAACGCCGCTGCCTCCGCATCGCTCGCCACCGGTTCGGCCACCACCGGATGACCCACAAAGTCACAGCGCATGCCCGCCGCTTCCATATAAGGCGGTTCAAATGGCAACAGCGCCAGGACCTGATCCACAAACCGCGCCATCTTTTCCGCGCGACGCGGGCGCCAGGCCCAAACCGTCGGGGCCACATAATGCACACATCTGATGTCGCTCTTGGCCTTGACCTGTCGCGCCACCCGCAGGGAAAAATCAGGGCTGTCGATGGTGATCAGCACATCCGGCTGCATCTCGACCACAGCCGCTGCGGTTTCATTGATCCGCGCTTTCAACGCGCGGTATTTCGGCAATATCTCGGCAAGCCCCATGACGCTCAGCTCTGACATGTCGAAGTGGCTTTCCAGCCCCTTGGCCATCATCATCGGGCCGCCAATCCCTTCAAAGGTCACATCAGGGTGCAGCGCTTTCAACCCTGCCATCAACGCCCCGCCCAGCTTGTCCCCCGAGGGTTCGCCGGCAAGGATGAAGATCCTCACGCCGCCGCCCCGCGGCGCGCCCAAAGCACCAGACCATATTGATCCGCCAATTCTGTGCAACGCGCCGCATCAAGAATGATCACATCCCCCTCATCCACCACAACACCTGCCAGCCCCGCCTGATGCGCGGCCTCAATCGTTGCAGGGCCGATGGTGGGCAGATCAATCTCTCTGATCTGGCCGGTTTTCGGCCCCTTGCATAGGATTGCCCGCATACCAGCTGCCTTTTCCGGCAGGGTCGCCAACAGGTGATCAGTGCCGCCCATGGTCTCAACGCCCAACACCTGTTCCGCCCCGATCACACAGGCCTGCCCGATGTCCAGAGGGGCCAGCCCCGCCAGCACCGCTTCGCCGCGTGCCGCGTCGCGGCGCATCTGGGCATCCGGCCAGGCTTCGGACAACATGCCCTGTTCCGCCACCAGATCAGGCAGCAGTGTATCGGCCCCAACCACCTCAAACCCGGTCTGTTCGAATATCTCTTTGAGAACCTGTAAGGCACCATTGTCGCCCGCTGCCAGCGCCTTTTGAAACAGCGGCACCAATGGCAGGGTCTCGCTGTCCAATCTGGCGGGGTCCAGATCAGGCCGGTCAATCGCCCCACAGAAACACACTTGCGTCACACCACGTTCGCCAAGGGCAACCAGTAGCGTGCCAAGCGTTTCCAGCCGGAAGGTCAGATCAACCCCAAGCACATCCGGCAACATGCCCTCATAGGCGCAGACCAGCGGTGCCACCTCCTGCGCGGCGGCCACTTCAGCGGGCAGGCGCCCGCGCCCTGTGATCAACGCCAGCGTCATTTCGGAGTCAGGAAATGGCGGCCCGTGTCGGCCGTGACAAAATCAACGATCTCGCGCACATAGGCACTTTCCGTTTCTTCACCCAGACGCATGGCGCGGTGCTGAAACGTGCCTTCCCCCTGCGCCAGCATCTGAAATGCGGCCCGCAGGGCCGTGATGTCACCGCGCGCAACACCGCGCCGTTTCAACCCGACAAGGTTCAGCCCGTCCAGATCGCCACGCGGCCCCTGCACCAGACCATAGGGGATCACATCATTGGTCACCATCGTCACCGCCCCGATGATCGCCCCCTTGCCGATGCGCACAAACTGGTGAATGCCGGACAGCCCGCCAATAATGACATCATCCTCGATGATACAATGCCCGGCCACAGCAACGGAATTCACCACAATCACGCGGTTCCCGATCACCGCATCATGGGCAATATGACAACCGGCCATAAACAGGCAGTCATCGCCGATCTGCGTGACCCCGCCACCGCCTTCCGTGCCACAGTTCATCGTAACATGTTCACGGATGCGGTTGCGCTTGCCAATCACGAGGCGGCTGGCCTCACCCTTGAACTTCAGATCCTGCGGAATCTCGCCAATCACCGCAAAGGCGAAGATCACCGTGCCCTCACCCACATCGGTATTGCCGGTGACAACCACATGGCTTTTCAACTCGACATCCGCATGCAGCACCACATCGGGCCCGACCAGACAAAACGGCCCGACCTTTGCGGTAGGGTCAATCTGCGCGCCCGCTTCGATCACCGCCGAGGGGTGGATATTGCTCATTTCGGCAGATCCAGCATCGCCATGAACTCCGCCTCTGCCGCCATCTCGCCCTCAACCGTGGCCACGCCGGAGAATTTCCAGATCTTGCCACCGGGTTTGCCGCGCACTGTCTTGAGGTCCATGCGCAGGACATCGCCTGGCACAACCTTGCGGCGGAATTTACAATTGTCGATGGACATAAAGTAAATCAGCATTTCCTTATCCATCTGCTCCAGCGCGACACCAACCATCACACCGGCGGTCTGCGCCATGGCTTCGACAATGGTGACACCGGGCATGATGGGGGTGCCGGGGAAATGGCCCTGAAAATGCGGCTCGTTCATGGTGACGTTCTTGTAACCAACCGAGGATTGTGTGCCGTTGATCTCTTCTACCTTATCCACCAACAGGAACGGGTAGCGGTGCGGCAGAATGCGTTGGATCATCTGGATATCAGCGCGCAAAAGTGTGTCGCTTGTGGTCTCGCTCATGTCATGTCCTTTGGTGTCTTGAGGCGTTTTCTAGAGCTATCAACTTCACCACAGACGGGCAAGCGTGGCTCACTCGGCACCGCTGCCCAATGTTTCATTCAGCAATGAAATGGCATCATCGGTGATCTCGATGGCAGAGGCGCTGACAAAAACCGACCGCAGATCAAGGATCACTGCCGCTTCGGCACTGCGCATCAGACGTTCCAGCACTGGCCCCGCCGCACGTTCAAACACTGCGCGTTCCTGATCCAGCAGCGCGTTCAGCGCACGTCCCTTGGTCGCCTGTACCTGACGGGTCTGTTGGACCTTTTCGTCAAATTCATTGGCAAGGGTGCGAAATTCTTCGGGGGTCATGGTCGCACGAACGGAGGTCAGGCGTTTTTCCTCGGCCTCAAGGTCTGCCTCGATCTTGCGGTTCTCGCTGGCCAGTTCCGTGCCCTTCGCTTCTACTTCGGCGACGACCCTTTTGCCAAAATCACTGTCCAGAAACAGACGGTCAGAGTCGATTGTCAGAATCGGGCTGACAATGCTGCCGCGGTTTAATGTGGTGTCGGAACGGGCCTGCTGCGCCAAAGCGGCAGACCCGAAAACAGTTTGCGCCAGCCCGATCAGAGCCAGCGCAAAAACAGCGGATCGCGTGCCGCCCTGCATCCCCTAGAACTGGGTGCGCAGCGTGATCTCGAAAGATTGCTCTTCGTCAAAATCCTCGCTCTTGAGCGCTTTGGAGAAGTTGAATTGCAACGGACCAACAGGGGTTGTCCAGAACAGGGACACGCCCACCACATGGCGGAATGATCCGGCCTCGCCCTGCACATTGCCGCCGTTCAGGTTCACATCATCCAGATTCCACAGGTTTGCCACATCGTAGAAAACACCACCGGAAATGCCGTATTCTTCTGGTAGGCCCAGCGGGAATTCCGCCTCGAAACGCGCCGCAACATAAAGGTTACCGCCCAGTGGATCATTTGACGTGCCGCTGGTGTCGCGCGGACCAATGCCGCCCGGTTCAAAGCCGCGAATGATCGATGGCCCCAGCAAGAAACGATCAACCACACGGTTGGTACCTTCCTGCCACGCCAGCGCGCCCCCTTCGAGGGTCGCCCGCAGGGTCACATCCTCGTTGAAGACACGTTTTTCGCCGGTCACTTTTGCAACCGTTTTGATGTATTTGCTGTCGCCACCCAGACCGGCAAAATCCTGACTGAACTGGAACAATACGCCAGCTGTCGGATCCAGCCCGCTGCGCCGGGTGTCATAGGTATATTCATAGCCGATTGCCGAAGAAATCTGTGCATCAGCCGCAATATCGCCACCGACGGTCAACCCGTTTTCCGCCGGATCGCGCGCCAATAGGTCAATCTGCTCAGCAGTATAGCGCAGCGACAACCGCCCGTTTTCACTGACCGGGAATGACAGGGAGGGCTGCACAATCAAACGCTCGGTATCATAGCTGGCAAAGCTTGAATTGGTCTCGGCATAGTCGATGTTCAGACCAAAGGCCAAATCCCGGCCCAAAAGCGCCGGCTCGACAAAGTTGATGCCATAACGCGTTGCATCTTCCGCTGTCGAAATCGACAGAGACAGTTTCTGCCCACGCCCAAGGAAGTTCTCTTCCGCAAAGCTGACCGCGACACCGACCCCGTCGTTGTTCGAGAAAGACCCACCAAAGTTCAAAGAACCGGTTGGTTTTTCAACCACATCCACATCGACAACAACCTGTTCGCCGCTGGATCCCTCACGGGCGTTGACCTCGGCAGTCTCGAAGTAGTTCAGCGCGCGGATACGTTCCGCCGCCTGACGGATCTCACGTGGGTTGAACGGGTCCCCTTCAACACTGTCAAACTGACGTCGGATCACCCGGTCCAGCGTCGTTGTGTTACCCTCAATATCGATCCGTTCTACGAAAACGCGCTGTCCGCGGCTGATCACATAGGTCACATCCAGCGTCAGGTCGCGGTCGTTGCGGTTGATCTGCGGTTCAACCCGCATGAAATCGACGCCATCACGAATGGCCTGCCGTTCCAGACGGGCAATGTCCGCTTCGACCAGGGTTGGCGAATAGATCACCCCGGGGCGCACTTTCACGATATTGCGGTAAGTATCCGCATCGACATTTGGCATCTGGGACACCACCGACACTTCGCCAAATTTGAACTGCTGGCCCTCGGTGATGTTGTAGGACACGAAAAAGCCGTCGCGCTCTTCAGTCAACTCACCATTCACCGCCGTGGTGCGCATGTCGACATAACCACGGGACAGATAGAAATCGCGCAACAGCTGTTTATCAACGTCAACCTGCCCTTCGCGGAAGGTATCGCGTTTCACCAGACGGCGGAAAAATCCAGCTTGTTTGGTGCCAAGAACACGGCGCAATCGACGGTCAGAGTACTTGCGGTTGCCGACAAAGCTCAGACGTTCAATCTCAACATTGTCGCCTTCAAAAATTTCAAACACCAGATCAACACGGTTTTGATTACGGCGGATGATGCGCGGCTGTACGCGGGCAGCGATCCGCCCCTCGGAACTATATGCCTCTGCGATGGCGGCGGCATCTGATTTGGCCTGCGACGGGTTGAACACACGCCGCTCGGTCGATCCGATCAACTGTGCCAGCGCTTCATCCTTGATTCGCTTGTTGCCTTCAAAGCGGACACGGTTCAACGTCGGCAACTCGACCACGGAAATCACCAACGTGCCGCCACGTGGCTCGATCTCGACGCTTTCAAACAAACCGGAGTTTTGCAGCTTCTGGTAGGCGTCATTCAGCTGACCGCCTGACATGGGCTGGCCGCGAGTGATTCCTGCACTGCGCAGGATGGCGGCGTCACCGATGCGGTTATTGCCATTGATCTGAACAGAGTTGAATTGATATTGCTGGGCCTGTACCGGCACCGAAGTGGCCACCCAAGCCACTGATAACAATGCGCAAACCGAAGCACTGCGTGCCAGTTTAGCAATTGTCGATGTTTTTACCTGATGGAAAGGCACTGCGCCCCACGTGCTCAGTCTCATGGTTTCAACCCAATCTTTAGACTTCATTAGGTTTCTGAGTACGGCAGCCGGGCGGGATTGTCAAAACCCGCAAAAGCAAAAAAGCACTACATCAAGCAGTGCATTTCAGCGTGTAAACATCATGATGTGGGCGTTAGGAGGCTTATAGACTGCCCAGATATGCGCCAGCTACCAGCGCCAGGGCAATTGTCCCGACATAGAGAACACGGTCCCAGTTGAGAGCCATCAACAGGCTGAGGCCGCGATAAGAGCTTTGAATAGCTTGCATCTGTTCAATCCTTTACGTTGAATTGTATCTAGCAAACCATTGCGGCACGATTTTGACGAAATAAGGCGAAATTGTGGCGGGCCGCAGAAAATTCTGCCAAATTGGCCCACAACCGTGATTTTTATGCCCGCGGCAGCGGTGCAGTTGCCCTAGTGGCTCAAGGGCAGAACAGATCGTTCCCCAGCGCAAAGACCATCAGCGCCAGGACCATGCTCAATCCAATTGTCATCAGCACCTTCAGCGCCTTGTCGCTTGGCGGTTTGCCGGTCACCGCCTCATAGGCGTAAAACATCAGGTGCCCCCCATCCAGCGCCGGGATCGGGAAGAGGTTCAGCAAGCCCACAGCCGTGCTGAGCACCGCAATGAAATAGATGAACGACTGAGCCCCCTGGCTGGCCATCGCACCCGAGGTCTGGGCGATGCCGACCGGCCCGCTCAAGTTGCAGGTGCTGATATTGCCCACAATCATTTCGCGCAAACCAGACAGGGATCCGGTGATGATGCGCCAGGTATTCTGCACCCCGCCGGACAGGGCCGCACCCACGCTTGGGGTATCTGTGGCCGCTTCAAAGGCCATGCCGCCGGCGATGCCGATGCGCAAGGCCCGTTTGAACGACCCGTCCGCCTGTGGTTCGTCCACAACTTTTGGCGTCATGGTGAAATCAAGGGTTTCTCCGTTGCGCCAGACGGTCAGCGCCAGCGCCGCCCCGTCAGAGCTTTCAACCGCCGATTTCAATTCATCAAAAGCATAGATCGGCGTGCCGTCGATGCCTGTAATCACATCGCCGGCCTCCAGACCGGCGGCGATGGCGGCGGATTGCGGCACCACCTGCAGGATCACAGGTGGCAGCAGATAAGGCCCCTCCACCGCGATCTCGCGCCCGTCACGGCGCACGTCATAAGACAGCGTTGGTGTCTTGGGCAGGCCGTCAATGAATTCACGATAGGCCGGATCACTTTGCGGGATTGTATTGCCCTGCACGGCGACAATCTCGTCCCCGGCCTGCAGTTCAGCGGCCCCTTGTGGCAAAGCGCGTATTTCACCCACGGTCAGCGGATCACGGGCAACACCGGTGCTGAACGCCACGGCAAAGAAGATCAGGATCGACATCACAAAGTTGAACACCGGCCCTGCGGCAACGGTTAATGTGCGTGCCCAAAGCGGTGCGCCGTGCATCGTATGGCGTGCCGCTTCCGGGTTGTCAGCCACAGCAGCCATGGCCGCTTCATCCTTGCCGGAGGCCGCATTGGCATCACCTGCAAATTTCACGTAGCCGCCAAAGGGCAAAGCGGCGATCTGCCACTTGGTGCCGCGTTTATCCATGCCGGACCACAGCACCGGACCAAACCCCAGCGAAAAAACATCCGCCTTGATCCCGCACCAACGCCCGACAATGTAATGGCCGTATTCATGGATTGCGACAATCACCGAAAGCGCGATGACAAACGCCAATAAAGTCCAGATCAGCCCGCCAAATTGCGGTATCAGCCCAAGAATATCCAAAGTTCTACCCTGCTCTTTTATGAATGGCGTCCCGTGCCGCCTTACGTGCCAAATGGTCTATTTGCAGCACGTTATCAAGGGTCATGGTGTCAGCAATAAGGCCAGCTGACGCATCAAACCCGGTTAATGTATCCTCGACCACATCGGCCATCTGCACAAAGGTGATCTGCCCTGCAATGAACCCATCCAACGCGGTTTCCTTGGCCGCATTAAACACTGCCCCCATCATGCCGCCCGCCTGCATGGTTTCGCGGGCAAGGCGCAGGGCGGGCCACCGCCGTTCGTCCGGCGTGCTAAAGTCAAAACGGCCAATGGCTGCCAGATCCAGCCGCTCTACCGGGAGATGTTGGCGATCCGGATGATGCAGGGCAAATCCAATCGCATGGCGCATGTCGGCGGGCCCCACATGTGCCATCAGCGCACCATCTTTGAAACCGACCAGCGCATGCACCATGGATTGCGGGTGGACAATGACCTCAATACCTAGCGGATCAACTCCAAAAAACTCATGTGTTTCAATTACCTCCATGGCTTTGTTAAACATGGATGCGCTGTCGATGGTGATCCGTTGGCCCATGTTCCAATTGGGATGGCTTGAGGCTTGATCCAGCGTCGCCTCCGCCAACTGTTCCAACGGCCAATCACGAAACGCGCCGCCGCTGGCCGTGATGATAATGCGTTCAACCGCCGCCATCTCTTCACCGATAAGGGCCTGAAAAATCGCTGAATGCTCTGAATCCACAGGCAGGATGCGGGTGCCATGTTGGCGGGCAGTTTCCATCACCAGAGGGCCTGCACAGACCAGCGATTCCTTATTCGCCAGTGCCAGCGTACCCCCCTGCGCCAGCGCCGCCATGCCCGGTGCAAGCCCCGCCGCCCCGACAATTGCCGACATGGTCCAATCCGCAGGGCGCGCTGCTGCCTCGGCAACTGCTGCCGCCCCCGCCGCCGCCACCACGCCGGAGCCGCCAAGGGCCGCGCGCAGATCCTCCAGCCGGTGATCCTCAGCGGTAACAGCAATGTCAGCCTTTAATGCAATGGCATCTTTTGCCAGCTGTGCGATATTGCTGGCCCCGGTCAGGGCAACAACATCGTAATCCTCTGGCGCGCGCGCGATCAGATCAAGCGTATTCTGCCCGATGGAACCGGTGGCACCTAAAACGCTTACGCGTCGCATGGATCAGTTGAAACCTGTAGGCAGGCCAAGAAACGGACTGGCCAGCAAAAGGAAAAGCGCCGCGCCTAGCATACCGTCGAACCGGTCCATCAGGCCACCATGGCCGGGGATCAGATTGGAGCTGTCCTTGACTCCCATCTTACGTTTCAGGGCCGATTCCGCGACATCCCCCATTTGAGAAGCCATTGCGATCAATACAGAAATCACCACCAGCTGAATACCAACGCCGGTATTAATCGAAAACAGCAGCCCCACAATCGCCGCGCCGATCCAGCCCGCAACTGTACCGGACCAGGTTTTCTTTGGGCTGACGGCCGGCCAGAATTTCGGGCCGCCAATCATTCGGCCCGCGAAGTAACCGGCGACATCCGTAACAACAACAACCAGCACCAACCACATTTCCCAGCCGAAACCATAGAAATCACGCAGATGCATCAAGGACAGCCCCGCCAAGAGGATCATCCCCGCAAAGGCCGCGTAGATCCGGCGGTTCACGCGAAACTGACTGACTCCAAAAGCGACCAGAATAACAAAGAGCAGCAAAGCCAGCCAAACAGGCAGATAGGGCGCGATGAATACAGTAACCCCGGTCAGCACCCCCAGTTGCAGCTGTAAATGCAAAACCCCCGGGCGCAGCATCCCGACCAGTTCCCAAACCATCAATCCGCAGATCATCCCGACAAGGAGGTGAAACAGATGCCCGCCAAATGCGATCCCGATCAATCCAATCACAATCATGGCGATCCCTGCCCCGACACGGGCTTTCAGATCAGTCCAGTTTTTCACAGAATTAGCCATTGTCACCGCTCATGTCTTGACCGCACCGAACCGGCGGTCGCGTCCGCCATAGGAGGCACATAATGCACCAAATTCTTCCCGACTGAAATCAGGCCAGAGCGTGTCGATAAATTCATATTCCGCATAGGCCGATTGCCACAGCAAAAAGTTGGAAATCCGCGCTTCGCCACTGGTACGGATCACAAGGTCTGGATCAGGTAAAACGTAAGTATCCAAATACCTTGGCAGCGTTTCTTCATCCACACTGTCAGGATCAAGCCGCCCTGCTGCAACGTCTTGGGCAAGACGCTGTGTGGCGCGGGCCACCTCGTCGCGGCCACCATAGTTGATTGCAATGGTCAGGTTGACCTTGTCATTATGGGCGGTGGCTTCTTCCAGATCATTCATCAGCTGGATCAGCTTGTTATCCAGCCGCAACCGGTCACCGATAAACCGCACCCGCACTCCCTGTTCGCTCAGATGGCGGGTTTCTTTGCTGATGTACCGGCGAAACAGGCTCATCAACCCGGCAACTTCGACCTGCGTGCGTTTCCAGTTCTCGGTGGAGAATGCAAAGATTGTCAGATACTTAACCCCGAAATCGGGACAGGCCTGCACAATCTCGCGCACCCTGCGGGCACCGGCGTGGTGTCCAAACAGGCGCGGCCTGCCGCGCTGTGTTGCCCAACGCCCATTGCCATCCATGATAATCGCCACATGGCGCGGACAGCCTTCGACCTTCTCGTCTGATGCATCAGAAGTATCGGTCATAGTTGTGCTCGGCTCCGTTAAAAAGGCGGTTTCACACGCCTTTTCGGGGCTGTGCTATCAGTCTTATGCAAAACCTCCCTGGGAAGGTTCCCGTGATATCAGGCTTAAACCTGCATGATCTCGGCTTGTTTGATTTCAAGCTGTTCATCAACCATCTTGGTGAATTTGTCGGTCAGGTCCTGCATTTCGGTTTCCCAGATTTTCTGGTCGTCCTCGGACATGCCATCGGCCTTGGCCTTTTTGATCTGGTCCATACCATCGCGCCGGATATTGCGCATCGAAACGCGGGCATTCTCGGCGTAAGATCCAGCAACCTTGGTCAATTGCGTGCGCCGCTCTTCGTTCAATTCGGGAATTGGCAACATGATGATGGTGCCGTTCAGCTGCGGGTTGATCCCCAGACCACTTTCGCGGATTGCCTTTTCGACCTTACCAACAAGACCCTTGTCCCAGACATTGATCGTAACCATGCGTGGTTCCGGCACGTTGACGGTTCCTACCTGATTGATCGGCGTCATGGAGCCATAGGCATCCACCATCACCGGCTCCAGCATAGAGGCAGAGGCGCGGCCCGTGCGCAAAGATGCAAATTCAGTCCTCAGCGACGCGATGGCCCCTTTCATCCGGCGCTCAAGGTCGTCTGTGTCCAGCATAAAATCGTCTGACATATGGTCGGTCCCCGTGGTCTTGATGCGTTTATCGACGCGGTATTTAGGCTTGGTTAACGGTATAGAAAATCGGCATCAGAAACACCAGATGCCTTAAGAGGTGCCGCAGCTAGCCCTGCACCCGCGTATAGGTGCCCTCACCGGCCAGAATACCGCGGAAACCACCCGGCTCATCCAGTGAGAACACAATGATCGGCAGGTTGTTGTCCCGCGCCAGTGCAATGGCTGAGGCATCCATGACACCCAGACGTTTTTGCAGCACATCGTCATAGCTGACCGTATCATAACGTTTGGCATCGGCGAATTTCGCCGGATCCTTGTCATAGACCCCATCCACCTTGGTGCCTTTGAAAATCGCGCTACAGGACATCTCATTGGCGCGCAGGGTCGCGGCGGTATCTGTGGTGAAATAGGGGTTGCCGGTGCCGGCAGCAAAGATGCAGACCCGCTTTTTCTCAAGATGGCGCACGGCGCGACGGCGGATATAGGGTTCGGCAACTTCATTCATGGTAATCGCGGAAATCACACGGGTGTGGATGCCCAGCCCCTCAAGAGCGGATTGCATCGCCAGGGCGTTCATCACCGTGGCCAGCATGCCCATGTAGTCCGCTGTGGTCCGCTCCATCCCCTGTGCGCTGCCCTGCAGGCCGCGAAAGATGTTACCGCCACCGATCACCATGCAGATTTCAACACCCAGTTGATGCACACTTTGCACTTCGCGCGCGATCCGCTCAACCGTCGGGGGATGCAGGCCGAAACCCTGATCTCCCATCAGCGCCTCCCCTGAGATTTTCAGCATCACACGGTCAAAACTCGCTTCAGAGGGGGCTGCGGTCATCGGGGGAACCTTTCGGGAGAGGTGTTTCAATTTTTCGCAAACTGTCCCAAATAGAGGACAGTTTCAATGCGCACTGACAGGGGTTGGCCAAGAAATGCACCTATCCGCCGTTCTTTCTGCCGCGACCCGCGAGATTTCTCCGGAAAAACACGTTTTGATCGCAGGGCCGACTGCCAGCGGCAAATCCGCACTGGCCTTGGAGATTGCAGAGAAACAGGGCGGAATCGTCGTGAACGCCGATGCGTCGCAGGTATATGACTGCTGGCGGGTAATCACCGCGCGGCCCAGCGTGGATGAGGAATCACAGGCCCCTCATGCGCTATACGGTCATATCGCGGCGCAGGATGCCTATTCGACAGGGCATTGGTTGCGCGAGGTTACGGCACTTTTGGCAAAGGGTGAACGTTTGATCATCACCGGAGGCACCGGGCTGTATTTTACCGCACTGACCAAAGGGCTAGCCGAGATCCCGCAAACCCCGGCCGAGATACGGGCCCGCGGGGATGATCTGTCCCTTGCCGACCTGCTTGCTGGCCTTGATGCGCAAACCCTGACGCGGATTGATACCCAGAACCGCGCAAGAGCGCAGCGGGCTTGGGAGGTCGTGACGGCAACTGGCAAGGGGCTTGCGGCATGGCAGGACAACACCGGCCCTGCGGCCTTGCCGTTGGAGGCCTGTCATCCCTTTGTCTTTGATGTCGATAAGGAATGGTTGAATGCCCGGATCGCCAAACGTTTCGATCTGATGCTGGAAGACGGGGCACTGGCAGAGGCAGAGGCCGTGCGTCCAACCTATAACCCGTCCCTGCCCGCTCATCGCGCCATCGGTGTGCCCGAATTGATGGCATATCTGGACGGGCAGATCACCTTGGATCAGGCACGCGAACAGGCGGTCATTGCCACACGCCGCTTTGCCAAACGACAACGCACTTGGATGCGCAATAAGATGTCTGACTGGCGCAAGCTGTCACCAGAGTAACTTACAGTTAAGCGATCTTTTCCCACAAAAATACTGGATTTACCTACTGCAAAATTGTGGTTATGCAATACCCCATGCAGTTTTCGCCAAGCACCATCCAGTTTCAGACTTTGGCCCTGTTCAATCAGGGGGGCGCGTGGCGGCGGCAGTTGGCACATGATCAGGATTATCATGTCTTGGTCTGGATCACCCGAGGACAGGGGCGGGTTCTGCTGGACGGCATAAGACGCGGCATCGGGGCGCATAATGCATTATTTGTACCTGCGGGTTCCCTTTTTGCCATGGATATGGGCCGCCAAAGCATAGGCCATGTTGTACTGGTCCCCGCCGCAACCGATTTGCGCCTGCCTGAAATCCCCCGCCATCTGCGCATCCGCGAGGTGCAGGCCCAGTCAGAACTGACCAGCCTGATCGAAGCAGGCCTGCGCGAAGATCAGGGAACACGTCCCCTGCGCGAGGATGCGCTGGAAGGTCATGCCACCTTGATGTCGGTCTGGCTGCGCCGCCAGATGCTGGACCTTGCCCATGCGCCAGACCGTCCAAACGCGGCGCAACGGCTAAGCGCGCGATTTTGTGCATTGGTCTCACAACGCTATCGCTCAGGTGCGCCAATGGCTGACTACGCAAAGGCACTTGAGGTAACCCCAACCCATCTGACCCGCGCCGTTAAATCTGCCACAGGTAAAACTGCAGCCGGATTGTTAAGCGAACGCGTCTTGCATGACGCCCGCCTGTTGTTGGCGGAAACCTCCCACCCCGCCAAGCAGATCGCTGCATTTCTTGGCTTTGGTTCAGCTGCCTATTTCACCCGCTTCATGCAACAGCATACCGGCCAGTCACCAAGCAGCCTACGCAGCAAGGCAGAGCGGGTCCCGTAAAACCATTCCTTGGCATATGTCGTTTTTGACGAATGAAAATGTCGCAAAATTCCCAAAATCCGGCGGTCGCAGACATTGACCTTGGCCGTCAACCTGTGCCTGATAGACCTGTAGGGGATAGAAGATGCAGCTGAAACACCGGCAAAAAAGCGGGAATGTGGCAGTATCCGGGAAATGGGGACCTCCGACACCAGCATCGATCCTGACAAGGGAGCTTTCGGGCTTTCTAAATCAATAGCCAGCCATAAGGCAGCATAATACGGACGGGGATAACCCTGTCTGGCCACCAACAGGGGCACTACATGGGAATTTTCATCTTGCGCCGGCTGGGCGTGATGTTGCTGACGGCACTCTGCCTGACCTTCATCGTGTTCTGGCTGACCAATCTTTATCCGAATCTTGAAAAGCTCGCGAAGACCCAAGGCAACTTTCGCATGTCGGACGAGGCTGTAACCTCGTATTTGGGCGATCGGGGGTACTTACAGCCCCTGCCCGTCAAATTTGGTCAATGGCTGGGTGTAATGCCCGGTTGGGTGACCGAAAAAGACGACGGCACAACATTTGGCCGCTGTTTTGACGCGGATACCCCCGAGGCGGACCGCCGCACCCGTTGCGGTGTGATCCAGGGGGACTGGGGGTATTCAACGGTCTTTAAGGAAGAGGTTGGCGCGACGGTAGCTACACGATTGGCCCTCACCGGCAAGCTGATGCTGTGCGTGTTGCTGTTGATGGTGCCCTCTGCACTGATCGTCGGGGTGCTGGCGGGCATGCGCGAAGGATCAAAGCTGGACCGGTCGCTCTCGACCTTCTCCATCGCGACAACGGCCACACCTGAATATGTGTCCGGGGTGATTTTTATCGCGCTGCTGGCCTCGTCGAAGTTTGGCCTTTCACCGATCTTGGCCGATCTGGGCTGGATAGACGGCAAGACCCTGTTTCTGGGATCTGCCACTTCGGCAATGAAAGACGCCAACTTTTGGAACTTCTTCTTACCGGTGCTGACCATTTCACTTTATGGCATGGGGTATATCGCGCGCATGACAAGGGCCTCTATGGCGGAGGTGATGACCGCGCAATATATCCGCACCGCGCGGCTGAAAGGGGTGAAGTTCTCGGATATCGTCCTGAAACACGCACTGCGCAACGCGCTGATCGCGCCGTTTACTGTGATCATGTTGCAGATCCCATGGCTGCTGAACGGCGTGGTGATTGTTGAAACCCTGTTTAACTACAAGGGGTTTGGCTGGCTGTTGGTTCAGGCGGCGGGCAATAATGACATTGAGTTGCTATTGGCGGTGTCGGTTGTCTCTGTTGCTGTTGTTCTGGTGACACAGCTGATTTCCGATATCGGTTACGTTTACCTTAATCCCCGCATTCGCATTTCTTAAGGGAGGGCACGCACATGGAACCTTTGACATGGACGGGCTCACTTTCGGGGCTCAACTATATTTTCTACTTCGTGGTCGGGTTGTTATTCCTGTCCATCGTTGTTTCGACACTTGCCTCACTGGTGCCGTCATCCGGCAGCCGCGCGGTCAGTGCGGATGGCACTCTGGCTGCAGATAAGGGGGCGTCGGGGTTTTTGAACATGATCACCGGCTATCTGTTCCTTGCCACAATTGCGCTGGTGCTCGTCTATCTGATTGCCGGTGTGATCATGGGGCCGGGTGCGGGAATTTTCGGCGCGATGTCACGGCAGTTCCTGCCGGTCTGGATTGCGCTGATCGCAACCTTTGCGGTCTCCATCTTCTACAAGCGGAAACTGGGGCTTTACGGCAAGCTGTTTGACAGCACCGTGGGGATGATCGGTTTCGGCATTGTGATGTTCTGGGTATTCACCGGGGTCATGGGGGGCGTGTTTGACATGCTGGTGACCCATGACAGCCTGAGCCAAGTTTCCGGTATGAAGAACAAACTGCCGGGCACACCGCTGCGCGGGGCTGAGGAAGGCGATTACCAGTGGTTTTTGCTGGGCGGCGACAATCTGGCACGCGATGTGTTCAGCCGGTTGATCAAAGGGTCCTGGGTGGTGGTGCAGATTGCGCCAATGGCGACCATCTTTGCCTTTATGGTCGGGATCACACTGGGGCTGCCTGCAGGGTATTACGGCGGTAAACTGGACACGTTACTGTCCTTTCTGGCCAACCTGATCCTCGCCTTCCCTGTGATCTTGCTGTTCTACCTGCTGGTGACACCTGAGATCGTATTGACCGGCATTCCCAATTATATGGCGATCTTCCTCTTTGTCTTTCCGCTGATCTTTGTTGCGATCCTGCTGAATTCACGGTTCTACACCCAACCCTCCCTGCGCACGCCGTTGCTGATTGGTGTGCTGGGGGTATTGGGCTGGCTCTACCTGTCGTTGATCTCGACCGATGGCTATGCGGTGCCGGATAAGATCTGGGGTCTGCCAAGTTTTCTGGATGGCTTTGACATCGACGACGGGGTTTTGGTGGTTTTTGTCGCGGTGGTTTTTGTGAACTCGCCCACGGTGTTTCGTATCGTGCGTGGCCTCGCGCTGGATATCAAGACACGCGACTATGTCGCAGCGGCACAGACCCGCGGCGAAGGGCCATGGTATATCATGCTGTGGGAGATTTTGCCCAATGCCCGCGGCCCGCTGATTGTCGATTTCTGCCTGCGCATCGGCTATACCACGATCCTTTTGGGAACCTTGGGGTTCTTCGGGTTGGGGCTGGAAAGCGAAAGCCCTGATTGGGGATCAACGATCAACGCGGGACGGCGCTTGCTGGCGTTATATCCACATGCGGCGATTGCACCGGCGCTGTCACTGTTGAGTCTGGTTCTGGGGTTGAACCTGCTGGCGGATGGTCTGCGTGAGGAGTCACTGCGCGACTGATGTCGGGGCATGCCGGGGCTCTGCCCCGGACCCCGGAATTTACAGGCAAGATGAAACGCACCCGGTTGCAGCCTTGCCGAAAGGGAGTAGACGATGGTTAAAGAAGCATATGACGGGCCGATCCTTGAGATTGATAAGCTGTCGATTTCATTCTTTACGCGGCTGAGAGAAATTCCGGCGGTGATGGATTTCTCGGCCTCCGTGATGCCGGGCGAGGCGCTGGGGCTGGTTGGCGAATCCGGCTGCGGCAAATCCACGGTTGCCCTGGGCGTGATGCAGGATCTGGGCAAGAACGGGCGCATCGTCGGGGGCTCGATCAAGTTCAAGGGGCGCGACCTTGGCGAAATGTCCGATGACGAGCTGCGCGATATTCGCGGCTCCGAGATTGCGATGATCTATCAGGAGCCGATGGCCTCGCTGAACCCGGCAATGAAGATCGGCAAGCAGTTGATGGAAGTGCCGATGATCCATGCCGGCATGAACGAAAAAGATGCCTATGACCGCGCCTTGCAGGTGGTCACGGATGTGAAACTGCCCGACCCAAAACGCATTTTGAATGCCTTTCCACATCAGCTTTCCGGCGGGCAGCAGCAGCGCATCGTCATTGCCATGGCTTTGATGTCGGAACCGTCACTGTTGATTCTTGACGAGCCGACAACCGCGCTGGATGTTACGGTCGAGGCGGCTGTGGTGGAACTGGTCAAGGATCTGGGCAAGAAATACGGCACGTCGATGCTGTTCATTTCGCACAACCTTGGGCTTGTTCTGGAAACCTGCGACCGGATTTGTGTGATGTATTCCGGTGAAGCGGTGGAGCGTGGATCAATCGAAGATGTGTTCGACGAGATGCAGCATCCTTATACGCAGGCGCTGTTCCGCTCGATCCCCCTGCCCGGCGCAGATAAAAACGCGCGCCCCCTGGTGGCGATTCCGGGCAATTTCCCCCTGCCCCACGAACGTCCGCCGGGCTGTAACTTTGGCCCGCGCTGCGATTATTTCGAGGCGGGGCGGTGTGATCAAACGGCAATCCCGATGCAACCGATCCAAGGGAATGACCGGCACCATACGCGCTGTCTGAAGTTTGATGAAATCGACTGGAACGCGCCGCTGGAACTGGCGGATGTGAAAACCAAAGGCGCCGTCGGTGATGTGGTTCTGAAAATCGACAAGCTGAAAAAATATTACGAGGTGGCAGCCAATGCGATGTTTGGCGGCGGTAGCACCAAGGTGGTCAAAGCCAATGAGGAGCTGAGTTTCGAAGCCCGTGAAAGCGAGACCCTGGCGATTGTGGGGGAATCCGGCTGCGGGAAATCCACCTTTGCCAAGGTGCTGATGGGATTGGAAACAGCGACGGACGGGCAGATCCTGCTGGATGGCCAGAACATCGGTGATGTGGCGATTGAAGAGCGCAGCACACAGAATGTGGCGGACGTGCAAATGGTGTTCCAGAACCCGTTTGACACTTTGAACCCGTCCATGACCGTAGGTCGCCAGATCGTCCGCGCCCTTGAGATTTTCAAAATCGGCCGGAATGAAAAGGAACGTTGGCAGCGCATGCTGGAGCTGCTGGATCTGGTGAAACTGCCCCGTGAATTTGCCACCCGCATGCCGCGTCAGCTGTCCGGTGGGCAGAAACAGCGCGTTGGCATTGCCCGCGCCTTTGCCGGGGATGCACGGATCGTAGTGGCGGATGAACCGGTATCGGCGCTGGATGTGTCGGTGCAGGCGGCGGTGACCGATCTATTGATGGAAATCCAGCGCGAGCAGAAAACCACATTGCTGTTCATCAGCCATGATCTGTCGATCGTGCGTTACCTCAGCGACCGTGTGATGGTGATGTATCTGGGCCATGTGGTTGAACTGGGGTCAACGGATCAAGTGTTTTCCCCTCCCTATCACCCCTATACGGAGGCACTGTTGTCAGCGGTGCCGATTGCCGACACCAGCGTGAAGAAAAAGCATATCGTACTGGAAGGCGATATTCCTTCGGCAATGAACCCGCCCCCCGGATGCCCCTTCCAGACGCGGTGTCGCTGGAAATCCGAAGTGCCCGGCGGGCTGTGCGAAACCGAAGTACCCCCAATCCGCTTGGTCGCAGAGGGGCATCAGTTGAAATGCCACCTGTCAGAACAGAAGCTGGCAGAGATGGAACCGGTGATCGAAGTGGGTGTGGCCGCGGAATAGAAAAACGCGGCCCCTTGCGTTAAGGGGCCGCGCCGTGATCTGTGCTGTGAGATCAATTAGTTAGAGATCTTGGCACCGGCATCGTTCACAGTGCCATACTGCTGGGCAACGTTCAGCGCAAAACCGTCGACCATGGCGGTGTAGAAATCATCCATCGAGGGTGAGATGCCCACATAACCTTCGGGAACTGCAGTCAGGTCAGTCACGGCCAGAATATTCACCTTAAAGCTCTGCCCGCCTTCGCCGGTATTTGTGTCAATTGCCACCACACCTTCCAGCTGGTTGAATTCCTTTGAATCGGGAAGCATGGTGTCGCCGTCCAGCGCAACCTTGCGCAGATCCACGCGGATGATCGGGTCAGCGGCATTGTCGCTGCTTGGGATCAGCTTGGCGATGGCAACCTGCACATCGGTCGCGATTTCAGGGAAGTACTCTGCTGCGTTGGAGTCCTGTGCGGCGTCATAGGACGTAGACACGCGGATCTCTGATACACCATCCACATCGGCGGCAAGTGCAGCACCCGTGAGGGCCATAACGCTTACGGTTGTAGCGAGGGTCAATTTTTTCATCATAACAAACATCTGTATATTCCTTACTCGTTTGTCCGCCGGTGCATATGTTCTGCGGGGCGGTCTGACGGGATAACAGGGAGGTATGACAAAAGGTTCCAAAGAATCTTTGGGCCTGTGTTTACAGTATCGCTTTAATTCTGGGCGCGCTGGTCAGTTGCCGCCGATAATCCGCACGTAATTGCGGGTTTCCTTATAAGGTGGCACACCACCATGTTTGCGCACAGCACCGGGGCCAGCATTGTAAGCGGCCAGCGCCAGTTTCCAGCTGCCGAAGGTCTTGTACTGCTGTTTGAGATACCGTGCGCCGCCTTCAAGATTCTGTTTGGGATCGGTTGGGTCCACCCGCAGGGTCCGCGCCGTGCCCGGCATAAGCTGTGCCAGACCAATGGCCCCGGCATGGCTGATGGCTGCGGGGTTCCAGTTGCTTTCCTGCTGCACCAGCCGCAGGAACAGATCCACCGGCACACCGTGACGCGAGGCTGCCGCCTTGGCCATATTCAGGAACTTACCTTTATATTTTCCGCGGTATTTCGGCAGTGCTGCGACATCCCATTTGGTTGGTGTCGTCACTGTCGGGGGTTTCAGCCGGACCGAAGCAGAATATTGTTTAGAGGCGCGGTTATCGAGCAGTTTGGATTGCGACTTAAACAGGGATGTGCGGCTCTTGGAAGAAAGCACCTCGGCCTGAACAGACCCGCAAGCCAGCGTGATACAAAGTGATGCAATCATCGCCAAAACACCCGAATTCCGCATTGTAAGACACCCGTGCCCGTTTCCTCGCGCTGCTTATACCAGATATAGGGTCTGCCGCCAGTGTTAGATTGTCCCATCAGCGGGGTGCAACTTTTCCTAATCTGCATAAACCCATGGTCCGGCGCCGGATGGGCGGATATAACACCCCGAACCATACGGCTTGGCGGATTCGCAAAGCTCTACTTACAGACGGACGAGGGAAAAAATGGCTGGCTCAGTAAATAAAGTGATCTTGATCGGCAATCTGGGGCGGGACCCCGAAGTGCGCTCGTTCCAGAATGGCGGCAAAGTGTGCAACCTGCGGATTGCGACATCTGAAACATGGAAAGACCGCAACACCGGCGAACGCCGTGAGAAAACCGAATGGCATTCTGTAGCGATCTTTCAGGAAGGGCTGGTGCGGATCGCAGAGCAATATCTGAAAAAAGGCTCGAAGGTTTACATCGAAGGTCAGTTGCAGACCCGCAAATGGCAGGACCAGTCCGGCGCTGACAGATACTCCACCGAAGTGGTGTTACAGGGCTTTGGCGGTACGTTGACCATGCTGGACGGGCGTGATGGCGGCAGCGGCGGTGGCGGCGGTTATGGTGGTGGCCAAGGTGGCGGCGGCGACTACGGCGGTGGGTATGACAGCGGCCAAGGTGGCGGTGGTGGCTATGACAGCGGCCCCTCACAAGGTGGCGGCGGCGGTGGATCCTCGCGGGATCTGGACGACGAAATCCCGTTCTGATGGGCAATGGGGCCTTCCGACTTCTGAAACCTTCGGATGCGGATCAGGCCCTAGTCCTCTACAATGAGCTTACGGTTGGCCCGCCTGCAGAAAGCACGGCGGGTTTTTCCGTGGTGCTGGATCATCCCGGCACGCAGGTCCTGGGGGTGTTTGCCGGGGCAGATCTGGCGGCCATGGTCACGCTGCATCTGCTGCCCAATGTGCTATGGAACGGGCGGCCCTATGGTTTGATTGAAAATGTTGTGACACGGGCCAGCCACCAGCGGCGCGGGTTTGGCCGGCAGGTGATGCAGGGCGCAATTGATGCGGCCTGGGCGGCAAATGCCTATAAAATCATGTTGATGACTGGTCAGGGCCGTGGTGCGACAGGGTTTTACGAATCCCTTGGTTTTTCATCCAAGGACAAGTTTGCAATGGTGATGCGGCGCGACTAAGCGCTGACACATCCCCCGCAGCTCACCGGTCCCGCAAAGCGTCTTGCAAGACGTCCAGGACCACATCGCGCGGTACATCCGAGGTCACGAAGGCCTGCCCGATCCCACGGGCCAGAATGAAACGCAACTGGCCATCCACAACTTTCTTATCCTGCCCCATCAGCGCCAGCAGCCCTTCAGCGTCGGGCAAACCGCCATCAATATCGGCAATGTCGGTTTTCATGCCCATGTTACGCAGATGGGCGCGCACGCGGCTTGGGGTTTCCTGTGCACAGAGCCCCAGACGCGCAGACAGTTCAAACGCCAGGGCACAGCCAATCGCCACACCTTCACCATGTAACAAGCGATCCGAATAGCCCGTAGCGGTTTCCAGCGCATGACAGAAGGTATGGCCAAGGTTCAACAGGGCGCGATCCCCCTGCTCTGTCTCGTCACGTGCCACGATATCGGCTTTCATTTCCACCGAACGGCGCACCGCCCTGATCCTTGCATCCATGTCGCCTGCGGCCATGGCCGGGGCGTTCTTTTCAAGCCAGTCAAAAAAGGCCGCATCACCCAGCATGCCGTATTTCACCACCTCGCCGTAACCGGCCAGAAAATCACGCGCGCTCAGCGTGCCCAATACGGCGGTATCCGCCAAGACGAGGCTGGGTTGGTGAAAGGCACCGATCAGGTTCTTGCCCTGTGTCGCATTGATCCCGGTCTTGCCGCCAACCGAACTGTCAACCTGCGCCAGCAAAGAGGTCGGAATTTGCACAAACCGCACACCGCGGCGCAGAATCGCGGCGGCAAACCCCACCAGATCCCCGATCACCCCACCGCCAAAAGCAATCACGACATCGTTGCGCTCCACCTTCTGGGACAGCAGCCAATCCACGCAATGTTCCAACTGTGACCAGCTTTTGGTCGCCTCCCCGGGTGGCAGGCTCAGCGCTTGCAGCGTGATCCCTGCGGTGGCCAACCCCGCCTCCAAAGCGGCCAGATGCAAGGCGCCGACTGTCTTATCGGTAATGACGGTTACTTTGGGACGGTGCAGAATGGGCGCAATATAGCTTCCCGCCTGCGCCAGCAGGTCAGGCCCGATCACCACGTCATAGGCGCGGCCCGGCAGGTCAACATGGACGGTTTCAACCATCAATAGGCTCCAATACATCGGGCCGGTCGGCCAGAGCTTCAATCACGCGAATGGCCATGGCATCAATGCTGAGGGCCGGATCACAGGGCACCGCAATATCGGCCTGACTATATAGTGGCACCCGCGCTTCATATAGCGCAGTCAGGGTTGCCTTGGGATCACGGGTGCGCAGCAAGGGGCGGGTATCCTTGTGACGGACGCGATTCCACAGCAGATCCAGTTCAGCATTCAGCCAGACCGACACGCCGCGTTGCGAAATCACCTCGCGGTTGCCCTGTGCCAGAAAGGCACCGCCGCCAGTCGACAGGATACAACGGGCAGTGTCCAGCAACCGGGCAATCACTTCTGATTCACGTTTGCGGAAAAATGCCTCGCCGTCGCGGGTGAAGATTTCAGGTACACTCAGATTGGCCGCCGCTTCGATCTCGGCATCGCTGTCCAGAAACGGTGCGCCCAGCTTGGCCGCCACCGCACGCCCCACAGCCGTCTTGCCAGCCCCCATCATCCCGACAAGGACAACCGTCTTCTTCAGGGTGTATCGGGCGGGTGCCCTACCGTCATCGGCCATCGTTTGCTCAATTCCGCTCATTTTTATCTGAATGACGTGATCTTGCCGAAAAGGCCATATATAGATTGCATAACTCAGGCGTAAAAAACAGGCGTACCATATGGGCAAACTAATTAAGCTGCTGATCTTCCTACTTGTTTTGGGGTTTGCAGCGCTTGTCGGCTTTGCCTATCTGGGACCGTTTTTCGGGGCGGAGTTTGCACCCGCACAGGTGGAAATCCGCCAGCCCGTGACGTTGGGGGCCGATTAGGTGGGGCAAATCTGCGCAAAACCTTGGCGATATCGAATATTTACGGGAGCGGTCACCTTGCTGGCAGCTGCCCCGCTGGCGGCCCAGTCACAGGGGCCTTTGTCCGTCATTGACTGGCTGGACACACAATCCCCGCCCGAAGTTGCACGCCCCGTTGTACAGCAGAAAAACACCGGACGGCCTGCGGGCAAACGCCCGATCGACGAACCTGCGGTGGCAAAAACCGCCCTTGCCCCGACTGTTGCTGTTCAGCCCCTGACCCTTGGCAGTGCGCGCGAAATCGGGTTGGTGCCGCCAAAGGTCACCGGCCTGCCTGCCGATCTGTGGCGGGGCAGCGATCTGCGCAAACTGGAGACCAAGATTGCCGGGCTGCCGGATCTGGCTTTGCCGGCGGCGCAGTCTTTGCTTTATACTGTATTGCTCAGCGAGGCGCAGGCACCGGGCGGCGATTCCGCAGCAGGTGATACGCTGGCGCTTACGCGTGCGGAAAAACTGATGCAGCGCGGGGCGCTGGATCCGGCGCAGGCGCTGATTGAACAGGCCGGGGTCGCCACCTCACCGGCGCATTTCGATCTTTGGATGCAGATCAGCCTGCTGACCGGCACCGAAGACCGCGCCTGTGACCGCTTGGCCGCCGCCCCGCATCTGACACAGAACTACGGCACCCGGATCTTCTGTGATGCCCGTGCGCAGCGGTGGGAAAATGCGGCGCTGACCTTTGGCACAGCCAAGGCGCTGGCTCTGCTGCCCGATGATCAATTGGCCCTGCTGGACCGGTTTCTGGACCCGGAAGGGTTTGACAATGCCGCGCCTCTGCCGGTCTCGCGCAATATGGATCCGCTGACGTTCCGTCTGTTTGAAACCATTGGCGAGCCGGTGAATACCGCCAAACTGCCGCGCGCTTATGCGGTGGCGGATCTGCGTGATCTGGCGGGTTGGAAGGCCCAGCTGGAGGCAGCAGAGCGGCTGACCCGCGCCGGCGCCCTGCCCGACAACCGTTTGCTGGGCCTCTATTCGGACCGCAAGGCGGCAGCCTCTGGTGGTGTCTGGGACCGCGTACGGGCCTTGCAACGTTTTGAAACCGCGCTGGCCTCTGGCAGTGCTGATGCGGTTGGCAAGACCCTGCCGACCGCTTGGCGCGAGATGCGCAATGCGGGGCTTGCGGTTACATTTGCCGAACTTTTTGCAGATCAGCTGGCGCAGGTCACGCTGGAGGGCAAAGCCGCGCGAACAGCCTATGAGATCCTGTTGCTCTCCCCCGCATATGAGACCGCGGCTGCCGGTAGCGAAAGTGCCGATCTTGCCACCCAGATTGCATTGGGAGAAACAAAACCCGGACGTCCTGCCGAAATCATGCAAGGTGCGGTATATGATGCTTTTTCCGGTGCTGCACCCCGTGCTGATCTGGTGGCCATGGTGAAACAGGGCCGGCTGGGCGAAAGCATTCTGGAGGTTTTGACCCTGCTGCACACTGGGACACGGGGCAATGACAAGGCCTTGCGCGACGCGCTTGCCACGCTGCGGGCATTGGGCCTTGAAGACACCGCCCGCCGCGCCGCGCTTCAAACCCTGCTGTTGGACCAATAGCCGATGCAGAGTGACACGTTTCACTGGATTTCCATTTTTCTTGAAGCGCAGGCCGCCGAGCTGGGGGCTGCGACAAATACCCAACTGGCCTATGGCCGGGACCTCAAGGATTTTGACACGTTTCTGGCCCGCAAATCGCTGGATTTCACCTCTGCCAGCCGCGATGATGTGGAAAGTTACCTGATCTATTGCGACGCGCAGGGGTTGGCCAAATCTACCCGCGCACGGCGCCTTTCCGCAATCAAACAACTCTACCGCTTTGCCTTTGAGGAAGGAATGCGCCAGGACAATCCCGCAATCCAGATTTCCGGCCCCGGACAGGAAAAACGCCTGCCCAAGATCCTGACCGAAGAGGAGGTTGATCGCCTGCTGGACGCCGCCCGCGCCTCGGGGCGCAGCGCGCGTGATCGTTTGCGCAACACCTGCCTGATGGAGCTGCTCTATGCCACAGGCATGCGGGTCACAGAGCTGGTCGGCCTGCCGATATCCGCCACACGGGGGGACCCAAGGTTGCTGTTGATCATGGGCAAAGGCGGTAAGGAACGGATGGTGCCCCTCTCCCCGCCTGCCCGCGTCGCACTTGCCGCATGGCTCGAGGACCGTGATCTGCAGGACGAGGAAAACCGGCTGAAACGCAAACCCGCCTCGCGATTCTTGTTCCCGTCACGGGGCAAGTCCGGTTATCTGACGCGGCACCGGTTTTATCTGTTGATAAAGGAGTTTGCCGTTGCCGCTGGTGTTGATCCAGCCAAGGTCACACCGCACGCCCTGCGCCATGCCTTCGCAACCCATCTGCTGGCCAATGGGGCCGATCTGCGGGCAATCCAGACAATGCTGGGGCATGCTGATATCGCGACCACCGAAATCTATACCCATGTGCTGGAAGAACGGCTGTCTGAACTGGTGCTGGAACGTCACCCTCTGGCCGAAGGCGGCACACGCAAGCTTTCCGGCAAGACATCTTCGGACGGCCAATAACCGCTGAGAAGCCCGTCGCGATACCCCTGCGGCAATCCGGCCCGCGTCATATCCTCGGCAGCGCCCTGCGCGTCATAGGGCAGGTTTTCGATCCATACCTCGCCATCTTCCAAGATCGCAAACCGTGTGTCCCGTTGCCCGTCATGGGCAGGCATCCCAATGACGCCGGCATTGATCCAGCGCCCCTGTGGTATGGATTTGACAAAAGGCACCCCGGCATGGCCCGCAATGATATGATCCACCGGACCAATCGCCCGTTCCACCGCTGCCCATTCCTGTGCAAAGACCTCTGTGCTGCTGGAAGGCCAGATGAACCGCGCCACATCTGTCATACCACCATTGATCACCGCATATCGCGCGCCCTGATGGTGAAAACTGACCACTTCCGGCAGGCTCGCCATCCACGCCTTGTCTGCCTCCCCCATAATGCCCGCCGCAAAACCGTACCAGCCGACACTCAGCAGATCACAGGCGCTGCCATCCTCGAATCCGCAGCCGCAATCGGGCGCATCGCTGCCCAGCTGGATTTCGCAATTGCCCGCCACCACCGCACAGCCAAGGGCGCGGATCTGCGCCACCGTGCGCGCCGGTGCGCCGCAATAGGCCACCACATCGCCGCTACAGATCATCTGTGCCGCAGGTATCCCACGCGTCTGCGCCACCCGGATCAAAGCCGCCATTGCCTGCGCGTTGGAATAAGGCCCGCCAAAAACCAGCACGGCACCGTCAAGAGCTCCCAAATCCAGATGCCTGATACCCGTCATGTGCCCCTCCCCTGAATGGTGCCCTTGAATGCAACGCCCTGCGGCCCCATAACACCGTTAGATATTATCACATGGACATCTTCCCGAATGGAACCCTCCTCCGCGCTCGTCGACACTACGTTTATTGATGGGGCATTCTGGTTCAGTACCAGCATCATCTTTCTCCTGTTGATCCTGTCAGGCTTTTTCTCGGGCTCTGAAACCGCATTGACCGCCGCTTCGCGCGGGAAGCTGCGCACACAAGCCGACCGGGGATCAAAAGGGGCCGAACGCGCGCTCAAGATCACCGAGGACAATGAGCGGCTGATTGGCTCTGTTCTGTTGGGCAACAACCTTGTGAACATCCTTGCGACCTCGCTGGCAACCACCCTGTTTCTTGGTCTGTTCGGCGAAAGCGGCGTGGCCTATGCAACGCTAGCAATGACGCTTCTGGTTCTGGTCTTTGCCGAGGTGCTGCCGAAAACCTATGCGATCACCAATTCGGAACGTGCTGCGGCACTGGTTTCTGGGCCGATTTCAATTGTTGTGCGCATCTTTTCCCCCATCGTGACGGCGGTGCGCCTGCTGGTGCGTGGAATTTTACAGCTGATGGGCGTGACCGTTGACCCTGACAGCAACATTCTGGCGGTACGCGAAGAAATTGTCGGGGCGCTGCAACTTGGCCACTCCGAAGGGGTGGTGGAAAAGGAAGACCGTGACCGCATCCTGGGGGCGCTGGATCTGGCCGAACGCGCCGTGGAAGAAATCATGCTGCACCGGTCCGGCATCGAAATGATCGACGCAGATGCGGACCCTTCCGATATTCTGGATCAATGCCTGCAATCCAACCACACCCGCCTGCCGGTGTTTCGCGACGACCCTGAAAACATCATCGGGGTGATCCACGCCAAAGACCTGTTGCGCGCCATGTATAAACTGATTGGCGGCCCTGACGGCGATGCCTCTGCGCTCAAGAAATTCGATGTCTCGTCTGTGGCGATGAAACCCTATTTTGTGCCCGATACTTCGACACTTGATGAACAGATGCGCCAGTTCCTGCGCCGCCGCACCCATTTTGCGCTGGTGGTGGATGAATATGGCTCGCTTCAGGGGCTGATCACCCTCGAAGATATTCTGGAAGAGATTGTTGGTGAAATCACCGATGAATTTGACCCGGACGCCGACCATCAGCTCTCTCCCGGTGAAGACGGCAACTATTATGTCGATGGCGCAATGACGATCCGCGATCTGAACCGTGCCACCGATTGGTCGCTGCCAGATGATGAGGCCAATACGCTGGCCGGGCTGGTGATCCATGAGGCGCAGATGATCCCCACAGCCGGTCAGGTCTTCAGCTTTCACGGCTTCCGCTTTGAAGTGACATCGCGGGACGGGAACCGGATTACTCAATTGAAAATCAGGCCACTTTGACGCAGGCGCGCACTAATCCAGACAACGTAACCTCGCGTTAATACTGATCCGACATACCACCAGAAAACGGGCCAATGTGATGGACCCTTAGGTGAATATGCGCTGTCTACGAACCCTTAGAATGACCTGTTTGATATGGCTTTGGTCGTCATTGGCCGTTTGCGCCGATTGCGACCGGTTGTTGTCAGTGATCGAACTTGCACAAGCGACCTTTACCACCGCCGCCGCCCCCGACCAGAGCCGGTTGCCGAAGATCAACAAGATGATCCGTGACATCAATAACGATGCAATGCTTGCGGTCCTGCGCCAGTCGGGACAGGCACATGCCTATGGGACTCTGCGCCATTTCCTTACCGTCATGATGTTTGTTGCTGACCAACCGGACGGGGTGGTTCAGTTGCCTGATGCTTTTGCAGATGATCTTGCACAAGCTGCTGAAACCATTGATAAAGCCTGCGCCTCCCAGAAGCCGCAGGGCACGGCACCCGCCGCTAAAGTTGATCCGTCGGAACCCCGCAGGCTGGCGGGCGAAAGGCAATGGCGCGCCCTGACGGGATGGGTGGGTGATGTTAACGCAGAGATTGAGAGACATCGTTACCAGTTGCGCCTGCTTGGAATCGTGCTTTTGGGCTTCGTCCTGACGGTGCTGCTGGCCATGGCTGCTCATGTCGCTGTGATGGTTTTACGCATCATCCTGCGCGGGCGATCCATCTGCGATATCCCAATACATATGACAGTATTGGGGGATCGCCTTGCTGGAAGGATCACCGTCATCGGGAAACTTGGCTGCGTTATTGTTCCGGACGTGCCCCCGGATGCAGAGGCGGCTCCGGTAATCAACCGGGGCATCTATCTCAATATCGTTGTGGGCGAGCAGGTGCTGAATGCCAAAACAATGGTCGAAACCACAGATGTCTACCGAATATTGTTTTCCACACCGCTCAGCCGCAAGACGCTTCGACAATTGTTGCTCAGCTCGCACTCCCCTGTCCGCTATGATCTGAGCGCCCTGCAAGGCTACAAGCTTGGCGGCCGCTATTTCGGGATCGGCTCCTTGCCAAAAGCCTGAAAGGTCACTCCCGCAGTTTGGTGCCCTGAGGATCGAAGGGCGGTTCCGCCAGAACCGTGGCCCGATGGGGCCGGCCCAGCACCATCACATCCACAACATCACCGGCAACGACCTCTTTAACAAACCCAAGGGCCAGCGATTGCCCGACTGAATACCCGTAAGCCCCTGATGTGACACGGCCAATCCCAATGCCATCCTTGAATATCGGCTCCCCCCCAGTCGCATCCGCGTTAGAGGCATCGGTCTGACCCGCATCCAATGCCAACACAACAAGATGTTCACGCGCTGGTTTCGCCAATGTTTCAGCCACGGCTGATTTGTTCAGGAACGCCTTGTCCATTTTGCACAACCGCTCAAGACCCACCTCCTGCGGCCAATATTCGGGACTGTATTCGCGGCTCCAGGAGCCATAGCCCTTTTCAATGCGCAGCGACATCAACGCCCGTGGGCCAACCGGCCCTGCGCCCACCGCCGCCCCTTCTTTAAGAAGCGCCGCAAAAAGCTGTGCCTGATCTTCAACTGCGCAATGCAATTCCCAGCCCAGATCCCCGGTGAAACTCACCCGCAACGCCAGACAGCGCACCCCGGCCAGTTCGACCCAAGCCGACCGCATAAAGCGGAAATCGGCCGTTGCCAGCGAGGTGTTTGTCATCCGCTGCAAGATCTCGCGCGATTTAGGCCCCGCCACGTTAAAGCCGCACATGGCCTCTGTCCGGCTCTCGAAGGTGGTGCCATCGGGCAGCGGCACCTGCTTAAAGAACCGCTGGTGATAGCGCTCGGCCATGCCGGACCCGATGATCCAGAATTCCTCATCCCCCATGCGCGTGACCGTGAAATCCCCCGCGATCCCGCCACGCGTGCCGATCAATGGTGTCAAACAGGACCGCCCGACCAATTTCGGCATGTTATTGGCAAAGACGGCATTCAACCACGCCTCTGCCCCCGGCCCCGCACAGCGGTATTTCGCGAAATTCGATATGTCGATGATGCCCGCATTTTCGCGCAGCATGCGGCATTCGCGTCCGACCTGTTCCCACCAGCCCTGCCGCGTGAACCCTTCGGTTACATCCGGCGCGCCGATGTCCTTGCCATAATACAGCGGATGCTCCCAACCATAGTTCAACCCAAATACCGCGCCCAAATTGCGTTGGGCCGCATAGATGGGGCGTTGGCGCATGGGGCGGCCCGCGCTGCGTTCCTCATTCGGGAAATGGATCTTGAAGCGGTTGGCATATTGGTCCCCCACCCGCGCCTTGGTGAACGCCGCATCTGCCCAATCGCCAAACCGTGCCACGTCCCAGGCAAACATGTCATAGCGGCTTTCACCGGTGACTATCCAATCCGCGGCTAGCAGCCCCATGCCGCCCGATTGCGAGAACCCTGGAATAATACCGTTACAACAGAAATAGTTGGACAGTTCCGGCAGCGGGCCGAATAACACATTGCTGTCTGGTGACCAGATCATCGGCCCGTTAATCACCCGTTTGATTCCTGCGGCCCCGACCACGGGAACACGGTCAATTGCGCGCATCATATTGTCCTCGATCCGCTCCAAATCATCAGCAAACAACTCGTGCCCGAACCCCTGCGGCGTGCCGTCTTCGGCCCAGAATCGCATGTCCTTTTCATAGGCCCCGACCAGTAATCCCTTGCCTTCCTGACGCAGGTAATATTCACCATCGCGATCCGCGACCGAGGGTAAACGCCGGTCCAGCCCGTCGATCTCTGCAATCGTTTCCGTCACAAAATATTGGTGTTCGGTCGGTTGCAGCGGCAGCTTCACACCGGCCATCGCAGCCACTTCACGCCCCCATAGACCGGCCGCATTCACAATCCACTGCGTGGCGATATCACCCTTCTCGGTGCGCACAATCCAACTGCCATCCGCCTGCTGCTCTGTCCCCGTCACAGGACAGAAGCGAATGATCTCTGCCCCATTTTGACGCGCCCCCGCCGCATAGGCATTGGTCACACCCGAAGGATCCACATTGCCGCCGTTCTCTTCAAACATGATACAGCGGATGCCGTCATACTTGATCAGCGGATGCAGCACCTCTGCCTCTTCCCGCGAAACTTCGCGAAACGGCATGTTATAATATTTTGCCTTTGCCGCCTGCAAGCGCAGCTGGTGTTCACGCGCTTCGGTCTGGGCCAGATAAAGGCTGCCCGGTTGAAACACACCGCAGGACTGCCCGGTCTCTGCCTCCAGCTGGTTATACAGGTCCATGGTGTAATTCTGGATGCGGGTAATGTTGTTGTTGTCATGCAGCCCGTGGATATTTGCCGCCGCATGCCATGTTGAGCCGCTGGTCAATTCATCCCGTTCCAGCAAAACCACATCGGTCCAGCCCAGTTTAGTCAGATGGTACAGGATCGAGCAGCCGATCACGCCACCTCCGATCACAACAGCTTGGGCATGGGTGCGCATGGGGCTTGGTCCTGTCTTTCGGTTTTCCTTACCCCACCATTTGACCCCCGCCATTTCCCACCGATTGCCAGATCACGACATCTTCTGTCGGAAAACTACATGCGACTGCATTCGTCAGCTTTCAGGCTTGGGGCAAGCAAATCTGGAGACCCCCATGCAAACATCTACCCGTGTTCTGATCATTGGCGGCGGCGTCGTCGGCGCTTCGGTCTTATATCATCTGACCAAACTGGGTTGGTCCGACGTGATGCTGGTTGAACGTTCCGAGCTGACCTCTGGCTCCACCTGGCACGCGGCGGGCGGATTTCACACGCTGAACGGTGACACCAATATGGCGGCGTTGCAGGGCTATACCATTCGCCTTTACAAGGAGTTGGAGGAAATCACCGGCATGTCTTGCGGCTTGCACCACGTAGGCGGGGTCACTTTGGCGGACAATCAGGACCGGTTTGATATGCTGTTGGCGGAACGCGCCAAACATCGGTTTATGGGCTTGGATACAGAGATTGTCAGCCCCGAAGAAATTCAGAAAATCGCGCCGGTCACGAACATCGACGGCATCATCGGCGGTCTTTATGACCCGCTTGATGGACACCTTGATCCCTCCGGCACCACCCACGCCTATGCCCGCGCGGCCAAGATGGGTGGTGCGACCATTGAAACCCATTGCATGGTACAAGAGACCAACCAACGCCCTGATGGCACATGGGATGTGGTCACCGACAAGGGCACGATTCACGCCGAGCATATCGTTAACGCAGGTGGACTTTGGGCACGTGAAGTTGGGGCAATGGCCGGTGTCTATTTCCCGCTGCACCCGATGGAACATCAGTATCTGGTCACTGAAGACGTGCCGATGATTGTCGAGATGATGAAAGACGGAATCGAGCACCCGCATGTGATGGACCCCGCAGGCGAATCCTATCTGCGGCAAGAAGGCAAAGGGCTATGTATCGGGTTTTACGAACAAACCTGCCGCCCGTGGTCCGTTGATGGCACACCGTGGTCCTTTGGTCAGGATCTGCTGCAAGATGATTTTGACAAGATCGAAGACAGCATCGCCTTTGCCTATAAGCGCTTTCCCGATCTGGAACGTGCGGGTGTGAAAAACGTGATCCACGGGCCCTTCACCTTTGCGCCGGACGGCAATCCGCTGGTCGGTCCGGTGCCGGGGATGCGCAACTATTGGTCCGCTTGCGGGGTGATGGCCGGGTTTTCCCAGGGGGGCGGCGTTGGCCTGACCCTTGCCCAATGGATGATTGAGGGAGAGCCGGAGCGCGATGTGATGGCGATGGATGTGGCCCGTTTCGGCGATTGGATCACGCCGGGCTATACCCTGCCAAAGGTGATCGAAAACTATCAGAAACGGTTCTCCGTCGCCTACCCGAACGAGGAACTGCCCGCCGCGCGGCCCCATCGCACCACGCCAATGTATAACATTTTTACCGAAATGGGTGCGGTCTGGGGCCAGCAATTCGGCCTTGAAGTACCAAATTACTTTGCCAGAGGTGACGAACCAAGCTTCGAAACACCTTCCTTCCGCCGTTCAGATGCCTTTGACGCCACCGCCCGCGAGGTGAAGGCGGTGCGCAGCAGTGTCGGAATCAACGAGGTACAGAACTTTGGCAAGTTTCTGGTGAAAGGCCCAAATGCGCGGGCTTGGCTGGACCGGATCATGGCGGGACGTGTCCCTGCAAAGGGGCGGCTGTCGCTTACGCCAATGTTGTCAGAGAAAGGTAAGCTCATTGGTGATTTCACCATCTCTTGCCTCGCGGAGGATCTGTTCCAGCTGACCGCCTCCTACGGGTCTCAATCCTACCATTACCGTTGGTTTCTTAACCACTTGGAAGATGGTGTTGAGGTTGACAACATTTCCGATCGGCGCACCGGATTTCAAATTGCCGGGCCGCGCGCCCGCGATGTTTTGCAAGCCTGCACACGCGCCGATGTCAGTGATATGAAATTTCTGGATGTCTGGGAAATGACCGTGGGTCAAAGCAAATGCATCGTGCAACGGGTCAGCTATACCGGCGATCTGGGGTTTGAGATTTATTGCGACCCAATGGACCAGCGTAGCCTGTGGCAGCATCTTTGGGAGGCGGGACAGCAACATGGGATCACGCCCTTCGGCATGCGCGCAATGATGTCGCTGCGGCTGGATAAATTCTTTGGCTCATGGATGTCGGAGTTTTCACCAGATTACACAGCAGCGGAGACAGGGCTGGACCGGTTCATCAGCTTCAAGAAAAACACCGCTTTCATCGGCCGTGCCGCCGCAGAAGCAGAACGCACAACACCGCCCGACCGCCAGCTGGTCGCCTTCAAGGTCGAGGCCGAGGATGCGGATGTACAGGGCTATGAACCGATCTGGCTGGAGGGTGCCGTTGTGGGTTTTTGCACCTCAGGCGGGTATTCGCATTATTCCGGCACCTCGGTGGCGCTGGGCTTTGTGCCGCGCGCGCGGGCGGTTGAGGGTTTGGCGGTCGAGATCGAGATCCTTGGCCAGATGCGCCCGGCACATCTGATCACCGCGCCGCTGTTTGACCCTGACGGTGCTGCCATGCGCGGCTGACAAGGGGCACTTACCTTTGCCGTCTGCGCCCGGTAAACTGCGGGACATGAATCCGCGCAACCTGCCCATCATCATCCTTGCCGCTGGTGCATCCAGTCGGATGCGCGGGCGTGACAAGCTGTTGGAAGAGGCAAACGGATTGCCCCTGCTGCGACAGCAGGCCCTGAAAGCCTGTGCGGTCACGGGTGGTCCGGTGCTGATCGCCCTGCCGGCACCGCCACATCCCCGCTATGACGCGCTGAAAGGGTTGGAAGTTCTGCCGTTTGCAGTTCCGGATGCGGATGAGGGCATGAACGCCAGCCTGCGCCGCGCCTTTGCGGCCCTGCCACGGGAAGCCCCCTGCGCGATGGTATTGCTGGGCGATTTGCCGGATGTGACAGCCGATGATCTGGCAAAGGTGGCAGATGCGGTGGAACTGGACAGCGGCCAATTGATCTGGCGCGGGGCAACGCAGGAGGGTGCGGCGGGGCATCCGATTGTGTTTCACCGCACCTTATTCCCGGCCTTTGCGCAGCTGAGCGGAGACAGCGGCGGGCGCGAGGTGGTCGCACAGGCCAAGGGGCGCATGACCTTGGTGCCCTTAGAAGGACAGCGCGCGCGGCGTGACTTGGACACGCCAGAAGACTGGGACAGATGGCGCAGGGAACAGGACCCGACATCGCGCCAGCATTGGTAAATCCATATGATTTTTCAGGGTAATTTGGACCACCGCATCCGTCCCCATGAGCAGCCTCTATCAGATAAAAGTGAGCGGGGCAGTTTCCCGCCCCGCTCTGGTCGTTTGTCATAGGTGATACATCCCTGACAAACTGCTGCATATTTCTGACACCCGGTTGCCCCGCGTGCCTTTGTTCCGTGCCGGGGGCCCCGCCCCTTTTCTGGCGGTTTACTCTGTAATCAGCTTGGCCTCATGCTTTTTCAGCGACCGGCGGGCCGATGCATACCCTTCGATACCGGCTGTGGTGGCCAGTTCCGGGAAGAGTTCCAGAATTTCCTGACGCTGTTCCTTGCCGATGCCGGCCAATGACATGTCGCCGGGCTGGAAACTTTCGGTCCATGCGCCGTCGGACAGGATCACCTCATGTTGGTCAAACATCACGTGGATATAGGTTGTCTGGGACACCTCCACGATGTCCACGCCCTCCAGATCGGTCAGATGTTTGGCCGCGACCAAAACCTCGCGCTCTTCGAAATAAAGCGCGGTCTTGTCATTGGCCACCAGCACCCGGTGGTTGGGCGAAACCATCATATCACGTTCTGGCAGATCGTTACCAAGTGCGCCCTGACGGATCAGCACTGGTCTGAGATGCGGCGCTTTTTCCAGCTCGGCACCGGACATATCGCGCGCGCCAACCCAGCGGATTTCCTGAATGCCGTTGTCCCGGGTGATGACACGTTCACCAACTTTGAGCTCTTCTACCAGACGTTCGCCTTTTGGTGTGGCGATCTTGGTGCCCGGTGTAAAACAGGGGATGACATTTTCGATCTCTTCGAACACCAACTGACCCGCGTCAGCCCCATCTGCGTCGAAGTAATTGACCACCCCGTCTTCACGGTCATCAGAGGTATAGATAACCTCAAGCCCTCCCCCCGCCGGGGCAGAGCCGCGCAGGTCCAGCGTGTCGAGGTCGACCGGGCCGGAACCACCGTCGATCTCATCACCGGCGCCCACGGCGGCAAAGACATCCTGACCAGCACCCCCTGTCATGGTGTCCTCACCCGCGCCGCCGCGCAGGGTATCATCCCCAAGCCCGCCTTGCAGATCATCATCACCTTCGCCGCCGTCCAGCAGGTCATCATCCCCACCGCCGTCCAGCACGTCGTCACCGGCACCACCCAGCAGGATATCGTCATTGCGGTTGCCCCGCAGCGTGTCATCACCGATGCCGCCCGCAAGCGTGTCTTCGCCAGTGCCCCCTTCGATGGTGTCGTCGCCTTGCCCGCCAAGCAATGAATCGTCGCCCGAGCCGCCGCTGATGGTGTCATCGTCAATCTGGCCGTCAATGGTGTCGTTACCAGAGCTACCGACAAGGCTGTCGGCATCATCCGCGCCAAAGATCAGATCATCCCCCGCGCCACCCTGAACAACATCACGGCCATTGTCGGGATTGCGATCCGGCGAGAAAGGCGCGCCTGCGGTTACGTCATCCGGGATATCCAGCAGATCACCGATGCCATCGGGGTCATTGCCCGCATAGATGGTATCATCCCCCGCCCCGCCAAAGATGGTGTCACTGCCTTCACCACCTACAATGCGGTCATCGTCTTCGTCACCGTCGATGAAATCGTCATCAATCCCGGCATCAATCACATCTGCCCCGGTTCCACCGATGATGGTGTCACGGTCGTCTCCGGTTGTGATGGTGTCATTGCCCGCACCGCCGATAACGGAGTCGCGGTCGTTCTCAGTGTCATCATCGCCTTCAAAGCCCAGACTGTCAGTTGGCGCGTCGGGATAGCCTCGGTCGGGGGCCAGATCGGGACCGGAGGTGTTGATCACATCGTCCCCTGCGCCGCCATCCACCGTGTCATTGCCATCTTCACCAAGGATGCTGTCATCACCTTCACCGCCGGTGATATTGTCATCCCCCAGACCGGCCACAACCGTATCATCGCCGTCACCGGCACGGATGATATCGTCGTTCGGTGCCTGACCGGGAATGATCGCATCCTCACTATCAACACGATCGCCGTCAGGATCGCCCAGATATTCGCTATCAATCAGGTCGGCACCAATGGTGCCAGCAACAATGCCATCGCGCGTGTCTGGTGCTGCCACATTGACCACCAGCGTGCCGACATCGCTCAGCCCCTCCGGATCACCTTCAGGGCGGTCAGAAATGGTATAGGTAATTTCAGCCGGCCCGGTGAACCCTTCGGTCGGGGTAAAGCTGAGCATGCCTTCGGGTGTGATCAGCACGGTACCATCAGGGCTGGTTGCCGAGACAAGGCGCAGCGGATCACCGTCAACATCCGTGTCATTGGCGAGCACGTCGATATCTTCAATAGGGGTGTTATAGGGCGTGCCCATAACGTCATCACCCGCCACCGGCGCGTCATTTACCGGGGCCACGGTGACAATGGCCTCAGCATCATCAGAGGCCCCATCGGGATCGGTCAGCGTATAGGTGATGGTGGCATCGTCGTTAAAATCAGCGGCTGGTGTAAAAGTGACCGTGCCGTCGCCATTGTCCACCACAGTGCCCTCGGCCGGATCAACCAGCAGGTCGCTAAGGGTCAGTTCATCAAGGGTATTGTCAGGGTCGGTATCATTGCCCCGCAGATCAACGATCACCGCAGTATCTTCATCGGTGGCGGCGGTGTCATCATTTGCCACCGGCGGGGTGAGCACCTCGGGGGTGACATCAATCACATGAACCGCGCTATCCTCGCCGCCATTGCCGTCAGAAATGGCATAGCTGATGGTGGCCGGACCAGTGAAGGCCGCAGCGGGGGTGAAAGTCACCGTCCCATCGCCATTGTTGAGCAGACTGCCCTGTTCTGGCGGCACAGTGGCGGCCGTTACGGACAGTGTATCGCCATCCACATCGCTGTCATTTTCCAGCAGATCTACCGTAATCGGCGTTTCTTCCGGTGTTGTATCCGTGTCATCCGCCGCGACCGGATCATCGTTCACCGGGGTCACGTCAACCGCGACGCTGCCTTCGGCGCTGTTTCCTTCAGGGTCTTCGACCAGGTAGGAGATTGTACATGGGCCGCTGAAATCCGGTGCCGGGGTGAAGAGCAGTTCATTCTCGACAATCTCGACCGTGCCCTGCTCTGCCGGTACGGTGGCCTCGGTGAGGGTCAGCGGGTCATCTTGCGGATCGGTATCATTATCCAGAACGTCGATGGTAATTGCCGTGTCTTCCGGCGTTTCGGCGGTGTCGGGATTGGCCACAGGTGCCACATCCGAGGTGCTGACAGTGACCGTATGCTGCGCGCTATCCACAAGCCCCTCTGCATCGGCGATGGTATAGCTGATCGTTGCATCACCTATAAAACCGGTGGCAGGGGTGAAATCAAACGTACCATCACCATTGTCGAACAGTGTCCCTTGGGTGGCCGGCACCGTCGCCTCTGTCACGCTTAATACATCGCCATCCACATCGCTGTCATTGGCCAGCAGATCAACCGTCACCGTTGTATCCAAATCGGTGGTATCGGTATCATCAAGGGCCACGGGTGCGTCATTAACCGGGTTCACCCGCACTGTGACCTCGCCCGTGTCCGAATTCCCGTCCGGATCCGTCACCGTGTAGGTAAAGCTGGTCTCGCCGTTGAAATTCGGGTTTGGCAGGAAGGACACCGTGCCGTCCCCCAGGTCGGTTACCGTGCCATCAGCGCTCACAAAATCACCAATCACCAGATCCTCGCGCGGATCATCAGGGTCCGTGTCATTGCCCCGCAGATCAATGATCACTGCGCTGTCCTCATCGGTTTCGCCGCTGTCATCAATTGCCGTCGGCCCATCATCCATTGGCAGTTTGTCGTCAAACACCAGATTATCCACCGCGCCGGACCCTTCAAAACGGACCTCCAAGCGGGACACGCCATCTACCGACAAACCAACGGTGTGTTCGCCACCATCCTCGGTTGGCTGCACGAAATGTTCCTCAATGACCGCCTCTTCCGCATCGTAAAAGATCATGGATGTGCCCTCACCCTCGGTCTCTTCGATATCCTTGAAAGTCAGTTCTTTGATCAGCGAGGGAGACTCAAAGTCGAAAAAGATGCTGCCCCCGGCGTCATTATCGTCGGGGTCGCTGCGGTCGCCATCTTCCGAAATGATCAACACCCCGTCCAGCGTATCGGAAGCCAGATCCGTGTCATCCCCGGTGGGGTTGTTGGTGTCGAATGTCATCGCCTGACCTGACCCGCCAACCGCAGAAACCAGCACCCCATCCGTTGCCTGATATTCGTCATCAATAACGGTGCCGGCAGCAAATGCATTGAAATCAAGTGTACGGATCATTGGGTAGTCTCCTGGACGTTGATGCGCATGCCAAGCAGCGCGGCCATTCTGGAAGGTGCTTCGGTACGTGGGTGTGCAAGGAAGGCGCTAGAAAACCGCGGCGCATTAACGGCCAGTAAGGACGGTCTTGATGCAGGATTCATCACTTTACTCCACTCAAACTTGTGCCCTGTGAGGTATGACCCGCAAGCAGGGGCGGCACAGATTATCATTCCAAACGCATGGGACAGTCCCATCGAATGACGCGCCAAAATGCCGGGGAGAGCTGCATCGGGCAGCGCGCGACGGAACAGCAGTTGTCCGGCAGCGACATGCAGACGGTCGCGCTGGGCACGGCGTTGGCACGTCTCCCGCATCAGCATGGATGCGCGAATATGTGGCCGCCCGCGACCAATAGAAAAAGCCCCCCAGTTGGGCAAAAACATATTTATCCCTGCAAAATGGTCCAACAAAGGGAAAAATGTCGGGAAATTGTCAGGAATGACGGAACAGCGGTAGGTGCGGGGCGATACTCCCCGGGTTGATGAGGGCCATGAACCAAACAATTGTTTCGATCTGGAATTCGTCGCAAAAGAACAAACCTCATGTAAATAGGTTAATCAGTTGCTCTACAGTGGAAAGGAAATCATTAAGATGTGGTTAACTGTTCCGCCACAGGAAACAATTTTAGAAAAGGTGAGCCGTCAAACCCCTTGCCTTATTCCCGCCATGAGTGAATCACCACTGTCGCCAACTTGGAACCAATCCGCGCAAAAACACAGGACTGATGCCGCAAACCGGCAGCTTCACCAAATTCGTCACGAATCACTTTGCGACAAGATCCGCCTTGGTCAGGGGCTTGGCGCGATGCGGAACGGCGGCATCGTCGCGCGCGTCCTCCGCCCCGTACCCTGACCGCGCAGGCCCTGAGGGACAGCCCGCACAAAGCAATCACCACTCTGGTCCGGGTCAAAACTGCGTTTCGCGAGTCCAGACTGCTACAAGAGAGAGAATTTTGGCGGCTGGTGTTTAAACCAGTTGGTACCCGTGGCCGGACTTGAACCGGCACGCATTGCTGCATCAGATTTTGAATCTGACGTGTCTACCATTCCACCACACGGGCACTGTTCGGACCTGCTACAAAGCGTTGCGCGATTCGACAAGGGCTATCGTAGATCGGAGGCTGTTAAGTCGGGCGCAGGGTGGGTTGACCTGCTGGCCTTCAGCAGCCCTGTGCAGCCTGCCCACGTGCAAGATCTTCCTTATCGGCGTAAACGGCGCTGGGCACACGGGGTTGTTGATGGCTTCGGATGATCGCGGATTTATTGGCAAAACATCGACAATTCACCGCATCAGGCTGCTTTTGGCAAAAGGCCAGTTCCGCGCTGACTGCTGCCTTGAACTCTGCCTCGTTCAGTCCTGATTTTCCGCTATTGCCTCCAGAGGTCAGGGGCGGCACCTGAAACACGGCAATGACCACGGCCGCGCCGCCAAACAGCATGAATAACAGAATGCGCAGATTATACGGCATATGTGCCCCCTCTGATGAGGTCAGGCTTTAGCAGACAATCGTTAAGGCAGGATTGAACCGTGCAGCCCCCGGAGTTTTCAGCCCGCAAGTCGCATCAGCGGCGTATCCTGGCGCAATCCGGTCACCCTGCCCGGCCCAAGCACGGCCTGCTCTTGACCCCGTCCATCCGGTATGGTGTTGCAGGTCAACCAAAAAGAGCAATGCAAATGTTAAAACGCCTTTACGATTGGACCCTTGGCCTTGCCCAACACCCCCATGCCCTCTGGGCGCTGGCGATTGTGGCTTTTGCGGAAAGTTCGTTTTTCCCGATCCCGCCGGATATCATCATGATTCCGATGATCATTGCCCGACCCAACCGCGCCTTTGTGATTGCCGGTGTGGCGCTGGTTGCATCGGTGCTGGGCGGGTTGCTGGGCTATGCCATCGGGGCCTTTGCCTATGAAACCATCGGTCAGCCCATGCTGGCTTCGCTGGGCAAGGCCGAGGCGATGGAGGCCTTTGCCGAACGGTTCAATGGTGTGGGTTTCTGGGCCGTGCTGGCGGCGGGGGTCACCCCCTTTCCCTATAAGGTCATCACGATCATGTCCGGCTGGACCGCGATGCCCTTGGGGACGTTTATCGTCACCTCGATCCTTGCGCGGGGCTTGCGGTTCTTTATCGTCGCGCTGCTCCTGTGGAAATTTGGTGCCCCGATCCGTGACTTCATTGAAAAACGTCTGGGCCCGATGTTCACCCTGTTTGTTATCCTGCTGGTGGCAGGATTTGCTGTGGTAAAGCTGATATGACACGTAAGACGCTGATTTTAATCGCCACCTTCGGTTCCGCTGCGCTGTTGCTGGGGGCCTTCGGGTTCCAGCACATCGGCGGTCTGGCCCCGTGCAAAATGTGCCTGTGGCAACGCTGGCCCCATGCTGCGGCAATCCTGATCGGTGTTGCGGCCCTGATGGGCGGGCCGCGTTTGCTGGCATGGATTGGGGCCCTGGCCACAGCGATCACTGGCGCAATCGGGGCGTATCATGCAGGTGTCGAATGGGGCTGGTGGCCCGGTCCGACCTCTTGCAGCGGCGGCGGTGCCGACCTTGGCGCGATGGATGGCGGCGCGCTTTTGTCGCTGGACACACCCACTGGCGTTGTCATGTGCGACGAAATTGTCTGGCAGCTGTTTGGCTTGTCGATGGCCGGCTGGAACGCCGTCTTTGCCTTTGCGCTGGCCGCTGTTTGGATCATGGCAGCACGGCGCGCCTAACCCGCCTTTCGGGTTTTGAGCAGCAGGTTGGTTTCGCTGGCAACAATCCCGTCCAGCCGCCTGATCCGTGTCAGCACCGCATCAAAGGCTTCCAGCGTGGCGGTGCCGATTTCGACAATCACATCCCAGCGTCCGTTGGTTGAATGCACCGCCCGCACCTCGGCAAAACCTGCCAGCTGGCGGGTGATCCGTTCCGTGCCGCGCCCCTCGATCCCGATCATCATCAATCCGCGCACCGGATCGCGCATCACATCTGCACGGGTCAGCACCGTGAAACCAATAATCTCACCCCGTTCCTGCAGCCGTGCAATCCGCGCCCGCAGCGTCGTGCGCGAGGTATCAAGCGCATGTGCCAGATCCGACAGCGGCATCCGTGCGTCGTGACGCAGGGCGGCTATAATGCAATTATCCAAATCGTCCATTATTCATTCCATTATGACCAATATCAAACCAATACGGCCACTTCTACCGCTTGTCGATGACCGATATCGCCAGATAGGTCAGGGAAACACCACTTAAAGGAGCCGTCCCATGTCCCAGTCCCCTTGCATTTTGATCGGTTGTCCACTGGACAGTGGCAAGCGCCGCCAAGGCTGTTTAATGGGCCCTGACGCCTATCGCACTGCCGGTCTGGCGCAGGCGCTGCGCGATCTGGGTCATCCGGTTGAAGACCGTGGCAATGTCCGCCCTGCCCCTTTCACAGCCAAGGATCACCCCAAAATCGTCGCACTGGAGGAAACCATCGCCTGGACCACCGCCCTTGCCGATGCCTCCGAAACGGCGATGCCGGATGGTGTGCCGATCTTCATGGGGGGCGATCATGCATTGTCTCTGGGCACCGTTCTGGGTGCCGCGCGCCATGCCAAAACCGTTGATCGCCCTTTGTTCGTGCTGTGGCTGGATGCACATACGGATTTCCACACACCACAAACGACGGACAGCGGCAATCTGCATGGCACGCCTTTGGGCTATGTTACGGGCCGCGACGGGTTTGACGGCTTTCCAATTGTCGACACCCCCGTCCCGCAGGAAAACATCGCCATCATCGGCCTACGCTCTGTTGATGCGGCGGAACGCGCGGCGTTGCAGGACACGGATGTCACCTATGTTGACATGCGCGAGATTGACGAGACCGGTATTGCGAAACCGCTTTCCGCTTTTCTTGCCAAGGTCGCAGCCGCCAATGGCCTGTTGCATGTCTCCCTCGATGTGGATTTCCTTGACCCATCGGTTGCACCCGCAGTCGGCACCACGGTTCCCGGCGGTGCCACCGTCCGTGAAGGCCATCTGGTGATGGAGATGCTGCACGATTCAGGATTGATGACTTCGCTTGATCTGGTTGAGCTGAACCCGTTTCTGGACGAGCGCGGCCGTACCGCAACCCTGATGGTCGACCTGACCGCATCGGCCTTTGGCCGCCGCGTCTTCGACCGCCCGACCCGCGCATATTAAAGGATACTGCCATGACAAACCTGAAACCTTCGTCCAAGGCGCTGGTGCCTTTTGTTTCTGTCGATCACATGATGAAACTGGTGCATCACGTTGGCATCGAAGAGATGTTGCGCGGCATTGCTGACTATATCGAGACCGATTTCAAACGTTGGGAGCTGTTTGACAAAACCCCGCGCGTGGCCAGCCATTCCGAAAGTGGCGTGATTGAACTGATGCCCACCTCAGATGGTGATGTATACGGGTTCAAATATGTGAACGGCCATCCGTCCAACACAGTGGACGGTTTACAGACGGTCACCGCCTTTGGTTTACTGGCGGATGTGGCGTCAGGATACCCTGTGTTGCTCAGCGAGATGACCCTGCTGACGGCTCTGCGTACGGCGGCGACTTCTGCACTGGTCGCGCGGGTACTGGCCCCGAAAAACGCCAAGGTCATGGCGATGATCGGCAATGGCACACAATCAGAATTCCAAAGCCTTGCGATGAAAACCATTGTCGGCATCGAAGAGGTGCGGCTCTATGATATCGACCCGGCGGCCACTGCCAAATGCGCTGAAAACCTTGCCGGGATGGGCCTGCGGGTGACCTCTTGCAAAACGGCAGAAGAGTCGATGGAAGGTGCGCAGATCATCACAACCTGCACCGCTGACAAGCAATATGCCACCATTCTGACTGACAACATGGTTGGCGCAGGGGTGCATATCAACGCCATTGGCGGCGATTGCCCCGGCAAGACGGAACTGGCCCCTGCCATTCTGAACCGCGCTGAAATCTTTGTGGAATATCCCGAACAGACCCGGATTGAGGGTGAGATTCAGCAGATGGAGGCCGATCATCCGGTCACCGAATTCTGGGAGGTGCTGACCGGTGCTGCCAAAGGGCGGACCGATGACAAACAGATCACCTTGTTTGACAGTGTCGGCTTTGCGATCGAGGATTTCTCAGCGCTGCGTTACGTACGCGACCAGATTGCTGATACCGGGTTGTTCCACCCGCTGGACCTGCTGGCTGATCCTGATGATCCGCGTGACCTGTTCGGCATGTTGCAGCGGGCGAAACCCTAGCCTTTTGGGGGGCGTGTGACGTCATGGCCATAGAGCCAGTTGAACGCCCCCAGCATTTGTGACGGCGCAAGACGGCTGCCCAGCTTCAGGCCAAGATACGCCAAGCTGCGCATGGGGCCGGGGCGCAGATGGTAGCGGTGCGCATTTTTCGCGGCCGCTGCGATCACCCGTCTAACCCGCGCTTCGCGGCGCTGTTGATAGCCGGCCAGCCAGTCGCCCGGCCCGTTGGTCGCCGCATCCGCTAAGATCCAAGCATCTTCCAGCGCCATATTCGCCCCCTGCGCCAGAAACGGCAGGGTCGGATGGGCCGCATCCCCCAGCAATGCCACACCTTCACGTTGCCAGATTGACGCCACCGGATGCAGGTGCAGCCCCCAGAGCGTCACATCGGTAACCGCATTGATCATCTGCGCCGCATCGCCGCCAAAATCGGCGAAGGCGTCTTTCATACTGGAAGGATCATCAGTGTGATTCCAACCTTCGGCGGCCCAGCCTTCGCGTTCTTCCACGGCAACCAGATTGATCAACCGCCCGCCCCGCAAGGGATAGCTGACCAGATGGCGCCCGGCCCCCATATGCACCTGAGCCTCTGCCGGATGGTTGATGCTGTTGGGCACCAATGCCCGCCAGGCAACCTGACCGGAAAACGCCGCCTCGTCCGGGCCGTTCAACGCAGGCCGTGCCACGGAATGAATGCCGTCTGCAGCTACCACCAGTTCAGCCCGGCGTGTGCTGCCGTCGACCATCTGCACCTGCGGCACCTTGCCGGGGCGGATGCTGGCAACCTGCGCGCCCATTTCGAATGTCACATTGGCGCGTTTCGCAGCCCCTGCCAGAAGGTCAATCAAATCAGCGCGATGCACAAAGAAGTAACGTTGCGTCTTGGGCAGTCGGTCCAGTGGCAAACGGGCCACCTCTGCACCTTTTGCAAAACCGCGCAGCACTACGGCCTGCCCCTGCACCGCCTCTTTGCCGCGCAACCCTGCTTCCAGCCCAAGGGCCCGCAACACCGCAAGACCATTCGGGCTGACCTGCAAACCGGCACCGACCTCGCGCAGGGCGTCGGCCTGTTCCAACACCGTCACCGCCACGCCGCGACGTGCCAATGCCGCTGCGGCTGCAAGCCCGCCAATCCCGCCGCCTACAACAATTGCATTGGAAATATTCATTGCTGCCCCTCAATACAGAAACGCCGGAGGCGATGCCCCGGCGTTTTCCTGTTCAACACAACTATCTTTGACCCCACCCGCATGTAAATAACACCGGGCTAGCGATCAGTCATCGCGATGTACTTTTTCACGCCGCTCGTGTTTTTCCTGCGCTTCAAGGCTCATCGTCGCAATCGGACGGGCGTCCAGCCGCTTGAGTGAAATCGGATCACCCGTCACCGAGCAATAACCAAATTCACCCTCATCAATGCGGCGCAATGCGGCGTCGATTTTGGAGACCAGCTTGCGGGCACGGTCGCGGGTGCGCAATTCCAACGCCCGATCAGTTTCTTCCGAAGAACGGTCAATGACATCAGGAATATTGCGTGTGCCATCCTGTAGGGATTCAATCGTATCCCGGCTGCCCTCCATCAATTCCGTTTTCCAATTCAATAGCTTGCGTCGGAAATACTCAAGCTGACGGTCGTTCATGAAAGGTTCATCTTCGGCCGGTGAATAATTATCAGGCAGGAAAACTTCCTGTTTCATATCATACCCCTCAACTGTTTTCGTTTCTGGCATACGAGACCCCTCTCCCTGAGGTCGCCCCCCAATGACGCTGCGTCTATCTTAGCCACTTTGAATTGTCACTACACAATCCCTTTGATTTTTGGTTAAAGGCGCTTGTCCTGCTCCATAATCAGAAGGTTGAAAAGTAAGATGAAATTCCAAGGCACCGCTGATTATGTCGCAACCGACGATCTGACCATTGCTGTGAATGCCGCTGTGACGCTGGAACGTCCGCTGCTGGTCAAGGGGGAACCGGGCACCGGCAAGACTGAACTGGCCAAGCAGGTTTCCGCGGCGCTGGGGCTGCGGATGATCGAATGGAACATCAAATCCACCACACGGGCGCAGCAGGGTCTTTACGAATATGACGCGGTCAGCCGATTGCGCGACAGCCAGCTGGGCGAAGAACGGGTGCATGATGTCGCCAACTACATCCGCAAGGGCAAGCTCTGGGAGGCTTTTGAAGCGGATGAAAAGGTTGTGTTGCTGATCGACGAGATTGACAAAGCGGATATTGAATTCCCCAACGACCTGCTTCAAGAGCTTGATAAGATGGAGTTCTTTGTCTATGAGACCGGCGAGATGGTGAAAGCCGCAAACCGTCCGATTGTCATTATCACCTCGAACAATGAAAAAGAATTGCCTGACGCCTTTCTGCGCCGCTGCTTTTTCCACTACATTCAATTCCCCGACATGGAGACCCTGAAAAAGATCGTCGAGGTGCATCACCCCGACATCAAGGAAAGCCTTTTGACCACCGCGCTGACACAGTTTTACGAGATCCGCGACCAGCAAGGGCTGAAGAAAAAGCCCTCAACCTCAGAGGTGCTGGACTGGCTGAAGCTGTTGCTGGCCGAAGATATGGATGCTGCTGACCTGAAAAAGGACGGTACCTCTGCGCTGCCAAAGCTACATGGGGCCTTGTTGAAAAACGAACAGGATGTGCATTTGTTTGAACGTCTGGCCTTTATGGCCCGTGGCGGACGCTAAGCAGATAATATCAACAGTTAATCGCGAACTTGCAGCAAAGCGCCGCAACCTGTGCGCACTTTGCAACGTTTCGCCTGCTGTTCGGTAGGAAATTCACTTAGGGAATTCCTGCAACCCCTTCTAATTATGTCATTTGTTTGGCCGGCTCTATATTCCCCGTTGTAACCGAATACCCCCTGCCCCAATTCGCCTTATTTGCCCCAAATTTGCCTTAATTGCTCCCTACTAAGGACCGGATGGAAGGCGATAAGACCTGAAATCCAAACGTCCAAAAAGGACAGGCAGGCAGTTATGATGATCAGTTCAGCACCTTACGTGCGCTCCTCTGGTGTGCGTGTGGCACGTCGTTTTCCGAATGAAACCCCAATGAACAATGGGTTTTGTCCATGAGAGCGCGCACAGTCCTGCCACTGGTCATGCTGTTGAACGCCTGTGTGCCCGCCTCGCAACATGACGTTGCGACACGTGCAAATTTCGCCGACAGCTCCCTGCCCCCGATGAAAAGTTTCGCCACCAGCGTTCCCCTTGCGCCGGTGCGTTCAAACAATGATCTGGCGCTGGATTTCATCGAACTATCGTTCCAGATGGAAAGCGGTCGCAAGCTGCCGGTGCTTACCCGGTTCGAAACGCCGATCACTGTGCGTGTCACCGGCAACCCTACAGCTACCCTTGGTCCCGATCTGAAACGTCTGATCTCGCGGCTGCGCAATGAGGCGCGGATTGACATCAGCCAGACCAACGCCGCAGATGCCAATATCACCATTCAGGCGGTGAGCGGTGCGGAAATTCGTTCGGTTTTGCCTCAGGCCGCCTGTTTTGTAGCACCCAATGTTTCTTCGCTGGCCGAATACAGCAAGGCCCGCCGCAAGCCGCAGACCAATTGGACCCTGCTGCAAAAACGCGAACGCCTGTCGATTTTCCTGCCAAATGACTCCAGCCCGCAAGAAGTACGCGATTGCCTACATGAAGAACTGGCACAGGCGCTTGGTCCGTTGAACGACCTGTACCGCTTGCCGGACAGCGTGTTCAACGACGACAATGTGCATACGGTGCTGACCGGTTTCGATATGCTGATTCTGCGGACCTATTACGATCCCGCGTTGCGCTCTGGCATGAGCCGTGGACAGGTTGCCGCCGCCCTTCCCAGCATTCTAGCCCGCACCAATCCGCGCGGTGTGCATAAACCGGCCCGTTACGCCACGCGCACCCCGCGTGAGTGGAGCAAAGCAGTGCAAACCGCACTTGGCCGGTCCATTTCCTTTGAAGGGCGCACCTCCTCGGCGAAGGAGGCGATCCGCATCGCAACCGCCATGGGCTGGCAGGACCACCGCCGCGCCTTTGCCCATTACGCCATGGGCCGTGTGATGCAGACCTCTGATCCCGAGCTGGCACATCGCCACTATATCGAGGCAGAGCGCTATTATGCCAACACTCCGGGCACCAGATTGCACCGCGCCTATGTTGCCACGCAGCTTTCAGCCTATGCCATCACCCGCGGTGACGGGGCTGAGGCCCTGCGGATCATTGCACCCCATATCAACACCGCAACAGCCAGCGAAAACGCCGCCTTGCTGTCGACCTTGCTGCTGCTGCGCTCCGAAGCACTGGAACTGGAAAACCGCCACGCCGAAGCGCGCAGCGTCAGACTGGACAGCATCGGCTGGGCGCGATACGGCTTTGGACCAGATTGGGCAGTGCGGGCCAAGCTGCGCGAGATCGCGTCATTGAACCCGCTTAAAGGATAAGCTGCCCACCGGACAAAGTGGGGTCACGAATGATCGTTATCGGTCTAGGAATTATCGGTGTGTTATGGGGCGGGTATACTGCCCGTAAACGCGGTGGGAACCGCAAGGATATGGCGCAATATGCCGCCGGATTCGCCATGGCATTTATGGTTGTCGGTATGGTGCTGACGGTTCTGCTGGACCGGTTTTTGCTGGCTGCCTGATGTTTTTACCCTTCTTTGATCAGCTGCGCGCCCATAAGGTGCCGGTCTCCATGCGCGAGTTTCTGGCGTTTCTCGACGGCATGACCGCTGGCATCGCCACCTATGATGTCGAGGCTTTCTATTACCTCGCCCGTGTTGCAATGGTCAAAGACGAACGCAATATCGACAAGTTTGACAGAGCCTTTGCAGCCGCCTTTAAAGGCTTGGAAAACATCAGCTTGGACGACGTTCTTGAAGCGGTTGAAATCCCCAAGGATTGGCTGGAAAAGATGGCTGAAAAGCATCTTTCACCCGAAGAGAAAGCAGAGATCGAAGCCGCCGGTGGTTTTGACAAGCTGATGGAGACGCTGAAAAAGCGGCTTGAGGAGCAAAAAGGCCGGCATCAGGGTGGCAACAAATGGGTCGGCACCGCGGGCACCTCGCCTTTTGGTGCTTATGGCTACAACCCCGAAGGGGTGCGGATCGGCCAGAATGAATCGCGCCATCAGCGGGCGGTGAAAGTCTGGGACAAACGTGAATTCAAGAACCTGGATGACACGGTTGAACTTGGCACGCGCAACATCAAGGTTGCCCTGAAACGCCTGCGCCGCTGGGCGCGCGATGGGGCCGAAGAAGAGCTGGACCTTGGCGGCACCATCCGCGCCACTGCCGAACATGGTTATCTTGATGTGAAAACCCGCCCCGAGCGGCGCAATGCCGTTAAGGTATTGTTGTTCCTCGATATTGGCGGCTCCATGGATCCGCATGTGAAGGTGGTAGAGGAATTGTTTTCGGCCGCGAAATCCGAATTCAAACATATGGAACACTTCTATTTCCACAATTGCCTTTATGAGGGCGTGTGGAAGGACAACCGCCGCCGCTGGGACCAGCAATTGGAAACCCACGAAATTTTGCGCACCTATGGTCCTGATTACAAATGTATTTTCGTAGGTGATGCATCTATGTCTCCATATGAGATTGCTTATCCCGGTGGGGCCAATGAACATTGGAACGCCGAAGCGGGATCAACATGGCTGGCACGCGCAAGGGATCAATGGACCAGCAATCTGTGGATCAACCCGGTGCCCGAGAAGTACTGGCCCTACACCCAGTCCATCGCCATGATCCAAGAGATTTTCGGCCCGCAAGCCATGGTGCCGATGACCCTTGAAGGTCTTTCGCGCGGGATCAAAGAGTTAACGCGCTGACCTACCTGCGCCAGTTTCAAACACCCCATCTGGCCGCATCGCTTGCTTGTCGCCGGATCAACCCCATATTAGCCTCATGATCCGCGTCCTCCCCATCTTGCTCGCAGTGGCCTATGGCTTTGCAATGTATCGCTTTTCGGCGTGGCGCACGGCACGGGAACTGGATGCGCGTTCCACCGTGCTGGCCGATCCCACACTCAAAGACATGAGCGACCGGTTGGCCCGCGCTTTGGATCTGCCACGGATCAACGTCCATATTTATGAAATTGAACCGGTGAACGGGCTGGCGGCACCAGACGGACGGATCTTTATCACCCGTGGGTTCTACAACAAATTCCGCAAAGGCGAGGTCACAGCGGAAGAGCTGGCCAGCGTGATTGCACATGAGCTGGGCCATGTGGCTCTGGGCCATTCGCGCCGTCGGATGATTGATTTCTCTGGACAAAACGCGTTGCGCACTGCCTTGGCGATGGTGCTGGGGCGGTTCATTCCTTTTGCCGGGATCTGGATCGCTAATATGTTGACAACCTTGCTGGCCGCCCGCCTATCACGCAGTGATGAATATGAGGCAGACGCCTATGCCGCCGCTCTACTCAGCAAAGCCGGAATCGGCGTCGCTCCGCAGATATCCTTGTTTGAAAAGCTTGAGGCGTTGACCCAATCCAATTCCGGCACCGCCCCTGCATGGTTGCTCAGTCACCCCAAGACGGATGAGCGGATCAGGGCACTGCAAATGCTGCAAAAACGTTGGGACAGCTGAGCCGCGCCCTCAGGATTGACGTGGCGGGGACAGGGCTTTGGCCAATCGAGGCAGCCGTGCTTTTTTGAGCAAGGCACGTAGTTCCCAATGCTTACCGGACAGGTTGCGGGCCGTGGCCAGCACATCCTCAGCCGCTTGCGCAATCAGCTGCGGGTGGTTCTGCCAAAGCTGGTGCAAATAGCTGTCGGGATCGACGCGGATCAGGTCTTGTTCGGCCAGAATATCACGGGGAAAATCCTTGGCATTCAAGGTCATGACCATGTCGGCACTGGCATCGACCGCCACGGCCAAAACGTGAATGTCGTCTTCATCCGGCAGCCACAGGCGCTGTGCAACTTGCGGCGCGGCAGGACGTTCGGCAGCGGGCCATGCGGCGCGCAGCATCGCAATTTCGCTTCGCGCCTGCATTTCGCCCATCGGGCCCAGCTTGATCGCCGCGCGGGCCCATTCCTCCAGTATCCTTTCGGACCAGATCGGCTGAAACAGCCCTGCCTTGGCCGCGCCCATCACCACTTCGCGCATTACCGTTGGGTATAAAACGCAAGCGTCGATCAGGATACGCGGTGCCATCAGAGGCGGAAGAACAGCGATTTGAGGTAACCGCTTTCGGCCAGTTGCGGCAGTTGTGGATGGTCCGCCCCGGCAAAGCCGGTGTGCAGCAGGATGCCACGCCGCCCTGCCCGTCCGATACCGCGCACAGAGGCGGTGCGGAACGCCGCCAGATCCGCAGCATGTGAACAGGAACAAAGGCCCAGTATACCGTTTTCCGCAACCAGAGGCGCGGCCAGACGGGCAATGCGTTCATAGGCCCGCAGCCCTGCTTCCAATGCCTTTTTAGATGGGGCAAAGGACGGTGGATCACAGATCACCACATCAAACTCCGCACCTTCGCTGCGCAGCGCGGCCAGCGTGTCAAAGGCGTCGCCCTGACGCACGGTGAATTTCTCCTGCATCGACATGGCGGCCGCCCCTTGGGTGGCCAGTTCCAGCGCCGGGGCAGAGCCGTCAACGGCCATTGCGCTTTCAGCTCCCGCCGCAAGGGCAGCCAATGAAAACCCGCCAACATGGGAAAACACATCCAGCACCCGCAGGCCCCGCGTCATATTTGCCGCAAAGGCGTGGTTAGGGCGTTGATCATAAAACAGGCCGGTTTTCTGGCCACCGGTCAGATCCGCCATATATGTCGCGCCGTTCATCGGCACCGGCAACGGGCCATCCGGCAGGGTTCCTGCGGTCACCCCGGATATATCATCCAAACCTTCTAGGGAGCGGGTGCGCCCGCCCGCATTTTTCAGCACATTGCCCACGCCGGTCACGGCAACCAGCGCCGCACTGAGCATTTCCATCCTCAGATCGGCCCAGGCAGCATTGGGTTGCACCACGCAGGTATCCCCGAAACGGTCGATGATCACACCGGGCAGACCGTCGGCCTCGGCATGGATCAGGCGGTAATAAGGTGCATCAAACAGCTGCGAGCGCAGGGCAAGGGCACGGGCAATCTTGTCCTCAAACCACGCCTCGTCAATCACGGTTTCTGGATCTGCATCCAGCATCCGACCAATGATCTTGGAATTGGGGTTCACCGCGACCAGCCCCAGCGGCTGGCGTTCCGCGTCTTCCAGACGGGCCAGCGTGCCGGGGGCAAGGTTCTTGGTGCGCCGATCCACGACCATTTCATTGGCATAGACCCATGGTGCGCCGAACCGGACGGCACGGGCATTGGCCTTGGGCATCATCCGAACGGTCGGCAAGGCGCTTGTCGCCGTGGCGGTTGCAGGATCATCGTTTGCGGGTGGGGTGTGGGGCGCTGTCATAACGCCCCTTTAGTGGGTAAAACGCCTTTGGGAAAGCGTTGAATTGGTCAAACTGTGCCTAGGCCGCGACAAACCGTGCCAATTCATGGCGGATCGCCTGAGACAGGAAATCGGTCACGCGTACCTTCTGTGTCTGCCCTGCACGGTCTGCATCAATGGCTTCCTTGCTGCCGAAAGCTGGAAGGTCCGCTCTGACCAGACGGGTCGGTCCCAGCGCCTCGCCTGTAGAGGCGCGGCGCACGGTCAGTTTGAAGATCATGTTATGCACGCCACCCACCGAATAACGGGCTTTTTCTGTCACGGAATGGAAGCGCACCACTTCAGCATCCAAAATCACACCGGTCGGACCGGAGAGATCAGCGGTGCCGGCGCGAAAGGCGGTATCGAAAATCTGTTCAATTTGCGCATGACGATCACCGATCAATTCGCCGCGCCAGACGATATCCGCTTTTGGGTAATAGAGGTTGGCCTCGGACACGGTCAGCGAACGTGGCACATTGATATTGATCGCTGTAACGGTCATGGGCAATTGCGCCGTTGAGCGTAAATTTTTCTGTGACTGCAGTGTCGCGGCAGCGACGGTTGTGGCAGTACCAGGCATCACATCCTTTGATAGATTGCGGCTGGCGATATCGGGCTTGTTGCCACAGGCGGCCAGTGAACCCACAAGTGCCGCACCCAAAGCGAGTTTTGCGCAGCGTTTCCGATCGAACCTGAAATTCAACATGTCTACTACCTCATTCGGGGATTTATTTTGCAATCCCGCCTTCATCTTTGCGAAAGAAAATAATGAAGGATTGAGGCCGTAATGCGGCTTTTTCACAAATTTTCTGGGACTGCCAGCGCCCAAAGGTTGCGCCCGGTGATCTCGCCAGTTCCCGGCACATCAGCCAGGGTCAGTTGCGCACCCGATTACGCCAGCCGCCGCGACGACGCGGGGCGGACATGTTGTGCAGCCCTTCGTTCAACACCTCGGTCATCGGATGGTCGGGATGGTCAGGTTGATACCGTGCCAAAAGCTGGCTGATGGTGCTGTTGGCATTCTGCTCAAGTGGCAGGCTGAGCGCCCAATCCAGAAAAATCGTACGGCATTCCGGTTTGGTGATGCCTTCAATCCGAAAACTCTCGAATATCAATCCCTTGGGGTCTTGCACGTCGCCTTTTTCCATCATGCTACTCCTTCGGGCCCTGCCAATGCAGCGGTGATTACAGCAGCTGCAGCGGTGCATTTCTGTTCCATTTGCGCCTCGACCTCGTCCAATGTGTCGCAACCAAGGGCGCGGGCCAGAAACGCAGCGCCTGCCTGCCCTAGCGCCCCGGTATCCAGCGCGTCGGGGGATAACAGCTTTCCCGCGCATTGCAATTGCCAGCAGGCGTCATAGGCACGGCGCAGGGTTTGCGCCCCGGCGTCATCGATCAGCCCTTTGGCCAAAGCCGCCTCGATGCCGTCCAGAATACGATGCGCCGCGCGTCCTGCAATCAGCGCACCGGATTGGGCAAACAACTCGATGTCCTGTAACCGGCCCGGTCCGATTTTGGCGTCCCACGGCCCCGCCACGGCCTTGCTGGCTGCAATCCTGTCGCGCATGTCGGCCACTTCCGCCACAACCTTTTCCTGCGGGCTGGAAAGCGCCAGTACCTGTGCACACATCAGGTCAACATCTGCGCCCAATGCCTCGGGTCCGGCCACAACACTGGCACGGGTCAGGGCCAGATGTTCCCAGACCCAAGCCTGGGTTTTCTGATAGCTTTCAAAGCTGGCCAAGCTGGTCGCCACTGGTCCCTGATTGCCGGACGGGCGCAAGCGCATGTCGATTTCATAGAGTTTCCCCTGCGACATCGGCGCGGTCATGGCAGTGATCATCGCCTGTGTCAGCCGCGCATAATAGGTGCGCGAAGGCAGCGAACGTTTCCCCTCCGAAGCATCCTGATCCAGCGGATCATAGATCACCAGCAGGTCCAGATCCGAAGTGGCATTCAATCGCCCTGCCCCCAGCGACCCCATGCCCAGCAGCACCGCGCCCCGCCCGGGTGGCGCCCCGTAGCGGGTGGCAAACTCATCCGTCACCACCGGCCAGAGCGCGCCGAGTACAGCGCGCGCCAGATCGGCATATTGCAGCCCCGCAGTTTCGGCATTGGTCAACCCACGCAGCAGATGCACCCCGATGCGGAAATGCCATTCACGCGCCCATCGGCGGGTGCCGTCCAATTGTGCCTCGTAACTGGGTTCCTGCGCGAGCACAGTGCTTAACGCCTCGCGCAGCCCCGCCTCTCCGGGCCAGTCGCTGAAGAAATCACCACCAATCACCGCATCGAATACAGCGGCATTGCGCGACAGGTGTTTTGCCAGTGCCGGTGAGGTACTGACCACGTCAATCAGCAGATCCGCCAGTTGCGGGTTGGCGTTCAGCAGCGAGAAAAGCTGCACCCCTGCCGGCAGGCGTTCAAGGAATCCGTCAAAAGCCAGCAGCGCCTCATCCGGTTTCGCCGCATGGGCCAATCGTGCCAGCAGATCAGGTTTCAGGCGTTCAAATATCTCGGCACCACGTTCAGAACGGAAGGCAGGATAGCTGTGCCAGCGGTCCAGCACCTGCATGTCAAAACGATGCGCTTCGCCGGTGGCTTTGGCTTTGCTCTGGGTGCCGGCGAAAAACCCTTCGGTGGTTTCGTGTACATCGGACAGGCGGCGGTGCAAATCGGCCTCAAGATCGGGCACTTCCAAATCCATCATCGCCGCCAATCGGGCAAAACCCTCTTTGGACTGCGGCAGGTCGTGGGTCTGGGCATCGCGTACCATTTGCAAGCGGTGTTCGACCGTACGGTGGGCGCGGTAATGATCGGTCAGACTTTCCGCCACTTCCGTCGGGATCCAGTTCTTCTGCGCCAGAATCTCAAGGTTGGCACAGGTGCCCCGGCTACGCAGCTCCGGGTCGCGCCCGCCGGCAATCAACTGGCGTGTCTGGGTGAAAAACTCGATCTCCCGAATGCCGCCGCGCCCCAGTTTCATGTTATGCCCCGGCAGGGTGATCGGCCCGCCCAGCCCCTTGTGTTCGCGGATCGCAAGACGCATGTCATGGGCATCCTGAATCGCGGCAAAATCCAGATGGCGCCGCCAGATAAAGGGGCGCAAGGTTTTGATAAACCGCGCCCCCGCATCCAGATCACCGGCGCAGGACCGCGCCTTGATATAGGCCGCACGTTCCCATGTCCGCCCCAAACTCTCATAATACCGCTCCGCGGCCTCCATCGCCATACAGACCGGGGTGACAGCCGGATCAGGACGCAGGCGCAGATCGGTGCGGAAAACATACCCCGCGCCGGTAAGATCGCTTAACGTGCCGCTCATCGCGCGGGTGGCGCGGACAAATGCAGTGCGGGCGGCGTGGAAATCATCCACCTCGAAACGGGTCTCATCAAACAGGCAGATCAGATCGATGTCTGAGGAATAGTTCAGCTCGCGCGCGCCCATCTTGCCCATGGCAAGCACCACCATGCCACCTGCATCCGCCAGATCATCCTCGCTCATGCCGGGCAATTTCCCGCGCGCAATTTGCGGGGCCAGCCCCGCACGCAAGGCCGCGCCACAGGCCGCGTCAGCATAATCCGTCAAGGCACCCGTCACCTGTTCCAGCGACCATGCCCCACCCAGATCACATAGCGCCGTCATCAGCGCCAATCGGCGTTTGCCACGGCGCAGACCATCACCAACCTCGGAATGAGGGAGTGCCGCCGCCCCGTCGATCACCGCCTGCACCGCTTTTTCAGGATCTTCGACCGCTTGTACCAGCCATGCGGATTCTTTTTCCAGCAGGCTCAGCAGATAGGGCGCGCAGGCGGCTGCCCCCGCCACAAGGTCACGTACCTCTGCCGGGGCATCTGGGACCAAGGCCAAGGCATCGCGGGCGCGGTCTTGATCAAAGATACGTGGAATGCGGGTGATTTGAGAGGCAAGGGAAAGTGTCATGCGCTGATCTTTGCGTCAGTCCGTGGTCGGGAGCAAGGGCTGGAAATGCCTATGCGTGCTGTTGCAGGGCGTGACATGACCCAAAGGTGAAAAAACGCCCAAGCTCAACGCATCTGCAACCGGTGCCAACTACCCACCAGCTTTGCGCACACAGCGCAAAGCAGCGGCGCCCCTCTGCCCCTAGGCGGTAATAAAATCCGCCACTTCCGCCTGTGCAAGCAATGCCATTTTTTGCGGTGCCAACGCAAATACATGATGCGGCGTCCCGGCGGCGGCCCATACGATGTCAAAGGCCAGCAGTGACCGGTCAAACCATTTTCGGGTTTCGTTCACATGACCAATGGGAGAAACACCGCCAATGGCAAAGCCAGTCTGTGCCCTTATCAACGCCGCATCCGCCTTGCCCAACGGCTCCCCCGCAAGGGCGGCAGCAGCATCCAGATCAACGGTTTGCCCACCAGCCGTAATAAACAACAGCGCCTCGCCTGACGTTTCCCCCCGTAAAATAATCGATTTGGCAATCTGGTCGACCTGACACCCCAGCGCATCCGCGGCATCCTGTGCGGTACGCGACAAGGCGGTCTCGCGGATATCCGTGATCAATCCGGCAGTTTCGAGGGCGGTGCGGACACGTTTTAAACTCTTGCTCATGGCGCGATCTAAACGCGAAGTTGAAGCAGGTGCAAGGTGATGGACGACCTGTCCATACCGTCATGAACAGACTCTTCGACCTTCTCCAATGCCCACCCTGGAACCGAATCTCATGAAAATCAGCCCCCAGCTCGTCTTATAAATTATATAGCTACAGCGGGTCGCTCAGACAGCGGCTTCACTTTCCCTACCCAGCCAATGCCGCCAAAACAGGGGCGCTTTCAAAACACGCCATGCCTTCATAGGTTTCGAAAAACGGCCCGCCGTTTCCTGACGCCACGGATGCAACTTCCTGCTTGGCTTGGTCTGCCAAATGGACGATAATTCGGCTCCAATATTTCCTAAACACGTCAGTGAGTTAATGAACCCACTTCTTCAGCACAATGTAAGGGTATCTGGTTCAGGTGCGCGCCAGATGCTCTTTGCGCATGGCTTTGGCTGTGATCAGACAATGTGGCGCCATGTGGTGCCGTCTTTCGAATCCTCGCATAAGGTTGTGGCATTCGACTATATCGGTGCCGGCGGATCCAACCCCAATGCCTATGACCCGGACAAGTACTCTACACTTGGGGGATATGCTGAGGATGTGGTCAGAATCGGCAAAGAACTTGATATACGCGACGGTATATTTGTCGGTCATTCCGTCAGCGCCATGATTGGCGCTCTGGCGACGATACAAGAGCCTGAAATGTTCAGCACCCTGATCATGGTCAGCCCTTCACCACGCTACATCGATGATGAGGATTATATTGGCGGGTTCAGCTCTGACGACATCGAAGAGCTTCTGGCCTCGCTCGACGATAATCCCCTTGCATGGTCTGCGGCGCTCGCCCCTGCTATCGTGGCCAATGCAGACCGCCCTGAGCATGGGCAAGAATTGACCGAGAGTTTCTGCAAACTTGACCCGAAAATCGCTTCGGGCTTTGCACGGGCGACATTTACCTCAGACAGTCGCGCCGACCTGCCTAAGATCACCGCAAGAACACTTGTGCTGCAATGCAAGGAAGACATCATCGCCCCCGAACATGTGGGTGAATACGTCCGCGATCAGATCCCGAACAGCAAGCTGGTGATGCTCGACGCAACCGGTCACTGTCCGAACCTCACCGCACCTGATCAGGTGATCGCGGCGATCCGGGATTTCGTTTGATGCCGGACCGTCCAGAACTTTCACCAGCACCCCCGTCATTCCAGAATACCCCCTGCGGCCATCTTGTCCACGATGATCGGGGAATCATCCTTGAAACGAACAACAGGTTACACGGCTGGCTCGCAATGAGCGCTTCAGAGTTGGACGGGACCCCTGTCATCGGTCTGCTGAGCAAGGCCAGCAGGGTTGTCTATGAAACCAGTTTCGTGCCCATGCTGGCGCTGAACGGGAAAGTAGACGGGGCAAGCCTTGACCTCATTGCCAAAGACGGCAGCAAGGTCCCTGTGTTGTTAAGTGCCGAAACCACAGGTTCGGGCAAAGAATGCAGGACCACCATCGCCTTTTTGCTGGCCGACGCGCGGCGCGCTTTCGAACGCGACCTCGCCAAGGCGCGTGCGGAGGCGGAAGCACAGCTGTTGTTGACGCAGCGCGAGGGGAAGCTGCGCGAGCAGTTTGTCGCGATCTTGGGCCATGATCTGCTTAACCCGGTCGCTTCCATATCTTCCTCCGTGGGGATGCTTGCGCGAGAATCTCTTAGTGAGACGGGCCAGGAGATTGTTGAGCTGACGCAGGGTTCGGTGAAACGCATGTCACTGTTGATCCACAATATTCTTGATTTCGCACGCAATCGTCTGGGAGGGGGCATCGAGCTGAATATGTCTGACGAAGCGGTCTTGGAAACCGAGGTCAGGCAGGTCGTGAACGAACTGCGCGCGGCGAATACGGATCGTGAGATCCAGCTCGATATCTCTTTACAGGGCAAGGTCAGATGTGATGGTCCACGTGTCGGACAGCTGTTGTCCAACCTGCTGGGAAATGCGCTGACCTATGGTGATCCTGAGCACCCCATTTTCGTGAGTTTGAACACGACAGATGAAGGTGCCTTCGAGCTTGGCGTGAGAAATGCCGGCGCGCCGATACCGCCATCGGCCATGGAGCGGCTGTTTGATCCCTTTATGCGCAGCACCAACCACGGGGATCAAATGGGCCTGGGCCTGGGGCTCTATATCGCCTCTGAAATCGCCAAGGCGCATGGTGGCAAGCTGGAAGTCAGCTCCAACGATGACTGGACTACATTCACGCTGGTGGTCCCACCGGGAGGGATCGACGGTCAAACCGACAGCGGTCAAGGCGAGACTGCCATTGGCGGGGCGTGAGCCACTGGGCCACCTATCATCGCAATGAGAGGCATTTCCCGTCACCATCAAGCCTTTCACGACCACGAATTATCTTGGCGATGTGACGTGAACCTTGGGCTAGGTGTCGCTTAGCACCCGCTGGGATGGTTCCCGTTGGCGTCCTCTGTGTTTGATGACACGGGGATTGCACCTCAACGTCGGCCCCCAGCCCTCGCCATCGCAATGTGGCCGGTGGTGTCGGTGTATACTGTGACACCTAATATTGCAGTAACCGGAAGACCAAAGATGAAGGCGGAAGAAACCGGATCGAACCAATGAAATAGGGGTTTCCAAGCTTGCGTGACAGAAATTTACTTGATGATTGGAAGTCCTGCACAAAGACTGAAAACGGCTCTGTCAGCGCATTTGCGGCAATCTGAGACACATGATTGTTGAATGTCATTGAGAACTGACCCGGTATTGTCACCGAGATTTGACCCGCCTTTATTGTTTATCAGCAGTTACGTTTTGGTCAATGTTGTGGCCTCCTTTGTGGTTTTCTTTGCTGCCG